>JAESFN010000013.1_pt1 | contig 793735 bp, 730 predicted proteins | sample 9269411 | NCBI WGS metagenome assembly JAESFN01 (sample SAMN14505399, study PRJNA617100) | algae metagenome | isolation source: Iphinoe sp. HA4291-MV1 and co-occurring heterotrophs from trail next to... | place: USA: Maunawili Falls, Hawaii | collected 2009-07-25
CGGACGTGGCGCTGTCGGGGCTGAACCAGGCGCAACTGGACGCCCTGGAGCTGGATGCGGGGGCGGTGGAGGACATCTACCCGCTGTCGCCGATGCAGCAGGGGATGCTGTTCCATGGGTTGGAGGATGCGGGGAGCGGTCTCTATGTGAACCAGCTGAGCGTGGAGATCGGGGGTCTCGACGCGGCGAAGCTGCGGTCGGCGTGGCAGTCGGTGAGCGACCGGCACGCGGTGCTGCGGACGGGGATGCTGTGGGAGGGTCTGCCGGGGGCGGCGCAGCAGGTGGTGCACCGGCGGGTGGCGGTACCCTTCGTGGAGGAGGATTGGCGGGGCAGGCCAGCGGACGCCGCGGGGTTGCAGGCGGCAGCGGCGGCGGAGCGCGCGAAGGGCTTCGACCTGGCGCAGCCGCCCTTGCAGCGCGTCAGGCTGATCCGGCTCGTCGGTGACCGCCACCAGCTGATCTGGACGCGGCACCACATCCTGACCGATGGCTGGAGCTCGGCGCGGCTGATCGCCGAGATCATCGCCACCTATCACGGCACGCCGCGCCGCGGATCCCCGGCGCGCTACCGCGACTACATCGCCTGGCTGCAAGGCCAGGACCGCGTGACCGCCGAAGGCTTCTGGCGGGGCCAGATGCAGGCGCTCGATGGCCCCACCCTGCTCGCCGGCAGCCTGGCCGAGTCAGCTGACGGCGAGGGCCACGCGCTTTGCCACAGCCGCTTCGACGACGCCGAGACCGCGCGGCTGCAGGCTTTCGCGCGGCGGGAACGGATCACCCTCAACACCCTGATCCAGGGCGCCTGGGCGCTGCTGCTGCGGCGCCACACCGGCCAGGCCACGGTCTGCTTCGGCGCGACCGTCGCCGGCCGCCCGGCGGAGCTGCCAGGCATCGAAGATATGCTCGGCCTGTTCATCAACACCCTGCCGGTCGTCGCGACAATCGACCCGGCCGCTGCCGTCGGCGACTGGCTGCGCGCATTGCAGGCCCAGAACGCGGCGATGCGGGAGCACGAGCACACGCCGCTCTACGAGATCCAGGGCTGGGCCGGCCAGGGCGGCCAGCCGCTCTTCGACAGCATCATCGTCTTTGAGAACTACCCGGTGGAGCGCGGGCTGCAGCAACACGCGGAGCGTGCACTCCGCTTCGCCAACCTCGCGACCGTCGACGTGACGAACTACCCGATGGACCTCTCGGTGCTCGTCGATGCGACGCTCGTGATCGAATATACCTACATGCGCAGCCGTATCGCCGCCGCAGAAGCGGCGCGCATCGCCGCACGGTTCGAACGCCTGCTGACCGCGCTCACGGCCGATGCCGCGCGGCCGCTCGGCGCGCTGCGGCCGGAGACCGCGGAGGACGGCGCCGCCATCGCCCGCTGCAACGCCGCCGCCATCCCCTGCGCCGGCCGCCCCTGGGTGCATGAGGCGATCGCCAGCCATGCCGCGCGCGGCCCTGACCGCATCGCGCTCGTGATCGGGGAGGAAGCGCTTAGCTACGGCGCGCTCGACGCCGCGGCCAACCGCCTGGCGCATCGGCTCGTCGCGGAAGGCGTCGGGCCCGAAAGCCTGGTCGGTGTCGTCGTCCATCGCAGCGCGGCAACGATGGTGGCCCTGCTCGCGGTGCTGAAGGCGGGCGGCGCCTATGTGCCGCTCGACCCCGATTACCCGGCAGAGCGACTCGGCTTCATCCTGCGCGATGCCGGCATCGCCCTGCTGCTCGGCACGCCGCCGGCGGGCCTCGTCCTGCCGCCCGGGATTCGCTGCCTCGATCCCGCGGCACCCGATCTCCGGGACCTGCCCGCGATGCCGCCGCGGCCGCTGCTCGCTGCGGACAACCTCGCCTATCTCATCTACACCTCGGGCTCGACCGGGCAGCCGAAGGGCGTCGCGGTCACGCACGGACCGCTCGCCATGCATTGCATCGCGACCGGCGCGCTCTATGAGATCGATGCCGATGCCTGCGAGCTGCATTTCCTCTCGCTCGCCTTCGACGGCGCCCATGAGCGGTGGCTGACCGTGCTGACGCATGGCGCGAAGCTTGTCATGCGCGACGCGACGCTCTGGACGCCGGAGCAGACCGCCGCGGCGCTGCACCGGCATCGCGCGACGCATGCCGGCTTCCCGCCCGCCTACCTCCAGCAACTCGCCGATTGGGTCGAGCGCAGCGGCGATCCGCCGCCGGTGCGCCTCTATTCCTTCGGCGGCGAGGCGATGCCCCAGGCCGGCTTCGAGCAGGTCCGCCGCGTGCTCGCGCCGCAGCTGCTGATCAATGGCTACGGCCCGACCGAGACTGTCGTCACGCCGCTCGTCTGGAAGGTCGATGCCGCGACGCCCTGCGCCGCCGCCTATGCGCCGATCGGCGTGCCGGTCGGCGATCGCCGCGTCCACATCCTCGATGCCGACCTCAATCCGGTGCACGCCGGCGCTGCCGGAGAGCTCCATATCGGCGGCAGCGGCCTGGCCCGCGGCTACCACGCGCGCCCAGGGCTGACCGCCGAACGCTTCATCCCTGATCCGTACAGCGCCCCCGGTGATCGCCTCTATCGCACCGGTGACCTCGTCCGTTGCAGCCCCGATGGCACCATCGAGTATCTCGGCCGGCTCGACGATCAGATAAAAATACGCGGCTACCGGATCGAGCTCGGCGAGGTGCAGTCGCGCCTGATTGCGCATCCCGATGTCGGCCAGGCAGCGGTGATCGCGGCGCCGGCACCGGAGGGCAGCCGCCTGATCGGCTATGTCACGCCGCGCCTGCCGGGTGCGGCCGCCGATCGCCTGGCGGAGACGGTGCTCGCCGCGCTCAGGCGCGAGCTGCCCGACCACATGATCCCCGCCCGCCTGATGGTGCTTGCGGCGATGCCGGTCATGCCGAACGGCAAGGTCGACCGGCAGGCGCTGCCGGAGCCCGACTGGACGCCCGTTGGCCAGGTCCTGCCGGCGACGCCGGCCGAGGCCCGCATGGCCGCGATCTGGGCCGAGGTGCTGGCGCTCGACAGCGTCGGCGTCACCGACAATTTCTTCGAGCTCGGCGGCAATTCGCTCTCGAGCCTCCGCGTGATCGCCCGGCTACGGCAGGAGGAATTCGGGGCGGGCATCAAGCTGCGCGACCTGATGCGGCGGCCGACCATCCGGGCACTTCTCGCCGAGGCGAGTGAAGGACCGATGGCGCGGCTGCCGCTGAATGCCGCGGTGCCTGGGGCCTCGCCGCTGTTCTGCCTGCATGGCGGCCTCGGTACCGTCTTCGGCTATGTCCCGCTGGCGCGCCGGCTGGACGGGCAGCGCCAGGTGGTCGGGCTGCAATCGCGCATGCTGGTCGATCCGCACTGGATCGACCGCTCGCTCGAGGTCATGGCGGCCGATTACGCGCGGGAGATCGCGCAGCTCCAGCCGGATGGGCCCTGCTTCCTGCTCGGCTGGTCGCTCGGCGGCCGGCTCGCCGCCCTCACCGCCGCGGCGCTGGAGCGCGAGGGCCGCGAGGTCGCGCTGCTCGCACTGGTCGATTGTGCGATGCCCTCCGCCGAAGGCCTCCCGCCGGGAGAGGATTCGGAGGAGGCGGAAGACGATGCCGACCGCGTCCGCGCGGTCGGGCGTCATCTGCGCGGGCTCGCGGCGGCGGCCGGCGCCTGGCCGGCGCTCGGCGTGCGGCCGCGCTGCTGGTGGAATGCGGGCCGCGCCGCGGCGGGGGTGCGGCAACTGCCGGAGGCCACGCACGAGGCGACGATCGGTGACGACCACGCGGGCATCCTCCGCGACGCGCGCTGGCTCGACGCCGTCGCGGCGATCCTGGCGCCGGCGCCGTGAGCGGCCTCGATCCCGACATCGCGGCGCTGCTCGAGATGGTGGCGGCCGGGACCGCGAGCGGTGCCCGCACGCCGCTCCAGAATTTGCCGCCGGATCGGGCGCGGGCCGATTTCGACGCCTCCTCCCTGCTGCTGGACGAAGACGCGCCGGCCCTCGCACACGAACGGCCGCTGACGCTGCCGATGCGCGACGGCGCGCTGATCGAAGCCTGCCTCTACGCATCCGCCGCACCGCGGCTGGGCAGTCCCCTGCCGGTGCTGCTCTGGCTGCATGGCGGCGGCTTCGTCGTCGGCAGCCTCGCCTCGCACCGGCCGCTCTGCCGCAGGATCGCCGCCGCCGCGGGCTGCGCCGTGCTGGCGGTCGCCTATCGGCTGGCGCCGGAGCACCGCTTCCCGACCGCCTTCGAGGATGCCGAGGACAGCCTGGCCTGGATCGGACGCGAAGGGATCGGCGCCGGGCTCGATGCGGCGCGCATCGCGGTCGGCGGCGACAGCGCCGGCGGCACGCTCGCCGCCGCACTCGCGATCGCGGCACGGGAGGATGCCCGCCTGCCGCGGCCGCTGCTTCAGGTGCTGGCCTATCCGGGGCTCGCCGCCTGGCAGGACGCGCCCTCGCACCGGCGCTACGGCCACGGCTACCTGCTGGAGCAGGAGACCATCCAGTGGTTTTTCCGCCAATACCTGCGGAGCGATTCCGACCGCCGCGACTGGCGCTTCGCGCCGCTGGAAGCGGCCTCGCTCGCCGGCGTCGCGCCGGCGCTGGTCCTGCTGCCGGAATGCGATCCGCTGGTCGATGAAGGGCAGGCCTATGCCGCGAAGCTGCGGGACGCCGGGGTGCCGGTCGAGCTCCGCCTCTACCCCGGCATGATCCACGAATTCCTGCGCATGGGGACCGTGGTCGATACGGGGGCGCAGGCCGTCGCCGCCATCGCCGCCCGGCTCGCCGCCGCCTTCCGGTCCGCGGCGAGCTCCTGAATGCATCCTGAATGGGTTTGCCGCAGCGCGGGATCGCCCCTTCACGCTCGCGTGTTGAGATGATAATCACTCGCAATCGCATGTGTGAGGGGGCTTGGTTCATGGGTGTCGGCATCGGGGCGGCCGGGCAGGGGCGCATTCGGGGATGGCGGGCGGCGCTGTGCTGCACGACGGCATGGCTGGCGCCCGCCTGGCTCAGCCCCGCGCTGGCGCAGACCGCGCCCGAGCCGCCGGCAGCCCAGCAGCCGGCGGCGCCCGCGCCCCTCGTGCTGACCGCCCCGCGCATCCCGGAGATCAACGTCGAAGGGCAGACGCCCCGCGGCTGGAGCCCGGTCATCGGCTACATCCCGGAGGTCAGCGGCACCGCGACCCGCACCGACACGCGCCTGATCGAGACGCCGCAATCGGTCTCCGTCATCACCCGCGACCAGATCGACGCGCAACGCGCCCAGACGCTCCGCGACGCGCTGGCCTATACGCCGGGCGTCACCTCCTCCCGCGGCTACACGACGACGGATGACAGCTTCTTCTTCCGCGGCTTCCAGGGCACCGGGCAGCTCGGCAGCATCTATCGCGACGGCCTGCGCTTCGGCGCCAACAACTTCGCGCAGGGCCTGACCGAGCCCTATGGGCTCGAGCGCATCGAGGTGCTGCGCGGCCCGGCCTCCGTCCTCTATGGCGGCGCCGAGCCCGGCGGCGTGCTGAACATGATCAGCAAGCGCCCGACGCTGGTTCCCTTCCGCGAGATCGAGCTGAGCGGCGGCAGCTATGGCCACCTGCAGGCCGCGGCCGATTTCAGCGGCCCGATCGATGAGGCCGGCGTCTTCTCCTATCGCCTGACCGGGCTGTGGCGCGACAGCGAGACGCAGTACGACAACATCTACGACCGTCGCCACTACATCGCGCCGGCGCTGACCTGGCGCCCGACCGCGGAGACCAGCCTGACCCTGCTCGCCTCCTACTACCAGGGCAACAGCGTCTTCAATTACGGCCTGCCCTTCCAGGGAACGGTGCTGACCAACCGCAACGGCCGGATCCCGACCGCGCGCTTCATCGGCGAGCCGAACTTCGACCGCTACAACACCGAGGCCCTGTCGCTCGGCTACGCCTTCGAGCACCGCTTCAACGAGACCTTCACCGTCCGGCAGAACTTCCGCTACCTGTTCGCCAATTCGGACATCCGCGACCTGCAGTTCCTGGTGCTCAGCGCCAATCAGCGGAGCATCACCCGATCCGCCGAGAACCGCCGCAGCACCTCCACCCAGTTCACTATCGACAACCAGATCGAAGCGCGGTTCGAGACCGGACCGCTGCGCCACACCCTGCTGGTCGGGCTCGACTACGCGGATACGCGCCTGGTCGACATCCGCGGCATCGCGCGCCCGACGGTGAGCTCGCTCGACCTCTATGCGCCGCGCTACGGCACCGTCTTCCCGGTGGCGCCGCTCGGCTCCTCCACCAACCTGCTCAGCACGGTCGCGCAGACCGGCATCTATGCCCAGGACCAGATCCGCATCGCCGAGCGGCTGGTGGTGCTGCTCGGCGGCCGCTACGACTGGGTGGATTCGACCCAGGTCGACCGGCTGCGCAGGACGGCCACCGCGCCGGATGACAGCGCCTTCACCGGCCGCGCCGGGCTGGTCTACCTGTTCGACAACGGCTTCGCGCCCTATGCGAGCTACTCGACCTCCTTCCAGACCGCGGTCGGCCTCGCCAGCCGCTCGGGCGAACCCTTCGAGCCGACCACCGGCCAACAATACGAGGTGGGGATCCGCTACCAGCCGCCCGGGCGGCGCAGCATCGTGACGCTTGCGGCCTACAACCTGACCAAGCAGAACGTCACCACGAGCGACCCGGTCTTCGCCGGCTTCTTCACGCAGCAGGGCGAGGTCCGCTCGCGCGGGATCGAGGCCGAGGCGCAGCTCGCGCTCACCGACAACCTCAACCTGATCGGCGCCTATACCTACACCGACTCGCGGGTGACCAAGAGCAACACGACCGATCTCGGCAACGTCCCGGCGACGGTGCCGATGCATCAGTTCACGCTCTGGGGCGACTACACGATTCGCGAAGGCGCGCTGGCCGGCCTCGGCTTCGGCGCCGGCATGCGCTATTCGTCGGCCACCTACAACACCGCCAACACCGCGCGGGTGCCCGACTACATGGTGTTCGACGCGATGGTCCGCTACGACATCAACGAGCAATGGCGCGTCTCGCTCAATGCGCGGAACCTCCTGGACAACACCTATGTCGCCGCCTGCACCTATGCCTGCTTCTACGGCGAGAGGCTGACGGTGACGGCAGCACTCCGGTACCGCTTTTGAGGGCGACGACGCCCCTTTCCAGACGTGGCGTGCTGGGGGCGGTTGCGATGCTCGCGGCCGCCCCTGCGCGTGCCGCGGCGCCGTCGCGCATCGCGGCCGTCGGCTGGCCCGGTGCACAGGCCTTGCTGGCGATGGGCATCACGCCGCTCGGCGTCACCGAACGCACGCGCTACGGGCAGCTGGTGGTCGAACCGGCGCTGCCGCCGGAGACGCTGGAGCTCGGCCTCCGGCTCGAACCCAATCTCGAGCAGCTCCAGGCGCTGAAGCCTGACCTGATCCTGGCGGATGCCAGCGCCGGCGGCATCCTGCCGCGCCTCTCCCGCGTGGCACCCGTCACGCTCTATGCCTGGCGCGGGCCGCAGGGCGTCGGCCTGCCGCAGGCGCGGCTCGCCATCCGCTCGCTCGCCGCCGCGATCGGGCGCGAAGCCGAAGGCGCGGCCTGCCTCGCCGAGCTCGACGCCGTCCTGGCCGAAGCGCGGGAGCAGCTGCGCCCGGTCGCCGGGCGGCCGATCTTCCTGGTGGCCGAAGTGCTGCAGCAGCGCATGCTGGTGCTCGGCCGCGGCAGCCTGTTCCAATCGGTGCTCGACGCGATCGGGTTGCGCAACGCCTGGACCGGGCCGACCAGCGCCGCCGGCCACGCGCTGCTCTCGCTCGACGACCTCACGGCCGCGACCGATGCACGGCTTGTCCTCACCGGGCGGCAGGGGCGCGACTGGCAGGAGGAGGTTGCGGACCCGATCATGCGGCGCCTGCCCTTCGTCCGCGAGGGCCGCGTGACCGCCCTGCCGGCGACGCTCTTCTACGGCGGCGTGCCGGCCGCCGCGCGGCTCGCGCGGCTGCTGACCCAGCATCTCGGCGCGGCCGATGCCTGACGCGCAGGTCTCGGGACCGGTGCTCGCCGTGCCGCGCCCGATCGCGCGCGCCGGGTGGATCATCGGCGCGCTGCTTCTGCTCGCGGCAGCACTCGCCTGGCGCGATCTCGCGGCCCGGCTGCCGATCGCGCTCTGGTGGCAAGCGGCGTCAGCGCCGGCCGATGCCGACCTCCGCCAGATCGTCGTGCACTACGCGGTGCTGCCGCGATCGGCGGTCGCGATCCTCGCCGGCGCCGCGCTGGCGCTCGCCGGCATCCTGCTGCAGCAGGTGCTGCGCAACCCGATGGCGGAGCCGGCGACACTCGGCGTCTCGGCCGGCGCCTCGCTCGCGCTGACGACCGCGACGCTGTTCCTTCCGGGCCTGTTCGTCTTCGGCCGGGAAGCGGTCGCTTTCGGGGGGGGCACCGCGGCGCTCTGCATCGTGCTGCTGCTCGCCTGGCGGCAGGGCTTCGCGCCGCTGCAGGTGATCCTGGCCGGCATGGTCGTCAGCCTCGCCTGCGGCGCCTTCGGCGCGGTGCTGGTGCAGTTCCACCACGACATGCTGCTCGGCCTGTTCCTCTGGGGCGCCGGCACGCTCGACCAGCGCGGCTGGGACGGCGCGCTGCTGCTGGCGACGCGCCTCGCTGCCGCCATGCTGCTCGCCTGGCTGCTGCTGCGCCCGTTGCGGCTGCTGGAGCTGGAGGAGGAGGTCGCGACCAGCCTCGGCGCCCGGGTCGCGGCGACGCGGCTCGCGGCCCTCGGCATCGCGGTGCTGCTGACCGCCTCGGTCGTCAGCGTCGTCGGCCTGATCAGCTTCATCGGCCTCGCGACGCCGGCGCTGGCGCGGCTGCTCGGCCTGCGCAGCTTCCGCGCGCGGCTGCTCTGGGGGCCGCTGCTCGGCGCCGGGCTGCTCTGGCTGACCGACCAGGCCGTGCAACTGATCCCGCATGGCTACCGGACGCTCTCGACCGGCGCGATGGTCGGCTTCCTCGGCGCGCCGCTGCTGCTCTGGCTGCTGCCGCGGCTGCCGGCCAGCCCGCCGCTGCTCCTGGCGCGGCGACAGGGGCCGGGTCGGCAGGCACGACCCTGGCGGCTGCTGGCGGGCCTCACGCTGCTGCTCGTGGGCCTCGTCTGGCTGGCGCTCGCCGCCGGGCAGGATGGCGAAGGCTGGCGCTGGGCGACCGGTCCGGAGTTTTCGGAACTGCTCGCCTGGCGCTGGCCGCGGGTCGCGGCGGCGCTCGCCTGCGGGCTGCTGCTCGCGCAGGCCGGCACGCTGATGCAACGCATGACCGGCAACCCGATGGCGGCGCCGGAAGTGCTCGGCATCACCTCCGGCGCCGCACTCGGCGTGATCGCGCTGCTCTTCAGCGTCACCGGGACGACGCGCTGGACGCAGATGGGGGCCGGTGCCGGCGGCGCCTTCCTGGTGCTGATCGCGATGCTGGCCCTCGGCCGCCGCTCCGGCTTCGCGCCGAACCGGCTGATCCTGGCCGGCATCGCGCTGACCGCGCTGCTCGGCACCGTGACCGGGCTGGTGATGGCGAGCGGCGATCCGCGTGCCGTCGCGCTGCTGACCTGGATGGCGGGATCGACCTATGCAGTCTCGGGGGGCGAGGCGGGCGTGCTGCTGGCGATCGCCGCGGTCGCGCTGCTGATCGCCCCGATGCTCGCCCGCTGGCTCGACATCCTGCCGCTGGGTGCGACCGCGGCGCGGGCACTCGGCATCCAGCTGCCGATCGCCCGGCTCGTCCTGCTGCTGCTGACCGCGGCGACGACCGCGGTCGCGACGCTGGTGGTCGGGCCGCTCAGCTTCATCGGCCTGCTCGCGCCGCAGATCGCGCGCATGGCGGGCCTCGGCCGGGCGCTGCACCAGATGCTCGGCGCCGCGCTGGTCGGCGCCGTCGTGCTGGTGGCCGCCGATTGGATCGGCCGCAGCGCCGCCTTCCCCTTCCAGGTCGCCGCCGGGCTGCTGGCGACCGCGGTCGGCGGGCCGGCGCTGCTCTGGCTGCTGGTCCGCCGATGACCCGCGGCGTGCTCATCCGGGAAGGATCGCGGCTGCTCAGGCCCTTCCGCCATCTGCTGCTGGTCGCCGCCGCCTGCGGTGCCGCTGCCGGCCTCGGCACCGTGGCCCTGCTCGCGACCGTCAACCAGGCGCTGCACCGGCCGGAAGGCCTGGCGAACGGCCTGCTCGTGGCCTTCCTCGGTCTCTGCGCCGTCACCCTGATCGGCCGCGGCGTCTCCGACACGCTGACCAACCGCGTCGGCCAGCGGCTGGTCGCCGAGGTCCGCACCGCGCTCGGCCGCAAGATCCTGGAAGCCCCGATCGCGGCGCTGGAGCGCTACCGTTCCCACCGCCTGCTGCCGGTGCTGACCAAGGACGTCGACATGATCTCCGACGTCGCCTTCCTGCTCGCCTCCCTGCTGATCGCCTGTGCGGTGACGCTCGGCTGCCTCGCCTATCTCGCCTGGCTGTCGCTGCCGATGTTCCTGCTGCTGCTGGTTTCGCTCGGCCTCGGCAGCATCATCCAGTACCGGGCGCGGGCGCGCGCCATCCGCGGCTACCGCGCTGCGCGGGAGGGCGAGGACACCCTGCACAAGGCCTATCGCGCGATCTCGGAGGGTGCGAAGGAGCTCCGCATCAACCGCCGCCGCCGCGCCACCGTGTTCGGCGCGCAGATCGAGGCGACGATCGACCGCATCCGCGTCATCAACGAGACTGCGATGCGGAGCTTCGTCGCCGCCAATGCCATCGGCTCGGCGCTGCTCTTCCTCGTCATCGGCCTGCTGCTCGCCTGGCAGCTGTTGCTGCCGGCACCCGACCAGGCGGTGCTCAGCGGCTTCGTGCTGGTGCTGCTGTATGTGAAGGGCCCGATGGACCAGATCATCGCCGCCATCCCGACGCTCGGGCGCGCGCAGGTCGCCTTCGCGCGCATCGCCGAGCTCTCCGACAGCTTCGCGACGCCGGAGCCGGGCGTCACCACCGACCGCCCGGTGCCGGAGGCGCAGCGGATCGAGAGCATCGCGCTCCGCGGTCTTCGCTACGCCTTCCCGGTGCAGAAGGGCAGCACGCCTTTCACCCTGGGCCCGATCGACCTGACCATCCGCCGCGGCGAGATCGTCTTCATCGTGGGCGACAACGGCTCCGGCAAGACGACGCTGATCAAGCTGCTGCTCGGCCTGTATGTGCCGACCGAGGGGGAGTTGCTGCTCGACGGTCGACCGGTCACCGACCGCGACCGCGACGACTACCGGCAATTGTTCACCACGGTCTTCGCCGACTACCATCTGTTCGAGGAGCTGGCCGAGGATGCGGAGGGGCTCGCGGACCGCGCGCGGCCCTACCTCGAACGGCTGGAGATCGCGCACAAGGTCTCGGTGGTGGACGGGTCCTTCTCCACCACCGACCTCTCGACCGGCCAGCGCAAGCGGCTGGCGCTCGTGCAGGCCTATCTCGAGCGCCGGCCCGTCGTCGTCTTCGACGAATGGGCGGCCGACCAGGACCCGACCTTCCGGCGCATCTTCTACACGGAGCTGCTGCCGGAGCTCCGCGACCAGGGCCGCACCCTGGTCGTCATCTCCCATGACGACCGCTATTTCGACGTGGCCGACCGCATCATCCGCCTGGATGCCGGACGCATCCGGGCCGAGGAGGCCGCCGCCCTCAAGGATGCCAGCCGATGACGGCCCCGCTGTTTACCCTGGAGGAAGCCGGCTTCCGCGTCGGCGCCGCGACGCTGCTGCAGCCGCTCAGCCTCGCGATTCCGGAGGGCCGGGTGATCGGCCTGATCGGCCACAACGGCTCCGGCAAGTCGACGCTGATAAAACTGCTGGCGCGGCAGCAGCCGCCGAGCGCCGGCCGCATCCTCTTCCGCGGGCAGCCGCTGCCGGGTTGGGGGCACCGGGCGCTCGCGCGCGCCATCGCCTACCTGCCGCAGGACACGGCGCCGACCGACGGGATGCTGGTGCGGGAGCTGGTGGCGCTCGGCCGCTATCCCTGGCACGGCGCGCTCGGCCGCTTCGGCGCCGAGGACCGCCGCAAGGTGGAGGAGGCGATGGCGCTGACCGAGATCGAGGGTTTTGCGGACCGCCTGGTCGAGACGCTCTCGGGTGGTGAGCGGCAGCGCGCCTGGCTTGCGATGCTGGTCGCGCAGGACGCGCCCTGCCTGCTGCTGGACGAGCCGATCTCGGCGCTGGACATCGCGCACCAGATGGACGTGCTCGGCCTGGTGCGGCGCCTGAACCGGGAGCGCGGGAACAGCGTCGTCATCGTGCTGCACGACATCAACATGGCGGCGCGGAGCTGCGACGAGATCATCGCCCTCAAGGCCGGGCGGCTGCTGATGCGGGGCGCGCCCGCGGAGATCATGGCGCCAGCGCCGCTGCAGGCGATCTATGGCGTGGCGCTCGGCACCCTGCCGCATCCGCGCACCGGCGCGCCGATCGCCTTCGTGCCATGAGTGCCGCGACGCCGCTCACTTCCGAGACGCTGATCCCGCTCCGCGACCCGGGTGCCGTCGCGGCCCGGCTGGTCGAGCACATGGCCGGGCACGGCGTCACCTTCGAACGGCAGGGCGATGCGCTGGTCACCCGGCTTCCCTTCGGCGGCGGCGTGCTGCTGGTGGAAGCAGGCGCGCTCCGCTTCCGCGCGACGGCGGGCGACCTCGCCGGGCTCGAGCGCATCCGGATGGCGATCGCCTCCCACGTGCTGCTCTTCGCCGAGGACGAGCGGCCGGCGATCCGCTGGGACGGCCCGGCTTCCGGCGCGCTGCCCGCGGACTTCCGGGAGCTGCGCGTGGTCGCCGCCCGCGACGTCGCGCCGCGCATGCGCCGCCTGACCTTGGCAGGCGAGGATCTTGCCCGCTTCGCGAGCCTCGCGAACCTGCACGTCAAGCTCTACGTCCCGCCGGCCGGACCAGCGCGGCCGCAATGGCCGCGTCTCGCGCCGGACGGCCGGCTCGCCTGGCCGGAGCCGCCGGATCGTCCCGCCCAGCGCGCCTACACGATCCGCAGCATCGATGCGGCGAAGGGCATGCTGGAGATGGATTTCGTGCTCCACGCCCATGGCGGCCCCGGTGCACGCTTTGCCGAGCAGGCCCAACCTGGCGATGCCTGCGCCATCTCCGGCCCCGGCGGCGGCGGCCTGCCGGCGGCGCGCTGGCTGCTGCTGATGGGCGACGAGACCGCGCTGCCGGCGATCGCCCGCATGCTGGAGGCGATGCCGCAGGACGCCGCCGGCGTCGCGATCATCGAGGTGGACGGCCCCGCGGACGAGATGCCGGTGGCGCTGCCGCCGGGCTTCGCGCTGCGCTGGCTGCATCGCGGCGCGGCGGCGCATGGCCTGCTGGCCGAGGCGCTCGCCGGCATCGAATTGCCGATGCAGGAGGATTGCTTCGTCTGGGCCGCCTGCGAACGTGCCGATGCCGACCGCATCCGCGCGAAGCTGCGGGCCATCGGCTTCGACCGGTCGCGGCAGAAGGTCGCCGCTTACTGGCACCACGGCAAATCCGCGCGGGATTGATCCCCCGCGCGGGGCGCGTCAGGCGACGGCGATCTCGGCCGTCGCGGTCACGCTGCGGCCGCTCTCATGCGTCCAGGTGAAGCTCAGCCGGCTGCTGCGCTCGATGCGCAGGAAGAACACGTGATAGGGGTTGGCCGCGGTGCCGTTGCGAAGTTCGGCCTGCAGCACGAGTTCGCCGTTCACCGCGACGGTGATCCGGTCGAGCAGGTCGCGCGGCACCGCGCGCCCGTCCTGCTGACGAAGTCCGGTTTCCATCGGATGCTCGATCAGGGTGCGGATCTCGACCACCTCGCCGGCGCGGGCGCTGCGCGGCGCGCGGATGCGCGGGCGGGCGAGCTCCGCGGTCATGTCAGGCACCCGCCGGTGGTGACCCGCACCTCGGCGGCAGCCCGCCGCACGCTGCCGTCGGAAAGCTGCGCGAGCACGATCACCTGCTGCTGCTCGGCCAGCCGGATGCGGGTCTGGATCTCGGCCCGGGCGAGGGCCGGCGTCAGCCGGAAGGAGGCGATGCCCGGCGTCGGGTTGCGGGTCGCGAAGACATGGATCGCCGTGACATGCGCGGCCGCGGTCTGCGGGCTGTCGACGGCGACCGTGATCGGCACCTGACCGCCATTCTCGGCGACGGTGGGCAGGCGGAGCGTGATGCCGCCATCCTCGATGCGCGCATCGCCGATCTGCGCGCGGATCGCGGCTTCCAGCGTCTGGTCCTGCGCGAGCGCCGCGAAGGGCACCAATGCCAGCGCCAGCACGCCGCGGCGCGATACTCTCATGCGAACATGTCCCGCGTGATGCTCTCATACCAGGCATCGGCGTAGAGCGCTTCCAGCCGCCGCTGCTCCGGCAGGTCGCCGCGCGGCGAGATGCCGCCGGCATTCGGTACTTCGACGATCGCGGTGCCCTCCGCGTTCGGGCGGTAGATATTGACGACCGAGATGCCGTAGCCCTCGCCGACATGGCTGTAGCAGGTGTTGTAGTAGACCGCCTCCGGCGGGCTCTCGCCGCGGAGTGAAGCGGCCGCACTCGCCACCGCCTGCTTCGCGGTGGTGTTCGCGACATAGCCCGATTTCGGCATCGGGCCCGGGATGTTGGCATCGCCCACCACATGGATGCCGGCCGCCGCCCGCGCCTCGAAGCTGCGGGGGTTCACCGGCACCCAGCCGCTGTTGTCCGCCAGCCCGGCCTCGATCGCGATCCGCGCCGCCGATTGCGGCGGGATGATATTGGCGACATCGACCTTGTGGCGGGTGCCGAACTCGGTCTCCAGCACGCGCTCCCGCGCATCGACGCGGACGACGCGGCCATCGCGGTTGGCCGGCACCCATTCCACCATCGGGCCGTAGAGCGCCGCCCAGGCGTCCTGGAACAGGCCCTGCTTGCTGAAGGCGTCCTTGGCATCGAGGGCGAGGATCTTCGACCGCGGCTTATGCGCCTTCAGGTACTGCGCGATCATGCTGATCCGCTCATAGGGGCCGGGCGGGCAGCGGAAGGGATTGGCCGGGATCGCGATGCCGACGACGCCGCCATCCGGCATCGCTTCCAGCTGGCGGCGGAGCAGCAGGGTCTGCGCGCCGTCGGCCGGCACCCAGGCATGCGGCAGCAGCGCCGCAGCGGCCTCGTCATAGCCTTCAAGCGCGCCCCAGCGGAGCGCGATGCCGGGCGAGAGGATCAGCCGGTCATAGGCGAGGGTCTCGCCGCCTTCCAGGCGCACGCGCTTGCCCGCTGCATCGATCGCCGCCGCCCGGTCCTGCACCACGCGCACGCCGCGGGCGCGCAGCCCCTCATAGCCATGGGTGATCTGCCCGATCTGGCGGACGCCGCCGATCACCAGGTTGCCGTAGGGGCAGGTGACGAAGCGCGGGTTCGGCTCGATCAGCGTGACGTCGAGCTGCGGATAGGCCTTACGGGCGAAGCTCGCCGCGCTGGCGCCGCCGAAGCCGCCGCCGACGACCAGCAGCCGGGCCGTGCCCTGGGCGCGGAGCGTCGCGGGGGCGGCGAGCACCGCGGCACCGGCGAAGATGGCGCGGCGGGTGATGCGGCTCATGGGCGCTGCTCCGCGAAATAGGCGGCGGTCGCCGCGATCTCGGCCTCGGTATAGCCGCGGGCGACGCGGCCCATGATGGTGGCCGGCCGCTCGTTCGCGCGGAAGGCGGTCATCAATGCCACGAGCTCCGGCGCCGGGCGCCCGGCCAGCGCCGGGACGCCGCCGGCGCCCGTCCCGTTCGGGCCGTGGCAGCCGACGCAGCCCTGCGCCGCAAGCGGCGCCTGGGCGGAGGCCATGCCCGGCAGGGCAAGCAGGCCGAGGATGGCGAGCGCTGGCAAGGCGCGTGGCATGGCGGCTTTCCCCTTCGCCTCAGAGGCGAAGTGGGTCGGTATGATATACAGCCGAACATTGTCAATTGGTAATTTCTACGCCATGCGTGGGCGTTCGAGCGCAAAGGCCGGCCGCAGCCTGGCGCCGACCCAGTTGCCGAGCAGCGCCGGCCCGATCCAGGCCCAGCCATGCAGGCTGCCGGAGGCGATGCCGCCGAAATAGGCGCTGATGTTGCACCCGGAGGCGAGCACGGCACCCACCCCGAGCAGCAGCCCGCCGATCAGCGACGCCAGCGCCGGCCGCGCCGCCGGCAGCCGCCAGCCGGCCGCCCGGCCACGCAGCGTCGCCGCCAGGAAGGCGCCGGCCATCAGCCCGAGATCCATCACCGTGGTGCGGTCCGCCAGCAGCGGCCGCAGCAGCGCCTCGCTCCGCGTGGGTTCTTCCCAGAATTCCCAGAAGACCGGGTCGCCCCAGCCGAGCGCGTCGATGAGGACGGAGCCCCAGAGCGGGAAGGCCGCGGTGATCGCCCAGGGCCGTCCCGCCAGCACCAGCGTCGCGAGGTTGAGCAGCGCGAGCGCCGTGGCCCCCCAGACCAGCGGCCAGGGTCCGCGCAGCAGCGTGCCGCCACGGAAGCGGAGCGGCTCCACGCTGCCATGGCACCGGCGCTCGATCGCGATGGTCGCCGCCCAGGCGAGGCCCAGCACCGCGAGGCTGCCGGCGAGCGCGATCGGCGTGCCGAAATGCTCGGGCAGCGAGACGGGTGCCAAGGCCGGCCAGCCACTCCAATGCTCATTGCCCCAGGCGGCGAGCGTTGCGCCGGCGATGAAGGCGGCGAGCGTGATCCACATCCGGGCACCCTGGCCGCCGGCCGCGGTGTAGAGCGTGCCGGAGGCGCAGCCGCCGCCGATCTGCATGCCGATGCCGAACAGGAAGGCGCCCGCCGCCAGCGCCACGCCCACCGGGAAGACGAAGCCGCGCACCGGCTGCCCGGCGACGGCGCCGGCCTCGAGCAGCGGCAGGAACAGCAGCAGCGCCAGGGCGAGCATCAGGAACTGCGCCCGCATGCCGGCGCCGCGGCCCTGCATCAGCCAGGCGCGATAGGCGCCGGCGAAGCTGAACGCGGCCTGGAACAGCACCAGGCCGAGCCCGCCGCCCACCAGCCACAGCGCGCCCTGCCGCCAGCCATGCTGCGCGCCGAGCGCGCCGCAGGCGGCGAGCATCGCGAAGGCCGCGATCGGGGCCGGGGCCATGACCGTCAGCGCCAGCGGAACACCGGCCGTATCCCGAAGGGGACGAAGGGGAGGGCGCGCGACATCGGATCTGCTGATCTTTCCCGGCAGTGTGTTTCGCGAACGATGTCATGCCGTGCCGGCGACATCCACCGCCATCCGCCGGGTCATGCGATGCGCCACGGCGGATTGCGCACGTGATCCAGGTCACCGCGGGCCGCGCGATCGCGCATTAGGGTTCCGCCCGGCGACGATGGCTTGCCCCGCCGCCGGCCCGCAGCGGCCACCGTTCCGAAATCAGCCAGGGTCATCCGACCGGAGGAGGCGCGCGGCGTCGCGCGTGGCGATGCTGCAGGCGCTTTCGTCAGGCGATGCCAGGACGGCAACGCCCAGGAAAGGGAATTGCCCGATGCGCGCCTTGCGCCGTTCCCGCTGCCTCGCCCTCGTGCTGCTGGCCGGCCCGGCATTGGGTGCCGTGTCTTCCGCGGCGCGGGCCAGCACCGACGCCATGGAGGTCGCGCTGCTGGAGTTCCTGCCCGCCAACCCCGTTCCCGCCGGGCCGGCGGAGACGCTCCGCGGCATCCTGAGCGTGCCGCCCGGCTGGCGGCCCGGCGATGCGGCCGCGGTCCTCCTGCCCGACCAGCCGCTGCCGGACGCGGCCGGCGCCCGCATCCTCCCTGCCTTGCTCGACGAGGGTGCGGCGGTGCTGGAGCTCGACCTGCACACGCCGCGCGGCGCGGCGGCGGACAACGCCTTCATCCCCGCGTCCTATGGCGGGGCGGAGCTGCTGCCCGGCCTGTTCGGCGCCTTGCTGGCGCTGCGGCAGCAGGCCGGCGCCGGGCTCGTCGTCGCGATCGGCATCGGCACCGGGGGCGACGCCGCCATGCTCGCGGCGGATCGCCATCAGGCCGAGCTGCATCTCGGCCCGGACGGTCCGCGCTTCGTGGCGCATGCGCAGCTTGGGCCCGGGCGCGCGCGCTTCGCCGCGGGGCTGCAGGCGCCCGAGGCGCACGAAGGCTGGGCCATCCGCGCCGAGCTGCTCTGCGCGGCGCTCGCCTGGGCCACCGCCGCAGCCCGCGATGCGGATTGCCGCGCCGCGCTTCTCCGACCGGCCGCCGGCGAGACCCATGCGGTCCGGCACGAGGCCCGCCGGTGATCCGCCGCACCGGCATCGCGTGGCTGCTCGCGGCCGCCATGCTCGCGCTGCTGCCGGCGTCGCGCGGCATCGCCGCCGGAGGAGCGTTGCCGGAACCTGCCGCCGAAATCCGATTGATCGAGACGGGCGCCGTGCAGGGCACGCTCATGCTGCCGGCTTCGGTGCCGCCGGCCGGGCTGGTCCTCCTGCTGCCCGACCGCCTCGGCCATGATCCGCGCGGCGCCCTCTATGCGGATCAACTGCTGGGCGCGGGGCTCGCCGTCTTCGATCTGCTGGCCGGCGGCGGCGATGCCCCCGCGCTGGCGGCGGCGCTTCCCGCCATCGCTGCGGAAGCCCATGCCGGCCGGCTGCCGATCGGCGCGATCGGCTTCGGCGCCGGCGCCCGCACGGCGCTCCGCCTCGGCTCCGCGCTTGCCGCCCGCGTGCTGCTCTATCCGGGTTGCGCCGGCCTGGCCCCGGAAGATCGCCGCGCCGGCGGCCCGGTGCTGCTCCTGCATGGCGGCGCCGACCCGGCCAACGGGCACGCGGCCTGCGCGCTGCTGGCGGCCGAGCTGGCGCGCGGCGGCGAGGTCCGCCGACTGGTCTATCCGGCAGCCGGATATGCCTGGGACTATCCGGCCTATGGCCTTGGCGGCCCGGTGGCATTGCCCTGCCCGTCGATGCCGGGGCGGGTCGCCGCTGCCCCCTGGCCCGAACTCGCCGCGATGTCGGCGGCGCATGCGGCAGGTTTTCTTGCACGCGCCCTGCGGGGTTCCGCACGCGATCCCGGGCCGACCCTGGCGCAGGCTGCCGCCGCAGATCGGCCCGACCCGGCAGCCGGCGCCGAAGTCCCGGCCTGCGCCGACCGTCGAGGCTGACGGAGCGGCTCGCCTCTCCTCCGCGCTAGGCGGCGGCCCGCCGAGCCGCCAATCTGTCGCCCAACCGAGTGGGAGGACGGCAAGCGGTGATCGACTACGCGGTGCGCGACCATGTCGCCGAGATCCTGTTCGACCATCCCCCGGTCAACGCCCTCACCGACGCCTTCCTCGATGCGCTGCTGGCGGCGCTCGACCGGGCGCGGCGCGATCCCGCGGTGCGGGCGGTGATCCTCGCCAGCGCGATCCCCGGGCGCTTCTGCGCCGGGCTCGACCTCGGCGCCTTCCTCGAACGCTCGCCGGAAGAGGTGCATGCGCTCGTCGCCAAGCTCTATGTCGAGCTGCACGAGCGCCAGTCGGCGCTCGGCAAGCCCTGCATCGCGGCGGTCGGCGGTGCGGCGTGCGGCGGCGGCATGTCGGTCGCGATCACCTGCGACATGATCGTCGCCGCGGAGGATGCGACCTTCGGCTATCCCGAGCTCGAGATCGGGCTCGTGCCGGCGATCCACTACACGCATCTGCCGCGCATCATCGGCCGCTACCGCGCCTTCGACCTGCTGTTCACCGGCCGCGTCTTCGACGTGACGGAGGCGATGGCGCTCGGCCTCGTCAGCCGCCGCGCGCCGGCGCCGCGGCTTCTCGACGAGGCGCGGAAGCTCGCCGCGGTCTTCGCCGCGAAGTCGCCGGCGCTGATGCGGCTCGGCAAGCAGGCCTTCGTCCGCGCCGCCGATGGCGGCTATCGCCAAGGCGCCGCGGCCGCCGTCGACACCGTCTCCGTGGTGTTCGGGACCGAGGATTGCCGGGAAGGCCTCCGCGCCTTCACCGAGAAGAGGCCGCCATCCTGGCCATCCGGCCGCGGCACGGGGGAGGGGGCGGCATGACGACGACAGGCATCGCCAGGCGATCGCTGCTGGGCGCCGCGGCCGCTGCCGGCGCGGCGGCGCCGCATTGCGCCGCGCGGGCGCAGGCGGCAGCGCCCGCCTATCCGTCGCGGCCGATCGCGCTGGTGGTGCCCTATGGGCCCGGCAGCTCGACCGACAACGTCGCCCGTCCGGTGGCGCAGGGTCTGCAGCAGGTGCTGGGCCAGCCGGTCGTCATCGACAACCGGGCCGGCGCCAGCGGCCTGATCGGCACCCAGTTCGCGGCGCGGGCGCGGCCCGACGGCTACACCCTGCTGGTCGGATCGAGCACCACGCTCGCCGCCAATCTCGGCCTGTTCCGCACGCTGCCCTATGACCCGGTGCGGGATTTCGTGCCGGTCGCCGGCATGGCGCGGACCTCGATGATCGTCCTCGTGCGCCCGGATTTCGCTGGCCGCGACATGCAGGGCCTGCTGGCGATGGCGCGGGCGGCTGCCGCGCCGCTGCCGGTCGCCCACGGCTCCGCCAGCGCGCAGGTGGGGCTGGCGCAATTGTCGCAGGTGAGCGGCGTCACCTTCACCCCGGTTCCCTATCGCGACACGCCGCAGCTGCTGGCCGGGTTGATGGGCGGGCAGGTCGCGGTCGGCCTCGTCGATGTCGGCAATGCGGTGCCGTATCTGCGCGACGGCCGGCTGATCGGGCTCGCGACCTCGGCCCCCACGCGCACCGCCTTCACGCCGGAGGTGCCGGCGCTGGCGGAGCTGTGGCCGGACACGCAGCTGGTCACCCTGCTCGGCCTGGTGGCGCCGGCCGGCACGCCGCCCGCGATCGTGGCGAGGCTGGAGCAGGCGGTGGCCACGGTCATGGCGCGGCCCGAGATCCGCCAGGCCTTCGCGACCATGGGCACGGAGATCGATGCGACCTCGCAGGCGGAGCTGGCGCGCCGCCTGGAGCGCGACCGGACGCTCTGGGTCGCGCTGGTCAGGCTGGCCGGGATCGAGCCGCAGTGACCGGTCGGGCGGGCAAGAAACCGGCGCCGCCCCGCCGGGCGCCGTCCACCAGGCTGTGCTTCCTTGACGATCGAGGCCGTCGCTCCGCGCCGTCAGCGCGCCGCGACCAGAACCGGCGTCGCGCGGAAGCGGTCGGGGAAGATGCGGCGCAGCTCCTCGAGCTTCGGCAGGTCGTGGACGAGGATGTAAGGGTGGCTGCGGTTCCGGGCCATGAAGTCCTGGTGATAGGCCTCGGCGTCGTAGAAGGGCTGGTCCATCTCGATCCGGGTGACGATCGCCGCATCGAAGACCCGCGCCTGGTCGAGCTGCGCGATATAGGCCCGCGCGATGCGCGCCTGATCGTCGTCGGCGGCGAAGATCGCCGAGCGGTACTGGGTGCCGGTGTCGGGCCCCTGGCGGTTGAGCTGGGTCGGGTCGTGCGCGACCGAGAAGAAGATCTGCAGGATGCGGCCGTAGCTGATGCGGCGCGGGTCATAGGTGACCCGCACCGCTTCCGCGTGCCCCGTCCTGCCGCTGGTGACGCGGGCATAGGTCGCGGTGGAGCGGTCGCCGCCGGCATAGCCGGAGACGGCGCCGGCGACGCTTTCCACATGCTGGTAGATACCCTGCACGCCCCAGAAGCAGCCGCCCGCCAGCACCGCGGTCTCGGTCGCCGCCGCACCCGGCATGTCCTGTCCCGGCGCCGGGATCACGCGGCCGGTTTGGCGCGCGCCGGAGGACGCGGCCGCCAGGCCGATGCCGGCGGCGAGCAGCCCGCCGCCCGCCAGCAGCAAGCCGCGCCGGCGCAGCGCGGAAGATCGGTCGTTCGTCGGAGCCATGGCTTGGTTCCTTGCAGCCGGAGGTGAAGGCGTCCCGGTCAGGCCGTCGCCGGCCGGAAGGTCATCGCGACGCCGTTCATGCAGTAGCGCAGGCCGGTCGGCCGCGGGCCGTCGTCGAACACGTGGCCGAGATGGCCGCCGCAGCGGCTGCAATGGACCGCGGTCCGGACCATGCCGTAGGAGCTGTCGCGGGTGGTGCCTATCGCGCCGTCGATCGGGGCCCAGAAGCTGGGCCAGCCGGTATTGCTCTCGAATTTGGTGCTGGAGGGAAAGACCTCCTGCTCGCAGCCGGCGCAGGCGAAGGCGCCGCGACGGTGCTCGCCGTTCAGCGGGCTGGAATGGGCCCGCTCCGTCCCGCTCCGGCGCAGGACCGCGAATTGCGCGGGGGTCAGCAGGCGGCGCCATTCGGCCTCCGTCCGCTCCACGGCGAAGGGGCCGGCCGCCTGCACCGGGTCGGAGAACAGGCGGAACAGGGAGAAGCCGGCCAGGCCGGCGGCGCCCGCGGCCAGGGCGCGGCGTGTGGTCAGCATCGGGGTGTCCTTCCGCATTCCTGACCGTGCTTCGGACGGCACCGCCGCGAGGTTACGCGGCGGGCGGCTCCGGTCAGGCATCCTTGCCGCCGGCCGTGGTGGAGGACATCAGCAGCCGCTCGTAGAAGCCGCCCCAGCGCCGCGTGCGGTCGACCAGGTGCACCTCCAGGATCCAGTACTTGCGCCGCCCGGCCGCGTCCGGGTCGCGCATGCGCGCGGGGTTGGCGGGGCTGATGCGATAGAGATCCTTGTCGCCGGGGATGCGCGCGTGCGGGAACTCGCCGACGAGATGGCCGGCGATGGCGCCGCCCCAGAGCCAGCCGCGTTCCGCCGCCAGCCGCTCCGCCTCGGCGAACAGCCCGGCGCCGGTGACCTCGTCATGCGCTTCGAAATGGCGCTCCAACGCATCGAAGACCAGGGGCAGGTCGGCGCAGAGCCGGTGCTTCTCCGGATCGCGGCCCATCACGTAGGTGCGGCCGACATCCGCTTCCCATTCGTCGAAGACCGGCCCGAGATCGATGAAGACGGTGTCCTCGGGCCCGATCTCGCGGACCGGCGGATTGTCGGCCGCGATGGTCAGCGTGTTGGCGCCGGCGCGACAGATGCGCTTGTGCCAATGTTTGGTCACGCCGAAATCCCGCTCGGCCAGGGCGTAGATGTCCTGCTCGACCATGCGCTCGCTGCGGCCGGGCGCGATCAGGCCGCCGGCCTCGATCGCGTCGAACAGGCGCTGCGCCTGCGCCTCGGCATCGATCAGCGCGGCGAGCCGCGCCTCTTCCTGCATTCTGTCCTGCAACGGTTGCGTCCTCGTCCGGGGATCGTCAGCCCTGCCGCGCCGGATCCGCGCTGCCGCGCAGGAAGGCCGCGAAGGCGTCGGCGTGGTCGGGATGCCAGCGGGAGAGCGCCGGCCGGTTCTCGGTGATGTCCTGCGCGGCCCAGAGGATGCGGCGGCGGTCGATCGCCGGCGTCACCTCGTCGTCGGGGCAGAGGATGTAGAAATCGCCGCGCTCCATGCCGGCGACCAGCATGTCCACCACCTGCTCCGGCATCCAGGCGCCGGCCGGCTTCTCCGCCCGGCCACGGCTGGTCATGCCGGTGAAGGTGGAGCCCGGGATCAGCAGGTGCGCGCTGATGCGGCCGCCCTCGGCATTGCGCAGGCTGTGCGCCAGCGCTTCGGTCAGCACCTTCACGCCGGCCTTGCTGACGTTGTAGGCAGCGTCGCCGGGCGGACAGGTGATGCCCTGCTTCGATCCGGTGTTGACGATCGCGCAGCCGGTTCCCTGCGCCAGCATCGCGGGGCTGAACACCTGCACGCCGTGGATGACGCCCCAGAGATTGACCTCCAGCACGCGGCGCCAGCGGTCGATGTGTTCCCAGGGGCCGCCGCCCGGGGCGGTGCCGGCATTGTTCATCAGCACCGCCACCTCCCCGAACGCCGCATAGGCCGCGTCCTTCAGGGCCTGGACCTGGTCCAGCCGGCCGACGTCGGTCGGCACTGCGATGACGCCTTCGCGTCCGAGCGGGGAGGCTGCGGCGATGCGCGCCGCCGCCGCCTCCAGCGCAGCGCCGGGGAGATCGGCGATGCAGAGCCGCAGGCCCATGGCCGCGAAGCGCTCGGCCGCGGCCAGGCCGATGCCGCCGGCGGCGCCGGTGACGACCGCGACGCGGCCGGATTGCAGGGCAGGATGATGCGGCATCCGCGGATCCTTCACGGGGCGAAGCCGGCCGGCCCGCATTGCCGGGGGCCGATGCCGGTCGCTGTGTTTCAAGAAGTATAGCGCGCATCCGCCGGGATGCACGCCATCGCCGCTGCGGCAGCAGCGTAACCTCCCGCTCCGGCCGTCGAACCCGGTCAGGAAAAGATCCGAGGAGTTCGTCGTGTCAACTGGCGCCTGCCCCTTGCCCGAGGACGCCGCACCCGCCGACACGGCCGCGCAGCCCGCGGGAACGAGGCGCCTGGCCGGCCGGGCGATGCCCGCCGGCGCGCCGGACGGCGCCGGACGTCGGGTCGCGAAACGCGGTCTCGGTGCGGTGGCCGCAGCATTGATGGTGCTGTTGCCCGCCCTGCCGTCGGCCGCCCAGCCTGCCGGATTGACGACACGTCCCAGCACCCATGACCTGCGTGCGACGATCGACCGCTTCGCCGCCGCCGTCCGGCACGCCGGATGGGTCGTCTTCACGGAGATCGACCACGCCGCCGCAGCGCAGGGCGCGGGGATGAATTTGCGCCCCCGGACCGTCGTGATCTTCGGCAATCCTCGGGCGGGGACGCCGGCCATGGCCGGACACCCGACCCTGGCCCTCGATCTGCCGATGCGCATCCTGGTGTGGCAGGACGAGATGGGGCGCATCTTCGTCACGCGCAGCACCGGCGACGACCTGGCCGAGCGGGTCTTCGCCCGCCACGGGATCAGCGTGCCGCCGCAAGCGCGGAGCGAGACGGACGCCATCCTCGACGGCTTCGTGAGACGTGCCACCGAATAGCCCTGCCGGCGCGTCGGTCGGCGCGTCGGCTATCCGAGCACGGCCGACACGGCGAGAGAGGGGACATCGGCGGACCATGGGACTTCAGGAACAGCTTGCTGCCTTCAAGGCGGAGTTCGCGCGCACGACGCCCGCCGGTCGTCCGGCCCTCTACGAAGCGAAGATCGAGGACCTTCGTCGCAGCTTCGCGCTGGAGGGGGCGATCGGTGCCGGCGATGCCGCGCCCGACGTCACGCTTCCGGATGGGCGGGGGCGCTCGATATCCCTGGCCCGGGAACTCCGGCTCGGGCCGGTCGTCCTCACATTCTACCGTGGGGCCTGGTGCCCCTACTGCAACATCCAGCTCCGCGCCTACCAGGCGATGCTGCCGGAGGCGACGTCGCTCGGCGGATCGCTGATGGCCATCTCGCCCCAGCTTCCGGACAAGTCGCTCTCGACCGCGGAGATCAATCAGTTGAGCTTCCATGTCCTGAGCGACGTCGGCAATACGGTCGCCCGACGATTCGGACTGGTCTACGCGCTGCCGCAGGAGCTGCGTGACGCGCTCCGCTCGAACGACAAGGCGCTCGACGGCTTCAATGGCGACGAGAGCTGGGAGCTTCCGGTTCCGGCGACCTATGTGATCGCCCCCGACCGGCGCATCGCGTTGGCCCATATCGACGTCGACTATCGTCGTCGTCTCGAACCTGGCGAGATTCTGGCGACGCTCGCTTCCCTCCGCGGCGCGTGAGCCAGGCATCCGCCCGCCGGATGGACCGGTCTGCTCCTCCCGACCGCGTCGACCCGGAATCGTGCCCGTGACGGCGCGCGCTGGAGTCGCGACGGCGGCGTCGGCAGACCCGTCCGTGGCGTCCGTGGTGTCCGGGGTGCCTCTGCCTCCGTCTCAGCCTGCCAGCGCCGCGCCGAGGATGACGCCCTCTGCCGTCTGCACCAGCAGCGCCAGCCGCTCGCCATCGGGGCGTGGAACGGTCGCGCGGATCGACCGCCCTTCCCAGGTCCCTGCCAGGACGATGCTCCGGACCACGTTGCTGTGGGCCAGGGTCCTGCCGCCGTTCTCGCCGGCGCCGATCTGCGTCACGTGGCGCCGATCGAAGCCGATGAGCCAGAGGTTGCCGGTGTCCACCCCGGAGCCGACCGAAACCTCGACCGCCCCGTCCCGCACGGCCAGGCCCGCGACGACCTGGGTGCGTCGACCCGCGACCGCGGCGATGGCCGCCAGCACCGCGGCCCGATCCGACCCGACCGCGTCCCGCCGCCCGTGCACGACGAGCTGGGGCGTGTAGATCTGACCAGGACCAAACGCGGTCTCGGGGAGCGTCCGCGCATAGCCCTGCTGGCGTTCCGTCGCCGCCTGCAGGGAGAAGCGGTCCCGCCAGCCAAGGCGATTCCAGTAGGTCACGTGGAACGACAAGGGCAGGAGATCGGGGCGATCGCGCGCCAGTTCCGTCAACAGCGCATCGGCCGGCGGACAGGACGAGCAGGATTGGGAGGTGAAGAGCTCGAGGACGATCGGCTGCGCCGCCTGCGCCTGCAGGGGGCGCGATGCCAGGGCGACCAGGCTCGGTGCCGCGGCCAGAAGCTGGCGTCGTTTCATCGGGCTGCTCCCCCAGTCGACGCACGGACGGTGCGGCGTGTGGCGGGGTATTCGCCGGTTCGGGACGCAAGGTTAGCAACGCCCGTGATCGCGCCCTGCGGCGCCGTATGGCCGTGTCGGTGCGCCGTTGCCTCGCGCGCCGCGCGTCACTTGCGATCGATGGTCACGGCGAGCCCGCAGTGATCCGTGACCGTGACGGCGCCCGAGGATTGCGAGATGTAGACGGGCCCCTGCCGCAGGATGTTGATGTCCGAGCGGTAGACGGCGATGTCGTACACCTTGGTTCCGACGCTGTTGGTGCCGCCCGCAGGCACGTTCCAGCTATCGAACCTGACGATGTCGGCCTGGCTGCTGGCATTGACGTAGGCGTTGGTGCCGAAGGCCTGGTTGAGGACCTGCGCGCTGAAATTGAAGCTGGGCTGGTTCGTGTCGCCGATGATGAGGTCGATGATCTTCGAATTCCCGCCCAGGGAACCGGCGATGTTCAGGTAGAATTTCACGGTCTCGGAGGCGTTGGTGGCGATGCGGTTCGGCACGTGGACGAAGACGGCGGTCAGCTTGCCGACCGCATAGGCGACATAGCCTTCCCCGTTCTGAAGGACGCTGATGCCGGAGGCGACCGCATTCTGGCTGATCGCGGTGAAGGATTGGCAGGCCTTCTTCGCCGGGTGCGCGGTGGAGCTGATGCCCGGGCCGGCGACCATGCCGGTGAAGTCCGGATGCGAGGTATCGAGCTCGCCCACGACCATGATGTCCGGCATGGCTCCGAGCGAGCGGTAGAAGTTCTGGAACGCCAGGGAGATCTGCGCGCCGAAGGTCGTCATGGTCGGCGGCCCCGAAGGGTTCTCGACGGGTCTCAGATGGGCCGGACCGTGAACCGGCGAGGTCAGGTCCGACGCATTGTGCGGCAGCACCAGCGCCTGATCGCCTCGCGCCGTGGCATGGGCATTGGTGTTCTTCGTGAAGGTCTGATTGCTGATCGACGCCAATCCATGGGTCGAGCTGGCATTCGCATTGAACGACTGATACGCGATGGTCGGCACGACACCCTCGCCACGCAATTGATGGATGTCATTCCAACCCGGCGCCGCCGGATCGCGTAGCCCCATTCGTATTGATAACGATATCGTGACGATCTGCGGGCGGCCCGAGGCCGCAGGTCACCGGCCGCCACCGGGAAATGAGGCGTACCGGGTTAGGTCCGCGGACCCATGGGCGCGTATAGGGGTGGACGCGCATCCGGGACGCAGCATCATGAATTTCCTCCATCCGCCCGCACCGGGCGAGACGCGCCCCTTCAGCCGTGCCGTCAGGGCGGGCGGGATGCTGTGGGTGTCGGGTCATTCGGCGCCGCATGATCCGGCGCGGGGCATCCACCGCGGTGAGACGCCTGCCGATGAAGTCCGCAATGCGCTTGCCTGCATCGGCGGGATCCTGGCGGAAGCGGGCAGCAGCCTCGATCGCGTGGTGCAGGTCACCATGCTGATCAGCAACCGTGCCGACTACGACGCCTGCAACATCGAGTATGTGAAGCACTTCCCCCGCGGGCTGCCAGCGCGGCACACGGCGATCTTCGGCGTGCCGACGGAGGCGCGGGTGGGCTTCGCCTGCGTCGCACTTGTGGACTGAACGCCGCGCCTTGCCTTCCTCGCCGTGACGACCATCACTGATCCCATCGGCAACTCCCTGTAGTCATCGGGCCTCTGTGCCGTCTGGCGCTTGTGATCTTTCTCGAGAACCGAGGGGAGGCGAGGCTATGGGCGATGAATGGCAGCCGAAACCGCCGCAGATGTCGACGAAGCCCGGCGTCTACACCTATCCGGCCGATCCGCGCACCGGCGTCCCGACGATGCAGTACACCAGGATATCGTCGGATTCCGATACCCTGAAGAACCATCTGATGTGGGGCGAGGCGGCGTTGAACTACGTCCAGCGCTACATGACGATCGGCGCCTCGAACAAGGTGCTGGACGTCGTGACCTCGCTGGGCGAATCGCGTTCCTGCGTCGCGAAGCTCAAGAGCGACTACGCCAGCGGGCGCAACTTCGCGAGCTGGCATGACGCGGTTGCGGAATGCGCCCGGCTCGGCCGGATCCGCGGGTGCGGCAATTGCGGCGAGCAATCGGCCATCGCCTACATGTTCCTCTGGGACAATTCGATGGTCCCGGTCGACTGGATCAAGGTCAACGACGTGGACCACAATTTCACCTTGCTCGGCTGTCGCCCCGGCGCCGGGTCGGACAAATCGCGATGGGGCCCTCGCTGCGTGGTCGTCGACCCCTGGAACCGCATCTGTTACCCAGGTGCGGAGATCGGCCGGAACCGCGACGGCGGCGAGACCTACACCAGCCTGGTCCAGGAAAAATGATCGTTTGCTCGCGGGCATGCGCCACGAGAGCGATCGGGCGGTGTTGGTCCGGCTGACCGTCTCGAAGGGGAACCGCGATGACCATGATGACGGGCGGCCAGGCCCTGGCGCATCAGCTCGTGCGGGAAGGGGTGACGGATGTCTTCGGCATCCCCGGCGTCCAGCTCGACTGGGCGGTGGACGGGCTGCGGCAGGTGGCCGACCGCATCCGCTTCGTGGTTCCCCGCCACGAGCAGACAACCTCCTACATGGCGGACGGCTATGCACGCGCCAGCGGCCGCTTCGGCACCTGCATGATGGTGCCCGGCCCCGGCCTGCTGAACGCCATGGCCGGCCTCTCCACGGCCTATGCCTGCAGCTCCCCCGTGCTCTGCATCGCCGGCAACATCCACGGGCCGGCGGTCGGCAGGGGCCTCGGCCTGCTGCATGAGATCAGGGACCAGACCGCGGTGCTCGCCTCGGTCACCAAGTGGCAGGGCAGCGCCGCGACCCCGGCCGAGGTGCCGCGCCTCGTGCGGGAGGCGGTGCGCAGGCTCCGCACCGGTCGCCCGGCCCCCGTCGGCATCGAGATCGCGCATGACGTGCTGAGCGCGCGTGGCGAGGTTTCGCTGCTGGCGCCCGATGACGGGGACCCGCGCCGCAAGCCGGACGCCGCCGCGGTGGAGCGGGCCGCCGCGATCCTCGACGGCGCGCGCTTCCCGGTCATCTTCGTCGGCGGCGGCGCGCTGGCGGGCGAGGCGCCGGAGGCGCTGAAAGCGCTCGCCGAACGCCTCCAGGCACCGGTGGTGATGGGCGAGAACGGGCGCGGCGCGCTGTCGGACCGTCATCCCCTCGCGCTCAACGCGCTCGGCGGCCGCGCCGTCTTCCCGCACGCCGATGTGGTGCTCGTCGTCGGCAGCCGCTTCGTGGATACGGCGGTGGGCAATCCGGCCTGGCCCTCGGACGCCGCGCGCTACGTCTACCTCAATATCGACCCCGCGGCCTGGGCGCCGCCACGCGTCGCGGCGGTGGCGATCGAAGCCGATGCGGCGCTCGGGCTGAGGGCGCTGGAGGCCGCCATCGCCCGGCGCCCCGCGCGCGGCGATGACCTCGATCGCGTGCGGGCCTGGGCCGCCCTGCAATCCGACGCCATCCGCCCGCAGCGCGACTTCGTGCGGGCCATCCGCAACGTGCTGCCCGATGACGGCATCCTGGTGAACGAGCTGACGCAGGTCGGCTACTACGCCCGCTTCGCCTACCCGGTCTATCGGCCGAACACCTTCATCGGCCCCGGCTACCAGGGCACGCTGGGCTACGGCTTTCCAACCTCGCTCGGCGTCGCAATGGGGGCCGGCGGGCGGCCGGTGATCGGCATCACCGGCGATGGCGGCTTCGGCTGGGGCATGCAGGAGCTGGCGACGGCGCGGAAATACGACCTGCGGGTGGCGACCGTGGTGTTCAATGACGGCCATTTCGGCAATGTCCACCGCATGCAGGAGGACCAGTTCGGCGCGGCCTTCGGCACCGGGCTCCAGAATCCCGACTTCGCCAAGCTCGCCGATGCCTTCGACGTGCCCTACCGCCGTGCCGATGACGGGGAGACGCTGGAGCGGACGCTCCGCGACGCGCTCGAGGACGGCGGGCCGACCCTGATCGAGGCGCGGGTGGGCGGCATGCCCAGCCCCTGGCATCTGATGCGGCTCCGCAACCCGCCCTTCGTCAAGGCACAGCCGGCGCCGCCCAACCCATTGGGCGAGCCGCCGCAGCGCTGACGGAGGCGGGAGAGGACGAGGATGACCGCGCCGGCGACCAGCCAGACCCGCGAGCAGGCGCGCGCGGCGTTCCACACGGAACTGCGGACGATCGCCATGCAGCAAGCGGCATGGGCGAGAGACATCGGCATCGCAGGAGGCTGTCGCATCCGCGACCTGCAATGGGTCATTCGCGCGACGAATGATCTCGACGTTCGAGCGCTGGACGCGTCCGACCGCATCGCCGGCAGGGACCAAACTCTTGCCGCCTATGCCTTGGCCTTCCTGGCAGGCGCAACGATGATCGCCCGAGCCCACGGAGGCGACGAGCAGCGCCGGAACCCGCTGCTGTGCGATGGGGTCGCGGAGCTCCCTGGCGTCCGGATCGGGGACGCGGCGCGGCCGCCCTGAGTGACCATAGAAACCGAGCCGAGAAGCCGGCGTTGGATATCGCGCTGCCAGCAAGGAGATAGCCATGGCCGAAACACCGATTGCGGACGACGCCCGCAAGGAGCTCGAGAAGCAGATCGCCGACCTCAAGAAGCAGGTCGCCTCGCTGAGCAAGTCGCTCTCCGCACGCGGCGAACAGATCTACGACGATCTCCGCGAGACCGCGGAGGACGGGTATGAGACCGTGGCCGGACGGGCGCGCAGCGCCGCCAGGCAGGTGCGTGACCAGGCCCAGGCGGTGTCGGAGGTGGTGAGGGAGAACCCCGGTACGACGGCCACCGTGCTGTCGTCGGTGGGGCTCGCGGGATTCCTGATCGGCATTCTCGTGGGGCAACTGCTCGACGATCGCCGCCGATAAGCAGCCGGTGGCCTTCCGCTGGAGCGCGGTCGCCGCTGATCGACATCTTGCAGGCGTGATGTGCTGCCGATGAAGCGCAAGCGGCCGGGGATCACCCGGCCGCTGGGTGACGGTTCGTTGGCAATACTCTGATGTACAACGAGAATTTGGAGCGGGCGAAGGGATTCGAACCCTCGACCCCGACCTTGGCAAGGTCGTGCTCTACCCCTGAGCTACGCCCGCGCTCCGAGCGGAGCGGGCTTCTAGCATGCGGAGCGGGGATTGCAACCCCGCTTGTCGGCCGGCAGCATCCGGCCGATGCACCGCCTCGAAACTCCCGACAGGCTGCTCGCGCGGCTCGACGCGCTCGGCATTGTCCATCGCACCATCCGCCACGCGCCCGTCTTCACCGTCGCCGAAAGCCAGGCGCTGCGCGGCGACCTGCCCGGGGCGCATACCAAGAACCTCTTCCTCGTCCCCGCCCGGGAGCCAGCGCCGCCGATGCTGGCGACGCTGGAGGAGCACCGGCGCATCTCGGTCAATGCGTTGGCCCGCGCCGCAGGGTGGCCGCGCGTCCGCATGGGGGATGCGGATGGGCTGATGGCGAGCCTCGGCGTCGCGCCGGGCTCGGTCACGCCGATGGGCCTCGTCAACGCGGCGCCCGGCAGCATCCGCTTCGTGCTCGACCGCGCGCTGGCGGAGGCGCCGGGGCTCGTCTGGGTGCACCCGCTCGTGAACGATGCCTCGACCGGATTGGCGCCGCGCGACCTGATCCGCTTCCTCGAAACCCTCGGCCACGCGGTCGCGCTGCTCGATGCCGAGGCGCCGGAGCCGTGACGCAGGACCGGCCCTTCTACCGCCTGATCGGTCTGGTGGTCGCCGACGCCAAGGACGGCGCCGCGCGGGTAACGCTGGATGCGACACCGGGCACCGCGAACAGCCGCGGCGAGGTGCATGGCGGCGCCATCGCCACCCTGCTCGACGCCGCCCTCGTCAACGCCGCGCGCTCGACGATGCCGGCGGGATCGGCGGCGGCGACCGTCAGCCTCTCGGTCAACTATCTCGCACCGGGGCGCGGCGCGCTCTCGGCGCGCGGCCGCGTCACGCGGAGCGGCCGCAGCCTCGTCGCCGCCGAGGCGGTGGTCGAGGACGCGGCCGGCAATGCCGTCGCCCAGGCGATCGGCACGCTTCGCGTGCTCGCGCCGAAAGCCTGACCCGCGCCCCTGTACGGCGCCCGCGGCCCGGCGCATCGTGTCGCGACATCAAGGGAAGGAGACGCGGCATGGGTGCGCGCATCGCGATCATGGGGACCGGCGCGGTCGGCGGCTATGCCGGCGCGCATATGGCGCATGCCGGGGAGGACGTGACCTTCATCGACATGTGGCCGGAGAACGTCGACGCGATGCGCCGCGACGGCATCCGCGTGGCGCATCTGCGCGACGTGCCGGAATTCACCACCGCCCCGGTCCGGGCGCTGCATCTGACCGAAGTGCAGCGCGTCAGCCGCGAAGCGCCCTTCGACATCGTCTTCGTCTGCACCAAATCCTACGACACCGCCTGGGCAGCCACGATGATGCGCCAGTATCTCTCGCCCGGCGGCTTCATGGTCTCGCTCCAGAACTGCATGAACGAGGCCGCTATCGCGGAGGTGGTGGGCTGGGGCCGGGTGCTCGGCGCGATCGCGAGCTCGATCACCGTCGACCTCGCCGCCCCCGGGCACGTCAAGCGCGCCTCCGGCAAGGGCGGTGCGGCGCACACCGTCTATCGCGTTGGCGAGGTGCATGGCCGCACGACGGACCGCGTGACGGAGGTGGCGCGGCTGCTGGCGCTGTCGGACAGCGCGCTGGTCACGCCGAACCTGTGGGGCGAACGCTGGTCGAAGCTCGTCACCAACGCGATGGGCAACGGGCTCTCGGCCTGCACCGGGCTGATCAGCCGCGACATCCTGCTGGACGACACGCTCCGCCGCTTCACCGCGCGGCTGGGCTCGGAGGCGATCCGGGTGGGGGAGGCGCTCGGCTATGCGCTGGAGGAGATCCTGCACCTCGATCCCGCGACCATCGCCGGCGCCGGCGAGGGCGAGCCGGAAGCGTCCGCCGCCTACGACGCGCACCGCCTGGCGGAAGCGGCCAAGCCCGGCGGCGGCGCGCATCGCCCCTCGATGGGCCAGGACATGGTCAAGGGCCGCCGGACGGAGATCGAGTTCCTCAACGGCTTCATCGTGGATCGCGGGCAGGAGGTCGGCATCGCGACGCCGGCGAATGCGGCGCTGACCCGCATCGTGCAGGCGGTCGAGCGCGGCGAATTGCAGCCCGATCCGCGCCATATCCTGGAGCTGCGACTGAACTGAGCGGCATCCGATGACCGTAGGGCCGAATGGCCCGAAGGTCTGAATCGGTTGCCCGACTTAATGGCCGCTTCTGGCGGCGCGGCGGCAAGGGGCGTAGCCTTCAGCGAGAAGAACAACCGAGGACACGCCCATGGTCCCGCGCCGGCATCTCGCAGCCCTCGCCGGCCTCGCCGCCTTCGGCAAGGCCGCACGCGCCCAAGCCCCGTGGTCGCCGAGCCGCAGCATCCGCGTGCTGGTCGGCTTCGCCGCCGGCGGCGGCACCGACGTCACCACCCGCACCATGGCGCCGAAGCTGCAGGCGCTGCTCGGCCAGCCGATCGTGGTCGAGAACCGGCCCGGCGGCGCCGGCAACATCGCGAGCGAAGCGACGGTCATCGCACCACCCGACGGCCATTCGCTGATGATGGGCACCATCGCCTCGCTCGTCATGAACCCGATCATGACGCGCCTCGCCTTCGACATGACGACCGACCTGACGCCGATCGGCCGCGCGGTCGAGGTGCTGAACGTGCTCGTCGTGCCGCCCGACCGGCCCTGGCGCGACCTGGCCTCGCTGATCGCCGCCGCCCGCGCGCGGCCGGACGGTATCGCCTATGGCAGCTCCGGCGTCGGCGGCGCCGGGCATCTCGCGGGCGCGCTGCTCGACCAGCGTACCGGCACCCGCACCGTGCACGTGCCCTATCGCGGCGGCGGGCAGCTCATCACCGACATCCTCTCCGGCAAGGTCGATTATTCGGTCGCGACCGCGGCGACGGTGCTGCCGCATATCGAGGCCGGGCGGCTCCGTGCCCTCGCGGTGCCCGGCGCCGCGCGCACCGCGCTGCTGCCGGAGGTGCCGACGGTCGCGGAAGCCGCCGGCCTGCCCGGCTACGCTATCCCCAACTGGTACGCGCTGATGGGGCCGCGCGCCCTGCCGGAGCCGATCGTCGCGCGGCTGTCGGAGGCGATGCTGGAGACGCTCCGCGACCCCGAGACCGTCGCCAACCTCACCCGCCACGGGCTGGAGCCTTCGCCGGGCGGCCCGGCCGAGCTCCTGCGCCAGATGCGGGAGGAGACGGCGCGCTGGGCACCGATCCTGCGCGACGCCGGCGCCAACGCGAACTGATCTGGCCTCAGGCTACCGCTCGCAGCGGATGAACAGCGTGCTGCGATGCACGGCCTCGCCGACCTCGGCGGCGCCGCGGTCGGTGCCGCGGCTTTCCGCGACCTGCGGCGTCACCCCGGCGCGGCGGACGAATTCCAGCGCCTCCCGCCCCTGCACCGCGAAGTTGACGTTCTGCGGGATGTCGCCGGTGCGCTGCGCGACGCGCTGGGCATTGAGCTTGGAGACGATGACGCCCACCACGTTGCCCTGGCGGTCCAGCAGCGGCCCGCCGGAATTGCCCGGCTGCACCGGCGCGCTGATCTGGAACTGGGTCGGGTTGTCCTGCAGCCCGGCCAGCGCACTGATCTCCCCGGTGGTGAGCGTCGGGCCGGAGGACAGCAGGCCCGCAAGCGGGAAGCCGTAGGTGACCACGCCCTCGCCCCGGCGCACCGGATTGGTCCGGAAGCTCAGCACCGGCCCGGGATCGCCCGGCACCGCGAGCAGCGCCAGGTCGCGCTGCGCATCGACGCGCGCCGGCGGCGTCGCGGCCAGCGTCCGTCCGTCGGCGGTGCGGACCAGGATGCGGTTGCAGCCGTCGATCACGTGATGGTTGGTCAGCACCCGGTCGCGCGCCACCACGAAGCCGGTGCCGGAGGCGACGCGCGCCTGCTGGTTCGGTTGGGCCTGGCGCCCGGGCTCGGCCGGGCGCGCCGCGGCCTGGCCGGCGGGCGGCTGGGCCGCACCGGCGGCGGCGGCCGCCTGGGTCAGCCGCACCTCCCGCTGGGCGCAGATGTCCTGGTTGCGCAGCACCGCTTCCCGCCCATCCTCCAGCACCAGGCGCAGGTCGAAGCGGCAGCCGGCGGCCTCCGTCGGGCGCAGGCTGAAGCCGGCATCGGCACCGAGCGGCCCGCGGTTCAGCAGGTTGTTGCCCCAATCCGGCCGGCCGCTGCGGACCGCATGCAGGGCGGCGGCAGGGGAGCCGGTGGCGTTGACGATCCGGAACGGCTCCGGCGGCGTCTGGGCCAGGGCCGGCGCGGCGAGGACCGCGAGGCCGAACAGCAGGCAGGAGATGGGGCGCATGGCCGGCAGCATGGCGACAGGGGTGGGGGCGCCGTCAATCGGCATTGCGTCACCATCCGGCCCTTGACCTTCCCATGATGGCAATCCCCACATTCGCCCCATGCCCGAAAGCCCGTTCCCCCCATCCCGCCTGTCGCTGCAGATCCAGGGCATGACCTGCGCCGGCTGCGCCAACCGCGTCGTCCGCGCCCTGCGCCAGGTGCCGGGCGTCGCCTCGGCCGAGGTCAACTTTGCGACCGAGCGCGCCGAGGTCAGCGGCACCGCGCCGCGCCCGGCCCTCGTCGCCGCGGTCGCCGCCGCCGGCTACGCGGTCGCGGCGGAGGACGACGTGGTCGCGCCGGCGCCCCGCACCTGGCTGGCGCCGCTCGCCGCCGCCTTGCTGACCGCGCCCTTTCTCCTCGGCATGCTCGGCACGGCGCTCGGCCGCGACTGGATGCCGGGGCCCTGGTGGCAGCTCGCGCTCGCGACGCCGGTGCAGTTCGTGCTCGGCGCGCGGTTCTACCGGGCGGGCTATGCCGCGCTGCGCGCCGGCGCCGGCAACATGGACCTGCTGGTCGCGATCGGCACCAGCGCCGCCTATGGCCTGTCGCTGTTCCTGCTGCTGCGCCACGGCGCCGAACACGCCGCACACGGGCTTTATTTCGAGGCCTCGACGGCGGTCATCCTCTTCGTCCTGGTGGGCAAGTGGCTGGAGGCGCGGGCGAAGCGCGCGACGGGGGCCGCCATCGCAGCCCTGCTGGCGCTCCGCCCGACCACCGCCCGCATCCTGGTGGACGGCGCCGAGCGGGAGGTGCCGGCCGCGGCACTCCGCCCCGGCGACCGGCTGGTCGTCCGCCCCGGCGAGCGCGTCGCCGCCGACGGCACGGTGCGGGAGGGTCTCTCCGGCCTCGATGAAAGCGCGCTGACCGGCGAGAGCCGCGCGGTGGAGCGCGCGCCTGGCGATCCCGTCCGCGCCGGCACCATCGCGCTCGACGGCCGTCTTGTGATCGAGGTCCAGGCGGTCGGCGGCGAGACCATGCTGGCCCGCGTCGCGGCGCTGGTCGAAGCCGCGCAGGCGAGCCGCGCCCCGGTGCAGAAGCTGGTCGACCGGATCAGCGCCGTCTTCGTGCCCGTGGTGCTCGGCATCGCGGCGCTGACCTTCGCCGGCTGGTGGCTCGCTGGTGGGGGTGCGGAGGCCGCGCTGCTGCATGCGGTCGCGGTGCTGGTCATCGCCTGCCCCTGCGCGCTCGGCCTGGCGACGCCGGCCGCGATCATGGCCGGCACCGGCGCCGCGGCCCGCGCCGGCATCCTGATCCGCGACGCGGAGGCGATCGAGCGCGCCGGCGCCATCGGCCTCGTTGCCTTTGACAAGACGGGCACGCTCACCGAGGGCCGGCCGCGCCTTGCGGCCCTGCATGGCGAGGCCGATGCGCTGCGTCTGGCCGCCGCACTCGAGGCCGGCAGCGAGCATCCGCTCGGGCGCGCGGTGCTGGCCGCGCATGGCGCGCCGCCGGCGGCCGTGGCCGGGTTCCGTGCCCTGCCGGGACAGGGCGTCGAAGGCGTGGTGGAGGGGCGGCGCCTTCGGCTCGGCGCCGCGCGGCTGCTCGCCGAAAGCGGTGCCGATGCCGACGCATTCGCCGAAGCCGTGGCCGCGGAGGAAGCGCTCGGCCGCTCGCTCGCCTGGCTGATCGAAGGCGATCGCGCCCTGGCGCTGCTCGCCTTCGAGGATGCGCCGAAGCCGGGTGCCGCGGCGGCAGTCGCCGGCCTCGCCGCGATGGGGGTCGCGACCGCGATGATCAGTGGCGACCGGCGCGCGGCGGCCGAGCAGGTGGCGAGCCGCCTCGGCATCGCGACTGTGGCGGCGGAGGTGCTGCCGGCGGAGAAGGCGGAGGCGATCGCACGCTTCCGCGCCGAGGGGCAGCGCGTCGCGATGGTCGGCGACGGCGTCAACGACGCGCCGGCGCTCGCCACCGCCGATCTCGGCATCGCGATCGGCACCGGCACCGATGTCGCGATCGCGGCTTCCGGCATCACGCTGCTGCGCGGCGATCCCGCCCTGGTCCCGGCGGCGCTCCAGGTCACCCGCCGGACGCTCACAAAAATCCGGCAGAACCTGGCCTGGGCCTTCGGCTTCAACGCCATCGGCATCCCGCTCGCGGCCTTCGGCCTGCTGACGCCGGTGGTCGCGGGCGCCGCGATGGCGCTCTCCTCGGTCGCGGTGCTCGGCAATGCGCTGCTGCTCGCGCGGTGGAGCCCTGATATCCGGCGGAGGACGTCTTGACGTCCGGAGGCGGGTATCGCGCGCAGGGTTGGTGTGGCGGCTGCGCGCGGGACAAAGACTCATGAAGAATATCGGCGAAGCGGCCGCGGCATCCGGCGTCTCGACCAAGATGATCCGGCACTACGAGGCGATCGGGTTGGTCGCCGCCCATCGCGCCACGAACAACTACCGTCTCTACGCCGAGGACCAGGTGGCGGTGCTGCGCTTCATCCGCCACGCCCGGGCGCTCGGTTTCCCGCTCGAGGACGTGCGCCGGCTGCTCGACCTCTGGCGCGACCGCAACCGCGCGAGTGCGGAGGTGAAGCGCCTGGCGCTGGACCACGTCGCGGCGCTGGAAGCCAAGGCTGACAGCCTGCGCGCGATGGCGGGTTCGCTCCGCCACCTCGCCACGCATTGCCAGGGCGATGACCGGCCGGATTGCCCGATCATCGCGGAGCTGGAGCGGAAGGATTGAGCCCGCCGAAGGCCGATCAGATGCGGAGCGTGCCTGCCTTGGCGGCCGCGTAGCGCTCCGCGATCTTCGGCCAGTTGACCACGTTCCACCAGTTGCGCGTGTATTCCGGGCGGCGGTTCTGGTAGCGCAGGTAATAGGCGTGCTCCCAGACGTCGTTGCCCATCAGCACGCGGCTGCCGTCCATCAGCGGCGAATCCTGGTTGGGCTTGGTGACCAGCGCCAGCTTGCCGTCGTTGGCGACGGTGACAAAAGCCCAGCCGGAGCCGAACTGGCCGTTCGCCGCTGCCTCGAACCGGGTCTTGAACTGATCGAACCCTTCGAAGTCGCGGGTGATCGCGGCGGCCACTTCGCCCTCCGGCGCGCCGCCCTGGCCGCCCATGATCTCCCAGAACATGGAATGGTTGGCATGGCCGCCGGCGCTGTTGCGCACCACGGTGCGGACCGCTTCCGGCACCTGGCCGAGGCGCATCAGGATGTCGTCGATCTGCATGCCGCCGATCTGCGGGTGCTGGGCGGCCACCGTGTTCAGGTTGTTGATGAAGGCGCGGTGGTGGAAGCCGTGATGCAGCTCCATCGTGCGCGCATCGATCGCGGCCTCGTTGGCGCCGGGCGCATAGGGCAGCGGCGGCAGGCTGAACGGCCCGGTCGGCGCCGCGGCCTGGGCGAGCACCCGGCGCGGCAGGGTGGCGGCGGCGAGGAGGCCGCCGGCGGCCAGCAGCATGCCGCGGCGTTGGATGAAGCTCATGAGATGCGTCGCTCCCTGTCGGACGAGGTTGGGCGGATGTCGGGTGTCGCCGGCGCCAGGCAAGACGATATCACGTCGCTGTCGTCGGCGCAGCGAGGTCCTGCAGCAGCACCCGCGCCGCCTCCGGCGGCCAGGCGAGCGCGCAGGGTGCGCCCGGCTGGGGCGTGGCGCCGAAGCCGCGCGGCCGCAGCGCCTCCATCGCCGTCCCGTCGGCGAGCGCCAGCTTGAGCGAGAGCCGCGCCCCCTGCGGCCGCGCCGCCAGGATGCGGGCGCCGACCGCGCCCTCGCCGAGCGCCTCCGCCGCCATGGCGGCGACCGCCACATGCTCCGGCCGCACCAGCAGCCAGACCCGGGCACCGCGGCGGAGCGGCCGCACGGCGCGTCCGGGGAGAATTGGCCCGGCATCGAGCCGGACGGGCGTCAGCCCCTCCTCGTCCTCCGGCTCCTCGACCTGGCCGGCCAGCAGGTTGGCGGGGCCGGTCAGGCGTGCGGCCGCCGCACTTGCCGGGCGATCGAACACCGCCTCCGGCGCGCCCTCCTGGATGATGCGGCCGCGATCGAGGATCGCGAGGCGATCGGCGACCGCCATCGCCTCCCCCGCATCGCGGGCGGTCTGCAAGACCGCGAAGCCGGCCTGGCGCTGCCGGTCGCGCACCAGGTCGAGCAGGGCCGCGCGGCCGGCGCGGTCCTGGGCGGCGACCGGATCGTCGAGCAGCAGCAGCGCCGGCTCGGCGAGCAGCGCCGCGGCGATCGCGGCCCGCTCGGCCTCGGCGGCCGAAAGGCTCGCCGGCGCCTGGCCGGCGAGGGAGGCGAGGCCGAGCTCGCCAAGCATGCGGGCGACCGCCGCCTCCCGCTCCGCCGTCGCAAGCCCGCGCTTGCGAAGCGGCTGCGCCAGGCGCTGCGCCAGCCCTTCCCAGGGCAGGCCGCCGCGGAGCGGTGCCGCGAGCACCGCGCCCGGAGCCGATATCCGCCCCGCCTCCGGCCGCAGCTCGCCCCCGATCAGGCGCATGAGGCTGGTGGCGCCGGCTCCGGAGCCCGCCAGCAGGGTCACCCATTCGCCGGAAGCGACCGAAAGCGTCAGCCCGTCGAGCAGCCGCACGCCGGGCCGGTGCGCGTGGCGCAATCCCTCGATCCTGAGCGCCGCGTCGCCCTGCAATGCGCCCTCCCTGGCTTGACTGGTCGTACTTATCCTCTAGGCGAGGGGCGGAACCTTCGGAAGCCCGCCCCATGTCCGACGCCGCCGAGCCGAGCCTGCTGACCCGCCGCGAGGGGGCGCTCGGCCTCCTCACGATGAACCGCCCGAAGGCGCTGAACGCGCTCGACCAGGCGATGATCGACGGCTTCGGCGCCGCTATCGAGGCCTGGCGCGGCGACGCCGCGGTGCGGGCGGTGCTGCTCGAAGGCGCCGGCGGCCGCGCCTTCTGCGCCGGCGGCGACGTGCGCGCGATGCGCGAATTCGCCCTCGCCGGCGACCAGGCGACGATCGAGCATTTCTTCCGCACCGAGTATGTGGTGAACCAGGGCATCGCCGAGTTCGGCAAGCCGTGGATCAGCATCGTCGACGGCGTCTGCATGGGCGGCGGCATCGGCGTCTCCGTCCATGGCAGCCACCGCATCGTGACCGAGCATGCGATGCTCGCGATGCCGGAGACGGCGATCGCGCTGTTCCCCGATGTCGGCACCAGCCACGTGCTGCCGCGGCTGCCGGGGCGGATCGGCCTCTGGCTGGCGCTGACCGGGGCGCGGCTCAAGGGCGCGGACGCCCTGCATGCCGGGCTCGCCACCCATTACGTCCCCCGCGACGCGCTGCCGGCGCTGCGCCAGGCGCTCGAAGGCGGCGACGCCGACGCGATCGATCGCTTCGCCGCCGCCCCGCCGCCGGCGAGCTTCGCCGAACACCGGGACGCGATCGACCGCTGCTTCGGCGCCGGCGACATCCCGGCGATCCTCGATGCGCTGGAGGAGGAGGGCAGCGAATGGGCGACGGCGCAACGCCAGACGCTGCTCCGCATGTCGCCGACCAGCCTGTCGGTCTCGCACGAGCTGCTGGCGCGTGGGGCGGAGGCGTCGCTCCGCGAATGCCTGGCGATGGAGCTGGCGCTGACGCGCGTGGTCGTGAACCACCACCCCGATTTCGTCGAAGGCGTGCGATCGGTGCTGGTCGACAAGGACGGCGCGCCGCGCTGGCAGCCGGCGACCATCGAGGAGGTGGACCCGGTCGCGATCGCCGGCATGTTCGCCCATCACGATCGGTGATGGGCGCCCGCACCCGAAGTCGTTTTTCGCGCGGCGTCCGCTCCGGCAGCCTGCCGGCATGTCGGAACCGCTCGGCCTGCTGGCCGCCTGCCTCTCGAGCCTGCTCGGCGGCTCCGCCGTGGCGGCGACGCGCTGGTCGGTCGCCGGCATCGATCCCCTGACCCTGGCGGCGCTTCGCTACGGCATCGCCGCACTCTGCCTCGCGCCCTTCGTCCCGCGCGCCCTGCGCGGCTTGCGCTCGGTGCAGGAAGCGGCGGCGGCGATCGGCCTCGCGCTGCTGTTCTTCGCACTGTTTCCCTGGCTCTTCACCCTGGCGCTGGCGCACACCACGGCGGCGCGGGGCTCGCTCGCGCTCACCAGCCTGCCGCTGCTCACCTATGCGCTCTCGGTCGCACTCGGCCGCGAAGCGGCCTCGCATCGCCGCCTTCTCGGCATCGGCGTCGCGATGGCGGGCGTGGCACTCGGCCTGTCGTCACGGCTTGCCGGCGGCGGCCTCGCGGGCGACGTCCTGATGGTGGCCGCGGCGGCGGTCGGCGCCGCCTGCAACGTGCTGTCGCAACCGCTGATCCGGCGGCTGGGCGCGCTGCCCTTCACGGCACTCGGGCTCGCGATCGGCGCGGCGGCGCTGGTCGCGGTCGATCCCGGGATCGGCGCCGCGGCGGCGCTGTCCGCGCCGCAAGGTTTCGTGGTGCTCTATCTCGGCGTCGTCGGCTGCGCGCTGACCTTCGCGCTCTGGTCGCTCGGCCTGCGGCACGCGCCGCCGGCGCTCGTCGCGCTGACCGTCACGCTGAACCCGGTCGCCTCCGCGCTGCTGGCGGCCCTCCTGCTCGGGGAGCCGGTGACGCCGCGGATGCTGGCCGGGTTCGGTCTGGTCGTGGCCGGCCTCGCGATCGCGTCCGGCGCCCCGTTCAGGCGGCGAGCCGTTCCTTGAGGAAGTCCGCCAGGCGCCGGGCGGCGCTGCCCGGCCGCGGCGCGACGTGCAGCCGGATCTCGGATGGCGGCAGCGGCGGCAGGCCCTCCAGCACGCGAAGACCGGGCGCCATCGTCGCCTCCCGGACCGGCGTGCAGCCGATGCCGCCGGCGACCGCCGCCTCCACCGCCGCCTGGGAGAGCGCCGCATAGGCCGGCCGCCAGCGCCGGCCGGCGCGCTCCAGCGCGGCGATCGCCCATTCGCGGAACAGGCAGCCTTCGGCATGCAGCGCGAGCGGCACCGTGCCCGGCAGCCGGAAGTCCGCAGCCGCCGCCCAGACCGGGCGGCTCCGCTGCAAGGTCACGCCCTCGCCGCCGGCGCCACCGCGATGCATCGCGAGCAGCAGGTCGTGGCGCTGGCCCAGCTGCGGCAGCATGCGCTGGGTCAGCCCGGTCTCGACCGCGACCATGATCTCCGGCGCCGTCGCCCGGAACGCCGAGAGCAGCGGCGGCAGGATCCGGGTCGCGTAATCCTCCATCGCGCCGAGGCGGACCGTCACGACGGGCGAAGCGCCCCGCAGGGCGACGCGCGCCGCCGCCTCGAGCCGCAGCAGCCGCTCTGCGTGCGGCAACAGCGCCGCACCCTGCGGCGTCAGCCGCAGCGCTGGCGGCTGCCGGTCGAACAGGTGCAGATCCTCCGCCTGCTCCAGCCGGCGGATGCGCATGCTGACGCCGGATTGCGTCAGGTTCAGCGCCAGCGCGGCGCGGGTGAAGCTGCCGAGCTCGGCCACGGCGAGGAAGGCGCGGAGTGCATCGAGGTCAAGGAGGCGCGGCATGCCGGGCATCATGACAGGGATCGCCCGGCTGTCGCCATCCCATGGGCTTGCCGGGTCGCGACCCCGCGCCTAGCCTGTATGCAACGATTTGGGTGGCGCCCGGCAACGGCGCGCACCCCGAGGAACGCTGCGATCCGGCGCGGCCGGCCCCATCGGGTCGGCGCAAGCCAAGAGGTCTGCGTCATGCCTGGTCCGAGCCGCCGAAGCCTGCTTGTCGCCGCCGCGCTGCCGATCGCGGCCGCGCGCCCCGCCGTGGCGCAAGGCTTCCCGACCCGGCCGATCACCATCGTGATGCCGGTCGCACCGGGAGGCCCGGGCGACGTGCTCGGCCGGCCGCTGGCGCAGGTGATGTCGACGGAGCTCGGCCAGCCGGTCGTGATCGACAACCGCCCCGGCGCCGGCGGCACCATCGGGCTCGACTACGCGCTGCGGCAGCGGCAGGACGGGCACACGCTGGTGATCGTCAGCAACAGCACCTACGCGATCGCGCCGCACCTCTATGCGATGCCCTACGACAACGACACCGCCTTCGCGCCGGTGGCGCTCCTGGTCGGCGCGCCGAGCTTCCTCTGCGTGCATCGCAGCGTGCCGGCGACGAACGTCGCGGAGTTCGTGGCACTGGCACGCCAGCGCCCGGACGGCATCACCTTCGCGACCGCCGGCATCGGCTTCACGAGCCACCTCGCGACCGAGCTCTTCATGGCCAAGACCGGTGTCGCCATGCTGCACGTGCCCTATCGCGGCGGCGCCCCGGCCACCCAGGCGCTGCTCGCCGGTGAGGTGAACATGAACTTCATGGAGGCGGCGCTGGTCCGCTCGGTGATCGGGACCGGCATGATCCGGCCGCTCGCGATCACCAGCCGCACCCGCTCGCCGCTGTTCCCCGAGGTGCCGACGCTCCAGGAGGCCGGGGTGGAGGGTTTTGCATCCGCGACCTACTGGGCCATGATCGCACCGGCCGGCGTGCCGCCTGCGATCCTCGACCGGGTCGCCGGCATCGCGCTGGCCCATATGCGGCGGCCGGAGACGCAGGCAACGATGGTCAATGCCGGCTTCTTCCCGATCGCCGGCGATGCCGCGGCCTTCGCGCGCCACAAGGCGGAAGACACCGCGCTCTGAGGCGAGATCATCCGCAGCCGCGGCATCCGGCTCGCAAGCTAGGGAGAGAACGGGCATGCATGACATCGTGATCCGCGGCGGCAGCATCGTCGACGGCACCGGCGCGCCGGCCTTCACCGGCGACGTCGCGATCGACGGCGACCGCATCACCGCGGTCGGCGGCAAGGCCGGCCCCGCGAAGCGCGATGTCGCGGCGGACGGAAGGCTGGTGGCGCCGGGCTGGGTCGACATCCACACCCACTACGACGGCCAGGCGACCTGGGATCCGGTTCTCGCACCCTCCTCCTGGCACGGCGCGACCACCATCCTGTTCGGCAATTGCGGCGTCGGCTTCGCGCCGGTCCGCACCGAGCACCACCAGGCGCTGATCGACCTGATGGAGGGCGTGGAGGACATCCCCGGCATCGCCCTCGCCGAAGGGCTGAAATGGGATTGGGAGAGCTTCCCCGACTACCTCGACGCGCTCGAGCGGCTGCCGCGCGCGATCGACATCGGCACCCAGGTCGCGCACCACCCCTTGCGCGTCTACGTCATGGGCGACCGCGCCATCCGCCGCGAGATGGCGACCGGTGACGACATTGCGAAGATGGCGCGGCTGACCGAGGAGGCGATCCGCGCCGGCGCCTTCGGCTTCACCACGTCCCGGACGGACCAGCACAAGACCCCGGCCGGCGAGCTGGTGCCCGGCCGCTACGCCGAGCATGAGGAGCTGATCGCGATCGGCGATGCGCTCGGCCGCGTCGGCCGCGGCACCTTCGGCATGCTGAGCGACTTCGACGACGAAGCGGCGGAATTCGCCTGGCTGGAGCGGATCGCGGAGAAGAACCGCCTGCCGCTCTGGTTCCTGCTGACCGACCGCAGCTACGACCCGGCACGCTGGCGGCGCCTGATGGACGGGGTGCGCTCGGCGCGCGCCCGCGGCCTGCCGATGTCGGCCCAGGTCGCCGGCCGGCCGGTCGGGCTGATCCTCGGCCTGACCACCTCGCTCAACCCCTTCGCGCTGCGCGAGGCCTTCGCCGACCTCGCGCACCTGCCGGCATCCGCGCAGCTCGCGCGGCTCCGCGATCCGGAGATGCGGCGGCAGATCCTGAACGAAGCGGCGTCGGAGCGGCTGATGGCGCTGCTGCCGCCGCTGTCGCGCCAGATCGCGACCCGCTGGGACCGGATGTACGTCCTCGGCGACCCGCCGGACTACGAGCCGCCGGCGGAGCGCAGCATCGCCGCCATGGCGACGGCCGCCGGCCAGACGCCGCAGGAATTCTGCTACGACTACCTGACCGGCGGCGATGGCAGCCGGATGCTGTACTTCCCCGTCACCAACTACGTGCATGGCGACCTGGAGGTGGTGCGGGAGATGGTGACCGATCCGCACACCGTGCTCGGCCTGTCGGATGGCGGCGCGCATTGCGGGGTGATCTGCGATGCCTCGCTCAACACCTTCATGCTGACCCATTGGGTGCGCGACCGGGCGCGGGGCGACCGCCTGCCGCTCGAGTTCTCGATCCGGCGCCAGACCAGCGAGACCGCGGAGTTCTTCGGCTTCCACGACCGCGGGCGCCTGCAGCCCGGGCTCAAGGCCGACATCAACGTCATCGATTTCGATGCGCTCCGGCTCCACCACCCGCACATGGTCTACGACCTGCCGGCCGGCGGGCGGCGGCTGGTGCAGAAGGTCGACGGCTACGACATGACGATGGTCTCGGGCCTGCCGATCTTCGAGCGTGGCCAGGATACCGGCGCGCGTCCGGGCAAGCTGGTGCGCGCCGGGCGCTGAAGGGCGGTTTCGTTGCGCTCTTGCGAAACTTTCTGCGCCGGCGTGTCTTGCATCGGGGCGCGTGGGTAGCGGGGCGGCACGCCCCCTCGGTCCGACCTCCCGCCGCGCCGGAGCTTTGCCGCCTTGTCCCTACGCCGCTGGCTGCTGGCGCTGCCGCTGCTGTTCATCCTGCTGGCCGCGGCCGGCATCGCGGCGGTGCTGCGCTTCGTCGACCTCGCACCTTATGCCGCGCGCCATGCCGGCGCGGCGATCGCGCGGGAGGTGCGGATCGGCGCGCTCAACCTGGGTTGGCGGGAGGGGATCCTGCTGCGGATCGAGGACCTGCACCTGGCGGGCCCGGACTGGGGCACCGAGCCCGAGATGCTGCGGGTCGGCCGGATCGAGGCCGAGATCGCGCCCTGGTCGCTGGTCTCGGGGCCGCTCCGCCTCCGGCGCCTCGTCGTCGAGGATGTCGACGCCTTTCTGGAGCGGGGCCCCGGCCGGCGCGGCAACTGGCATTTCGGCGACGCGCCCCTGGTGCCGCCCGATGCCGCGGCGGTGATCGCGGAGCGCGCCCGGCTGCCGGTGCTGCTCGATGCCGCGCTGCGCGAAGGGCGGCTGCGCTACCGGACCAGCAGCGGCGCCGTGCTCCGGATCGGCGCCCGCAGCCTGACGGCGGCCGCCGCCGACGAGGCGAGCCCCATCCGCGTCGTCCATGAGGGCAGCTACGACGACACGCCGTTCTCCGCGACCGTCGATGCGGGGTCCTTCGCCGAGCTCCGCGGTCCCGACCCGCTGCCGATGCGCATCGCCGGCAGCATGGCCGGCGCGCGCCTGACCTTCGACGGCACCGCGACCGCGCCGCTCGACCTCGATGGTGCGCGCGGCCGCGCGACGCTCGCGACCGAGGATTTTGCCGCGCTGCTGGCGGCCTTCGGCGTCGATGGTGCGCCGGGCGGCCTGGCGGTCGATGTCGCCAGCAACCTGGCGCATGATGGCGACCGCTGGGAGTTGCGGCCGCTCACCGGCCGTGCCGCCGGCGCCAGGATCGCGGGCCTCGTGCGGGTGGAAGAAGGCCGCGCCGGGGTGCCGGACAGGGTGACGCTCGATCTCGGCGCCGATCGCCTGGATGTCCAGGCGCTGTTCGGCAGCGGCAGCACCCCCGGCGGCGACTGGCAGGCGATGCCGATCGCGGTCGAACGCCGGCGCGGGACGCATCTGCAGGGCCAGGTCGCGGCGGACCAGCTGGTGCTCGGGCCGCTCACCTTCCGGGACGCCATCCTGCGCGGGCGGCTCGAATCCGGCCTGGTCGAGGTCGAACAGTTCGCCTTCGGGCAGGCGGGCGGCCGCGTCCGGATCATGGCCGCGGTGCGGGCCGAGGGCGACGCCGCCAGCCGGCTGACGCTCCGGGTCGATGCGGAAGGGCTGGATGCGGCGCAGCTCGCCGAGAGCGCGTCGCTGCAATCGGCACGGATCTCCGGCCAGGCGATGGCCGGCCTCACCCTCGACGTGACGGGGGAGACGCTCGGCGCCGCGCTCCGCGCCGGGCGCGGCCAGGCGGTGGTCGCCATGACCGAAGGGCGCATCGCGCGCTCCGCCCTCGAAGCCGCCTCGACCAATATCCTGGCGCTGTTCCGCGACCAGGACGGCACCGCGCGCATCCGCTGCCTGCTGGCGGGGGCCGAGCTCCGCGACGGGCGGCTGCTGATCCAGCCGCTCCGGCTCCGGGCGACCGAGGGGACGATCAGCGGCGGCGGCAGCATCGACCTGGCGCGGCAGCGGATCGACCTGCTGATCGGCTCCGAATCGCGCTCGACCGGCTTCTTCGCGCTCGACATCCCGATCCGGATCAGCGGGCCGCTGCGGAACCCGGATATCGGGCCTTCCCGCGGCACCCCGCCGCGCCGGTCGAGCCTGACCGAGGCCTTTCCGGCAGAGCAGCGGACGCTTGCGGAGCGGAGCGGCTGCCTGCGCTGAGCTGATCCGAAACGAAAGCTTGACGGGCCCGGGCGCGCTCCTCTAGGAGTACGAACGTTCGTTCGGAAGCGCTCATGCCCATACTCCAGGATTCCACCAAGGACCGCATCCGGCGCGCCGCGATCCGGCTGTTCGCCGAACGCGGCGTCGATGCCGTCTCCCAACGCGACATCGCTGCCGCCGCCGGGCTCCAGGTCAGCTCGCTCTATGCCCATTGGAAGGGCGGCCGCGACCAGCTGATCGAAGATCTGTTCGTGGCCGGCTATGCGGAGTACGCGGCGGCGCTGGCCGAGGCCTCAGCGCCCCATGCCGGTTTCGCCCAGGCGCTGGAGGCCATGCTGCGCCGCATCTGCCGCCTGCATGCCGAGGATCCGGCGCTGTTCGGCTTCCTGCTGCTGACCCAGCACCGGGCGCTCCGCGGCGTCGAGGCGGGCGGCGCCAATCCGGTCGACGTGCTGCAGGCGCGGGTGGAGGCGGCGGTCGCCGCCGGCGCGATCCCGTCGGCCGATCCGGTGCTGCTGACGGCCGCGATCGTCGGCGCGATCGTGCAGGCCGCGACCTTCCGCCTCTATGGCCGCATGGACCGGGACCTGGAGCCGATGGCCGACGCCCTCGTCGCGCTCTGCTTCCGGATCGTCGGGTTCGAAACCGCCAACAAGGGAAAGAAACGCGCATGAGCCCCGAAGACCCGTCCGCGGCGCTGCTGAAGACGCGCCGCTTCCTGCCGCTCTTCGTCACCCAGACGGCGGGCGCGCTGAACGACAACCTGGTCAAGAACGCGATCGCGATCCTGGCGCTGGTCCGCATGGCGGATGACGGCGCGGCCTTCATCGCCTTGCTCGGCGGCGTCTTCATCGCGCCCTACATCCTGTTCTCGGGCCTCGCCGGCCAGCTGGCCGATGCCCGCGACAAGGCGCGGCTGATCCGCTGGAACAAGGGGTTCGAGGTGGTGCTGATGGCCGGCGCCGCGATCGGCTTCGCGCTCGGCAGCTTCCCGGTGCTGACCGTGGTGCTGTTCGGCCTCGGCCTGCAGGCGACACTGTTCTCGCCCCTGAAATACGGGCTGCTGCCGCAGCACCTGGAGGAGCGGGAGCTGGTCGCCGGCAACGGCCTGATCGAGGCCGGCACCTTCTCCGGCATCCTGGTCGGCACCATCCTCGGCGGCGCGCTGATCGTGCTCGGCGCCGGCGCGGCGCTGGTGGGCGGCCTCGGCCTGGTGCTCGCCGCCGTCGGCCTCACGGCCGCCTTCCGCATCCCGACGGCACCCGCGGTGGCGCCGGACCTCCGCATCGATCCGAACATCCTCCGCAGCACCGGCGCGCTGATCCGGCAGGCGCGGGCCAATCGCCCGGTCTGGCTGAGCGCGCTGGGCCTCTCCTGGTTCTGGTCACTCGGCGCGACGGTGATCGCGGCGCTGCCGGTCATCGCCCATACCGCGCTCCGCGGCGAACCCGCGGTCGCGACCCTGCTGCTGACCGTCTTCGCGATCGGCGTCGGCGGCGGCTCGGTGCTCTGCGCGCGGCTGCTGAAGGGCGAGGTCAGCGCGCGCTACGTGCCCTTCGCCGCACTCGGCATCTCGGTGGCCGCGGTCGACATGGCGCTCGCCTGCTTCGCGATCGAAGCCGGCGCCGGGCTGCCGACGCCCTCGGCCGTCCTCGGCTCCCTGCAGGGCTGGCGGCTGATGGCCGACCTCCTGCTGCTCGCGGTCTGCGGCGGGCTCTATTCGGTGCCGCTCTATGCGGTGATCCAGGACCGGTCGGGCAAGGATGCGACGGCGCGGATGATCGCCGCCAACAACGTCCTGAACGCGATCGCGATGGTCGCCGCGGCGCTGGTCACCGGCGCTCTGCTGCGGCAGGGCCTCGGCTTCGAATGGATCCTGATCGGTACCGCGGCGCTGAACCTGGTCGCCGCCTTCATCATCGCCGCCCTGCTGCCGCAGGACACGCTGAAGACGATCTTCCGCGCCTATTTCCGCCTGCTGCACCGGGTGGAGGTGGTGGGGATCGAGAACTATCCGCCGGCCGATGTCCGCGCCGTGGTGACGCCCAACCATCTGAGCCTCGCCGACGGCGCGCTCGTCGCTGCCTTCCTGCCGGGATACCCGACCTTCGCGGTCGATACCGGCATGGCGGCGAAATGGTGGGTGCGGCCGTTCCTGGCGCCGGTCGACATCTTCCGCGTCGATCCCACCAGCCCCTATTCGCTGAAGGCGATGGTGCGGACGGTCAAGGATGAGGGGCAGCGCCTGGTAATCTTCCCCGAAGGCCGCATCACCCGCACCGGCGCCTTGATGAAGGTCTATGACGGCACCGGCGTGGTCGCCGACAAGGCCGATGCGGTGATCGTGCCGGTGCGGCTGGAGGGGCTGCAATACGGCCCGCTCTCCTATCTCGGCGGCATCCTGCGGCGGCGGCTGTTCCCGCGCTACCGCATGACGATCCTGCCGCCGGTCAGGCTCGCGGCGGATCCGGCGTTGTCCGGCAGGGCGCGGCGGAAGCTGCTCGGCACCCGGCTCGATGCGCTGATGAGCGAGAGCGCGGCGCGGAGTGCCGATACCGGGCGCAGCCTGTTCGCGGCGCTGCTGGACGCGCGCGACACCCATGGCGGGAAGCGTCCGGTGATCGAGGATCTGGACCGTGCGCCGATCGGCTTCCGCCGCCTGGTGCTGGGCTCCGCCGTGCTCGGCCGCCGCCTGGCGCGCGTCGCGGCGCCCGGGGAGCGGGTCGGCGTGATGCTGCCGAACGCCGCCGGCGCCGTCGCCACCTTCTTCGCGCTCCAGGCCTTCGGGCGGGTGCCGGCGATGCTGAATTTCTCCGCCGGCGCCGAGGCGATGCTGGCTGCGTGCCGCGCGGCGGAGGTGCGGACGGTGCTGTGTTCCCGGCGCTTCGTCGAACGTGCCAAGCTGGGCCCGATCGTGGAGCGCATGGCGCAGGACGTGGCGTTCCTGTGGCTCGAGGATGTGCGTGCCGGCATCGGTCCGTTCGCAAAGCTGCGCGGCATGGTCGATGCCTGGCGGGCGCGGGCGCTGCCGGGGGCGCGCTCGGCGCCGGATGCGCCGGCGGTCTGCCTTTTCACCAGCGGCTCGGAAGGGGCGCCGAAGGGGGTGCTGCTCAGCCACCGCAACATCCTCGCGAACTGCGTGCAGGTGGCGGCGGTGCTGGACTTCAACCCGCGCGACCGGGTGCTGAACGCCATGCCGATGTTCCACAGCTTCGGCCTGACCGGCGGCACCTTGCTGCCGCTGCTGAACGGCGTGCCGGTCTTCTTCTACCCGAGCCCGCTGCATTTCCGGATCATCCCGGAGGTCGCCTACGACACCGAATGCAGCATCGTCTTCGGCACCGACACCTTCCTGAACGGCTGGGCGCGGCACGCCAACCCCTATGATTTCCGCTGCCTGCGCTTGGCCTTCGCCGGTGCCGAGAAGCTGCGCGACGAGACGCGGCGCCTGTTCGCCGACCGCTTCGGCGTGCGGGTGCTGGAAGGCTATGGCGTGACCGAGGCGGCACCCGTCGTCGCGGTGAACACGCCGCGCCAGCCGCGTGCCGGCACGGTCGGAAAGCTGCTGCCGATGGTCGAGCATCGGCTGGAGTCGGTGCCGGGTATCGAGGGTGGTGGCCGCCTGCTGGTCCGTGGCCCCAACGTCATGCTCGGCTACCTGCGCGCGACCGCGCCTGGCGTGCTGGAGCCGCCGCCGGAAGGCTGGCACGACACCGGCGACATCGTGGCGCTGGACGATGACGGCTTCGTCCGCATCGTCGGCCGGGTGAAGCGCTTCGCCAAGATCGCCGGCGAGATGGTCTCGATGCCGGCGGCCGAGGCACTCGCCGAAAGCCTCTGGCCCGATGCGGCGCATGCCGTCGTGACCGAGCCCGACCCCCGCAAGGGCGAGCGGCTGGTGCTGGTCACCACCGCGCCTGGGGCGACGGCACGCGCGCTGCTGGAGCATGCGCGCAGCCGCTCGGTGCCGGAGATCATGGTCCCGCGGGAGGTGGTGACGATCGCGAAGCTGCCGCTGCTCGGCACCGGCAAGATCGACTATCCCGGCGTGCAGGCGCTGCTCCAGCGCGAGAAGGAGCCGGCGTGATCGATGGGAGCGCGCTCAATCGAGTCTTATATCGTTGGCCCGGATCACCCGCCCCCAGCCATCGATCTCGCGCTGGATGAAGGCCGTGACCTCGGCGGGCGAGAGGTCGATCGGCAGGCCGCCCTGGCTCTGCACGCGCCGCCGCTCGGCCGGCGTCGCGGCCAGGCGGCGGATCTCGGCGTTCAGGCGGGCGACGATCGGCGCCGGCGTGCCGGCGGGGGCGATCACGCCCGACCAGGTGCTGGTTTCGTAGCCCGCCGCACCCTGTTCCGCGATGGTCGGCACCGCGGCGAAGGCCGGCAGCCGCGCCGCCGAGGAGACGCCGAGCGCGCGCAGCGCGCCGTCGCGGATCTGCGGCGTCGAGGAGGTGCCGCTGTCGAACAGCATGTGGCAGAGGCCGGCGACCGTGTCGGTCAGCGCCGGCGCGCTGCCGCGATGCGGGATGTGCTCCAGCGTCAGGCCGAAGGCCGTCAGGAACATCGCGGCCGACAGGTGCGAAGGGGAGGCGACGCCGATCGAGCAGTAGTTGAGCCGGCCCGGATTGACCCGCGCCTGGTCGACGAACTCACCGAGCGTCCGCGCCGGCGAGGCCTGCGGCACCACCATGAAGAGCGGCGTGACCGATGGGATCGCGACATGCGCGAAGGACCGGATCGGGTCGTAGGGCGCATTCGGCATCATCTGCGGCAGGATGGTCATCGGGCCGCTCGCCGTCATCGCGAGCGTGTAGCCGTCGGGTGCGGCCCGCGCCACCGCCTCGCTGCCGACCACACCCGATCCGCCGCTGCGGTTCTCGACCACGACCGGCTGGCCGAGTGCCGCCTGCAGGTGCTGCGCGACGACGCGGGCCAGCAGGTCGGTGCCGCCGCCGGGCGGGAAGGGCACGATCATGCGGATCGGCCGCTCCGGCCAGCTGCCCTGCGCCAGTGCCGGCACGGCTGCCAGCAGCAGCGTCGCGGCGGCCATCATCGTCCTGCGGATCATCCGAGCCTCCTTCGTGTCAGCGCCGCTCGACGGCCTTGAGATCGGCCTCGGTCTTCCGCAGCGCCGCGAATTCGCCGAGCGTGATCGGCTTGGCCGGCGTGCGCAGCCGGAGCGGACCGACGTCGCGGGGATGCGCGCCGCGGGCCTCGGCGATGGTCTCGGTGACCGTCAGGCCGCACATCCGCCCCTGGCAGGGCCCCATGCCGCAGCGGAGGAAGGCCTTGAGCTGGTTGGGGCCGGTCGCCCCCATCCGCGCCGCTTCCCGCACCGCATCCCCCGTCACCTCCTCGCAGCGGCAGGCGATCGCGCCCGGGGCCGCGGCCCGGAAGGCCTGCGCCGGGCGGTAGAACGCATCGAGAAAGGCGCGGCCGCGCGACCAGCGCGCGAGCGCCCGGCGGTGCGGCGCGGCCCGCGCATCGCGCGCGGCGGCGTCGAGCACGCCCAGCGCCTGGAGTGCCGCTAGGGCGGCGATCCGCCCGCGGAGCCCCGCTGCCTCCGCCCCTGCGATGCCGGCGCCGTCGCCGGCGACCCTGATGCCGGGGATGCTGCTCATGCCCCAGGCATCGGTCGTGGGCGCGAAGCAGGCATTGCCCTCGTCCCAGGCGAGCACGCAGCCGGCGGCTGCCGCCAGGTTCGGGTTCGGCACCACGCCCTGGTGCAGCAGGACGTGGTCGAAGACCGCCTCGCCGCCATCCCAGGCGACACGGAGGGCGGAACCTTCGGCCGCGATCGCGAGCCGGGTCACGCCGCCCGCGACCCGGACGCGCCGCCGCACCGCGGCCATCAGTCGCAGGCCCTTCCAGGGATAGGGCGTCGTGAGAAAGGCCGGCAGGTGCCGCGCCGCCGCGGCGCGGTTGGCGCGCGGCGTCGTCTCCAGGATCAGCGTCGGCGGCGCGCCGGCGGCGACGCATTGCGCGGCATAGAGCCAAAGGAGCGGCCCCGACCCCGCCAGCAGCACGCGGCCGCCGGGTGCGATGCCTTGCGCCTTCAGCAGCGTCTGCCCGGCACCCACGGTCATGACGCCGGGCAGCGTCCAGCCGGGGATCGGGAAGGGCCGCTCCATCGCGCCGGTCGCGAGGATCACCTGGCGCGCCGGGAACACCATCGACCGCGCGCCGGCCGAGACGCCGATCTCGAGCGTGTCGTCCAGGTGCCAGACGGTGGCGCCGGGAAGGTAATCGGCGCCGCTCGCGGCAAAGGCGTCCGCGGCCGCCGCGCCGGCCCAGTAGTCGCGCCCGAGCACGCCAGGATCGCGCAGCGGTGCGGCGCCGACCGCGCGCCAGACCTGCCCGCCGGGCGCGCCGTTCTCGTCGAGCACCAGGACGGAGAGGCCGGCGCCTTGCGCCTCGATCGCCGCCGCCATGCCGGCCGGACCGGCGCCGATGATGACGAGGTCATAGGCATCGCGGAGTGCGTCGATGCCGGCAAGCCGCCTCATCGCCCGACCGCCCGCTTGCCGTGCTGCATCTCGACCGCCATGCCTTCCACCAGCGGCACCAGGCAGGCCTGGCGGTTGCCGGTGCCGTCGATGACGACCAGGCAATCGAAGCAGACGCCCATCATGCAATAGGGCCCGCGGGCGGCGCCCGTCACCGCGGTCTCCCGGCAGGCCTGGCGCCCGAGCGCCAGCAGCGCCGCCGCGACGCTGTCGCCTTCGCGGCCTTCCATCGCTTCGCCGTCGAGGGTGAAGCGGATGCGCGGGGCATCGTCATGCAGCCGCCGGAACATCGAACCTCCGGGCGCTGAAGGGGGAGAGGCTGGGATCGAGCGCGCCGCGCGCGATCATCGGCGCGAGCGTGCCGGCGTGGACGGCGGCGAGCGTCACGCCGCTGTGGCAGGTGGCGACGAAGGCGCCGGGCGCGGCGTCGGACTGGTCGTAGATCGGGAAGCCGTCCTGCGACATGACGCGGAGCGCGGCCCAGGTGCGGACGACGTTGAGCGAGGCGATGCGCGGGAACATGCGCACCGCACGGTCGGCCATCACCGACAGCACGCCGAGGCCGATGCGTGCCGCAAGCCCGGCTTCCTCGGCGCTGTCGCCCATCATGATGCCGCCCTCGTCGGTCTGCCGCACCGTCACCAGCGGATGCGCGAGGAAGGGCGCGGTCTTCTCGGTGACCAGGATCTGGCCGCGCTGCGGCCGCACCGGCGCATGCAGCCCGACCATCGGCGCCAGCCGCGCATTGCCGATGCCGGCAGCCAGCACCACCTTCTGCGCCTCGATGCGCCCCTGCTGCGTGTCGATGGCAAAGCCGCCGGCGGAGAGCGGCCGGATGTCGGCGACGGCATGCTCCGGCCGGTAGCTGCCGCCGCGGATCGCGAAGGACCGGTGCAGCGCCCGGAACAGCCGGAGCGAATTCACATGCCCGTCGAGCGGCGTGTAGAGCCCGCCCACCACCTCCGGCCCGATATCCGGAAACACCTTTGCCAGTGCGGGTCGGTCCAGCATCTCCCACTCATAGGGCACCCAGCCGGGCTGGTTGTGCATGCGGACCAGCGCACCGCGCCGCTTCTCGAGCTCGTCTTCCGACAGCGCCAGGCTGAAGCCGCCGGGCCGCTCGAAGCCGGGCGGAACGCCGGTCTCGGCCCCGAGCTCCTGCGCGAAATCCGCCCAGGCATCGGAGGAGCGCCGCGTCCAGGCGCCATAGGGCGCCATGCCGAGGCCCTTCGACTGCACCCAGACGAGGGCGAAGTTGCCGCGGCTCGCGCGGTGCGCGACGTCGCCTTCGTCGAGGATGCAGGTCGAGAGCCCGGCGCCGAGCAGGCCGCGCGCGATCGCCGCCCCCACCACGCCGCCGCCGATCACCGCCGCATCGAAGCTGGTCCTGGTATCCGTCATGCAAGGATCATCGCGGCAGGCGGCGTTGCGTGCCAAGCCCCTGTGCGCCTCTGCCTGAAGGCGATGTCGTCGACGATCCCTGCGGGGACAGCCGCCTAACCATCCACGGTGATGTTCGCCTGGGTGACGATCTGCCCGAATTTTTGCGACTCCGCCTGCTGGAAGGCCCAGGATTCCGCTCGGCTCATGGACTGGACCAACAGGCCCTGCTCCTCGTAGCGGGCGCTCAGTCCGGGCTCGCGCAGCGCCGCGGCGACCACGTCGTGCAGGCGGTCGGCGATCGGCTCCGGCAAGGCGGTCGGCGCGTAGAGGCCGAAGAAGTTCACCAGCTCGTAGGCGGCCAGCGGCGGGTACTCGGCGACCGTCGGCACCTCCGGCAACTGCGTCATGCGTTCCTTCGAGGTGACGCCGATCGGCCGGATGCGCCCTTCGCGGATCAGCGCGAGGCCGGAGGCGAGGCTGTTGTAGCCGAACTGCACCTGCCCCGCCGCGATGTCGAGCACCGCGGGGCCGGAGCCGCGATAGGGCACGTGCACGGTGCGGATGCCGGCGATGGCATTCAGCAGCTCGCCCGAGAGGTGCTGCGCATTGCCGATGCCGGAGGAGGAATAGCTGAAGCGCCCCGGCGCCGCCTTCGCCTGCTCGACCAGCTCGGGCAGCGTCCGGAACGGCGCGTCCGGCCAGGCCATGATGACGTTCGGCACCTTGACCATGACCATGACGGGCCGAAAATCCCGCGCCGCGTCATAGGCGATGCGGCCGCGGAAGAGGTGCGGGTTGATCGCGGTCTCGCCGGAGCCGCCGAGCATCAGCGTGTAGCCGTCGGGTGCCGCCTGCGCGAGCGCCTGGGCGGCGATCATGCCGCTGGCGCCGGAGCGGTTCTCGACGATCACCGGCTGGCCGAGCGCGGCGCGCAGCGGCTCCGCGATCAGCCGCGCGGCGATGTCCTGCCCGCCGCCGGCGGCAAAGGGCACCAGCAGCCGGATCGGCCGCGCCGGCCAGCCGCCCTGCGCGCGCGCCGCACCTGCCGGCACGAGGGCCGGTGCGACGAGCAGCAGCTTGCGCCGCATGACGTCCATCGCGTCCTCCCCTTCCGCGTTCGCCGCCATCCTGCGCGCCCGGCGCCGGACCCGGAAGGGGTTGGAGGCGGGCGCCACGCATGATTGTCTGGCGTCCAGCTTCGATCGGACCACCGCCATGACGCCTTGCCTGCCGCATCGCCAGGAGACCCCGGCCCCCGCCTGGCGCGGGCCGGCCGGCAGCACCGACTGCCACTTCCACATCTTCGGCCCCTATGACCGCTTCCCGCTCGATCCCGGCCGGCGCTACGACGCGGCGGCCGCGTCGATCGCCGATTACCGGCGCGTCGCCGAGGCGCTCGGCATCGAACGCATGGTCGTGGTGCAGCCGAGCATCTACGGCAACGACAACCGCTGCACCCTCGATGCCGTCGCGCAGTTCGGGCGCAGCCACGCCTGCGCGGTCGCGGTCGTCGATCCGGGGATCGAAGTCGCGGCGCTGCGCGACCTCCAGGCGCAGGGCGTGCGCGGGCTGCGCTTCAATCTCGTCTCCGGCAACGGCATGCCGTCCGATGCGCTCGAGAGCCTGGCCGCGCGCATCGCGCCGCTCGGCCTGCATCTCCAGATCTTTGCCCGCGGCGACGAGCTCGCGGCGATGGCGCCGCGGATCGCGGCCCTGCCCGTCGATGTCGTGATCGATCACATGGGCGGCGTCCGCACCGCGGATGGCATCCATGCCGCGCCGTTCCAGGCGCTGCTCCGGCTGCTCGGGGAAAAGCGGGTCTGGGTGAAGCTGAGCGGCTACCGCATCTCCTCGGCGGGGCTGCCCTATGGCGACGTCGCGCCTTTCGCGCGGGCGTTGCTCGCCGCGGCGCCGGAACGCTGCCTCTGGGGCACCGACTGGCCGCACCCGTCGCTCACGACCGAGGTGCCGGAGGACGGGCAGCTCTTCGACCTGCTCGGCGACTGGGCGCCGACCGCGGCGCAGCGCCAGGCGGTGCTGGTCGACAACCCTGCCAGACTCTACGGCTTCGACTAACCTTTATGCGGTCTTTGCGCGCCGCCGCGCAGGCTAGGATGGCGGCTTTACGGCCCTCCGTCCCACCTTCCGGGCGTTGGAGGACCTCATGCCATCGTCACGTCGACTGCCCGCCGCAACCCCGTCCCTGCTGGGCGCGGTGCGGGCGGGTTCCCACGACCGCGTTCTCGTCATCGGCGCCCCCGCCCGCGCGGCGGACCTCATGGGCGACGCCATCCGCCGCGGCTGCCGCGGTGCCGCTGCCTTCGCGAAGCCGCCGGCCCGGCCGGAGCCCGCCGAGGTGGTCGTGGCCCCACGGGTCGAGACCGCGGAAGCCGCCCTTGCCGTCGCCGCCTGCGCGCGCCGGGCGCTTCGCCGCGGCGGCCGCCTGGTGATGCAGTCGCTCGGCGCCGCGGCGACCGGGATCGCCGGTTCGCTTAAGGATTACGGCTTCGATCGGGTGCGGCTGCGCGCCCGGGCGGAAGGCGACCTGCTGCTGGTCTGCCGCCGCACCAGCATGCGGAGCGTCTGACGCCATGATCTCGGTTGCCCCCGTTCCCCTGCGCGGCCTGGTGCCGGCGCTGGTGACGCCCTTCGTCGCCGACGATCCCGCGCGGATCGACGAACGCGCGTTGGCGCGGCTGGTGAGCCGCGCCCAGCGCCGCGGCGCCGCCGCCGTCGTCGTCTGCGGCAGCACCGGCGAGGCGCCGGCGCTGACCGCCGCCGAGCATGCCCGCGCCATCGCCTGCGCGGCGGAAGCCGCCGCCGGCGCGCTGCCGGTGATCGCCGGCATCGGCGCGCCCTGCACCGATGCCGCGATCGCGCTTGCGGTCGCGGCCGAACGCTGCGGCGCCGGCATGCTGCTCGCCTCCGCGCCGCCCTATTCGAAACCCGGCCAGGACGGGCTGCGCGCCCATATCCGCGCCATCGCATCGGCAACCGGGCTGCCGGTCATGCTGTACGACGTGCCGTCGCGGGCCGGCGTCGCCTTCGCCGACGAGACGATCGCGCGGCTGCGCGACGACGGCGCCATCCACGCGATCAAGGACGCGTCGGGCGACCTGGCGCGGCCGCCGCGGCTCGCGCGGCTCTGCGGCGCCGACCTGCCGCAATTCTCGGGCGACGACGCGACGGCTCTCGCGCATCTCGCGATGGGCGGCGCCGGCTGCGTCTCGGTCACCGCGAACCTGGTCCCGGCGCTCTGTGCCGCCCTGCAGCGGGCCTTCGCCGAGCAGGACTTCGCTCTGGCCGCCACCATCCGCGACGCGCTGGCGCCGCTCGACGCCGCGCTGTTCCTGGAGACCAATCCGGTACCGGTGAAGGCGGCGCTCGGCCTGCTCAAGCTCTGCGATCCGACGCCGCGGCTGCCGCTGACCCGCGCCACGGACGCGACGCTGGTGCGGCTGGCGCGGGTGCTCGGCGACCTGACCCCGGTCGAGGAGACGCGCGCGCGGGCCTTCTGCAACGGCCGGACGCCCCGCCTCGCCGCCTAGGCGGCTTGCCGCACCCGGTGGCATCGCCCAGGCTCCGCCCCGCAATCGGGGGAGGCGGCCATGGAACGGCGGCGGCTGGGTCGGACGGGGCTGACGGTCTCCGTCCTCGGCTATGGGTGCGGGGCGATCGGCGGCCTGATGGTGCGCGGCGCGCCGGCCGAGCAGGACCGGGCGATCGGCCGCGCGCTGGATGGCGGCGTCACCTATTTTGACACCGCCTATCTCTATGGCGACGGCGCGTCGGAGACCCATCTCGGCCGCACGCTTCGCGCCCTCAAGGCGAACCCGGCGGTCGGCACCAAGGTCCGCATCCGCGAGGATCAGCGGGGCGACATCGGGGCCGCCGTCGTGACGGCGCTGGAGGGCAGCCTGCGGCGGCTCGGCCGCGACGGGGTGGACCTGTTCCAGCTCCACAACCCGATCACCGGCGGGGGCGGGGCGCCCGGTCTCACGCCGGCCGAGGTGCTGGATGCCGCGGTGCCGGCGCTGCGGAAGCTCCGCGACCAGGGCAAGCTCCGTCATTACGGCATCACCGGCCTCGGCGATGCGGCGGCGCTGCGGCAGGTGATGGATGATGGCGGCATCGCCACCGCCCAGATTCCCTACAATCTGCTGAACCCGAGTGCGGCCGCCCCGGCGCCGCCCGGCCTGCCCGATCTCGGCCGGGTCATCGACCATGCCGCGGCGCGCGATGTCGGCGTGATCGGCATCCGCGTGCTGGCCGGCGGCGCGTTGAGCGGCAGCGCGGCGCGCCACCCGGTCTCGGCGCAACAGGTGGCCCCGATCGCTTCCGGCGCCAGCTTCGCCGAGGATGTCGCGGCCGCCCGCCGCTTCCTCCCGCTGGTGGCGGAAGGCTTCGCCGCCGATCCGGTGGAAGCCGCGCTGCGCTTCGCGATCGGCCCCGCGGGCATGAGCCTGATCCTGGTCGGCAGCGCCACCGTCGCCGAGTTCGAGCACGCCATGGCCGCCGTCGCGAAAGGCCGCCTGCCGGATGCGGCGCTGCGCCGGATCGAAGCGCTGCGGACGGGCTGAGCCGGGGCTTCTGGCCCGGTAATTGCTTGGCTTCGCCGGCCGGCGCCCCGGCCGAGGAGCCCAACATCGTGCATGGCCTGACCGGTCCGGTGCCGCTCTCGCCGCGAGGCAGCGTCCTGCGCGCCGCGCGGTTCGCGCTCATGGTGCTGCGGCGCGCCGTCGACGGGGTGCTGATCCTGCTGGTCGGGATCATGGTGCTGGCGGTGCTGGTGCAGGTGGCCGGGCGCTACCTGTTCAACTTCTCGATCGCCGGCGCGACCGAGCTCGCGACCTTCGCGCAGGTCTGGATGGTGCTGCTCGGCGCCGGCTACGCCATGCGCGAACGCCTGCACGTCTCGATCGAGACCCTGGTCGAGATGCTGCCGCCGTGGCTGACCCGCGCCATCATGGTGCCGGTCGCCGGACTTTGCCTCTGGTTCCTCTGGGTGGTGTTCGAGGGCGGGCTGCTCCTGGTCGAGATCGGCGCCATCCAGACCAGCGCCGCGCTCCAGGTCCCGATGCAGGTGCCCTACGTCGCCCTGCCGGTCAGCGCCGCCTATCTGGGGTTGGAAGCGGCGCTGGCCTTCGGCGCGGCCATCCTGGGGCGGGCCGCGGTCACCACCGGCGGCGGCGTGCGGGTGGATTGATGGCCCTCACCTTCGGCTCCTTCCTGCTGCTGCTCGTGGCCGGCGCGCCCATGGTCTTCGTGCTCGGCGTGGCCGGCGCGCTGACGCTCGCGATCACCGGGGCGACGCCGCTCGTGGTCGTCGCGCAGCGGCTCTACAACGGCATCGACAGCTTCCCGCTGCTGGCCATTCCCTTCTTCGTGCTGGCCGGCATCATCATGGAACAGGGCGGCATCGCACGCGCGATCGTCAACCTGGCGACCGCGCTGGTCGGCTGGATCCGCGGCAGCCTCTACATGGTGGCGACGGTGACCGCGACCGGGCTGTCCGCCATCTCCGGCTCCGGCAGCGCCGACACGGCGGCGATCTCGTCGATCCTGATGCCGGAGATGCGGCGGCGCGGCTACGACCTGGACTACGCGGCGGCGACCGTCGCCGCCGCCGGCACGCTCGGCCCGATCATCCCGCCATCGATCATCATGGTGGTGCTGGCGATGATCAGCGACCTGTCGGTGGGCGCGATGTTCCTGGGCGGCATCCTGCCGGGGCTGATCGCGGCGGCCGGGCTGATGGCGGGGCATTGGCTCTACACGCGCCGCCAGCCGGAACGCTATTCGGACAGCGAGCCGTTCCGCCTGTCGCGCCTGGCTTCGGCCTTCCGCGAAGCGCTGCCGGCGCTGGCGATGCCGGTCATCGTCGTGGTCGGCATCATCGGCGGCGTGGTGACGCCGACCGAAGCCGCGGTGCTCGCGGTCGTCGCCGGCCTGCTGATCGGCCTGTTCGTCTACCGGGAGATGACGCTCTCGGACCTGCCGCGGATGCTGCTGCGCACCGCCGGCATCTCGTCCGCGGTCATGATCATCATCGGCACCGCGTCGATCTTCTCCTGGCTGGTCGCGATCCAGGACGTGCCCACGATGCTGGCGGGCTGGTTCGAGGCCAATATCGGCTCCGCCTGGATGTTCCTGCTCGTCGTCAACATCCTGCTGCTGATCGTCGGCATGTTCATGGAGAGCATCTCGGCGCTGCTGATCCTGATGCCGGTGCTGATGCCGATCGCGGTGAAGCTCGGCATCGATCCGCTGCATTTCGGCGTGGTGGTGGCGATCAACCTCTCGATCGGGCTGATCACGCCGCCCTACGGCATCTGCCTCTTCATCGCCGCGACCGTCGCCCGGCGCTCGGTCATGCAGGTCAGCCGGGTGGTCTGGATCCCGCTCATTCCCCTCGTGCTCATGCTGCTGCTCTGCACCTACGTGCCGCAGGTGGTGCTGTGGCTGCCGCGCGCCCTGCTCTGACACCGGAGGCTCCATGATCATGCGCATCCCCCGCCGCGGGCTCCTCGCCGCCGGCCTCGCCGCCCCCTTCGTCGCCCGCCCCGGCCGGGCGCAGGCGGTCACGCTGCGCGCCGCCCATACCAACGCGGTGGGGGAAGTGCAGGATGAGGGCCTGAAGGTCATGGACCGCCGCCTGCGGGAGATCACCGGCGGCCGCGCCGGGTTGCAGATCTTCGCCAACGGGCAGCTCGGCAACGAACTGCCGATGATCGAAGGCGTGGCGCTCGGCACCATCGACGTCGCGGTGCCCTCGCACGCGGCCTTCGCCAACTTCGTGCGCGAATTCCAGTTGTTCGACATGCCCTACCTGATCCGCGACTACGCGCATCTCGACAAGGTGGCCGGCAGCGCGGTGATGGGCGAGCTGGCGGAGGCGTCGCGGGGCCGCAACTTCCGCCTGCTCTCGCTCTATTCCTCCGGCATCCGCCACGTGATGTCGCGCACGCCGGTCGCCGCCATCGCGGACCTCCGCGGCCGCAAGATCCGCACCCAGCAGAACCCGGTCCATGTCGCGGCCTTCCAGGCGTTCGGCGCGAATGCGACGCCGCTCGCCTATGGCGAGCTCTACGGGGCGTTGCAGGTCGGCGTGGTGGATGGCGCGGAAGCCGCCTACACCAACTATGTCGGTCAGAAATTCTTCGAGGTCGCGCGCCATTGGTCGCGGATCGGCTGGCTCAGCCTGACCGCGCCGGTGATCCTCTCGGAACGCCGCTTCCAGGCGCTGCCGGCCGATATCCGCACCGCCGTGGTGCAGGCGGCCGAGGACAGCGCGGTCTTCGAGCGCAACCTGGTGGTGGAGGGCGAGGGCGCCCTGCACACCCAGGCGGTCACCCACGGCGCCGTCGTGACCGACCCCGACAAGGCCGCCTTCCAGCGTGCCGCCGAACCGCTCTATGCCCGCTTCCTGACCTCGGATGCGGACAAGCGGCGCCTTCGCCTCGTGCAGGAGATCGTGTGACATGGGCAGCGGCATGGCGTTCTGGCGGGCCGCCGCGGCGCGCCGCGGCCTCACCATCCGCGACCTCGAACCCGCGATCGGCGTCGAGGTCGGCGGCGTCGACCTGGCGGCGCCCGAGGATGCCGAGATCACCGCCATCCTGCGCGGCGCCTGCGTGGAGCGCACCCTGCTGCTGATCCGCGGCCAGCAGCATCTGACGCCGGACGAGTATGTCGCCTTCACCCGCCGCTTCGGCGGCGCGCTCGATATCCACAGCCGCCAGGATCTCTGCGTGCCCGGCCATCCGGAGATATTCGTGGTCGGCAACGTGGTCGAGAATGGCAGGCCGGCGGGTGCGGCCAAGGTCGGGCTCAACTGGCACACCGACCATTATCACCTGGAATGCCCGGCGCTGTTCACCTTCCTGCATGCGCTGGAGGTGCCGCCGGTCGCCGGCGAGACGCGCTACGCCAACGGCATCGCCGCCTGGGAGGCGCTCGACGAGCCGCTTCGGGCCCGCATCGCCGGCCTCCGCGTGCGCCACAGCCGCCGCACCCTGTTCCGCATCCTGTTCCCCGATTCGACCGAGGCGCAGGTGGAGGCCGAAGGCATCCGCTACCCCGACGTGGTGCATCCGCTGGTGCGCACCCATCCCGAATCCGGCCGCCGCGGCCTCTATCTGGGCGGCGAATGGGGATCGATCATCGATGGCCTGCCGGCGGCGGAAGCGGCTTCGCTGTTCGCCACGCTGCTCGCGCACATGACCCGTCCGGATTTCGTGCACGAACACCACTGGCGGCCGGGCGACCTGCTGATGAGCGACAACCGCTGCAGCCTGCACCGCGCGACGGAATGGGACGAGGGGCTGCACAAGCGGCGGCTGCACCGCATCATCCTGCTGGACGAGGCGCGCCCCAGCGCCTGACGCCGGCGCCGGTCACCCCGGCGGCGCGGCCAGCGCCACGCCGCGTTCGGCGTAGAAGCGCGCCGCTCCCGGGTGGAAGGGCAGCACCCCGTTGAAGCGCGCATTCCCGGCACGGGTGCCGCCGGCGCTGGCATGGATCTCGACCAGCGGATCGGCGGCCGACAGCGCGGCGCGCGTCACCGCATGGGCGGTCGCGTCGGGCAGCGCGCGGTTGGCGACGACGACGTTCCAGGCGGCGAAGCTCGCGACCGGCGCCGTCTGGCCGCGATAGGTGCCGGGCGGCACCACCGCCTCCGCCATGTAGGGCAGGCGCCGCCGCACCTCCGCGACCTCCGCCGTGGTCAGGCCGAAGATCAGCGTCTCCGCGCGGTCGGCGACCATGGTCAGCGCCGGGATCGGCACCGCGGCACCCTGCCAGAGTGCATCCATCTCGCCCCGCAGCAGGCCTTCGGCAAGCGCCGCCGGATCGCCGCTGACGATCACCGGCTCGATCCCCGCGGCGGCGGCGGCGACGCGGAAGAAGCCCTCCGCCGGTCCGCGCGCCGGCCCGGCGCCGACCCGCTTGCGATCGAGGTCGCGGAGCGTCCGCAGGCCGGATGCGGCGGGGGCCGCGACCATGAAGGCGGTCTCGTACATCGGGAACAGCGCCCGGATCGCGACATGCCGCCGGCCGCCGGCATTGGGCGCGCCCTGCAACGCATCCCAGGCGCTGCCGAGGAAGGCGGTGCCGAGCGCCCGTGGATCCGCCTCCACCGCCGCCAGGTTCGCGAGCGACCCGGTGCTCTGCCGCACCGCGACCGCGATGCCGGCGCGGCCGAGCAGCGCCGCGAGCCCTTCGCCATAGGGCAGGAAGGCGCTGCCCGGGCCGGCGGTGTGGAGCGGCAGCGGCTCCTCCGCGCGGGTGCCGCCGGCGATGCCGGCCAGGGCCAGGGCGGACAGGCTGCGGCGCTGCATCGCGATCTCCGGGGTCAGGCTCCGGACCAGACTGGCGCGCCGGGGGTGGCCTGTCCACGCGGCACCGGGCAGGCTGCCCGGCAACAGGAGGATCCCCCGATGCGCAGCATCCGCCAGCCCGGCCCGCCGCCCGCCGCCCGCGCCGCGGCGGTGCCGGCGCGGCTGCATGCCGTCGCCGTCACGCTGCCGCCCGGCGCGCTGCTGCGCGACACGCTCCGCGATGCATTGGGCGCGGAGGGTTTCGTTTCCGCCGCACTCGCGATCGAAGGCGGCGGCTTCGGTCCCTTCGGCTACGTCATGCCGGCGCTGTCGCCGGATGCGACGCGCGCCGCCTGGTACAGCGACGCGTACCATCCGCCCGGCCTGACCCGGCTCGACCGCGGCGCGGTCACCTTCGGCCGCCGCGACGGCGCGCCCTTCTTCCACGCCCATGCGGCCTGGACCGACGCCGAGGGCACGGCGGGCGCCGGCCACATCCTGCCGGAGGCCGCGGTGATCGCGGCGCCTATCCGGGTCACCGGCGTCGCCCTCTCGGGTGCCTGCTTCACCGCGGTCGACGACCCCGAGACCGGCTTCCGCCTGTTCGAGCCGGTGCCGGCGCCGCCGGTGGAACGGGCCGGCGGCCGCCCCGGCCTGGCGCTCCGGCTGCGGCCGAACCAGGACATCACGCTGGCGCTGGAGGCGCTGGCGGAAGAAGCCGGCTTCGGGCGCGCGGTGCTGCGCGGCGGCGTCGGCAGCACGATCGGCGCGCGCTACGAGGATAGGGCGGCGGTCGAGCCCTTCGCGACCGAGATGTTCGTGACCGCGGGCCGTATCGGCGGCGATGGCCGGCTCGCGGTCGGGATGGTCGATTATACCGGCGGGATCAGCGCCGGCCGCCTCCTGCGCGGCGACAACCCGGTGCTGATGACCTTCGAGGCGGTGCTCGACCCGGAGGAGTGACGCCCGGCGCGTTGGGCGCCACACTCGGCGGACGTTCAGGAAAGGAAGTCCCATGCGTCTCGGCGAAGGCGAAACCGCGCGTCCCGGCACGAGGCTCCGGGCCGCCATCGCGGCCGCGAAGCCGCTGATCGTCCCCGGCTGCTACAACGCGATGTCGGCGCGCGTGCTGGAGGAGGCGGGCTTCCCCGCGCTCTACATGTCGGGCTACGGCACCTCGCTCTCGCTGTTGGGCCTTCCCGACGCCGGCCTCGTCACCGCGACCGAGATGGCGCTGAACGCGAAGCTGATCGCGGCCGCGGTGCGGGTGCCGCTGATCGCGGATGCCGATACCGGCTTCGGCAACGCCATCAACGTCGCCCGCACGGTGGAGGACTACGTCCGCGGCGGCGTCGCCGGGCTGCACATGGAGGACCAGGTGTCGCCCAAACGCTGCGGCCATGTCGCGGGGCGTGAGGTGATCGGGCGGGAGGAAGCGGTCGGCAAGATCCGCGCCGCCGCCGCGGTGCGCGACGCGATCGACCCGAGCTTCGTCATCATCGCGCGGACCGATGCCCGCGGCGCGCATGGCGGCTCGATGGAGGAAGCGATCTGGCGCGCCAATGCCTTCCTCGACGCCGGCGCCGACCTCGCCTTCGTCGAAGGCCCGACCGACAAGCCGGAGATCGCGCGCATCTGCGCCGAGGTGAAGGGGCCGGTCTTCTACAACATGACCGGCATCTCGCCGCGCCTGTCGGCCGAGGAGATGGCCGAGCTCGGCATCGCCGTCACAATCCTGCCGGGGGCGGCGATGCGGGCGACGCTGATGGCGGTGCACGACTTCGCCGCGGCGCTGATGGCCGGCGGCCCGATGGTGGAAGCCGAGTTCGACGCCCGCTTCCGTGCCCACCCGATCGGCAACCTGCACCAGTTCGCGGGCTTCGACCGCATCCGGGAGATGGAGGCCGCCTGGCTGCCGGCCGAAAGCGCCGTGAAATACGAAGGCACGCTCGGCCACATGCCGAAGGCGGCGGAGTAACGCCTATCCGAACCGTGCGAGCGTGAACGCCTCCGGGATGCCGCGCCGGCCGGCGACCGCATCCGCGGTCAGGCGGCCGACGACGGGTGCCAGGGTGTAGCCGTTGAAGGTGACGGCGTTGAAGAAGCCGGGCAGGCCCGGCGCTTCGCCCAGGATCGGGGCGCCGTCGAGCTGCACGTTCATCGCCGTCCAGGCGCGCACCAAATGCAGGCCGGCGAGCGCCGGCAACACCCGCAGCGCGACATAGGCATTGCCTTCGATGCCGCGGCGGGTGCTGCGCGTGGCCCCCGCCGCGTCATGGCTGCCGGGCCAGCCGCCGCCGATCAGCAGGTGCCCCTTCGAGCCCTGCTTCAGCGACAGATGCCGCCCGGCATGGGCGACGGCGTGGCGCAGCAGCGGCGGCGCCGCCTCCGTCGCCAGCACCTGCTGCACCGTGCCGCGCACCGGGATCGCGAGGCCGGCCAACGCCGCGACGCGCGCCGCCCAGGGTCCGGCGGCATTGACGATGCGCCCGCAGCGGATCGCGCCGGCCTCCGTCTCCACCCGGAAGCCGACACCGTCCCGTGCGATGGCGGTGACCGCGACGCCTGCCTGCACCCGGGCACCCGCCGCCTCCGCCAGCCGGCGGAGCGCGACCGTCGCGCGCAGCGGGTCGATCATGCCCTCGGTCGCGCAGAAGCCGGCGCCGCGGAACAGCGGTGCCAGCGCCGGTGCGAGGTCGCGGAGCGCCGCGGCATCGACGATCTCGGTCGCGATGCCGTGCCGCGCCTCGACCGCCGCCTTGCGCCGCAACCAGGCGAGCTCCGCCTCGGTCTCGGCGAGCATCAGCCCGCCTTCCACCCGGATGCCGAGCGGCTCCCCGGCATCGGCCGCGATGCCGCGCCACAGCGCCACCCCCTCCGGCCCGAGCGGCAAAGCGGAGGCGGCCGGCCCGTCGCGGCCGGCGCCGACCGACGGATCGCCGATGTCGTAGGACAATAGCTGGACGTGCAGCGTGCCGGCATTGGCGGTGCTGGCGGCAAGCCCCGGCTCGGCGCGATCGAGCAGCAGCACGTCGCGCCCGTCGCGCGCGAGCCAGAGCGCCGCCGACAACCCGACCACGCCGCCGCCGATGACGAGCACATCGGCATCCGCAAGCGGCACCGCACGCGGCGCGGAGCGCCAGGCGATCGGCGGCGGCGCAGCCACCATCGGCGCCGCGCCCCATTCCGCGACCTCCTGCGCCAGCGCGGCAGTCGGCACCGGGCGGAGCGGCGGCCGCGGCGCCGCGAGATCGGCTTCCGCGCCGGCGCCGCAGAGGGTCGCGATGCCGCTCGCGCAGAAGCGCCCCTGGCAGCGGCCCATCCCGGCGCGCGTCGCGCGCTTGACGCTGGGTAGCGTTGCCGCACCGCCCGCGATCGCGGCACGGACCGCGCCGGCGCTCACCTCCTCGCAGCGGCAGAGGATCACGTCGTCGCTGGGCGGCGGCAGAGGCGGAGCCGTGAAGAAGCGCCAGAGCGCGTGCTGGAAGCGCTCCGCCCGCGCCACCCCGCGCCCGCGCTCGGCGGGCGCCTGGAAGCCCAATGCCCGTGCCGCGGCGAGGCCGGCCGCGCGTCCGCGCGCCAGTGCCAGCCGCGCGCCGCCGAAGCGCGCACCGTCGCCGGCCGCGAAGACGCCGGCGATGCTGGTGCGGCCTTCGGCATCGGTCGTGGTCTCGAGGCGGCCCCGATCCATCCGCTGCGCGCAGCCGAGCGCGCGGGCGAGCGCGGTGTCCGGCACAAAACCGTAATTCAGGGCGCAGGCGCCGGCCGCGATCACCTGCTCGCCGCCGGGCGTCGCGATGCGGAGCCGCGCGAAGGCGCCGTCCGGCCCGGCCTCACAGGCGATCGGCCGGGCGCCGCGCAGCACCGGGACGCCGGCGCGGCGGAGCGTCAGCAGATGCCGCGCGCCGTCCCGCATCAGGTCCGGCGCTGCGGCCAGCATCGCGAGCAGCGCGGCGGCACTCCGGCAGGGTGCGGCCTCGACGACCGCAGCGACGGCGACGCCGCCGGCGACGAGCTCGGCCGCGAGCTGCAGGTTGAGCGGACCGTTGCCGGCGATCACCACGCGCGTCGCCGGCGAAACGCGCTGCGCGCGGGCCAGCGCCTGCAGCCCGCCCACCGTCATCACCCCGGGCAGCGTCCAGCCCGGGATCGCGACCGGCGCCTCATGCGCGCCGGTCGCGAGCAGCAGCTGCCGCGGGTGGAACAGCATCGGCCGGCCGCCGACCAGCGCCGCCATCTCGTCCGGCGCGAAGGCACCCCAGACCGCGGCATCGGTCAGCAGCGTCACGCCGGCGGCCCGCGCCCGGGCGCGCAGCGCATCGCCCGCTTGCGCCTGCGCATCCGGCGCCGCGTCCTGATGCGAGGGCGCGAGCGGCTTCAGGTATTGCCCGCCGAGCGCCGCGCGCTCGTCCAGCAGCACGACCGCGGCACCCGCTTCCGCCGCGGCGATCGCGCCGGCGAGCCCGGCCGGGCCGCCGCCGACGACCAGCAGGTCGCACACCCGCTCCTCGGTCTCGGCGGCCGTGGCGAGCGCTGCCGGCGCGTCCGGCGCCGCGCTGCCGACCTGCATGCCGTCTGCGACCTTGGTCATGCAGGCGCGCTGCTGGGCGCGGCCGTCGATGGTGACCAGGCAGTCGAAGCAGGCGCCCATGCCGCAGAAGACACCGCGCGGCGCGCCGCCCGATGTGCGGCGCAGCACGCGCTCGCCGGCGGCGGCAAGCGCGGCCGCGACCGTCTCCCCCTCCAGCGCAGGAATCGGGCGGCCGTCGAAGGTGATGCCCAGGGCTTGGGCAACCGGCCGGATATCTTGGGAGCGGAGGCGCATGGGCCGGGCTTGCCACCAACCAGGAAAGAGGCTGCCATGCTGCCGACGCCAGACGGCAGGGACAAGCCGATGCCCCAACCTTTCCGTGGTTGCTACACGGTGCTGATCACCCCCTTCACCGCGGATGGCGCTGCCGTCGATCTCGCCGCACTCGCGCGCCTGGTCGAGTTCCAGATCGCGGAAGGCATCCGCGGCCTGATTCCGCTCGGCTCGACCGGCGAGTTCCTGTCGGTCAGCCGCGAGGAGCGGGAGGCGATCGTCGAGACGGTGGTGCGCACCGCGCGTGGCCGGGTGCCGGTGCTGGTCGGCACCGGCGCCGAGGACACGCGCGACGCCGTCGCGCTGTCCCGCGCCGCGGAGGCGCAGGGTGCGGCCGGCGTCATGGTGATCCCGCCCTTCTATTCGGTGCCGACCGAGGACGAGCTCTTCCACCACTACAAGACCATCGCGGACGCGATCGGCATCCCCATCATGGTCTACAACAACCCCGCGACCGCCAATGTCGACCTGCTGCCGGCGACGCTCGCGCGGCTCTCGACCATACCCAATTGCCGCTACGTCAAGGAGAGCACGCTGGAGGTGACGCGGGTGCGCGACATCCTGGCCGCCGTCGAGGGCCGGATGGAGGTCTTCGCCGGCGTGCTCGGCTACGAGAGCGCCTGGCTCGGCGCCATCGGCTGGGTCGCGGTCTGCAGCAACCTGGCCCCCCGGCTCTCGACCGAGATGTTCCACGCCGCGGCCTTCGACGCCGATCGCGGCCGCGCGCTGGCACTCTATCGCCGGCTGGCGCCGCTGCTGCCCTGGGTCGGCGGCCCGCGCTACGTCGCCGGCACCAAGGCCGGCTTCAAGCTGATGGGCATGGAGATGGGCCCGCCGCGGCCGCCGCGCCTGCCGCTGCCGGACCGCGACCTGCCGGCGCTGGCCGCCGTCTTGCAAGGCATCGGATTGACGGGCGGCACCCGCGCCGCCGCCGAATAGCCCTCGATGGAGATCACCATGGATCGTCGCAGCCTCCTGCTCGGCAGCCTCGCGGTCGCCGGCGCCGGTCCGGCATTCGCGCAGACCTGCGCGCCGGCGGTTCCGGACGCGGAGCTCGTGAAGCCGCGCACCCTGACGCTGTCCACCAACCCGACCCTGCCGCCGATGCAGTTCGTCGACAGCCAGGGCCAGCTCCGCGGCATGCGGGTCGAGCTCGGGGCGGAGATCGCGCGCCGGCTCTGCCTCCAGGTCGAGCATGCGCGGGTCGAATTCGCGGCGATGATCCCGGGGCTCGCGGCGCGGCGCTGGGACATGATCAACACCGGCATGTTCTTCACCGAGGAGCGCCAGCGCCTGATGTGGCTGGTCCGCTACGAACAGCAGGCGATCAGCATCAGCGTGCCGCGCGGCAACCCGAAGAACATCCGCAGGCTCGAGGATCTGGCCGGCCTCACCGTCGGCGTCGAGCAGGGCGGCTTCGAGTTCCGCCGCACCCAGGACATGGCGAACGACCTGACCGCGCGCGGCCTGCGCCCGATCACCGTCCGCGCCTTCGACAACTTCGCCGTGTCCTTCCAGGCACTCAGGGTCGGGCAGCTCGACGCCGCGGTCTCGATCGACAGCACCGCCAAGGAATACGAAGACCGCGGCGACTTCACCCGCGCGATCTCCGGCCTGTACGGCACGCCGATCAATTTCGGCTTCCGCTCCCGCGCGCTGGCGACGGCGGTCGCGCGCGTCCTGACCGAGATGCGCGCCGACGGCAGCTTTGCGACGCTGCTCGACCGCTTCGGCGTGACCGCCTACGACGGTCCCTTCGAGGTCGTCGGTCCAAGCTGATCCCATGCAGATTTGGCGCTGGGACGGGTTCTTCGACTACCTCTTCAACATCTACCTGCTGGAAGGCGCGCTGGTCTCGGTCGGCGTCACCGCCGCCTCGCTCGTCTTCGGGCTGGTGATCGGGATTTGCATCGCGCTGATGCGGCTCTCCGGGCGGCGGCCACTGATGTGGTTCGCCAGCTTCTACTGCTGGATCTTCCGCGGCACGCCGCTGCTGGTGCAGCTGCTGCTGATCTATACCGGCCTGCCGCTGTTCGGCATCCGCTTCTCGGTCTGGGAAGCGGCGCTGCTCGGCATCTCGCTCAACGAGGGTGCCTACCTGTCGGAGATCGTGCGCGCCGGCATCCTCTCGGTCGCGAAAGGCCAGCGGGAGGCGGCGACGGCGCTCGGCCTGCACCGGGTGAGCGCCTTCCGCCTGGTGGTCTGGCCGCAAGCCTTCCGCGTCATCATCCCGCCGCTCGGCAACAGCGTGAACGGCCTGTTGAAGACGACCTCGGTCGCGAGCGTGATCAGCCTCGACGAGCTGCTGCGCCGGACGCAGATCCTGATCCAGGAGCGCTTCCTGGTCCTCGAGCTCTTCGCCGTCGCCGCACTCTACTACCTGGTGCTGACGACGCTGTGGGAGCTGGTGCAGCGGCGCCTGGAAGCGCGCTACGGCCGCGGCTACGGCACCGAGTCCGCCGATCGGCGGTGACCGCGCTACTCGGGGCGGAGGCCCATGCGCTGCACCACCTCGGTCCATTTCCGCACCTCGGCGGCGACATAGCCCGCGAAGGCGTCGGGCGTGCCGCGCTGCGGCTGGATGCCTTGCCGCGCCAGCGCCTCGCTCACCTGCGGTCGGGCCATCGCGTCGTTCAGGGCGGCGTTGAGGCGGACGACGATCGCCGGCGGCAGGCCGGCCGGGCCCATTACGCCGCCCCAGCTCACGGTCTCGAACCCGGCCACGGTCTCGGCGACCGCCGGCAGCGCCGGCGCTTCCGGGATGCGCGCGGCGGCCGTCGTCGCGATCGCGCGGACGCGGCCGGCCTCGGCATGCGGCAGCAGCACCGGCGCGGTGTCGCAGCTGAGCGGCACCGTTCCCCCGATCAGGTCGGCGGTGAGCGGGCTGCTGCCGCGATAGGGCACATGCGTCATGTCGATGCCGGTCAGCGATTCCAGCAGCTCGATCCCCATATGCCCGGCCGAGCCGACGCCGGCGGTGCCGTAGCTGACCCGGCCCTGCTGTTCGCGTGCGTAAGCGAGCAGCTCCGCAAAGCTCCGCACCGGCACCGAGGGGTTGACGGCGATGACCAGCGGCACGACCGAGACCGCCATGATCGCGGTGAAGTCGCGGATCGCGTCATAGGGCGTGCGGCTGCCATAGAGCGCGGGGCCGGTGCCGTTCGGCCCGGCATTGCCCATCAGCAGCGTGTAGCCGTCCGGCGCGCTGCGGGCGACCTGCTCGGCGGCGATGAAGCCATTGGCGCCTGGCCGGTTCTCGACCACCCAGGGCTGCCCGAGCAGCTCCGTCATGTGCGGCGCCAGAAGGCGCGCGATGATGTCGCTGGCGCCGCCCGGCGGATAGGGGATCACGATGCGGATCGGCCGCGCCGGCCAAGCGGCCTGCGCCGAGGCCGGCATCGCCGCGAGCGCGGCAAGGGCGGGGAGCGCCATGCGGCGGGTGAGCGTCATGGGGATCTCCTAGCCGCGCAGGGTGGGTGACGCGGCGACGATGCGGCGCGCCACCTCGCGGTCGCGGCGGATCACCGCCGCGAAGCGTTCGGCATCCGACAGCACCGGATCGTTGCCGCCGGCCACCAGCCGATCCCGCGTCTCGCGGTCGCCGATCGCGTGGTGCAGCGCCGCGGTGAAGCGCTGTAGCGCGGCAGGCGGCGTGCCCGCCGGCGCGAAGATGCCGGTCCAGGAGCCGAGGTCGTAGCCCGGGAACAGCTCCGCCAGCGCCGGCACATCGGGCGCCAGCGGCCGGCGCTCGGCGCTGGTGACCGCGACCAGGCGCGCGCGCCCGGCCTCGAGCGCCGGCAGCAGGCTGGAATGGCTGATGATCGCCGCGTCGATCCGCCCGGCGCCGACCTCGCGGGAGGCATCGGCGCCGCCGCGGAACGGGATGTGCTCCAATTGGATGCCGGCGCTCGACTGCAGCAGCTCGCCCATGAAGTGGCCGATATGCGCGACGCCGGGCGTGCCATAGGTGACCTCGCCCGGGCGGCGCCGCGCCTCGGCGATGAAGCCCCGGATGTCGGCCGCCGGGAAGTCGCGGCGGACGGCGATGAAGTAGGGCTGGGCGGTCGATTGCGCCACGGGGACGAAGGCGGTCTCGTAATTGACCGGCAGCCCGGTATTGACCAGCGGCAGGGTCGCGAAGGTCGCACCCTCCAGCATCAGGGTATGGCCGTCGGGCGCGCTCTGCGCGACCGCGGCCGCGGCGATCGCGCCGGAGGCGCCGGTGCGGTTCTCGACCACCAGCGCCTGGCCGAGATGCTCGCCGATCTTCGGTTGCAGCACGCGGGCGATGGTGTCGGCGACGCCGCCGGCCGAATAGGGCACCACCAGGCGCACCGGTCGGTCGGGATAGCGCGTCTGCGCGAGCGCGGGGCGCGCGAGCAGCAAGGCAGCCGCGGTCACGGCGCGACGGCTCGGCATCGGGTTTCCTCCGCGTCTTTGCGGCTAAGCTTGGGGTGGCGGCGCCGGCAGCGTCAAGCGCGTGCGTCGGGCGGGTTGAGTGCGACGATGCGATCGCGCAGCCACCGATGCGCGGCCGAAGCGCTGTCCCGCCGATGCCAGAGCATCGACACGTCGAAGCCGAGCCCCGCGAAAGGCAGCAGGCTCACGGTCAGCGCCGCCGCATTGGCGCAGGCGACCGACAATCTGATGGGCAGGGTCGCGATCGCGGGCACGGTCTTCAGCAGCAACGGAATGGTCAGGAAATGCGCCGTCGCCATGACGCAGCGGCGCGCTTCGCCCTGGGCCTCGAGCGCGTCGTCCACGAAGCTGGAGAACTCGCCGTGCAGCGACGGGACGATATGCGGCAGTCGGACGAAATCGGACCGGGTGATCGGCGCCGCCAGCCCCAGCCGCGCGCCGTCGAAGAGGCAGGCATGACCTTCCTCGAACAGGACGAGGCGTTCCTGCCAGGGCTGCACCTTCGGCAGCAGGCCGAGGGCCAGGTCGATCTCGCCGGCATCGAGCAGATCGGACGCGGTGCGCCGATCCAGCGGGCGCACGGACAGGCCGATGTTCCAGCCGGACGCAGCGATTTCGGCGAGGAGGCCGCTCAGCAGCACGGTGGCCGCGTAATCGCCGGCGCCGATGCTGAAGACCGTCCGGCCGAGTCCGGGATCGAACGGCCCCGCCAGATCCGGGGCGAGCGCGCGCGAGGCCATCACCAGCGCATCCCGCATCGGACCCGCAAGGCGCTGCGCCCGGGAGGTCGGCTCCATGCGTCCGCCGCTGCGCACGAACAGCGGATCGCGCGTCGCCTCCCGCAGCCGGGCCAGGCCATGGCTCACGGCGGATTGCCCGACCCCGAGCAAGACTGCGGCGCGGGAGACGCTGCGGGTCTGCATCACCGCGTCGAACACCTTCAGCAGGTTCAGATCCAGCGCCGAATTATGAATCGAGTTCATGGCGATATCTCTGGGCTGGGACGTTGTTCATTTCCCATGCGCCCAAACCTGAGGGATCGAAAGAGGCGGAGGACGAGATGCCCCTCGCACCCGACAAGGCGCTGTTGCGCCATGGCGTGGACGCCACATGAGCCGCCCGATTTGCGCCGTCATCGGCTTCGGGGCAGGGATCGGCGCCGCGGTGGCGCGGCGCTTCGCGGCCGGCGGCTTCGACGTGCTGGGGCTCGCACGGGATCCGTCGCGCCATGCGGCGCTGGTTGGCGCCGGCATCACGCTGGCAAGGGCCGATGCCGGCGACCCGACCTCCTTGGCAAAGGCGTTGCCGGGCAACGCCGCGGTGCTGGTCTACAATGCCTATGCCGCGACCATGGCGGCGTCCGGGCCTTCCTCCCTGACGCCCGAGGATCTGGTCGCGGATTTCGCGGTCAATGTCGCGGGCGCCCTGGCGGCCGCGCGCGCGGTGCTGCCCGGGATGCGCGCGGCGGGGCGCGGCACCATCCTGTTCACCGGCGGCGGCCTGGCGCTCGACCCCACGGGTTGGCTGCCGGCGGCATCCCTCGCTCTCGGCAAGGCGGCGCTGCGCAGCCTGGCGCAGACCCTCCATGCCGAACTGGCGCCACACACTATTCATGCCGGTACGGTGACGGTCGCGGGCACCGTCGCCGCCGCCACGGCCTTCGATCCGGACCGGATCGCGGACGCCTTCTGGGACATGCACGCCGATCCGCCGGGCGCCTTCCGTGCCGAGCTCGTCTTCAGGGGATGATGCCCATGCCGTCCAATCTCGATGCCGTCCGCCGGTTCGTCGAAGACTTCCTCGGCAAGGGCGACCTCGCCGCCGCGGATGCGACCGCCGATCCAGCCATCCAGGGGATCACCGGCCTCAAGCCGGCGGGGCCGATCGACGGGCTCGCCGAGTACAAGGCGATCGTCACCGCCTTCGTCGCGGCGTTTCCGGCCGAAGCACCGCTCCGCATCCTCGATCAGTTCGAATCCGCCGACGGCACGCGGGTGGTCACGCGGTTCCGTTCCCGCCAGCGCCATGCCGACGCCTTCTTCGGCGTCGCGGCCACCGGCCGCGTGATCCTGTTCGACGAGACGCATGTCGCGCGGCTGCGCGATGGCCTGATCGTGGAGAACATCGTCAGCGCCACCAATCTGGAATTCGAGATGCTGATGGCGCCGGTGCTGGCGCCGATGATCCTGACATGAGGAGGAGTGCACCGATGCCCATCACGCGCCGCGGCCTCAGCGTCGCCGCCGCGGGCCTGGCCGCTCCGCCGATGGCGCGGGCGCAGCCCGGCCCGGAGATCCTGGCCCGCTTCCCTAACGGCACCTTCCTCGAGAACCTCGTGGTCGAACCGGATGGCCGCGTGATCTTCACCAACTACTTCGCCAGGCGGCTGGAAGTCTGGTCGCGCGCCGGCGGCCACGCGCTGATCGCCGCGGTGCCGGACCATCCGGTCAGCCTGGCGCCGCTCGGCGGCGGCCGGCAGGCGCTGGCCGTCCACGGCGCCTCCTACATGGAAGGCCCGGCGGCGATGCGCGGCCGGGCGGCGCTGCTGATCCTCGATCCCGATGGGACAGCGGTGCGCCGCATCGCCCTGCCGGACGCGATCTTCCCCAATGGCTCGCTGCTGATCGCGCCCGGACGATTGCTGCTGGCCGACAGCGCGCTCGGGCGCGTCTGGCTGGTCGATCTCGAAGCGGGGACTGCCGCGACCTGGCTCGACCATCCGCTGCTCGCCCCGGTGCCGGGGCAGCCCTATCCCGGGGTGAACGGCATCAAGCGTGCGGGTGATGCGCTGCTGCTCTCCAACTCCGCCCAGCGCACATTGCTGCGGGTGCGTCTCGCCGGCATGGCGGCGCAAGGCGCGCCCGAACAGGTGGCGCAGATGACCGGCGGCATCGACGACTTCGTCGTGGCGCCCGACGGCACGCTCTTCGCCGCGACCCATGCCGAGGGGCTGGCCCGATTGGCATCCGGTGCGAGCGCACCGACCATCATCGCGGCGCCGGGTGTCGAGGGCAGCACGGCGGTCGCCCTGACGCCGGACGGGCGCGGCCTCTATGCCCTCGGCACCGGCGGCCTCGCCGCGGGCGGGCGCGGCGAGGCGGTGCTGGCCCTTGTCGCGATCCCGCCACCATGATGCATTGACCGCCCGGAACAGGGCGCAGCATGCCTGACCCGGGCAAATCCGGGAGGAACAGGCGGATGGCGAGCACGCTCTTCGACAGGATCTGGGATCCGCATGTCGTGGCCGATCTCGGCGGCGGCTGGTCGCTGCTGCACATCGACCGCGTGCTGCTGCACGACCTGTCCGGCGCCCGGGCGCTGAACGAGGTGCGGGAAGCAGGCTACGACCTGGCCCGCCCCGAGCTCGTCTTCGCGACCCCCGACCACGCCGTCTCCTCCGCCCCCGGCCGCACTTCGGAGACCTTCGCCGGCGGCGCCCGGCTGATCGCGGGGCTCCGGCAGCGGGCGGCGGAAACCGGCATCCGGCTGTTCGATCTCGGGCAGGACGGGCAGGGCATCGTCCATGTGATGGGGCCGGAACTCGGCATCGTGCTGCCCGGCACAACCCTCGTCTGCGGCGACAGCCACACCTGCACCAATGGCGGCATGGGGGCACTCGCCTTCGGGATCGGCGCCTCCGAGCTGCGGCACGTGCTCGCGACCGGGACCTTGCCGCAGCGGAAGCCGCAGCGGCTCCGCCTCCGCTACGACGGCAGGCTGGCGCCCGGCGTGACGCCGAAGGACATGATCCTGCACGCGATCGGGCGCTTCGGCGCTGCCGCCGGCACCGGCCATGCGGTCGAATATGCCGGGGCGGCGGTGCGCGCGCTCTCGGTCGAAGGCCGGCTCACGCTCTGCAACCTGTCGATCGAGATGGGGGCCAGGATCGGCATGGTGGCCGCCGACGACACCACCTTCGCATGGCTCGCCGGCCGCCGCTTCGCGCCGAAGGGCGCGGCCTGGGACGCGGCGCTGGCGCATTGGCGCGGTCTCGCGACCGATGCCGATGCAGCCTTCGACCGCGACCTCGCGATCGATGCGGCGGCGATCGCGCCGCAGATCACCTGGGGCACCAGCCCGGAACACGTGCTGCCGGTCGAAGGCGTGGTGCCCGATCCGGCCGATGCGCCGGATGCCGCCAGGCGCGCCGCCTGGGAGGCGGCGATCGACTACATGGGGCTGCGCCCCGGCGCGCCGATCGCGGGGACGCCGATCGACTGGGTCTTCATCGGGTCCTGCACCAATTCCCGGATCGAGGATCTGCGCGCCGCCGCCGGCGTGCTGCGGGGCCGCCGCGTCGCGCCGCACGTCACCGCCTGGGTGGTGCCGGGCTCCGAACGGATCAAGCGCGACGCGGAGGCGGAGGGGCTCGACGTGGTCTTCCGCGCCTCCGGCTTCGAATGGCGGGAGCCGGGCTGCGCGCTCTGCGTCGCCGCGAACGGGGAGGCGGTGCCGCCCGGCGCGCGCTGCGTCTCGACCAGCAACCGCAACTTCGTGGGCCGCCAGGGGCCGGGTGCCCGCACCCATCTCGCGAGCCCGGCGATGGCGGCCGCCGCGGCGGTCGCCGGCGCCATCACCGATGTCCGGCGGATGGAGGCGGCGTGATGCAGACCTTCGAGACCGTGAGCGGCGCCGCGGCGCCGCTGCTCCGCGCCAATATCGACACCGACCTGATCATCCGGATCGAGCGCCTGGTCGGCACCGGCCGCACCGGGCTCGGCGGCTTCGCCTTCGAGCAGTTGCGACGGTTGCCGGATGGCCGCGAGAACCCGGACTTCGTGCTGAACAAGCCCGCCTACCGCGACAGCCCGATCCTGCTGGCCGGCCCCAATTTCGGCTGCGGCTCCTCCCGCGAAGGCGCGGTCTGGGCGCTGATGGGGGCGGGCATCCGCTGCGTCATCGCCCCCTCCTTCGGCGACATCTTCTTCGCCAATTGCTTCCAGAACGGCCTGCTGCCGATCGCCCTGCCGGAGGACGAGGTCCGCCGCATCGCCGCCGAAACCGAAGCCCGCCAGGGTGCGGGCCGCAGCGCCGTCGACCTCCGCCGTCAGGTGGTGACGACGCCGGAGGGGCGGGAGGTGCCCTTCGCGATCGATCCGCGCCGCCGCGACGCGCTGCTGGAAGGCCTCGACGACATCGCGCTGACCATGAAGCGCCGCGAGGACATCGCGGCCTGGCAGGCGCGCGATCGCGCGGCCCGGCCCTGGGTGTGGGAGAGCGTGCAATGACGCCGCGCCGCAGGCTGATCGCCGGTGCGCTGCTGGCCCCGGCGGTCGCCGGCCGGGCGCGCGCGCAAGGCGCCTGGCCGGGCGAGCGCCCGATCCAGTTCGTCGTGCCCTTCCCGCCGGGCGGCGGCACCGACGTGAACATCCGCGCCATGATCCCCTATTTCGAGCGGCATCTGCCGGGCGCGCGCTTCGTCGTCGTCAACCGCGGCGGCGCCGGCGGCGAGATCGGCTATGCCGCGATCGCCCAGGCCCCGCCCGACGGCTACACCATGGGCACCGTCATCACGCCGAGCCTGCAGACCATCACGATCGAGCGCCAGCCGCGCTACCGGCTGCAGGATCTCGGCTATCTCGGCACCGTGGTCGAGGACCCGAGCGGCTTCCACGTCGCACCCGACAGCCCGTTCCGCAGCCTGGCGGATCTGATCGGGGAGGCCAGGCGCCGCCCCGGCGAGATCGCGGTCGGCACCGCCGGCATCGGCTCCGACGACCATCTCCTGATGCTGGCGGTGGAGGAAGCGGCGGGCATCCGGCTCAACCACATCCCCTTCGCCGGCCAGGCGCCGACCGTCACCGCGCTGATCGGCAACCACATCCAGGTCGCGTCGATGAATATGGGCGAGAGCGTGGGGCTGATCCGGGAAGGCCGGGTGCGGCCGCTCGCCGCCGCCGGCCCCGCGCGCTTCCCGATGACGCCGGAAGTGCCGACCTTCCGCGAGAGCAACTACGCGATCGATACCGGCGTCGTCCGCAGCATCGTGGTTCCGGGTGGCACGCCGCCCGCCATCCAGGCGCGGCTCGGCGCCATGCTGGACGCGACCATGCGCGATCCCGCCTGGGTGGCGGAGGCCGAGCGCCTGTTCATCCCGATCGTCTGGCGGGACGCGGCGGCGACCCGCGCCCTCGTCTTCCGCGAGGCGGAGGCGCTGGCGGCGCTCTGGCGGCGCCGGCCCTGGAGGGACCAGTGAGCATGCCGCGCCTGATCGACCTCTCCATGCCGGTGCGCACCGGGCATTTCCGCTGGAAGGATGTCGAGCGCCGGCTGCTCAAGCGCCACGAGGATGGGGCCGGCCAGGGCACCTGGGCCGGCTGGAACCTGCATGCCTTCACCCATATGGACAGCCCGCGCCACGTGGACCCCGAGGGCTTCACGACGGATGCGATCACGCCGGAGATGACGGTCGGGCCGGGCGCGCTGATCGACGTCTCCGACACGCCGCCCAACGCGCCGATCCCGGGTGAGCGGATCGCGGCGGCCGGGCAGCATCTCCGCCCGGGCGACTTTGCGCTGATCCGCACCCGCTGGGACGAGCGCGCTTCGGTCGACACGCCGGAATTCTGGCTGAACGCGCCCTGGATGACGGCAGAGGGCGCGATCTGGCTGCGCGAGCGCGGCATCAAGGCGGTCGGCTTCGACTTCCCGCAGGACCATTGCATCCGCAACTTCCTGACCGGCGCGCCGCGGCCGCCGCTGCCCGAGCACGTGACCCATTACCACCTGCTGCAGCAAGGCGTGATCATGTTCGAATACCTCTGCAACATGGGCGCGCTCAGCGAGCCCAGGAACCACGTGATCGCGCTGCCGATCCGGATCCCTGACAGCGACGGCGCGCCGGCCCGCGTCGTCGTCTCCGAGGACGCGGAGCCCTTCGCATGAGGCTCGCCAATCAAACGGCGCTGGTCACCGGCGGCGGATCGGGCATCGGCGCCGGCATCGCCGAGCGCCTGGCCGCCGACGGCGCGCCGGTGCTGGTCGCCGACATCAACGCCGCAGGGGCGGAGCGGGTCGCTGCCGGCATCCGCGCCGCCGGCGGCCAGGCGGAGCCCTTCCGCATGGACGTGACGGCGGAGGAAGATTGCGCCGCCGCAGTCGAAGCCGCCGAGGCGCGGTTCGGGCGGCTCCGCATCGCGGTCTGCAATGCCGGCATCACCGATCGTTCGCCGGTGCTGGAGATGCCGTTGGCCGCCTTCGAGCGGGTGGTGCGCACCAACCTGTTTGGCTGCTTCCTGACCGCGCAGGCGGCGGGGCGGGCGATGGCGCGCGGGACGGAGGCGGAGCGCGGCGGACGCATCGTCACCATCTCCTCGGTCTCCGGCCAGTTCGGCGGCACCGGGCGCGCGGCCTATGGCGCGAGCAAGGGCGGCATCGAGATGCTGACCAAGGTGCTGGCGATGGAGCTCGCGCCGCTCGGCATCCTGGTCAACGGCGTCGCCCCTGGCCCGACGCAGATCGCCCGCACCGCGCATGGACCGCGCCAGCGCCAGGCCTTCCTCGGCCGCATGGCGGTGAAGCGCTACGGCACGCCCGCCGACATCGCCGCCGCGGTCGCCTTCCTCTGCGGCGAGGATTGCGGTTTCATCGCGGGGCACGTGCTGAACGCCGATGGCGGCTTCGCCGCCGCCGGGGTGCTGTACGATCCGGCCGAGGGCTCGTGAGGGGAATCAGATGATCGGATGCTTGGCGCGCCGCGCCGCTATTGCTGCCGTCCTGGTGCTGCCGGGGCTCGGCACCCTGGCGCAGGTCCCTGCCGGCCAGCAGCCGGCAAGCCAGCTCACCGCCGTGATGCAGGCCGATGTCCGGATCATGGATCCGCACACCTCGACGGTCTACATCACCCGCAACTTCGCGCTGATGGTCTACGACACGCTGTTCGCGATGGATTCCGAAGGCCGGATCCGGCCGCAGATGGTCGAGCGCTTCACGACCTCCGACGACCGGCTCACCTGGACCTTCACGTTGCGCGAGGGCCTGACGTTCCATGACGGCCAGCCGGTGACGGCCGCCGACGTGGTCGCCAGCCTCCGGCGCTGGGGTCCGGGCGACGGGCTCGGCCGGCACCTGATGGCGGCGACCGCGTCGCTGGAGCCGGTCGATGCGCAGACCGTTCGCCTGACGCTCGCCCGGCCCTTCGGCCTGGTGCTGGACGCGCTCGGCAAGCCGTCCTCGCTGGTGCCGGCGATCATGCCGGAACGCCTGGCGCAGCGCCCGCGCACCGAGCAGAACAGCGAGCTGATCGGCTCCGGCCCCTTCGTCTTCCGCCGCGACCTGTCGGTCTCCGGCGCGACCCAGGTCTTCGACCGCTTCCGTGCCTATCGCCCGCGGGAGGAGCCGGCGGATTTCCTGGCCGGCGGCAAGCGCGTGCTGGTCGACCGGGTGACCTGGCGCGTGATCCCGGATGCGGCGACGGCGGCCAATGCGCTGACCACCGGCGAGATCGACTTCGTCGAGATGCCGGCCTTCGACCTGCTGCCGCTGCTGCGGCGGAACCGCAGCGTGCGCGTGGTGCCGCTCGCCGGCCCCAGCATGTGGCAGGGCTTCGTCCGGGTGAACTCGGCGGCGGGGCCCTTCGCCGATCCGGCGGTGCGGCGGGTGCTGATGATGGCGGTCGACCAGTCGGAAGGGCCGCAGGCGCTGGGCGCGACCGGCGACCTGTCGCTGCCGCAATGCCTGAGTTTCTGGATGTGCGGCGGCGCGCTGGAGACGACCGTCGGCAGCGAGGTCGCGGCCCGCCCCGACCTCGCCCGCGCGCGGGAGGCGCTGCGCCAGACCAATTACCGCGGCGAGCCGGTGGTCATCATGCAGGCGACCGACATCGACGCGCCCCGCATCGGCAGCGAGGTGGTGGCCGCGCGGCTGCGCGCCATCGGCTTCACCGTCGACCTGCAGGCGATGGATTGGGGGACCGTCGTCGCCCGGCGGGCGCGGCGCGATGCCTCCTGGTCGCTGTTCGGGGTGCATGCCCAGGGCTTCGACCTGGCCTCCCCGCTCACGCATTTCTACATCGGCACCAATTGCCAGGACTTTACGGGCTGGCATTGCGACCAGCGGCTGACGCCGTTGCTGGAGCAATTCGCCGGGGCCGCGACGATCGAAGACCGGCGCCGGATCGCGGCCGAAATCCAGACCATCGCCTATGACATCGTGCCGGCGGTCGTCTGGGGCCAGTTCAGCCAGCCGATCGCCTACCGCACCGAGCTCGAAGGCGTGATCCCGAGCGGCATCCCGGTGTTCTGGAACATCCGCCGCCCAGCGCGATGAACAGCGGGTCGATGAACGGCTCGTAACTGAGAATCGCTCGCAACTGAGGCGCATCCGGCGTATGGGCGTCGGCGTTGCAGCCCGAGAGGACGCCATGCCCGAGGCCCCCTTTGCCAACTCCCTGCTCGAAGGCCTGCTCGGCCGCGCCTCGGTGCCGCCGCGGCATCTGCGCGATCCGGCGCCGGGGCCGGAGGCGATCGGCCGTGCCGTTGCCGCGGCACTCCGTGCGCCGGACCATGGCGGCCTTCGCCCCTGGCGCTTCGTCTGCATCCGGGGCGAAGCGCGGGTGACGCTCGGCCGCATCCTGGCCGAGTCGCTGGCGCGCCGGGAGCCGGAGACGCCGGAGGCGCGGCTCGAGATCGAGCGGGGCAAGCCCATGCGGGCGCCGCTGATCATTGCCGCCGGCGCGGCGATCCGCCACGACCGCCCGGGCGTCCCCCCCTGGGAGCAGGAAGCGTCGGCGGCGGCCGGCACCATGAACCTGCTGCATGCCTTCGATGCCATGGGTTTCGGGGCCTGCTGGCTCTCCTCCGGCGCGCTCCGCGACCCGGTGGTGAAGCAGCATCTGGGCTTCGCGGAAGGCGATGCGCTGCTCGGCTGGGTCTATGTCGGCACTCCGGAGGCCGATCGTCCGCGGCCGGAGCGGCCGGAGCCTGGGCCGTTCTGGCGCGAATGGATGCCCGGGCAGGGCTCGTAATTCCCTGTAACTTGAAGGCAATGGCCAGCGTCGCCCGCCGCGCGTATGAAAGACGGACGCCAAGCACGCTTTTCGCGAGGCTGTCTCTTGCAGTCGCGTTTCGCGCTTGCGTAGTCTAGCTCTTGTGGGTGAATCGCGCCGGAACACGCTAGACCCGGTGTCGCCCCAGGGACCGGTGGCGCCTTCGGCGGGGGGCCCGGCGCCGCACCGGTTCGCAGCAGAGGCGGGGCGCGTGCGGCCAGGCCGCGCGAGCCCCTCGGGAAGGAGGTTTCGCCATGTCCGCCACCCTAGGCGTCGCGAGCGAGCGTTCCGCCAATCCCCTCGACGTGGTCGAGCAGATCGTCGTCGCCAATGAATGGGCCTTCGACCGCCGCTCCGACGGCGAGATGGCGGCCGAGGCGCCGGGCAAGTGGTGCGATTACGGCCTGCACTTCGCCTGGTCCTTCGAGATCAGCGCCATGTCCTTCACCTGCGCCTTCGACCTGAAGGTGCCCGCCGAGCGGCGGGACAAGCTCTATGAGCTGCTGTCGCTCGCCAACGAGAAGCTCTGGATCGGTCATTTCGGGCTGGAGAGCGAGGAAGGGGTGCCGGTGTTCCGCCATTCCGTCCTGCTGCGCGGCGCTCCGGGCGCCTCGGCCGAATCGCTCGAGGACATGGTCGACATCGCGATCACTGAGTGCGAGCGCTTCTACCCGGCCTTCCAGTTCGTGCTCTGGGGCGGCAAGAGCCCGGCCGAGGCGTTGCAATGCGCCATGCTGGAATGCGTGGGCGAAGCCTGAGCCCACCGTTGCCGGCGCCGCCCGCTTTCTGCGGCCGCCGTCGCCTTCCAGATGCTGATCGTCGCGATCGCGCTGGCTTTCGCGCTGCTGCTAATTTCGGTGGTGCTGAACGGGGTGTTCTGAGCTGCTGCGCCTCTGTGACGTGTATGCCGGGTGAGGGGATCGAACCCCCGACCTTCGGTTTACAAAACCGCTGCACTACCGCTGTGCTAACCCGGCTCGCCCCGGGCTTACCCCGGTCGCCAGGGACCCCACAAGCTCAGGCGTGGCCGACCACGTCCGACATCACGTCCGTGCCGCCGTTCTGGGTGGCGCGGACCACGGCGGCGAACAGCCGCAGCGCTTCCGGCCCGCCGCGATCGCTCAGCGCGCCACTCTCCATCTCCTCGGCGAGGAGCTCGGCATGCTGGGCGAGGGTGGAGACGGCCCGCCGGAGCGCTTCACGGGAGAGGGTCAACTGCACCTCGTCCGGCAAGTAGGACCATTCAGCCCGCATCATCGCGTCACACTCTGCGTGGCGCGCCGTCGTGGCGCCGCTTCCGCCCGACCTGGGCGCAGCACCACCATGACGTGTCCACGTTAGCGAAGGTTAAACCGCAGCGGATACAACGCCCTGCCTCCGCTACACGAAGCGGAGCGTCGCCAGTCCCAGCCCCTCGAAGCCGACCTCGACCGTCCCCGGCCCGTCGAGCCAGATCGGCGGCGTCACCGAGCCCAGGAACACCACCTGCCCGGCCCGCAGCCCGCCGAATTCATGCGCCGCCCCGCTGTCGGCAAGCCAGGCCAACGCGTTCATCGGATGCCCGAGCAGGTCGGCGCCGACGCCTTCCCCCTTCACCACGCCATCGACCGCGATGTGGCCCCGCACGCCAGCCAGGTCGATCCCCGGCCAGCCCGGCGCCGGCGCGCCGGCGACGCCGCCGGCATGGAAGACCTGGTCGGCGATCAGGGTCGGCACGCCGATCGTGCCGAAATCCTCGTAGCGGTTCTCCACGATCTCGATCGCCGCGAAGACCTCGGCCACCGCCTCGCCGGCCTGGGCGGGCGTGATCGCGCCGGCCGCGATGTCGCGCCCGAGCCGGATGCCGACCTCGCATTCGACGCCGACCCGCAGGAAATCCGCGTAGCGCAGCGTGGCCCCCGAGGGGTGCAGCCCGGCGCGGCCGACGAAGCCCGCGACCGGGCCGGGAAGGCCGAGATAGGCCTGCATCCCCTTGGCCGTCGCCCCGATCTTGAAGCCGGCCGGCGGGGATGCCCCGAGCGCCTCCGCGATCGCCCGCTGCAGTCCATAGCCCGCCGGCTCGTCCGCCGGCGCGAGGGCGCCGAGCGGCGCCAGCGCCGCCCGGTCGCGGCGGGCCGCCAGGATCGCGTCGCGTGCCTCGTCCATCACTCTCCTCCTTCTCGCCGTGCGAATTCGTAGAGCGCGACGGCCGCGGCGTTGGAGACGTTGAGGCTCTCCATCCGGGCATCGATCGGCAGCCGCGCCAGCTCGTCGCAGGTCTCCCGCTGGAGACGCCGAAGCCCGCCGCCCTCCGCCCCCAGCACCAGCGCCACCCGCCGCGGGCCGAGCTGGGCGCGCACGGCGGCGAGGCTGGCCTTGGCGCCGCCATCGAGGCCGATCACCCAGAACCCGGCCTTCTGCAACGCCATGATCGCCCGTGCCAGGTTGACCTCCCGCAGCATGGGCACGAGCTCCAGCGCGCCGGAGGCGGCGCGGGCGAGCGCCCCGGTCTCGGGGGGCGCATGCCGGTCCTGCACCACCACCGCCGCCGCGCCGAAGGCGGCCGCCGAGCGCAGGATGGCGCCGACGTTCCGGGGATCGGTGACCTGGTCGAGCAGCAGGACGGGGCCGGGGCTCGTCTGGATGACCCGCTCGAGCGGCGGCGGCGACAGCGGTTCGGTCAGCAGGGCGGCGCCCTGGTGCAGCGAATCCTCGGGCAGGAAGGTATGGAAGCGCGTCCGCTCCACCCGCTCCGGCGTCAGCCGCCAGGGTTTTGGCAGCACCGCGGCGAGCGCCGGCTCGGCTTCCGCGGTCAGCAGCAGGCGGCGGTTGCGCCGCGCGGGGTTCGCGAGCGCCGCCGCCACCGCGTGGTGGCCGTAGATCCAGAGCGTGCCGGGCGCGGCCGGCTTCTCCGCCGGTGCCTGCGGCGGCGGCTCGCGCGGTTCGCGCGGCTCCGGCGGCCGGCGCTCCGGCGGGCGTGGGCCGCGCGGCGGCGGCCGGCGCGGCGCCTCCGCCTCCGGCGCAGGACGCTGGCCGGAACGCGGGGGACGGCCGGCAAAGGCGCCGGGGGCGGGGCGGGCGGGACCGGGGCGCTGAGGCGGCCCCGGTCGCTTGGGCGGGCGTGACATGCCCGCATCCTCCCCAAGGGCGGCCCCGGCGCAAGCGGCGATGCGCCGGGGCAGCCCATCAGCCGGCGGGAACCATGTCCAGGAAGCCGATCACCTCCGCGATCCGGCCGGCCTCGTCCAGCCGCACCACATCCGTCCCGCGCGCGACCGCGGCGCCGCCCGCCGGCCCGAGCGACCAGCCGAAGCGGACGAAGCGGCCATGCCCGTCCGGCGCACCTTCCAGCGCGAAGCCGAGGCCCGGGAATGTCGCCCGCGCCGCATCGATCATGGCGGCGATGCCGGCCGGCGTTTCGCCCTGCATCATGGGGTCGGCATAGCGCGCGTCGGCCGTCCAGTCGCGGGCGATCCGCGCCGCCCGCGCCCAGCCATCCGCCTCGTTCCACGCCGCGAGATAGGTCTCCGCGATCCGCATCGCCTCGGTCATCGCTCTTTCCTCCATCGGTTGCTGCGACGCGGCGGAGACTGGCGGCGGCGCGCCGGCGGCGCGATTACCTCCGAGGTCATGGCGCAGGACGGCCGCCGGATTATCCTCCGCCGCATGTCGATGACCGCAACCAGCACCGCACCCGCCGCCGGCACCATCCTGCGTGACTGGCGCCGCCGCCGGCGCCTCTCCCAGCTCGACCTGGCGGGCGAGGCCGAGATCTCCACCCGGCACCTGAGCTTCGTCGAGACCGGCCGGGCGGCCGCCAGCCGCCAGGTGCTGCAGCGCCTGGCCGAAGGCCTCGCCATGCCGCTCCGCGACCGCAACGCGCTGTTCCTGGCCGCGGGCTTCGCCCCAGCCTTCGCCGAGCGGTCGTGGGCGGCGCCGGAGCTCGCGGCGGCGCGGCGCGCCATCGACCTGCTGCTGGAGGCGCATGCGCCCTTCCCGGCGCTGGTCGTCGACCGCCACTGGACCCTCGTCACCGCCAATGACGCGGTGCCGCCTTTGCTGGCCGGCATCGCACCGGCGCTGCTCGCGCCGCCGGTCAACGTGCTGCGCCTGAGCCTGCACCCGGAGGGCCTGGCGCCGCGGATCGAGAACCTCGGCGAATGGCGCGCCCATCTGCTGGAGCGATTGCAGCACCAGCTCGCCGAGACCGGCGACGCGGTGCTGGCGGCGCTGCGGGAGGAACTCGCCCGCTATCCCTCCCGCAGTTCGGCGCGGCCGCCGGCGGCGCTGGCCGGCATCGCGGTGCCGCTGTTGCTCCGGGTGCCGGACGCGCCACGGCCCTTGTCGCTGATCTCGACCACCACGGTCTTCGGCACGCCGCTCGACATCACCTTGGCCGAGCTGGCGCTCGAAAGCTTCCTGCCGGCCGATCCGGAGACCCGCGCCTACCTGCAGGACCTCCAGGCAAGCCGTTGACAGCGCGGGCCGAATGCGGATAGTCCGCGCGCTCTCGCCGGCCGGCTTGTCCGCGTTACGGAGGGGTGCCCGAGTGGCTAAAGGGGGCGGACTGTAAATCCGCTGGCTTCGCCTACGTTGGTTCGAATCCAACCCCCTCCATGCCGGACGGCCGCCAGGCGAAAGTGCGTTGGCCAGCGTTGCGCGGCGCGGGTGTAGCTCAATGGTAGAGCCCCAGCCTTCCAAGCTGGTTGTGCGGGTTCGATTCCCGTCACCCGCTCCAACGCCACGATCGTCGCCACTTTTAAGTGGGGCATCCGATTCAGACCTCCGGGCCGTTCGGCCCTACGGTCATCGGATGCCGCTCAGGCATCGACAACGGGCGTCCCTCGACGGCGCCACAGACGGGATAGCGGGACAGGACCATGGCGAAGGCGAAGTTCGAGCGGAACAAGCCGCACTGCAACATCGGCACGATCGGGCATGTGGATCACGGGAAGACGTCGCTGACGGCGGCGATCACGAAGGTCCTGGCGAAGTCGGGCGGTGCGACGTTCACGGCGTACGACCAGATCGACAAGGCCCCGGAGGAGCGTGCGCGCGGGATCACGATCTCGACGGCGCATGTGGAGTACGAGACGGCGAACCGCCACTACGCGCATGTCGATTGCCCGGGCCACGCGGACTACGTGAAGAACATGATCACGGGTGCGGCGCAGATGGACGGCGCGATCCTGGTGGTCTCGGCGGCCGACGGCCCGATGCCGCAGACGCGGGAGCACATCCTGCTGGCGCGGCAGGTGGGCGTTCCGGCGCTGGTGGTGTTCCTGAACAAGACGGACATGGCGGATCCGGACCTGCTGGAGCTGGTGGAGATGGAGGTGCGCGAGCTGCTGTCCTCCTACCAGTTCCCGGGCGACGACATCCCGATCATCATGGGCTCGGCGCTGTGCGCGCTGGAGGACCGTGATCCGGAGAAGGGCGAGCAGGCGGTCTTGAAGCTGATGGCGGCGGTGGATGAGTTCATCCCGCAGCCGGTGCGGGCCACGGACCGCCCGTTCCTGATGCCGGTGGAGGACGTGTTCTCGATCTCGGGCCGCGGGACGGTGGTGACGGGGCGCGTGGAGCGGGGCGTCGTGAAGGTGGGCGAGGAAGTGGAGATCGTCGGGCTGAAGGCGACGGTGAAGACGACGGTGACGGGCGTCGAGATGTTCCGCAAGCTGCTGGACAGCGGACAGGCGGGCGACAACATCGGCGCGCTGCTGCGTGGGACGAAGCGCGAGGATGTGGAGCGCGGCCAGGTGCTGGCGGCTCCGGGCTCGATCACGCCGCACACCAAGTTCAAGGCCGAGGCCTATGTGCTGACGAAGGAGGAGGGCGGGCGCCACACGCCGTTCTTCACGAACTACCGTCCGCAGTTCTACTTCCGCACGACGGACGTGACGGGCGTGGTGTCGCTGCCGGAGGGCGTCGAGATGGTGATGCCGGGCGACAACGTGGCGATGGACGTGGAGCTGATCGCCCCGATCGCGATGGACGAGGGCCTGCGCTTCGCCATCCGCGAGGGCGGCCGGACCGTCGGCGCCGGCGTCGTCGCCAAGATCACGGCGTGAACCCTTCCCTGCTTCGGCGAAGGTTGCCCACCCTCGACAGGTCCAGGCACTTCAACTAAGAAGCGCGGCCCGGCTGGGCTTTAGGGGCGTAGCTCAATTGGCTAGAGCGCCGGTCTCCAAAACCGGAGGTTGGGGGTTCGAGACCCTCCGCCCCTGCCAGCGCCCGCCGCCTCATCTGGAACCGAGGAAGACGATTTTGGCCAAAGTTGACCCCGCGCAATTCGTCCGCGAGGTGCGCCAGGAGGTGGCGAAGGTCACCTGGCCGACGCGCAAGGAGACGCTGATCACGACCGGCCTGGTGCTGGCGATGTCGGCACTCGCCGCCGTCTTCTTCCTCGTCGTGGACCAGATCGTGCAGCTGGCCTCGCGCTTCATCTTCGGCATTGGCTGAGAGGGGATCAGGCGCATGGCCGAGATGAAGTGGTACGTCGTCCACGTCTATTCGGGCTTCGAGAAGAAGATCGCCCAGCAGATCAAGGAACAGGCCGCCCAGAAGGGCCTGGCCGAGCAGATCGGCGACGTGATGGTGCCGGCCGAACAGGTGGTCGAGGTGCGGCGCGGCCAGAAGGTCGATGCCGAGCGCAAGTTCTTCCCCGGCTACGTGCTGGTGAAGATGGCGATGACCGACGAAGCCTGGCACCTGGTCAAGGACACGCCCAAGGTCACCGGCTTCCTCGGCGAGAAGAACCGCCCGACCCCGATCCGGGAAGCCGAGGCCCAGCGCATGCTCCAGCAGGTGCAGGAAGGCGTCGACAAGCCGAAGCGGCCGGCGATCATCTTCGAGGTGGGCGAGCAGGTCCGCGTCGCCGACGGCCCCTTCACCAGCTTCAACGGCGTCGTCGAGGACGTGGACGAGGAGAAGGGCCGCGTGAAGGTCAGCGTCTCCATCTTCGGCCGCTCGACCCCGGTCGAGCTCGAATACGGCCAGGTCGAGAAGCTCTAAATCGGCCTCAAGCGCCGGCGCCGGCTTGGCTTTCGCGCTGTCAGGTGGTCACCCGGCGCGGCTGATGGTCGCGCGCGGGGCCGCCGCGCGGCCCCGGAGCACCGGCGTCGCCTCGCTTCGCCGAACTAGTGGCGGCCTGCGGCCGCGGCGGCAGGACCACGCCGCTCGGTGTTCTGCCGGCGCGGGCGACGCTCGCGCCGGGGGATGCGGCGGGCGATCTCGCGGGCGAGCGTGAGGCAGAGACCCGCGATCAGAACCCAGAGTGCCGGGCGCAGGCCGAAATCGATGTCGAGATTGGCCGCCAGCACCAGCCTGGCATCGACCCCGGTCTTGAGCGCGTACCAGCCGGCCTCCCCGAGCGCGGTCGCGAGTGCCGCACCCGCGCTGATCGCCAGCAGCGGCCAGAGACCCGGCGACCCGCCCTCCGGCGCCACTGCGCGATAGCCCACCAGCCAGACGAAGAGGCCGGCGGTCAGCATCGGCTCGGTCACGTCGCTCTTGGATTGCAGCATGAAGTGCAGCAGGCCGAGGGAGACGATGACGAAGACGATGCGGTGCAGCCGCCGCCAGCGCCGCCCGCCCAGCCGGTGCACCCAGCCATCGGTCGAGGTGATGCCGAGGACGACGAGGCCGAGCACCGCCAGGATACCGATCGTCAGATAGAAGCGGAGCGCGATCTCGGCCAGCGCCGCCAGCGGCCGCCAGTTCTGGTAGGCGAGGTAGAGCGTCAGGTGCAGCACCGCATAGGCCAGCGCGAACAGCCCGACCATGCGGCGGAGCTCCGCGAGCCGCGCCCAGCGCAGCATCTGCCGGAGCGGCGTCACCAGCAGCGACAGCAGCAGGATCCGGATCGCATCGGTGCCGCTGTCATGCATGGCGCCGCGCAGCGGCTCCGGCGCATTGGCGCCGGTCAGCGCATCCCGCAGGATCAGCCCGGCCGGCACCAGGAAGGCCAGGAAGACGATGAGCCGGAGCACGGAAAAGGCGCCGCTGCGGTCCTTCCAGGGCGTGATGGCGGCGAGCATCGCGGTCATCCCCCAGGAATGGCGACGGCAGCGCCATCCCGCAAGCGATGGTTTCGCGCCGATACAAGGCGGCTATGATCGGCACCGGACAAACGGAACCGGAACGCCATGCCCGAACCCCGCACCCTGCTCTCGATGGCAGGCGCACCTCCCGTCCGCGCCCGCCCCGCCTATTCGGCGCTCGTCCTGGTCGACCTCCAGGGCGAATACCGCGACGGCGCCCTGAAGCTCGACGGCATCGATGCCGCGACGGCGGAGGCGGCCGCCCTGCTGGCGACGGCGCGCGAACAGGGCATGCCGGTGATCCATGTCCGGCATCGCGGCCGCGCCGGCGGCGCCTTCGATCCCGGTGGGCCGCATTTCGCGCTGTTGCCGCCGGTCGCCGCCGCCGAAGGCGAGCCGACGCTCGACAAGGCGCTGCCCAATGCCTTCGCCGGCACGGACCTCGCCGACCGGCTGGCCGGCCTCGGCCGCAAGGAGATCCTGCTGGCCGGCGCCCAGACCCATATGTGCATCGAGAGCACGGCGCGGGCCGCCCTCGACCTCGGCTTCAAGGTCGCGGTCGTGGCGGCGGCCTGCGCGACGCGGGACCTGCCGGACCCGCTCGGGGGACCGGCGATGCCGGCAGCGTCCCTGCACCGCGCGAGCCTCGTCGCATTGGCGGACCGCTTCGCCACCATCCTGCCCGATGCGGCGGCCTGGCGCGACGGAATCGCCTGATCCCGTCGATTCCGGCTTTACGGCGCGGGCCGCCGGCCCTATAGGCCCGCCTCCGCCGCACCGGCCTGGGCTCCGCCCGGGCCGCGCGGCGTTTCGGGGAACGCGGGAGGTTCGGGCGACCGGGCCGCAGGCACCGCGGGCCTCTGTCTGACAGAGGAGCCATCATGGCGAAGAAGATCGTCGGCTACATCAAGCTGCAGATCCCGGCAGGCAAGGCCAATCCGTCGCCGCCGGTCGGGCCCGCGCTCGGTCAGCGCGGCCTGAACATCATGCAGTTCGTGAAGGAATTCAACGCGGCGACCCAGCAGATGGAGCCCGGCACGCCCACGCCGGTCGTCATCACGGCGTTCTCCGACCGCAGCTTCTCCTTCATCACCAAGACGCCGCCCAACACCCATTTCCTGCTCAGGGCCGCCAAGCTCGAGAAGGGCTCCACGACGCCGGGCAAGGGCGCCAATGTCGGCCGCGTCACCAAGTCCCAGCTGCGCGAGATCGCGCAGACCAAGATGAAGGACATGAACGCGAACGACGTCGAGGCTGCGGTCCGGATGCTCGCGGGGTCCGCGCGCTCCATGGGCCTCTCGGTGGTGGAGGGCTGATCCCGATGTCGCAAGGCAAGCGCCTGAAGGCCGTCTACGCCGGTTTCGACCGCGAGAAGACCTATGCCCTGGCGGAGGCGATCCGCCTCGCCAAGACCAATGCGAAGGCCAAGTTCGACGAGACCATCGAGATCTCGCTGAACCTCGGCATCGATCCGCGCCACGCCGACCAGATGGTCAGGGGCGTCGTCGGCCTGCCGAACGGCACCGGCAAGACGGTCCGGATCGGCGTCTTCGCCCGCGGCCCGAAGGCCGAGGAAGCGAAGGCCGCCGGCGCCGACGTGGTCGGTGCCGACGACCTGGCGGCCCAGGTGCAGGACGGCAAGATCGAGTTCGACCGCTGCATCGCGACCCCGGACATGATGGCCCTCGTCGGGCGCCTGGGTAAGATCCTCGGGCCCCGCGGCCTGATGCCGAACCCCAAGCTCGGCACCGTCACCATGGACGTGAAGGGCGCGGTCACCGCTGCCAAGGCCGGCCAGGTCGAGTTCCGCGCCGAGAAGGCCGGCATCGTCCATGCCGGCATCGGCAAGGCGAGCTTCGGCGAGGACAAGCTGCTGGAGAACGCCCGCGCCTTCGTGGACGCGATCCAGAAGGCGCGTCCGGCCGGTGCCAAGGGCACCTATGTGAAGAAGGTCGCGGTCAGCTCCTCGATGGGGGCGGGCGTGCGCGTGGACGTGACCACGCTCACCGCGACCGCGTAACGAGATACGCCGCCCCCAGATGGGGCGGTGGGCAGGGGAGGGATGGAAACGTCCCTTTCCGATACCTGTCAGAGACCTCCTGCGGCCCTTCGGGGCCTTGATGCGGCCACGGCCGGGCAGGGGATAGACGGGGTGCCGATGACCTGCCCGAACCGGTTCGTCCGGATCGGTCTGGCTTGGTGTTCCCTCTCGGACAGGCGAACCGGGGTTTGTCGCGTCGGAGCGTGATGACTTGAGGCGATACGCCGAAAAGTCTGAATCACGCGACCAGACAAAGACAGGTCCCTCGTGTGAACCGGCCGGGACCCTTCCACAAGGCTCCGGCCACCTGCGGAGACGATGCGTGGAACGCACCGAAAAGCGCGATTTCGTCGCCTCCCTCGCCGGCACCTTCGCCGAGACCTCCTTCGTGCTCGTCGCCCAGAACAAGGGTCTGACGGTCGCGGATGTGAGCGAGCTCCGGCGGCGGATGCGGGCGGCGGGGGCGACCTACAAGGTCGCGAAGAACCGGCTGGCCACCCTCGCCCTCGCCGGCACCCGTTTCCAGGGCATCTCGCCTTTGCTGACCGGCCCGACCGCGCTCGCGTGGTCCAAGGATCCGGTCGCGGTGGCGAAGACGGCGCTGGAGTTCGCCAAGGCCAACGACAAGTTCGTGGTGCTCGGCGGCGCGCTCGGGACCCAGACCCTCGACGTCGCCGGCGTCAAGGCACTGGCCGAGCTGCCGTCCCTGGAGACGCTGCGGGCGCAGCTGGTGGGGCTGATCCAGACCCCCGCCACGCGCATCGCGGGCATCCTCCAGGCGCCCGGCGGCCAGGTGGCGCGTGTGCTGGCGGCTTACGCCAAGAAGGACGAGGTGCCGCAGGCGGCCTGACGCCTGCTGCCAGGGAAGACCTGCCCCGCCCGGAAAGGTCCGGGCCGGGGTGTTGCAAATACCAAGCCAAACCATTAGATCACGGAGCAATCGAACATGACCGATCTCGCGAAGCTTGTGGACGAGCTGTCCAGCCTGACCGTCCTGGAGGCTGCCGAGCTCTCCAAACTGCTGGAAGAGAAGTGGGGCGTCTCCGCCGCGGCTCCGGTCGCGGTTGCGGCGGCGCCGACGGCTGGCGGCGGCGCGGCAGCGCCTGCGGCCGAGGAGCAGACGGAGTTCACCGTCATCCTCACCGAGGCCGGCGACAAGAAGATCAACATCATCAAGGAAGTCCGCACCATCACGGGCCTCGGCCTCAAGGAGGCCAAGGATCTGGTGGAAGGCGCGCCGAAGCCCGTGAAGGAAGGCGTGACGAAGGACGAAGCCGCGAAGATCAAGAAGGTGCTCGAGGACAACGGCGCCAAGGTCGAAGTGAAGTAAGCGACCTCGGGCGTCGCATCCGGGCCGGGCATCCGCTGCCGGGCCGGAGCGTAAAGGTAGGCAGGATCGGGCGGGATTCCCTCGGGAGTCCCGTCCCGTTCCGCGTCTCCGGGGTTGAGGCGATCCATCGGTCGCCGGCCCCGGGGCGCCAGCGGGTTCCCGCCGGCCGGGGATGCTCGGGCCGGGGCGAGAAGGAAGTGGGACAGGCATGAACGCTATCACGAAGTCGTTCACCGGGCAGAAGCGCATTCGCAAGAGCTTCGGCCGGCTGCCCGAAGTGGCGCCGATGCCGAACCTGATCGACGTGCAGCGCGCCTCCTACGAGGCCTTCCTGCAGATGGAGACGATTCCGGACGTCCGCACCCAGACCGGCCTGCAGGAGGTCTTCAAGTCCGTCTTCCCGATCGACGACTTCGCCGGCCGCGGCCGGCTCGAATTCGTCCAGTACGAGCTCGAGGAGCCCAAGTACGACGTCGAGGAGTGCATCCAGCGCGGCCTGACCTTCGCGGCCCCGCTCAAGGTGCGGCTGCGCCTGATCGTCTGGGACATCGACGAGGATACCGGCAGCCGGACCGTCCGCGACATCAAGGAGCAGGATGTCTACATGGGCGACATGCCGCTCATGACCGACAACGGCACCTTCATCATCAACGGCACCGAGCGCGTCATCGTCTCCCAGATGCACCGCAGCCCGGGCGTCTTCTTCGACCACGACAAGGGCAAGACCCACAGCAGCGGCAAGTACCTGTTCGCCGCCCGCGTCATCCCCTATCGCGGCTCCTGGCTCGATTTCGAGTTCGACGCCAAGGACATCTGCTACGTCCGCATCGACCGCAAGCGCAAGCTGCCGGCGACGACGCTGCTCTATGCGCTGGAATCGGCGCATATCGAGGCGCGCCGCGCCGCCGGCGAGACGATCGAGCCGGGCCAGGTCCGCGGCATGGACGCCGAGGAAATCCTGTCGCACTTCTACGGCCAGGTGCCCTTCACCCGCGGCCCCAAGGGCTGGTCGCGCCCCTTCGACCCCGATGCCTTCCGCGGCGTGAAGCTGGCGGAGCCGCTGGTCGATGCGAAGACCGGCCAGGTCGTGGCGGAGAAGGAGGCGAAGCTCACGCCCCGCACCGCGCGCAAGATCGCCGAGGCCGGCACCACCGAGGTGCTGGTCGGCCGTGCCGACATGCTCGGCCGCTACGTCGCCGAGGACCTGGTCAATGCCACGACCGGCGAGATCTGGGCCGAGGCCGGCGAGGAACTCGGCGAGAACAAGCTGACCCAGCTCGAGGATGCCGGCATCGACCACCTGCCGACGCTCGCGATCGACCAGTCGGTCGGGCCCTGGATCCGCAACACCCTCGCGGTCGACAAGAACTCCAACCGCGACGAAGCGCTGATGGACATCTACCGGGTGATGCGCCCGGGCGAGCCGCCGACGCCCGACACCGCGGAGACGTTGTTCCGCGGCCTGTTCTTCGACAACGAACGCTACGACCTGTCCTCGGTCGGGCGCGTGAAGATGAACATGCGGCTCGGCTTCTCGGCCGAGGACGTGCCGGACAGCCAGCGCACGCTCCGCAAGCAGGACATCGTCGCGACCGTGAAGGTGCTGGTCGACCTGAAGGACGGCCGCGGCCAGATCGACGACATCGACAACCTCGGCAACCGCCGGGTGCGTTCGGTCGGCGAGCTGATGGAGAACCAGTACCGCGTCGGCCTGCTGCGCATGGAGCGCGCGATCAAGGAGCGGATGGGCTCGGTCGACATCGACACCGTGATGCCGCACGACCTGATCAACGCCAAGCCCGCGGCCGCCGCGGTGCGGGAGTTCTTCGGCTCCTCCCAGCTCAGCCAGTTCATGGACCAGACCAACCCGCTGTCCGAGGTGACGCACAAGCGCCGCCTCTCGGCGCTCGGTCCGGGCGGCCTGACGCGCGAGCGCGCCGGCTTCGAGGTGCGCGACGTGCACCCGACGCATTACGGCCGCATCTGCCCGATCGAGACGCCGGAAGGCCCGAATATCGGCCTGATCAACTCGCTCGCCACCTTCGCCAAGGTGAACAAGTACGGCTTCATCGAGACGCCCTACCGCCTGGTGAAGGACGGCAAGATCGCGGGCGATCCCCGCTATCTGTCGGCGATGGAAGAGGAGCGGCTGGTGGTCGCCCAGGCCGATGCGCAAGTGGACGCCGAGACCGGCCAGTTCCTGTCGGAGCTGGTCTCGGTGCGCCAGGGCGGCGACTTCCGCTTGGTCAAGCCGGAGGAGGTGACGGCGATCGACGTCTCGCCGAAGCAGCTCGTCTCGGTGGCGGCGGCACTGATCCCGTTCCTCGAGAACGACGACGCCAACCGCGCGCTGATGGGCTCCAACATGCAGCGCCAGGCGGTGCCGCTGGTGAAGTCCGACGCGCCGCTGGTCGGCACCGGCATGGAAGCCGCCGTCGCCCGCGACAGCGGCGCGACCATCGTCGCCCGCCGCGACGGCGTGGTCGACAGCATCGACGGCGCCCGCATCGTGGTGCGCGCCACCGGCGACGACGGCGCCACCCGCGGCGTCGACATCTATCGGCTGCGGAAATTCCAGCGCAGCAACCAGAGCACCTGCATCAACCAGCGCCCGTTGGTGAAGGTGGGCGACCGCGTCGGCGCCGGCGACATCATCGCCGACGGCCCGAGCACCGAGCTCGGCGAGCTGGCGCTCGGCCGCAACGCGCTCTGCGCCTTCATGCCCTGGAACGGCTACAACTTCGAAGACAGCATCCTGATCAGCGAGCGCATCGCGCGCGACGACGTCTTCACCTCGATCCACATCGAGGAGTTCGAGGTCATGGCGCGCGACACCAAGCTCGGCCAGGAGGAGATCACCCGCGACATCCCGAATGTGGGTGAGGAGGCGCTCCGCAACCTCGACGAAGCCGGCATCGTCTATGTCGGCGCCGAGGTGAACCCGGGCGACATCCTGGTCGGCAAGGTGACGCCGAAGGGCGAGAGCCCGATGACGCCGGAGGAGAAGCTGCTCCGCGCCATCTTCGGCGAAAAGGCGTCGGACGTGCGCGACACCTCGCTGCGGCTGCCGCCGGGCGTGACCGGCACCATCGTCGATGTCCGCGTCTTCTCCCGCCGTGGCGTCGACAAGGACGAGCGCGCGATGGCGATCGACCGTGCCGAGATCGAGCGGCTGGCCAAGGACCGCGACGACGAGAAGGCGATCCAGGAGCGCAGCTTCTACAGCCGGCTGCGCGAGCGGCTCTTGAACAAGAAGGCTTCCGGCGGCTTCAAGCCGATCAAGTCCGGCACGCCCGTCACCGACGAGGTGCTGGATCAGTTCGCGCGCGCGACCTGGCGCCAGATCGGCGTCACCGACGAAGCGGCGATGACCGAGATCGAGGCGCTGAAGCGCGAGTTCGACGCCGCGGTCGAGAAGCTGCAGAAGCGCTTCGAGAGCAAGGTCGAGAAGCTCCAGCGCGGCGACGAGCTGCCGCCGGGCGTGATGAAGATGGTCAAGGTCTTCGTGGCCGTGAAGCGCAAGCTGCAGCCGGGCGACAAGATGGCCGGCCGCCACGGCAACAAGGGCGTCGTCTCCCGCGTGGTGCCGATCGAGGACATGCCCTTCCTCGAGGACGGTACCAGCGTCGACCTGGTGCTGAACCCGCTCGGCGTGCCGTCGCGCATGAATGTCGGGCAGATCCTCGAGACCCATCTCGGCTGGGCCTGCGCCAACCTCGGCAAGCAGGTGGGCGAGCTGGTCGAGGAGTATCGCCGCGGCGGTCGCATGCGCGACGAGCTGCTGGCGAAGCTGCGCGAGGTCTATGGCGAGGAGGTCTTCCAGCGCGACATCGCGCCGATGAACGAGGACCAGCTGATCGAGCTGTCGGAGAACCTGCGCAAGGGGATCCCGATCGCGACGCCGGTCTTCGACGGTGCCCGCATGTCGGACATCGAAGGCATGCTGGAACGTGCGGGGCTCGACAGCTCCGGCCAGGTCACCCTGGTCGACGGCCGTTCGGGCGAACCCTTCGAGCGCAAGGTGACGGTCGGCTACATCTACATGCTGAAGCTGCACCACCTGGTGGACGACAAGATCCACGCCCGCTCGATCGGCCCCTACTCGCTGGTCACCCAGCAGCCGCTCGGCGGCAAGGCGCAGTTCGGCGGCCAGCGCTTCGGCGAGATGGAGGTCTGGGCGCTGGAAGCCTATGGCGCCGCCTACACCCTGCAGGAGATGCTGACGGTGAAGTCGGACGACGTCTCCGGCCGCACCAAGGTCTACGAGGCGATCGTGCGCGACCAGGACAATTTTGAGGCCGGTATCCCGGAATCCTTCAACGTGCTGGTGAAGGAGCTGAAGTCGCTCGGCCTCAACGTGGACCTGGAAAACCGCCAGCCCTGACCATTCTCGATATCGCCCCGCGCCGCCCGACGGCGGCGCGGGTTCCCGCATTCGCCGCCCCTTCCGGGGCGCGCCGGACGGAGTGGACGGCATGAATGAACTGATGAAGATCCTCGGCCAGACCGGCCAGGCGATGACCTTCGACCAGATCAAGATCTCGATCGCATCGCCGGAGCAGATCCGCTCCTGGTCCTATGGCGAGATCAAGAAGCCCGAGACGATCAACTACCGCACCTTCAAGCCGGAGCGGGATGGGCTGTTCTGCGCCCGCATCTTCGGGCCGATCAAGGATTACGAGTGCCTCTGCGGCAAGTACAAACGGATGAAGTTCCGCGGCATCATCTGCGAGAAGTGCGGCGTCGAGGTGACGCTCGCCAAGGTGCGCCGCGAGCGCATGGGCCATATCGAGCTCGCCTCCCCGGTCGCGCATATCTGGTTCATGAAGTCGCTGCCCTCGCGCGTCGGCCTGATGGTCGACATGTCGCTGAAGGAGCTGGAGAAGGTTCTCTACTTCGAGAGCTACGTGGTGCTGGAGCCGGGCCTGACCGACCTCAAGCTGCACCAGCTGCTGACCGAGGATCAGTACCAGGCGAAGCTCGACGAGTTCGGCGACGACGCCTTCAGCGTCGGAATCGGCGCCGAGGCGGTGAAGCAGATGCTCTCCGGCATCGAGTGCCAGAAGGAAGCGGTGCGGCTGCGCGCCGACCTGAAGGACACGACGTCGGAGGCCAAGCGCAAGAAGCTGGTCAAGCGCCTCAAGATGATCGAGGCCTTCGCGGAGGGCGGCGCCAAGCCGGAATGGATGATCCTGGACGTCGTCCCGGTGATCCCGCCCGAGCTGCGCCCGCTGGTCCCCCTCGATGGCGGCCGCTTCGCGACGTCGGACCTCAATGACCTCTATCGCCGCGTCATCAACCGCAACAACCGCCTCAAGCGGCTGATCGAGTTGCGTGCGCCCGACATCATCGTGCGCAACGAGAAGCGCATGCTGCAGGAATCGGTCGATGCGCTGTTCGACAACGGCCGCCGCGGCCGCGCCATCACGGGTGCCAACAAGCGGCCGCTGAAGTCGCTGTCGGACATGCTGAAGGGCAAGCAGGGCCGGTTCCGGCAGAACCTGCTCGGCAAGCGCGTCGACTATTCCGGCCGGTCGGTGATCGTCGTCGGGCCGGAGATGAAGCTGCACCAGTGCGGGCTGCCGAAGAAGATGGCGCTCGAGCTGTTCAAGCCCTTCATCTACTCCAAGCTCGAGAAGTACGGCCATGCCACCACCATCAAGGCCGCGAAGCGGATGGTGGAGAAGGAGCGTCCCGAGGTGTGGGACATCCTGGAGGAGGTGATCCGCGAACACCCGGTGATGCTGAACCGGGCGCCGACGCTCCACCGCCTCGGCATCCAGGCCTTCGAGCCGGTGCTGGTGGAAGGCAAGGCGATCCAGCTGCACCCGCTGGTCTGCACCGCCTTCAACGCCGACTTCGACGGCGACCAGATGGCGGTCCACGTGCCGCTCAGCCTGGAAGCGCAGCTCGAGGCGCGCGTGCTCATGATGTCGACCAACAACATCCTGAGCCCGGCGAACGGCAAGCCGATCATCGTGCCCTCGCAGGACATCGTGCTCGGCCTCTATTACCTCTCGCTGGAAACGCCGGAGTACAAGGTCGCCGACGAGCAGAAGGCGCCTGCCTTCGCGCATATGGGCGAGATCGAGCAGGCGATGGCCGCCGGCGCGATCACCGTGCACACCAAGATCCGCTACCGGCTGCACACGGTGGATGCCGAGGCCAAGCCGGTGACGATCCGCGTCGTCACCACGGCGGGCCGCGCCATGATGGGCGCGCTGCTGCCGCTGCATCCGGCGGTGCCCTACAGCCTGGTGAACCGCCAGCTCACGAAGAAGAACATCTCCGACGTGATCGACGCGGTCTACCGCCATTGCGGCCAGAAGGAGAGCGTGATCTTCGCCGACCGGCTGATGGGGCTCGGCTTCCGCCAGGCGGCCAAGGCCGGCATCTCCTTCGGCAAGAACGACATGATGATCCCGGCCGAGAAGCAGGCCTTCATCGCCAAGACCAAGGCCGAGGTGAAGGAGTTCGAGCAGCAGTACCTCGACGGCCTGATCACCGCGGGCGAGCGCTACAACAAGGTGGTCGACGCCTGGTCGCGCTGCACCGAGGAAGTGGCGCAGGCGATGATGAAGGAGATCTCCCGCCAGGAGGTCGGCCGCCAGACCAACAGCGTCTGGATGATGTCGCATTCCGGCGCCCGCGGCTCGCCGGCGCAGATGCGCCAGCTGGCGGGCATGCGCGGCCTGATGGCCAAGCCCTCGGGCGAGATCATCGAGCAGCCGATCATCTCGAACTTCAAGGAAGGCCTGACCGTGCTGGAGTACTTCAACTCCACCCATGGCGCCCGCAAGGGCCTGGCCGACACCGCGCTGAAGACGGCGAACTCCGGCTACCTGACCCGGCGCCTCGTCGACGTGGCGCAGGACTGCATCATCGTCGACCTCGATTGCGGCACCGAGCGCGGCCTGACCGTGCGCGCCGCGATGGATGGCGGCGAGGTGGTGTCCTCGCTCAGCGAACGCATCCTCGGCCGCACCGCGCAGGAGGACGTGCTCGACCCCGCGACGGGCGCCATGCTCGTCGCCCGCAACACGCTGATCGAGGAAGCGGATGCGGAGCGGATCGAGAAGGCGGGCGTGGAGCAGATGAAGATCCGCTCCGTGCTCACCTGCGATGCGCGGGTCGGCGTCTGCGCCCAGTGCTACGGGCGCGACCTGGCGCGCGGCACGCCGGTCAACGTCGGCGAAGCGGTCGGCGTCATCGCGGCGCAGTCGATCGGCGAGCCGGGCACCCAGCTCACGATGCGCACCTTCCACATCGGCGGCGCGGCGCAGCGTGGCGCCGAGCAGTCGGCGGTGGAAGCGACCACCGACGCGACGGCGAAGTTCACCAACCGCGTCGTCGTCGCCAACAGCCAGGGCGCGACGATCGTCATGTCGCGCAACTGCGAAGTGGCGCTGGTCGACGCCAACGGGCGGGAGCGGGTGCGCTTCCGCGTGCCTTACGGCGCCAAGCTGCTGGTGACCGACGGCACCGAGGTCTCCCGCGGGCAGAAGCTCGCGGAATGGGATCCCTTCACCCTGCCGATCATCACCGAGATCGGCGGCACCATCGAACAGGGCGACCTGATCGACGGCGTCACGCAGATGGAGCGCACCGACGACGTGACCGGCCTCTCCTACAAGGAGGTGGTCGAGTACAAGTCGACCGGCAAGCAGGCCGACCTCAGGCCGCGGCTGATCCTGCGCGACCCGAAGGGCAACGTGGCCAAGCGTGAGGGCGGCGGCGACGCCATCTACTTCCTGACGCCGGGCACCATCGTCGGCGTGGACAATGGCGCGGCGGTGCATGCCGGCGACGTCATCGCCCGCATGCCGCGCGAATCGTCCAAGACCCGCGACATCACGGGCGGCCTGCCGCGCGTGGCGGAGTTGTTCGAGGCGCGGCGCCCGAAGGACCACGCGATCATCAGCGACATCGATGGTCGGGTGGAGTTCGGCAAGGACTACAAGGCGAAGCGCCGCATCCTGGTGGTGCCGGAACAGGTCGGCGACGAGGCACCCGTGCCGCGCGAATACCTGGTGCCGAAGGGCAAGCACGTCTCGGTGCAGGAAGGCGACTACGTCAAGAAGGGCGATCCGCTGGTCGACGGCCCGCGCGTCCCGCACGACATCCTGCGCGTGCTCGGCGTCGAGAAGCTGGCGGATTACCTGGTCGAGCAGATCCAGGAGGTCTATCGGCTGCAGGGCGTGAAGATCAACGACAAGCATATCGAGGTGATCGTCCGCCAGATGCTGCAGAAGGTGGAGATCCTCGATCCGGGCGACACCACCTACCTGATCGGGGAACAGGTGGACCGCATCGAGTTCGACGTGGAGAACGAGAAGCGGCTGCTGGCCAAGGAACGTCCGGCGGTGGCCGAACCGGTGCTGCAGGGCATCACCAAGGCGTCGCTGCAGACCACCTCCTTCATCTCCGCCGCCTCCTTCCAGGAGACGACGCGCGTGCTGACCGAAGCGGCGACCGCCGGCAAGGTCGACGTGCTGGGCGGCCTGAAGGAGAACGTGATCGTCGGCCGGCTGATCCCGGCCGGCACCGGCTCGGTGATGAACCGGCTGAAGGCGATCGCGGCGCAGCGCGACAAGGGGCGCCTGCCGGCCTCCCAGCCGGCGCTGCCCGCTGCCGAGTAACGCTTCGGGGAGTATTCCCCGGAGGGTCGAGGCCGGCGTCCTTCGGGGCGCCGGCCTTTTTCTTGGCGGCTTGTGTGAAATCACGCCGCCCCGCCTCTGCCGCGCTTGACTCCTCGGGGGGCGGGACGTAGAAGCCGCCCTCTTGGCACGGCATGACGCTCAGGCGGCATCGCAGCCAGGCTGTTTTGGACCACTGCGCTGCGTGTCCGGTGCCGCTGACCCTTCGTTCGGGTTGGCTGAGGCCGGGTGCAGGACGGGGCCCGCGAGGGGGTGCGAAAGCACGCCTGATGCGGGCTTGATCGCGTGTTGCGAGGCGGGCTTGCCCGCGTTCCGCAAGCGTCGCGCAGGGGTTCGCTCGGGATTGGTACGAAGGGGCGTCATGCCGACGATCAACCAGCTCATCGCCCAGGGGCGCGAGCCGAACGCGAAGCGGAACAAGGTGCCGGCGCTGGCCGGCAGCCCGCAGAAGCGCGGCGTCTGCACGCGCGTCTACACGACCACGCCGAAGAAGCCGAACTCGGCGCTCCGCAAGGTCGCGAAGGTGCGCCTGACCAATGGCTACGAGGTGGTGAGCTACATCCCCGGCGAAGGCCACAACCTGCAGGAACACTCGGTGGTCCTGATCCGTGGCGGCCGCGTGAAGGACCTTCCGGGCGTCCGCTACCACATCCTGCGCGGCGTGCTCGACACCCAGGGCCTGCCGAAGCGCCGCAAGCGCCGCTCGCTCTACGGCGCGAAGCGTCCGAAGTGAGGAACTGAGCGATGTCGCGTCGTCACAGCGCCGAGAAGCGCGAAGTCCTGCCGGATCCGAAGTTCGGCGATCTCGTCCTCAGCCGTTTCATGAACGTGCTGATGTATGACGGCAAGAAGAGCGCGGCCGAAGGCATCGTCTACGCCGCCATGGACACGCTGAAGCGGAAGGCCGGCCCGAACGGCGACCCGCTGCGCCTGTTCCACGAGGCGATGGACAACGTTAAGCCGGCCGTCGAGGTGCGCAGCCGCCGCGTCGGCGGCGCCACCTACCAGGTGCCGGTCGAGGTTCGGCCGGAGCGCCGCCAGGCGCTGGCCATCCGCTGGCTGATCGAAGCCGCGCGTAAGCGTGGCGAGCACACGATGGAAGAGCGCCTCTCGGCGGAGCTGATGGACGCGGCGAACAACCGCGGCACGGCCGTCAAGAAGCGCGAAGACACCCATAAGATGGCGGAGGCGAACAAGGCCTTCAGCCATTACCGCTGGTAACAACGACCCGATTTCGAGGACCTGAACCATGGCGAAGGCGAAGTTCGAGCGGAACAAGCCGCACTGCAACATCGGCACGATCGGGCATGTGGATCACGGGAAGACGTCGCTGACGGCGGCGATCACGAAGGTCCTGGCGAAGTCGGGCGGAGCGACGTTCACGGCATACGACCAGATCGACAAGGCCCCGGAGGAGCGTGCGCGCGGGATCACGATCTCGACGGCGCATGTGGAGTACGAGACGGCGAACCGTCACTACGCGCATGTCGATTGCCCGGGCCACGCGGACTACGTGAAGAACATGATCACGGGTGCGGCGCAGATGGACGGCGCGATCCTGGTGGTCTCGGCGGCCGACGGCCCGATGCCGCAGACGCGGGAGCACATCCTGCTGGCGCGGCAGGTGGGCGTTCCGGCGCTGGTGGTGTTCCTGAACAAGACGGACATGGCGGATCCGGACCTGCTGGAGCTGGTGGAGATGGAGGTGCGCGAGCTGCTGTCCTCCTACCAGTTCCCGGGCGACGACATCCCGATCATCATGGGCTCGGCGCTGTGCGCGCTGGAGGACCGTGATCCGGAGAAGGGCGAGCAGGCGGTCTTGAAGCTGATGGCGGCGGTGGATGAGTTCATCCCGCAGCCGGTGCGGGCCACGGACCGCCCGTTCCTGATGCCGGTGGAGGACGTGTTCTCGATCTCGGGCCGCGGGACGGTGGTGACGGGGCGCGTGGAGCGGGGCGTCGTGAAGGTGGGCGAGGAAGTGGAGATCGTCGGGCTGAAGGCGACGGTGAAGACGACGGTGACGGGCGTCGAGATGTTCCGCAAGCTGCTGGACAGCGGACAGGCGGGCGACAACATCGGCGCGCTGCTGCGTGGGACGAAGCGCGAGGATGTGGAGCGCGGCCAGGTGCTGGCGGCTCCGGGCTCGATCACGCCGCACACCAAGTTCAAGGCCGAGGCCTATGTGCTGACGAAGGAGGAGGGCGGGCGCCACACGCCGTTCTTCACGAACTACCGTCCGCAGTTCTACTTCCGCACGACGGACGTGACGGGCGTGGTGTCGCTGCCGGAGGGCGTCGAGATGGTGATGCCGGGCGACAACGTGGCGATGGACGTGGAGCTGATCGCCCCGATCGCGATGGACGAGGGCCTGCGCTTCGCCATCCGCGAAGGCGGCCGGACCGTCGGCGCCGGCGTCGTCGCCAAGATCACGGCCTAAGCGCGGCATCAGGAAAGATCGGGCCAGCCTTCGATGGACAGCCAAAACATCCGCATCCGCCTGAAGGCGTTCGATCACCGCGTGCTGGACACCAGCACGCGGGAGATCGTGAACACGGCCAAGCGGACGGGCGCGCGCGTGCGCGGCCCGATCCCGCTGCCGACCCACATCGAGCGTTTCACGGTCAACCGTTCGCCGCACGTCGACAAGAAGTCGCGCGAGCAGTTCGAGATCCGCACGCATCGTCGTCTTCTCGACATCGTCGACCCCACCCCGCAGACCGTGGACGCGCTGATGAAGCTCGACCTGGCGGCGGGCGTGGACGTCGAAATCAAGATCTAGGGCCGGGGGAGCACACACCATGGCCGCGAAGAATGGCCGCACCGGCCTGATCGCCAAGAAGCTCGGTATGAGCCGTATCTTCAACGAGGACGGCTCGACCGTTCCCGTCACCCTCCTGCACGTGGACAATGTCCGCGTGGTGTCGCATCGCACCGCCGACGGCGACGGCTACGTCGCGCTGCAGCTCGGCATCGGCAATGCCAAGGCCAAGAACGTCTCGAAGGCCAACAAGGGCCACTTCGCGAAGACCGGCGTCGAGGCACCGAGCCGCGTCGTCGAGTTCCGCGTCGGCGCCGATGCGCTGGTCGCGGCCGGCACCGTGCTGAGCCCCGCGCATTTCGTGAAGGGCCAGAAGATCGACGTGACCGGATCGACCAAGGGCAAGGGTTTTGCCGGCGCCATGAAGCGCTGGAACTTCTCGGGCCTCGAAGCGACCCACGGCGTCTCGGTCAGCCACCGTTCGCACGGCTCCACCGGCAACCGCCAGGATCCGGGCAAGACCTTCAAGAACAAGAAGATGGCGGGCCATCTCGGCGTCGAGCGCGTGACCACCCAGAACCTGGAGGTCGCGGCCGTCGATGCGGAGAAGGGGCTGCTGTTCGTGAAGGGCGCGGTGCCCGGCTCGGTCGGTGGCTATGTGCTGGTCCGCGATGCGGTGAAGCGCGCGCGGCATGCCGATGCGCCGTTCCCGACGGTCGCGGCCTGAGGACGAAGAAGATGCAGGTCACCGTCATCACCCTCGACAACGCCCCGGCGGGCGAGATCGAGCTGCCGGAGGCGCTGTTCGGCGCCGCGCCGCGCAGCGACATCATGGCGCGCGTCGTGCACTGGCAGCTCGCGAAGCGCCGGGCCGGCACGCACAAGGCCAAGGGCCTGAGCGAAGTCTCGGGCACCACGAAGAAGCCGTATCGGCAGAAGGGCACCGGCAATGCGCGCCAGGGCTCGCTCAGGGCGCCGCAGTTCCGCAAGGGCGGCGTGGTGCACGGCCCGGTCGTGCGCGACCACGGCTATTCGCTGAACAAGAAGGTGCGCCGCCTCGGGCTGATCTCCGCGCTGTCCATGAAGGCGGCGGAAGGCAAGCTCGTCGTGCTGGACACCACGGCGGTCGGCGACGACGCCAAGACCGGCGCGGTCGCGGCCAAGGTCCGCGCGCTCGGCTGGACCAGCGCGCTGGTGGTGGATGCGGCGGCGGATGCGAACTTCCTCCGCGTCATCCGCAACCTGCCGAAGGTGCAGGTGCTGCCGACCATCGGCGCCAATGTCTACGACATCCTCAACCACGACGTGCTCGCGGTGACGCGCGCCGGCGTCGAGGCCCTGAAGGAGCGCCTGGCATGAGCGAGGCTCAGAAGAAGGCCAAGCCGGTCATCTCGCGCGAGAAGATGTACCAGACCATCCTGGCGCCGGTGGTGACCGAGAAGGCGACGCTGCTGACCGAGAAGGGCCAGGTCACCTTCCGCGTGCCGCTCGAGGCGACGAAGCCCGAGATCAAGGCAGCGGTCGAGGGGCTGTTCGGCGTCTCGGTGCTGGCGGTGAACACCGCCGTCACCAAGGGCAAGGCGAAGCGGTTCCGCGGCCGTCCCGGCCGCCGGTCCGACACCAAGAAGGCAATGGTGCGCCTGGCCGAAGGCCAGAGCATCGACCTGACGACGGGGCTTGCGTAACGCCATGGCGCTCAAGCAATTCAATCCGGTCACGCCCAGCCTGCGCGGCACGATCCTGATCGATCGGTCCGAGCTGTGGAAGGGCAAGCCGGTCAAGGGCCTGACGGAGGGGAAGAACCACTCCGGCGGGCGCAACCATCACGGCCGCATCACCAGCCGCTTCCGCGGCGGCGGGCACAAGCAGTCCTACCGCATGGTGGACTTCAAGCGCAGCAAGTTCGGCGTGCCCGGCGCGGTCGAACGGCTGGAATACGACCCGAACCGCACCGCCTTCATCGCGCTGGTGAAGTACCAGGATGGCGAGCTCGCCTATATCCTGGCGCCGCAGCGCCTGAAGGTCGGCGACATGGTCGTCTCCGGCGAGAAGGCGGACATCAAGCCGGGCAACGCGATGCCGCTGGCCGCGATCCCGGTCGGCACGATCGTCCACAACATCGAGCTGAAGCCCGGTGCCGGCGGCAAGATCACCCGCTCGGCCGGCACTTTCGCCCAGCTGGTCGGCAAGGATTCCGGCTACGCGCAGATCAAGCTCAGCTCGGGCGAGCTGCGCGTGGTGCGGGCGGAGTGCATGGCGACGATCGGCGCGGTGTCCAACCCGGACAACAGCAACCAGCAGATCGGCAAGGCCGGCCGCAGCCGGTGGCTGGGCCGCAAGCCGCACAACCGCGGCGTCGTGATGAACCCGGTCGACCACCCGCATGGCGGCGGCGAAGGCCGCACGTCTGGTGGGCGGCACCCGGTCACGCCGTGGGGCAAGCCGACCAAGGGCTACAAGACCCGCAACAACAAGCGGACCGACGGGCTCATCGTCCGGCGCCGCAACGCGACGAAGGGCTGACCGCGATGTCGCGCAGCGTCTGGAAGGGGCCGTTCGTCGACGGCTACCTGCTGAACAAGGCGGAGGCGGCCCGCGCTTCCACGCGCAACGAGATCATCCGGATCTGGTCGCGCCGGAGCACGATCCTGCCGCAATTCGTCGGCCTGACCTTCGGGGTCTACAACGGGAAGAAGTTCATCCCGGTGCAGGTCTCGGAGAACATGGTGGGGCACAAGTTCGGCGAATTCTCGCCGACCCGCACCTTCACCAGCCACTCGGCCGACAAGAAGGCGAAGCGGGGCTGATCCGATGAGCAAGCCGAAGCATCCCCGCACCCTCGCGGACACCGAAGCGCAGGCGGTGACCTGGAACATCCGGGTCAGCCCGCGCAAGCTCGACCTGGTCGCGGGCCTGATCCGCGGCAAGGCGGCGAGCCAGGCGGTGGCCGAGCTCACCTTCTCCAAGCGCCGCATCGCGCAGACGGTGAAGAAGACGCTCGAGAGCGCGATCGCCAATGCCGAGAACAACCACCAGCTCGACGTCGACCGCCTGGTCGTGCACAAGGCCGAGGTCGGGCGCGCCGTCGTGATGAAGCGCTTCTCGGCGCGCGGCCGCGGCCGCGCCGCCCGGATCGAGAAGTGGTTCAGCCATCTCAAGATCGTGGTGGCCGAGCAGCAGGTCGCGGCACAGCAGGAGGCCGCGTAACATGGGTCAGAAGATCAATCCGATCGGCTTCCGCGTCGGCATCAACCGCACCTGGGACAGCCGCTGGTTCGCCGACCGCGACTACGCGAAGCTGCTGCATGAGGACATCAAGCTGCGCGAGACGCTGCGCGAGCGCCTGAAGGGCGCCGGCGTCAGCCGCGTGGTGATCGAGCGTCCGGCGAAGAAGCCGCGCGTGACGATCCACGCCGCCCGCCCGGGCGTCGTGATCGGCAAGAAGGGCGCCGACATCGAGGTGCTGCGGAAGGACCTGCAGAAGCTTGCGGGTGCCGAGGTGGCGCTGAACATCGTCGAGATCAGGAAGCCCGAGATCGACGCGACGCTGGTGGCCGAGAACATCGCCCAGCAGCTGGAACGCCGGATCGCCTTCCGCCGCGCCATGAAGCGCGCGGTGCAGAGCGCGATGCGGTTGGGTGCGCTCGGCATCCGGATCAACTGCTCGGGCCGCCTCGGCGGCGCCGAGATCGCGCGCGCCGAATGGTATCGCGAGGGCCGGGTGCCGCTGCACACGCTCCGCGCCGATATCGATTTCGGCACCGCGACCGCGAAGACGACCTACGGCACCTGCGGCGTCAAGGTCTGGGTCTTCAAGGGCGAGATCATGGCGCATGACCCGATGGCGCAGGACAAGCGCGCCGCCGAGCAGGCGCCGCAGCGCTGAAGGATGAATTGAGATGCTTCAGCCGAAGCGCACGACGTATCGCAAGGCCCATAAGGGCCGCATCAAGGGTGTCGCCAAGGGCGGCTTCTCGCTGACCTTCGGCGCCTATGGCCTGAAGGCGCTGGAGCCGGAGCGCGTCACTGCCCGCCAGATCGAGGCGGCTCGCCGCGCGATCACGCGTGCCATGAAGCGTGCCGGCCGCGTCTGGATCCGGATCTTCCCGGACGTGCCGGTCTCGACCAAGCCGGCCGAGGTCCGCATGGGCTCGGGCAAGGGTGCCCCCGAATACTGGGTGGCGCGGGTGAAGCCCGGCCGCATCATGTTCGAGATCGACGGCGTCCCGCAGGACACGGCGCGCGAAGCGCTGTCGCTCGGCGCGGCCAAGCTGCCGATCAAGACCAAGTTCATCGTGCGTCTGGGCACGGAGGCCTGAGGCCATGACGAAGATCGCTGACGTTCGGGCGAAGAGCCCAGACGAGCTGCAGGCGATGCTGCTCGACCTGAGGAAGGAGCAGTTCAACCTGCGCTTCCAGCGGGCCACCGGGCAGCTCGAGGCGGTGAGCCGCATCAAGCTGGTGCGGCGCGACATCGCGCGCGTGAAGACCATCCTGGCGGAGCGCACCCGCGCTGCCGCCGTCAACGCCTGACGAGGAGACCGACGGCGATGCCGAAGCGCGTCCTCACCGGGCGGGTGACCAGCGACAAGATGGACAAGACCATCACGGTTCTTGTCGAACGTCGCATCATGCACCCGCTCTACAAGAAGTTCATCCGGCGCTCGAAGAACTACGCCGCGCATGACGACGCCAACCTGTGCAAGGAGGGCGACGTGGTGCAGATCGAGGAGTGCCGCCCGATCTCCAAGCGCAAGAGCTGGGTCGTGGTGCAGCGGAACGGCGAGCCCGTGACGGTGCCGGGCTTCCTCGCCGCCGAGGCCGCGCCCGCGGCGCCGGCCGCGGCCGAAGCGTAAGGAGCGACCCCGATGATCGGCGTTGAAGCCAATCTCGACGTCGCCGACAATTCCGGCGCGCGCCGTGTCCAGTGCATCAAGGTGCTGGGTGGCTCGAAGCGGAAGACGGCGGGCGTCGGCGACATCATCGTCGTCTCCGTGAAGGAGGCGATCCCCCGCGCCAAGGTGAAGAAGGGCGAGGTGCATCGCGCCGTCATCGTCCGCACGGCCTATCCCGTGCGGCGCGTCGACGGCACCGCGATCCGCTTCGACAACAACGCGGCCGTCCTGATCAACAAGCAGGGCGAGCCGATCGGCACCCGCATCTTCGGACCCGTCGTGCGCGAGCTGCGCGCGCGGAAGTACATGAAGATCATCAGCCTCGCGCCGGAGGTGCTGTAGCCATGGCGGCCAAGATCCGGAAGGGCGACACCGTCCAGGTGATCGCCGGCAAGGACCGGGGCAAGCGCGGCGAGGTGCTGCGCGTGCTGCCGGACGAAGGGCGCGCCCTGGTGCAGGGCCGGAACATGGTCAAGCGGCACACCAAGCCGCAGGGCATGAGCCAGCCTGGCGGCATCGTGGAGAAGGAAGCTTCGATCCACCTGTCCAACCTGGCGCTGATCGATCCGAAGTCCGACAAGCCGACGCGGGTCGGGTTCCGCGTGCTCGAGGACGGCAAGAAGGTCCGGGTGGCGAAGGCCTCCGGCGAGGTGATCGACGCATGAGCGACGTGAAGGAACTGCCGCGGCTGCGGAAGCACTACGACGACGCGATCCGCAAGGCGCTCGTCGAGGAGTTCGGCTACAAGAACCCGATGGAAGTGCCGAAGCTCGAGAAGATCGTGATCAACATGGGCGTCGGCGAAGCCGCGGCCGATCAGAAGAAGCTCGATGCCGCAGTCGCCGACCTGACCTCGATCGCCGGCCAGCGGCCGGTGAAGACGCGGGCGAAGAAGGCGATCGCGGGCTTCAAGATCCGCGAAGGCCAGGCGATCGGCACCAAGGTGACGCTGCGCAAGTCGCGGATGTACGAATTCCTCGACCGGCTCGTCACCATCGCGCTGCCGCGGGTCCGCGACTTCCGCGGCATTCCCGGCAACCGCGGCTTCGACGGGCGGGGCAATTACAGCCTCGGCCTGAAGGAGCAGATCGTGTTCCCCGAGATCAACTACGACAAGGTGGACACGGTGCGGGGCATGGACATCGTCTTCGTCACCACGGCGAAGACGGATAAGGAAGCGAAGGCGCTGTTGAAGGCGTTCCAGCTTCCCTTCCAGAACTGATCTTGGAAAACCGCGCGGCGCCGCCGCGCAGGTTCCGGAGGATTTGAGCGTATGGCCAAGACCTCGGCGATCGAGAAGAACAAGCGCCGCGAGCGCCTCTCGAAGCTGCACACCGCCAAGCGCGCCGCGCTGAAGGCGACCGTCATGAACAAGGACCTCCCCGTCGAGGACCGGTTCGAGGCGACGCTGAAGCTCGCGCAACTCCCGCGCAACGGCGCCGCCAATCGCGTGCGGCTCCGCTGCGAGCTCACGGGGCGTCCGCGCGGCAACTACCAGAAGTTCAAGCTGTGCCGTAACCAGCTGCGGGAACTGGCCTCCAAGGGCCAGATCCCCGGTGTGGTCAAGGCGAGCTGGTAAGGAAGCCCCGCGATGGCGATGACCGATCCGCTGGGCGACCTGCTCACCCGCATCCGCAACGCGCAGCGTGCGCGGCAGAGCCGTTGCACGGCGCCTGCCTCCAAGCTGCGCGAGAACGTCCTCGACGTGCTGAAGCGCGAAGGCTTCATCCGGGCCTGGAAGACGGAAGACCTCCGTCCCGGCATCCGGGTGATCGCGATCGAGCTGAAGTACTCGGAGGGCGAGCCCGCCATCAAGGAGATCACGCGCGTCTCGAAGCCGGGCCGCCGCGTCTACTCCAAGATCAAGGAGCTGCCGAAGTTCTACAACGGGCTCGGCATCTCCATCCTCTCCACGCCGCGCGGCGTGATGAGCGACCTAGAGGCCCGCGCCGCCAATGTCGGCGGCGAAGTCCTCTGCCGCGTGTTCTGACGGGAGGGCACAGCATGTCTCGCGTCGGCAAGTACCCGGTCTCGGTGCCGAGTGGCGTCCAGGTGGCGCTGCAGGGCCGGACCGTGGTGGCCAAGGGCAAGAACGGGGAGCTCACGCTGGAGCTCACGGATGCCGTTGACGTCACCATCGAGAACAACCTGGTGACCGTGAAGCCGCGCGGCGGCGACCGCCGCGCGCGGACCCTCTGGGGCACCACCCGCAGCCTGATCAACGGGATGCTGACCGGCGTCTCCACCGGCTTCACCAAGTCGATGGAGATCAACGGCACCGGCTACCGCGCGGCGATGCAGGGGTCGGACCTGGTCCTGAACCTCGGCTACAGCCACGAGATCCGCTATCCGGTGCCGAAGGGCATCAAGATCACCTGCGAGAAGCCGACCTCGATCAAGGTCGAAGGCGCCGACAAGCGCCAGGTCGGGCAGGTGGCGGCGGAGATCCGCGGCTATCGCGGCCCCGAGCCCTACAAGGGCAAGGGCGTGAAGTACGAGAACGAGCAGATCCTCCGGAAGGAGGGTAAGAAGAAGTAATGGCCGAGAAGCTCGCATTGCAGGCGCGGCGCCGCCGCCGCCTCCGCTTCCAGCTCAAGCAGAAGGCAGGCGGCCGCGCGCGGCTGTCCGTCTATCGCTCGGGCAAGCACATCTATGCGCAGGTCATCGTCGACGCCGAAGGGCGCACGGTGGCCGCCGCCTCCTCGATCGAGAAGGCGATGCGCGAGGGGCTGAAGACCGGTGCCGACAAGGACGCTGCGTCCGCGGTCGGCAAGCTGGTGGCCGAGCGTGCGCTCGCCGCCGGCATCACCGAGGTCGTCTTCGATCGCGGTCCCTATCTCTACCATGGCCGGGTCAAGGCCCTGGCGGACGGCGCCCGCGAGGGCGGGCTGTCGTTCTGAGGAGCTGACACATGGCGTATCAACCGAGGAGCGGCGGCGGCGAGGGTGGCGACGGCGAGCGCCGTCGTGGCCGTGGCCGCGATCGTGACCAGAACCGCCAGCCGGAGCGGAGCGAGGGCGACGAGCTGAAGGACAAGCTCGTCACCATCAATCGCGTCGCCAAGGTGGTGAAGGGCGGCCGGCGCTTCAGCTTCGCGGCCCTCGTCGTCGTCGGCGACGAGAAGGGCCGGGTCGGCTGGGGCGCGGGCAAGGCGCGCGAGGTGCCGGAGGCGATCCGCAAGGCGACCGAGCGGGCCAAGAAGGGCCTGATCCGGGTGCCGATGCGCGAAGGCCGTACCCTGCACCACGACGTCGTCGGCGAATACGGCGCCGGCCGGGTGATCCTGCGCGCGGCCCCCGCGGGCACCGGCATCATCGCCGGCGGCCCGATGCGCGCGGTGTTCGAGAGCCTCGGCATGGGCGACGTGGTCGCCAAGTGCCTGGGCTCCGCCAACCCGCACAACATGGTCAAGGCGACCTTCGCGGCGCTGCAGCGCTGCACCAGCCCGCGCGCGGTCGCGTCGCGCCGCGGCAAGAAGGTGGCCGACATCCTGGGCCAGCCCGCCCAGAAGGGCGAGCCGGAGGCCGCCAATGTCTGAGAGCGAGAAGAAGACCGTCACGGTGACCCAGGTGGGTTCGCCGATCGGCCGCAAGCCCGGCCAGAAGGAGACGCTGATCGGGCTCGGCCTCAACAAGCTGCATCGCAGCCGCGCGCTGGAGGATACCCCGGCGGTGCGCGGCATGATCCGCAAGGTGGCCCACCTCGTGAAGGTGGAGGGCTGATCCCATGAAGCTCAACGAGATCCGCGACAACGAGGGCGCCCGCCCGAAGTTCAAGCGCATCGGCCGCGGCATCGGCTCCGGCAAGGGCAAGACCTCGGGCCGCGGCGTGAAGGGTCAGAAGGCGCGCACCGGCGTGTCGCTGAACGGGTTCGAGGGCGGCCAGCTCCCGATCTACCGGCGGCTGCCGAAGCGCGGCTTCGTCAACATCTTCCGCGTCGAATACGCGCCGCTCAACATCGGTACCCTCGATGCGGCGATCGAGGCCGGCAAGCTCCCGGCCGACCAGCCGATCGATGAGGCGGCGCTGAAGGCGGCCGGCATCGTGAAGCGGTCCGGCAAGTTCGCCGGCATCCGCCTGCTGGCCAAGGGCGCGATCGCCCGCAAGGTCGCGATCACCGTCTCCGGCGCCTCCGCGGCGGCGATCGCGGCGGTCGAGGCGGCGGGCGGCAGCGTCACGGTCACGGCGCCGAAGGCCGAGGCGGCCGCGTCCGAGTGACCGCGCTTGCGCCGGGCAGCCTCCCGGCGCTAGGTCACTGCAAGGTTCGTGGCTGGCGGCGCCGGTGGGTAACCCCGGCGCCGCAGTCGCGATAAGGGAATCCCGCGCATGGCGTCCGCCGCCGAACAGCTCGCCTCCAGCATCAACCTCGGCGTCCTCTCCAAGGCGACCGAGCTCAAGAAGCGCATCTGGTTCACGCTCGGCGCGCTGATCGTGTTCCGGATCGGCACCTACGTGCCGGTCCCGGGCGTCGATGCCTCGGTGATGGGCGAGATCCTGGCCCAGCATGGCGGCGGCATCCTCGGCATGTTCGACATGTTCACGGGCGGCGCGCTCGGGCGCATGACCGTCTTCGCCCTCAACATCATGCCCTACATCAGCGCCAGCATCATCGTGCAGCTGATGACGACGGCGATCCCGGCCTGGGAAGCGCTGAAGAAGGAAGGCGAGCAGGGGCGGAAGAAGCTCAACCAGTACACCCGCTACCTGACCGTCTTCATCGCGATCTTCCAGGCCTACAGCATCGCGGTCGGGCTGGAGGGCATGCGCGGCAGCTTCGGGCCGGCGGTGCAGGATCCGGGCGCCTTCTTCCGGCTCTCCTCGGTGATCACGCTGGTCGGCGGCACCATGTTCCTGATGTGGCTCGGCGAGCAGATCACCGCCCGCGGCATCGGCAACGGCATCAGCCTGATCATCTTCGCGGGCATCGTGGCGCACCTGCCCTCGGCGATGATCGCCCTGCTGCAGCTTGGCCGCACCGGCGCGCTCTCGACCTTCTTCATCATCGCCTTCCTGGTGATCGCACTCGCCGTCATCGCCTTCGTGATCTTCATCGAACGCGCCCAGCGCCGCATCCCGGTGCAGTACCCGAAGCGCCAGGTCGGCAACCGCATGTTCGGCGGCGAGAACACGCACCTGCCGCTGAAGCTCAACACCGCCGGCGTCATCCCGCCGATCTTCGCCTCCTCGCTGCTGCTGCTGCCGGCGACGATCACCGCCTTCGGCTCGGACGCGCCGGACAACTGGCTGACCCGGGCGGCGGCGCTGCTGGCGCATGGCCAGCCGCTGTACATGGCGCTCTACATGGCGCTGATCATCTTCTTCGCCTTCTTCTACACGGCCGTCGTGTTCAACCCGACGGAGACGGCGGACAACCTCAAGAAGTATGGCGGCTTCATCCCCGGTATCCGCCCGGGCCAGAACACGGCGGACTACTTCGACCGCGTGCTGACCCGGCTGACCGCGGTCGGCGCCATCTATCTCTGCATCGTCTGCCTGCTGCCGGAGCTGCTGATCAGCAATTACGGCGTGCCCTTCTACTTCGGCGGCACCAGCCTGCTGATCATCGTCTCGGTCACCATGGACACGGTGGCGCAGGTGCAGTCGCATCTGTTCGCCCACCAGTACGAGGGCCTGATCAAGAAGGCCCGGCTCGGCGGCCGCGGCCAGCCGTCCCGGCGCTGAGGGGGCCGGCACGATGAACCTGATCCTGCTCGGCCCACCCGGCGCCGGCAAAGGCACCCAGGCCAAGCGGCTGGAGATCGCCTACGGCGTCGCCCAGGTCAGCACCGGCGACATGCTGCGCGCCGAGGTGCGCTCGGGCAGCGCGATCGGCCAACAGGCGAAGGCGATCATGGAACGCGGCGCGCTGGTGCCGGACAGCCTGATCACCGACATGCTGGCCGCCCGCGTCTCGCAGCCCGATTGCGCCCGGGGGTTCATCCTGGACGGCTTTCCCCGCACCGTCCCGCAGGCGGAGGCGCTGGACGCCATGCTGGCGGCCAAGGGCCTCCGGCTCGATCACGTGATCGAGCTTCGGGTCGACGACGCGGCGCTGGTCGAGCGCATTGCCGGCCGCTTCACCTGCGCCAAATGCGGCGCCGGTTATCACGACCGCTTCAAGCGGCCGTTGGTCACCGGTGTCTGCGACGTCTGCGGCAGCACCGAGTTCGCGCGAAGGGCAGACGACAAGGCGGAGACGGTCGCCGCCCGGCTGGAGGCCTACCACCGCCAGACCGCGCCGCTGCTGCCCTATTATGCGGCGCAGGGGAAGCTTACCGAGCTCGACGGCATGGCGGAAATGGACGCGGTCTTCGGGGCGATCGAATCGACCCTGAAAGCGCCCGCGAAGACTTGACGCAACGGGGGGCAGGGGCTAGATGGCCCCCTCCCGCGGATGGGGGCTTCCCCCGGCCGCGATACCCTTTGCACCAACGGATACACCACCACGCCGGTACGCCCCATCCGGGGTACGGCCGGCGAGCAGGAGCGGCAGGCTCCGGAGAGAGGCACTGTGGCGCGTATCGCCGGCGTGAACATCCCGACCAACAAGCGGGTCCAGATCTCGCTTCGCTACATCTACGGCATCGGTCCGAAGAACGCGAAGGACATCTGCGACGCGCTCGGCATCCCCGACGCCCGCCGCGTCAACCAGCTCACGGACGAGGAAGTGCTCCGCATCCGCGAGCTGATCGACCGTGAGTACCGCGTCGAGGGCGACCTCCGGCGTGAAGTCGCGATGAACATCAAGCGCCTGATGGACATGGCCTGCTACCGCGGCCTCCGTCACCGCAAGGGCCTGCCGGTCCGCGGCCAGCGCACCCACACCAATGCCCGCACCCGCAAGGGCAAGGCCGTGCCGATCGCCGGCAAGAAGAAGGTGACGAAGTAAATGGCTCGCGAACCCGCTCGCGGCGGCCGCAGCGCCGGCCCCGTCCGCCGCAAGGAGCGCAAGAACATCACGTCGGGCGTCGCCCACGTGCTGGCCTCCTTCAACAACACGATCGTCACGATCACCGATGCCCAGGGCAACGCGATCGCCTGGTCGTCCTCCGGCTCCCAGGGCTTCAAGGGCAGCCGCAAGTCCACCCCGTACGCCGCGCAGGTCGCCGCCGAGGATGCCGGCCGCAAGGCCCGCGAGCATGGGATGGAAACGCTCGAGATCCAGGTGAACGGCCCCGGCAACGGCCGTGAATCCGCGTTGCGCGCCCTGCAGTCGGTCGGTTTCTACGTGACCGCCATCAAGGACGTGACGCCCATCCCGCACAACGGCTGCCGTCCCCGGAAGCGTCGCCGCGTCTGAGTGTCCGATGACCGGAGGGCCGGATGGCCCGAAGGTCTGAATCGGACGTTCCTGACTACGACGCGCGCCACCCGGGTCCCCACAGCCGACAGGAGAGAATGACAGTGCTCGAGAGGAATTGGCGTTCCCTCATCCGCCCGGAGAAGCTCGCGATCGACCAGGGCGCCGATCCGGACCGGACCGCCGTGCTGGTCGCGGCGCCGCTGGAACGCGGCTTCGGCATGACGCTCGGCAATGCGCTGCGCCGGGTGCTGCTGTCGTCCCTGCAGGGTGCGGCGGTCACTGCGGTCCGCATCGACGGCGTGCTGCATGAATTCAGCAGCATCCAGGGCGTGCGGGAGGACGTGACCGACATCGTCCTGAACATCAAGCAGCTTGCGATCCGCATGCAGGGCGAGGGCGTGAAGCGCCTGGCGCTGACCGCGGAAGGCCCGGGCGAGGTCACCGCCGGCCAGATTCAGACCTCGGGCGATATCGAGATCGCCAATCCGGACCTGGTGATCTGCACCCTCGACGACGGCGCCAAGCTCTCGATGGAGCTGACGGTCGCGACCGGCAAGGGTTACGTCCCCGCCGCCGAGAACCGGCCCGAGGATGCGCCGATCGGCCTGATCCCGGTGGACGCGATCTACAGCCCGGTCCGGCGCGTCGCCTACAAGGTGGAGCCGGAGCGCGTCGGCCAGCGCACCGACTACGACAAGCTGGTGCTGACCGTCGAAACCGACGGCACGATCGCGCCCGAGGATGCGGTGGCGCTCTCCGCCCGCATCCTGCAGGACCAGCTGCAGCTGTTCATCAACTTCGACGAGCCGCGCGAGCGCAAGGTGGAGGAGGTGCGGGACGACCTGCCCTTCAACCGCAACATGCTGCGCAAGGTGGACGAGCTCGAGCTCTCCGTCCGTTCGGCGAACTGCCTGAAGAACGACAACATCGTCTACATCGGCGACCTCGTGCAGAAGACCGAGCAGGAGATGCTCCGCACCCCGAATTTCGGGCGCAAGTCGCTGAACGAGATCAAGGAAGTCCTCGCCTCCATGGGCCTCACGCTCGGCATGACCGTGACGGGCTGGCCGCCGGAGAACATCGAGGACCTCGCGAAGAAGATCGAAGAGCCGTTCTGAAGCCGGCGACTGTCAGGAACCACGACGATGCGTCACGGAATCGCCGGGCGGAAGCTCAGCGTCACCTCCTCCCACCGGGCCGCCATGTTCCGCAACATGGCGACCTCGCTGCTCAAGCATGAGCAGATCACGACGACCTTGCCGAAGGCGAAGGAGCTGCGCCCCTATGTCGAGCGCATCATCACGCTCGGCAAGCGCGGCGGCCTGCACGCAAGGCGCCAAGCCTATGCGCAGCTGATGGACGAGGCGGTGGTCGCGAAGCTCTTCACCGAGATCGCGGAGCGCTACAAGACACGCGCCGGCGGCTATACCCGCGTGCTGAAGGCGGGCGTGCGCTACGGCGATGCCGCCGACATGGCGATCATCGAGCTGGTCGAGCGCAACGTCGCCGCCAAGGGCCTCGACAGCGGCCCGAAGCCGGACGCCGCCGAGGAGCAGGCGGAGGGCTGAACCTCCTCGCCTGACGCGTTTCTACGAAGGGCGGGCCACGCAAGCGGCCCGCCCTTCGCGCATTCAGCGCCCGCCGATCTGCCCCGCCCGCACCGCATCGAAGCCGCGCATCGCCTCGCCGATCGCGGCCGGCCAGGCGTTCGGATTGGGCGGCACCGCCAGGCGGGTGCGGCCCTCGCGCAGCAGCAGCATGAAGACCCGGCCTTCCGCCACGTCCTGGGCCAGGAAGATGCCGCCGGCAGCGCAACCCTCCGGCCCGCAGCCCCAGCCATAGACGTAGCGGTCCTGGATGACCGCCAGCCCGGGGCCCGGGTCGCGCAGCCGGCGTGCGACCTCGCCCCGGATGCCGCCGCTCGCGGTGTGGACGACCGAGGCGACGCCTTCCTGCCGGGCAAGCTCCAGCACCGGCTGCCCGGCGAGCGCCCGCGAATCATCCGCCGCCATCGCTGGCAGCGCCAGTACCGCCAGTACCGCGAACACCCGCTTCATGCCGCCCTCCGTTCCAGCCGCCAGAGCCAGAGCCCGGCAGCGACGATCACTGCCGCGCCCACGGCGATCCCCGGCCCCGGCACGTCGCCGAAGAAGAGCCAGCCGAACAACGCGCCCCACAGGATGAAGCTGTACTGCCAGGGCACGACGACCGAGGCCGGGGCGATGCGGAGCGAGCGCGTCACCGCCATATGCGCGAGCGTCGCGGCGGCGCCGAGCCCGAGCAGCAGCGCGACGTCAACAACCCCGGGCGGCGTCCAGCCGAAGGGCAGCAGCGCCAGCCCGAGCAGCAGCCCGCCCAGCATCTGGAAGGCGACGAGTTGCGCGTCGCGTGTCGCGCGCAGCGCCCGGGTGCAGACCACGAAGGCGGCGTAGAGCAGCGCGCCGCCGATCGCGACCAGCACCGGCAGGGGATCGGCATCGAGGCCCGGCCCCATCGCCAGCAGCACGCCCGCGAAGCCGAGCGCCACGGCCGCGAAGCGCTTCGCCCCCACCCGTTCCCGCAGCAGCAGCGCGGAGATCACGGTGACGAAGACGGGGGCTGCCATCCAGTAGGTCATCGCATCGGCCAGCGGCATCATCGACACCGCCCAGTAGAAGCTCGCGGATTCGAGCGTGCCGAAGCCGACGCGGAGCAATTGCAGCCAGGGCCGCGGCGCGTCGAACGGCCGGAACCCGCCGGACCCCGCGGCCGCATCGCGCACCAGGAAGGGCGCCAGCAGCAGCAGTGCCGCCAGGCTTCTCAGCACCAGCACCTGGCCGACCGTGAAGGTCTCGACCAGCCACTTGCCGAGCGCATCGTTCAGCGAGAACAGCAGCACGCCCGCCAGCATGAGCAGGATGCCGCCCGCATGGCCGGTCGGCAGGATGCCGGCCGCATGCCCGCCGGAGGCGGTCATGACATCCGCCTCAATCCGCCCGGATGTTCGCGTCGCGGACCAGCGTCGCCATCTCCGCCCGGCCGTCGGTCACGAAGCGCGCGAACTCCGCGGGGCGGCTGCCGACCGGGATGCAGCCGATCTGGATCAGACGCTCCCGCACCGGCGCCTCCGCGAGCGCCGCGACCATTGCATCCGACAGCGCCGTGACCTGGGCTGCCGGCATCGCGGCCGGTGCGAACAGCCCCGCCCATTCGTTGGAGGAGAAGCCGGGATAGCCCTGCTCGGCGATGGTCGGCAGGTCCGGCCGGCTGCTCACCCGCTCGGTGGTGCCGACCGCGATGAAGCGGCCGCGGCCGCCATCGACGACCGGTCCCGCGGAAACCAGCGTCGTGAACACCGCATCGACGTTGCCGGCGGCGAGATCCTGCGCCGCCGCGGCGCCGCCGCGATAGGGCACGTGCACCACGTCGATCCCCGCCCGCCGCGCGAAGGCGGCCAGGCCCAGATGCCCGGCCGTCGCATTGCCCTGGGTGCCGACGGTCAGCGCGCCGGGCCGCGCCTTGGCTGCCGCCACGAACTCCGCAAGGCTCCGCGCCGGGAAATCCGCCTTCACCGCGATCGCGGACGGGAACAGCACGACCAGGCCGATCGGCGCGAAGGCGGTCGTGTAGTCGAAGGGCAGGCCGCGCAGCAGCGACGGGTTGACGATGTGGGAGGAGGCATCCCAGAGCAGGGTGTGCCCATCGGTCGCGCGCGCCACCTCGGCGCCGCCGAGCGAGCCGGAGGCGCCGGTGCGGTTCTCGATCAGCAGCGACTGGCCGAGTCGCTCCGCCATGCGCGGGGTCACGATCCGGGCCGCGCTGTCGGCGGCGCCACCCGCCGTGAAGGGCACGATCACCCGCACCGACCGGCTGGGCCAGGCCGCCTGCGCGACGGCGGCGCCGGCCGGCAAGGCGAGGGCCAGCGCGCCGAGGGCGCGGCGGGAAAGGGTGGTCATGGCGGTCTCCCCGGATCGGTCGCACACCCGATGGTCCCGGGCGGCGGGCGCGTCAAGCCGCGCATTGCCGGGCCATGCCGCATCCGCCATCGTCGCCGGCAACGAAGGAGGATCGTCATGAAGCGCCGCAGCCTGCTGCCCTTGCTCGGCCTGCCCTGGCTGCCGCGCGCCGGCTTTGCGCAGGCGCCCTGGGCGCCCGACCGCCCGGTGCGCTTCGTCGTCGGCTTCGCGCCCGGCGGCAGCACCGACACCACGGCCCGGGTGGTCGCGCAGGGGATCGCCGCCGGGCTCGGCCAACAGGTGGTGGTGGAGAACCGGACCGGCGCCGCCGGCAACATCGCGACCGAGTTCGTCGCCCGCAGCGCGGCGGACGGGCACACGCTGATCGTGGCCTCGATGGGCTCGCATGCCGTCAATGCCGCGCTCTACCGCAACCTCTCCTTCGATCCGGTGCGCGACTTCGCCCCGGTCTCGCTGGTCGCCCTCAGCGCCAGCCTGCTCGTCGTTCGCAAGGATCTGCCGGTCGCGAGCGTCGCGGAGCTGATCGCGCGGGCGCGCGCCAATCCCGGCGCGCTCAATTGCGGCACCGCCGGCGCCGGCAGCTCCCAGCATTTCGCCGCCGCGCTGTTCGAGCACCGCGCCGGCATCCGCTTCACCCAGGTCGTCTATCGCGGCGGCGCGCCGGCGATGGCGGATCTCGTCTCCGGCCGGATCGACCTGCTGTTCACCCCGGTCGTGGAAGCGATGCAGCAGGTGCGCGACGGCCAGGTGAAGGCGCTTGGCATCACCGCCGGCCGTCGCTCGCTGGCGATGCCGGACGCGGCCCCGATCGGCGAGACGCTCGCGGGCTACGAGTTCAACAGCTGGCTCGGCCTGTTTGCGCCGGCCGCGACGCCGCGGCCGGCGATCGAGCGCCTGTCGCGGGAGATCGCGTCGGCACTTCGCACCGCCGCGGCGCGCGACCGGCTGGAACAGCTCGGCTACCAGCCGGTCGGCAGCACGCCGGAGGAATTCGCGACGTTCTTCGCGGCCGAGATGCCGCGCGTCGCGGAGCTGGTACGGATCTCGGGGGCGAGCGTGGAGTGATCCGTCACCGCTCCACCGTCCGCCGCTCGACCTCCAGCAGGGTCTCGAGTGCCACGCTCTCCTGCAGGGCCTGGTTCTCCTCCCGGATGCTGCCGCCCACCAGCGGGTCGGCCGCACCCTGGATCATCGCCGCATAGCAGTCGCGCAGTGCGCGATGCATCGCGAGCATCGGCGTCTGCGCGTCGACCACCAGCCGGATGCCGAGCCCGTCCATGTCCGCCATCGACAATCCCGATGCGGCCATCCCGCCTGCCGGCGGCATGTACATCAGCGGCATGGCGAAGCGCTCGGCGACGGCGCGCAGCTCCTCCGGCTCGCGCGCCAGCACGAACAGGATGTCGGCGCCCGCTTCGGCAAGGAGATCGGCCCGGCGCAGCGCGTCGTCCAGGCTGTCGGTGCGGATCGCGTTGGTGCGCGCGATGATCAGGAAGTCCGGGCTGCGCCGCACCGCGACCGCCTCGGCCACCTTGGCGGCCATCGCCTCGGCGGGGATGATGTGCTCCAGCCCGACATGGTGATGGGCGCGCTTCGGCAGGATCTGGTCCTCGATCTCGATCGCCTGGAAGCCGGCGGTCTCCGCCAGCGCGATGGTGCGATGCAGGTGCATGGGATCGCCCCAGCCGCAGGCCCCGTCCAGGATCAGCGGCAGGCGGCAGCCCGACCCGATCTCGAGCCCCGCCTGCGCCATCTCGGTGAGCGACAGGTTGGCTTCGGTGAAGGCGCGCGCATAGCCCATGGCGCCGCCGCCGAGATAGACCGCGCGGAACCCCGCGCGTTCCGCCATGCGGGCCATGATGGTGTTGAGCACCAGGGGCGCGAAGACCGGCGGCCCGGCCGCGATCATCTGCTGCAGGGTCATGCGTCGAGGCTCCAGCGGCCGCGCTCGACGGTCGAGAAGAAATCCTGCACCGCACGGTTGAAGGCGGCCGGCTCCTCCAGGTTGATCGCGTGCCCGGTGCGCGGATGCATCCACAGCCCGGCATTCGGCAGGGTGCGCTTGAGGAAGAGGGTCGGCTCGATGCAGGGCGCATCCTCGTCGCCGAGTGCCAGCAGGGTCGGCACCGGCATCCGGCGCAGCGCCTCCTCCCACGCGTAGACCGGGTCGCGCGCGCCCTGGTAGTGGCGCATGGTCAGCGCCGAGCCTTCCGCGGAATGCTCGCGCAGATGCTGCACGAACTCCTCCCAGCCGCGCGGATCCTTCTTCCGGAGCTGGATGCGGGTCGGGGTCTGGCCCTGCTCGATGGCGAGCGCGTCCCAGCCCTGCTGCCGGATCTGCTCCGCGCGCACCGCCTGCGCGGCGCGGAAGGCGTCGAGCTCCGCCAGGTCCGACCCGGTGCCGACGCCCGCCACCACCAGCGCCGTCGCCATCTCCGGATGGCGGATGCCGAACAGCAGCGTGGCGAAGGCGCCCATCGAGAGCCCGACGACATGCGCGCGCGGGATGTCCAGATGCCGCATCACCGCCGCGATGTCGGCCACCGCGAAATCCTGGCCGTAGAGCCCGGGGTCGGACGGCACCTCCGACGGCAGATAGCCGCGCGCCGCGAAGGCGATGCAGCGATACTCGCGGGAGAAGAAGCGCAGCTGCATCTCCCACTCGCGGTGATCCGAACCGTATTCGTGCACGAAGACGATCGGATGGCCGCGCCCGACCTCCTCGTAATGCAGGCGCGCGCCTTCGGCTGCGGCGTATGGCATCGCTTCCTCCCCTCCGTCAGTTCAGGGTGATGTTGGCCGCCCGGATCACCTCTGCAAAGCGGGCGCCTTCATCCGCCACCAGGGAGGCGAATTCGGCGGCGCTGGTGGCCACCACCAGGATGCCCGCCTCCTGCAGGCGCACGACCACCTGGGGCTGGCGTACGCCGGTGCGGAAGGCCTCGCTCAACCGCGCCCGGATCGGGGCCGGCACCCCGGCCACGCAGGCGACGCCGAAATCGGAGCTCGCCGGCACGTCGCCGAAGCCGGCCTCGGCCAGGGTCGGCACCTCCGGCAGCCACTCGACCCGTTCCCGGTTGCCGATCGCGAGTGCCTTCAGCCGCCCCTCGCGCAGGAAGGGCAGCACCTCGACCACCGTCGGGAACATCGTCTGCACCCGGCCCGCGAGCAGGTCCGTCATTGCCGGCGCATTGCCGCGGTAGGGCACGTGCACCAGGTCGATCCCGGTCCGCCGCTTGATCATCTCGGTGCTCAGATGCATCGTCGTGCCGATGCCGCTGGTCGCGTAGGACCATTGCCCCGGCCGCCGGCGCGCTTCCGCGATGAATTCCGCGACGCTGGCGACCGGCAGCGATCCCGGCACCGCGAAGACCTGCGGCGCCACGGTCAGGCGCGTGAGCGGCGCGAAATCGGCCATGCGGAAGGATGCGCCCGGGTTCAGCAGCGGCACCACCGGCCAGCTCGATCCCGTCATCATCAGGCTGTAGCCATCGGGCGCGGCGCGCGCGACCTCGCCGATGCCGACGGCACCGGTGCCGCCGCTGCGATTCTCCACGATGATGGTCCCGCCGAGCGCCTCCGCCGCCGGTCCCGCGACCAGGCGCGCCACCATGTCCATGGGGCCGCCCGCCGCGAAGGGCACGATCAGCCGCAGCGGCCGGGCGGGCCAGGCCTCCTGCGCGCGGAGCACGCCTGGCGTGGCGAGGCCGGCGGTGGCGAGCAGCGCCTGGCGCCGCGTCGGCGTGATGGTCATCGGCGTGTCACTCCAGGCTGGTCATTCCGGTGCGCCGGATGACGTCGGAGAAAAGCTGGATGTCGCGCGCGATCAGCGCCGCGAAGTCGGGTGCGCTGCTGCCGATCGGGATCATGCCGAGCTGTTCCAGGCGCTCCTGCATCGCGGGTGCGGCGAGGGCCGCGCGCGCGGCATCGCCCAGGCGCTGCTGCACGGCGGCCGGCGTCGCCTGCGGCACCAGCAGGCCGAACGCGCTTTCGGAGACGATGCCGGTGAGCCCGCCTTCGGCCAGCGTCGGCACCTCCGGCAGCCAGCGCAGCCGCTCCGCGTGCACGGCGGCCAGCGCCTTCAGACGTCCGTCGCGGATGAAGCCGAGCGCATCGGGCAGGGTGCTGAACATGCAGTGCACGCGGCCGGCCACCAGGTCCGCCATGGCGGCCGCGCCGCCGCGATAGGGCACGTGCGTCAGGTCGAGCCCGGCCTGGATGTTCAGCAGCTCGCCCGCGAAGTGGTTGGAGGTGCCGATCCCGAAGGATGCATAGGAGAGCTGCCGTGGCCGCGCCTTCGCGTACGCCATGGCATCCTGCATCGTCGTCACCGGCAGCGCGGCCGGCACCACGAAGACATGCGGGATGACCGCCAGCCGCGACAGCGGCGCGAAATCCGTCATGCGATAGGGCGCGTCGCGCTGCAGCAGCGGCATCACCGGCAGGTTCACCCCGGCCATCAGCGCGGTGTGGCCGTCGGGCGTGGCGCGCGCGACCTCGGCGCTGCCGATCGCGCCGCCCGCGCCGGTGCGGTTATCGACGACCACGGGCTGGCCGAGCGCGGCCGAGATCGGTGCCGCCAGCAGCCGCGCCAGGACATCGAGCGGCCCGCCGGCGCCGAAGGGCACCACGAAGCGGATCGGCCGCTCCGGCCAGGCCGCCCATGCCGGCGGCACCAAGGCCGCCAGCGCGGCACTGGCCAGCACGGCGCGGCGGGACAGCGCCCGGCTCATGCCGTGGCGCGTCCCGCGCTGTCGATCGGGATGCGGTAGAAGCGGATCGCGTTGCGGTGGAAGAATTTTTCCAATGTCTCCTGCGGTGCTCCGGCCAGCGCCGTGCGCATCACGTCGACGATGCCGCGGAAATCGGTGCTCAGCGTCGCGACCGGCAGGTTGCTCGCGAAGATGATGCGGTCGGGCCCGAAGATCGCCGCCGCATCCCGCACCACGCGGATGTTGCTTGGCACGTCCCAGGTGCCGTGCGGCAGGCCGAGTTCCGAGATCTTGATGACCACGTTCGGGCAATCGGCGAGCGCTTCCAGCCCGCGCCGCCAGATCGCCAGCCCCTCCTCCGAGCGGTCGAGCGGCAGCCCGGTGTGGTTCACCACCATCGGGATGCCGGGGAAGCTGCGCGCGACCTCGGCCCCTTCCGCCAGGTGCCAATAGGGGATGCGCATGTCCCAGGACATGCCGTGCCGTTCCAGCAGGGCGAAGTTCCGCCGCCAATGTGCGTCCTGCATGGTGCCGGGCGCGCCGGCGACCGAGTCGTTGGGGCCGGCGGAGGTGACCGGGCGCGAACGGATGCCGCGCATCAGCGGCGACCGCGAATGGCCTGCCAGCACCTCGGCGCAATCGGGCTGGGTGAAGACCACATGCCCGACCACCACCGAGGGCAGGCCGTATTGCGCGTGCATGGTCTCGAGCCAGAGGGTCTCCGCGACCTGCTCGTGCTCGGCGCGGGCGGCCTGGATGTGCACGGTGCCGATGATGTCGAAGCCCGCCAGGTCGGCCGCCAGATCGTCCGGCATGTAGTCGCGGCAGATCTTCCGGTAGTCGCCCAGGAAGAACCTGGTGTCGTAGCGGTCCTGCTTGGTCGGGTAGCTGCCGGCCTTCAGGTCCCAGAGGTGATGATGCGCGTCGACGATCGGGATGCCGAAGCCCGAGCGGTCCTTCAGCGTGCCCAACAGGCTCATGCGCGCGTCCTTGCGTTTCTCCCTCGGGGAGGGTGGCAGGCTGGGGCTAGATTGCCAACACTTGCTTTGCATCGGGCGACCCATGATTGTCTGTGCAGGACCCGAAGCGAGCGAAAGCGTGTCAGGCAGCCCGAGAAAATTGTCGGCAATACCGGCCAGCGGCAGCCAGGCGCTCGCCGCCTCGGTCGAGTCCGAGCTGGAGGGCATGATCCTCCGCGGCGAGCTCCTCCCCGGCGAGCACATCAACGAGTTGGCCCTCGCCCGCCGCCTCGGCGTCAGCCGCGGCCCGGTGCGGGAGGCGGCGCGCGCGCTGGAACGCCTCGGCCTCGTCACCGTCATCCTCAACCGCGGCGCCTTCGTGCGCGAATTGCAGATCGACGAGGCGCTGGCGATCTACGACCTGAACGCGGTGCTGGTCGGCTTCGCCGCGGGCCGCCTCGCCACCGGCATCACCGCGGCGCAGGCGCTGGAGCTGCAGACCCTGGTCGCCGACATGGAGGCGATGGCGGAGCAAGGCCGCAACGACGCCTTCTTCGACCTCAATGTCCGCTTCCACAAAAGCCAGCTCGCCTTCGCCGGCAATGCGCCGGCCGAGGCGGTCTACCTGTCCTACACCCGCAAGCTGCTGCTGCTGCGCCGCCGGTCCTTCGATGTCGGCCCGCACATGCTGGCCGCGAATGCCGAGCACCGCGCCTTGCTGGACGCGATCCTCGCGGGCGACGTCGAACAGGCGCGCCGCCTTGGCGAGCGCCATGGCCGCTCGGGCCGCGCCCGGTTCCTGAAGTCGATCGCCTACCGGGCCTGACTGAGCAGGGAGGCGGACACCGCCTCCCGGATCACCCGCGCCACCGCCTCCAGCACGGTCATGCGCGGGAAGGAAGCGCGGGCGATCAGGCAGACCTGGCGCTGCGCGCCGCCCGCCAGCGGGCGCAGGGTCACGTCGAGCCCGCGCACCGCGCCCGCCGCCAGGCCAGGGATCAGCGTGGTGCCGTAGCCGGCCGCGACCATGTGGATCAGCGTCTGCAGCCCGGCCGCGCGGAAGGCTTCCGCATTCGGCCCGGTGCGGCCGCAGGCGGCGATGGTCTGCCCGCGCAGGCAGTGCCCGTCGGCCAGCACCAGCAGGTCGCTGCTCAGCGCCTCCTCCCGCACCCGCTCCTCGCGCGCCAGGACGTGGCCGGGCGGCAGAGCCGCCAGGAAGGGCTCGACGAACAGCGGGATGGTGGCGAAGTTGCCCTCCGGCGCCTGGGTCGCGATCAGCGCCGCGTCGATCTGGCGCTGACGCAGCCGCTCCAGCAACCCTTCCGTCACATCCTCCCACGGATCGATGGTCAGCGCCGGGAAGGCGTCCCGCAGCGGGGCGAAGGCGAGCGGCATCAGATAGGGACCCAGCGTCGGGATCACGCCGAGCCGCAGCGCGCCGGAGAACGGATCCCGCGCCGCCTGCGCCACCGCCATCATCCCATCCGCCGCTTCCAGCGCACGCCGCGCCTCGGCGAGGACGGCATGGCCGACCTCGGTCGGCTGCACCCACTTCTTCGTGCGCTCGAACAGCACGACGCCGAGCGTCTCCTCCAGCTTCTTCACCTGGGTCGACAGCGTCGGCTGGCTGATGTGGCAGGCTTCCGCGGCGCGCCCGAAATGCCGATGCTCCGCGACCGCCAGAATGTATTGCAGGTCGCGCAGATTCATTGCCGCTCCGGGACTTGCGCCACCCGCCACGGCAGCGTCATCATCGCTTCGCTCAATCGTATCAGTCGGAACAATCAAATAGAACCTAGGATCGAGGCCGCCTAGCCTCCGGACATAGGTCACGGAACGCGATCGGAGAGGAACATGGACACCAATACCCCCACGGGCGCGGGCAAGTGCCCGGTCATGCACACGACGGTCAGCACCAGGGCCAACCGCGATTGGTGGCCGAACCAGCTGAACCTGAAGACGCTGCACCAGAATTCGTCGCTGTCCGATCCGCTGGAGCCGGGCTTCGACTACGCGACGGCTTTCAAGGGCCTCGACTTCGCGGCGCTGAAGCAGGACCTGCTCGCGCTGATGACCGATTCGCAGGATTGGTGGCCGGCGGATTTCGGCCATTACGGTCCGCTCTTCATCCGCATGGCCTGGCACAGCGCCGGCACCTACCGGATCGGCGATGGCCGCGGCGGCGCCGGCGCCGGGCAGCAGCGCTTCGCGCCGCTCAACAGCTGGCCGGACAATGTCAGCCTCGACAAGGCGCGGCGCCTGCTGTGGCCGATCAAGCAGAAATACGGCCAGGCGATCTCCTGGGCGGATCTCATGATCCTCACCGGCAACGTCGCGCTCGAATCCATGGGCCTCAAGACCTTCGGCTTCGCCGGCGGCCGCCCCGACGTGTGGGAGCCGGAGGAAGGTGTCTACTGGGGCGCCGAGACCACCTGGCTCGGCGGCGACAAGCGCTATTCCGGCGAACGCGACCTCGAGCATCCGCTCGGCGCCGTGCAGATGGGCCTGATCTACGTCAACCCGGAAGGCCCGAACGGCAACCCCGACCCGGTCGCCGCGGCCCGTGACATCCGCGAGACCTTCGCCCGCATGGCGATGGACGATGAGGAGACCGTCGCGCTGATCGCCGGCGGCCACACCTTCGGCAAGACCCATGGCGCCGGCCCCGCCACCCATGTCGGGACCGAGCCCGAAGGTGCCGACATCGCCGAGCAGGGCTTCGGGTGGACCAGCACCTACGGCACCGGCCGCGGCAACGACACCATCACCAGCGGCCTCGAGGTGATCTGGACCACGACGCCCACCCAGTGGAGCAACGACTTCTTCTCCAACCTCTTCGACTACGAGTGGGAGCTGACCAAGAGCCCCGCCGGCGCGCATCAGTGGAAGCCGAAGGGCGATGCCGGCGCCGGCACCGTGCCGGACCCGCATGATCCGACCAAGCGCCGCACGCCGTCGATGCTGACGACCGATCTCTCGCTCCGCTTCGACCCGGCCTACGAGAAGATCTCCCGGCGCTTCCACGCCAACCCCGACCAGTTCGCGGACGCCTTCGCCCGCGCCTGGTTCAAGCTGACCCATCGCGACATAGGCCCGCTCGCCCGCTATCTCGGCCCCGAGGTCCCGAGCGAGGAGCTGATCTGGCAGGACCCGATCCCCGCCCTCGACCACGCCGTCATCGACGCCGGTGACGTCGCGGCGCTGAAGGCGAAGATCGCGGCCTCCGGCCTCACGGTGTCGCAGCTCGTCTCGACCGCCTGGGCCTCGGCCGCGACCTTCCGCGGCTCCGACAAGCGCGGCGGCGCCAACGGCGCCCGCCTCCGCCTCGCACCGCAGAAGGATTGGGAGGTCAATCAACCCGCGCAGCTCGCGACGGTGCTGGAGACCCTCGAAGGCATCCAGCGCGACTTCAACGCCGCTGCGGCCGGCGGCAAGAAAGTCTCGCTCGCCGACCTGATCGTGCTCGCCGGCTCTGCCGGCGTCGAACAGGCGGCGAAGAATGCCGGCGTCGCGGTCACCGTCCCCTTCACCCCGGGACGCACCGACGCCTCGCAGGCGCAGACCGACATCGACAGCTTCGCGGTCCTGAAGCCGATCGCCGACGGCTTCCGCAACCACCTCGAAAGCAAATACGCGGGTGGCAAATATGTCGGCCCGGTCGAGGCGCTGCTCATCGACCGCGCCAGCCTGCTCACGCTGACCGCACCCGAGATGACGGTGCTGGTCGGCGGCCTGCGCGTCCTCGGCACCAACGCCCAAGGCACCGCGCATGGCGTCTTCACCAAGCGGCCGGAGACGCTGACCAACGACTTCTTCGTCAACCTGCTCGACATGGGCACGGTCTGGAAAGCGACCTCCGAAACGCAGGACGTCTTCGAAGGCCGCGACCGCAAGACCGGCGACCTGCAATGGACCGCGACGCGCGTCGACCTGATCTTCGGCTCGCACTCCCAGCTCCGCGCCATCGCCGAGGTTTACGGCAGCGCCGACGCGAAGGAGAAATTCGTCCACGACTTCGTGGCGGCGTGGACGAAGGTGATGGAACTCGACCGCTTCGATTTGCGGTGAGCCGCGTCCCGGGAGCGGGGCGCTGCCCCGCTCCCGGATGGGCCTCACTCGACGCGGATGTTGTTCGTCCGGATCACTTCGGCATAGACGTCGGTATAGCGGCGGATCTCGGTGCCGAAGGCGTCGCTGCCGCGGGCGAGCACGGTGAAGCCTGTCTCTTCCAACCGGGCGCGCACCTCGGGCCGGCCGAGCGCCTCGATCCAGGCGGCTTCCAGCCGGGCGCGGGCGGCGGCGGGCACGCCGGCGCGCATGATCAGGCCGAACCAGCTGTCGGAGAGCACCAGCGGGAAGCCGAGCTCCGCCATGGTCGGCACGTCCGGCAGCTCGCGCACCCGGCGTTCGGCGGAGATCGCGACGGCGCGGAGCTGGCGGGCCTGCACCGGCTGGATCATGTCCGGCAGGTTCGCGAACATGAATTGCAGCCGGCCGCCGATCAGGTCGGTATTGGCCTGCGGCGCGCCGTTGTAGGGCACGTGCGTCGCGTTCAGCCCGGCGAGCACGCGGAACTGCTCGCCGCCCAGGTGGTTCGAGGTGCCGATGCCGTAGGAGCCGAAGGCGAGACCCGGCCCGGGCCGGCGCCCGGCCGCGATGAAGCCTGCGAAATCCTCGGCGACCGCGGGATGGATCGCGAGCACGTGCGGCACCACGGTCGCCTGCACCAGCGGCACGAAGTCGCGCAGCGGGTTGTAGGGCATGCTCGGGCGCAGGGTGACGTTGGCCGCGAAGCTGTTCGCGATCATGATCATGGTGTGGCCGTCGGCGGGGGAGCGTGCGACTTCCTGGGTGCCGATCACCGTCGCACTTCCCGGCCGGTGCTCGATCACCACCGGCTGGCCGAGCGATTGCGCCAGCATCTGCTGCACGATGCGGACGACCGGGTCCATGGTGCCGCCCGGCGTGAACGGGATGATGACCCGGATCGGCTGGGTCGGCGCCCAGGCCGCCTGGCCGAGGGCTGCGGTGGGGAGGCTGGCTGCGGCCAGCAGGGCCGTGCGGCGGGTCAGGGTTCTCATGCCAGCACGTGCTCCAGCGCGATGCCGCGGCAATCCATCTCGTATTCCAGGTCGACGACCGGCGGCCGGCAGAACTGCCAGGTCAGCCCATGCCGCGCCGCGCCGCGGGCGACGAGCTCGCTCGCCAGGAACGGGTGCAGGTCGTGCACGGTATAGGCTTGCGCCGCGGTGGTCGCTGCCCAGCCGAAGCCGAGGGCGTCCATCCGCCGCTCCATCTCACCCAGCACGAAGCGCGCCTTGGCGAGCAGCCCCGCGGGCGAGAGGTCGCCGAGGGCCACCGTGTGGTCGCGGTAGTTGGATTTGCCTTCGACGGATTCGCCGCTGCCGGCGACGACGAAGGAGGGTGCTGCGTCGGCGGCCGGCACCGCGATCGCGAAGGCGTGGAAGCTGGGCTCTGCGGGCGGTGCGATCTCCGGGCAGACATTGCTGCGCGCGACGGGGTTCAGCCCGTCCTGGAAGATGCCCCATTCGGCCAGCACCGCGCCGTAGACCTGGTTGAAGTCGTGGAAGCCCTGCTCGGTGAAGGGTTCGGGGGAGCGGAGCTCGCAGGCGCAGAAGGCGGTCCTGGGACGCCCTGCGGCGTCGAGCACCGCGGCGATGCGGGCGAAGCCCGCCATCAGCGGCACCGGCTCGGCGAAGCGGAACCGCTCGATCCGGAAGCCGGGCTCGGCGGCGACGCCGCAGGAATACTGGTAGACGCCGGGCATGAAGCGGAAGCCGCCGGCGGCCACGGGGATGGTCGAAGACATGCGGGGGCACCTTTGCGCAGCCTGAACGAAGGCTGCGTCAGGTGCCCCGCCCGTGTCGAGAGGCGTCAGATCTCGATCTGCGCTTCCCGCGGAGTCAGATTTCGATCTGCGCGTCCCGCACAAGGCGCGCCATCAGCTCCCGCTGCTGGCGGACATAGGCTGCGAAGCTCGCCGGATCGCTGCCGACCGGGATGGCGCCCAGCGTCTCGAGCCGCTGCTGCACGGTGGCATCGGCGAGAGCGAACTTGATCGCGTCGTGGAAGGCGTTGACGAGCGGCGCCGGCAGGCCGGCCGGCGCGTAGAAGCCGTTCCATTCGTTCAGCTCGTAGCCCGGAAAACCCTGTTCGGCGATGGTCGGCACGTTGGGCAGCGGCGCGATGCGCGAGAGGGTGGTGACGCCGAGTGCGCGCACCTGGCCATCACGCACGAGCTGCAAACCGGACGAGACGGTGGCGAAGACGAAGGCGGTGGTGCCGGCGATCAGGTCCGGCATCGCCGCGGTGCCGCCGCGATAGGGCACGTGGGTGATGTCGAGCCCGGCGCGATTCAGGAACAGCGCGGCGGCGAGGTGCGCCGCCGTCGCATTGCCCGACGACCCGTAGGACAGCGTGCCCGGCCGCGTCTTCGCCCAGGCGACGAATTCCGGCAGCGTCCGCGCCGGCGTGCTGTTCGGCACCACCAGGATCTGCGGCAGCACCACGACCTGGCTGATCGGGGTGAAGGCGGTCGCGTAGTCGAAGGGCAGGTTGCGGATCAGGAACGGGTTCACGGTGTGCGCCAGCGCGTCGACCATGACGGTGGTGCCGTCCGGCGCGCTGCGCGCGACCTCGGCGGCGCCGAGCGAGCCGCCGGCGCCGGCGCGGTTCTCGACCACCATGGTCGCACCGAGCTTCTGGCCCATCGGCCCGGTCAGCAGGCGCGCGGTGGTGTCGATGCCGCCGCCCGGCGAATAGGGGGCGATGAAGCGGATCGGGCGGCCAAAACCCTGGGCGCGGGCGATGGCCGGCGCGGCGAGGGCTGCGCCCAGCAGGGCACGGCGGGTGGTGACGATGCTCATGTCGAGGTCCTTCCAAGTCGCCGGCTGTCTAGCAGAAGAGCGTTTACGGAAAGCGAGCATTCGCTGCACCGCAACAGAGCAGGAATGGTTCGGCCGCCGCCGCAGCATCTCCCGCCACAATGCGGCACATCCGTGACGAAGCCGCTCGCCAGGACCCGCCATCATGGCCGACATTGCCACACGCCCCGCCGCCGCCGGCACCGCCTTCTTCGGCTGGCGCGTCACCGGCGCCGCCTTCGTGGTCGCGGTCTTCGCCTGGGGGATCGGCTTCTACGGGCCGCCGGTCTTCCTGGATGCGCTGCACGGCAGCCGTGGCTGGCCGATCGCGCTGATCTCGGCCGCGATCACTGTGCATTTCCTGTGCGGGGCGGCGGTCACCGCCAATCTCGCGGCCCTGCACCGGCGCTTCGGCATCGTCGCGGTGACCCGCGCCGGCGGCCTGCTCACGGCGATCGGGCTGCTGGGCTGGGGGCTGGCGCAGGAGCCCTGGCAGCTCTTCGCGGCCACCCTGCCGAGCGGCGCCGGCTGGGCGATGACCAGCGGCGCGGCGCTGAACGCGATGATCGCGCCCTGGTTCGTCCGCCGCCGCCCCGCGGCCCTCGCCATGGCCTTCAACGGCGCCAGCATCGGCGGCGTGCTGTTCTCCCCGCTCTGGGTCGCCCTGATCGCCGCGGCGGGGTTTTCCACGGCCGCGCTGACGGTCGCGGCGGTGGTCGCGGCGGTGCTCTGGGTGCTGGCCGGCCGCTATCTCGGTCGCACGCCCGCCGCGATGGGGCTGCTGCCGGACGGCGATGCCGCGGCGACGGCGGCGGTCGCTATGCCCCGGCGGCCGGCGGCGCCGCTGACGCGCCCCTGGCGGGACCGTCGGTTCCTGACCCTGTCGGCAGGTGCGGCGCTCGGCCTCTTCGCGCAGATCGGCTTGATCGCGCAGCTTTTCTCCACACTGGTGCCGCTGCTGGGCGCGGCCGGCGCCGGCGCCACCATGGGGGCGGTGACGGCGCTCGCGATCGCCGGCCGCAGCGTGCTCGGCCTGCTGCTCCGCCCCGGCGCCGATCGCCGCTCGGTCGCCGCCGCCAATGTCGTGCTGCAGGCCTGCGGTTCGGTCGTGCTGCTGGCCGCCGGACCATCGGTGCCCCTGGTGCTGCTGGGCTGCGCCCTGTTCGGGCTCGGTCTCGGCAACGTCACCTCGCTGCCGCCGCTGATCGCCCAGGCCGAATTCGCGCCCGCCGACCTCGCCCGGGCGGTCGCGCTGGCGACCGCGATCGGCCAGGCCTGCTACGCCTTCGCACCCGCCCTGTTCGGCCTGCTGCGGGACGTCGCCGCCGGCGCGCCGCTGCTGTTCGCGGCGGCGGCGCTGTTCCAGCTCCTATCCGCCGGCATCCTGCTGCTGGGGCGCCGGCGCTGATGCCGCCACCAGATCGCGCAGCGCCGCGAGTGCTGCCGGATCCTGCCCGCGCTTCGGGACGATGATGCCGTAGACCTCGCCCAGCATGACGAAGAGGTGGTCGCGCGCCTCCTCGGCCCCGACCACGCCCGGCCAGCGATAGGTGGCGGTGAGCAGCGCGTTGTCGATCGAGACGCCCTCCGGCCCCGCCGCCAGGCGCTGCGGCCCGAGGAAGCCGTCGCGCGGGTTCCGCCCCAGCATCGTCCGCACCATGCGCCGCACCTGCCACCGGGACAGCAGCTGCGAGAGCAGGATGATCGCGGCCACCACCACCAACCCGAAGAACAGTTGTTCCGCCAGGAAGCGGGCCAGGTCCGGCGGCGGCTTCGGCTGCAGCCACAGCACCGCCCCGGCGAACCCCAAGGGGAAGCACAGCGCTGCCAGGATCGTTTGCCGCCGTCGCTGCGCCCTGAGGCGCGGCCGCTCGAAGATATGCAGGTTGAAGGCTTCGTAGTCTGCGGGCGTCACATCGTATTCGAGCCGGATCATTCGGCTTGCATGCCACGATGCGCGGAGCCCTGCCACCAAGGCATGGATCACATTGTCCAAAAACCCCATTCTCCCTGGCGATGGCCCCGCGTTCCCGCCCCGCCCCCGATCTCTTCGGTGACCCCGAAGCTCCGCCCGCCGAAGCCGAGGCGCGGCGGCCGCTCGCCGACCGTCTGCGGCCGGCATCGGTGGCCGATGTGGTCGGCCAGGACCAGTTGCTGGGCGAGGCCGGCGCCATCACCCGCATGCTGGCGCGCGGCAGCCTCTCCTCGCTGATCCTCTGGGGGCCGCCCGGCACCGGCAAGACCACCATCGCCCGGCTTCTCGCCGAAGCCGCCGGCCTCAGCTTCGTCGCCCTCTCCGCCGTCTTCTCCGGCGTCGCCGACCTCAAGCGCGCCTTCGACGAGGCGCGGCTGCGCAAGGGCGGCACCCTGCTGTTCGTCGACGAGATCCACCGCTTCAACCGTGCCCAGCAGGACGGCTTCCTGCCGGTGGTCGAGGACGGCACCGTCACCCTGATCGGCGCCACGACGGAAAACCCGTCCTTCGCGCTGAACGGCGCCCTGCTCTCCCGCTGCCAGGTCATGGTGCTGCGCCGGCTGGACGACGCCGCGCTCGAGCAACTCCTCGCTCGCGCCGAGGCGCTCACCGCGCGCCCGCTGCCGCTCGACGCCGCGGCGCGGGAGACGCTGCGCGCCATGGCGGACGGCGACGGGCGCTATTTGCTGAACCTCGCCGAGCAGCTCTTCGCCCTGCCGCCCGAGGCGCCGCCGCTCGACGTGGCCGGGCTGTCGGAGCTGCTCGCGAAACGCGCCGCGCTCTACGACAAGGACCGGGAAGAGCACTACAACCTGATCTCCGCGCTGCACAAATCGCTCCGCGGCTCGGATCCGGATGCGGCGCTCTACTGGTTCGCACGCATGCTGACCGGCGGCGAGGATCCGCGCTACATCGCGCGCCGCCTGCTGCGTTTCGCCTCCGAGGATATCGGCCTCGCCGATCCCTCCTCGCTGACCGTGACGCTCGCGGCGTGGGAGACCTATGAGCGGCTCGGTTCCCCGGAAGGGGAGCTGGCGCTGGCCCACGCCGTGCTGCATCTGGGCGCCGCGCCGAAATCCAACGCCGCCTATGCGGCCTTCGGCGCCGCGATGCGGGCGGCCAAGGAGACCGGCAGCCTGATGCCGCCCGCCCATATCCTGAACGCGCCGACCAGGCTGATGAAGACCCTCGGCTACGGCGCCGGCTACGCCTATGACCACGACGCGGAGGATGCCTTCTCCGGCCAGGACTACTTCCCCGACGGCATGCCGCGCACGCGCTTCTACCGCCCGACCGATCGCGGGCTGGAAGCGCGGATCGGCGAGCGCCTCCGCGAATGGGACCGGCTGCGGGCGGAGCGGAAGCGCCAACCGTGACGTTCGCTTCCGTCCTCTGGGTCGCCGCCGGCGGCGCGCTCGGCTCCGTTGCGCGCTACCTCGTCTCGGTCTGGGCGGTGCTGCAATGGGGCGCAGCCTTCCCCTGGGGGACGCTGATCGTCAACGTCCTCGGCAGCGCCGCGATCGGCGTGCTCGGCGGCATCGGCCTCTCCGGCGACCTCCGGCTGTTCCTGATCACCGGCATCCTCGGCGGCTTCACCACCTTCTCGGCCTTCTCGCTGGAGACCGGGGTGCTCTGGGACCGCGCGCCCTGGCTCGCCGTCGCCTATGTCGCGGCCTCGCTGATCCTGGGCCTCTCGGCCTTCGCCCTCTGCTTCTGGCTCGCGCGGCGCTGACGGCCGGCCCGGATATCTCGCCGGGTATGCCGGCGATCGCGCCGGGATTGGTGGTGCCTGGTGTTTTCGCGGCACGGAGCCAAGACAGGTTGTCTTGGCGAGTACCGCGGAGCGCCAGGCGCCGCCAAGACCAAGCGAGCGTCGGTGTACCGGCGAGATATCCGGGCTACATACAGGCATGACCATCACCACCCGCCAGGTTGAACCCGGCGATGCCGAGGCCCGGCTCGACCGCTGGTTCCGCCGCCACTACCCGCAACTCTCCCAAGGCGCGCTGCAGAAGATGCTGCGCACCGGCCAGGTCCGTGTCGACGGCAAGCGCGCCGAAGCCAATACAAGGCTCGCCGCCGGGCAGGAGATCCGCATCCCGCCGCTGCCCGACGCGCCGCCGCCCGCCGCCCGCGGCGAACGCTTCGTCTCCGACCACGACGCCAAGGACCTGATCCAGAGCGTGCTGTACCGCGACGACAGCGTCATCGCGGTCAACAAGCCCTACGGCCTGCCGGTGCAGGGCGGCCCCGGCATCAAGCGCCACCTCGACGGCATGCTCGACGCCCTCCGCTTCGGGTCGGAACACCGCCCGCATCTGGTCCACCGGCTCGACCGCGACACCACCGGCGTGCTGCTGCTCGCCCGCAACCCCCGCGCCGCGGCGAAGCTCGCGAGCGCCTTCCGCTCCCGCGACGCCGAGAAAACCTACTGGGCGATCACCGTCGGCCGCCCCGACATCCTGGAAGGCCGCATCGACCTGCCGCTCGACAAGATCGGCGGCCCGCGCGGCGAACGCGTCGCGCCCGTGGAAGACGGGCAGGGCGTGCACGCCGTCACCTACTACCGCGTCATGGACATGGCCCAGAAACGCGCCGCCTGGCTGGAGCTGCAGCCCCACACCGGCCGCACCCACCAGCTCCGTGTCCACGCGGCCTCCGCCCTCGGCTGCCCGATCCTGGGCGACGGCAAGTACGGGCAGGCCAGCGCGCATATCGAAGGGCTCTCCGGGCAGCTCCATCTGCACGCACGCGCGATCACCCTGCCGCACCCGGATGGCGGCACGATCAGCGTCGCGGCGCCGCTGCCGCCGCATATGAAGGCCAGCTTCGAATTCCTGGGCTTCGACCGGCCGCGGACGCCGAAGCCGAAGCGGAGCGGGTGAAGCGCCGGGGCGCTGCCCCGGACCCCGGCAAGAACCTCAGGTTCTTGCATCTCCGGTCACGTGGTACGATTTTAATTGCGTGAAGGGGTTTTTTGCTCCGGGGGCGAATTATGCGCAGGATCCAGGCGATCAGCGTCACATTGCCGGACGACATGCTCGACATGGTCAGGGCAAAGGTCGCTGCCGGCGAATACGCCTCCGAGAGCGAGGTTGTCCGTGACGGGCTGCGGGCCCTTTGGGCGCGTGATGCGGCTGTCGAAAAATGGCTGCAGGAAGAAGTGGCCGTCGAACATGCCGCTTACCTGAAGGATCCTTCCGACATCTTGTCGGCCGAGGATGTCTTCGCGCGTCTGCGCGACGGTTACGCGCGACCTGATGCCAAAGACCGTTAGCCTTGTCTTCAGACGAAAGGCTTTGGCCGATCTTCTCGCCCTCCGGACGCATATTGCCGAGAATGCCGGCCACGACCGCGCCGGCATCTTTGTCGCGCGTATCGAAGATCATTGCCGCAGCCTGACCCTGTTTTCGAAACGGGGCGCGACACGCGCCGGATTCTCTCCAGGCGTACGTATCGCCCCATTTCGCCGGCAAGCGATCATCGCCTACATCGTCGACGAAGCGCGCGATCGCCTCATCGTTCTGCGCGTGTTCGGCGCAGGGCAGGACTACGATGCGGCGCTGCGCTCCGACGATGATGATGCAGACGCGCCCGACTGACGCGCCGCCGTCTCATCGGCCGACCTTCACCACCAGCTTGCCGAAATTCTCGCCCTTCAGCAGGCCGATGAAGGCGGCCGGCATCTTCTCGATGCCGTCGACCACATCCTCCCGCCAGCGCAACTGGCCGGCGCCCATCCAGCCGAGCATCTCGGTGCGGAACCGCGCATAGCGCTGCCAGCCGGCGTCGCTCACGATGAAGCCCTGGATGCGCAGCCGCTTGCGCACCACGGGACCGAGATTGGGACCGACCGGTGCGCCGGCGGCATCCGCGCCCGGCGCCTCGTTGTACTGCGCGATCATGCCGCACATCACCATGCGGCCGTAGTCGCGGAAACGCGGGAACACCGCCGCCTGCACCGCGCCGCCGACATTCTCCCAATAGACGTCGATGCCCTCGGGGCAGGCGGCATCGAGCTGCGTCGCGAGGTCGCCGCGATGGTCGACCGCGGCATCGAAGCCGAGCTCGTCACGGATGAAGGCGCATTTCGCTGCACCCCCGGCGATGCCGACCACCCGCGCGCCGCGCAGCTTCGCGATCTGGCCGACGACCTGGCCGACGGCGCCGGAAGCGGCACTCACCACCACCGTCTCGCCCGTCTTGGGCTGGCCGATATCCTCGAGCCCGACCCAGGCGGTCAGTCCTGGCATGCCGAGCACGCCGACATTGGCCGAAAGCGGCGCCTCCTTGGGGTCGACCTTGATCAGCCGCGACCCCGCGACGGCGCTGAACTGCTGCCAGCCGAAGGCATTGGTCACATGCTCGCCCGGGGCGAAGCGCGGATCGCGGGACGCGACGACCTCGCCGACCGCCGCCGCTTCCATCACCGCCCCGATCGCGACCGGCTGCGCATAGGATTTCGCGTCCGACATCCGGCCGCGCATATAGGGGTCGAGCGAGACGAAACGGTGCCGCACCAGCACCTCGCCCGCCGCGGGCTCCGGCACCGGGCCGGCGCTGACCTCGAAATCCTCCGGCACCGGCGCACCCTGCGGGCGGCGCTTCAGCAGGACGCGCAGATTGGTCTCGGCCATGGTTGGATCTCCTTCTCGCGCCATCCTGGCGTGGGAGAGGCCGGACGGCGAGGGGGGGGAGCCGTCAACCCTCGTCGCGCTTCGCCCGTTCGGCCTCTCGTAGCCAGTCCTCGGTCGTCTTCGTGATCGGCCGCGCGGGGCCGGCATAGGGATCGAAGCCGCCTTCCGTCGCCTCGGCCACCCGGCAATTCTCGCACATCTCCAAGATGCGGAGCCGCGCCGGATCGGCGAACATCCAATGCGCGGCGAGCTTCGCCTTCACCTGCGCGATGCTGCCCGCGGTGCCGAACGGCTTTTCGCAGCGGATGCAGGCGAAGGGCGCTTCCTCCTTCACCACCACCGGCTGCCGCGCCTCTGTCGAAAAACTCAGCCGCGGCTCCAGCGTGATCACCTTCTCCGGGCAGGTCGCGACGCAGAGGCCGCATTGCACGCAGGCATCCTCGAGGAAGCGAAGCTGCGGCGAATCCGGATTGGCGCTGAAGGCGCCGGTCGGGCAGACGCCGGTGCAGGCGAGGCAGAGCGTGCAGCCCTCCGCCGCCACCCGCGCCAGGCCGAAGGGCGAGGCCGGCGGCAGCGCGACCTCGGCGACGCCGCCGCCCGCGGCGCGATGCAGCGCCGACAGCGCCGCGCGCAGGATCTCCCGCGGCGCGCCGATCGGCAGGAACGCCTCCGCCGCGGCAATGCCCTCGATCCGCGGCAGGGCGGAGAGCGCTTCGCCGAGCGCGAAGGGATCGTCGGTCTCGATCGCCGTCGCGCGCAGCGCCGCATGGTCGAGGCCGAGCCCGCCGAGCACCGCCGCCGCCTGGTCGAGCAGGCGGAACAGACCTTCGCTGCCATGCGGGCGCCTGGCCGGCAGCAGCAGCCTGATCGCGCCCGCGCCCCAGGCGAGGGCGCCGAGCAGCAGGCCGAGATCGACCGCCGTCACCTCGTTCACCCGGAGCGGCAGCACCGATGCCGGCAACCCGTCGCCCTGCCGCGCCAGCGCATCGAGCAGCGCTTCGCCGTGTGCGGCGTCGTGCAGCAGCACCACGCCGGCGCTGCCGTCGGCATCCCTGTACGCGAGCAGCATCCGCCGCAGCCGCCGCGCCATGGCGTCGGCCGGCGGCAGCGCATATTGCGCGGCGCCGGTCGGGCAGACCGCGGCGCAGGCGCCGCAGCCGGCGCAGATCTCGGCACTGATCGCGACACTCTCGCGGCCCGGCGTGATGGCGCCGGTCGGACAGAGATCCAGGCACCGCGTGCAGCCGGTGCGCCGGTTGCGGCCATGCGCGCAGAGCCCGGCATCGAAGGTGACGAAGCGCGGCTTGTCGAAGCGTCCGACCAGTTCCGCCGCCGTGCGCGCGAGCTCGGCGATCGCCGCGCGGTCGCCCGGATCGGCGCGCAGATAGCCCTGCCGCGTCGCATGGAACAGCGGCGCCCCACCGGTGAGGTCGATCAGGATGTCGCAGCGGCTGGTCGCGCCGTCGCGCGCCGGCCCCCAGGCATAGGCGTCGCGGGACGACGGGCGCGGCATCGCATAGCCATCGATCGAAAGCTCGAAGGCGCCGAGCCAGCCAGTCCCCGCCCGCACCCGGCCGCGCAGCACCGGATACTCGGTGGCGCCGCGCGGCGCCACCGGCTCCGCGCCGGTCAGCAGCACGGTCAGGTCCAGCCGGTCCTTCAGCATCTCCGCGAGGTCGAGCGCCGCCGCGTCGCGGCCGAGAATCAGCGTGACGCCCTCGCTTGAGAGCGGCGTCAGCGGAACCGGCGGCATGGGCTCGGCTGCCGCGGCCAGGATCGCCGCCATCTTCGGGCCGGCGCGCCGCGCCTCCCGCGACCAGCCCGCATGCTCGCGGATATTGGCGAAGGTGAGGGGGACGTCGCTGCCGGCATCCTCGGCGGCCTCGCGGAACAGCGGCGCCTGCGCGGTGCAGGCGACGGTGATCGGCTGTCCTTCCGCGAGCGCCGCGGTGAAGCGCTCCATCTGGCCGAGGCAGAGCTGCTCGGCGCTCCGCGGGGCGGCGCCGCAGCCGCGCGCGATCGCGCCCGCATCCAGCGGCATCGTATCCTCGCAACTGCAAACGAATACCGTCCGCGTTTCGCCCATCCGGCTTCCCCAGCACCCCGACCCGGCCATATAGACGCTTGTTCAGAGAGAGGACACGCCCGCTTGCCGTCCGGCCTGCCCGTGCTGCCGCCCGTCTTCGATCCCATCCTGCACCTGCGCGAGGGGCAGGATGCAATGCGCCGCGCCGTGGCACTGGCGCCGGAGAAAGGCGCCGGCTGCCTGGTCTGGGCGAGCGGGCTCGACCATGTGGAAGCGGCCGTGGTGCTGGAGCCGGAGCGGATTCTCACCGCCGCCCGCCCGGCGCTGCTCTGCGCCGCCAATGCGCTCGGCGATGCGCTGGCGGCGATCGGCGCGCCGGAGATCCCGATCGCGATCCGCTGGCCGGCGGAGATTCTGCTGAACGGTGCCGAGGTGGCGCGCCTCACGCTCGCCGAACCCGCCGGCGTGTCGGAGGATGCGGTACCGGACTGGCTGGTCGCCGGCTTCACGCTCCGCCTCGGCTTCGCGCCAGGGCATGAGGGCGGGCGCGATCCGGACCGCACCGCGCTCCGCGAGGAAGGCGAGCCGGAGGTCGAGGCAACCGACATCGTCGCGGGCTGGGCGCGGCATCTGATGGCGAACATGGCGGAATGGCAGGCGCCCGACGGCGGCCGCCGGCTGGCCGAGAAATACCTGGCGCGGCTGGAGCATGCGCCCTGGCAGGACGGGGCGCGGCGTGGCCTGGATCCGGTCTCGGGCGACCTGGTGCTGGACCGCGACGGCCGGCGCGACCGCATCCCGCTCGCGGCCGCGCTGGAGAAGGCGGCATGATCCTGCTGCCGCGGACGCTCCGTCTCGACGCCTCCGACACGCTGATCTTCGACCGCGCGGCCGCGCCTGGCGAATGGGCGGTGCCGGGCGGCTTCCATTTCTGGGAGGAGGATGCGGCCGCACTCGCCGGCAAGCCTCTGCAGGCCTTCCGCGCCGGCTTCCTCGGCCTCGGCTCCTTCGGCTGGTCGACCCTGGTCGAGGTCGCGGAGGCGACGCCGGAGCAGCGCGAATCGGCGTTCACCGCGCTCGCGGGCCATATCCGCGCGGCATTCGGCGCGCCGGACGACGCCGCGGCACGCGCCGCCGCCGCGGAGGAGATCGCCTTCGCGGAAGGCCTTTGCGAGCATGCGCCGGGCACCGTGCTGGCGCTCACCCGCAGCCTGGAGGAGGGCGCCGTGCGGGAGCGCTTCCGCACCCTGCATCGCCGCCCGGCCGACCGGGATGCGCTGCCGGTCTTCGCGGTGGTGGCGATGGAGGAGGAGGCGCCGCTGCACCCCGACCTCACCCGCCTCGCGGAAGGTGGCCGTCGATGACGGCGCTGATCCCGGGCGATTTCTGGGTCGCCTCCGGCCATCACCTCTGCGACCGCGACGAGGCCGGGCGGATGGTCGCGACCGACGACCTCTGGCGCGCCTTCCTCGCCCGGCCGGAGCTGCTGCCGCCGGAGGAGGCCTGCGACGCCGAACGCGCATTGTTTGACCGGTTGCGCGACGCGCCGATGGGCGAGGTGCCGGCGTTGGCGCTCGCCGCCATCGCGGATGCCGATGCGCGGGAGAACTGGCAGGTCTTCCTGGGCTTCCGCGACCGCGTCACCGCACACCCGACGCTGGAAGCCGCCTGGCTCGCGCTGTTCCAGGGCGGCGTCGGCGGCATCCCGCCGATCTTCCTCCAGATGCTGACCCATCTCGTCGCGCGCGCGGCGCTGGACGGCGTCGGCGATCCCTTCACGCTCCGCGCCGGCGAGCTGCTGTTCCGCACCCAGCGCGCCGCCATCCACCAGGGTGCGCTGCTGCTGGCGGATGAGGAGGTGGTCGCGATGCGCGCCGCCGATGGCGGCTTCGGGCCGCTCGGGCAATTGCTGGTCGAAGCCGGCGCGCCGCCGCGCGAGGTGGAGCTCGACGTATTGTCGGAGGCGAACGGCCACGCCTATGCCGGGCGCTCCGATGCGCATGACATGGCGCTCGACGTCGCGGAAGGCCGGCCCGGGCAGGAGGGGCTGGCGCGGGCGCTGGAGCGTTTCGTGCTGCACCTGTTCGGCGAAGCGGTCGCGATCCGCGCCGTGCCGGTGATCGAGGACCGGGACTGGAGCTGGCATGTCGGGCTGGATGCGGAAGCGACCGCGATCGCCAACGAGCTCTGGCGCGGCAAGCGGGTGAAGCAGGCGCGGCTGGCGCGCATCCTCTGGCTCGGCGTGCTCGACTTCGCCGATCAGGCACGGGTGCTGCCGCGGGTCGCGGGCCGGCCGGTCTACCTGGCACTCGCGATGGATGCCGGCAACCGGCTGCGGATGAAGCCGCAGAACCTGGTCTCCGGCCTGCCGCTGATCGCACGCGAGCAGGCGTCATGACGCTGGTCATCCCCGGTTCCCTGCACATCCCGGTCGCGGTGATCGTGGAGCGGCGGCGCGGCATCACCCCCTGGCAGGACTGGGTCTGGCGCGCGGTCGGCGTGCAGGAGGATGCGCCGGAGTTGCCGGCCTGGACCTTGCTCCGCGACGACGGCGACCGGGCGCTGTTCCATGCCGGCATGGCGGAGCTGGCGCTCTACCCGACCGACACCAGCAACTACCTGCACAACCTGCAATCGGCGGAGCCGCGGCTCTGGGTCGTGCTGCGCGACGGCGACAGCCCGACCGGCCTCGTGCTGCACGCCGCGACCGTCGATGCCGGCGAGGCGCATCTCTACGCCGATACCGGCTCCGACATCGTCGACGCGCTGCCGATGCCGCCGGCGTTGCGCGACGCGGTCGAGACCTTCGTCGCGAAGCACCATGTCGAGCGCGCATTCCACAAGCGCAAGCGCGACCGGCAGGACACCGATTCCCTCGGCGCCCGCCCCGGCGGCCGGCGCGCCGCGGAGGACGAGGATGAGTGAGGAAGGCTTCCTCTCCCGCTGGTCGCGCCGCAAGCAGGCGGTCGCGCGCGGCGCTGCGCCGGCCGAGCCGGTGCCGGAGGCCGTGCCGGTCGCGGCGCCGCCCGCCGAGGAGCCGCCCTTCGACATCGCCTCCCTGCCGTCGATCGAGAGCCTGACCGCCGCCAGCGACGTCCGCGCCTTCCTTGCCCGCGGCGTACCGCAGGCGCTGCAGCGCGCCGCGCTCCGCCGCATCTGGTCGCTCGATATCGGCATCCGCGACTATGTGGGGCCGGCCGATTACGCCTGGGACTTCAACGCGCCGGACGGCATCCCGGGCTTCTCGCTCAACCTCTCCGGCGATATCGGCAAGCTGCTCGCCCAGGCGATCGGCGCGGCGCCGGAGCCGGAGCCGGCCGAGCCCGAACCCGAAGCCGCGGCGCCATCGGCCGATGCCGCGCCGGCGCCCGAGCCGCCACCCGAGCCGCTCGTCATCGCGGCGGCACCTGATCCGGTGCCGCCTGAACCGGAGCCGGAACCCGTGCCGATGCGCCGGCACGGTTCGGCGGTGCCGACGTGAATATGCGAGTCGTTCTCAAGTAACGGCGCCCATCTCTCGCGCTGCGGATGCACAGCAACTTCCTTGAGCGCCGCCATTGTTTATGGGATGACAGACGCGAAGTCCGACCAGGATGATCGGATACGAGCGAGGCAGGCCCAGCCGGGAAAAGCGGGGGCCGCCAGGACGAGGGACGGCGCCATCAGCACGATGCAGGATTCTGCGGTGATCGACAGGCTGGATGCCGAACGCGCGCGCCTCTTCGCGTTGCTCGGGCGCCTGCTGTCGGGGCCGCCCGATGCCGCGCTGCTGGCCGGGCTGCGGCACTTGCCGGGCGGCGACACCCCGCTCGGCCGTGCGCTCGCGGCACTCGCGGACGCCGCCGAACGGCATGCGCCGGAGGCGATCGAGACCGAGCATTTCGACCTGTTTATCGGGCTCGGCCGCGGCGAGCTGCTGCCGTATGCGAGCTACTACCTCACCGGCTTCCTGCACGAACGGCCGCTGGCGGAGCTGCGCGCGACGCTCGCGCGCATCGGCGCCCGCCGCGCGGAGGCGGTGCCGGAGCCCGAGGACCATCTCGGCTTCGTCTGCGAAGTGATGGCCGGCCTGATCGAAGGCCGCTTCGAGGGCGACCCGGCGGCGTTCTTCGCACGTCACATCCAACCTTGGGCCGGGCGCGCCTTCGCCGATCTGGAGGGTGCCGTCGTGGCGCGCTTCTATCGGCCGGTCGGCGCCCTCGGCCGCATCGCCATCGAGATCGAGACGGCGGCGGCGGAGCTGCCGGCCTGATGAAGGAAGAACGCATGAGCCGGAACGACAAGGTTTCCGAACGCCGGGGCTTCCTGCGCAGCCTCGGTATCGGCGCCGCGGCGGCGACCGCGGCCGCGGTTCCCGCCGCCGCGCAGCGCGCCGACCAGGTGCCGTCCGGTCAGGCGCGGAAGGAGAACGAGGCCGACCGCCTCCGCGCGCGCTACCGCGTCACCGAGGACGTCGCCGCCTTCTATCGCACCAACCGCTACGAATACTGAGCGTCGGATGATCGGAGGGCCGGACGGCCCGGAGATCTGAATCCGACGCTCAACTTACTTGGGGGATAGGCGATCATGTTGATCAAGCGCTCCGACGGCCGCGCCACCAGGCAGCGGCTGGCCTCCGCCTATCAGGGGCTTTCGGCGGGCGGGCTCGACCGCCGCGCCTTCCTGCGCCAGGCGGGCGTCGCCGGTGCCGGGCTCGGCGTGCTCGGCAGCCTTTCGACCGGCCGGGTCGAGGCCGCCGGCGCGATGGGCGTGCTCGATGCCGGCAAGCCGGTGACGCGGATCAAGAACATCTGCACCCATTGCTCGGTCGGCTGCACCGTCACCGCCGAGGTGCAGGACGGCGTCTGGGTCGGGCAGGAACCCTCCTGGGACAGCCCGATCAACCGCGGCACGCATTGCGCCAAGGGCGCCTCGGTGCGCGAGCTGGTGCATGGCGACCGCCGCCTGAAATACCCGATGAAGCTGGTGAACGGCGCCTGGCAGCGGCTGAGCTGGGACACGGCGCTGTCCGAGATCGCCGACCGCATGATGGCGATCCGCCAGGCCTCCGGCCCGGATTCCGTCTTCCTGCTCGGCAGCGCCAAGTTCTCGAACGAAGGCGCCTACCTGTTCCGCAAGTTCGGCGCCTTCTGGGGCACCAACAGCGTCGACCACCAGGCGCGCATCTGCCATTCGACCACGGTCGCGGGTGTTGCGAACACCTGGGGCTATGGCGCGATGACGAACAGCTACAACGACATCCGCAATTCCCGCACCATGATCATCATGGGCGGCAACCCCGCCGAGGCGCATCCGGTCTCCTTGCAGCACGTGCTGTCGGGCAAGGAGATCAATCGCGCCAACCTGATCGTCATCGACCCGCGCTTCACCCGCACCGCCGCGCATGCGACCGAATTCGTCCGCATCCGCCCGGGCACCGACATCCCGATCATCTGGGGCCTGCTCTGGCACATCTTCGAGAATGGCTGGGAAGACAAGCAGTTCATCGAACAGCGCGTCTTCGGCATGGAGAAGGTGCGGGCCGAGGTCGCCAAGTGGAACCCGCAGGAATGCGAGCGGGTCACCGGCGTGCCGGCGGCGCAGATGCGGAAGGTCGCCGAGCTCTTCGCGACCCAGAAGCCCGCGACGCTGATCTGGTGCATGGGAGCCACCCAGAAGACCGTCGGCACCGCCAACGTCCGCGCCTATTCCATCCTGCTGCTGGCGACCGGCAATGTCGGCGCGGCCGGCACCGGCGCCAACATCTTCCGCGGCCATTGCAACGTGCAGGGGGCGACCGATTTCGGCCTCGATGTCACGACGCTGCCTGCCTATTACGGGCTCGATGAGAATGCCTGGCGGCATTGGTGCCGGGTCTGGGACGTCTCCTACGAATCCATGCTCGCGCGCTTCGACAGCAAGACGATGATGGAAGCGCCCGGCATCCCGACCACCCGCTACTTCGATGCGGTGACCCTGCCGAAGGACCAGGTGGCGCAGCGCGACACGCTGAAGGGCATGGTGGTCTTCGGCCATGGCGGCAACACCGTCACCCGCATGCCGGAAGCGAAGAAGGGGCTGGAAAAACTCGACCTGCTGGTCGTCGTCGACCCGCACCCGACCTCCTTCGCGATGCAGTCCGACCGGCGCGACGGCACCTACCTGCTGCCAGCCTGCACCCAGTTCGAGTGCGACGGGTCGCGCACCTCGTCCAACCGCTCGGCGCAATGGGGTGCGCAGGTCGTCAAGCCGATCTTCGAATCGAAGAACGACTACGAGATCATGTACCGCCTGGCCGGCGCGCTGGACGCTGCGGCGGAGAAGCGGAACATGCCGGTCCGCTTCCGGGCGGAGATGTTCAGGCCCTACGAGATCCGCGACAACGCGCCGACCGCGGAGAGCATCCTGCGCGAGATCAACCGCGGCAGCCTCTCCACCGGCTATTCCGGCATCTCGGCGGAGCGGCTCAAGCTGCACATGCAGCACCAGGACAAGTTCGACCTGGTGACGCTGCGGGCCAAGCCCGATGCGCCGGCTGCGATCCGCGGCGATTTCTACGGCCTGCCCTGGCCCTGCTTCGGCACGCCGGAGATGCGCCACCCGGGCAGCCACATCCTCTACAACACCAGCCTGCACGTGAAGGAAGGTGGCGGCGTCTTCCGCGCCCGCTTCGGCGTGGAGCGCGAGGGCAAGACGCTGCTTGCGGAAGGCAGCTATTCCCGGGGCTCCGAGATCCGCGACGGCTATCCGGAATTCACCGTGGCGGTGCTGAAGCGCCTCGGCTGGTTCGACGAGCTGACGGCGGCGGAGAAGGCCAGCATCGATCGGCATTTCGGCCCCAACATCGACCGCGCGAGCTGGGCGACCGACATCTCCTGCGGGATCATCCGCGTCGCCATGGAGCATGGCTGCGTCCCTTACGGGAACGGCAAGGCGCGCGCCGATGCCTGGAACCTGCCGGACCCGATTCCGGTGCATCGGGAGCCGATCTACACGCCGCGCACCGACCTGATCGCGCAATACCCGACGCTGCCCGACCGGCGCGGCTTCCGCCTGCCGCATCTCGGCCAGAGCGTGCAGAACCGCTCGCGCGAGATCGCGCCCAACTTCCCGATCGTGCTCACCTCCGGCCGGCTCGTGGAATACGAGGGCGGCGGCGAGGAAACGCGCTCCAACCGCTGGCTGGCGGAGCTGCAGCAGGACATGTTCGTGGAGATCAACCCGGCCGACGCCGCCTCGCGCAACATCGCCGACGGCGCCTGGGTCTGGGTGCGCGGGCCGGAAAGCGACAGCCGCGCGAAGGTGAAGGCGCTGGTGACGGAGCGCGTCGGCCGCGGCGTCGCCTTCATGCCCTTCCACTTCGCGGGCTGGTTCCAGGGCGAGGACCGGCGCGGCAAGTACCCCGCCGGCACCGACCCGATCGTGCTCGGCGAAAGCGTCAACGCCGTCACGAGCTACGGCTACGACCCGGTGACCTTCATGCAGGAAACCAAGGTCACCCTCTGCCAGATCAGCGCCGCGTAAGGGAGGCTCAGCATGGCCCGCATGAAGTTCCTCTGCGACAGCGACCGCTGCATCGAATGCAATGCCTGCGTCACCGCCTGCAAGAACGAGCACGAGGTGCCCTGGGGCATCAACCGCCGCCGCGTCGTCACCATCAATGACGGCAAGCCCGGCGAGCGCTCGATCTCGATGGCCTGCATGCATTGCACCGACGCGCCCTGTGCGGCGGTCTGTCCGGTCTCCTGCTTCTACACGACCGCGGATGCGATCGTGCTGCACGACAAGGACCTCTGCATCGGGTGCGGCTACTGCTTCTACGCCTGCCCCTTCGGCGCACCGCAGTATCCGCGGGTCGGCAATTTCGGCAGCCGCGGCAAGATGGACAAGTGCACCTATTGCGCCGGCGGCCCGCAGCAGGACAACACCGCGGCCGAATACACCCAGTACGGCGCCAACCGCATCGCCGAAGGCAAGCTGCCGCTCTGCGCCGAGATGTGCTCGACCAAGGCGCTGCTCGCCGGCGACGGCGACATGATCGCCCAGATCTACCGCGAACGCGTGCAGCGCCGCGGCTACGGCTCCGGCGCCTGGGGCTGGCGCACCGCCTATCGCGAGACGGTGACGATCTGATGCGCGCGCTTCGTCCTCTGCTCCTCGCGCTGCTCCTCGCCTTCGGCGGCGCGCTCGGCGCCGCCGCGCAGGCGCCGGCACCGACCCCGCTCAGCGACCGCGGCCAGCCCCAGGCCGATGAGCTCGAGCTGCTGCGCGCCCTGCAAGGCGGCCCCATCACCGGTCGCATCAGTATCCCGAACCAGCAGGCGGCGGTGCTGATCCAGCCCGCCGGCCGCGACTGGCGCGCCTTCCACAACCGCACCCTCGCCTGGGTCGGCGGCGTCGCGGTGCTCGGCGTGCTCGCGCTGCTGACCGTGTTCTTCCTGGTCCGCGGCCGCGTCCGCATCGCCGGCGGCCGCTCCGGCCGCACCCTGCTGCGATTCAACCTGATCGAGCGTGCCAATCACTGGATGGTCGCCGGCTGCTTCATCGTGCTGGGGCTGTCCGGCCTCAACCTCACCTTCGGGCGGCATCTGCTGCTGCCGGTGATCGGGCCGGACGCCTTCACCGCCGTCTCGCAATGGGGCAAGTACGCGCACAACTACCTGGCCTTCCCCTTCACCCTTGGCCTGGTGCTCATGCTGCTGCTGTGGGTGAAGGACAACATCCCGAACCGCCGCGACCTGACCTGGATCCGCCAGGGCGGCGGGATCGTCGGCAACCATCATCCGCCGGCGGCGCGCTTCAATGCCGGGCAGAAAGTGGTGTTCTGGATCACCATTCTCGGCGGCGGCGCCGTCGCCGTCTCCGGCTATTTCCTGATCTTCCCCTTCGTCGCGACCGGCATCGCCGGCATGCAGCTCTCCCACATCATCCACAGCATCCTCGCGGTGCTGATGGTGGCAGCGATGCTGGCGCACATCTACATCGGCACGCTCGGGATGGAGGGTGCCATCGATGCCATGGGCACCGGCCAGGTCGACCTGAACTGGGCGCGCGAACACCACTCCCTCTGGGTCGAGAAGGAGATGGCGAAGGGCCGCGACGCGCCGGCCCCGGGCGGCGCGAAGCCGGTGTGACATCGCCCCCGTTCGGGGTCATATGGAAGGCGGCCGCCGGAAACGGGGGCCGCCTTTTTTCGTCCGAGAGGGGTGCATGCGCATCATCGGCCTCGCCGGCTGGAGCGGCGCCGGCAAGACCACGCTGCTGGTCAAGCTGATCCCGGCGTTGACCGCGCGCGGCATTTCGGTCTCGACGCTCAAGCACGCGCATCACCGCTTCGACGTCGACCAGCCGGGCAAGGACAGCTACGAGCACCGCGCCGCCGGGGCGCGCCAGGTGCTCGTCGCCTCCGAGAACCGCTGGGCGCTGATGACCGAGCTCCGCGGCGCACCGGAACCGCCGCTCCGCGCCCTGATCGCCCAGCTTTCGCCGGTCGACCTCGTGATCGTCGAAGGCTTCAAGCGCGATCCGCATCCGAAGATCGAGGTCCACCGCGCGGCGAACGCCAAGCCCTGGCTGCATCCCGAGATGCCGGGGATCGTGGCCGTCGCGGCCGATGCGACGCCGCCGGGTGCCCTGCCCTATGCCGACCTCGACGACGTCGCCGCCATCGCGGCGCTGGCGCTCCGCCACGCGGCCGGACCCGCGCAGATCTGGGACAGTTTCTGATGGCCCAGCTCACCGACGACTGCTTCGCCTTCGGCGGCACGCTGATGAGCGTCGACGAAGCGGAAGCGCTGATCGCCGCCCGCATCCCGCCTTTGCCCGGCGAGATCACCATCCCGCTCCGCGTCGCCGCCGGCCGCATCCTGGCGCGCGACCTGCTGGCGCCGCTCCCGCTGCCGCCTTTCTTCAACAGCGCCGTCGACGGCTACGCCTTCCGCCACGCCGACCTCGAACCGGGCGGCCCGACCCCGCTCGCGATCCTGGGCAGGATCGCCGCCGGCGACGCCGCACCCGCCCTCGGCCCACGGCAGGCCGCCCGCATCTTCACCGGCGCGCCGATGCCGGACGGCGCCGACAGCGTGCTGATGCAGGAGGACGCGCAGGTCGAAGGTGCCAACCTCCTCGTGCCCCCTGGCCTCAAGCGCGGCGCCAATGCCCGCCCGGCCGGCGAGGACGTCGCCGCCGGCGCCCTCGCGCTTTCCGCCGGCCGTCGCCTCGACGCGCCGGCGATCGGCCTCGCCGCCGCGCTCGGCCTCACCACCCTGCCGGTCACGCCGCGCCCGCGCATCGGCGTCTTCTCGACCGGCAATGAGCTCGCCGAGCCCGGCACCGTCCTCGGCCCCGCCGCCACCTACGACAGCAACCGCTTCACGCTGCTGGCCATGCTCGCCAACCTGCCGGTCGAGCCGCACGACCTCGGCATCCTCCCCGACCACCCGACCGCGACCGCCGAAGCCCTCGCCATCGCCGCCGCCGCTCACGACCTGCTGCTGACAACCGGCGGCGTCTCCACCGGCGAGGAAGACCACGTCCGCGCCGCCATCGAAGGCGCCGGGCGCCTCGTCTTCTGGCGCCTCGCGATCAAGCCCGGACGTCCGGCCGCCATGGGCATCATCGGCGGCACGCCGGTGATCGGCCTGCCCGGAAACCCGGTCGCCGCCGTCGTCACCTTCCTCCACCTCGCCCGCCCGCTCGCCCTCCGCCTCGCCGGCGCGACGCCCCGCCCGCTGCCCCGCTTCGCCGCCACCTCCGGCTTCGCCTACCGCAAGAAAGCCGGCCGCCGCGAATACGTCCGCGTCACCCTGCGCCCGGGCGAGGACAGCCTGCCGATCGCCGAGAAATTCCCCCGCGAAGGCGCCGGCCTGCTGTCTTCCCTTACGCAATCGGACGCCTTCGTCGAGCTGCCGGAACCGGTCACCGAAGTGGCGCCGGGGGATCGGCTGAGCGTGCTGCCATTCGCGGGGCTTGGGATGTAGGGATGTCCCGGTGAAGGCTCTGCCTTCCCCGGAGCCCCCTTCGCTGTGAGGGCACCAAGTGAAGCAGGTCAAGGAGCCTCCAGGCTCCTTGTGGGAGGGGTTCGGGGAGGGCAAAGCCCTCCCCGAGGACGCCCTACAATCTCACGCCCTGCGTCTGGAACGCATTCTCCGCCGTCCGCTGCACTTCGGTGTCCAGCACGAAGGCGGCGCCGATGGCGAGGAGGATGGCGAGGGTGGTGCCGACCAGGAAGGCCTTCATGGGTGTGGGCTCCGGTGCGCAGACGTCATGGTTTGGATATGGCGCGCTGCCGGGAGGCTCGCAAGAGAATCTCGGCTTCGGCGAGGTCGTCGGGCGTGTTGGCGTTGAAGAAGGGGTCGATGGGGTCGGTGGGCCAGGTGGCTTCGGCGATGCCGTGGCGGGCGGTCCAGCGGTCGATCTTGCGTTCGCCGGCGGCGAGTGCGGCGCGGAGGGCGTCGCGGAGGGTGACGGGCCAGAGGCCGATGGGCGGGTGGCTCCAGCTGCCGGAGCGGGCGCAGGCGAGGGGCGTGTTGGCGGCGCGGCGGGCGGCATCGAGGCGGGCGACGAGGTCGTGCGGGATGAAGGGGCTGTCGCCGGGGATGGAGGCGATGGCGTCGAAGCCGAGGCTGGCGGCCCAGTCGAGGCCGGCGAGGATGCCGGCGAGCGGGCCGGGGTTGTCCGGCATGCCGTCGGGGATCACCGGCAGGTCGTAGGTTGTGAAGCGGGATGGGTCGCCGTTGGCGTTGATGGCGATGCGCGCGACCTGGGGTGCGAGGCGCGCGAGGGCGTGGTCGAGGAGGGGGCGGCCGCCGAGCAGGCGGAGTGGTTTGTCGCCGCCGCCCATGCGGCGCGCAAGGCCGCCGGCGAGGACGATGCCGGCGATGTCAGGCGGGTTCATCGGCTTCCGCCTCGCGGGAGTTCTTGCGCCAGTGGCGGCTGCTTTCCTCGGCGACCTGATCGGGGTCGGTGTCGAAGACGATGCGCTCCTCGCCGGCGAGTGCGGTGAAGCGGCGCCCCTTGCAGCGGCCGATCAAGGTGAGCTTCGCTTCGCGCGCGAGCTCGACGCCCCAGGCGGTGAAGCCGGAGCGTGAGATCAGGATCGGGATCCCCATGCGCACGGTCTTGATCACCATCTCCGAGGTCAGGCGGCCGGTCGTGTAGAAGATCTTGTCATCGGGCTGGACGGCTTCGCGGAACATCCAGCCGGCGATCTTGTCGACCGCGTTGTGGCGGCCGACGTCTTCCATGTAGGCGATCGGGCGATCGGCGACGCAGAGCGCGCAGCCATGGATGGCGCCGGCCTCGAGATAGAGCGTCGGCAGGGTGTTGATCGCCTTGAGCAACCCATAGAGCCAGGAGGTGCGGAGCACGGCGTCTTCGGGCAGGCGGACGCTGCCGAAATCCTCCATCAGGTCGCCGAAGGCGGTGCCTTGGGCGCAGCCGCTGGTCAGCGTCTTCTTGCGCAGCCTGGCTTCGAAGTCGGTGCGCGCTTCGGTGCGGACGACGACCACCTGCAGGTCGTCGTCGTAGTCGATGCCGGTGACGCGGTCGTCGCGCTTGAGCATGCCCTGGTTCAGCAGGTAGCCGAGGGCGAGGTCTTCCGGCCGGTCGAGGATCGTCATCATGGTGACGATCTCCTGCCCGTTGAGATAAAGCGTCAGCGGCCGTTCGACGGTGACGCTGGTCTCGATGCGGGCGCCGGTGTGGTCGATGCCGGCGACGCGGCGGGTCAGGCGCGGATCGGCGGGATCGGGCCTGACGCGGAGGGTGTCGTCCATCGCGGGACTCTACCTCATTCTGCCCCGCAGCGAGGCCAGGATCAGGCCGGTGCCGAGGCCCCAGACGCCGTTCACCAGCAGCGGCCGCCACCAGCGCGCGGCGTCCAGCAGCGGCATCGGCAGGCCGCGCATCGCGGGTGCCAGCGTCATGCTGATGGTGGCAGCGCCCAGCACGCCGACCGCGACCGCGGTCGTGATCGTCGGCAGCCGCGGCCGCGCGATCAGGATCAGCGCGATCAGGGTCCCCCAGACGCCGCCCCAGAAGGAGATCGAGGCCAGCCGCGGCAGGCCGAAGGGCGGCTCCGGGTGCAGCGAATAGGGCGGGTACACCAGCGCCACCCCGGCAGCCTGCAGCATCCACACCGTGAGCTGGTGGAAGGTCGGCACCGCGAGCAGGCCTGCGAAGAAGCCCGACAGCAGCAGGCGGATCGGCATCGGGTCGGCGTTCCTCAAGGGCGCAACAGGGGGTTGGTCCCGATCGGTAACGACGGACGCGCGGCCTCGGCTGCACCGAGGATGCGATTGTTGAGGTAGAATTCATCCCGCGGCCAGACGTCGGAGAGCGGCGCCGGGCGGCGCGGCGTCTCCGGCGTCCAGACGACGGCGCCGCCGGCGAACATCGCCGCATAATCGGTGACGTCGCGGTTGCCGGCAGCGAGGTGGGCGCGCGTGGCGGCGTCCCCGTAGCGGGCCGCCAGCGCCGCGGCATCGAGCGGGATCGGCCGGTCGGAGCCGATCAGCACCGGGCCGGGCAGCAGCAGCAGCGCGTGCGGGAAGACGGCGGTGAAGGTCTCGACCACCCGCGCGGTCGGCGCCCATTGCACATAGAGGCCGCCCGGCGCCAGGCGCCGCCGAACCTGCTCCAGGAATTCCCCGGAATAGAGCAGGCCGGAATGGGAGCCTTCGGGCAGGATCGCATCCGCCTGGATGATGTCATACAGCGCGTCTTCCTTGGCGAGCGTCCGGCGGCCGTCGCCGTATTCCAGCCGCCAGCGCGGGTCGGCGAACATGCGGGCGATCGGGCCGTCCGGGTAATGCCGGGCGATCTCTGCATGCGCTGCCAGCACCGGGCCCACCAGCTCGATCGCGCGCACCTGGCTTTCGGGCCGGATGCCGGCGGCCCAGGGCGTGCCGCCGCTGCCAACGCCGATCACCAGGATGCGCCGCGGATCGGGGTGCAGCAGCGGGCCGAGGCTGCCCATGAACTGGTGGATCGGCAGGAAGGGGATGCGGCCTTGCGAAAAACCCTGGATGAAGAAGGGGCCGTCGGGCTGGCCCGCTTCCCGCCGCTCGTCGCGGAAGAAGACGACGCCGGAGCGGTCCTCGGACCAGGCGACGCGCTGGCCTGCGCCTTCGGCGTGCAGGCGCGACCAGAAGGCGGCATTGCCGGGCAGCACCACGAAGGCGAGCGCGCAGCCGAGGCCAAGGGCCGCTTCCGGTCCGCGCCGCCAGCCGCCGCGCCACAACCAGAACAGCACCAGCAGCACCGAAAGCGCCGCAAGCAGCTTCAGCGTCCCCGCGGTACCGAGGAGATGGAGCGAGACGAGGCCGGTGCCGACCGACCCCGCCGCATTGCCGGCGATGTTCGCGAGCTGCACCCAGCCGACCCGGGCGCCGACCTCGGCGAGATCCTGCTGCACCGCGCGCTGCACGAAGGGGAAGGTCATGCCGATCAGGAAGGAGGGCGGCCCGACGACGACGAGGCTCAGCAGCACCATCGTAAACAGCGGCCCGCCGCGCAGCCGCGAATGGTCGACCGCCATCAGCTCCGCGAGCGGCGCATGCGGCATCGCCCACCAGAGGGCGAGGATCAGCGCGGCGGCGAGGGCGAAGCCGCCCGCCTGCGTCACGAAGAAGGCCGGGCGCGGATCGCGGATGCGGCGCACCATGCGGGAGGCGACTTCGATGCCGAGCCCGTCGGCCAGCAGGAAGATGCCGAGCACGGTCGGGAACAGGTAGGCGTGGTACTGGCCGACCTGCCCGATCAGCCGCACCCAGACGATCTCGAGCGCCACGATCACGTAGCCCGAGAGGAACACCAGCAGGCACCAGAGCGGCAGCCCGCCGTAAGGGGCGGGTGAGGCGGCCTGTGTGGTGCGTGGCGCCGGTGGCGTGCGGTCCATGCGCGGCAGCAGGGTCAGCGCCAGCAGCGCGGCCGCGACGTCGAGCGCGGCGGCCAGCACCAGGGCGCCGACGAAGCCCAATTCGCCCGCCAGCAGCCAGCCGCCGGCGAGCGCGCCGATCCCGGCGCCGAGCGTGTTGAGGCCATAGAGGCGGGAGACGCGCTCCGCGACCGCGTCGAGCGAGGTCGCGACCGCGCGCGCGAGCAGCGGCAGCGAGGCGCCCATCAGCGTCGTCGGCAGCACCAGGCCGGCGAAGCAGAGCGCGAAGATCGCCGCCGGCGCATCGACGATGCCGGCGAGGTCGGTCGCCAGCCAGTCATACAGGAAGGCCTTCGACAGCAGGGCGAAGACGGCGACGCCGGTCTCCGCCAGCGCGAAGCCGATCAGCGCCCGGCGGGGCGAGAGGCGGTCGGCGATCCGGGCACCAAGGATGGAGCCGAGGCCGAGGCCGGACAGGAAGGCGCCCACGACGAGCGCGGCCGAGACCGTGTCGGAGCCCGCGAAGATGCCGAGCATGCGCTGCCAGACGATCTGACACAGCAGCGCGGCGAAGCCCGAACAGAAGAATGCGAATGCCAGCCTCGGCATGCCCCGATCACCCCCAAGCCCCCGGCCCGTCGTTGCGAGCACGGACACAGCTTTGTGAAACTTGCGCGGCTGCGCAAGCCCGGACGGCTTGCCGCGGCGGCGCCGGGCGCGCACCCTCCGCCGCGAACGGAAGCCTTGCCGAGGAGGATTGCGCGTGAACGGTGCCGAAAGCCTGGTCCACACCCTGTTGAAGAGCGGCGTCGAGGTCTGCTTCTCCAACCCCGGCACGAGCGAGATGCACTTTGTCGCGGCTCTCGACCGGATACCCGGCCTGCGCTGCGTGCTCGGCCTGCAGGAGAACGTCGTCACCGGCATGGCCGACGGCTACTGGCGCATGGCTGGCAAGCCGGCGGTGACCCTGCTGCATTGCGGCCCCGGCCTCGGCAACGGCTTCGCCAACCTGCACAACGCCCGCCGCGCGCGCTCCGGCATCGTCAATTGCGTCGGCGACCAGGCGACCTATCACCGCCCCTATGACGCGCCGCTGACCGCCGATACCGAAGGCCTGGCGCGCGGCGTCTCCGGCTGGATGCGCACCGCGCGGCGCGCGACCGAGGTCGGTCGCGACGCTGCCGTCGCGGTGCAGGCGGCGCGCACCGCGCCGGGCCAGGTCGCGACGCTGATCCTGCCGTCGGACACCTGCTGGGATGATGGCGGTGTCGTCGCCGATGCGCTGCCGGTGCCGCAGCCGCAGCCGGCCGATCCGCTGGCGATCAGGAACGCGGCGCGCATCCTGCGCGAGAAGAAGAACGTGCTGATCCTGATGGGCGGCCCGGCGCTGTTCGAAGGTGCGCAGGCCTTCGCCTGGCGGGTCGCGAAGGCGACCGGCCACCGGCTGATGGCCGAGGGCTCGAACGGCCGCACCCAGCGTGGCCGCGGCCGGCTGCCGCTGGAGCGCGTGCCCTATCCGGCCGACCAGGCGATCGCGGCGCTCTCCTGGGTCGAGCACCTGATCCTGGTCAATGCCCGCGCGCCGGTCGGCTTCTTCGCCTATCCGGGCAAGCCTTCGATCCACTATCCGGCGGGCGCCGAAGTGCACGTGCTGACACGCTACGAGCAGGATGCGGAAGCGGCGCTGCGCGCGCTGTGCGAGGAGCTCGGCGCGCCGGCCGCCGCCCTGCCCGATCCGGGCCCGAGGCCGGAGGGTGCCCGCGGCGCGCCGACGCCGGAGGGCTTGGCGCGCACCATCGCCTCCATCATCCCGGAAGGGACGGTGATCGCGGATGAGAGCGTCTCCTTCGGCCGTGGCTTCTTCCAGGAGACGCATGCGGCGGCGCCGCATGACTGGCTGCAGATCTGCGGCGGCGCGATCGGCTGCGGGCTGCCGCTGGCGACCGGGGCGGCGATCGGCGCCGGCGGATCGCGGCGGGTCGTCGGGCTGCAGGCGGATGGCTCGGCGATGTACACGCTCCAGGCGCTCTGGACCCAGGCGCGGGAGAAGCTGCCGGTCACCACCATCCTGCTGTCGAACCGGAAGTATCAGATCCTGCTCGGCGAGTATCAGAATGTCGGCGCCAATCCGGGGCGCACGGCGATGGACATGCTGGACCTCGGCAATCCGGACCTCGACTGGGTGAAGCTCGCGAACGGGATGGGGGTGGAGGCGGCGAAGGCCGCGACGCTCGAGGCCTGCGGCGACCTGCTCGCGCAATCCTTCGCGGGCTCCGGCCCGTTCCTGATCGAACTGGCCATTTAGTGCGCCCTCAGGCGCCGGGCGCGACCTCCGGCCGCTTGGCGCGCCGGGTCGTGCCGTAAGGCGCGCTTTACAGCGCGGCGGCGGGCCGCATTCGCGGCCTCGGACCGGTCTGCAAACCGGTCCGCTTTTCTTGAAGGAATAGGACCATGGAGTTCGGGCTTCGCGGCAAGCGGGTGCTGGTGACCGGCGCCTCCAAGGGCATCGGCCTCGCCTGCGCCAATGCCTTCGCGGCCGAAGGCTGCGACCTGGTGCTGGTCTCGCGCGGCGCCGATGCGCTGGAAGCGGCGGCGGCGGCGATCCGGGCGCGGCACAATGTCGGCGTCGCGGTGCATGCCGCCGATCTCGGCGACGGCGCGGCGCGGGACGGGCTGGCGGCGGCGCATCCCGGCATCGACATCCTGGTGAACAATGCCGGTGCCATTCCGGGCGGACGGCTCGCCGATATCGACATGGCGCGCTGGCAGCAGGCCTGGGCGCTGAAGGTGATGGGCTACATCCATCTCTGCCAGCTCTATCTGCCGGGAATGGAGGCGGCGAAGGCCGGCGCCATCGTCAACATCATCGGCATGGCCGGGCGGGCGCCGCGGGCGGACTACATCTGCGGCGCGGCGGGGAATGCGGCGCTGATCGCCTTCACCCAGGCGCTCGGCGGCCGCAGCGTCGACCAGGGCGTGCGGGTCACCGGCATCAACCCGGCGGCGACCCGGACGGATCGGATCGTGACCCTCTCGAAGACCCGCGCGGCGCAAAAATTCGGTGACGAGAACCGGTGGCAGGAGATGCTGGCGGGCCTACCCTTCGGCCGCCCGGCCGAGCCGGAGGAGATTGCGGGCCTGGCGGTCTTCCTGGCCTCGACGCCCGGCGCCTATCTCAGCGGCACCGTCGTCGACGTCGATGGCGGCGGCATGTTCAGGGGCTGAACGAACGAAACCCGCCCGCGCATCGCTGCGCGGGCGGGTTTGCAGTCACTCCAATCAGCGCGGGGCGGTCAGGCCGCCGAGCAGGCCGGTGACCGGGCTGAGCAAGCCCCCGGCCGCGCCGCCCGTGGCACCGCCGGTGACGCCGCCGACCACGCCGGTCACCGTGGTGACGACGCCGCCGACGAGGCCGGTGACGGGCGAGAGGGCGCCGCCGGCGCTGCCGCCGGTCACGCCGCCGAGCAGGCCGGTGACGGGAGATAGGGCACCGCCCGCGCTGCCGCCGGTCACGCCACCCAGCAGGCCGGTGACGGGAGAGAGCGCGCCGCCGGTGCTGCCGCCCGTCACGCCGCCGAGCAGGCCGGTGACCGGCGCCAGCAGGCCGCCCGTGGCACCGCCGGCCGCACCGCCGAGCACGCCGGTGGCGCCGCCGAGCACGCCGTTGACCGCGCCGACGACGCCGCCCACCACGCCGCCCGTGGTGCCGGTGAGGCCATTGACCACGCCGGTCACCGGGCTCGCCAGCCCGTTGACCGTGTTGCGGTTGACCGCGCCGCCGCTGACGCTGCCGAGCACGTCGCCCACATTGGCGAGCACCGTCGGCACCGTGCTGGTCAGCACGCTGGCGCCGCCCACCGTCGGCAGCACGGTGCCGTTCACGACCCCGCCCTGGGCGATGGTGGTGGACAACGCGCTGGCCGAAATCAGGCTCGGCGTCGTCGCCCCGGCGCCGGAGCCGAGCAGGTTCTGGTTGGCGACGGTGACGCGCAGCAGCGGATCGACGATGGAGCCGACCGGGTTGGTGCTCTGCCCGCTCAGCGCGCCGCTGACGCCGGCGACGACGCCGTTGACGGCGCCTTGCAGCGTCGCCGGGACATTGCCCGGCGTCGAGACGATGGCCGCCGGGACGCCGTTGACCGGGACGGTGACGGTGGTGCCGCCGGTCGGGCTGGTGGTGACGCTGACCCCGGCCGAGGTCGTTGTCGTGGTGCCGGTCGGCGGCGGGTTGTTGGGGCCGCCATTGCCGGGCGGGTTACCACCGCCGCCACCGCCGCCCGGCGGGTTGCCGCCGCCACCGCCACCGCCGCCGCCCGGCGGATCGCCGCTGCCGGAGGGCGGCGGGCTGCTGCCGCCGAGGCCGGAGAAGATGCCACTGCCATTGCCGTCGCTGCAGGCGGCGAGCACCGCGAACGAGGCGACGGTCAGCAGCAGGCGGGTGCGGGGGGAGCGTCTCGTCGCCATGGTTTCGGCATCCTTGTGGCTCGTGGCCGGCGTCGTTTCGGGAGCGCCGCGATGCCGCAAGCTAGGATGTCGAGAACGATGGTTGTGTCAGGTTGTGTCTGGATTTATTTCGGCCGTTATCGCGTGGCGCCCCGCCTGACGAGCCGCCCCGGTAGAGCGCCGGTGGCCTCCCCGTCGCGGTAGGTCACCGCACCTGCCAGGATCGTCGCCCGGTAGCCGCGGGCGCGTTGCAGCAGGCGGCGGCCGCCGGCCGGCAGGTCGGACACCATCCGCGGCGGCTCCAGCGCCAGGCCGCCTGGATCGATGACGTTGATGTCGGCCTTCATCCCCGGCGCCAGCACGCCGCGGTCGGCGAGCCCTGCGGCGCGCGCGGTGTCGGATGTCTGGCGGCGGATCAGCTCCGGCAGCGGCATGCCTTCCCGCTTGCCCCAATGGGTCAGCAGGAAGGTCGGGAAGCTGCCGTCGGAGATGAAGCCGACATGCGCGCCGCCATCCGACAGCCCGACCACCGCATTCGGGTGCCGCAGGCATTCGCCGCTGGCGGACAGCGTGTAGTCGGCGAAGTTGGTGAGCGGGGCGAAGATGAAGCCGTGCCCGTCCTCCGCCAGCAGCGTGTCGTAGGCGAGTGCGGCCGCCTCGACCCCCTGCCGTGCGGCGCGGGCGGCGATCGAGGCCTCCCGCGGCGGCGCGTAGTCCGGCGGGTCGCCGAAGGGGAACATGCGCTCGTAGGAGAGGCGGGTGATCAGCGGGAAGTTCGACCCCGCGACCGGATCCTCGGCGAGGATGCGGGCGCGGAGTGCCGGGTCGCGCATCGCCGCCACGCGCCCGGCCAGCGGCAGATGCGCGATCGCTTTGTAGGAGGGCGTGCCGGAAAACGGGTTCTGCGATCCCTGCAGGCCGAGCAGGATGCCGATCGGCCGCGGCGGGAAGACCGGGCGGATCGGCAGCCCTTCCGCCGCGGCAGCATCGGACAGCGCCAGCAATTCGCGCCAGGCCTCGGTGCGGTCGTGCCGCGCGGTCAGCGAGAACAGCACCGGCCGCCCGGTCGCCTGCACCAGGCGCCGCACCATCGCGAATTCGGTCGCGGGATCGGGCGTGTTCCAATCGGAGACCAGCTCCATCAGGCCCCCGCCGCCTTCGGCCAGGCCGTGCGCGATGCCGGTCAGCTCATCCTCCTGCGCGCGGAGCGACGGCGTCGGGTCGCCGGCGAGCGTCCTGTGGCTGATGGTGCGGGAGGTCGAGAAGCCGAAGGCGCCGGCCCGCGCCGCGTCGCGCGCGATCGCCCGCATCGCCGCGATGTCGTCCGGCGTCGCATCCTCCAGCCGCATGGCGCGGTCACCCATCACGTTCACCCGGATCGCGGCATGCGGCAGCAGCGCGCAGACATCGGCATCGCGCGGCCGCGCCGCCAGCACGTCGAGGTATTCCGCAAAACTCTCCCAGCGGAAGTCGAGGCCTTCGTGCAGGGCAGGGGCGGGGATGTCCTCCACGCCTTCCATGAGCGCGATCAGCCGGTTGCGGTCGCCGGGTTTCACCGGCGCGAAGCCGACGCCGCAATTGCCCATGACGACGGTGGTGACGCCGTGCCAGGCGGAAGGCTGGAGGTGCGAGTCCCAGACCGCCTGGCCGTCGTAATGGGTGTGGATGTCGACGAAGCCCGGCGTCACGAGATGGCCGCTGGCCTCGACCTCCTCCGTCCCCGCGCCCGCGATGCGTCCGATCGCCGCGATGCGGCCGCCGTCGATCGCGATGTCGGCCGTGACGGGATCGGCGCCGGTGCCGTCGATCACGGTGCCGTTGCGGATGACCAGGTCGTGGCGCGCGGCCATGGCGGTTCCTCCTTCGTGCTTGCCGGCGAGTCTAGGCGCTTGGCGCCGTTGCGGCCAGACGGGTTGCCCGGCATCGACGGGCGTGGTGCGATGGGATCGGCGCAGCGCCGCACACAAGAGCGCGCGCCCGGAGGGACCCACGCCATGCGCATCAGCCGCCGCGCCTTCGCCGCCGGCGCCATCGCCTCACCCGCCATCGCCCGCGCGCAGGAGCGCTGGTCGCCGGAGCGGGCGATCACCATGATCGTGGCCTTCGCGCCGGGCGGCGGCACCGATGCCGCGGCCCGGACGCTCGCCCGCGCGATGGAGAAGGATCTCGGCCAATCCGTGCTGATCGTGAATCGCGCCGGCGCCGGCGGCGAGATCGGCTGGGCCGAGCTCGCGCGGGCGCGACCGGATGGCTACACCATCGGCTTCATCAACACGCCCAACATCGTGACCATCCCGATCGAGCGCCGCGCCCGCTACCGGCTCGAGGATTTCACGCCGATCGCCAACATCGTCGACGATCCCGGCGGCTATTGGGTGCTGACCGCCAACCCGATCCGCAACCTCGCCGACCTGGTCCGCGAAGCGCGGCAGCGGCCCGGGCAGATCTCCTACGGCACCACCGGCGTCGGCTCCGACGACCATCTGGCGACGCTCGCCTTCGAGCGAATGGCGGGCATCCAGCTGCTGCACGTGCCCTTCGCCGGCTCTTCCCAGGTGCGGAACGCCATCCTCGGCAACAACATCCAGCTTGCGGCCATGAACATGGCGGAAGGGCTGAACGACATGCGGAGCGGCATCCTGCGGCCGCTCGGCCAGATGGCGGTCGAACGCTGGGCGCCGGCAGGCGAGGTGCCGACCTTCCGGGAGCTCGGCTACGACCTGGTGCAGGGCTCGATGCGCGGTGTCGCGGCGCCGGCCGGCATGCCGCTGCCGGTGCTGAACCGCATCGCCCAGGCGGTGGAGCGGGCGCTGGCGGATGAGGAGTTCCGGCGCGCCGCGGCGGCGCAGGACCTGCCGCTCCATTACCTCGGCCCCGAGGCCTACATGACGGCGCTGCGGGCACTCCGCGATGAATACGCCGCCCTCTGGGCGCAGCATCCCTGGCGTGATTAGGAGGACGGCGAGAATGGTTGAACAGGTCGATATCCTGATCCGCGGCGGGCAAGTGGCCGATGGCAATGGCGGCGAACCGCAGGAAGCCGATGTCGCGATCCGGGCGGGGCGCATCGCGGCGGTCGGCCGCAACCTGGCCGCCCGCGGCGTGGAGGAGATCGATGCGCGCGGCCTGCTGGTGACGCCGGGCTTCGTCGACATCCACACCCATTACGACGCGCAGGTGACCTGGGCGGAGAGCGTGCTCTCCTCCTCCTGGAACGGCGTGACGACGGCGCTGATCGGCAATTGCGGCGTCGGCTTCGCGCCCTGCCGGCCGGACCGCCGCGACATGCTGGTCCGCCTGATGGAGGGCGTGGAGGACCTGCCGGAGGTGGTGCTGACCGAAGGCCTGCCCTGGAACTGGCAGAGCTTTCCGGAATACCTCGATGCCATCGCCGCCCGCCGCTACGACCTCGACATCGCCGCACAGGTGCCGCATGCGGCACTCCGCGTCCACGTGATGGGCGAACGCGGCGCCGAGCGGGAGCCGGCGACGGAAGCGGACCGGGCGGAGATGGCGCGGCTGGCCGCCGAGGGCATCCGCGCCGGCGCGCTCGGCTTCTCCACCTCGCGCGCCATCGCGCACAAGACCTTGGCCGGGGAGCCGATTCCGACGCTCGGTGCCGCGGAGGCGGAGCTGGCGGCGGTCGCTTCCGCGATCCGGGAGCTCGGCGAAGGCTGGATGCAGGTGATCTCCGACTTCGACGAGCCGGACGAGGAATTCGCGCTGCTGCAGCGCATGGCGGCACTCTCTGGCCGGCCGATGACCTTCTCCCTGTTGCAGCGGGAGAGCCGCCCGAAGCTGTGGCGGGAGCTGCTGGCCAAGGTGTCGGCCGCGAATGCGGCGGGGACGCGCATGCTGGCGCAGGTGATGGGCCGACCGGTCGGGCTGATGTTCGGCTTCGAGCTCAGCCAGCATCCCTTCCTGCACCGCCCGTCTTTCCACGCGATCGCCGCGCTGCCCTTCGCGGCGAAGATGGAGCGCCTGCGCGATCGGGCCTTCCGCGACCGGCTGCTGGCGGAGGAGACGGCGGACCCCGCGCTGCGGGCGCGGCACGAGGCCTGGTCGCGCATCTTCCGCCTGGGCGACCCGCCGGATTACGAGCCGCATCCCGACACCTCGGTCGCGGCCGAGGCCGCGCGCCGCGGCATGGCGCCGGCGGCACTCTGCTACGACTGGATGATGGAGAGGGACGGCCGCGCCATCCTGAACCGCCCGATCCTGAACTATGCCGATGGCGACCTGGACGCGATCGGGGAGATGCTGCGCCATCCGCACACGGTCACCGGGCTCGGCGATGGCGGCGCCCATGTCGGCTATATCTGCGACGCGAGTGCGACGACGCACATGCTGGTGCATTGGGCGCGCGACCGCAGCCGCGGCGCGAAGCTGCCGCTCGGCTTCGCGGTGAAGCGCATCACGCGGGACAATGCGCTGGCGGTGGGCCTCGCGGATCGCGGCCTGATCGCGCCCGGGCACAAGGCGGACGTGAACCTGATCGACCATGACCGGTTGCAGATGCACGTGCCGGAGATGCGCTACGACCTGCCTGCCGGTGGCAAGCGCCTGGTGCAGCGGGCGGACGGCTACGTCGCGACCATTCTCTCGGGCCAGGTCACCTTCCGCGACGGCGAGCCGACCGGCGCGCTGCCGGGCCGCCTGGTCAGGGGCGCGCAGCGACCCCTTGCGTGATCCGCCGGCGGCGCCACACTCCGCGCCACCACGCTTCGGGAGCAAAGTGCGATGGAGATCACCTGGTTCGGCCATTCGGCCTTTCGCCTGCGCTTTTCCGGCGCGACGGTGCTGATCGACCCCTTCCTCTCCGGCAACAGCGGCTTCAAGGGCGACCTGGCGGCGGAGACGGCGGGCACGACGCATATCCTGCTGAGCCATGGCCATGCCGACCATATCGGCGACACGCTGAAGATCGCGGAGGCGACCGGGGCGAAGGTAGTCTCCAACTTTGAAGCCTGCATGTACCTTTCGAAGCGCGGACTGCAATCCTTCGATCCGATGAACACCGGCGGCGGCACCGACCAGGGCGCCTTCCGGGTGACGCTGACCCAGGCCTTCCACTCCTCCGCGATGATCGACGAGAACGGGGTGCTGCAGGATCTCGGCCTGCCGAACGGCATCGTGGTGACGCCGACCGACGCCGCGGAGCCCACGATCTACCACATGGGCGACACCGACCTGTTCTCCGACATGGCGCTGATCGAGGAGCTGCACGCGCCGAAGGTGGTGATGGTGCCGGTCGGCGACCGTTTCACCATGGGCCCGAAGGCGGCCGCGATCGCGATGCGTCGTTTCCTGCCCGGCGCGCCGGTCGTGGTGCCGGTGCATTACGCGACCTTCCCGATGCTGCTGCCAAACGCGGATGGTTTTGTCGCCGCGATGGGCGACCAGGCGTCGCGGGTGAAGGTGGCGACGCCGGGGGAAGTTTTCTCGGTTTAGGCGGCGCCCGGCGGTTGGTTGGGCAGGCGCCGCTGAGAAGCGTCGGCGGAGATCGGTGACGGCCACTCAGGCGTCGGTCGCGGCGTCCGCATGTAGGCTTGTCGGCTCTTGCGGAGGGCTGCTGTAGTATCTACTGTGTAGATACTTGGCAAAGCTGGAGGGCACCGTGCGAGGCGTCGTCAAGAAGTGGGGCAACAGCGCCGCGGTGCGCATCCCCGCCTCCGTGCTCGAAGCGGCGCAAGTCAGCCTGGATCAGCCGGTCGAGGTGCGCGAAGAAGCCGGCCGGATCGTCATCGAACCTGTGCGGCCGACGCGCTACGACATCGCGGCCCTCGTCTCCGGCATCACCGACGAGAACCGTCACGAGCCGGTGGGGACGGGCAAGGCAGTCGGGCACGAGGTCTGGTAGTGGCGCCGGGCTATATCCCGGATTCCGGCGATGTCGTCTGGCTGGAATTCGATCCCCAGGCCGGGCACGAGCAAGCCGGACGGCGGCCGGCTGTGGTGCTGAGCCCGGCGAGCTACAATGGCCGGGTCGGCATGATGCTCTGCTGCCCGACGACGACCCGGATCAAAGGCTACCCCTTCGAGGTGGCGCTCGCCGGCACGCCCCCGAGCGTCGTGCTCGCGGATCAGGTGAAGAGCCTGGATTGGCGCGCGCGGAAGGCCACCCGCAAGGGAAGGGTTGGTGCCGCCGAACTCGCGGAGCTGCGCGCGAAGCTCGCAGCCCTCATCGGATAGTCAGCCCGACACCGCCACCCCCGCCGCCCGCGCCTGGTCCACCATCAACCCCCGCGCCGCCTGCATGTCCTCCAGCGACCCGAAGGCGTTCGTGTAGGCGCCGCGGTACCCCTTGCCCTCCAGCCGGCGGAACATGTCGCCGAAGTCGAAATCGCCCTCGCCGGGGCGCAGATGCTCCTCGTCGCCGTTGCGGCGGCAATCGGCCAGGCGCACCTCCCGCACCCGCTCCAGCGGGATCGCGTCGATCCAGGCGGCGACGCCGTCCGGCATCAGGTGCGCGTGGTTGGCGGTGAAGGACAGCGCGAAGGACGGGCTGGATATCCGGTCGTAGTAGTAGCGCCACTCCTCCTGCGTGTGCGCCAGGTAGTGCACCTCCGCATTCGGCGGCTCCTTGTTCAGGTTCTCGAGCAGCAGCAGCGCGCCGTTGCCCTCGGCATGCGCCACCATGCGCTGCAGCCGCGCGAGACCCGCCTGCATGCGCATCTCCACGTCGGCGGTGAAGTGGTAGCCGGCATGCACCACGATCCACTGCGCGCCGAGCTTCGGCGCGATGTCGATATAGGCGCGCAGATAGGCGTCGACCGCCTCCGACAGCAGCGGCGAATACTCGGCGACGTTGACGGCGGACAGCGTGTGCAGCGCCACCTCCACCCCCGTCGCCTCGCATTGGGCGCGGATCGCGGCGCAACGCGCGTCGTCGAAGCGGGTGAAGGCGTTCTCCCCGGTGTCGAGCTGGATGTCGATGTGGCGCACCCCGTTGCGCGCCGCCCAGGCGATGCCGTCCTCCAGCTTGGCCTTGCGGCCGATATCGACACCGATGCGATCGAGCAGCGTCATGGCGTTTCCCCGGTTCTTGTATGCAGACAGGTTTACGGAGCCGGGAACGCATGGCAAGCTTCGGCTCAGGGAAGAGGAAACGTCCGGCGCAGCATCCGAAGCGATGCGCGACCGGTCCATCAAGGCACGGCCTCCTCCCGCAGGCACGGGCAGGAGGGATGGCCATGATCCTCATCACCAAGCGCGACCTCATGCGCATGACCGCGGCCGCTGCCGCGATCGGCGCCGCCGGCGGCGCTCACGCGCAGGAGATTCCGGCGCATGAGCGCGCCCTGCACGAAGCGGCACGGCGCGAAGGCGAGCTCACCTGGTACTCCGGCCAGTACAATGCCGAGACCTCGGAGAATATCGGGCGCGCCTTCACCGAACGCTTCGCCGGCGTGCGCGTGAACGTCGTGCGCTCCACCTCCCAGGTCGCCTTCCAGCGCCTGTCGCAGGACATGCGCGCCGGCGTCGGGCAATGCGACGTCTTCAGCTCCACCGATTTCGGCCATTACAGCCTGCTGAAGCGGGAGAACCGGCTGCTGCAATACCGGCCGGAGAACGACGCCCAGCTGCTGCCCGATCTCCGCCGCGCCGATCCGGACGGCTACTACCACACCAGCTTCATGGGCCTCTATCTGATGGCCTACAACACCACCCGCGTGCGCGAAGCGGATGCGCCGAAGAAGTGGACCGACGTGCTCGATCCGCGCTGGCGCGACCAGCTCGCGGTCGGGCATCCCGGCTTCAGCGGCGCGATCGGCATCTGGGCGGTGCAGATGCGCAAGATGTATGGCTGGGACTACTTCACCCGGCTGGAACGCAACCGCCCGCAGATCGGCCGCTCCTCGATGGACCCGGTCACCGGCCTCAATGCCGGCGAACGCTCGGTCGGCGTCGCGGTGCCGTCGGCGACGACGCTGCTCTCCGCCCAGCGCGGCAACCCGCTGCGGCTGATCTATCCGGAAGAAGGCGTGCTCGCCACGCTCTCGCCCTCCGCCATCCCGCGCAACGCGCCGCACCCGAACGCCGCCAAGCTGTTCATGGAATTCACCGCCAGCCGCTATCTCTCGGCGACGGCGCGGGAGACCTTCGCGGACCCGATCAACCCGGCCATCGAGCCGCCGCCCGGTTCCCGCCCGATGAGCGAGATCCGCCTGATCTACCCGACTCAGGCGGAAGCCGAACGCGGCGTGCCCGAGGTGCGGGAACTCTGGCGCGATACCTTCGGCGTTTGACCGTGGCATCCGACCGCACGGCCCAAGGCGTCCTGCCCCGCGTCACGCCGCGTTCCGGCTTCACGGCGCGGCTCCGCAACTTCGAGCCCATCACCCTGCTCTGGCTGCTGCTCGCGGCGGCACTCCTGGTCCTCGTCGCCTTTCCCTTGGCAAAACTGCTGATCGCGAGCTTCGAGACGCGGGACGGCGTCTTCACCCTGGGCAACTACGCCACCGCCTATGGCCGCGCGCGCTACATCGATGCGCTGTTCAACTCGCTCAAGCTCGGCGCGCTCTCGGCCTCGATCGCGGTGCTGCTCGCGGTGCCGATGGCCTGGGCGGTGTCGCGCACCGACATGCCGGGCAAGGGCTTCACCTGGGCGATGGTGATGGCGGCCTTCGTCATGCCGCCCTATCTCGGCGCCGTCGGCTGGATCCTGCTTGCCGGCCCCAATGCCGGCTTCGTCAACGTCGCCTGGCGCGCGATCACCGGCGCCACCGACCCGCTGTTCAACGTCTACAGCTTCGCCGGCCTCGCGACGGTGATCGCGCTGCATTCCTTCCCGCTGGTCTTCATCTTCGTGAAGTCCGCACTCGACCTCGTCTCCTCGGAGATGGAGGACGCCGCCAACATCCTCGGCGCCGGCACCTTCGCGACCATGCGCAAGGTCACGCTGCCGCTGGTCTGGCCGGCGATCCTCGGCGGCTTCGTCATCGTCTTCCTGGAGACGATCGCGCTGTTCGGCACGCCGGCGATCATCGGCATCCCGGCCCGCATCAACGTCGTCACCACCCAGCTCTGGCAGTTCTTCGAATATCCGGTGCGGATGGAGGTGGCGGCCGCCTATGCCATGCCGCTGCTGCTGATCACCATCGCCATGATCGGCGTGCAGAAGCTCATGCTGTCCCGCAAGGGTTTCGTCTCCCAGACCGGCAAGGGCGGGGAACGGCGGCAGATCAAGCTCGGCGCCTGGCGCTGGGCGTTGCTCGGCTGGTGCGGCCTGGTCGGCACGCTCTCGGTGCTGCTGCCGCTGATGGTGCTCATCCAGGCGTCCTTCGCCAAGGCCTGGGGGCGGGGCCTCGCACTCGACAACCTGACGCTCCGCAACTACCGGCTGCTGCTGTTCGAGCACGACATGGCGCTGACCTCGGTCTGGAACACCATCTGGTTCTCGGCCGCGGCGGCGACCATCGCCCTCGTGCTGGCGTTGCTGGTCGCCTACATCGCGGTGCGCAAGCTGTCGCGCTTCGCCGATGCGCTGGGCTTCCTCGCCATGGCGCCCTTCGTCATCCCCGGGATCGTGATGGCGATCGGCTTCTACGCGGCCTATGCCTCGCCGCCGTTGGCGCTCTACGGCACGGCGCTGCTGATCATCCTCGCCTTCTCGGCGCGCTTCCTGCCGATCGCCTATGCCAATGCCAACGCCGCCATGCGCGCCGTCCATCCGGAGATGGAGGAAGCGGTGCGCATCCTCGGCGGCGGGCGGATGACCGCCATCCGCCACGTCACCGCGCCGCTGGTCAAGAAGGCGCTGCTCGGCGGCTGGCTGATCGTCTTCATCGTCGCCTCGCGCGAATTGTCGGCGGCGGTGTTCCTGGTCGGGCCGCGCACCCGCACCATGTCGGTGCTGCTGTACGACCTCAGCGAGGCCGGCAATTTCGAGGTGCTGGCGGCCTTCGGCGGCATCCTGCTCGTGGTGACCATGGTCTTCGTCGCGATCGGCATGAAACTGGCCGGGCGTGACTTCATGCTGCGGAGAAATTGAGTATGTCGCGACTGGTCCTGGATGGCCTCACCAAGCGCTACGGCCCGCTGACCGTCGTCGACGGCGTCGACCTGGTGCTGGAGGAGGGCGAGTTCGTCTCCCTCCTCGGCCCCTCCGGCTGCGGCAAGACGACGACGCTCAGGATGATCGCGGGCTTCGTGCCGCCGGATGCCGGCCGCATCGAGATGAACGGCCAGGTGATCTCCGCCCCCGACAGCGTCGTGCCGCCGGAACGCCGCGGCATGTCGATGATCTTCCAGAGCTATGCGATCTGGCCGAACATGACGGTGGAGGAGAATGTCGGATTCGGCCTGAAGCTCCGAAAACTGGCGTCGGACGAGATCCGCAAGCGGGTCGCGCAGATCCTGGACGTCGTGCAGATGGGCCATCTCGGCAAGCGCTACCCGTCGGAGCTTTCCGGCGGGCAGCAGCAGCGGGTGGCGCTGGCGCGGGCGATCGTGATCAAGCCGGCGGTGCTGCTGCTGGACGAACCGCTGTCGAACCTCGACGCCAACCTGCGCGAGGAGATGCGCTTCGAGATCCGGCGCCTGCACAACGAGTTCCGCATCACCACCGTCTACGTCACCCATGACCAGTCGGAGGCGATGGCGACGTCCGACCGCATCGCGGTGATGCATGCCGGACGGGTCGAGCAGATCGACGCGCCGCACATGCTCTACAGCCGCCCGCGCACCCGCTTCGTCGCCGGCTTCATCGGCCGCACCAACCTGATCGAAGGCCAGGTCGCGGGCGGTGCTTTCGGCGCCGATGGCTTGTCGTTGCCGGCGGCCGCCGTGGAGGGGCTCGCCGCCGGCCCGGCGCTGATCTCGCTCCGGCCGCAGAGCATCGCGATCCACCGCGCCGCGCCGCAGGCGCCGGATGGCCATCCGGTGATGCGGGCGACCATCGCCGAACGCACCTATCTCGGCGAGAGCTGGGATTATGTGGTGCACCCGGCCGAAGGCGGCCTGCGGCTGCGCGTCGCCGCGCCGCCGCTCGACGTGCACGAAGTCGGCAGCGACGTCTGGCTCGCGATCGACCCGCGCCAGGTTTCGGTGGTGGCGTAAACTTGCCCTCAGTCGCGTCGTGCCGAAGGCACGCCTCCGGCGTGACGCGCGGCCTCCGGCCGCTTGGCTCGCCGGACTACCGGCGTCACGCCGGAGGCGTGCTATTCGCACGACGCCCGTTCGGGCGCTCGGCACGCGTGAAGAACGCGTGCCGTTGTCATTATCGGTTCCGGTCCATAGCGCTCTCGTGCCAATGCCGCAGCAGCAGGTGCGACAGCAGGGTCAGCGCCAGGAAGATCGCGATGCCGGTGCCGGAGACCAGCACGAGGGCCGCGAACATGCGCGGGATCTGCAGCTGGTAGCCGGATTCCAGGATGCGGAAGGCGAGGCCGGAGGCATTGCCGCCGGTGCCGGCCACGAACTCCGCCACGATCGCGCCGATCAGCGCGAGCCCGCCCGAGATGCGCAGCCCTGCGAGGAAGTAGGGCAGCGCCGTCGGCAAGCGGAGCCGCCACAGCATCTGCCAGCGGCTGGCGCGATAGAGGCGGAACAGGTCCTCGAGGTTGCGGTCGGTGGCGTTGAGGCCGAGCGTGGTGTTCGACAGCACCGGGAAGAAGGCGACGATCCAGGCGCAGATCAGCAGCGCCAGCCGGATGTCGTCCACCCAGATGATGATCAGCGGCGCGATGGCGACGATCGGCGTCACCTGCAGCACCACCGCATAGGGAAACAGCGACATCTCGATCACCCGCGATTGCGCGAAGACGATCGCGAGCAGCAGCCCGAGCGCCGCCGCGACCGCCAGCGCGGCCGCCGTGATCTGCAAGGTCACCAGCAGCGAGACCGAGAGCGAGGACCAGTCGCGCACCAGCGTGCGCGCGATCTCGATGGGGCCGGGCAGCACGTAGGACGGGATGCCCTTCGCGGCCACCAGCGCTTCCCAGCCGGAAAGCACCAGCACGCCGATCAGCCCCGGCGCCAGCAGCCGCAGCCACAGGCGGGGCGGCGGCGTCCCGTTCATGCCGCCATCGCGAGGCCGAGCCGGTCGGAGACGGCGCGGCATTGCGCGGCATAGGCGGCCGAGGTGCGGAAGGCGGCATCCCGCGGCTCCGGCGCTTCGATCGCGAGCTCGGCCGCGATGCGGCCGGGGCGGGAGGCCATCACCACCACGCGGCGCGCCAGGTAGACGCTCTCGAACACCGAATGGGTGACGAAGATCGCGGTGAAGCGCTCTTGCGCCCAGAGCGCCAGCAGGTCGTCGTTCAGGCGGAAGCGGGTGATCTCGTCGAGTGCCGCGAAGGGCTCGTCCATCAGCAGCAGCCGCGGCCTGGTCACCAGCGCGCGTGCGATCGAGACCCGCATGCGCATGCCGCCCGAGAGCGTCCGCGGATAGGCGCGTTCCTGCCCTTGCAGCCCGACGCTCGCCAGCGCTGCCGCCGCCCGCGCCTCCGCCTCCGCCTTCGGCAGCCCGGCGAGCGTCAGCGGCAGCGCGACGTTGCGGAGCGTGCTGGCCCAGGGCATCAGCGTCGGCTCCTGGAAGACGAAGCCGATGTCGTGCCGGTCCTCCGGATCGGGCTCGATCGCGCCGGCGCTCGGCGGGTCGAGCCCGGCGATCAGCCGCAGCAGCGTCGACTTGCCGCAGCCGGAGGGGCCGAGGATGGCGACGAAATCGCCTTCCGCGACCGAGAGGTCGATGCCCTCCACCGCGAGCGTCCCGGTGGCGTAGCGCTTCGCCACGCCCCGCAGCATCAGCCCGTTCAAGCGAGGCCGACGCGCTGGTTGACGAAGCGCGTCGTGAAGGCGCGGCGGACATCGAGGTCGCGCGGATAGAGCCCGACTTCGGCCATGGTGCGATGGAAGCGGATCCAGCGCTCCTCGGTCATCGCCCCGATGCCGAGGCGGTCGGCATCGCCGCTTTTCACGATGCCGTATTCGTTCATGGCGCGGACCGCATAGGCGATCTTGCCGTCGTCCATGTCCGGGTTGTCGCGCTTGATCATGGCATTCGCGGCATCGGTGTTGCGGCCGGCCATGTATTGCGCCCAGCCTTCGATCGTCGCGTTGACGAAGCGCTGCACCAGGTCCGGCTTCTCGTCCACCATGCGGCGGGAGATGTCGATCGTCGTCTGGTAGTTCTCGAAGCCGGAATCGGCGATCAGGAACACCTTCGGCCGGGCGCCCGCCTGCATCGCGGCATAGGGCTCGGAGGACACGAAACCCTGCTGGATCGCCATGCGGTCGACCAGGAAGGGCGTCAGGTTGAAGCTGTAGGTGCGGATCTGGCTGTCGGTGAAGTCGAAGCGGGCGCGGAGGAACGGCCAGTAGGTGACCCGGCTGGCCGTGCCGATCAGCATCGGCCGGCCGCGCATGTCCTCGAAGGAATTGATGCCGTTCCCTTCATGCGTCATCAGGACCTGCGGGTCCTTCTGCATCATGGCACCGATGGTCAGGAAGGGCAGGTTCTCCCGCACGTAGTTCAGCGCCTGGAAGCCGGTCGACATGATCATGTCGACGCGCCCGCCGATCAGCAGCTGCGCCGGGTTCTGCTGCGGCCCGCCCTGGCGCAGCTCGCATTCGATGCCGTGGCGCCGGTAGATGCCGGCGGCGACCGCCTGGTAATAGCCGCCCTGCTCGGCCTGGGCGCGCCAATTGGTCTGGAAGCTGACGCGGTCGAGCGTTTGTGCGGCCGGCACCCGCGCGCCGGCGACGGCGGCCAAAGCCAGCCCCGTCCCGCCGGTCAGCAGCCGGCGCCGCTCGATCCGATAGCGCTTGCGCATCACGCCCTCCACCCGTTCGCCCCCGAGATCGACAGGATGCGCGAAACGACAAGGGGGACGCCAGCCCCCCTCCGCTGCGACGACCGCGATTTCAGACGGCGCGGACCCAGCCGCCATCGGCGTCCAGGATGGCGCCCTGCACGTAGCTGGCGGCGGGTCCCACCAGGAAAGCCACGACCTCCGCGATTTCCTCCGGCTCGCCGAAGCGGGCGATGCCGGTTTCGGCCGCGATCGCCGCCGCGGCCTCGGCCGGTCCCAGGCTGCGCGCCACCGCCAGCGCCTCGATCCGCCTGGTCAGCCGACCGGTGCGGATGCTGCCGGGATTGACGGCATTCACCCGCACCCCGTCGGCGACGCCGCGATCGGCCAGCGCCTTGGTCAGGTTCATCAGCGCCGCATTGACCGAGCCGCCGATCGTGAAGTCGGCGCTTGCAACACGCCCGCCGACGCCCGCGACCAGCACCGCGCTGCCGCTGCGCCGCGCGAGCTCCGGCCAGGCGGCGCGGCAGAGCCGGACCGCGCCGAACAGTTTTAACGCATAGCCGTCGGCCCAGGCCGCCTCGTCCAAGGCCAGGAAATCGCCGCGCTGGGTCGCGCCGGCGCTGTGCACCAGGATGTCGAGCCGTCCGTGCCGTGCCAGCACGGCGGCGACTGCGCGGTCGCCGGCATCGGGCTCGCGCAGGTCGATCGCGATCGCGGAGGCGCCGGGCAGCGTGGCCGCTTCCCGCTCCAGCGCCGCCGCGGATCGCGCGGCGAGCGCCACGGCCGCGCCCGCGGCGGCGAGGCGACGGGCGATCGCGAGGCCGATGCCGCGGCTGGCGCCGCTGACCAGCGCGACCTTGCCCTGAAGCTGCTGTTCCATCCCGCTACTCCAGACGAATGCGCGCGTCGCGGACGACGCGGCCGATCTTGTCCAACTCCTCCGCCAGCATGCGGCCGAAGGCCTCCGGGCTGCCGCCCACCACCTCCGACCCCATGTCCAGCAGCCGCGCCCGTTCCGCGGGCGCGGTGATGATATCGCCGATCGCGGCGTTGAGCCGCGCGATTGCGGCCGGCGCCATGCTGGGCGGCCCGATGCAGCCATACCACTCGTCGATCGCATAGCCGGGAAGGCCGGCTTCGGCGATCGTCGGTATCTCCGGCAGATAGGCGGCGCGCGCGGCGGAGCTTACCGCGATCGCCCGCACCCGCCCGTCGCGCACGAAGGGCAGGGTGGAGCTGGCATTGCCGAACATGAGCTGGAGCGAACCGGCCGCCAGGTCGGCGATCGCCGGACCGCCGCCGCGATAGGGCACGTGGACCATGTCGGTGCCGGTCATCAGCTTGAACATCTCGCCCGAGATATGCACCGCCGATCCGATGCCGGGCGAGCCGAAGGACAGCGCACCGGGCCGTGCCTTCGCCAGCGCGATCAGCTCCGCGACCGACGTCACCGGCAGGGCGGGATGCACGACCAGGATGTTGGCGACGCGCGAATGCAGGATGATCGGCGTCGTGTCGCGGATCGGGTCCCAGCTTTGCCGCTGCATCAGCGGCATGGAGATCAGGGTGCTGACCACCATCGCGAAGCTGTGCCCGTCATTCGGTGCGCGCACGAGCTCGCCGGTGCCGATGGCGCCGGAGGCGCCGCCGCGGTTGTCGATCACGACCGGCTGGCCGAGTGCCGCGGCGAGCGCCGGCTGCAACTGGCGGGAGAGGATGTCGGCGGTGCCGCCCGGCGGCCAGGTGACGATCAGCCGCAGTGGGCGATTGGGAAAGATTTGCGCCGACGCCGCCCCAGGCATCGAAGCCGAGGCCATGGCCGCACCGATCAGGTCGCGTCGCCGCATCGCCGTCCCCCCTGCCGCCGCGGTTCGCCCGCTGTATCGTGACAGCATAGCGCGCCGCCTTGGGAGAATGCGAATGCCGGATGCCGCCTCGCGCCATGCCTGCCGGATGCTCGGGGAGTTCGTCGCCGGCTCGGCCTGGTCCGACATCGACGGGACGCCGCGCCAGGCGGTGACCCGCTCGGTGCTCAACCATCTCGGCTGCGCGCTCGGCGTCGCGCGCGATCCCGCAGTCGCGACGATGCTCGCGGTGATGCGCGGCGTCGCGGGCACGCCGGCCGCGACGGTGATCGGCCAGGGGCTCCGCCTCGATCCGATGAGCGCCGCTTTCCTCAACGCGATCGCGTCCAACCTGCTCGATTACGACGACACCCATCTGCCGACGGTGATCCACCCGAGCGCGCCGGTGGTACCGCCGGCCCTGGCACTCGCCGAGCAGCGCGGCCTGTCCGGGCCTGCACTGCTGCACGCCGTGCTGCTCGGTGCCGAGGTCGCCTGCCGCATCGGCAACGCGGTCTCACCCGGGCACTACGCGCGCGGCTGGCACATCACCGCGACCTGCGGCGTCTTCGGCGCCGCGGCGGCATCGGCGAAGCTGCTCGGCCTCGATGCCGTCCGCACCGCGCATGCGATCGGCATCGCCGCCAGCCAATCGGCGGGCCTGGTCGCGAACCTGGCGACCGCGGCCAAGAACGTCGCGGTCGGGAATGCGGCCCGGCACGGCCTGCTGGCCGCGCTGCTCGCGGAGCAGGGGCTGGAAGCGGCGCCCGCCGCCCTCGAAGGCCCGCTCGGCTGGGCGGCGGCGAGCGGCGACGCCTTCGACGCCGGCGCGCTGCTGGCCGGGCTCGACCAGGATTGGGAGGTCGCGCGCAATACCTTCAAGCCCTATCCCGCCGGCATCGTCTTCCACGCGGTGATCGACGCTTGCCTGGAGCTTCGCGGCGCACTCGACCTTCCGCCCGATGCGATCGATCGCGTCACCGTCGCCGGCGATGCGCTGCTGCTGGCTCGCGGCGACCGCGCCGTCGCGAACGAGCGCGATGCGCGGGTCAGCATCCATCATTGCACCGCCGTCGCGCTGCTGCGCGGCCGCGCCGGCGTCGCGGAATTCGGCATGGAGGCCGTCGCCGATCCGGCCATCGCTGCGATGCGGGGCCAGGTCGAGGCGGCACTCGATGACGGGCTGCCGCGCGGCGCGGCCCGGGTCAGCCTGGTGCTCCGCGACGGGCGGGAGATATCCTCGACCGTCGTCGCCGCACGCGGCAGCGGCGATCGCCCGATGAGCGATGCCGAGCTCGACGCCAAGTTCATCGACAACGCCACGCTCGGCGGATTCGGGGATCGTGCGGCGGCGCAGTGCGCTGCGATCCGCGGGCTGGATCAGGCGGCGAGCATCGGCCCGCTCATGGCGCTGCTCGCTTGAGCGCAACGAAGCCCACCTTCTCGCGTTGCGTTCCGGTTACCAGGGAGTGTCGGGATGGCGGATGATCGCGGGCAGGGCGCCGTCTTCAGCACCGACGTGCCGGCGCGGCTGGATCGCCTGCCCTGGTCGCGCTTCCACTGGCTGGTCTGCGCGGGCCTCGGCGTCACCTGGATCCTGGATGGGCTGGAGGTGACGCTGGTCGGCTCGCTCGGCCCTGCGATCCACGAGAGCCCGTCGCTGAGACTGAGCGAGACCGAGGTCGGCCTCACCGCGTCCGCCTATCTCGCGGGCGCCGTGCTCGGCGCGCTGGGATTCGGCTGGCTGACCGACCGGCTTGGCCGCAAGCGACTGTTCACGGTCACCGTCCTCGTCTACGCGGCGGCCACCGTTGCGACCGGGCTCGCCTGGGATGTCTGGTCCTTCGCCTTCTTCCGTTTCCTGACCGGCGCCGGCATCGGCGGCGAGTACGCCGCGGTGAATTCCGCGATCCAGGAGCTGATCCCGGCGCGAAAGCGCGGCACCACCGACCTGGCGATCAACGGCACCTTCTGGGGGGGTGCTGCACTCGGCGCCGCTGCCGCGATCGTGCTGCTGAACCCGGCGATCATCGACCCCGAGATCGGCTGGCGATCCGCCTTCCTGGTCGGCGGCGCCCTCTCGCTCGTGGTGCTGGTCCTCCGCCGCTGGATCCCCGAAAGCCCGCGCTGGCTGATGACGCATGGCAGGCCGGAGGAGGCCGAGCGCGTCGTCGCGGGCATCGAGGCGCGGGTCGCGGCCGAGCGCGGCCCGCTGCCGCCATTGGAATACGGGCCGATCCGGCTGCGCCGGCGCGACCACGTCACCATCGCCGAACTGGTGCAGACGATGTTCCGCCGCCACCGCGACCGCAGCGTGCTGGCGCTGACGCTGATGGCCTGCCAGGCCTTCTTCTACAACGGGATCTTCTTCACCTATTCGCTGGTGCTGCGACGGTTCTATGAGATCCCGGCCGCGGATGTGGGCTGGTTCATGCTGCCCTTCGCGATCGGCAACCTGATGGGACCGCTGCTGCTCGGCCCGTTCTTCGACAGCATCGGCCGGCGGGTGATGATCACGGCGACCTATGCCATAGCGGGCATCCTGATGGCGATCACCGCCTGGCTCTTCGCCGCCGGGCTGCTGAGCGCCTGGCAGCAGACGGCGCTCTGGACCGCGATCTTCTTCGTAGCCTCGGCTGCGGCCTCGGCCGCCTACCTGACGGTCGGCGAGAGCTTCCCGCTCGAGATGCGGGCGATGGCGATCGCGGTGTTCTACGCCTTCGGCACCGCGATCGGCGGCATCGTGGCGCCGTTCATCTTCGGCATGCTGATCGAAGGCGGCGACCGCATGGGCCTGTACTGGGGCTATCTGCTGGCGGCGGGGCTGATGCTGCTGGCGGCCGGCGTCGAATGGCGCCTCGGCTTCGCCGCCGAGCGCCAGCCGCTGGAGGCGGTGAGCGCGCCGCTCGGGCAGGCGGATTAACCCGGCTGGCTGCGCAGCGCTGCGGTCACCACGCGGTCCAGCGCCGACAGGAAGCGCGAGCGATCGGCCTGTGCCATCGGTGCCGGGCCGCCGCTATTGGCGCCGATCTCCCTGAGGTGCCGCGACAATTCCCGCCCGGCCAGCGCGCTGCCGATATTGGCCGGCGTGAACTCGTGCCCCTTGTGGGTGATGACCCGCGCGCCCTTCTCGAGGCAGCGGGCGGCGAGCGGGATGTCGGCGGTGACGCAGACGTCGCTGGCCGTCGCGTGTTCGGCGATCCAGTCATCGGCCTTGTCGGCGCCCTCGGAGACGATGACCAGCCGCGCCTTGGGCAAGGGCGGCGGCCGCACCGGCCGTGCGCCGTTGGTCACCAGCACCAGAGCCAGGTCGAGCCGGCCGGCGACGCGGTAGATCTCCTCCCTGACCGGGCAGGCATCGGCATCGACCAGGATGGTGGTCACGATGTCCTGCCGGCGATCGGCGCCGGCGAGGCCAGGCTGGTCTGTCCCGCACTGGTGCCGGCGTCGACCGGCACCGTCTGCCCGGTGACCCAGCGTGCCGCCGGCGACACGAGCCAGGCGATCGCCTCCGCCACGTCCCAGGCGGTGCCTTCGGTCTTGAGCAAGGTGGCTTCCGCCCGTGCCCGCCGCGCCGCTTCGTCGACGCCGCGCACCGCGACCATCGGCGTGAAGACGTAGCCTGGGGCGATGCAGTTCACCCGGATCCCCTCCGGCCCGTGATGCGCCGCCATCGCCCGTGTCATCTGCACGATCGCCCCCTTGGACGTCGCGTAGAGCAGCCCCTTGTGGCCGCCCTGCAGGCCGGCGATCGAGGAGAGGTTGACGATCGCGCCGCCGCCCGCGCGCCGCATCGCCGGGATCGCGTATTTCGACATCAGCATCACCGAGCCGACATTGACCCGCATCGCCTGGTCCCAGGCGGCGGGATCGACCGCGACCGCATCGCCCGGCGGGCCGGAGATGCCGACATTGTTGACCAGGATGTCGACCCGGCCCCAGGCCGAGACCGCCGCCTCGACCGCCGTGGCGCACTGCGCCGCATCGGTCACGTCGGCGGTGACGGAATGGGATGTGCCGCCTTCCGCCGCGATCGCGGCGGCTGTCGCGGCCATCCAGTCCTGCTCGACATCGAGCAGCAGCACGCGCGCGCCGCGCCGCGCCAGCAGGATCGCGGTTGCGCGGCCATTGCCGATCCCGTCGCCGCGCGACCCGGCACCGGTGACGATCGCGACCTTGCCTTCGAGGGAGAGGGTTTCGGCGTTCATGGTTATCGCCCCTCGAAGCTCGGCGCGCGCTTCTCCAGCATGGCGGAAACCGCCTCGCGGTGGTCGCGCGTGTCGTGCGCCAGCGCCTGGAAGGCGGCGGACAGTTCGAGCAGGCTCGAGAGCCGCAGATGCTGCCCCTCGCGCAGCAGGCGCTTCGTCAGGCGCACCGCCTGCGGCGGGTTGGCGGCGATCTTGGCGGCGAGCGTCCGCGCCGCCGGCAGCAGCGCGTCCGGTGCGACCACCTGGGAGACCAGGCCGCAGGCGAGCGCCGCCGCGGCGTCGATCGGCTCCCCGGTCAGCGACATCTCCAGCGCCTTCGACATGCCGACCACCCGCGGCAGCAGGAAGGCGCCGCCATCGCCCGGCACGATGCCGACCTTGACGAAACTCTCCGCGAAGACCGCCTTCTCGGAGGCGATGCGGATGTCGCACATGCAGGCGAGGTCGAGCCCGGCGCCGATCGCCGGGCCGTTCATGGCGGCGATCGTCGGTATGTCGAGCTCATAGAGTGCCAGCGGGATGCGCTGGATGCCGCGCCGGTAGCTCTCCCGCATCTCGGCCGCGGTATCGCCCTGGGTGATGCCGGTGCGGTCGCGCATGCCCTTGAGGTCGCCGCCGGCGCAGAAGGCCGATCCCGCGCCGGTCAGGATGACGACGCGCACCTGGTCGTCGCGGCGGATCGCCTCCACGGCATCGACCACCTCGTCGCATTCCGCGCGGGTCGAGATCGCGTTGCGCTTCTCCGGCCGGTTCAGCGTGAGCGTGACGATGCCGTCCTCGCGTTCGGTCGTGATGAAGCCGCTCATGCGGGATGCTCCTCGTCGCGGGCGGTGATGTCGGGCCAGAGCGCGGCGCCGCCGCGGAGCTGGACGGCGGCGCCGATGCGGCTCGCCCAGAAGCGCTCGGTGCCGCCTTCCTCCCGCCAGGACCAGAGGCGCCGGGTCAAATGATGCAGCGCATGCTCCTCGGTGACGCCGATCGCCGCGAAGACCTGGTGCGCGATCGCGGCACCGGTGCCGGCGGCCTCGCCGGCGGTGACCTTGGCGCAGCCAATCTCGAAGCCGGCGGCGGCCAGGCCGCGCCGATCGGCAGCACGCGCCGCGGAACGCGCCGCGACCGCGGCCGCCGCGGCGTCGGCCGCGAAGACCGCGAGCTGCTGCTGCACCGCCTGGAAGCGCCCGATCGGCCGGCCAAACTGCACCCGCGTATTGGCGTAGTCGACCGCGAGTGCCAGCGCCGCCTGCAGCGCGCCCGCGATCTGCGCGCTGCGGATCAACGCCGTCAGGCTGCGCGCCGCCTCCTTGCCGAAGTGCGGGGGCAGCCGGCCTTCCGCGATCAGCGCGCCCGGCCTCACCCGGTCGCGCGGCTCGCGGCCGATGTTTTGTCCCTGCACCGCCTCGCCCGTCGCATGCAGCGCGACGTTGTCGCCATCGACCAGCACGAGATGCGTGGCGTGACGGCCCCAAGGCACCGCGGCATCCGCTTCGGCGAAGCTCAGCACGCCGTCGGGCACCGCGATCCCGGCGGCGGCGAGCAGCAGCGCCGACGCCATGCCTTCGGCCAGCGGCAGCGGCGCGCCATGCCGGCCGAGCAACAGGAACAGCCCCGCCGCTTGCTCGAGCCCGAGGCCGGCGCCGCCATCCTCCTCCGGCACCAGCGCCATGGTCAGGCCGATCGGCGCCAGCGCGTCCCAGGCTTTCGCAGGGAAGCCGCCGGCTTCGAGCATCCGCCATGTCGCGGCATCGGTCGCGTCCGTGAGCGCCCGGGCGACCTGCTCCTCCAGGATCGCGGAAAGATCCTCGCTCATCGCAGGCCGAGCTCCTTGGCGATGATGCCGCGCATGATCTCCCGCGTGCCGCCGCGCAGGCTGAAGGTGGTGGCGAGCATGGTCAGTTCCGCATGCATGCGGCGCATCGCCTCCGGCATCGCCTCGGCGTCGATCAGCCGGCGGAGGTTGCCGGGCAGCGCCTGTTCGAAGCCGTTGCCGAGATCCTTGACCAGGGCCGCCTGGCGTGCCGGATCATCGCCATCCTCCAGCATGCCGGCGACCGCGAGCGACATGCGGCGCAGCGTCCAGAGCCGCGCCACCTCCCGCCCCAGCGGCTCCGCCGCGGCCGGGTCGGCGGCCAGCGCCGTCACCCCTTCGGCCAGCAGCGGGTAGGAGGAGAGGATGCGGTCCGGCCCGCTGCGCTCGAAGGCGAGCTCGCTCGTCGCCTGCGCCCAGCCGGCGCCTTCGCGGCCGATCAGCGCATCCGGGGGCAGCGCCACGTCGTCGAAGGTGATCTCGTTGAAGGTCGCGTCCCCGGTCAGCTCGCGGATCGGGCGGATGGTGATGCCGGGCGTGTTGAGGTCGACCAGCACCTGCGACAGCCCCTGATGGCGGGCGCCGCCTTCCGGTGCCGGCGAGGTGCGGACGAGTGCGATCATGACGTCGCAGAGATGGCCGAAGGTCGTCCATATCTTGCGGCCATTGAGCCGCCAGCCCTCGCCGTCGCGCTCCGCCCGGGTGCGGAGGCTCGCGAGGTCGCTGCCGGAATCGGGCTCCGACAGGCCGATGCAGAAGGCGAGATCGCCGCGCGCGATGCCGGGCAGCATGCGGCTGCGCTGCGCCTCGGTGCCGAGGCGGAGGATCAGCGGGCCGGATTGCCGGTCGCCGATCCAATGCGCGCCGACCGGCGCGCCGGCGGCCAGCATCTCCTCCAGCACCACCAGGCGCTCCATCGCACTCCGCGCATGGCCGCCATAGGCCGTGGGCCAGCCCATGCCGATCCAGCCTTCCGCGGCGACGGCGCGGGAGAAGTCGCGATCGAATCCCATCCAGGACCGCGCGCGGATCTCGGGCGTCCAGTCGCGCCCGGCCTCGCGCAGGAAGTCGCGGACCCGGGCGCGCAGCGCGGCCGCTTCCGGCGGCGTGTCGCGCAAGGTGAAGCGCAGGCCTTCCATCAGACGATGCCCGCTTCCCGCGCGGCGGCGATCGCTGCGGCGTCCATGCCGGCGTAATGCGCCAGGATCGCGTCGCTGTGCTCGCCGGGGGCGGGGATGCCGTGGCGATAGGTGGCGGGCGTCGCCGAAAGCCGGAGCGGGCTCGCGATGGTGCGGATTTCCCCGGCTGTGTGGTGCGGCACCGTGAGGACCAGGCCGCGCGCCTGGACGTGCGGGTCCTTCTCGATGTCCTCGGGCGTGTTGATCGGGCCGCTCGTGATCTTGGCCTGGCGCAGGATTTCCAGCCATTCGGCGCGCGGCCGCGTCACCAGCACGTCGCGCATCATCTGCAGCACCTGGCTGCGGTTCGCGACCCGGTCGCGGTTGCGCCGGAAGCGGTCATCCTCCGCCCATTCCGGATGGCCGAGCGCGGCCGACAGGCGGACGAACTCGCGGTCGTTCAGCACCCCGATCACGAAGCGCGCATCGGAGCCGCTGAAGACGCCGTAAGGCACCGCGACCGCGGCATCGTTGCCGGACCGCTTCACCGGCACGCCGGCATTCAGCCAGGCCGACATCGGGTGCTGCAGCAGCGCCGCCATGGTCTCGAACAGGTTGACGTCGATCGCCTGGCCTTCGCCGGTACGCTCCCGGTGGCGGAGTGCGGCCAGGATCGCGATCGTCGCCGCCTGGCCGGTGAACATGTCGGCGACCGGCACGCCGACCCGCATCGGCCCGCCGCCCGGCGCCTCGTCCGGCTCCCCGGTCGTCGCCATGACGCCGGCCATCGCCTGGGCCACGAAATCGTAGCCGGAGCGCTCCGCATAAGGGCCGTCCTGCCCGAAGCCGGTGACCGAGCAGTAGACGAGGCCGGGATTGACCGCGAGCAGGTCCGCGGGCCCGAGCCCGTAGCGCGCCAGCGTGCCCGGGCGGAAATTCTCGATCAGCACATGCGCGCCGCGCACCATGCGCTTCAGGATCTCGGCCCCTTCGGGCCGCGCGAAATCGAGCGAGAGCGAGCGCTTGTTGCGGTTGATCGCGACGAAATAGGTGCTGTCCTCGGTGCCCGGGACGAAGGGCGGCCCGAGGGCGCGGAGATCGTCGCCGTCGCCGCGGCGCTCGATCTTGATCACCTCGGCGCCGAGGTCGCCGAGCGTCTGCGCCGCGAGCGGCCCCGCCACGACCCGCGTGAGATCCAGCACAACGATGCCGTCGAGCGCCGATGCCATTCGAAACGTCCCTCCCGTCCAGCCCGCAATCTGCCGCTTATTCCGCAGCGCGAAAAGGGGCGGTCTCGGTCAAGGCTTTGGGGGCAGAGACCGCGCAGCGCGCGCGGGCCAGTGCCACGAGCGTCGCAGCGGCGGCGGCGTGGCGCGGCGTGCCGGGATCGAAGGCGCCGGCGCGGATCGCGGTCGCGAAGCCGGCGAGCGGCGCCGCGGCGCGGTCCGTCAGCGTCGCAATGGCAGCGAGGCTCTCCGCCTGCCAGGCCTGGCCCTGCCGCGCCTCCCGCGCCGCGATCGCCATCGCGTTCGCGATCATGCGGGCGGCGAAGCGCTGCGCCTCCGGCAGATGCGGCAGCAGTTCCTCGATCAGGACGTCGCGCGCGGTGTCGAGCAGTGCCGCGCCATCCGGTCGTTCAAGCATCCGCGGCCCCCGTCATGCGCAGCACCTCGAGCTCGAGCTCCGGCACGATATGCCCGGTCAGCGCCAGCTCCAGGCTGGTCTCGGCGCCGGAGATGTGGCGCGCCGCCTGGTCGATCGCGATCACCGCCCAGCGGATATGGGCCGCGAGCTCCCACCAGCGCACCCGTTGATCCTCGACCGCGCCATAGCCGGCATAGAGTGCCGCGCGCGGGCCGATGCCCCCGACCTCCTGCGCCATATTCCCGAAGCGCCAGCATTTCGCGCAGAGCCAGCCGAGATCGGCATGGCCGTCGCCCCAGCCGGCGAATTCCCAGTCGAGCACCGCGGTGACGCCGCCGGCGTCGAGCATCAGGTTGCCGGTGCGGAAGTCGTTGTGGACCAGCACGGCCGGCACCGGCGCCGGCGCCGTGCGTTCAAGGTGCCGCAGCCCCCATTCGAGCGCCGGGCGCGGCGCGTCCTGGCGATCGAGTGCGGCGCGCTGCGCGGCGATGAAGGCCACCGCGGCATCGGTGGGCGGCTGTTCCAGGAAAGCGAGCTCCGGCCGCGGCGGCCGGATGCCATGGATGCGCGCGAGCTCGCGGCCGAGCGCTTCCGCCATCGCGGCGCGGCCGCCGCCGAGGCTGCCGTCCTTCACGACGCGATGCCCGGCGGCGATGCCGGCGACCCGGCGCATGACGAAGAAGGGCGCGCCGGCGACGCCGGCATCCTCGCAGAGGAACAGCGGTTCCGGCACCGTGACGCCCGCCGCATGCGCCGCCTGCAGCAGCCGGTATTCGGCGGCGCGCGGGAGCGAGACGGCGAGCGTCGCGGCATTGTCGGTGCGCAGCACCCAGGCTTCCGGCGCGCCGTGATGAAGCACACCGATCGCCCAGTTCTGCTGGATCGCGCCGCCGGACAGCAGTTTTGCCCCGGTCACCGTCAGCGACGGATCGCGAGCGGCGTTGCGGAGCCAGGTCTCGATGGCGGCGCGGCGCGCCTCATCCATGCGCGGCACCCCAGGCGAAAAAGTCGCTGCCCTCGCTCCGCAGGACATTCGCCAACACCATGCGATGCACCTCGGAGGCGCCGTCGACCAGCCGCGCCTGGCGGGCGTAGCGGTAGATCCACTCGATCACCGTATCCTTGGAGTAGCCACGAGCCCCGAGCAGCTGCAGCGCCGTATCGACGGACTTCTGGAGCGCATCGGCGACCACGATCTTGGCCATCGAGACCTCCTTCCGCGCGAAGGAGCCCTGGTCGAGCATCCAGGCAGCATGCATGGTCAGCAGCCGTCCAATCTGGATCTCCATCGCCGCCTGGCCGATCAGCCCCTGCACGCTTTCGCGGTCCAGCAGCGTCTTGCCAAAACTCCGGCGTTCGCCGACATGCGCCATCGCGATCTCGAGCGCGCGCTTCGACAGGCCGAGCCAACGCATGCAATGGGTCAGCCGCGCGACGCCGAGCCGCATCTGGGTGACCTTCAGCCCGTCACCGATGCCGAGCAGCCGGTCCTCGTCCGGGATCTCGAGCCCGTCGAAGACCAGCTCGCAATGCCCGCCATGCTCCTCCGGCCCCATGATCGGGATGCGGCGCACGATCTCCCAGCCCGGGCTGTCGGCATGGAACAGGAAGGCGGTCAGGCCCTTCCGTTCGTCGGCGGAGGTGCGGGCCATCAGGATGAAGTGCTTGGCGTTGCCGGCGCCGGTGATGAACCATTTGCGGCCGGTGATGCGCCAGCGGTCGTTGCCGGCCGGTTCCGCGCGCGTGTAGGTGAGCGACGGATCGCTGCCGGCGCCGCCCGGCTCGGTCATCGCGAAGGCCGACTGCACGGTGCCGGCGATGATCGGCATCAGCCAGCGGCGCTTCTGCGCCTCGGTGCCGACCTTCTCCAGGATCATCATGTTGCCGTCGTCGGGGGCGGCGCTGTTGAAGACGACCGGGCCGAAGATCGAGCGGTTCATCTCCTCGTAGCAGGCGGCCATGCCGATCCGCGGCAGGCCGCCGCCGCCGAGGGCCTTCGGCATCTGCAGCGCCCAGAGCCCTTCGGCCTTGGCCTCGGCGCGCAGCCGCGCCAGCACCGCGGGGGCGATGTTCTCATGCTCGTCGTAATTGGCGCGGTCGCCCTCCAGCGGGATCAGCCGCTCGTCGACGAAGCGCCGGATGCGGAGGCGGGTGGCATCGATCTCCGGCGGCAGGGCGAAATCCATGGTGGTTCCTCAGAGGCTGGCGATGGAATGGCCGCCATCGACGGTGACGGTGGTGCCGGTCATGTGCGCCCCGGCCTCGGAGGCCAGCAGCAGCAGCGGCCCGGTCAGGTCCTCGGGCGTGCCGATCCGGCGCTGCGGGATGCGCTTCAGCATCGCGCGGCCGGACTCGCCCTCGAAATAGCCGGCATTGATGTCGCTCGCGACGTAGCCCGGCGCGATCGCGTTCACCCGGATGCCGTGGCGTGCGAATTCGACCGCCATCTGGCGGGTCATGTGCAGCAGCCCGGCCTTGGCGGCGGTGTAGCCGGCGACACCCGCGATGATGCGGCCGCCCAGGATGGAGGCGATGTTGACGATGCTGCCCGGCGCCTTCGCCGCCGCGAGCCGCCGGGCGCCGGCCTGCGCCACCAGGAAGCAGCCGCGCAGGTTCACCGCCAGCACGCCGTCGAAATCCTCGGGCGTCATCTCCAGCACCGGCTTCGTCACCGCGATCCCGGCATTGTTCACGATGACGCCGCAGGGCGCGCCGAAGGCGGCCTCCGCCGCGTCGTAGCATGCGTCGATGGAGGCGGGGTCGGTGACGTCGAGCGCGACTGCCACCGCGCCCTCGCCGAGCTCGGCGGCGAGCCGCGCCACGGCGTCCGTGCGGCGGGCGGCGAGCGCCACCCGGGCGCCGGCGCCGTGCAGCACCCGCGCGAAATGGCCGCCAAGCGTACCGGAGGCGCCGGTGACCAGCGCCGTCCGGCCGGCGAGCGAAAACAGCTTCTCCATCCGTATCCTCCTGGGCGCGCATCCGACCATCGCGCGCCGTCCCGGGCAAGGGCATGCTGCGCCGCATCAGGACAGGAAAGGGCGAACCATGCGGAAGGTGGTGCTGGTGACCGGGGCGCAGCAGGGCATCGGGCGCGCCATGGCGGCGGCCTTCGCCGCCGCCGGCCACGATGTCGCGATCAACTGGCTGGACGACCAGGCGGCCGCGGAGGCGGTGGCGGCAGAGGTCGCGGCGGCGGGCGGCCGCGCCGCCCTGCTGCAAGGCGATGTCGGACGCGTGGCGGACGGCGCGGCATTGGTCGCGGGGACCATCGCCGCCTTCGGCCGCATCGACGTGCTGGTGAACAATGCCGGCATCTTTCCGCGGGTCGAGTTCCTGGCGATGACCGAGGCGATCTGGGACGCCGTGCACGACGTCAACCTCAAGGGCAGCGCCTTCTGCGCCCAGGCGGCGGCCCGGGCGATGGTGGCAGCCGGCCATGGCGGCAGCATCGTCAACCTCTCCTCCCAAGCGCTGCGCGGCACGCCGCTCGGCGTCCATTACAGCGCGACCAAGGCGGGCGTCGCGGGGCTGACGCGAGCGATGGCGCTGGCGCTGGCGCCGCACGGCATCCGCGTCAACGCGATCGCGCCGGGGCTGACCGACACCGCGCAGCCGCGGCACGGCAATTCCGAGCCGGAGCTCGCGGCAATGGCGGCAACGCTGCCGATCCCGCGCTTCGGCCGGCCGGAGGAGATCGCGGCGCTGGCCGTCTGGCTCGCCTCCGACGCCGCCGGCTGGGTCACCGGCCAGACCTGGCACGCGAATGGCGGCAGCTACATGCCCTGACCCGCGTATCTTGCACGCCGGGCGGCGCGGGCGGAGATTGCGCGGGAACCCTGAGGAAGCGCCCGTGCCCAACCTGACCAATGCCCCATTCCGCGTCGGCTACATCGACCGGGTGCCGCACCGCGCCTTCCTCGACACCGCCGCCGCCGATCCGGCGCTCGAGATCCGGCGCATCGATGCTGGCCTGCCGGAAGAGGCGATACTCGCTGCCCTGGCCGAGTGCGACGGCTACTACGTCATGGCAGCGCGGGATGAGTTGGCAAAAGCGCTCCACGTCACCGACGCCCTGCTCGCCCGGCTGCCGCGGCTGCTGGTGGCCGCGAGCTACGGCGCCGGCTACGACACCGTCGATCCCGACGCCTGCACCCGCGCCGGCGTGCTGCTGGTCAACCAGGCCGGCGGCAATGCCGAAGCGGTCGCGGAGCATGCGGTCGGGCTGATGCTGGCACTCCTCAAGCGCTTCCCGGAATGCCATGCCGGCATGCTCGCCGGCCGCGCCGAACGCCGCGAGGATTTTTTGGGCCGCAACCTGTTCGGCAAGACGGTCGGGCTGTTCGGCATCGGCCATGTCGGCAGCCGCGTCGCCGAGATCCTGACCGCCGCCTTCCGCTGCCGCATCCTCGCCTGCGACCCCTATCTCGATGCCGCTGCGATCGCCGCGCGCGGGGCGGAGAAGGTCGAGAAGGCACAGCTGCTGGCCGAAGCCGATGTGGTCAGCGTCCATTGCCCGCTGACGCCCGGGAGCCGCGGCATGATCGATGCCGCCGCCTTCGCCGCCATGAAGCCGGGTGCGATCTTCGTCACCACCGCGCGCGGGTCGATCCATGACGAGGCGGCGCTGCAGGCCGCACTCGAGAGCGGGCAGGTTGCCGGCGCCGGCCTCGACGTCTGGGAGCAGGAGCCGCCGCCGGTCGACCACCCGCTGCTGCGCGACCCACGGGTGATCGCGACCCAGCACACCGCCGGCGTCACCGCGGAAAGCCGGGCGCGGATCACGACCATCGCGGCCGAAGCCTTTTCCGACATCGCGGCGGGGCGGATGCCGCCGCGGGTCATCAACCCGGCGGTGACCCAGCGCTTCGCCGCCCGCTACGAGGCCGCGCGCGGCCGCGGCATCGGCTGAAGGCGCGCCCCCGCCGCGCATGGCCGATCGCCAAAAGCTCCGCGTCGTCGCGGCCCTCGGGACGACCCAGACGCTCTCCTGGGCATCGAGCTACTACCTGCCGGCGATCCTGGCGCGGCCGATGGCCGAGGCGACCGGGGTCTCGACGACCTTCGTCTTCGGCGCCTTCTCCGCGGCACTGCTGCTGACCGCCTTCCTGGGCCCCGCGGTCGGGCGCGCGATCGATGCGCGCGGCGGGCGCGACGTGCTCGTCGCCTCGAACCTGGTGCTCGCGGCGGGGCTCGTGCTGATGGGCCTGGCGAACGGTCCGGGGCTGCTGGTCGCGGCCTGGCTGCTGCTCGGCCTCGGCATGGCGCTCGGCCTCTACGACGCGGCCTTCGCGACACTCGCCGGCCTCTACGGGCGCGACGCGCGCGGGCCGATCACCGGCATCACCCTGATCGCCGGCTTCGCCAGCACCATCGGCTGGCCGGTGACGGCGGCGATCGAGGCCGGCTTCGGCTGGCGGGAAGCCTGCTTCGCCTGGGCCGCGCTGCAATTGCTGCTGGGCCTGCCGATCAACCGGCTGCTGGTGCCGCCGGCGCCGCCGCCGGCCGCCGGTGCCGCTGCGGCGGAAGGGGCGGCGCCGCGCCGGGCGCTGGTGCTGCTCGCCTTCGTCTTCGCGGTGGCCGGCTTTACCGCGAGTGCCATGGGCGCCCATCTGCCCGGGCTGCTGCTGGCCGCCGGCGCCAGCCCGGCCGCCGCGGTCGCCGCCGCATCGCTGGTCGGCTTCGCCCAGGTCGGCGCCCGGGTGGTGGAGTTCTCGGTGCTGCGCCGGCTGGACCCGCTGCTGACCGCGCGCATCGCGGTCCTGACCCATCCGGTGGGCGCCGCCGCCCTGCTCGTCTTCGGCGGCCCGGCGGCCGCGGTCTTCACGCTGCTGCACGGCGCCGGCAACGGCATGCTGACCATCGCCCGCGGCACGCTCCCCTTGGCGCTGTTCGGGCCAGGGGGCTATGGGCGGCGCCAGGGCCTGATCACTGCGCCGGCCCGGGTGCTGCAGGCGGTGGCGCCGCTCGCCTTCGGCCTGATGGTCGATGCCGCCGGCACCGCGGCGCTGCTGCTGACCGCCGGGTTGGGGCTCGCGGCATTCGGCGCCCTTGCCTTGCTCAGTAGGGCAGGGTCTCGATGAAGTACTCGTAGTTGTCGGCATTGCTCGCGGCGCGCAGCCAGTCGGTCTTGGCCAGGATCCGGGCGGCGCGGGGCTGGTAGACATAGTCGCTGGTGCGGCCGCCGAGATGGCTGAACTCGTGCACCAGGATGCCGAAGCGCGAATCCTGGCCGGTGACGCCGGCGCGGAAGAAGGGCGGGCAGACGCCGACCACGTTCATGCCCGGCCGCATGTAGCCCATCTGGCCGCGCCCGCAGGTCGCCATGTCGTTGCAATGGATCTCGTAGGTGTTGCGCTGCTCCATGCGGGCCAGCGTATTGGTCAGCACCTCCAGCATCATCTTGGCCGGCGCGTCGCCGAACCAGAGGCGGACATGCGGGCTTTCCGGCTCACGCCGGAGGAAGCGGATGCCGTCACGGATGCGGTTGCGCGCCGTCGTATGCGCCTCGTTCACGATCGCCAGCTGCTCGCGGGTGCATTTCGGCCCCGCCGTCTCGGCAGCGCGCGCCACCGCATCGGGGGAGGCGACGAGGATGACGTCGGAGTCGGCCGCGCAGGCCTGGAGGGGCAAGGCGACCAGGAAGACCAGGATCGCACGCAAGAGGTGCATCGGGAATTCGTCTCCAAGGAAGGGATGGCGATGATGCCGGAACGACCGTCCCGTTGCCAGGGCCGCTCACGGCAAGCTGAGACATGGCCCGGTGACGGGCGGCGCGCCATAATACGCCGCAGGAGAAGGAGACGCCGGATGGCCGATGGCATGACCGATGCCGCGCCGCTGCTCCGCGCCGATGCGGGCGGCATCGCGCGGCTGACGCTGAACCGCCCGGCGGCGCGGAACGGGCTGTCGCTGGCGTTGATGCAGGACCTGCTGGCGGCGCTGGAGGCCATCGCCGGCGACCGCTCGGTGCGCCTCGTGCTGCTGGAAGGTCATGGCCCCGCCTTCTGCGCCGGCCACGACCTGCGGGAGATCACCGCGCATTTCGCCGATGCCGATGGCGGCCGCGCATTCTTCGAACAGGCGATGACGACCTGCGCCCGGCTGATGCAGGCGATCACCGGCCTGCCGCAGCCGGTGATCGCGATCGTGGAAGGCGTGGCCACCGCGGCCGGCTGCCAGCTGGTCGCGACCGCGGACCTCGCCATCGCCGGCGCGGCGGCGCGGTTCTGCACGCCCGGCGTCGATATCGGCCTGTTCTGCTCGACGCCGGCGGTCGCCCTCTCGCGCGCCGTCGCGCGCAAGCCGGCGATGGAGATGCTGCTGACCGGGGCGATGATCGGCGCCGCGGAGGCGCAGCGCATCGGCCTCGTCAACCGCGTGGTGCCGGAGGGCGAAGCGGGCATGGCGGCGGCAGCCCTCGCCGATCGCATCGCGTCGCGCTCCGCCCATGCGGTCGCCCTCGGCAAGCGGAGTTTCCATGCCCAGGCGGGGCAGGGCCTTGCCGAAGCCTACCGGATCGCGGCCGCCACCATGGTCGAGAACCTGCTGGCCGAGGACGCGGCGGAAGGCATCGGCGCCTTCCTCGACAAGCGCACCCCGCACTGGCGCGATCGCTGACCCGTTTGAGAGGATAAGATGGTCGACACCACGACGGGCCTGGAGCGCGGCCCCGCCAACCACCAGCCGCTGACGCCGCTGCTGTTCCTGGACCGTGCCGCGGCGGTGCATCCCGACCGGCTCGCGGTGGTGCATGGCGCGCTGCGCATGAACTACCGCACGCTGCGGGAGCGCTGCGTCTGCCTCGCCTCCGCGCTGCTCGCGCGCGGCATCGGGCGCGGCGAGACGGTGGCGGCCCTGCTGCCCAACATCCCCGCCATGCTCGAAGCCCATTATGGCGTGCCGATGGCCGGCGCGGTGCTCAACACCATCAACACCCGCCTCGATGCCGCGACCATCGCCTATATCCTGGATCACGGGGAGGCGCGGGCGATCCTGGTCGACCGCGAATTCATCCCCGCCCTCCGCCTGGCGCTGGCGCAATCGAGCGCGAAGCCGCTGGTGATCGAGGTCGAGGATGCGCTGGCGCCGGAGGCGGTGCAGGGCGAGACGCTGGGCGGCCTGCCCTATGAGACATTGCTGGCCGAGGGCGATCCCGCCTTCGCCTGGCCGATGCCGCAGGACGAATGGGACGCGATCGCGCTCAACTACACCTCCGGCACGACGGGGCGGCCCAAGGGCGTCGTCTACCACCACCGCGGCGCGCAGCTGCTGGCGACCGGCAACGTGCTCTCGGCCGGCATGGTGCGCCATCCCGCCTATCTCTGGACCCTGCCGATGTTCCACTGCAACGGCTGGTGCTTCCCCTGGACGGTCACCGCCGTCGCCGGCACCCATGTCTGCCTGCGCGCGGTGCGCGGCCCCACGATCTGGTCGCTGATGGCCGAACACGGCGTGACGCATATGTGCGGCGCGCCGATCATCATGGCGACGATGCTGGCGGTGGCCGAGGCCGAGCGGCCGGCGCTGCCGCACCAGGTGCAGTTCGTCGTCGCCGGCGCGCCGCCGCCGGAAGCGGTGCTGGCCGCGATGCGCGAGGCGGGCTTCGCGATCTGCCACGTCTACGGCCTGACCGAATGCTACGGCCCGTCGGTCGTCAACGAATGGCATGACGACTGGGACGCGAAGCCCGCCGGCGAGCAGGCGGCGCTGATGGCGCGCCAGGGCGTGCGCTACCAGGCGCTGGAAGCGCTCGACGTGCTCGATCCCGCGACGCTCCGCCCGGTACCGGCCGATGGCGCGACGATGGGCGAGGTGATGATGCGCGGCAACGTCGTGATGAAGGGCTACCTCAAGGACCGCGCGGCGACCGAGGCCGCCTTCGCCGGCGGCTGGTTCCACACCGGCGATCTGGCGGTGAAGCATCCGGACGGCTATGTTCAGCTCAAGGACCGCTCCAAGGACATCATCATCTCGGGCGGCGAGAACATCAGCTCCATCGAGGTCGAGGACGCGCTCTACAAGCACCCCGCGGTCGCGGTGGCGGCGGTGGTGGCGCGGCCGGACGAGAAATGGGGCGAGACGCCGCTCGCCTTCATCGAATTGAAGCCGGGTGCCGCGGCGACGGAGGCGGAGCTGATCGCCTTCGCGAAGCAGCACCTGGCCGGCTACAAGGTGCCGCGCGCGATCGTCTTCGCGGAAATCCCGAAGACCTCCACCGGCAAGATCCAGAAGCACGTGCTGCGGGCTCAGGCGCGTAGCGCCTGAGCACTTTGTTTGATCGCGTGATTCAGACTTATCGGCCGACGGCCTCAAGTCATCACGCTCAACCGCGGGATCCGCCATGACCGACCGCCTCGACGCCATCCTCGCGCATATCGACGCCGATCTCGATGCCGCGCGCGGGCGGCTCTTCGACCTGCTCCGCATCCCGAGCATCAGCGCCCAGCCCGCCCATGCCGGGGATTGCCGCGCCGCCGCCGAATGGCTGCGCGGCGAACTCGCCGGCATCGGCTTCCAGGCCTCGGTGCGCGACACCGCCGGCCACCCGGCGGTGGTCGCGCATCACCCAGGGCCGGGCGGCGCTGCGCCGCATGTGCTGTTCTACGGGCATTACGACGTGCAGCCGGCCGATCCGGTCGATCTCTGGACCAGCGACCCCTTCGCGCCGGTGCTGGTCGAGGGGCCGCACGGACCGCGCATCCGCGCCCGCGGCGCGGTCGACGACAAGGGCCAGACCATGATGTGGGTGGAGGCGCTGCGCGCCTGGCACGCGATCGCAGGCCACCCGCCGGTCGCGGTCACGGTGCTGATCGAAGGCGAGGAGGAGGTCGGCAGCCCGAGCCTCGACGCCTTCCTCGCCGCCAACCGCGCCGAGCTCCGCGCCGATGTCGCGATCATCAGCGACACCGGCATGTGGGACGTCGACACGCCCGCGATCACGACGCGGCTGCGCGGCCTCGTCTATGCGCAGATCGACGTGAAGGCGGCCTCGCGGGATTTGCATTCGGGCCTGTTCGGCGGCTCGGCGCTGAACCCGATCAACCTGCTGACCCGCATCCTCGGCAAGCTCCGCGACGATGCGGGCCGCGTCACCATCCCCGGCTTCTACGACGGCGTCGCGGAGCTGCCGGAAGCGCTCGCCGCGCAATGGGCCGGCCTCGGCTTCGAGGAGGCGGAGTTCCTCGGCGGCATCGGCCTTTCGGTGCCGGCGGGCGAGGCCGGACGGGCGCCGCTCGAGCGGCTCTGGGCGCGGCCGACCTGCGACGTCAACGGCATCTGGGGCGGCTACATGGGGGCAGGCTCCAAGACGGTGATCCCGGCCGAGGCGCACGCGAAGCTCTCCTTCCGGCTGGTCCCCGGCCAGGACCCGGCGCGCATCGCGGCGGGCCTCCGTGCTTTCGTCGCCGCCGCGCTGCCGGCGGATGCCGAGGCCGAGGTCACGGTGTTCAGCGAGAGCCCGGGGATCGAGGTCTCGGTCGACAGCCCGGCCGTCGCCGCGGCGCGGGAGGTGCTGCGCGCCGAGTTCGGCCGCGACGCCGTGCTCGCCGGCAGCGGCGGGTCGATCCCGGTGGTCGAGAGCATGCGGCGCCTGCTCGGCCTCGATTCGCTGCTGATGGGTTTCGGGCTCGACGACGACCAGGTGCACAGCCCGGACGAGAAGTTCGAGCTGCGCTGCTTCCACCGCGGCATGCGGAGCCATGCGCGGCTGCTCGGACGCTTGGCGCGCGGCTGACGGACCGTGCCCTCGCATGCGCGTTTCGCGCTGATCCTCGGCGCGCTGGCGGCCCTTGGCCCACTGTCGATCGACATGTACCTGCCGGCCTTCCCGCAGATCGCGACGGCGCTGGCGACCGATCCGGCGCGGATGCAGGCGACGCTGGCGTCCTATTTCGCCGGCCTCGCGATCGGGCAGAGCTGCTACGGCCCGGCCGCGGACCGCTGGGGAAGGCGCGGGCCGCTGCTGTTCGGCCTGGTCGTCTACGTCCTCGCCTCCGTCGCCTGCGCGGTGGCGAGTTCGGTGGAAGCGCTGATCGCGCTCCGCTTCGCCCAGGCGCTCGGCGGCTGCGCCGGCATGGTGATCTCCCGCGCCGTGGTCCGCGACGTGGCGGAGGAGCGGGAAGCGGTGCGGCTGATGTCCCAGCTCATGCTGGTGATGGGCCTGGCGCCGATCCTGGCGCCGCTGTTCGGTGGCTGGCTGCTCGCGGCCTTCGGCTGGCACGCGATCTTCTGGGCGCTGGCGCTCTATGGGTCCGCGATGCTGCTCGTCACGCTGCGTCTGCTGCCGGAGACCCTGGCCGTCGAGCGGCGCCGCCACGACAGCCTGGCCGGCATCCTCGGCGTCTACCTGATGCTGCTCCGCGACCGGCGCTACATGGGGGCGACGCTCGCCGGCGCGCTGACGCTCGGCGGCATGTTCGCCTATATTGCCGCCTCGCCCTTCGTGCTGATGGAGCTCTCGGGCTTCTCGCCCGGGCAGTACGCGGTGATCTTCGGCTCGAACGCCGCCGGGCTGATCCTGATGTCGCAGGTGACGGCGCGGCTGGTGCGCCGCTACGCGCCGGCGGCGATGCTGCGCGTGGCACTCATGGTGCCCGTCGCGGCCGGCCTCGTGCTGGTCGCCTCGGCACTCGGGATCGGCGGGCTGCCGCTGATGCTGGCGGCCCTCGCCTGCGCCATCGGCTCGCTCGGCATGATCCTGCCGCTCTCGTCGGCGATCGCGATGTCGCTGCACGGGCGGAACGCCGGCAGCGCTTCCGCCTTGCTCGGCACGCTGCAATTCGGCCTGGGCGCCGTCGCCGGCATTGCGACCGGCTTGCTGCATGACGGCACCGCGATGCCGATGGCGCTCGTCGTCGCCACCGGCGGGATCGGTGGTTTCCTCGCCCAACGGCTGCTGCGTTAGCCGGCGGCGGCCGCCCGCTCCGCATGCTTGCCCATCGACGCATAGGGCGCATAGGGCGGCGGCTCGCCGATTGCGACCAGGTCGACCTCGACCAGCGACGGTCCGGGCTCGGCGAGCGCGCGGGCGATCGTCGGGCCGAAATCCTCGGCGGCGGCGACCCGGTAGGCGCGGATGCCGGCGAGCTCCGCCAGCTTCTTGTGGTCCGGGCCGATCAGGTCATGGGCGAAGCGGCGGCCATCGGCGACCGCATCCTGGATGTGCCGGATCACGCCATAGCCGCGGTCGTTCATGACGACGACGCAGAGGTCGGGCCGCTCCTGCGCCGCGGTCCAGAGCTCGGTCTGGTTCACCGCGAAGCCGCCATCGCCGACCATCGCCACGGTGCGGCGGCCGGGGGCCGCGATCGCCGCCCCGATGCCGAGCGGCAGCCCCGGCCCGATCGCGGCGCCGACCGGATGCACCGAGCAGCGCGGCCCGAAGACCGGCATGATGCGGTTGCCCCAGGTGGAGTTGCTGATCGTGATGTCGCGCACCCAGACGCCGTCGCGCGGCAGCGCCGCCCGCATCTGCTCGGCGAAGTCCGCATAGGGGCCGAGCGTCTCCCGATACTCCGCCACCGCCCGCGCCTTGGTCTCGGCAAACACCTCGGCGAAGCCGGGGTCGACGACGATGCGCCCCGCCAGCCGCCGGGCGAGGCCCTCGGCGACCAGCCCCGCATCACCGTGCAGGAACAGCGCCGTCGGATAGCTGCGGCCTTCGGCGGCAGGATCGACATCGGCCTGCACCAGCACCTTCGGCAGCTTGAGGGAAAAATCCCCGGTCTCATGCCCGCGCAGCCGCGATCCCAGCACCAGCATGGCATCGACGGTCGCGTAGAAATCCTGGATCCGCGGCGCGCCGTTGCCGTGCAGCGCGCCGAAGCTCATCGGGTGATCCTCGGGCAGCGTGCCGCGGCCATTCCAGCTGCTGACCGCGCCGAAGCCGAGCGCCATCAGCGCCTCGATCGCCGGCCCCGCGCGCTTGGCGCCATTGCCGAGCCAGAGCATCGGGCGCTTCGCCTGGGCGAAGATATCCGCCGCGGCGTCGAGGGCCGCCTCGGATGGCGGCAGCGGCGGCGGCACCGGCAGCACCAGGTGATCGAGGGCGGCGGGCCGCGCGATCGCGATGCGCTGGATGTCGATCGGTACCTCGACGCTCACGGGGCCCATCGGCGGCGTCAGCGCCTCGGTCGCGGCGCGCACCAGCACGCCAAGCGCTTCGGCGGCGCTCCGCACGCGGTGGGCGGCCTTGCCGGCGGCGGCCAGCATCGCGGTCTGGCCCGGCACGTCGTGCACCGTGCCGACGTCGCGGTCGATGTGCTTCGTCGCGGTCTGGCCGGTGACGTGCAGCACCGGGCTGCCGGCGAAGCGCGCCTCGACCAGGCCCGGCACCGCATTGGCCGCACCCGGCCCGGTCGAGCTGAACAGCACGCCGAGCCCGCCCGAGACGCGCGCATAGGCATCCGCCATGTGCCCGGCCCCCATCTCGCCGCGGGCCATCACGAAGCGGATCGCGTTCCGCCGCGCGATCGCATCCAGCATCGGGATGTTGTGGACCGAGACGATGCCGAAGGCCGTCGTGACGCCGATGCGGGTCAGGAACTCGGCGACCAGGTCGCCGACGGTGTAGGGGGCCATGCCGCGTCCTCCGCGTTTGATTGCCCCCATCCTGGCAGGCGTCAGCCGTGTCGCAACCCCCGGATCGCCACCTCGATCGCCGCGGCATCGGGCGCCGGCCAGGTGGCCGGCAGATCGATGGCGGCGGCGAGCCGCGCCTTGTACTCGGCGCGCGGGATCTCGTGGGCGCCGAACTGGGTCAGGTGCGCGGTCAGGAACTGGGTGTCGAGCAGCGTGAAGCCGCCGATCGCAAGCCGCGCGACCAGGTGCACCAGCGCGACCTTGGAGGCGTCGCGGGCGCGGCTGAACATGCTCTCCCCGAAGAAGGCGCCGCCGAGGGCGACGCCATAGAGCCCGCCGGCGAGCGCATCGCCCTCCCAGCATTCGACCGAATGGGCAATGCCCTCGGCGTGCAGGTGCCCGAACAGCTGCACGATCTCGGGGTTGATCCAGGTGTCGCCGCGGCCTTCGGCCGGCGCCGCGCAGCCCGCGATCACGGCCGCGAAATCGGCATCCGCGGTCACCCGGTAACGGTCTGAGAGCACCGTCCGCGCCAAGCGCTTCGGCAGATGGAAGCCCGCGATCGGCAGCACGCCGCGCAGATCGGGGTCGAGCCAGTAGAGCCGGTCGGCGTCGCGGCTTTCCGCCATCGGGAACAGCCCCGCGCGATAGGCGCGGAGCACGAGCTCCGGGGTGATCGCGGCCTGGCGGCGGCTCATGGCGCGGATCATGCCCGATTCGCCGCTGCCGGGGGATGGCGTCGGACTATTCCTCGTCGGTGGCGGGCGCCACCGGCAGGATCGCCGTCTCCTTCTCGGAGGCGATGGCGAGCAGCGATTCGATCCGCTCCACCGCCGGCTGGCCGCGCAGCTCCTCCTCGATGAAGGTTTCGAAACCCGCCAGGTCGGCCAGCCGCAGTTTTATCAGGAAGGTCCAGCCGCCGGTGACGCGGTGGCATTCCAGCACGTTCTCGTGCCGGGACATGGCGCGGCGGAAGGCGGCGTCGTCGCGCCCGGGGCGGAGATTGACGAAGACGAAGCCGAGCAGCGGGCAGCCGACATGCCGGGGATCGAGGTCGGCGCGCCAGCCGCGCACCACGCCCCGCTCCTCCAGCCGCTTCACCCGCTCGGCCGTCGCCGAGACCGAGAGGCCCGAGACCTTGGCGAGCTCGGCCAGGCCCGCGCTGCCATCCTGTTGCAAGGCGATGGCGATGTTCCGGTCGATCTCGTCCATCGCCGGAGAATATCCGCTAATCGCGCCTGCGGAAACCAGGAATCGAGCCTTGTGTGTGAGCGGGGCATCCGATTCAGACCTTCGGGCCATTCGGCCCTGCGATCATCGGATGCCCGCTCAGATGTAGTGCTCCGCCAGCGGCCGGAAGCCATTAAAACTCTGCGCCGCGTAGCTCGTCACATAGGCGCCGGTCGCCATCAGCTCGACCCGGTCGCCGCAATCGAGCGCCAGCGGCAGGCGGTAATTGCTCTTCTCGTACAGCGTGTCGGTGCTGTCGCAGGTCGGGCCCGCGATCGTGACCGGTCCTTCCCGGGTGCCGTCATGCGGCGTGCGGAAGACGTACTTGATCGCCTCGCCCTCGGTTTCGGCCAGGCCGCCGAAGCGCCCGATATCAAGATAGACCCAGCGCACCGGATCCTCGGCCGCCTTGCGGGAGACGAGCACGACCTCGGCCGAGACCACGCCCGCATCGCCCACCATGAAGCGCCCCGGCTCGATCAGCATCTCCGGCAGGTCGTTGCCGAAATGCTGGACCATGGCGCCCATGATGGCATCGCCGAAGGCGTCGATCTCCGGCACCGCGGCGCGGTAGCGCACCGGGTAGCCGCCGCCGAGATTGACCATGCGGAGCGAGACGCCGGCATCGCGGAGATCGGAGAAGATCATCGCGACGCGGGCGATCGCCGCCTGATAGGCGCCGGTCGTGGTCTGCTGGGAACCGACATGGAAGGAGATGCCATAGGGGTCGAGGCCCCAGTCGCGGGCCTGCACCATCAGCTCCCGCGCCATCTCCGCCTCGCAGCCGAACTTGCGGCTGAGCGGCCATTCCGCGCCCTTGTTCTCGACCAGGATGCGGCAATAGACCTTGGCCCCCGGCGCGTGCTGCGCGAGCTTCCTGAGCTCCGGCTCGCTGTCGAAGGCGAACAGGCGGACGCCCGCTTCATAGGCCGCGCGGATCGCCGAGACCTTCTTCACGGTATTGCCGAAGGAGATCGCGTCGGGCCGCGCGCCGGCCGCGAGGCAGGACTGCACTTCTTCCCACGACGCCGCGTCGAAGCTGGAGCCGAGGCCGGTCAGCCGCTCGAGAATGGGGAGCCCCGGATTGGCCTTCACCGCATAGTAGACGCGCGCCAGCGGCAGCGCGGCCTTGAGCCGGCGGTAATTGGTCTCGACACGGTCGACATCCAGAACCAGGCACGGCGTCGCGGGCGCATTGTCGCGCAGGAACGCGGCGATCTTGTCGGTCATCGCAGCATCACCCCAGATCATGCGGGTCGCCTGTCCAGGCGGCGACCCCAGGTTAACGAAACGGTCGAACGAACCAGCGACCTGAGAGGGCCGCCCGGCTGCTGCCGGACGGGGTTGCCAGAACGCTTGACGTCGTTGCGTAAACCCTGTGGCCGTCGGGGCATTCCCGCGGTTGGGGGCCAGAGGCACGTGCGTGCTGCGTCTGCGGCGGGAGATAGAACCGCCGAAACCGGCTCGCAAGAGAAAAACTCCTGCCCGCCGATTTTTTTTCATGAGCTTTGTCGAAGACGCAGGAAACTCCCCGTGAGGCGCTGCCGGGCACGGGAACCCGGCCCGAGTTTCGGCGGGTTCCAGGAAGCGTTACGGCGAATACAGCTTCAAAACCTTCTTCCGATGATCAGCCCGCCGCGCGGCACCGTGGCCATCGGCGAGGCCAGCACCGGCATGGCGCGATAGGCGTCGAGGCCGCGGCCCTGGGTGCCGGAGGGGGCGGCGATCACCTGCGCCCGCGCGGCGCCGTTCGACAGCATGGCGCCGACCGAAGGCACCGCGGGCGCGGTCGGCGTGGCGCCGAGGGCGGCCATCATCGCCGGCGTCACCGCGGCCGGGCTGCGGGTTTCCTCCGCCCAGAGCTCCGCGACCCGGGCCTGATAGCGGTTGGCGTATTCCGGCGTGCGGGAATGATAGGCGGCCGAGGCCCGGGTCCAGTCGCCGAGCTCGGTGCGGAGCTCGGTCAGGAAGCGCGCCGCATAGCGGGTATTGGCCACCGGGTCGAAAGCCTCCTCCAGGCTCTGGAAGGCGTTCGGGTGGTGGCGCAGGTTGATCTGCATGCAGCCGATGTCGATCGAGCGGACGCCCTGCGCCTGCAGCGACCGCACCTCGGCAATCGCTGCCGCCCGATCGGGGAAAAAGCTGCCGCGTCCCTCGGCGTTGATGGTCCAGGGCCAGGGGTGGAAATTGCCGGTCACCGGGTCCCGGCGGCCGGATTCGGCGCGGCCGATCGCCATCAGCAGATGGGCGGGAATCCCCGCCGCGGTCTCGGCGGCGCGGATCGCGGCGCGGCACAGCTGGCCCTGCTCGGCCGGCTGCGCGGCGGCGGCGATCGGCAGGAACAGGAAGGCGAGCAGGCGAAGGATGGTGGGGCTCATGGCCCCCGGCAGGGCAACCGCCGTGCCACTCGGGGGCGTCCCAGCGCGCCGCCGGCGGTGCCATTTACCTTTTGGTCCGAATGCCCGAGGCATGTTCGCGCGACCAGGAGGACATGTTGACCCAGCTGCCGGCACCGCTCCGTGTCCTCGTCTGCGACGACAGCGTGGTGATCCGCGCGGCCATCGCGCGCATCCTCGCGACCGATCCCGGCCTGCACGTCGCCGCCCGCGCCGGCAATGGCCGCGACGCGGTGGAGGCGGTGAAGCGCGGCGGCATCGACGTCGTCATCCTCGACCTCGAGATGCCGGTGATGGGCGGGATCGAGGCGCTGCCGCTGCTGCTCGCGGCCGATCCCGGCGTCCGCGTCATCGTGGCCTCCGCGCTCACCACCCGCGGTGCCAGCATCGCGATGGAGGCGCTCCGCCTCGGCGCCGTCGACTACGTGCCGAAGCCCGGCACCGGCGAGGACCGCGCCTTCGCCGAGGAGCTGCTGGCCAAGGCCCGCGGCCACGGCACCCTCCGTCGCCGGGCGCCTGCCGCCGGTGCGGCGACCGCGGCCCCCATCCACGTTGCCTCCCATGCCGCGCGCCCGATGCCGGCACCGCCGCGCGGGCCGCTGCTGCCGCCGGCGATCTTCGCGATCGGCTCCTCGACCGGCGGGCCGGACGCGCTCGGCACCGTCTTCCGCGCCTTCAGGCGCCCGCCGCGCATCCCGCTGCTGCTGACCCAGCACATGCCCGGCCCCTTCATCCCGAAGCTCGCCGACCACCTGTCGCGGCTCGGCCCGGTGCCGGTCGCCGAGGCCCGGGACGGGGAGGCGATCGAGCCCGGCCGCGCCTATATCGCGCCCGGCGGCAACCATTTGCTGATCGTCCAGGGCGCCGGCGGCCAGGCGACCGCCCGGCTCTGGGACGGGCCGCCGGAAAATTCCTGCCGCCCAGCCGTCGATCCCATGCTGCGCAGCCTGCCGCAGGTGTTCGGCGGCCGCGTCGGCGTCGCGATCCTGACCGGCATGGGCCAGGACGGGGCGGCCGGCAGCGGGACGGTGGTCGCCGCCGGCGGCGCCGTCTATGCCCAGGACGCCGCGACCTCGGTCGTCTGGGGCATGCCGGGCGCCGTCACTGAAGCGGGCCACGCGCGGGAGGTGCTGCCGTTGCCGGTCCTCGCCGCGAAGATCGCCGAAATCGTCGGCGCGGCATGAGCACGCTGCGCCATGCGGAACTGGCGCTGGCGGCGCTGGCGCGGCGGCCGCCCTTCCGGGTGCAGGGCCGGGTCGCCGCCGCCGGCGCGCTCACTCTCGACATCGACGGCCTGCAGGGCCTGGCCGCGCGCGGCGATCGGATCGCGATCGCCCATCCCGGCGGGTCGCTCACCGGGGAGGTCACCGATATCCGCCCCGACCGGGTGCGCGCCGTGGGTTTCGAGGCGCTGGAGGGCATCGGCCTCGGCGCCGCGGTCACCTTGGACGGCGCCGCGACGCTGGCGCCGGACGAGGCCTGGCTCGGCCGCGTCATCGACCCTCTCGGCCGCCCGATCGACGGCCGCGGCGCGCTGCCGCAGGGCGTGCTACCGCGCCCGGTCCGCGCCGCGCCGCCGCCGGCCGGCACCCGCGCCCGGCTCGGGCCCCGGCTCGACCTCGGTGTCCGCGCGCTGGATGCCTTCTGCACCTGCAGGCGGGGCCAGCGCCTGGGTCTCTTCGCCGCCTCCGGCGTCGGCAAGTCGACGCTGATGTCCATGCTCGCCGCCGGCGCCGAGGCGGATGTCGCGGTGATCGCCCTCGTCGGCGAACGCGGCCGCGAGCTGCGCGAGTTCATCGAGGAGGATCTGGGTGCGGCCGGCCTGGCGCGGAGCGTCGTCGTCTGCGCCACCTCCGACCAGCCGCCGCTGATGCGCCGCGAGGCCGCCTTCGCGGCGATGACCGTCGCCGAGCATTTCCGCGACCAGGGCCGCCACGTGCTGCTGATGATGGACAGCGTGACCCGCTTCGCGATGGCGCTCCGCGAGATCGGGCTGGCCGCCGGGGAGCCGCCGGCGACCCGCGGCTACACGCCGACCGTCTTCGCCGAGCTGCCGCGCCTGCTGGAGCGCGCAGGGCCTGCCGAGGCCGGCAATCCGGGCGCCATCACCGGCCTGTTCACTGTGCTGGTGGAGGGCGACGACCATGACGAGCCGGTGGCCGATGCGGTGCGCGGCATCCTCGATGGCCATGTGGTGCTCGACCGCCGGATCGGCGAGGCCGGGCGCTATCCCGCGATCGACGTGCTGCGCAGCCTGTCGCGCACGGTGCCCGGCTGCCTGGAGGAGGACGAACGCGCGCTGATGCTGCGCGGCCGCCGCGTGCTGGCCCTGCATGCGGAGGTCGCGGACCTGGTGAGGCTCGGCGCCTATCGCGCCGGCACCGATCCGGAGGTCGATGCCGCGGTCCGCCTGGCGCCGCGCATCGAGGCCTTCCTGGCGCAGCGCAAGGAGGAGCGCGACAGCATTGCCGGCGCCTTCGCGGGTCTGGCGGAGGCGTTGGATGGCGCGTGACCCGATCGCGGTGTTGCTGCGGCTGCGCGCCGTGGCGCTCACGGACGCGAAGCGCGAGCTCGGTGCGGCGACCCGCACTTTGACGGCAGCCGAAGCCGCTGCGGCGCAGGCGGCGGCAGCTCCGGCAGCGGAGGAAGCGGCGGGTGCGGATCCCCTGCTGCTCGCCGCCTGGATGCCGCAGGCACTGGCCGCCAAGCGCCGGGCCGCCGCGCAGGCGGCGCAGGCGGCGTCGGCGCATGAGGATGCCAAGACGGCGCTCGCCGAGGCGCGCAAGCGCGAGCGCGTGCTGGAGCTGCTGGCCGAGCGTCGCGCCGCCGACGCCGCGCGCCTCGCTGCCCGCAAGGCGCAGGCGGCGCTCGACGACCGCGCGCAGCGGCGGGCCATGCCGTGACGGTGCGCGGCATGATCGCGGCCGGTCGTGCATTGGCCGCCGCCATGACCGCGGAGATCGAGGCGCTCAAGGAGCCGGGCTTCCCCGGCGCCGCTTCGCATGCGGCGGCGAAGCTCGCAGCACTGGAGCGTTTCGAGCGCGCCTTCGTGCAGCCGGTCCCCGACGACCCGCGCGTCGCCTCGCTGCTGGAGGAGCTGCGCCTGCTCGCCGACCAGAACCGCGATGCGCTGGCCGCTGCGATCGCGATGCAGGACGCGGTGCTGGCGGCGGTCCGCGAGGCGGTGCTGCGCATGGAGCCGGAGCCCGGGCCGCTGGCCTTCTCGCTCAAGGCCTGATCTTCTTACGGGACCTTGCCGGACGCGCCTGCCGCATCGACACTCCGCGCCAACGAAGGCGGAGGAATGCCATGACCACGATCGCCCGCGGCGTCGCGCGCCGCGCCTTGCTCGCGGCCCCGTTCATCCTGCCGCGCGGCGTCCTGGCGCAGGGCTATCCGAGCCGCGCCGTCACCATCATCGTGCCGAACCCGCCGGGCGGCGGATCGGATTTCGCGGCGCGGCTCTTCGTCGAAGGCCTGTCCCAGGCGCTCGGCCAGCCGGTCGTGATCGACAACCGGCCCGGCGCCAACGGCAATATCGGCATCCAGCAGGCGGTGCGCGCGGTGCCGGACGGCCACACCCTGCTGATGCAGTATTCCGGCTACCACGCCGGCAACCCGGCGATGATGCGGAACCTGACCTGGGACCCGAACCGGGACCTGGCGCCGGTCGCCATGGCGACGATGGCGCCGCACGTCATCCTCGGCGCGCCGAACCTGCCGGCCAATACGCTGGTCGAGCTGATCGCCCATGCGCGGGCCAATCCCGGCCGGCTCAACTATGCCTCCTCCGGCAACGGCTCCATCCAGCACATCGCCGGCGAGGTCTTCGCGCGCGCGATCGGCGTGCCGATGGTCCATGTGCCCTATCGCGGCGCGGCGCCCGCCTTGCAGGACGTGGCGGGCGGCCGGGTCGAGATCTTCATCACCACGCCCTCCTCGGCGATCGCGCTGGTGCAGGCCGGGCGGGTCAAGGCGCTGGCGATGGCGAGCGCCGAGCGCAGCAGCGGCCTGCCCGAGGTGCCGACCACCGCGGAAGCCGGGCTGCCCGGCTTCATCATGGATGCCTGGTTCGCCTTCTTCGCCCCCGCCGGCGTGCCGCGCCCGGTGCTGGAGCGGCTGAATGCCGAGCTCCGGCGGCTGGCCGCCGATCCCGGGATCCGGCGGCGGGCGGAGGAAGGCGGCACCCGGCTGGCCGCCCTGTCGATCGAGGAGCTGGACGCGCTGGCCAAGCGCGAGATCGAGAGCCTCGGCGCCGTCATCCGCGGCGCCGGGATCACGCTCGAATAGCGGCAGGCAGGATGGGCGGGTCGCGCAGGACGTAGCCGCGGCCGCGGATCGTGGCGATCAGGCCCTCGGCGCCGGCACGGCCGAGCTTCCGCCGCAGCTTGCAGATGAAGACGTCGATGATCTTGGCCTCCGGCGCCTGCCGCCCCGCATAGAGCTGGCCGAGGAAGGCCGCCTTGGTCAGCACGATGCCCTTCCGTTGCAGCAGCAGCTCCAGCACGTCGTATTCCCGGCCGGTGAGCGCCAGCGGCCGCCCCTTCACCGCCGCGGTCCGGGCTTTCGTATCGAGCATCAGGTGCCCGGCGACGAGCGCCGGCGCGGCATAGGCCGTGGCAGCCGGTGTGGGGGCTTTTGCAACCAGGGGTATATGCATGCGACAACCAGATCGGGACAATGTGAGAGAATTATCGAAAATTAGAGATATTGTCACGCAAAAGAATCGCTTGTTCGTCCAAATTATCGAGATTGGTTTCGAGCGTCGTGATTGCCCTCGGTTGTCAGCCGCTGCCCGAAGCGCCTCGCCTTGCTCGCGGGGAGCCGGTAGCATCGACCCATGCTCCGCACCTTCCCTCCGCGTCGGTTTCCCCTGCTGGCGCTGGCGCTGCTCGCCGCCTGCGCCGCCGGCGACAGCCAGGACCTCGCGCAGGGCGGCGGCACCGCCAGCGACGGCATCGCGATCGTGCCGGCCGAGCGCCCGGGCCGCCCCGGCGTCTTCGGCGCCTACCTGGCCGGCCGGCTGGCGATCTCCGAAAGCGACACCCGCTACGCCGCGGACAGCCTGCTGACCGCACTCCGGCTGGAGCCGGAGGAGCCGGAGATCCTCCAGCGCGCCTTCATCGCGACCGTCCTCGACGGCCGGAGCGATGCGCTGCGGCTCGCCCGGCGCCTGCCGGAAAACCCGATCGCGCAGCTGCTGGTCGCCGGCGCCGACGCCCAGGCCGGCCGCTGGGACCGCGCCGAGCAGCGTTTTCGTGCGCTGCCGCGGCAGGGCGCCGCGCAGCTGCTGCAACCCCTGCTGATCGCCTGGGCGCAGCAGGGCAGGGGCCAGACGGACGCCGCGCTGGCGACGCTGCGCCCCTTCATGGAACAGGGGCGGCTCGCCGGCCTCTATGCCCTGCATGCCGCGCTGATCGCCGATGTCGCGTCGCGGCCGCGCGACGCGGAGCGGCTGATCCGCGCCGCCCTCGCCGCCACCGAGCAGCCGACGGTGCGGCTGATCCAGATCGCCGCGGGCGTGCTCGCCCGCGCCGGGCGGGAAGCCGACGCCCAACGCCTGCTGGACGAGAACCTCCGCACCCAGGACGACCTGGCGCTGGTCGCGAGCGAGGATGGGCGGCGCCGGCTGCTGACGACGCAGCCGGTCAGCGCCGCGGTCGAAGGCATCGCGGAAGCCGAGCTCGCACTCGCCGCCGCGCTCCGCGGCCAGGCGGCGCCAGAATTCTCGCTGCTGCTGACCAGGCTCGCGATGCGGCTGCGGCCGGGCTTCGCGCCGGCGCTGCTGCTCGCCGCCGATGCCCTGGCGCAGGAGGACCAGCAGGCGGCGGCGCTCCGCCTGCTGGAGGAGGTGCCGGAAAGCGACCCGCTGGCGCCGGCCGCCGCCCTTCGCCGTGCCGCCGTGCTGGAGCGGCTCGGCCGCGCCGACGATGCCGCGACCGCGCTCCGCCGGCTGGCCGAATCCCGGCCTTCCGCCTGGCAGCCGCTGGCGCGGCTCGGCGATCTGGAACGCGCGCGCAGCCGCTGGCCGGACTCGGTCGAGGCCTATGATGGCGCGATCGCGCGGCTGACCCAGGTCGGCGCCCAGGACTGGCCGCTGTTCTATGCCCGCGGCATCGCCCAGGAACGCGCCGGCCGCTGGCCGCGCGCCGAGGCCGATTTCCGCCGCGCGCTGGAGCTCTCGCCCGAGCAACCCTATGTCCTGAACTACCTCGGCTATACCTGGGTGGAGCAGGGGCAGAACCTGGCCGAGGCGCGGTCCATGCTGGAACGCGCCGTCGCGGCACGCCCGACCGACGGCAACATCGCCGACAGCCTGGGCTGGGCGCTGTTCAAGCTGAACGACATGCCGGGCGCGGTGCGCTGGCTGGAACGCGCGGTGGAGCTGGAGCCGCGCAGCAGCGTCATCAACGACCATCTCGGCGACGCCTATTTCGTCGCCGGCCGCCGGCACGAGGCGGAGTTCCAGTGGCGCCGCGCCCTCTCGCTCGGGCCGGAAGCGGGCGACGGGCCGCGGATCGAAGCCAAGCTCCGCGACGGGCTGCCGGCCGACCAGGCGCCGCGCCCGCGCAATTAGCGCGCCGTGTTCCACGAGGCCGCGCCGGCCAAGCTCAACCTCTTCGTCCAGGTCACCGGACGGCGGCCCGACGGCTACCACCTGCTCGACAGCCTGGTCGTCTTCGCGAATGTCGGCGACGCGCTTGAAGCAGCACCTGCCGAGGCGCTGACGCTTGCGGTCGCGGGGCCGGAAGCCGCTGCCCTGGCAGAGGAACCCGACAACCTCGTCCTCCGTGCCGCGCGGGCGCTCGCCGCGGCGGCTGGCATGCCGGCGCAGGCGGCGCTGCGGCTCGAGAAGCGGCTGCCGGTCGCGTCCGGCATCGGCGGCGGCAGCGCCGATGCCGCCGCCGCACTGCGGCTGCTGGCGCGGCTCTGGGGCGTTCCGCTGCCGCCGGCGCGGCTCGCGGCGCTGGCCCTTGCGATCGGCGCCGACGTGCCGGTCTGCCTGGATTGCGCGCCGCGCCGGATGATGGGTATCGGCGAGATACTGAAGGCGCCGCCGATCCTGCCGCGCTTCGGCCTGGTACTGGCCAATCCGCGCGTGGAAGTTTCGACGCCGGCGGTGTTCCGGGCGCTCGCCGGCCAGGGTTCAGGCCCCGCGGCGCTGCCCGAAGGCTGGCCGGATGCGGCGGCGATGGCGGCTGGCCTGGGGCGGCTCGCCAACGACCTGGAACGGCCGGCGATCGCCCTCTGCCCCGCGGTGGCGGAAGTGCTGGCCGCGCTCCGCGCATTGCCCGGCGCGCTGCTGGCGCGCATGAGCGGATCGGGCGCCACCTGCTTCGCGATCTTGCCCGATGCGGAGGCCGCCGCCCGCGCCGCTTCGCTGCTGCCCGCTTCCTGGTGGCGCTGGGGTGGCGGGTATCACGCGGCACCGCCGAGATAGGCGCGCGCGACCGCCGGATCGGCGGCGAGCGCCGCTGCCGCGCCTTCGCCCACGATCCGGCCATTCGCCAGCAGGTAGGCGCGGTCCGCGAGCCGCAGGCAGCGCCGCGCATTCTGCTCCACGATCAATATCGCCATGCCGCGCGCCTTCACCGCGGCGAGCGCCTGGAACAGCTCCCCGGTGACGAGCGGCGACAGGCCGAGCGAGGGCTCGTCCAGCATCAGGAGCGCGGGGCAGGACATCAGCGCGCGCCCGATCGCGACCATCTGCTGCTCGCCGCCCGACATGGTGCCGACCGGCTGCGCCAGCCGCTCCCTGAGGCGCGGGAACAGCTGCAGCACCTCGGCGAGCGTCGCCGCTTCCCGCGCCCGCGCCCGGCGCGGGAAGGCGCCGAGCGAGAGGTTTTCCCGAACCGTCAGCGTCGCGAAGACGCCGCGGCCTTCCGGCACCAGCGCGATCCCGTCGGCCACCATCGCATGCGCTTCCCGCCGGGCGAGGTCGGCGCCCTGGAAGCGCACCGTGCCGGCGGCGGGCAGCAGGCCGGCCAACGCCTTCAGCAGCGTCGTCTTGCCGGCGCCGTTGGCGCCGAGGATCGCGACCGTCTCGCCGGCCGCAACCTGCAGGTCGATCGCCTCGATCGCGCGGTGCGCGCCGTAGCCGGCGGAGAGGCCCGAAACCTCAAGCATCGTCGTCGCCGAGATAGGCGGCGATGACGGCGGGATCGGCGAGCGCCGCCTCCGGCGCGCCCTCGGCGATCACGCGCCCCGCCTGCATGACGAGCAGGCGCGAGCAGAGGGCGCGGATCGCGCTCATGACATGCTCGACCATCACGATGGCGACGCCGTCGCGCGCGATGCCGCGGATCAGGTCGATGCCCGCCTGGAGCTCGGTCGGGTTGAGGCCGGCGAGCCATTCGTCGAGCAGCAGCAGCCGCGGCCGTGCCGCCAAGGCGCGTGCCAGCTCCAGCCGCTTGCGGTCGACATAGGTCAGCGCTGCGACCGGCTGCGCGCCGCGTCCCGCGAGCCCGACGCGGTCGAGCCAGGTCTCCGCGTCGCGCAGCGCCGCCGCGGGCGCGCAGCGCGCGGCACCGAAGATCGCGCCGGTCGCGACATTCTCGGCGACGCTCATGCCGGCCATCACGCGCACCAGCTGGAAGGTGCGCGCCATGCCGAGCCGGGCGAGGGCATGCGCCGGCAGCCCGGTCACGTCGCGGCCTCCGAAGGCGATCCGCCCGGAATCGCAGCGGAGATTGCCGGTGATCAGGTTGAGCGCCGTCGTCTTGCCGGAGCCGTTGGGCCCGATCAGCCCGAGCACCTCGCCATCGGCCATCCGCAAGCCCAGGCCGTCGACGGCGCGAAGCCCGCCGAAGGCGCGGGAGACGCCGTCGAGCGCCAGCAGCGGCGCGGTCATGCGCGGCGTTCCAGCAGGCCGGCGATGCCGCGTGGCAGCAGGTAGACGACGGCGAGGAACACCAAGCCGAGCAGGACGGAAAAGCTGTTCGGGAAATTGGCCTGCAGCAGCTCGAACAGGATCACCAGCGGGATGGTGCCGAGCAGCGGCCCGAGCAGCCTTCCGGCGCCGCCGAGCAGCGCCATGATCAGCACCTGGAAGGAGATCACCGGATTGAAGGCGATGGTCGCGTCGATATAGGTCCAGCGCGGCGCCATGATGCAGCCGATCAGCGCCATGAACGCCGCCTGCACCACGAAGGCCGCGATCTTGGCGCGCGTGGCGTCGATGCCGGCATGCCGCGCCACCATCTCGTCCTCGCCGATCGCGCGGAGCGCCCAGCCGAGGCGCGATCGCCCGATCCACCAACCGGTCAGCAGCACGGCGGCGGTCGCGGCGATCAGCAGCACGACGATGTCCGCGGTCGAGACCGGGACGAAGACGAAGCGGCCGACGGTGCCGCCATAGGTCGCCTCCGCCCAGGTGACGAGCTGGCGGATCAGCTCCGCCAGGCCGAAGGTGAAGATGACGAAATGCACGCCGGAGATGCGCAGCGTCGAGAGCCCGACGAGGGCTGCGACTACGGCGCCGATCGCGGCCGCGGCGGCATAGACCAGCGGCAGCGGCCAGGCTTCGCCGAGGAACGCCATGGTGTAGGCGCCGAGCCCGAAGAAGGCGGCGGTCGCGAGCGAGACGTAGCGCGTCGGGCCGGAGAACAGGCCCCAGGCGGTGGCGAGCGCGCCGTACATCAGGATGTTGATCAGCAGCGACTGCCAGAACGGCCCGAGCAGCGGCTGCACCGTGAACAGCCCGGCCGCGGCAGCGAGCACGGCCACAGGAAAGCCGTAGCCGGTCATCGCGCGGCCTTGCCGAACAGGCCGGCCGGGCGCAGCAACAACACGCCCAGGAACAGCGCGAAATTGACCGCGAGCGTCAGCCCGGAATCGAGGAAGCCCGCCGCGAGCGCTTCCGCCAGGCCGAGGATGAGCCCGGCCGCGAGCGCGCCGGCGACGTTCCCGACGCCGCCCATGATCACGACGATCAACGCCTTCATGGTGAAGACCACGCCCATCGAGGTGTTGAAGGTGGTGAACATGGAGACGAGCACGCCGGCGCCGGCAACCAGCGCGCCGCCGGCGGCGAAAACGAGCGCCGCGAGCGCCCGCGTGTCGATGCCGACCAGCCGGGCGGAAGCCGGATCCGCCGCCACCGCCCGGACCGCGGTGCCGAGCCGGGTGCGCATGAGCAGCACGTAGAGCAGGAGGGCGATCGCGATCGCGACCCCTGCCGCCAGCAGGCGATTGAGCGCGATCGGCGCGCCGAGCACCGAGACCGGGATCGCGAGATAGGAATAGGAGACGTAGCTGCCGCCGAAGATCAGCAGCAGCACGCCCTGGACGACGAACAGCAGCCCGAAGGTCGCCAGGATGCTGTCGACCTCCAGCGCGCCGGCATTGGGCGCCCGCCGCACCAGCGGCGCCATCAGCACGCGGTAGATCGCCCAGTGCAGCGCGAAGGAGGCCGGCATGGCCACGGCCAGCGCCGCCACGGGATTGATGCCGATCCCGGTGAACAGGCCATAGGCGAGGAAGCAGGCGGCGATGACGAATTCGCCATAGGCGAGGTTCATGATGCGCGCGACGCCGTATTGCAGCGTCAGGCCGATGGCGACGAGCGCGTAGATGCCGCCGAGCACCAGCCCCGACAGCAGGACCTCGACCAGGAACACCGCTCAGGCTCTCAGGCAGGCCGCCAGGCCGGCTTCGGGAACTGCACCGGCGCGAGGGTGCCGCCGCCGCCGACCGCGACGAAGCTCTCCCCCTGCCATTGCCCGACCCAGGGCTGCGCGATGCGCTGGTTGTTCTCCATCCGGATGGTGCCGAGGATGGTCTCGAAGCTGCCGCTGCCGATGGCGCGGATCAACGCCGGGCGGTCGGTGCCGGCCTCAGCGATCGCCTGTTCCAGCACTTCGAGGGAGGCGTAGGTGACCGGCGAGGCCCAGCCATCCGGCGGCCGTCCGGCGACCTGGGTGTGGCGCGCGACGTAGTCGCGGATCTTCGCACTCGACGCATCGACGCCGCCGATGCCGAGCACGCCTTCCGCATTGGCGCCGAAGCGCTGGCGGAACAGCGGGAAGGCGGTGCCGACGGCGGTGTAGAACACCTTCGGGTTGAAGCCGGCGATGCGCGCCTGTTCGGTGATCGCGAGCGTGTCCGGCGGGTAGGAGAAGGCGATGAAGATGTCGGGGTTGGCGCGCGCCGCCTCGGCGATCAGCGGCGCCGGATCCTGCTGGCCGAGCGGGTATTGCCGGTCCATCACCAGGCGGAAGCCGCCGCGGGCCAGCGCCGCGCGGCCGGCATTCAGCAACTCGATGCCGAACTGGTCCTGCACCGAGACCAACGCCACGCCATTGCCGAGCCCTTGCGATTGCCGGAGCGCCTGCAGCGTCGCGACCAGCGCCTCGGAGGCGGCGGAGGAGCGGCCGAGGAAGAAGAAGGCGTTGGGCCAGCGCTGCACCAGCTCCGGGATGCGTTCGGTGACCGAGGTGACCGCGAGGTGCGGGTGGCCGCCGCGGTTCAACACCGCGCCGACCGCGAGGTTGAGCCCGGTCCCCCAGGGCGGCAGCACGATGTCGACGCGGTCCTGGTTGATCAGCCGGTCGGTGTTGCGAACCGCTTCCTCGGACAGCGACCGGTCGTCGTATTCGACGACCTCGATCGGTCGCCGCGCGCCGCCGGGCAGCCTGAGGCCGCCGGCCTCGTTCACCGTGCGCACCCAGAGCTGGTAGTTCGGCAGCGTCGTGGTGCCGGCGCCGCCGGCATTGGGCCCGGTGCGGGAGATCGACCAGCCGATGCGGACCGGCCCGGATTGGGCGATGGCGGGTGCCGCGATCGCGGCAGCGGCCGAGGCGCCGCCGGCGAGCGCCGCGCGACGGGTCAGGCGCGTCATGGTCATCCTCCTCCCTCCTGGTCCGGTTCTGTCCGGATCGCTATCTTCCATCAGGGTTGGATATCCAACCGTTTCGTGTCAAGCGCGGATCGCGGCGGCGTTGCCCGGGGGTTGCCGCGTGCCCCTGACGCCGCCTATGAGAGCGCGCGGCTGGGGCGTCGCCAAGTGGTAAGGCAGCGGTTTTTGGTACCGCCATTCGGAGGTTCGAATCCTCCCGCCCCAACCAGCCGGTTCCCAGGATCGATCAGAGTTCGGCCCACTTGCCGTCCGCCGTCGTCCGCGTCTTGAAGATCAGGCCGGATTCGGGCCGCACCTCGTGCGTGTAGAATTTCCAGTTGCCGTGCGACACCCGTCCCCAGACGAAGGCCTGGCCGTTGTATTGATTCTGCGCGCCGTATTCGCAGTAGACGTAATTGGCAGCGGCGGGGATGCCGGCGATGGCGCCCGCATTCTGGATCATGTTGCGTTTGGTGGCGAGATTGGCCGGCCCGACGCCGCCGCCGCCCGAGACGTTGGCGTGGAAGAACCAGACGCTGCCGCCGTGCCGCACGACCGCCACCGTGCAGCCGGTGAGCGGACCGGTGAGCGCGAAGTTCGCCGTTCCGTTCAGCGCCATGAATGTCACGTCCGTGCCGCTCCACGGCAGGATGCGCACACCGGCGTTGTTGCCTCCCTGTGCCGCGACATAGGTCACGGTCCGGGTGTTCATCACGCCGATCTGCCCGAGGGCGATCGCACCGACGTTCTTGGCCCCGGCGGAGGTCGTCTGGTTCATGGTGACGTTGGTGTTGTGCGTGAACTGGATGGAGTGGCCGTTCGCGGCATTCGCCACCGGCGCGCCCCTGGTCACGGCAGGGGCGCCGCCCTGCCAGAGCGAGACGCCTTCGCCGCTCATCGCCATCTGATGGATCTTGAGATAGCTCTTGGGCTCGTTGATGAAGGCTTGGAACGACATGGGCTGCTCCCCCACTGACAGCGCTTCGCCGTGCCGGGAACGACCCGGAGCCAGTCTGCCATGAGCGTGCCGAGAATGTTTCGCGTCGTCAATCATGGAACGTAACATCAACGCGTCGGCCAGGTCGAGATCGCGCATCGGGCGCTGCCGGGAACGGGCCGGTGCCGGCCAGAAAGGCAGTGGAGCAGCCTGCGCTTGACCAGCCTGCCGCAGGGATGACATGGGCGGACATGCAGGAAGCGTCACCGCAATTGTCCGCGCGTCGCGCAGACACGAAACAGGATGCGGCCCGGCCGCCGGCTGGCATGCAGCTCATCTCCCGCGCTGCCGCGATCCTGCGTGCGCTCGAAGGGCAGCCGGCCGGGCTCAGCCTCGGGCAGATCGCGAAGGCGACGGGCCTGCCGCGGCCGACCGTGCAGCGCATCGTCGATGCGCTGAAGCACGAGGGGCTGCTGAGCGTCGATGCGCTGCGCGGCGGCGTGCGGCTCGGGGTCGCGCTGGCGCGGCTCGGCGCCTCGGTCGACACCGATCTGCTCAGCATCGCGCGGCCGCACTTCGAAAACCTGTCCTGGGAACTGCGCGAGACGGTCGCGATGACGGTGCTGCGCGAAGGCCGGGCGGTGCTGATCGGCATCGCCAATACGCCGGGGCCGGAGATCCAGCTCACCTCCAAGATCGGCGGCGCCTGGCACCTCCATTGCACGGCGGATGGCAAGGCACTGCTCGCGAGCTTGCCGCAGGAGACCGTCGGCCGCCATCTGATCGAGCCCCTGGAACGCCGGACCGCGCACACGATCACCTCCGTCCCGGCGCTGCTGGCCGAGGTGGCGGAGGCGGCGCGCAACGGCTACGCCATCGACAGGGACGGCATGACGGAAGGGATCTCCGCCATCGCCACCGGCGTGCAGGACATGTCCGGCAGCCGCTACGCGATCTCGCTCATCGTGCCCAGCACGCGCTTCGCAGCCCGGTTGCCGGAACTCCGCGAGGCGCTCGAACGCTGCCGGGCGACCGTGCAGGCGGCGGCTGGGACCTGAGACTGAGAAGCCGCTCGGCCGAGCAACTGGCCGAGGGCCGCGATCAGGCGCGGCGCCGGCTCCGTCGCATCGGGCGCGCGCCAGGCGACATGCATGTCGGGGCGCACCAGGATGCAGCCCGCCTCCGGCACGTCGCGGAGCGCCGCCCAATCGCCGAACAGATCGTCCACATCCTGTCCCGGACCGATCACATGGGCGGCGATCGGAATGCCGAAGCGCTCGGCGGCGGCGTCGGCCGCCGCTGCCCAGGCGGCGCCGGCAATACCGGTGAACAGCGTGAAGCGACCCTTGCCGGCAAGATCGAGCGTCGAGACCTGCCGGCCGTCCCGCGCCAGCCAGGCATGCGGCAACCGCGCGCCGGGGCGCGTGGTCGGCTGGTGATACAGTTCCGGATCCCGCGCCCAGGCGGGATCCGGCGCAGCCTCGGCCAGGATCGCGGCGGAGCGGTAGCGCTGGTTCATCTCCACGCCATGCGCGTCGAACTCGTATTCCTTGAAGGCGATCGCCTGGCGCAGCGCTTCCCGCTGCGCGGCGGCGTCCGTTGTATCCGCCTTGCGCGCCTGCATGTTCGCCCGCATCCGCGCCGGATCGTCGGTGCCGAGCAGGCCCAAGGCGGCGAAGATCGGCCCGAACTCCTCGATGCTGCGATTGGCGCGGTTCACGATCTGGCGCCCGATCGGCGCCCGTTCCGCGTCGTAGCTGTCGAGGAGCGCCGGATCGGCCTGGCCCTTCAGCACCATCGCCAGCTTCCAGGTCAGGTTGTAGGCGTCCTGGATCGAGGTGTTGGAGCCGAGGCCGTTGGAGGGCGGATGCCGGTGCACCGCATCGCCCATGCAGAAGACGCGGCCTTCGGCATAGCGCGTCGCGAACATGTGGTTGACCGTCCAGACCGAGGTCGACTGGATGCGGATCGGAATGCTGTCGTCGCCGATCAGCGCATGCGCGATGCGGGTCGCCGCCGCATCGTCCAGCACCGGCGGATCCTTGGCGATGTCGTAGCCCCAGACGATCAGCCACTGGTTCCAGGGCCGCACCATGCGCACCAGCCCCATGCCGATGCCGCCGATCGAGGATCCCGGCTGCAGCACCCAGTACAGTACGCTCGGCCGATGCGCGACGTAGCGCGAGAGGTCCGCCTCGAAGACGATGTTGAGGCTGCCGGCGACGCCCATGCGGCCCTCGAAGGGCAGGGCGATATCCTCGGCGACCTTGCTGCGGCCGCCATCGGCACCGATCAGGTACTTGGCGCGGATGGTGTAGGTGCCGCCGCCGAGCCGGTCGAGCACGGTCGCCGTCACGCCGTCGGCATCCTGCTCCAGGGAGACGTAGTCGGTATCGAAGCGCACCCGCGTGCCACGCGCCGCCGCCTGGCCGAGCAGCACCGGCTCCAGCAGGTTCTGCGGCAGGTCGCACATCGCCGACGGGCTCGCCATTGCATGGTCGGCGCGGCGATCGGGCCGGGTACCCCAGGCGCGGATGCGGCCGAGCTCCTCGCCGGCGAGGCTCGTGCAGAACACGGTATTGCCCATCAGCTCCTGCGGCGTCGCCAGCGCCGCCGCCTCCGCCTCCACGCCGAGGTCGCGCAGGATCTCCATCGTGCGCTGGTTGGTGATGTGGGCCCGCGGCGTGTCCGCCAGCCAGCGATAGCGGGTCACGAGCACGTTGCGGATGCCGAGCGTGCTCAGCATCAGCGCGGCGGAAGACCCCGCCGGGCCGCTGCCGACGATCAGAACATCGGTTTCGATCATGGCGTCGCTCCCGCATCGCGTCCGGCCCCGGCCGGCATCGGCTTCAGCCCGAAATCGTAGCGCAGCCGCCGCCAGGGGCGGTCCATCCGGCGCCCGTCCGGCGCCATGCCGGGCGGCTCGGCCACGAAGTCGCGGATCAGCGAGGTCTTCACGCCGAACACGGCATCGCTGTCGAGCCAGCGGTCGCCGGCGGCGAAGACATGCGTCACCAGCCGCTCATGCCCCGGTGCGGAGATCATGAAATGCACATGCGCCGGCCGCCAGGGATGGCGCGCCGTCGCATTCAGCATGGCGCCGACCGGGCCGTCATGCGGGATCGGGTAGCAGCTCGGCAGGATGGTCCAGAAGCGGAACCGCCCCTCCGCATCGGCGCGGAAACGGGCGCGGAGCGCCGCGCCGTCGAGCTCCGGGCGCTGCACGTCGTAATAGCCCTCGGTGTCCGAATGCCAGATGTCGACGATGGCGCCGGCGAGCGGGCCGCCCGCGGCCGAGCCGACGCTGCCCTCGACCAGCAGCCTCTCGCCCGGCACGCCGTCGCCGATATCGGCGCCGAGCGGGAGCTCCGGCGGGCCCTCCACGTAGAACGGCCCGAGCACCGTGGTCTCCGTCGCACCGGCGGGCTGCCGGTGGTTGATGGCGTCGACCAGCATCGAGACGCCGAGCGTGTCCGACAGCAGGATGAATTCCTGGCGGGTGTCGTTGCAGGTCTGCCCGGTCCGGGTCAGGAAGCCGATCGTCTGTTCCCACTCCGCGAAACTGGGCTCCACGTCGCGGACGAAGTCGTGCAGGTGGCGCACCAGGCTTTTCATCACCTGCTTCAGGCGTGGATCGGGCGTGCCCCCGAACCGCTCCAGCACGGCATCGGTGATGCTGTGTTCGTCGAAGTCGCGCATCGCTTCATCCCCTCCCGCGTCATCAGGCGGCGCCCACACGCTCCTGCAGCCATGTGGCCAGCAGGTCGGCGATGGCATCGCTGTTCCGTTCCGCCATCATGATGTGCCCATTGCCGTGCAAGCCATGCTCTTCGAGCCTGAGATGCTCGACGGTCGCGCCGTTCCCGGCCAGGAAGGCCACGCTGCGCGGGTCGTGCCGCGCCATCCAGGAGGCCTCGCCGGTGACGACGGCGATCGGGAAGCCCTGAAGGCGCTCCAGCGCCAGCGGCACCGCGGTCAGCCCGAAGGCGAGCGCGCCGAGCGCCGTCTCGGCGAAGGGCGGACCGAGCGGCTCCACCGCGACGATGGCGCGCACCAGGCCGGGCCTGGCATCGGCGGCCAGCCAGCCGAAGGGCGCGCCCATCGAATGCGTCAGCAGGATCGCCGGCCCGATCCGGTCGAGCAGCGCCGTCGCGCAGCGCCGCATGTCTTCCTGCGCCGCGGCGAGGCCGGCGCGGAACGGCGCCTGGCCGGCCATGAACTGATCGAGCGCCGGGTCGCCGATCTCCCCCGATCCCGGCCATTGCGTGTGGCGCCGCGCCGCGGGATCGGCATCGGGCTGGCGCGACGGCGCGGTGAAGCGCCGGCTGAGCTGTTCGTAGCTCGGCGTCGGCGTCGCCGGGCCGAGCAGCGTCGCGTCGTAGGGCGCGCGTCCGAGGCCCGGCCGGTCGACGACGAAGACGGCATAGCCATGATGCAGGAAGGCGGTCGCCCAGCCCGGCCGCCCATCCGGCGTGCCGAGGAAGTCGAGGCCCTGGCCGCCGCCGCCATGCACCATGACGACCGGCCAGCGATGCCGGCGCTCCGCCGGGATCTGGAACTGCACATGCATCTGGCCGGCGGCGAAGGTGCCGCCATCCCGCGCGATGCGCTCCATGCCGACCCAGAAGGCGCCCTGTTCGGCAATGCAGAGTGTCGTCAAGGCGGTCAGAGCCCGCGGAACCCGGTCGGACGGCCGAGATGCGCGCGCCCGACGAAGCCTTCGAATTCCTTGTACTGCGCCGACATGTGGGTGCGGTACATCTGCACGTCGCGGAAATAGCGCTGCAGGCGGTTGCCGCGCTTGGTCGCGAAGGCGCCGACGGCATGGAACAGCTGCTCGACGACGCCGCAGCCGAGCTGCCCGGCCTGTTGCAGCATGGTCCAGAGGCGGAGGTTGTCCTCGACGCTGATCGGCGTGCCGTCCCGTTCCCAGCGGGCGCAGAGATCCATGTAGCGCTGTGCCGCCGTCATCAGCACCGCCTCCGCCGCGTCGGCGGCGGCGAGCGCGGTGCCGAGCGGCCGCTGGAACTCCAGCGCGTCGGCGCGCAGCAGGGTCGGGTCGAGATAGGTCTTCATGGCGAGCGACGTGCGTTCGTATTCGTCGATCGCCGCCCAGGCGGCGCCGACCACGCAGGCGACCAGCGATGCGTGATAGGGACCCATCAGCCGCCCGAGATACATCGGGTTGCCGTGCAGCCTGGTGCCGGGCGTGCCGTGCTCCATCCCGTCGGGCCTGGCGAACATCACGTGGAACGGCACCACGTGATGGGCCGGCACGAAGGCATCCTCCACCTCGACGCTGTTCGACCCGCTGGCCCGCATGCCGAGCGTCTGCTCCCCGCCCCAATCCGGCAGCACGCGGTAGTCACCGCGCGGCACGACCAGCAGCACGGTCGCGGGCGGCGTCGCGCCGTCGTCGAGGAAGGCCGTCGCCATGAAATGGCTCGCATGCGGGATGCCGGAGCAATAGTTCCAGCGGCCGTTGACGATGTAGCCGCCATCGACCGGTTTCGCCTTGCCCATCGGCTGCGCGCGATGCGGGGCGGCGAACTCGCCCTCCGGCCCGAAGATCTCGCGCTGGGCCGCCTCCGGCCAATGCGAGGCGAGGACGAAGCCGTGCGATGCCGCCAGCGTCAGACACCAGCCGGTGCCGGGGTCGCCGCGCGCGATCTCGATCATCGTCCGGTAGTAGGTCGGCAGGTCGAACTCGTAGCCGCCGAACAGCCGCGGCTGGGTGATGCGGTAGAAGCCGGCCTCGCGGAAGGTCTGGTGCAGCGCATCGGAATAGGTGCCGCGCGCCTCGTTCTCCTCCTGCGCCTCGCGCAGCACCGGGCGCAGCGCCCGCGCCCGCGCGACCAGCATCTCCGGCGTCAGCCCGGGCTCCGGCACCGGGATGGCGGCGGCGCGCGCCGAAGGGCGTTCGATCAGCATGGCCTGCTGCATGATGTCCTCACTCCGCGGTGTAGCCGGTTTCGCGCACGATCGGCGCCCAGCGCTCGCGCCCCTGACGGATGCGGATCGCGAGCGCCTCCGGGTCTTCGGCGAAGGGCGTCTGGTCGATGCGCTCCAGCATCTGCCGCAGCCCCGCCGATGTGGACGCGGCGGTGATGGCGCGGTTGAGCGCCGTCACCATCGCCGGGGGCGTGCGCGCCGGCAGCAGCATCGCGTACCATTCCTCCTGCGTCAGTTGCGGCAGGCCGAGCTCGGCGAAGGTCGACGCCTCCGGCACCCGCGACACCCGGCGCGGTCCGGTCGTCGCCAGCATGCGGAGGCGCCCGGCGACGTGGTGCTCGGCATAGACGCTGAGCACGTTCATCACCGCGGTGACGCGCCCCTGCTCGACATCGGCCGGAATCATGCTCGTGTCGCGATAGGGGACGTGCACGAGGTTGAGGCCGAGCGCCTTCCCCATCTGCGTCGTGAGGAAATGCGGCGTCGAGCCCGCGGCCGGCGTCGCATAGGTGACCTCGGGCTGAGCGCGCGCCCAGTCGACGAAGCCGGCGAAGTCGCGCGCCGGATGCCGGGCGCTGACGAAGAAGCCGAACGCGAAGGAGGAGATCGGGCTGACCGGCACGAAATCGACCAGCGGATCGTAGCCGAGGGTGCGCGGATAGATCAGCGGATAGACGGTGAGGGAGCTCTCATGGGTCAGCAGGATGGTGGAGCCGTCCGGCGCCGCGTTCTTCACGGCGTCGATCGCGATGCGGCCGCCGGCACCGACCCGGGATTCCACGATGACCTGCGGCGCATAGCTGCCGCGCAATTGCTCGGCATAGAGGCGGGCCACCACGTCCATGATCGAGCCGCCCGGAAAGCCGAGGACGATGCGCGCCGGCCGATCGATGGCCGTCGCGGCCGCCGGGCGCCATGCGGCGCCGGTCAGGCAGGCCGCGCCGGCAGCGATAGCGCTACGGCGGTTGATGGACATGACCATGGTCCTCCTCCTCCCTCCTGTGCATGACCGTGTATCGATACAGTGCATTGTTTTATTCATCGTCTACTCACCGGGCGCGCCCTGTCAAGCACCACCACCGGGAGGGCTATTGCCAACCGTATGATTGTCAACAATCATACGGTTCGAGATCGGGAGGTCTGATGACGATCGTTCTTCGCACCCTGCTGTTCACCCCGGCCAACCATGCGCGGCGAGTCGAAAAGGCGCTGACGCTGCCCGCCGACGGCGTCATCCTCGACCTCGAGGATGCGGTCGCCGCGGCCGAGAAGCCGGCGGCGCGGCCGCTGGCGCTCGCGGCCCTCGCCGGCCCCCGGCGCGGCCGCGCCTACATCCGCGTCAACGCGCTCTCGACCGAATGGGGCTATGCCGACCTCGTTGCCGTCGTGGCGCGTGGCGTCGACGGCATCGTGCTGCCGAAGGTCGAAAGCGCGCAGGAGCTCGGCACCGCCGAATGGCTGATCGCGGCGCTGGAGCGTGAGGCCGGACTGCCCGCCGGCGGGATCGACCTGATCCCGATCATCGAGACGGCCGCAGGCTTCGTCGCGGCGGAAGCGATCGCGCGCTGTGCGCGCCGCGCCCGGCGCCTCGCCTTCGGCGCCGGCGACTTCACCCTCGACACCAACATCACCTGGTCGCGGGAGGAGCAGGAGCTGCTTCCCTTCCGCAGCGGCGTCGTCGCGGTCTCCCGCGCCGCCGGGCTCGAGGCGCCGCTCGACACCGTCTGGACCGACCTCCGCGATCCCGAGGGCTTCGTGGCATCCGCCGAGCGCGGCCGGGCGCTCGGCTTCCAGGGCAAGCTCTGCATCCATCCCGACCAGCTCGCTCCGGCCAACCGGGCCTTCGGGCCCGATCCGGCGGCGGTCGACCGCGCCCGCCGCATCCTGGCCGCCTTCGAACAGGCGGAGGCGGCGGGCCTCGCCTCCATCCAGCTCGAAGGCACCTTCATCGACTACCCGATCGCCCATGCCGCGCGGCGCCTGATCGCCCGCGCCGATGCCATCGCCGCCGCCGAGGAGCACCGTCCATGATCGCCATGCCGACCGAAGCCGGAGGCGTCGAAGCCCTGTCCGGCTGCAAGGTCATCGACGTCTCGAGCTTCCTCGCCGGGCCGTTTTGCTCGACCCAGCTCGCGGAATTCGGCGCCGACGTGATCAAGCTGGAGCTGCCCGGCATCGGCGACCCGCTCCGTAAGTTCGGCACCGTGACCGAATGCGGGGAGACGCTGCCCTGGCTGTCGGAATGCCGGAACAAGAAGATCGCGGCGCTGGATCTGCGCAAGCCCGACGGTGCCGCGCTGTTCAAGCGCCTGATCGCCGATGCCGACATCCTGGTCGAGAATTTCCAGCCCGGCACCATGGAGAAATGGGGCATCGGCTGGGAGGTGCTGCGGGAAGTGAACCCGCGCCTCGTCATGGTGCGCATCTCGGGCTACGGCCAGACCGGGCCCTACAGCGACCGGCCGGGCTTCGGGCGCATCGGCAATGCCTTCGGCGGCCTCTCCTTCCTGGCGGGCTACCCGGACCGGCCGCCGGTGACGCCGGGCTCCGCCACCATCCCCGACTATCTCGCCGGCCTCTACGGCGCCTTCGGCGCGCTGCTGGCGATGCAGGCGCGGGAGAAGACCGGCCGCGGCCAGGTCGTCGATATCGGCCTGTATGAACCGATCTTCCGCATCCTCGACGAGCTCGCACCCTCCTTCCACCTGAACGGCTATGTGCGCCAGCGCATGGGGCCGGGCACCGTCAACGTCGTGCCGCACAGCCACTACCCGACCTCGGACGGGCGCTGGATCGCGATCGCCTGCACCTCGGACAAGATCTTCGGCCGGCTCGCCGAGGCGATGGACGAGCCGGAGCTCGCGGGCGAGGGCAAGTGGGGCACGATCCGCCAGCGGGAGGCCGCGCGCGCGGAGGTCGACGCCTATGTCGGCGCCTGGACCGCGCGCTTCACCCGCGACGCGGCGCTGGCGCATTGCGCGCGCTTCCAGGTGCCCTGCGGCCCGGTCTACGGCATCGACGAGATCTTCGAGGATCCGCAGTACAAGGCCCGCGACAACATCGCCTACGTCAAGGACGCGCGCGTCGGCGAGCTCGCGGTGCCGAACGTGGTGCCGCGGCTGACCGACACGCCGGGCCGCATCAAGTGGCTCGGCCCCGGCCAGCAGGCGCATGCCGACCACGTCTACCGCGAGCGCCTCGGCCTCTCGGACGCGGAGGTCGCGCGGCTGCAGCGCGAAGGGGTGATTTGAACGACGCGCCGGACGCCATCTGGGCGCTGCCGGAGCGCGTGTCGCTGCCGGATTTCGTGACCCAGCGCTTCCTCGACGCGCTCCGCGCCGGCGCGCTGACCCCGGGCGAGCGGATCATCGAGGCGAGCCTGGCCAAGAAGCTCGGCGTCAGCCGCGGCCCGCTGCGCGAGGCGCTGAAGACGCTGGAGGCGGAACGCGTGGTCGAGCGCCGCGCCGGCCGCGGCATGGTGGTCGCCGAGGTCTCGGTCGACCGCGCGCTGCAGATGATCGCCATGCGGGCGATGCTGGAAGGCCTGGCTGCCCGGCTGGTCGCCGCCCGCTACACGGCGGCGGTCGGCGCGCCGCTGATCGAGCAGCACCGCCTGATCCGCGAGAGTGCGGAGGCCGGCCGCACCGGCGAATGGCGCGACCTCGACTGGCGCTTCCACGAGATGGTCTGCGAAGCCTCCGGCAACGAGTTCCTGCTGCGCGCCTGGGTCTCGATCAGCACCCTGGTGCGCCTGTTCCTGCACCACCACCCGGCCTTCGAGCGGGAGGCCGGCGACGTGCTGCGCAACCACGACCGGCTTCTGGCGGCGCTCCGCTCCGGCGATCCGGACCTGGCCGACGCCACCTTCCGCGACGTCATCATCACGAGCGGCCATCGCCGCCTCGGCGTGGCGCCACCGCCCGAGATCGCGGCGCTGACGCTTGCACCCGCGAAGCCGAAGGCGCGCCGGGCATGAGCGAAAGGCCGGCCTGGCGGCTCCGCCGCTCGCTGCTGCTGACGCCCGGGCATCGCGGCGAGCGGCTGGCGAAGGCGGCGACGCTCGCCGCCGACAGCCTCGCCTTCGACCTCGAGGATGGCGTGCCGCCGGCGCGCAAGGCCGAAGCACGGGGCGTCATCGCCGATGCGCTCGTCAGCCTCGATTTCGGGCGGCGCGAGCGGGTGGTGCGGGTCAACGCCATCGGGTCGCCCGCGTTCGAGCAGGACCTGGCGGCGCTGCCCTTCGACCGGCTGGATGCGGTGATGGTGCCGAAGGTCGAAAGCCCCGACCAGCTCCGGCTGCTCGATGCGCGGCTGGCGGCGCTGGCGCCCGACCGGTCGATCGGCGTGATCGTCATGCTGGAGACGCCGCGCGGCGTGCTGAACGCGCTGCCGATCGCCGATGCCTCGCCGCGCTGCGCGGCGCTGTTCTTCGGCCCCGGCGACTACACGCTGCAAACCGGCGGCGTGCTGACCGCGGCCGCACTCGCGATGCCGCGCGCGGTGATCGCCGCCGCCGCCGGCGCGGTCGGCGCCCAGGCGCTCGACGCGCCCTTCCTGCTCGGCCTCCGTGATGCCGAGGCGACGCGGGCGGATGCGGAGGTGGCGCGGGAGCTCGGCTTCTCCGGCAAGGTCGTGTTCCACCCCGACCAGATCGCGCCGGTGAACGCGGTCTTCACCCCCGATGCCGCGACCGTCGCGCGCGCCGAGCGCTACGTCGCGGCCTTCCGCGAAGCATCCGCGCGCGGCGAGAACGTCGCGATCGTCGACGGCGAGTTCATCGCCATGGATCTGGTACCGCGGATGGAGCGCCTGATCGCGACCGCCCGCGAAGCCGCCGCCGCCGAAGGAAAGCCATGACCGCCGCGATCCGCCGCCGCACCCTGCTGGCCGCACCGCTCCTGGGACCGGCCGCGCGCGCCGCGGCGCAGCAACCCTGGCCGTCGCGCCCGGTCCGCATCGTCGTGCCTTATGCGCCGGGCGGCGGCACCGACATCACCAACCGCGCCATCGCCGAAGGGCTGAGCCAGCGGCTCGGCCGGCCCTTCGTGGTGGAGAACCGGGCCGGCGCCAACGGCATCATCGGCGCCGAGGCGGTGGCCCGCAGCCATCCGGACGGCTACAGCTTCGTGGCACCCAACGGCACCCACGCCATGCTGCGCCACATCACGCCGCAGCTCGCCTTCGACCCGATCGCGGACTTCACCGCGGTCGCCATGCTCGCCAGCTATTGCTTCGTCCTCGTCGCCAACGTGAACGCGCCGTTCCGCGACATCCCGGGCCTGGTCGCGCATGCCAAGGCCAATCCCGGCGCGCTGGCGCAGGGCACCGCCGACGTCGCCTCCGGCTACGTCGCCAACCAGTTCGCCCGCGCCGCCGGCATCGCGCTGAACGAGGTGCGCTATTCCGGCTCCGGCGCCGCGGTCGGCGACCTCACCGGCGGCCATATGCCGATGTCCTGGGTCAGCACCGCGACGGCGATGACGCTGCTGCCGACCAATGCCGTGCGGCCGCTCGCCGTCACCTCGCCGACGCGCTCCGCCTTCCTGCCGGAGACGCCCTCGCTCGCCGAGCTCGGCCTCGGCGCCGCGAACTACATCGGCTGGTTCGGCCTGTTCGGCCCGGCCCGGCTGCCGGTCGAGATCACGGAACGCCTGAATGCCGCGATCCGGGAGGTGGCGGAGAGCGCCGCGGTGCGCGAGCGGATGCGCAGCCTCGCGATCGAGCCTTATCCGGTGACGCCGGCCGAAATGGCCGCGATCGTCGCCGAGGACGACCGCCGCTGGGCGCAGGCAGTGCGCGACGGGCTGCTGGCGCGCGGGTGAGGCTTCAAGTCGAGCGTCAGATTCAGACCCCCGGGCCATCCGGCCCTCCGGTCATCCGACGCTCACGTGTTCAGCGGGATCTCCACCTCCAGCAGCGGCGCATGCTGCTGCGCGCCGTAGACGTCGGTGTCGCCGAAATCGCCGGCCGGCACCAGGCGCGGCAGCGTCGCCTTGAAGGCGCTCGCCGCATCGTAGGGGGTGAACAGGACGTCCGCCTCCTTCACGCCGTAGAGCCGGGCGAACAGCGCGGCGTTCAGCACACCGGTCGCCTTGACCCGCGCATAGAGCGCCGGATCCTCGAAGATCACGTCGATCGTCACCTGGAAGGGGCCGGCATTCTTGCTCTTGCAGATCTGCGCGATGTCGCGGATGCGGGGCATGTCTAGAGCCTGTCTCGGAATGGCGCGGGGGTGAGCTGCCGAGGCATTTTTCGTTCCTGTCGTGTCGGGTGACGTAGCCGATGCTAATTGCATCGGCGAGGAAGCCGGCGCGGCAGGGGCGGAAAAGGACCGGCAGATCGCCCCCGCGCCATTTCGAGGCAGGCTCTAAACCCTTTCGTATTCGATCGGGAAGGGCGCGTAGGGATCGTCAGGTGCCAGCGTGTGGAAGACGCTGAAGCGATACAGTGGCCCGATCGGGATGTCGGAGGGCGAGAAGGGGAAGGCCATGTTTCCCTCCTTGCACAGGCGCCCCGGGAAGTCCGCATGCAGCAGGCTGGTCCGCGCCATCGCCAGCACCGCATTGGCGACGTCCTGGGTGTCGGCCAGCACCTCGATGACGAAGCCGAGCTCATGGCCGGCGGCCTGCCGCTCCGGCTCCCATCCCGCCATCACGCCGTCCCGGCCATAGACCCGGACGCCGAGGCGATAGGCTTCCGGCGGCACGCCGAAGGCGGCGGCTTTGATGGCGACCTTGGCGCGATGCGTGTCCAGGTAGTCGTCGATCTGCGCGATCAGGATCGGGTCGCGCGTGCCGCAGACCGCGATCGCGCGATGGCCCACGCATTCGACGCCTTCGAGCTTGACGGTGTAGGTCTCGGCCGGCACCCAGCGCATGCCGCTGACCTTCACAGCGCGGTCGGAGACCGGCGTGAAGACGACGTCGCTGGTGTCCAGCATGCCGCCGGGCTCGGTGTGGTGGATCGGGCTCGCGTTCTCGTGCAGCGCGAAATTGGCGACCGACAGCGGCGTGCAGCGGCGGATCGGGTTCGGCGGCTCGCAGATGAGATGATCGTCGCGGAGCGTCACCATCAGGCAATCGGGCTCCTTCGGCGTCGACGGCTCGGCGCCGCATTCCAGCATCTTGCCGGCATACCAGGCAGTCGCCGGCGGGATGCCGGCGCGGAGTGCCGGTGCCACCCATTGCGCCGGATCGCTGCTGCGGCCGCACAGCACCACCTCCGCCCCGGCATCCAGCGCCCGGCCGATCGGCTCCGGCCCCATCATGCCGACGATGCGCGTCGCGCGGTCGATGGTCGCGGCATCGAGCGGCGGCAGCCTGGCCAGCGGCCGGGTGCGGCCGGCCTCGGTCTGGCGGATCAGCGCGGCCTTGTCCTGCTCGGCATGGATCAGCGCCATCCGGAAGGAAAGCCCTTCCTCCCGCGCGATCTCCCGCACCAGCGCCGCCGTGTCCTGCAGATGCGGCTCGCCGCCGGCACCGCCGGCGGTGCCGATGATGCAGGGGATGCGGGCCGCGCGCGCCGCCAGCAGCATCAGCCGGAGGTCGCGCTTGACCGAGAGCCGGGCGCAGAAGGAGGTGCCGGCGCCGAGGTAATGCGGGCCGGGGTCGGTGCTGCCGCCATCGGCGCCGATCACGTGCGGCGCCCATTCCATGCCGATGCGGAGCGATTCCTCGGCGAAGCCGTAGCCGAGGATGCCGCTGGTCGACAGCATGCGGATTTCGGTCATGTCACTGGGCCCTGCGGATCAGGCCGTCCTGCGATGCGCGCTGCCAGCGGGCATCGTCCTCCCGCATCAGGGCGGCGAGCTGATCGAGGTTCAGCGCCGCGACCTCGTTGCCGAGTGTCGCGTAGCGTTCGCGCATCACCTGCGTCGCCATCGCCTCGTTGATCGCCGTGTTCATCTGCTGGGCGATGGCGCGCGGCAGGCGGGCGGGGGCGAACATGCCGAACCAGCCCATGAACTGCGCGCCCGTGACGCCGGCTTCGGCGAGCGTCGGCACGTCCGGATGGTAGATCGAGCGCTCGGCGGAGGAGACGCCGATCAGCCGGATATGGCCGGAGGCGAGCAGCGCGGAGGCGGTCGCGGGGCTGCCCCAAGCGACCGGCAAATGGCCGCCGGTGAGGTCCGCGAGATAGGCGCCGCTGCCGCGATAGGGCACCTCGTTCAGCTCGATGCCGGCGCGCTGCGCGAACAGCGCCGCGGTATAGGCCGATTGCGTGTCCGACGTGCCCTGCGGGATGCCGCCGGGCTGCGCGCGGGCGGCGGCGATCAACCCGGCGATGTCGCGGAACGGCGCCCGGGCGCTCGCCATCAGCACCAGCGGGTAGCGGGCGAGGATCGCGATCGCGGTGAAGTCGGTCACCGGGTCGTAGGGCAGCTGCATGACCTGGCGGGCCATGATGTGGGTCGAGGTCTGGGAGGCGAAGCTGTAGCCGTCGGGCGGGCTGCGCCCGACCGCCTCGGTCCCGACCACGCCATTGGCGCCCGGCCGGTTCTCGACGACGAAGCTCTGGCCGAAGCGGACGCCGAGCGCCTCCGCGATCGCCCGCGTCGTGACGTCGGTGCCGCCGCCCGCCGCATAGGGCACGATGATGCGGACCGGCCGCGTCGGCCAGTTCTCGCCTTGCGCGCGGGCGGCGAGCGCCGGCAGCGCGAGGACGCCGGCGAGCGCCGTGCGGCGCCCGATCCTGCCTGTCGTCATGTCGTTGTCTCCCCCATCGTCGATCAGCGGCGCCAGGCGCCGGTTGCCGGGCGCGGCAGGCCCAGATTCTCGCGCAGCGTCTCGCCGGCATAGTCCTGGTGATACAGGCCGCGGCGCTGCAGCTCCGGCACCACGAAGCGCACGAAATCCTCGAAGGCGCCCGGCGTGTGGGTCGCCGCCAGCACGAAGCCGTCGCAGGCGCGGCTCGTGAACCATTCCTCCATCTGGTCGGCGACCCCGGTCGGCGTGCCGCAGAAGATCGGGAATTCGCGGATGGTGCCGCGGCCGGAGAAATGCACGAAGTCGCGCACCGTCGGGTTGGGCTTGCCGCTGAGTGCGACGACCCGGTCGCGGAACCCGGTCCAGGAGATGCGCGCCAGCTCCTCGTCGGTGAACTCGCTCTCGAGGTCCTTGCTCGCGAAGTCGAAATTGGTCACCTCGGAGAGCAGCACCAGCGCATCGATCGGCTTCGCGAGGGTCTGGATGAAGGCCTTCTTCTCCTCGGCGATCGCGCGCGTCTCGCCGACGCAGACGTAGCAGGCCGGGGCGACGGTCACGGAGTCCGGGTCGCGGCCGGCTTCGGCGACCGCCTGCTTGAGCTCGGCATACTGCTTCCGGCCACCCTCGATCGTCGGATAGACGACGAAGATCAGCTCGCCCCAGCGGCCGGCGAAGCGCCGCCCGCGGCCGCTCTGCCCGGCCTGGATCAGCACCGGATGGCCCTGCGGGGACCGCGGCACCGGCAGCGGCCCGCGGGAGCGGAAATAGGCGCCTTCGTGGTTCAGCGCGTGCACCTTGGCGCCGTCGGCGAAGCGGCCGCCCGCCTGGTCGGCGAGGATCGCGTCGTCTTCCCAACTGTCCCAATGCCCCATCACGACTTCGACGAACTCGTCGGCGCGGTCGTAGCGCTCGTCATGCGGCAGATGCGCCTGACGGCCGCAATTCGCCGCCTCGCTGTCGTTGAGCGAGGTGACGACGTTCCAGGCGGCACGGCCGCCGGTCATCAAGTCGAGCGTCGCGAACAGGCGCGCGACGTGGAAGGGCTCGTAATAGGTGGTCGAATAGGTGGCGCCGAGGCCGAGCCGGCTGGTGGCGCAGCCGATCGCGGTCAGGATCGTCGCCGGGTCCATCTTCACGACGCGGATGCCGTTCTCCACCGCCTCGCGATGGTCGCGGCCGTAGATGTCGGGCATCGCCAGGCGGTCGTCGAAGAAGGCGAGGTGGAACTTCCCCTCCTCCAGCACGCGGCCGATGCGCTGGAAGTAACTTGGGGTCAGGAAGTCGAGCCGGTTGGCCGGGTGCCGCCAGGAGCCGGGCGCGATCGAGCAGTTCTGGGCCTGCAGGAACCCCACCATGCGGATCCGTCGGGTGTCGCCTTGCGCCATGCCGCTCATTCCTCCGTTTGCCCGACGGTAGGGCGCCGGGCGCCGGCTGTCCATTGATTTGTGCAAACGTTCGCGCAAGCTTTACGCTTGGCAATGTTGCGTGATGGGCGTCGATGCGAAGGATGATCGGGCTATCGTTTGCGCGCCTCGTCATGCTAGCGGGAAAGGCATGGACCAGGCAGGCGGAAAACCGCGCGCGACGATCGTCACCCTGTCGCGGCTGGCCGGTGTCTCCGCTTCGACCATCTCGCGCGCGCTCAAGGGCGACACCCGCATCTCGAAGCCGACCCGCGACCGCATCGCGGTGCTCGCACGCGACGCCGGCTACATGCCGAACGCGGTGGCGCGCACGCTTTCCTCGGGCCGCAGCGGCCTGCTCGGCCTGGTGCTGGGTCCCGCGACCAATCCCTTCTACGCCATGCTGCTGGAGGCGGTGGTCGCCGAGGCCGCGTCCCGCGGCCTGCGCTTCCTGGTGATCCACGCCGGCGGCGGCTCGGTCGAGGACCGCACGGCGGAGGCGCTGCTGCAATACCAGGTCGATGGCTGCCTGATCACCTCGGCCGACATGTCCTCCCGGGCCGCTGCGATCTGCGCCGCGAACGGCGTGCCGGTGGTGATGATCAACCGGGTGCCGCGGCTGCATGCCAGCGCCGTCTCCTGCGACAACCGGGACGGCGGCCGCGTCATGGGGCGCTTCCTGCACGAGGCCGGTCACCGGCGCGCCGCGGTCGTCCATACCGGCGGCGCCAGCTCCAACGGGATCGATCGCGACGAGGGGTTCGCCGCCGCCTTCCGCGGCGAAGGCGCCCGCGTGACCCACCGCTTCGACGGCCGCTCGACCTATGATGGCGGCCTCGATGCCGGAGCCGCGATCGCCGCGATGCCGGACGCGTCGCGGCCGGATTGCGTCTTCGCGGTCAGCGACATCATCGCGATGGGCGTGATGGATGCGCTGCGCGCCCGGGGCCTCCGCATCCCCGCCGACATCGCGGTCACGGGCTTCGACTGCATCCCCGATTCCGCCCGCCCGGCCTACGACATCACGAGCTTCGAGCAGCCCTTGCCGGCCATGGTGCGGCGCGGCCTCGACCTGCTGGTCGCCCGCATCGAGGATCCCGCGACCGCCGACGAATCGATCCTGCTGCGCGGCCGGCTGGTGGTGCGCGGCTCGACCGGCGGCTGAAAACCTCGCGGCCGGCCTGACGTTGTCTCCCGCAAAGGGAGGCGACGCCATGCGCATCCGGCGATGGATGATCTATCTCGGCGTGCTGGTCATCGCGATCGCGGTGGTCGCGTCCCTGTTCACCTGGCGCTGGTTCATCCCGATCCTGGAGCAGCAGGCCTCGGCTGCCCTCGGCCGCACCGTCACCATCGAGGATCTCGCCGTCGATCTCGGCCGCACCACCGAGGTGACGCTGCGTGGCGTCCGGGTGGAGAACCCGGAAGGGTTCGCCACGGATGCGCCGTTCGCGCGCATGGGCAGCCTCGCGGTTCGCGTCGACGTCATGGCCTACTGGAATGATCGCGCGATCGTCATCCCGGCGGTCACGCTCGAAGATGCGGAGGTGCAGGCGATCGCCCGCTCGCCGGAGAGCAACAACTTCACCTTTGCCTTGGGTGGAGCGCAGCCGCAGGCCGCGCCGGCGGAGCCGGTCCGTGAGCCGCAGATCGGAACCGTGACGATCCGCCGCAGCCGCGTTCATGTCGCGCATGCGCCGCTCCGCGCCGATTTCGCGATCGAGCTCGAGACGCGGAACCCCCCGGACGGGGAGCCGCAGATCGCCGCCCGCGCCGAAGGCACCTATGCCGATCAGCCGCTGAAGGCGGAGCTCGTCGGCGGCGCGATCCTGTCCTTGCGGGAGGCGGAGCGTCCCTGGCCGATCGACCTCCGGGTCGAGAACGGGCCGACCCGTGCCCGCCTGAACGGCACGCTCCGCAACCCGCTCGCCTTCGCCGGCGCCAATCTCCGGCTCGAATTCGCGGGACCGAGCATGGGGCGGCTGACGCCGCTGACCGGCGTGCCGATCCCTGAAACGCCGCCTTTCCGCGTCGCCGGCCAGCTCGACTACGGCGAGGGCCGCATCCGCTTCACGGACATGCAAGGCCAGGTCGGCAACAGCGACCTCGCGGGCACCGTCACCATCGACCCGAGCGGGCAGCGGCCGGACGTGACGGCCGACCTTCGCTCGCGCCGCGTCGACCTCGCCGATCTCGCGGGCTTCATCGGCGGCACGCCGGGGCGCGACCAGCCGACCCGCCGCGACGCCGCGGCGACCGGCCGCATCCTGCCCGACACCCCGATCAACCTGCCGAAATTCGAGGCCGCCAACGTCCATCTCCGCTACCGCGCCGGGCAGATCCGCGGGCAGGCGATGCCGCTCGACAATATCGACGTGGCGCTGGAGCTGGTGGATGGCGCGCTGACGCTTCGCCCCCTCCGCTTCGGCGTCGGCCGCGGCGAGATCGTGGCCGAGCTCGCGCTGACGCCGCGCGACGAAGGCCAGGTGCACGCGATCGCCGACGTCCAGTTCCGCCGCGTCGACATCTCCCGCATCATGCAGTCGGCCGGTTCGCAGGGCGGCGGCGCGCTGAACGGCCGCGCCCGGCTGGACGGCACCGGGCGATCGACCGCGCAGCTGCTCGGCCGCGGCAGTGGCTCCTTGGAGCTCAGCACCTCCGGCGGCAATCTCAGCGCCCTGCTGATCGACCTGTCGGGGCTGCGGATCGGCAGTGCGCTGCTCTCGGCCCTCGGCATCCCGGGGCGCACGGAAATCGAATGTTTCGTCGCCAACCTGACGCTGGAGCGTGGCGTGCTGAACACCCGCGCCTTGCTGCTGGAAACCGACAGCGCGCTGATCTCCGGCCGCGGCACCATCCGGCTGGATCGCGAGGCGATCGACTACGAGCTCCGGAGCGAAGCCAAGCGCTTCACCATCGCCGCCCTGCCGACCAGCATTGCGATCAGCGGCCCCTTCAGCGGCCCGTCGATCCAGCCCGACTACACCGAGCTCGGCATCCGCGGCGGCCTGGCGGCGGCGCTCGGCTTCGTCGCCCTGCCGCTCGCGATCCTGCCGACCATCGAATTCGGCATCGGCGACGATCCCCGCTGCAACGCCCTGCTCCAGCGGGGTACGCCCCCGCAGCGCAACCGCTGACCCTTGAAGCCGCGGCGACGTTTCTGCATATCGGGACCGCATCGTGAGCCGCGGAGGGTTTTTGCGTGACGGAGACGGTCGAACGCCATGAATTCGGCGCCGAGGTGGGGCGCCTGCTGGACCTCGTGGTCCACGCGCTCTATTCCGACCGCGAGATTTTCCTGCGCGAGCTGGTCGCCAATGCCGCCGACGCCGTCGACCGCCGCCGGTTCGAGGCGCTCACCGGCCCCGTCCCGCCGCTGCCCGAGAATGCGGGGATCCGCATCCTGCCCGACAAGGAAGCGCGCACCATCACCATCGCCGATCCGGGGATCGGCATGGGCAAGGACGACCTCGCCGCCAATCTCGGCACCATCGCGCGGTCCGGCACCCGCGCCTTCTCCCAGTCGCTCGCCGATGCCAAGCCGGGCGAGCGGCCGAGCCTGATCGGCCAGTTCGGCGTCGGCTTCTATTCCGCCTTCATGGTCGCCGACCGGGTCGAAGTCACGTCCCGTCGCGCCGGCACGAATGAGGCCTGGGCCTGGGCGTCGGACGGCCGCGGCGACTACACGCTGGCCCCCGCCGAGCGGGAGGAGGACGGCACCACCATCATCCTGCACGTCAAGCCCGACGCGGAGGAGTTCCTGGAACCGCTGCGGCTGCGGACCATCATCCGCAAATGGGCCGACCACATCACCATCCCGATCACCATCGCGGAGGGCGACAAGGAGACGCCGGCGAATGACGGGACCGCGCTCTGGCGGCGCCCGAAATCGGAGATCGACGAGGAGAGCTACGCGAGCTTCTACCGCCATCTCGGCCATGCCTTCGACAAGCCCTGGGCGACGCTGCACTGGCACGCCGAAGGCGCGCTCGACTTCACCGCGCTGCTCTTCATCCCCGGCATGCAGCCCTTCCAGGTGGTGGAGGGCGAGCGCGAGAGCCGGGTGCGGCTGCACGTGCGGCGGATGTTCATCACCGACGGCGCCGGCCTGCTGCCGCCCTGGCTGCGCTTCGTGCAGGGCGTCGTCGACACCGAGGACCTGCCGCTCAACATCTCGCGCGAGATGCTGCAGGCGACGCCGGTGCTGGCCCGCATCCGCCGCGCGGTGACCGCCCGGGTGCTGTCGGAGCTGAAGGCGCGCGCCAAGGACGCCGCCGACTACGCGGCCTTCTGGGAGAATTTCGGCACCACCCTGAAGGAAGGCCTCTGGGAGGATGCGGAGCACCGCAAGGACCTGGCACCGCTGCTCCGTTTCCGCTCCTCCGCGGTCGAAGGCTGGACCTCGCTCGCCGAGTATGTCGGCCGCATGAAGGACGGGCAGGAGGCGATCTACCTCCTCGCCGGCGAGGCGCAGGAGCGGCTGCTGGCCTCCCCGCAGCTCGAGGGGTTCCGCGCGCGGGGCATCGAGGTGCTGTTGCTGTCGGATCAGATCGACGCCTTCTGGCCGGACCGGCTGGACCGCTTCGAGGAGAAGCCGATCCGCAACATCACCCAGGCGGCGGAGGATCTTTCGAAGCTCGCGCCGCCGGAGGACGCGGCGGACGCACCGGCCGACCTCGCGCGGCTGTTGCCGCTGCTGAAGGACGCGCTGGACGGGCAGGTCGCCGAGGTGCGGGCGACCGATCGCCTGGTCGACAGCGCCGTGGTGCTCGCCGCTGCGGCCGGCGGGCCGGACCTGCACCAGCAGCGGCTGCTCGCCCGCGCCGGCCGCAGCTTCGGCCCCAGCCTGCCGGTGCTGGAGGTCAATCCGCGCCATGCCCTGATCCGCGCCCTGGCGGCGCGGGCGGAGGGCGATGCGGATGTGAAGGACGCCGCGGGCATGCTGCTCGACCTGGCACTGGTGCAGGACGGCGACAGCCCGCGCGACCCCGCGGGCTTCGCGCGCCGCGTCGCGGCCGCGATCGCGGCCGGCATCGCATAGCGCCTGCTTCAGCCCGGCCGGCCGGGCGATCAGGTCTCGGCGCCGCCGTTCACCTGCAGCATCTGGCCGTTGACGTAGGCGGCGTCGTCGGAGACCAGCAGCCGGACCGCGGCGGCGACCTCGGCCGGCGTGCCGAGGCGGCCGACCGGGACGCGGGCGAAGGCAGCGGGGCGGGCCGCGGTGTCCTCGTCATCGGCGGCGATCGGGCCGGGCGAGATCGCGTTCACCGTGATGCCCTTCGGCCCGAATTCCTTCGCCAGGGCCTTGGTGAGCCCCCAGGCGCCGTGCTTGGCGACCGAGACCGGGCTGTGGCCGGCATAGCCGTGGATGGCGTTCATGCCGGTGAAGTTGATGATGCGCCCCCAGCCGTGCGCGATCATGCCCGGCAGGCAGGCCTTCGCGAGCCAGACCGCGGCATCGAGATCGACCGCGATCACCCGCCGCCATTCCGCCTCGCTCATCTCGAGGAAGGGCTTGGCCGGGCGCAGCGCCGCGTTGTTCACCAGCACCTGGACGGCGCCGAAGCGATCGATCGCCTCGCCGGCGATGCGCGCGCATTCGGGGGCGCTCCCGACATCGCCCATCACGACGAGCGCCTCGGCGCCTTCGCGGCGCAGCTCCTCGGCCACACGTTCGCAGGCTCCGCGGTCGGCGGAGCCGTTGATGGCCACGTCGAAGCCGGCGCGCGCCAGCGCCAGCGCCGCGGCGCGGCCGATGTTGCGCCCGGCCCCGGTGACGAGGGCTGCCTTGCGTCGCTGATCCATCCGTTTCTTCTCCGTGATCCCGGCCGCAAGCCTGCGCGATCCGTGGCTTGGTGGGAATAGCGGTTGCCGATAGGCTCGCCGCCAAGCAACGCCAGAGGAAACGCCATGACCGCCCCCGAACGAATGCGTGCCCTGCTCGCCAAGCCCGGCTTCGTCGTGATGCCGGCGGTCTGGGACGGGATCACCGCGAAGCTCACCACCGGCGCCGGCTTCGAGACCGCCTTCCTCTCCGGCTCCTGCGTGGCGGCGAGCCGGCTCGGCGGCCCCGACCTCGACCTGATCTCCTTCGCCGAGATGTTCGACAGCTTCCAGATGGTGCGCGGCGCGGCGCCGGACCTGCTGGTGCTGGCCGATGGCGACCACGGCTACGGCAATGCGATGAACGTGCAGCGGACGGTCGCCGCCTATGGCCGCGCCGGCGCCGCGGCGATCCTGATCGAGGACAAGATCACGCCGCGCGCGCTGACCGCCGCCGGCAAGCCCTGCCTGCCGCGCGAGGAGGCGCGGATGAAGGTGCGCGCCGCGGTCGAAGCAGCGAAGGCGTCGGGCATCCTGATCCTCGCCCGCACCGATTGCCGCCCGACCCAGGGCATCGACGAAGCGGCGGCGCGGATCGCGATCTTCGCGGAAGAGGGCGCCGACATCCTGTTCCTCGACAGCCCGGCCGATGATGACGAGATCCGCCGCGCGGTCGCCGCCGCCGGCGGCCGGCCATCCTTCGCCGTGCTCTCGCCCGGGGCGCCGCGCGCGACGCCGTCGCGGGGCCGCGCGGAGGAGCTCGGCTTCAAGATCGGCACCTACCCGACCGGCCTCCTTTCGCCGGCGCTGGCCGGGATGCAGGCGGGCCTCGCGGCCCTGGCCGGCGGCGGCGCCGAAGCGGCCGGTGCGCTGGCACCGGCGGCGCTGCGGCAGATGCTCGGTTACGACGCCTACGACGCGGCGGCGAAGCGCTTCATCCCGAAGGGGTGAGGGATGGCCGCCTGGATCCCGCCGCCTGACCTGGTCGAGGCGGCGCAGGTCACGCGGCTGGTGCGGGAGCTCGGCTGCGCCGATGCGGCGGCCCTCCATCGCCTCTCGGTGGAGCAGCCGGAGGCCTATTGGCGGCACCTGATGGGCTTCCTTCGCATCGCCTGGTCGCGGCCGCCGGAAGGATATGTCGCGCTGCCGGAAGGTCCCGCCTTCCCGGACTGGTTCCCGGACGGGGAGCTCAACTGGGTCGATCAACGCCCTGAAGCAGGTGCGCGAATTCGGCCTGATCCAGCGCGGCCAGCAGATCGGCACCATGTTCACCGTCATCACCGACGTCCATGCGATCGGGCTGGAGGCGCTGCAGGGGCTGAACTTCGTCACTGCCTTCTACTGGGACCGCGACGAGCAGACGCGCGCCTTCGCGCGGCGCTTCTTCCCGCTGCGCCAGAAGCAGCCGACCATGTTCCAGGCCGGGGTCTATTCCGCCGTCTCCCAATACCTGAACGCGGTGAAGGAGACCGGCAGCACGCGGGCCGAGGATGTCCGCAGCTACATGCGCGAACGCCGCTTCGAGGATGTCTTCGCCCGCAACGCGCGGCTGCTGCCGAACGGGCGGCTGATCCACGACATGCTGACCGCGCGCATCAAGGCGCCTTCGGAGCAGCGCCACCCCTGGGACTACTACGAGATCCTGGGCGCGGTCGCGGCGGAGGAGGCCTTCCGCCCGATCGAGCAGAGCCGCTGCCAGGCGCGCTTCTGACGGCGCCCAGGCTGCGAGGGCGCTGCGACCATCACACCTCCGCGGTCGGCGGGAAGCTCGGCGGCCGCTTCTCGGCGAAGGAGGCCAGGCCTTCCTGCACCTCCGGCCCGCTGAAGCCCATGAACTCCATGGCGAGCGAGGCGTCGAAGGCCGGCCCGGCGCTCCGCAGCCAGCTGTTCAGCGCGTGCTTGGTCCAGCGGATCGCGCTCTGCGCGCCATCGGCCAGCGTCGACGCGACCTCGACCGCCTTGGCGTCGAGCGCCGCATCCTCGACCGCGAGCGAGATCAGCCCGATCCGCTCGGCCTCGGCGCCGTCCAGCTTGTCGCAGGTCAGCAGGTAGTACTTGGCCTTGGCCATGCCGCAGAGCAGCGGCCAGATGATCGCGGCATGGTCGCCGGCGGCGACGCCGAGCCGCGTATGGCCGTCGGTGATGCGGCAATCCTTGGTCGCGATCGAGATGTCGGCCAGGATGCCGCAGACGAGGCCGGCGCCGACCGCGACGCCGCGCATCGCGCTCACCACGGGCTTCCGGCAATTGATGATGTTGTAGACGATGTCGCGCGCTTCCCGCCAGACGCGGGTGCGCGTCGAAAAATCCTCGGTGATGGCGCGCACCATCCCGAAATCGCCGCCGGCGGAGAAGGTCTTGCCGGCGCCGGTGATGATGGCGCAGGCGACGCTGTCGTCGCGGTCGATATCCTGCCAGATGCGCACCAGCTCCGCATGCATCGCCGCGTCGGCGGTGTTCATCCGGCCATTGTCCATGGTGATGCGCAGCACGCGCGGATGCGGCCGATCGAAGCGCAGCCTCTGGTAGCCATCATAGGCGATGCTCATGCGGAGGGATCCTTCATCGGTGCGGCGTGGGCGGCCAGCGCCTGCAGCGCCTCGGGGTTCACGAGGCTCGTGAGGTCGCCGGCGGCTTCGCCGGCGAGGGTCGCGCGGATGACGCGCCGCATGATCTTCATCGAGCGCGTCTTCGGCAGGTCCGGCACGAACAGCACCCGCTTCGGCCGGAAGGAGCGGCCGAGCGCGGCGGCGACCGCATCGGCCAACAGCCCCGCCTGCGCCGCGTCGCTGTTCTGCCCGGGTGCGGCGACCGCGACGCAGACGATGGCGGCGCCGGTCACCGGATCCGGCAGGCCGATCGCCGCCGCTTCCGTGACCGTGCCGGTCGCAAGCATCGCATCCTCGATCTCGGCCGGCCCGACCCGCTTGCCGGAGACCTTGAGCGTGTCGTCGGATCGCCCGTGCAGGAACCAGAAGCCCGCCGCGTCGCGCGACGCGAGGTCGCCCTGCACCCAGAGGCCGGGCCATTGGCCCCAATAGCTGTCGAGGAACCGCGGCTCGTCGCGCCAGAGGCCGCGGGTCAGGCCGATGCAAGCCTCCCGCATCACCAACTCCCCGATCGCGCCGGGCGGCAGCGCCTGCCCGTCCGCACCGACGATGTCGCCGCCGGTGCCGGGCACCGGGCCGTTGAAGCAGCAGGGTTTCTGCGGGAGGAGGATGTTGGAGGCGACGATCGCGCACATCTCGGTCCCGCCGGAGAAGTTCAGGATCGGCGCCCGGCCGCGGCCGATGCGGCGCAGGACCCAGAGCCAGGTGTCGCGGTCCCAGGCCTCGCCGCTCGAGGGGATGGCGCGGAGCGAGGACAGGTCGTGCCGGTCGATCAGCGTCTCCGCCTCCCGCCGCAACATGCGCGCCAGCGTGGGCGCGGTGCCGAAATGCGTGATGCGGTGCCGCGCGATCAGCGCCGGCAGGCGGTCCGGCGCCGGATGGGTCGGCACGCCTTCGGCGATGACGAGCGTCGCGCCGGCCAGCAGGCAGCCGAGGATGGTGACCGTGCCGCCGAACCAGCCGAAATCGGTCGGCCAGAGCAGCCGGTCGCCGGGCTTGAGGTCGAGCGTGAGCCGCGCATCCTGGCCGATCTTGATGCCGAGTCCGGCATGGGTGTGGACCGTCCCCTTCGGCCGCCCGGTGGTGCCGGAGGTGTACATGATCAGGACCGGATGCTCGGCCGGCAGCGCGGCGGGCTCCGGCGGCGTCCCATCCGCCGCGGCGAGTTCGTGCCACCAGCGGTCGCGCGGGGCGGCGATCGGCACTGCCGTCCCGGCATGGCGCAGCACGACGACGTGGCGCACCGCCGGCGCATCGGCGAGTGCGGCGTCGATCACCGGCTTCATCGCGACGGTCTCGCCACGCCGGCGCATGCCGTCGGCGGTGATCGCGGCGACCGCGCCGCTCATCGCCAGGCGCTGCGCGACGGCATCGGCGCCGAAGCCCGAGAACAGCGGCAAGGCGATGCAGCCGATCCGGGCGCAGGCCATGAAGGCGGCGACGGTCTCGGGCAGCATCGGCAGGAAGATCGCGACGACGTCGCCGGCGCCGAGCCCGAGCCGCGCGAGCCCCGCCGCAAGCGCGCCGGCTTCGCGATCGAGATCCGCATAGCTCCAGACGCGCGCCGCGCCGGCTTCCGCTTCCCAGATGACGGCAGGCCGGTCCGGCGCCTGTTCCAGCGTGGCGGAGACGGCGCTGTCGTAGAGGTTCGCGGTGCCGCCCAGGCACCAGCGCGGCCGGACGATGCCGCGGTGGAGGTCGAGCATGCGGTCCGGCGCGCGCCGGAAGCGGAAGCCGAGCCAGTCCGCCAAGGCGCGCCAGTACCATTCGGGTTCCGCGGAGGCGCGGGCGAGCAGCGCCGGGTAATCCGCCATGCCGCAGGCGCCGAGGAAGCGGGTCCAGTTCGCGTCCCGGCGGACCGCCTCCGACGGCCGCCAGGCGATCTCATCCTGCATCGCACGCTCCATCCCTCAGTCAGACTGCGCCGGGGATGCGGGTTGCGACAAGCCGCCGGCCGCCGCACGCGCACGGGTTCGTGAGCATCCAAAACGTTCCGATAGTGATAGGATACAGCCTGCGCGGCGGAGGGTTGGGTCATGGCGGCGACGCTCAAGGTCTATCTCGTCAATCAGGCCGGCGACCTGTCGGGCAGGTTCGAGGACAGCCATCGCAAAGCCTGCGCCGACAAGCTGAAGGCGTATTTCGACGCGATCATCTCGGGTGTCGGGAAGTACGACGCGGTGTCAGTCACCTGGACGGGCAAGGCGGCCGATCCCACGGCCTTCGACTTCGTCTGCTACGTGCTGACGAGTGCCAAGGGCAGCATCGTCGCCACCAAGGCGACCGGGGACGTGACGCTCGGCGTCTCCGGCTCGACCTTGCTGAGCGTGGCCGACAAGGCGGTGGTCTCCGAGATCTACCTCCAGCAGATCGTGCAGAAGGGCGATCCGCGCGCCAATGCGACCGCCAACCGGGAGATCGTCGTCGCCAACTGCATCCTGCACGAGCTGGCGCACAACCTGCTGGACGCGACCAGGCCCGAGGTGCTCGACGTCCACAAGGTGAAGGGCGGCGTGATCTGCAGGGAAACCGGCGACAAGGCGCTCGGGGAGAATGACTCGCCCTCGAACGAGGACAATGCCGCGTTCCGCACCGGCTTCGGCCGCCGCACCGCCGGCGTCAAACAGTACACGGGTGGGATGACCTGAGGCTCAGAGCGGCTCGCCGGCGCCCGTACCGGTCCCGGCATGCGGGGTCGGGATGCACCATTCCTCGCCGCGCGCCGTCACCACATACTCCGGCCAGCGCAGGTCGACCGGCGGCACGAAGTCGCGCGGCAGCAGCGGCGCGACCCAGCCCGACCCACCGATGCCGCCGGTGCGCTCGCGGAACTCGGCCTGCGCGGCGGCCAGCACCGCGGGCTCGGTCGCGAGGTCGACCAGGGTCAGCGCCATCGTCTTCGCCGCGACGAAAAGCCCGGGATCGACCGCTTCCGGCAGGCCGCCCAGCGCATTGTAGGCCCAGTTCGGATAGACGAAGCCGCGCGACGGCGGCCGGAGCCGCGGCCGCGCCGCCAGCAGCCGCACCGTCGGCGCATGCCAGCAGAACTCCACGTAGTCGTCGGCGCTGAGGTGCTTCTGCCAGGGCGGCAGGCCGCCGCGCAGCCGCGCCTCGTTCGCCTCCGGCGGCATCAGCTGCGTCACTTCCGGGATGAAGGGATCGGCCATCGCATCGAGCCCGAGATGGCGCTGGATGGCGCGGCCGAATTCCAGCGCCTCCTCCGCGTAGCGCGGCGCGCCGACCGCCTGCAGGTTCTTCCAGGTGAGGTCGGTCAGCGCCTGGTTCGGCACGCCGACCCGCGTCTTCGTCACCCAGCGGACGAAGGCGCGGCAGCCGGTGCTGGCCGCGGCGTGCCGCGCATTGTTCGCCAGCACCCGCCAGATCTGCTCCTGGATGCCGAGCGAGGAGGAGCGCCAGGAATACTGGATCTGTGCGAAGCGCGGCGGCAGGTTGTCCGACGTCGCGCCGCCATCGCCGAGGACGAATTCGTTCAGCGTCCAGGACCCGGCATGCGGGAACATCGCCTCCTTGGTGTATTTCGTCGTCGTGTACATGAGGCAGAGCGCATCGAGCGCGCCCGGGCAGCGTGCCGCGGCATGCGCACCTTCGATCGGCACCAGCGCCGGGTCGATCCAGGTCTCCGGCGCCTCCGCCTCGAAGCTGATCACCGCACTCCAATAGGCGCCGAACTGGGTGTCCGAGGTCACCGTGTTGTAGGGCCAGGGATGCCAGACCACGGCGGCGTCGAGCCCGTCGTAATAGCCCTTGGCAGCATGGATCGGCTTCGACCCGCAGACCTTCTCCGCCGGTTCTCCGAACAGCTTCAGCCGGCCAGGGACGCCATGCGCCGCGAGGGCGGCCTTGGCGCCGAGCATGGCGGCAAGCGACGCGGTGCCGAGCACCGAATGCGGATCGGTGTGGCCGGCGGCATAGGGGTGCAGCCCTTCCCGCGGCGCCGGCCAGGGCACCACCTGCTGCGAGTTGCCGGGCACCGCATCGTATTCGGAGAAGCCGGCGAGCAGCGGCCCGCCTTGGCCCCATTCCGCGACGAAGGCGGTCGGCATGCCGCCCGAGCCTTCCTCGACGTCGAAGCCCTCGGCGCGGAGCAGCTCGACATAGTCGCGGGCGGAGCGGTACTCGCGCCAGGCCGGCTCCGCATGCGACCAGATGCGGGCATTGAAGGCGGAGAGCCGCGCCTCGTTGGCGGCGATCCAGTCGAGCGCATGCGCGCGGATGGCGTCCTGGTCCGGCATCGGTCCCTCCGTGGTCGTGCCGGAATGGCATCACGCCTCGGCGGCGGGCGCAATGCGCCGCCACGGCGGCATCGTCTCAGTTCATCTCGAGCACGAGGTCCTCGCGCCGGATCACCTCGCGCCACTTCGCGATCTCGGCGGCGACGAAGGCGGTGAATTCCCCGGGCGTCGTGACATGCGGGTCGGACCCGGCCTCGCGCAGGCGCGATGCGGTCTCCGGCGCCTGCAGCATGGTCCGCGCCTCCGCGTTCCAGGCCGCGATCGCCTCCCGCGGCGCGGCGGCATGGCCGAACAGCGCGACCCAGGTGCTCACGTCGTAGGACGCGAGATCCGGCGCCGTCTCCGGCAGCGCCGGCAGTTGGGGGAACAGCGGGCTGCGCGCGGCGGCGGTGACGGCGAGCGCGCGAAGCCGGCCTGCCTGGATATGCTGGCTCGCCGCGATCAGGTTCTCGAACATGAAGTGCAGATTGCCCGCGAGGAGTTCGGTCAGCGCGGGGGCGGAGCCGCGGAAGGGGACATGCGTCGCCTCGGTGCCCGTGAGCTGGAGGAACCAGACGCCCGACAAATGCGGCGACTGGCCGATGCCGGATGAGCCGTAGTTCATCGTCCGTGGCGAGCGGCGGAGCAGGGCGATGAACGCGCCGACATCGGCCGCGGGCACCGAGGGATGCACGACCAGCACGTTCGGCCCGCGGATGAGGCCGGAAGTCGGCGCGAAGGCGTCGGCCGTGTAGGGCAGGTTGCGGAACAGCGAATAGGCGGTGCCCTGCGGCCCGATATTGCCGACGAGCATGGTGTGCCCGTCCGGCGCGGTGCGCAGGAACTCCGCCGTGCCGATCACGCCGCCGCCGCCGGCCCTGTTGTCCACCACGCAGGGCAGGCCCCAGGCATCCTGCACACGGGCGGCGAGCAGCCGCGCGCCGATGTCGGTGATCCCGCCTGGCGGCGCCGGCACGACGAGGCGCACCGGGCGGGATGGCCGCCAGCTGGATGCCGCCGCGCGGCGCGGCGTGGCCGCACCGGCCGATGCGGCGGCAAGGCCCATCAGGATGCGGCGGGACGGATGTTGCATGGCGTTCCTTCTCCCGGTTCGGCGGCGGCGTCGCTTCAGTTGACGCGGCGCGCGCGGTCGGCCCACCAGGGGGCCCGCAAAGCGCTTTTCAGGATCTTGCCGACGCCGCTGCGCGGCAGCGGTGCCGCGCTGATCTCCGCGGCCTTGGGGCATTTGTAGCCGGCGATCAGGCCGCGGCAGTGCGCGATGACCTCAGCGGGCGTCAGCGCCTGCCCGTCCTTCGGCACCACGACGGCGTGGACGGCCTCGCCCCAGACCGCATCGGGAATGCCGAAGACGGCGCATTCGGCCACGGCGGGATGGCTGTGGATGGCGTTCTCCACCTCCGCCGAATAGACGTTCTCCCCGCCCGAGACGATCATGTCCTTGAGGCGATCGACGACGAAGAGATAGCCGTCGGCATCGAGGTACCCGCCGTCGCCGGTGTGCATCCAGCCGCCGCGCAGCGCCGCCTCGGTCAGGTCCGGCCGGTTCCAGTAGCCGAGCATGACGGTCGGTCCGCGCACCTGGATCTCGCCCACCACGCCGCGCGCCACGGGCCGGTCTTCGGCATCCGCGATGCGCAGATCGACATTGGCGATGACCCGCCCCGCCGAGGTCAGCTTGCCGAGGGCCGGGTCGTGCATCTCCGGCGTGAGCATGGTGACGACGGGGGAGGTCTCCGTCATGCCGTAGGATTGCACCAGGCCGCAGCGCGGCAGGGCCTCCATCAGCCTGCGCTGGAGCGTCTCCGGCATCGGCGCGGCGCCGTAGCTGATGATGCGGAGGCTCGAGAGGTCCTGCGCCGCGAAGTCCGGATCGGCGAGCAGGCTGCCGATCATGGTCGGGACGAAGGTCGCGATGGTCACGCGGTGCCGCGCGATGGCACGCCGGACCTCGGCGGCATCGAAGTGCCGCAGCACCACATGCTGCCCGCCGAACGCGGTCACGGCGAACATCCGCCCGGCCGCGGCGAGGTGGAACAGCGGCCCGCAATGCAGGTGGATGGCGTTCTCGCCCAATCCGACGGGACCGGCGACGTTGAGCGCGTTGGTGCAGAGATTGGCGTGGCTCAGCATCACGCCCTTGGCCTGGCCCGTGGTGCCACCGGTGTAGAAGAGGCAGGCGAGATCGTCGCCGCCGCGCCCGGCATCCGCGATCGGCGGCGTGGCGGCGAGTGCTGCCTCGTAGCCGATCATCCCCGCCGGCGGCGGCCCTTCGCCGGCATGGATCAGGACCGGCGGCTCCGGCAGGCCGGGCGCGATGGAGACGGCCTCGGCGAGGAAGGCGTCGTCGGCGATCAGCACCCTCGGCGCGCAGTCGCGCAGCATCTCGGCGATCTCGGCGCGGGAGAAGCGGCTGTTCACGGGCGCCCCGACGCCGCCGGCCCAGAGTGCCGCGTGCAGCGCCTCCACGTAGCGGTGGCTGCCGTGCGCCAGGATCGACACGCGATCCCCGTCCCGGAGACCGAGCGATTGCAGGACGCCCGCGAGCCGCGCCACGCGGTCGCCGAACTGGTGCCAGGTCAGGCTCAGCGTCCCGAAGGACAGGGCGGTTGCGTCGCCCCGGATCTGCCGTGCCCTTGCGATGCCGCGCGTCAGGCGCAGGCGACGATCCACAGGCTCCGCCATGTCCCCGGGATGTTCCTTCTTGTCACGCATTCCTGCCCGACGTGCAGCGCATCACGCTTCAGCGCCGGAAGCAATGCGCCGCGTGGTCGTCGACGATGCCGGTCGCCTGCAGCCAGGCATAGACGATCACCGGCCCCACGAACTTGAAGCCGCGCTTGCGGAGTGCCAGCGAGATCGCTTCCGAGAGCGGCGTCTTCACCGGCGCGCTGACGCCGTCGCCGCGGATCGGCGCGCCGCCGGCCATGCCCCAGATGAAATCCGAAAAATCCTCGCCGGCATCGCGCATCGCGAGATAGGCGCGGGCATTGCCGATCGTCGCTTCGATCTTGGCCCGCGACCGCACGATGCCGGGATCGGCCAGCAGCCGCTCGACATCCGCGGGGCCGAAGCGCGCCACCACTTCCGGGTCGAAGCCGGCGAAGGCGGCGCGGAAGGCGTCGCGCTTGCGCAGGATGGTGATCCAGGCGAGGCCCGCCTGGAACCCGTCCAGCATCAGCTTCTCCCAGAGCGCACGACTGTCGCGTTCCGGCACGCCCCATTCGGCGTCGTGATAGGCGGCGAGCAATGGGTTGCCCTCGGCCCAGCTGCAGCGGTCCGGCATTCCGGTTCCCTTCTTCTTCGATGCCTCAGCGCATCGCACCGGGCGGCTTCTGCCGCAAGGTCAGCCCGGGCAGGATCGCAAGCAGGCAGATGACGCCGATCGCCAGGAAGGCGTCGCGGAAGCCGAGCAGCTCCGCCTGGGCTTCGACCATGCGCGTGAGGAAGGCCTGCGCGGCGTCGCGCCGGATCACCTCGGGCAGGCCGCCCTGGGCATAGAGGGCCTCCAGCACCCGCCGCGCTTCCAGCGCCACCGGCCCGCCTTCCAGCCGGGCGTTCAGCATCTCGGCATGCCATTGGCCGCGGCGTTCCAGCAGCACCGACAGCAGGTTGGTGCCGAAGGCACCGCCCAGCATGCGGCAGAAATTGATGGTGCCGGCACCCTGGCCGAACAGCGGCACCGGCAGCGCGCGCATGGCGCCGACATTCATGTTCGGCATGGTGAGGCCGAGGCCGATGCGCCCGATCAGGATCCAGATCGCCAGGCCCCAGAACGGCGTGTCGGTGCCGACGCCGCCGATCAGCCAGCTCGACAGCGAGAACAGCGCGAGCCCGGCGCAGACCGGCAGCCAGGGCGGCAGGATATCGGCCAGCCGGCCGGCGATGACGAAGACGAGGGCGACGACCAGCCCCGCCGGCATCAGGATCAACCCCGAGCGCGTCGGCGTGTAGCCCTGCACCACCTGCACCAGCAGCGGCAGAAGGTAAGTGGAGCCGAAGATCGCCGCACCATAGATGAAGGCGACGATGGCGGCGGCGGCGAAGCCGCGATGGGCGAAGACCTGCAGGTTCATCAGCGGCGCCGGCCCGATGCCCTGCCAGACCAGGAAGCCGATGCCGGCCGCCGTCGCCGCCAGCAGCTCCGTCACCACGCGGTCGGACCCCCAGCCGTCGTGCTGCCCGTCGGTCAGCCCGGCCAGCAGCAGGCCGATCGCGGCGGCGAGCAGGATCGCACCCAGCCAGTCGAAGGCGCGCGGCGCGCCGTCGGCGATGCGTCCCGGCATGAAGACCACGCCGAGGCCAAGGCCCAGCAACGCGGTCGGCAGGCTGAGGAAGAACACCGCATGCCAGCTGAAGGCATCGACCAGCACGCCGCCGAGTGCGGGACCGATCGCCGGCGCCATCACCACGCCGAAGCTGAACAGGCCCATGGCGGTGCCGCGCCGCTCCGGCGGGAAGACCAGGAAGATGATCTGCATCGACAGCGGCTGCAGCAGCCCCGCGGCGGCGCCCTGGGCGATGCGGCAGGCGATCATCAGGCCGGCATCGTTGCCGATGCCGGCGAGCACCGAGGCCGCGATGAAGACGCCGATCGCGCCGACATAGGTGGCGCGGAAGCCGAAGCGGTCGACCGCCCAGGCGTTCAGCAGCATCATGCAGGTGGTCGCCGCCAGGAAGCCGGTCGACAGGAGCTGCGCCTGCTCCTGCCCCATCCCGAGCGCGCCGGTGATGTCCGGCAGCGCGACCACGACGATGGTCGAGGACAGGATGCAGGAGACGGTGCCGGTCAGCACCGTCAGCGTCACCAGCCAGCGGAAGCCCGGGCCGTAGCGCGCGAACATCGCCTCCACCGAGCGGTCGCCCGGCGCCGGCGCGTCACTCACCCGCTTCCGCCTCCACGCGGACCATCATCCCGGGCCGCAGCAGCCCGGGCGGCGGCGGCGGCCGCAGCTGGACGCGGAGCGGCAGGCGCTGGGTGATCTTGGTGAAGTTGCCGCTGGGATTGGGGCTCGGCAGCAGCGCGAACTCGCTGGTCGCGGCTTCGATCACCCGGTCGACGAGGCCGTCGAAGACGCGGCCGGGCCAGGCATCGACGGTGACGCGCACCGGCGTGCCGGGGCGGAAGAAGCGGATCTCCGTCTCCTTCACATTGGCCTCGATCCGGATCTGCGCCGGGTCGTGCACCAGGATGATGCGTTGGCCGGCGAGCACGTATTCCCCGGGGTCGACGAAGATGCGGTCGACCACGCCGTCGAACGGCATGCGGATGGCCCGGTCGGCGAGGTCGAGCGCGGCGCGGCCGCGCGCCGCTTCCAGCTCCCGCGCCTGGGGTGCCAGTGCCTCGAGCTGGCGGGCGATCACCGTGAGCTCCTCGCGGGCCGCGTCGGCGCCGGCCATCAGCGCCTCCGCGTTGCGGAGCTCGGCGGCGGCGGCGATCACCCGCTGGCGGGCGGAATTGGCACCGGCGCGGAGCAGCTCGACGCGCTGGAGGGTGCCGCTGCCGCTGGCGATCAGCCGTTCGGCGCGGGCGAGCTCGGCCTCCGCGAACAGGCGGTCGGCGTCGGCCGCCGGCAGCGCGGCCTGCGCCTGGTCGCGGCGGGCGATCGCCGCCTGGTGCTGGCTGGCGCTCTGCCGGTCGACCATCGCGAGTCGCGCCTCAAGCTCGGCGCGGCGGGCGGCGATGCCGCCGATCCGCGCCTCCAGCTCCTCGACCGCCAGCGCCGCATCGCGCGGGTCGATCTGCGCGAGCAGGTCGCCGCGTTGCAGCCGGTCGCCGGCGGTCACCGGCAGGCGCTGCACCCAGCCCGGCATCCGGCTGGAAAGCATGACCATGTCGGCGGCGATCCGGGCATCGTCGAGCACGACATGGGTGAACTGCCAATGCACCCAGCGGAGCGTGAAGCCGGTGGCGAGCAGGCCGAGCAGCGCGAGGGCCGCCAGCCGCAGGCGGCGGAACGGCCGGCGCCGGATGAGTTCGGCGGCCTTCTGCGCTGGGCTCTTGGTCGGCCCGACATCCATGCGAACGCTTCCCTGTCCGCATCCGCGGCCGGCGCGGCGATGCGGCGGCGAAAGGATAGGCCCACAATCCGCGCGGCGCCAAATCTGCCTCCTACCGAGACAGGCCCCTTGTCCTGGCCGGCGAAGGCTGCGATGCGCGAGGAAGCAGCCGACCAGCGGAGACCAAACGCATGACGCCCGACCAGACCATCGCCGCGATCCGCGCCGACGCGCGCTTCGGGGTCGCCAGCGACCGCCTCCGCGCCGATCACGACCGCACCGTCGCCGACCTGGTGACGCTCTGCGAAATCCCGGCGCCGCCTTTTTCCGAGGAGAAGCGCGCCGCGGCCTATCTGGAGATGCTGCGCGCGCATGGGCTCGAGGAAGTGGAGCAGGACGCGGTCGGCAACGTGATGGGGCTGCGACGCGGCTTCGGCAATGGCGACATCCTGGTCGTCGCCGCCCATCTCGACACCGTCTTCCCGGCCGGAACCGATGTCCGCGTGCGGCGGGAAGGGACGAAGCTGTTCGCGCCCGGCGTCAGCGACGACACCTGGAGCCTGGCGGTCAACCTCGCCTTCATCCGCGCACTCGACGCCGCCGGCATCCGCACCCGGCACGACCTGCTGTTCGTGGGCGACGTGGGGGAGGAAGGGCTCGGCGATCTCCGCGGCGTGCGTCACCTGTTCGCGGAAAGCCGCCATCGCGATCGCATCCGCGGCTTCCTGACCGTCGACAGCCCGGAGGTGGCGCGCATCGTCGCCGGCGGCGTCGGCTCGCGCCGCTACCGCGTGACCTTTCGCGGGCCGGGCGGCCATTCCTATGCGGCCTTCGGCCTGGTCAACCCGATGTACGCGATGGCGGAAGCGGCGCGGGCGCTCGCCGCCGTGCCGGTGCCGGCCACGCCGCCGACCACGCATTGCGTCAGCGTCGTCTCCGGCGGCACTTCGATCAACGCCATCGCCAATGCGGTGACGATCGAGGTCGACCTGCGCTCCGCCTCTGCCGCCGAGCTCGCGCGCATCGATGCCCGCTTCCTCGCGATCGTCGAGGCAGCGGTCGCGACCGAGAACGCGGCGCGGTCCACGGCTTCCGGCGCGATCACGGCGGAGGTCGCGCGGGTCGGCGACCGGCCGGCCGGCGAGACGCCGGAAGGTGCGCCGATCCGTGGCCTGGCCGCCGCCGCCGTCGCGGCGGAGGGCTATGCGCCGCAATTCGAGTTCTCGTCCACCGATGCGAACCTGCCGATGAGCCTCGGCATCCCGGCGCTCAAGATCGGCGCCGGTGGCCGCGGCGGCCGCGCCCATTCGCTGGAGGAATGGCTCGACGTCGAACCGGAGGAGAGCCTGCGCGGCATGCGCGCCAGCCTCGCCGCCATCCTCGCGATCGCGGAGATGGCGCCCGCGGACTGATCCGCTCGACAAGGCGCCGAGACATCCGGCCAATCGGCCCGGGTCATGCAAGCTTCATCGCCGCGCCATCGCAGGGCGCGGCGGCGCGGCGCAAGCCTCCCCTGTATCCACGGAGGCGCCGCCATGCTCCATCGCCGCAGCCTGCTGACCCTGCCCGCCCTGCTGGCGGCACCCGCGCTGGCGCAGGCGGATTGGCGCGGACAGTTCCGCGAGCTCCGCCTCGGCATCTCCTCGGCGGAGAACGAGCGCGATGCGATCGCGCGCCAGCAGCCCTTCCAGGACTACGTCCAGCGCCGGCTCGGCGTGCCGCTCCGCGTCTATCGCGCCACCGACTATGCCGGCGTGGTGGAGGCGCTGCGCAGCCGCCAGATCGAATTCGCGCGCATCGGCCCGGCCAACTACGCTTTGGCCCATCGCCTGATGGGGGAGGGCATCGCGCCTTTCGGCCGCGACATCGACGACCAGGGGGAGACCGGCTACTACAGCGTCGCCTTCGTCAAGGCCGCGAGCGCCTTCCAGCGGATCGAGGACCTGCGCGGCCGGTCCTTCGCCTTTGCCGATCCGAACAGCACCTCGGGCTTCGCCTTCCCCTCCTACTTCCTGCGCCAGGCCGGCTTCGACCCGGCGAGCTTCTTCGGCCGCACCGGCTTTTCCGGCAGCCATGAGCAGAGCGTCATCGCGGTGCTGAACGACACCTATGACGGCGCCGCGACCTTCTGGAGCAATGCCCGGCGCGGCAACATCCAGCGCATGGAGGAGAAAGGGATGATCCCGGCCGATGCCACGCGCATCGTCTGGACCAGCCCGCAGATTCCGAACTCCCCCTGGGTGCTGCGCACCGACCTGCCGGAGGCGCTGCAGCGCGACTGGCGCGATGCCGTCTTCGCCATGCCGCGGGAAGCGCCGGAGGCTTTCGCGGTCGCCGCCTCCGGTGCGACCGGCGTCGCGCCGGCGAGCCATGCGGACTACCGCGACGTGATCGCGGTGGTCGAGGAGAATGCCGCGCGCCGCCGTCAGCGCCGCTGATGGAAGGCGCCGCGGCCGCCGCCTTCGAAGCGCGCTGGCGTAGCGCCGCGCGCGTCAAGCGCCGGCGCGGGTTCGCGCTCCTCGTCGCCGTCGCGACGCTGATCCTCTGGTCCGCCTGGATCGCGGAGGTCGATCCGGCGCGGCTGGCGGTGGGCCTGCCGCGGGCCGCGGACTACGTCTCGCGCACCATCCCGGAGCTGCGCCTCGCGACGCTCGGCGCGGATCTCGACAACTGGATGTGGGGGATCGACCTCTGGCTCGGCATGCTCGCCGACACGCTGCTGATCGCCTACACCGGGACGGTGCTCGGGGCCGCGGCCGGCCTGCTGCTGTCCTTCCCGGCGGCGGCGACGCTCGCGCCGCGGGCCGTGGTCGCGATCTGCCGCCGCGTGCTGGAGCTGGCGCGGACGGTGCCGGTGCTCGTCTTCGCGCTGGTCTTCGTCTATGCCTTCGGCCTCGGCCCCTTCGCCGGCATGCTGGCGATCGCAATCCACAGCGCCGGCGTGCTCGGCAAGCAATTCGCCGAGACGCATGAGAATGCCGATCCGGCGATCGTCGACGGCATCCGCGCCGCCGGCGGCAACTGGCCGGTGGCGATGCGCTATGGCGTGCTGCCGCAATCGCTGCCTGGGATGCTGAGCTACGGGCTGCTGCGCTTCGAGATCAATGTCCGCGAAGCGAGCGTGCTCGGCCTGGTCGGCGCCGGCGGCATCGGGGAGGAGCTCTACCTCGCGGTGCGGCAATTCGAATACGCCGACATCTCGGCGATCCTGGTGCTGATCCTGCTGACCGTGATGCTGATCGACCAGGCCTGCGGCTGGCTGCGGCACCGGGTCATCGGCACCGAGGGGCTGCGGGCGGCATGACGGCGCGGCCGCGGCTGCTGTTCCTGGCGGGCGGGCTGCTGCTGGCGCTCGGGCTCTGGCGCGTCGATGCCGCGCCGGCGCGGATCTGGGACGGGCTCGGCAGGCTCGGCTGGCTGCTGGCGCTGATGTGGCCGCCGACGCCGGGCGGCGCCCTGCCGGAGCTGCTGCGGGCGCTGGCGGAGACGCTGGCCATGGCGGTGCTCGGCACGGGCCTCGCCGCCATCATCGCCTTGCCGCTGGCCTTGCTCGGCGCCGGCAACGTCGTCGGCCATGCGCTGCTGCGCTTCACCGCGCGGCGGCTCTATGACGGGCTGCGTGGTGTCGACACGCTGATCTGGGCGCTGATCTTCGTCTCCGCGGTCGGCATGGGCCCTTTCGCCGGGCTGCTCGCAATCGCGATCCCGGATATCGGCACGCTGGCAAAGACCTTCTCGGAAGCGCTGGAGGCGGCGGACCGGCGCCCGGTGGAGGCGGTGCGCGCCGCCGGCGGCGGCAGGCTCGCCGCGGTGCGCTTCGGGCTGCTGCCGCAGGCGGCGCCGGTCATGCTGTCCTTCGTGCTCTATACCTTCGAGTCCAATGTCCGCTCGGCGACCATCCTCGGCGTCGTCGGCGCCGGCGGCATCGGGCTCGCGCTCGCCGACCGCATCCGGATCAACAACTGGGACGAGGCCGCCTTCATCATGCTGATGATCCTGGCGGCGGTCGCGGCGATCGACGCGGTCAGCCGGCGGCTACGCCTGCGGCTGATCCGCGCCTGAGGCGTCTTCCTCGGCCTCGAAGGCGATGCCCTCGTAGAGATCGGCGAGCGGCATCTCGATGCCGATCTCGGGCAGCGCCAGCACCTCGCCCTCGGCCAGGACATGGCCGACCCAGTCGCTGCCGGCGCGGGAGAAGACCATGGCGCCGATCCCGTCCTGTTCCAGCATGACGTAGCGCTGGATGGAGGGCGTCGCGCCGTATTCGCGGGTCTTGACAATGCGGTCGGTGCGCGCGGTGCTGGGGCTCAGCACTTCGAAGACGACGACCGGGTCCTGGACCACGGTCGAGCGCGGCGGCAGGGGCGTGCATACGATGAAGCCGTCCGGATAGCGGATGCTGCCTGCAGCCTCGATCTTCAAATCATTGCCGATGAATTGGCAGGGCTTGCCGCGCAGCCGCTGGGTGAGGGCGGTCGCCAGGTTGCGCTGGATGATCGCATGGGCGGCGGTGCCTCCGGTCATCGCGACCGGCGCGATGCCGTCGAATTCGTGGCGCAGCGGTTGCCGCTCCTCCCAGGCGAGGAAGGCCGCCACCGTCATCGGCTTGCGCATCGCGACGTTCATGGCCGGCAGCCTAGCACGGCCGGGTCAGTGTCGCACCAAGGACAGCACGATCTCGAGCGCGATCAGCGCGATGATCGCGATCTCCAGCGCCTCGGCGCGGCCCCCCGCGGCCTCGTCGTGCAGTGCCGTATAGGTCTCCCGGATGATCGCCAGCTTGCGGTCGACGGCCGCGCTGACATTGGGCACCCGGAACAGCTCCATCGCCGCGGCGTAGACGCGCGCCAGGTAGACGTCCTCGGTCACCTGCAACGCATTGTCGACGCGCTCGGCGAGCTCGGAGACCTCGGCGACCAGGGTGCGGAGCTGCCGCGCCAGCCGCGCGTAGCGGCGGGAGGCGAGCAGGTGGGTGCGGCGGCGCGCCGCCTCCACCAGGGCTCGCATCCGCGGTAGCTCCTCGTCCAGCATCTCGTCATAGGTGCGGATCTCCAGCAGCTGGGCATTGGCCATCTCCAGCACCTCGGCGACATCGGTCTCGCGCTGCGGGTCGTGGATGAAGGCGCGGTCCCAGGTGATCACCGTCAAATCGTCCGGGTGGTAGGAGAACCGCTGCCGCAGCAGGTCCCGCTGCGCACCGTCCGACAGCGGCCGGGTCTCGCCCGAGAGCAGCGGCACCAGGTCGACCCGCGCCTGCAGCGCCTCCGCCGTCACCGGCTCGTCGAAGGCATCGACGACGGCCAGCAGGTAGTCCTCCTGCAAGGGCGCGACCGTCGGGCGATCCAGCGCTTCGCCGACGAGCGCGCCGAGCTGGGCCAGCAGCTCCCGCCAGATGCCGGTCTCCGCCATCGGCCCGACGGCGGCGTCGGTGTCGTTGACGAGGCGGGTGAAGTCCGCCCAGGGCAGGTCCACCGCCGGCAGCCGCAGCGCCAGGGTGACGATGCCGAAATCATAGAGCCGGACCGAGGTCGAAGCCGTCATCGCGACGCCACCGATCGCGACCTCGACCGGCCCCAGCTCCAAGGTCAGCGGCGGCACCCCGAAGGAGACCGCCTTCGGTGGCGTGCCGGCCAGCCGGCTGCGCGCACTCGGCCCCTGCGCCCGCGCCGCCCAGAGCGCTTCGGCGCGCGGCAGGTCGATCGCATAGGCGATGTCGAACAGGCGCTGCGCGACGACCTGGCCGGCGCGAACCGTCAGCCCGGTCATGCGCCGCGTGTCCCTGCCGCACCCTCCCGCACACCTTGTGCCCGCGTGCCTTCCCGCACACCTCGTGCCCGCGTGCCTTCCCGCACGACATAGGTGTGGAAGCGCACGCTGCCGTCGGCGGCGGTCTCCCGATACAGGCCCTGGATCTCGTTCTCGAAGCCCGGGAACAGGTTGGCGGCGCGTTCGAAGGCCTTGAGGTAGGCGATCATGGGGCGGGAACGCTGGCCGAGCCGCTCGCCCGGGATCACCGTCGCGATCCCCGGCGGATAGACCAGCCAGAGCGTGGTCGCGATGCGGCCGTCCGCTTCCTCGAGCGGCACGTAGTCGACGCGGTTGCGCACCAGCTCCCTGACCGCCTCGTGCGGCGGCATCGCGAGGTCGGGGAAGTGCTCCGCGCGGAACTGCGCCGCCTGCAGCGCGCTGACATTCTCCGCCCGGTAGAAGGCCTGCATCTCGCCGCACAGGTCGCGCAGCCGGAGGCCGGCATAGCGCTTCGGCCGGCGGGCGACGAAATCCGGGATCACCTCGTCGAGCGGCGCGTTGTCGTCATGCAGCTTCTTGAAGGTGACCAGGTGCGACAGCAGCGTGCCCGCCTTGCTGCTCTCGCTGCCCGGCGTCAGCAGGAACAGCAGGCTGTTGAGATCGTTCTTCTCCGGCACGATGCGGTTCTGGCGCAGGTATTCGGCGACGATCGGCGCCGGCACGCCATGCGCGGCATAGCCGCCCGCGTCGAAGCCCGGCGTCAGCACGGTCAGCTTGTTGGGATCGGTCATCGCCCAGCCAGGTGCTACGTCGCCGAAGCCGTGCCAATCCTCGCCCGGCCGCAGCTCCCAATGCGCGGAATCGGCCGCAAGCGCGTCGGTTGGCGCCTGTTCCCAGGGCATCTCGGCGTCGGCGATGCGCACGGTCTTCGGCACGAAGGGCTCGAAGAACCAGCGCCGCGCCGGATCGGCCTCCTTCTCCTCGAACTCGCGGCGGGCGAGGCGCATCTTCTTCCGCATCTCGATGCCGAGGCGGACGGTGTCGTCCCAGAGCACCTCACCCGAGCGCCCCTTCATCATCTGCGCGCCGACATCGAGCGAGGCGAACAGCGGATAGAACGGGCTGGTCGAAGCGTGCAGCAGGAACATCTCGTTGAAGCGGCGATGCTCGACGCGCCGCGCCTGGTCGCCGATATGGCTGTCCTTCACATGGATCTGCGACGCCTGGGAGAAGCTCGCGAGCTGCTTGTGCGTGCTCTGGGTGACGAGGATGCCGGGCGCGTCGGGGCCGAGCCGCTCCAGCCCCATGCCGAAGCGGCCGCGGAACAGCGGGTGGAACTTCATGAAGCCGGCCCAGGCCTCGTCGAAGAGGATGTAGTCGCAGAGATGGCCGATGCGGGCGAGCACCTCCTCCGCGGAGTAGATCGTGCCGTCATAGGTACATTGCTCGATCACCGCGGCGCGGAACGGCCGCGGGCGCTGCCAGGCCTCGGGGTCGCGGACCAGCGGGTTGTCGCGGATGGCGGCGCGCAGCGCCTCCTCCTCCAGGGCGTCGCGGCGCATCGGGCCGATCAGCCCGTGCGGGTTGCGCGTGGTCTCGATGAAGACCGGAATTGCACCGGCCAGGAACAGCGCGCCATGATGCGCGGCCTTGTGGTTGTTGCGGTCGAACAGCACCAGGTCGTCCTCGGCGAGCAGCGCCGAGAGCGCGATCTTGTTGGAGGTCGAGGTGCCGTTCAGCACGAAGTAGGTGCGCTCGGCACCGAAGATCACGGCCGCTTCCTGCTGCGCCTTCAGCGCCGGGCCTTCATGGGTCAGAAGGTCGCCGAGCTGGAGGACGGAATTGTCGAGGTCGTCGCGGAACACCGCCTCGCCCAGGTGTTCGACGAAGATGCGCCCGACCGGGCTGCGGCTGTAGAACATGCCGCCATTGTGGCCGGGGCAGGTCCAGAGCTGGTTGCCCTGCTCGGCATAGTCGACCAGCGCCCCGAAGAACGGCGTCTTCAGCGTCTCGGCGTATTGGCGGAGGCGCGAGACGAGGTTCTTCGCGATGAAGTCCGGCGTCTCCTCGGCCAGGAAGACGAAGCCGTCGACATCGTCCAGCACCTCGACCGGGATGTCCTCCAGCCGGCGGCGGCGCACCAGCAGGATGATCGGCACGTCGAGGCCGCGCTTGCGGACGAAGGCGATCAGCGCCGCGGCCTTGCCCTGCAGGCCCTTCTTGCCCCAGTCGACGATGATGCAGCCGATCGCGCTGTCGGTGCGGATGACGAGCTCGGCGTCGTCGTCGCGGCGGGCGCGGAGCACTGCATAGCCCATGCCCTCGACCTCGGTCAGGATCTGGCGCAGCCGCGCGCCTTCCAGGTCGGTCTCGTCGAAGGCCGGTGCGCAGACCAGCACCTTGAAGCGGCGCGCGTATTCCATCCGGGATCCCTCTTGCCTCGCGGCCGGACCCTGGCGGTGCGGCGACGGAAGGCGCAAGCGGCTGCGTCGTGACGCTTTGATGATCGGTGACGGCGAGGCCGTCGCAAACGTGCATCGATATCGTAATGAAGTATACATAACTGCCCGGTTTAGGTTTCGGCCGTGGCATCCGGGCGTGCCGCCGAAGCGGTGATGCTGCTGGAGCGGGAGCGGCCGGGCATCACCGCGACCGCCGCCCATGGCGACGCCTTGGCGCAGGAGGCGGTGCAGGCCGCGGTGCAGCAGGCGCTGGATGGCGTGGTGCCGGCGAACGCCATCGTGCTGGAGCGCAGGCATTCCAGCGTGGATGCCAAGCTGAGCACCAATAGCGAGCGGGCGAGGAGCATTCTCGGGATTCGGAGTCGGTACTGGCAGCATTGGGTCGCCCATCACCTGATCCCATTCGGGGTCGTGGCAAGCCTGCCACGGGCGGTTCAGCAGGCGATCGCCAACTCCGGATGGATGATGGACTCGGCGGAGAACCTCATTGCGCTGCCTGGAAACTCTACTATTTACTTTGCTTCTCCCAACCGCACCCGACTACCCTATCAATCAGGCGCGCATCCGATTTACGATCAGCAAGTTATGGCTGCACTGGTGAGTGCCCTTAACAACGCGTCGGCTATGATCGGAAGTGTGTTGCGTGCGCACTTGCTGCAAATTGAACAGAGATTCCACAATAATCTCTTTACTAACAGAAATTTGCGCTATTACCATCCCAGGCTCTCATGAAAGATAATTCGATGACCTTAAAATTGTGGCTTTTTTCTCCATCCGTACAATCAATCGAGTATATGTACCAACTTTACGATTCTATACCAAAATTATTCGATATAGCAAACGGCAGTGATATAGATGAATACCTAATTAATCTACCTCATCCGATAGATGCAGACGGCACTCTTCACCCTAGCCGAATTAGACTAGGTATTGAATCCATGCCAGTCCCCCGGTTTAGAATTTTGACTTCTGATTTCCGGATGAATTTTCTTTACATGGGCTTGTTCTATATAACCGAAAATCTCGCGCGGGTGCTCGATTTTTCTGATCGTATAGTTCAATACATCAATGTCGATTGCAGTGAATGTCCGCCGGAAGTGCGGGCTTTGGGCTATAGAGTAATGATTCCTCGTGTTTTCGCTAATCCTCTCGACCAAACCTTCGTGCCCGGTGTATACCAAGATGTGATATTGCCGGACGGCTCATTAACGCAATACTGGAGGCAAGAACTACCACCCGCCGGTCCGCCGGTCGCGTTACGGACTCGTTGGCGCGAGGATTTCGTTCCCCCTGCACCGATGTTCGAGATCCTGGGGGGGCCTTGGCTGCTGGTGACCGATGCGCTCGCGGAGCGCGTCATGCGCGCCGGGTTCGACGATGTGAACTTCATTGACGTCACCAACGACGGCACCCGGTCGTGCAGTATTCATCGGACACTCTCGGACTGAGATTCCTCATTATTATCCTAAACTCAAATAGGAGGAGATTGTAGCCTTGAAATTATGGCATTTCGGACCCGCTCAGCACGCTGTTGAATACATGTATCGTTTATACGATGCTAAACCAAGAATGTTTGAAATAATTAATGGTCAAGAAATAACAGACTACCTTTACTCTCTGCCCCGTCCTATTGATAGCGATGGGACCCTACATCCTGACCGGATTGGAGCGGGCGCCGGCTTCATGCCGATTCCTCGTTTGAGAATCGCAACGACAGATTTTAGAATGAACTTCATTTACATGGGGTTGTATTTTTTATCTGCACAACTCATTCATGCGCTCGATTTGGAGGACCATGTCGTTCGATACTCTGAGGTGGATTGTAGCGCATGTGCGCCGGAGGTGCAGGCCATGGGATATCGCGTGATGCACCCCCTCGTTTTCGCCAATCCCCTGGACCAGTCATTCGCGTCCGGCGTGTTCGAAGACGTTATCCTGCCGGACGGCCGCCTGACACAGTATTGGCGAACGGAACCGCCGCGCGCCGGGCCGCCGGTGGGATTGTTGACGCGCTGGCGCGATGATTTCGTGGCGCCCGCGCCGATGTTCCAGATTCTGGGCGGACCTTGGACGCTGGTGACCGATGCGCTCGCGGAGCGAGTCATGCGCGCCGGATTCGACGATGTAATCTTCATCGACGTCACCTACGACGGCACTCGGTCGCACAGTATTCATCGGACACTCTCGGACTGAGAACCGGCTTTCAAGCCTGAGGCGCAGCCCGCGCCGCCTGCCACTGCCGCTGCACCTCGGCATCGATCGCCGCCGCCGACTGGCCGGGTGCCACCACGACCGTGGCGCCGTTCAGGGTGAAGCGGTGCGGCGTCTGGTGCCGGTTCGCCTTGTCGAGGCAGCGCGTGATGACGTGGGGCAGGTAATCGGTGTCGTAGGTCGGGTAGTCCACGATGCCGGTCGCCATCGGCGCCTCCCTGTTTCCTGGACCAGCAAGCCTAGGACAGCCCGCATCCCGAGGTCACGCGCCTTGCACATGGCGCCGGAGGCAGGAGCCAAGGATTTGATCGGCCGGCCCATTCCCTTGCTGCCCCGGGGCGCCTACCTCCGCCGGCACGGTGCAACCCCAGGGAGGATGCCATGACCGGAAACGACCTCAGCCGCCGGGTGACGGATCAGCGCGCCGAAGCGCGGAGCCAGGCTCGCGCGGCGCTGATGGGACGGGCGCAGTCGGCGCCGGCCTCCGCGACCGCGGCGGATTGTGCACGCGCCGCCCGCGACCCGCTCCGCCGGTTGGAGCCGATGCGCCGGCGCACCGCGTCCGCGGACAAGACTTAGCCCCCAGGCGGCTTCTGGTCGGCCCAGCCGAAGACGGTCCGCCGCTCGATCTCGGCGACGTCGTCCGGGCGCGGGAAGGGCTCGGGCGGCGCTTCGCCCGGGCTGCGCGGACGGCCGATCGCGGCGAAGAAATCCTCCAGGCCGCCCGGGGCCAGGAACCAGACGAAGCTCATCGGCCCGGGCCCCGGATTGACGAAACCGTGCCGGCGGTTGCGGCCGAGATAGACGGTGGAGCCCGGCGCGATCGGCCGGTCCTCGCCGTCGATCCGCGCGAAGCCTGCGCCTTCGGTGACATGGATCACCTCGTCATGCCGGTCATGCGTGTGCTCCCGCACCATGCAGCCGGGGGCGACCGTCTGCGTGCCCATCGAGAAGCCGGTGCCGAGCTCCCGCGCGCTCAGGATGCATCGGACGAAGCCGTTGGCCGGCACCGGCTGCCAGAAGCTCGGACCCTCCTCGGGGCCGATCACCCGCACCTCGCCCTGTACCGTCTCCGTCATCACGCCACCTCCCGTGCATCGCGCCAGCGATAGAGCATGAGCATCAGCGGCGCCGCGCGCCGCGCCAAGCCGTGCAGCGGCACCGGCTTCGGCTCGGTGAAAGGCAGGCCGAGCTCGGCTTCCGGAACGCCCTGCACGGCGCGGGCGAATTCGCGCCCGAGGGCGACCGAGAGGGCGACCGCGCGGCCATTGCAGCCGGCCCAGGCATAGGCGTCCGGCCCCAGCCGATGCAGATGCGGGAAGTAATCCGCGGTCATGCCGATCTGCCCGCTCCAGACATAGTCGAACGCGACCTCGCCGAGCTGCGGCCAGAGGCGCTGCAGCCGCGCGCCGATCATCGGCCGGAGCCGCGCCGGCTGGTTGGCCGGGATCGCGACCGCGCCGCCGGTGACCAGCCGCCCGCGCGCATCCCAGCGCGCGAAATAGAGCTCCCCATGCGTGTCGGACATCGCCTGCCGCCCGGGGATGACGCTGCGCGCGACGTTGTCGCCGATCGGCCGCGTCGCCATCTGCCAGGACAGCACCGGCACGACCGAGCGCGCGATCGCCGGCGCCAGCGCGCGGTTGAAGTTCCCCGTATAGGCATTGGTCGCGAGCACCAGCGCCCGGGCGCGGACGGTGCCCGCCTCGGTCGTCACGACCCAGCGCCCGTCCTGCCGCGCGATGGCGGTCGCCGGCGAGTGCCCGAAGATCGTGGCGCCGAGTGCGGCCGCCGTCGCCGCCATGCCGCGCGCCAGCGCCAGCGGGTTGATGTGGCCGCCGGTCGGGTTGGCGAAGCCGCCGAACCAGGCATCGGAGCCGAGCATGTCGCGCACCGCGTCGCGGTCGAGCAACGCGACCGGCGCGCCGTGCCACTCCCAGTCGCGCATCCGCCGCTCCACCACGCGCATGCGGCCCGGCGTATGCGCCGGCTGCACCCAGCCCGCCTGCTCCGCCTCCGCAGCGATCGCGTGTCGCCGCACCAGGTCGAACAGCGTCGCGGCGCTGTCGCGCAGCACGGCGACGAAGCGCTCCCCGGCGGCGCCGTGGCGGCGGATGATCGCCGCCGGGTCGTGGCGCGACAGCGTCGGGATCACCTGGCCGTTGTTCCGGCCGGAGGCGCCCCAGCCCGGTGCCGCGGCTTCGAGCAGGATGCAGGGGATCCCCGCCTCCCGCAGGTGGATGGCGGTCGAGAGGCCGGTGAAGCCGCCGCCGATCACGACCGCCTCGGTCTCGATCGCGCCCGCAAGCGCCGGCAGCGCGGGGCCTTCCGGGGTGACCGCGGCCCAGAGCGAGGGCGGCCAAGCTGGTCCCCTGTCCGTGCCGTCGCGCATCATGCCTTGCCTTCCAGCCCTTGCCTCCGACATCAAAGCGCCGGCCGCTGTCCGGCGGCAAGCGAAGGGGGTTCGGATGGCGCTCAGGCATGTGATCGGGCTGGATCATGTTGTGGTCGCGGTGCGCGACCTCGATGCGGCGGCCGCCGGCTGGCGGGCGCTCGGCTTCACCGTCTCGCCGCGCGGCACCCACAGCGCCCATATGGGGTCGGGCAATTACACCATCATGTTCGGCGAGGATTACCTGGAGCTCCTCGGCGTGCTGGTACCGACGCCGCACAACGCGCCGATGCGGGCCTTCCTGGACGGGCGCGAAGGGCTGGAGCGTGCCGCCTTCACGACCGACGACGCGGCCGCCGGCGTCGCCGAGCTCACCGCGCGCGGCATCGCCGCGACCGGGCCGATCGCCTTCGGCCGCCCGGTGACCTTGCCCGGCGGCGGCGCGGGGGAGGCGCGGTTCAACGTCTTCCAATGGCCGGCCGAGGCGCGCCCGGCGGGCCTCCGCATCTTCGCCTGCCAGCATTTGACGCGGGAGACGGTCTGGATCCCCGAGCTGCAATCCCATGCCAATGCCGCGCTGCGCATCCTGCGGCTGGAGGTGCTGGCGATCGCGCCGGCGGCCGCCGCGGCCGAGACGGCGCGCTTGCTCGACGCGACGGCGGTCGCCGATCCGGATGGCGCGCAGCGGGTGCCGACCGGCGCCGGCCGCGCCGACCTGGTCTTCGCGGACCGCGCGACGCTCGCCGACCGCCATCCCGGCCAGTCGCTGGACGGCCTGCCGGAAGAAGGGGCCGCGGTGCTGGTGCTCGGCACCGGCGATCCGGCGGCGACCGCGGCGGCGATCGGCCTTGCGCCCGGCGCGCCCCTCTTCGTCCCCGCCTCCCGCGCGAATGGCGTGGCCCTCCGCTTCCTTCCCGGTTGACGTTGACGGGGCGGCGAGGCCGCCCTCATGCTGCGCTGCAACCGTTCTGCCGCTCCCCGGGGATGCTGCCCATGGACCTCACGCGCCGCGCCACGCTCCTGACCTCGGCGGCGCTCGCCGCCAGCGTGCTGCACCCCGAACGCGCCTTCGCGCAGGAGGCGCCGCGCCGCGGCGGCATCATGTCGGTCCATTTCGCGACCGAGCAGCGCATCCTGAACCCCAGCCTGCAGGCCTCGACCGGCGTCTACATCGTCGGCGGCAAGATCCAGGAACCGCTGGTCGACCTCGACGGCGAAGGCCGCCCGGCAGCCTGCCTCGCCGAGAGCTGGGAAGCGGCGCCGGATGGCCGCACCATCACCTTCCGCCTCCGCCGCGGCGTCACCTGGCATGACGGCCGCCCGTTCACCGCGGCCGATGTGCAGTTCACCGCGATGGAGATGTGGAAGAAGATCCTGAACTACGGCACCGCCGTGCAGCTCTTCCTCGAAGCCGTCGACACGCCCGATCCGCACACCGCGGTCTTCCGCTATGCACGCCCGATGCCGCTCGGCCTGCTGCTGCGGGCGCTGCCCGACCTCGGCTACGTCTCGCCGCGGCATGTCTACGAAGGCACCGACATCCGCCAGAACACGGCGAACACCGCGCCGATCGGCACCGGCCCGTTCCGCTTCGTGCAGTACGAGCGCGGCCAGCACATCATCGCCGAGCGCAACCCGAACTACTGGCGGGAGGGGCTTCCCTATCTCGACCGCATCGTCTGGCGCGTGGTCGGCGACCGCGCGGCGGCGGCGGCGCAGATGGAAGCCGGGCAGATCCTGTTCAGCCCCTATTCCTCGCTCACCATCGCCGACCTCCAGCGCCTCGGCCGCGATCCGCGCTTCGAGGTGACGACCCGCGGCAACGAAGGCAATGCGCGAACCAACACGCTGGAGTTCAACTTTCGCAACCCGGCGCTGGCCGACCTGCGGGTGCGGCGGGCGATCGCGCACGCGCTCGACGTGCCCTTCTTCATCGAGAATTTCCTGGGCGACTTCGCGAAGCTCGGCACCGGGCCGATCCCTTCGGTCTCGACCGATTTCTACCCGCAGGGCATGCCGCAATACGCCTTCGACCGCAGGCGGGCCAATGCGCTGCTGGACGAGGCCGGGCACCGCCGCGGCGCCGGCGGCACCCGCCTGACGCTGCGCCTGCTGCCGGCGCCCTGGGGGGAGGACATCGCGCTGTGGTCGACCTTCATCCAGCAATCGCTGCAGGAGGTCGGCATCCGGGTGGAGATCGTGCGGCTCGATGCCGCGGGCTTCCTCCGCAGCGTCTACAACGACTGGAACTTCGACCTGGCGACCGGCTGGCACCAGTACCGCAACGACCCCGCGGTCTCGACCACCGTCTGGTACCGCTCCGGCCAGCCCAAGGGCGCGCCCTGGACCAATCAATGGGGCTGGACCGATGCCGAGTGCGACCGGATCATCGACGACGCGCAGTCTGAGGTGGATGCGGCGAAGCGCCGCGCGCTCTACGCCGATTTCGTGCGCCGGGCGAACACCGAGATCCCGGTCTGGATGCCGATCGAGCAGATCTTCGTCTCGGTGCTGAGCCGGCGGCTGCGCAACCACTCCAACACGCCGCGCTGGGCCTCCTCCTCCTGGCACGACCTCTGGCTGGCGAGCTGAATGCGGGTTCTGGCGCTCGCGAGCCGGCGGCTCGCGGCCTCCCTGCCGACCCTGCTGATCATCCTGGCCGGGCTGTTCCTGCTGCTGCAGCTCGCCCCCGGCGACACGGTGGATGCGCTGATGGCGCAGATGGGCGGCGGCAGTGCCGAGATCGCGGCCGACCTCCGCGCCTTCTACGGCCTCGACCTCTCGGTCCCGACGCAGCTCGGCAACTATCTCTGGCGGCTGGTGCGGCTCGACCTCGGCTTCTCGGCGATCTACGGCAAGCCGGTCGCGACGGTGATCCTGGAACGCCTGCCGGCGACCCTGCTGCTGATGAGCGCGGCCCTCTCCTTCGCCTTCTTCGCGGGCCTCCTGCTCGGCGTCGCCGCCGCGCGACGCGTCAATCGCTGGCCGGACACGCTGATCTCCGTCGTGGGGCTCGTCTTCTACGCCACGCCCTCCTTCTGGTTCGGGCTGATGGCGATCGTGCTGTTTGCCGTGCACCTGCAATGGCTGCCGGCCGGCGGCTTCGAGGAAATCGAGGCCGGGCTGACCGGCTTCGCCCGGGCGCTCGACATCGCAAGGCACCTCGTGCTGCCGACGCTGACGCTCGGGCTGATCTTCCTCGCGATCTACCTCCGCATCATGCGCGCGACGATGCTGGAGGTGCTGACGCTCGACTTCGTGCGCACCGCGCGCGCCAAGGGCCTGCCGGAAGGCCGCGTGGTGACGCGCCACGTGCTGCGCAATGCGCTGCTGCCGATGGTGACGCTGATCGGCCTGCAGGCCGGCACCATGCTCGGCGGCTCGGTCGTGGTCGAGAGCGTCTTCTCGCTGCCCGGCCTCGGGCGCCTCGCCTATGAGGCGGTGGTGCAGCGCGACCTCAACACGCTGCTCGGCATCGTCTTCGTCTCGGCGTTGCTGGTGATCCTGGTCAATTTCCTGGTCGACCTCGCCTATGCGCGGCTCGATCCGCGGATCGGGGCCGGGCGCTGATGCGGATAGCTCGCGCCTATCTCCGCAGCCCCGCGGCTCTGGCCGGCCTCATCCTGCTCCTGGCCGTCATCGCCGTGGCGCTCGCCGCCGACTGGGCCTATCCGCGCGACCCGCTGTCGCTCGCCGGGCGGCCGCTGCAATGGCCGGGCGCCAATCCGCGCTTCCTGCTGGGCACCGACAATTCCGGCCGCGACATCGCGGCGCAGATCGTCCACGGCGCCCGCATCTCGCTGCTGATCGGGCTGGTCGCGACCGGCATCGCGATCCTGATCGGCATCCTGGTCGGCGCGCTCGCCGGCTATCACGGCGGCCTGGTCGACGACCTGCTGATGCGGGTGACGGAGGCGTTCCAGACGTTGCCCAACTTCCTGCTGTTGCTGGTGCTGGTCGCGGTCTTCGGTTCCGACATCACGACCGTCACCGTCGCGATCGGCCTCGTCTCCTGGCCGGCACCGGCGCGTCTGACGCGGGCGGAGTTCCTGACGCTCCGCAACCGCGAATTCGTCGAGGCCTGCCGCACCCTCGGCATGGGCGACCTCCGCATCATCTTCCGGGAAATCCTGCCGAACGCGCTGCCGCCGGTGATCGTCTATGCAAGCGTCGTGATGGCGGTCGCGATCCTGCTGGAAAGCGCGCTGGCCTTCCTGCGGCTGTCGGATCCGAACGTCGCGTCCTGGGGCAACCTGATCGGGCTCGGGCGCGACGTGCTCAGGGTGCAGTGGTACGTCTCGGCGATCCCGGGGGTCGCGATCCTCGCGACGGTGCTCGCGGTCTCGCTGGTCGGGCAGGGGCTGAACGATGCGCTGAACCCGCGGCTCCGCGGCCGGTGACGCCGCTGCTCCGCCTCGATCGCCTCTCGGTCGCCCTGCCGCCCGGCGCCGACCGCCCGCGCGCGCTGGAGGAGGTGAGCCTCGAGCTGATGCCCGGCGAGATCCTGTGCCTGGTGGGCGAAAGCGGGTCGGGCAAGTCGATGGCGGCGAACGCCATCCTGCGGCTGCTGCCGCCGGGGGTCGCGATCGAGGCCGGGCAGATCGTCTTCGAGGGCCAGGACCTGGCTGCGGCCGACGAAGCCGCGATGCGCGCCATCCGCGGCGCCGGCATCGCGATGATCTTCCAGGAGCCGATGACGGCGCTGAACCCCTTGCTCCGCATCGGCGCGCAGATCGGCGAGATGTTCCGCATCCACACGGCGCTGCCGACGCGCGAGATCGAGGCGCGGGTGCTGGCGCTGCTGGAGGAGGTGCGGATCCCCGACCCGCCGCTCGCCGCCCGCGCCTATCCGCACCAGCTCTCGGGCGGGCAGCGGCAGCGGGCGATGATCGCGATGGCGCTGGCCCTCGACCCCAAGGTGCTGATCGCGGACGAGCCGACGACCGCGCTCGACGTCACCACCCAGGCGCAGATCCTGGCGCTGATCCGCGACCTGCAGCGGCGGAAGGGCACCGGGGTGCTGTTCATCACCCATGATTTCGGCGTGGTGGCCGAGATCGCCGACCGCGTCGCCGTCATGCAGCATGGCAGGGTGGTGGAGCAGGGGCCGGCCGCCGCGCTGCTGCGCGCGCCGCGCCACGCCTATACCCAGGCGCTGCTGGCCGCGGTGCCGCCGCTGGCCGCACCGCCGCCGCGCCCGGTCGCCGCCGAGCCGATCCTGACCGTGGAGGGCCTGCGAAAGACCTATCGCAGCGGCGGCTTCCTCGGCCGCGGCGTGCGCGTGACGGAGGCGCTGCGCGGCGTCTCGCTGACCCTGCCGCGCGGCGCGACGCTCGGCGTGGTCGGCGAATCGGGCTCCGGCAAGTCGACGCTCGCCCGCTGCCTGGTGCGGCTGATCGCACCCGATGCCGGCGCGGTCCGCCTGGCCGGCGATGCCGAGGCGCCCGGGCGGGCGGCGCGCCGCCAGCGGGCACGACGCATCCAGATGGTGTTCCAGGACCCCTATGGCTCGCTGAACCCGCGGCGGCGGGTGGGGGAGCTCGTGGCGCAGGGCCCGATGGTGCATGGCACGCCGCGCGCCACGGCGCTGGCGCGTGCCAAGGAGCTGTTCGAGCTCGTCGGCCTCGACCCGGCTTCGACCGGCCGCTACCCGCACGAATTCAGCGGCGGCCAGCGCCAGCGCATCGGCCTGGCCCGTGCGCTGGCGCTGGAGCCGGAGGTGCTGGTGGCGGACGAGCCGGTCTCGGCGCTCGACGTCTCGGTGCAGGCGCAGGTGCTGCGGCTGCTGGCGGAGCTCAGGGCGCGGCTCGGGCTGTCGATCGTCTTCATCACCCATGACCTCCGCGTCGCCGCCCAGGTCTCGGACCTGGTCGCGGTGATGAAGGACGGGGTGGTGATGGAACAGGGGCCGATCGGCACGGTCTTCGCTGCCCCTGCCCACCCTTATACCCGGTCGCTGATCGCCTCCGTCCCGGGCGCCGGCAACCCGTGACACCGGGGCGTGTTCAGGCCTCGGCTGCGACGGTGCGGCTTATCGCGGGGAGAGTGCGATGGGACTGGTCTGGATCATCATCATCGGCTTCCTCGCCGGGCTGATCGCCAAGGCGATCATGCCGGGCCGGAACGGGCCCGGCGGCTTCGTCATGACGACGCTGCTCGGCATCATCGGCGCCGCCGTCGCCTCCTATCTCGGCCAGGCGGTCGGCTGGTACCGCGCCGGGGAAGGCGCCGGCTTCATCGGCGCGATCCTCGGCGCGATCATCATCCTGTTCGTCTTCGGCCTGGCGTCGCGTGGCCGATCGGCGACCTGAGGCTCAGAGCCTTTCGAGGCCGGCTCTCCTCAGACGAGGTCGCGCGACGGGCTTTCCATCCGCGCGATCGCGGCCTTGGCCGGGCAGGTGCCCTCCGCGCCGCGCCAGGCGAGGTAGCCGCCGATGCCGAGCGCCGCGAGGTTCAGCAGCGGGTTCGGCCGCGGCTTGGCGCCGGCGGCGGCGAGCAGCAGGCCGCCCACGACATAGAGGCTGCGCTCGATGAAACTGAGCTCGCCGGGATCGGCGAGCGGACGGTCGGATGCGGGCATGATCGGCCTTCCCTGACGATGCGGAGGAGGAACGCCGCTGCGGCACCTTGGTTCCGCAACCCCGATCACCGCGCCGTGTTCATCAGCGACAATCCCGGGACGCGCGGCCGATGAAGCTCTTTCAATGTCAGCATTGCGGTCAGGTGCTCTATTTCGAGAACACGCGATGCGAGACATGCGGCCGCCAGACCGGCTTCCTGCCCGACAAGGCGACGCTCTCCGCGGTGGAGCCGGACGGTGCGGCCTGGGTGGCGCTCGCCGATCCCGCCGTGCGGTACCGCTTCTGCGCCAATTGGGAGAAACAGGCCTGCAACTGGCTGGTGGCCGATGACGGGGTGGAGACGCTCTGCACCGCCTGCCGCCACAACCGGACGATCCCCGACCTCTCCAATCCCGACCACCTCAGGCGCTGGAAGCTGATCGAGGCGGCGAAGCGCCGGCTGTTCCACACCCTGCTTCGCCTCGACCTGCCGATCCCGGCGCCCGGCGATGCCGATGCCGAACCGCTGGTCTTCGACTTCCTGGCCGATCGGCCGGAAGGCGCCGGGCCGCGAGTGATGACCGGGCATGACGACGGCATCATCACCCTCTCGCTCACCGAAGCCGACGATGCCGATCGCGCCCGCATCCGCGGCGCGATGGGAGAGCCCTACCGCACTCTGCTCGGCCATTTCCGGCACGAGGTCGGGCATTACTACTGGGACCGGCTGATCCGCGACGCCGGGCGGGAGGAAGCCTTCCGTGCCGTCTTCGGCGACGAGCGCGCCGATTATGGCGAGGCGCTGCAGCGCCATCACGACCAGGGGCCGCCTGCCGACTGGCAGCAGAGCTTCGTCAGCGCCTATGCGACCATGCACCCCTGGGAGGATTGGGCCGAAAGCTGGGCGCACTACCTCCATATCGTCGACACGCTGGAGACCGCCGGCGCCTTCGGCCTCCGAACCCGCCCGAAGGTCGACGCGGTGCCCGAGTTCGATGCCGTGCCGGAAACCGATCCGCATGCCGCGCAGGATTTCGGCACGCTGATCGAAGCCTGGCTGCCGCTGACCTATGCGGTGAACAGCCTCAACCGCTCCATGGGGCAGCCGGACCTCTACCCCTTCGTCCTGCCGCCGCCGGCGATCGCGAAGCTCGGTTTCGTGCATGCGGTGGTGCGCGGCACGGACTGACGGCGCCCCTGGCCAGATGTCATGCCGGCGTGCAGGCTGGCCGACAGGGGACCGGGAGCGCCTGTCATGACGCCGCGACGCCGCACGCTGCTGACGCTGTTGGCGCTGCCCTCCGTCGCGCGGGCGCAGTCCTTCCCCGACCGGCCGCTCCGGCTGATCGTGCCCTTTGCCGCCGGCACCTCCTCGGACATCCAGGGACGACTGGTCGCATCCCGGATGTCGGAGCGGCTGCGCCAGGCGATCGTGGTCGAGAACCGCGCCGGCGGTGGCGGCACGGTGGGGGCGGAGGCGGTCGCGAAGGCGCGGCCGGACGGCCACACGCTGCTGCTCGGCAGCAACGGGCCGCTCACCATCAACCCGGTGCTGCAGCCGCGACTGCCCTACGACGCGGAGACGGAGCTGGCGCCGGTCGCGCTGCTCAGCCGCAGCCCGCTGACCATCGCCGTGAAGGCGGACAGCCCGCACCTGACGCTCGCCGAGCTCGTCGCGGCAGCGAAGGCGCGGCCCGGGGCGGTCACGATCGGATCTTCCGGCCAGGGCAGCGCCACGCATTTCCTGATCGAGCAGTTCATGGCGGCCGCCGAGATCCGCTTCACCCACGTGCCCTATCGCGGCAGCAGCCAGTCGGTGCCGGACCTGATCGCCGGCAACGTCCAGGTGGTGATGGGCGAGATCTCGACGGTGGTGCCGACCTGGCGCGGCGGGCTGACGCGCATCCTGGCGACCACCGGCCCGACCCGTTCGCCGCTCGCGCCCGATATCGCGACACTCATCGAGCAGGGTTTTGCCGATCTGACCGGCGGCAGCTGGGCCGCGCTGATGGCGACCGGCGGCACGCCGGCGCCGGCGATCGCGGCCCTGAACGCGGCGGCTCTCGCCGCACTCGCCGATCCCGCTTACCGCCAGCGGCAGGAGGAGGTGGGCGCGCAGCTTTCGGAGGAGGCGGTGCGCACGCCGGAGGGGCTCGCCGCCTGGCTGCGCGAGGAGCGTGCCCGCACGCGCGCGACCGCCGAGCGTGCCGGCATCCGGGCCGAATAGCGCCGGGCAAGGGAGCCAGGACGGATGAAGAAGCTGGTCAACGATCCGCGCCGCGTGGTGCGGGAGATGCTGGAAGGCCTCTGCGATTTGCATCCGGGCCTGGCGCTGCTCGAGGGCGAGGATGTCGTGATCCGCGCCGGCCTGCCGCCGCCCGCGTCGCGGCCGGTCGCGGTGCTCTCGGGCGGCGGCGCCGGGCATGAGCCCGCGCATGCCGGTTATGTCGGGCCCGGCCTGCTCGCCGGCGCGATCGCCGGCGACGTCTTCACCTCGCCCGGCGTCGATGCGGTGCTGGCGGCGATCCGCGTGACTGCGGGGCCGGCCGGCGCGCTGCTGATCGTCAAGAACTACACCGGCGACCGGCTGAATTTCGGCCTGGCCGCGGAGCTCGCACAGGCGGAAGGCATCCCGACCGAGATCGCGGTCGTCGCCGACGACGTGGCGCTGCGCGAGACGGTGGCGCCCGATCGCCGCCGCGGCATCGCAGGGACGGTGCTGGTGCACAAGGTGGCGGGTGCGGCCGCCGCGGCGGGACGACCGCTTGCCGAGGTCGCGGCCGCGGCGCGGGCGGCGGCCTCCGCACTCGGCAGCATGGGCGTCGCACTCGGCGCCTGCACGGTGCCGGCCGCAGGGCGCCCGGGCTTCACCCTCGGCGAGGCGGAGATCGAGATCGGGCTCGGCATCCATGGTGAGCAGGGGGTGGAGCGGGCGGCGCTGCTGCCGGCGGATGCGCTGGTCGACCGGCTGATCGAAACGATCCTCGCCGATCGCGGCCACGCGCCGGGGACGCAGGTCGCCCTTCTGGTGAACGGGCTCGGCGGCACGCCGCCGATGGAACGCGCGATCGTCGCGCGGCGCGCCATCGCCCTGCTGCGGGAGCGTGGGCTTGCCGTCGCGCGCGCCTGGGCCGGGGAGTTCCTGACCGCGCTCGAGATGCCGGGCTGTTCGCTCTCGGTGCTCGCGCTCGACGCCGATCGCCTCGCATTGCTGGACGCGCCGGCTTCGGCGCCGGCCTGGCCCGGCGGCGGCATGGTGGCGCCGGCCCGCCTTCTGGTCGCGTCGCCACCGGCGATGGCAGATGGCCCTGCCACGGCACCAGGCCCGCTGGCGCCGGCGCTGCGCGCGGCGGCGATCGCCGTGGCGGAGGCGCTGACCGCGGCCGAAGCGCGCCTCACCGCCCTCGATGCCCGGGCGGGCGACGGCGATCTCGGCCTCAGCATGGCGCGCGGCGCGGCAGCGATCCGGGCGCTGCCGGAGGCGGCCTGGGCGGATCCGCCGACCGCATTCGCCCGCATCGGGGCGGCGCTCGGCCGCGCCATCGCCGGCAGCTCCGGCCCCTTCTACGCGACCGCGCTGCTGCGCGCCGGCCGCGCCCTGCCGGCGGCGCCCGCACCATGATCGACGCCGCATTGCCGGCAGCGGAAGCCTTCGCGGCGGCGGTGGCAGCGGGCACGGCACCGGCGGCAGCGCTCGATGCCGCCGCCGCGGCCGCCGAGGCGGGTGCGGCGGCAACGGCGGCGATGCATCCCCGCCTCGGCCGCGCGAGCTACCTCGGCGACCGCGCGATCGGCGAGCCGGATGCCGGCGCCGCCGCGGTCGCGATCTGGCTGCGCGCGCTGGCGCGGAGCCTTCGCTGACGAAAGGCCTTCAGTTCACCGGGCCGCGCTGCCCCATGCCGTCGCGGTCCGGCGCGCCGGCATGCGTGCCGGTCGCGCGGTTGGCGATGGTGGTCACCACCCAGAGCACCACGCCGATGCCGATCAGCACGCCGGCGATCCGGTATTGCACAAGGTCGCGGCCGGTCCAGGGGCCGGCCAGGAAGGCGCAGCAGAGCGCGCCCAGCACCGGCAGCATGGTCGGCGTGCGGAAATGCTGGTGCTCGACCGGGTCGCGGCGCAGCACCAGCACCGCGACGTTGACCACGGTGAAGACGCAAAGCAGCAGCAGCGCCGTGGTGCCGCCGAGCGCCGGCACCTCGCCCACGAAGGTGATCAGCGCGAAGGCCAGCAGCGTCGTGAAGGCGATCGCGACATAGGGCGTGCGCCGGCCGGCATGCACGCGGCCGAAGATGCGCGGCAGCACGTGTTCCCGGCTCATGCCGTAGATCAGGCGGCTGGCCATCAGCATGTTGATCAGCGCGCTGTTGGCGACCGCGAACATGGTGATGAAGCCGAAGATCCAGATCGGGAAGCCGGGCGCGCCCGCCTGCACCACCTGCAGCAGCGGCGTCTCGCCCTGCGCCAGCCGCTCCGGCGAGACGAGCGTGATCGCCGAGATCGAGACCAGCACGTAGATCACGCCGGTGATGACGAGGCCCGCCAGCAGCACTCTCGGAAAATTCCGGCTGGGGTCCTTGCACTCTTCGACCATGTTGACCGAATCCTCGAACCCCACCATCGCGAAGAAGGCGAGCGTCGTCGCCGCGATCACCGGCCAGACCAGCCCGCCCTCCGTGGTGCGTACCTCCATCACGCGGGAGACGTCGCCCTGGCCGAGGCCGATCGCCCAGAAGCCGATGCAGATGATGATCAGCAGGCCGGTGAGCTCGATGCAGGTGAGCACGACATTGGCCTTCACGCTCTCGCCGACGCCGCGGAAGTTCACCGCCGCGACCACGCCCATGAAGACGAGGCCGATCGCCGTGATGCCGATGCCGCCCGAGAGGTCGAGCGAGAAGGCCTGCACCAGGTTGGCCGCGAAGGCGCGCGAGGCGGTGGAGGCGGAGGTGATGCCGGAGCACATCACCGCGAAGGCCACGATGAAGGTGACGAAGTGGATGCCGAAGGCCTTGTGGGTGTAGAGCGCGGCGCCGGCGGCGCGCGGATACTTGGTCACCAGCTCCAGGTAGCTGAAGGCGGTGACGAGGGCGACGGCGAAGGCGATCAGGAAGGGCAGCCAGACGATGCCGCCGACCTGCCCCGCCACCTGGCCGGTGAGCGCATAGATGCCGGTGCCGAGGATGTCGCCCACGATGAAGAGCAGCAGCAGCCAGGGGCCCATCACCCGGTGCAGGCTGGGTTCGGCCGCCGGCGCCGCCGCGCCGCTGATCGTGGACGATTCACTCATGGCTGTCTCCCGGCTCGGCCGATTCCGCGGCGTGCCTTGCCATGATGACCGATCCGCCGGCGTTCCGCCTACACGCCGTCGCGAGAAGGTTACGCGGCGATCGACGAGAGTGCGCGCAGTTCCTGGCGGACGATGTCGGCATCGGCGAGGTCGCGCTCGATCGCGGCATGCGCCGCTTCCCAGGACGGCATCGCGGCGGCGAGCAGCGCCTGGCCTTCCGGCGTCAGCGCCAGGCGCCGGCCGCGGCGGTCCGCCGCGTCGCGCCCGATTGCGACCAGGCCGCGGCGCTCCAGCGGCTTCAGCGCCGCGGTCAGCGTCGTGCGATCCATCGCGAGCAGCGCCGCGACCGGTGCCATCGGCGCCGGCTCCGGCCGGTTCAGCGCGTTGAGGAGCGAGAATTGCCCGCTGGTCAACGCATGCGGCCGCAGCACCGCGTCGAAATGCCGCGCCAGCGCGCGCGCCGCACGCTGCGCATGCAGGCAGAGGCAGGCGTCGCGGACACGAATCGTTGTGGCGAAGGACATCGGGTTTGACACGCCCCTATTATGTTGATATCAACCTTTCCTGTCAAGACCAGGGAAAGGAACGCCGATGACGCATGCGATCGTGTCCCGCGAGGAATGGCTGACTGCCCGCCGCGCCCTGCTGGCGGGGGAGAAGGAGGCGACGCGGCTGCGCGACCGGCTGAACGCGGAGCGCCTCGCGCTGCCCTGGGTGCGGGTGGAGGCGCCCTATGCCTTCGACACCCCTTCCGGACGCAAGACGCTCGGCGAGCTGTTCGACGGCCGCAGCCAGCTCATGGTCTATCACTTCATGCTCGCACCCGGTCAGGGCGCCGGCTGCACCGGCTGCTCCTTCCTCGCCGACCATATCGACGGCGCGCTGCCGCACCTCAACAACCACGACGTGACCATGGTCGCGGCTTCCCGCGCGCCGTTGCCGGAGATCGAGGCCTACAAGGCGCGCATGGGCTGGCGCTTCCCCTGGGTCTCCTCGGCACCATCGGACTTCAACCGCGACTATCACGTCTCCTTCACCGCGGCGGAGCTCGCCGGCGAGCACGTCTTCTACAATTTCCGGCCGACCCCGACCGCGGATGCGAATGACGAACTGCCCGGGCTCAGCGCCTTCTACCGCACCGCGGAAGGCGAGGTGTTCCACACCTATTCGAGCTATGCCCGCGGATCGGAGGAGCTGATCGGCACCTACATGATCCTCGACCGCGCGCCGCTCGGCCGCAACGAGACGACGATCATGGATTGGATGCGCCGCCACGACGAATACGACGCCGCACCCGCCGCGTCCTGCTGCGCCTCGTGAGCCTTTCCACCCCGACCGGAGACATCGCGATGACCGACACCCATGGCCGCTTCTGCTGGTACGAGCTGCTGACCACCGACACTGCCGCGGCGGAGGCCTTCTACGGCAAGGTGCTGGGATGGAGCGCCAGGGACGCCGGCATGCCGGACATGAAGTACACCCTGCTGCATGCCGGCGAGACCGGCATCGGCGGCATGATGACGATGCCGCCGGAATGCATCGCGGAGGGCAAGCCCCCGGGCTGGATGGGCTATGTCGCGGTCGACGACGTCGATGCATGCACCACGCAGGCGACGGAAGCCGGGGGCAGCGTGCATATGCCGCCGCAGGATATCCCGACCGTCGGCCGCTTCTCCGTCATCGCCGATCCGCAGGGCGCGGTGCTGACGCTGTTCAAGCCGCTGCCGGGGCAGCCCTCGCCGCCGCCCGCGCCGATGGGCACGCCCGGCCATGCCGCCTGGCGCGAGCTCTATGCCGATGACTGGCAGAAGAGCTTTGCCTTCTATGCGGGCCTGTTCGGCTGGACCAAGGGCGACCCGCTCGACATGGGCGCGATGGGCACCTACCAGCTCTACGGCAAGGCCAGCGAGATGTATGGCGGCATGATGAACCGCCCGCCGCAGATCCCCGCCGCCTTCTGGCAATACTACTTCGCGGCGGAGGATATCGACGCCGCCATGGGGCGGGTCGAAGCGGCCGGCGGCCGGGTCATCCATGGTCCGGCGGAAGTGCCGGGCGGCGTGTGGGTGATCAACGTGCTCGACCCGCAGGGTGTCGCCTTCGGTCTGGTCGGTCCGCGGCATTGACCCTTATGCTCCGCGGCGAGGAAACGCGGAGCACACCATGACCGATGCCACGGACGCGACCATCGCGCTGCCGCCGGAGCAGACCGGGCCTGCCGCCTGGTACGGCCCGGCGATGGCGGCGGATCCGTCCTGGATCCTGCCCCTGACCGCGGAGGAGATCGCGGAAGTGGAGGCGGCGGCGAAGCGCCTGGCCGCCGCCGGCGCCGACATCGCCGCGATCACCGCGGCCGATTTCCCGCTGCCCGTCCTGTCGCGTCGCCTCGCCGCCATCCGGCAGGAACTGCTGCATGGCCGAGGCTTCGCCTTGCTGCGCGGCCTGCCGGTCGAGCGCTGGTCGATGCGGGAGAGTGCGACCGCCTTCTACGGCATCGGCGCCCATATCGGCCATGCGCGGTCGCAGAACGCGAAGGGTCACGTGCTCGGGCACGTGAAGGATCTGGGCCTCTCCTCGCAGGACCCGAACGTCCGCATCTACCAGACCGCGGAGCGCCAGACCTACCACACCGACAGTTGCGACGTGGTCGGCCTGCTCTGCCTGAAGACCGCGAAGCAGGGCGGGCTGTCGACGCTGGTCAGCTCGACCACCATCTTCAACGAGATCCGCAGGCGTCGTCCGGACCTGCTGCCGCTGTTGTTCGGCCCGATCGCGACCGACCGCCGCGGCGAGGTGCCGGCGGGCATGAAGCCCTGGTTCGAGATCCCGGTCTTCTCCTGGCACGAAGGCGCGCTCACCGCCCTCTACCAGCGGCAATACGTCGACAGCGCCCAGCGCTTCGATGCGGCGCCGCGGCTGACGCCCGCGCATGTCGAAGCGCTCGACCTCTTCGACGACCTGGCCAACGACCCGGCGCTGAACCTGCACATGGAGTTCCGGCCGGGCGACGTGCAGCTTGTGCACAACCACACCCTGCTGCACGACCGCACCGGCTTCGAGGACCATGCCGAGCCGGAACGGCGGCGGCACCTGCTGCGGCTCTGGCTCGCGGTGCCGGGCGCCCGGCCGTTGCCGCAAACCTTCGCCGAGCGCTACGGCAGCGTCGCCATCGGCGATCGCGGCGGCATCATCGTGCCCGGCGCGGTCCGGCTCAATGCGCCGCTGGACGCGGCGTGAGCGACGCCGCGTCCGGCAAGCGCTCCACCGCCGTCAGCAGGCAGCCCGGGCGCGCCGTGTGGACGTTGACGTGGCGGGTGCGCGGATCCGACAGCGCCCGCAGCAGCGGCGCCGCGACCTCGGCACCCTCGCAGACCTGGCCGAGGTCGTAGAGGCAGAGCGCCTCCGCATCATAGGCGCGGACCGAGACGAGGGAATTGGCGAGCACGGTCGGCGCGATCGCGTCCTCGAGCGCGAAGCGCGGGCACGCCTCCGCGTGCAGGAAGATCGGGCTCGGGGTCCAGTAGATGCCGACCGGGTTCGGCAGCTTGTAGCTGCCGAGCAGCATCTCCTCCCCCGGCTGCCCGAGCTGGAGGCAATGGCGGCAGGGCGCGCCCGCCACATCGGGCCGGCTGCGGCGGAGCGGGGTGCCGAAATCGTCGAGGCCGGTGCGGCGGAAGCGTTCGGCGGTCTCGGTCGGCATGGCGACGCAGCGGAAACGGGTCACGGCAGGCATCCTTTCTGGCTGCCGCAGCCTCGGCGATCGGCGCCAGGCGCCGCCATCCGCCCGTTGCGCTCGTTAGCGGATGAGGCCCGCAAGCGGGGAAGAAGGATCGGCCGTCGTCCGCCGCGGCATCCGGCCGGCGAGGTGCGCGAGCCGCCCGGCCGCGACCGCCGCCTGCATGGCGCGCGCCATGGTGACCGGGTCCCGGGCATGGGCGATGGCGCTGTTCAGCAGCACCGCGTCGCAGCCGAGCTCCATCGCGAAGGCGGCGTCTGAGGCGGTGCCGACGCCGGCATCGACCAGCACCGGCACCTTCGCGTGCTCGATGATGTTGCCGATCATGTAGGGGTTCACGACGCCGAGGCCGGAGCCGATCGGCGCGCCGAGCGGCATCACCGCGACGCAGCCCATCTCCTCCAGCCGCTTGGCCGCCAACGGGTCGTCGGCGCAGTAGACCATCACCTCGAACCCGTCCCTGATCAGCGCCGCGGCGGCTTCGAAGGTGCCCGGCATGTCGGGATAGAGGAACGGCGGCGGCCCCAGCACCTCGAGCTTCACCAGGTTCCAGCCGCCCGCCTCCCGCGCCAGGCGCAGCGTGCGCACCGCCTCGGCGGCGGTGTGGCAGCCGGCGGTGTTGGGCAGGTAGGTGTAGTCCTTGGGGCTGACGTGGTCCTGCAGCATCGGCGCCTTGGGATCGGACAGGTTCACCCGGCGCACCGCGACGGTCACGATCTCGGCGCCCGAGGCCTGGATGGCGGCGGCCGTCTCCTCCAGGTCCTTGTAGCGGCCGGTGCCGACGATCAGGCGGGAGCGGAAGCGCCGCCCGGCCACCTCCCAACTGTCGTCGGTGCCGTTCTGCATACCGTCCATGCTCAGCCCCCGCCGATGAAGTGCACGATCTCCAGCCGGTCGCCGTCCGCGAGCGGCGCCGCCTGCCAGGTCGATCGCGGCACGATCGCCTCGTTGCGCTCGACCGCGACCTTCCTTGTGTCCAGGCCGAGCTCGACGAGCAGCAGCGCGACGGTCGCGCCGGCGCCGATCGCGCGCTGCTCGCCATTGATCGCGATCCGGATGCTCTCTGCCATGCCGCGCAAGATGGCGGCCGGCGCCCGCCCGGGCAAGCGAGCGTCGGGCAGGGCGGCCATGCGGGCCGGCTTGCCCCTTGGAAACCCCCCGTGCTAGCCCGTCGCGACCCAAACCCGGTAACCCGCCCGTGTCGCCGCCCCTGATCGCCATCCTGAACGGACCGAACCTCAACCTGCTCGGCACGCGGCAGCCCCAGATCTATGGCGCCCAGACGCTCGACGACGTCGAGAGCCTCTGCGGCGAGAGCGCGGACCAGTTCGGCCTGGCGATCGATTTCCGTCAGACCAACAGCGAGGGCGAGCTGGTGACCTGGGTGCAGGAATGCCGGGGGCGGGCGCGGGGCATCATCATCAACCCGGCGGGCTACACCACCACCTCGATCGCACTCCTCGATGCGCTGCTGGCCGTCGAGCTGCCGGTGATCGAGGTGCATATCACCAACATCCATCGCCGGGAGGAATTCCGGCAGCACAGCTACGTCTCCAAGGCGGCAACCGGCGTGATCGCCGGGCTGGGGGTCGAGGGCTATGCCCTCGCGATCCGGGCCATGGCGGGGCTGTTGGCGCAGGACGACGAATGATGGCAGGCGGAATCCAGTTCGACCCCAAGGCGATCCGGGAGCTGGCGAACATCCTCCGGGAGACCGATCTTTCCGAGATCGAGCTGGTCGAGAAGGACAGCCGGCTGCGCGTCGCGCGCACCGTCACCGCGGCGCCGCAGGTGGTGCTGCAGGCGGCCCCTGCCATGGCGGCGGCGCCCGCCGCCGCAGGCGCTGCCGCCGCGCCGCCGGCGGCGGTCGCGGAGGCGGAGCTTGCGAACCATCCCGGCGCGCTGACCAGCCCGATGGTCGGCGTCGCCTACCTGGCGCCGGAGCCCGGCGCGCTGCCCTTCGTGCAGGTCGGCGCCAAGGTCGCGCAGGGGCAGACGGTGCTTCTGATCGAGGCGATGAAGACCTTCAACCAGATCAAGGCGCCGCGTGCCGGCACCGTCACCCGCATCCTGATCGAGAGCGGGACGCCGGTCGAGTTCGGCGAAGCGCTGCTCATCATCGAATAATGCGCATGTTCGGCAAGATCCTGATCGCGAACCGCGGCGAGATCGCGCTTCGCGTCCATCGCGCCTGCCAGGAGATGGGGATCCGCACCGTCGCCGTGCATTCGACCGCGGATGCGACGGCGATGCATGTGCGCCTGGCGGATGAGAGCGTCTGCATCGGGCCGCCGGCGGCGCGCGACAGCTACCTCAACGTCGCCGCCATCCTCTCGGCCGCGACCATCACCGGCGCCGAGGCGATCCATCCGGGCTACGGCTTCCTCTCCGAGAATGCCCGCTTCGCGGAGATGGTGGAGGCGCATGGCTTGACCTTCATCGGCCCGACCGCCGACCACATCCGGATGATGGGCGACAAGATCGCCGCCAAGGCCGCGATGCGCTCGCTCGGCGTGCCGCTGGTGCCGGGCTCGGACGGCGCGTTGACGACGCTCGAGGAAGCGCGCGCGGTCGCCGAGGTCGTGAAGTACCCGGTGCTGATCAAGGCGGCCGCCGGCGGCGGCGGGCGGGGGATGAAGGTCGCGCATGCGGAGGATGAGCTGGAGGAGGCCTGGCGCGTCGCCCGCGCCGAGGCCAAGGCCGCCTTCGGCGACGACAGCGTCTACCTGGAGAAATACCTCGACCGGCCGCGCCATATCGAGATGCAGGTGCTGGCCGACAATCACGGCAACGTCGTGCATTTCGGCGAGCGCGACTGCTCGCTCCAGCGCCGCCACCAGAAGCTGGTGGAGGAGGCCGGAAGCCCGGTGCTCGATTCTGCGGCGCGGGACGCGCTGGGCACGACGGTCACCGCCGGCCTCCGCAAGCTCGGCTACCGCAATGCCGGCACGCTGGAGTTCCTCTGGCAGGACAACCAGTTCGCCTTCATCGAGATGAACACGCGCCTGCAGGTCGAGCATCCGGTGACCGAGATGGTCTGCGGCATCGACCTGGTGAAGGAGCAGATCCGCGTCGCCGCCGGCCAGACGCTGGGCTATGCCCAGCCGGACATCCGCTTCAGCGGCCACGCGATCGAATGCCGCATCACCGCCGAGGATCCGGAGACTTTCGCCCCGAATCCCGGCCGGGTGACGCAGTACCACGCGCCCGGGGGCCTCGGCGTGCGCGTCGACAGCGCGCTCTACGCCGGCTACACGGTGCCGCCGCATTACGACAGCCTGATCGCCAAGCTCGTCGTGCATGCGCCGACCCGCTCCGAGGCGATCGGCCGCCTGCGCCGGGCGCTGGGCGAGATGGTCGTCGCCGGCATCAAGACGACGCTGCCGCTGCACCAGCGCGTCGTCGACGACCCGGAATTCCAGCGCGGCGACTACACCATCCACTGGCTCGAGCGCTTCGTCGCAAAGGCGGAGCCTGCGGACTAGTTGGCGGGCGTGGCACTCTGTGCGCTGGTCCGCTCGTCCATCCGCGGCTCGAAGCGGATCCTGCGGCGGTGGGCCCAGACGTTGATCAGGTGGAACAGCGGCGTCACCGCGACGTCGTCCATCGCCATCTGCACGGCCTGGCGCAGCATCGCCTCCCGCTCCTCGTCGTCGATGGTGGCAACGGCACGGGCGGTCAGCTGGTCGAGCGCCGGGTTGGAATAGCGGCCGGCGTTCGAAGCGCCGGTCCGCCGCTCCCGGTCGTAGGTCCCCATGATGTTGACCAGCGCATAGCTCGCCTCGCCGGTGGAACTGCCCCAGCCGGTCAGGCGCATGCCGAATTCCTGCCGGCTGGCACGCGCCGAGTAACTCGTCCAGGGCAATGCATCGACCTGCGTCGCCACCCCGATCCGCGTCCACATCTGGGCGATCGCCTGGGCGGTCTTGGCGTCGTTCGGGTAGCGGTCGTTGGGCGAGGTCAGGGTCAGGCGGAAGCCCTGCGGGAAGCCGGCCTCGGCGAGCAGCCGGCGCGCGCCGTCGGGATCGAAGCGGGTCGGCGGCACGTCCGGATTGTAGCCGAAGGCGCCTTCCGGCAGCCATTGGCCGGAGGGGCGGGCGGTGCCTTCCATCACCCGATCGGCCAGCGCCGCGCGGTCGATCGCCATCGACAGCGCGCGGCGCACGCGAAGGTCGTTGAACGGGTTGGCCGCCAGCGGCTGGCCGGCGAGGTCTGTCGCACCCGGCGGTGCGGCGGTGCGCGACCGGTCGGGCGAGAGATAGATCATCCGGAGGCCCTGCAGCTCCGCGATCGCGATGCGCGGGTCGCGGCGGAGGCGCGGGATGTCGCCCGACGGCACCTGGTCGATCACGTCGACATCGCCCGACAGCAGGGCGGCGCTGCGCCCGCCGTCATTGGTCAGCAGCCGGTAGGAGACGCGCGCCCAGGGCTGCCGCCCGCCCCAATAGGCATCGTTGCGCGCGAGCTCGGTGCGGTCGCCGCTGGCATAGGAGACCAGGCGATAGGGGCCGGTGCCGACCGCGGCGCGGCCGGCATTGAAATCCTCGGTCAGGCCGCTCGCCGCCGCGTGGCGGGAGATGATGAAGACCGAGGCGAGCTCGGTCGGCAGCAGCGGGTGGGGTGCGGCGGTGTGGAAGCGGAGGGTGAGCGGGTCCACGATCTCGACCCGGGTGATCGCGCGGACGAAGCCCGCGAAGGTGCCGGGGCTGCCGGCCACGTTCGGCACCCGGGCGATCGAGAAGGCGACGTCGTCGGCGGTGAAGTCGCGCCCGTCATGCCACTTCACGCCGGGGCGCAACCGGAACTCCCACACCGTCGGCTCGATCGCGCGCCATTCCGAGGCGAGGCCGGGCACCAGCCGCGCCCGGGCATCGCGCTCGATCAGCCGGTCGAAGATGTGGACCGCGAGGCTGCTGTTCGGTGCCGCATTGTAGAAATGCGGGTCGAGCGAGGTGACCGACCCGCCGGTGCCGATGGTCAGCGTCTGCGCAGCCGCCGCAGCCGGCAGCAAAGCGAGGGCCCCGAGCGCGGCCCGGGCTGTGGTCATCCGCATCCGAAAGGCCTCCGGCACAGGGTTGCCGGAGCCTAGTCCGTCCGCGCTGCGCTTTTCCAGCGCAACCGTAGGATCAGCGCGCCGGGCGCGCCGCGGTGGCCAGCGTCCGCTCGTCCATGCGCGCGTCATAGGTGATGGTGCGGCGATGTGCCCAGATGTTGACCAGCTGGAACAACGGGATCAGGCCGACATCGTCCATCGCCATCTGCACGCCCTGGCGCAGCAGCGCCGCACGCTCACCGTCGTCGAGCGTCGCCGCGGCGCGCGCGGTCAGCTGATCGAGCTGCGGATTGGTGTAGCGGCCATTGTTGGACGCGCCGGTCCGCGCCTCCCGGTCGAAGGTGCCGAGGACGTTGACCAGCATGTAGCTCGCCTCGCCGGTCACGCTGCCCCAGCCGAGCAGGCGCATGGCGAATTCCTGGCGGCTCGAACGCTGCGCGAAGGAGGCCCAGGGCAGCGCGTCGACCTGGGTCTGCACCCCGATCCGGGTCCACATCTGGGCGATCGCCTGCGCGGTCTTGGCATCGTTGGGGTAACGGTCGTTCGGGCTGTGCAGCGTCATGCGGAAGCCCTGCGGGAAGCCCGCTTCGGCCAGCAGCCGGCGCGCGCCATCCGCGTCGAAGCGCGGCGGCGTGACGTCCGGGTTGTAGCCGAAGGTGCCGTCCGGCAGCCATTGCCCGGTCGGCGCCGCGGTGCCTTCCATGACCCGATCCGCCAGCGCCTGGCGGTTGATCGCCGCCGACAGCGCGCGCCGCACGCGGAGGTCGAGGAAGGGATTGCGGGCCAGCGGCTGGCCGGCATTGTCGGTGACGAAGGGAACGTTGCCCTGGCGCGAGAAATCCGCCTGCAGGTAGATCAGCCTGAGGCCCTGGATGCGGCTGAGCTGCACGCGCTGGTCGCGGCCGAGCCGCTCGAGGTCGGTCGAGGGCACCTGGTCGATCAGGTCGACATCGCCCGCGAGCAGCGCCGCGCTGCGCGCGCCGTCATTGCCCATGAACCGGTAGGAGACGCGGGCCCAGGGCTCGCGCGTGCCCCAATAGGCGTCGTTGCGCGCGAGCTCGGTGCGGTCGCCGCTGGCATAGGAGACCAGGCGGTAGGGACCGGTGCCGATCGCGGCGCGGCCGGCATTGTAGTCCTCGGTCGCGGCATTGGCGCCGGCATGGCGGGAGATGATCGCGACCGAGGCGAGCTCGGTCGGCAGCAGCGGGTGCGGGGCTGCGGTGTGGAAGCGGATTGTCAGCGGATCCACGACCTCGACGCGGCGGATCGCGCGGACGAAGCCGCCGAAGCCGCCCGGGCTGTTCGGCACGTTCGGCGTGCGTTCGATGGTGAAGGCGACGTCGTCGGCGGTGAAGTCGCGCCCGTCATGCCACTTCACGCCGGGGCGCAGCTTGAACTCCCACACCGTCGGCTCGATCGCGCGCCATTCGGTCGCGAGCCCGGGATAGGGCTGCGCCCGCGCGTCCCGCTCCACCAGCCGGTCGAAGATGTGCATCGAGAGGCTGTTGTTCGGCGAGGCGTTGTAGAAATGCGGGTCGAGCGAGGTGACCGAGCCCCCGATGCCGATCGAGAGGGTCTGGGCGACGGCAGGGGCGGCGACGGGGAGAAGGGCGAGGGCGGCGATCAGGGCGCGGCCGGTCGTCGTGCGCATGGGTCTCTGGCTCCGGGCATCCATGGATGCAGCGATGCTAGCGGGGCTTGGGCCGCGCTGCTACAAGGGTCGCTTGGGGCCCATGCAGGAGGGCCTTCAAGGCCGTTCTGGGGGCACAGGATGAAGAAGATGCGGACAGCGGCCGCGGCCGCTGCCTTCGGCGTTCTCGCCATGGGTGGTGCTGCGGCGCAGACGCTGACGGTGGCTGTCGGCGCACCGGTCACCTCGCTGGATCCGCATTACCACCAGCTCTCGCCGAACAATGCCGCGGCCGACATGATCTACGATCGCCTGGTCAACACCGACGAACGCTCCCGGCAGGAGCCGGGTCTGGCGCTCGAATGGCGGGTGGTCGCGCCCACGGTCTGGGAGTTCAAGCTGCGACCGAACGTGCGCTTCCAGAACGGCAACGCCTTCACGGCGGAGGATGTCGCCTTCACACTCGGCCGGTTGCCGAATGTGCCGAACAGCCCGTCGTCCTTCGCGATCTACTCGCGGCCGATCCAGCGCATCGAGATCGTCGATCCGCTGACCATACGCTTCCACACCGCCGAGCCCTATCCGCTGCTGCCGCTCGACATGACCAATGTCCGCATCCTCGACCGCGAGACGCATGAGCGTTCGACGACCGAGGATTTCAACGCCGGCCGCGCGGCGATCGGTACCGGGCCGTTCCGCGTCGTCTCCCATCGCATCGGCGACCGCATCGAGCTGGAGCGCAACGACACCTATTGGGGCGAGCGCCCGGCCTATGCGCGGGTCAACTACCGCATGATCACCAACGACGCGGCCCGCACCGCGGCGCTGCTCGCGGGCGATGTCGACCTGATCGACCAGGTGCCGACCAGCGACCTCGCGCGGCTGCGCCAGGACCAGCGCGTGTCGCTGTCCGAGACGGTCGGCCTCCGGCTGATCTTCCTCGGGCTCGATCACCTGAGGCCGGCGAACGAGAATTCGCCCTTCGTCACCGACAACAACGGCCAGCCGCTCGGCCGCAACCCGCTGCAGGACGTGCGGGTGCGCCGTGCGCTGTCGATGGCGATCGACCGTCGCGCGATCGTCGATCGGGTGATGGAAGGGGCGGCGGTCCCCGCCGCCCAGTTCCTGCCGGAAGGCGTCTACGGCCATGTGCCGAACCTGCCGCCGACGGCCTTCGACCCGGACGGCGCCCGCCGCCTGCTGGCCGAGGCCGGCTATCCGCAGGGCTTCCGCATCACGCTGGCCGGCCCCAACGACCGCTACATCAACGATGCCCGCATCGTGCAGGCGGTCGGGCAGATGTGGACGCGCATCGGCGTGCGCACCGCGGTCGACGCCCAGCCCTGGACCACCTTCGTGGCACGCGCCGGCCGGGCCGACTTCTCCGCCCACCTGATCGGCTGGGGCAGCAACCCGGACGGCTCGCATCCCTTGCGCAACATCCTGGCGACCGTGAACCGCGACCGCGGCTGGGGCGCTTCCAACCGCGGCCGCTATTCCAATGCGCAGGTCGATGCCCTGCTGCTGCAATCCCTGTCCGAGCTCGACGAGGGGCGGCGCGAGCAGCTGGTGATCCAGGCGCAGCGCATCGCGGCCGAGGATGTCGGCGTGATCCCGCTGCACATCCAGACCAACATCTGGGCGACCCGGCGCGGCATCACCTACACCGCCCGCGCCGACGAGCTGACGCTCGCACAGGATGCGCGCCCCGCTGCGGCACGATGAGCCAGTCAGCCGCGTTGCGGCTGGAGGAGTGAGGCCTTGAGCGTCTATCTTCTGCGGCGCCTGATCCAGGCGCTCGGCGTCGTGCTCGTGATGTCGCTGATCGTCTTCGTCGGCGTCTTCGCGATTGGCGATCCGGTCGAGATCCTGATCAGCCCCGATGCCGACCAGATCGAGCGGGAACGCGCGATCGTGGCCCTCGGCCTCGACAAGCCGCTCTGGCTGCAATACCTGACCTTCCTCGGCAACGCGCTGCGCGGCGACCTCGGCCGCAGCTTCGTCTTCAACGAACCGGCGCTGCAACTCATCCTGAACCGGATGCCGGCGACGCTGGAGCTCGCCTTCGGGGCGATGTTCCTGGCCCTCCTGGTCGGCCTGCCGCTCGGCCTCTATGCCGGGCTCCGGCCGAACTCGCCGGTCAGCAAGGGGATCATGGCGGGCAGCATCCTCGGCTTCTCGCTGCCGACCTTCTGGGTCGGGCTGATGCTGATCATGGTCTTCGCGGTGCAGCTCGGCTGGCTGCCGTCCACCGGCCGCGGCGAGACGCGGGAGATCCTCGGCCTGCGCTGGAGCTTCCTCACCCGGGACGGGCTGGCGCACATCGCCATGCCGGCGCTCAACCTCGCCTTGTTCAAGATCAGCCTGGTGATCCGCCTGACCCGCGCCGGCGTGCGCGAGACCATGCTGATGGACTACGTGAAGTTCGCCCGCGCCAAGGGGCTGAGCCCGTCGCGCGTCACCTTCGTCCATGTCTTCAAGAACATCCTGATCCCGGTCGTGACCGTGGTCGGCCTCGAGCTCGGCTCGACCATCGCCTTCTCGGTGGTGACCGAGAGCGTCTTCGCCTGGCCGGGCATGGGCAAGCTGATCATCGACAGCATCAACGTGCTCGACCGGCCGGTGATCGTCGCCTACCTGATGATCATCGTCCTGATGTTCATCACCATCAACCTGATCGTCGACCTGACCTATTCCGTGCTCGATCCCCGCGTGCGGCTGGAGGGCAAGTGAGATGAGCACCACGACGCTTCCGGCGGCAGCACCCAAGGTCGAGACGCCTTTCCGCCGCTTCGTCTCGGAATTCGCGGAATCGAAGATCGCGCTCGGCGGCCTCATCGTCTTCGTGCTGATCGCGCTGACCGCGATCTTCGCGCCCTTGCTGTCGCCGCAGAACCCCTACGACCTCGCCCAGCTCGACATCATGGACGGGCGGATGGAGCCGGGGACGGTCGGCGGCGCCGGCTTCACCTACTGGCTCGGCACCGACGACCAGGGCCGCGACATGATGTCGGGCATCATGTACGGGCTGCGCATCTCGCTGACCGTCGGCGCCGGCTCGGCGCTGATCGCCTGCCTGGTCGGTGCTTCGCTCGGGCTGCTTGCGGCCTATGCCGGCGGCCGCACCGACAGCGCGATCATGCGCCTCGTCGACCTCCAGCTCTCCTTCCCGGCGATCCTCGCCGCGCTGATGATCCTGGCCTTCCTCGGCAAGAGCGTGACGAACGTCGTCATCGCGCTCGTCATCGTCGAATGGGCCTATTACGCGCGCACCGTGCGCGGCACCGCGCTGGTCGAGCGCCGGCGCGAATACATCGAGGCGGCGCAGTGCCTCGCGTTGCCGACCCGGCGCATCCTGTTCCGGCACCTGCTGCCGAACTGCCTGCCGCCGCTGATCGTCGTCGGGACCATGCAGGTCGCGCGCGCCATCGCGCTGGAAGCCACACTCTCCTTCCTCGGCCTCGGCGTGCCGATCACCGAGCCCTCGCTCGGCCTGCTGATCGCCAACGGCTACGAATACATGCTGAGCGGCAAGTACTGGATCAGCTTCTATCCCGGCATCGCGCTGCTGATCACCATCGTCTCCATCAACCTCGTCGGCGATCAGCTCCGCGACGTGCTGAATCCCCGATTGAAGAAGTAGGCATGACCGCCGCCAGCATTCCAGCCAGCCCCTCCGCCGCGCCGACCCTCGAGGTGCGGAACCTGCAGACCCATTTCTTCACCCGCGCCGGCGTGGTGAAGGCGGTCGACGGCGTCTCCTTCACCGTGCCGCGCGGCAAGGTGCTCGGCCTCGTCGGGGAATCGGGATCCGGCAAGACGGTCACCGGCTTCTCGGTCATCGGCCTGGTCGACCCGCCGGGCCGCATCGTCGGCGGCGAGATCCTGTTCCAGGGCAGGAACCTCGCCTCGGTCTCCGAGGAAGAGATGCGGAGCCTCCGCGGCAACCGCATCGCGATGATCTTCCAGGACCCGATGATGACGCTGAACCCAGTGCTGCGCATCGACACCCAGATGATCGAGACGGTGCGGGCACATGCCAAGGTCAGCCATGAGGAAGCGCGCCAGCGGGCGCGCGACACCCTCGGCATGGTCGGCATCCCCTCGCCGGAGGAGCGGCTGAAATCCTATCCGCACCAGTTCTCGGGCGGCATGCGCCAGCGCGTCGCGATCGCGATCGCGCTGCTGCACCGGCCGGAGCTGATCGTGGCGGATGAGCCGACGACCGCGCTCGACGTCACCATCCAGGGGCAGATCCTGGCCGAGGTGCAGAAGCTGGCGGCCACCACCGGCACCTCGCTGATCTGGATCACCCATGACCTGTCGGTCGTCGCCGGCTTGGCCGACGAGATCGCGGTCATGTATGCCGGCCGCGTCGTCGAGCATGGCCTGGTCGAGCAGGTGCTGGACCGGCCGCTGCATCCCTATACCTCGGGGCTGATCGGCAGCGTGCCGTCGCGCAACAAGCGCGGCGAGCCGCTGCGCCAGATCCCGGGCATGACGCCTTCGATGCTGTCGCTGCCGGTGGGCTGCGCCTTCCGCGCGCGCTGCCCGCGGGCGGCGGAGGAATGCGGCGTGGCACCGCAGATGCGCGAGATCCTGCCCGGCCGCGACGCGCGCTGCCACCATCCCATCCTCGAACGTGCCGAGGCCGCTTCCGCATGAGTGCCAGGACCATGGCCGCCGGCGCACCGATGATCGAGCTGCGCGGCATCTCCCGTCGTTTCGAGAAGAAGCTCGACTTCGCCGGCCGCCTCGCGAAACGCCTCGGCGCGCCGGTGCGGGAGGAGGTGGTGCACGCCGTCGACGGCGTCGACCTTGCGATCGCCAAGGGCGAGGTGGTGGGGCTGGTCGGCGAATCCGGCTGCGGCAAGTCGACCCTCGGCCGCATGGTCGCCGGCATCCTGCCGCCCTCGGGCGGGACGGTGCTGCGCCAGGGTCGCGACATCACCGCGCTCAACCCGAAGGATGCGCGGGAAGCCAAGCTCCGCACCCAGATGATCTTCCAGGACCCCTACGCGTCGCTCAACCCGCGCATGCGGGTCGCCGACATCGTGGGGGAGGCGCCGCACGTGCACGGCATCGTCGGCGGTCGCGAATGGGGCGACTATGTCGACGAGCAGCTCCGCCGCGCCGGCCTCGACCCCTCGCTGAAGCGGCGCTACCCGCACCAGTTCTCGGGCGGCCAGCGCCAGCGCATCGGCATCGCGCGCGCGCTGGCGGTGAAGCCCGACTTCCTGGTCTGCGACGAGGCGGTGGCGGCGCTCGACGTCTCGATCCAGGCGCAGATCCTGAACCTGTTCATGACGCTGCGGCGGGAGCTCGACCTCACCTACCTCTTCATCAGCCACGATCTCGGCGTGGTCGAGCATCTCTCGGACCGCGTGGTCATCATGTATCTCGGCCGCGTCGTGGAAGCGGCACCCGCGACCGAGGTCTTCGCCCGCGCCAACCATCCCTACACGGCATCGCTGCTGTCCGCGGTGCCGCGGATCGAGGCACGGAAGCGCGCCTTCGCGACGGTGAAGGGCGAGATTCCCTCGCCGCTCAACCCGCCGCCCGGCTGCCACTTCCACCCGCGCTGCCCGCACGCCATGCCGCGCTGCAAGGCCGAACGACCGGCGCTGAAGGAAATCGCCCCGGGCCACATCAGCGCCTGCCACCTGAACGACGCGGCCTGAGGATTTCCGCTAGGATGGCGTCGTGTCCTTCATCGTCGCCATCCTCGCCTTCCTCCTGCCCTTCGCGGCCTTCATGGTCTGGCGCCGGCGCAACCCGGATGCGGAGCCTTCGTCGCCGCTGCTGATGCTGGCCGCGGCCGCGATGGTCGCCGCGGTCGGGTTCGCCGCCTGGTACGGGCTGTCGCGAAGGGAAGCGCCCGGGGTCTATGTGGCGCCGCACGTGCAGGATGGCCGCATCGTCCCCGGCCACACGGAGCCCGCGCGATGACCGAGGAGGCGCCCGCCGCGCGGATCGCGCCTCCCGCCTTCCTGGCGGCGCCGGCGCCGGCCGCGGTGCTGGCGGCACTGCCCGGCAGCCGCGCCGTCGGCGGCGCGGTGCGGGATGCGCTGGCCGGCCGGCCGGTGCACGACGTGGACGTGGCGGCACCGCTGCCGCCGGAAGCGATCCTGCGCCTGCTGCGCGGCGCCGGGCTCAAGGTCGCGGAAACCGGGCTCGCGCATGGCACCGTCACCGCGATCCACCAGGGCGTGCCGATCGAGGTGACGTCGCTCCGCCGCGACCTGGCGACCGATGGCCGCCATGCCGAGGTCGCCTGGACCACCGACTGGCGGGAGGATGCCGCCCGCCGTGACTTCACTGTCAACGCGCTGTCGCTGGCGCCGGACGGCGCGCTGTTCGACTATTTCGGTGGCCGCGAGGACCTCGCCGCCGGGCGGCTGCGGTTCGTGGGCGATCCCGCGACCCGGCTGGCCGAGGACTACCTCCGCGCGCTCCGTTTCTTCCGCTTCCAGGCGCGCTACGGACGCGGGGATCCCGATGCCGCCGCGATCGCCGCCATCCGCGCCGCGGTGCCGGGCCTCGCGCGGCTGTCGGCCGAGCGGGTCTGGATGGAGCTGAAGCGCCTGCTGGCCGGGCCGCGCCCGGCCGAGACCCTGGCGCTGATGCAGGCGACCGGCGTGCTGCCCGCCATCCTGCCGGAGGCCGCGACGCCTGACCGCCTGGCGCGGCTCGCCGATCCCGATCCGCTGCTGCGCCTGGCCGGGCTGCTGCGCGCCGATGCCGATGTCGCGACGCTCGCCCGCCGGCTGCGACTGTCGCGCGCCGAGGAAGCGGCACTGGCCGCCATGCAGGGCCCGGCACCGGAGGGCGACGAGGATGCGCTCCGGCGGGCGCTGGCGCGGCATGGACGCGACGCGCTGCTGGCGCGGGCGGCACTGGCGGAATCCGCCGACGGCGTCGACCGGTCGGGGCTTCGCGCCCGCTTGACGGCGCTGCCGGTCCCGATCTTCCCCTTGCACGGGCGGGACGCGCTGGCGCTCGGCGTGGCCCCCGGCCCGGCGGTCGGCGCCCTGCTCACAGCGGTCGAGGATTGGTGGCTGGCCCGCGGCTGCACCGACGATGCCGCTGCCTGCCGCGCCGAGCTGGCGCGGCGTGCCGGAGGGGCAGGCGGCGGGACCGCGGGAGAGGGGGGACCGGCCCCGCCGCCTGCCTGACCGCTCCGGAACAAATACAGAACTAACGCATCGGCTCCGGCGATGCAAGGGCGATGACGGTGCCCGGTGCCTCTCGCGCCGCGCCCCCCCGCCTGCTACGCCGCGCCCATGGCCAAGCCGCTTCCCGCGTCCACCCGCGCGCTGACGCTCCGCCTCTGGCGGGACCAGGTCAGCCGGCATCGCCCGGGCATCCTGCTGGCACTCGCCTGCACGGTGGTGATGGCCGGGTTGACCGCACTCTATCCGGTGGTGATCCAGCAGAGCTTCGATCTGTTCACGGCGAACCGCACCGACCTGCTGTGGCTGATCCCGCCGGTGATCGTCGCGGTGACGCTCGCGAAATCGGCGGCGCAATACGGCCAGGCGGTCGCCATCCAGGCGGTGGTGCTGCGGGTGATCGAAGGGCTGCAGCGCGACCTGTTCCGCGCACTCACCCGCGCCGACCTCGCCGCCGTCGCCCGCGAGGCGCCGGCCCGCCACGCCGCCCGCTTCACCGCCGATGCGGCGATGATCCGGGAGGCGCTGACCAAATCCATCAACGCGATCGCCGACGTGCTGACCGTGGTCGGGCTGATCGGCTCCATGATCTGGCTCGACTGGCAGCTCTCGCTCATCGCCGGGCTGATGTACCCGCTGGCCATCCTGCCGATCACCCGGCTCGGCAAGCGCATCCGCCGCGCCTCCGGCGGCGTGCAGGACCGCATGGGGGAGACGGCGGCGGTGCTGACCGAAAGCTTCGCCGCCGCCCGCGTGGTCCGCGCCTATCGGCTGGAAGGGCAGGAGGAAGCGCGTGCCGGCCGCCTCTTCGCCGGGCTCCGCGACAGTCTGCTCGGGATCGCCCGCATCCGCGCCAGCCTGGATCCGATGCTGGAAGCGCTGGGTGGCATCGCGGTCGCGGCCGTGATCGCCTTCCTCGGCTGGCGAGTCGCCTCCGGCGCCGGCACGATCGGGGAATTCACCGGCTTCGTCGCGGCGCTGCTGATCGCCTCGCGGCCGGTCCGCGCCCTCGGCTCCCTGAACGCGGCCTTGCAGGAGGGTCTCGCCGGCCTCGCCCGGGTCTACGCCCTGGTCGACGAGCGGCCGCGGATCGTCGACGCGCCGGCGGCCAAGCCGCTGCCGGACGGACGCGGCCGCATCGAATTCGACGCGGTCGGCTTCCGCTATGCGGCGGATCTGCCGGATAAGGCGCTCGAGGGCCTGAGCTTCACCGCCGAGCCCGGCCGCACCGTGGCCCTGGTCGGGCCCTCCGGCGCCGGCAAGTCGACGGCACTTGCCTTGGTGCCGCGGCTTTACGACGCGACGGCGGGCGCGATCCGGATCGACGGCGTCGACATCCGCGCGGTAACGCTCGCCAGCCTCCGCGATGCCATCGCCTATGTCGGGCAGGAAGCGGTGATCTTCGACGATACGGCGCTTGCCAACATCGCCCATGGCCGCCCTGACGCCACCCGCACCGAGGTCGAGGCCGCGGCGCGGGCGGCTGCCGCGCACGACTTCCTGGCAGCCCTCCCGCAGGGCTACGACACCATGCTCGGCCCCGGCGGGTCCCGGCTTTCGGGCGGCCAGCGCCAGCGCGTCTCGCTCGCCCGCGCCCTGCTCCGCGACCCGCGCATCCTGCTGCTGGACGAGGCGACGAGCGCGCTGGACGCCGAGAACGAGCGCCTGGTGCAGGAGGCGCTGGCACGGCTCCGCGCCGGGCGCACCACCCTCGTCATCGCGCACCGGCTGTCGACGGTGCGCGATGCCGACCTGATCGTCGCCATGGAGAATGGCCGCGCCGCCGAGCAGGGCGACCACGCGGGGCTGATGGTGAAGGGCGGCCTCTACGCCCGGCTGGTCCGCACCCAGGCCTTCACCGAGGTCCCCGCTACGCCCCCGCTCACTCCCGCCTGAGCACGCCATCGAGCAGCCGGTCGGCCCAGGCCTGGCTCTGGAAGCGGGCGCGGAGTGCCGCCTCGTCGTAATCCTCGCGCAGCCAGTCGAGGAAGGGCTTCTCGCCGGCCTTGGCATACTCGGCGAAGAACGCGTCAAGGATGCCGGTCTTGCCCTGGCGGATATGGCCGTGGCGGAGTGAGAGCTGCGCCGCTGCCTCCGCCACCGGCCGGCCCTGCAGCAGCAGCCAGATCCCGGCGATCAGGCCGGTGCGGTCGGCGCCGGATTTGCAGTGAATCAAAATCGGTTCCGGGATCGGCTCCTCGACGCGGGCCAGGATGTCGACCAGGCGCAGGATGCGGTCCTTGTGCGGCGCGCCGCGGCTCTCGAAAGGCGCGTCGATATGGACCAGGCCATGCTCGGCCGCCGCCGCCCGGCCGAGCGCATCCGACCCGCAGGTCTCGCGATGGCCGCGGAGGTTGATGATGGTCTTGAGGCCGAAGCGCCGCGCCGCGGCGCGGATCTGCCAGGGCAGGGGATGGTTCGAGCGGTAGAGCCGCCCCGGCGCAACGACGCCCCAGTTGCGCCAGCCGATGCGCAGAGCCGCATGGTCGACGAACAGGCTGTTGAGCCAGGGCCGGCGGGGCCCGGCGGCGGGAAGGGCGGTGTCCGACATCACGCCCGCCATGTAGCGAAGCTGGCGTTGCTATTCCAGCCGCGCGCCCGAGATGCGGACCAGCTCCTGCCACATGCTGCGCTCGCGCCGGGCGCGGGCCAGCGTGTCCTCCGGCGTCGCCCCGACGCAGCGGGCGCCGGCGCGGAGGAAGCGCTGCTGCTGGTCGGCGCTGTCGGCCACCGCCTTCATGGCGGCGTTCACCCGGTCGACGATCGGCCGCGGCGTGCCGTTCGGCACCGCCCAGGCGCACCAGGAGGTGACGACGAAATCCTCGACGCCGACCTCCCGCATCACCGGCACTTCCGGCAGGGTCGGCCAGCGCTCGGCGCCGGAGATGACGAAGGCGCGCAGCCGGCCCTCGGCGATCACCGGTACGTAGCTCGCAAGGTTGTCGAGCGCGAAGGTCAGGTCGCCCGAGAGCATCGCCGGGATGAGCTGCGCGGCGCCGCGGAACGGCACGTGCTGGCCGTCGATCCCCTGGCGGTTGCAGAACATGGAGCCGGAGAGGTGCCCGGTGGTGCCGACGCCCGGGCTGCCGTAGCTGACGCCGTTGCGCTGCGCCTTCGCCCAGGCGACGAACTCGGCAAAGTTCCGCGCCGGGTTGTGCTGCGCTGACACCACCAGGACGTTCGGCAGCTCCCAATGCATGGAAACCGGCGTGATGTCGCGGTCCGGATCGTAGGGCAGGCGGGCATAGAGATACTGGTTGATCGACCAGCCGCCGACCGTGATCGGCCCCTGGGTGTAGCCGTCCGGTGTGGCCTTGGCGATCGCGTCATGGCCGATATTGCCGCCGGCGCCGGGCCGGTTCTCGACGACGAAGGTCGCGTTCAGCCGCTGCCCGAGCTGCTCGCAGAGGATGCGCGCCATCACGTCGGTCGATCCGCCGGGCGGCCAGGGCACGATCACCCGCACCGGACGCTCCGGCCACTGCCCCTGCGCCGCGGCGCCGCGGCCGAGTGCGGGCAGCGCGAGCGAGGTGGCAAGCAGCGTGCGGCGCGTCGTCATCCGATAGCCTCCGGCTTGATTGAGCCGGAGGATACGGGGTTTTCGCAGGCCGACAACCGTCAGGAAGCGGAGAGCCGCGTGTTCGCGAAGGGCGTGCGGCGCAGCCGCGTGCCGGTCAGCGTGAAGACCGCGTTCGCGACCGCCGGCGGCACGCCGGGCGTGCCCGGCTCCCCGATGCCGCCCATCGCGGCGCCGCTCTCGACGATCCGCACATGCACCCTTGGCATCCGATCCGGCGGCAGGATGCGATAGGTGTCGAAGTTCCGCTGCTGCACCTGGCCGCGATCGAACACCACCTCCTCGTACATCGAGGACGACAGGCCGATCGCCGCGGCCGAGCGCACCTGCGCCTCGACGATCGCCGGGTTGACGATGCTGCCGGGATCGATCGCGACCCAGACGTCATGGACGCGGATCTCGCCATCGGCGACCGAAACCTCGGCGATGGTCGCGACCTCGGATCCGAAGGGCGAAGCCATCGCGAGGCCGCGTGCGCGACGGGTGCCGTCCGCCGCCGCGAAGCCGCCGGCGCGCCAGCCGCCGGAAAGCGCGACGACCGCGTCGAGCAGCGTCAGGTGGCGGGGGCTTTCCGCCAGCAGCTCTCGCCGGAGCGCCAGCGGGTCGCGGCCGGCGGCGTGTGCGACCTCGTCCAGGAAGCTCTCGTAGAAGAAGTCGTTCATCGAATGCCCGACCGAGCGCCAGAAGCCGATATTGACCGGCTGGCGCATCGCGACATGGTCGATGCGGCGCGCCGGGATCGCATAGGGCTTGAAGGCGATGCCCTCGACGACGGAGCTGTCGACCGGCGGGTTGCCGAGGGCGGCGGCGCCGAAATGCTGGCCGATCGGCCCTTCGCCGACGCAGGTCGCGTGCAGCGCGGTGATGCGGCCCTGGGCGTCGAGCCCGGCCCGCAGCCGCGCGAAGGACAGCGGGCGATAGGCGTCGCGGCCGAACTCCTCCTCCCGCGTCCAGATCACCTTGACCGGGCGCTGCGTCGCCTTCGCGAGCAGCACCGCCTGCGGCATCGGGTTCGCGGGGCCGTAGGTGAAGTGGCGCCCGAAGAAGCCGCCGAGCAGCGGCGAATGGATGCGGATGCGCTCGGGGGGGATTTCCGCGGTGCGCGCCGCGACCGCCTGGAACGCCTCCGGCGCCTGGTTCGGCGTCCAGATGTCGAGCGTGCCGTCGGCGTTGAAGCGGGCCAATGCCGAGGGCGGCTCCAACTGCGCATGCGCCAGGTAGGGCGCGTCGTAATCGGCGGTCACCACCCGCGCCGCCGCGGCGAGTGCTGCCGGCACGTCGCCGCGGGCATCGCGCGCCGGATTGCCCGGCTGGTCGGCGGCGGCGCGGAAGCTCTCGAGCAGACCGGCCGAGGAGAAGTTCTCGGCGAGCACGGTGCCGCCGAGGGCGGTCCATTGCACTTCGGCCGCTTCGACCGCGCGGCGGGCACGGTAGAAGCTGTCGGCGACGACCGCGACGGCGCCGGGCAGGCGGTGCAGCGAGTGGAAGCCCGGCATGGCGCGGAGTGCGGCTTCGTTGGTCACCGCGCCGGCTTCGGCGCCGGGCCGCGGCGCGTGCAGGATCGCTGCCTGCAGCATGCCCTCGACCGCGAGGTCGATGCCGTAGCGCGCCTGGCCGGTCGATTTGGCGCGGGTGTCGAGCCGCTTCTCCGGCCGGCCGATCAGGCGGAAGCGCGCGCGGTCCTTGAGCGGCGCGTCGGCGGGCGGCGTCAGCGCCGCGGCGGCGGCGGCGAATTCGCCATAGCCGGCGCTGCGTCCGCTCGGCGCGTGCAGCAGCCGCCCCGGCTCCGTCGTGACCGTCGCTGCCGGGACCTGCCAGGCGGCGGCCGCCGCTTCGACCAGCATGGCGCGCGCGGTGGCGCCGAGCTTGCGGAAATGCGCGTAGGAGGCGCGGACGGAATAGCTGCCGCCGGTGAAGCGCGCCTGGCCGCCCATCATCACCAGGTAGTCGGCGCCGGGCGGCGCCACCTCCACCGCGAAACGCGCGAGCTCGGCGTCGAGCTCCTCCGCCACGATCTGCGCGACCGCGGTGTGGATGCCCTGGCCGCCCTCCGCGAAGGGGTTTTGCAGCAGGATCGCGCCGTCGGGACGGATCGCGAGATAGGCGGCGACCTTGGTCGCATGCGTCATCACGGGCGCCGCTTCCTGGGCGCGGGCCGGCCGCGCCGGGATGCCGAACGCCAGTAGCAGCCCGCCGCCGGCGAGCGCGCCGAGCGTCGCGCGGCGCGAGAGGTTGAGCGGCGCGTCTTCCTGCTGGAGCAGCTGCGCCAGGCCGTCGATATGGGTGTCCATGACCGTGCCCCCCTCAGCCGGTGCGTTGCGCGTCGGCCAGCGCCGCCGCGATCGCGTTGTAGGTGCCGCAGCGGCAGAGATTGGTCATCGCCGTGGCGACGTCATCCGGCGTCGGGTTGGGCGTCGCCTTGAGCAGTGCGGTCGCCGCCATCACCTGGCCGGACTGGCAGTAGCCGCATTGCGGCACCTCGTTCCGGACCCAGGCCTCGATCACCCGCTTGCCGACCGGATCGGCGCCGATCGCCTCGATGGTGGTGACCTCGGCGGTGCCGAGGCTCTCGACCGGCAACTGGCAGGACCGCGTCGCCTGGCCGTCGACGAGGACCGTGCAGGCGCCGCATTGCGCGACGCCGCAGCCGTACTTCGTGCCGGTCATGCCGAGCGTGTCGCGCAGCACCCAGAGCAGCGGCGTCTCCGGCTCCACCTCGACCCGCCGCGCCGTGCCGTTCACCTTGATCTCGAACATCGCGATCGCTCCCCGCTCCGCCGATGCCGACCAGATGGGGTGGCGGCGTTGAATTGAAAGCTCAGTCGGGTCGGATACCGCCGGCCCGGATCACCTCCCGCCAGCGCGGCAGCTCGGCGGCGATGAGCTCGCTATATCCGACCGAAGCGAGCGCCCCGGGCCGCACGCCGATCGCCGCGAAGCGCTCCCGCACCGCGGCGGCGCCGAGCGCCTCGGCGATCAGCGCCTGCCAGCGCGCGGCGACCGCGGCCGGAATGCCGGCCGGGGCGGAGGCGCCGAACCAATTGGTCGACCGCACCGCCGGCAGGCCGAGCTCGACGAAGCTCGGGGTGTCCGGCAGGGCCGGGTCGCGCTCGGCTTCGCTGACCGCGATCGGCCGCAGCCGCCCGGCGCGGATATGCCCCATCGCGGTCGGCAGGCTTTCCATCACCGCCGGCAGTTGCCCGCCGATCACGTCGGTCATCGCCGCGGCGGATCCACGATAGGGCACATGCGTCAGCTCGATGCCGGCGGCGCCGGCCAGCAGCTGCCCGGTCAGGTGGTTCATGGTGCCGTTGCCGCCGGAGGCGTATTGCAGCCCGCCCGTGGCTTTCGCGCGGTTGAGGAAGTCCGGGAGGCTCCGCGCCGGGAAATCCGTGTTGACGAGCAGCACGGAGGGGAAGGTGCCGACCAGGTGCAGGTGGGTGAAGTCGCGGAGCGGATCGTAGGGCACCTGGGCGTAGAGCACCGGTCCGATCCCGTGCGAGGCGGCGCTCGACATCATCGCGACATGCGCGTCGCCGCGCGCCTTGGCGACGAGGTCGGCACCGACCAGGCCGCCGGCGCCGGGCCGGTTCTCGATGACGATCGGCTGGCCCAGCCGGTTGCCGAACCAGTCGCCGAGTGCCCGGGAGAGGATGTCGGCGGCACCGGCCGGCGGGAAGTTGACGATCCAGCGGATCGGCCGTTCCGGCCAGGCCGGCTGCGCCCGCGATGCGGCGGGAATGGCGAGCGCGGCGGCGCCGAGCAGGCGCCGGCGCAGGATGGGCGGGCTCGGCATCGCGGGACTCCCTTGCGTGGATCTGGCGACCAGGGGTTTGCAATCCGCATGCCGCATGGTCCGATCGCCATTGGCAAGATGGCGGAGGGCGCGATGGCATTCGACCTGATCCTGCGGCGGGCAAGGCTGCCGGGTGCCGCACCCGGCGAGCCGCTCCGCGACATCGGCGTTCGCGGCGGCCGTATCGCCGCGATCGCGCAATCGCTGCCGGGGACGGCGGGGGAGGAGGCGGATGCCGAAGGCCGCCTGGTCTGTGGGGGCTTCGTCGAGACGCATATCCATCTCGACAAATCCTGCATCCTCGCGCGCTGCGCCTGCGAGACGACGCGCATGCCGCACCGGGCGATGGAGCGCGTCTCCGAGGTCAAACACACCTTCACCGTGGACGACGTCACCGCGCGTGCGGCGCAGACGATCGAAGCCTGCATCCTGCACGGCGCGACCCGCATGCGCACCCATGTCGAGGTCGACCCGAAAGTGGCGCTGCGCGGGCTGGAAGGCGTGCGGGCGCTGATCGAGGCCTATGCCTGGGCGATCGACCTCGAGATCTGCGTCATGCCGCAGGAGGGGCTGACCAACAATCCCGGCACCGATGCGCTCATGGTGGCCGCGATGCGGGCGGGCGCCCGGGTGGTGGGCGCCGCGCCCAATTACGACAGCGACCGCGCCGCGCAGATCCGCCGCGTCTTCGACATCGCCCGCGAGTTCGACGCCGATATCGATATGCATCTCGACAGCGGCGCGCGTGCCGAGGATCTCGACACGCTGCTGGTCTGCGAGCTGACCGAGCGATACGGCTATGGCGGCCGGGTCGCGGTCGGTCACGTCACCAAGCTCGCTGCCGCCGCACCCGGGCAGGTCGATGCCGTCGCCAAGCGCATGGCGGGCGCCGGCGTCGCGCTGACCGTGCTGACCGCGACCGACCTCTATCTCGGCGGCCGCCATGTCGAGGCCGACGTGCCGCGGAGCGTCGTCGATGCGAACCGCCTCGCCGGGCACGGCGTGCTGTGTTCGATCGCGTCGAACAACATCCTCAACCCCTTCACGCCCTTCGGCGATGGCCAGTTGCTGCGTCAGGCGAACATGCAAGGCATCGTCACCCAGCGCGGCAGCGATTCCGAGGTCGCCGCAATCTGGCGCATGGTGACCGAGGATGCGGCGCGGCTGCTGCGCCAGGATGATTACGGCGTGGCGGAGGGCAACCCCGCCGACCTCGTCGTCCTCGACGCGGAGGACGAGGTCATGGCGCTCCGCCGCGTCGCGCCGGTGCTGACGGCCTACAAGCGCGGCCGCCGCACGGTGACCCGGGCACGGCCGGTGCTGCACCGGCCGGCATGACGCGATTGGACGGCTGCTTCGCCACTGGTGCTGATGGGCAGCAGCACGACAATTTCGCATTCAATTATACATTGCAACGATCACGATACTGCCAGTCTATGAATATTCATTGTTCAATCAGCGTGGGGACGATTACGGGAGATGAAGCTGATTACTCCCTCCCATGCGGCGGGATGACGGATTTCCCTGATGACGGACGGTCTTGCCCTGTTCGGCCGCCCAGCCCTGAATGGCAGGTGACATGAACGAGATCAGGCAAGATGTGCTAACTGAGGTCAATGACTGCATCCGCCGGATCAAAGCCTATCAGGAGGCATGCGGGCGGCGGATCCATCGTCGGATAAAGAGGTCACGAAAAGGTCGGGAGGGTGTCGAGGCACTCTCACAATTTAAGCTTTTTCTACCAGAGGATTTTCTAGCACTATATCATAATTATAATGGTATAGAATTTGCTCTTATGCCGATTTGGGAGCAAGACGTATTCCTTGAGTTTCGCTGGGCTGAAATTCATGCCATCGTCATAGCCAACAAGATCATGCGCCTTGAGACGCGGGACCCGCTGTTTGCTCGGCTAGGAGTTTTCCACGGCCGTTCCGGCCGCAGCCTGCAACTCGATCCCGGTGCCGCCCAGGACGGCGCCGTGCCGCTGTTGATGACGCTCGGCACGCTGTCGCGCAACCACTACATCGCCTTCGACAGCACCCTCGCGATGCTGCGCTCGGTCTGCGCCGCCCAGGATGCCGGAATCCTGCGCTACCGGACGACCCGCGAAGGCACCAAGGAAGTCGGCGAGATCGAGTACGATCCGCGTGAGCTCTGGGACGTGATCCGCCCCTTCAACCCGCGCGCCGACTACTGGGAACATCTCATCGCCGGCACCGTTGACTTCAACGAAATCGAATTCGAGCTGCCGAAGGATGGCCGCATCCAGATGGATCCGGAGGTCCGCCGCCTGGTCTTCGGCACCCCGGAGGATTACGCGCCGCGGCCGAAGAAGCCGAAGAAGGCCGGCGCCCGCGCAGCATCGGCACCCTCGCCGTCGGCCAGCCGGACGACCATTCTCTTCGACGGCGAGGTCTTCGCGGATTCCTACCAGTTCTACCTCGCCGATCCGGACGCCATGGCGGATCCGCCGATGCAGGACTTCGATGCTGCGCTCAGCGACCGCATGCTGTGCTGCGACGGCATGCTCCTGGTCACGACGGCGCGCGAGATGACGGTGCCGCTCCGGGTCGAGCTGCATGACGGGGAACCCGCCGTCGATCTCGACGCCGCGGATCACGTCGCACGCGGCGGGCTGCGCACGGAGGGCGAGATCGTCATCGCCGGCGGCACGGAGGCGCCGGATGCGGCAGCCCGCGCCCGCGTGCCGGCCGGCGATCTCCGCGCCATGGTGGTGTTCACCGGCCTCGGCAGCGTCAGCGAGGACGGCGTCGACGGCGAGGACCGCTACGTCGTCCACCTCTGGCCCGGTGCCGGCACCGAGGTCAGCGTCCTGAAACGGTGGTCCGCCGAGCCCTGATCCTCAAGGCACCCGTCGCGCCGTCGCCGCCGGGCGCAGCGCCGCGGCGATCGTCTCGGCGAGCGCGCCGGCGACGCAGTCATAGCCGAGGTCGGTGTGGTGCAGCCCGTCCGGCCCGATCACCGCCTGGTTGGCCAGCCCCGCCTGCTCCCAGCCGCGCATCAGCGCGGCGCGGGAGAAGAGTGCGAGGCGCCGTTCGGCCGCGAGCGAGGCCAGCACCGCCTCGAAGCGGCGATGGCCCGGCACCGCCAGGATGCGCGGCGCTTCCTGGCTGTCCATCAGCAGCACCTCGGCCCCCGCCTGGCGGAGCTGCTCGAGCCCGGCTTCCATCCCGGCGCGGAAGGCCTCCGGCGTCATGCCGCGCAGCGCCGCATTGGCGCCGGCCTGCCAGATGACGAGCGTCGGCCGGGCATCGATCACGTCGCGCTTCAGCCGCGCCAGCATCTCCGCCACATCCTCCCCGCCGCGGCCGCGGTTCAGCACCGCGATCCGGGAGGCCGGCAGCGCGGCGCGGAGCCGCGCCTGCAGTCGCGCCGGATAGGTCGCCGCCGGGCTGCTGGCGGCAAAGCCCTCGGTCGAGGAGGAGCCGAAGGCGAGGATGGTCACCGGCCGGCCTTCCGCCATCGCGGCGCGGGTCGCCGGCAGCGCCACCGCCGGCTGCGGCAGCGCGGGGCAGGTGGTCTGGGCAGCGAGGCCAATGGGGAGGAGGAGCGCGGCGAGCAGCGCCACGCCGCGGAGGGGACGCAGCATGACGTGATCATGCCGGGCCGGCGCCCGGCCGCCAAGCGTCCGTTAGGCTTGTGGTATCCTGATCCGAGACCAGGAAGGATGCGCCATGGACGGGTCGACCCGCGCCCCGCCGCCTGGCGGCGAGCGCCGCCCGCGCGACCTGCGCGCTGATTTCTTCCGGGGCATGGCGCTCTGGTTCATCTTCATTGATCATGTGCCGGGGAACTGGCTCGGCAACCTGACGCTGCGCAACCTGGCGCTCGCCGATGCGACGGAGGCTTTCGTGCTGCTCGCCGGCTATGCCGCCGGGATCGCCTATGGCGCGGTGCTCGACCGCGAGGGCTGGCTGTTCGCCGCCGCCCAGGCGGTCCGCCGCGTCGGCTCCCTCTATGTCGCGCATATCGTGCTGTTCGTGATGTTCACCGCCCAGGTCGGCCTGTCGGCCGCCACACTGGACGCCGCGATCTACATCGACGAGCTGCATCTGGACGCCTTCGGGCAGGAACCCTACCGGGCACTGCTGGAAGCGCTGCTGCTCCGCTTCCAGCCGGCCTTCCTCAACATCCTGCCGCTCTACATCGTGCTGCTGCTGCTGTTCGCGCTGCTGCTGCCGCTGCTCCGGCGGCCGTGGCTGCTGCTGGCCTCGGCCGGCGCCCTCTATGCCGTGACCCGGGCGCTCGGCCTCGGCCTGCCGACCTGGACCGGTGGCGGCTGGTTCTTCAACCCGCTCGCCTGGCAATTGCTGTTCTTCATCGGCTGCTGCCTCGGCTACCAGGCGCCGGGCAGCCGGCGGCCGCTGCTGGCCCTGCCCTGGCATTGGCTGGCGGGTGCTGCCGCCATCGCCTGGCTGCTGGTCACCTTCGCGCTGCTGTTCCTCGGCTGGCATCGCCCCGATCTCGCCTGGCTGGCGCCGCGCTGGTTCACGGCCCTGCTGACCGAGGTCGACAAGACCTCGCTGCACCCCTTCCGGCTGCTCTCGATCCTGGCGATCGCCTATCTCGTCGCGCATGCGGTGCCGATCGGCGCCGGCTGGCTGCGCAGCCGCGCCGCCTGGCCGCTGGTGCTGATGGGCAAGCAGGGGCTGCCGGTCTTCTGCAGCGGCATCCTCTTCGCCTTCCTGGGCCGCCTCGCGATCGAGCAATCGGACCGCTGGACCATGCAGGCGGCGGTCAACCTCGCGGGGCTCGTGAGCCTGGTCGCGGTCGGCGCGCTCGCCGCCTGGTACAAGGACCGGGAACGGCAGCCGCGCGCGGCGGCGCCGTCCGCGCCGGTGGTGCCCGGGGGTGCGGCGTGATGCGGATCCTCGGCAGCGTCTTCCTCGCCCTCCTGCTCGCGGCCGCGCTGCCCGCCGCCGCCGGCCCCTGCGACGCACCGCCGGAGCTGCTCGATTCCGACGCGCCGCTGCAGGTGACGGCGGAGGCGGTCCGCGCCGGGCGGCTCCGCATCCTGGTGGTCGGCTCCGCCTCCGTCCTCGGCCCGGGATCGAGCGGGCCGGCGGCGGCCTGGCCGGCAAGGCTCGAGGCGCGGCTCGCCGCACTCCGCCCCGGCCTGGTGGTAGAGGTCGCGGTGCGCGGCGGCCGCGGGCTGACGGCCGCCGACATGCTGACCTTGCTGGATGCCGCGGCGAACCCGCCGCCGCACCTCGTCGTCTGGCAGGCCGGCACGGTCGAGGCGGCGCGCGGCGTCGACACCGAATGGTTGGCCTCCCGCCTCGATGCCGGCCTCACCAAGCTCCGGGAGCGGGGGATCGACGCCGTGCTGGTCGACCCGCAATTCTCCCGCTTCATGCGCGCCAATGCCGATATCGAGCCCTATCGCGGCGTGCTGCGCATCGCCGCCGGCACCCATGGCGTCCCGCTCTTCAACCGCTACGAGCTGATGCGCCACTGGGCCGACAATGAGAGCATCGACCTGGAGCGCACGCCGCGCGAAGGCCGGATGGCGGCGGTCGACCTGCTCGGCGCCTGCCTCGGCCAGACGCTCGCGACCTTTATCCTGGATGCGGTCGCCGATGCACTGGTGCTCAGGCCTTAGTGTCCGAAGGACACCGCATGCACCGCATCCCCGTCGAGACCTGCCGCGCCCAGATCCTTGCCGTGCTCGGCGCCTGGGGCATGGACCCGGGGCTGGTCGCGACGACGGCGGAGGTGATGGTCGAAACCGACCTCGCCGGCGTCGACAGCCACGGCATCTCGATGCTGATGGACTACGACCAGTCGCGCCGGAAGGGGAAGCTCAACCTCGCCGCACGGCCGCGCGTGGTGCGGGAGAACCCGGTGACGGCGCTGGTCGATGCCGATGCCGGCCTCGGCCATCCGGCCGCGGTGCTCGGCATGGAACTCGCGATCCGCAAGGCGAAGGCGGCAGGCGTCGGCGTGGTGGCGGTGCGCAACTCGCACCATTTCGGCGCTGCCGGGCATTACGCGGCAATGGCGCCGCCGGCCGGGCTGATCGGCTTCGTCACCAGCGCGACGCGCACCATCGCCGTGGTGCCGACGCGCGCCGCGGTGCCGGTGCTCGGCACCAACCCGATCGCCTTCGCCGCCCCCGCCGGCCGCAACCGCGCCTTCCGCCTCGACATGGCGACCAGCACGACGGCCGCCAACAAGGTCAAGGTCCACGACCTCCAGGGCAAGGCGCTGCCGCCCGGCTGGGTGCTGGACGGGGCCGGCGCACCGGTGACCGATGCCGCCGCCGCCTGGGACACCATCCGCAACCGCGACGAAGGCGGGCTGACGCCGCTCGGCGGCACCGCCGCGATGGCGAGCCATAAGGGCTACGGCCTCGGCGTCATGGCGCATATCCTGGGCGGCGTGCTGTCCGGCGCGTCCTTCTCGCCGCTTCGGGTGCGGCGCCAGCGCCCGGAGGACCCGGACGATCTCGGCCATTTCCTGATGGCGATCGACCCCGCCGCCTTCCGCGAGGAGGGCGCGTTCGAAGCCGACCTGGGCGCGGCGATCGACGTGCTGCACGCGACCCCGCCCGTCGATCCGGCGCTGCCGGTGCTGGTGCCCGGCGACCCGGAGGCGCTCTGCCGCGCCGAGCGCCTCCGCGACGGCATCCCGGTGCCGCCGGCGCTCGCGGCCCGCATCCGGGAGGTCTGCGCCGGCTGCGGCGCGCCTTTCCTGCTGCTGCCTGCGGATTGAGAAGAGAGACGCAGATGACCATCCCGCGCCGCGGCCTTGCCGCCCTCGCTGGCCTGCTTCCCGTGGCCGCGCGGGCGCAGGCGCCGGATTTCCCGCGCCAGCCGGTCCGCCTGGTGGTGCCCTTCGCGCCCGGCGGCACCGTCGACATCATGGCCCGCATCCTGGCCCCCGGCCTGCAGGAGGAGCTCGGCGGCCGCAGCGTCCTCGTCGAGAACCGCGGCGGCGCCGCCGGCATCCTCGGGGCGGAAGCGGTCGTCTCCGCCCCCGCCGACGGCCATACCCTGGCCTTCTTCAGCCTGACCAACGCGGTGCTGAATGCCGGGCTGATCCGCAACCCGCGGCTGGATCCGCGCACCGCCTTCGTGCCGGTCTCCCTCGTCGCGACGCTGCCGATGGTCCTGACGGTCGGCAACCATGTGCCCGCCCGCACCCTGCCGGAGCTGATTGCCCTGATGCGGGCGCGGCCCGGGCGCCTCAGCTACGGCTCGGCCGGCGCCGGCGGCATCAACCATCTCGGCGCCTACCTCCTGAACCTGCGCACCGGCACCGAGGCGCTGCACGTGCCCTATCGCGGCGCCGGCCCGGCCTATGCCGACATGATCGCCGGCAACCTCGATGTCTTGGTCGAGGGCATCGCCTCCCAGGCGCCCTTCATCCGGAGCGGCCAGGTGCGCGGCATCGCGACCCTCGGCGCCGGTCGCAGCCCGCTGTTGCCGGAGCTGCCGACCGCGATCGAGCAGGGGCTGGAGGCGTTCGAGATCATGAACTTCCTGGCCGTCTTCGCCCCCGCCGGCACGCCGCCGCCGGTGCTCCGCCGGCTGGAGGGCGCGATCCGCGCCGCCGTCGGCAAGGACGCGGCCGCGCAGCGCTTCCGGGAGAGCGGCGCCGAGCCGGCCGGCACCACCACCGAGGAGTTCCGCGCCTATTGGCAGGCGCAGCTGGCGCTCTGGCTGCCGGTGGTGGAGGCTTCCGGCGTCCGCATCGAGTAGAGCTTTGTTTTCCTGAGCATCTTCACGCCTTCGGGCGATTCCGCCCTGCGGCGATCTGCTCAGGGGGGCCGTCTCGGCTATACCAGCGCGATGCCCGCCCGCCCCGATCCCGCCCGCCCCGACCCGGATGCGCTGCTCGCCCGCGCCAACCGGGAAGGTCGTGGGCGGCTCAAGGTCTTCCTCGGTGCCGCCCCGGGCGTCGGCAAGACCTTCGAGATGCTGGCCGAGGCCGAACGCCGCCAGGCCGGCGGCGCCGACGTCCTGGTCGGCATCGTCGAGACCCATGGCAGGGCCGAGACGGAGGCGCGGATCGGCGCCCTGCCGGTGCTGCCCCGCGCCCGCCTCGAGCATCGCGGCCAGATGCTGGAGGAGTTCGACCTCGACGCCGCGCTGGCCCGCCGGCCGGGCATCCTGCTGCTCGACGAGCTCGCGCACAGCAATGCCCCGGGCAGCCGCCACCCGAAGCGCTGGCAGGATCTGGAGGAGCTGCGCGCCGCCGGCATCGAGGTCTGGACCACGGTCAACGTCCAGCACCTGGAAAGTGCGGCCGAGGCGGTCGCCCGCATCACCGGGGTGCGCGTCGCGGAGACGGTGCCCGACCAGGTGCTGGACGGCGCCGATGCGGTCGAGCTGATCGACATCCCGCCGGCGGAACTGCTGGAGCGGATGCGCCAGGGCAGGGTCTACCGGCCCGACCAGGCGGAGCGCGCGCTGCGCGGCTTCTTCCGCGAAGGCAACCTGGCCGCGCTGCGCGAGCTCGCACTCCGCCGCACCGCCGAGCGCGTCGATGCCGACGTCACCGGCTACATGCGGGAGAATGCGATCGAAGGCCCCTGGCCGAGCGGGGAGCGGGTGATGGCGCTGATCGGCGCCGATGCGGCGGCGGAGGGCGTAGTGCGCGCGGCGCGGCGGATCGCCGATGCGCTGAAGGCGCCGCTGGTGGCACTCCATGTGGAGCGGCCGGATTCCGCCGCCGATGCCGGCGCCGCGCTGCGCCTGGCGGAGCGGCTCGGTGCGACGATCGCGGTCGTGGTCGCGACCGACCTGCCGAGTGCGATCCTGGAGACGGCGCGGGCGCGGAATGTGACCCACCTCGTCGTCGGCCGTGGCCAGCCGAACGCCTGGCGGCGCCTCACCGGCCGCACCCTCTCGGCGGCGCTGCTGCGGGAAGGGGCGGATTTCGCGCTGCACCTGGTGCCCGATCCGACCACCGGCCCGCGGCCGCCGGAGCCCGTGGCCCGGCCGCTGCCGGCCTGGTTCGCCTGGATGGCGCCGCCGGTGCTGGTCGCCGCCACGACGCTGGTCGGGCTCTCGCTCGACGGGCGGGTGCCGGATGCCGGGATCGGCATGATCTACCTGGTGCCGATCGTCGCCGCCGCCGTCGCCTTCGGGCCGCTGCATGGCCTGGCGACGGCGGTGCTCGCTTTCCTCGCCTGGAACTTCCTGTTCCTGCCGCCGCGCTACACCTTCACGATCGGCGCCCCGCAGGACGTGGTCGGCGTCGCGGTCTTCGTCCTCGTCGCCCTGCTGCTCAGCGGCACCACCGGCAGCCTCGGCCGCTCGGTCCGTGCCGCGCGCGCCCGGCTTTCGGGGCTGCGCCGGCTGGTCGAGTTCGGCCGTCGCCTCGGCGCCACCGCCGGCACCAACGACCTGGTCGATGCGATCGCGCAGGAAGCGGCGCGCGTCGCCGGCTGCCCGGTCTGCGTGCTGATGCCGCTGCCGCCGGCGCCGGGCGAGACGGCGCCGGAGCCGGTGCTGCGCGCCTCCGTCCCGCTCGACGCCGAGCCGGATGGGGGGGCGATGGCCGCCGCCCGCTGGGCGATGGCGCAGGGGCGGCCGACCGGCCAGGGCACCGACACCTTGCCCGCCGCGTCCTGGCAGTTCCGCCCGCTCCGCGCCGTGCAGGGTGCCGGGGCGCCGGTGCTTGGCCTGCTCGGCCTGCGCCCCGCGGCGCCGCTGCCATCGGAGGTGGATGCGACCCTCGGGGCGCTGATCGACGTGGCCTCGGTCGCGCTCGAACGCGCCCAGCTCATGGAGGAACGCGCCCGCGGCACGGCGCGCGCGGAGACGGAGGAGCTGCGCACCGCGCTGCTGACTTCGCTCGGCCACGACCTCCGCACGCCGCTCACCTCGATCCGCGGCGCGCTCGAGACGCTGCGGACGCCCAATCTGCCGCCCGCCACCCGCGACGACCTGCTGGACGCGGCGGGGGAGGAGGCGGCGCGGCTCGGGCTCTATCTGAACAACATCCTCGACATCGTGCGGCTGGAAGGCGGCCAGGTGGAGCCGAAGCGGGAGCCGACCGACATCGCTGAGGCGGTCGAAGCCGCGGCCGCGCGGATCGCCGGCCGGGTGATCCGCCGGGACCTTCCGGCCGGGCTGCCACAGCCGAAGCTCGACCCCGTGCTGCTGGACCAGATCCTCGGCAACCTGCTCGACAATGCGGTGAAGTTCTCCGGCCCCGACGGCCGGGTCGCAATCACCGCCCGGCGCGACGGGCCGGAGGTCGCGATCGCGGTCGAGGATGACGGGCCCGGCATCCCGACCGCCGACCTGCACCGCGTCTTCGACCCCTTCTTCCGCGCGACCCGGACCGACCGCGTCGCCGCCGGCACCGGCCTCGGCCTCGCGATCTCCCGCGGCCTGGCGCATGCGATGGGCGGGCGCATCGCCGCCGACAGCCCGATCGAAGCCGGTCGCGGCGCCCGCGTGACGGTGCGGTTCCCGGCATGACCCCGCGCATCCTGGTCGTCGACGACGAGCCGCAGATCCACCGCTTCCTGGCCCCAGCCCTCGAAGCCGCCGGCTACGCCCCGCTTCGTGCCGAGACCGCCGCCGACGGGCTGCGCCAGGCGGCGACCGCGGCGCCGGCGCTGGTGCTGCTCGATCTCGGCCTGCCGGACCTGGACGGGCAGCAGGCGATCCCGCGCCTCCGCGCCTTCACCGCCGTGCCGATCATCATCCTCTCGGCCCGCGACCGGGAGACGGAGAAGGTGGCCGCCCTCGATGCCGGCGCCGACGACTACGTCGAAAAGCCCTTCGCCCTGGCGGAGCTGCTGGCGCGGGTCCGGGTGGCGCTCCGCCGCGCCCAGGGTGCGGCGGCGCCGGCGCCGGCGGTGCTGCGCGCCGGCCCGCTCGAGATCGACCTGCCGCGCCGCATCGCGCGGATCGATGGCGGGGAGCCGCTGCGGCTGACGCCCCGGGAATGGGATCTGCTGGTGGCGCTGGCCCGCGCCGGCGAAGGCCGCGTCGTCACCCAGCGGCAATTGCTGACCGCGATCTGGGGGCCGGCGCATGCGGGCGACGCGCAGTACCTGCGCGTGCATATCGGCCACCTGCGCCAGAAGCTCGGTGCCGCCGCCGGGCTGATCCGCACCGAGCCCGGCGTCGGCTACCGCTTCGGCGCGGAGTAGCGCTCGAGCATCGCCTGATGCTCGCCGAGCCGCGGCGCGCGGCCGGAGAGCGGCGGCCGCTGCCCGTCGAAGGAGAGCGGCAGGGCGACGATGGTCACCTTGTCCTCCGGCGTCGCCGCGACGATGCCGAGTGCGGCGGTCTGCGGATCGGCGAGTGCTGCCGCCACGTCCTGCACCGGCCCGCTGGGGATGCGCGCCGCCTTCAGCGCCTCGGCCAGCATCGCGACCGGCCAGCCTTCGATTGCGGCACCAAGCGCCGGGATCAGCGCGTCGCGGTTGGCGACCCGGTCGCCATTGGTCGCGAAGCGCGGATCGGCCGCGAGCGCCTGCAGGCCCAGCACGCCACAGAGCTTTCCGAACAGCAGGTCGTTGCCGGCGGCGATGAGCAGGCCGCCATCGGCACATTCAAAAACCTGGTAGGGGACGATGTTGGCGACGCCGGAGCCGTAGCGCCGCGGCAGCGTGCCGCTGGCCAGGTGATCGGCGATCGGCACGCCCATCCAGTTCAGCGCCGTCTCATAAAGCGACACGTCGACGATGCCGCCGCGCCCGGTCGCGGCCTGGCGCAGCAGCGCGGCCAGGATGCCGAGCGCGCCCCAGATACCGGTGCCGACATCGTTGACCGCGACCGGCAGCCGCGCCGGCGGCGCGCCCGGATGCCCGTTCATCGACATCAGGCCGGAGGCCGCCTGGATCAGCGGGTCGTAGCCCGGCGCGTCGCGCTTCGGCCCGTCACGACCGAAGGCGCCGATGTTGCAGACGACGAGCGCGGGCTTGGCTTCGAGCAGCGCTTCCGCGCCGAGCCCCGCCGCCTCCAGCGTGCCGGGCTTCAGGTTCTGCACCAGGATGTCGGCGCGTTCGAGGATGATGCGGCGGAGCGCCGCCGCGGTCTCCGGATCGCGGAGCTCCGCGGTGACCGAGAGCTTGCCGCGGTTGACCGCATGGAACAGCGCCGCGGCGCCATGGGCGAAGGGCGGCCCCCAGTCGCGTGCATGATCGCCCTTGCCGGCGCTTTCGACCTTCAGCACCGTCGCGCCGAGATCGGCCAGCACGGCGCCGCAGAAGGGGCCGGCGAGGCTATGGCCGATCTCGACGGCGAAGCGGCCGGCAAGCGGCAATGGGTCCGGCAAGGCCTGGTTCCTCTCGCTGGTCATTCGGGTTGCAGGCCGGCGATGGCGATCGCCCGCCGCGCCTTCGCCATCTCGCCTTGCAGATAGGCGACGATGCCCGGCGTGGTCAGGTCGTCGCCGACTGGCGGTGCGGCGCCGAAGGAAGCGAGGCGGGCCAGGATCTTGGGATCGGCCGCGGCTTCGGCGATCGCGGCCTGCAAGCTCCGGACGACCGCCTCCGGCGTGCCGGCGGGCGCGAAGAGGCCGACGAAGGATTCCGCCAGGAAGCCCGGCAGGCCGAACTCGATGAAGGTCGGGATCTCCGGCACCAGCGGCGAGCGCTGCGCGGCGGTGACGCCGAGGATGCGCCCGCGCCCTTCGCGATGGATGTCGAGCACGCTCGGCAGCTCGACCAGCACGCCGTCGACATTGCCGGCAACGAGGTCGGGCAAGGTCGACCCGCCGCCGCGATAGGGCACGTGTACCAGGTTGGCACCGGTCGCCGCCTTGAACAGCTCGAGCGGCAGGTGGTTGGCGCCGCCGATGCCGGAGGTGCCGATCGTCACCCCCTGCGGCCGGCTGCGCGACAACGCCACCAGCTCACCGAGCGTCGTCGCCGGCAATCCGCTGCGGATGATGATCACCATCGGCACGCGGCCGAGCAGCGCCACGGGCGTGAAGTCGGCCATCGGGTCGTAGCGCGGCTGCGCGGACAGCAGCGGCCCGTTGACGATGGAGCCCGGGCTGCCGATCAGCAGCGTGTAGCCGTCGGGGCGCGATCGCGCGACGGCTTCGCTGCCGATCGCCCCGGTCGCGCCGCTGCGGTTCTCGACGACGATCGGCTGGCCGAGCCGGCCGGTGATGCGCGCGGCGAACAGGCGCGCGGTCACGTCGGAATTGCCGCCGGCCGCGAAGGGCACCACGAAGCGGAGCGGCCGCGACGGCCAGCGCGGCTCCGCCTGCGCGGTCAGCAGCGGCAGGGCGGCGCCGAGCGCCAGCAGGCGGCGCCGGCCGGTCCTGGATCGCAGCATCGCATCCTCCCCTCGCGGACGGGCGCCGCGTTCAGCTCCAATAGGGCGGAAAGCCGGAATTCTTCTGCTCGGCTTCCAGCAGGCGCAGCAGCGCGTGCCATTCCAGCACGCCGTAGGGGCGCCGCGCGCCCGGCTGATAGAGACGCGCCGTCTTCGCGAGCGTCGCGTCCGACGGCACCGTGAGCTCGGTACGCGCTGCCATCGCATCCACCTGGGCGCGGCAGGCGAGCTCCAGCTGGTACATGGTGTTGAAGGCCTGCGGCAGCGTCGCGCCGCAGGTCAGCAGGCCGTGGTTCGTCATCACCAGCGCGTCGTGCGCGCCGAGGTCGGCGACGATCCGCTCCCGCTCCGAGAGGTCGATCGCGGGGCCTTCATAGGCGTGGTAGCCGATATGCCCGACGAAGCGCATCGAGGTCTGGGTCAGCGGCAGCACGCCGCAGGTCATCGACGCGACCGCCATGCCGGCCCGCGTGTGGGTGTGGATCACCGCCGCCACGTCGGGGCGCGCCTTGTGGATCGCGCCGTGGATCACATAGCCCGATTTGTTGATCCCGTAATCGGTGTCCGGCTTCCAGAGGATGTTCCCCTCGACGTCGATCTTCGCGAGGCTGGTCGCGGTGATCTCCCGGTAGAGCAGCCCATACAGGTTGATCAGCAGGTGATCGGTGCCGGGGATACGCAGCGTGACGTGGTTGTAGATCATGTCCGCCATGCCATGCGCATCGATCAGCCGGTAGCAGGCGGCGAGGTCGAGGCGCGCCTGCCATTCCTCGGCGCTGACCGAAGTCTCGATGCTCGGCCATTGGGTGCGGTAGCGGCTCGGCATGCTGCCCATGGGCGTCACTCCGTCTTGGTGTTTCCCTGGCCCAGCATCATCCGTGCCGCCGCCGGCGTCCATGGGGCGGCGGCCTTTACGCCGTCTTTATGCCCCGCCGCGCGATGGCGAATGGCGGCTTTGCGCGTCCTGAGCGCAAAGGACGTCCGGAAGGATACCCCCATGCTCGACGTCCTGATGCTCGTCCTCGGCCTCGGCCTGTTCGGCCTGATGGCCACCTATGCCGCTGGCTGCGGCAAGATCTGAGGCTACCCTCATGCTCGAACTGATCCTGGCCGGGGCGACCGCCGCCGGCCTGCTCGTCTATCTGCTGTGGGCGCTGCTGCGCCCCGAGGATCTCTGACACCATGACCCTGATCGGATGGGCGCAGATCGCGCTCGTGCTCGGGCTCGCGGTCGCGATCGCGATCCCGCTCGGGCGCTACATGGCGGCCGTCGCGAATGGCCGCGTCGCCTTCCTCCGCCCCGTCGAGCGCCTGTTGTATGCCGCCGGCGGTATCGACCCCGATCGCGGCATGAGCTGGAAGGGCTATGCGCTGGCGATGCTCGCCGCCAATGCCGCCGGCTTTGCGCTGCTGTACGCGCTGCTTCGCCTGCAGGGCGTGCTGCCGTTGAACCCGCAGGGCTTCGACGGCATGTCGCCCTGGCTGGCGTTCAACACCGCGGTGTCCTTCACGACCAACACCAATTGGCAGGCCTATAGCGGTGAATCCGCCGCGAGCTACCTCAGCCAGATGGCCGGCTTCACGGTGCAGAACTTCCTCTCGGCCGCGACCGGCATCGGCCTCGCCTTCGCGGTCACGCGCGCCTTCGTCTCGGGCGGCGTCAAGCAGCTCGGCAATTTCTGGGCCGACCTGGTGCGCATCTCGCTCTATGTGCTGCTGCCGCTCGCGATCGTGCTCGGCTTCGTCTTCGTGGCCCTCGGCATGCCGCAGACGCTGGCCCCCTACGTGCAGGCGACCACCCTCGAAGGCGGCAGCCAGCTTATCCCGCTCGGCCCGGCCGCCTTCCAGATCGCGATCAAGCATCTCGGCACCAATGGCGGCGGCTTCTTCGGCGTCAATGCGCTGCACCCCTTCGAAGGGCCGGGCGCGATCGCGACGGCGCTGCAGATCATCGCCCAGCAGATCATTCCCTTCGGGCTCGCGCTCACCTTCGGGCGCATGGTCGGCGACCTCCGCCAGGGTGTCGCGCTGCTGTCGGTCATGGTGCTCTATGTGCTGGTCGGCACCCTGATCGTCTATGCCTCGGAAGCCGGCGGCAACCCGCTGCACATCGCGGCCGGCGTCGATGCGCTGCAAGGCAACATGGAAGGCAAGGACCTTCGCTTCGGGCAGGCGCTGGTCGCGCTGTTCACGGCGACGACCACCGGCGCGTCCTGTGGCGCGGTGAATGCCATGTTCGACAGCTTCATGCCGCTCGGCGGCTTCGTGCCGCTGTTCCTGATCCAGCTCGGCGAAGTGCTGCCGGGCGGTGTCGGCTCCGGCCTCTACGGCATCCTCGTCTTCGCGCTGCTGTCGGTGTTCGTGGCCGGGCTGATGGTCGGCCGCACGCCGGAATACCTCGGCAAGAAGGTGCAGGCGCGGGAGATGAAGCTCGCGATGCTCGCCGTCCTGGTGCTGCCGACGGCGATCCTCGGCTTCGCCGCGGTCTCCATGGTGCTGCCCTTCGCGGTCTCCTCGATGGCCAATGCCGGGCCGCATGGCCTCTCCGAGGTGCTCTATGGCTACAGCTCGGCGGCCGGCAACAACGGCTCCGCCTTCGGCGGCCTCACCGCCGACACGCCCTGGCTCAACACCACGCTCGGCATCGCGATGATGTTCGGCCGCTTCGCCTATGTCGTCCCGGTGCTGGCGATCGCGGGCTCGCTCGCCGCCAAGCCGCGGGCGCCGGAAAGTGCCGGCACCTTCCCGACCCATGGCCCGCTGTTCATCGGCCTTCTGGTCGGGGTGATCCTGATCCTGGGCGGGCTGCAATACATGCCGTCGCTGGCGCTCGGCCCGCTCGCCGAGCACTTCACCCTGGCTGCCGGCCGGACCTTCTGAGGCGCATTCCCCATGAACGTCATGTCCCCGACCGACCGCCGCGTCGGCGCCAGCTTCGGCAACCCGGCGCTGCTCCGCCGCGCCGCGCTCGACGCCGTCCGCAAGCTCGACCCGACGACGCTGATCCGCAACCCGGTGATCTTCGTCACCGAGGTGGTGGCACTCCTCGTCACCCTGCTCGCCGGCCGCGCCGCCATGCAGGGCCTGCCCTGGAGCTTCCAGGGCGCGATCGCGCTCTGGCTCTGGCTGACCGTGCTGTTCGCGACCTTCGCCGAAGCCGTCGCCGAAGGCCGCGGCCGCGCCCAGGCCGACAGCCTCCGCCGGGCGCGCAGCGAGACGCGCGCCAAGCTGCTGCTCCGCCCCGACGACCGCAGCCTGTTCCAGGTCCGCGACGCGACCGAGCTGCGCGAAGGCGAGTTCGTGCTGGTCGAGGCCGGCGACCTGATCCCGTCGGATGGCGAGGTCGTCGAAGGCATCGCGAGCGTGAACGAAGCCGCGATCACCGGCGAGAGCGCGCCGGTGATCCGGGAATCGGGCGGCGACCGCAGCGCCGTCACCGGCGGCACCCTCGTCGTCTCCGACTGGCTGGTGGTGCGCATCACCGCGGCATCCGGCCGCACCTTCCTCGACCGCATGATCGCGCTGGTGGAAGGCGCCTCGCGGCAGAAGACGCCCAATGAGATCGCGCTCGACATCCTGCTGGCGGGCATGACGATCATCTTCCTGATCGCGGTCGCGACACTGGTGGGTTTCGCGTCCTGGAACGGCACCCCGCCTTCGGTGCCGGTGCTGGCGGCGCTGCTGGTCACCCTGATCCCGACCACGATCGGCGGCCTGCTCTCGGCGATCGGCATTGCCGGCATGGACCGCCTGGTGCGCTTCAACGTGCTGGCGACCAGCGGCCGCGCGGTGGAGGCGGCGGGCGACGTCGACGTGCTGCTGCTCGACAAGACCGGCACCATCACCTTCGGCAACCGCCAGGCGGCGGGCTTCATCCCGGCCCCCGGCATCGAGGAGCGCGCGGTCGCCGAGGCCGCCATGCTCGCGAGCCTCGCCGACGAAACCCCCGAGGGCCGCTCCATCCTCGCCTTCGCGCGGGAGCGACATGGCCTTGCGGCGCCTTCGCTGCCGGCCGGCGCGCGCACCGTGCCCTTCACCGCGCAGACCCGGATCTCCGGCCTCGACCTGCCGGGGCAGGGTGCCTTCCGGAAGGGCGCGACGGATGCGCTGGCGAAGTCGCTCGACGTCGCGGTGCCGCCGGCGCTCGCCGCCGCCATCGAGCGTATCGCGCGCCAGGGCGCGACGCCGCTCGCGGTCGCCAAGGACGGCGTGCTGCTCGGTGCGATCGAGCTCAAGGACATCGTGAAGCCCGGCATCCGGGAACGCTTCCAGGCGCTCCGCGGCATGGGCATCCGCACCGTGATGGTGACCGGCGACAACAAGCTGACGGCCGCCGCGATCGCGACCGAAGCCGGCGTCGACGACTTCATCGCGGAAGCGACGCCGGAGGACAAGCTCGGCTACATCCGCACGGCGCAAGCCGAAGGCCGCCTGGTCGCGATGGCCGGCGACGGCACCAACGACGCGCCGGCGCTCGCCCAGGCCGATGTCGGGCTCGCGATGCAGACCGGCACCCAGGCGGCGCGCGAGGCCGGCAACATGGTCGATCTTGACAGCGACCCGACCAAGCTGATCGAGGTGGTCGAGATCGGCAAGCAACTGCTGATCACCCGCGGCGCGCTGACCACCTTCTCGATCGCCAACGACGTCGCCAAGTACTTCGCGATCCTGCCGGCGATCTTCGTCGCCAGCTATCCGGAGCTGGGGGCGCTCAACGTCATGGGGCTGAAAAGCCCGGAGAGCGCCATCCTGTCGGCGGTGATCTTCAACGCGCTGATCATCGTGGCGCTGGTGCCGCTCTCGCTCCGCGGCGTCCGCTATGCCGCGATCGGCGCCGCGGCGCTGCTCCGCCGCAACCTGCTGATCTACGGCCTCGGCGGCATCGTCGCGCCGTTCATCGGCATCAAGCTGATCGACATGCTGCTCACCCTGCTGGGGATCGCCTGACCATGAACGCCCTGTTCCGCCCTGCGCTGACGCTCGTGCTGCTGCTGACGCTGCTGCTCGGCATCGCCGCCCCCTTCGCCATGACCGGCATCGCCGGCGCGGCGCTGCCGCGTCAGGCCGGCGGCAGCCTGATCGAACGCAACGGCCAGGTGATCGGCTCCGCCCTGATCGGTCAGAATTTTGCCGAACCCCGCTACTTCCACCCGCGACCTTCGGCCACGACCGAACCCGACCCGGAGAACGAGGGCAGCACCCGCGCCGCGCCCTACAACGCCGCCGCCTCCGCCGCCTCCCAGCAGGGGCCGACGAGCGCGGCGCTGCTGGAAGCGGTGCGCGGGCGGGTCGCCGAGGCGGGCCCCGCGCCGGTGCCGGCCGATGCCGCCACCGCCTCCGGCTCCGGCCTCGACCCGCACATCTCGCCGGAGAACGCGGCCCGCCAGGTCGCCCGTGTCGCCACCGCCCGCGGCATTCCGGAAGACCGGGTGCGGGCGCTGGTCGCGCAGCAGACCGAAGGCCGCGAGCTCGGCCTGCTCGGCGAGCCGCGCGTCAACGTGCTGCGCCTGAACCTGGCGCTCGACGCGCTGCGCTGAGGCCCGCGGCCTGCTCCGCGGCGCGCGGCGTCGCGGAAGCGGGCTCGGCCGGGCCTACGCAGCTTTGCCGAACCAGCGTGACGCGGCCCGCGCGGCGTCCTCGGGGTTCGGCGCGGCATCGTCTGCCCAGGCGACGACGCCATCGGGGCGTACCAGAACGGCGCTCACCTCCCGCCGGTCCCTGGCGTCCGCGGCGACGTAGGCGATCCGCCCCCGCCAACCGCCGGCAAGCGCCTGAAGCGGCGTGCCGGCGTTGAAGTCCAGCAGCAGGCCTCTGCCCCCGCGCAGGATGTCGCTGACCTTGCGTCCGTCGGTCAGTTCGAACTCGGGAACGCTGCGACCCACCAGCGGATGATCGCCGCCGAGATCGTAACGGAGGGAGATGCCCCAGACGCGCTCGGCGAAGTATGTCGCTCCGTCGCGGGTGTCGATGAGGTCCCGGATGATCGCTTCGAGCGCCCGCGTGCTCCGGGTCGGCCGCATGAGCGCGACCTGGGCGCGCGACCAGTCGAGAATCTGCTCTCCCACCGGATGCCGTTCCCGCTCGTAGCTGTCGAGCAGGCCGGCCGGCGCGTCGCCGCGGATGGTGGCGGCAAGCTTCCAACCGAGGTTCATCGCGTCGCCGAGCCCGAGATTGAGCCCCTGGCCGCCGAGCGGGGAATGGATATGCGCGGCGTCGCCCGCGAGCAGCACCCGCCCCTTCCGGTACGTCGTCGCGTGATGGGCGCGATCCGTCCAGGTGGTGGCGAGCCGGAGGGTCGTCAGGGTGACGTCGGTGCCCGACACGCGGCGCAGGACCGCCTGCACATGCTCGGGCGTGATCGATCGGGTCCGGTGGCAGGCGCCGCCATCGAAATCGACCATCGCGATCGTGCCCGGGCGCGCGTAGGTGTACATGCCGGTCGGCGTGTAATGCCGGCCCGGTGCGAGCTTGTCCGGATCCGCCATCTCGACATCGACGGAGTAGCCGGTGAATTCGGGATCGGTCCCGACGAAGGCGAAGCCGCAAGCCTTGCGCACCGTGCTGCGGCCGCCATCGCAGCCGACGAGCCAGCCGCCGCGGAAAGTCTCGCCGCCGGCGCGAATGGTCACGCCGTCCTCCGCCGGATCCAGCGCCTCGACGCCGAGGCCGCGCCTGACCTCGACCCCGAGCGCGACGGCGCGCGCGGCGAGCACGGTTTCGAGGTGCTCCATCTCGACCGCCATAGTGGTGCCGGCGGAGGCAGGCAGGCGATACGGCCAGGCCGAGGCGTCGATCCTGTCCAGGTAGAACTGGATGCCGGCGAAGTGGCCGCCGGGCCGGCGTGGCTGATGCATCCAATGCGCGGCCGACGGCGGGTCCTTCGCGGGTTGCGGCGGGGCGATGGCATCGAGCAATCCGCGACGCTGGAAGGCATCGATGGTGGGCGCCGACAGGCCGCGCATCCCGAAGGGAAGCCGCTTCAAGGGCGAGCGCGGGTCCCGGGCCTGCTCCAGCACCAGCACCGACAGGCCGGCGAGCCGCAACTCGCAGGCGAGGAACAGGCCGACCGGGCCGCCGCCGGCGATGACGACATCATGGGTAACCGGATGCATCGCACCACTCCATCATCGGTGTTCGACCGGAGCGGTTCGTCGGTTCGGGAACCACACGGACGAACACGGGGACGCCAAGGCGTCCCATGCTCGTCGTGGGGTCTCAAGCACGCGGCACGAGATCAGGGCTTTCGTTTCCGAAAGGACTTGGACTTACCACGCCAAGTCTGTCTTTTCCGACGCGGTCACCATAGCGCCGTGGCGGTCGATCCGCAACGGAGGCGGGCGGCCCGGTCAGACCACCTGCCGCGCGTGCAGGTCGGCGATCGCCGCCGCGTCGTAGCCGAGTTCGGCCAGGATCGCGTCGGTGTGCTCGCCCTGCGCCGGCGGGTGGCTCGCCACCTGGCTCGGCGTGCGCGACAGGGTGACCGGCTGGCCGATATAGCCGATCGGCTTGCCGGCGCGATCGAGCGTCTGCACCACGCCGAGATGCTGCGTCTGCACGTCGTCGAAGGCTTCGGCGATGGTGTTGATCGGGCCGCAGGGGACGCCCGCTTCGTTCAGCGCCGCGACCCAGTCGGCGCTGCCGCGGGTCGCGGTGATCGCCGCGATCTCGGCATTCATCGCATCGCGGTTGGCGCTCCGCGCCGCTGCCGTCGCGAAGCGCGGGTCGGTCAGCCAGTCCGGCCGGCCGAGGGTGCGGCTGAACCGCTCATAGATCGCCTTGCCGGTCGCCGCGATGTTGATGTGGCCGTCCTTCGTCGGGAAGACGCCGGTCGGGATGCCGGTCGGGTGGTTGTTGCCGGCCTGCTTCGGCACCTCCCCGGTCATCACCCAGCGCGCGCCCTGGAAGTCGAGCATGAAGAGCTGCGCCTGCAGCAGGCTGCTCTGCACCCATTGGCCGCGGCCGCTCTTCTCGCGCTCCAGCAGGGCCACCAGCACGCCTTGCGCCGCGAAGATGCCGGCGCAGAGATCGGCGACCGGGATGCCGACGCGGACCGGCCCCTGGCCGGGGAGCCCCGTGATCGACATCAGCCCGCCGAGCCCCTGCGCGATCTGGTCGAAGCCCGGCCGGTCGGCATAGGGACCGTCCTGGCCGAAGCCCGAGATCGAGGCATAGATCAGCCGCGGATTGACCGCCGACAGCGCCTCGTAATCGATGCCGAGGCGGTGCTTCACGTCGGGGCGGAAATTCTCGACCACCACATCGGCCTTCGCGGCCAGTGCCTTCAGCAGCGCGACGCCCTCGGGCGCCTTCAGGTTGATGGTCATGCCGCGCTTGTTGCGGTGCAGGTTCTGGAAATCCGGCCCGTCGCGCGGGCCGCCCATCGGGTCGCCGGAATCGAGCTCCGCCGGCAGCTCGATCTTGATCACGTCGGCGCCCCAATCGGCGAGCTGCCTGGCGCAGGTCGGCCCGGCGCGGACGCGGGTGAGGTCGAGCACGGTCACGCCGGCGAGGGCCGCCGACGCCTGGGGTACGGTCTTGTTCATGGGTGATTCCTCAACGCATGCGCCCCGGCGGCGCATTCGGTGGAGCGCGCTATCAGGGTGCGCCGGTGGCGCGCCGCAGATAGGCGATCAGGTCGTTCATCTGCTGCTCGTTGCGCAGGCCGGCATAGGTCATCGACCCGCCGGGCACGATGGTGCGCGGCGCCTCGAGATAGGGGCGGAGCGTCGCTTCCTCCCACACCAGGCCTTCCTCGGCCTTGCTGCGCATGGCCGGCGAGTAGCGGAAGCCTTCCACGGCGGCGGCGCGGCGGCCGAAGATCCCGTGCAGGTTGGGCCCGACGCCGTTGCGGCCGCCCTGATCCAGGGTGTGGCAGGCCCGGCACTGGTTGAAGACCCGCTGTCCGGCCTCCGCATCCTGTGCTGCGGCGGGGAAGGCCAACCCGATCAGGACGAGGGCGGCGATGGCGCGATCGAGCATATGATTTCTCCCAAGGCGCCGCTTTCTTAGTCGAAAACGGCGCGATTGGAATGATCGCGGCAACTCGCCGATCGCTCGGCATGATGGCTGCACCCCCGGTTGTATCCAGGGATGCAGCCTGTCGCGAATTCGCTCTTTAGGCAAATTCGGGTGCGGTGCGGTGCGGCCGAGCGGAGCGAGGTCGCGCCTGCGCGATGGGTTGGCGGGCGGCATCGCGCGAAACAAAGAGGTCCGGATCACCGGAACGGGATCGCGTACATCAGCCCGCCCGAGGTCCAGAGGCCGTTCATGCCGCGCTGCAACCGCAGCGGGCTCGCCTGGCCCACATTGCGCTCGAAGACCTCGCCATAATTGCCGACCGCGCGGATCGCGTTCAGCGCCCAGGCATTGTCGAGGCCGAGGCGCTGGCCGAACTCGCCGGTGGTACCGAGCAGGCGCTGGATGGTGGCGTCGCTGCGCCGCGCCTGCTCCGCTGCATTGGCCGCCGTCACGCCGTATTCCTCGGCTTCCAGCAGCGCGTAATGCACCCAGAGGATGATGTTCGACCACTGGTCGTCGCCGTTGCGGGTGAAGGGGCCGAGCGGCTCCTTGCTGATCGTCTCGGTCAGGATGCTGTAGTCGGCGGGGTTGGTGGCGACGGTGCCGACCGCGCCGGCGAGTGCCGAGGCATCCTGCGTCATCGCGTCGCAGCGGCCGGCGAAGAAGGCCTGGTACATCGTGTCGATGCGCTCGAACACCACGGGCTGGAAGCGGATGTTGCGCGCCCTGAAGGTGTCGGAGAGGTTGAGCTCGTGGGTCGTGCCCTGCGCCACGCAGATGGTGGCGCCGTCGAGCTGCTGCACGCGGGCGACGTTGGCGTCGCGGCGGACGACGAAACCCTGGCCGTCGTAGAAGGTGACCGGGCCCTGGTTGAGGCCGAGCGAGGTGTCGCGCAGGAAGGTCTGGGTGCTGTTGCGGAACAGCACGTCGATCTCGCCCGCCTGCAGCGCGGTGAAGCGCGCCTGGGCGGTCAGCGGCACGAAGCGCACCTTGGTGGGATCACCGAGGACCGCGGCCGCGACGGCGCGGCAGTAATCGGCATCGAGGCCGCGCATCTCGCCGCGGCTGTCCGGCACCGAGAAGCCGGCGAAGCCCTGGGAGACGCCGCAGATCAGGGTGCCGCGCTGGCGCACCGTGTTCAGCGTCTGCGCCGAGGCGGTGGCGGCGCTCAGCGCCAGCGCCGCGAATGCGGCGATGCGGATCAAGGATTTCACGTGATTGTCCTCCCTCAGATGCTGGCAATGGCGGCATCGACCGCATCGCCGAAGCGCGCCACGATCGTCTCGACCTGAGCGGCATCGACGATGTAGGGCGGCGCCAATATGGCATGGTCGCCGCGCTTGCCGTCGATGGTGCCGCCCATCGGATAGCAGGCGAGGCCGCGGTCGAAGGCCTCGTGCTTCACCCGTTCGTTGAGCTTCGCGGCCGGGTCGAAGGTCGCCTTGGTGGCGCGGTCGGCGACGAACTCCACCGCCCGGAACAGGCCGCGGCCGCGGATGTCGCCGACATTGCGGTGATTGCCGAGCCGCTCGGTCAGAAGGGTCTCCAGCAGGCGGCCCATTGCCTGGACATTGGCGATCAGCCCATCCTCCGCGATCACCTCCTGCACCGCGAGTGCGGCGGCGCAGGCGACCGGATGCGCCTGGTAGGTATGGCCGTGCTGGAAGCTGCCGGAGCCTTGGGCGAGCCCCTCGATCACCCGGCCGTGCACCAGGATGCCGCCGATCGGCTGGTAGCCGCCGCCGAGGCCCTTGGCGATCACCTGGATGTCCGGGGCGATACCCTCCTGCTCCCAGGCATGCATGGTCCCGCAGCGGCCGACGCCGCTCATCACCTCATCCAGGATCAGCAGCGCGCCATGGCGGTCGCAGACCGCGCGCATGGCCTCGAAATAGCCGGGCACCGCCGTGACGCAGCCGAGCGTCGCGCCGACCACCGTCTCCGCGATGAAGCCGATGACGGTGTCGGGGCCGAGGCGCTGGAACTCCGCCTCCAGCTCGGCGGCGAGGCGGGCGACGTAATCGGCGTCGCTCTCGCCGTCGGCGCGATCGCGATAGGCGTAGCAGGGCGAGACATGGCTGAAGGCATCGGAGAGGATCGGGGCATAGGGCGCCCGCCGCATCGCATTGCCGCCGGCGGCCAGCGCCCCGAGCGTATTGCCGTGGTAGCTCTGCCGCCGTGCGACGAAATGCCGCCGCTGCTTCTGCCCGATTTCGAGGAAGTACTGCCGCGCCATCTTCAGCGCCGCCTCGTTGCCCTCGCTGCCGGAGGAGCAGAAATAGGCGTGCGTCAGGCCACCCGGCGCATGCCCGACCAGCCGATCCGCCAGACGCTCCGCACTCTCGCAGGAATAGAGCGTGGTATGGGCGTAGCAGAGCTGGTCGATCTGCGCCTTCATGGCCGCGACGACGCGCGGATGCCCATGCCCGAGGCAGGCGACGGCGGCGCCGCCGGAGCCGTCGATCACCTCCCGCCCCGCCGCGTCGCGGATGAAGATCCCATGGCCCGACACCGCGATCGGCGGGTCATTGGTAAAACTGCGATGGACGAGGTGGCTCATGGTTCCTCCGGTTGCGGGACGTAGGCGGCGATGGCGTCGAGCCGCGCCTCGCTGGCGCGGAGCCGCGCCAGCGCCGCACGGCCGCCGCGGCGATAGGTGGCGGCCGCCAGCGCCTGGGCGAGTGCGACCGCGGCGGTGAGGCTCGGGAAGAAGGCGGGCGTCGCGGTCGGAAACAGCAGCAGGTGATCGGCGCCGGCGGCGATCGGGGCGGCCGCGTCGTCGGCCAGCACCACGGTCGCGAGCCCGGCGGCCCGCGCCGCGCCGAGCGCGGCGAGCCCGGCGCGCGAATAGGGCTTGAAGCCGATCAGCGCCAGCGCCTCCCCCCGCCGCATGGCGCCGAGATCGAGGTCGAGCGCGGCGTCGCCGACCAGCGACACGTCGGCGCGGAACAGGCTCAACTGGTAGTGCAGCAGCACCGCGACCGCGCGGCAGGACCGGAAGCCCGCGACATGGACGCGGCGGGCGCCGTGCAGCGCCGCGGCCGCGGCCTCGATCGCCGCGGCGGGGAGGGCGGCCAGCGCCGCCAGGTTGGCGCGGTCCGCCTCGGCGACGGCACCGGGCAGCGGCCGTGCGGCGCGGGTCGAATAGGGCGCGGCGCGGCGGCTTTCAGCGATCGCCGCTTCCCGCAGCGCCTCCCAGCCGGCGAAACCCAGCGCCTGGGCCAGGCGGCTGAAGCTGGCAGGGGAGGCGCCGCATTCGGCGGCCATCGCCCGCATGGAGCGGGTCGCCGCCTCGAAGGGATGCGCCGCCAAGTGCGCCGCCGCCGCCCGCAATTGCGGCGGCAGGTCCGGAGCCTTGCTGCGGATGCGGTCGGCGAGCATGAAACGAGTGTTTCATGCTTTCCCAGGATCTGCAACACTTGTTTCAGGGTGCGGTGAGCAACCCGACCACGGCGCCGGTCATGCAGCAGGCGATCGAGGCGGCGACCAGCGAAGGCAGCCCGAGGCCCACGATATCCGCCCGCCGCTCCGGGCACATGGCACTCATGCCGGCGACCATGATCCCGACCGAGCCGAGATTGGTGAAGCCACAGAGCGCGTAGGTCAGGATCAGCCGCGTCCGCTCCGTGAGCGCCGCGCCGTTGGCGGCAAGGTCGAGGTAGGAGACGAATTCGTTGATGATGACCTTGACGCCGAGCGAGCGCGCGACGGCGCCCGCCTCCTCCGCGCCGACGCCCATCGCGAAGGCGAGCGGGCGGAACACCCAGCCGGCGATCCCTTGCAGCGTCAGCCCGGTCAGCGGCTCCAGCGCCTGGTTGAGCAGGGCGACGAGGGCCACGAAGACGATCAGCGACGCCATGATGCCGAGCAGAAGCTGGAGCCCGTCGGTGGTGCCGGCGACGACCGCTTCCATCGCCGAGGAATAGAGCCGCGGTGCCGCGCCCTCCGCCGCCGTCGCGACCTCGCCCGGCGCCGGCGGCAGCATCAGCAGCCCGGCGAGCACCGCCGCCGGCGCCGAGATGACGGATGCCGTGAGCAACTGCCCGGCGGCATCCGGTACCACCGGCGCGATCACTGCAGCATAGATCACGAGGGTATTGCCGCTGATGGTCGCGAGGCCGGCGACCATGACGACGAAGAGCTCCGACCGCGACAGCCGCGCCAGCCAGGGGCGGATCAGCAGTGGCGCTTCCACCATGCCGACGAAGACGTTGGCGGCGACCGAGAAGCCGGCGGCGCCGCCAAGCCCGAAGCTTCTTTGCAGCAGCCCGGCCATGCCGCGCACGATCACCGGCAGCACCCGCCAGTGGTACAGCAGGGCGGAGAGCGCGCCGACCACCAGCACCAGCGGCAGCGCCTGGAAGAAGATGATGAAGCTCGCCCCCGGCCGGGTCTCCGCATAGGGCAGCGGCCCGCCGCCGAGATAGCCGAAGACCAGCGTGGTGCCGGCCATGGTCGCCCGTTGCAGGGCCGCCACCGCGTCGCCGGCGGCGGCGAAGCCGGCGCGGAGCGGCGCCAGGTGCAGCAGCGCCGCGCCGATGGCCACCTGCACCGCGATCCCGGCCACGACGACGCGCCACGAGACCCCGCGCCGGCATCCCCCCAGCACCCAGGCGAGCAAGGCGAGCGCGAGAAGCCCGACACCCGACTGGAGCTGGAGGAGGCTCACGGTGCCTCTTCCTCCTGATCCATCTCGGCCTCGATCTCGAGCAGGGTTTCAGCCTGCTCGCCGGGCATCGCCTCCACGCCGCGCAGCTTGCGGGCGATGGCGCGGGTGCGGGTCTGCGCCCGGCCAATGGTGTTGGAGACGGTGCCGACCTGCTTGCCGAGGCTGGCCAGCACGTTGTCCATCTTGGCCATCTCCGCCTTGGTCGCGGCGAGCAGGTCGCGCACCCCTTCGGCGTTCTTCGAGAGCGCCAGCGTCACATGGCCGAGCTGGATGGTGCGCAGCATCGCCGGCAGCAGCGACGGGCCGAGGATCAGCACCCGGTGCGTCCGTCCGACATCGTCGATCAGCCCCGGGATACGCGCGATCTCGGCGTAGAGGCCCTCGGTCGGCAGGTACATGACACCGAATTCGACGGTGCGCGGCGGGCAGACATACTTGGCCGCGATCTTCGCGGCCTCGCCGCGCACCCGGATCTCGAGGCCGCGTCGCGCCTGCGCTTCGGCGGCAGCATCGGCGGCGTCCCAGGCGGAGAGCAGGCGTTCGTAATCCTCGACCGGAAACTTCGCGTCGACCGCCAGCAGCACGCGCTGCTCGCCCGGCATCGGCATCTGCACCGCGAACTCGACGGCATCCGCGCTGTCCTCGCGCAGCCGCACATTGGTCTCGTAGGAGCCGGGCGGCAGGATGTCGTCGAGCAGCGCCTTGACCTGGGTCTCGCCCCAGCCGCCGCGGGTCTTCACGTTGCCGAACAGCCGCTTGAGGTCGCCCACCTGCGACGCGACCGACTGCACGTTGCCCATCATCGCCTGGATCGCGTTGAACTGGTCGATGACGCGGGTGAAGCTTTCCGTCATCTGCTTCTCGACCGCGCTCTGCAGCTGTTCGTTCACGCTCTTCTGGATGTCGGCCAGGCGCGCGTCGTTGGCCTCCCGCATCTCCTTGAGCCGTGCCTCGACCGCGGCGCGGCTTTCCTCCGCCTTGCGGTCGATCAGGTTACGCGCCGCGACCATCTCCTCGGCGAGCGCCTTCTGCTGGCGGGCGAGGCCCTCGGCGAGGGCCGTGCGCAGCTCGCCTTGCCCTTGCGTCAGGTCGCGCTTGAGCAGGCCCGCCTGGTCGAGGAGTGCTTCCTTCTGCTGCGCCAGCGTCGCCTGGGTCGCGGCCTGGCCTTCGCCGGTGGCCTTCGTCTGGGCCAGGATGATCTCGCCCGGGATCGCGCCGATCCGCTCGGCCTGCCGGTCGAGTGCCGCCTGCATGGCGCCGATCGCAGGATCGGAGGGCGGACGGCGGACCAGCAGCAGCAGGGCCAGCACAAGCAGCAGCGCCAGCCCGCCGAGGATCAGCAGGGTCTCAAGCGGCATCGACGCTCCTCGCGCGAATCAGTGCCGGAAGTGTCGCATCCCGGTGAACACCATGGCGAGGCCCGCCTTGTCGGCGGCCGCGATCACCTCGGCATCGCGCATCGACCCGCCGGGCTGGATCACCGCGGTCGCACCGGCGGCCGCCGCCGTTTCCAGCCCGTCGGCGAAGGGGAAGAAGGCGTCGGAGGCGACGACGCTGCCGACCGCGAGCGGCGCGGCGAGGCCCGCCGCCTTGGCCGCGGCTTCCGATTTCCAGGCGGCGATGCGGCTGCTCTCGACCCGGTTCATCTGCCCGGCGCCGATGCCGACCGTGGCCTGGCCCTTGGCATAGATGATGGCGTTCGACTTCACATGCTTGCAGACCCGGAAGGCGAAGACCAGGTCGGCCAGCTCGGCCGCCGTCGGCGCGCGCTGGGTCACCACCTTGAGCGCCGCCTCCGTCACCCGCCCGGCATCGCGGGACTGGGCCAGGAAGCCGCCGGAGACCGATTTGAACACCATGCCGGCGGCTTGCGGATCCGGCAGGCCGCCGGTCAGCAGCAGGCGCAGGTTCTTCTTCCGCGCGAAGACCGCGCGCGCCGCGGCGTCGGCGTCGGGCGCGATCACCACCTCGGTGAAGATCGCCGCGATCCGCTCCGCGGCCGCCGCATCGAGCGGCCGGTTGGCGGCGACGATGCCGCCGAAGGCCGAAACCGGGTCGCAGAGCAGCGCCTTGTCCCAGGCGGCGGCGAGGTCGGCCGCCACCGCGACGCCGCAGGGATTGGCGTGCTTCACGATGACGATCGCGGGGTCGGCGAACTCGGCCACGCATTCATAGGCAGCATCGGTATCGTTCAGGTTGTTGTAGGAGAGCTCCTTGCCCTGCACCTGTTCGGCGGTCGCGATCCCCGGCCGCGCGCTGCCGTCGAGGTAGAAGCCCGCCGCCTGATGCGGGTTCTCCCCGTAGCGGAGCGTCTGCTTCAGGATGCCGGCGACCGCGAGGCGCGGCGGGAAATCCTGGCCCCCCTGCTGCGCGAACCAGGCGCCGATCGCCGCGTCATAGGCCGCGGTCCGGGCATAGGCCGCGGCCGCCAGCCGCCGCCGGGTCGCGAGCGTGGTGCCGCCCTCGGCCTCGATCTCCGCCTGCACCTCGGCGAAGTGGCGCGGCTCGGTCAGCACCGCGACATGGACGTGGTTCTTGGCCGCACTCCGGATCATCGCAGGGCCGCCGATATCGATGTTCTCGACGCAATCCTCGAAGCCGGCGCCTTTCGCGACCGTCGCCTCGAAGGGGTAGAGGTTGACCGCCACCAGGTCGATCGGCGCGATGCCGTGCCGCTCCATCTCCTGCACATGGGCCGCAAGGTCGCGGCGGCCGAGGATGCCGCCATGCACCTGCGGCACCAGCGTCTTCACCCGCCCGTCCAGGATCTCCGGGAAGCCGGTGTGCTCGCTGACATCCTTGACCGGCACGCCGGCTTCCCGCAGCGCGCGGGCGGTGCCGCCGGTCGACAGCAGCTCGACCCCGCGACCCGCCAGGAAGCGGGCGAAATCGATCAGCCCGGTCTTGTCGGAGACCGAGATCAGGGCGCGGCGGAGGGGCAGGGGGCGATCGCTCATGCGCGGGGGATTAATCTCCCGCGCCGTCCCCCGCAACCGTCAGCCAATGCGCCGCGATGTCGCGCCGCCGCGCCACCCAGATCTCCGGTCGTTTCGCCACGTGATCGAGGATCGCCTCCAGCCCGCCGATCCGGCCCGGCCGGCCGATGAAGCGGAGGTGCAGCCCGATCGAGAGCATCTTCGGCGCGCCGGCGGCGCCTTCGCGCAGCAGCCGCTCGATCGCGCCGATGCAGTAGTCCGAGAAGTCGCGTGCCTGGACGAAGCCGCCGCCCGGGCCGAAGCGCATGTCGTTGGTGTCGAAACAGTAGGGCAGCAGCACGTGCCCGGGTGGCGCGCCGGGCAATAGCCGCGGCAGGTCGTCGTCATAGGCATCGCTGTCATACAGGAAGCCGCCATGTTCCCAGAGCAGCCGGCGCGTGTTGACCGAGGCGCTGCTCTTGGTGTGCCAGCCGACCGGCGGTGCCCCCGTCGCCCGTTCGATCGCGGCGACGGTCGCGGCGATCACCGCCCGCTCCCGCGCCTCCTCCATCCCGGCATGGCTTTCCCAGCGCCAACCATGGGCGCTGACCTCATGCCCGCGCCGCGCCGGCTCGGCCGCCAGGATCGGCGTCGCGGCGATGCAGCGCCCGCAGGAGGAGAATGTCGCCAGCCGCCCATGGGCGTCGAAGGCGTCCAGCACCCGCCAGATCCCGACCCGGGCGCCATAGGCGAAGTGGCTTTCCATGCAGAGGTCCGGGGCGCCTTCCAGCACCCGGTTCACCTCGTGCACCGGCTCGTTCCGCTCGTCGCCGGAGGCGAGGGACAGTTCCGCCCCTTCCTCGACATTGACGACGAAGGAGAGCGCGAGGTTCGCCTCGCCGGGCCAGCGCCGATAGGGCGGTTTGCCGGCATGGCCGAGAAGGTCGCGGGAGGCGGGCGGCATGCCGCCGGGGAGCAGGCTGGTCATGGCTGCGATCCTAGAGCCCGAGAAGATCGAGCGTGCGCCCGACCACCCGGGATTCGTCAAAGAGATCGAGCGCCCGCGCCCGCCCTGCCTCCCCCATGCGCAGCCGGAGCGCCGGATCGCCCGCCAGGCGGGCAAGGGCTGCCGCGAGCGGGGCGTCGTCGGCCGGCGGCACCAGCAGCCCGGTCTCCTCCGGCACCACCTGCTCGCGCGGGCCGCGGATATCGGTCGCGACCACCGGCAGGCCGGTCAGCATGGCCTCGATGATCGACATCGGCAGCCCCTCGAAATGCGACGGCAGGGCGAAGACGTCCGCCGCGGCGAGGATGCGCGCCACGTCGTGCCGGTAGCCGAGCCGCTTCAGCCGCGGCCCCAGCGCCGCCTCCGCCCGCGCGAAATGCGGTTCCAGATCCGCCCCGTGATCGGAGGGCAGCCGCTCGCCCACCACCCAGAGCACCGCGCCCGGCACCCGCTCCATCGCCCGCAGCAGCTCCGGATGGCCCTTGTGGCGCACCAGGCGGGAGACGACGACGACGACGCAATCCGCCTCCGGGGCCCCCAGCTCGGCACGCACCGCCGCGCGCGCCGCGGGATCCGGGCGGAACACCGCCGGGTCGCGGCCGTTCAGCACCGCGGTCGCGTGGCGGTGGATATGCAGGCGCCTCGCATCCCGGGCTTCCTCCGCGCTCACGGTCAGGAAGCGGTCGGTCATCCGCCCGCCGAGCCATTCCAGCAGCAGCGACAGGCCGCGCCGCCAGGCCGGGCCCGGCTGGTTGAACAGGAAGCCGTGGCAGGTATAGGCGATGACCGGCACGCCGGCGCGCTTCGCCGCCGCCCGCGCGACCAGGCCCGAGATCGGCATGTGCGCATGCACCAGGTCCGGCCGCTCGGCGCGGAACAACGCCAGCAGCGCGCGATAGGCGCGAAATTGCGCGACCGGGTTCAGGCTGCGGGCCAGCGGCGGCGTCGCGATGCGGAAGCCTTCCGCCCGCGCCACCTCCAGCAGCGGGCCTTCTGCCGCCACCCCGATCACGTCATGCCCGCGCGCGCGGGCGCCCCGCATCAGCGGCAGCAGGAAATGCCGCAGCGAGAAATCGACGTTGGCAACTTCGATGATCTTCACGCGGTCAGGCGTCAGGCGTCGGCGCCAAGCTCACCCGGCTGATCGCCCATTGCACGGAAGCGGCGCCCTCCTCGGCGAACAGCGCGATCTGCTGGCTGCGCCGGGCATCGCCGCCGAGATGCACGCTCTCCTCGATCGCGACCCGGGCACCCTTGGCGCGCAGCCGCCAGCCCATGCCGGAGGGCAGCCGCAGCAGCACCGCCGTCTCGTCCTGCTGCGGATTGGCGGTGACGCCCGGATGCAGATGGAAGCGCACCGCGAAGCCCGGCAGCGGCTTGCCGTCGGCCAGCTCCACCACATCCTCCCCGCGCAAATCGTCGCCGGATTCCGAGAGATACAGGCGCCGGCGATGGAGCGCACCGAAGGCCCTGGCATAGCCGTCATGGCTCATCTCGAGCCATTGCGCGCCGGCACTCTCGTAGCGGTCGGCCTCCACCATCTCCGGCCGGCGGCCGAGCCCGCCCTCGCGGAGTTCGGCGCTGTTGGTGTCGGACAGCACCAGCGTCGAATGCGCGGCGGTGGCGCGCAGCGCATCGCCCCACCCGCTCTCGGCCGCCGGCGCCGCGCCGCAATTGACGATCATGCGGTCGCGGCCGACCGACATCTCGAAGGCCAGCGTGCCGGCATGCGCCAGCCGATCGGCGCCGCGCGGCACGCCGCCCGGGCCGGCACCGGTGCGGCCGGCCGGCGGCGCGCCGCAATCGACGATGACGAGCGTCCGCCCCGCCTGAAGGCGATGGAAGCCGGTCTCGGACAGCGCCATCGGCGTGCGGCTCCGCGCCTGGCCCTGGGTCAGCACCAGGTCGACCATGGAGGAGCTCTCCTCCCGCGTGCCGTTGAAGAGCGCCAGCCCGCCATCGCCATGCCGGAGGCTCCGCAGCGCCGGCGCCGCGCGGTCGAGGGCGACGGTCAGATGCGGCGGCGCCTCCACCTCCACGCCGTGCAGCAGGTTGCGGATCTCGATCAGATCCTTCAGCGCCTCGAGCTGCTGCGCCGGGCTGCGCTCCACATGGCCGCCATCGGGGTGGAACTGCCGCTCGAGCTCGGCCGGCAGGAAGCGCACGCAACGCTGGAGGAAGGCCTCCTCGTCGAGCGCCACGGCCGCCGCCAGCGCGCCCTTCAGCGCCACCAGCGCGCCGCGGTGCTGCGCCTCCGCCGGCAGCGCCGCGACCAGCGTGCGCGCATCCTGCGCCAGCCGCTGCATGATCGCGCGGCGGAAGCCGTCCTCCGCGGTGGCGGCGAAGAAATCCCAGTTGCCGAGCCAGGAGGAGATGCGCGCGCCCATCACCTCGGCCGCACCCGCCACCGGCTCGCTGCCGCCCGCCGCCAGCCAGTCGGCGGCCAGCGTGCGCGCCCGGATGCGCGCCGCATCGGTGCCGAGGGTGCGCAGGTCCCGCAGCCACAGGAAGGCATGCGCCGCGGCGCGCCAGGGCGCGGTGCCGGTGCGGTCCGACCAGCCGGCGCCGGGCGGGCCGCCATCTTCGGCCGGCAGCAGCGGCCGCGCGGTGCCGGCCCACTCGTATTCGCCCCGCATCAGCCGCGCGCCGCGCGCCGCATCGCCGGGCCAGAGGTCGCGGAACGGCCGCGACGGCGCCTCCAGCACCCGGACCGGGCGGAGCCGCGCCAGGCCGCGCCGCGCATTGCGGAAGAACCCCTCGATCATCCGCGGAGCCCCGCGATCGCGGCCGCGTAATCGGGCTTGCCGAACACCGCGGTGCCGGCGACCAGCACGTCGGCCCCGGCCGCGACGCAATCGGCCGCCGTCGCCGCCGTCACGCCGCCATCGACCTGCAGGCGGATGTCGTGCCCCGAGGCATCGATCATCGCGCGCAGCATCGCGATCTTCGCGATCTGGCTGCGAATGAAACCCTGGCCGCCGAAACCCGGATTGACCGACATCACGAGGATCAGGTCGACGAGATCGAGCACCGGCGACACGGCTTCGACCGGCGTCGCCGGATTGAGCACGACGCCCGCTTTCTTGCCGAGGCCGCGGATCGTCTGCAGCGAACGGTGCAGATGCGGCCCGGCCTCCGGATGCAGGCTGATCCAGTCGGCGCCGGCCTCGGCGAAGGCGGCGAGGTAGGGATCGGCCGGCGCGATCATCAGATGGACGTCGAAGGGCAGCGCCGAATGCGGCCGCAGCGCCTTTACCACGCCCGGGCCGAAGCTGATGTTCGGCACGAAATGCCCATCCATGATGTCGAGATGCAGCCAGTCGGCGCCGGCGGCAGCGATCGCCGCCACCTCCTCGCCGAGGCGGGTGAAGTCGGCAGCCAACAGGGATGGGGCGATTCGCACGATTTTGGACACGGCTTCGATGCTACCGCCGCCGTCCCGCTGCCGACAGGGTCAAATCGGCAGTGCTGTCGTGTCCTTGACCCGTTCCATCGCGAAGCGGCTGGTGACCTTGCGCAGGCTCGGCACCTCCGCGGTCAGACGCCGGTAGAAGGCGTCGAAGGCGGTCATGTCCGGCACCACGACATGCAGCAGGTAGTCCACATCGCCGCCAAGCCGCCAGCAGGCGAGCACCTGGGGCATCTTCGCAACCGTCGCCGCGAAGCGCTCGATCCAATCCGCGGAATGGTCGCCGGTCTCGATCGCGACGAAGACCGAGACGTCGAGCCCGACCGAGGAGGGCTCCACCAGCGCCACGCGCCCGACCACGACGCCCGTCTGCTCCATGCGCCGGATGCGCTTCCAGCAGGGGGTCGGCGTCAGCCCGACCTCCTTGGCGATCTCGGCCAGCGACAGGGACGCATCACGCTGGATCAGCCGCAGGATGGCGCGGTCGGTGTGGTCCAGTTCCGCGGCAGGCGGCATGGGGATCGATTCTCCAGACAGGCGCCGATGCATAGCAAGAATATCTTTCTGTTGCACCGCTTTCCCGATCTGAAAGAAGGATATTCCAACTCCCGCTCCGGAACCGCCGCCGTGACCGCCATTCCACGCCGCCGCGCCCTGCTCGGCCTCGGCCTTTTGCCCCTCCTCCCCGTCGCCGCCCGCGCCCAGGGCGCCGCCCAGGCCGGGGCACTGCCCTCGGCCGCCGCACATGGCTGGGCGCCCGACCGCGCCGTCCGGGTCATCGTGCCGGTGGCGCCGGGCGGCAGCCTCGACATCCTCGGCCGCACCATCGCGCGTGCCATCCAGCCGGCGCTCGGCCAGCCGGTGATCGCCGAGAACCACGCCGGCGCCGGCAGCAACCTCGCCTTCGAGCTCGTCGCCCGCGCCCGGCCGGACGGCCTCACCATCCTCGTCGGCTCCGACCCGCTGACCATCAACCCGGCGCTCTACCCCCGCGTCGGCTACGACCCGGTGCAGGACTTCGCCGCCGTCATCGAACTCGTCCGCGCGCCCCAGGTCCTCGTCGTCCCCGCCGGCAGCCGCATCCGCGACCTCGCGGCCTTCACCGCCGCCGGCCGCGCCGCCGCAGGCCGCCTCACCATCGCCTCCCAGGGCAACGGCTCGATCGGGCACCTCGCCGGCGCCCTCTTCGCCCGCGAAGCCGGCCTCGCCTACACCCACGTCCCCTATCGCGGCGGCGGCCCCGCCGTGCTCGACGTCGTGGCTGGCCACGTCGACGCCCTCTTCGTCACCCTGCCCGCCGCGATCGAACACATCCGCGGCGGGCGCCTGACTGCCATCGCCATGACCGGCGCCGCCCGCAGCACCGCGCTCCCCGACATCCCGACCATCGCCGAAACCGGCTTCCCCGGCTTCGACGTGGTCACCTGGCAAGGCCTGCTCGTCCCCGCCAACACCCCCGAACCGATCATCGCCCGCCTCGCCGAAGAAGCCGCCAAGGCGCTGGCCACGCCGGCCATCCGCGACGGCCTGATCCAGCAAGGCTTCGAAGTGACCGGCCACGGCCCCGCGACCTTCAGCACCCACCTCCGCGCCGAAGCCGCCCGCTGGCCAGGCCTGGTGCGAGCGGCGGGCGCGCGGGTGGAGTAGGGGCTGACCCCGAGAGGGCTTTGCCCTCTCGGGCTCTCCCGCAAGGAGCCTGGAGGCTCCTTGACCTGCTTCATTTGGTGCCCTTCCCCCTCCGCGCCGCACTACTCCGCCTGGCGCAGCCCGCCGGCCTCGATGATGCTGCGCATGCGCTCGGAATCGGCTGCGACGGTTGCGGCGAATTGCCGCGCGCCCTGATAGACGATCGGCGACAGGATCCGTTCGTGCCCGGCGATCACGGCCGGTGCGCGCACGGCTTCGGCGCAGGCGGCTTCGATGCGGGCGATCTGGGCGGCGGGCGTGGCGGCGGGGGCGAACAGCCCGTGCCAGATCGCGGCCTCCACTTCGAAGCCTTGCTCGCGCATCGTGGGAATGTCCGGCAGATCGGGCATGCGCGATGCCGCCAGCACGCCGAGCGCATGCAGCCCATTCGGCCGCAGCGAGCTCGGGTGGTCGTTGAACAGCTGCACCTGGCCTTGCTGGAACGCCACCATCACGTCGCCGGGGCCGCGATAGGTGACGTGGTTGAGTTCGATGCCGGCGGCACGGTTGAACATCACCATGCTGAGATGCGTCACCGTGCCCGGGCCGACGCTGGCAAAGGGCATCGTCCCGCCGGCGGCGCGCGCGCGGGCGACCGCGTCGGCTGCGGTGCGCATGCCGGAGTTGGGCGGGGTCAGCATCAGCAGCGGCGCGTTGTTCACCATGCAGATCGGCGCCAGGTCGCCGGCCTGGTAGCCGGCGTCGCGCATGTAATGCGGCTGGATGGCGATCGGGCCGATCGGGGTGAAGAGCAGCGTCTGGCCGTCCGGGCGGGCCCGCACGACCTCGGCGACGGCGATGGTGCCGGCGGCGCCGGTGGTGTTCTTCACCACGACCGGCTGACGGAGCAGGGTGGTGAACTCGGTCGCCAGCAGCCGGCCGATGATGTCGGCGGCCGAGGCCGAGCCGAAGCTGGTGACGATCATGATCGGCGTCTGCGCCTTGGCTGCGCCGCTGCCGAGCAGCGCCAGCATGGCGAGCGTGGTGAAACCAAGCCGCATGGACCGCCTCCCGACTGATTGATTTTTTGTAGTCTAGGGATGTGGGTGCTTGCCGCGCAACGGCGCCATCAGAGCCCGTCGAGCGGCACCTTCAGGAAGCGGCGGCCGTTGGCGGCGGGTGCCGGCAGCGCGCCGGCGCGCATGTTCACCTGGATCGAGGGGATGATGAGCCTGGGGGCGGCGAGGGTGGCGTCGCGGGTGGTGCGGAGGGTGACGAAGGCGTCTTCGGTGGTGCCGTCGCGGATGTGGATGTTGGCGGCGCGTTCCTCGGCGACGGTGGTCTCCCAGCGGAACTCGCGGCCGCCGGGCGCGTAGTCGTGGCAGATGAAGATGCGGGTGGCGTCGGGCAGGGCCAGGATGCGGCGGATCGAGTGATAGAGAGCGTGGGCGTCGCCGCCGGGGAAATCGGCGCGGGCGGTGCCGCCGTCGGGCATGAAGAGGGTATCGCCCACGAAGGCAGCGTCGCCGATCAGGTGGGTCATGCAGGCGGGCGTATGGCCGGGGGTGAGAAGCGCGGTCGCCTCCAGGCAGCCGATCCGGTAGCGGTCACCATCCTGGAACAGCCGGTCGAACTGGCTGCCGTCGCGGCGGAATTCGCTGCCTTCGTTGAAGATCTTGCCGAAGACGTCCTGGACGACGGTGATGTTGGCGCCAATGCCGATCTGCCCACCGAGCCGGTCCTGGATATAGGGCGCGGCGGAGAGGTGGTCCGCGTGGACATGGGTTTCGATCAGCCATTCGAGGGTCAGGGAATGGCTGGCGATGAAGGCGATCAGGCGGTCGGCGCTGGCATGGCCGAGGCGGCCGGCGGCGTAGTCGATGTCGAGGACCGGGTCGATGATCGCGCAGGACGCGGAAGCGGGGTCCCTGACGACGTAGCTCACCGTGTTGGTGGCTTCGTCGAAGAAGGCGGTGACCTCAGGGCGCGCGGCGTCGGTCATCCGCTGAGAGTATCAGAACGAAAAGGGCGGCTGCCATCCCCCTGGCAGCCGCCCCCTCGCTCAGGCTAGCCGGTGCGGTGTCAGCGCCGGACGACGCGGCGCGCCGGGCGGCGCGGGCGGCGGCGGGCGTCGGACTGGTCCTGGGCCACCGTCATCCGGTCCTGGACCGGCGCGGCGTGCTCGACGGCGCCGGCGGGAAGCCGCAGGCCATCGGTGGCGGAAGCAGCGGATGCGGGCGAGGCGCCCGCGACGGCGAGGCCCATGAGGCCCAGCGCCGCGAAGAAGAAGCTACGCATGATCGGAAAATCCCCCTGGCAACGACCCATCCCGACATGGGTGGAGCGCCCTGGGCATCATGGACGCCAACGGGTCACAGGTAGCATTCCGTCACATGAATTTCCGTCCATGCTGCACCGCATTAATTCAAGAGATACAAAAGGTAAGTAGCTGAGACTTCCGACGGCAAGGGAAGCTCGGCCCAGCCCTCCGGCGTCTCCCCGGCGAGGAGTTGGGTGCGCAGCGAGGCGGCCGGCCAATCGGCCCCCGGCAGGGCGGCGTGGCGGCAGAGCAGCACCAGCCGGACCTCGCGCCGGGCGAGCAGCGGCGCGGCTTCGGCCACGCCCGGGGCGGCCAGGATGGCGCGGAGGTCGGTCAGCGCCGCGCCGCCGCGGTGATAGGGGGCGGCGACCTGCCGGAAGGGGGTGCGCCAGGCGAGCTCCGGCCCGGCATTGAGGTCGTCGGCGAGCATGACGGCGCCGGGCGGCGCCGGCGGTGCCGCGGCCAGATGCCGGGCGAGCGCCGCGACCGGGCAGCCCGGTTCGGGCGCCGCGTCGTCGTCGAGGAACAGGCTCGAGAAGGGCAGGCCGAACAGCAGCAGCGCGAAGACGGCGCCGACCACCAGTCGGGCCCCGCCCATGAACAGGCGCCCGATCATGATGAGGAGGCCGGCGGCGCCGATCGCCGCCGGCCCCGCCAGGTCGAGCGCGAAGCGGCGCGCCATGAGCGTCGCGCCGGCCCCCGCGGCGAGCGCCAGCGCCACGATCAGCGCCGCGCGCCAGCGCCCGTTCCGCGTCCAGCCGGCGAATTCGAGGCCGAGCAGCAGCGCGAGGACCGCGAGCGGCACCAGACCCAGCGCGGAGAACGCGATGGCGATGTCCTGGCCCGTGCCGAGCCGGACCGGCTGCATCTCCTGCACCCTCGGCAGCAGCAGCGCCGCCGCGCCGGCATCGGCGCCGCCGAGCGAGCCCCAGAGCAGGTCCGGCCAGGCGCGCAGCAGGACGAAGCCGGCGGCACCGGCGAGGACCAGCCCGGCCGGCAGACGCAGCCACCAGGCGACGCGCCCGAGTGCCGCGGCGGGCAGGAAGCAGGCGAGTGCGGCGCCGGCGATCGCGAGGTGCTGGAGGGAGACGCGGTCGGGCTCGGCGAGTAGCCAGTCGGCGGGCGGTCGCTCGGTCGCAATGGCGAGTGCGACCATCAGCGCGAGGCCGGCGGCGACCCTCGCACCCTGCAGGGCCAGGCGGCGGCCATCGAGCGCGATCAGCCAGGCAAGCCCGAAACCCGCGAGCAGCGGCGCCGCGGTCAGCAGCGCCTCCGGGCTGACCCAGATCGCGAAGCCGGCGGCGGCACCCGCCAGCCAGGCCTGGCGGTCGCGATGCGGGTCGACCGCGGCGCGGAGCCCGGCGCCGAGTGCCAGCAGCGAGGCCGCGAGCAGCAGGGTGTGATGGTCGGCGCGGCCGGGCAGGCTGTAGCCGAGCACCGCCCAGCCGGTCAGCAGCAGCATCCCCGCGATCCAGGCGCCGATCCCGGGCCAGAGCGGGCGCGCGGCGGCGGCGCCGAGCAGCACGACGGCGGCGTGCAGCACCGGCGAGATCCAGGCGCCGGACCAGAGGATCGCCTCCGGCGCCGCCACCCCGAACTGCATGGCAACCAGCGCCGGGCCGAGGATCAGCAGGTCGAGCGGCCGCGTCCAGTGCAGCGACAGCCCATCGGGCGCCGAGAGCGCCGGGAGCAACGGGTCGTACCAGGCGGCGCCATCGTAAAGCGCCAGAACGCGCAGCGAGCGCGCCCAGGCATCCGGATCGGCCAGCGCCCCGGTCGCGAGAAAGCCGCCGGTCTGCGTGGCGACCTGCCAATGGATGATGCCGAGCGCGAGCAGCATCGCGATGGGCAGCAGCGGCGAAGGGCCGTCCGGCGAATCGTTGCGGCGGGGCATTGGGCGCGACCCTGCCAGCCGGCAGCGTCAGGCGCCAGAGGCCGCGGATTACCCGCGCGGCAGTTCCTGCTCGTCTTACTCCCGCGGCAGTTCCTGCTCGACGATGCTCGCGAAGAAGCTGGCGCCGAGCGGCAGGATGTCGTCGTTGAAATCGTATTTCGGGTTGTGGACCGAGATGCCGCCCATCGCCGCGCCGGCCTGGCCGAGGCGCACGAAGCAGCCGGGTCGCGCGAGCAGCATGTAGGAGAAGTCCTCGGCCCCCATCAGCGGCGGCCTTTCGCGGATCACCCCCGGTTCGCCGAGCACGCGGGCGGCGGCCAGCGCGGCGCGCTCGGTCCGTTCAGCGTCGTTGACGGTCGGCGGATAGCCGCGCTCGTAGCGGAGGGTGGCGCTCGCGCCATGCGCGGCGGCGACGCCTTCGACCACGCGCGCCATGCCCGCCTCGATCAGGTCGCGCTCCTCCGGCAGCAGGGTGCGGACGGTGCCGCGGAGCTCGGCGGTTTCCGGGATCACGTTCATCGCCGAGCCGGCGATGAACTGCGTGACGCTGACGACGGCACTCCGCAGCGGATCGACGGCGCGGGAGACGAGGGATTGCAGCGCGACCACGATCTGCGCGCCGACGAACAGCGGATCGACGCATTGATGCGGGCGGGAGGCATGGCCGCCGAGGCCGCCGATCGTGATCCAGAACCGGTCGGAGGCGGCGAGCACGGTGCCGGCGACGACCGAGGCCTGCCCGACCTTCAGCGCCGGGTCGTTGTGCAGCGCGAAGACGGAATCGCAGGGGAAGCGGTCGAACAGCCCTTCCTCCACCATCACCCGTCCGCCGCCGCCGCCTTCCTCCGCCGGCTGGAACAGGAAGTGGACGGTGCCGTCGAAGTTCCGCGATTCCGCCAGGTACTGTGCGGCGCCGAGCAGCGTCGCGGTATGGCCGTCATGGCCACAGGCATGCATGCGCCCTTCCGTCGTCGAGGCATGCGGCAGGCCGGTCGTCTCGGTCATCGGCAGGCAGTCCATGTCGGCGCGCAGCCCGATGCTGCGGCCCGACGTGCCGTTCCGCAGCACGCCGACGACGCCGGTGCCGGCGATGCCGCGATGCACCTCGATCCCCCAGCCCGCAAGCTTCTCGGCGACGATCGCGCTGGTGCGATGCTCCTCGAAGCCGAGCTCCGGATGGGCGTGGAAATCGCGCCGCCAGGCGGTCATGTCGGGCAGCAGGTCGGCGATCCGGTTGTGTACGGGCATGGGCGGCGGGCTCCTTCGACGGCGCGCGGATGCTCAACCCCCGCGTCCGGGTTTGCAAGCCGCGCGCCCCGCCGCCTATCTTTCCGCCGGGCAGGAGGTGCCGCATGCTGCGCAATTACCAGGGCTTCGATTTCGGCCTGGGCGAGGTCGCCGATGCGTTGCGCGACCAGGTTGCGGCCTTCGCCGCGGCGGAGATCGCGCCGCGTGCCGCGGCGATCGATGCGAGCAACGACTTCCCGATGGATCTCTGGCGCAAGATGGGCGATCTCGGCCTGCTCGGCGTGACCGCGGAGGAGGAGTATGGCGGCGCCGGCCTCGGCTACCTCGAACATTGCATCGCGGTGGAGGAGATCAGCCGCGCCTCGGCCTCGGTCGGCCTCTCCTACGGCGCGCATTCCAACCTCTGTGTCAACCAGATCCGCCGCAACGGAAATGCCGACCAGAAGCGCCGGTACCTGCCGAAACTGATCGACGGCAGCCACGTCGGCGCACTCGCGATGTCCGAGCCCGGGGCCGGCAGCGACGTCGTGTCCATGCGGCTGCGCGCCGAGAAACGCGGCGACCGCTACGTGCTGAACGGCACCAAGATGTGGATCACCAACGGGCCGGATGCCGACGTGCTGGTGGTCTATGCGAAGACCGATCCGGAGGCCGGCGCGCGCGGCATCACCGCCTTCCTGGTCGAACGCGGGTTTGTCGGTTTCTCGACCGCCCAGAAGCTCGACAAGCTCGGCATGCGCGGGTCGAACACCTGCGAGCTTGTGTTCCAGGATTGCGAGGTGCCGGAGGAGAACGTGCTCGGCGCCGTGGGCCGCGGCGTCGCGGTGCTGATGAGCGGCCTCGACTACGAACGCGCGGTGCTCGCCGCCGGGCCGCTCGGCATCATGCAGGCCTGCCTCGACGTCGTGCTGCCCTATGTGCATGAACGCAAGCAGTTCGGGCAGGCGATCGGCGAATTCCAGCTCATGCAGGGCAAGCTCGCCGACATGTACACGACGATGAATGCCTGCCGCGCCTATGTGTACGCGGTGGCGCGCGCCTGCGATGCCGGGCGGACGACGCGGAAGGATGCGGCGGGTGCGATCCTCTACGCCGCGGAGAAGGCCACCTGGATGGCGCTGGAGGCGATCCAGGCGCTCGGCGGCAACGGCTACATCAACGACTACCCGACCGGCCGTCTGCTGCGCGACGCCAAGCTGTATGAGATCGGCGCCGGCACCAGCGAGGTCCGCCGCATGCTGATCGGCCGCGAGCTGTTCGCCGAGACCGCGTGATGCCGGCACTCACCTCCCTCCACGACCCGCGCGCCCCGGACGCGCGCGCCAATGCCGCGTCCATGCAGGCGCTGATCGAGGATCTCCGCGTGCAATCGGCGCGCATCCGCGAAGGCGGCGGCCAGGCCGCGCGGGAGAAGCACCTGGCGCGCGGCAAGCTGCTGCCGCGCGAGCGCATCCGTGCGCTGCTCGATCCCTTCTCGCCGTTCCTGGAAGTCGGGCTGTTCGCCGCCGAAGGGCTCTATGGCGGGGAGGTGCCGTCGGCCGGCATCGTCACCGGCATCGGCCGCGTCGAGGGGCGGGAGTGCATGATCGTCGCCAACGACGCGACGGTGAAGGGCGGCACCTATTTCCCGCTGACCGTGAAGAAGCATCTCCGCGCGCAGGAAATCGCGGAGCAGAACCGGCTGCCCTGCCTCTACCTCGTCGATTCCGGCGGCGCCAACCTGCCGAACCAGGACGAGGTCTTCCCCGACCGCGACCATTTCGGGCGCATCTTCTTCAACCAGGCCAACATGTCGGCCAAGGGCATCCCGCAGATCGCGGTGGTCATGGGGTCCTGCACCGCCGGCGGCGCCTATGTGCCGGCGATGTCCGACCAGGCGATCATCGTGCGCGAGCAGGGCACCATCTTCCTGGCCGGCCCGCCGCTGGTGAAGGCGGCGACGGGGGAGGAGGTGAGTGCCGAGGATCTCGGCGGCGCCGACGTCCATACCCGCATCTCCGGCGTCGCCGACCAGTTCGCCGAGAGCGACGGGCATGCGCTGGCGCTGGCCCGCGCCGCGGTCGCGCGGCTGAACGCGGTGAAACGCCCGATGCTCGACCTCCGCCCGCCCGCAGCACCACTGCACGATCCGGCGGAGCTGCCCGGCATCGTGCCGGAGAACACCCGCACCCCCTACGACGTGCGGGAGGTGATCGCCCGCATCGTCGACGCGTCGGAGTTCGACGAATTCAAGCCGCGCTACGGCGCGACGCTCGTCACCGGCTTCGCGCGCATCTGGGGCTTTCCCATCGGCATCGTCGCCAACAACGGCGTGCTGTTCAGCGAGAGCGCGCAGAAGGGCGCCCATTTCATCGAGCTCTGCGCCCAGCGCGGCATTCCGCTGGTGTTCCTGCAGAACATCACCGGCTTCATGGTCGGGCGGAAATACGAAGCCGGCGGCATCGCCAAGGATGGTGCGAAGATGGTGACCGCGGTCGCGACCGCGGCGGTGCCGAAGTTCACGGTGATCCTCGGCGGCAGCTTCGGCGCCGGCAATTACGGCATGTGCGGCCGCGCCTATGCGCCGCGCTTCCTCTGGATGTGGCCGAATGCGCGGATCAGCGTGATGGGCGGCGAACAGGCGGCCTCGGTGCTTGCGACCATCCGCCGCGACGGGATCGAGGCGCGCGGCGGCGACTGGCCTGAGGCGGCGGAGGAGGCGTTCAAGGCGCCGATCCGCACCCAGTACGAGACCCAGGGCCATCCCTATTTTGCCAGCGCCCGGCTGTGGGACGACGGCATCATCGATCCGCGCGACACCCGCCGGGTGCTGGCGCTCGGCCTGTCCGCTGCCCTCAACGCGCCGATCGAGCCGACGCGCTTCGGCCTGTTCCGGATGTAGCCCCATGTTCCGCCGCATCCTCATCGCCAATCGCGGCGAGATCGCCTGCCGCGTCATCCGCACCGCGCGCCGCCTCGGCATCGCGGCCGTCGCCGTGCATTCGGACGCCGATGCCGGCGCCCTGCACGTCGCGATGGCGGATGCTGCCTTCGCGATCGGGCCGGCGCCGGCGCGGGAGAGCTACCTCCGCATCGAGGCCATCCTCGATGCGGCGCGGCGTTCGGGCGCGGAGGCGATCCATCCCGGCTACGGTTTCCTCTCGGAGAATGCCGAATTCGCCGAAGCCTGCGAAGCCGCCGGCATCGCCTTCATCGGCCCGCCGGCCGCGGCGATCCGCGCCATGGGCTCCAAATCCGCGGCCAAGGCGCTGATGGAGCAGGCCGGCGTGCCGCTGGTGCCCGGCTATCACGGCGAGGATCAGGATCCCCGGCACCTCGCGGATGCGGCCGCCGCGATCGGCTATCCGGTGCTGATCAAGGCGAGCGCCGGCGGCGGTGGCCGCGGCATGCGCGTGGTGACGGAGGCCGGCGATTTCGCCGAAGCGCTCGGGGCTGCGCAGCGGGAGGCGCAGGCCGCTTTCGGCGACGGCCGCGTGCTGGTGGAGAAATACCTGACCCAGCCACGCCATATCGAGATCCAGGTCTTCGCCGATCGGCACGGCAACACCGTGTCGCTCTTCGAACGCGACTGCTCCATCCAGCGCCGCCACCAGAAGGTGGTGGAGGAAGCGCCGGCGCCGGGGCTCGATGCCGCGGCGCGGGCCGCCATGGGGGAGGCGGCCGTCGCCGCCGCGCGGGCCGTCGGCTATGTCGGCGCCGGCACCGTCGAGTTCATCGCCGAAGCCGGCCGCTTCTACTTCATGGAGATGAACACGCGGCTGCAGGTCGAGCATCCTGTCACCGAATGCGTCACCGGCCTCGACCTGGTCGAATGGCAGCTCCGCGTCGCCGCCGGCGAGGCGCTGCCCGAAGCGCCGGCGGCGCCGCACGGCCATGCGATCGAGGTGCGGATCTGCGCCGAGGATCCGGCGCGCGACTTCCTGCCGGCGACCGGCACCATCCTGCATCTCCGCGAGCCCGAAGGTGCCCGCATCGACACCGGCGTGCGCCAGGGCGATGCGATCACACCCTGGTACGACAGCATGATCGCCAAGCTGATCGTGCACGGCGCCGATCGCGCGGAGGCGTTGCGGCGGCTCTCGGCGGCGCTCGACGGCTATGCGCTCGCCGGCGTCGCGACCAATCTCGACCTGTTGCGGCGGATCGCGCGGCATCCGGATTTTTCTGCCGGCGGCGTCGATACCGGCTTCATCGGGAAGCATGCCGCGGCGCTGCTCGCGCCGCCGGAGGCGCCCGTGGACTGGCTGCTTGCCGCCGCTGCGCTGCACCTGCTGGGCGCAGCGCGCGCGGCAGCCGATGCCGATCCCTGGTCGGTGCCGGATGGCTGGCGGATGAATGCCGGGCCGCACCAGGACCTCGTTTTCCGGCTGGAGGACGGCGCCGCGGTGACGCTGCGCGTCCATCCGGAGGGCCAAGGCGCCCGCCTCGATCTTCCCGGCGGCGCCGCGGAGGCGCGGCTGGCGGGCGAGGCGCTGACGCTCGGCGCCGAAACCCGCCGCGCCGTGGTGCTGCGGCAGGGCGCGGCGTTGACCATCCTGCTGGACGGCACGCCGCATCGGCTCGGCATCGTCGATCCGCTCGCGCCGCCGGACGGCGCGGCCGCCGCCGGCGCGCGCATCGCCTCCCCGATCCCGGCGCGGGTCACCCGGCTGCTGGTAGCGGCCGGCGATCGGGTCGAGGCCGGCACGGCGCTGCTGATGCTCGAGGCGATGAAGATGGAGCTGACGCTCCGCGCCGCGGCCGCCGGCACCGTCGAAGCGATCCACGCCGCGGTCGGCGACCTGGTCGAGGAAGGCAAGGAACTGGTGGTCCTCACGCCCGATTGAACGGGCGCAACGCGGGGGCGGCCAAGGCGTTCACGGATCATGACCCAGAAGAAGCGCGACGACGCCATCCGCGATACCTTCCCGGCAAGCGACCCGCCGCCGAACACCGGCGACCGGGGTACCCGCGCGGTACCGGTTCAGGATCTTGCGCCGACGCCGGCGCCGCGCGCCGAGAACGGCGTCGCCCTCTCGGCCAGGTTCGCGAGCGCGGAAGCCGCCAAGCTCGCGCTCGAAGCGTTGGTACGCGAAGGCCCGATCCCACGGGAACATGCGGCCATGGAGCCGGGATCCGACGGCGTGGTGCTCACGCTGCATGTCCCGGCCGGCGATCGGGGCCGCCTGAAGGCGATCCTGGACCGTCAGTCCGGCTCTGGTCACTCCGGCTGAAAATTCGCCTGACGCAGCAGCCGCTCCGCGCGTGCGAAATCGGCGCGCATGAACTGCTCCAGCTCCCCGCCGGTCTGCGCGAGCGGCTCGAGGCCGAGCGTTCCCACCCGCGCATGGACGTCAGGCTCGAACATCGCGGTGGACAGCGCCTCGCCGATCCGCGCGGTGATCGGCTGCGGCAGGCCGCGCGGTCCCCAGAGCGCCCACCAGGATTCGATGTTGAGGCCCGGCATGCCGCCTTCGGCCGTCGTCGGCACCGATGGCGCGGAGGGGCTGCGGGTCGATGACGTGACGGCGAGGGCCTTGGCGCGTCCGTCGCGGGCCGGCGGCCAGGTGGCCAGGATCGGCTCGAACACCAGCTGCACGTTTCCGGCGACCACGTCCGTGATGGCGGGTGCGGTGCCGCGATAGGGGACCTGGACCATGTCGACGCCCAGCTCCCGGATGAAGTCCAGCGTGGCAAGGTGCCCGGCGGCGCCGAGGGACGAGATGGCAAAGCTCCACTGCGCCGGGTTGCTGCGGATGGCCTGTACCAGTTCGGGCAGTGTGGACGGGCTGCGTGCCAGGGACATCAGCAGCAGCAGCGGGCCGCGGCCGGTCCGGACGATCGGCAGCAGGTCGGCGACGGGATCGTAGCCGGGGCTGCGCATCACCAGCCGCGCCAGCATCTGGATCGAGGCGGAGAAGCAGAGCGTGTAGCCGTCGGGCGTCGCCGCGGCCACGAATTGCCCGCCGATGACCCCGTTCCCGCCTGGCCGGTTCTCGACGACGAAGGGCTGCCCGAGGCGCTCCTGCAGCTTCAGGGCCGTCGTCCGGGCCATGGCATCCGTCGCACCACCCGGCGTGAACGGCACCACCACGCGCACCGGCCGCTGCGGCCAGGCGGCCTGCGCGATGGCGGGCGTTGCGAGCAGCGCGCCGGGCAGCGCGAGGACGTGACGCCGTTGCACCTTGTGAACCTCCGTGATGGCCAACGAGCGTGGGACCTTACGTCGTCCGCACGAAACGCGCGGCGAAGAATCCATCCATGCCGCCGACATCGGCCAGCAGGTCGGGACGGGTGCGCAGATGCCCGTCCGCCGTGATCGCGCCAGCGAGGCCCGGCAGCGCATCCGCCGGGAAGGGTCTTGCCGTCAGGCCGGCGATGCCCCTCTCGGCCTGCGCCTCGCCTTCCTCCCGCTGCAGGGAACAGGTGGCGAAGACCAGCCGTCCGCCCGGCCGCAGGAGGCCCGCGGCGGCCTCGAGCAACCGCTGCTGAAGCGCCGCGGCGCTCGCCACGTCCTTGGCCCGCTTGAGGTGGGCCACGTCCGGATGGCGGCGGATGGTGCCGGTCGCGGTGCAGGGCGCGTCCAGCAGCACGGCGTCGAACGCACCGTCGGGCCGCCAGGCGGCGGCATCGGCTTCGACGACCGTCGCCGACAGCTTCAGCCGCGCCAGGTTCTCCCGCAGCCGCGCCGCCCGGCGCGGGTCGCGCTCGACCGCCACCACTTCGGCGCCGGCGGCGGCGAGCTGGGCGGTCTTGCCGCCGGGGGCGGCGCAGAGATCGGCGATGCGCTCGCCCGGACGCGGATCGAGCAGCCGCGCCGGTAGCGCCGCCGCCGCGTCCTGCGCCCAGATCAGGCCTTCGGCGAAGCCGGGCAGCTCGGTGATGCGGGTGCCGGGCGGCAGCCGCCAGGTGCCGCCCGGCAGCATGATCGCCCCTTCGGGCGGCGCCGCGTCGCCCTGGTGGGACAAGTCGAGCGGCGCAGGTGCGGATTGCGCCGTCGCGATCGCGCGCGCGCCGGCGGCGCCATAGGCGGCGTGCCAGGCGGCCCAGAGCCAGGGCGGCGTGTCGATCCGGGCGGCATCCAGCCCTTCCAGCGCCGCCGGGCCTTCGGCTGCCACCTTGCGCAGCACCGCATTGACCAGCCCCGCGAAGGGCCGCGGCACCAGCCCGACCGTGCTCGCGACCGCGGCATGCGGCGGCGTCGCCAGCAGCAGCAGCTCGGCCGCCCCCATACGCAGCGCGTTCCGAACGGTGGCCGGCGGGTTCCGGGTCAGGAAGGCTTCCAGCACCGCCTCGAGCGAGCCGAGCCGGCGCAGCACCGCCGCCGCGATGCGGTGCGCCGCGGCGCGGTCGCGCGCTTCGAGCGCCGGCGGCAGCGCTTCCAGCGCTTCCTCGAGCGGCCGGCGGCGCTCCAGCACGGTATCGAGGAGCGAGAGGGCCGCCCGCCGCGTCGGCAGGCCGGAAGCATTGGGGGCGCGGGACATCGCCGCCCCGTAGCCCCTCGGGCTGAGGCGCGCCAGGGGCCCTCGCCTTGGGCGGCTATCTGATCTACCACCCGCCGCCATGCGGCAAGCGGTGGATGGCTTCCTCGACCGGCTCCCGGACACGCGGCGGCCGCGTCTCTGGCTTGCCCTGCTGTGCCTGGCGCTCTGGCTGCCGGGCTTCTTCTCGATCCCGCCCGGCGACCGCGACGAAAGCCGCTTCGCCCAGGCCACCCGCCAGATGCTCGACACCGGCGATTACGTCCGGATCCGGCTCGGCGAGGAGGAGCGGAACAAGAAGCCGGCCGGCATCCATTGGGCGCAGGCGGCGATCGTGCACGGTCTGGAGGCGACCGGCCTCGGCTCGCGCGCCGATATCTGGGCCTATCGCGCGGCGAGCCTGGCGGGCGCGCTGCTCGCGGTGCTCGCGACCTTCCATTGGGGGCGGGCGCTGGTCGGGCGGCGGCAGGCCTTCCTCGGTGCCGCCCTGCTCGCCTCCTGCCTGGTGCTGGTGGTCGAGACCCATATCGCCAAGACCGATGCGGCGCTGCTCGCGACCATCGCGGCCGCGATGGGGCTGATGGGCCGCGCCTATCTCACGCCCGAGAGCTTTTCCGCGCGCCAGGCCGCCGCTTTCTGGGTCGTGCTCGGCCTCGGCGTGCTGCTGAAGGGGCCGATCGCGCCGATGGTGCCGCTGCTGGCCGGGCTGACGCTCGCCGCCGCCGACCGCGCCTGGCGCACCGGCGCGCCCTGGCTCCGGGCGCTGCGGCCGGGCTGGGGCCTGCCGCTCATGATCGCCTGCGCGGCGCCCTGGTTCGTCGCGATCGGCATCGCGACCGAGGGCCGCTTCTTCGCCCAGGCCGTCGGCGACGACATGCTCGGCAAGGTCGGCGCCGGCGGCGAGCAGCATTGGGGGCCGCCCGGCCTCTACACCCTGATCTTCGGCATCACCGCCTTTCCGGCCGCGTTCTTCGTGCTGCGCGCGCTGCCCGCCGCCTGGCGCGCGCGGCTGCAGCCGCCGGTGCGCTTCCTGCTGGCCTGGGCGGTGCCGGTCTGGCTGCTGTTCGAGGCGGTGGCGACCAAGCTGCCGCACTACACCCTGCCGGCCTTCCCGGCGCTGACGCTGCTGGCGGCGCATTGGGTGCTCGATCCGCTGGCGCGGCAGCCCGCGCGCTGGCTGCGCTGGATCGCGATCGCGGCGCTCTGGGGCGTCGCGGTCGGGCTGCCGGCGGCGCTGGTGGCCCTCGTCCAATTCGTCGACCAGCGGATCGATCCCTTCGCGCTGGTGGCACTTGCCGCCGGAATCGCCTTGGCACTCGTGGTCACGCAATACGTCCGCGGCGGCCAGGGCGGGCGGGCGGCGATGGCGGCGCCGATCCTCGCCATCCCCTTCTTCGCCGCGATCCTCGGCGGCGTGCTGCCGCGGCTGGAGCCGGTCTGGATCGCGCCGCGCGTCGCCGCGGCGCTGACCGCGGTCGCTCCCGGCATGCCGCTGCCGGTGCCGCCCGATCGCTTCGGCGTCGCCGGCTTCCACGAGCCGTCGCTGCTGTTCGCGACCGGCGGTGCGACGCAGCTGCTGCGCGACGGCGCCGCGGCGGCGGATTTCCTGGCCGGCGGGCCGGGCCGCATCGTCGCCGTCGGCGATCGCGACGAGGCCCGCTTCCGCGCCGAAGCGGCCGCACGCGGCATCGCGCCGCGCGAGCTGGGCCTGGTCTCCGGCATCAACTACTCGCGCGGGCGCTGGCTCACGCTGCAGCTGTTCAAGGTAGACTGACATGGTCGAATGGGTGATCCGCACGGTCGGCGATTTCGGCCTGCCCGGCGTCTTCTTCCTGATGTTTCTGGAGAACCTGTTCCCGCCGATCCCGTCGGAGGTGATCATGCCGCTGGCGGGCTTCGCCGCGGCGCAGGGGCGGATGTCCTTCACCGGCGCGGTGGTGGCCGGCGTCCTCGGCACGATTGCCGGCAATGCGGTCTGGTACGAGCTGGCACGGCAGATCGGCGCCGACCGCATCCGTCCCTTGGTCGAGCGCTACGGCAAGTGGTTCGCGATCAGCGGCGAGGACATGCGCCAGGCGGAGGACGTGCTGCGCCGCTACGGCCCGGCGGCGCTGAGCTTCGGGCGCTTCCTGCCCGGCATCCGCACCCTGATCTCGGTCCCGGCCGGGCTGGTGCGCATCCCGCGCCTGGTCTTCTACGTCTGGACCGCGGTCGGTACGACGGTCTGGCTGGTCTTCCTGGCCAGCCTCGGCCTGCTGCTCGAGGACCACTACGCCGATGTGGAGCACTATGTGGAGCCGCTCGGCTACGTCGTGGTCCTGCTGGTGGTCGGAGGCTACGCGCTGCACCTCCTTCGGGTGTGGCGGCGCAACCGCGCGAAGTAGGCCCTATCGCCGGTCCTCCGGCCGCCGCTGGCCCTGCTGCGGCGGCGGGGAAGCCGGCCGGGGCGCGGCCTGCGGCGGCGGCGGGCTCGGGCGCGCTGCCTGGGGTGGCGGCGCCGGCGGCGGCGAGGGGCGTGCGACCGGGGCCGGCGGCGCGACAGGGCGCATGACGGGCGGCGGCGGCGCGCTCGGCCGCGGCGCCTGCGGGACCGCCATGACCGGCGGCGCCTGACGCGGCGGCGGCGCCTGGGGCGCCGGCGCCGGCTGCGGGCGGAAGCCCTGCTGACCGCCAGGCGGCGGGCCACCGAAGCCCGGCCGCTGGCCTGGCTCGAAGCCGGGGCGGTTCGGGGCCTGCGGGGTCTGGATGGCGCCGGGCGCGGCGCCGAAGCCCGGCCGCTGGCCTGGCTCGAAGCCGGGGCGGTTCGGGGCCTGCGGGGTCTGGATGGCGCCGGGCGCGGCGCCGAAGCCCGGGCGCTGGCCTGGCTCGACGCCGGGTCGGTTCGGGGCTTGCGGCGTCTGGATCGCGCCGGGTGCGGCGCCGAAGCCCGGGCGCTGGCCTGGCTCGAAGCCGGGGCGGTTCGGGGCTTGCGGCGTCTGGATCGCGCCGGGTGCGGCACCGAAGCCCGGGCGCTGTCCCGGCTCGAAGCCGGGGCGGTTCGGGGCTTGCGGCGTCTGGATCGCGCCGGGTGCGGCACCGAAGCCCGGGCGCTGGCCTGGCTCGAAGCCGGGGCGGTTCGGGGCTTGCGGCGTCTGGATCGCGCCGGGTGCGGCACCGAAGCCCGGGCGCTGTCCTGGCTCGAAGCCGGGGCGGTTCGGGACTTGCGGGGTCTGGATGGCGCCGGGCGTCGGCAAGGTGCCGAACCCCTGGCGACCCGGTCCGGGCTGGCCAGGCTGGCCCGGCGCGCCGGGTTGTCCGGGCAGGGCCGCATTCGGGCCGCCGGGCGGCACGCCCGGGCGGCCGAAGCTGCCCGGCGGCTGGCCCGGCTGCGGCGCGAAGCCGGGCCGTACCGGCTGCGGCACTGGCGTGCCGGGCTGCAGCCCGACGCCCGGCACCGGCGCGAAGGGGCCGGGCCGCCCGCCTGGAGGCGCACCCCCGGGACGTCCCATCAGCCCGGCCGCGCCGAGGCCGGCGGCGGCACCCGCCGCGGCACCGGCAGCCGCCGCGCCTGCGGCGCCGAGCCCGGGTCCGCCGGCCTGGGGCGGCCCGCCCTGCGGGACCGGAGCCCCGGGCGGCGGCCCGCCGGGCGCGAAGCCGCCCGGTCCAGGGCCGAAACGGCCGCCGGCGCCGGGCGGGCCAAAGCCCGGCCGCCCGGCCAGCAGCGGCACATGCGTCTCCGGCGCCGGGCCGGCGCGGCGCGGCGTCGCGAAGGCGCCGCCCGGCGCCATGCCGATGCGCCCGGCGATCGCCGGCGTCACGCCGAGCGTCTGGCCGGAAGGCGGCGGCGGTGCCGCCAGCATCGGCGGTCCGCCCGGCCCTCCGCGCAAGCCGAAGCCCGGCGGCGGCACGATCCCCGCCTGGGGGATGCCGCGGATCGGGCGGCTGGCGGTCATGTAGGGCGCCGGCACCGCGGTCAGCGCGATGCGGTTGGCGAAGGGGCCTTCGAAGGCGCGCGGCGGTGGCCCGAAGCCAGGACGCAGGCCCGGCGGCCCTCCGCCAAAACCCGGGCGCGGCGCCCCATCGCGCCGCCAGTCGCGCCAGCGCCGTTCCGGGTCGCGGGCATCGCGCACCGCGTAGATGTTGACACCCCGGACATAGCGGGGCGAGGCGCGGAACCACGGGTAATAAGCCTCGCGCGGCCCGAGCGGCACCCAGCCGACGCCGGGTCCGCGCGGCCCGAGCGCCACGCCGCCCACGAAGGCGACCAGCGCCGGCGCCCAGATCGGCCGCCGCGGGCGCCAGCCCTCCTCGACCACCACCCGCTCGGGCTGCGGGCACCAGCCCCAGCGCGGCCCGACCTGCACCCAGCGGCCATAATGGAAGGGCGCAAAGCCCCAGGGCCGGTCGTCGAGCCAGGTCCAGCCCCAGGGTTCGCGCCAGGTCCAGCGGCCCTGGCGATAGGGCACCCAGCTGGCCTCGACCTCCGGATACCAGATGTCGCCATACTCCGGATTGCGGTCCCAGCGTCCATAGAGGCCGAGATCCTCGGCGCCCGTCATCTGCCGGGCGGAGGCCGGCACCGGCGCCTTGGCGGCGAGCGCCGTCGCCCAGGCGACCAGCGGCACCGAAACCACGGCGCGCGCGAGCACCGGCGCCTCGCCCTGGAAGACCAGCGCCTGGCCAGGGCCGAGCGGCTGCTGGAGCCCGCCGGCGACCGCTTGCGCCTCGCCTTCCAGCACCGAGAAGCGGGCCGGGCGGAAGCCGCCCGGCGCTTCCGCGGGCTGCCCGGCCTCGACCAGATAACGCCCGTCGCGCGCGATCAGCAGGCTGCCGGCCGGGGTGACGATCTCGATCGTCTCCGCCTCCAGCATGTCCTGCGCTTCGACGAAGACGGTGCCGCGGGGCAGCGTCGCGACGGTGCCGCCATCGTCGAGGCGCGCGATCTGGAAGTCGCTGCCGCCGTCGAGCGCCAGGCGCGTCTGGTTGAGCTGGAGCGAGGCGCGGGCGCCGGGATCGGTCGCGACGGCATTGCCGGCGATCAGGGGGATATTGGCCTGGGCGGGCGTCCAGGCCTCCTCGGCGGAGGCGCGGAAGCCGACATTGCCCTGGATGCGCGCGATGCGGCCGACCCGGGCCGGCGGCTCCTCGGTCGCGGCGTCGCCATCCTCGTCCGGCGCATCAGGCGGCGCACCGGGCTGTGCGAGCTGTGGCGCCGGTGCCGCCGGCGGTGCAGGGGCCGCGTAAGGGGCCGGTGGCGGCGCCTCGGGCGGCGGCGGAGCCTCGGCCGCGGGCGGCAGGCCGGTGTCGGACGGCGGCTCTTCCGCCTGCGGCAGCGGCGGCGGCGCTGCCGGCGGGGCGACGGCGGTGCGGCCGGGCTTCGGCGGGCGCTCGAAGCCCGGCGTCCCGGGCTTGCCCTGTGCCAGCACCGGGCTCGCGGCGGCCAGCAGCGCGACCGGCAGGGCAGCGAAGGCGGCCCGCCGCATTCCGCGGCGGGATGGGCGATGCGGCTGGCTCAAGGTTCCATCCTCATGGCGCCGGTTTGGCGTCTCAGGAATGATCTGGAGCCGCCATCATGGAGAAACCATGGCAGTTCCGGGGCGGCGGTGACGCATTCCGGCGAGCACCCCTCGTGACGGGATCACGTCTGATGGATCAGCGCCGCGAGCGCCAGCAGCATCGCCGGCGGCAGCACCAGCAGGCCGAGCTTCAGGAAGCCGATCGCCGGCATGTCGAGCCCTTCGCGCCGGATCGCGACCAGCCAGAGCATAGTCGAAAGCGACCCCGCGATCGAGAGGTTGGGCCCCAGCACCACGCCCACCAGCACTGCGCCGGTGACCGAGGGCGAGGCGGCCGCCGCGTTCGCCACCGCGCCGGCCAGCAACCCGACGGGAAGGTTGTTCGCGAGGTTGGTCGCCGCCGCGACGATGAGCCCCGCGGCCCAGGCGGCGGCCGCCGGATCGGCCTCCGCCCGGCGCAGCATGACGGCGAGCGTCTCGACGAGGCCGGTCGCCTCCAGCGCCTGCACGATCACGAACAGCCCGGCGACCAGCGGCAGCACCCCCCAGGACACGCCGGCCGCCACCGGCACCGGCGATTGCCGGGTGATGGCCAGCACCAGCAGCACCGTCGCGGCGCCTGCGAGTGCCGTCGGCAGCCCGAGCGGCAGCCCGGCCGCCGAGGCGCCGAGCAGCACCGCGATGGTCGCGAGGATGCCAAGCCCCGCGATCCGCCCGCCGCGGCTGAGCACCGCGCGCGGCACCGTGGCCGCGATCGGCTGCGCCAGCGACCGGCGCTGCGTGAGGTACAGCACCGCGAAGGTCGCCGCGATCGCCAGCAGCGAGGGCAGGGTGAAGTGCCGCAGCCAGTCGCCGAGCGGCGGCATCCGGTCGCCGAAGATGACGAGGTTGGCCGGATTGGCGATCGGCAGCAGGAAGGACGCCGCATTGGCGACGAAGGCGCAGGCCAGCAGATGCGGCAGCGGCGTGGCACCCGCCGCCCGCGCCGCGGCATAGACCGCCGGCGTCAGCACCACCGCCGTCGCGTCGTTGCTCAGGAAGGCGGTGACCAGGATGCCGACGCCATAGACCAGCGCCAGCAGCCGCCGCGCCGAGCCGCGCGCCGCGGCGACCGCGAAGCCGGCGAGCCAGTCGAACAACCCTTCCCGCCGCGCGAGCTCCGCCAGCAGCATCATGCCGGCGAGGAACAGGTAGACGTCGTGGCCGCGCAGCACGCCTTGCCAGGCCGCTGCCGGCGACAGCAGGCCGAGGGCCACCAGCAGCGCCGCGCCGGCCAGCGCCCAGACCGCTTCCGGCCAGCGGAAGGGGCGGAGGATGACGCCGAGCGTGGCCAGGCCCGCGATCAGCCAGACCGTCGGTGCCGCTGCCGCGGTGGACAGCACGGCGCTATTCGGCGGGCGCCGCCGCGGTGCCGGGCAGGGAGGGCGGGGCTTTGCTGGCGCGGGTCTCGGGCATCGCCAGCAGATAGCCGAAGAAGCCCGCCGCGGCGATCAGGCCGAGTGTCGTGAAGGCGGCGCCGTAGCCGAACTGCACGATGATGGTGCCGGCGAGGGTTGCGCTGAAGGCGGCGCCGAGCCCCTGCGCGGTCGCGATCGCGCCCTGGCTGACGTTGAAGCGGCCGGTGCCGCGGGTCAGGTCGGCGACCACCACCGGGAACAGCGCCCCGAAGATGCCGGCGCCGACCCCGTCCAGCAACTGCACGCCGAGCAGCCAATAGGGGCTGTCCGACACCGGGTAGAGCAGGCCGCGGAGTGCGAGGATGCCGAAGGCCACCAGGAAGATCGGCTTGCGGCCCCAATCGTCGGCCTTGCGGCCGACCAGCATCGCGACCGGCACCATCACGCATTGCGCGGCGACGATGCAGATCGCGATGAGCGAGGTGGCGTGCGCCTCGCCCACCACCCGCGTCAGCAACTGCCCGACCGAGGGCAGCATGGCGGCGTTCGCCAGGTGGAAGGTCGCCATCAGCACCGCGAAGATCAGCAGCGGCCGGCTGGAGAGCAGCACGCCGAGGCCCGAGGGCTGGTCATGCGTGCGGCCATCCGCCGCGGGCGCATGCTCGAGACCCCGCGCCAGGTCGTCATCGATCGCGCTCGACGGGATCGACAGCATGGCGCCGATGCTGAGCACGGCAAGGGCCGCCATGATCCAGAACACGACGACCGGCCCGAACAGGATCGCGGTGCCGGCGGCGAGTGCGGCGGAGACCGCGTTGCCGGCGTGGTTGAAGGCCTCGTTGCGGCCGACCCGCCGGGCGAAGGCCTTCGGGCCCACGATGCCGAGCGTGATGCCGGCGATCGCGGGCGGGAAGATGGCGCCGGCGATGCTGGCCAGCGCCTGGGTGGCGGCCACCGCGGTGAAATCGGTGATGAAGGGGAGTGCGAGGCTGCTCAGCGTCACCGCCACGGCGGCGGCGATGACGATCGCCCGCTTGTGCCGGGTGCGGTCGATCAGCGCCCCGGCCGGCGCCTGGGCGATCAGCCCGACGATGCCGGCGATGGTCATGACGAGGCCGATGGTGGCCGGGTTCCAGCCTTCCTCCGGCCCCCGCACCGCCAGCAGGTAGATCGCGAGATAGGGCCCGAGCCCGTCGCGGACATCGGCCAGGAAGAAGTTGAGGCCGTCGAGCCCGCGCCGGACGCGTTCGGGCGCTGCGCCGTCCTGGGCAGGCACGGGTTGGGCGGCGATGATCATGGTCGGAACCTTCCGGGGCAGCGCGGCAACGCGGCCGTCAGCCCCGGGTTGATGGTCCGTGACGCTTTTCGTCGAAAAATTTCCAGCTGGCCCTCACCCCAGGCTGATCGGCGTCAGGTCCTGGAACCAGCTCTGCGCCTGGACGAAGCCGCGCACCCGGGTCGCCATGGCGCGCGGGTTCATGTCGTGAGCCACGAACAGCATCAGCGCGTCGTCCACCACCTTGTCGTGCAGCTCCTTCACCAGCGCATCCTGCGCCGCGGGCTCGAAGGTCTCGTAGATGCGGCCGATCAGCGCGTCGTAGGCGGCATCGTTCAGGTAGCCCCAGTTGTTCGCCGCCGGCGGCACCAGGTCCGACTTCAGGAAGCGGATCATGGCGGTGAAAGGATCGAGTGCCGTGTAGCTGACGTTGATCGCGGTGCAGCCGCGCGCCGCCGGCGACCGCGCGCCCTCCCGCCAGGTGGCCAGCAGCGTGTTCCATTCGAACACCTCGAAGGTGATCTCGATGCCCACTTCCTTGAGCTGCTGCTGCAGCGCCTCGTTCATCGCGAGCGGCTGCATCTGCCCCGACCCGGAGGAGGAGATCGCGACCTTGGTGCGCATCGGCGTGCGCGGCGTGATGCCGGCTTCCGCCAGCAGCCGCCGCGCCGCCGCCTGGTCGTAGGTCAGGCGCGGGCTGCGCACCGGGTTCCAGGGGCCGCCCACCGGCACCAGGCCGCCGCCTTCCAGCATCATGCCGCCCAGCATGTCCTTCATGCCGCTGCGGTCGATCGCGAGGTTGGCGCCGCGACGCACCCGCACGTCGCGCCAGGGCGAGCCTTCCAGCAGCGACAGGTGCCAGGTCCAGTTATGGCCATACTGGTTGGCAGTGATGGCGAAGCCCGCCTGGCGCAGCGCCGGGATGGCGTCGGGTGGCGGCGCCTCGATGAAGTCGACCTGGTTGGAGCGGAGTGCGGCGACGCGGGTGTTGGGCTCCGGCAGCGGCAGCAGGGTGACGCGGCCGACCTTCGGCACCCGCGCTGCCTCCCAGTAATCGGGGTTGCGCGCCAGCACCGCGCGTTCGCGGATGTTGAAGGCCTCCAGCTTGAAGGGGCCGGTGCCGACCGCCTGGTTCAGGAAGCGGTCATTGTCGCGCCCCGCCGCTTCCCAGGCCTGCTGGTGGGTGATGCCGACCCAGGTCGCGCCATAGGGCACCAGGCTGTCGACGACGCGGGTCTCGATGACGAAGGTGTCCGCCCCTTCCGCGTACCAGCGTGCGATGGTCGGCATGCGGATGCGCACCTGGGCGGAGCCGCGGGCGTCGAAATGCGGCGCGTCGTTCTTGAAGCAGCGGTCGTAGGAGAAGGCGACGTCCTCGGCGGTCAGAACCTTGCTGTCATGGAACTTCACGCCCTGGCGGATGGTGAAGATCCAGCGCTTCGGATCGGCGGGATCGACGCGCCAGGCGGTCGCGAGCCCGGGGCGGAGCGCTGCCGGGCGATCGGTCTGCGACAGGTCCCACATCACCAGGTGGTCGTAGAGCGTGATGCCCATGAAGCGATGGCCCTCGGCGCCCTGGTCGGGCAGGCCGTTCGGCAGCGGCACCGCGGCGGCGGTCATCCCGATGCGGAGATTGGTGGTGGGCGTTCCCTGGGCGCGTGCGAGGTCCCAGGGCAGGGCGCTTGCGGCAGCGGCGGAGAGGAGGCCACGGCGGCTGAAGCGAAGCGACATCAGGCAAGGTTCCGCATGCTGTGTTGCAGCAAGTCTGCCGTCCTGCCTTCGAGATTGGCAATCTGATTCACGGCGGGATTGATTGCCTGTGTATTGGGCGATCAGCCTGAATCTTACGCTGTATGCAGCCCTTGCCGGCGACAGCGGGCCTCGTCACTCTCCCCCGACAATCCGGGGAAACGCATGTCCGACCGTCGCAGCCTGCTGCTCGCGAGCCTTGCCGCCGCCATCCTGCCGCGCGCCGGCTTCGCCCAGGCCGAGTGGCCGGCGCGACCGATCACCATGGTCACCGGCTACGCGCCGGGCGGCCTGACCGACCTCACCACCCGCGCCATCGCCGAGCGCATGCAGCGCGAGATCGGCCAGCCGATCGTCGTCGACCCGAAGCCGGGCGGCGCCACCTCGGTCTCCGCGACAAGCGTCGCGCAGAGCCGCCCCGACGGATACACGCTGCTGATGGGCGCGACCTCGCTCGCGATCAATCCGGCGCTGCAGCCCAACCTGACGCCGCGCGACCCGCGGCGGGAGCTGGTGCCGATCGGCACGGCCTATCGCAGCCCCTTCGTGTTGCACATCCACCCGGACGTGCCGGCGCGCACGACGGCGGAGCTGATCGCCTATGCGAAGGCCAATCCGGGCAAGCTCAATTTCGGCAGTTCCGGCACCGGCGCGGTCAATCACCTCTGCCTCGAGATGTTCCGCAGCAGGGCCGGCATCGACGTGGTCCACATCCCCTATCGCGGCGGTGCGCCGGCGCTGATCGACCTGCGCCAGAACCGCATCCAGGGGATTTTCGCCGCCGCGCTCGAGGCGCTGCCGGCGGTGCGGGAGGGCACGACGCGCGCGATCGCCGTCTCCTCGCGGGAGCGGCTGTCGCTGCTGCCGGACGTGCCGGCGGTGGCGGAGGCGCTGCCGGGTTTCGACGGCGTCTTCTGGCAGGGGCTGTTCGCGCCGGTCGGCACGCCGCAACCGGTGATCGACCGCCTGACCGCGGTGCTGCGCGTCGCGACCGAGGACCAGGCGCTGGGCGCGCGGCTCGCCGAGCAGGGCGTAACCTTGCAGACCGGAGATGCGGCCTTCCTCGCGCGCCTGCTCGCCGAGGAGACCGAGAGCTGGGGCCGCCTGATCCGCGACGCCAATATCCGCCCCGAATAGAGGACGCCCGCATGCGACCCTTGCACGCCGCGATCGCGGCCGCCTGCCTCGCCGCGACGCTGCCGGCGGCCTTGCCGGCTTCCGCGCAGCAGCCGCGCACGCTCCGCATCGCGATGACCGCGACCGACGTGCCGACCACGACCGGCATGCCGAACAACGGCTACGAGGGCCTGCGCTTCCTGGGCTACCCGGTCTTCGAATCGCTGATCCTGTGGGACCTGTCGAACCCGGCGCAGGCGGCCGGCGTCCGCCCCGGCCTCGCGGAGCGCTACGAGCAGGACGCCAACGACCCGCGCATCTGGCGCTTCCACCTGCGCCAGGGCGTCGCGTTCCACGACGGCACGCCGTTCAACGCCGATGCGGTGATCTGGAACCTCGACCGCTTCTTCCGCACCGACAGCCCGCAGGCGGATGCCGCCGGCGGCGCCATCGTGCGCGGCCGCGTCGCGGGCCTCGAGAGCTATCGCAAGATCGACGACATGACCGTCGAGATGACGACGGTGCGCCCGATTGCCTACTGGCCCTACCTCGTCGTCTACATCCTCTACACCTCGCCGCAGAGTTTTGCGCAGGCCGGGAACGACTGGGGCCGCGTCGCCACGTTGCCGGCGGCCGGCACCGGGCCCTTTCGCCTGACCCGCTTCGTGCCGCGCCAGCAGGCGGAGCTGACGCGGAACGACAATTATTGGGATGCGAACAGCCGCGCGCGGCTCGACCGCATCACCCTGCTGCCGATGCCGGAGGCGAACACGCGGCTCGCGGCACTCCGCTCCGGCCAGGTCGACTGGATCGAGGTGCCGCCGCCGGATGCCGTGCAGTCGCTGCGCTCCGCCGGCTTCACCATCTCGACCGGCAGCTACCCGCATGTCTGGCCCTGGGTCTTCGCCCCCGGCCGCCCGAACAGCCCGGTCGCCGACGTCAGAGTGCGCCAGGGGCTCAATTACTGCATCGACCGCGACGGGATGGTGGCGCTGCTGAACGGCCTGGCCGAGCCCTCCACCGCCTTCTTCAAGCCGAACGACCCGGCCTTCGGCAACCCGCAGAACCGCTACCGCCTGGACCCCGCGCGCGGCCGCGCGCTGCTGACCGAAGCGGGCTTCACCGCGCAGCGCCCGCTGCGGCTGCGCGTCGGCATCTCCAACTCCGGCTCCGGCCAGATGCTGCCGCTGCCGATGAACGAGTTCCTGCAGGCCTCCCTGAAGGAGAATTGCGGCGTCGAGGTCGCCTTCGAGGTGGTGGAGTGGAACACCTTGCTCGGCGCGCTGCGCGCCGCTCCTGACCAGCCGGCCTGGCTCGGCGCCGATGCGGTGAACATCAGCCTGGTCTCGTCCGATCCGTCGCAGATGGCGCGCTGGTTCCTCGGCGCCAACTTTTCCCCGCGCGGATCGAATGCCGGCCATTGGCGGGACGAAGCCTTCGATGCTGCCTTCGCGGCGCTGGAGCAGGAGCGCGATCCCGCCCGCATCACCCAGCATCTGGCGCGCGCACATGAGCGGCTGGTCGACAACCCGCCCTGGCTCTGGATCGTGCACGACCTGAACCCGCGCGCGCTGTCGCGGCGCGTGCGCGGCTTCACGCCGGCGCAGAGCTGGTTTCAGGATTTGACGCGGATCGAGGTGCCGTAGGCTGGCGCGGCGCTTGCACGGCATCGGCGTCGAGCCCGTTCAGGACACCCTCCAGGACCACCGATGCCCACACACCGCTTCCGCCCCACCCGCTACCACAACACGATCGGCACCGCGGAGCCCTGCCTCCGCATCGCCGACGGCGACACGGTCGTGACCGACACCATCGACGCCTCCGGCCTCGATGCGCGGGAGGTCACCGTCGCCGCCGGGCCGAACCCGATGACCGGGCCGTTCTTCATCGAAGGCGCCAAACCCGGGGACACGCTGGCCGTCCGCATCGACCGGCTGACGCCGAGCCGGGCCACCGGCTGGACCTATTCGCCGCTCGCACTTACCGTGCTGGACCCGACCGCGATCGCGGGCCGGCCGGCGCAGCAACGCGCCGTCTGGGATATCGACGCCGCCGCCGGCACCGCGCGGCTGCGCGAACCGGTGCCGGGGCTCGAAGGCTTCTCGGCTCCGCTTCAGCCGATGATCGGCTGCTTCGGGGTCGCGCCGGCGGGCGGGCAGGCGCTCTCCACCGCCACCAGCGCCCAGAATGGCGGCAACATGGACTATCGCCGGTTCGGGCCGGGCACCACGGCCTGGTTCCCGGTCGCCGTCCCCGGTGCGCTGTTCTATCTCGGCGACGGGCATGCCTGTCAGGGCGACGGCGAGATCGTCGGCACCGGCATCGAGACCTCCTTCGAGATGGAGGTCACCTTCCGCGTCCTGAAGCGCCGCATCACCTGGCCGCGCGGCGAGACCGCCGACGACATCTTCACCATCGGCAACGCCAGGCCGCTCGATCAGGCGCTGCAGCATGCGACGACCGAGATGCTGCGCTGGCTCGGCGAGGATTACGGGCTGGACGCCCGGGCGGCCAGCCACCTGATGGGCCAGGTCGTCCGCTACGACGTCGGCAACGTCTTCAACCCGGCCTTCACCATCGCCTGCCGCATCGCCAAGCGCTGGCTGAAGACGCCGTAGGCAGGCGGGCGCCGGCTCCGGCCCGCCTCTTGCATTGCCGGCGCCGGCGGCAACCGGCCGCGGTCGGACGAGGGATTTCGGATCATGGTGTCATCGCCCGTGCGCCTGTTGGGCGCTGCGGCCTTCGCGGTGTCGGCGGCGCTCGCCGCATCGCCCGCCGCTGCCCAGCAGCCGCGCACGCTCCGCATCGCGATGACCGCGGCCGACGTGCCCACCACCAGCGGCATGCCCAACAACGGCTTCGAGGGCATGCGCTTCTTGGGCTATCCGATCTTCGAAGCGCTGGTGCAGTGGGACCTCTCGCGGGCCGATCGCCCGGCCGATATCCGGCCCGGCCTCGCCGAACGCTGGGAACAGGATGCCGGCAACCCCAACCTCTGGCGCTTCCACCTCCGCCGCGGCGTCACCTTCCATGACGGCACGCCCTTCAACGCCGATGCGGTGATCTGGAACCTCGATCGCTTCTTCCGCACCGACAGCCCGCAATTCGACCAGACCGGCAGCGCCATCGCCCGCGGCCGCATCCCCATCCTCGGCGCCTATCGCAAGACCGACGACTTCACCATCGAGATGGAGACCACCCGCCCGGTCTCCTACTGGCCCTATCTGACGACGCTGATCCTGTTCACCTCGCCCGCCTCCTTCGAAGCCGGCGGGCGCGACTGGGCGCGGGTGGCGGGCCTGCCGCCCGCCGGCACCGGACCCTTCCGCCTGACCCGCTTCGTGCCGCGCCAATCGGCCGAGCTCGGCCGCAACGCCACCTATTGGGAAGAGGCGCGGCGCCCGCTGCTCGATCGCGTGGTGCTGCTGCCGATGCCGGAAGCCAATACAAGGCTCGCCGCGCTGCGCTCCGGCCAGGTGGACTGGATCGAGGTGCCGCCGCCGGATGCCATCCCCTCCCTCCGCCAAGCGGGCTTCCAGGTGGTGACCAATTCCTACCCGCATGTCTGGCCCTGGGTCTTCGCGGCCGGCCGCGCCGGCAGCCCGGTGACCGATGTGCGCGTGCGCCAGGCCCTCAACTACTGCTTCGACCGCGGCGGCATGGTGGCGCTGCTGAACGGCACCGCGGAGCCCGCCCTCGGCTTCTTCAAGCCGGACGATCCGCGCTTCGGCACCCCGCAGAACCGCTACACGCTGGATGCGGCGCGCGGCCGGGCGCTGCTGGCGGAGGCCGGCTACAATGCCCAGCGCCCGCTGCGCCTCAAGATCGCGATCTCGCCCTCCGGCTCCGGCCAGATGCTGCCGCTGCCGATGAACGAATACCTCCAGCAATCGCTGCGCGAGAACTGCGGCGTCGAGGTCAGCTTCGAGGTGGTGGAGTGGAACACCCTGCTCGGCGCCCAGCGGGCGGCGCCGGACCAGCCGCAATGGCTGGGCGCGGATGCGATCAACACCAGCCTCGTCTCCTCGGATCCGTCGCAGATGGCGCGCTGGTTCCTCTCCTCCAACGCCTCGCCGCGCGGCTCCAATGCCGGGCATTGGCGCGATGCGCGCTTCGACGCCGCCTTCGCCGAGCTCGAGACCGCGACCGATCCGGCCCGCATCCAGGTGCTGCTCCGCACCGCGCATGAGCGGCTGGTGGACGACGCGCCCTGGCTCTGGATCGTGCACGACCTCAATCCGCGCGCGATGACCCGCCGGGTGCGCGGCTTCGTCTCGGCGCAGAGCTGGTTCCAGGACCTGACCCGGGTCGAGGTCCAGTAGCCGCGCCCGCTCCGGCCCAGGTGCGGCGGGCCGCCCGTCCTGCCATACCGGCGGGATGACGGACGGCCCGGATTTCGAGATCTTCCTCGCCTGCGCACCGGGCCTCGAGCCGATGCTGGCCGAGGAAGTGCGCGGCAAGGGGTTCAAGCGCCCGAAGCCGGTGCCGGGCGGCGTCGTGACCAAGGGCGGCTGGCCGGAGGTCTGGCGCGCCAATCTCTGGATCCGCGGCGCCGGGCGCGTGCTGGCGCGGCTCGATGCGTTTCACGCCAAGCATTTGTCGGAACTCGACGCCCGCGCCCGCCGCGTCGCCTGGGGCAGCGTGTTGCGGCGGGACGTCCCGTTCCGGGTCGAGGCGTCCTGCGCGGCATCGCGCATCTACCATTCGGGTGCGGCCGCCGAGCGCATCGCGACCGCGATCCGGGAGACGCTCGGCGCGCCGGAATCGCCCGAGGCCGAGGTCACCGTCATGGCGCGGATCGAGCAGGACCGCTGCACCATCAGCCTCGATACCTCGGGCGAGCTGCTGCACAAGCGCGGCCACAAGGAAGCCGTCAACCGGGCGCCGATGCGGGAGACCATGGCGTCGCTGTTCCTCCGCCAATGCGGCTATGACGGCAGCGAGCCGATGCTCGACCCGATGTGCGGATCAGGCACCTTCGTGATCGAGGCAGCGGAGATCGCTGGCCGGCTCAACCCCGGCCGCTCCCGCCGCTTCGCCTTCGAGCAACTCGCGAATTTCGACGCCGACGCCTGGCAGCGCATGCGGACCGCGTCCGGCGCCCGCGCGCGCGCCTTCCTCTGCCACGGCAGCGACCGCGACGCCGGCGCGATCGCGATGAGCCGTGCCAATGCCGACCGCGCCGGCGTCGCCGACTTCACCGCCTTCCGCCAGGCGACGATCAGCGAGATCGAGCCGCCGCCCGGCCCGCCCGGCCTCGTCATCCTCAACCCGCCCTACGGCACCCGCATCGGCGATCGGGCGGAGCTGTCCCCGCTGTACCGCGCCCTCGGCCAAATGCTGCGCGGCCGCTTCGCCGGCTGGCGCATCGGCCTCGTCGCCGCCGCGCCGGCGCTCGCCCGCGCCACCGGCCTGCCCTTCCTGCCGCCCGGCCCGCCGGTGCCGCATGGCGGGCTGCGCGTGACGTTGTTCCGGACCGGGCCGCTCGGCTGAGTAGCCGGGCCGCGTTTGCCGGGGCAGGATGCGCGCATCGTCAGAGAGGGGACGCATCCGATGATCGTCGACATCCGCATCTACACCTGCGTGCCGAACCGGCTCGCCGAATTCGTGAAGCTTTACGAGGAGCAAGCCTGGCCGCTGCAGAAGACGTACCTGCAGAACTGCCTCGGCTGGTACGTGACGGTCGAAGGCTCGCTCAACACCGTGGTCCACCTCTGGGGCTACGAGGACCAGGGCGACCGCGAGCGCCGCCGCGCCGCGATGGCCGCCGACCCTGCCTGGGGCGCCTACCTGAAGAAGGCGGCGGAGCTCGGCGTACTGCAATCGATGGAAAACCGCATCGCGAAGCCGACGCCCTTCTTCGAGGCGTTCCAGAAGGGCGGGTGATCCCTCCCTATCCGATGGTCTGCGCGGCCAGGTCCTTCGGCGCGCGGGTCAGCACCTCCGGCTTCGGGCCGACGACCACCGTGTCGTCGTGCCGGAAGCCGCCGAGGCCCCATTCGTAGAGGCCGGGCTCGGCCGAATAGACCTCGTTCTCCAGCAGCGGGCGGTGATTGAAGGCCATGTCCTCCGGGAATTCGTGGCCCAGCACGCCCATGCCGTGGCCGGTGCGGTGCAGGATCAGCGCGGCGCAGCCGGCGCGCTCGATCACCGCCTGTGCGGCGGCATCGATCGCGGAGACCGGGCGGCCGGCGACCGCGGCCTCGCAGGCCGCTTCGTTCGCCGCCCGCGCGGTCTCGAACAGGAAGGCCTGGCGGGCACTCGGGCGGCCGCAGAACCAGGTCCGCTCGTTCTCGACGACCAGGCCGTCGACGCGGGGGATCACGATGTTGACCAGGCCATGGCCCGCCTCGATCCGCTGCCCCGCGGAGCGGCCGTCGCCATGCGGCGCGCAGCTCGCGGGGCCCGACAGCGTCCAGCAGCGCAGGATCTCGAGGTGCTGGCCCGGGAAGCGGCGGGCGCCTTCCTCGGCCATCGCGGCCGCCATCGCCATGTCCATCTCCTGCACCAGCCGCCCCGGGCGGATCGCTTCGCGGTAGCGGTCCTGCACCCAGTCGGAGAGGCCGGCGATCGCGCGCATCAGGCGGATCTCCTCGGCATGCTTGACCCAGCGCAGGCTGCGGCAGCCGGCGGTCGCGCCTTCGAGCCGGAGGCCGGGCAGCAGCGAAGCAGCGCGCGCGAGCGGGCCGCCCGCCGCATCGGCGCCGATCCGCGCCCGGCCGAGCCCCGCCGTGCGCAGCCGCTCCGCCACCATCTCCGGCCATTGCGTCACCAGCGGCAGGCGCTGGGCGATGCGCGGATGCTCCGAATAGAAGGCGGCGTCCGCGACCCAAAGTGCGTCGGCCTCGGCGCCGAAGCGCCAATGGTTGGTCGACAGCTCGTTCAGGATCGCGAAGGGCTCGCCGTTGCGTGGCACCACGCAGAGCACCGGACGTTCCCAGGTCTGCACGTCGGTCGCGAAGTTGGTCGCGAACTGGAAGAAGTCGCCCTGGGTGAAGGCGAGGGCGTCGTAGCCGTCGCGATCCATCAGCGCACGCATGAGGCTCAGGCGATGGTCGCGAACGGCATGGGACAGCTTGGCCATGTGTGGGATCCTCACGAAAGAAGCGGATCGGTTCGCTTGACCGATCCGAGGCCGCGAATGCGGCCCGCCGGGAGTCCGGCGAGCCAAGGCCGCGGATGCGGCCGCCCGGCAATTGAGGGCATCAAGACAATCTCAATCCGCGGCGGCGGATGAAGTCGCCCCAGACGGCGCTGTCCTGCTCGAAGCTTTCGCGGATGGTGGCCGGTGAGCCGGCGATCGGTGCTAGGTGCAGCTCGCGCAGCCGCTGGCGCACCGCCTCGGCGCCGAGCGCCGTCTGCAACGCCGCGTTCAGGCGCCGTGTCGGCACGTCCGGCAGGTTGGCCGGGCCGACCAGCGCGTACCAGCCGGGCATGGTCGGTGCGACCAGGCCCGCCTCGCGCAGCGTCGGCACCTCCGGCAGATCGGGGCTGCGGGCATCGAGCAGCACCGCGATCGGCACGATCGTGCCGGCGCGGATATGCGGGATCATGCTGCCGATGACGCTCAGCATGGCGTCGGTCTCGCCGGCGATCAGGCTGTTGGTCGGGGAGACCGCGCTGTAGGGCACGTGGGTCAGCCGGATATCGGCAGCCTCCGCCACCATCTCCATCGCCAGATGCGTCGAGTTGCCGTTGCCGGCGCTCGCATAGGTGAGCTCGCCCGGCCGTGCCCGCGCGCGGGCCAGGAACTGCGCGACCGTGGTGATGCCGCTCTGCCGGCTGGCGACCAGCATGAAGGGCGTGTTCACGACCGGCGCGACATAGGTGAAGTCGCGCGCCGGGTCGTAGGAGAGGTTGGCGTAGAGGAAGGGGTTGAAGGCGAACATGGAGACGCCGGCGAGCAGCACCGCATGCCCGTCCGGCCGCTGCTGCTTGAGGTAGCCGGCGGCGAGCGTGCCGTTGGCGCCGCCGCGGTTCTCGACGATCACCGGCTGGCCGAGCTCGCGCGCCATCGGCTCGGCGAGCAGCCGCGCGATGATGTCGGTCAGCGTGCCGGCCGCCAGCGGCACGATCATCCGCACCGGCTGGCTCGGGAAAGGCGCCTGCGCCGCGGCGCCGGCGGCGCCGAAGGCCGCGGCCAGGCCGCCGCCGGCGAGGATCCGGGCCAGTTCGCGCCTTTGCATGGACGATGCTCCTTCCTGGCGGCACCACTGCCGGGTGCCAATAAAAGACAGGCTGACCTGTTTGTTTCTTGCGGTCAAGATGCCATCTGGTCGATAAGCCTTTAGGAGACGCCGCATGGACACGCTGCCGGAACTCTGGGACTGGGATCGGGAGGAGGCGCCGGGGCCGGAGGTCGGCAAGCAGGCGCGGCGCTCGGCCGAGATGCGGCGGCGGCTTTGCCAGGCGGCGCTCGACGTGCTGACCGAGGTCGGGCACGAGCGCCTGTCGACGCCGATGATCGCCGCCCGCGCCGGCGTCTCCCGCGGCGCCCAGACGCATCACTTCGCGACCAAGGTCGACCTGCTGGTCGGTGCCTTCCGCCATCTGCTCCGCTCCTGGCAGGAGGCGCGGGTCGCCGCCTTCGGGCGGCGCGACCTCAACGACGTGCCCTTCGAGGACTATCTCCGCTTCATGTGGCGGGAAGTATTCAGCAAGCCGAGCTACGTCGCGGCGCTGGAGCTGATGCTGGCCGCCCGGGTCGACACCGCGCTCGGCGAGCGGCTCCGCCAGGTGCTGGACGACTGGAACCGCTACCGCAACGCCCGCTGGCGGGAGCTGCTGCAATTCTCCGATGACGGGCGGCAGACCCAGTTCCAGACGATGACGCTCTGCCTGCTGCGCGGCATGGCGATCCACACCAGCTTCAACCGCGACGAGGCGATCAACGAAGAGATCCTGGCCGCCTGGCTGGAGCTGTCGAAGTCCGCACTCGCCGCGGGGCGGGAACCCGTTCAGGTATAACCTGACCCAAAATAGGTTGTACCTTTTGGGTTGCTTGGGTATCACCCGGACGATCGGGAGGGCAGGGCCATGGCAACCACGGTGATCGGGGTGAAGGTCGCGGACGACCTCCGCGCGCGGCTCAAGGCTGCGGCCGAGGCCCAGGGCCGCACCCCGCATTGGCTGGTCAAGCAGGCGATCGTCGCCGCCCTCGACCGTCTCGAGCGTGGCGAGACGCTGCCCGGCGAGCCGGTGGAACCCGGCCTGGCGGTGGTGGAGGAGGAGGTTGCACCCGCCCAGCCAAGACCCTTCCTCGACTTCGCCCAGGGAGTGCAGCCGGAGACCGTGCTGCGGTCCCGCATCACCGCCGCCCATCGCCGGCCGGAGGAGGAATGCCTGCCGCTGCTGCTGACCGCGGCGGCGCTGCCGGAGGCCGTGGCGCTCCGGGTGCAGGACACCGCGCGCGGCCTGGTCGAAGCGCTGCGCGCCAAGCAGCGCCATGGCGGCGTCGAAGGGCTGCTGCAGGAATTCTCGCTCTCCTCGCATGAGGGCGTGGCGCTGATGTGCCTCGCCGAAGCGCTGCTCCGCATCCCCGACCGCGCGACCCGCGATGCGCTGATCCGCGACAAGATCAGCGGCGGCGACTGGGCGGCGCATCTCGGCCATTCGCCCTCGCTCTTCGTCAATGCCGCGACCTGGGGCCTGGTCGTCACCGGCCGGCTGACCGCGACCAGCAGCGAGGCGGGGCTCGGCTCCGCGCTCACCCGCCTGATCGGGCGCGGCGGCGAGCCGGTGATCCGCAAGGGCGTCGACCTCGCCATGCGCATGATGGGCGAGCAGTTCGTCACCGGCCAGACCATCGCCGAGGCGCTCGCCAACAGCCGCCGCATGGAGGCCAAGGGCTTCCGCTTCTCCTACGACATGCTGGGCGAAGCCGCGACGACGGCGGACGACGCGGCGCGCTACCTCCGCGACTACGAACAGGCGATCCACGCGATCGGCAAGGCAGCCGCCGGACGCGGCATCCACGAAGGCCCCGGCATCTCGATCAAGCTCTCGGCGCTGCATCCGCGCTATGCCCGCGCCCAGCGCGATCGCGCGATGACGGAGCTGCTGCCGCGCGTGCTGGCGCTCGCCGTGCTGGCGCGGCGCTACGACATCGGGCTCAACATCGATGCCGAGGAAGCCGATCGCCTCGACCTCTCGCTCGACATCCTGGAAGCGCTCTGCTTCGCACCGGAGCTCGCCGGCTGGCACGGCATCGGCTTCGTCGTACAGGCCTACCAGAAGCGCGCCTTCTTCGTGCTCGACTGGCTGATCGACCTGGCGCGCCGCAGCCGCCACCGCCTGATGCTGCGCCTGGTCAAGGGCGCCTATTGGGACAGCGAGATCAAGCGCGCGCAGCTGGACGGGCTGGAAGGCTTCCCGGTCTTCACCCGCAAGATCCACACCGATGTCAGCTATCTCGCCTGCGCGGCCAAGCTGCTGGCCGCGGCGGATGCCGTCTTCCCGCAATTCGCGACCCACAACGCGCAGACGCTGGCCGCCATCCACGCCATGGCGGGCGGTAATTTCTACGCCGGGCAATACGAGTTCCAGTGCCTGCACGGCATGGGCGAGCCGCTCTATGAGGAGGTGGTCGGCAGGGCCAAGCTGAACCGCCCCTGCCGCATCTACGCCCCCGTCGGCACGCATGAGACGCTGCTGGCCTATCTGGTGCGGCGGCTGCTGGAGAACGGCGCCAATTCCTCCTTCGTGCACCGCATCGCCGATCCAGGGGTCGCGGTCGCGGCGCTGATCGCCGATCCGGTGGCCGAAGCGCGCGCGGTGCAGCCGCCAGGTGCGCCGCATCCGGCGATCGCGCTGCCGCGGGCGCTGTTCGGGGAGAAGCGGGCGAACAGCGCCGGCCTCGACCTCAGCAACGAGCATCGGTTGGCCTCGCTCGCGGCGGCGCTGCTCGCCGGCGCCGATGCGCCGCTCCGCGCCGCACCGGCGGGCGAAGCGGGCGGCGAGGCGCGCCCGATCCTGAACCCGGCCGATCGCCGCGACGTCGTCGGCCATGTGGTGGAGGCAACGCCGGACGCCGTCGCGGCGGTGCTGGCCGAAGCCGCCGCCGGCGCGCCGATCTGGAACGCGACGCCGCCCGCCGAACGCGCCCATTGCCTGCTCCGCGCCGCCGACATCCTGGAAGCGCGGATGCCGGGCCTCTTGGGGCCGATCGTGCGCGAAGCCGGCAAGTCGCTGCCGAACGCCATCGGCGAAGTGCGGGAGGCGGTCGATTTCCTCCGCTACTATGCGGCACAGGTGTGCGACGGCTTCGACAACGCGACGCATCGCCCGCTCGGCGTGGTGCTCTGCATCAGCCCCTGGAACTTTCCGCTCTCGATCTTCCTGGGCCAGGTCGCCGCCGCACTCGCCGCCGGCAATGCGGTGATCGCCAAGCCCGCGGAGGAAACGCCGCTGATCGCGTCGCTCGCTGTCGGCATCCTGCACGAGGCCGGCGTGCCGGCCTCCGCGCTGCTGCTCTGCCCCGGCGACGGCACGGTCGGCGCCGGGCTGGTTGCGGACGCGCGGGTGCGCGGCGTGCTCTTCACCGGCTCGACCGAGGTCGCCAAGGCGATCGCGGCGAGCCTCGCCGGACGGCTCAGCCCGGACGGGCGCCCGATCCCGCTGGTCGCCGAGACCGGCGGGCAGAATGCAATGATCGTCGACAGCTCGGCGCTGGCCGAGCAGGTGGTGGCCGACGTGATCGCCTCCGCCTTCGACAGCGCCGGCCAGCGCTGCTCGGCGCTCCGCATCCTCTGCGTGCAGGAGGATGTGGCCGAGCGGATGCTCGCGATGCTGAAGGGCGCGATGCAGGAGCTCGCGATCGGCAATCCCGATCGCCTCGCGACGGATGTCGGCCCGGTGATCAGCGCCGGCGCCGCCGAAGGGCTGCGGGCGCATGTTGAAGCCATGCGCGGCCGCGGCTTCCCGGTGCATGCGCTGCCGCTGCCGGAGGCCTGCCGCCATGGCAGCTTCGTCCCGCCCACCCTGATCGAGATCGATGGCGTCGCGGCGCTGGAGCGGGAGGTGTTCGGCCCGATCCTGCACGTGCTGCGCTTCAAGCGGGACGCGATGGACAGTCTGGTCGAGGCGATCGCGGCCACCGGCTACGCGCTCACCTTCGGCGTGCATTCGCGGATCGACGAGACGATCGACCGGCTGACCGCGCGCGCCGCGGCCGGCAATATCTACGTCAACCGCACGGTGATCGGCGCCGTGGTCGGCGTGCAGCCCTTCGGCGGGCATGGCCTCTCCGGCACCGGACCCAAGGCCGGCGGCCCGCTCTATCTGCACCGGCTGCTGGCCGCGGCCCCGCCGCCGGCGCTGCCGGGCAGCGGCGGCGCGCCCGATCCGGCGCTCGCCGGCTTGCGCGACCGGCTGGCGGCGGCGGGCGATGCCGCGGGTGCCGCGCTCTGCGACCAGGCCGCCGCCGCGGCGCCGCCGCGCGGCGCGATCGACCTGCCCGGGCCGGTCGGCGAGAGCAACCGCTACCGGCTGGAGCCGCGCGGCACCGTCCTCTGCATCGCGGCGACCCGCGAAGGGCTCATCGCACAGCTCGCGGCGGCGCTCGCATCCGGCAATGCCGCGCGTATCCGGCTGCCGCTGCCGCCGGATGCGGGCCCGCTGCTCGACGCGCCCCGGGTCACGGTCGCCGGCGATGCGGCGCTGCTGCCGGCGGACGCGGTGCTGTTCGAAGGCGATGGCGACGCGCTCGGCCGGCTGCTGGCCGAGATCGCGGCGCTGCCCGGCCCGATCCTGCCGGTCTTCGCCGCCGATCGCGGGGCGGCGGGCTATCCGGTCGCGGCTCTCTGCCGCGAACGCTCGGTCAGCACCAACACCGCCGCCGCCGGCGGCAATGCGACGCTCATGGCGATCGGGTAGCGCTTATCCGCCCCTCGATCGGGTAGCTCGGGTCGTTGTAGCCGGGGGAGGAGGGGTGGCCGGCGGGCACCAGCCCGTCGATCAGCGCCTCGTCCTCGGGGTCGAAGCGGTAGTCGAGCGCCCGGATGTAGTCCTCGAGCTGCGCTTCGGTGCGCGGGCCGACGATCGCTGCGGTCACCAGCCGGTTGTTCAGCACCCACTGCAGCGCGAGGTCGAGCGCGGTCGCGCCCTTCGCCTCGGCATGCGCCTTGATCCGCTGTGCGATCGCGAGCGATTCCGGCCGCCATTCCGATTCCAGCATGCGCCTGTCGCCGCGCCCGGCCCGGCTCTCGGCCGGCGGCGCCGCCTGGCTGGCGTATTTCGCGGTCAGCACGCCGCGCGCCAGCGGGCTGTAGGGCAGCACGCCGAGGCCGAAGGCGGCCGAGGCCGGGATCACCTCGACCTCCGGCATGCGGTTCATGGCGTTGTAGTAGGGCTGGCAGGCGACCGGGCGGTCGATGCCGAGCCGGTCGCAGGCGGCGACGACGGCCGCGATCCGCCAGGCACGGAAGTTGGAAACCCCGAAGGCGCGGATCTTGCCCGCGCGGATCAGGTCGCCGATCGCGGCGACCGTCACCTCGATCGGCGTGTCGTGGTCTTCCTTGTGCAGATAGAGCAGGTCGATGCAGTCGGTGCCGAGGCGCCGGAGGCTCGCTTCCACGCCCCTCATGATCCAGAGCCGCGACAGGCCGCGTTCGAAGATCGGCGCGCCGGCACCGTTCGGGTTGGCGATCTTGGTCGCCAGCACCCAGCGATGCCGCGCGCCGGCGATCGCCTGGCCCACCACTTCCTCCGACCGGCCGCCCTGGTACTGGTCGGCGGTATCGATGATGTTGACGCCGGCCTCGCGGGCGCGGGCGATCATCCGCCCGCTCGCCGCCGCATCGGCGGGGCCGCCGAACATCATGGTGCCGAGGCAGAGCCGGCTGATCCTCACGCCGCTGCGGCCGAGCACGCTGTATTGCATGGGTCGTCTCCCCTTTTCGTAACGCTCGGGTGACCGGATGTCCCCGAGCGTTGCAGCCGGCGCCGCCGTCCGTCCGGTATCCCGAAGCTGTTATTGTGCGTTGCAATAAGGCGGTTGACCAGGGGATGGAAACTCGCCAGTTTCCGCGCCGCTTTCCGAACGAGGCTTCCCCATGCGGTATCGATCGAGCTTTCCCGTCGCGGCGCTGCTCGGCCTTCTGGCGCTCGCCGGCTGCGACGATCCGCCCGCGGCCGCCGCCCGGCAGGCTGCCCCCCCGCCGCCCGAGGTCACCGTCGTCACCATCCGGCGGGAGGCGGTGCCGATCACGACCGAGATGCCCGGCCGCACCGCCGCCTACGAGACGGCGGAGGTCCGGCCGCAGGTCAACGGCGTGATCCGGGAGCGGATGTTCACCGAAGGCCAGGTGGTCCGGGCCGGCCAGCCCCTCTATCAGATCGACCCGGCGCCCTCCCAGGCCAGCCTCGACAGCGCCGAGGCGGCGCTGGCCCGCGCCCAGGCGACGGCGGCCTCGGCCGAGATCACCGTCAACCGCTACCGGCCGCTGGTCCGCGCCCGCGCGGTCAGCCAGCAGGACCTCGACACCGCCGAGGCGACGCTGCGCCAGGCCCAGGCCGACGTCGCCTCCGCCGACGCCTCGGTCGACACCGCCAGGATCAACCTGACCTATACCCGCGTGCTGTCGCCGATCGACGGCCGCACCGGCCGCTCCTCGGTGACGGCGGGCGCGCTGGTCACCGCCAACCAGACGACGGCGCTGCTGACCATCACCCGGCTCGATCCGATCTATGTCGACGTGACCCAGCCGGCTTCCCGCCTGCTGGAGCTGCGGCGCGCGGCGGCGAACGGGACGATCCGGCGCGACGCGGCGGACCAGGCCGCGGCCCGGCTGATCCTGGAGGACGGGTCGGAATACCCGCATCCCGGCCGCATCCAGTTCTCCGAGGTGATCGTCGACCAGGGCACCGGCGCGGTGACGCTCCGCGCCGTCTTCCCGAACCCCGACGGCACCCTGCTGCCGGGCATGTTCGTCCGCGCCCGCGTCGAGGAGGGCGTGACCGACCAGGCGCTGCTGGTGCCGCAGCAGGCGATGATGCGAACCCCGCGCGGCGAGGCCTCGGCGATGGTCGTCACCGCCGACGGCAAGGTGGAGCCGCGCATGCTGCGCACCGACCGCGCGATCGGCACCAACTGGCTGGTCACCGACGGCATCCGCGAAGGCGACCGCGTCATCGTCGAAGGGGTGATGCGGGCGCAGCCGGGTGCGACCGTCCGCGCCACCGAGACGACGATGCAGGCGCTCCGCGACCGCAACACCGCGCCCCCCGCGACCCAGCGCGCCGGCGGCTGAGGCACATCCCATGGCCCGTTTCTTCATCGACCGCCCGGTCTTCGCCTGGGTGATCGCGATCGCGATCATGCTGTTCGGCGTGCTCGCGATCCGTTCCCTGCCGGTCGCCCAGTATCCGGCGATCGCGCCGCCCTCCATCCAGATCACCGTGAACTATCCCGGCGCCTCGGCCGAGACGGTGCAGGACACGGTCGTCCAGATCATCGAGCAGCAGCTCAACGGCATCGACAACCTGCTCTACTTCACCTCGCAGAGCAGCAAGGACGGCAGCGCCACCCTGACGCTCACCTTCGCCCAGGGCACCGACCCGGACGTGGCGCAGGTGCAGGTGCAGAACAAGGTGCAGCTCGCGGTGCCGCGCCTGCCGCAGACCGTGCAGCAGCAGGGCATCCGCATCGCCAAGGCGACCAGCAACTTCCTGCTGGTGGTCGGCCTGGTCTCGACCGATGGCCGCATGGACCGCACCGACATCGCCGACTACATCACCTCCAGCCTGCAGGATCCGCTGAGCCGGACGGCGGGCGTCGGCGACTACCAGGTGTTCGGCGCGCAATACGCGATGCGCATCTGGCTCGACCCGGCGAAGCTGATGAATTTCGGCATGACGCCGTCCGACGTCGCGACCGCGATCGGCGCCCAGAACGTCCAGGTGGCCTCGGGCGAATTGGGCGCGCTGCCCTCGGTGCCCGGGCAGCGGCTGAACGCGACCATCATCGGCCCCTCCTACCTGCAGACGCCGGAGCAGTTCGGCGCCATCCTGCTGCGCGTGCAGCAGGATGGGTCGCAGGTCCGGCTCCGTGACGTGGCGCGGGTCGAGATCGGCAGCGAGAACTACGCGATCAGCACCCTGTACAACGGGCGTCCGGCCGCCGGCATCGGCATCAAGCTCGCGAGCGGGGCGAATGCGCTGGCGACCGAGGCGGCGGTGCGCGCGACGATCGAGCGGCTGCGGCCGAACTTCCCGCCGGGGCTGGAGGTCGTCTACCCCTACAACACGACGCCCTTCGTGCGCCTCTCGATCGAGAGCGTGGTGCACACGCTGATCGAGGCGGTCGTCCTCGTCTTCCTGGTGATGTTCCTCTTCCTCCAGAACTTCCGCGCGACGCTGATCCCGACGCTGGCGGTGCCGGTGGTGCTGCTCGGCACCTTCGCGGTGCTCTCGGTCGCCGGCTTCAGCATCAACACGCTGACGATGTTCGGCATGGTGCTGGCGATCGGCCTGCTGGTCGACGATGCGATCGTCGTCGTCGAGAACGTCGAGCGGGTGATGGCGGAGGAGCATCTGTCGCCCTTGGAGGCGACGCGCAAGTCGATGGACCAGATCACCGGCGCGCTGGTCGGCATTGCCATGGTGCTCGCCGCCGTGTTCCTGCCGATGGCCTTCTTCGACGGCTCGACCGGCGTGATCTACCGGCAGTTCTCGATCACCGTCGCGACCGCGATGGCGCTGTCGGTGCTGGTCGCCGTCGTGTTCACGCCGGCGCTCTGCGCCACCCTCCTGCGCCCGCACAAGCCCGGGAAGGGCAAGCGCGGCTTCTTTGGCTGGTTCAACCGCAACTTCGACCGTGCCAACCATGGCTATGCGCGCGGCGTCCAGCACGCGATCCGGCGGCCGCGGCGGATGATGGCAATCTACGCGGCGCTGCTCGCGGGCCTCGCCGTCATGTTCCTCCGCCTGCCGAGCGCCTTCCTGCCGGACGAGGACCAGGGCACTGCCTTCGTGCAGGTGATCTCCCCGCCGGGTGCCACCACCGAACGCACCCAGCGCACCCTCGATGAGATCACGCGCTACCTGCGCGAGGAGGAAGGCGGCGTCGTCGCTTCGGTCTTCGCCATCAACGGCTTCAACTTCAGCGGCCGCGGCCAGAATTCCGGCATGGCCTTCCTGAGCCTGCGCGACTGGAGCGAGCGCCCGGGCGAGCGCAACGGCGTGCAGGCGCTGACCAACCGCATCATGGCGCGCTTCGCCAACTACCAGGACGGGATGGTCTTCGCCTTCGCGCCGCCGGCGATCAGCGAGCTCGGCAACGCGACCGGCTTCACCTTCGAGCTGCTCGATCGCGGCGGCCAGGGCCATGCGGCGCTGATGGCGGCGCGCAACCAATTGCTGGGACTGGCTGCGCAAAGCCCGGTGCTCGCCGGCGTGCGGCCGAACGGCCTCAACGACGAAGCCCAGTTCCGGCTGGTGATCGACTGGGAACGGGCAAGCGCGCTCGGCCTCTCGATCGCCGACATCAACGCCACGCTGTCGGCCGCCTGGGGCGCGACCTACGTCAACGACTTCATGGACCGCGGCCGGGTGAAGCGCGTCTACATGCAGGGCGAAGCGGCCTCGCGCATGCTGCCGGGCGACCTCGACCGCTGGTACGTCCGCAACGGCGCCGGCCAGATGGTCGCCTTCTCCGCCTTCGGCCGTGCCGAATGGGGCTATGGCTCGCCGCGGCTCGAGCGCTTCAACGGCATCGCCTCCTCCGAGATCGCCGGCGCGCCGGCACCCGGCTACACCAGCGGCCAGGCGATGGCGGAGATGGAGCGGCTGGCCGGGCAGTTGCCGGCGGGCTTCGGCTTCGACTGGAGCGGCATCTCCTACGAGGAGCGGCTGTCGGGCTCGCAGGCGCCGGCGCTCTATGCGCTGTCGCTGGTCGTGGTCTTCCTCTGCCTGGCCGCCCTTTACGAAAGCTGGTCGATTCCGGCCGCGGTGATGCTGATGGTGCCGCTCGGCATCTTCGGCGCGGTCGCGGCCATGCTGGCGCGCGGCCTGTCGAACGACGTCTACTTCCAGGTCGGCCTGCTGACCACGGTCGGCCTCGCGGCCAAGAACGCCATCCTGATCGTCGAATTCGCCAAGGAAGGCTTCGACCGCGGCCAGAGCCTGGCGGAGGCGGCGCTCGATGCCGCGCGGCAGCGCCTCCGGCCGATCATCATGACCTCGCTCGCCTTCAGCCTCGGCGTGCTGCCGCTGGCGATCGCGACCGGCGCCGGTTCCGGCGGGCAGCACGCGATCGGCACCGGCGTGCTCGGCGGCGTCATCACCGGCACCCTGTTCGCGATCCTCTTCGTGCCGGTCTTCTTCGTGGTCGTCCTCGCGCTGTTCCGCACGAAGCGGCAGGGCGAGGCCGCGCCGACACCGGCACCGCCGCCGACACAGCAGCCGGCCCCGGCGCCGGGAGAGTGAGCCTCATGCAAGCCCGTCTTCTCGCCTTGCCGCTCCTGCTGAGCCTCGTCGCCGGCTGCAGCCTGATTCCCGACTATCTCCGGCCCGACCCGCCGGTGCCGGCGGCCTGGCCGGATGGTCCCGCCTATCGCCGCGATCCCGGCCGGGCGGCGGCGGCGGCCGATCCGGTGCGGGACGCGGATGCGATCGGCTGGCGGGAGGTGTTGCGCGACCCGCGGCTGCAGCGGCTGGTCGAGATGGCGCTGGCCGACAACCGCGACCTCCGCATCGCAGCACTCAACGTCGCCTCGGCGGAGGCGCAGTACCGCGTGCAGCGCGCCGACCTGTTCCCGCAATTCGGCGCGACCGGCAGCCTGGACGCGAGCCGCTCGCCGGCGGCGCTCGCCTCCCGGACCGTGCCGGCCGACGCCACCGCCGGCATCAACAGCCGCACCTACAGCGCCGGCGTGGGCTTCACCAGCTACGAGATCGACCTGTTCGGCCGGGTGCGGTCGCTGAGTGCGGCGGCCTTCGCGCGCTATCTCGGCTATGCCGAGACGCGGCGCAGCACCCAGATCAGCCTGGTCGCGCAGGTGGCCAATGCCTGGCTGGCGGTCGCCGCCGATCAGGAACTGCTGGCGCTGACCGAGCAGACGCTCCGCAACCAGGAGGAATCGCTGCGGCTGACGCGTTCCGGCTTCGAGGGCGGCACGACGACGGAGCTGGCGCTGCGCCAGGCCCAGACCTCGGTCGAGACCGCGCGTGCGAGCCTGGCCCTCTACACGCGCCAGCGCGCCCAGGACGAGAATGCGCTGGCGCTGCTCGTCGGCCGCGCGGTGCCGCCGGAGCTGCTGCCGACCGGCGCGCTCGACCGCACGCCCCCGATCGCGGAGGTGCCGGGCGGCGTCGGCTCCGCGTTGCTGCTCCGCCGCCCGGACGTTCTGGCGGCCGAGCAGAACCTCCTCGCCGCCAATGCCGAAATCGGCGCCGCCCGCGCCGCCTTCTTCCCGAGCCTGACGCTGACGACCAGCGCCGGCACCGCGAGCCGCAGCCTCTCGCAGCTGTTCGCGGCCGGCAGCGGCACCTGGAGCTTCTCGCCCTCGCTCAACATCCCGATTTTCAACGGGGGCTCGCTGCAAGGCAGCCTCGACCTCGCGCGGGTGCAGACTGACATCCAGGTCGCGACCTACGAACGCACCATCCAGACGGCGTTCCGGGAAGCGGCGGATGCGCTCGCGGGGCTCGGCACCTATGACCGCCAGATCGCGGCGCAGCAGGCGCTCGTCGCCGCCTATGCCGATGCCTACCGGCTGGCGCTGCTGCGCTTCCGCAGCGGGCTCGACACCTATCAGGCGCCGCTCGATTCGCAGCGCCAGCTGTTCACCGCGCAGCAAGACCTGATCAATTTCCGCCTGCAGCGCCTGCAAAACCTGGTGACGCTCTACAAGGTGCTCGGCGGCGGTTGGGAGGAAGGCCGGCGTCCGGCCGGGAGCCACCCGTCGTGAGCGCGACGCGGGCCGCAGTCGAAGGCGACCGCACCCGCCTGGTGCGCGAAGCGGCGGAGGAGGTGTTCCTCCGCGACGGCTACGCCGCGGCGACGATGGACGACGTGGCGCGCCGGGCCGGCATGTCGAAGCGCACGCTCTACCAGCTGTTCCCGTCCAAGGCGGCGCTGTTCGAGGCCATGCTCGGCATGCACCTCGCACCCTTCCACATCGACCTGCCGATCGAGCAGGAACCCGACCTGGTGGCGGCGTTGAGCGCGCATCTCGGCGCCTTCGGCCGGCACTTCCTGACCGCGCGGCAGAGCGGCATCTTCCGCCTGATCGTCGCCGAGGTGCATCGCTCGCCCGAGCTCGCGGACGCCGTCTACCGGGCCGGTCCCGGCGCCGGCACGACCGCGCTCGAACGGCGGGTCGCGGCCGAGATGGCGCGCGGCACGCTGCGGCCGGGCGATCCGAAGGCGGTGGCCGACCTGCTGCTCGCCATGGCCTTTTCCAACGTCTTCATCGAAATGTTGCTCGGCCTGCGCGGCCCGCCGGAGGCGGCCGAGATCGAGCGCCGCCTCAGGGACGGCATCGCCACATTCCTGCACGGCACCGCGGCCTGCGATACGGCGCCTGGGCCGCTGGGGGGGCGCCCATCGGCTGCGTCGATTCCACAGGATTGAGACACCTGGACGGTTGGGAACCGGGCCCGGTCGGCGTATGTTGCTTGGCGTCGCAAGACCAAGCCATGCCGAGGGGCACCAGGGGATCATGCCGCCGAGACCAGCTTCCATACGCCTGGCCTGCCTCGCGGCCGTCCTGAGCGCGGCACCGCTGGCGGCCTTGGCGCAGCAGGCGGTCGATGCGTCGCGCGGGATCACGGTCGCGACCCGGCCGCGGCCGGAATTCGACCCGCTCGGGGTCCGGCTCGGCGCCTTCCGCCTCGACGCCGCGGCGGAGACCGGGATCGGCTTCGACGACAACCTCTTCGGCACGGAACGGAACCGGCGGGGCGATACCTTCCTCGGCAATACCATGACCGGCAGCCTGCAAAGCCAGTGGACGACGCATGCGCTCGGGCTCACCGCCCGGGTGGACGACACGCGCTATTTGCAGCAGAGCTCGCTCAACTGGCGCGATTGGTCGGTCGATGCCTTCGGCCGCTACGACCTCGCATCGGATACCTCGCTCGACCTCCGTCTGATCCATCGTCGCGGGCACCTGCCGGTGCAGTCGCTCGACGTGCAGCAGGCGGGGATCACCCGGCCGGTCGAGTTCGACGAGGACATCGTGCGCGTCGGCGCCACCACCCGGTTCAACCGGCTGACCCTCTCGGGCTATGGCCAGGGGCGCTGGGTAAGGTTCGAGGATTCGAACGTCGCCTCCTCGGTGACCGCGGATTACGACGCCTTCGGCGGCGGCGTGACCGCGGCCTACCTGATCTCGCCCGGCCGCTCCGCGACGCTTTCGGTCAGGGCCGAGGACATCAATGGTCGCGGCCGCTTCTCGGGCGCCGTCAGCTCGACCACCTATGAGGTGCTGGGCGGCTTCGCCTATGATTTCGACGGCGTCTACCAGGCGGCGGTCGGCGTCGGCTACGCCCGGCGCGACTTCGACGACAGCAGCCGGCGCGGGCTCTCCGGCCTCGGCATCGATGCCAGGCTGACCTATGCGCCGAGCCAGCTCACGACGCTGACCTTCGCGGTGCGGCGGGGGATCGACGATTCGGTGCGCTCCGGCGGGCAGAGCTTCCTGCGCACCCTGGTCTCCGGACGCGTCGATTACGAGGTGCAGCGGAACATCATCGCCGCCGTCGACGTCGCCTACGACCGGCGCGAGTACCGGGAACCGTCGCAGCGCGCGACCGACCTGATCGGCACGTTGTCCGTCCAGTGGCTGATCAACCGCAACCTGGCGCTGATCACCAGCTACCAGCACGTGGTGCGGTTCGGCGCGACCGCCGGCATCCAGGAATACAACCAGAACCTGATCCAGGTTCGGCTGCGGATCAGCCTCTGAGCCGAGGCGGTCGGCGCTTACCGGAAGATCTGGGCGGCGCCGGCGATCAGCAACGCCCACATCAGGACGGCGATGCCGAGCCCGACCAGGATGCCGCGTGCGGCTGCGAGCCGGCGCGATCCGGTGCAGCGATCCTGTTCGTCACGGGGTGCCATGAACGACTCCGGCAGACCGGAAAGGACGGCGTCTCGATGCATGTGTATCCAGGCCGTTCTGATGACGCATGGACGATACGGCGCCCATCGGTACCTTTCAATCGATGCAGTGCTGACCGGTAACGCTCCATTAAGTTGTATCACGGACTGCCATGCACCGCAGCAGGCTTGCTGACGCCGGCGTGAGGTGGCGGGGCCGAGGGCTGGCGTGGTCCGGGTTCGGGGACCGGCGATGCCGCCAACCCATTGAAGCAGGCCGCCTGACCGCCCCGGGAGCGAGCTGTCGGCAGGCCGGAAACATACAAAAATTTATACTATCGTACATTTTACCGGACGAGACACGGCAATCTCCAGATTCTGCCGATAGCTGAAGGTTTATGAACAGCTGTTGCGGGAGAATTCCCATTCTTCACTCAACCGTGAGCTTGCAACCAAGTCGGATGCAACCTGTGTGGGCAAGGCTTTTGCCGATCAGCCCTCATAGGTAGTGTGTCAAGGTGTAACACCACCAAAATAACTTCAATTGTCTGTTATTTTTGCCTGTCGTTCCGACTTCGCCTTGTTTTTCATCCCAAGACGTGAGTAATTTAAGACGAACGAGACGATCCCGATCGCTCGACACATTTTTTTCCCGGGCCGCTCCTCTGTCGGCCAACGTCGTCGCCGTTCGCGACGGGAGCAAGGTTTGCGATGACGTCACCGATCTCGGACACCTTCTTCCACGGCGCCGCCGAACCCGGCGCCGGTGCCCTGCGAAAGCCGCGCACCGGCCGCGGCAACGCCAATGCGGGCAAGCGCGCCTTCGACCTCACGGCCGCGCTGATGCTCTGCCTCATGCTGCTGCCGGTGCTCGCGATGCTCTTCGTCGTGGTGCGCCTGAGCGGCCCGTCCGTCCTCTACAGCCACCGCCGCATCGGCCGCGGCGGCAAGGCTTTCGGCTGCCTCAAGTTCCGCACCATGCGCACCGATGGCGACGAGGTCCTCGCGAAGCTGCTCGAGAGCGACCCGGCGGCGCGGGAGGAATGGCTCGCCACCCGCAAGCTCCGGCGCGACCCGCGCGTCACCCGCGTCGGCCGCTTCCTCCGCACCACCAGCCTCGATGAGCTGCCGCAGATCTTCAACGTTCTGCGCGGGGAGATGAGCCTGGTCGGGCCGCGCCCGGTCGTCGCGGCCGAGCTCGCGCAGTACTACGGGGCCGAAGGTGCCGCCGCCTATGAGGCGGTGCGCCCCGGCATCACCGGGCTCTGGCAGGTCAGCGGCCGGAGCGACACCGGCTATGCCGAGCGCGTGGCGCTCGACATGGAATACGTCCGCGAACGCTCGCTGGCGCTCGACGTCCGCATCCTCTGGCGCACCGTCGGCGCCGTCCTGGCCCGGGACGGAGCATGCTAAGTGACCCATATCGCGCGGATCGCGGCGGAGGCGCCTGACCAGGCTTGCCCGCCGATCCGGGCGGAGGGGCACCGCCGGCCTCTCGCCTGGACCCATGTCCTCGACGCCATCGATGCCCAGGTGCGGCGGACGCCGCAGCGCATCGCCGTCGTCTGCGGCACCAACGCCCTCGACTACGCGGCGCTCGATGCCCGCAGCAGCCGCCTGGCGCGGCACCTCGCCGCCCGCGGCGTCCGGCCCGGCGACCGCGTCGCGCTCTGCCTGCCGCGCGGCATCGACCTCGTCGTCGCGGTGCTCGCGGTGCTGAAGGCGGGCGCTGCCTACCTGCCGCTCGACACCCGCCACCCGGCCGCCCGCATCGCCTTCATCCTCGCCGATGCCGGGGTTGCGCTCACCGTCACCAGCGGCGCCTTCCGCCACCTCATGCCGGCGGGACGGCCGGCCTGCTGCCTCGATGCCGAAGCCGCGGCGATCGCGGCCGCGCTCGCCGCGGCCCCGCTGGTCGCGCGCGATCCGGATGCGGCCGCCTACGCGATCTACACCTCGGGCTCCACCGGGGAGCCGAAGGGCGCCGTCGCCTGCCACCGGGGCTTCGCCAACCTGGTGCAATGGTATCTGGACGCCATGGCGGTAACGGCCGTCGACCGCGTGCTGGCGATCGGCGCCGTCACCTTCGACGCCTCGCAGAAGAACCTGTTCGCGCCGCTGGTCGTGGGCGGCGCGCTGCATCTGCCGGAGGGCGACGCCTTCGACCCGGAAGCCTTCGCCGCCACGATCGCGAAGGCCGGGATCACCTGGATCAACGGCACGCCGAGCAATGTCTACCCGATCCTGGAAGGGCCGGGCGCCCGGCAGCCGGCGCTGCTCCGGTCCCTCCGCTGGGTGGTGCTGGGGGGCGAGCCGATCAACCCGCAGCGCCTGCTGCCCTGGCTGCGGCACCCGGATTGCGGCGCCCGCATCCTCAACACCTACGGCCCGACGGAATGCACCGACATCTGCGCGGCCTTCGCCTTCGGGGCCGGGCAGGGGACGGCGCCGGTCCCGCTCGGCCTGCCGATCGACAATGTCCGCCTGGCAGTGCTGGACGAGGCCGGCGCGCCCACGGCCCCGGACGAGGCCGGCGAGCTCTGGATCGGCGGCGCCGGCCTCGGAGCCGGCTACATCAACCGCGACGCGCTGAACGCCCGCCACTTCCAGGAGCGTGCGGTGTTCGGCCGGCCGGAGCGGCTCTATCGCACCGGCGACCGGGTGCGCTGGCGCGCCGACGGCCTGCTGGAGTTCCTCGGCCGCATCGACCACCAGGTGAAGCTGCGCGGCTACCGGATCGAGCTCGGCGAGATCGAGGCGGCGCTGAAGTCACTTCCCGCGGTCCGCGAAGCGGTGGTGCTGCTGCGTGAGGATGCGCCGGGCGACCAGCGCCTGGTCGCCTATGTCGCGGCCCCGGACGGCGTCGCCGGCGGGGAAGCCGGGCTGCGGCGGCACCTGGCCGCGCTGCTGCCGGACTACATGCTGCCCGCCGCCTTCGTCTGGCGGGACGGCTTCGCCCTGACACCGAATGGTAAGGTCGACCGCCATAGCCTGCCGCCGCCGACAGCCCTGCCGGCCCCGGCGGCACTCGCCGCCGCCGGTGCCAATGCGACCGAACAGGCGCTGATGGGGATCTGGCATACGGTGCTGCAGCGAGACGCGATCGGGCTCGACGACAATTTCTTCGATGCCGGCGGCACCTCGCTGAGCCTGGTCGAGGTGCAGGCGGCGCTCGGCCGGCTCGGCCGGGCAGTCGCGGTCGTCGCACTCTTTGCCGCACCCACCATCCGCGGCCTCGCCCGGGTGCTCGACGGTGCCATGCCTGCCACCGATCCGGCGCGGAGCCGCGCCACCCGGCAGGCCGACGCGCTCCGCCGCCTCGCCGGGGGCGCGAGGCGCTCGGCGTGAGCGGGGCGGGGGCGCCCGACGACGCGCCGGACGGCATCGCCATCATCGGCATGGCCGGGCGCTTCCCGGGCGCCCGCGACGTCGCGACCTTCTGGCAGAACCTCTGCGAAGGCCGCGACGGCATCGCCCGCTTCGAGGCGGCGGCGCTCGAGGACAGCTTCGCGCCGGCCGAACGCGCCGCGCCCAACTTCGTGCGCGCCCGCGGCATCATCGACGATGTCGAGCTGTTCGATGCCGGCTTCTTCGGCATGCGGGCGCGCGACGCCGCGCTGACCGACCCGCAGCACCGGATCTTCCTGGAGCTCTGCTGGCAGGCCTTCGAGGATGCCGGCCACGACCCGGCGCGCGTCGCGGGCCCGGTCGGCGTCTTCGCCGGCGCCAGCATGAACACCTACTTCCTGCATCACGTAGCAGCCGATCGTGCGGTGCGGGAGCGCTTCACCAGCAGCTATCAGGTCGGCGAATACGGCACGCTGGTGGGCGCCCTCGGCGACACGCTGGCGACCCGCGTCTCCTACAAGCTCGATCTCCGCGGCCCCAGCATGACCCTGCTGACCGCCTGCTCGACCGGCCTCGTCGCCGCCGCCCAGGCCTGCCAGAGCCTGCTGCTGCAGCAATGCGACATGGCACTCGCCGGCGGCGTCTCCATCACCTTCCCGCAGCGTCGCGGCTACCTCGCCGAGGATGGCGCGATGTGCGCGATCGACGGCGTCTGCCGGCCCTTCGACGCAGAGGCCAAGGGCACCGTCTTCAGCTCGGGCGCCGGCGTCGTGCTGCTGAAGCGCCTGGCGGATGCGATCGCCGATGGCGACCACGTCTACGCCGTCATCAAGGGATCCGCGGTCAACAATGACGGGGCCGGCAAGGTCGGTTTCACCGCGCCGAGCGTCGGCCCCCAGGCCGAGATGGTGGCGACCGCCCAGGCGATCGCCGGCTTCGACCCGCGCAGCATCGGCTTCGTCGAATGCCACGGCACCGCGACGCCGCTCGGCGACCCGATCGAGGTCGCGGGCCTCACCCGCGCCTTCCGGGAAGCGACCGACGACCGCGGCTTCTGCGCGATCGGCTCGCTCAAGGGCAATGTCGGCCACATGGATGCCGCGGCCGGCGTTGCGGGTCTGATCAAGGCGGCGCTCGCCGTGCAGCACGGCACCATCCCGGGCACGCTGCATTTCCAGGCGCCCAATCCGCGCCTCGAGATCGAGGCGAGCCCGTTCTTCGTGGCCGCCGAAACCGCTGCCTGGCCGGCGATCCCGGGGCCGCGCCGCGCCGGCGTCAGCGCGCTCGGCGTCGGCGGCACCAATGCGCATCTCTGCCTGGAACAGGCGCCGTTGCGCGCCGAAGCCGCCGTCGCCCAGCCGCGGGAGGTGCTGCTGCTCTCGGCCCGCAGCGCCGCCGGGCTTGTCGAAGTACGCGCCGCGCTTGCGGCACGGCTCCGCGCGGCGGATGCGCCGGCGCTCGCGGATGTCGCGCACACGCTCCGCATCGGGCGTCGCGCCTTTTCGCATCGCTTCGCGGCCGTCGCCGCCGACCGGGACCAGGCGATTGCAGCGCTCGAGGCCGAGGGCGGCATCCGGGCGGAAGCGCCGGCAGCGTCGCGGCCGGTCGTCTTCCTCTTCCCCGGCCAGGGCGCACAATACCCGGCGATGGGCCGCGACCTGTACGCGCAGGAGCCGGTGTTCCGCGCCGCGATCGGGCGCTGCGCCGCCGCACTCGCCGAGGCCGGCGGCCCCGACCTGATCGGCGCCCTCTATGGCGACACGCCGGAAGACGCTGCGGCGATCCGCGACACGCTGCTCGCGCAGCCGGCGATCTTCGCCGTCGAATATGCGCTGGCGCAGCTCTGGCTCGCGCGCGGCATCCGTCCGGTGGCGATGATCGGGCACAGCATCGGCGAGTTCGTCGCCGCGACGCTCGCCGGCGTGATGACGCCGGAAGCCGCGATCGGCCTCGTCGCCGCGCGCGGGCGGCTGATGCAGGCGCTGCCCGGCGGCGCCATGCTCGCGGTTCGGTTGCCTGAAGCCGCGCTCGTGCCGCTGCTCGGCCCGGGGCTCGACCTCGCGGCTGTCAACGGCCCGGCGCTCTGCGTCGCCGCCGGCGCGGAGGATGCGGTGGCGGCGCTGGAACGGGTGCTCGACGCGCAAGGTGCCGGGCATCGCCGGCTGCACACCTCGCATGCCTTCCATTCGGCGATGATGGACGGCGCCGTTGCGCCGCTCGCCGAAGCGGCTTCGGCGATCGCCCTGGCGCCACCGGCGCTGCCCTGGGTTTCGAGCGTCACCGGCGACTGGATCACCGAGGCGGAAGCCCGCGCGCCTGACTACTGGGCGCGGCATGCCCGCGCCCCCGTGCGCTTCGCCGACGCGCTCCGCACCCTCCGCGGCCGCATGCCGGATGCGGCATTGCTGGAGGTCGGGCCGGGCCAGGTGCTCGGCACGCTGGCGCGCCAGGGCGCCGGGCGCGCGACGGGGCTCGTCGTCGCCGCGTCGCTGGAGGGTGCCGGCGCCGAGACCTCGGACCTCGACACCATGGCGGCAGCCCTCGGCCGTCTCTGGGTGTCGGGCGTCGAGATCGCCTGGCCGGCGCGGCCGGATTGCCGGCGCGTACCGCTGCCGACGACGCCCTTCGACCGCACCCGGCACTGGATCGACGCGCCCGCCGCTACGCCTGCCGCGCTTTCACCCGCCGCGGACGCACCGTCCGCCCCGGAGGCTCCGCCCATGTCCGATACCCGCCCTGCCGCCGCCCGGGCCGGCATCGTCGCCGCCATCGAGGCGCTGTCGGGGGAGGCGATGCCGGCCGCGCCCGACGCCACCAGCTTCCTCGAGCTCGGCTATGATTCACTGTTCCTGAGCCAGCTCGCGCAACAGCTCCGCACCCGCTTCGGGGTACCGCTCGGCTTCCGCCAGCTCACCGGCGAGCTGTCGAGCCTCGCGACCCTGGGCCGCTTCGTCGCTGGCTCGCTTCCCATGGCGACGGTACCCGCGCCGGTCGCCGCACCCCCGGTGGTCGTCGTGCCGGCGCCGTCCGTCGATCTCCCCGCCGGGCCGCCCGGCAGCGTCGCCGCGCTGATGCAGGACCAGCTTCGCGCCATGTCGGCGCTGATGCAGGCGCAGCTCGCCGCCCTCGGCGGCATGGGCGCCGCGGCACCGGCGCCGGCACCGGCCGCCGCTCCGCCCGTGGCTGCGCCCGCGACCGCCGAGATGACCGATCGCTTCGCGCGCTTCCGTCAGGCCCAGGCGCCAACCGCCAGCGTGCTGACGCCGGCTCAGCAGGATTTCGTCGCCGCCCTTGCGGCGCGGCAGGATCGGCGCATGCCGGGCTCCCGCCGGCTGACCGAGGCGCATCGCCCGGTGCTCGCCGATCCGCGCGCCGCCTCCGGCTTCCGCCAGGAATGGAAGGCGCTGGTCTATCCGGTGGTCGCCGCCGGCGCCGAGGGCGCCCGTATCCGCGACGTCGACGGCAATGCCTATATCGACCTCGTCAACGGCTATGGCGTGACCGCGCTCGGCCATGGCCCGGACTATGTCCGCGATGCGGTCGCGGCACAGCTCCGGGACGGCTTCCCGATCGGGCCGCAGGCCGACCTCGCCGGCGAGGTCGCGACGCTGATCGCGGAGATGACCGGCAACGAGCGCGTCAGCTTCACCTGCACCGGCTCGGAAGCGGTGATGGCGGCACTCCGCCTGGCGCGCGCGGTGACCGGCCGCAAGCGCGTCGTCACCTTCGCCGGCGCCTATCATGGCGGCTTCGACGAGGTGATCCTGCGCGGGTTGCGCGTCGATGGCGAGCCGCGCTCGCTGCCGGCCGCCGCCGGCATCACCGAGGAAGCGGTCGCCAACGTGACCGTGCTGGAATACGGCGACGACCGCGCGCTCGACTGGATCGCGGCGCATGCGCGGGAGCTGGCGGCGGTGCTGGTCGAGCCGGTGCAGAGCCGGCATCCGGGCCTGCAGCCGCGCGCCTTCCTGGAGCGCGTCCGCGCCATCACCGCGGAAGCGGGTGCGGCGCTGATCTTCGACGAGGTGGTGACCGGCTTCCGCGTGCATCCGGGCGGCGCCCAGGCGCTGTTCGGCATCCGCGCCGACCTCGCGACCTATGGCAAGGTGTTGGGCGGCGGCCTGCCGATCGGCGTCGTCGCCGGCAGCGCCCGCTTCATGGATGCGCTCGATGGCGGCCAGTGGCAGTACGGCGACGCGAGCGGGCCGGAGGTCGACGTCACCGTCTTCGCCGGCACCTTCGTCCGCCATCCGCTGGCGCTCGCCGCCGCCCGCGCGGTGCTGCTGCACCTGAAGCAGGCGGGGCCGGCGCTGCAGGAGGCGCTCAGCGGCCGCTGCGCGGCGCTGGTGGACGCGCTCAACGCCATGCTCGCCCGCCGCGGCATCGCGGCGCGCGCCGAGCGCTTCGGCAGCATGTTCCATCTGGCGCTCTCCGCCGAGGATCGCCGTGCCGGGCTGCTGCCCTACCTGATGCGCGAGCGAGGGGTGCATTTCCAGGAAGGCTTCCCCTGCTTCCTGACGACCGCGCATGGCGAAGCGGAGTGCGCCGCCGTGCTGCGCGCCTTCGACGATGCGATCGGCGCGCTGCAGGGCATCGGCATCCTGGGCGGCGGCGCCATCGTCGCGGCGCCGACGGCGGCGCCGCTGACCGAGCCGCAGATGGAGGTCTGGCTGGCCGCGCAGCTCGGCGACGCCGCCTCCTGCGCCTTCAACGAATCGGTGTCGCTGACCCTGGACGGCCGGCTCGATCAGCCGGCGCTGGCGGCGGCGTTTTCCGAGGTCGTCGCGCGCCACGATGCGCTTCGCGCCCGCTTCGCGCCCGATGGCACCCGCATGCGGATCGCGCCGGCCTCGCCCCTCGACCTGCCGGTCGAGCAGGCCGATCCGGCGGCGGTCCGCGATGCGGAGGCGCGGGCGCCCTTCGACCTGGAACACGGCCCGGTCTTTCGCGCCCGCCTGCTGCGCGTGGCCACGGACCGCCACATCCTGGTCTTCACCGCGCACCACATCGTCTGCGACGGCTGGTCGGCGAACACCGTGATCGCCGAGCTCGGCGCACTCTATGCGGCGCAACGGCAGGGGACCGCGCCCGAGCTGCCGCCGGCGCCGTCCCTTGCCGGGCGCACCGACGCGCCCGATGCGGCGGCCGAGGCCTATTGGCTGGCGCAATTCGCGACCTTGCCGGAGCCGCTGGAGCTGCCCGCCGACCGGCCGCGCCCGGCGGTCAAAAGCTTCCGCGGCGCGACCGTCACGACCACGCTCGACGCGGCGCTGTTCCAGGCGGTGAAGCGGGCCGGCGCGCGGCAGGGCTGCTCGGCCTTCGCCACCCTCTTCGCCGGCTTCCAGCTGCTGATGGGGCGCCTGGCGGGCCAGCAGGAAGTGGTGGTCGGCGTGCCGATGGCAGGACAACCGCTGCTCGAAGCGCCGGGGCTCGTCGGGCACTGCGTCAACTTCCTGCCGATCCGCGGCCGCTGGGACGTCGCGACGACGATCGCCGGGCACCTCGCCGCGACCCGCGCCGCGGTGCTCGACGCGCAGGAGCATCAAGGCTGCACCTTCGGCACCATCGTCCGGCGCCTGGCGGTGCCGCGCGATCCGAACCGGCTGCCGCTCACCGACGTGCAGTTCAACCTGGAACGGCTGGCGGAGCCCGAGGGCTTCGGCGGCCTCGGCGCCCGGCTGGCGCCGAACGCCAAGGCCTTCGTCAATTTCGACCTGTTCTTCAACCTGTCGGAGACGGCGGACGGCATCCGGCTCGACATCGACTATGCGACCGACCTCTTCGACCGCACGACGATCGAAGCCTGGGCCGGCCATTACGCGACGCTCCTCGGCGCCATCGCCGCGGATGCCGCGCTGCCCGCGATGCAGGCGCCGCTGCTGTCGGCGCCGGAGCAGGACGCCATCCTGGCCGCATCACGCCCACCGCCGACGCCGCTGCCGCCGATCCCGGGTTTTCATACCTTGTTCGAAGGCCGGGCCGCCTTGCAGCCGGAGGCGATCGCCGCGGTCGCGGGTTCCACGCGCTGGACCTATCGCGAGCTGAACGAGCGCGCCGATTTCCTGGCCGCCCATCTCGCTGCCCGCATCCCGGGCGCGGAAGCGCGGATCGGCGTGCTGATGGACCGCTCGCTCGACATGCTGGCGGCGCTGCTGGCGGTCGCCAAGGCGGGCTTCACCTACGTGCCGCTCGACCCGCATCATCCGCCGGCGCGGCTCGCGCGCATCATCGGGCAATCGGACCTCGCGGCGCTCTTCGTCGACAAGGCGTCGCAGCACCTGGCGCCGGAGGTGCCGGCGATCGTGGTCGGGCCCGCGATGCTGCCGCCGCGGCCGCCGCTCGGCCTCGCGACCGTGCCGCCGGCCGGCGACCGGCCGGCCTATGTGATCTTCACCTCGGGCTCGACCGGCATGCCGAAGGGCGTCGAGGTCGGGCACGAGGCGCTGCTCAACCTGCTGGTCTCGATGGCGCGGGCGCCGGGCTTCGGCGCCGGCGACACGCTGCTCGCGGTGACCACCATCGCCTTCGACATCGCGGCGCTCGAGTTGTTCCTGCCGCTGATCACCGGCGGCCGCGTGGTGATCGCCGACCGTGCCGCGACGCTCGACGGCTTCGCGCTGCTGGCGCTGCTGGAAGCCTCCGGTGCCACGGTCGTGCAGGCGACGCCGTCCGGCTGGCGGATGCTGCTGGAAGCCGGGTTCCGCGGCGGCCCGGGGCTGACGCTGCTCTGCGGCGGGGAAGCGCTGCCGCGGGACCTCGCGGACCGGCTGCTCGCCGGCGGATCGCCGCTCTGGAATCTCTACGGCCCGACCGAGACGACCATCTGGTCGGCCGCCGGCCGCGTGCCGGCGACGGGCTCGATCACCATCGGCGCGCCGGTCGACAACACCAGCCTCCTGGTGCTCGACGCCGCGGGCGGGCTGCTGCCGCCGGGCTGCGTCGGCGAGCTCGCGATCGGGGGCGCTGGCGTCGCGCGCGGCTATTTCGGCGATCCGGCGCAGACCGCGGCGAAGTTCACGGCCGATCGCTTCGGGGCGGAGGGGCGGATCTACCGCACCGGCGACCGCGCCCGGCTGCTGCGCGGCGGCGGCATCGCGCTGCTCGGCCGCGGCGATGGCCAGGTGAAGCTGCGCGGCTTCCGCATCGAGCTCGGCGAGATCGAGGCGGCGCTCTGCCGGCTGCCCGGCATCGCCGGCGCCGCGGTGCTGCTGCGCGAGGATGCCGGCCGCGCGCCGCGCCTCGTCGCCTATGTCACCGGCGCGGCGGGTGGGACCGGTGCGACCGGTGCGGCGCCGGAGGCGCTGCGCGAGGGCCTCGCCGCCACGCTGCCCGACTACATGCTGCCTGCCGCCTACGTCGCGCTGCCGGCGCTGCCGCTGACGCCGAACGGCAAGCTCGACCGCCGCGCCCTGCCGGTCCCCGGCGCCGGCAGCGAAGCCGGAACGCGCGTCGCCCCGGCGCCGCTCGCGACCGAATGGCAGCGCCAGATGGCCGGCATCTGGCAGGAGGTGCTGGGCCTCGATGCGGTCGGTGCCGCGGATGACGTGCTGACCCTCGGCGCCGATTCCATCCAGTTGTTCCAGATCGTGGCGCGGGCGCGGCGCGCCGGCATCGCCCTGTCCGCGCAGGATATCCTGCGCCACCGCAGCATCGATGCGCTGTCCGCGGCGTTGGAAGGTGCGGCACCGGCGGCGCCGCCCCCGGAACGCCGGCTGCCGCTGCTCTCCGATTTCCGGCGAAAGGCGCGCGTCTGATGGCGACCCTCGATGCGGCGGCCATGGTCCGCGAAACGGATATCGTGCTGGAATTTCCAGCGACCCTCGCCCAGCGTCACCTCTGGCTGAAGGCGCGGGCGGACGGGCCCGATCCGACCCTGAACGTCGCGGCGCGCTGGCACATCGAAGGCAGCATCGACCTGCCCCTGCTCGACGGTGCCTGGCAGCGCCTCGTCGACCGGCACGAGACGCTCCGCACCCGCTTCGTCGAGCGCGGCGGCAACCTGATCCAGCAAGTGCTGCCGAGCGCGCCCTTCGCGGTCCGCCATGTCGACCTGCGCCATCTGCCCGAGGAGCGGCGCGCGGAAGCGGCGGAGCGGCTGGCGCGGGAGGAGGCGGCGACGCCCTTCCCGACCATGGCGCCGCCGCTGCTCCGCATCACCATCCTCCAGCTTGAGGACCGTCGCGCCGACATGCTGCTGACCACGCACCACCTGGTCGGCGATTGCTGGTCGAACCTGCTGCTGGTTCGCGAGCTGTGCGAGATCTGCGCCGCAGCTGCGGCCGGACGCTCGCCGGAGCTGCCACAGATCGCGATGCAGTTCGGCGACTATGCCGCCTGGCAGGAGGCCTGGCTCACCGAGGGTGGCGCCGCCGCGGCCGATGCCTATTGGGCCGGGCGCCTTGCGGGCCTGCAGCCTTTCGCGGTGCCGGTCGACCGGGCACCGCCCGCGGCACCCACCCGGCGCGGCGACATCGTCGGCCGCCTGGTGCCGCCGGCGACGATGGAACGGGTGCTGGCGGCGGCGCGGGACCGCGGCGCCACCTTCTTCGCCTTCGGGCTCGCAGGCCTCGTCGCGACGCTGCATCGCTGGACCGGCGGGCGCGACATCCTGGTGACGACGCAGGTCGCCGGGCGGCAGGAGCTGGAGCTGGAAGCGATCGCCGGTCCCTTCATCAACACCATCGCGCTGCGCAGCGACTGCGCCGGCGATCCTGCCTTCGCGGCGCTGCTGGACCAGGTGCTCGGCACCGTGGGCGAAGCGCTGGAGCATGGCGCCGCACCATTCGAGCGGCTGCTGGCGGCGGGGCCGCCGGCCGCGCATGGCCGCCGCGGCGCCCTCGAGGGCGTCAACTTCCAGGTGCTGAACGCCGCCTTCCTCAAGGACAGCGATGCCGGCAGCTTCGCGCTGCGGGGCTTTCCGAGCGTCTCGCCCGGCGCCAAGCGCGACCTCGACGTCTACCTGGTCGAGCGCGCGGCGGGCTGGCGCCTGCAATGCGAATACGACCCCGACCTGTTCGACCGCGACGACGTCGCCTGGCTGCTCGACGCTTATCTCGGCGTACTGGACGCCGCCGCGGCGCAGCCTGGCCAGAGCCTGTCGGCGCTGCCCTTCGCGCGGCGCCAGGCGCCGGCGGACCCTGCCGCAGCGCCCGCGGATGCAGAGGGTGCGGATCGCCTGCTCGGCATCTGGCGGTCGGTGCTGCGGCGCGATGCGGTCGCGCCGGACGACAACTTCTTCGCCCTCGGCGGCGATTCGCTCCGCGCCGCGCAGCTCCTGGCACGGGCCGAAGCGGGCTTCGGCAAGCGCATCGGGTTGGCGCAGCTGTTCCGCGCGCCGACGCCGCGCGGGATGGCGGCGCTGTTCGGCGTCGCCTTCGCCGGCCCGGCCGCGCTGCCGGCCCCGGAGTCCGGGACGGCGGAGGACTGGCGCGTCGTGACGCTCCGTGCCGAAGGCACCGGCACGCCGGTGATCGGCATCAACAACGTCGCCGTGCTGCACGCGCTCTCGGCGCTGCCGGGGATCGACCGGCCGCTGATCGGCCTCCGGCTGTTCGAGCCCGGGCGCCCGCACGACCTCGGCGGGCAGGGCTACGAGGCGATTGCCGCGCGCACCGTCGCGCTGCTGCGGCAGGTGCGTCCGCACGGCCCCTACATCCTGTTCGGCGAATGCGTGCACGCCTCCCTGACCTATGCGGTGGCGCAGCACCTCACCCGCCAGGGCGAGACGGTCGAGCTGCTGATCGGCTGCAACATGTGGCACCCGGCCTATGGCGCGACGCTCGGCCGGGTGGCGCGCTGGCGGACCCGCTTCGCCGATGCTGCGGCGAGCTTCGCCGAATGGCGCTCCGGCCGGCGGTCGCTGCTCGGCGCCCTCGGCACCTATGCGCTGCCGCACCGGCTCGGCCTGTTCGCCGCGGCGAAGCGGCTCGGCCTGATCCGCGCGATCCCGCCGCGCGCCGGCCTGCCCGAGGACCAGGAGGATGCGCTGCTGCGCCTGCTGGACGCGCGGCGCGGCTACGTGCCGCCGCCCTACGACGGCGCGGTGCTGATGCTCGTCAAGCCGGATGCGGCGGCGACGCCGGGCTTCCGCCCTGGCCTCGGCTGGGACGGGCTGCTGCTCGGGCCGGTCACCACGCGCGCGGTGCGCGACGTGGCCGTGCCGGAAGCGGCGCATCCTGGCCTGCCCGGGATCGCGGAGACCATCGCCGCCCTGCTGAAGCCGCCGCGGCAGCGCGCGGGATGACGCGCCTCTCCCGCCGGCTCTGGCTCGCGGCGCCCTTCGGGCTCGCGGCGCTGGTGGCGGCCTCGCCCAGGCTGCGCGGTCTCGCGAAGGAGCAGCTCCGCGCGCTGGTGGCGCCGGAGGGCTGGCGGCCGCCGCCCGCGGGGCCGCACGCCGTCGGCTTTGCGCCGCTCGCGCTCGACATCGGCGGCGCCGAAGGCCGGATCGGGATCGATCTCTGGTATCCGGCAGAGGTCGCGGGCGGCCTGCCGGGCGCGCTGCGCCATGCCGCCGCCGCGGCTCTCCGCCCGACGATGGCGCGCGCGGCGCCGGAGGCGGACTTCCTCGCCGCCGCCGGGCCGGCACCGCTGTTGCTCTATGCGCCGTCCTGGTTCTCGCAGCGGCGGGAGAACAGCTTCCTGCTCGCCGACCTCGCGAGCCGCGGCTTCGTCGTCGCGGCACTCGACGATGTCAGCCGCTATCCCGGTGCCGCGGGGCACGACGCGATGCTGCGCGCGATGCACCTCGACTACGGATCCGACGCCGCCATGCAGGCCTCGCTGCCGGTCGCCGGGGAGCGTGCGGCGCTGTCGGCGCGGCTTGCCGGCCTCGCGCTCGACCGGCTGCTGACGGACCCGGCCTGGGGCACCAGGATCGATCCGGCGCGGATCGGCGCGCTCGGCTATTCCTTCGGCGGCGCCGTCGCGGCCGAGATGGGGCGCGCCGATCCGCGCATCGCCGCCAGCGTCAACCTCGACGGCTCGACCTATGGCGAGACCGGACGCCTCGGCGGATCGCGGCCGCATCTCGTGCTGTTCAGCGGCACCGTATTTCCCACGGTGGGCGAGTTGTCGGATCCCGATCCGGCGATCCGGCTGGAAGCCGAGCTCAGCGCGCTGGAGTCCGCGCGCGAGCTTGAGCGGTGCGATCGGCCGGGACGATACGCCTTCGTGATCGATGCGGCGCGGCACGGCGATTTCTGCGATCGTCTGGTGCTGCCCGCGCTCACCATGCTAGGTGCGCCGCGACGCGCGTCCGATCCACGCCAGCTTTGGAGCACGATCAACGCCCATGTCGCAGCCTTCCTCGATCACGCGCTGCGCGGCGGTGCAAGCCCGCTGCCCGAAGGTGCGCCGCTCGCGGGCGTCCACGCCATCGAGGCAGCGCGCGCCGCGGCGATCGCGGCGCTTGCGGGCGTGACGCGATGAACACCGCCTTCAGCCTGATCATCGCGCGTGCCTGGTCCAACCTCTGCGGCCTGCTCGCCTTCCTGGTCGCCGCCCGCTTCGTGACGCCGGCCGAGATCGGAATCTACGCGCTCGCCTCCAGTGTCGTGCTGCTCTCGCATTCGCTGGTCGGTGCCGGCTTCGCCGAGCACGTGATCAGCCGCGACCCCGACCGGCGCGACACCGCGACCGCCTTCTGGTCGGTCGTCGCCTTCGGCAGCTGCGGCACCCTGTTCAGCTTCGGCGCCGCGATCCTGGCCGATCTCTGGCTGGACCAGCCGCAGATCGCGCTCATCATCGCCTGGATGGCGCCGATGCCGGCGATCTGGAGCATCGCGACGGTCCCCGAAGCGACGCTGATCCGCGACGGGCGCGGCAGCGCGCTCGCCGGCTCCTCGATCGCCGCCGACACCATCGGGATGGCAGTGCTGATCCTGCTGCTGCTGATGGGCCACGGCATCATGGCGCTGGTCGCCAACCGGCTGGTCAGCGTCGTCGTGATGTCCGCGGGCATCCTGCGCGCCGCCGGGCTGCCCAAGGGCCTCAGGCATTTCGACATCGCGGCGGCGAAGCGGATCGGCTGGTTCAGCACCGGCGTGATCGGCAGCCGGCTGTCCTTCTGGGCCAACCAGTTCGGCACCGAGCTCGTCATCGGCATCGTGCTGTCGACGACCGCGGTCGGCTACTACCGCATGGCGTCGCGCCTCGCGGGCGCGCTCTACAGCATCATCTGGCAGGGGCCCGCTGCGGCGCAGCTCGCCTATTTCGGGCGGGCGCCTGACAGCTACAAGGCCTATCTGCACGCGCTCCGCCTGCATCTCGCGCTGGTGGCGCCGATCCTCGTCGGCGCGGCGATGGCCGCACCGATCCTGATCGAGGTGCTGCTCGGTCCGACCTGGCAGCCGAGCGCGCTGGTGTTCTCGCTCCTCTGCCTCTGCTGCTTCCCGGCGATCGGCTGCGGCATCGCATCGACCATGCTGGTCGCCCGCGGCCGCTCGCACCGCGCCTTCCTGCTCGACAGCGGCGCCGCCGCGGTGACGGTCGCGGCGATGCTGGTCGGTGCCCATATCGGCCTCGCCGCGACGGCGATCGCCAAGTTGCTGGTGACGGTGCTGTTCCTCGTCCTGACCGTCCGCGCGGTCGCGGAGCTCCGGCCCTTCGGGCTCCGCCGCACGCTCCGCGTGTTCGGCTCGGTGGCCGCCGGCGGCGCGGTCATGGCGCTCGCGATGGAGGCGGTCCTGCTGCTGTGGCCGGCGCCGGCGGAGACGCTGCCGATCCTGCTCCGCATCGCCGTGGCCGGATTGGTCGGCGTCGCCGCCTATGCGGCGGCGACGCTGCTCGTGCTGCGGCGGACCGGCGCGCTGATCCGGGTGATCGTGACGAAGCGTTGGGGCCACCGGCTGCCGCTGCCGCGCATGCTCGGCCGCGGCTGGCGCTTCGGGGTGCTGTCGCTGTGAGGGCTGTGTCACCCCTCGGGTGGCGACAGGCCGAGCGCCTGGATCATGGCCGGCGCCGCCAGCGCCAGCCGCCAGCCGGTCCGCTCCGCCGCGACCGCGCCGAGGTGACGGGAACCGACCTCGAGATGCGCGATCTGCCAGCGCGACGCCGTGCCGGGCGCCCAGGCGATGTCGAGAAGCCGCGCCGGCGCGCCGGGCGCGAGCGAGACGGTGAAGCGGTCGAGCGGCGCCAGCAGCCCGGAGCCGAGCGCCTTCAGCACCGCCTCCTTCCGCGTCCAGCCGCGGAAGAAGCCGGCCTGGCGGAGCGGCGGCGGCAGCGACGCGAGCTCTGCCTGCTCGGCGGCCGAGAAGACGCTTGCCGCGAGGTCGTCCTCGACTTGGCGCATCGCCTCGATATCGACGCCGATCGGAAAGCGGGCGAGGCCGAGGGCGGCGAGCCCCGCCGAATGGCTGAGGTTGAACTGCAGCCCGGTTCCGGCCGGCGCGGCGAGGAACGGCTTGCCCTGCGGCGCCGCGCCGAAGCCGAGGCCGGCCGGCGGCAGGCCGAGGGCGGCGCCCAGGATGGCGCGCAGCCCGGCATGGGCGGCTTCATGCGCGACCCGGTGCTCAGGACGGACGAAGCGCGCGGCGCGCGCCGCCTCCTCCGGCGACAGCAGGTCCCGGGGCCAGGACGCCTTCGGATCGATGCGCCAGATCCACAGCACGACGGTGTCCGCGCGCTGCCATCCATCGCGGGCGGTCCCGTGGAACAGGCCAGAGGGGGATGAGGCATGCGTCACGCGAGGGAGAATAGGGGCCAGCCTGCCTTCCGGGGAGCGGCGGCGTGAAGCGGCGCGGCATCCTCGGCAGCCTGCCGCTCGCCGCCGCACCCGGCGTCAGCCTGGCCCAGGCGCCGGTCGCGACGGCCCTGCCGACCACCCGGCCGCGGGGCGTCATCCTGCCGGACGGCGCGATCGCCGATGGCGCCAGCCATCCGCTGTCGCAGCGCTTTCCGAACATCGCCGCCGCCCGCGCGGTGTTCCCCCATGCCGGCGCGATGACCGACGAGATCGACTGGTGCGCGCTGCAGGGCGCCGTCAACCGCGCCGATGCGCAGGGCGGCGGCGGCGTGCACGTGCCGAATGGCGGGCGCGGCTACGTGCTGAACCGCGGCCTGGTGATCAACCCGAACAAGGTGACGATGCGGGGCGACGGCAGCCTGCTCGACTTCCGCACCCTGCCGCGCGGCGGGCGGGGCATCTGGTTCAAGGCCGATGGCGCGCCGCCCTACGGGCATGAGAAGCACGTCTTCGAAGGCTTCGAGGTGAGGGGGCCGGGCCGCGGCGAGCCGGACCGCCAGGCCTTCCACTTCCAGACCGACACCGCGCCGCTCTCGAGCCGGGTGCAGCTCCGCGACTGCGCGGTGCATGATTTCTTCACCGCGCTGAGCTTCGGCGACCGTGCCTATTTCTGCACCTTCTCGCATTGCTCCTTCTACCACTGCACCTTCGTGCTGAACGCGCCCTACAACCTGCACGACTCGGGCGAGAACGTCAGCTTCAACCAATGCGCCCTGTTCAACTCCTACTGCCTGATCGCCAACATGGCGGGCTTCGGCCTGCGCTTCTTCGCCTGCTCGCTCGACTATGCGGACCGCGTGGTCTGGGACAACAACGGCCAGATCGACTTCACCGGCTGCCATATCGAGATCGCGGTCCCGCGCGAGCCGCCCTTCCACAACGGCGTCGGCCGGATCGATTTCCAGGGCGGCCTCTTCATGATCAATGGCGGCGATCCGCCACGCCTGCCCGGCCTGTTCTACTTCAACGTGGCGAGCGAGGTGCACATGGTCGGGCTGCGCGGCTGGAACTGGCGGACGACGACCGGGCGCCTCGCCTCCGGTCCCGGCAAGATCATCTGGTATGGCGGCACGCCGATCGACGCGCCGCCGCCCGGCGTCGGGCAGCCCTGACCCGATGAGCGCCGCGGCATCCCGGGAGGCGGCCTACGTGCCGGAGGTCGACGGCCTCCGCGCCTATGCGATGACGCTCGTGATCGCGATCCATTGCGGCATCCTGCCCTTCGGCTGGATGGGCGTCTGGCTGTTCTTCGTGATCTCCGGCTTCGCGGTCACCACCTCGATCCTCGGGCTGCATGCCCGCTACCGGGATGGCGGCGGCTTCTTCGCCGCCTTCTGGCAGCGCCGGGCGCGACGCATCCTGCCGGTCTACCTGTTCTACCTGGCCGCCAACGCCGTCGCGATGGTGGCGACGCAGGATTTCGACGCCTTGCGGCAGATGCCGGCGCTGCTGCTGTTCCTCCAGAATTTCCAGATGGCGTTCTGGAGCGCCGATGCGGCGCCCGGCTGGCACGGCGTCTCCCACCTCTGGACGCTCTCGACCGAGCAGCAATTCTACCTGGTCTTCTCGGTGGGCTTCGTCCTCGCCCGGCGGGAGCATTTCCAGCACCTGCTCTGGGCGCTGGTGGTGCTGGCGCCGGTGTTCCGCTTCGTCATGGGCGCGCTCGCGCATAGCGCCGGCTGGAGCGACCTCGACGCCGCCTTCCTGATCTACGCGCTGGCGCCCGGCCATCTCGACGCCTTCGCCGCAGGCGCCCTGATCGCGGTGCACCGCCAGGCGATCGCGGCGGCGCCACGCTGGGCGATGCTGGCGCTGGTCGCGACCGTCGCGGTCGCGGCCCTGCATGCCGGCGTCTATGTCGGCCTCGGCATCGCCCGCGCCGGCGTCTCGGTGGAAGCGCTCCGCAACGTCGTCTCCGGTATCGTCTACGGTCAGGGGCGGGAGGTCTCGACCTATTGGCTGCCGGTGCTGGGCGGGGTCACGCTGCTGATGGGCATCCTCGCGCGCCGGCCGGCCTGGCTGGCGCTCGGGCGGCTGCCCGGCGTGCAGGCGGTCGGGCGCGTCTCCTATGCCGGCTACCTCTTCCACCTGCCGATCATCGCGGGCATCGGTCTGCTGGTGCCCGGCATCGGCGGCTCCATCCCCGGACGGCTCCTGCTCTTCGTCGCGGCCTTCGCGGTGACCGTGGCCGCCTCCTGGCTCTCCTGGGTGCTGCTGGAGCGCCGCTTCCTCAAGCCCCGCGGCGCATCGCCTCCGCCGCCGCTGCCTGCATCGCTGCCCGGAAGCGGTCTCGGCCGAAGCGAAGCGCATTCTCCCGGCAATCCTCCGGAGCGATCCCGGGCCTGAGGGACGCGAAGGCCTCGACCGCCGCCGCGATCGATTGGGCGCTCTGCTCCGCGAACAGCAGGCCGGTCGGCTGCGGCCCGCCTGCCGGGCGCACGATGTCGCGGGCGCCGCCGCGGCCGAAGGCGATGACCGGCGTGCCGCAGGCCTGCGCCTCCACCATCGCGATGCCGAAATCCTCCTCGGCGGCGAAGACGAAGGCGCGCGCCTCCTGCATCAGGGCAACGAGCTCCGCCTGCGGTGCGGCGCCGCGGAGCTCGATGTTGGCGGCACCCTCGGCGGCGGCGCGCACCGCCGGCGCATCCGGCCCGTCGCCCACCACCACCAGCCGGTGCTGCGGCAACCGCCGGAAGGCCTGCACGACGAGGTCGATCCGCTTGTAGGGCACGAAGCGGGAGACGACGAGGAAGGCGCCGGTCTTCTCGGCGCGGAACGGGAAGCCGTCGATGTCGACCGGCGGATGCACGACCTCCGCTTCCCGCCGCCAGACCTTCCGGATGCGGGCGGCGATGTAGCTCGAATTGGCGATGAACCTGTCCACCCCCAAAGCCGCCGCGCGGTCCCAGTTGCGCAGGCGATGGAACAGCCAGCGCGTGTAGGCGCCGCGCAGGCCCCGCTCCAGCCCGGCCTGGCGCAGGTACTGCGCCTGCAGGTCCCAGGCGTAGCGCATCGGCGAATGGACGTAGCTCAGATGCGGCTGGCCGGGGCCGGTGATCACCCCCTTGGCGACCGCATGGTGGCTGGAGACCACCAGGTCGTAGCCCGAGAGGTCGAACTGCTCGACCGCGAGCGGCATCAGGCCGAGATACCAGCGGAAGCGCTTCCGCGCGAAGGGCAGGCGCTGGATGAAGCTGGTCCGGACCGGCCGGCCGCCCAGGAAGCCGCGGCCCCGTTCCGGCAGGAAGTCGCAGACCGCGTAGAGGTCGGCCTCCGGCCAGCAGGCGATCAGCTGCTCCAGGACCCGTTCGGACCCGGCATAGCTTTCGAGCCATTCATGGATGATCGCCACGCGCATGCTAGATCACTTTCCGTTCGCTTCGGCTCACTCCAAGTGCTCCAGCCAGTTTCTTTGCGAGCAGATTCACGCCTCCGGGCGAGCCCCGCCCTACGGCGATCTGCTCTGGGCCGCCACATCCTCGATGATGGCCGCGAGGTCGCGCGAGGCGGCATCCCAGGTCAAGTCCCTGGCGCGCGCGAGGCCACGTTCGCGGAGCGTTTCGGCCAGGCCGGGCTCGTCCAGCAGCCGGGCGAGGGCCGCGGTCGCCGCCTCCGGCGCCTGCCCGTCGAAGCAGAGCGCGGCGTCGCCGCACACCTCCTCGACCGCGTGGCCGCCGGCGGCGAGCACCGGGCAGCCGCAGGCCAGCGCCTCGATCGGCGGCAGGCCGAAGCCCTCGTAGCGCGAAGGGAACAGCAGGCAGGCGGCGTTCTCATAGAGGGTGCGCAGCCCCGGATCCTCGATCCGGCCGAGGATCCGGGCGGGGAAGGCGATGCCGTCGGCGCCGGTGCGGAACACCGCGGGATCGATCGATCCCACGACCGCGAGCGTCATGTCCCGCGCAGCGAGCAGCGCCGCGGCGCCGCTGAGCGCGCCGAGGTTCTTGTGCGCGGCCCGGCTGCCGACGACGAGCGCGAAGCCGCCGGGCCGCAGCCCGTGGCGCGCCAGCACGCCGGGATCGGCGGGCGTGCGCAGGATGTGGTCGGCGCCCTCCCGCATCACCGCGACCTGATCCGGGCGGATGCCGAGGCGCGCGACCAGGCGGGAGCGCGAGAAGCGGGAGACGGTGACGATGCGCGCCCCGGCGGCGACCAGGCCGTGATGCAGCAGCCGGTACCAGCTGCGGAAGGCGAGCGAGTAACTCTCCGGCGTGTCGAAGGCGCCGGCATCGTGCACGACCACAATCTGGCGGCGCCCGGCGAGCAGCGGTGCGGTGTTGCCGAGGCTGACGAGCAGCCGCCCGCGCGCGGCACCGGCGAGCTCCGCCTGTTCCCAGGGGTGACCGGACAGGCGCCCGGTCGTCCGGGTGGTGAGCTTGGCCAGCGCCGGCATGGCGGATCGCGCTCGCGGCATCAGGATCTCGGCGCCGCGCCAGGCGCCGCTCGCCGCCAGCCGGTCGAGCCCATGCAGGATCTCGGTCGCGAAGCGCTGCACGCCGGTGACCGGCTGGGCGAGGAAGCGGCCGTTCAGCGCGACCGCGGTCGTGCCCGTCGTCATGCCGCCGGCCGCCAGGGGATCGGCCGGATCGGCAGCGGCCGCGGCCTTGGCGCGCCGACATCGAGGAGCATGCGGCTGGCGGCGCCGAGCACCAGCGCGAGCTGGAGGTAGAAGGAGAAGGAGGTGATGGTGGGGCCGGAGATCAGCGCCGCGCCGAATTGCCCGGCCAGCGCCGCGGCGAAGCCGTCGAGCGCCATGCGCGCCGGGTGGTCCGGCGCCGCGCGGCGGCTGGCCCGCGAGATCAGGCGCAGCAATCCCCAGCCGAACCACAGCAGCAGCAGCAGGCCGACGATGCCGGCATTGCCGAGGATGCCCGGGATCAGGCTGGAGGAGCGGGTGCTGCCCCAGCCGATGCCGAGGCCGTAGCTGCCGAGCATGGCATCGATCGCGAGCTGATCGAGCGCGCCGCGCTCCTCGAAGCTGTCGCTCTCGCTCTTCTCGAGCGTGGTCTCGATGACGACGGCGGCGGCGTCCAGCAGCTCCGGCATGGCGACCACGAGCGGTACCAGCACCACCAGGATCGCGCCGGTCATGGTGCCGAGGGTGCGGCGGGTGCGCGCCATGGCGGCGCGGTCGCCGCCGGCGGTCAGCAGCACCAGCGGCAGCCCGACCACCAGCATCAGGATGCCGGTCGTCGAGGTCGAGAGCAGCATGGCGGCGATCGCGAGCACGAGCAGCAGCATCGGCCGCATCACGCCATGCCCGCGCATGCAGAGCCGCAGGCAGCAGAAGGCGAGGCCGGAGAGGAAGATCGCGAGCGCCGCGGGTTCCGGGAACGGCCCCTGGATGCGGGGGATCGAGCCGAAGGACTGGTTCACGATCGCCCAGCCCGGGTTGGAATAGAGCATGTCCTCCGGGAACCAGAGGCCGGTGACGCGGGAGGCGAAGTTCCAGAAGCAGAGGAAGACGACCAGGTAGCCGCTGGCGAGATAGGCCGAAAGCAGGCCGCGCCAGGGGATGGCGCGCCGGGTCAGGAACAGGCCGCCGACGGTCGCGACGACGACGTTCATCGCAAGATAGAGGGATTGCGTCAGGTTGCCCGAGGTCGGCGCAAGCGGCACCGCGGAAGGGGCGACCGGATCGGGCCGGTTGGGCCAGATCATGATCTGCCCGGCGAAGGTCTCGGGCAGCAGCCGTGAGGTCACGACGGCCCAGGCCATGAAGCAAAGCAGCGGCAGCGCCGCGCGGAGCAGCAGCGCCTCCCCGGGGTAGCGCATGCCGAGTGCGTACTGCGCGACGACGTAGCCGAGAAAGAGGAAGCCCGGCACCATCGCGGTCGGCAGGCCGAAGCCGATGCCCTGGCCGATGACGAGCGCCGCCCCCGCCTCGAACACGCCGACGACGAGGGCAAGCTGAAGCAGCCGCACCGGATTGGCCGCGGACAGGAGGGCGATCGGCAGGATGACCATGCCGAGGATCGTCGGCTGCATGCGGGGGCGAGCTTAGCCTCTGTCCGGGTTGCCGCCCAGTAAAGGCCGGTCAGCGCGCGATCATCGCGTTGTATCCACGGTACTTGCGGTGCATGAAGGCGAGCGAGCTGTCGCCGTCGGTCGAGTAGCGCCTGAGGTCGACCTGGGTCAGCGCCGCGAACATGTTGAGCGCCCCGGAATTGCGCAGCAGCCGGACCGCGCTCTGCACCACCGATTGCGGCGTCTGCTCCCAGCGGGTGGTCATCAGCACCGCATCCGCGCGCCGCACCAGCAGCATGGTGTCGGTCACCGCGAGCACCGGCGGCGTATCCAGGACGATGACGTCGTAGCGGGCGCGGACCGCCTTCAGGAGCCCTTCCATGGTGCCGGAGGCGAGCAGGTCCTGGGCGCTGCGGGCGGTTGCGCCGGTGGTGATCACGTCGAAGCCGCCGGGGGCGCGGCGGACCACCGGCTCGCGGCCGGCGATCATGGTGCCGAGCAGGAGGTCGCTCAGCCCTGGCCCGGGCGGCAGGTCGAGCAGCGAGGCCAGCGTCGGGTTGCGCATGTCGCAATCGATCAGCAGCACCTTCTGCCCGGCTTCCGCGGCGTTCCGCGCGAGGCCGGCGGCGAGCAGGCTCTTGCCCTCACCGGGCAGCGCCGAGGTGACGATCAGCATCTGCGGCGCGCGGCCGTCATGCATGACCTGAAGCGTGCCGCGCATGCGCGCCAGCGCCGCGTCGAAATCGACGTGCCGCGCCTCGCCGGCGACCAGCTTCCGCATCCGCCGCGGCAGCTTCGGCACCACGCCGACCACCGGCATGCCGGTCTTGGCCTCGAGCTCTTCCGGCGTGCGGAAGCCGGTGCGCAGCCGCTCGAGCAGCACGGCGATCGCGATCGCGATCACCAGCGCGATCATGCCGGTCACCGCCAGCGCCCGGACCTTCTTGGGCGCCGAGGGGCTGAGGGGGGCGACGGCCGGGGACACGATCTCGGCATCCGCTTCCTGGATGCCGGAGACGTTCGCGAGCTGGGTGGAGCGGCCGAGGAAGCTTTCGAAGATGCTGCGGTTGGCATCCGCCTCGGCCAGCAGTTGCTGGAGCTGGATCTCGGCGGTCTGCTCGGCGGAGACGGTGTTGCGCAGCCCGTTCAGGGTCTCGCGCAGGCTGGCTTCCTGGGCGCGCGCGGTCGCGAGCTCGTTCTGGAGGCCGGCGAGCGCGTTCTGGGTTTCCTGGCGGATGCGCGACTGCAGGCCGGCACGCTGGGCGCGCGCCGCGATCAGATCCGGGCTGCGGGCGCCGGCGCGGCTCGCGATCTCGGCTTCGCGGGCGGCGGCGGAGGCTTCCGCCTCGCGCAGGCGCTGGATCAGGCTTGACCCCAGCACCTCCGGCAGGGTGTCGCGGCCATCGGGGGTGCGCAGCGCCTGGGCGACCTGGGCGGCCTGGGCTTCGCGCCGTGCCCGGTCGGCGGCGGCGGCGGTGACCTGCGCGCTGACGGCGGCCAGCTGCTGCTCGGTGACGCTCGGCGTGCGCTGGCCGCCGCGGCGGTCGCCGGCATTGTCGCGCAGACCGTTGGCGGCGCGGAACTCGGCCACCGCGCGTTCGGATTCGCGCACCTTGGCGGCGAGCTCCCGCAGGCGCCCTTCCAGCCACTCCTGGGCGCGGCGGGCGGCGGCGTATTTCTGCCGGCGGCTGGCGTCCAGGAACTCCTCCGCATAGGCATTGGCGATCCGGGCGCTGAGCTCGGCATCGGCGGTGGTAATGCCGATGCGCATGACGTTGGAGCGAACCTCGTTGGCGATGCTCATGCGGCCGAGCAGCACGCCGGTCAGCATCTCGACCCGCTCGTCCTGGCTGAAGGCGCGCTCCGGCGGCGAGCCCATGCCGAACACCTGCCGGACGGAGGTGGTGATCGAGGCGAGGAGGCCCGGCTGCGCCTGGAATTCCGGCACGTCGAGCAGGCCGGTGCGCAGGATCACCTGACGGGCGAGCGCCGGGGAGCGGAGGATGTCGATCTGGGTCCGGATCTCGTTCGGCGCGCTGCCGGGCTCGGCGCTGATGGTCTGGAGGTCGCTGACCGGGGTGCGCCGCTGCTGTATCAGAATTGTTGTCTCGGCCGAATATTGAGGCGTCATCTGGGCCAGGACGAGGTAGCCAAGGCCAAGCCCGAGGCCCAGGATCGCGAAGATCAGCGGCGCGCGGCGGCGCAGCATGCCCATCGCCAGCGCGAATGGAACGCCCAGCGGCTCAGGCCGCGCCGGGCTTTCCATCGGGCCGGGCGTGCTGAACTCGATCGAGGGGAAAGGCGAACGGTTCAAGGGGGACCTCCAGCGCACGTCACGTGGCGGATGGGCGAAATCTAAAAAATAACTTCTTGCTGTCTAAAATGTTCTTTCCCGCTCAGGTTGTCAACACACAGTTTGGTATGGCAATCAGTGGCGGCGACCCGCGGCACCACCCGGAGACGGGGATGAGCGCCCCGGCCTCCCGAGCAACGGAGCACCCTGTGATCCCTCCGATCGAGCGCGCGGCGCCGCCTTTGCGGCTCGCGATCGGCATTGCGACGATCGGCCGGGCGCCGATCCTGGCCGAGACGGTGGCCGAGATCCGCCGGCAGACGCGGCGCCCTGACCGCTTCGTGATCTGCGGCACCAGGCCAGACGACACCGCCGGGCTGAGCCTCGACGGTTCGGGCGAGGCGGTGGTGACGGCGGAGCCCGGCCTGCCACGGCAGCGCAACCGGATCCTGGATGCCACCGCCGATTGCGACATCGTCCTGTTCCTCGACGACGACTTCCTGATGCAGCCGGACTACCTGGCGGCGACCGAACGCGCCTTCCGGGCGACGCCCGGCCTCGTCGTCGCGACCGGGACGGTGCTCGCCGACGGCATCAACGGGCCCGGTCTGACGCCTGAGGAGGGCCGTGCCGTCCTCGCCGCCGACCGGCCACCCGCGACGGCGGCCGCCGAGCCCACCTTCTGCGGCTACGGCTGCAACATGGCGGTCCAAGCGGCGATCGCCCGCCAGCATGGCATCCGCGTCGACGAACGCCTGCCGCTCTATGGCTGGCAGGAAGACGTCGACTTCACCCGGCGGCTGGCGGCGCATGGGTCGGTGCTGCGCCTGTCCGATGCGCGCGGCGTGCATCTCGGCACCAAGACGGGCCGCGGATCGGGGCTCCGGCTCGGCTATTCGCAGGTGGCGAACCCGCTCTACCTCGCGCGCAAGACGGCGGGCGGCGCCTATCCCTTCGCCTATGCGCGCACCCGCATCATCCGCAACCTCGCCGCCAACCTGATGCGGGCACCCTGGCCGGAGGCGCATGTCGACCGGCGCGGGCGGCTCCGCGGCAATGTACTGGCGCTCCGCGACCTCCTCCGCGGGCGCATGGCGCCGGAGCGGGTGCTGGACCTGTGATGGCGGGGTTGCGCCCGGCCGCGACTGCCGCCTGGCTCGCGGGCACGCGCGTCTGGGCGGGGGTTTCGCTCGGGCGGCAGGCGCCGCCGCGCGACCTCTCGCGCCTCGCCATCGTCGCGGCCCTCGGCCGCCGCAACGGCATCGTCCAGGGGGCGCGGCTCCAGCACGCGGCGCTCGCCCGCGCGGGGCGGACCGCGCAACTGCTCGACGCCACCGCGGCGCTCCGCAACCCCTTCGCGCGCACCGGCCATGAACCCGCCTCGGCCTATGTCTTCCACAGCGGCGGCCCGCAGACCGCGAGCCTGATCCTCGGCAGCCTGCCCGGCGCGGCGCGGGCCTGGCGGATCGGCTACTGGGCCTGGGAATTGCCCGACCCGCCGCAGGACTGGCGGCGCTTCGGCGCCCTCGTCTGCGAGATCTGGACGCCGAGCCGCTTCGCCGCCGACAGCCTCGGGCGGATGTTCGCGCAGCCGATCCGGGTGGTGCCGCATGTGCTGGAGGCGCGGCCGCCGCGCCGGCGCGACCCCGCACGACCCTTCACCGTGCTGGTCATGGCCGACAGCCGCTCGAGCTTCACGCGGAAGAACCCCGCCGCCGCGGTCGCCGCCTTCCGCCAGGCCTTCGGCGCGTCGCCCTCAACGCAGCTGATCGTCAAGCTGAACGGCGGCGGGCCGGCGCCGGCGGCGCTCGGCGCCGGCGGGCAGCCGAACATCCGGATCGTGACCGATTTCCTGGACGAAGCGGGGCTGGAGGCGCTCTACCGCTCGGCCGACGTGCTGCTCTCGCTGCACCGGGCGGAGGGTTTCGGCCTGCCGATGCTGGAAGCCATGGCGCATGGCGTGCCGGTGGTCGGCACCGGCTGGTCGGGCAACACCGAATTCATGAGCGAGGCGAACAGCCTGCCGGTGCCCTACCGGCTGGTGCCGGTCAGCGACGCCGACGGCATCTATGCCGGCAGCGTCTGGGCGGAGCCCGATGTCGCGGCAGCGGCGGCGATGCTGAAGCGCCTGGCCGCGGATGCGGCGCTTTACGAGCGCCTGGCCACCGCCGCCCACGCCTCGGTCGCCGCGGCCAGCCTTTCCCTGCCGGCGTGAAGCGCCGGCCGCGCTTTCAGGCCGGGCATCCGATTCAGACTTCCGGGCCATTCGGCCCTTCAGTCATCGGATGCCGCTCAGAAGCGCCGCTCCAGCACGTTCACGACGTCGCCCGGTTGCAGGATGGCGTCGCGCGGCGCGCGGTACTCGCGGGCGACCGCATCATCACCGGTGCGGGTGATCGAGACGCGGTCCTGCACCGCGCGGAAGTTGAAGCCGCCCGCGAGCGCCACCGCCGACAGCACGGTCATGCCCGGCTGGTAGGGGAACTGGCCGCCGCGATCGACCATGCCCAGCACGAAGATCGGGCGATAGGTCTGCACCTCGACCGCGACGGCGGGCGTCGTGATCAGCTCCCGCCGGCGGAACTCCCGCACCAGGCGCTGCTCCAGCTCCTGGGGCGTCAGACCGACGGCCGGCATGCGCCCGACCAGCGGCACCGAAATCTCGCCATTGTCGCCGATCCGGTAGGTGCCGCTGAGCCGCGTGTCGTCGAAGACGGTGACCCGCACCTGGTCCTCGGCGCCGAGGCGATAGGCGCTCCGCGTCGGGTCTGGCAGGGGCGGGAGGTTGGCGCCCGGTGCCACGCAGGCTGCGAGCAGGGAGGCGGCGAGGATCGGGGCGAGGAGCCGGTGCGTCAGCATGTGACATTGGAAGCGCAGGATGAGCAAAAATGCAACGACTTCTGTATGAAATCACGCGCTTCTCGTAAAATGAGACGATCTCCGCGAAAGCGGTTGCAATACGGGCCGGTTTTGCACAATCCGCACGCGATCATTGTGTGTGTGGAATAATAATCACGACATGTTGATCATTCCCTGTCGGCAGCGCAATGTTGCGACAGGGTACAGCGAAAAGCGGTATTTTACGCTGCATACGAGAGTTCAGCGCGCTTTTCGATCGCGAAGCCGCGATCATCGACAGTCCTCGTCCCGCGATGGCGGTCGCCGGCCGGTTCCGGCCTTGTATGCGACCGCTTGTGAAACTTGAAATCCGCAATCCCGCCGACAAATGCTGTCTTCGGACGCATGGGCAGGAGGAGGCCGATGCTGATCCAGGTCTTCCGTCGCAACGACGGGACCCTGCTGTTGCTCGGCAGTTGTCAGTTGTCGCATGTCTCGAGCGACACGCTCGAAGTCGTGCCGCCGATCACCGATCCGGCCTGGTGGCTGGCGGGCAATGCCAGGCTGCTCGACACCCACCGCTTCGACGTGCTGCGCCTGACCGACGCCGAAGGCGAGCGCCCGGTCCTGGTGCCCTGTGGCGATGCCCGTCCCGACGTGCTGCCAGGCTGGCGCCCGGCGCCCTGACCCTCAGCGGACGACGCTGACCTGGGTCAGGTCCTGGTACCAGCTTCGCGCCTGGCTGAAGCCGCGGACCTCGGGGCGCAGGGCGCGCGGGTTCACGTCGTGCACCACCCAGATCCAATAGGCATTGTCGACGACATGCTCATGGACGCGCGCCAGGATGCGGTCGCGCGCCTCCGGCTCGAAGGTCCGCATCGCCTCGTCCAGCAACGCCTGCAGGGGCGGCTCGCAGACGCCGGACCAGTTGAGGCCCTCGGGCGGCGCCATGTCGCAGGCGAAGAAGCGCTGGAAGGCGTCGAACGGCGTCGAGATGCCCATGCTGTTGTTGATCGCGTGCAGGCCGCGGGCGCTGGGGTCGAGCGGCCCCTTGACCCGCTGGTTCCGGAGCGCGTTCCACTCCACCACCTCGAAGCGGAGCTCGACGCCGACCTGGCGGAGCTGCTGCTGGATCAGCTCGTTCATCGACAGCGGCTGCATCTGCCCGGAACCGGAGGGCGAGATCATGAAGGTGACGCGCAGCGGGTTGCGCGGGCCGTAACCGGCCTCCGCCAGCAGCCGCCGCGCCTCCGCGGGGTCATGACGGATCCGGAAGCCCGGCCGGCCGAACCAGGGGCTGTCCGGCAGCACCATCCCGCTCGCCGGCACCGCCATGCCGCCGAGGAGCGCGACCACCTCCTCCCGGTCGATCGCGAGGTTGAGCGCGCGCCGCACCCGGACGTCGCCGAGCGGCGTGCCCTCCCCGGTCAGGCGCAGGATGTAGGGCCAGATATGCGGATAGGGGTTGGTCCTGATCGTCATGCCCTGCGCCCGGAGCGCCGGGATGGCATCCGGCGGCGGCGCCTCGATGAAGTTGACCTGGCCGGAAAGGAGGGCCGCGACGCGGGTATTCGCGTCCGGGATCGGCAGCAGCAGCAGCCGGTCGACCCGCGGCCGGCGCGCCGTGTCCCAGTAATCCGCGTTCGGCAGCAGCACCGCCCGCTGCCGCGGCACGATCTCCTGTACCCGGAACGGGCCGGTGCCGGAGGGCTGGCGGCCGAAGGCTTCCCAGTTGCCGAGCCGCCGCCATTGCGCCGGGCTCGAGATGTGCAGGAACACGACCTGGTCGAGCAGATAGGCATCCGGCGTGCCGGTGCCGATCGCGACCGTATGGTCGTCGATCTTGCGCCAGGTCTTCACGCTCGGCAGGCGGAAGGCGAGCGTCAGGCGCTGTTGCGGATCGTAGTGCGGCGCCTCGCGCAGCAGCAGCTTCTCGATGTTCCAGATCACCGCATCGGCGTCGAAGGCGCTGCCGTCATGGAAGCGGACGCCGCGGCGGAGGTTGAAGATCCATTCGGACGGGTCGGCCGGGTTCTGCTGCCAGCGTTCGGCCAGCGCCGGCACGATGTGCGGGATCTCGCTTTCCTGGTTCAGGTTCCAGTAGACGAGGCTGTCATAGACGGTGAAGCCCATCCAGCGGATGCCTTCGCCACCCTGGTCGGGGGCACCGCGCGCGGTCGGGATATCGGCGACCGTCATGCCGATGCGGAGCTCGCCGCCCCGGCCCTGCGCCGCGGCGGGACCGCTTCCGAGCGCCGCGGCCGCGAGCGCCAATCCCTGGCGGCGGGTGACCGTTCCGCGCTTCGGCGCCACGCCGCTCACCGCAGGAACCGGAAGACGTTCGCCGGTTCCTGGTCGAAGCCGTCCGGTCGCGGCATCCGCGCGATCATCTCGCGCACGACCGGCGCCGCTGAACACAGGTGACGGAAGGCGCGGTCGCCGAGCCTGGTGATGCCGGCCCGCCGGCAGAGCTGCATCAGCTCGTCCTGCTCATCCTGTGCCAGGGTCAGGGGCTCGGGCTCCGGCACCGGCGGCAGCGCGGTCCCGAAGGCGGCATCGGGGTCGAGCGGCGGCCGCGTCTGCCGCCACGGCGTCGCGCGTTCGTAGGCATCGGCGACGCGCAGCACCGTCGCGTCGTCGAACGGGCGGCCGGCGATCTGCATCGCGATCGGCAGCCCCCCTTCGAAGCCGATGCATTGCACCAAGGCCGGGCCGCCCGAGACGTTGAAGGCGGTGGTCAGCGAGGAATGCCGGCGCCAGAAATCGATCGGCTTCCAGGCATCGAGCCTCGGCGCGATGCTCGGTGCCGCGGTCACCACCACGTCGAAGCGGGCATGCAGCGCCTCGAACTCCGCCAGCATGACACGCCGGAGCCGCTGCGCCGCCACGTAGTCGGCGCCGCGGATCAGCAGCGCCGGCAGGATCCGCATCAGGAAATCCTCGCCGAAATCGTTCGGCCGCTCGCGCAGCCGGGCTTCGTGGACGGCGAAGATCTCGCTCTCGGCGGCGACGACCTTGACGTCGAAATAGGCGCCCATCGGCCGGATGCGCGCATCCTCGAGCGTGGCGCCGAGGCCGCGCAGCACTTCGAACGCCCGCTCCAGCGCCAACGCCGCCGCCGGCGCGATCGCGGCATCCTCCTCATGGGCGTGGCGCAGCACGCCGATGCGCAGACCCCGGATGTCGCCGGTCAGCGCCGCGGCGTAATCGGGCACCGGACGGTCGGCGCTGCCGGGGTCGCGCGGGTCGTGGCCGGCGATCGCCTGCAGGGCGATGGCGCAATCGGCCACCGTCCAGGTCATCGGGCCGGCATGGTCGTAGCTGAAGGAATTCGGCATCACGCCGCGCCGGCTGACCAGGCCGTAGGTCGGCTTCAGCCCGACCAGGCCGCAGAGCGCCGCCGGATTGCGGATCGAGCCGCCGGTGTCGGTGCCGAGCGCCAGCGGCATGAACCCCGCCGCCACCGCGGCGCCGGACCCGGAGGACGAGCCGCCGGTGAAGTGGTCCCGGTTCCAGGGGTTGCGCGCCGGCGGCCAGGCGAGGTCGAAGCTCGGCCCGCCATGCGCGCCCTCATGCGTCGCGAGCTTGCCGAGCAGCACCGCCCCCGCGGCGCGGAGCCGCGCCGTCGTCGCGGCATCCTCGGCCGGCACCTGGTCGGCGTAGCAGCGGGAATGCCCCGTGGTCGGCATGCCGGCGGCGTCGTAGACGTCCTTGAGCCCGTACGGGATGCCGTGCAGCGGGCCGCGTGGGCCACTAGCCATGATCTCGGCCTCGGCCTGCCGCGCCGCCGCGAGCGCCTGGTCGAAGCAGGGCCGCAGATAGGCATCGAGCTGCGGGTCGAGCGCCTCCGCCCTGGCGATCAGCGTCGCGGTCAGCTCGACCGGCGAGATCTCCCGCCTGGCGATCAGCCGCGACGCCTCGGCGATGGTCGGTGCTTGCGGCAGCATCGTCAGATCACTCCGAGTTTCTGGACCTCGGCGCGGACCAGGTGCTTCAGGTGCCGCTCCAGTGCGATGAACTCCGGCTCCGTGCGTTCGCGCGGATGCGGCAGGGCTGGGTCGATCACCTCCTTCACCATACCCGGGCGGGTGCCCATGACGACGATCCGGTCGGCCAGGAAGATCGCCTCGGAGATGCTGTGCGTCACGAAGACCACCGTCTTGCGGTCCTGTTCCCAGATCCGCAGCATCTCCTCCTGCAGCACCTCCCGCGTCTGCGCGTCGAGGGCGCCGAAGGGTTCGTCCATCAGCAGGACGGAAGGATCGTTCGCGAGCGCGCGGGCGATCGCGACGCGCTGCTTCATGCCGCCCGAGAGGCTGGCGGGGTATTTGTGCTCGTGCCCGGCGAGGCCGACCTTGGCCAGGTGGTGCATCGCGGCGGCGCGCTGCTCGGCGCGGCTCCGGCCCTTCAGCATCGGCCCGAAGGCGACGTTGTCGAGGGCGGTGCGCCAGGGGAACAGCGCGTATTCCTGAAACACCACGCCGCGATCGGCGCCGGGCCCGGCGACCGGCCGGCCGTCGACCAGGATGCGGCCGGAGCTCGGCGTCGCGAAGCCCGCGATCATGTTGAGCAACGTCGACTTGCCGCAACCCGACGGCCCCAGCAGGCAGGTGAAGCTGTTCTCGGCGAGCTCGAGGTCGACCTCCGCGAGGGCGACGTTGTCGCCGAACACCTTGCCGACGCCCTGGATGCTGATCTTGGGCGGCCGCGCGCCGCCCGGCGTCGCGGTCCCGGCGGCGGGGGCCATGTCCATGCTTCAGGCCCTCGCGACGCTGCGCCAGCGCAGCAGCCGGGCTTCCAGCGCACGCAGCAGGACGTTGAAGGTGAAGCCGATGATCCCGATCACCGCCGCGCCCATCAGCATCTGCGAGACCATGAAGAAGGTGCGCGCATCGTTGATCAGGTAGCCGAGGCCGGAATCGGCGGCGATGAACTCGGCCGCGACGATGACGAAGAAGGACAGGCCGAAGCCGAGCCTGAGCCCGGTGATGATCGCCGGCAGCGCCGCCGGCAGCACCACGTGGCGGAACATCGCCGCGCGTCCGGCGCCGAGGCTGGACGCGGCGCGGATCAGCAGCGGATCCACGTACTTGATGCCCTCGAGCGTCGTGGTGAAGATCGGGAAGAAGGCGGCATAGGTGATGAAGGCGATCTTCGACATCTCGCCGATCCCGAACCACAGCACCATCATCGGCAGGAAGGCGAGCGGCGGGATCGGCCGCAGGATCTCGATCATCGGCTCGACCAGCCGCTCCAGCGGCCGCCAGGTGCCGACCGCGACGCCCATCGCGACGCCGGCGATCGAGGCCAGCAGGAAGCCCTGGAACACGCGGGAGAGGCTGGCCAGGATGTCGCGCTGCAGCTCGCCGCTGCGGGCGGCGTCGATGCCGCTCTGCAACACCTCCCACGGCGTCGGCAGCAAGACCGGGTTGAAGACCGGCAGGATGCTGCGGTTGCCGAGGCTGACCGCGAGCCAGATGCCGAGGAAGAGCAGGATCGAGAGCGTCGGCGCACCCATCGCGACCAGGCGCGCCTTCATGCGCGCGGCCTCCAGCTCACCTGACCGGGGGCGACCTGCTCGAGCAGCGTGGTCGAGATGCCGGCATCGGCATCGGCCGCCGCCGGGATGCGGCGGATGCCGACCGCCCAGTCGCTGGTGAAGGTGTAGGAGTTCACCAACGCCTGCGAGATGCCGACATCGTACTTGTTCGCCTCCGCCATCACCGCCAGCGGCTCCGGCGGGATGCGCAGCACCTGCTGCATCGCGGCCATCGCGCGGGGGCGGTCGGCCCGGAACACCGCATCGGCCTTGAGCAGCGCACGGAGCATGGCCTTGAGGCTGTTCGGCCGGGTCGCGATCCAGCTCTCCGCGACCTGGATGGTGGAATGGTTGTACAGCAGCTTCTCCGCCTCCGGCAGCACCGTCACCGGATCGGTGAACAGCAGCTTGCCGCCGGTGACGTAGAGCGTGCCGCCCATCGTCGTCAGCCGGTGCAGGAAGGGCTGCCAGGAGAGCAGCATGTCGACGTCGCGACGGGAGGCGGCGACCACGCCCTCGCTCGCGTTCATGTTGATCATGCGGATGCGGGTATGGTCGAAGCCGAAGCGGCGGCCGAGCCGCTCCAGGATCAGCGGGCTGTTGTTGCCCTGGGTGAAGGCGCAGCGCTTGCCCTCCAGCTCCCGCGGATGCGCGAGCGCGACGCCGGGCGCCAGCACCAGCCCCTGGGTGTCGGCGATGTCGGCCATCGCGGTCAGGATGCGGACGTTCATGTTCTGCGCGGCGAGCGCGATCTGGCCGAAGGGCGTGCCGATGCCGATCGGGAAGCCGCCGCCCATCACCGTCAGCGCCTCCCCGCCCGACTGCATCCAGCGCCAGGTGATGTCGATCCCTTCCTCGCGGAACAGGCCGTAATGCTGCGCGACCGCGACCTGCATGCCGAGCTGCGGGTCGCGCACGCCGAGCACCTCGAACTCCCGCAGCTCCGGCGCCTCCGCGGCGCGGCCGATCCGCGGCAGCAGCAGCGGGGCCGCGAGGCCGCCGAGCAGCGCGCGGCGCGATGGAAGCGGGGGCGCGATCGCGCTCACGCCGCCGGCCGCCAGGTGGCGAGCGCCGGGTCGACCATCTCGACGATGCGCGTCGTGAAGCAGGCTTCGGGGGGCGGGGGCGCCGGCACCCGCCCGATGCTCATCGCCCATTCGCTCTGGAAGCGGTGGCTGGCGATCAGGCCCGGGGTGATGCCGAGGCCGTACTTGTTGGCATTGACCATCACCTCGAGCGCCGGCGCGTCGATGCGGAGCACGCGGCCGAGGGCGGCCATGGCCCGTGGCCGGTCCTCGGCCAGGATGCGGTTGGCGGCGAGCAGGGCCCGCAGCAGCGCCGCCAGCGCGTTCGGCCTGGTGTCGATCCACTCCTGCGACGCCATCAGCGTCGAATGGTTGAACAGCAGCAGGTCGTCGGCCGCCCGCGGCTCCGCCCGGCCGTTCACGTAGAGTGTCGCGCCGGTGCAGTAGAGGGTGCCGCCCATCGCGACCAGGCGATAGAGGTTGGGCTGCCAGCCCATCAACCCCTGGACGTCGCCGCGCGAGGCCGCGACGATGCCCTCGCTCTGGTTCATGTTGACCAGCTGCACCTTGGTCGCGTCGAAGCCGAACAGGCTCGCGAGCTTGGCCAGCAGCACGACCTGGGAATTGCCCTGGGTGAAGGCGATGCGCTTGCCCTCGAGCTCCCGCGGATGCGCGAGCCGGACGCCCGGGGCCAGCACGAAGCCCTGGGTCTCGGCGATGTCGGCCAGCGCCGAGATGGTGCGGATCGGCAGCCGCTGGCCGCCGAACACCACCTGGGTGAAGCTGCCGCCGACGCCGATATGGGCCGAGCCGCCGCCCATGATGGTGAGCGTGTCGGCGGCCGACTGCGTCCAGCGGATAGTGGCGGTGAGGCCCTGTTCGCGGAACAGGTTGAACTCGGACGCGATCGCGAGCTGGGCGCCGAGCTGCGGGTCGCGCACGCCGATGATCTCGATGTTCGCGACCTCGGGTGTCGCGGCGGCGCGGCCGACGAGCGCCGCCGATGCGAGGGTGCCCAAGGCGGCGCGGCGGGTGAGGGCTGGTCGGGTCATCGGGCGGATCCTCAGGCGGCGGCGGACAGGCGGGCGCGGCTTCGCATCAGCGGCTGGATGCGGGTGCCGAACTGCTCCATGCCGATGACGAAATCGTCGAAGGTCAGCATGACGCCGCTGAGCCCCGGGATCGCCGCCATCTCGTCGAGCAGCCGCGCGACGGTCGCGTAGGAGCCGACGAAGACGCCCTGGTTGGTCGGGAAGGCCTCGCTGTTCTGCTTCATGCGGTTGGCGGTCGCGTAAGGGTCGCTGCTGGCATCAGCGCCCGCCTGGGCGTTGCGGAAGGCGAGCGCTTCCAGGTCGACGCCGTCGCAATAGTGCCGCCACTTCGCCATCGCCGCGGCATCGGTCTCGTCGGCGATGATCATCTGCATCACCAGCGCGCCGACGTCGCGACCGGACGCCTCGGTCGCCGCGCTGAGGCGGGCGATGCTGGCCGCGACCCGCTGCGGCTCGTTCACCCCGAAGCCCACGCAGAAATTGTAGTCGCCGTATTCGGCGGCGAAGCGGGTGCCCTTCTCGCTCTGCGCCGCACAGATGATCGGGATGCGGGCGGTCGGCTGCGGCAGCAGGCGGCAATCCTCCATCCGGAAGAAGCGGCCCTGGAAGTCGGATTGCCCGGTCTCCCACAGCTCCCGCATGACCGAGACGTATTCGGCGCAGAACTGGTAGCGGTGCGCGAAATGCTCAGGCCCGGGCCAGATGCCCATCTGCGCGTACTCCGCCTTCTGCCAGCCGGAGACGATGTTCACGCCGAAGCGACCGGGTGCGATGCTGTCGATCGTCACCGCCATGCGCGCGGCGATCGGCGGCGGCATGGTCAGCACCGCGATCGAGGCGAAGAGCTTGATCCGGCTGGTGACGGATGCGAGCCCCGCCATCAGGGTGAAGCTCTCCAGCCCGTAGTCCCAGAACTGGCTCGGGCCGCCGAAGCCGTGCAGCTTGATCATCGACAGCGCGAAGTCGAGGCCGTGCGCTTCCGCCTTCTGCACGATGGTGCGGTTCAGCTCGAAGCTCGGCTTGTACTGCGGCGAGGTGGTCGAGGTGAGCCAGCCATTGTTGTTGATGGGAATGAAGACGCCGACATCCATGTGGTGCACCCCGAGCGGTGATTGGCGTATCGCTTGTATGCAAGCAATCGCCATGCCATGGGCGACGCCGCAACTGCCGCGCGATGAGCGCGGATCGAGCATGGATGACCGCGTCGTAACCATGCCCGCCGTTTCGGCAGGCTGCATAGCGCGGCGGCTGTATCCGGGCCGGGGACATGATTCTCCCGTTGTCGTGACGTTGTCCGGCGCGGCATCCGGCCGATAGCCTGTGCGCATCCCGGCGGCGAAGGAGCGGCGCGTGAACGATTGCGAGCTCGTGGCGGTGACCAAGCGCTATGGCGCCGCGCTTGCGGTCGATGGCATCGACCTCGCGATCCCGCCTGCCTCCTACACCTGCCTGCTCGGCCCGTCGGGCTGCGGCAAGACCAGCACGCTGCGGATGATCGCGGGGCATGAGAGCGTCAGCGACGGCGACATCCTGCTTGCCGGCCGCAACGTGACCCTGCTGCCGCCGGCCCGCCGCGGCACCGCGATGATGTTCCAGAGCTACGCGCTGTTCCCGCATCTCTCGGCACGGGACAACGTCGCCTTCGGCTTGCGCATGCGGGGCGTGGCGAAGGCCGCGCGCCTGGCCGAAGCGGACCGCTTCCTGGCGCTCGTGGAGTTGAGCCCGCTCGCCGACCGGCTGCCGGCGCAGCTCTCCGGCGGGCAGCAGCAGCGGGTGGCGCTCGCCCGCGCGCTGATCACCGGGCCGCGCGTGCTGCTGCTCGACGAGCCGCTCTCGGCCCTCGACCCCTTCCTCCGCGCCCGCATGCGGGAGGAGCTGAAGCGCCTGCAGCGGGAGCTCGGCATCAGCTTCGTCCACGTCACCCACAGCCAGGAGGAGGCGATGGCGCTCGCCGACCTGGTGGTCGTCATGGACCACGGCCGGATCGTGCAGGCAGGGCCACCCCGTGAGGTGTTCGAGCGGCCGGCCTCGGCCTTCGTCGCGCGCTTCATCGGCGGTCACAACGTGCTGGCGCGGGACGGGCAGGCCGTCGCGGTGCGCACCGACCGCTGCCGGCTGGATGCCGCGGCCGGCGGCCCCCGCCTCGACGGCCGAGTCCGCGCCCTCGAATACCTCGGCGCCACGCTCCGCGTCGTCGTCGCGGGTGCCGACGGCGCGGAGGCGGAGGCGCTGCTGTCGGACGGGGCACTCGCCGCCGGCGCCCTGGCGCTCGGCGATCCGGCGACGCTCGCCTGGGATCCGGCCGACGAACACGCGCTCGCCGCCTGAGGCGGCGCGGAACTTGCAAAGCCCCGGGTCGAGGTCAAGGAGAGAGACGATGCAGGATCAGAAACCGTCAGGCCGCGTTTCGGTCAGCCGCCGCGGCGCGCTGGCGCTCGCCGGTGCCGCCATCGGCTCCGGCGCCGTCACCGGCTTCCCGACCATCTGGGCGCAGAACATCCGCAACATCACGCTGCGCCAGGCGGGCACCGGCGTCTCCGGCCTCAATGCCATCGCCGAGCAGTGCCGGCGCGACACCGGCATCACGCTCCAGCTCACCGTCATGGACACCGACGCGCTGGCGCAGCGCGCGGCGACGCAGCCGCGCAGCTTCGACATCGCCGACATCGAGTACATGACGATCAAGAAGGTCTACCCGGTCGGCACCATGCAGGCGATCGAGCGCCGCCGCATCGCCAATGCCGACAAGCTGGTGCCGATCTTCACCACCGGAAGGCTGACGCCGGACAGCGCCATCGCGCAGGGAACCGCGCCGCACACCGTGGGCTTCGTCGCCAACCGCACCGCGACCGCCTTCGAGGCAGCGCAGACCGAGTGGATGACGCTGATCCCGACCATCTACAACGCCGATACCCTCGGCATCCGGCCGGACCTGATCAGCCGCCCCATCCGCAACTGGCGCGACCTGGTCGATCCCGCCTTCCGCGGCAAGGCCTCGATCCTGAACGTGCCCGGCATCGGCATCATGGACGCGGCCATGGTGATGGAGAGCCTCGGCCAGCTCCGCTACGCCGACAAGGGCAACATGACGCGGGCGGAGATCGACCGCACCACGGCCTTCCTGATCGAGCAGAAGCGCGCCGGGCAGTTCCGCGCCTTCTGGAAGACCTTCGACGAGAGCGTGAACCTGATGGCCTCCGGCGAGGTGATCATCCAGTCGATGTGGTCGCCGGCGGTCGCCGCGGTGCGCTCGCGCGGCATCGCCTGCACCTACCAGCCGCTGGAGGAAGGCTACCGCGCCTGGGGCGGTGGCCTCGGCATCGCGCGCCATGTCAGCGGCCTGCAGCTCGATGCCGCCTATGAGTACCTGAACTGGTACCTCTCCGGCTGGACCGGCGCCTATCTCAACCGCCAGGGCTACTACTCCGCGGTGCTGGAAACCGCGCGCGGCTTCATGAGCCCGGCGGAATGGGATTTCTGGATGGAAGGGAAGCCCGCTGCCAGCGACATCCTGGCCCCCGACGGTCGGGTGATGGAGCGCGCCGGCACGGTGCGCGACGGCGGCTCCTTCGCCGAACGCATGGGCCGCGTTTCCTGCTGGAATTCGGTGATGACCGAGGACCGGTACATGGTCCAGAAATGGAACGAGTTCATCGCCGCCTGATGCGAAGGGCTGCTTCCTCCTGGCTGTTGGCGGCGCCGCTGGCACTCGTCCTCGCGGCCTTCCTGCTGGTGCCGCTCGCGGTCCTCGTCGTCGTCAGCTTCTACGACTACGACAGCGTGCGGCTGATCCCCGACTTCGTGCTGACCAACTACCAGGAGGTCTTCGGCTCCGCCGTCACCTGGCGCACCTATGCCAAGACCTTCTGGTTCGCGGGAATCACCTGGGCGATCTGCCTGATCCTCGGCTTCTGGATCGCCTACTACCTGGCCTTCGTGGTCGAGGGCAGCGGCCGGCGCACGCTGCTGTTCCTGATCTGCACGATCCCGTTCTGGACCTCGAACCTGATCCGGATGATCGCCTGGGTGCCCTTCCTCGGGCGCAACGGGCTGCTCAACCAGGCGCTGGTGGGCGCCGGCCTCGTCGACCGGCCGCTCGAATTCCTGCTGTTCTCGGATTTCGCCGTCGTGCTGGCGCTCGTGCACCTCTACACGCTGTTCATGGTGGTGCCGATCTTCAACACCATGATGCGCATCGACCGCCGCCTGGTCGAAGCCGCGGTCGATGCCGGCGCCGGCTTCTGGCGGGTGCTGCGCCACGTCGTCATCCCGCTGTCCAAGCCCGGCATCGCGATCGGCAGCATTTTCGTGCTCGTGCTGGTGATGGGCGATTTCGCGACCGTCCGGCTCATGAGCGGCGGGCAGAGCGCCTCGGTCGGGCTGATGATCAGCAACCAGATCGCGCTGCTGCAATACCCGGCGGCCGCCGCCAACGCCGTGGTGCTGCTGACCGTCGTGCTGCTGATGGTCGCCGGCATCCTCCGCGCCGTCGACATCCGGAAGGAGCTGTAGGCGATGCCGGGGCGCCTCGGCCGCTGCCTGCTGACCCTTCTGTTCGGCGGCTTCGTGCTGTTCCTCTACGGGCCGACGCTGACCATCATGGTGCTGTCCTTCCAGGGGCCGGATGGCGGGCTGACCTTCCCGATGAACGGGGTCTCGCTGCACTGGTTCGGGCGGCTGTTCGAGCAGCAGGCGGTCGGCGATTTCGGCGCCTCCGTCACCCGTTCGCTGGCACTCGCGGCCATGGTGACCGTGGCGACGGTGCTGGTCTCGCTCGCCGCCGGCATGGCCTTCCGGCGCCGCTTCCCAGGCTCCTCGGCGCTGTTCCTGCTCGCGATCGGCAGCCTGATCCTGCCCTCGCTCCTGGTCGGGCTCGGCATCGGGCTCGCCTTCAACCGGGCGGAGCTGGAACTGGCCTGGTGGGGCTCCGCCTTCGGCGCCCAGCTCACCTGGACGCTGCCCTTCGGCCTGCTGATCATGCTGGCGGTCTTCAACCGCTTCGACCGGTCGTGGGAGGAAGCGGCGCGGGACCTCGGCGCGACGCCCTGGCAGGGCTTCGCCCATGTGGTGCTGCCGATCGTGGCGCCGAGCGTGATCGGCATCGCGCTGTTCGGCTTCACCCTGTCCTTCGATGAATTCGCGCGCACGTTGCTGACCGCCGGCGTCGACAACACCCTGCCGCTCGAGATCCTCGGCATGACGACCACGGTGACGACGCCGGTGCTCTACGCCCTCGGCAGCCTCAGCACCTTGCTGTCCTTCCTGGTGATCGGCGTCGCGCTGCTGGGGCTGCTGCACTACCGGGCCAGGCGGCGCGGCTGACATCGACGAAACTCATGGGTTTCGCGGATTGTTGCGGAAGCCTTTCCGAACCGGGATTATGCTTGTCTCCAGGCCAGGGTCGGAGAGGGAGGCGGCGATGGACGACGGTGTTCCTCCGCTGGCCCTGCCTGCCGCACCCGTCGCCCGGTCGCTGCCGCGCGGCGCGCGTTGGCTGATCGCCACCGGCGCCGCGCTGTTCCTCGCCGCCTGCCTGGCGGCGGCGCTGCTGCTCTCCCACCTGCACCGGCAATTCAGCGGGGATGCAAGGCGGGAGCTCCAGAACCTCGCCCTCGTGCTGACCCGCTACACCGAGAACAGCTTCCGCTCGGTGGAGCTGCTGCAGGACGGGCTGCTCGAACTGGTGCGCGCCTTCGATATCCGCAGCGCCGAGGATTTCAACGAGCAGCTGTCCACCCGCGCGGTGCAGCTCGACCTCGACAAGCGGATCGCGGCCCTGGTGCATGTCGAACAGGTCTTCTTCGCCAATGCTGAAGGCCAGGTCGTCGCCTCCAACAGGTCCTGGCCGCCGATGGGCGCCAGCCTGGCGCAGCGGCCCATGTTCCAGCGGCTGCGCGACGATCCGGGACTCGTTCGCTATCTCTCGCCCCCGAACCGCGGCGGGGAGGGCGGCGCCTGGACGGTCGACCTCACGCGCCGGATCGATGCGCCGGACGGCCGTTTCCTCGGCATCGTCGGCGCATCCCTGAGCCTGCGGCAGTTCGAGGCCTTCCTCGGCCGCATCGCGCTCGGCACCGGCAGCGCCATTGCGGTCTGGCGGCGCGACGGGATCCTGATGCTGCGCCATCCTCCGGTCGAGGACGGCATCGGCCGGTCCTGGCCGATCGCAAATGTCGGCTTCTCCGACGTGCTGCGGCGCAGCGAAAGCGGGTTCTACGAGATGCGGAGCGCGATCGATGGGGCGCAGCGCGTCGTCGCGGTCCGCGGACTGACCGACTACGCCATCGCCGTCACCGTCTCGCGCCGGTCCGACGACATCCTGGCACTCTGGTGGCGGGAGGCAGGCTATACCGCTGCGGCGCTGACGGCGCTCGCCCTCGGCGTCCCGGCCGTCGTCCTGCTCGGCGTCCGCGCGCTGCGCAGCCGCGACCTGCTGGAGAGCACGCGCACCGAGCTTCGCGTGCTGGAGGAGCAGCGCCGCGCCCAGGCCCAGATCGCCCATCTGGCGCATCACGATCCGCTGACCGGGCTGGCGAACCGGCTGCTGCTCCGCATCCGGCTCGACGAGGCGGTGGCGCGCGCCCGGCGCGGCCAGGCCTGCGGCGTGCTCTGCCTCGACCTCGACCACTTCAAGGACGTGAACGACACGCTGGGCCATGCCGTCGGCGATGCGCTGCTGCGCGCCGCCACCGAGCGCATCCGGACCGTGGTGCGGGAGACCGACACCATCGCCCGGCTCGGCGGCGACGAATTCGCGATCGTGCAGACCGGCGTCGAGCATCCCCGCGATGCCGGCCTGCTCGCGGAGCGGCTGATCGCCGCGATCGGCGTGCCCTTCGACCTCGACGGCAACCACATCGTGATCGGCGCCAGCATCGGCATCGCGACCGCGCCGCGGGACGGTCTCGATGCCGACCAGCTGATGCAGGATGCGGACATGGCGCTCTATCGCGCCAAGGCCGCCGGCCGCGGCTGCTTCCGCTTCTTCGAGCCGGAGATGAACGCCCAGGCGCTGCTGCGGCGCAACCTGCAGAACGACATCCGCCGCGGCCTCGATGCCGGCGAGTTCGAGCTGTTCTACCAGCCGAAGGTGAACCTCTCGACCCGGCGCCTGACCGGGTTCGAGGCGCTGCTGCGCTGGCGCCACCCGGAACGCGGCCTGCTGACCCCGGAACGCTTCGTGCCGCTGGCCGAGGAGATGGGGCTGATCCTGCCGCTCGGCGAATGGGCGCTGCGCACCGCCTGCGAGGAAGCCGCCTGCTGGCCGCCCGACAAGACGCTGGCGGTCAATCTTTCGCCGGTGCAGTTCGGCAGCGCCCTGGTCGACACCATCGCCGGCATCCTCGCCCGCGCCGGCCTGCCCGCCGACCGGCTGGAACTCGAGGTGACGGAGACGGTGCTGCTGCGCGAGACCGAGGCGACGCTCGCGATCCTGCATCGCCTGCGGGCGCTGGGCATCGCCATCGCGCTCGATGATTTCGGCACCGGCTATTCCTCGCTCGGCTACCTGCAGCGCTTCCCCTTCGACCGGGTGAAGGTGGACCGCAGCTTCGTCCGCAGCCTCGGCCGCACGCGGGAGGCCGATGCCATCGTGCGTTCGGTGATCGACCTCTGCGAGGCGCTCGACATGACGGTGATCGCGGAAGGGGTGGAGACGGAGGAGCAGCGCCGCATCCTGACGGTGCTCGGCTGCGACGAGGCGCAGGGCCATCTGTTCGGCCGGCCGATGGCGGTGGAGGAGCTGCGCGAGCTGTTCCGCTTCGACGCGGTGCCGCAGCCCGTCCCGCCGCGCGCCCGGGCGTGATAAGCTCCTGCTTGCCGGAGGGAGATGCCGTCGCATGGTTCGGGAGGACGAGATCCGCGTGGCCGAGCGGGCCGTGGAGCATTGGCCGCAGGCGACCGATGCCGGGCTGATCTATATCGGCCGCATCCGCACGCCCTGGACCTCCCGCATGGGTTGCCCGCGGCAGGGCCGCGCCGACGGTCCGGTCTGCCGCATCGAGGTGTTCGAGCCCTGGGCGGCGGCCCTCGACGGCATCGCGGATTTCGCGCGGCTGGAGGTGCTCTATTGGCTGCACCACTCGCGTCGCGACCTGGTGCTGCAAAGCCCGCGCGACGACGGCGCGGTGCGCGGCACCTTCGCGTTGCGCTCGCCGGTGCGGCCGAACCCGATCGGCACCTCGATCGCCACCCTCGTCGGCATCGACGGTGCGGTGCTGCTGGTGCGCGGGCTCGATTGCCTGGACGGCACGCCGCTGCTGGACCTGAAGCCCGACCGGGCGCTGTTCACGCCGCTCGCCCCGCCGACACCGGGCGATGCGGATGTGGGGGAGCCGTGATGATCACCCGCCGTCACGCCCTGGGGGCACTCGGCCTTCTGGCGGCGGCACCGGCACGCGCCGCGGAGGTCACCGATTCCGCCGGGCGGCGGGTCGCCCTGCCGGGGCAGATCCGGCGCGTCTTCGCGGCCGGGCCGCCCGCTTCGATCCTGCTCTACGTGCTGGCGCCCGAGCTGATGACCGGCTGGGTGCGGGCCCCGCGGGAGGCGGAGAAGCCTTTCCTGCTGCCGGCGACGCGCGAGCTGCCGGGGCTCGGGCGGCTCACCGGCCGCGGCGACACGCTCAACCTCGAAGGGCTGATGGCCGATCGGCCCGACCTGATCCTCGATTTCGGCACCGTCCGCGACACCTACCGCTCGCTCGCCGACCGCGTGCAGGCGCAGACCGGCATTCCCTATCTGCTGATCGACGGCCGCTTCGCGAATACCGCCGCCGCCCTCCGGCTGCTCGGCGGCATCCTGGGCGTGCCCGATCGGGCGGAGACGCTGGCCCGCGCGGCGGAGGCGATCTTCGCCGAGGTCGACCAGGTGCTGGCCGCGGTGCCGGCGCGGCCGCGCGCCTATCTCGCGCGCGGGCCGGAAGGCCTCGAGACCGGCTCGCGCGGATCGATCAACACCGAGATCATCGAGCGCGCGGGTGCCGTGAACGTCGTCGAAGGCATCGGCCGCGGCGGCCTCGTCAACGCCTCGCTCGAGCAGGTGATCGCCTGGGCGCCCGAGACCATCATCACGCTGGATCGTGGCTTCCGCGACGGCGTCGGTGCGCGGCCCGCCTGGCGGCCGGTGCCGGCGGTCGCCGCCGGGCGCGTCTTCCTGGCACCCAACCTGCCTTTCGGCATCGTCGATTCGCCGCCGTCGGTGAACCGGCTGATCGGCCTGATCTGGCTGCTGCACCGGCTTTATCCCGGCCGCGCGCCGGGCGAGCTCCGCGCGCGCATCCGCGACTTCTACGCGCTGTTCTACCAGGTCGAGCCGGATGCCGCGGCGCTCGACCTCCTCGCCGCCTGACGCTCTCAACCTTGCGCACCGCCGCCATCCTCGGGCTGCTGTTCGGACTGCTGCTGCTGGCGGTGCTGCTCGCAGCCGGCATCGGCCCCTACCGCATCCCGCCCGCGGAGATCCTGGCGGTGCTGGCGCGGCGCGTGGTGGCGGGGGAGGCGGGTGATGCCGCGGAGACCGTGCTGCTTCGCATCCGGCTGCCGCGGGTGCTGGCGGCGGTGATGGTCGGCGCCGCGCTGTCGGCGGCCGGCGCCGCCTATCAGAGCCTGTTCCGCAACCCGCTGGTCTCGCCCGACATCCTCGGCGTCTCGACCGGGGCCGGGCTCGGTGCGGTCGTCGGCATCCTGCTCGGCCTGCCGGTCGTGGCGATCCAGCTGCTCGGCTTCGGCGGCGGGCTCGCGACCGTGATGCTGGTGGCGGTGCTGGCGCGCAGCCTCCGCGGCAGCGGCGACGTGCTGGTGCTGGTGCTGGCCGGCATCGTCGTCGGTGCGCTGGCGGGGGCGGCGATCTCGCTCGTCAAGGTGCTGGCCGATCCCTACGACCAATTGCCGGCGATCACCTTCTGGCTGCTCGGCAGCCTGGCCGGCGCCAAGCCCGGCGACGTCGCGGCGGTGCTGCCGCCGGTGCTGCTCGGGCTCGCGGTCATGGTGCTGCTGCGCTGGCGGATCGGCGTGCTCTCGCTCGGCGACGACGAGGCGCGCGCCCTCGGCGTCGATGTCGGGCGCATCCGCGCGCTCGTCATCGCCGCCGCGACGCTCGTCACCGCGAGCGTCGTCGCGATCTCGGGCGTCATCGGCTGGGTCGGGCTGATGGTGCCGCATATGGCACGGCTCCTTGTGGGGCCCAGGTTCGACAGGCTGCTGCCGGCCTCGATCCTGCTCGGCGCCGCCTTCATGGTCGGCGTCGACACGCTGGCCCGCAGCGCGGCGCGGATCGAGATCCCGCTCGGCGTGCTGACTGCGGTGATCGGCGGGCCGGCCTTCGTCTGGCTGCTGGCCGAACGGCGCCGGCGGGCCGTGCCGTGACCGCGCTCGCGACCCAAGGACTCGCGATCGGCTATGGCACCCGGCAGGTCGCCAGCGGCATCGACCTGACGCTCGCCGCCGGCACCGTCACCTGCCTGCTCGGCCCGAACGGGGTCGGCAAGACGACGCTGTTCCGGACGCTGCTCGGCCTCCTCCCGCCACTCGCCGGCCGGGTGTTCCTGGGCGAGGCGGCGCTGGGCGGCCTGCGGCGGGCGGAGGTCGCGCGGCGCATCGCCTTCGTCCCCCAGGCCTGGCAGGGCGACTTCGCCTTCACCGTGCTCGACTTGGTGGTGATGGGCCGCACCGCCTATCTCGGCCCCTTCGCGCAGCCCGGCCGCGCCGACGTCGCGATCGCGATGGCGGCACTGGCGGCGCTCGGCATAGCGGACCTCGCCGATCGCGACGCCAACCGCATCTCCGGCGGGCAGCGCCAGCTGGTGCTCGTCGCCCGCGCGTTGGCGCAACAGGCGGGCATCGTCGTGATGGACGAGCCGACCGCGAGCCTCGACCTCGGCAACCGGATCCTGGTGCTGGACCGCATCCGATCGCTCGCCGCCGAAGGGCTCGCGGTGCTGCTCTCGACCCATGAGCCGGAACAGGCCTTTGCGATCGCCGACCGGGTCGCGGTGCTGGAGCCGGACGGGCGCTTCGAGGCCGGACCGGTCGATGCGGTGCTGGACGCGGCGCGGCTGACCCGCCTCTACGGCACGCCGCTCGCGGTGGAGCGGACGCCTTCCGGGCGGCGGGTGGTCAGCCCGGCGGTCCGCTGACCGGCCGCCGCAGCCCGTCCATCAGCAGGTCGAGCACCCGCCCCGACCGCGCCCGCCAGTCCGGCGCTGCCGGGGCCGAATAGATGCCGGCCATCGCCTGCATGATGTCCTCGACCTCGACATCGGCGCGGATCGCGCCGGCGGCGACCGCGGCGTCGACCAGGCCGCGCAGCGCCTGGACGAAGCCGCCGCCCTGGCGGGTGACCAGCAGCTCCGGCTTGTCGCGCAGCAGCAGCCGCAGATGTTCGCCGAGGCCGCGCTTGGTCGCCATGTAGTCGAGGCTGCGCTGCAGCCATCGCGCCAACGCTTCGTCCGGCGGCAGCTCGCGCGCGAAGCTTTCGGCCGCTTCCGCCATCGCCTCGTTCTCTTCCCGGTAGACCGCCTCGATCAGCGCCTCCCGGGTGGGGAAATGCCGGTAGAGCGTGCCGATGCCGACCCCGGCCCGGCGCGCCACCTCCTCCAGCGCGACGTCGACGCCGCCCTCGACGAACAAGGCGGTCGCCGTCGCGACCAGACGATCGCGGTTCCGCTGCGCATCCGCCCGCAACCGCCCGCCCGCACCCGCCTTCTCCGGCCTCTCCGACAAAAACGCATCCTTTCGCCATCCCACCCTTGACGGAGATGGGGACGACGACCAGTTGGAGCAAACAGAAACGGAGGAATCCTCCGTTTCCTGCATTCCCTCAGTATCCGACCTTCCGGAGGGCCTGTCATGCCTCTCGCACCCCATGACCTCGCCGGGGCCATCCCGGTGACGCTCACCATCAACGGCCGCGACCATCCGCTGATGCTCGATCCGCGCACCACCCTGCTCGACGCGCTGCGCGAGCAGCTCGGCCTGACCGGCACCAAGAAGGGGTGCGACCATGGCCAATGCGGCGCCTGCACCCTGCATCTGGAGGGCGAGCGGGTGCTCGCCTGCCTGACGCTGGCCGCCCAGGCGGAGGGCCGCGGCATCACAACCATCGAGGGCCTGGCGCCGGAGGATGGCACGCTGCACGCGGTGCAGGCCGCCTTCCTGGCGGAGGACGCCTTCCAATGCGGCTACTGCACGCCCGGCCAGATCATGTCGGCCGTCGCCTGCATCCGCGAAGGCCATGCCGGGTCGGACGCCGAGATCCGCGAATACATGGCGGGCAATCTCTGCCGCTGCGGTGCCTATCCCAATATCGTCGCGGCGGTGCGCCGCGCGGGACTCGATGCGGCGGTGCGCCGCGCGGGACTTGATGCGGCGGTGCGCCGCGCAGCCCAGGAGGTGCAGGCATGAGAGCTTTCTCCTACGAACGCGCCGCGTCCTTCGACGCAGCGCGTGACGCGATCGCGCGGCCCGGCGCCGCCATCCTCGCCGGCGGCACCACGCTGCTCGACCTCGCAAAACTCGGCGTCACGCGGCCGGAGGCGGTCGTCGACATCAGCCGCCTGGCCGGCCTCGACGCGGTGATGGTGACCGAGGACGGTGCAGAGATCGGCGCGCTGGCGCGCATGGCGCGCGTCGCTGCCGATCCCGCCATCCGCAGGCACTTCCCGGCGGTGGCGGAGGCGCTGGCGCTCTCCGCCTCGCCGCAGATCCGGACCATGGCGACGATCGGCGGCAACCTGATGCAGCGCACCCGCTGCGCCTATTTCCGCGACCCGGCGCGCAACCCTGGCTGCAACCGCCGCGCGCCCGGCAGCGGCTGCGCCGCGATCGGCGGGGCGACACGCAACCACGCGGTGCTCGGCACCAGCCCGCATTGCATCGCGACCCATCCCGGCGACCTCGCCGTGGCGCTCGTCGCCCTCGATGCCACGATCGAGATCGGCGACCGCTGGGTACCGGCCGCGGAGTTCCTCCTGACCCCGGACACCGACGCCGCCCGCGAATTCGCCATCGCACCGCACGAGATCATCACCGCGGTCACCATCCCGGCGAGCCCGGTCGCCACACGCTCGACCTACCTCAAGGTCCGCGACCGCGCTTCCTACGAATTCGCGGCCGCGAGTGCGGCGGTCGGGCTGGAGCTCGAAGCCGATGGCCGCACCATCCGCCGCGTGGCGGCGGCCCTCGGCGGCGTCGCCACCATCCCGTGGCGCGTGCCGGCGGTGGAGCAGGCGTTGGTCGGCAAGACCCTGACCGAGGCGACGGTGCGCAGCGCCTGCGGCCTCGCGATGGAGGGCGCCGTGCCGCAGGGCGCCAACGCCTACAAGATCGAGCTCGCACCGCGCGTCCTCGCCCGCGCCATCCTCTCGCTCGGAGGCATCGCATGAGCCCGCTCGACATGCCGACGAAGCACGGCGATTCCGGGGACGGGGTCGGCGCGCGCCTGGCCCGCCTCGACGGCGCGCTCAAGGTCACCGGCGCCACGCGCTACGCACTCGACCAGCCGGTTGCGGGCGTGGCGCATGCGGTGCTGGTGACGGCCGGCATCGCCGCCGGGCGTATCCGGCGCATCGACACGGCGGCGGCCAAAGCGGCACCCGGCGTGCTGCTGGTGCTGACGCCGGAACGCGCCGGCACGCTCACCGCCGCCGCGGACTGGCTCGGGCAGAAGCCGGCCCAGCCCGACTACCGCCCGCTCGACAGCCACATCCGCCACGACGGCCAGCCGATCGCGGCTGTCGTCGCCGAAACGCTGGAGCAGGCGCGCGAGGCCGCGTCGCTGCTCGCGATCGATTACGAGGCCGCACCCGCGATCACCGGCCTCGACGATCCAGCGGCCGGCACCGGCTTCGCCATCGATCCGCTGACCGCGGAATGGGGCGATGCGGATGCAGCCCTCGCCGCGGCGCCGGTCCGGATCGAGGCCGAGTACCGCACGCCGCGCGAGTACCAGATGGCGATCGAGCCGCATGGCCTGATCGCCGAATGGGGGCGCGACGCCGGCGGTGAGACGCTGACCCTCCACGAGCCAAGCCAGTGGATCGACGGCATGGCACGCAGCTATGCCGAATGGTTCGGCCTCGGCTTCGATCGGGTGCGCATCGTCTCCCCCTATGTGGGCGGCGGCTTCGGCTCCAAGGCCTTCGTGCTCGCGCACGGCGCGGTGGCGGCGATCGCGGCGCGGCGGCTCGGCCGGCCGGTGAAGCTCGTGGTCACCCGGTCGCAGATTTTCACCTTGCTCGGCGGCCGCGCGGCGACCCGGCAGACGCTGGCGCTCGGCGCGACCGCGGAGGGCAAGCTGCTCGCGATCCGCCAGCGCGGCGCCAACGAGACCTCCCTCGACGGTGTCTGGCCGGAGCCGCTCGGCTCGGTCACCGCGATCATGTACGCGGTGCCGCATCTCAGCTCCCGCCAGAGCGTCGTGCCGGTCAACACCGTGCTGCCCGGTGCCAAGCGCGCGCCGGGCGAGAACCCGAGCGCCTTCGGTCTGGAATGCGCGATGGACGAGCTGGCCTACGCGGTCGGCGCCGACCCGCTGGCAATCCGCCTGCTGAACTATGCTGAGACCGACCCTCACTCCGGCAAGCCCTGGTCGACCCGGCAGTTGCGGGAGGCCTTCGCCGCCGGCGCCGAGACCTTCGGCTGGCAGCGCCGCATCCAGGCGCCGCGCTCGATGCGCGACGGGCGATTGCTGATCGGCTGGGGGCTCGCCGCCGGCACCTATCCGGTGCGCCGCACCGCAGGCGAGGCGCTGGTCCGCATCCTGGCCGATGGCAGCGTCGAGGTGGCGACGAGTGCGAGCGACATGGGCACCGGCGCCTATACCATCCTGGCCCAGGCGGCGGCCGCCGCGATCGGCGTGCCGGCGGCGTCCGTCCGCATCAGCATGGGCGATTCCCGGCTGCCGCGGGCGCCCGTTTCCGGCGGGTCGCAGATGGCGGGGCTGATGATGGGCGCGGTCGACAAGGCGGCACGCGCGGCGCGGGACGAGCTGATCGGGCTGGCGCTGAGCCACCCGGCCTCGCCGCTCGCCGGCATCGCCAATGCGCTCATCGTCGCCGACGGCCGGCTGGCGCCGCCGCGCGGCGATACGGCCCCCGTCGCGATCGCCGACCTCCTCGCCGCGACCGGGCGCGCCGAGGTCTCGGCGCTGCGCGACACGCTGGCCGAAAACGGGCTCGCGCCCGAGGACCGGCAGCGCAACTTCACGACGGTGGCCACGATGCGCCCGCCGACCGACGGCGCGCATTCCATGCACAGCTGGGCGGCGCATTTCATCGAGGTGGCGGTCGACGAGGATTTCGGCACCGTGCGGGTGCGCCGCGTGGTCTCGGCGCTCGATTCCGGCCTGCTCTACAACCCGAAGCTCGCCGAGAGCCAGTGGAAGGGCGGCATCATCATGGGCATCGGGCAGGCGCTGCTCGAGGAAGGCGTCGTCGATCCGCGGCATGCGCGGGTGGTGAACGACAATCTCGGCGACTACCTGCTGCCGACCAATGCCGATATCCCGGACATCCAGGTGATCTCGGTGGGGGTGCCCGATCCGCACGCCTCGGCACTCGGCGGCAAGGGCGTCGGCGAACTCGGCATCGTCGGCGTCGCGCCGGCGATCGCCAATGCGGTGTTCCACGCGACCGGCAAGCGCATCCGCGAACTGCCGATCACGCTCGACCGGCTGCTCTGACGCCGGCGGCTACAGGCACGCCTCGGCGGCCATCACCGCGGCGCGGTCATCGAAGACGGACGCCCGCTTCGCCGCGGTGCCGACCAGCAGCGTGAGCTGGGCGCGGTCGACCGCAGCGTCGCCGGCCGACGCCTTCGCCTCTCGCCGAATGCCGGCGACCGCGGCCTGAAGGTTGGCGACCAGCGGCGAATCCTCGCCCTCCACATCGATCAGCGCCGGCAGCGCCGCGCCGGCGAGGTCGGCCACCCGCAGGATGTCCGGCACGCGGTTCGCGGGGACCAGGACGGAGGCGAAATGGGCGGACATGCTGGACCGTTCCTTGCCGTTCGATGACAGCAACCGGCGAGGCCCGGCGTCGGTTTCAGTCTGCCCCCGTCACGCCGCGTGCCGCCCGGATCGCCGCCCAGATCCGCGCCGGCGTCGCCGGCATGTCGAGCCGGTCGATGCCGAGCGGCGCCAGCGCATCCAGCACCGCATGCATCACGGTCTGCGGCGCCGCGATGCAGCCCGCCTGGCCGGCGCCCTTCACGCCCAGCGGGTTCGATGCCGTCGGCACGCCGGCGAAGCCGATCTCGAGGTCGGGCAGGTCGGCGGCGCGCGGCAGGCAGTAATCCTGGAAGGAAGCCGCCAGCGGCTGCGCGCTGCCGGGCTCGTAGGCGACCTCCTCGAACAGCGCCTGGCCGATGCCCTGCGCCAGGCCGCCCTGCACCTGCCCGCGCGCCAGCATCGGGTTCACCAGCCGGCCGTAATCGTCGATGCCGGTGTAGCGCGTGAGGGTCACCATGCCCGTCTCGGGGTCGATCTCGACCTCCGCCGCATGGCAGCCGGTCGGGAAGGTGATCAGGTCGAGCGGGCTGTCGACTTCGGCATCGATGCTGTCGCCGGCCTCGGCCGCCGCCTGCGCCACCTCCAGCAGGCCGATGCGGCGCGCCTCGCCGGCGACCGTGAAGCGGCCGCCCTGGAATTCGAGCGAATCGGCGTCGGCCTGGAGAAGCTGCGCGGCCAGGCGACGCGCCTTGGCGATCGTGGCCTCCATCGCCATCACCAGCGCGGTGCCGGCCATGTGCAGCGACCGGGCGCCGCCATGGCCTTTGCCGCGCGCGACCAGGCGAGTATCGGCCTGCACCAGGCGGAAGGTTGCGTGCGGCAGACCGAGGTGGTCGGCGGCGACTTGCGAAAAACTCGTCTCGTGACCCTGGCCGTTCGACTGGGTGCCGGTCGCGAGCGCCACGGTGCCGTCGGCGCCGAAACGCACCGCCGCCCATTCGCCGGGCGCGCCGCGCGCCGTCTCCAGGAAGCAGGCGATGCCGAAGCCGAGCAGCCGGCCGCGCGTCGCGGCCGCGTCCCGCCGAACAGCGAAGCCGTCGCGGTCGGCGGCGGCGAGCAGCAGATCGAGGTTGCGGCGCGCATCGCCGCCGTCGATCGCCATGCCCATGGCGCTGCGATAGGGAAATTCGGCGATCAGGTTCAGCCGCCTGAGCGCCGCCGGATCCCGCCCGGTCTGCCGCGCCGCGAGGTCGATCAGCCGCTCGGTGACGTAGTTCGCCTCCGGCTTGCCGGCGCCGCGATAGGCATCGACCGGCACCGTGTTGGTGAAGGCGCCGCGCACCTCCATGCTGATCGCCGGGATCGCGTAGAAGCCGCCCATCGCGGTGCCCGGCGCATTGGTGGAGCTGCCGGGGCCGCTCGGCGAGAGATAGGCGCCGAGGCCGGCGACCGTCCGCACTTCGAGCCCCAGGATGCGCCCCTCGGCATCGAGCGCCAGCCGCGCCTCGCTGCGGTTGTCGCGGCCATGCGCGGAAGAGAGGAAATCCTCCGTCCGTCCCGCGCGCCAGCGCACCGGCCGCCCGAGGCGCCGCGCCGCGACCAGCAGCAGCACGTATTCCGGGTAGACGAAGTTCTTGGGCCCGAAGCCGCCGCCGACATCGGGTGCGACGACCGCAAGCCGCGCCTCCGGGATCTTCAGGATATGCCGCGCGAGCTGGTCGCGCATGCCATGCACGCCCTGGCCGGTGACCTCCAGCCGGAAGCCGGCGGCGTCGTCATGCCAGGCGATGGCGGCGCGCACCTCGATCGGCGCCGCGGCGACGCGGTTGTTGACGAGGGCGAGGGAGACGATGGTCGCGGCCCGTGCCATTGCCGCCTGCACTGCCGCACGGTCGCCCTTGCGGAAGACGTAGGCGAGGTTACCCGGCGCCTGCGGCCAGAGCGGCGGCGCCTCGGGCGCCAGCGCCGCCGCGGCATCGGCGACGGCCGGCAGCGCCTCGTACTCGACGGCGATCGCCTCGGCCGCGTCCTCGGCCGCGGCGAGCGTCTCCGCGACCACGAAGGCGATAGGGTCGCCGACATGGCGCACCCGGCCTTCGGCCAGCGCCGGGCGCGGCGGGATGATGATCGGCGCCTCGGTCGCGACCTGCGCGACGCAGGGCAGGTCGCCGATGCCCTCGGCGCGGAGCTCGGCCGCGGTCAGCACCAGCACCACGCCCGGCATCGCGGCGGCGGCCGCGACATCGAGCGACAGGATGCGCGCATGCGCGTGCGGGGATCGCAGCATGACGCCATGCAGCGCGCCCGGCACCGCGATGTCCTCGACATAGCGCCCGGCGCCGGTGAGGAAGCGCACATCCTCGACTCGGCGGCGGGAGCGGCCCTGTTCCTGGGGCATCGGGTCGGGGATGGCGCTGTCGGGCATGACACAAGGCTAGCCGCGATCGGGCGCCCGTGAAACGCCGGCTCAGCGCCGGACCGGGACCGGCAGGCCGAGATGCTCGCGGAGCGTGGTGCCGGCATAGGCAAGGCGGAACAGGCCGCGCGCCTGCAGGATCGGGACGACGAGGTCGACGAAGTCGTCGAACCCACCCGGGAAGTGGGAGGGCATGACGTTGAAGCCATCCGCCGCGCCGCCGGTGAACCAGGCCTCCAGCGTGTCGGCGATGCCCTCCGCCGAGCCGCACAGCACCCAGTGCCCGCGTGCCGCGGCGATCAGGTTGTAGACGTCGCGGAGCGACATCCCCTCCCGCCGCGCCTTGCCAAGCACGGCACGGGAGAAGCTGTGATAGGTGTCGGGCAGCGGCAGGTCGGGGACCGGACCATCGAGGTCGTAGCGCGCCATGTCCGTTCCGAAGCGGTCCGACAGAAGCTGGATGGCGTTGGCGCCGTCGACATAGCCCTGCAGCAGTGCCAGCTTTTCGAAGGCTTCGCGGTCCGTACGCCCGACGATCGGCATCACGCCGGGCAGCACCTTGACCGCCGCCGGATCGCGGCCGAAGCCCGGCAGCAGCGCCTTGAGCGCCGCGTAGTGCGCCTGGGATTCCGAAAAATCCTGGACGACGGAGAAGGCGACGTCCGCGGTGCGCGCCGCCAGCGCCTGGCCCGGCCCCGATCCGCCAGCCTGGAGCACCACCGGATGGCCTTGCGGCGTGCGGCCGATGTTGAGCGGGCCCTTGACGCTGAAATGCGGCCCGACATGATCGAGGGCGCGGATTTTTGTGGCATCGAGGTAGCGCCCGGTCGCGCGGTCGGCGACCAGCGCATCCGCGTCCCAGCAATCCCAGAGGCCCCTCACCACATCCACGTATTCGCCGGCGATCGCATAGCGCTCCGCATGGTTCGGGTGCAGGCGGCCGAAATTCGGCGCCGCCTGCGGGCTGGCGCCGGTCACCGCGTTCCAGGCCGCGCGCCCCTTGCTGATGTGATCGAGGGAGGCGAAGGCACGCGCCGTGGTGAAGGGGTCGCTGTAGGTGGTCGCGACCGTGGCGCCGAGCCCGATATGGCGGGTGCCGGAAGCGAGGGCCGCCAGCATGGTCAGCGGCTCGAGCCGCAGCGTGTAGGAGGGGTGCGCGGCCGGGTCGGCGTAGAGGTTGTCGCCCATGAAGATCAGGTCGAAGCAGCCGCGCTCGGCGGTCGCGGCGATCGCCCGGATCGTGTCCATGTCCTGGAAGCTGTCGAAGGCGCCGGGATGGCGCCAGCCGGCGACATGGCTGCCGGTGCCGAGCAGGAACAGGCCGAGATGCATCATGCGCGGGGCGGGCGCGGTCATCGCCAGAACACCACCCGGCGCTCCACCGCGCCGACCAGCCCGAAGAAGGCGAGGCTGAGTGCGGAGGCGACGAGGATCGCCGACCAGACCTGCACGAAGTCGATCTGCACCACCGCCTGGTAGATGATCCAGCCGAGCCCGCCATAGGCGCCGAGCATCTCGGTCACGATGGCGACGATCAGGCTGCGCACCGTCGAGACGCGCATCCCGGCGGCGATCAGCGGCAGCGCCGCCGGCAGGCGCAGGCGCCACAGGATCGCCAGCGGGCCGGCCCCGAAGCTCCGCATCAGGTCGACCGAGCGGCGATCCACCCGGTCGAAGCCGGCGAGCGCGCTCAGGAAGACGGTGAAGCCGACCGCGAGTGCGACCATCACGATCTTGGACGCGACGCCGATCCCGAACCAGAGCAGCACCAGCGGCGAATAGGCGACCACCGGCACCGAGTTGATCGCCATCATCGCCGGCAGCAGCCCGGCGCGGAGCGGCGGCAGCAGCACCAGCAGCACCGCGATCCCGATGCCGAGCGTGCAGCCGATCGCATAGCCGGCCAGCGCCTCCGCCGCGGTCAGGCCGCCCGCGGCCAGCAGCGTCGCGCGGTGCGTCCAGGCGGCGGCGAGGATGTCGCTCACCGCCGGCAGCGTATAGGCGGGCAGCGCCAGCCCGCGCGCCAGCACCTCCCACAGGATCAGCAGCGAGACGCCGCCGGCGATGCCGCGGGCCAGGCTGCTTCTCATTGCTCGGCGCCCCAGAAGACGATGCGGCGCTCGGCGAAGGCGACCAGCGCGTAGAAGCCGGTGCCGAGTACCGCGGAGCAGAGGATGGCGGCCCAGAGCGCCACGACGTTCTCGTTGTACATCGCCTGCAGCAGCAGCACGCCGATGCCTGTGGTGTCGCCGAACCACTCGCCGACGATGGCGCCGACCAGGCTGAGCGAGGCGGCCAGGCGGAGTGCGACGAAGATCTGCGGCAGCGCCATCGGCAGTTGCAGGCGCAGCAGGATCTGCCGGCCGCCGGCACCAAAGCTCCGGAGCAGCGCCACCTGCCGCGGATCGACGGAGGCGAGGCCGAGCAGCGTGTTCACGGTGACCGGGAAGAAGGTCAGGTAGAAGGCGATGACCGCCTTGGCCATCAGCGTATTGCCGAACCACAGCACCACGAGCGCGCCGAAGGCGATGACCGGGATGGTCTGGGAGACGACGAAGATCGGGAACAGCATGTCGCGCAGCAGCGGCGCGCGGAAGAAGGCGATGCCGTTCAGCACGCCGAAGCCGGCCCCTGCCGCGAAGCCGATCAGCGTCTCCGCCAGGGTGCGCAGGAAGCCGTCGCGATAGGCGCCGGGCGTCAGCGCGATGGCCGAGAACACCTCGCTCAGCCGCGGCAGGATGTGCGGGCGGATGCCGAGCAGTATGACCGCCCCCTCCCACGCCGCGGCGGCGATCGCCAGGCCGAGCAGGAGGCGCGCCGTTGACCGCAATGCCGTCAAGCGGTGCGGTCCGCGGCCGGGATCGCGTCCAGGAAGCGGCGGTCATAGGCGGCGGCGAGATCGACCGGCTGCTTGATGACCTCATAGCGCAGCAGGAAGTCGTGCGCGGACTTCACCGCGTCGCGGTCGATCCAGAACAGGCCCTGCTGCGCGGCCTGGCCGGCGACCATCAGCTTGCCTGCTTCCTCCAGCATGAATTCCTGGTGCGGGCGGTTGAGCGTGGGTGCCACCGCCATCACGGCATCGACGCCCGCCTTCGGGTCGCGCAGCGCATCCCGCCAGCCGCGGATGGAGGCGCGGAGGAAGCCCTGCACCAGCTCCGGCCGGTCGCGCGCGACCTGCTCGCTGGTGATGAGCGTGTCGCGCGGGAAGGTGACGCCGTGATCCTCCGGCACGAAGGTCCGGAGGTTGTCGCGGCCCATGCGCGTCATCAGCGTGTAGAACTCGTTGTAGCGGGTGGCGGTGACGACATCGACCTGGCCGTCGACGAAGGGCGTCACGCTCACCTGCTGCGGCTGCATGGTGAAGTCGCCGGCCCGCAGCCCGGCCTGCGCCAGCATGCCGAGCAGCACGTAGTTGGCGCCGGTGAACCAGGTGGTGATGGTCTTGCCGCGGAAATCGGCCAGCGTCCGGATCGGCCCGTTGGCGCGGGTGACGAAGACGAAGGGGGTCTGCTGGTGCGCGACGCCGACGCAGACGATCGGCAGGTTCCGCTCCCGCGCCGCGAACACGCTGTCGGTGCCGCCCGAGAGGCCGAAGGTGTCGGCGCCGGAAGCGACCAGGTTCTCGGTCAGCAGGTTGGGGCCGCCGGGATTGATGGTCAGGTCGATGCCGGCTTCCCGGTAGTAGCCGCGCGCCAGCGCCAGGTAGAAGCCGGCGAACTGGGTCTGGGCCAGCCATTTCAGGCGGAGCGTGGCGCGCGTCAGGGTCTGCGCGCCGGCGCGGCGGATCGCGGGGAAGGCGGCGGCGGTGCCGAGTGCCGCCAGCAGATGACGCCTGTGCATGGTCTCAGTCTCCGGGGTTGGATCGGCTTGGGTCGGGGTCATGCGCCGGTGCTCGCGACGAAGGACTTCATCGCCTCCTCCTCGATCGCATCCAGGATCTCGCGCTTGAGCGCCACGAATTCGGGCGCGGTGACGATGCCGGGCAGGCGCGGCCGCGGCAGGTCGACCTGGCGGGCGAGTTTCACCGCCCCCGGCCGCGCGGTCATCACCAGCACCCGGTCGCCGAGGAAGATCGCCTCGTCCACGTCGTGGGTGATGAACAGGATGGTGCGGCGGTGCCGCTGCCAGACATCCAGCAGCCAGCGCTGCATCATCGTCCGCGTCAGCGCGTCGAGCGCGCCGAAGGGTTCGTCCAGCAGCATCAGCTCGCGCTCGAACAGGAAGGTGCGCATCAGCGCGACGCGCTGGCGCATGCCGCCCGAAAGCTGGTGCGGATACTGGGTCTCGAAACCGGCCAGGCCGAATTCCGGCAGCATCGCGAGCGCCTTGGCGCGGGCCTGCCGCCGGCCCACGCCCTCGATCTCGTTGGCCAGGATCGCGTTGTCGATCACGTTGCGCCAGGGCAGCAGCAGGTCGCGCTGCGGCATGAAGGAGACCCGGCCGAGCAGCTCCCGCGCGTGGCAGCCGCGGTCCTTGAAGCGCAGGATGCCGCCCTCGTCGGGCTCGTCGAGGCCGGCCACGATGTTGAACAAGGTGCTCTTGCCGCAGCCGCTCGGCCCGACGACGGTGACGAACTCGCCCGGCCGGACGGAAAGCGCGAAGCCGCGCAGCGCCTCCACCGCCCCGAAGCTTTTCGAAATGCCGTGCATCTCGAGCAGCGGGGCAGGGCCGGGCAGAGCGTCCGTTGGACGCGGGCGGCTGACGGTCTCGATCGGCAAGGCTGGGCGGCCTTTCATGTATGGCCGGCGCCCGGTCGCGCATACGATGCGGGCCGGTCCGGCGACTCCGGACGAGCAATCGCCATGCCAGGGGCGGTCCTGCGCGGCATGGAGAATGCAAGCACCAAGTTCGTGCACACAAGAAGGCGGTGGTTGTCCACATATGAGCGGAAAGAGTGCAACGGAACGCCTCGACTGGTCAGGAAACGGGCGGGAACCGGCCGAGGCGGGCGCCGCCACCCTGGCCAGCACCCTCCATCGGCGGCTGGAGGCGGAGATCGCCGCCGGCCACATCGCCCCGGGCAGCCGCCTCGACGAGCAGGAGATCGCGGAGCGGCACGGCGTCTCCCGCACCCCGGTCCGGGAAGCCTTCCGCCTGCTCGCCGCCGATCGCCTGGTCGAGATCCGCGGCCGCCAGGGCGCCGTGGTGCGCAGCATCGGCGTGCAGACGCTGATCGAGATGTTCCAGGTGATGGGGGAGCTGGAAGGGCTCTGCGCGCGCCTGGCCGCGCGGCGCATCACGCCGGCGCAATGCGATGGCTTGCGGGCGATCCACGCCCGCCTGGCGGCCGCATCCGGCGACGGCGTCGACGTCTTCTACGACATCAACCAGGAATTCCACGAGGCCATCTACGAGGCCGCCTGCAACGCCTTCCTCGCCGACGAGACGCGGCGGCTCAGGAACCGGGTGGCCGCCTATCGCCGCCGCGTGACCCGCATGCCGAACCGCATCGAGGACACGCTGCGCGAGCACGAGGAGGTCATGGAGGCGATCTTCGCCCACGACGCGGAGGCGGCGCACCGTGCCATGCGGGCGCACCTGACCCTGCTCGGGGAAAACCTGCTGGACTTCATCGCCGCCTTCGAGTGAGCCGTTCTGGTATGCAACTTGCTTGGATTTGCATACGCAATCCGGAGCGGCCATCGTGCAACTCGACCTGACGGGCAGATCCGCCCTCATCACCGGCGCCTCCAAGGGCATCGGCCTCGCCTGCGCGGAGGTGCTGGCCGCCGAAGGCTGCCATCTGCACCTGGCCGCCCGGAACGGCGCCGCGATGGAAGCAGCCGCCGCGCGGTTGCGGGCCGAGCATGGCGTGACGGTCACGGTCCATGAGCTCGACCTCTCGACCACGGCGGCGATGGAGCGGCTCGCCGCTGACGCCGGGGACATCGACATCCTGGTCAACAATGCCGGCGACATCCCGGCCGGCTCGCTCGCCATCGTCTCCGACGAGGCGATCCGGCACGGCTTCGACCTAAAGGTCTTCGGCTACATCACCCTCTCGCGCCTCTACTACCCGCGGATGAAGGGCAGGGACGGCGTCATCATCAACATCATCGGCAATTCCGGGGAGAACTGGGATGCCAGCTACTTCGCGGGTTCCACCGGCAATGCCGCGCTGATGTCCTTCACCAAGGCGATCGGCGGCCGCAGCCTCGATGACGGCATCCGCGTCGTCGGCATCAATCCCGGCCCGGTCGCGACCGACCGCATGCTGAAGATCATGAAGCGCAAGGCGATCGACATGCTGGGCGACGAGGCGCGCTGGGAGGAGCTGTTCGACAAGTATCCCGGCAAGCGCCCGGCGACCGCGCGGGAATGCGCGGATTTGGTCGCCTTCATGGCGTCCCCCCGCGCCGGCTACATCACGGGGACCGTCGTCACCATCGATGGCGGCATCGCGGCGCGTGGCTCGGTGATCTGATGTCGGATGCCCTGACGAGGAACCAGTACTTCGATGCGCTGGGTGCGACGCCCGGCCTCGCTTGGATGGGGCAGAACACCAACCACATCCCGGCCCATCCCGCCGTCACCGCGGCCATGATCCGCGCGATCGAGGCGGGCGAGTTCAACGCCTACGCGCCGCCGCTGGGCTTCGAGGCGCTGCGCGCCGCGATCACCGCCGATCTCGGCGTACCGGGGGCGGAAGCGCTGGTGACGGAAGGCGGCGTCAACGCGCTCGCGATGGTCTGCCGCGCGCGTTGCCGGCCCGGCACCACCTTCGTCACCACCGACCCGACCTGGAAATGGCCCTGCGGCTTCGCCCGCCAGGCGGGGGCGGAGGTGATCGAGATCCCGATCTACGATCCCGCCTGCGACTACCGCCTGACGCCGGCAGCACTCGCCGCCCATGTCGATGACCGCACCGCGATCATCTATTTGGTCGACCCGAACAACCCGCTCGGCATCCGCTACACGGCCGAGGAGATCGCGGCCTTCGCCGCCATCGCGCGGGACGCCGGCGCGCTGCTGGTGCATGACTGCACCTACCGCGACTTCGCCGACGGCCATCATCCGGCGTTGCACGCCGCGCCCGACAACGCCGTGGTCTCGCTCAGCTTCTCGAAGTGGCTGGGGCTTGCCGGCCTGCGCATCGGCGCGCTGGTCGCGCCGCCGGCGCTGTTCGAGGCGTTCGCGAGCCAGTCGACCAGCGTGCTCGGCGCCAGCGTCATCGCGCAGCGGGCGGCGGCGGCGGGGCTCGCGGTGAAGCCCGAATGGATGGCGGGCGTCCGCCGCATCGACGGCGCCAACAAGGCGATGATCCGGGACGCCGTCCTGGCGCTGCCGGGCTTCGCCATCCCGGTCTGGCCGAGCCACGGCAATTTCCTGGTGATCGAGACCGCCGGCGCCGGCCTCCGGCCCGAAGCGCTGGTGGAAGCCGCGCGCCGCCGCGGCATCATGATCCGCCAGGGCACCTACCACACCGCCCGCTTCGGCGACCGCTTCGTGAAGATCAGCACCTCGGTTCCCGGCGCCTGGGCTGAGAAGCTCTGCACCCTGCTGCCCGCGATGGTCGAGGAAGCGCGCAGCCTGAACGACCTGCCGCCCCAGTTCTGAAGGAGCACCCCGATGCCCCGCGTCACGACCCCGGATGGCACAGGCCTGCATTACGAGGAGGCCGGAAGCGGCACGCCGATCCTCTTCATCCATGAATTCGGCGGCAACCACGAAAGCTGGGAGCCGCAGCTGCGTTTCTTCAGCCGCCGCCATCGCTGCATCACCTATGCCGCGCGCGGCTACCCGCCCTCCGACGTGCCGGAGGATGTGGAGCAATATTCCCAGGCCATCGCGGTCGCGGATGCGGTCGCGGTGCTGGACGGGCTCGGCATCGATCGCGCCCATGTCGTCGGCCTCTCGATGGGCGGTTTCGCGACCGTGCATTTCGGCCTGCGCCATCCCGGCCGCGCCGTGTCGCTCACCGTCGCCGGCGCCGGCTATGGCTGCGAGAAGCAGCATGAGGACTACTTCCGCGGCGTCTCGCTGGAGGTGGCGGACCGTTTCGCGACCGACGGTGCGCGCGCCTTCGCGCCGATCTATGCCGAGGGCGCGAGCCGCGTGCAGTTCCAGAACAAGGACCCGCGCGGCTGGCGCGAATTCGCCGAACGCCTGGCGACGCATTCCGACACCGGCGCCGCGCTGACCATGCGCGGCGTCCAGGCGCGACGGCCCTCCTTCTGGGACCTGGAGGGGGAGCTGGCGCGGATGCCGGTGCCGACCCTCGTCGTGGTCGGCGACGAGGACGATCACTGCCTGCTGCCCGGCCTGTTCCTCAAGAAGACCATCCCGGCCTGCGGCCTGTCGGTCTTCCCGAAGACCGGCCACACGCTGAACCTGGAAGAGCCGGCCTGGTTCAACGCGCTGCTCGCCGAGTTCATCGCCCAGGTGGAGGCCGGCGCCTGGACGCCGCGCGACCCGCGCGCGTTGCCCGGCCAGGTCATGCGGACCCGTTAGGAGGGAGACATGCCGATCGATCCGGCGCGCCTCTGGCAGCGCCTGATGGCGCTGGCCGAGATCGGCGCGCGGCCGGATGGCGGCGTCGACCGGCAGGCGCTGACCGAAGGCGAGATCGCCGCCTGGCGGCTGTTGATCGGCTGGGCTGCGGGTGCGGGCATGGAAGCCGCGACGGATGCCGCCGGCAACCTGTTCCTGACGTTGCCGGGAAGCGACCGCACCTTGCCGCCGCTGCTCGCCGGCAGCCATGTCGACACCCAGCCGACCGGCGGCCGGTTCGACGGCGCCTTCGGCGTGCTGGCGGCACTCGAGGTCGCGACGACGCTTGCGGAGCGCGGCATCGTCCCGGCGCGCGACGTCACAATCGTCGCCTGGATGAACGAGGAAGGCAGCCGCTTCGCGCCGGGGATGATGGGCTCGGAGGCTTTCTCGGGCGGGCGCAGCCTGGTCACCCTCCGCGCGGCGCGCGATGCGGAGGGGACCAGCGTCGGCGAGGCGCTGGATGCGCTGCATGCGGCCTTCCCGGATCTGCCGCGCCGGCCGCTCGGCTTTCTTGTCGGCTACTACCTGGAGCCGCATATCGAGCAGGGGCCGCTGCTGGAACTGGCCGGCATCCCGATCGGCATCGTCACCGGCATCCAGGGCAAGACCACCTGGGAGGTCGCGATCGAGGGCGAGGAGGGTCATGCCGGCACCCTCGCCATGGCGAAACGGCGTGACGCGCTCGCGGCCTTCGCGCGCATGGCGGCGGCGATGCAGGCGGAGGTCGGGTCGGCGGATCCGGCGGTGAAGTTCACCATCGGCCGGATCGAGGTGCAGCCCAACGCGCCCTCCGTCGTGCCGGCCCGAATCGTCTTCCGCATCGACCTGCGGCATCCGGACAATGCCGCGCTCGCGGGCTTCGGGCGGCGGCTGGAAGCGCTGGTGGCGGCGCATGCGGCGCCCTGCCGCGCGGTCGCGGCGCGGCTGGTCGATGCCCCTGCCAACGCCTTCGATGCCGGCCTCCGGGCGCGGATCGCGGCCGCGGCGTCGCGGCTCGGCCACGCGGCGATGCCGATCCTCTCGGCGGCGGGACATGATGCGCGGCATCTGGCGCCGCTCTGCCCGGCCGCGATGATCTTCATCCCCTGCCGCGGCGGCATCAGCCACGCACCGCAGGAATGGGCGGAGCCCGCCCATGTCGCGGCCGGGGTCGCGGTGCTGGCGGAGGTGGTCGCCGGCCTTGTCTGATGGCTTCAGGCGGTCATCAGTTCCGCCATCGGGTGCGGCGCCATCCGCGGCATGGCGGCCACCAGCGCGCGGGTCTCCGGCGCCTGCGGCGCGCCGAGCACCGCCGCGGTCGCGCCTTCTTCGACGATGCGGCCCGCGGCCATCACCATCACCCGGTCGGCGACATGGGCCACCGCTTCCAAATCGTGGCTGATGAAGAGCAGCGCGAGGTCGCGCGCCGCGCGCAGCCGCAGCAGCAGGTCGAGCACCTGGCGCTGCACCGTCATGTCGAGGGCGGAGACCACCTCGTCGCAGAGCAGCACCGAAGGCTCGGCGAGCAGCGCACGGGCGATCGCGGCGCGCTGGCGCTGCCCGCCGGAGAGCGCGTGCGGATAGCGCTCCAGATGCGCCTCCTCCAGCCCCACCTCGGCCAGCATGGCGGCGGCGCGCCGGCGCCGTTCGCGCGCGTCGGCGATGCCGAGCGCCCGCAGCGGTTCCTCCAGCGCGGCCAGGATGCGCAGCCGCGGGTTGAGCGAGCCATAGGGATTCTGGAACACCATCTGGATGCGTTGCGCTGCCGGGCTGCGCCGGGCCGCGAGGCCGGGCGGCAGCGGTGCCCCGTCCAGCAGCACCCGGCCGGCGCCGCGCTCCGCGAGGCCCACCAGCGCGCGGGCGATGCTGCTCTTGCCGCAGCCGGAGCTGCCGACGAGGCCGAGCACCTCGCCGCGCGCGAGCGTGAAGCCCACACCCTCCACCACCCGCACCGGCCGCGCGAAGACCCCGCGGCCGGGATGCTCGACCGCGAGCCCGGCCACTTCCAGCACCGGCGCCGCCTCGGCAGGCGACGCCGCCGCCGGCCTGGCGTGCAGCCCGCGCCGCGCCGCCAGCAGCGCCTGCGCCTCCGCGGAACACGGCCGCTCCAGCACCGCGGCGACCGGCCCCGCCTCGACGAGCTCGCCCCGGCTCATCACGCCGACCCGGTCGGCGATCGCGGCCACCACCGCCAAATCGTGCGAGACGAAGAGCATGGCCAGGCCGCGATCGGCGACCAGGCGCCGCAGCAGCGCCAGCACCTGCGCCTGCACGGTGGCGTCGAGCGCGGTGGTCGGCTCGTCCGCCAGCAGCAGGGCGGGATCGCCGGCGAGCGCCATCGCGATCATCACCCGCTGCTGCTGCCCGCCGGACAGCGCATGCGGATGCCGCGCGGCAAGCGCCGCCTCCAGCCCGACCTCGGCGAACAGCGCGTCGACGGCCTCGCGCAGGCGCCGGCCGGTCAGGCTGCGATGCTGTCGCACGGCCTCCGCCACCTGGTCACCCGCGGTCATCACCGGGTTCAGGCAGGCCATCGGATCCTGGAAGACCATGGCGATGCGGCGGCCACGCAGCCGGCGCAGCGTCGCCTCCGGCAAGCTGGCCAGTTCCTGGCCGTCGAAGCGGATGCTGCTGCCGGGCGCGACGCTTGCCGCCTTCGGCAGCAGGCCCGGGATCGCGAGTGCGGTCAGCGACTTGCCGCTGCCGGATTGGCCGACCAGCCCCAGCACCTCGCCGCGGCGGATCGCGAAGGAGACGCCGCGCACCACCGGCCGCCCGGCGAAGCCGATGCCGAGGCCGCCGATCTCGAGCAGCGCGGTCCGCGTCATCGCCGTGGCCTCGGGTCGAGCGCACGGTGCAGCAGCTCGGCCGCGGCATTGATCACCACGACGCCGGCCGCGAGGAAGACGATGGTCGCCTGCAGCAGCGGCCAGTCGCGGCCATGCACCGCGTTCAGCGCCAGGCTGCCGACGCCCGGCAGGCCGAACAGCACCTCGAGCGTGAGCGTGCCGCCGAGCACGCCGGCGAGCACCACGGAGGCGAGTGCCAGCAGCACCGGCAGCGCGGTCGGCAGCAGATGGAACACGCCGATGCGCAGCGGATGCAGGCCCTTGGCGCGGGCGGTGCGCACATGCGGCGCTGCCTCCGCCGCGCGCAGCTCGTCGTACAGCGGCTTGACGAGCTGCCCCGCGATGTCGATGCCGAGGATCGCCGCCGGCAGCCCGACATGGCCGATTACCGGCAGCCAGCCGAGCCAGATCGAGAAGACCAGGATGCCGGCGATGCCGACGCAGAAGGTCGGCACCGCGATCGACCAGATGTTCACCGCCTGCACGAGGACGGGCAGCGGCGAGCGCGGCGCCGCGAGCGCACCGAGGGCGAGCACCAGCGCGAGCGCCAGCCCGATCGCGAAGGCCAGCAGGCCGAGATGCAGCGTCGCCGGCAGGGCGTTCAGGAACAGCTCGCCGACCGGCTTGCCGAAGCGAAGCGAACTGCCGAACTCGCCCCGCAGCGCCTGTCCGCCCCAGGCCAGGAACTGCGCGGCCGGCGAGGCATCGAGCCCCATCGCGCGGCGCATCTCCGCCTGCTGAGCCTCGGTCAGGTCGCCCTGCGTCGCCAGCACGTCGACGACGTCGCCGGGGACGGCGCGGACGCAGAAGAAGGCGATCATCGCGATGGCGAGGATCAGCGCCAGCGCCCGGAGCGGCGGCGCGGCCCAGCGCGCGACGCGGGTCAAGGTGCTGCCGCCCGCAACGGATCGGAGGCCGCGCGCAGCCGCTCGCCGAGGATCGAGAGCGCCAGGGTGAAGGCTGATAGCGCGAGCACCGGCGCCAGCACCGCATGCGGCGCCTCTTCCGCGAAGCCGCCGGCATCGGCGATCATGCGGCCCCAGCTCGGGAGTTCCGGCGTGCCGCCGAGGCCCAGGAAGGACAGCACCGATTCCGTCACGATGCAGCGCGGCAGGATGATGGCCGCGAAGGTCAGCAGCACGCCGGCAAGGTTTGGCGCCAGATGCCGGCCGAGCACCGCGAGCCGCGACAGGCCGAAGCTGCGCGCCGCCGCGACGTAGTCCGATGCGCTCTCCCGCGCATGGGTGGCGCGCGCCACCTCGGCCACCATCGGCGCATAGGTCAGGCCGAGTGCGAGCATGACCGAGAGCGGCCCGGGCGAGAGGGCGGCCACCAGCAGCATCGCGAGCAGGATGCCGGGCAAAGCGCGCAGCAGGTCGAAGGTGCCGAAGACCAGCAGCCGCAGGGGCCCGCCGAAGGTCAACGCCAGCAACCCGACGCCCGCGCCGAGCAGGAAGGCGAGTGCGGCACCGCCGGCGCCGACCGCCAGCGTCAGCCGCGCGCCTGCGGCGAGCCGCGCCAGCACGTCGCGGCCGAGATGGTCGGTGCCGAGCCAATGCGCCGCATCCGGCGCCTCGTTCAACGCCAGCAGGTCCTGCGCCAGCGGATCCTGCGAAACGAGCATCGGCCCGGCCAGCGCCAGCAGCAGCGCGAAGGCCACGACCGTGCCGGCGAGCAGCGTCGACGCCTGAAGGCGCTGACGCGGCACCGGCAGCGTGGTCGCGCTCATCCCCGCGTTGCCGGCGCGAGCCAAGCCTGCGCGACGCCGCCGCTCGCCCAATGGCAGGCCCAGGTGAAGCCCGGCTCCCAGCCGCGCACCTCGCTGCGGTTGGCGATGACGTTCTGGCTGTGGCCGAGGACGACGGTGTAGTAGCGGTCGAGCACCCGCTGCCAGGCGCGGTTGTAGGCGGCGGCGCGCAGCACCTGATCGGGCTCGGCCACCGCGGCATCGACCAGCGCGTCGAACTCCCGGTCCTGCACGCCGCCCCAGAGCACCGGGTTCGGCCCGTCGCTCATCATCCGCACGTAGCGCAGGAAGATGTCGGCGCGCGGGCCGGAGGAGAACACCGCCAGGTCCCAGTCGTACTGGCCGAGCCGGCGCTGCGCGCCGAGGTCGTCGAGTGCGACGTGGTTGATCGGGAAGCCGAGCCGCCCGACCATCTGCGCCGCGACCTGGGCGTAGCTCTCCTGCCACGACACCAGCTCGATCCGGCGTTGGGCCGGGTTGATGCCGGCGTCCCGCAGCAAGGCGCGGCCGCGGTCGAGGTCGGGGCGGGCATGCGGGTCGGCCGCCTGCATCGCCGGGTCGAAATGGACGTTGCCGGGGATCACCATCTGGTTGGAGACGATGCCGTCGCGCCCGGCGACGAAGTTCATGAAGGCCGGCTTGTCGAGCGCATGCGCGACCGCGCGGCGGACGCGGATGTCGTCGAAGGGTGCCCGCGGCGAGCGGTTGTTGAAGGAGACGAAGAACCAGTTGGTGTCGCGCAGCCGGGCGAGCCGGATCGCCGGGTCGCGGCCGAGGGCGGCCAGCTTGTCGCGCCCGACGCTCGCCACGTGCAGGTCGCCGGCGCGGAGTGCCAGCGAGAAATCGGCATCGTCGCGGAGGTCGAACTCGAGCGCCGCGAGGAGGGGCTTGCCTTGCTGCCAGTAGCCGGCGAAGGCCGGCGCGGTGAAGCGCGCCTTCGGCCGCCAGTCGCCGAAGGTGAAGGGGCCGGTGCCGATCGGGCGGGTGATCGTCTCCTCCCAGCCCGGCGAACTGGGTGACAGGATCCAGAGCTCCGACAGCAGGTTCAGCAGCGGCGCATAGGGCTCCCGCATGCGGATCACGACGGTGCGGACATCCGGCGCGTCGAAGCCCTCGGCCAGGCGCATGGCGCTCGCGAGCCAGCCGCCGCGCACCCGGGTCCGGACGCGTTCCAGGTTGGCGACCACCTCGGCCGAGGTCAGCGCGCTGCCATCGTGGAAGCGCACGCCCTCCCGAAGACGAAAGCTGTGGACGCGGCCATCGCCCGAGACCTCGAAGGCTTCGGCGAGGAAGGGCTCGACGGTGCCGTCGGCGGCGATCGAGGTCAGCGCCTCGACATAGGCCTGCTGCACCGCGATCGATCCGGTGTGGCGATGCGGGTCGGCGGTGTCGAGGCCGAGGGTCGCGATGCGGAGCGTGCCGCCGCGACGCGGCGTCTCGGCCGGCTGCGCCGCGGCGATGCCGGCGAAGCCCAATCCGGCGGCGGCGAGCGCGGCGCGGCGACCGATCGGGAGGAGGGTCATGGGGCGGTTCTCTCCGTCGGCGGATGCAGGGGGCGGCCGTCCAGCCCGTCATGGGTCAGGCCGAGATGGCTGAGGATGGTCGGCGCCAGGTCGACGATGCGGCTCGGCGCGGAGACGACGGCACCGGGCGGGAAGCCCGCGCCCTCGATCATCAGGAAGGGCATCTGCTCGAAGCGGCCGAGCCCGCCATGCTGGCCGCAGCCGAGCCGGTCGGGCTTGCCTGCCGCCGGCTTCGCCGCCGCGGCCGAGCCCGGCACGCCGAAAGCGTTGGGGGTCTCGTCGCTCCGCATCGCGATGGCGCAGAGCAGGCCGCCGGTCGCGGCCTGGCCGATGCGGGCGAGCGCCTCGCCCGCGATCACCTCGCCGGCCCAGGGTGCTGAGCGCAGCATGGCGAGGACCGCGGACGCATCGGCGCTGCGGTCGGGGTGCAGGTAGACCAGCGCCGCGGTGCCGTTGGCGACCGAGAGCAGGCTGTCGTCATCGGCGTCGCGCTTCAGCCCGGCCTCGATCAGCGCGGCTTCGATGTCGATCACCTCGGTCACCGTCTGGTGGCCGTGGTCGGAACAGGCGATCAGCAGGATATCGTCGCCGGCGGCGCGGCGCGCGGCGACCCGCGCCCGCACCCGGGCGAAGGCGGCGTCGGCGCCGGCGATCGCGGCCGCGCAGGCCGGCGAGCCGAGCGGCGCCTCGTGCTGCCTGTGGTCGGGCTCGCCGAGCCAGAGCACCGCGAGCGCCGCCTGCCGGCCGTCGACCGCCTCGTCCAGGAAGCGGGTGGCGAGCCGCGCATCGCCCGCGGTGTCGAGGGTGATGTCGGCCACCGCCTCGGCGCCGGCGAGCGGCCGCAGCCCCGGCGCGAAGGAACAGGCGCGGTGGAACAGCCAGCCATGCCCGTCCGGGTCATGGGCGCGCGCCGCGCCGGGGGAGACGTTGTTGAACAGCATCGCCAGCCGCCCGGCCGCAGCCAGCCGCTCGGCGAGCGTCGGCATCGCGAGGCTTTGCCCGGTGACGCGCCGCTTGTGATCCATGAAATCGGGACGGCCGACATCGTGGCGGACCAGCCGCCCGTCTTCCATCAGCGCCACCGCATTGCCCTGCAGCCCGTGCTGCGCCGGGAAGCAGCCGGTCGCGAAGCAGGCGGAGACGACGCGGGTCGCCGAGGGGAAGACCGAGCGATGCGCGTCGAAGCGGGTCGCCGCGGCGGCGAAATCTTCCAGCGCCGGTGTCGCTTCCGGCCCGAGCAGATCGCGCCGCAACCCGTCCAGCACGACGACGACCACGCGGCGGGTCATGGCGCCACCGCCGTGCCGTTCAGCGCGGCATCCAGGATGTCGTAGTTGCGGAGCACCGGATGCGCCTGCCGCCATTCGGGGTCGAGCGGCGCCGAGAGCAGGAAGGGCACGCGCTGCTCCGCCAGGCCGCCATGCGAGCGGAGCCGCTCGCCGGCGAGCTGCGTGAGGTCGTGCTCGGCGGCACGCGCCCCGAGGGCGACCCCCGGCGCGCCGATCACGGTGACGTCGCCTTCCATCGCCGGCGCCAGGTCGAAGCGTGCGCAGGCTTCCTCGCCCGGCAGCACCGCCTGCAGCTCCGGGCGATCCGACAGGAAGGCGATGACCTCCGTGGCTGCGGGTCCGCCCGCTGCCAGGTGCACACGAACAAAGCCGCCGAGCGCGCCGTGGTGACGGACGAAAGGGTCGGTGATCGGGCAGATCACCTGCGCCGCGCCGGGACCGAAGCGGGCATCGAGCAGGTCGCCCAGGAACAGGACGTTCGGGCTGCCATCCGGCCGCGCCATGTCGCTCATGCCGTGATCGGCGGTCGCCGCGACCAGGCAGCCGGCATCGGCGAGCGCGCCGAGCCGCGCATCGACCGCGCGCATGAAGCCGCGTGCCTCCGGGCTGTCCGGCGCATGACGGTGCTGCACGTAGTCGGACAGCGAGAGATACAGCAGCCGCGCCCGCCCGGCCTCCAGCAGCCGCAGCCCGGCATCGAGGACGAACAGCGAGAGGTCGGCGGAGTACTGATCGGGCGCCGGGCGGCCGACCAGCGCGGTCAGCGCCGCGTCGGCGCGCTCGGCGGAGGCGGCGATGCCCCGCGGTCCGATCGGCAGGCCCTTCGCCAAGGCGGCGCGCAGCTTGTCCTTGGCGGTGACGATCGCGGTCGGCACGCCGGCTTCGGCCAGCGCCGCGAGGATGGTCGGCACCCGGAGCTCGGCGTCGCCGGTGACCATCACCGTCCGGCCGGTCGTGCGGTCGAGGTAGAAATTGCCGGAGACGCCGTGCTGCGCCGGCGGCACGCCGGTGACCAGCGAAATGTTGTTCGGGTTGGTGAAGGTCGGCATCGCCGCCAGCGCCTCGCCGGCGAAGCCGGTCGCGGCGAAGCGCGCGAAGGCCGGCAGCTCGCCCGCCGCCAGACCCGCCGCGAGATAGGCCGGGTCGCAGCCATCGAGGCAGAGGATGGCCACCGGGCGTTGCGGCAGGCGGTAACGCCGGCCATTGACGGCAACCGACGATCGGGGGGACAGAGGCGGACCGCCGGACGCGTCCGGTCCGGGATGCTGAAGCAGGGTCACGATGCGGGTTCCCGTGTCTCCCGGGGTCTGTAGCCTCCACCCTGCGGATCGCGGAAACGACTTCGCGTCGCGATCCGGGGGCGGGGTTTTCCGCCTGTCACGGGACGGACATGGAGGCGACGCGGAAGGTCCATGAATGCGCGCCGGCTGCCCCCGCTCCGCATGATCGCGACCTTCGAGGCGCTGGCCCGGCTCGGCTCCCGCGGTGCCGCGGCCGCCGAGCTCAACGTGACCCAGGGCGCGGTCGGCAAGCAGCTCCGCGCTTTGGAGCAATGGGTCGGCGTGCCGCTCTTCGAAGGCGATGCCCGCGATCCGGCGATGACGGCGGCCGGCCGGCAGCTCGCGCAGGCGGCGACGGCGGGGATGGACACCATCCTGGCCGGGCTCGCGCAGGTCGCGCCGCGCGGCCCGGCCGAGTTGCGGATCCTGGCGCCGGCGACCTTCGCCATGGCCTGGCTGATGCCGCGGCTGCCGCGGCTCGAACGCCAGCAGCCGCAGCTCCGCGTCGGCGTCAGGCCGACCCATACCGGGGAGGATTGGCTGACCCTGCCGCATGATGCGGCGATCCGCCGCGACGGCTTCGTGCCGGCGGGCTACGCCGCCGAGCCGCTGCTGCGGGAGACGCTGCGCGCCGTCGCCGCACCCGGCCTCGTCACCGCAGCGGTCGTGCCCGACAGCCTGCCGCTGCTCGAAAGCCGTTCCCGCCCCGGCGATCTCGACCGCTGGTTGGCGGCGGCCGGCATCGAGCGGCTCGGCCTGCCGCGGCGGCGCTTCGCGCATTTCTACATCGCCTATGAGGCGGCGCTGGCGGGTGAGGGGCTGCTGGTCGCGCCGTCGCTGGTCACGGCGGCGGACGTGAAGGCGGGCAGGTTGATGGAGGCCTGGCCGGATATCGCGGTGCCCGGCGCCGCCTACAGCTTCGTCCATCCGCGCGCCCAGGGCTTTGATGACCCGATCGCGCCCTTCCTGCTGTGGCTGCGTGAGGAGCTCGCGCAGCCGTAGCGCTATCCCTTGGCCCGGCTCGCCAGCGCGGCCAGGCGCGTTCCGGCCGCCGCCTGCGCCGCGGCTTCGATGGCGCGGTACTCTTCGACCAGGGTCCGGCCGGCCTCGGTCAGCGTGGCACCGCCGCCGCGATGGCCGCCCGGGCTCGCGGACACCGCCGCGGTGCCGAGCAGGGTGTTGAGCGCATCCACCAGATCCCAGGCGCGCTTGTAGCTCATGCCGATGGCGCGGCCGGCGGCCGAGATCGACCCCTCCCGCGCGATGGCTTCCAGCAGCGCGATCTTGCCCGGGCCGATGCGCCCCTGCGGCAGGTCGATGCGCAGGCTCAGCAGGCCGCCCGCCGGCGGCGCGGCGCGCGGCGGCCGGCTCACTCGATGCCGACCATGACGTCGGAGGCCTTCACCACCGCGCTCGCCTTCATCCCCGGCTTGAGAGCGAGCTCGTCCACCGCCTCGTTGGTGATGGCGGCGGTGACGACCACGCCGTCGGCGAGCTCGATCCGGACATGAGCCGTGGTCGCACCCTTGTTCACCGCGATCACGGTGCCGGGCAGGATGTTGCGGGCGGACAGCTTCATGGCGATGGTCCTTCGTGCGGGGAGACGGGGACCGGCAGCCCGAAGGCCACCGACTTGACGAGCGCCAGGACCGATTGCCCCGGCAGGAGCCCGAGCCGTTCATAGCTGTCGCGGGTGACGCGGGCCAGCAGCGCCGTCGGCCCGACCCTGAGGCGCAGGAACAGCTCGTGCGCCGACCCGGCCGGCGCCACGGTTTCCAGCATGGCGGGCAGGATGTTCTGCATCGACAGGCCGCGCGGCGCCTCGGTCGCGACCGCGACGTCGCGGGCGCGGAGCCTGAGCCGGAGGCTGGTGCCGGCGGTTTCGGCGCGGAGCGGCACCAGCAGCTCGCCGCCCGGAAAGCCGAGCCGCGTCAGCCCACGCGCCGCGTCATGCGCCAGCACCGTGCAGCCGACCAGCACGCCGGCATCGCGGCGGGCCGCCAGCGGCAGGTCGGTGCGCGTGGTCAGCGCCTCGACCTCGCCGGCGGCGAGCACCCGGCCGCCTTCCAGCAGCACCAGCCGGTCGGCCAGCGCATCGACCTCGTCGAGCGCATGGGTGACATAGAGGATCGGCAGCCGCGCGGCGTCGCGGAGCCGGGCGAGGAAGGGCAGCACCTCCGCCCGTCGCGCGGTGTCGAGGGCGGCGAGCGGCTCGTCCATCAGCATCAGCCGCGGGCGCGACAGCAGGGCGCGGCCGAGCGCCACGCGCTGCCGCTCGCCGCCCGAGAGCCCGGCCGGGCGCCGCGCGAGCAGGGGCGCGATGCCGAGCAGCGCCACCACCTCCTCGAAGCCCGGCCCCGCAGCACCACGCGGCGCCCGGCGTTCGCCGTAGCGGAGGTTGGTCGCGACGCTGAGATGCGGGAACAGCCGCGCTTCCTGGAACACCACGCCGAAGCGGCGGCGCTCGGGGGGAACGAAGATGCGCGAAGCGGTGTCGATCAGCGCCTCGCCGTCGAGGGCCACGCGCCCCGCCTCCGGCCGCAGCAGCCCGGCGATCGCGGCGAGGATGGTGCTCTTGCCGCAGCCCGAGGGTCCGAACAGCGCGGTGACGCCGGCGCCTTCTGCGGTGAACTCGGCATCGAGCGCGAAGCCGTCCGGGGCGAAGCGGTGCCGGAGAGCCACCTCCAGCATCAGGCGCGGCCGAGCAGGCGGTACATGCGCCGGGCGACGAATTCCGCCAGCAGCAAGCCCCCGATCGCGAGCCCGAAGGAGATCAGTGCGAGCCGCCCGGCCGTCGCCTCGCCGCCCGGCACCTGGGTCGCGGTGTAGATCGCGAGCGGCAGGGTCTGGGTCTCGCCCGGGATGTTGGAGGCGAAGGTGATGACGGCGCCGAATTCGCCCAAGCCCGCCGCGAAGGCGGTGACCGCGCCGGCGAGGACCCCGGGCGACATCAGCGGCAGCGTCACGGTCAGGAAGCGGTCGAGCGGGCCGGCGCCGAGCGTCCGCGCCGCCGCCTCCAGACCCGGATCCACGCTTTCGAGGCCGAGTCGCACCGCGCGCACGATCAGCGGGAAGGACATCACCGCGGTCGCGAGTGCGGCGGCCTCCGCGGTGAAGACCAGGCGGATGCCGAACCACTCATGCAGCGGCGCGCCGATCGGCCCGCGGATACCGAACAGCATCAGCAGGCACCAGCCGGTGACGACCGGCGGCACCACCAGCGGCAGGTGCGCCACCGCATCCAGCAGCACCCGACCGGGGAAGCGCCCGCGCACCAGCGCCCAGGCGACGGCGACCGCCGGCAGCAGCGAGACCAGCACCGAGCGCGATGCGACGTCGAGGCTGAGGCGGACGGCCTGCCATTCCTCCGCGCTCAGCCAGCCGCCATTCACCGGGCGAGGGCGAAGCCGAAGCGGCGCCAGGTCTCGGCGCTGTCGGGGCCGGTCAGGAAGGCCAGGAAGCCGCGCGCCTGGGCATTGCCTTCGGCGCGGCGCAGCAGCGCGAAGGGGTAGGTGATCGGCGTATGGCTCTCGGCGGGGAAGGTGCCGACCACGCGCACGCCCTGCGATGCCGCCGCATCGGTCGAATAGACGATGCCGTAGGGCGCCTCGCCGCGCTCGACCAGCAGCAGCGCGGCGCGGACGTTGTCGGCGCGGGCGAGGCGGGGCCCGATGGCATCCCATTGCCCCATCCAGGTCAGCGCCGCCTGGGCGTAGCGCCCGACCGGCACATGCGCCGGATCGCCGGTCGCGATGCGGCCCTGCGGGCCGAGCAGCGCGCGGAGGTCGGTGTCGCGCGCCAGCGTCACCGGCCGCGCCTGGTCGGCCGGCGCCACCAGCACCAGGGCATTGCCGATCGGGCTGACGCGGGTCGCCGTCACGATCAGCTCGCGCTGCTGGACGTAATCCATCCAGGGCTCGTCGGCGCTCATGAAGAGGTCGGCGGGCGCGCCCTGCTCGATCTGCCGCGCGAGGGTGGAGGAGGCGGCGAAGGTGATCCGCGGCGCCGGATTGCCGCGCGCCTGCCAGGCCTGCGCGAAGCCGCGCATCGCGTCCGTCAGGCTGGCGGCGGCGAAGACGGTCACCGCCTCCTGCGCACGGGCCGGCGGTGCCGCCGCGAGCGCCAGCAGCGCGGCGCCCATCAGGGTTCCCAGGAAGCGACGGCGCATCATGCTCTCTCCCGACTTCGTCATATCGAACGGGAGATAGCGGATCGGAGGCGTCCCGGCTACAGCAGGCTGCCGAGCACCTCGGCATAGAGCGCGCGGCCGGCGGCGATATGGTTGCGCATGTGCGATTCCGACTTCGCCGGGTCGCCCGCCGCCACCGCCTTCAGGATGCCGGCATGCTCGGCGATGACCGCCTCGGTGCGGGTCGGCGCCTGGCGCGCCAGGTAGCGGTAGCGCTCGAAGGACAGCAGCACCTGCTCGTGCAGCAGCCGCGCCGGCCGATTGTCGGCGATCGTGCGCAGCTCGTCGTGGAAGGCGATGCCGACCGCCAGCGCCAGGTCGGAATCGCCGATCGCATGCACCGCGCGCAGCCGGTCATGGATCGAGCGCAGTTTCGACAGGTCGACCCCGCCCGCCGCCACGCGCCGGGCGGCGGAGCCGGCGAACAGCGCCTCCAGCACTTCCCGCGTGGCGGAGAGGTCGAGCATGTCGCGCATGCTGAGCTGCGCGACCTTGATCCCGCGGGAGGGTTCCCGGATCAGCAGGCCGAGCGTCTCGAGCCGCCGGATCGCATCGCGGAGCGGGGTGCGGCTGACCGAGATGCCGGCGGCCAGGCCTTCCTCGGTGACGGTGCTGCCCGGCGCGATGGCGCCATGGCTGATGGCGCGCCAGACATGCTGGAAGGCGAATTCCGCGGCGCTGGTGGTGGAACGGCTGCGACGATCGGCGACGGCCTGGGCGGCGGGATCGAATGTCATGGTGTCAGACATACTGAGGGACACGGATATCGCCAAGAGAAGGCCTGCCCGAAATGGCATCGGACGCAGAAATGTTAACGATTTCTCAACGGATGATACCGATTGCCCTGGCGCCGGTTCGGCGCTCGAATGCCGGCCGGGACGGATCCGGGGATATGCAGATGACGGACGGGATGGCGGCAAAGGCTGTGGCGCAGCGCCGGCTGGGGGGCAGCGGGCTGGCGGTCGCGACGGTCGGCCTCGGCTGCATGTCGCTCTCCGGCGTCTATGGCGCCGCCGACGACGCGACGTCGGAAGCGCTGATCCAGGCGGCGCTCGACCGCGGCGTGAACCACCTCGACAGCTCCGACATGTATGGCTGGGGCCACAATGAGGAGGTGGTCGGCCGGGCGATCCGGTCGCGGCGGCAGGAGGTGGTGCTGGCCACCAAGTTCGGCCAGGTCCGGCGCGAGGGCGGGGCGAACGGCGTCGACGGCCGGCCCGAATACGTGGCCGCCGCCTGCGAGGCGAGCCTGGCCCGGCTCGGGGTCGAGGTCATCGACCTCTATTACCAGCACCGGGTCGATCCCGCGGTGCCGATCGAGGAGACGGTCGGCGCCATGGCGCGCCTGGTGGAGCAGGGCAAGGTGCGCTTCCTCGGCCTGTCGGAAGCCAGGCCCGAGACGATCCGCCGCGCCCATGCCGTGCATCCGATCGCCGCGGTGCAGACCGAATACTCCCTGCTGTATCGGCAGGAAGCGGAGGAGACGCGGGCCGCCACCCGGACGCTCGGCATCGGCTTCGTCGCCTATGCGCCGCTCGGCCGCGGCTTCCTGACCGGCACCATCCAGACCCTCGATGCGGTGGATGGCAGGCGGTCGGCGCATCCGCGCTTCCAGGCCGCGAATTTCGACGCCAACCGCCGGCTGGTCGAGCCGGTCGAGGCGATGGCGGCGCGCAAGGGCTGCACCCCGGCGCAGCTCGTCCTCGCTTGGCTGCTGGCGCAGGGGGAGGACGTCGTCGCCATCCCCGGCACCCGTCATTTGGCGCGGCTGGAGGAAAACCTGGGCGCGCTCGCGGTGACGCTCGATGCGGCGGAGGTCGCGGCCTTGTCGGCCGCGATCCCGCCGGGTGCCGCCGCCGGCACCCGCTATCCGGAAGCGGGGATGGCGGCGGTCTACGTCTGAGCGCCCGATGACCGGAGGGGTCCGACCTATACGTCGGACGGCCCGGAGGTCTGAATCGGACGCTCCGCTTACGAAGGCTCCAGCAGGTAGGTCGTGAATTTGCGATCGAGCGCGGGGAGCATCGCGACCTCCATCACGCCGGCCGCCGGCACCATCACGATCTGCGCGACGGTCGCCGACAGGTTGCTCGACAGATTCTGCCGCGGCGGGCGGCAGACCGACCAGGGCGTCTGGTAGTCGTCGAACAGCGCCTGCTTCACCGCATCGACGGTGATGCGGCCGCGCTGCGGCGCCAGCAGGTCGCGCACGCGAAGGTCGCGGTAGAGGCTGTCCGGCGTCGACGCGATGCCGGTGTCGCGCAGCTTCCCGAGCGCGACCGGGCTCTGCCAGTGGTTGGCATGCACCAGCAGGCCCTGGTCGGGATGCACCAGGAAACTCTCGTCCGGGGCGCATTCGAAATCGATCGCGATGCCGCCCGCTTGGCTGACCATCATGTTGTTGGACGCCGATTTCGGCGTCGCATGCACCGCGTGCATCGCGAGTGCCAGCACCGGCGTCTCCAGCACCTTGCGGCGGATCAGCGCGAGCGGCACGCCGGTCTGGCGGTAGTCGCGGTCGCTCTCGAGGTAGTTCGCGGTGATCGCGATGCCGGCGGCGTTGAAGCCGGAACGGGCGAGGCCGCCGGCTTCGGTGAAGGTCAGGATGTCGGGCCCGTCCTCGCGCCGGATCCGCAGCACCACCGCGGTCTCGGCGCATTCGACCTTCCAGTCCCAGTTCTGGGCATGGATCAGCCGGCCATCGGCCGCAGCACCCGGCAGCACGACGACGCCGGTGCAGCCATCCGGATCGGCATCCTTCCGCTGCTTCGCGAGCTTCAGGATCTCGGTCCGCGCGTTGAGCAGCATGATCGCCGCGAAGTCGACGCCGGCGCCTTCGGCGATGCCCCGCATCTCCTCCGGGAAGCCGGCGTCGAAGCGCGCGATCTCCGGCTCGAAGCCGGACGCCAGGCGCGCGATGCCCGGCCAGTCCAGCCCGTCGCGGCCGAGCTGCTCCGCGTAGTGGGCGATGCCGCGCCGGATCCGCGTCGCTGCCTGTTCCCCGTATTGCCGCCCGCGCTCGCGCGGCGGTCCGGAGACCTCGATCAGGGGGGCGGGCGTGGCCATGGCGCGGCTCCGTCTGGTGTCCGACGAAGGATCATAGCGTGTTTGTCGGGCATCCGATTCAGACCTCCGGGCCATTCGGCCCTGCGGTCATCGGATGCCGCTCAATCCAGGCTGATCCGGGATTCGCGGATGATCGGCTCCCAGAGCGCGAGTTCGGCGGCGATGCGGGCACCCATCGCCTCCGGCGTGCCGCCATGCGGGGTCGCGGCGATGCCGGTCAGCAAGGCACGGCCTTCGGCGCTCGCCAGATAGGCGTTGGCCGCCGCGTTCAGCCGTGCGGTCACCGAAGCCGGCAGGCCGGCCGGCCCGAGCAGCGCGAACCAGGAGGTCGCGACGTAGTCCGCGATACCCTGCTCGACCGCGGTCGGCACTTCGGGCAGCGCCGGCAGCCGCTCCGGCGCGGTGACCGCCAGCGCCCGCAGGCTGCCGGACCGGATCTGGTCGACATAGCTCGCGACGAAGTCGAAGCCGAGCGACAGCGGGCCGCCCATCAGGTCGGTGATCAGCGGCGCGCTGCCGCGATAGGGGATGTGGTTCATCCGGATGCCGGTCAGGAATTCGAGCCGCGCCGCCGCCAGATGCCCCATCGCGCCGGTGCCGGGGGTGCCGTAGTTCAGCATGCCCGGGCGGGCGCGGGCGAGCGTCAGCAGCTCCGGCAGGGTTCGCGCCTCGATCTGCCGACCGGCGATGATGGCGACCGGCACTTCGGCCACCAGCGTGACCGGCGTGAAGTCGCGCAGCGGATCGAAGGGCAGCGCGTGGAACAGCAGCCGGTTGGTCGCCGCCGGGCCGCTGGTCGCGAGCAGCAGCGTATGTCCGTCGGGCCTGGCGCGTGCGACCGCGAGCGCGCCGATATTGCCGGTGGCACCCGAGCGGTTGTCGATCACGACCGGCTGGCCGAGCGCCTCGGTCAGCGCGCGGCCGAGGGCGCGGGCGACGATGTCGCTCGACCCGCCGGGCGGGAAGGGGACGACCAGGGTGATCGGCCGGGTCGGCCAGGCTTGCGCCATGGCGCCGCGCGCGGCGGCGGCGGCGGCGAGCCCGCCCATGAGGGCGCGTCCCGCGCCGCGCCGGGTGACGATGGACATGCCTTCCTCCCTCGGCCGCGATCGCGGCCCGGCGGCAGGCTAGGCCGCGGCAGCCCGGATCGCGGCGGGCCGCGTCGCGTCATTCCGTATTGCGAAACGCCGGGGCTGCGGCCAGCATCGCGCCATGCCTTCCTACCCGCCGGTGCAGTCGGTGCTGCGCGCCCTCGACGTGCTGGAGGAGCTGAACCGGCGCGGCACGACCAGCATCGCCGAGCTCCATCGCGCGACCGGCCTGCCCAAGCCCACGCTGGTGCGGCTGCTGGAGACGCTGGTCTTCGCGGGCTATGCCAGCAGCGGCGAGCGGCTCGGCGGCTACCAGGTGACCTCGGAGGTCGCGCGGCTCAGCGCCGGCTTCCACGGCAGTCCGCTGGTGGTGGAGGCGGCGCGGCCCTTCGCGCTCGATCTCACGCGCCGGCTGCATTGGCCAGTCTCGGTCGCGGTTCTCGAAGGTGCTGCCATGGTGGTGCGGTTCAGCACCGTGCCTGACAGCAACGTCTCACCGTTCCATGCGCCGGTCGGCATGCGCCTCAGCCTGGTCGCGCGCGGCCTCGGCCGGGCCTACCTCGCCTGGTGCCCGGCGCCGGAGCGGGAGATCCTGCTGCGCATGCTGGCCGGACTGCCGGCCGGCGAGGACCGCCCGCCCAACCTCACCGCGGTGATCCGCAGCCTGCTCCGGACCGTGCGGCGCCAGGGCTATGCCGAACGCGACCCGGGGGTGGAGCCGCGCAACTCCAACACCCTCGCGCTGCCGATCCGGGCGGAAGGCCGCGTGCTGGCGACGATCGGCATCGGCTTCTATCGCTCCGCGGTGCCGCATGCGGTGCTGATGGACCGGCTGCTGCCGGCGCTGCGGGCGGCGGCGCAGGGGACCGAGCAGTCACTGCTGGCGCTCCGCCCGGCCGCCGACTAGCCCCGGCATTCCGTATCGCGAAACACCGGGCCTTTGCGGTCCGCGCCCCGACGCCGCGCCGCTAGCTTCGGCGCGAACCAGGAGGAACGCGCCGCATGCCGGCCGAGACACCGCGCCCCGATCCGGCCCGCTTCCGTCAGCGCCTGGCCGCGCGCGAGCGGCTGATCGGCAGCTTCGTCAAGACGCCCGGCACCCATGCGACGGAGATCCTCGGCGCGCTCGGCTTCGATTTCGTCATCATCGACGCCGAGCATGCGCCGCTCGACCGCGCCGCGATCGACACCATGCTGCTCGCCGCGCGCGCCGCCGGCACCGCCGGCCTGGTGCGGGTGGCGGAAGCGAATGCGGCGGCCATCCTGTCGGTGCTGGATTGTGGTGCTGCCGGCGTGCTGGTGCCGCATGTCGCCTCGGCCGGCCTCGCCGCCGAAGCGGCCGCCGCCGCCCGCTACCGCGGCGGCCGGCGCGGCTATTCCGGCAGCCACCGCGCCGCCGGCTACGGCGCCGGCGGGCTCGCCGGCTATCTCGACCGCGCCGACGCCGAGACGACGGTGATCGCCATGATCGAGGACAAGGCCGCACTCGACGCCATCGATGCGATCTGCGCGGTCGAGGGGATCGACGCCCTGTTCATCGGCCGCGGCGACCTGACCGTCGCCCTCGGCGCCGCCTCCAACACCGCACCCGCCGTGCAGCAGGCGGTCGAGCACGTCGCCGCGGCCGCGCGCCGCGCCGGCAAGCCGGTCTGCGTCATGGTCAATGCGGCGGCCGAGGCGGCGCCCTTCGCAGCCCTCGGCGCCAGCGCCTTCATCGTCGCCTCCGACCAGGGTTTCTTGCGCCGCGCCGCGGGCGCGGCGCTCGCCGATTTCGCCCGGGAGACCGCGCATGTATGACGCCTCCGACCCGCGCGCCGCGCTCGCCGCGAGGCCCGGCCCGCCGGTTGCCGCCCGCTTCGCCGGCGCCGACTACGCCCGCTTCCACGAGACCCCGCCGCAGATCGAGGACGCATCCGGCCGCATCTGGCTGGCGCGCGGCCAGAACTTTGTCCTCGCCTATGTCGAGGCGACCGCAGGCGCCGTCCTCGAACGTGCCGCGGAGGCCGAAGAATCCGTCCTGCTGCTGCCGGATGCCGATACGCCCGCCATCGTCGAAGCCGGCGGTGAGCGGGTGGAGAGCGCCGGCAACGCCATCGTCTTCCTGCCTCCGGGGCCGAGCCTGATCGCGCTGCCGAAGGGCGGGCGCCTGGTCCGGCTCTTCACCGTGCAGGCCACGGACCTCGCCGCGCTCTGCGCCAATGCCGCGTCCTATGCGGAGCCGCACCCGAACATCCCGCCCTTCGCGCCCTGGCCGGCGCCGGAGGGCGGCTGCCGGCTGCGCGCCCATTCCCTCGACGTCGCGGTCGAGCCCGGGCGGTTCGGGCGCATCTTCCGCGGCACCACCTTCATGGTGAACTACCTCGACCCGCGCCACGGGCCGCGCGACGTGACCAAGCTCTCGCCGCATCACCACGAGGATTTCGAGCAGGGATCGCTCGCGCTGGCGGGTACCTTCATCCACGATTTGCGCTGGCCCTGGACCACCGACATGACCCAGTGGCGGGAGGACGAGCACGCCCGCTGCGGGACGCCCTCGCTGGCCGTCATCCCGCCGCCGGCGATCCACACCACGCGTGCGATCGGCGCCGGGCTGAACCAGCTCGTCGACATCTTCTGCCCGCCGCGCCTCGACTTCGCGTCCAAGCCCGGCTGGGTGCTGAACGCCGCCGATTACCCGATGCCGTGAGGAGTTCCAGGATGAACGACGCCGTTCCGACGACCGGCCGCGCCGGGGAGGTCGCCGCCCTGCTGGACGGCGCCGTCGACCTGCATTGCCACAGTGGCCCGGCCGCGATGCCGCGCATCCTCGACCATCACGAGGCGCTGCTCGACGCCGCGGCGGCCGGGTTCCGCGCCCTGCTCTACAAGGACCATTTCTACCTCGGCACCGCGCACGCCATCCTGCTGGAGAAGCTGTTCCCGGAGCTCGGCGTGAAGCTGTTCTCCGGTATCGCGCTCAACAACGCCAGCGGCGGCATCAACCCCTACGCCGTCGACCACGCGGCGCGGCTCGGCGCCCGCATCGTCTGGATGCCGACCCTCTCCGCCGCCAACCACATCGAGCAGGCGGCGGGCCAGGCGAAGAGCTTCCCGAAGACCGTGCAGAAGATGCTGGACCCGGTCCCGCTCCGCTGCATGGCGGATGGTCGGCTGACCGATGCGACGCTGCAGGTGCTGGACCTGGTCGCGGAGGCGGACATGATCCTGGCCGGCGGCCACCTGCACGTGAGCGAGATGCTGGTGCTGTTCGCGGAGGCCCGCCGGCGCGGCGTGCGCCGGCTGCTGGTCAACCACCCGACCTACATCGTCGGTTGCGGCGACGACGACATCCGCGCCCTCGTGGCGATCGGTGCCCATATCGAGCATTCGATCTGCATGTTCGTCGAAGGCCGGTCGAAGAAATACGGCGCCGATACCCTGGCGCACCTGATCGAGGTCGCCGGCGTCGAGCGCACCATCCTCTCCTCCGACCTCGGCCTGCAGGGCGCGCCGCGGCCGGTCGACGGCTTCCGCGCGGTGGTCGGCACGCTGCTCGACCTCCAAATGCCGGACGCCGCGATCCGGCGCATGGTCGGCGGCAATGCCGCGGCGCTGCTCGGCCTCTGACGCAGGCCATGGACCGATCGCCATGCGCACCGATGGCGACGCCGTGCTAGAGCGAATCCCGAGGGACAGGAACGCCCGAGGGATTCCACATGAGCGTCGTCGCCGCCTACCTCTATGAGAACGGCAACCGCAGCCGCGCCATCGCCATCGACGAGCCGAGCCCCTGCGGTGGCGACCGCGCGAAGTTCGTCTGGATCGGCCTGCTGGAACCCTCCGAGGAGGAACTCCGCACCCTGCAGGCGCAGTATGGCCTGCATCCGCTCGCGGTCGAGGATGCGCTGAAGGCGCATCAGTTGCCGAAGGTCGACGTCTACGGCGACCAGCTCTTCGTCGTCGCCCGCACCGCGCATCTCGAGCGCGACCACATCGCCTATGGCGAGACGGCGGTCTTCCTCGGCCGCAACCACGTGATCACGGTGCGCCACGAATCCGCCCGCAGCCACAGCGCGCTCCGCAAGCAGTTGGAGGCGGCGCCGACGCTGCTGGCGCATGGCGTCGATTACGTCCTGCATGCGGTGCTCGACTTCGTCGTCGACGGCTACCTGCCGATGATCGAGGCGATCGAGGAGGAGGTGATCGCGATGGAGGGCCGTGCCCTCGACGCCTTCCTCGATCGCCGGCAGGTGACGCGGATCTTCCAGTTGCGGCGCGAGCTGACCCGGTTCCAGCGCATCACCGGCCCGATGGCGGAGGTCTGCGGCAAGCTCGTGCGGCTGGAGATGCCCTGCATCGACCCCGACACGCGGCCCTATTTCAGCGACGTGCTCGACCACGTCCGCCGGGTGCAGTCGCTGGTCGACGGCCTGCGCGAGGTGTTGAACTCCGTCTTCGAGGTCAGCACCCTCCTGGAACAGCAGCGCCAGGGCGCCATCACCCGCCAGCTCGCGGCCTGGGCCGCGATCCTCGCCGTCCCGACCGCGATCGCCGGCATCTACGGGATGAACTTCGAGAACATGCCGGAGCTGAAGACCCAATACGGCTACTTCATCGTCATCGCGGCGATCGTCAGCCTCTGCACCCTGCTCTATTTCCGCTTCAAGCGGGCCCGGTGGCTGTAGGAGCCTGTCCCGGTCAGGGGCGAGCCGGTCCGCCGGTCGTTCTCCGCCCCTGCCGCGCCGTCTTCCTTGCCGATGCAACACGCATCGGCCGCGGCAGCCGACACGGCGGGGACGAAGAATGCCTCGCCAGCCCAACCCACCCCTGACCGGGACAGGCTCCCAGCCGGCGCAACCGCTTGGACCCGCGACCGTTGCGCGTTATGTGACTTGCTGCCCCTGGGACCGATCATGCTGCGGCACTTCCAAGCCAAGTCCGAAACCCCTGCCGTGAAGGAACGGGTACCGGTGCGGCCCTCCCGCTTCCCGGACGAGGTGCGGGGCGCCATCCGCCTGCTCGAAGACGCGCTCGCGCGGCGCGGCGCATTCCCGCCGTCGCCGGCCCGGTCCGTCGCCGGCGGGCTCGTCGCCGCCTCCTACAACGTCCACAAATGCGTCGGCACCGACAAGCGCTTCGATCCGGGCCGCGTCGCCACGGTGATCGCGGAGCTCGGCGCCGACGTGCTGGCGCTGCAGGAAGCCGATCGCCGCTTCGGCCGCCGCACCGGCCTGCTCGATCTCCACGCCATCGAGCGCCGCACCGGCCTGCATCTCATCCCCGTCTCCTCGACGCCGGGCGGGCATGGCTGGCGGGGCAATGCGCTGCTGGTCCGCGGTGGGCGCGCCTCCCATGTCCGGCGCCTGGCGCTGCCCGGCGCCGAGCCGCGCGGGGCGATCGTCGTCGAGCTCGACTTCGCGGCCGGGCCGCTCCGGGTGGTGGCGGCGCATCTCGGGCTGCTGCGCCGGCATCGCGCCCTGCAGGCGGCGGCGATCCTGGCCGCGGTCGGCGATGCCGCCCCGATGCCGACCCTGCTGATGGGCGACCTCAACGAATGGCGGCCGGGCATCGCCTCCTCGCTGGCGGTGCTGGAGCCGCTGTTCGGGCCGTTCGGCGACCCGGTGCCGAGCTTCCCGTCGCGCCTGCCCTTCCTGGCGCTCGACCAGATCTTCGGCCATCCGCGCGCGCTCGTCTCGCCGCCCGAGGCGCATGACAGCCCGCTGGCGCGCCTCGCCTCCGACCACCTGCCGCTCCGCGCGCGGATCGACATCGCGGCCGCGCATGTCGCGATGCAGGCGCTCGTCGCGGCTGCGTGAGGTGTCCCGCATGAACGGCGCCGAGACCCTGCCCGATCTCAGCCGCGCATCGCCGCCGCTGGCGAGCGGCGGCAGCCTGGTCTCGCTGCTTTCGGAGGGTGGTGGCGCCTTCGCGGCGCGCGTCGCCTCGGCCCGCGCGGCGCAGCGCAGCCTCGACCTGCAATACTACATGTGGCACGGCGACCTGACCGGGCAGCTGCTGGCGCGCGAAGCGCTGCTGGCCGCCGATCGCGGCGTCCGGGTGCGGGTCCTGCTCGACGACATGTACGCGCTCGGCCGCGATGCCGACCTGACCGCGCTCAATGCCCATCCGCTGATCCAGCTGCGCCGCTTCAACGCCGCGCGCTGGCGGCGCTGGGGCCGCCTCGGCCTTCTCCTGGAGATGGCGCTCGGCAACTGGCACCTGAACCGCCGGATGCACAACAAGTCCTGGATCGCCGATGGCGGCCGGCTGATCTGCGGCGGGCGCAACATCGGCGACCGCTATTTCGGCGCCGGCGACGACTTCAACTTCCGCGACCTCGATCTCGCGGTCGACGGCGCCCCGGTCGCGGCGGCGGTCGCGGTGTTCGAGGATTACTGGCGAAGCCGCCTGTCGCGCCCGATCCGGCGCCTGCGCATCCGCACGACCGCCGCGGCGCTGCGTCGCCTGCGCGCGCATCTCGATGCGGTCGCGACATCCCCGGCGGCGGCGCCCTTCCTCGCGCGCCTCCAGGCAGGGGAAGCAAGGGCGCAGCACAGGCTCGCCGTCGAGGATGCGGCGGTGCGCGTCCTGTCGGATGCGCCCGGCAAGGTGCATGGGCGGGCGGGCAGCGCGGTGATGCCTGAACTCGCCCGCCTGCTCGAAGGCGCGCGGCGCGAGGTGCTGCTGATCTCCCCTTACTTCGTCCCGGGGGAGGCCGGCACCGAACGGCTGATCGCGATGGCGAAGGCCGGCATCCGCGTCGCGGTCGTCACCAACTCGCTCGCCGCCACCGACGTGATCGCGGTGCACGGTTTCTACGCGCGCTACCGCGCGCGGCTGCTCGCCGCCGGCGTCGGCATCCACGAGCTGAAGCGCAGCGCGGAACGCAAGGCCGGCGTCTTCGGCTCGCGCGGCGCCAGCCTGCACACCAAGGCGATCGTGGTCGATGACGGGCCGGTCTTCGTCGGCTCCTTCAATCTCGACCCGCGCTCGGTCAACCTCAACACCGAGATGGGCGTGCTGGTGCGGCACCCGGCATTGGCGCGGCTGATCCGCTGGCACTATCGCCGGCTGGCCGCAGGCGCCCGCAGCTGGCACGTGACGCTGACGCCGCGCGGCCGGCTTGCCTGGGATGACGGCGTCGCCGTGCATGACGGCCCGGCGGAGCCGGATGCAGGGTTCGGCCGGCGGTTCATGGCCGGCCTTCTCCGCTGGCTGCCGATCGAGTCGCAGCTATAGGGAGGTCTACGGCCTTCCGCTGAGCGCCGGCACCCGCCGCACGCGGCGGCCGACCTCCTCGAAGGAGGTGATCTCGCCTTCCCAGAAGCCGTCGATCAGGTCCCGGTTCACCATCACCCAGGCGGATACCAGGTCGAAATCCTGCCGGTTCAGCCCGCCGCTGACCTGCATGACCATCGGCTCCACCGCCAGCACGGTCAGCCGGTCGGCATCGAAGCGGGCACCCGGCGTCACGCCGACCAGCGGCGCATCGGGGCCATGGCCGCGGCGCAGCCAGATCACCTGCGGCAGGCCGGTCACGTGGGAGCGCAGGCTGATCGTATCCTCGGCCGTCTCGCTGCCGGAGGCGGGCTGCGGCTGCGGCTGCGGTTCCCGTCGGGCGGGCTCCGGTGCCGGTGCAGAACGGCGCGGCGGCGGCTCCGGCGACGGTGCTGCGGGCCGCGGTGCCGCGGGCTGCGGCGCGGCTGCCTGCGGCGCTGCTGCCTGCGGCGCCGCTGCCGGTTCGGCGCGCGGCGCAGCATGGCCGACGCTGACGCCTTCGTCGTCGGCAGCGAGCGAGATCGAGAGGTCGGCGTCGAACACCGCGCGCAGCGCGGTCTCGAAATCGTCGCGGAACCTGTCCATCCCGGCCCCCGGCGCGCCGAAGCGGGCCAGCAGCTCGTCCCAGGGCGTCGTGATGATCGGGCCGGCGGCCTGCCGCGCGAGGGTGTGGCGGATCCAGGCATAGGCATCGAAGGCGAGCGGCTGGCCGGCCAGCGACAGCGCGATGCCGCGATCGAGCGCCACCGCCTCGGCCGCGAGGCTCGCGAGGAAGCCGGCATTGAGGCGCACGCTCGGCCGCCAGGCCGCACCGGCCCGCGGCCGGCTGCGGGCATCGAACATCGCGAGCGGCGGGCCGCCCGCCTGCACGAGCGTGATCTTCGCGGCCAGCATCCGCGCCACCTGCTCGCCGAGCGCATCGGCCTCCGCGGCGATGCCGAGCGATGCCGCCATGGCCGCCGCGCTCTCGCCCAATTCGACGACGGCGGCGCCGCCGCGATTGGCCGCATCGCAGACATGCAGGATCGCGAGCCGCAGCAGCGCGCCGCCCGGCAGCGGCAGGCCGGCGCTGCCGGGCTCGATCCGGATCGCCAGCGACGCGGCTTCGCGCTGCCAGGCATCCTCCGGCGCCGCCACCGGCAAGGCGAGCTCGCAGAAGGCGGCATGCTGCCAGAGGATGGCGTCGGCCTCGGTCATTGCTGCGGTGTCCGCCGCCGATGCGCGGGGATCGGTGTTGAGGCTCATGGTGACGAGGGCTTCGGTTCGGGCGAAACGCTGACCTGCGATCCGGCGGCCAAAGGGGCCTCAGGGGTTACCGGTCACGCTACGCCTGCGCAGATAGACGGCATCGGCGATGCAGGCAAGAGCGTCAGGCCTCGCGCCAGGCACGGTGCAGCACGGCGCCGTGACCCTCGCCATGCCGTTCGAGGCGCTGACGATAGCCGCCCGTTCCGATCTCGAGCCGCCGTTCCGGACGCTCGGGCGGCGGCCCCAGAATGTCGCGGCCGGCGAAGGAAGGCAGCGGCGGCAGGCCGAGCAGCCCGAGGATGGTCGGCGCCAGATCGAGCAGGCTGACCGGCCGGTCGTCGACGCTGCCCTCGGTCTCCGGCAGCCGCACCGAGATCAGGTTCGCGAGTTCGGCACGGTTGAGGCCGCCATGCATGCCGCCGCCGATCGGCAGGGCCTTGCCGGCGATCATCGAGACGCCCGGCAGCCCGTAGGGATCGGTCGCATCGCTGCTGGCGAGCTGCAGCACCAGCGACGGCGCGCGCGGATGCGCAGCACCGAGGAGGGCGATGTCGAAACAGCCGGGTGCGATGCCTTCGATGCCGTCGCCGCCGGCGGTGAAGAGCGGTCCGCACCAGGGCCGTTCCTGCAGCGCCGCGACCAGGCGACGGAGCCGCGCCGGATCGGGCCGAAGCTGCCACAGGGTGCAGGCGGTGCCGGCATAGGCGGCGAAGTCGTCATGCAGCGCATCGAGCCCCACGCCGAAGCCGAGCGAGGCCAGTTCCTCGACCAGTGGAAACTGCTCCGTCGTCGCGATGTGGCCGTGATCGGAGAGCGCGAGCACCGCGGTGCGCCCGCCGCGGTCGGGCGCCGCCGCGACCGCCTCCAGCACCTGCGCGAAGGCCGCGTCGGTGGCGGCGAGTGCGGCGCGGGTGCCGGGGCCGTCGAGGCCGAGATAGTGGAAGCTGGTATCCGGCTCGTTCAGCCAGAGCAGCGCGACATCGGGTGCGGCTTCCGCCAGCGCGACCTCGGTCAGCGCGCGGGCGCCGTACGCCATCATCGCCGCCTGCGGCAGCGCCTTCGCGGGCGGCGGCCCGATCCGCGCCACGGTGGCGTCCCAGGCGGCCGGCGTCTCGGTGGCGTCGCGGCCATGGACGGAGAACACCCAGGAGCGGTTGGCGGCCGCCCGGGGGTCGAGCAGGAAGGCGCCGCCGGCGGAGCCGGTGTGCACGATCGCGAGCCGCTTGCCGGCGGCCGCCAGCGCATCGGCGAAGCGCGGCGTCGCGACGAAGCCAGGACCATGCACGGCGACTGCGGCGCGGAGGTCGTCGGGGTTCGCGGTGTCGACCAGGCGATCGGCGCGCACCGCGCGGTCCGGGAAGGCGTTCTGCACGATGCCGTGCACCGCCGAGGGCGCGCCGGTGCCGATCGCACTCGCGCAGACGCGGGTGATCGACGGAAACACCGAGGAGGCGCGCGCGAACCGCCGCGCGCCGGCCAGGAAGGCCGACAGCGCCGGCATGCGCTCCGGCGTCACCACATCGGGCCGGAGCCCGTCGAAGACCACCAGGATGACGCGGTCGATGGTGCTGCTCATGCGAGCGCAGGATTGAACGGTCCGAGGTCCATGTCGAGGGTCTGTCCGGGCGCCCAGCGCAGCGACCGCCGCTTGCCGTAGAACTGGCCGGAAGCGTGCAGCACGACGCAGGGCGGATCCTCCACGCCGATGATCTCCAGCATGCGGCGATGGATGCGCCGGCGCTCCTCCGGGTCGATCGCGTCCTGCAGCCGCGCGCCGAGCGCGAAGTACTCGGCATTGCTCCAGGTGCCGGTCATCTGCGGCGCCGTGCCGGCAGGCCCGAATTCGCGCCAGGCGTGGCCGAGCGGGTCCGGCATGATCGCGGTCGAGGAGCTGTCGAAGATGGCGTGGATCGGCCGGCGATAGATCTGCGCGAAGCTTTCCAGCATCTCGATCCGGACGACGATGCCGGCGGCGCGCCACATCTCGACCATCGCCTGCGCGCCGGCGACCTGGTTCGGATAATAGTTGGGCAGCAGCTTGTAGGTGATCGGCTGTCCGGCGTAGCCGGCCGCGCGCAGCAGCGCCCGCGCCTGTTCCGGGTCGTGGTCGAGCGCCGGGAAATCCGCGACATGGGCGGCGCCGTAGCTCGGCAGCTGGAAGCCGTTCGGCACCGGCAGCCGATCCTGCCACAAGGCCCCGATCAGCAGGCGGCGATCGAGCGCCAGGCTGAGGGCGCGGCGGATGCGCGCGTCGCGCAGCACGGGGTCGTTGGTGTCGAGCATGAGGTAGCGGATGTTCTGCACCGGACCGCCCGCGACCTCGAGGCCCGGCCGCCGCGCGATCTCCGCGAACTGATCCGGGGCGAGGTCGGTCGCGAGGTCGGCCTCGCCGGTCAGCAAGGCGTTCACGCGGGAGGCGACCTCCGGCACGATGCGGTATTCGATGGCATCGAAGGGCGGCGTGCCGCCCCAATAGGCGCCATGCGCGGCGAGGGCGACGTGCCGGTCGAGCCGCTGCTCCACCAGGCGATAAGGCCCGGTGCCGACCGGCGCCGCCGCCCAGCGGTTCCAACTCCCTGCCGCCTCGAAGGCGCGGCGGCTGACGATCTCGGCGGCCCAGGCGGCCAGGCGTTGTTCCAGCAGCGCGTCGTCGCCCTTTGCGTGGAGGATGACCGAATGCGGCCCGACGATCTCCACCCGCTCGAGCCGCTCCAGCGTCTGCATCGAGACGACGCGCCCCTCCCGTCCGGGACCGAGGAGGTGATCGGGGCCGAGGCTGAAGGCGACGTCCTCCGCCGTGAAGGGGCTGCCATCGTGGAAGACGACGCCCTGCCGCAGGTCGAGGCGGAGCCGCCGCGCATCCAGGCGCTCCCACCCCGTCGCCAGCGCCGGGCGCAGTGCCATGCCGCGGGCATGGTCGAAGGCGATCAGCGTGTCGAAGATCTGCGGCACCACGCGCCGGGTCGCCGTCTGGTTGGAGAGCACCGGCTCCAGCGATTGCGGGAAGCCGGACATCGCGACCACCAGCCGACGGGACGCCGGCGCCTGCGCCGCGGCCTGCGGCGCGCGCGAGGCGGCAAGGGCGATGCCGCCGCCGATCAGGCGGCGGCGCGTGGGACGGGGCAGCGCCATGGCAGATCTCCTCGGAGCGATCCGCCGGAGACTAGGTCCGGCCGGTGACAGCCGGGTGATGGCTGGCCGATGCCCGAATGACCATTCATGTCCATATTAGTATGATCAGGTTCGAATTGCGCCTGCGGACGCTTGATCCGGACCGATACGAACGTCACCCTGCGCCATGTTCGACGGACGCCGCCGCCAATCCATCCTCGGGCGCCTGGCCGCGACCGGCGAAGTCGCGGTGACGGCCCTGGCAGCCGAGCTCGGCTGCTCGGAGAAGACGATCCGCCGCGACCTCGACGCGCTGGCCCGCGGCGGCCACCTGAGCCGCCAGCATGGCGGCGCGATCGCTGCGGCGCCGCCGGGGTTGGCGCCGGTGCTTCGCCGCGCCGACCGCGACCGCGAAGCCAAGACCCGCGCCGCGGCGCTGGTGCCGCCTTTGGTGCCGCCCGGCGGCCTGGTGTTCCTCGGCGGCGGATCGACGATGCTCGCGGTCGCGGCGAGGCTGGGCGGGGTTCCGGCCTCGATCGGCTTCGTCACCATCATGCCGGACATCGCGCAGCTGCTGGCCGCCGGCGGGCGGCACGAGGTGCATCTGGCGGGCGGCCGCCTCGACCCCGCGACGCAGTGCCTGGACGGTGCCGAGATGCGGCATTTCCTGGAGGCGCGGCGCTTCGACCTGGCGCTCGTCGGCGCCAGCGCCATCGATGCCGGGGATGGGGTGATGGGGCCGAGTGCCGCGCATCTCGACCTCGCGGCGGTGGTCAGCCGGCGCGCGCGACGCCTGGCCGTCGTGGCGGACGCATCGAAGTTCGGACGCAGCGACCGCTATGCGCTCTACGGCTTCGACCGCCTCGCCGCGCTGGTCACCGACCGGGCGCCACCCGAGCCCTTCGCCGCGCGCCTCGCCGCATCCGGGACCGCGCTGATCACGCCCTGACCCCAGTCACTCCAGCAGGTAGCGCGCATAGAACAAGCCGCGCGCCTCGTTGTAGTCGGCGGATCGCTCGAAGCTCAGCAACCCGCCGACGCGCAGCTGCTGGGTCAGGCGGTATTCCATGTCGCCGCGGAGGCCGAGCACCACGCCGCTCTGGCTCTGCGCGTCGTAGCGGGTGCGGATCGTCGGGTCGGCGGCGGCGCGGCCTTCGAGCGTGCCTTGCAGGCCGGAATCATTCGGGAAATAGGGCGCGGAATCCTCGCGGAAGGCGGCATAGCCGATGCTGGCGCCGAGCCGCCAGGAGAGGTCGCCCGAGCGCACCCGCCAATCGACCGGCACGGTCAGCGCGGTGTAGCTCTGCGGGCTGAAATAGCCGCCATGGCCGAGCGTGAAGTAGCGCAGGTTCCGCTGGTAGCCGAAATGCGTGAGGTTGATCCCCGTCGTCACTTCCTCGTCCGGCGTGTTGATCACCCGGTAGGCCATGCCGGCGCCGAGCTCGTAGCGGGTGTTGTCGCGGACGTTGTCGCCGTCGAGCACCGAATAGCCGCCGCCGGCATAGGCGCTGAGCGGCCCGGCGCTGTATTCGAGCTGCGCGCGGCCGCCGCTGCGGGTGACGGCGCCCCAGCGCGTGCCGGTGCGCGGGTCTTCCATGCCGGCCCAGGACAGCACGCTGTCGGTCATCGAGCGCCGCTCGCCGACGACGCGCAGCCGCACATTCTGCCCGATCGCCGGCGCCGCCTCGATGCCGCCGAGGATGGTCGTTGTGCGGAAGCCGAGCGGGGAGGAGGCGACGTCGGCGGCGAAGTTGTCGCGCCGGTAGCTGAGCTGGAAGCCGACGCCGCTCGCCGAGGGATCGCGCGGCACCGGACCGCCGGCGGGACCGCCCAGCGCATTGGTGCCGAAGCGGCGATTGCTGTCGAGGGTGCGGTCGAGGCTGCCGGCATCGAGGCTGACCGCGGCGGCGCGGAGCGTCACCGAGCCGCCGGCGGCCGGCATCCGGCCTTCGACGGCGGCGCCGATCTCGGTCAGCCGATCGAGGCCGTTGCTGCCGCTCCGGGTGCGGACGCCCGGCAGGAAAACGACCTGGGCCGCATTCTCGTCGCGCAGCCGCTGCGCTTCCCGCGCGATCTCGGCGGCGAGCGGATCGGCGGAGGCGAGCGTGGCCGAGACCGGGATGGCGCCGGTGCCGGCGCGGAAGGGGTTGTCGGAATAGGCGGCGCTGCGCGGGGCCGCGGCGAAGCCGCCGCCGGTCGCCGCACGCCGCTGCTCGGCCGCGAGCTCCAGGCTGCGGAGCGCGCGGCGGCTGTCGCCGGCGGCGCGCGCGACGCGCGCTTCCATGATCGAGACCCGCGCGTCCGACGGTGCGAGCGCCTTGGCCTCGGCGACCAGCGCCTCGGCCCGCGGCAGGTCGCGGGCGGCGATCGCGGCGTCGACCGCGGTGGTCCTTGCATCGATGTTGCGCGGATCGCGCGACAGCAGCGTCTCCGCGATCTCGGAGGCTTCGCGCGGCCGTTGCGCGCCCTGGTAGAGCCGCGCCAGCGCGGCATTGCCGGCCGGGTCCATGGGATCGCGGGTCAGCACCGGGCGCAGCGCCTCGAAGGCGGCGGCCTGGTTGCCCTGCTCGTTCAGGCGGTCGGCGGTGCGGATCTCGGCGCTGGTCTGCAGCGCCTGCGCCTGGCGGCGCTCGTCGGGCGTGACGCGCGGATCGCCCGCGACCTCGCGGCCGATGGCGCTCGCCTGCTGCTCGAGACCGGCGCCGACCATCGCACTCGCGACCGCGAGGCGCGCGGCCGGCGTCTGCGCGCGGCCGGGCAGCAGCGCGATGCGCGCCGCTTCCTCGGCGCCGCGCGGGTCGTTGAGGCGCCCGAAGCCGCGGATGACGGCCGCGGCGAGGGAGCCGGTGGTGTCCGGCCGCGCGGCGATCGCGAGCAGGCGCTGCCGGCCTTCGAACATGCGCCCCGATGCGGCGGCCGAGACCGCGGCCTCGACCTCCGACGCGGCGCGGGCGCGGGCGGCGAGTGCGGCCATCTCCGGGCTGCGCCGCGGCGCGGGCACGCGGTCGATCCAGGCGGCGGCGTCCGCCAGCCGCGCATCGGCTTCGGCGAACAGCGCCGCGGCGAAGGCGGCCTCGGTGCCGCCGCCGCGGAGGGCGAGTTCCTCCACGATGGCGCGGCCCTCGGCCCCCTGGCCCTGGCGCAGCAGCAGCCGAGCGAGGTCGAGCCGCACCCAGGGATCGGTCGGATTGGTGGCGACCGCGCTCTGCAGCAGCGCGACCGCGGTCGCGGTGTCGGGGGCGGCGGCGGCGCGGCGGCGGATGGCGGCGGTGGCGCTGCCCGGGCCTTCGTCGCGCGGCAGGCGGCGCTCGATCTCGGTCGCTTCCGCAAGCCGGTCCTGGCGGCGGAGCGCGCGGGCGAGCCCCGTCAGGGCTTCGCGGTTGTCGGGGCGGCGGGCGAGGGCGGAGCGGTAGGCCTCCTCCGCGCCGCGGCCGTCGCCGCGGCGGACCAGCAGGTCGCCGAGCGCGATCTCGGCATCGGCGGTGTCGGTCACCCGCCGCGCGAGCGCCCGGCGCAGCACCGCTTCGGCGGCAGTGGCATCGCCCCGCTGCGCCAGTCGCCGCCCTTCCGCGAGATCCAGGCCATAGCCGGCGCCATCCAGCGCCTGCTGCCATTGCGCGGCACTCTCCGGCGCGGCCGCGATCGCGCGCTGCAGCAGCTCCTGCGCTTCCGCGGTGCGGCCTTCGCGCAGCCGCACGATGCCGAGGCCGCCGAGCGCGTCCGGATCGGCAGGATTGCGGGCCAGCGCATCCTCGAACTGCCGCCCCGCATCGCGGGGCTGGTTCGCCTCCAGCAGGGCGAAGCCGCGCTGCCGCTGCTGGCCGGCCTCGACGGCCAGGCGCCGCGTCGGGTCCTGCGCCTCGGCCAGGCGCGCGCGCACCGCGGCGTCGTCCGGATATTGCGCCAGATAGGCCTGGAGCTGCGGCACCGCCTCCTCGGTCGGGCCGGACCAGAGCACCGCCTGGCGCCAGGCCTGTTGCGCGGCGGCGCCGCCCGGCAGGCGGGCGAGGGCGCGCAGCCGCTCGATGCCCTGGCCGCGGGTCGGGGTCTGCCAGGTCAGCGACTGGGCGTAGGCGAGCTGGGCGCGGCTGTCGGAGGGGTTGCGGCGGGCAATGCCGGCCAGGCCCGCGACGCCGGCGCCATAGCCGTCCTGGGTGCCGGCCAAGGTGCTGAAGAACTCGACCGCCAGCTCGTCCGGCGGGCCTTCGGCGCCGAACAGGCCGCGATAGCGCGCGACCGCCTCGGCGCTGCGGCCGGCCTGCGCCAGGCGCCGCGCCTCGGCGAGCTGGTCGGGGCGGATGTTGCTCGCCCGCGCCGCGCTCTCGAGCCCGGCCAGGCGCGGATCGTCGCCGGTCGTCACCTGCCGCAGGCGGGAGGTGAGCGTCTCCGCCGCCGCGGTGTCGCCGAGGGCGAGTTGCGACTGCGCGGCGCCGGCGAGGGCCGCGGGATTGTTGGGATCGACCGCCAGCACCCGCTGGTAGCGCGGCAGCGCGAGCTCCGGCCGGTTCTGCGCCCGCCAGTAATCGCCCTGGGCGAGCAGCGCCGCGACCGCGCGGTCGGGGCCCGCACCCTGCGCCAGGGCGGCACCGCTCCAGAGCAGGCCAGCGGCGGCGAGCAGGCCGAGAGAGCGCTTCATGACTGGCCTCCCCTGAGCCGGCGCGCGGTCCGCCGCCGCAGCGCGCCGTGGATCGGCGGCGTCAGCAGCAGCGCGGCGCCGAGCACCGCGAGCAGCAGCAGCTCCCACCGCCCGGCCATGAAGTACTGCGGCCAGAGCCAGAAGGGCAGCGCGCCGATCGTGAAGGTGTCGCCGGCCTGGAAGCTCTCGACGTGGTTGTCGTTGAGCAGCGCGAGGTCGCCCTGGATGCGGCCGGAGAGCGCATGGTTGCGCATCGCCGCCGCCATCGCCTCGACGCCGCCGGGCGTCGCACCCGAGAGGATGACGACCGAGCGCCCGGGCGCCCCCGGATGCTCGACGCCGATCAGGGTGCCGACCTGTTCGGGCGAGGCGGCCAGCAGGGTGGAGGCGCGGTTGCGCTGCCCGCGACGCGAGGCCGGCAGGAACAGCTGGCGGAACTGGCCGAGCATGTCCGGCATCGCGACGGAGAGCCGGTTGCCCTCCATCCGGATCGGGCCTTCGCCGAGCAGCGTCGCGATCGCCGGCTGGCGGTTGAGCGCGCCGATGACGAGCAGGTCCTTGTCGCGGACCCCCTGCACCTGTCCCGGGCGGACCACCGCGAAGCCGGTCGCCGGCAGGCCGACGAGGGCGGCCATCCGCCCGGTGACCGACAGGAAGGCCGCGATCTCGGCCGAGGTCGGGCGGTCGGGCAGCACCATGGCGGTCTCGGAGAGGTCGGCCATGCGGGTGAAGGGAAAGCCTGCGGCGACGAAGAAGCCGAGGTTGGGCAGTTGCGTGAAGCGATGCGCGCCGGAGATGTCGATCGTGCTCTCGGGATCGATCGAGGCGCGGATATCGCCCGGCACCGCCACGCAGTCGCCGCGCGACAGCGGCCGCATGTCGAAGCGCAGCTGCAGCTCGTTGTCGCCGGAGATCAGGTAGGACGGCACGCCGACATTGGCCTGCGCGGCGCGCGGCTGGATGCCGATCCAGTTGAGCGCCACGTTCAGCGGCCAGACGAAATCCTGGTCGCGGAGCGTGACCCCGCGCACGTAGCTGTCGGACACCGCGACGTCGAGCCGCGAGGCCGAGAGGTCGAGCAGGGATACGGGCGGCGAGCGGTAGCGGATCGCGACCGGCACCTGGCCGCTGCGGCCGCTGTAGAGGTCGGGCGCGGTGCGGAGCGGCACCACGATGTTGCCCGGCGCATAGCCATAGGCCTGGAGGTCGGTGGGATCGACGAGCTCGCCGAAGCGCACCGGCCGGTCGGCGCGCAGCCAGCGCGGTGCGTCATAGGGCTGGCGCGCGGCGGGCTCGGCCGCCTCGACCTCGACGATGGTGCCGGTCAGCGCCGCCTGCCCGACGGCGAGCGCGGTCGCCGCCCGCGCCGCTTCCGCCGGCGTCCGGCCGCCGATGACGAGGAGCTGGCCTTCGGCGTCGTTGGGATTGGGCACCAGTGCCAGCGTCGGGCCGCTGAAGCGCGGCAGGTCGAGTCCCGGGACGCCGGTCTGGCTGGTCGCGACCACGACGCCGTGGCCGGTCGGCGGCGCGCCGGCGGCCACCGGGAAGGAGGCGCCGCGATAGCCGGCCTGCACCGCGAACCAGGAGGCGGCGATGCCGGCGGCGCGCAGCAGGTCGGGGGGCGAGGCTTCCTGCACCACGAAGGGCAGCACGAGGGCCGAGCGCAGCTGCCGCGGATCGAAGAAGGGTTCCGGCAGCCGCGACAGGTCGGGCGGGATCGGCAGCCGTGCGAAGGTCAGGTGGATGGCCGAGAGGTCGCTCACCGTCGCCCACAGCAGGCCGGACAACGGGTCGTTGCATTCCTGGGCGTAGCGGCCGGTGAAGCGGAAGTTCAGCCGGTTCACGTCGGCGAAGGCGAGCGGGTTGAGCGCGAATTCGGTGGGACCGAAGGCCGGACGGTTCCGCTGCGGCTGCACGACGCCCACGAACTGGTCGTTCAGCGTGACGACGATCTGGCTGAGCTCCGGGATCAGCGCCGGGGAGGTGGCGCCGCTGACCACGAGCCGCGCCGCGGTGACCACCTCGTCCGCGCGGGTGCCGAACACGACGCCCTGCAGGTCGGAGGTGCCGCGGAGCTGCATCGGGTTGCGCAGGCCCGATTGCCGCAGCGTGAAGGTGGCCTGCCGGGTGCTGCCGGGCGGCGGCACCGGCGGCTCCGCGGCGACCGGCGGCGGCAGCGGGGCGGCGGGCGCCTCGGGCGCCGGCGGCAGCGGCACCTCGGCTTCCGGCAGCAGCCCGCCCGCGAGCGGGTTGGGCGGCAGCTGCAGCCGGGCCGGCGGCGGCGCCGGCTGCGGCCGCGCCTGGCCCTGGGTCTGGCGCGGCTCCGGCCGCGGCGGGCTGGTCTGGGCATGGGCGGTGCCGGCGGCCAGCAGCGCTGCGAGCAGGCCGATGACCGGCGCACGCGGGCGGATCACCTCGGTGCGGTTCGGCAGCCGCCCGGGCTGGATGATGGTCTGGCGGCGCTGCTGCACCGGCCGGCCGCGGAGCGCCCGGATATTGACCCCGGTGAAGACCGCGCCGACGCTCCGGACCACTTCGATCAGCGAGCGCAGCGGCTTGTCGTGGCGATGGGTGTCCCATTCGATCCAGGTATCGGCGCGACCCATCACGGCGTTCACGATCAGCGCCTCGTCGGCAAGGCTCGCCGGCTCGAAGCGGAGATGGCCTTCATGGCCGTCGGCATCGAGCAGCATGGCCGGCACCGACACCCACTCCGACCCGGCATCGAGCTCGACCCGGAGCGGGGTCATCGGCGGCAGGCCGGGCGCCTCGTCCAGGATGATCGCGAGGCCGCCGAGCGACAGGTCGCGGGTCACGCCGGTCCAGCGCTCGCCATTCGGCAGCACGAGGGCGGCCGGGATCGCGCTGCTGACCCTGGCCCGGCTGCGCCGCTGCCGCCGCTCACGCCCGACCGCGATGCCGGCCAGCACCGGCACCAGGCAGAGCAGCGCCCAGGCGCCGTTCAGCGCATAGGCCTGGAATTCCAGGCTGTCGGTCGGATTGATCCAGAGCCCGCGCACCCCGCTCGCGACGCCGAGCATCAGCAGCACGCAGAGGATCACGCTCGGCCAGACGGCGTGCCAGTCGTAATAGCCTTCCTCGAGCACGCCGCCCTTGTCGGTCACGTTGAACTTGCCTTTTCTCGGGTTCAGGAGCGTCACGATGGTGAGCGGCAGCAGCCAGAGCGCCAGCACCACCTCGTAGATCTCGCTCCAGAAGGAATGCCGGACGCTGCCAGAGATGCGGCTGGCGGTCGCGATCGCATGCACGACGTGCGGTCCCGCATAGGCGACGATCGCGAGCGGGGAAGCGGCGATCACCGAATGGCCGAGCAGCAGGAAGGCCAGCGGCGAGGTCAGGAAGACGACGCGCGGCAGCGCGAAGCCGAAATGGAACATCGCCGAGAAGTAGCAAAGCCGCTGCGGCAGGCTGAGGCCGGAGGCGAAGAGCGGGTTCTCGACGCGGAAGATCTGGAGCATCCCGCGCGCCCATCGCATGCGCTGGCCGATATGCATGATCAGCCGCTCGGTCGCGAGCCCGGCGGCGAGCGGCATGCGGAGATAGGCGGTGCTCCAGCCGCGCCGCTGCATCCTGAGCGACAGGTGGCAATCCTCGGTCACCGTCTCGGTCGGCACGCCGCCGGCGTCCAGCAGCGCGGCGCGGCGGATGACCGCGCAGGAGCCGCAGAAGAAGGTGGCGTTCCAGAGGTCGTTGCCCGGCTGCACGGAGCCGTAGAACATCAACCCTTCGTTCGGCACGTCGAGGCCGCCCGAGAGGTTCCGCTCGAACGGGTCGGGCGAGTAGAAATGGTGCGGCGTCTGCATCATCGCGAGCTTCGGGTCGCGCAGCATCCAGCCCATGCTGAATTGCAGGAAGGCGCGGGTCGGCACGTGGTCGCAGTCGAAGATCGCGATGAATTCGCCGTCGGTCAGCCGGGTGGCGTGGTTGATGTTGCCGGCCTTCGCACCCTTGTTGTCGGGCCGGATGACGTAGCCGGCGCCGACCGCGCGGGCGAAGTCGCGGAACTCCATCCGCCTGCCGTCGTCCAGGATGTAGACCGCGAGCTTGTCGCGCGGCCAGTCGAGCGCCAGCGCCGCGAGCACCGTCGGCTTCACGACGTCCAGGCTCTCGTTGTAGGTCGGGATGTAGATGTCGACGGTCGGCCAGTCGGACGTGTCGCGCGGCATCGGCACCGGGCGGCGCGGCAGCGGCCAGAGCGTCTGGAAGTAGCCGAGCAGCAGCGCGATGCCGGCATAGACTTCGGCCAGCACCAGCCCGGTCATGAAGAAGGACTGCCAGAACCCCTCGTATTCGAGGGTGTCGAGCAGCCGCCAGGTGAGATAGCGGGCGGTGACCGCGACCGAGATCACCGCCAGCAGCACCGACATGCGCCGGCCCTTGATGGTGTTCAGCAGCAGGAAGGCGAGGATGGAGCCGGTCGCGATCCAGACCTGGTCGAGCGAGGTGACCGGCGCGGTGACGAAGGCAAAGAGCAGCGACAGGCCGGCGAGCGACGCCACCACGATGAGGAGCCGCGTCGTGAGCGGCAGGCGCATGTCGGTCACCATCAGCCTTGTCCCCAGCGCGACGGATCGAGAAGCGGCGGCGGTGCCGCCGGTGTGGCCGGTGCCGTGCCCGGGGCGGGCGGCGCCGGCAGCAGCGCGAGCGTCGCCCGGACGATCGCGCCGAAGTCGGTCGCGGCGCGGCTGGCCGGCGCGAAGTCGAGCAGCAGCCGCTGATAGGCCAGCGCCTCGGCCATCGCCTCGTCGCGCGCGACGACGCCGAGGAGCTTCGGGCCGAGATGCCGCGCCACCGCCTCGGCGGCGCTGAAGCTGAGGCGGGAGTTCTGGTCGACCTGGTTGATCACGACCCTGAGCCGGGACGAGAACAGGGAGGCGAGGGTGCCCTGGCCGAGGAAGGCGCCGGTCTCGACCTGCGGCAGCAGCGCCGTGCTCGCGGCGTCGGCCAGCAGCACCGCGATGAAGGTATCGACCAGCGGGATGACGGCGGCGAGCGCGTGCGATGGCCCGGGCGGGCTGTCGATCAGGATCACCAGCTCGGGGTCGCTCGCGAGCCGCCGCAGCGGGGCCGCGATCCGCTCCGGCTCGCGGTCGACGAGGGAGGCGAAGGCGAGATTGCCGGCCATGTCGAGCGCGCCGTGCGGCAGCAGCGCGACGCCGGAGGCGGTCTCCCGGAGTGCGGCGACCGGATCCGCGCCGGTCATCAGCCCGGCCATGAAGCCGCCGCCATCCTGCAGCGGGATGCCGAAATGCAGCCGGAGCGCGTTCTGCGGGTCGAGGTCGACGGCGAGCACCCGGCGGCCGGCGCGGTGCAGCGCATGCGCCAGGTTGGCGGAGACCGTGGTCTTCCCGACGCCGCCCTTGGGGGAGGCGAGGCAGAGCACCGGCATCGGTCAGCGCCCCGCCGGCGGCGGCGGCGCCAGGCGCGCCCGCAGATCGGCGAAGGCGGAGCCAGTGCCGGCAGCAGGCGGCGGCGCGCCGAGCGCCGCATCGATCAGCGGAAAGGCGGCGGGCGGGGGCGGGGCGGCGGCCGGCATCGATGATGCCGGAACCGCTGGTGCCGGCGGCGCCGCGGCGGGCGCCGCGATCAGGCGCTGCAGGGCGGCAAAGCCGCTCTCCGCCGGCACGGGGAGCGGGAGCGGGACCGGCGGCGGGACGGCTGCCAGCAGGGGGATGGGCGCCGCGGGCTCATCCTGCGGCGGCGGCGGCTCGGCCAGTGGCGGCGGTTCGGGGACGGCGACCGGCGCGAAGACCGGGCGGTTCCCGAAGGAGACGTAGGAGGGCAGGGCCGCACCCATCCGCGCCGCCAGGCGGCGGACATCGAGATCAACGTTCGTCTGCATCACCGGCGGCCGCTGCCCCCTGCCGTCTCGCGCGAATCGGTATGCAAGATTAACACCTTATCTTGAGAAGCTTGACCACGCCGAAAGCACCCGGGCGGCGCGGGCGGTCCCGACTGCGGCCAATTTCTCACAGGTTGAGGTCGATGGCGGCCGCCTGGCTGAGGAGGATGAGGGAGGAGGCGTAGTAGTCGTCGCTCTCCTGCGGGACCGGCAATTGCAGTGCGCGGCGCGGTTCCGCGATGGTGGCCACCAGCAGCCGCATGATGGCGACCACCCCCTGGGAGGCGGCGAAGTCGGCGACCGCATTGGTCTGCAGGTCGGCCCAGGCGGCGACCCGGCCGGGCACGCCGGTGTACCAGAAATCCAGGCAGGCCTGCACCGCCGGCGCCGCGTGGTGCCCGCCCCAGGCGAGCAGCAGCGGCGTCCGCACCGCATCGAAGGAGAAGCGCGGCGGCCAGCCGGCGGCGACCCGCGGCGCGCCGCCCTGCTTCGGCAGTTCGAGCCAGTCGGGCGGCAGGCCCCAGCGGCCGAACCGCGCTTCGCGGAGCAGCGCGAGCCCGTCCGCCTGCAGCCGCTGCCAGACCGGGTCGGGGGCGATGGCGTCCAGCTTCCGGAGCGCCGGGAAGACGTAATAGGACGGGTTGACCACGATGCGGTTGGCGTCGTCGAAGCCGGATGCGCCGGGCAGCAGCAGGGTCCTGCCGCCGACTTCCCGCACACAGAGGCGGAGGATGTCGCGGGCGATGATCGTCGCCTGCTGCCGCCAGGCCGGCACGTCCCAGCGCTCGGCCGCCAGCGCCAGCGCCCAGGCGATGTAGAGGTCGCCGTCGCTGGCGTTGTTCATGTCGTCGACATGCGGCGTCTGGGCCGGCCGGTAGCGCCAGGCGTGCAGGCTGTCGCGCGGCCGCTTCAGGGTCCGCCGGGTCCAGTTCCAGAGCGCTTCGAAGCCTGGGCGGTCATTGGCGTGGACCGCGAAGATCATCGCGAAGCCCTGGCCTTCGGTGTGGGAGACGTTCTGGTTGCCGGTGTCGATGATCCGCCCGTCGCGGAGCGCGAAGCGGCGGACGAAGGCGTCCCAGCGCGCCGGCATGAAGGCGGCGAGGCTGGCGCGGGATTGGGCGGATACCGGGCCGGCGACGCCGGCCGCAGTCCCGCCGATCAGCGCAGCGAGCACGCTGCGGCGCCCGGCATCGGCACGGCGCCCGGCATCGGCGGCGCGGCCGTGCGTTCCAGGAGTATCCGGCATCGGCAGGTCTGCAAGCCTTTCCGTCGCTGATCCAGGGGCGGTCGGCCCTCTTGCGGACCATGTTACTGGGCCGGCTTCCGGCAGGCCATGGGTCCAGCACGCGTGCCGAGGGCAGCTTAGGCGGATTTCCGAAACGGCGGGTAAAGGCGGGGAAGCGACCGGCGCCTCACGGCGCCGGCCGGGCGAGGGCGTCCCGCATCGTGGCGCGCAGTGCCTCGGTCATGATCGCCGCTGCCCTCGACCAGGGGCGTTGCAGGCTGCCGATCAGCCTGGGGCGCAGCGCGATCGCCGGCAGCAGCCGCAGCACGCGGATGCCGGGCCACCAGCCGGTGCGCAGCGCGTAATCCTCCACCACCGTGGGCATGCCGCAGGCGAGCGACATCTCGCAGAGGACCGTGGACGAGCTCGCCTCGATCCGCGGCGCGAAAACGAGCCCGGCCGCGGCGAAGGCGGCCGCCAGATGGTCTCCGATCGGGGAAGCGACCGGGAAGGACGCGTAGGCGCCGCGCGCGAGCTGCCGCAAGGTCACCGTGGACCGGCGGGCGAAGGGATGCGCGGGCGGCACCAGGCAGGCCATGGCCGCGACGCCCAGCGCCTCCGCATGCAGCGCCGGCTCGTCGACGGTGTCGTGCACCAGGCCGATATCCGCGGCACCGCGCATCACCGCATCGACCACCTGCCGCGTCGGCAGGATCAGCACCGAAACCCGAAGCTCCGGCTGCTCGGCCAACGCGCGGCGCGTGGCGCCGGGGACGACGACGCTCGCGATGGTCGGTATGGCAGCGATGGTGACCGGGCCGCCGGCATTGTCCCGCACCGCCTGCCCGGCCGTGACGAGGGCGGCGACCGACCCGAACACGCCTTCCAGCGACGGCAGCAGCGCCTCCGCCTCCGGCGTCGGCAGGATGCGGGTGCCGAGCCGCTGGAACAGCGCGAAGCCGAGGCTGTCCTCCAACTGCCGGATCGCCTTGCTGACCGCCGGCTGCGACACGCCGAGCAGATGGCCGGCAGCGGTCATCGACCGCGTCCGCAGCAGGGTGCGGAACACCTCGAGCTCGCGCAGCTTGGGTTGCCGCCTGACCATAACCAGAAGTTCGCCCGGCAGGAAAAAGCGATATTTGACGGCATGCGCAGTGCTTCGCAACCATGCGGCGACCGGAATTGGGCAGGCCGCCATGAAGCTCGTCGTCGCGATGGTCAAGCACGAGACGAACACCTTCTCGCCCGTGCCGACCCGCTGGCAGGATTTCGGCCCCGGCCGCCCGCTGGCCGGCGACGCGGCCTACGAGGCGTTCCGCCACTCCGGCTATGCCATGTCTGGCCTGCTCGCGGAGGCGGAGGCGATGGGGGCGGAAGTCTCGATCCCGGTCGCCGCCCGCGCCCTGCCCAGCGGACCGATCGCGACCGATGCCTTCGAACGCCTGTCGGACATCCTCTGCGCGGCGGCGCGCCATTGCGACGCCATGCTGCTCGACCTGCACGGGGCGATGGTGACCGAAGCGCATGAGGACGGCGAGGGCGAGCTGCTCGCGCGCCTGCGCCACGCCGTGCCGGGCCTGCCGATCGCGGCGGCGCTCGATTCGCACGCCAACGTCACCGACCGCCTGATCGCGCATTGCACGGTGGCGGTCGGCTACCGCACCTACCCGCATGTCGACATGGCGGAGACCGGCGCGCAGGTCGGCCGGCTGATGCGGGCGACGCTCGCGGGCAGGCTCCGTCCGGTCAACGTGGTGCGGCGCTGCCCGCTGCTGCCGGACATGATGCGGGGCGTGACCGACGCCCCGCCGATGTCGCTGCTGATCGAGGCGGCGGCGGCGGCCGAACGCGACGGCCTGCCGGCGGTCACCGTCTTCACCGGCTTCCCGCTCGCCGACACCCACGACACCGGCATGGCCGTCGTCGCGACGGCGGATGGCGATCCCGCCGCCGCCGAAGCCGCGGCGGAGCGCATCATGGCACTCGCCTGGTCGCTGCGTGAGCAGTTCACCACGCCGCTGGAGCCGCTGGAGGACGCGATCGAGCGTGCCGCGGCGATCGATGCCGGCACCGTGCTGCTGGCCGACCTGTCCGACAACTGCCATTCCGGCGGCACCATGGATTCCATGGCGGTGATCGCGGCCGCCCTCGATGGCGGCCTGTCGGACATCCTGGCCGGCCCGATCGTCGATCCCGAGGCGGTCAGGCGGATGATCGAAGCGGGCGTGGGCGCCGAGGTCACCCTCGATATCGGGGGCAAGAGCGCGATCCCGGCGCTGCGGGAGCCGCTGCGTCCGCTCCGGCTGACCGGCACCGTGCGGCTGATCGGGCTCGGCCGCTTCACGGTGGAAGGGCCGGTCTTCACCGGGATGCCGGTCGATATCGGGCGCTGCGCCGTGCTGGAAACCGGGTGCCTGACCCTGCTGGTCAGCGAAGGCCGGGTCGAAGCGCTGGACCCCCTGCAGTTCCGCATCTTCGGGCTGGAGCCCACGCGCTTCCGCTACGTCGTGGTCAAGGCCAAGACCAATCACCGGCCGGCCTTCCTGCCGCTCGCCGTCGCCAACATCGAATGCAACGGGCCAGGCGTCGCCAGCCTCGACCTCCGGAGCTTCGACTGGCGCCGCATCCGCCGCCCCATCTTCCCCCTCGACCGGAGCAACGCATGATGACCTGGCGCCTCCGGACCCGGCTGGTCCTTCCCCTGCTGCTGGCGGTGTCCTGGTTCGCCCTGCCGCAGGGCGCCGCGGCGCAGGGCGGCACCGTGCGCTGGGGCAACAACGGCGAAGTCTCCACCATGGATCCGCATGGCGCCTTCAGCACCGCCAATGCGGCGCTGCTCGGCAACATCTACGAATCGCTCGTCCGCCACGACCGCAACCTGCGGTTCGAGCCGGCGCTGGCGACCGGCTGGACGGTGATGGCACCCGACCATTGGCGGTTCGCGATCCGCCGCGGCGTCGTCTTCCATGACGGCTCGCCGCTGACCGCGGCCGACGTCGTCGCCTCCCTCCGCCGCGCCTCGGTGCCGAATTCGCCCTATGCCGCCGTCACCCACATGATCCGCGAGGTGGTGCAGGTGGACGACGCCACCGTCGACATCCTGCTGCGCGGCCCCTATCCGGTGCTGATCAACGACCTGTCCGGCATCGCCATCCTGAGCGAGCGCTGGATGGCGGCGAACGATGCATCCCTGCCGACCGATCCGGCCCGTGGCCGGAGCGGCTTCGCGACGCAGAACACCAACGGCACCGGCCCGTTCCGCCAGGTCTCGCGCGAAGCCGATCGGGAGACCGTGCTGGAGCGCTTCCCCGGCTGGTGGGACCGTGCGGAGCATCCGGTGGAGCGCGTCGTCTTCCGCCCGGTGCCGAACGACGCGACGCGCGTCGCCGGCCTGCTGTCCGGCCAGCTCGACATCATCACGCCGACGCCGTTGCAGGACGCCGATCGCCTGCGGCGCGACGCCAATGCAAGGCTGGTGGAGGCGCAGGACCTGCGCGTGATGTTCCTCGGCTTCAACCTGGCATCCGGGCATGAGCCGGCGGGGGGCGGCACGAACCCGCTCGCCGACCGGCGGGTCCGCCGGGCGCTGGCCATGGGGCTCGACGTCGCGTCGGTGACGCGCACGGTGATGCGGGGGCTGACGCGGCCGATCGACACGCTGCTGGCGCCCGAGATCGGCGGCTACGACCCGGCCCAGGTGGTGCCGCGCGCGCCCTTCGACCCGGAGGGTGCCAAGCGCCTGCTGGCCGAGGCCGGCTATCCGGACGGCTTCGCGATCGGGCTCGACTGCCCGATCGACCGCTTCGTGAACGGCGAACGCGTCTGCCAGGCGGCGGCCGCCATGTGGGCGCGGATCGGCGTGCGCGTCAGCTTCAACGCCATGCGCTACCCGGCCTATATGCAGCGCTTCCTCAACAACCGCAGCGACATCTTCATCCTGGGCTGGGCGAATACGCCCCAGCTCGACGGCTTCTCCATCCTGAACAATGTCTTCCGCACCCGCGACGAGCGCAGCGGCAGCTGGAACGCCGGCGGCGTCAGCGATCCTGCCTTCGACGCGCTGACCGCCCGCATCGCGGTGGAGATGGACCCGGCCCGGCGCACCGCGCTGATGACGGAGGCCTTCGCGATCGAGCGGGAGGCGGTCTGGACCATCCCCTTGTATCGGGAACCGATGCTGGTCGCGATGCGCCGGGACCTCGACATCCCGGCCTCGGCGGATGGCCGGGTGCGGTTCTGGCTGGCGCGAAGCGCGCGTTAGATCGCCCGCGAGACGCCGAGGAAGAATCCGCGCCGGGCGCCGTATTGCGGCGCGCCGACGCCGATGCCGGTGCCGTCGCGCAGCTGATAGACCTGGTCGAACAGGTTCACGACATCGAGGCGGAGCGTCCAGGTGCCGCCATCCGGCAAGCGCAGGTCCTGCTGCACGCCGAGGTTGACGCTGGTATGGGGCTTCAGCCGCTCGGTATTGGCGAAGCCGGCGCGGAGCCCGTTGCCGAACAGCACCGCCGCGGAGACGCGCCCATCCTGCCAGGCGCGCCAGACCCCGCCGGCGGAGGCAGTGATGAGCTGGTCGTGGTCGGTGCGGACGAAGTTGGCCCGGGCGTAGTCGAGTTCGTCGGTGTCGAAGTTGAACTGCGCCGAGCGGATGTCGCGTGCGGTCGAGCGGCTGATCGCCAGGTTGCCGTAGAGCAGCAGGTCCTCGCTCCGCCAGGTGGCCGAGAGCTCGGTGCCGTAGATGCGGCCGTAGCGGTAGTTGAAGGGGGTGAAGACCAGCGCGTTGCCGAACTGGCCGAAATCGAGCAGGTCGGTGACGTGCTTGTAATAGAGGTTGACGCCGAGGGTGAGGTGCTCGCCGATCTCCTGGCTGATGCCGGCATCGAAGCGATGCGCGCGTTCCGGCCGCGGCGCGTCGTTGACCAGGCCGTTCGGCGCATTGGCGGTGCCGAGGAAGCGTTGCAGCGTGGGGGTCGCGACCAGCTCCTGCTGCGGCGGGGTGAAGCTGTGGGCATAACCCAGATGCATCCGCGTGCCCGGCGCCGGCGCATAGACCAGGTTCGCCCGCGGCGACAGGTCGGTGGCCGTGACGTACTGGTCGATATAGTCGGCGCGCAGCCCGATGTTCAGCGTCAGCCGATCGGTGATGCGCCATTCGTCCTGGAGGTAGGCGCCGTAGGTCCAGCCGGTGCGGCTGCCGCGATCGTCGATCCGGAAGGGATCGTCGAGCGCCGCACCGCTGTCGTCCACCGGCAGGGTGATCGTCTGGTTGGCGAAGCGCGACCGTTCGCGGCTGATCACGAAGCCGGTGCGCAGCGTATGCGCGTCATCCACCCGCCAGGAGAGGTCGCCCTGGGTGCCGATGGTCAGGCTGCGGCGCAGCACGTCGGCGGCGGTGCCGTTGAAGCGCAGCTCGCCCAGCGTGTCCGGGACGTAGTGGATGCTGCTCTCGCGGATGAAGGCGGCGATCTGCGCGTCGCCCCAGCCGAAGCTGCGCTGAAGTGCGGCGGTGGTGAACCAGCTCCGCTCCCATTGCCGGGCGCGCAGATCCTCGGAGCGGAAGGCGTCGCTGCCGAAGGCGGTGAAGGCGGTCTGCTGCCCGGCCTGGGTCGGGATCTCGAAGCGGTTCTGCGCGGCGCCGGCGACCACCGCGAAGCGGGTGTCCGGCGCGACCTGGCGGGACAACGAGAGGATGCCGCGGAGCTGGCGCGTGGTGTCGTTCTGCGCCTCCCGCGTGCGGGCCGGATTCTCGATGCCGAGCTCGTTCTGCAGGAGGTTGCCGGCGGCGAAGACATCCCAGCCGCCGAGGATGCCGGCCCAGGCGCCATAGGTCTGGAGGGTGCCGTGCGAGCCCCCGATGACGCCGATCGTCCCGCCCGGATCGAGGGCGCCCGAGCGCGTGCGGAGGTCGATCACCGCATTGGTGCGCAGCCCGTATTGCGCCGGCAGCGCGCCGGTCAGCAGCGAGACCGAGCTCAGCCCCAGGCCGTCGAAGACCTGGCCGAAGCCGGTCAGGCCTTCGGGCAGGGTGATGCCGTTCAGCCGGAACTGCAGGTTGCGGTGCTCGCCGCGGACATGGATGTCCCCGTAGCTGTCCTGCACGACGCCCGGCGCCTGGAGCAGGATCTGGTTGAGCGGCGTCGCCGGGCCGCCGGGCAGCGCCGCGATGGCGTCGCGCTCGATCCGGTACTCGCTGGCGCCGAGGCTCGGCGCGATGGATTGCCGGGCCGCCTCGGCGCGGCTGGCCTCGACCGCGATCTCCGGCAGCGCGATGCCGCCGCCGGGTGCGCGCAGCACCTGCTGGGCGGCCGCCGGCGCCGCCGCGAGACCGAGGAGGAGCCAAAGGGGATTAACGCCGCGCATGGATCGTCTCCGCTGGCCGCGGCCGGCAGGGCGGCGGCGTCCGGACGAGTGTCGCTTCGGCATCAGAAGATACAATATAACATATCTTAATCCTGCGTCCGGCCGCGGGTGGCGCCGCCCTCGGAATGGCGCCACCATGGAAGGCAATGAGGAAACGCCCCGCGTGAGCCCGGCTGCGGCGCCGGCGCAGCGCCTGATCCATGAGCCGGATTTCCTTCGCCTCTGGGGCGTCGGCCTGATCGTCTTCCTGGTCCGCTGGCTGGAGATGCTGGCGGTCAGCCTGTTCGTGTGGGAGCGGACGGGCTCGGCTTTCCTCGTCGCCATGATGGGCATGCTGCGCATCCTGCCGATGGGCCTGTTCGGCGCTTTCCTCGGCGCCCTCGCGGAGCGGGTGGAGGCGCGGACCGCGCTGCTCGCGATCGTCGCGGCCAGCCTCGCGACCTCGCTGATCCTCGCGATCCTGGCGCAGGCCGGCGCGCTGCAGATCTGGCACCTGGCGGCGGCGAGTGCCGTCAATGGTCTCGCCTGGGCGGCGGACAACCCGGTGCGGCGGATGATGATCGGCCAGGTGGTGGGTGCCACGCGCATGGGGCGCGCGATGTCGGCCGATGTCGGCAGCAACAATGCCAGCCGCATGCTGGGACCGACGCTGTCGGGGCTGATCTTCGCGGGTTTCGGCGTCGGCGGCGCCTTCATCGTCTCGGTGGCGCTCTACCTCCTCGCCTTCTACGCCGCGCTGACGCTCCGCGCCCGCAGCGGCGTGCAGCCGGCGAACGGGCAGGGCGTGCTGGAGCGCATCGGGGCGGGGCTGCGCGTCGTCCGCACCGATCCGCGGCTCAAGGGCACGCTGATCGTCACGGTCATCTTCAACATCTTCGGCTGGCCCTTCACCAGCCTGGTGCCGGTGGTCGGCCAGGCGCATTGGCACCTGTCGCCGGAGGCGATCGGCATCCTGTCATCCATGGACGGGGTCGGCGCCTTCGTGGGTGCGATCGCGATGGCGGCCTGGGCGCGGCCCGATATCTACCGCCGCTGCTACGTGGGTGGCGTCGCGCTCTATCTCACGATGCTGACGCTGTTCGCGCTGTCGCCGTCGCCGGTGCCGGCGGGGGCGGCGCTGTTCCTGACCGGCTTCGGCCAGGCCGGCTTCTCGGTCATGCAGGCGACGCTGGTCTACATGCTGTCGCCGCCGGAGCTGCGCACCCGGGTGCTCGGCCTGCTGTCGGTCTGCATCGGCGTCGGCCCGATCGGCTTCGTCCATGCCGGGCTGCTGGCGGATGCGATCGGCGCGCCCTGGGCCTGCGTGATCATGGGGACCGAGGGGCTGCTGGCCCTCGCGCTGACGCGCCGCTGGTGGCGTAGAATCTAGGCCTCGTTCAGCATCTCCCAGGCGGCGAGGGCATGGACTTCGGCGACGGCCGCGAGGTCCGCGATCAGCACCGATTCGTCCGGGCCGCCCATGCCGAAGGGCGTCGGCCCATAGACCACGGTCGGCAGCCCCTCCGCGCGGAACAGCCGGGCGTCGGAGCCACCGACGCGCATGTTGACCGCCGGCGCCGCGCCCCGGACCTCCGCCGCGGCGCGGGCGACCGCCTGGACCACGGCGTGGCTGGGCTCGGTGAAGGCGGGCTCGGCGCGCCGCAGCACGCGCCAGGCAATACCGGGCAGGGGGTCGAGCGCTGCATGCAGGAAGGCTTCCGCCGCGGCGCAGGGGACGCCGACGGGCAACCGGATGTCGCCTCGCGCCCAGGCGCGGGCGGGCACCAGGTTCGGCGACGGGCCGGCCTCGATCTGCCCGATATTCACCGTGACCGATTGCAGCACCTCGGACTCACCCGCACCCGACAGCCGTTCGGAGATCGGCGCGGCGCGGGCGATCGCCGCGGCGACGGCGGGCGGCGTCGGCACCGGCAGGCCGCGCAGGCCGAGCACGGCATCGAGCGCGCGGAGCAGCCGCTCCGCCGCGTTCACGCCCAGATGGACATGCGCGCCATGCGCCGGCTTGCCCGCCGCCTCGACCTCGAACCAGAGGAAGCCCTTCTCGCCGAAGCGGAGCACGTCGGGGGAGCCGACATCGGCGATCAGCACCGCATCGCCCCGCATCGCCGGGCGGTTGTCGAGCAGCCAGCGCGTGCCGAGCGCGCCCATGCTCTCCTCGTCGCCGGCCAGCGCCAGCACGACCTCTCCGGCCCAGTCCTGCCGGCATTCCGCGAGGGCGGCGAAGGCGGTCATGGCGGCGGCGATGCCGCCCTTCATGTCGGCGGCACCACGGCCGTAGATGCGCCCGTCGCGCATCAGGCCGCCGAGCGGGTCGACGGTCCAGGGCAGCTCCTCGAGCAGCGGATAGGTGTCGAGATGCCCGCTGAACACGACGCGGCGCCCCGGCGCGCGGCCGCGCAGCACCGCGAGCAGGTTGGTGACCCCATGCTCGAGCACGATGACCTCGACCGCGATATCCGGCACCGCTTCCTTGACCAGCGCCGCGGCCTCGGCGGCGACCGCGCGCGTGTCGAGCGGCGGATTGGGCGAGGGGACCGCGATCAGGCGCTGCGCGGCGCGCAGCATCCAGTCGCCGCGCGCTCTGACCGCCGGCAGCAAGGCGTTGCGGCCGCTCATGCCGGTCCGCCCTGGCGAAGTGCTTCCAGCGCCGCATCCTCCGCGGTGAGGACTGCCCAGAGGATGGCGCCCGCGGTGATCGCGGCGGATTTCAGCTCGCCCGCCGGGACGAGCGCCCTTGTGTCGGCGCCGGTCAGCAGATGCCGCAGCGCGCCCTCCGGCGCGTCGAAGCCGGCGATCAGCCGCAGCGCGGGAATGCCGTGCGTCGCGAAGTTCGCGTGGTCCGAATTGACCATCAGCGGCCGGTGCACCGCGACCTCCGCGCCGATCGCCGCCGCCGCGTCCCGCACGAAGCCGCCGAGTGCGGGGAAGCCGCTGGTCAGCGCGGTCAGCTGCGGGTGCCCTGCGATGCTGTCGAGGTTGAGGTTGAACCGCATTGCCGCGCGCCGCGCCGGCGCCAGGTCCGCGAGCCAGGCCTTCGAGCCCGAGAGCGCCCATTCCTCGGCGCCGAAGACGCAGACCGTGAGCCCGCGCCGGCAGGTCGCCAGCGCCGGCGCGACCGCGCGCGCCAAGGCGAGCACCGCGGCCAACCCGGTCGCGTTGTCGATGGCGCTCTCGCCGAGCGGATGCCCGTCGAGATGCGCCGACAGCACGACACGTCCCGCGCCGCCGCCGGGCAGGTCGAGCACGAGGGTCGGCGTCGTGTCGGCGAACGCTTCCGCCTCCAGCGCGACGTGGACGTGCCGGCCGGCGATCCGCTGCGCGACCTCGATCCCGATGCCGAAGCAGGGCATCGGCAGGCCGTTGGCGCCGCCCGAGACCGGCCCGATCCCCGGCTCCGGCTGCACCATGAAGGCCGCTGCCGCGCCGGCGGAGGCCGCCGCTGCCAGCTTGAAGCGGCGATGGATGGTCCAGGGCGCGAAGGGGTATTCGTGCCGCAGCAGCACCGCCTTGCCGCGGAGCGCTGTGCCGGCGGCCGCGACGTCCTCCGGCGCGCCGCGGCCGAGATCCAGCACTTCGAGCGTCACGCCGTCGGGTGCGGTCGGCGCGGATCCGAACAGCGCCACATGCGGCAGCGCCGTGCCGTCCGGCAGCGCCACGGCGGAACGGCGGCAGCGCCAGCCGGCATAGGGCACCGGCTCCTCCGTCGCCGGCCCGATCTGCCGCAGCCGGTCCAGCGTCCAGGCGAAGGCGCGCGCGGCGGACGCGGTGCCCTGCAGGCGCCCGCCGAAATCGCAGAGCGCCTCGAAATCGGCGCGCAGGCCGGGGTCGGCGGCCAGGCGTCCGAGGAAGGATTGCATGCGGTCGGATCCTCCGTTCAACGGACGCGGACATTGGCCGCGCGGGCCACCTCGGCCCAGCGACGGAACTCCGCCTGCAGCAGTTGCGCGAAGGCGTCGGGTCCGGCCGGGCGCGGCTCCAGCCCCGCGGTCGCCAGCCGGGCGCGCATGTCGGGCTGCGCGATCAGGGTGGCGGTCACCTCGGCCAGGCGCTGGCGCACCGGCGCCGGCGTCGCGGCCGGCGCGAGCAGGCCGAACCAGTTCGCGGCCACCAGGTCGACGCCCTGCTCGCGCAGCGTCGGCACCTCCGGCAGCTCGGGCAGGCGCGCCTCCGCCGCGACGCCGATGACCCGCGCCGTGCCGGCCTGCAGGGCGGCGGCCGATCCGGTCAGGCCGCCGAAACCCGCGTTGATCTGGCCGGCGGCCAGGTCCTGCAAGGCGGGGCCGGCGCCGCGATAGGCGACGTTGGCGAAGCGGGTGCCGGTCAACTGGCCGAACCACTCGGGCAGCAGATGGCTGAGGCTGCCGGGGCCGGAGCCGCCGAAGCTGACCGCATCCGGCCGGGCGCGCGCGGCCGCGACCAGGTCTGCGGCGGTGCGGGCGGGGAACCCCGCATGGACCATCAGGATCATCGATCCCGCGCCGAGCAGCGTGATCGGCGCGAAATCGGCCGCGGCGTCGTAGGGCACCCGCTCCTGCACGGCGGGGATGATGGTGTGCGGGGCGTCGGCCAGCAGGAAAGTGTGGCCGTCATTCACCCGGGCGACGTGCTCGGTGCCGATGACCGCGCCCGCACCGGGACGGTTGTCGACGACGACCGTCTGGCCGAGCGCCGCCTGCCACCCGGGCGCCAGCAGGCGGGCTACGATGTCGGACGGCCCGCCCGCCGCATAGGGCACCACGATCCTGACGGTGCGTTGCGGCCAAGGCGCCTGCGCCCGTGCCGCGGCGGCGAAGGCCAGGGCAGGGGCCGCGAGAAGCAGCGAGCGTCGACGCAGGGTGGCCATGAGGGGTGTCTCCTGTCTGAGCAAGAGATGGTTAAGCAATGCTAATGCCAGAACGGGCGCCAGGGCCAGACCAACCAGTGCTTCTTGCCCTGCTGCTTCTGCCAACATAAGTTCCATTGATGGAAAGCCGGCAGCTCGCTGTCTTCGTGGCCGTGATGGATCGCGGTTCGATCACCGAGGCGGCGCGCATCCTCGGCGTCACCCAGCCCGCCGTCAGCAGCGCGCTCGCGAAGCTCGAAGGACAGCTCGGCTTCCGGCTGTTCCGCCGGCAGGGCCGCGGCGTGCTGCCGACCACCGAGGCGCGCCAGCTCTATCCGGAAGCCGCGCAGGCGCTCCGCGGGATGGAGCGTCTGTCCGGGTCGGCACGGGGGCTGGCCGCGGCGACCTCGGGCTCGCTGCTGGTCGCGAGCCACCCGGCACCGGCCGTGACCTGGCTGCCGGGGATCGCCGCGGCGTTCCGCGCGGCGCGGCCGGATGTGCGGCTCCGATTCCTGTCCCGGCCCTCGCAGGAGGTCCGGGAGCTCGCGATCGCCGGCGGGCTCGATCTGGGGCTGGCGGAAGCGCCCTTCGGCGGCGGCGACACGCTGTTCCGCCGCTATCGAATGCCGATGCTGGTGGCCATCCACCCCGACAACCCGCTGGCCGCCCACCAGACGATCACGCCCCGCCTGCTGCACGGGCAGCCCTTCGTCGCGACCGTCGCCTCGCCCTGGACCTGGGCGGGCGTCACCCGCGCCTTCGACGAGGCCGGCGCGACGGCCCGGGTCGTCGCGGAGTGCGAGTTCGTGGCGACGGCGCTCCAGATGGCGGCGGCGAGTGCCGCCTGCTGCCTCTGCGATCCGGCAAGCGCCGACGAGGCGCGGCTTCGCGGGCTGACGCTGCGGCCTTTCGCGCCGCGGATCATCTACGAGTTCGGCGTGCTCAAGCCTCCCCAAGGCCTGACCAGGCTCGCAGCGGCCTTCGCGGAGGCGATCGACGCGCATCTGAAGCCGCTGGCCGCACCGGGTTAGCGCGCGAGCAGGCCAAGCCGCCCCAGCACCTGCCGGTTCTGCGCCACGGTCTGCGCAATGCTCGCCGCGTATTCCTCCGGCCCCAGATACTCAATTTGCATGTCGGCCGCTGCCAGGACCGCGAGATGCCCGGGATCCTGCAGCGAATCCCGGAAGGCGTCGTGCAGCGTCGCCAGCGCATGCGGCGGCAGGCCTTTCGGCGCGGCGAAGCCGTAGGCGCCGGTCTGCACGATGTCGACGCCGAGCTCCCCGAGCGTCGGGACCTCCGGCAGCGACGGCAGCCGCTGCCGCCCCCAGTGGCAGAGCGCCCGCATCTGGCCTTGCCGGACGAAGTCGTTCCAGCCGCTGCCGACCATGACGGTGACCGTATCGCTGAGCACGGCGGTGATGGTCTCGTTGCCGCCCCTGAAGGGGACGTTGATCAGCTCGACGCCGAAGCGCTCGGCGATCCGTTCCATCGTGATGTGCGGCACGCCGCCGACGCTGGTGGTGCCGTAGCTGAGCCGGCCGGGATTGGCCTTCGCATGCGTCATCAGGTCATCGAGGGTGCGGTAGGGGCTGTCGGCCCTGACCGCGATGCCGAAGACATACCCCGTCATCTGCATGACCCAGGTGAAGTCGGTCAGCGGGTCGTAGGAGGGGCTGCGCGTGGTCAGCGGATAGCTGAACACGTTGGAGGGCATCTGGCTCAGCAGGTGCCCGTCCGGGGCGCGGTCGTTCACCAGCGCCAGGGCGCCCAGGATGGCGCCCGAGCCCGATCGGTTCTCGATCATCACCGGCTGGCCGAGGCGGCGCGAGGCGGCCTCGCACAGCGCCCGCATCTGCAGGTCCGTGCCGCCGCCCGGCGCGAAGGGGACGACCATCCGCACCGGGCGGCCGGGGAAGCGCGGCTGCGCCCGGATCGCCGGCGCGAACAGCAGCCCGGCACCGGCGGCGAGCGCCGCCCGGCGATGCAGCCGGCGCCCGGCGCCCGAGGCCGCCATCACCCGAACTGCTTCAGGGTGCGCTTGGCGATCGCCATCCGGTGCACCTCGGTCGGGCCTTCGTAGACGCGCATCAGGCGCACCTGCTGCGCCATGAGTTGCAGCGGCAGCTCCTTGGTCATGCCCATGGCGCCGAAGGTCTGCATCGCGTGGTCGACGACCGTCGTCGCCATCTCGGTCGCGAAGACCTTGATCATGGAGGCCTCGTTGCGCACGTCGCCGCCGGCATCGAGCGTCGCCGCACCCGCCTGCACCATCAGCCGGCAGGCATGGATCTGGGTCGCCGCATCGGCGATCCACCACTGGATCGCCTGGCGGTCGGCAAGGGGGACACCAAAGGTGCTGCGCTGCTTCGCCTGCACGCACATCATCTCCAGCGCGCGGGTCGCGATGCCGATGCAGCGCGCCCCCATCTCCAGCCGGCGGACGTTCAGACGCAGCTGCATCGGCTCGTAGCCCTGGCCGACCTTGCCGAGCACGTTGCGCGCGGGCACCCGGCAATCCTCGAACACCAGCTCGTAGGTGCGACGGCCGCCGATCATCGGGATCTGGCGCTCGATGGTGAAGCCGGGCGTGCCCTTGTCGACGATGAAGGCGGTGACGCCGTCGGCGCGCTTGCCCGGGCTGGTGCGCGCCATCAGGATGATGAAATCCGATTGCGGCACCCGGCTGACCCAGATCTTGCGGCCGTTGATCACCCAATCCTCGCCGTCCTGCACGGCCCGCGTCAGCATGCCGGCGGGATCGCCGCCCGCCCCGGGCTCGGAGATCGCGACGCAGGACTGCATGCGGCCATCGGCATAGGGCGCCAGGTAGTGCTCCCGCTGCCAGGCATCGGCGACCGCCAGCATCATGTGCAGGTTCGGGCTGTCCGGCGGGATGATGAAGGGCGTCACGGTGCGCGCCAGCGCCTCCTGCACCAGCACCAGCGCCGCGGTCGGCAGGTTGGCGCCGCCGAGGCTCTCCGGCACGTCGAGGCCCCAGAGCCCGAGCTCCCGGCAGCGCGCGAACAGCGGCGCTTCCTGCTCCGCGGTCAGGGCATAGGGCTCGCCCTTGGCTTCCCGCGCCAGCACCGCGGGCTCGAGCGGCATCAGCTCCCGCTCGACGAATTTCTGCACCAGCTCCTGCAGCATGCGGTGCTCTTCGGGGGTCTCGGCCATGATCGGTCCTTCCGTGTCAGCGCAGCGTCAGCAGGCCGTCGACGGCCACCGCGCCGCGGCCCTCGGCACGGATGATCAGCGGGTTGATCTCGGCATCCTGCACCGGGCGGCCCGGCAGCGTCGCCAGCAGCGAGATGGCGCGGAGCGCCCGCGCCAGGGCCTCGACATCGCCTTTCGGCAGGTTGCGAAACCCCTGGATCAGCCGCAGCTCCGGCAGTTCCGCGATCATCTCCCGCGCGGTCGCGAGGTCGATGGGCGCGAGCCGCACCGCGCGGCTCTTCGTCAGCTCCGCCATCACGCCGCCGATGCCGAGCATGACGATCGGCCCGACCTCGGGGTCTTCGCGATAGCCGAGGATCGCTTCCTGCAAGCCGCGATGCATGGGTGCGATCAGCACGCCGTCGATGCGGGCGTCCGGGAAGCGCGTGCGCGCCGCGGCGAGCAGCTCGGCGACGGTGGCGCGGATCGCGGCATCGCCTTCGACGTGCAGCCGCACCATGCCGGCTTCGGTCTTGTGCAGGATGTCGGGCGACAGCAGCTTGATTGCGGCCGGGCCTGTGAAGCCCGCGACCTGCTCGGGTGCTGCGACGACGACGCTGCCCGGCGGCTCGATCCCGAGGGCCGCGAAGACCGCGCAGGCCTCCATTTCGTTCAGCGCCGGCCCGCCGGCTTCGGCCAGCAGCCGCGCCGCGGCGTCCGTCTCGCCGGGGGCAAGGCCGGCGGTCTGCCGCGGCGCCTGCCAGTTCAGGAAGGCGTGCACCGCGTCGGCGCAGGATTCCGGGGTGCGGAAGGCGGCGATCCCATGCTCGCCCATCAGGCGCAGCGTCTCGTCCGCCTGCGGCGCGGCGAAGACCGCAATCGGCTTCGGCGACGGCAGCGCCGGTGCGATATGCGCGACCGCCGCCTCCGCCGCCAGGCGCGCGGTGGAGCCGAGGACGGCCACCACCGCGTCGCAATGGTCCGACGCGACCAGCGCCTTCAGCACCGTGCTGAAACGGGCCGGGCCGGAGGCACCCATCGGCAGGTCGACCAGCGGCGCGTCCGGCAGGTCGATCCCCGCCGCCGCGAGGGCCGCGCGCACCGGCGCCGGCGGCCCCTCGACCGCGTCGCCGAGCATGCCGAGCCGGTCGACCACCATCCCGGCGCCGCCGCCGGTCGCGGTCAGCGCCGCGGCGACGCGGCCGCGCGACGGACGATGCCCGAGCACCAGGCGCGGCAGCTCGACCAGCGCCTCCAGCGTCTCGACGCGGAGGATGCCGTGGTCGCGGAAGAAGGCGCGCGCCAGCTCGTCGCCGCCGACCATCGCGCCGGTATGGGACAGCGCCACCCGCCGCCCGAGCTCCGACCGCCCGAGCTTGTAGGCGATCACCGCCTTGCCGAGCGCATGCGCCCGCCGCGCCGCGGCGGCCAGGCGCGGCGCGTCGCGGAAGGTCTCCAGGAACAGCAGCAGGATCTGGGTGCCGGGATCCTCGATCATGAGCTCGGCCAGCTCGCCGACGCCGAGGTCGCTTTCGTTGCCGACCGAGACCATGCGCGAGAAGCCGAGGCCGCGCGCCGCGGCGCGCGAGACGATCGCCCCCATCATGCTGCCGCTCTGCGAGATCAGGCCGAGCGGCCCGGGCCGGAGCGCCTCCGCCTCGATCGCGGCGTTGAGCGTGAGCGGCAGGCGGTCGGGCACGCTGATCAGGCCGAGGCAATTGGGTCCGATGACGCGCAGGCCGGCCTGCCGCGCCGTCGCGACCAGCGCGCGTTGCAGCGCCGCCCCCGCCTCGCCCGTCTCGGCGAAGCCGGCGGTGAAGATGGTCGCGACCTTGACGCCGATCGCGCAGCAGCCGGCGATCGCCTCCGGCACCGCGGCGGCGGGGACCATGATGAAGGCGTGGTCGACCGGACCCGCCGCATCGCGGATGTCGGCGACCGCGGGGAGCCCCATCACCTCGGCGCGGCCGGGATTGACCGGAACGATGCGGCCCGCAAAACCCTCGCGCAGCAGCAGCCGCTGGGCACGGGAATTGTTCTTCGTGGGATCGGCGGAGGCGCCGATCAGCGCGACGGCGCGCGGCGCGAACAGCGCCTGGGCGAGCGTGGTATCGGTCATGTCAGCGTCCCGTGAAGCGCGGCGGCCGGCGTTCCGCCATCGCCTTCACGCCCTCGGTGAAATCCTCGGTCGCGCGCAGCCGCGCCTGTTCGGCGAGCTCATGCGCGGTCGCAGCCTCGTAGAGCTCTGGCAGGCCGCGGCGCAGCGTCGCGCGGGTCGCTTCGATCGCGAGCGGCGCGCTCTCCGCGATCTCCTGCGCGAGCGTCGTCGCGGCCTCGCGCAGCGCGGCTTGCGGCACCAGCAGGTCGGCGAGACCGATCGCGGCGGCTTCGTCGCCCGGGATGCGGCGGCCGGTGTAGAACAGCAGCGCCGCCTTCTGCGCGCCGATCAGCCGCGGCAGCGTCTCGGTCAGGCCGAAGCCCGGATGGTAGCCGAGGCGGGTGAAGTTGGCGCTGAACCGCGCCTCGGCGCAGGTGACCCGGAAATCGGCGACGACCGCGAGGCCGAGGCCGGCGCCGATCGCGGCCCCCTGCACCGCCGCGACGATCGGCTTCTTCGTCCGGAGCAGGCGCACGCCTTCGGTGTAGATGGTCCGCCCGGTGCCGGCTTCGGCATCGCCGGCGCGGCGGTCGCGGCGGGAGAAATCGGCGCCGGCGCAGAAATGCTTGCCTTCGGAGGCCAGCACCACGGCGCGGCAATCGGGATCGGCATCCAGCGCCTCGAGCGCGTCCGCGAGGGCCGCGGTCAGCGCGAGGTCGATGAAGTTGTTGGGCGGCCGGCGCAGCGTGACCGTCGCGACCGCGCCCGTCCTTTCGATGCCGATCTCGTCATCCGCCATGCCGTTCCTCCGCGCTTTATCCCGATCCCTTCATCGGCGCAGATGGCGTCATCGGCAAGTCGGGGCAGCTATTCGGCGCCTCGCCTGCCGCGGCGGCGAGCAGGTAGTCGCGGAGCTGCGCGACATGCGGGTCGCGCGCCAGGCCCGGCCTGGTGCGCAGGATGAAGGCCCAGGAGCCGGGCAGCGCCATCGGCGCGAACAACCGCACCAGACGCCCGGAAGCGAGCTCGGCATCGACCAGCGGCGAACGGCCGAGCGCCACGCCGGCGCCGGCGATCGCGGCGCCGATCACCTGGTTGAAGCTGCTGAATCGCACCACGCGCCCTTGCGCCGCCGGCAGGCCGAGGAGCGCCAGCCAATGCCGCCAGCCCTTCTCCGGGCTGCCCTCATGCTCCTCCTCCAGCAGGTTCACGCCGAGCAGCGCCCCGGCGGCGCCGGACGGTGCGACGGCCGGGCTCGCGACCGGAAAGACCGTCTCCTCGAACAGCAGCCGGTCGGGCGGCAGCACGGTGCCGGTCCGGGCGCGCAGGATCGCGAGGTCGAGCCCTTCGGCCAGCATGTCCGGCACCTCCGCCTCGATCGCCCGCATGTGCCAGGCGACGGACGGGTGCTGTCCGGCGAAGGCGGCGAGGCGCGGCGCCAGCCAGAGCGAGGCGAAGGACCCGTTGGCCGAGACGACGAGGCTGGGCTGCGGTTTCTGCGCCCGGGCGCGCAGCCCGTCGCAGGCATCGGCCAGCCGCGCCAGCGCATCCTCGACCGCCGCGAGCAGTTCCGCCCCTGCCTCGGTCGGCGCGGTCCGGCTATGGCCGGTGCCGTTCCGCGCCCGGGTCAGCAAGGCGAGGCCGAGCTGGTCCTCCAGGGTCCGGATCTGGTGGCTGACGGCGCTGGTGGTGACGTTGAGCGTCGCAGCGGCGCGGGCGAAGCTGCCCTCCCGCGCCACGGCGGTGAAGGCGCGGAGGGCAGGGAGGGGCGGCAGAGGCGCGGGCATCGCCGTTCAATATAGCTCAACAGCAAGTGAGAAGCATGCGTTTGCTGCCGACTGCCGGCTCGCCGAGGATTGGGACGCCGTCGATCAGGACCCCACGCATGTATTTCGATCACCGTCTCTGGCGCCTGACCGAAGGCCTGCGGCTCGCGATGGCGGGCAGCGCGCTGCTGGGGCTGTTCGCACTCGCCGCCGGTATCGCCCGCTTCGCCTTCCTCGGCATCGTGCTGGCCCGGGTGCTGGCGGGGGAGGGGCTGGAGGCCGTCCTCTGGCCGCTGGCCGGCGCCGTGGTGGCGGTGCTGCTGCGCGGTGTGCTCGACCATGCCCGCACCGCCTCGGCGCACCGCACCGCGGCCGCGGTGCAGGGGCGGCTCCGGAGTGCGCTCTTCGACCGGATCGCGGCGCTCGGCCCGGCCTGGTTCGCCGGCGAGCGCACCGGCGGCGTCATGCTGTCGATGGGCGACGGGGTGGAGCAGCTCCAGACCTTCTTCGGCCAATACCTGCCGCAGCTTGCGATCGCCGCTTGCGCGCCGGTCGCGATCTTCGCCTTCATCGCCTTCTGGGACGTCCCCGTCGCCTGCGTGCTGCTGGCGGCGGCGCTGCTGACGCTCGTGCTGCCGGCGCTGGTGCACCGCGCCGACCGCCGCGCCGCGATCGCGCGGCAGAAGGCGTTCAAGGCCTTCGGCGGGGAGTTCCTGGATGCGGTGCAGGGCCTGCCGACCTTGCAGGCCTTCGGGCAAAGCCGGAGTTACGGGGCAAAACTCGCGGCCAAGGCGCGGGCTCTCTACCAGAGCACCTTCTGGGTGCTCGCGCTCGGCGTGCTGACCCGCGGCATCACCGATGCCGGCATGGCGCTCGGCGCCGCGCTGGCGCTGATCCTCGGCGCCCATCGCGTCGCCGCCGGCGAGATGAGCCTGGAGGCGCTGCTGGTGGTGCTGATGGCCGGCACCGAGATCTTCCGTCCGTTGCGCGACCTGCGATCGGTGCTGCACCAGGGCATGGTCGGCCAATCGGCGGCGATCGGCATCCATGCGCTGCTGGATGCGAAGCCCGCTGTCGCGCCGGGCGGTGCAGCGCTGCGGATCGAAGGCCGCGCCGCCTCGATCGCCTTCGAAGGCGTGCGCTTCGCCTATCCCGGCGGCCGGCAGCCGGCGCATGACGGGCTCGACTTCGCCGTCGCCGCTGGGGAGCGGATCGGCATCGTCGGCCCGAGCGGCGCCGGCAAGTCGTCGATCATCAAGCTGCTGCTGCGCCAGCACGACCCGCAGGCGGGCACGATCCGCATCGGCGGCCAGGACCTGCGCGGCATCGATCCCGCCGGCATCAGTGCCCAGGTCGCGATCGTCGCCCAGGACAGCACGCTGTTCCACGGCACCATCGCCGAGAACCTCCGCCTCGGCCGGCCGCAGGCGAGTGCCGCGGAGCTGGAAGCCGCCTGCCGCGCCGCCAATGCGCATGACTTCATCCAGGCCCTGCCCGGTGGCTACGAGGCGATGGTCGGCGAGCGTGGCGCCCGGCTTTCGGGCGGCCAGCGCCAGCGGCTGGCGATCGCGCGCGCCTTGCTGCGCGACGCGCCGATCCTGATCCTCGACGAGGCGCTGTCGGCGGTCGACGCCGAGAACGAGGCGGTGATCCAGCAGGCGCTGGACCGGCTGATGCAGGGCCGCACCACGCTGATCCTGGCCCATCGCCTGTCGAGCGTGATCGGCGCCGACCGCATCCTGGTCCTCGATGCGGGCCGCGTCGTCGAGAGCGGGGACCACGCCGCGCTGATGCGGCAGGGCGGCACCTATCGCCGGCTGATGGGCGCGCAGGCGGCGGAACGCGCGCCCGATGCGTTACTGCCACAGGCGCGCAGCGCGGCACCTGCGGCCGCCGCGGAAGCAGCGCTGCCGCCGCCCCGCGACATCGCGGCCGACGCGGCCGCGATCGGCTGGGGCGAGACGCTCTCCAGCCTCATGCGCCATATCGCACCCTGGCGCGGCAAGCTGGCGGTGACGGTGCTGTTCGGCATCGGCCGCGTCATCGCCTTCATCGGCGTCGGCGTGCTCGGCGCGCTGATGATCGCCGCCTTGCGCGACCAGGCGCCGATCCTGACGCTCGCCGTCGCGCTGCTGATCGCGGCCCCGCTCGCCGGACTGCTGCACTGGCTGGAATCCTGGCTGGCGCACGACATGGCCTATCGGCTGCTGGCCGAGATGCGGATCGCGTTGTTCGCGCGGCTCGATGCGCTCGGCCCCGCCTATCTGCTGCGCCGCCGCGCCGGCGACCTCGTTTCGCTCGCGACCACCGATGTCGAGACGGTCGAGTATTTCTACGCCCACACCATCGCGCCGGCGGTCGTTGCGGCTCTCGTCCCGGCGACGGTGCTGGCGGTGCTGGCGCTCGCCGCCTGGCCGCTGGCCTTGGCGCTGCTGCCCTTCCTGCTCTACGCGGCGCTGTCGCCGGTCCTGGGCCGCGCGCGGATCGACCGCATGGGGGTGGAGGCGCGGGCGGCGCTTGGCGGCATCGGCGCGCATGTGACGGAAACCATCCAGGGCCTCGGCGACCTGCTCGCCTTCCAGGCGGTGCCGTCGCGGCGTGACGGCTTCCTCCGTGCGGTGGACGATTACCAGCAGCGCCGCCTCGCGCTGCTCGACGACCAGTCGCGCGCCGGCGCGGCGCTCGAGGTCGCGACCGGGCTCGGCAGCATCGCGGTCGCCGCCGCCGGTGCGGCGCTGGTCGCGGCCGGACGGCTCGATGCCGCGCTGCTGCCGCTGCTGATCCTGCTCGCGGTCGCGGCCTTCCTGCCGGTCTCCGAGATCGCGCAGGTCGGCCGCCAACTGGCCGACACCATCGCCTCCACAAGGCGGCTGCGCGCCGTCGAGCGGGAGGCGCCGCGCGTCACCGATGGCCGGCTGGCACCGGCGCCGCGGCCGGGCGGCTCCGCGGTCGCCTTCGGAGCGTTGGGCTTCACCTATCCCGGCCGCACCCGGCCCGCGCTCGACGGGCTCGACCTCGCGGTTCCGGCCGGGCGGACCGCGGCGCTGGTCGGGCCTTCGGGCGCCGGCAAGTCGACCGTCGCCAACCTGCTGCTCCGCTTCTGGGATCCGGAAGCGGGGCGGGTCACGCTCGACGGTGTTGACCTGCGCGACCTCACGCTCGACGGGCTCCGAAAGCACGTCGCGCTGGTGGCGCAGGACACCTACCTGTTCAACGACACGCTGGAGGCGAATATCCGCCTGGCCCGGCCGGAGGCGACGGCGGACGAACTCGACCGGGCGATCCGGAACGCGGCGTTGTCAGCCTTCGTGGCCAGCCTGCCGCAGGGCCTGGCGACCCCGGTCGGCGAGCGCGGCGTGCAGCTTTCGGGCGGGCAGCGCCAGCGCATCGCGATCGCCCGCGCCTTCCTCAAGGACGCGCCGGTGCTGGTGCTGGACGAAGCGACCTCGCATCTCGATGCGATCAGCGAGGCCGAGGTGCGGGGCGCGCTGGAAGGGCTGATGCAGGACCGCACCGTGCTGGTCATCGCGCATCGCCTGTCGACCGTCCGCGACGCTGACCTGATCCTCGTGATGCAGGAGGGTCGCGTGGTGGAGGCGGGGCCGCACGCGGCGCTGCTGGCGAAAGGCGGCGCCTATGCGCGGCTCGTGGCCTGGCAGATGGCCGGCGCCGAGGCGGCGGAGTAGTGGCGCCTCAGCCGGCCTTCGGCGCGGTCATTCGGCGGGGACCGGGGCGGGACCGCCGAAGCGGGCGGCCGGCGCGTCTTCGGCCTCCGCCGCGACCACCCGCGGCACCGAGCGGCGCTCGGCGTCGAGGCGCGCGATGAGGAGCGAGGCGCGCTCGGCGCTGCCGAGGAGGGCCAGGATGGCGCCGCGCTCGGCCGGCTTCACGACGTCGCCGAGGCGGAGGCAGCGGGCGCGGAGGTCGAGCAGATCCTGGTCGCGGCTGTCGGTCCGCGCGGTCGAGGGGCCGGCGCCCGGCAGCACCGGCCGCAGCGCGTTCGTGATGATGTCGAGCGCCGCATCGACCAGCGTTCGCGCCTCGGGCGAGAAGGTCTCCCGCTTCACCCGTCGCGCGGTCTGGTGCAGCGTCTCGCCGATTGCGGCGGCGAAATCCGCTTCCTCGATCAGGCTGGCGACCAGGTCGGCCTGGGGATGCGGCATGCCGGGCGCGAACAGCCGGGCCGCGAAGGCGCGGGTGTCGCGGCTCAGCGTGTCCAGCGCCAGGTGATGCTCTTCCAGATCTTTGGGCGCGTTCGGTGCCGCGCGCGCGGCGTCGAGATGGAGTGCTGCACCTTGCAGGTAGCGTTCGATCTCCTGCTGGAGCGCCGGGACGGCCCGGGGCAGGTTCCCGAACAGGTCGGCCGAAAGGTATTTCGGCACCGAGTAATCCTCCTCGTCCTCGGCGGCGTTGCGGCCGACGCGGGACAGCACGCGTTCGAAGGCGCCGGTGAAGGGGAACAGCAGCGCGGTGTTGAAGATGTTGAAGAAGGTCGAGTAGAGGCCGACCGCGACCGGCACCAGCGGGAAGGTCTCCCGCCCGTTGATCATCACCGGCACGCCGGGGTCGCCGCCGAACCAGCCCATCGCCCAGCGCAGCACGTCCATGGAGACGAAGAAGAGCGGGATGGTGATCAGCACGCCGATGATGTTGAAGGAGATGTGCGCGTAGGCCGCGCGCTTGGCGTTCTTCGACAGGTTGAGGGAGGCCATCCAGGAGGTGATGGTGGTGCCGAGGTCGGCGCCGAGCGAGAAGGCGACCGCGGTCTGCCAGTCGAGCACGCCGGCCGAACCGAGGCCCATGACGATGCCGATGGTGGCCGAGGAGGAGTGGATCAGCGCGGTGACGAAGGCCGCGGTCGCGACGCAGATCAGCAGGCCGCCGAAGCTGTCGGCGCGCAGCCCGGAGATGACCGACATGACTTCCGGCATGGCACGCAGCGGCCTGAGCCCGCCGGTCATCAGGTTCAGCCCGTAGAAGATCAGCGCGAAGCCCATGCAGGCGAGCGCGATGTTCTTCAGCTTGTCGGTCTTGGCGAAGATGTAGACCAGGGCGAAGATGCCGCCGAACAGCAGGCCGAGCGGGCCGAGCGGCAGCGCGATCAGGCCGTTGCCGAGGGTGGTGCCGATATTGGCGCCCATGATGACGCTGATCGCCGGGCGCAGCCCGACGACGCCGGCATTGACCATGCCGACCACCATGACCGACATCGCGGTCGAGGATTGGATGATGCCGGTGATCAGCGTGCCGGCGAGCACGCCCTTGACCGGCGTGCCGGCGAAGCGGCCGAGCAGGTCGCGCATGCGGTTGACGGCCAGCGCCTGGATGCCGTTCGACATGAATTCCAGGCCGAGCATGAAGATGCCGAGGCCGCCGATGACCGGCACCAGCACTTGCGTGAAGAGATCGACTTGCATGGCGTCCTCGCTTCCCTCAGCGCCCGGCGGCGCTCGCGGTCCAGTATTCGGCGACCCGGCGCACCACCGGCTCGGGCAGCGGCACGTAGCCGAGCGCCGTTGCGTCCGCGCCGCGTTCGGTCAGCGCCAGGCGGAAATAGGCGAGCGCCATGCGCGCGCGGCCGCGGAAGGCGGGCCGGCGCGGCATCAGCGCATAGACGGTGGCCGGGATCGGATAGGCGTCCTCGGCGGTCGGCGCCGCCTGCGGCTGGTGAAAGTGCCGCGCCGCATCCCAGGGCGTGGAGGCGAGGGCCGCGGCAAGCGTCGCGGCATCAGGCGCCACGTAGCGGCCGGTGCGGTTCTCGACCAGCACGAGGCGCAGCCCGAGGCGCGCTGCCTGGCCGGCATCGACATAGCCGATCGCGTTCTCGGTCGCCTGCACCCGCTCCGCGAGCTCGCGGTTGCTACGGGTGCCGGTGCCGGTCGGCCAGCGCAGCTGCGTGTCGACGCCGACCTGCTGGCGCCAGTCGGCGCTGGCGCCGGCAAGATAGGCCGCGAAGTTGTAGGTGGTGCCCGATCCGTCCTCGCGCCGGAACACCGCGATCGGCGCATCGGGCAGCGCCACGCCCGGGTTGAGCGCCCGGATCGCCGGATCCGACCAGCGGGTGACGTTGCCGAGATAGATGCGGGCCAGCAGGTCGCCCGAAAGCCGCAGCGCGCCGCCGGCGACGCCCCGCAGGTTGGCGACGATCGCGATGCCGCCGCTGACGATCGGGAATTGCAGCAGCTCCAGCCGGGCGAGGTCCTCGGGCGCCAGCGGCACGTCGGTCGCGCCGAATTCGACGCTGCCCTGCGACACGCGCAGCACGCCGGCGAGGGAGCCGACCGGTTCGTAATCGAAGCCGCCATCGACCGCGCCGGCGGCGCCGCCTTCGCCTTCGAGGGCGAAGAACACCTGGCCCCAGCGCGCCAGCACCGGATGCGCGAAGGTCGACCCCGCGCCGACGAAGCCTTGCGCGAAGGCGGTCGCCGGGGCCAGAAGGGCAAGGGTCAGCAGCAGGACCGCCGAAAGACCGCGTCGCGTCATGCGACCCCCCATGTGCAGGGACCGGCCAGGGCCGGTGTTCATGTATTCGTGGTTAAGGCGCTGCAATGAGCCCGGCAAAAGAAGCTTGGATGACGGAAGGCCCCATGCCCCTCGAGATCGAGCGCAAGTTCCTGGTGACCGGCGATGCCTGGCGCGATGCCGCCGTCGCGCCGCCGCTCCGCATGCGGCAGGGTTACCTGGCCGCCGGTGCGGACGGCATGACGGTGCGCGTGCGTCTCGAAGGCGATTGCGGCGTGCTGACCTTGAAGGGACGCGGCCTCGTCTCCCGGGCCGAGTTCCAGTACGCGATCCCGGTCGCCGACGCCGAGACGCTGCTCTCGAACCATTGCGCGCCGCCGCTGATCGAGAAGCAGCGTACTCGTGTCGCGCATGCCGGGCTGACCTGGGAAGTGGACGAGTTCGCCGGCCATCTCGCGGGTCTGGTGCTGGCCGAGGTCGAGCTCGCCGATGCGGCGCAGCGCGTTGATCTGCCGGGCTGGGTGGGCGCGGAGGTGTCGGAGGATCCGCGCTTCCAGAACGCCAATCTGGCGCGCGCCGCCGCGATCCCAAGGCCCTGATGGTGCCGGCGACGCTGATCGCGGGCGGCACCGGCGCTGCCGCGACGCGCATCCTGGAACGCAGCCGCGCCGGAAGCGTCGCGATCGGCCTGTCGCGTCGCACGCCGGCGGGCGCGGGCGACTGGATCCCGGCCGACCTCGACGATGCCACCGGGCTCGCGGCGGCGCTGGCGGCTCGGCCCGACATCGCCCGCATCGTCTATGCGGCGCGCGCCCCGCATGCCGAGGGCGGCGTCGAGGACGTGGCCGCGAACCTGCGGATGCTCCGCAACCTGCTGGATGCTGCGGAGGCAGTCCTGCCGCGCTTCGCGCATCTCCATCTCGTGCAGGGCGGCAAGTGGTACGGCATGCATATCGGGCCCTACCGCACGCCGGCGCGGGAGGCGGATCCGCGGCACCTGCCGCCCAATTTCTACTACGACCAGCAGGACCTGGTCGCCGCGCGCCAGGCCGGCCGTGCCTGGTGCTGGAGCGCCAGCCGGCCGAGCTTCGTGCTGGACGTGGCTCCCGGCCGCCCGCGCAACCTGGTCTCGACGCTCGGTGCCTATGCGGCGATCTGCCGGGAGCTGCGCACGCCCTTCGACTTCCCCGGGACGCCCGGCACCTGGGACGCGCTGCTGGAGGTGACGGAAGCGCGCCTGCTCGCCGATGGCGTGCAGTGGATGATGGCGGAGCCGCGCTGCGCCAACCGCGCCTTCAACCTCGTCAATGGCGACGCCTTCCGCTGGCGCGACCTGTGGCCCTTCCTCGCCGAGCTGTTCGGCGTCCGTCCGGGCATGGTGCGCAGCGTCCCGATGGCGCGCTGGATGGCCGACAAGGCTCCGGTCTGGGACGCGATCCGGCAACGCCACGATCTGCTTCTGCCGATCGAGCAAGTGGCGAGCTGGAGCTTTGCCGATTTCGTGCTCAGCCTCGACCACGACGTGCTGTCGTCGATGGCCGCCGCGCGCGAAGCCGGCTTCACCGGCTTCGTCGACAGCTGGGCGATGATCGCGCGCCAGGTCGCGGGCTATCGCGAGGCGCGCATCCTGCCGCCCATCTGACCGCGGCGGGAGGGTCTCAGTCAGCGTTCGACGGCGGCAGTCGCAGGCCCTCCATCCACATGCCGTGGAAGCCGTTCGGCACCCGCACCGGCAGCTGCACGCGCGCAAGCGGCCCTTCGTCGATGCGGTCGGCGCGGAAGATCGGCATCGACGACGTACCGCTCGCCGGATCATACACGAAGGTGACGACGTAGCCCGCCGCCTGGGGATCGCCGGGGGGTGCGGGCACGTGCACGGGCTCGCCGGCACTCGCTCCCGCGCCATGGTGGAACCGGGTCGATGCGCCGCTCCGGTTGTCGATGCAGGCGGTGTACTCGTAGGCATGCGGCTTGCTGGTCGGCACGGACGGCTGGTGCGCGAACCAGGTCCAGGCGGCCTCAAGCCCGACATGCGCTTCGGGGATGCGGGGAAACTCGCACATCCCGTCGGCCAGCATCACGTCGGACACCAGCGCACGCCTGGCCGGGTCGAGCGTCATCCGGTGCAGGCGCCGCGGCTGCAGCACCTCCTCCGTGCCGGTTCCGGTGAAGGCGAAGGGCGAGCCCGGAAGCCTGTTGTAGTCGAGCAGGATGCGCCCGTCCCGATCCTCGAAGGCATTGGCATAGTGCCAGGTGAAGAAGGCGTCGGTCTCGATCCAGATGGTGCCCGCGGCGCCCTCGTCGCGCGGCACCAGGGCGATGCGGGTCGGCAGGTCGCCCCGCCACTCCATCGGCAACTGCCGTCCCTGGCCGGAGGGTGCATGGCGCAACAGCGGGCACAGCACCAGCACCACGTAGCGGGGCGTGATCTGCAAATCGTGCAGCAGCGTGGCGTAGGGCGCGTCGAGCGCTTCGCGCCGCCGTACCCGTCCGTCCGGCCCGACCGTCACCAGCGTCAGATAGGGCGGCTCATAGGAGGTGATGACGTTGATCAGCTCCCCCGTGACCGGACAGATTTTCGGATGCGCGGTGATGCGCTCCTGCGCGCCGATGGCGCCCGCGTAGTCGTGCAGGCCGATGGTCCCGAGCCCGTCATCCAGCGCGTAGCCGGGTCCGACGGCCCACATCGCCTGCAACACGCCGCCATGCCGGAAGATGCTGGTATTCGCGACGTTCTTGGCCGGGCCGGGATCGGCCAGGCGCGACCGCAGATCGGGCGGGATCGGCAGCGGTCGCGCGGTGCCGCCGTAGATCAGCCCGCCTTGCGCGATCTCCGCGGCGAGACCCGCCGTCCGCACCCAGCGGCAGCGATATTGCGCCCGGCCATCGGCGAGGTAGACGCCGTGCACCATGCCGTCGCCGTCGATCGGGTAGTGATAGGCGTTCGGGACGAAGTAGGGGTTGGGTCCGTTGCGCAGATAGGCGCCGTCGAGCCCGCGCGGCAGCGCGCCCTCCACCGGCAGGTCCGGGGCGTCGATTTCCCAGCGGGCCGGCGCATAGTTGCCGGTCAGGTAGATGGAAACCTCGGCATCCCTCATTGGGCATCCTCTCCCCGGTGTTCACTCGACGGTCAGGTTCATGGCCGTCACCAGGCTCTCCCACTCCGCCATGATGCGGCGGATCTCCGGCAGGAACTCGCCGGGGGCCATGTAGCCGGGGATGACGTCGATCTCGGTCAGCCGCCGGATCACCTCGGGCCGCTCCATCGCCGCCCGGAAGGCGTCGGCCAATTTCAGCCGGATCGGCTCGGGGACGCGCGCCGGTGCGAACAGCCCGATGAACCCTGCCAGGGCGAAGCTGTCCGGATAGCCCTGCTCCACGAAGGTCGGGAGCTCCGGCAGGGACGGGATGCGCCGGCGGCCGAGGCATGCCAGCGCGCGCAGCCGGCCGGACCGGATGTAGTCGCCCGCGGCCGTCATGCTGAGGAAGCCGCAGGCGATGCGGCCGCCCAGCATGTCGGTCAGCATCGGCGCTTCGCCGCGATAGGCGACGTGCGACATCCCGAGCCGCTCGAGGTCGGAGAGCAGCTGGGCCATGGCGTGGCCGGTGGATCCGGCGGAGTAGGAGCCATAGTCCAGCGAGCGCCCGCGGGCCCAGGCGACGAAGTCCGGCAAGGTGCGCGCCGGGATCTCCGGTCGGATGCAGAAGGGCAGCGGCGAGGTGCCGACCCGTCCGATCGGCGCGAAATCGTCGATCGGCTGATAGGGCCAGCGACGGAAGACGATCGGGCTCTGGACTAGGTTGGTGATGGTGAACAGCAGGGTGTAGCCGTCCGCCGCCACCTTGGCGGCGTATTCGGTGCCGACCAGCCCGGCCGCGCCGCTGCGGTTCTCGGTCACGATCGGTTGGCCGAGCGTCTGCGCCATCGGCTCGGCGATCAGCCGGGCCCAGAGATCCGTGGCGCCGCCCGGCGGCAGCGGCACGACGAAGCGGATCGGGCGATTGGGCCAAGTGTCCTGGGCCAGGGCGGGCACGGCCAGCGCACCCGCGGCGGTGGCCAGCAGCCAGCGACGCTGCAGCATCGTCTTCCTTCCCCGTGTCGACGCCGACGCCGCTTTGGGCATCGCGCTTCGGCTTTCGCCATGGGCGGACTATACCGGGTCACTGCGGCGTATTGATCTGCCGAGGACGACATGACCGTTTCCCTGGGAGCAACACTGGCGGAGGATTTCGGGCTCGACGTCATGTCGATGCTGGTCTTCGCGCGCATCCTCGAATGCGGCAGCATCGCCCAGGCGGCGGCCGAGCTGCAGCTCTCGCGCTCGGCGGCAAGCCGACGCCTCGCGGAGCTCGAGAGCCGGATCGGCACGCGGCTGCTGACGCGCACGACGCGGCGCCTGACGACCACCGAGGCGGGCGATGCCGTGCTGCAGCATTGCCGGAGGATCGCGACCGAGATCCGGGCCGCCGGCGATGCGGTGGGTGTCCTGGCCGGCGGCGGTGCGAAGGGGTTGCTGCGGGTGAGCTGCCCGCCGACGCTGGGGCGGCTGTATTTGTTGCCGCATCTGGGAGCGTTCCTCGAACGTCATCCGGGAATGGCGCTCCGCCTGCTGCTCGAGGAACTGCCTCTCGACGACATCGGACGCCGGGTCGACCTTGCGGTGCGCGTCATGAGCGGCATGCCGGAGGGCTTCGTCGCCCGGACCCTGTCGGAGGTGGCCTGGGTGCTGGTCGCCGCGCCGCGCTACCTCGCGCACCACCCGCCGCCGGAGATGCCGGACGACATCGCGGCCCATGATTGCGTGGCGTTCGGCGGCATTCCCTGGCCGACGGACTGGGTCTTCACCCGGCGTGGCATCCGCCGCGAGGTGCGGGTCCGCGGGCGGTTCCAGGCGAACAATCTCGACGCCGTCCTGGCCCTCGCGGAACAGGGCCTCGGCCTGGCCCTGCTCCCCGCCTACGCGCTCGAAGCGCCGCTGCGCGAAGGGCGTCTCGTCGCGATGCTGCCCGGCCACGCCGCCAGCCTGCCGGGTGCCGAACGGATCTCCGTCGTGTACGCACCGCCGACCGTCGCGGCGCCGCGCCTCCGCGCCTTCCTCTCCTTCCTCCAGGAGCGGCTCGCCGGCCTGCGGCGGCCGAACTTGCAGGCCAGGGGAGCGCGATAGCGCCGCCCGAACGGCCGGTCAGCGCCGCAGCGCCGGGCACTCGCTCTCGGCGGCGGGGCGGAAGGCCTCGTTGCCCGGGATGGTCTTCACCACCTCCAGCAGGTCCCATTCGCTGCGGCTCTCCGCCGGGCGCTTGGCGCGCATCAGGTACATGTCGCGGATGATCCGCCCATCCTCCCGGATGCGGCCGCCCCTGGTCATGAAATCCTCGATCGGCGTCTCCCGCATCTTCGCCATCACCGGCCCCGCGGCGTCGGTGCCGGCCGCCTGCACCGCCTTCAGGTAATGCGTGACCGCGCCCCACATGCTGGCCTGGAACATGGTGGGCGGGCGGCCGTGCAGCCGCGCGAAGCGGGCCGAGAATTCGCGCGTCGCGTCGGTCTGGTCCCAGTAGTAGGCCTCGGTGAAGACCAGGCCCTGCGCGGTCTCGAGCCCGATCGCCTTGACGTTGGTGAGCAGGCAGAGCAGCGCCGCCGGCTGGATCCCCCGCCGGAGCAGGCCGAATTCGCCCATCTGCTTGACCGCGTTGATCAGGTCGGTGCCGGCGACCGCGAGGCCGACCACCTGGGCGCCGGATTGCGCGGCGCGCAGCAGGTGGGCGGAAAAATCGCTCTCGTTCAGCGGCGCCCGGGTCGATCCCAGCACCTCGCCGCCGAGGGCGCGCACCACCTCCATCCCATTGGCCTCCAGCGAATGGCCGAAGGCGTAGTCGGAGGTGATGAAGTACCAGCGCCGCTTGCCCTCCGCGATCATGGCGGAGACGGTGCCGCGGGCCAGCGCGTAGTTGTCGTAGGTCCAGTGCAGGCCGTTCGGCGTGCAGCCGCGGCCGGTGAGCTCGGTGGTGCCGGCGGCGACCGAGACGTTGATGCGGTTCTTCTCCCGCGTCAGCTGCTGGACGGCCAGCGCGACCGCCGAATTGCCGATGCCGAAGATCGCGTCGACCCGTTCCTGGTCGTACCAGCGGCGGGCGATGCCCATGCCGATATCCGGCCGGTTCTGGAGGTCGCCGAAGACGAGCTCGATCGGCACGCCCGCGGCGCGGCCGCCGAAATCCTCGATCGCCATCCGCGCCGCGACCACGTCGCCCATGCCCTGCTGGTCGGCGAAGACGCCCGACATGTCGTCGAGCACGCCGATCTTGACCAGGTTGTCGGAGACCTGGGCGAGGGCGCGCCCGCCCGGCCAGATCGCGGCCGCCGCCAACCCGCCGCCCGCCGCCAGCATCGCCCTGCGGCCCGTGCCGTTCGCGTCACCCATCGCCCGCTCCCTCGCCCATCGCCCGCGCTTCGGCGCGGTGCCGCCTTCGTGACGCATCATGCGGGCGGAAGCGGCCGGCGGGAAGCTTGTTGGATACAGCACGCTATGTTCATATGGATATAGCGGACCACGGGTCCGGAAAGGGAGAAGCGCATGGATGTCCTCACCGCCCATGGCCGCCTTGGCGACGCCGCGAAGGCCTTCATCGGCAAGCCGCACAAGCTGCTGATCGGCGATGCCTGGGTCGATGCCCGGTCCGGCAAGCGCTTCGCGGTCTTCGATCCGGCCAGCGGCCAACAGGTCGCGACCGTCGCGGAAGGCGGCGTGGCCGATATCGACGCCGCGGTCACGGCGGCGCGTGCCGCCTTCGAGGACGGGCCCTGGCCGCGGATGAAGCCGACCGAGCGCGGCAAGCTGGTCTGGAAGCTCGCGGACGTGCTCGAAGCCCATGCCGACGAGCTTGCGCAGATCGAGAGCCTGGACAACGGCAAGCCGATCACCGATGCGCGCGGCGTCGACCTGCCCTTCTCCTGCGAGCTGCTGCGCTACATGGCGGGGTGGGCGACCAAGATCACCGGGCAGAGCATTCCGCTCTCGGCCCCCGGCGACTGGCACGCCTACAGCATCCGGGAGCCGGTCGGCGTCGTCGGCCAGATCATCCCCTGGAACTTCCCGCTGATGATGGCGGTGTGGAAGATCGCGCCGGCGCTCACCGCCGGCTGCACCATCGTGCTGAAGCCGGCGGAGCAGACGCCGCTGTCGGCGATCCGGCTCGGCGAGCTGATCCAGGAAGCGGGCTTCCCGCCCGGCGTCGTCAACATCGTGACCGGCGACGGCGAGACGGCGGGTGCGGCGCTCGCCGTGCATCCGGATGTCGACAAGGTCGCCTTCACCGGCTCGACCGAGGTCGGCAAGCTGATCGTCAAGGCGGCGGCCGGCAACCTGAAGAAGGTCAGCCTGGAACTCGGCGGCAAGTCGCCGGCGGTGGTCTTCGCCGATGCCGACCTCGACGTCGCGATCCCGGGAACCGCCAACGGCATCTTCTTCAACATGGGCCAGTGCTGCACCGCCGGCTCCCGCCTCTATGCGCATCGGCGGGTCTTCGACCGGCTGATGGCGGGGCTGTCCGACGAGGCATCGAAGCTGCGCATCGGACCCGGCCTCGACCCCGAGACGCGGGTCGGGCCGCTGGTCTCCCAGGAGCAGTTCGACCGCGTGACCGGCTTCCTCGCCGCCGGCCGCGCGGAAGGGGCCGAATTCGTCACCGGCGGCGCCCGCCACGGCAACGAAGGCTACTTCGTGCAGCCGACGGTGCTCGCGAACACGACGCCCACGATGTCGGTGGTGCGGGAGGAGATCTTCGGCCCGGTCGTCTGCGCCATGCCCTTCGACGACGAGGACCTCGAGCGCATCGCGCGGGAGGCGAATGCGACGAGCTACGGCCTGGCGGCCAGCATCTGGACCCGGGACATCGGCGTCGCGCACAAGCTCGCGCGGCGGATCAAGGCCGGCTCGGTCTGGATCAACGTGCACAACTTCAACGACGTCGCGCTTCCCTTCGGCGGCTACAAGCAATCCGGCTGGGGCCGCGAGATGGGCTACGAGGCGATCGAGCTCTACACCGAGACCAAGGCGGTCGCGGCCCGGCTGTGACGCTGCTCGGCCCCGTCCTGGCGCGGGCCCCGGCAATGCCGGGGCTCGCGCAGGCGCTGCTGGCGCCGCCGGCGGCGCGCCAGCGCAGTCGGCTGTGGGAGCTCAATTCCTCGGTCCATTGCTCGATCATCGGCACCTGCCTGACGACGGCCGAACTGCGCCAGGCGATGGGCAAGGTGCTGCGCCAGGACGTGGCGCGGCAGAGCGACCACGAGCTGCACAGCCAGGCGGTCGGGCTCTGCGCGCAGCACAATGCCTGCTCGAAGCTCCTGCAGAAGACGCTCGACCGCCGCCACCACGCGGTGATCAACCGCTTCGCGAAACTCTCCGGCGAGGCGGCGGTGCTGGCGGCCTGGGCGGAAGCGCGGCGGGAGGGCGAGATCCCGGGCGCCTATTGGGCGGTGCTCTCGCATCCCGATACCGGCCATGCCGGGCTGCGCCGCGCCTTCGGCGACGTGCACATGCTGTCCCACCTGGTGGGTGCGGCGAACCGCGCCGATATCCGCCGGCTCAACGCGTTGGAGGAGGAGAATGCGGCGCTCGCCGCCAAGGTCGAGCGCCAGCAGCAACGGCTGCAGGAGGCGGTCGCGTCGCGGGACGCCACCATCCGCCGGCTGAGCGGGCTCGCGGCGCGGACGGTCGCGGAGGCGCCGGCGCCCGAGGATGGCACCGCGGCGCTCCGCACCCTGGTCGCCGATCTCGAGGCCCGGCTCTCGGCCGAGATCGGCCGGCGCGAGCGGCTGGAGCGGCGTCTGGCCGAGGCCTCCACCGCCGCCCGCGCGACGGAGCGCGAAGCCCATGCTGCCGCCGCCGAACGCAACGCGCTCCGCCGGGAGCTGGCGCTGCTCGATGAGGACGCGCCCGGCGCTGCCGCCGCCCGGCTGCCGGCGGAGACGGTGCTCTATGTCGGCGGCCGCCCCGGCGCGCTGGAGCGCATGCGCGACGCGCTGGCGGCGGCCGGCGGCGCGCTGCTCTGCCACGATGGCGGCCAGCACGATCATGTCTCGCTGCTGCCCGGGCTGATCGGCCGCGCCGACCGCGTGGTCTTCCCGGTCGATTGCGTCAGCCACGACGCGGCGCTGACCGCCAAGCGCCTCTGCCGGCAACTGGAAAAGCCCTGGTCGCCGCTGCGCTCGGCCGGCTTCGCCTCCTTCCTCTCGGCCTTCGCCGCCCCCTTGGAGACCACGCCATGAACGACCTCGCCACGGCCGGCCCCGCCGTGCATCCCTTCCTGGACGGCAAGCCGAAGCGCCTGTTCATCGACGGCAAGTGGGTGGAAGCCGCCTCGGGCAAGACGTTCACCACCCACAACCCGGCGACCGGCGAAATCCTGGCCGAGGTCGCCGAAGGCGATGCCGAGGATATCGACCGCGCCGTCGCCGCCGCGCGCCGCGCCTTCGAAGGCCCCTGGAGCCGCTTCCGCCCGGCCGAGCGGCAATTGCTGCTGCTGAAGCTCGCCGACCTCGTCGAGCGCGACATCGAGGCGCTGGCTTCGCTCGATACGCTCGACATGGGCGCCCCGATCAGCCGCACCCGCGGCAACCGCCAGCGCGCCGTCGGCATGCTGCGCTACTACGCGGGCCAGGCGGTCTCGATCCTCGGCGAGACGATCGAGAACTCGCTGCCCGCCGAGATCTTCTCCTACACGCTGAAGGAGCCGGTCGGCGTCGTCGGCGCCATCATCCCCTGGAACGGCCCGCTGACCGCGACGATCTGGAAGATCGGCCCGGCGCTCGCGACCGGCTGCACCGTGGTGCTGAAGCCGGCCGAGGAAGCGCCGCTGACCCCGCTGCGGCTGGCCGAGCTCTGCCAGGAAGCCGGCGTGCCGCCCGGCGTCGTCAACGTCGTGCCGGGCTATGGCGAGACCGCGGGTGCGGCGCTGGCCGCGCATCCGGATGTCGACAAGGTCGCCTTCACCGGATCGCACGTGACCGGGCAGAAGATCGTGCAGGCCTCGGCCGGCAACCTCAAGCGCGTCTCGCTGGAGCTCGGCGGCAAGTCGCCCGACATCGTCTTCGCCGATGCCGATCTCGACCAGGCGGTGCCCGGCGCCGGCATGGCGGTGTTCGCGAATTCCGGCCAGATCTGCAGCGCCGGCACCCGGCTGTTCGTCGAGCAGCGCATCTACGACGAGTTCACCAACCGCGTCGCCGAGTTCAGCAAGACGCTCTGCGTCGGCGACGGCCGCGACCCGGAAACGCAGGTCGGGCCGCTGGTCTCGACCGAGCAGCTGGAGCGGGTGACCGGCTACCTCGCGATCGGCCGCCAGGAAGGCGCGCGGCCGCTCTCGGGCGGGGAGCGGCTGACCGAAGGCGCGCTGGCGAAGGGCTACTTCGTGCCGCCGACCGTCTTCGCCGACGTGCGCGACGAGATGCGGATCGCGCAGGAGGAGATCTTCGGCCCGGTCATCTCCGCGATCCCGTTCACCGACATCGAGGAGGTGCTCGCGCGCGGCAACCGCACCGGCTTCGGTCTCGGCAGCGGCGTCTGGACCCGCGACGTGAGCAAGGCGCACCGGCTCGCCAAGGGGCTCCGCGCCGGATCGGTCTGGGTGAACTGCTACCAGGCGATGGACCCGGCAGTGCCCTTCGGCGGCTACAAGATGAGCGGCTATGGGCGCGAGAGCGGCCGTCAGCACGTCGAGGAATACCTGAACGTGAAGGCGGTCTGGATCCGCACCGGCTGATCCTTCCCGGACCGCGCCCGCGCTGGCAGTCTCGCTTCCCGTACAGCGAGGCGGCCGGCGCCCTTGGACCTTCTGACGAAGCTTGAATTCCTGCTGGCCCTCTCGCGGGAGCGGCATTTCGGCCGCGCCGCCCGGTTCTGCCGGGTGACGCAGCCGACGCTCTCGGCCGGGCTCCGGCAGTTGGAGGACCAGCTCGGCGTGCTGCTGGTCAGCCGCGCCTCCCGCTTCCAGGGCCTGACCATGGAAGGCGAGCGCGTGCTCGGCTGGGCGCGGCGGATGGTCGCCGATGCGCGGGCCATGCGCCAGGAGATCGAGACCCTGAAGGAAGGGCTCAGCGGCCGGCTGCGCCTGGCCGCCATCCCGACCGCGCTGCCGATGGTGCCGCTGCTGACGACGCCGTTCCGAGCCGCGCATCCGCGGGTCGAATTCGCGATCCTGTCGCGCACCTCGAGCGAGGTGCTGACGCTGCTCGAGGACCTCCAGATCGATGCCGGCCTCACCTACCTCGACAATGAACGGCTCGGCCGCGTCACCGCGCTGCCGCTCTACCGCGAACGCTACCGGCTGTTGACCGCGCCCGCCGCGCCGCTCGGCGACCGCGACGTCGTGACCTGGGCCGAGGTCGCGGAGGTGCCGCTCTGCCTGCTGACGCCCGACATGCAGAACCGCCGCATCATCGACCGGCTGCTGCGCTCGGCGGGGGCGACGCCGGCGGCGACGCTCGAATCGAATTCGATGATCCTGCTGTTCGCGCATGTGCAGACCGGGCGCTGGGCGAGCGTGATGCCGGCCAAGCTCGCGCACATGCTCGGCCTGACCGAGAAGGTGCGCTCGATCCCGATCGTCAACCCGGATGCCGCCTATACGGTCGGCCTGGTCGCGCCGGACCGGGAGCCGATGACGCCGCTCGTCACCGCCCTGCTGCGCCAGGGGGAGCTGGTGGCGGCGGAGTTGGAGGCGGCGCCCGACTGATCCGGGTTCCCGATCAAGGCCACGATAGGTCGATAGATTTGTTCTATCGCAGCATGGGGCAATACGGCTTGATCCGAGGCTATCGGCGGCCCCAGCGTGACCTCGGCACCACCCATCGGGGCGTCGGAACGGCATGGCGAGACTGGAGGAACAGGTCCGGGTGACGGAGGCGGCCCTGGCGCGACACGCCGGGACGGACGGTGCGGCGCTGCCGATCCTGCACGACATCCAGGCGGCCCTCGGCTTCATCCCCGCCGAGGTGGTGCCGATGATCGCCGCTGCGCTGAACCGGAGCCGCGCCGAGATCCACGGCGTCGTCACTTTCTACCATGATTTCCGCGCCGAGCCTGCCGGGCGCCATGTCGTGAAGCTCTGCCGGGCGGAAGCCTGCCAGTCGATGGGCTCGGACGCGGTCGCCGCGGCGCTGGCAACGCGGCTCGGCGTCGCGATGGGCGAGACCTCGGCCGATGGCGCGGTGACGCTGGAGCCGGTCTATTGCCTCGGCCTCTGCGCCTGCGCGCCGGCCGCGATGCTCGACGGCGCGGTGATCGGAAGGCTCGACGCGGCGGCGGTCGAGACCCTCGCCGGGGCGGTCGGGCGATGACCGTGCGGCTTTACGTCCCCGGCGATGCCGGCGCGGTCGCGGTCGGCGCCGACCGCGTCGCCGCCGCGATCGCCGGCGAGGCGGCGGCGCGCGGCCTCGCGGTCGAGATCCTGCGCACCGGCTCCCGTGGCCTCTATTGGCTGGAACCGATGGTGGAGGTCGCGACCGCCGCGGGCCGCATCGCCTTCGGCCCGGTCGCGCCCGGCGACGTGCCGGCGCTGTTGGACGGCGGGCTGCTGGAGGGGAAGGGGGACGCGCTGCGCCTCGGCCCGCCGGAGGCGATCCCCTTCCTCGCCCGCCAGACCCGCATCGCCTTCGCCCGCTGCGGCATCGTCGATCCCGCCTCGCTGTCGGACTACGAAGCGCATGGCGGGCTGGCCGGCCTCCGCGCCGCGCTCGCCATGGCGCCGGAGGCGATCGTCGCCTCGGTCACCGCCTCCGGCCTCCGCGGCCGCGGCGGCGCCGGTTTCCCGACCGGCATCAAGTGGAAGACGGTGCAGGGTGCGACCGGCGCGCGGAAATTCATCGTCGCCAATGCCGACGAGGGCGACAGCGGCACCTTCGCCGACCGCATGCTGATGGAAGGCGATCCCTTCCTGCTGATCGAGGGCATGGCGATCGCGGGCCTCGCGGTCGGCGCTGGCCATGGCTACGTCTACATCCGCTCCGAATACCCGCACGCGATCGCCCGCATGCGGGACGCGATCGCGACGGCGCGGCAGGGCGGCCTGCTCGGCCCCGACCTCCTCGGCAGCGGCCGTGCCTTCGCGCTCGAGATCCGGGTCGGCGCCGGTGCCTATGTCTGCGGCGAGGAGACGGCGCTGCTCGAGAGCATCGAGGGCCGGCGCGGCCAGGTGCGCGCCAAGCCGCCGCTGCCCGCGATCAAGGGCCTGTTCGGCTGCCCGACCGTCGTCAACAACGTCGTCACCCTGGCCTCGGTGCCGTTCATCCTGGCCCACGGTGCCGAAGCCTATGCCGCACACGGCCATGGCCGGTCGCGCGGCACCATGCCGATCCAGCTCGCCGGCAACATCCGGCATGGCGGGCTGTTCGAGGCGCCCTTCGGCATCACCCTCGGCGAGCTGGTCGAGGCGATCGGCGGCGGCACCGCCAGCGGCCGGCCGGTCAAGGCGGTGCAGGTGGGCGGCCCGCTCGGCGCCTATTTCCCGCCCGCCCTCTTCGACACGCCCTTCGACTACGAGGCCTTCGCGGCGCGCGACGGGCTGATCGGCCATGGCGGCATCGTCGTCTTCGACGACACCGCCGACATGCTGGCCCAGGCGCGCTTCGCCTTCGATTTCTGCGCCATCGAATCCTGCGGCAAGTGCACGCCCTGCCGCATCGGATCGACCCGCGGCGTCGAAGTGATGGACCGCATCCGCGGAGGCGTCGCGGTCGCGGACAATCTTCGCCTGGCGGAGGATCTCTGCGACACCTTGCAATACGGCTCCCTCTGCGCGCTCGGGGGCTTCACCGCCTATCCGGTGCGGAGCGCCATGCGCCACTTCCCCGGCGATTTCGCGCCCCGTGCGCCTATTGCCCTGGCTGCCGAATGAGGCCGCGATGACCCTGATCCAGGAAACCGATTACGGCACGCCAGCCTCCCGCGCCGAAGCGCGCGTGACGCTCGCGATCGACGGCAGGCCGGTGACGGTGCCGGCCGGCACTTCCGTCATGCGTGCCGCGATGCAGGCCGGCACCCGGATACCAAAACTCTGCGCGACCGACAGCGTCGAGGCCTTCGGCTCCTGCCGGATGTGCCTGGTCGAGGTGGAGGGCATGCGCGGCACGCCCGCCTCCTGCACCACGCCGGTCGCGGCGGGGATGGTGGTGCGCACCCAGACCGAGCGGTTGAAGACGCTGCGGCGCGGCGTGATGGAGCTCTATATCTCCGACCACCCGCTCGATTGCCTGACCTGCGCTGCCAACGGCGATTGCGAGCTGCAGGACATGGCCGGCGCGGTCGGCCTGCGCGACGTGCGCTACGGCCAGGACGGCGCCAACCACGTCACGGCCAAGCGCGGCGGGGAGGCGAATGACCGCTTCCTGCCGAAGGACACGTCGAACCCCTATTTCGACTACGACCCGTCCAAATGCATCGTCTGCTCCCGCTGCGTGCGCGCCTGCGAGGAGACCCAGGGCACCTTCGCACTCACCATCGAAGGCCGCGGTTTTGACAGCCGCGTCTCCCCCGGCATGCACGAAAGCTTCCTCGCTTCCGAATGCGTCTCCTGCGGCGCCTGCGTGCAGGCCTGCCCGACCGCGACGCTGACCGAGAAGGCGGTGATCGCGATCGGCCAGCCGGAGCGCTCGGTGGTGACCACCTGCGCCTATTGCGGCGTCGGCTGTTCCTTCAAGGCGGAGCTGCGCGGGGAGGAGCTGGTGCGCATGGTCCCCTACAAGGACGGCAGCGCCAATCGCGGCCATTCCTGCGTGAAGGGCCGCTTCGCCTGGGGCTATGCGACGCATCGCGACCGGGTGCTGACGCCGATGGTCCGCGCCCGCATCAGCGACCCCTGGCAGGAGGTGAGCTGGGAAGAAGCCTTCGCCCATGTCGGGCGCGCGTTCCGCCGCATCCAGGCCGAGCACGGCAAGCAGGCGATCGGCGGCATCACCTCCTCCCGCTGCACCAATGAAGAGACCTTCCTGGTCCAGAAGCTGATCCGCGCCGGCTTCGGCAACAACAACGTCGATACCTGCGCCCGGGTCTGCCATTCGCCGACCGGCTACGGGCTGAAGACCGCCTTCGGCACCTCCGCCGGTACCCAGGATTTCAACAGCGTCGAAGCGACCGACGTCGCCATCGTGATCGGCGCCAACCCGACCGACGGACACCCCGTCTTCGCCTCCCGCCTCAAGAAGCGGCTGCGGCAGGGGGCGAAGCTGATCGTCATCGATCCGCGCCGCATCGACCTGGTGCGCACGCCGCATGTCGAGGCCGCCTATCACCTGCCGCTCCGGCCGGGGACCAATGTCGCGGTGCTGACCGCGATCGCGCATGTGATCGTGACCGAGGGCCTGGTCGACGAAGCCTTCATTCGCGAGCGCTGCGACTGGAACGCCTTCGAGCATTGGGCAGGCTTCGTGGCCGAGCCGCGCAACAGCCCGGACGCGGTCGGCGCCTATGCCGGTGTCGATCCGGCGCTGATCCGCGGCGCGGCCCGGCTGTTCGCGACCGGCGGCAACGGCGCGATCTACTACGGCCTCGGCGTCACCGAGCACAGCCAGGGCTCGACCACCGTGATGGCGATCGCCAACCTCGCGATGGCGACCGGCAATCTCGGCCGGCCCGGCGTCGGCGTGAACCCGCTGCGCGGCCAGAACAACGTCCAGGGCGCCTGCGACATGGGCTCCTTCCCGCATGAGCTGCCGGGCTACCGCCACATCTCCGAAGACGCGACGCGCGCGATCTTCGAGGAGCTCTGGGGCGTGACGCTCGACCGCGAGCCCGGCCTCCGCATCCCGAACATGCTCGACGCCGCGATCGACGGCAGCTTCAAGGGCCTCTACGTGCAGGGGGAGGATATCGTGCAGTCCGACCCCGACACCCGCCATGTCGTCGCCGGGCTCTCCGCCATGGAATGCGTCGTGGTGCACGACCTGTTCCTGAACGAGACCGCGAACTACGCCCACGTCTTCCTGCCCGGCTCCAGCTTCCTGGAGAAGGACGGGACCTTCACCAATGCGGAGCGGCGGATCAACCGGGTGCGGCGGGTGATGACGCCGCGGAACGGGCTGGCCGATTGGGAAGTGACGCTCGGGCTTGCCCGCGCCATGGGGCTCGATTGGGATTATGCGCATCCTTCCGCGATCATGGACGAGATCGCGCGGACGACGCCGAGCTTCGCCGGCGTCTCCTACGACGCGCTGGAGCGGCTCGGCTCGGTGCAGTGGCCCTGCAACGCGGCGGCGCCGGAAGGCACGCCGGTGATGCATGTCGGCGGCTTTGCGCGCGGCCGCGGCCAGTTCATGATCACCGAATACGTGCCGACCGAGGAGCGGACCGGCGCCCGCTTCCCGCTGCTGCTGACCACCGGCCGTATCCTGTCGCAGTACAATGTCGGCGCCCAGACCCGGCGCACCGACAACGTCCTCTGGCACGGCGAGGACGTGCTGGAGATCCACCCGCACGATGCCGAGCAGCGCGGCGTCCGCGACGGCGACTGGGTGCGCCTGGTGAGCCGCGCCGGCGAGACGACGCTCCGCGCGCTCGTCACCGACCGCGTGGCACCGGGCGTCGTCTACACGACCTTCCACCACCCGACGACCCAGGCCAACGTCATCACCACCGACAATTCCGACTGGGCGACCAATTGCCCCGAATACAAGGTCACCGCCGTGCAGGTCGCGCCGTCCAACGGCCCCTCCGACTGGCAGAAGACCTACCGGTCGCACAGCGACCGGAGCCGCCGCATCGCAACCCTCGACGCGGCGGACTAAGGGCGATGGGGCGCGCACCGATCCGCGAGGCGGTGGGCCAGGTCTGGCGCGACGGCGCGCTCTCGGCCGCGGCACGCGCGATCCCGGAGGAGGTGGCGGTCGCCATCACCTATGACGGCGCCACCCATGCGGTGATGATGGCAACCCCCGCCGACCTCGAGGACTTCGCCATCGGCTTCAGCCTGGCCGAGGGCGTCATCGCCACGGCCACCGAGATCGACGGGATCGAGGCGATCGCGAACGCGCTCGGCATCGACCTTCGTATCGCCCTCGCCGGCGGCCCGGCCGACCGATTCTGGGCGCGGCGGCGGGCGATGGCGGGGCCGGTCGGCTGCGGCCTCTGCGGCCTCGACAGCCTGAAGGAAGCGATGCGCCCGGCGCCGCGCGTCGTCGCCGGCGGCATCTTCGCGGCCGAGGCCATCCAGGCCGCGATGCGCGGCCTGGCGCCCCTCCAGCCGATGAACCTCCGCACCCGCGCGATGCATGCGGCGGGGTTCTGGACGCCGTCCGCCGGCATCCGTGCGGTGCGGGAGGATGTCGGCCGCCACAACGCGCTCGACAAGCTCTGTGGTGCGATGGCGCGGCAGGGCATCGGCATGCGGGACGGCGTCGCCTTGCTCACCAGCCGCGTCTCGATCGAGATGGTGCAGAAGCTCGCGATCGCCGGCTGCCCGGTGCTGGCGGCCGTCTCGGCGCCGACCGCGCTCGCCGTCGCGACGGCGGAGGCCGCCGGCATCACCTTGATCGCCATCGCCCGCGGCGACGGCTTCGAGGTCTTCACCCACCCGTCGCGCATCGCCTTCCCGGGCGATCCTCGGCGCGCGGATCAGGCAAACGACCATGTCGCCTGAGAAGCTCGTGCGCATGGCGAACCAGATCGCGACCTTCTTCCGCGCCCAGGGGGAAGCGACCGCGCCCGCCATGGTGGCCGACCATCTGGAAAAATTCTGGGAACCGCGGATGCGGACCGCGATCATCGCCCATGGCAGGGCGGGCGGCGACGGGCTCGATCCCATCGCCGCGGCGGCGGTCACGCTCCTTGGCGGGAGTGCCGTCCCGCCCTGAACCCGACGGACGTCCTGGAACCATCGAACAACGCAGCGAACGACGCATGAAGGCCGGCAGGCATGACCTGCGGCGGCAGGGAGGTTTTGCGCATCATGTCATCAGCCACGGACATCATGGCCGGCACCGGCGGCACGCCCGGCCTGCTCGACCGGGAACGCATCATCGCGCGGCCCGGCTTCAACCGCTGGCTGGTGCCGCCGGCAGCCCTCGCCATCCATCTCTGCATCGGCATGGCCTACGGCTTCTCGGTGTTCTGGCTGCCGCTCGCGGCCGCGGTCGGACCGGGCGGCAGCGGCCCCGCCTGCGACATCGGCTTCCTGGCCGAGCTGACGACGACCGCCTGCAACTGGAAGGTCGCCTCGCTCGGCTGGATGTACACGCTGTTCTTCGTGCTGCTCGGCATCGCGGCGGCGGTCTGGGGCGGCTGGCTGGAACGCGCCGGCCCGCGCAAGGCGGGCGTCGTCTCGGCGCTCTGCTGGTGCGGCGGCCTGCTGATCGGCGCCATCGGCGTGCAGACCCACCAGCTCTGGTTGTTGTTGCTCGGGCCCGGCATCATCGGCGGCATCGGGCTCGGCCTCGGCTACATCTCGCCGGTCTCGACGCTGATCAAGTGGTTCCCCGACCGGCGCGGCATGGCGACCGGCATGGCGATCATGGGCTTCGGCGGCGGCGCCATGATCGGCTCCCCGCTCGCGAACCTGCTGATGAACGAGTTCCGCACGCCGGCATCCGTCGGCGTCGCGGAGACGCTGGTGGTCATGGCCGCACTCTACTTCGTCTACATGATGGCCGGCGCCTTCGGCTATCGGCTGCCGCCGGCGGGCTGGCGGCCGGATGGCTGGACGCCGCCGGCGACCGCGAACCGGATGATCACGACCGGCCACGTGCATCTCCGCGACGCGCACAGGACGCCGCAATTCTGGCTGATCTGGGCAGTGCTCTGCCTCAACGTCTCGGCCGGCATCGGCGTGATCGGCATGGCCTCCCCGATGCTGCAGGAGATCTTCGGCGGCGCGCTGATCGGCCGGCCGGAGCTCGGCTTCGGCCAGCTCGATGCCGGGCAGCGCACCGCGATCGCCGGCATCGCCGCCGGCTTCGCGGCGCTGCTGTCGCTGTTCAACATCATCGGCCGCTTCTTCTGGGCCTCGCTGTCGGACCGGCTGGGGCGGAAGGTCACCTACTTCATCTTCTTCGGCCTCGGCATCGCGCTCTACGCCCTGGCGCCGAGCTTCGCGCATATGGGCTCCAAGGTGATGTTCGTGCTGGCCTTCGGCGTCATCCTCTCGATGTATGGCGGCGGCTTCGCGACGGTGCCGGCCTATCTCGCCGACATGTTCGGCACCCAGTTCGTGGGCGCGATCCATGGCCGGCTGCTGACCGCCTGGGCGACGGCCGGCATCGTCGGGCCGGTCGTGGTGAACTACATCCGCGAATTCAACCGCGCCGCCGGCGTGCCGGCCGACCGCCTCTACGACGTGACGATGTACGTGCTGGCGGGCTTCCTGGTGCTCGGCTTCCTCTGCAATGCGCTGATCCGGCCGGTCGCGTCGCGCTGGTTCATGAAGCCGGAGGAAGTGGCGGCGCTGCAGGCGAAGACCGCGGCGGCGAACGCGGTGCCGGGCGGGTCCTTCGGCATCGGCAAGGGCGGCCTCGATGCCAGGGCGGCGCTCGCCTGGGCGGCGGTCGGGTTGCCGCTGCTCTGGGGTGCCTGGATCACGCTGACCAGCGCGGTCCGGATCTTCTCCTGATGCGGCAGCGCGCCGCGCCGGCATGACGGGGGCGCCGGGAAAGCCGCACCGGCAGCAGGCCTGCGACGGGGCGCCCGCCGTGGCGCGCGCCTTGCTGCCGGTGCGGGACGCCTTCGACCGGATCATGGCGGCGCTGACGCCGCTTCGCGCGGTCGAGAGCGTGCCGATCCACCGCGTCGCCGGCCGGGTCGCCGCATCCGACGTCCATGCCTCCCGGTCGCTGCCGCCCTTCGATGCTTCGGCGATGGACGGCTTCGGGCTGCACGCGGCGGATGCGGAGCGCCGGCCGCCTTTCTGGCTCGATGTCGTCGGATTGGTGCGCGCCAGCGGCACGCCGTCGCTGAAGCTGGCGCCCGGCCAGGCGGTGCGGCTGATGACCGGCGCGCGGGTGCCGCGCGGCGTCGCGCAGGTGGTGATGCAGGAGCATTGCCGGATCGAGGGGGACCGGGTCGAGATCGGGGCGTTGTCGGACCGGCGCAGCGACATCCGGCGCAGCGGCGAGGATTTGAAGGAAGGGGAACTGGCGGTCGCTGCCGGTACGCTGCTGGATGCCCGGCACATCCTGCTGCTGGCGCCGCTCGGCTACGGCCAGGTCGTGGTGAGGCGCCGCGTGCGGGTCGCGGTCCTGTCCACCGGCGATGAGCTGGTGGAGCCCGGCCGCAGCCTGGCGGCGGGCGACATCTTCGATGTCAACCGCCCGCTGCTCTGCGCGCTGCTGGCGGCGCCCTGCGTCGAGATCATCGATGCCGGGCGCGTGCGCGACGACCGCGCGGCGCTTCGCGGGCAGCTTGCCGCACTGGCGCGCGACGTCGACCTCATCGTGACCAGCGGCGGCGTTTCCGGCAGTGCCGCCGATCACCTGGCCGATGCGGTGCGCGATGGCGGCGGGGCCTGCGACGTCTTCCGCCTGGCGCTGAAGCCCGGCAAGCCGATGCTGTTCGGAACCGTGGCCGGCGTGCCGGTGCTGGGCCTGCCGGGAAGCCCGCGCGCCGCGCTGGTGACCGGGACGATCTTCGCCCGCCCGGCCATCGGCCGGATCGCGGGATTGCCGCCGCGGCTCCCGACCCATGGCGCGATCCTGGCGGCGCCGATCGCGCGGCGGCCGGGCCGCCTGGAATTCATCCCGGCGCGGATCCGGCGGGATGCGGCGGGCCATCGTCATGCGCTGCCGATCCCGGTGGGCGCGCTGTCGCAGCTTCTGGCGTGGTCGCAGGCGGACGCCTTCATCGGCGTGCCGGCCGAGGCGGCGGATCTGCCGGCGGGCCATCCGGTGCGGATCGTCATGCTCGGCGGCGAGGGGTATGGTGCCGCATCGCCGATGCACGAGGCGGATTGGCCGCTGTCGTCATAGCCACCGTTGCTGCAATTCCCGATCGCCGGCGAGGCGTGGATGGCTGTCATGAAGGACGTGGCGCACTGGCTGCTGTTCTGGGGCAAGGCACGTGCGCCGGGGGGGAGCGCGCAGCCCTTTCATCCGATCGTCGCCCATGCGCTGGACGTCGCGGCGGTGGCGTTGCGGCTGGACCGGGCGGCGCCGATCGGGCTGGCGCCCGAGATGCTGGCGCTGCTGATCGCGATCCACGATATCGGCAAGTTCTCCAGGGCGTTCCAGGCCAAGGCGCCGCAGGCCTGGCCGGCTTCGGTCCTCGGCCCGCCCGGCCCGGTGGAATACGATCCCGGGCACGATTCCACGGGCTACGCGATGCTGAGGGAAGGCCCGATGGCGGCGGCGCTGGCACCGCTGTTCCCGGGCTGGCGCCCTGGCCAGGTGGCGGCGTTGCTGCGCGCGGTCACCGGCCATCACGGCCGCCCGCCGCGGGAGGATGCGCGGCTGACCGGGAAGCAGATCGGTCGCCAGTGCAGCGAGGCCGCCATGGCTTTCCTGCACGCCATGCGCGCCCTCTTCGCGCCGCAGCCGCTGCGCCGTCCGGGCGGTGAAGCGGAGGTGCAGGCGCTGGCCTGGCGCCTGGCCGGGCTGACCACGCTCGCCGACTGGATCGGCTCGTCTGTGAGGTACTTTCCCTATGCCGCGCCGGAAGCGCTCGCCGATCCGCGCCGCTACTGGGACGAGCAGGCCGGGCCCCGCGCCGACGCGGCGATCGCGGCCCTCGGCCTGGCGCCGGCGCGACCGGCGCCGTTCCGCGGCATGGCGCAGCTGTTCCCGCGCATCGAACGCGCTTCGCCCTTGCAGGCCTGGGCGTCGGGGGTGGCGCTGCCGGACGGCCCGCTGCTCGCCATCTGCGAGGACATGACCGGGGCGGGCAAGACGGAAGCGGCGCTGCTGTTCGCCCATCGTCTGCTCGCGGCGGGCCGCGCGGACGGCGTCTTCGTCGCGCTGCCGACCATGGCGACGGCGAATGCGATGTATCGCCGCATGGCGGAGAGCTACCGCCGCCTGTTCGCCGAAGGGGCCGCGCCGTCGCTTGCGCTGGCGCATGGGCGGGCGGCGCTCGATGCCGGGTTCACGGCGTCGATCCTGGCCGATGCGGCCGATCCGGATGCGCCGGCCGGCGACGACCCCGCCTCGGAGAGTGCCGGCGCGCAATGCGCCGCGTGGCTGGCGGATGATCGGCGCAAGGCGCTGCTGGCGCAGGTCGGCGTCGGGACCATCGACCAGGCGTTGCTGGCCGTGCTGCCGGTGCGCCACGCGCCGCTACGCCAACGCGGCTTGTCGCGCAAGGTGCTGGTGGTCGACGAGGCGCATGCCTTCGACCCCTACATGCGGGAGGAGCTGGCGCGGCTGCTGCTGTTCTACGCGGCGCTCGGCGGCTGCGCCATCCTGCTCTCGGCGACGCTGCCGATGGCGTTGCGCCAGCGTCTGGCCGATGCCTGGCGCTCAGGCATCGGCATCGCGCCCGCTGCGCTGGGGGAGACCGCCTATCCGCTGGCGACGCTGGTGGCGGGCGAGGGCGTTGCGGAGGCCGCGCTGCCGCCGCGGCCCGGCACCGCGCGCCAGGTCGACGTCACGCGGATCGCCGATGCAGAAGAAGCGATCGCCCGGATCCGCGACGCGGCCGGGCAGGGCGCGGCGGTCGCCTGGGTGCGCAACACGGTCGACGAGGCGATCGCCGCGGCCGAGGCCTTGCGTGCGGCTGGGCTGGAGCCGCTGCTGTTCCATGCCCGCTTCGCGATGGTCGACCGGCTGCGCATCGAGGACGAGGTGTTGCGGCGCTTCGGCCCGGATGCGCCGCCGGGCGTGCGGCGTGGCGTGCTGGTCGCGACCCAGGTCATCGAGCAGAGCCTCGACATCGATTTCGACCTGCTGGTAACGGATCTGGCGCCGGCTGACCTGCTGATCCAGCGCGCCGGCCGGCTGTGGCGGCATGGCCGGCGCGATGCGCGACCCTTGCCGAAGCCCGAGTTGCTGGTGCTGGCGCCGGAGGCAGTGGCGGCACCGGGCGCCGATTGGCTGGCCGCGCATCGCGGCACCGCGGCGGTCTATCGCGACCCGGCCCTGCTCTGGCGCGGCGCCCGGGCCCTGTTCGCGGCCGGGGAGATCGCTTCGCCCGGCGGCGTGCGCGACCTGATCGAAGCGGCAGCGGATGGCGAGCAGCCGGAAGGTCTCTCCGGCGCCGCCGATGCGGCGGCGGGCAAGCGCCTGACCGATGCTGCGGTCGCGCGGCAGAACCTGCTCGACTTCGCGAAGGGCTATGCCGAAGGGGCGGGTCTTTGGGCCTCCGACGAACGCACGCCGACGCGGCTGGAGGAGCGGCCGCAGGTCACGCTGCGTCTGGCGCTGCTGCGGGACGGTCAGGTGGTGCCTTATGCGACGGATGCGGATGAGCGGCGTGCCTGGGCGCTGTCGGAGGTATCGGTCGCCGCGCATCGGATCGGCGAGGTGACGGTGCCGCCCGCCTGTCAGGCCGCGGCTGACCAGGCGCGGGCGCGCTGGGGACGATGGGAGCGGGAGGCGCCGACGCTCAAGCTGCTGCTGCTTATGGCGAGCGGCGCGCGCTGGATCTGGTCGGGCGGGCGCGGCCAGTATGACGCCGCGTCGGGACTGATCATCGATGATCCGTCCGACCCGGGAAGGCCGGCCTGCTGATGGCGGGCAGGCTCCCCGATCGCGGGCAGGCGCCGCGATCAGGCACGGTCCGCTTCATGTCCGGTGCCGCGGTGCGCCGGCGTCGCGCGCAACGCGATGCCGAGCGCGTCGAGCACGCGGAGGACGGTCGCCAATTCCGGGTTCCCGTCCGCCGAGAAGGCCCGGTACAGGCCCGCGCGCCCGACACCGGATGCCCTGGCCACCTCCGCCATGCCTTGTGCCCGGGCGATGATGCCGATCGCCTCCTTGATCTCGTCCAGGTCGCCGTCGGCGAAGGCGAGGGAGAGGAATGCGGCCTGGCTCTCGGGCGTATCCAGCGCGTCGGCCGGATCATAGGGTTCGGTCCTTGTCGGCACGGTCAATCCTCCAACCCTGCGGCCAAAGCCTTGGCCTTCTCGATGTCCTTCCGCTGCGTGGCCTTGTCCCCGCCGCACAACAGGATGATCACCCGCTCACCTCTTTGGACAAAATAGATGCGATACCCCGGGCCGTAGTGAAGGCGCATCTCGGAGACGCCACCGCCCACCGGCTCGACATCGCCGGGATTGCCCTTCGCCAAGCGGAGGATGCGCATGGTGATGCGCGCCTTCGCCTCCGGGTCACGCAAGCGCCTTTCCCACGTCGCGTATTCAGGGGTTCGGCGTATCTCGACCACGGCTGCATCCTATGGGCGACTACGGTATTTATCAACAACGAACGTGCTTGAGAGCTTCGTATAATCAGGCGCGACTGGGTGAGATCTATCCATTCCGCCCTCTGATCATCTTGCATTTCCGGAAACCTATGCTTTATTTCCCGTAACGAATCGCGATGGCCAGGGATCGCCGGGGTGGAAGCTTTCAACCTGCTGACCGCGTACTGGCTGCCGGTGCGCCGCGTTTCCGGCGCCCGCCTGCTCATCCGCCCCGCCGAGATCGCCGACGGCGTCGATGGCGGCGACCCGATCCTCGCCATCGACTGGCCGCGCGCCGATTTCCGGATCGCGACGCTGGAATTCCTGATCGGCCTGCTCGCGATCGCCTGTCCACCCCGCGACGGCGACGCTTGGTTCGACGGCTGGACCAGCCCGCCGACGGCCGCGGCACTCGACGCCGCCTTCGCGCCGCTCGCGCACGCCTTCGATCTCGACGGGCCGGGACCGCGCTTCCTCCAGGATTTCGAGACCCTCGACGCCGAATCGGAGCCGGTCGAGCGGCTGCTGATCGAGGCGCCCGGCGGCAGCACCATCGGCAAGAACACCGATCTGCTGGTCAAGCGCGGCCGTGCCCGTTCGCTCTCCCGCGCCAGCGCGGCGATCGCGCTTTTCACCCTGCAATCCTGGGCGCCGGCCGGCGGCGCCGGCAACCGCACCGGGTTGCGCGGTGGCGGGCCGCTGATCACCCTGGTGCAGCCGGATCGCGCGACGCTTTGGCACCGGCTCTGGGCGAACGTGCCGGAGGGATCGGCGCCGGCTGCCGGCGACCTGCCCCGCATCCTGCCCTGGCTGGCGCCAAGCCTGACCTCGGAAGGCAGCCGCGTCGTGACGCCCGAGGCCGATGCCCATCCGCTCCAGGCCTTCTGGGGCATGCCGCGCCGGATCCGGCTGGATTTCGCCGCCGCGGCGGCTCCCGTGCCCTGCGACCTGTCGGGCGAGCCGGACGCGGTGCAGGTCACCGGCTGGCGGCAACGGCCGCGTGGGGCGAATTACGCCGCCTGGGGCCGGCTTCATCCACTCACCCCGCACTACCAGCCGAAGCCCGGCGGCGAATGGCTGCCGATGCACCCGCAGCCCGGCGGCATCGGCTACCGGCACTGGCTCGGCCTCGTGGTCGGGGATGGCCAGCGCCTGCCCGCCGCCACCATCGGCGCCTGGCGTGCGGGCCGGCGCCTGGACGCGGGGGAAGGGCGCGGCACCCGGCTGCTCGCCGCCGGCTACGACATGGACAACATGAAGGCCCGCGCCTTCGTCGAGAGCGAGATGCCGCTGCCCGGCGCCGATGCCGGGCAACAGCCGCGCCTCGATCTGCTCGCCGCCGATCTGGTCCAGGCCGCGGAGCTCGCGGCAGGGCTGCTGCGCTCGGCGGTCCGCAACGCACTCTTCAGTCCGGGCGCCAAGGTGAAGCTGGATGCCGAAGGTTTTGCCAGCCTGCGGGAGCGCCTCTGGGCCCAGACCGAGGCCGATTTCTTCGCGGCCCTGTCCCGCAGCACCGCGGCGCACGAGGTGGAGGAAGGCGCGGAGCCGGAACGCGCCGCCTGGGCCACCCGCCTCCGCACCCTTTCGCTCGCGCTGTTCGACGAGGCGGCGCCGCTGAGCCCGGAAGCCGCCGCCGCCGCCCCGCGCATCGCCGCCGCGCGCCGCGGCCTGCGCTTTGCGCTCCGCGGCTGGGGCAAGCCGGGGCGCGAGTTCTTCGGGCTGCTGAAGCTGCCCGCACCGGAAGGGAAAGCCGTATGATCGCCGAACCGGACAAGGCCGTGCGCTGGTGGCAGGCGTTGCAGCCCGATCCCCCGCGCAACCCGGGCGACCGCGCGGCCCTCGCGAGGCTACGCCGTGCCGGCCGCGTCGGGGATGCGATGATGGACCCCGCCGTCATGGCGCTGTTCCGCCAGGTCGGCGCGGATCATCCCGGCGACCTGCCCGACATCGCGCTGCTGGCCGCCGTGCTGGCGCATGTGCGGGAGGATGTGCGCGGCGCCGCCGCGGCCCGCCTGGTCGGACCCGACCGCCCGGAGGCGCCGGAGACGGCGCGCATGTCGCCGCTCCGCTTCCGCCGGCTGCTCGATGCCGCGACGCCCGACGAACGGCTGATCGCCTTCCGCCGCATGGTGGCGCTCGCCGACGGCGCGCTGCCGGTGCGGGACCTCGCCTTGTCGCTGCTGCGCTGGAACGACCGGTGCCGCCAGCGCTGGACCTATGATTACTGGGATGCCGGCCGGCGCACGGAGGCTTCCCCAACGCCCGCCGAGGAGCCCGCCGCATGACCCGCTTCCTGCAACTGCATCTTCTCACCTTCTTCCCGCCGGCCAACCTCAATCGCGACGATACCGGCCGGCCGAAGACCGCGGTCGTCGGCGGCGCGACCCGGCTCCGCCTCTCCTCGCAGGCGCTGAAGCGGGCCTGGCGCAGCTCGGACGCGTTCCGCGCGGCGCTCGCCGGCCATATGGGCGAACGCACCCAGCGCCTGGGCGAGGCGATCCGCGACCACCTGCTGGCGCGCGGCAGCGACGAAGCCGCGGCGGTGAAGGTCGCGCGGGAGATCGCGCCGGTCTTCGGCAAGGTGAAGCCGGACAAGGACCCGAACCCGACGCGGACCGAGCAGCTCGCTTTCGTCGCCCCCGAGGAACGCGCCGCAGCGCTCGCTCTGGCCGAACGCCTCGCGGCCGGGGAAAAGGTGGCGGTGAAGGCGGAAGAGATCCTGACCCGCAGCGATACCGCCGCCGACATCGCGCTGTTCGGCCGCATGCTGGCCGACAACCCCGATTTCAACCGCGACGCCGCGGCGCAGGTCGCGCATGCCATCACCACCCATCGCGTGACGGTGGAGGATGACTACTACACCGCCGTCGACGATCTGAAGCGCCCGGCGGAGGATGCCGGCGCCGGCTTCGTCGGCGAGGCGGCGTTCGGCTCCGGCGTCTTCTACCTCTATGTCTGCGTGAACACCGCGCTGCTGCTGCGCAACCTCGGCGGCGATGCGGCGCTCGCCGCGACCGCGCTCGGCGCGCTGGCCGAGGCGGCGGCGACCGCGGCGCCCCGTGGCAAGCAGAACAGCTTTGCGGCGCATGGCCGCGCGCATTACGTCCTGGCCGAACGCGGCGACTGGCAGCCACGCACCCTTGCCGGCGCCTTCGCCAGGCCGGTCGACGCCGGCGACGTGATGGCGGCCTCGATCAGCCAGCTGCGGGCGTTCCGCGATGCCATGGATGCGGCCTATGGCCAGGCGCCGGCGGCGCAGCGGGAGATGCTGGTCGGCGGCGAGGGCCGGCTTTCCGACATCATCGCGTTCTGCCGTGGCTGAGTTCCTCACCTTCGCGCTGGTGGCGCCGATCGCGAGCTTCGGCGACCTCGCGGTCGGCGAACGCCGCTCCGGCTTCGACCGGCCGGCCCGCTCCGCGGTGCTGGGGCTCATCGGCGCCTGCCTCGGCATCGAGCGCGCCGATGCGGCGGGGCAGGCGGCGCTCGCCGATGGCTACGGCGTTGCGCTGCTTTGCCACGCGCCTGGGCGGCTGCTGGCGGATTACCACACCGCCCAGATGCCCTCGACCCAGCGTGGCCGCCGCTTCGCGACCCGTGCCGAAGAGCTCGACGTGCCGAAATCCGAGCTCAACACGGTGCTGACGCGGCGCGACTACCGGCTCGGCGCCTGGCACCTCGGCGCCGTCGCCGCGCGCGACGGCGCCCGCTGGCCCTTGGCTGCCTTGGCGGAAGCGATGCGGCGCCCGGCCTTCGCCCCTTATCTCGGGCGCCGGTCCTGTCCGCTCGGCCTGCCGCTGGCGCCGGCAATCGAAGCGGCGGAGGATGCGCCGGCCGCACTCCTGGCGCGGCATGCCTCGGGCCGGGAACGCGGCTTCGCGCCGCATCTGGCCGAGGCGCCGACGCCGCTTCGGATCGTGCTGGACGCCGATGCGGTGGCCGAGGGCGATCCGCGCCATCGCCGCACGGAATGGCGGCGGGATGCCGTGGTCTCCCGCGGCCGCTGGCAGTTCGGCTTGCGCGCGGAAGCGGTGCTCGAGCCATGAGCGGCCCGCTCTTCCTCTCGCGCATCCGGCTCAGGCGCGACGGTTCGGCCGCGGCGTTGGCGGCGCTGCTGGTGCCGGCCGGCGGCGCGGCGCCGCGGAGCGCTGCCGGGCATCGCCTGATCTGGAGCCTGTTCGCCGATGCCGCCGATCGCCGCCGCGACTTCCTCTGGCGGGAGCAGGCGCCCGGGCAGTTCCTCACCCTGTCGTCGCGCGTGCCGGTCGACCGGCACGAATTGTTCGAGGTGGAGCCGAAGCCCTTCGAGCCGGCCCTGACGGAGGGCGACCGGCTGCGCTTCAGCCTGCGGGCGAACCCGGTGGTCGCGGTGTCGGCGGCGCCCGGCCGGCGCGGGCAGCGGCATGACGTCGTGATGCATGCGCTGAAGCTGCTCGCTGGCGCGGATGCGCGTGCGGCGGCGCGCCTCGGCGCGGTGCAATCGGCCGGCGCGGCCTGGTTGACGCGACAGGGCGAGCGCCACGGCTTCGTGCCGGAGGGCGATGTCGCCGTCGATGGCTACGAGCGCCTGCGCATCCCGCGCGACGGCGCTGCCGATGCCGTGTTCGGCGTAGCCGATATCGAAGGCGTGCTGCGGGTGACCGATGCGGCCCGGTTCCTGGCGCAGCTCGCGCGCGGCTTCGGCCGGGCGCGCGCCTTCGGGCACGGGCTGATGCTGATCAGGCGCGCGGAATGAGCGGCCGCGCATTGCCCGGCTTGCCGCCGCCGCAACCGATCCCGATCCGCGAGCGCGTCTCCATCCTGTTCATCGAGCGGACGCGCCTCGATGTGCTCGACGGCGCCTTCGTGCTGGTGGACGATGCCGGCATCCGCACGCATATCCCGGTCGGCGGCATCGCCTGCCTGATGCTGGAGCCGGGGACGCGGGTCAGTCATGCCGCCGTCGCCCTCGCGGCGCGCGCGGGCACCTTGCTGATCTGGGTCGGCGAGGCGGGTGTGCGGCTCTATGCCGCGGGGCAGCCCGGCGGGGCGCGGTCGGACCGCCTGCTGCACCAGGCGCGCCTGGTGCTGGATGAGGAGGCGCGGCTGCGCGTGGTGCGGAAGATGTACGCGCTGCGCTTCGGGGAGGAGCCGCCGTCCCGCCGTTCGATCGACCAGCTGCGTGGGATCGAGGGCGTTCGGGTCAGGGAGATGTACAAGGCGCTGGCGCAGCGGTTCGGGCTGCGCTGGGACGGGCGCCGGTACGACCCCGATGCCTGGGAAGGCGCGGACACGGTCAACCGCTGCCTCTCGGCCGCGACCGCGGCGCTCTATGGCGTGACGGAGGCGGCGGTGCTGGCGGCGGGCTATGCGCCGGCGATCGGTTTCCTGCACAGCGGCAAGCCGCAGAGCTTCGTCTACGACGTCGCCGATATCCTGAAGTTCGAGACGGTGGTGCCGGAAGCCTTCCGCGTCGCCGCCGCGGCGGAGGCCGGGCGGCTGCTGGACGGACGCGCGGTATCGGATCCGGTCGCGGAGGTGAGGCGCCGCTGCCGCGATGCCTTTCGCCGGGCGGATGTGTTGAGCCGCCTCATCCCGTTGATCGAGGAGGTGCTGGCGGCGGGCGGCCTGCCGGTGCCGGAGGCGTCGCCGGAAGCGATGCCGGTCGCGATCCCGCCGGCGGAGGGTGGCGGCGATGCTGGTCATCGTGGTTGAGGGCGCGCCGCCGCGGTTGCGCGGGCGGCTGGCGGTGTGGCTGCTGGAGGTGCGGGCTGGCGTCTATCTCGGCGTCTATGGCCGGCGCGTCCGGGAGATGATCTGGGGTGAGGTCTGCGCGTATATCGAGGATGGGAATGCGGTGATCGCCTGGGCGGCGCCGGAGGAGGCGGGCTTCGCCTTCGACACCTGCGGCCGCAACCGCCGCGTTCCGGTGGACATGGATGGCCTGCGTCTGGTGGCCTTCGGACCGGAGGCCGCCCTGCCGGCGGAGCCCGGCCCCGCATCGCAGCCGCACCGCCGGCGCGGTCGCCCGAGCGGGTAGGGAACGGCTGTTCCCTTCGGTGGGTTCGTTGACAAGTGAATATGGTTGTAGAATCAAGCACCTCTGGGAAGAGTGTTCCCCGCATGCGCGGGGATGAACCGCTGCACCTGGCGCGGCCAGCCTGGCGGCCGCCGTGTTCCCCGCATGCGCGGGGATGAACCGAAGAAGGGCGCCTCGCTCGGCGACATCCTCGGGTGTTCCCCGCATGCGCGGGGATGAACCGACGCCCACGGCCGCCTAATCCGCGTCGAGCTGGTGTTCCCCGCATGCGCGTGGATGAACCGCGCGCGAGCGCATGGAGGCGCTGCTGCGGAGCGTGTTCCCCGCATGCGCGGGGATGAACCGGGCCGGTACTGGGATGGCAACCTGGTCCGCTGGTGTTCCCCGCATGCGCGGGGATGAACCGAGCTGCGCCCGGGCGCTCCGCGCTGCCGGCCTGTGTTCCCCGCATGCGCGGGGATGAACCGGCGGCACGTCGACCAATTCGGTGCCGGTCACCGTGTTCCCCGCATGCGCGGGGATGAACCGGCGGCACGTCGACCAATTCGGTGCCGGTCACCGTGTTCCCCGCATGCGCGGGGATGAACCGGTGCCATCGACCGAGTTCTGGACGCTCGCGGCGTGTTCCCCGCATGCGCGGGGATGAACCGACGGAGGACGACATCTGATGACCGCCAGGATGGTGTTCCCCGCATGCGCGGGGATGAACCGCTGGAGGCTGGCGTTGCCGATGGCTTGGCCTAGTGTTCCCCGCATGCGCGGGGATGAACCGCGGTTGCGCGCTCGGGCGGCTTCTATCTCGTCGTGTTCCCCGCATGCGCGGGGATGAACCGCCGACGCCATGCGCTTGGCGCACTCCGCCATCGTGTTCCCCGCATGCGCGGGGATGAACCGATCGCCGACAACGAACACTCGCTCGCGTCGCTGTGTTCCCCGCATGCGCGGGGATGAACCGATGTGCTGGCCGCATCCGTGGCATTCGAACTCGTGTTCCCCGCATGCGCGGGGATGAACCGGCGTCTGGGGATCGCTCAATGCCCCCGACATCGTGTTCCCCGCATGCGCGGGGATGAACCGACGGTGGCGAGCCACTACAACACCGCCGAGCAGTGTTCCCCGCATGCGCGGGGATGAACCGCACACGGCATGATCGGCATGGATTTGATCCGCGTGTTCCCCGCATGCGCGGGGATGAACCGTCACGCTGCTCGTCTTCAACCACGTGCACAGCGTGTTCCCCGCATGCGCGGGGATGAACCGCGCGGCTTGGAACGCTTCGTACCGATCGTCGAGTGTTCCCCGCATGCGCGGGGATGAACCGCCTTCGGCTAGATCCTCAGCCGTCGGCGCCGCGTGTTCCCCGCATGCGCGGGGATGAACCGGCTGACGGCGCCAGCGGATGCGAACTCTGCGAGTGTTCCCCGCATGCGCGGGGATGAACCGGCGGTGCGCAGCACTGCCGCATAGGGCTGCACGTGTTCCCCGCATGCGCGGGGATGAACCGGGCATCGGGCGCTCCCGTCATGGCGACGGGGAGTGTTCCCCGCATGCGCGGGGATGAACCGCCGCCCCCGATTTCGGTGCGGGCGGCATGAGCGTGTTCCCCGCATGCGCGGGGATGAACCGGTCCGATGTGTCGCGGTGCCGGGCGAGTTCCTGTGTTCCCCGCATGCGCGGGGATGAACCGCCGCTCAGGGCCGTCTACGTCGGGCGCCCAACGTGTTCCCCGCATGCGCGGGGATGAACCGAACAGCAGTCCGTCGCCGATCGCCAGCGCCGCGTGTTCCCCGCATGCGCGGGGATGAACCGATCATGCCGATGCCTCCGGCGTGCTGGCGGTGGTGTTCCCCGCATGCGCGGGGATGAACCGGCTTGTAGGTGTCGCGGTACCAGCCGAGGTTGGTGTTCCCCGCATGCGCGGGGATGAACCGGCCTGGTGCTGCATGGCGGCCGCGTGGTGCGAGTGTTCCCCGCATGCGCGGGGATGAACCGACCGATGCCTGGGCCGGCGCCGAGCATTGGGAGTGTTCCCCGCATGCGCGGGGATGAACCGACATCCTACAGCGCCGGCCTCTCCCTGACGGCGTGTTCCCCGCATGCGCGGGGATGAACCGACGGCGAGGTCATCAGCTCCGGCCTGGATGGAGTGTTCCCCGCATGCGCGGGGATGAACCTGACCAGAAACCCCGCCAAGCTGGACGGACTCGGTGTTCCCCGCATGCGCGGGGATGAACCGCAGCGTGCGTCGATCGTCGGCCGCCGCCGCGGGTGTTCCCCGCATGCGCGGGGATGAACCGGCGTGGTGCAACGGCTGATCCCGGAAGCGCAGGTGTTCCCCGCATGCGCGGGGATGAACCGTTGACGGAACGCATGATCGCCACCCTGCCGGCGTGTTCCCCGCATGCGCTGGGATGAACCGCCCGCCGGCTCGGCCTCACGAACCCGGACACGGTGTTCCCCGCATGCGCGGGGATGAACCGGTGCGGCGCCAGGCGCGGGCGATATGGCTCGGGTGTTCCCCGCATGCGCGGGGATGAACCGCCCGAGAACTACGGCTCCAAGGCCATCCCGATGTGTTCCCCGCATGCGCGGGGATGAACCGACGACATCCGCCGTGCCGTGACCTCGCTCCGCGTGTTCCCCGCATGCGCGGGGATGAACCGTCGCGGCCGATGAATACCTCGTAGGCATGCGTGTGTTCCCCGCATGCGCGGGGATGAACCGAATGGGGAAACAACCTAGGCCCCCATCCTGCCGTGTTCCCCGCATGCGCGGGGATGAACCGCCATCGGCGATGAAACGGGTGGTGTCGGTCATGTGTTCCCCGCATGCGCGGGGATGAACCGGTGGCCCCGTCGGGTGGTAGGCAAGGCGGATCGTGTTCCCCGCATGCGCGGGGATGAACCGATGCGCCGCCCGGTGCTGGCCGTGCGGCCGCTGTGTTCCCCGCATACGCGGGGATGAACCGGCGCTGGCCGAGCTCGCGGCCGCGAAGAGGGAGTGTTCCCCGCATGCGCGGGGATGAACTGTCTACCGGCTCGGAAAGAAGAAAGCGGGCGCCGTGTTCCCCGCATGCGCGGGGATGAACCGCGACAGCCTGCTGCCGAGCGCCCTCTATGGCCGTGTTCCCGCATGCGCGGGGATGAACCGAACATCTTCATCACGTCAGACATTCCCAGCAGGTGTTCCCCGCATGCGCGGGGATGAACCGACGCCAATCAGTCCGATGCGGGAGCCGGCAGCGTGTTCCCCGAATGCGCGGGGATGAACCGATGCGCAACTTGCTGACGGCCGGCGGCGTCGGGTGTTCCCTTCATGCGCGGGGATGAACCGATGGATCGAATGCGGGCGGTGTCCCGGCGCGTGGTGTGGCAGCGCTTGCGCGCGCTGTATTCAACAGGCTCTGCTGGATACAGGTATTTCTCACCCGCTCTTGTTCAATACAAAACAATGACGGCATGATCGTGAGACTCGTTTGGGCATCGAACGGGCTATGCCGGCCCGGCCAGCGATCCGCTGGCAATGCATCGCGCCCTCCGTCGCGCGATCCGGGCGGAGCCTGTTGGTGCCATACGATCAAGCCGAGCGGCTGCTCCGCATCGATACGCCGCTCGGCCCAGACCAGGCGCTGCTGATCCAGCTCGATGGCAGCGACGCCATCTCCCGACCCTTCCATCACCGCATCGCCTTCGCGACCGAGGCGCCGGAGCAGAAGGTCCGCACCCTGCTCGGCAAGGCCGTCACGCTCTGGATCGGCGCCAGCTCGGCGCCGGATGCGCGGCCGATCCACGGCCATCTGCGGCGCCTGACCCGCCGTCATTCCGGCCGCCTCGACACCCATCTCTGGCAGGCGGAGGTGGTGCCGGCGCTCTGGTTCCTCGCCCGCCGCGCCGATTGCCGCATCTTCCAGAACCTCACCATCCCGCAGGTGCTGGACAAGGTGTTCCGGATCCACGGCGTTTCCGCCGTCGAGCAGCGCGGCCTCTCCGGCAGCTACCCGACGCTCGACTATTGCGTGCAGTACCGCGAAACGGCGTTCGACCTCGTCTCCCGACTGATGGAGGAGGCCGGCCTCTTCTATTGGCATGAGCATGCGGCGAAGGCGCATACCCTCGTCATCGCCGACCAGAACCAGCTCGCGCCCAGGCTCGCGGCCGAGACGCTGACCTATGGCGGGCTCTCGGCGGAGGAGAAGCTGTCCTGGTTCGAGCAGGACACGGAGTTCCGCACCGGCACCTGGGCGATGCGCGACTTCAACTTCGAGACGCCGGCGCTGAACATGACGGCGACCGACCCGACGCATCTCGACGTCCCGCGCATGAAGGACCACGAGGTCTTCGACTATCCCGGCCGCTACACGACGCCGGGCGAGGGCAGCACCGTCGCGCGGCTGCGCATCGAGGAGGAGGAGGCGCGGCATCGCGTGCTGCGCGCCGGCGGCGAGACCAAGGGGCTGAATGCCGGCCAGCGCCTGACGATCGACGACCAGGATGGCGTCGGCCAGGAGAAGTGCCTGGTGACGGAGCTGCGCCATACCGCCCGCGACACCTCCTTCTGGGCGAGCGCCGAGGATGCCGAAGGAAGCCACTACGCCAACGAGTTCGCGGCGATCCCGGCCGGCGTGCCGTTCCGCCCGGCACGCGTCACGCCGCGGCCGCTGGTGCGCGGCAGCCAGACCGCGACGGTGACGGGACCGGCCGGCAGCGAGATCCACACCGACGGCTATGGGCGCGTGAAGCTCCGCTTCCACTGGGACCGCAACCCGGACGGCAATCCCGACGAACAGAGCTCCTGCTGGGTGCGCGTCTCGCAGGGCTGGGCCGGTGCCGGCTGGGGCGCGGTGCAGATCCCGCGCGTCGGCCAGGAAGTGGTGGTGGATTTTCTGGAAGGCGACCCGGATCGGCCGCTGATCACCGGCCGCGTCTACAACGCCGACCGCATGCCGCCCTACCGGTTGCCCGACCACAAGACGCGGATGGTGCTGCGCACCGACACCCACAAGGGCACCGGCTTCAACGAGATCACGTTCGAGGACGAGGCCGGGCGGGAGAACGTGTTCCTGCACGCCCAGAAGGATCAGACGCTCCGCGTGCTGAACAACCGCACCGACCGCGTCGATGCGCATGCCGTCGCCTCGGTCGGCGGCAATCGCGCGGTCGAGGTCGCGGGCAACCAGAAACACGAGGTCGGCGGGTCGGTGAACCTGACCGTCGGCGGCACCGGGGCGCTCGCCTTGGGTCTGATGACGCAGGTCGCCGGCCTGGCCGGGCACACCGCCGGGCTGTTGAGCCAGGCCGGGCAGATCGCCGGCGGCGGCGGCGCGCCGCTGGCGGCCTTCGCCGGCACGCTCGCCGGCTCCGCCCTGGGCTTCCTCGACGCCGGCGGCCTCGGCAGTCGCGACGGCGTCATTGCGGGCCCAAATCCGCGCGCCGACGCGGGGGTTGCGCTCGCGGCCGCCGGGGCAGGTGTCGGCGAAGCGGCGGGCGGGTTGTTTCCGCTGCCCGGCATCATGAACACCGTGATCGGCAGCTTCCGCTCCGACACGGTGGGCGTCGCGGCGACCGAGCAGATCGGCCTGGCCAAGGTGACCAATGTCGGCGCGACCGCGCTCGAGAGCGTCGGCAAGTTCAAGAAGATCGCGGTCGGCGAGGAATTCGTGATCGAGGTCGGCGATTCGAAGCTGATCATGAAATCGAACGGCGAGATCATCCTGCTCGGCAAGAATTTCAACTTCGTCGCGACCGACCACGTGCAGATCCGCGGCAAGCCGATCGACCTGAACTAGCCGGGGGAGCGGGGCTGTGCGGCTCGACAACCAGACCCCGGCGCAGGCGATGGCGTTTCGTCAGTTCGCCCGCGATGGCAGCCTCGATTGCGTCGTCTCCGCCTGCGCGCGTTTCTGCCACCGACAGGATGGCCGGATCGCCTTCGCGCCGGAACAGGCGCCGTTTCCCTTCGAGGACGTGCATGACGGCGATCCGCATGACGGTGCGCTGCTGCGGCAGGGCGGCCTGGTGCCGGAGAAGCCCGGGACCGACGTGACCTTCCTGGGCAGCAGCTTCGCGCCGGGCGGGCAGCCGGCGCCGCAATGGCAGGCCGCGATCCGCGTCGGCACCCGCTTGCAGAAGACCCTGCTGGTGAGCGGGAAGCGGCATTGGCTGCCGGAGGTGGCACCGCCGCCGCGGGATTGGCTTGGCTTCCGCAAACCGGAGGCGGGGCCCACCCTGGCCGGCTGGCGCCTGTCCGAGCCGGCGCCGTCGCGCGCGGTCGAGATCCACTGGAAGCACGCCTTCGGCGGCCGCATCCCGGGCCTGGCGCCCGATGTGCATCGCGGCAATCCGCTGGGGCCGGGTCTGCTCTTGCTGGAGAACGGCGACCCGGACGCGCCGGTTCCGGCGCATCAGCTCGACGATCCCGTGGACCCGGTGACCGACTGGCGGCGGCATCACGCAGCACCGCACTGTTTCGCGCCGATCCCGCCCTGGTGGCAGCAGCGGCAGCGCCATGCCGGAACCTATGACGAGGCCTGGCTCGAAGGCCGCCATCCGCTGCTCCCGGAGGATTTCGATCCGCGCTTCTGGCAATGCGCACATCCGGACCTGATCGCGACGCCGCATCTGGCGGGCGACGAGGCATATGAGTTGGACAACCTGCATTCGGAGCTCGCGGCGGCGCGCGGCGTGCTGCCGGCTGTCGCGCTGTCGGTGCATTGCGCGGGTGGCGATGCGGGCAGCGAGAGGTGGCATGCCCTGGCGCTTGACGGCCTGCATTTCGACTTCCGGGATGGCGGCGCGGCCATCACCCTCACCTGGCGGGTGCGCTTCCCGCTGAACGACGCGGCGCGCGCGGTGCTGACCTTGGGTGCGGCGCGGATGACGGCGGCGGGGCAGGAGGCCGCGGCATGAGCCGGCCGCCGCCCGATCGATACGCCGGGGAGCCTGGCTATCCCGCGCCCTGGACGACCTCGGCGCCGCTGGAGGGCCTGCGCGACACGGACGCGGCGCGGATCATCTCGCTTGCCCCGGATGTCTGTCTGACGCCGATCGGCTCGGCAATGGTGCCGGTGCCCTATCAGATCGTCGATTTCTGCGGCCATGACGGGAAGTACGCGGGCAGCGTCCGGTTCACCGGTGAACGGGCGATGCTGCTGCGCTCGCACACGACGCATGTTCATGGCGACGCGCCTGGGACCGGCAAGGGTGTGGCGTCGGGCACGATCGAAGGCATCAGCGAGCCGATCGGGCATGCCACGGAGGTCAGGGCGGAAGGCTCGCCGGTGATCCGGCGCCTCGATCGGTTCTGGATGAACAACCGGAACACGGTCGGAGAGGCGATCTTCGTACGCGACACGGCGACCTACGCGGCACCGGTGGACGACGATCCGGTTCCGGGTTCATTGCGCCGGATGCGGGGCGCGCTGCAACTCGCCTTTGCGGGAACTCCAGCGGAGTTCGCTCCGCAGCAGACACCTGCGCCCGGAAGCGCTCCAACCTCTCCGCCAAGCCAGCCGGGAACCGTGATTCAGGGGCCATGGCAGCCGCGGCCGATGCCCGTTCCGCCCCCAGCCGAGAATCTGCCCTGGCTCTGGCGATATGGCCGCTGGGGACTACTGCCGGTGATCCTGATGCTGAGCGGCGATACGCCGCTCATCGCACCGCCCGGTCGGGATGCCGACGCCGTGGAGCGCGGCCTTTATCGCCGCGCGAGCGAAGCGCTCGACCCATTCGACCACAGCTACAACCTTCAAGTGCGGGATTGGTATCAGGCCGAGCTGGCGCGGTATCGCGGGACGCGGACGGAGACGCAGACAGAGCCGCAGCCGCAGCCTCGCCCTCAGCCGTCGCCGGTCAGAATCACACCTCGGGAAGATCGCGAGTGCCCCATCGGTCCGCATGCGTTAATGCAGCCGATTTGCGCTGCCATGCGACGGCAGGCGCACCATGTCGTTCCCGACAGATCTTTCCGTAGCGGCGCACCAGGCTCGCCGCGTATCAAGGACGCGCCCAGCTACGGCGCAGGCTTAGCGGTTTGCGTCGAGTCGAACCGCGTCGGCCGCGACTCCGAACACTCCATCATCCACAATGCCTATTACGATCGCACGGCGGAACGCGAAGCGAGAGCTGGTTCGAACCCGGGGTTCATTACTCTCGCCCGAGCCGAGGATCTTGGGTCTCAAGCGTTGGAGGCCGGGACCGATGGCCGCTGCCCCAAGGAGTACATCCGTCTCGCGCTGCGTGCGTATCACCAGACGGCGTTCCGAATGGAGCCGGATGTTCTGGTACGCGGCCAGCGTGCGCCACTCGATGCGGGACAGAGCAGTTACCTCGGTCGGCAGCCCAGCGCTATCAGAACACGATAGGAAGGAACCCGGATTATGTCGCAAGACGATATGATCGACGAGAACAACCATGAACTCACGATGATAGCCGGCGCCGCGATCGAAGCCGACTACGTCTACATTGCTCAATACCTGGATAAATATAGGCAGGTCTGGGATGAAATTGAATACAGCCTTGTTTCCATGGTCGATCTGTCGGACCTGAACACACCTTGGTTGGCGCACGAGTTGCAATTTAGGATCGTCAGCGTTTGCGTCTGGCGGCGCTATCGGGACGGGAGACGACTCTACGTTTCGATGTCCGACCAGGGCGAGTTGGAACTGATCGGCCCCGGCGGCGATCCGACAATCCGTGAAGTCATCACGGGCGCTGGGCTGTCGAAACCCTGGTCGCAGCAACACGGGTACATGAACAGGATCCGCCAGATCGGCGCTGCCCTCTACGCCTGCGGCGGCGCGCGGCAGGTCTATCGCCGCACCGAACCGGGCGGCTGGCAGGCGATCCATGGATCGATCCTGGTCGACATCATGGTGAACGGGCGAGCGGAGATGGACCGCATCCGCCACTTCCACGACGTGAATGGCGCGGCCGAGTCCGATATCTACGCCGTCGGGCTTCGATCCGACATCTTCCACTACGACGGCAGTGAGTGGCGCCAGCTCGATTGCCCGGTGCGTTGCGACCTGTTCGAGATCGATGTGCATGATCCGGAGGATGTGGTCATCATCGGCCGCGGCGGCGTCGTGTTGCGCGGCAACCATCGGGTCGGCTTCCGGCTGGTGCCGCATGGCGGCGATCAGTACTTCACGAGCGTCATTCGCTATCGCGACCGGCTGTACCTGGCCGCGAGCGAAGGCCTGTTTGAGCTCGATCCCGCGACCGACCGCATCCGCCGCTGCATCACCGGGCTCGCGCCCGAGCCGGTCGACTGCCACAAGCTCGATGCCGCAGACGGCGTGCTCTGGTCCTTCGGCAACAAGGATCTGCTCTGGTTCGACGGCAGCACCTGGCACCGTGAGCAGCACCCGGACAACCCGCCGATCCGCTGATGCCGGAGGATCCGCCCTGGTCTTCCGCCCCCGCCTGGACCGCTCCGCATCAGGCCTGGTCGCGCGAAGTCGTCGGTGACCTTGCGGGGGAGGGCGCCATCCTCGTCGACCTGCGCGGCGGCCGCTGCCCCGCGCCGGTACTCGGCACCCGACGTGCCCTCGCGCGTTATCCCGCAGGACAGGCGCTGGTGCTGCTCGCCGACGACCCGCAGGCGGCAACCGACGTCCCGGCCGCGCTCCGCCTGCTCGGCCAGGCGCTGATCGCTACAATCCCTTGCGGCGGTGACGTCGCCTTCGTCCTGCGCCGCGCGCCGGGCTCCGGCGCCGCCCTGTGACCGAGATCACCGCCGACGTCGTCATCGTCCCTTTGCCCGGATATCTCATCGGGTTCGCGCGCGCTCGCGACGGGACCGGAAGTGGCTGCCATTCCGCTGTGCTCGCAAAGACTGCGTGCCTCGGCTCAGCGCGGCGAAACACCAGGCACCACCGATCCCGGCGTGATCGTCGGATGCTCACGCCGAACGTCTGCGTGCGGCAGGGTGTCGTACGATGCGCGCAATTCTCGAAGCCTGTGAGTTGCAGTATCAATGTTCGGAGATGATCGCGTGACAAACGGATTTGATTGGTACGCCGAAACCATCCAGGTTTCGGGACCACCGCAACGCGGCGCCAAGGTCGACCCGGCCTATGCGCAGATCTATCGCGGCCGTCTGCCGGATTTCCTGCTGCGCTTCTGGACCGACTTCGGCTTCGGTGCCTTCGGCGACGGCATGCTCTGGCTCTGCGACCCGGCATTGCTGCAGCCGGTGATGGACACGATCTTCGCTGGCGATCCCGAGATTGTCGCGTCGGACATGCTGCCCTTCGCTTACACTGCCGAGGGCGAAGTCCGCGCCGTACACCCGAAATTCGGGGCAGTGACGATCGACGCCGTTCTGGACCTTCATGTCCGGTATCACGAGACGGCGCTGTCGGCGCCGTTGCCGTTGGAGAACACTGTCGGCGGAGACCTCGCCCCGCCCGAGAGCCTGATCGACGACAACGGAGACGCGCTGTTCCCGCAGGCCGTGGCGCGTCTGGGGCCACTGCAATACGGCGAAGCCTACGGTTTCTTCCCCGCCCTCAGGATGGGCGGCGCCCTGCTGGTCGAGAATCTCCGCAAGGTCGCGGTGCGCGAACACCTGCTGTTCCTTGCGCAGATCGATCGCTTTCGGCTCGACGAGTACTTCTATCGCGAGAACGACCCTCAGCACCCCTTCGGCAGCAGCCGGGTCATTCGTCCCATCGGTCGCCAGGCGCCGTGACGGTCATCGTGTCGGCTCGCGGGCGTCGACGATCGCCTTCGCCCTTCGCCGCAGCAGGCGCCGGATGGTCAAGATGATCGAGGGATACCCATGAACGACGACGATCTGATCGATGACGGGAACACCGAGCTGACCATGATCGCCGGCGCGGTCATCGAAGCGGATTACGTCTACGTCGCGCAGTATCTGGACCGCTTCCGGCGTGTCTGGGACGAGGTCGAGTACTCCCGCATCTCGAGCTACAACCGGCAGAACGACGCGACACCCTGGATGGCGCATGATCTGCAATTCAAGGCGGCCAGCGTCTGCGTATGGCGGAACTATCCCGGTGCAAAGCGGCTCTATGTCACCATGTCCGACCAGGGTGCGCTTGAGCTGGCCGGCCCTGGCGGCAATCCGACGCTCAACGAAGTCATTCCCGGGGCTGGGCTGTCGAAACCCTGGTCGCAGCTGCATGGGTACATGAACAGGATCCGCCAGATCGACGCTGCCCTCTACGCCTGCGGCGGCGCGCGGCAGGTCTATCGCCGCACCGAACCGGGCGGCTGGCAGGCGATCCATGGATCGATCCTGGTCGACATCATGGTGAACGGGCGAGCGGAGATGGACCGCATCCGCCACTTCCACGACGTGAATGGCGCGGCCGAGTCCGATATCTACGCCGTCGGGCTTCGATCCGACATCTTCCACTACGACGGCAGTGAGTGGCGCCAGCTCGATTGCCCGGTGCGTTGCGACCTGTTCGAGATCGATGTGCATGATCCGGAGGATGTGGTCATCATCGGCCGCGGCGGCGTCGTGTTGCGCGGCAACCATCGGGTCGGCTTCCGGCTGGTGCCGCATGGCGGCGATCAGTACTTCACGAGCGTCATTCGCTATCGCGACCGGCTGTACCTGGCCGCGAGCGAAGGCCTGTTTGAGCTCGACCCCGCGACCGACCGCATCCGCCGCTGCATCACCGGGCTCGCGCCCGAGCCGGTCGACTGCCACAGGCTCGATGCCGCCGACGGCGTGCTCTGGTCCTTCGGCAACAAGGATCTGCTCTGGTTCGACGGCAGCACCTGGCACCGTGAGCAGCACCCGGACAACCCGCCGATCCGCTGATGCCGCCGTGACGCCGCCTTCGTCCTGCACCGCGCACCGGGCTCCTGCGCCGCCCTGTGACCAAGGTCACCGCGGACGTCGTCACGGTTCCGTAGCGTCACCTTCGTAAACGGCCGCGCTCATGACCGCATCCTCCATGCGGCCAGATCATCAGTGACCGCCGAAGCAAAACGCACAGGAGATGGCACGATGTCGGCACCCAAGACGGATCCCGGTTATCGCGGCCACGCGCAGCGGCACGAAGTGCCGCCGCCGCTCGGCCAGTCAGTGCCCGCGGGGCGCTTCGGGCGCATGCTGCCCGAGCTCTCGACGCCGCTCGAGGTGCCGGACGCAGCGCTCGTCGCCCTCGGCATGGCGATGCGCGACGATCCCGCGACCGGCGCGCAATCCACCGACAATGCGAACATCCCGGCCGGCTACACCTATCTCGGCCAGTTCATCGACCACGACATCACCCTCGACACCACCACGCTGACCGAGGTCGCGGACGATCCGATGGCGGTCGAGAACTTCCGCACGCCGCGGCTCGACCTCGACAGCGTCTATGGCTTCGGGCCGCGTGCGCAGCCCTCGCTCTACGACCGCGCCTCGAAGCGGCTCGGCGGCGACAGCGCCCCGGTCAAGCTGCTGGTGGGATCGACCTCGATCGGCGGCGCCGAGCAGGCCTTCGCCGGCGAGCCGCACGACCTGCCGCGCAACACCCAGGGCTTCGCGCTGATCGGCGACGAACGCAACGACGAGAACCTGCTGGTCGCGCAGACCCATGTCGCCTTCCTCCGCTTCCACAATGCGATCGCCGATCGCCTGATCGGCCAGGCGCCGACCGGCAAGCTGTTCGACACCACGCGCCGCGCGGTGATCGACCTCTATCAGGCGATGGTGCTGCGCGACTTCCTGACCAAGCTCTGCGACGTGAACGACATCGCGCTCGCGGTCGAGAAGCGCGACTTCTTCCGCTTCGAGACCTTCGGCGCCTTCGGCCAGCCCTACATGCCGGTCGAGTTCTCGGTCGCCGCCTACCGGCTCGGCCATTCCATGGTGCGGGAAGCCTACAGCCACAACCGCATCTTCAACACCGAAGGCGGCATTCCCGCGACCTTCGAGCTGCTGTTCCTGTTCACCGCGAAGTCCGGGCAGATCGGCGTGGTGCCCGGCCCCACGCCCGCCAACAAGCCGACCCTGCCGGGCGACTGGATCATCGACTGGCGCCGCTTCGCGGAGTTCGAGCGGCCGCTGCCCGCAGGCACGGTGCCGCTCAACCTCTCGCGCAGCATCGATCCCTACCTCGCGAAGGAGCTGCACGAGCTCGGCCTGCCGCCCGGCGTGTCGGAGCCGGCGGCGGATGGCAGCAGCAGCCTCGCGGTCATGAACCTCCGCCGCGGTGCCAAGATGAAGCTGCCGGCGGCGCAGGACGTGGCGCGCTTCATGGGCATTCCGGTGCTGGCGCCGGAGATGATCGGCGACGACACGCCGGATGGGCGCGTGGCGCGCCAGCATGGCCTGCATGAGCGCACGCCGCTCTGGTACTACATCCTGAAGGAGGCGGCGAAGACGCAGGGCGGTGCCCGGCTCGGCCCGCTCGGCAGCCGGATCGTGGCCGAGACCTTCGTCGGCCTGCTCGACGGCGACCCGACCAGCATCCTCGGCCGCGCGCCGTCCTGGAAGTTCGGCGACCCGATCCCGGGCCTGGTGCTGCCCGGCGCGGATCGCCGCTTCACCTTCGCCGACATGCTGATGATCGCGGCCGAGCATCCGGTCCCGAACGGCGCGCCGGTGGTCAACCTCAGCCCGATCGGCTGAGTCTCATCCGGCGGCGAGCATCGCCACCGTCCTTGCATCCGCTCGACCGCCGCAATGGCGGTCGAGCGCCTGGCGGAACGGGGCGCCGTCTTCGCCGGCGGCGTGCATGAACAGGGTCATGGACGAACAGAACTTGATGTCGTCCGGCGATCCGAAGATCGCGTGCAGCGTGCGGTCCGCGACCGCGGTCACCACCTGCGTCGCCTGCCGGAGCCGGGCCCCGAGCAACGGGTGCGCGAGATAGGCCTGCGCTTCCGCCAGCGACGCGATCCCGTAGAGCTGCGCGGTCGGCGACCGGCCGAGGCCGCGCAGCTGCGGGAAGACGAACCACATCCAATGCGTCCGCTTCCGGCCCGCGGCCAGCTCCCGCAGCGCCGCCTCGAAGACCGGCGCCTGGGCGTCGACGAAGCGTTGCAGCGCGAAGGGGTCAGCCGCCGTCATTCGGAACGCCAGAGGCGGGTCAGCGGGCCATCGGCGCCGAGCACGGGATCTGAGGCCGGGAAGGGCAGCGCCGCCATGCGCTTCGCCTGGGCCGGCGTCGGCGCTTCGCGGCAGATATCGGCGTACTGCCCCGGCGGATAGGCACCGATCACGAGGAGGTCGCGGCTCGCGTCGAGCCGGCAATGGCCGGTGCCGACCGGCAGCAGCAGGACGTCGCCGGCCGCGACCGTCACCTCCCGCCCACCCGGGCCGCCGAGCATCAGCCGCGCATCACCGGCGGCGATGCCCAGCACCTCGTGCCCGGCGGTGTGGTAATGGTGGTAGTCGAAGATGCCGTTCCGCCATTGCGGCGGCCAGCCCGTGCGCTCGAACATCGCTTCCATCCGGTCCGCGGCGGCGCCGTCCGCCGGCACCGCGCCGCGATAGACCAGGACCGGCAGGCCCGAATTGTTCGGCACCCAGTCATTGGCCCCGAACTGGATGGCCTCCGCGATCTCGTCCATGGGCCACGCCCTTATCCGGCCGGCGGCGTCAGGCCTCCAGCCCCTGCACGACAACGCCCTTGGCCGTCAGGTCGTTGACGATCTCCTCCAGGTGATGAAAGGCTGTGTTGGCGGACGGGACGCCGCAATAGAAGGATTGCTGCAGCAGCACTTCCTTGATGTCGCCGATCGGCGTGCCGGCCTCGAGCGCGGCGCGGAAATGCATCCTGAGCTCCTCCCAGCGGCCGAGGGCGACCATGGTGCCGATCACCAGGATGCGCCGCGTCGGGATGTCGAGGCCGGGGCGCGTCCAGATCTCGCCCCAGCCGCAGCGGGTGATGTATTCCTGGAATTCGCGGTTGATGCCGTTCGCGCGCGCCGTCGCGCGATCCACATGCGCGTCGCCGAGCACGGCGCGCCGCACCTTCATCCCCGCTTCGTAGCCGTTGCTCATCGCTCGTCCCTTCCGTCCGTCACGCGCGGGAGGCCAGCAGCCGGTCGACCATCGCCGGCGCCAGCCCCAGATAATTCGCGGGGTCGCAGCAGCGCGCGACCGCCTCCACGCTGCCTAGCGCGTCCACCACTTCCGGCACCTCGGCCAGCACCTCGGCCAGGCGCCGGCCATCGGTGATCGCACTTCGGCAGGCGTCGTAGACGACGTCATGCGCGTGCTGGCGGCCGAGTTTCGGGGCCGCCGCCATCATCACCGCCTCCGCCACCACCAGCCCGCCGGTGAGGTCGAGATTGGCGCGCATGCGCGCCGGATCGACGATCAACCCGCCCAGCATCGACAGTGCCTGGCGCAGGCAGCCGCCGGCGAGGATGAAGCTCTCAGGCACGGCGACCCATTCCAGGTGCCACGGGCCGGTCGCGCGCTCGAAATCCTGCACCATGCCCTGCAGCACCAGGCCCACCTGCTGGCGCACCGCGGCGGCGCCGGCGAGGATCAGCTCGCAGGAGATCGGGTTGCGCTTCTGCGGCATGGTCGACGAGCCGCCGCGCCCTTTCACGAAAGGCTCCTGCACCTCGCCGCCGAACTCGGTCGACATCATCAGCATGACGTCGGTCGCGATCTTCGCGAGCGAGCCGGTGACGAGGCCGAGGAAAGTGACCGTCTCCGCGATGCCGTCGCGCGCCACGTGCCAGACGATCGGCGGCTGGCCGAGCCCGAGCTCCTGGCAGAACCCTGCCTGCACATCGAGGCCCGGCGCGCCCAGCGAGGCGAGGGTGCCGGCGGCACCCGCGAACTGCCCGACCAGCACGCGCGGCCGCAGCTCCCGCAGCCGCTCCGCATGGCGGTCGAACATCGCGAGCCAGATCGCCGCCTTGTAGCCGAAGGTGATCGGCAGCGCCTGCTGGAGATGGGTGCGGCCGGCCATCGGCGTATCGCGATGGCGCGCCGCGAGATCGGCCAGGATGGCGCGCAGCGCATCGATGTCGCGGCCGACGATGTCGAGCGCGGCGCGCAGCTGCAGCACGCAGCCGGTGTCCATGATGTCCTGGGTGGTGGCGCCCCAATGGAGGTAGCGCCCGGCCTCACCGGCAGCGTCCGCCAGCTGGTGCACCAGCGGCAGGATCGGGTAGCCGACATTCTCGGTCTCGCGCGCGAGCTTCGGCCAGTCGATGACGAGCGATGCGGCTGCGGCGGCGATGCCCTCGGCCGCTGCCTCGGGGATCACGCCGAGCCGCGCCTCGGCGCGCGCCAGCGCCACCTCGGCTTCCGCATAGCGGGCGATGGCGGCTTCGTCGGAGAAGACGCCGCGCATCTCCGGCGTGCCGAACATGTCGCGGTAGAGCAGGCTGTCGATCGGGGTGCTCGGCACGGCGGCGGATCCTGGGTTACCGCCGCATCTGAGGACCGCCGCCGCGGCGGGTCAACCGCCGGCACGGCCGATCAGCAGCGCCACCGGCAGCGCCGCGAGGAGTTTTCCGACGGCGATCCGCCCATCCTCCGCGACATGCGTCGCGTCGGTCAGCGCATCCCGCCAGTCGCCGGCGGGCAGGCCGACCGTGGTTCCGTCCCAGGCCTCCGCCGACGCGAGCGGCGTCGCTGCCGCGCCAAGCAGCGCGGCAGGCAGGCGGGTTGCGACGACGATCGCGCACTGGTCGCCGTGCCGTCGCGCGAAGCCGAGCAGATGCGCCGAGCGCGGGCCTTCGGCCGTGACCGGTGCGTAGTCGCCTTCGGCGAAGAGTGCCGGCGCGGCCTCGCGTTCGTGCAGCGCCGCGCGGATCACCGCCTGCTTGACGCGGCCGTCCCGCCAGTCGCGCAGCAAGGTGGCCGCCGGCACCGCCGCGTGCAGAGCCCGCTCCCGCGCCGGCCAATCGACCGGGCGCCGGTTGTCGGGGTCGACCAGCGACAGGTCCCAGAACTCCGTGCCCTGGTACAGGTCGGGGATGCCGGGCGCGGTGCAGCGGAGCAGCGCCTGCGCCAGCCCGTTGGCCGCACCCGGCGCCGCGATGCGCGCGGCGAAGCCGGCGATGCCGTCGAGCAGGGGCCCCGGCGTCAGCGCCCCGCGCAGCCAGGCCTCGCAGGCCGCTTCATAGGCCTCGTCCGGCTGCGTCCAACTGGTCCGCCGCTTGGCCTCGCGCAGCGCCTTGCGCTGCCAGGCGGCGAGGCGGTCGCCGAACGCCTCCAGCCCCGCCGCATCGCCGGCATCGAGGTCGAGCGGCCAGGCGCCGACGATCATCTGCAGCAGCATGGCGGCGATCCCGGGGTCGGGCGGCGGCGCGGCCGCGATCCAGCCCTCGCAGGCTTGCGCCCAGGCATCCGGGATCTCGGACAGGACCGCGAGGCGCGCCCGCAGGTCCTCGCCGCGCTTGTGGTCATGGGTCGCGGTCGCCAGCAGCGCGTGCGGGAAGCAGGCGGCGCGCGCCGCCTGCGTGGCGTGGAAGCCCTCCGGCGCGGTCGCGAAGATCGCCGGATCGGCACCGACCTCGTTCCGCGACAGCAGCTGGCCGTAGCGGTAGAAGGCCGTGTCCTCCATGCTCTTGGCGGCGAGCGGCGCGGTCAGGTGCTGGAAGCGGCGCTGCGCCATGACCCGCGCGTGCCGGGCTTGTCGCGGCACCCGGCGCAGGGGCTCGGCCCCGAGCCAGGCATCCAGGGCATCGAGCAGCGCACCATCGGTCGCCGGCAGGCGTGGCCGCGCGTCCGCGATGGCACGGCCGATCAGCCGCGTGTCGGTCTCCGTGCGGTCACCCGCCGAGAGATAAGGGCGATAGGCGTCGACATGCACCGCGACCTCGGTCAGCACGCGGCGGATCGCATGAAGGGCAAAATCGCGGCCGGCGAGGTCGCTGTCGGCGCTGCGCTTGCAGGCGAGGGCCGCCAGCGAGACCTCGGCGCTCAGCGCATCGCGCAGGATCTGCCGCCGCGCTTCCTCGACGAGCGCCGGAAAATCCCGCCCGTCGCCGCCGACCTCGGCCCAATGGCGTTGCAGCGGCGCGGCGCCGGCCGGGTCGTGCAGCACGGCCGCGACCTCGTCCATGAAGTCGTAGCCGCTGGTGCCGTCGGTCATCCATTCGGCGGGCAGCGCTTCGCCCGGTGCGAGGATCTTCTCCACCCAGACGAAAGGCTCGGTGCCCGGCCGCGCGGCGCAAAGACGCCGCCGCAGCTTGCGGCAGTAGCTGCGCGGATCGGCCAGGCCGTCGACATGATCGATGCGGACGCCGTCGATCCTGCCCTCGCCGAACAGCCGGAGCACCAGCGCATGCGAGGCATCGAAGGCGGCCGGCTGCTCCACCCGGAAGCCGGCGAGGCCGGTGATGTCGAAGAAGCGCCGCCAGTTGAGCGCGTCCGAGGCGAGCCGCCAGGAGGCCAGGCGGTAATGCTGCCGCTCCAGCAAGGCATGCAGCCGCTGCCGGCCCTCGGCCGTGCCCGGATCATGCAGGGCCAGCACCGCAGCCGTGTCGCCCGACAGCGCGTTGCGGCTTTCGGGCGACAGCGGGTAGCGGTTGTCGTGATAGCCGACGGCGTAGCGTCCGCCCTCGAAGCAGAGACGCAGCTCGCCTTCCGCCAGCGCCTCGCCATAGGGCCTGCCGAGGAAGGGGATCAGCATGCGCCCGGCCAGGCCAGGCTCGATCGTCTCCCATTCGATGTCGAACCAGGCGGCATGGCGGCTGGCCCGACCGTGCTTCAGCACGTCCGTCCACCAGGGATTGTCGCTGCCCACCGCCATGTGGTTCGGCACGATGTCGAGCACGAGGCCCATGCCCTGCCGCCGCAGCGCCTCCGACAGCCGGCCGAGCGCCGCTTCGCCGCCGAGCTCCGGATTGACCTGCGTCGGGTCGGTCATGTCGTAGCCATGGGTGGAGCCGCGGCGCGCCGTCGTGATCGGCGAGGCATAGACATGGCTGATGCCGAGGCGCGCGAGGTAGGGCGCGATCGCCGCCGCGTCGTCGAGGGTGAAGCCGGCGTGGAATTGCAGGCGGGCAGTGGCGCGCGGGGTCATGCGAGGGGTCTCCGCCCGGCAAAGCTCTGGATTCGGGATGCGACCTCCGGCGGGTCGAGCAGGGCTGCGGCGTCCTCCGCCAGCCGCCGGCGCCAGTTCGGATGCTCGGTCGTGGTGCCCGGGATATTGGGCTGCTCCGGCAGCGCCAGCGCATCCTCGACCGGCAGGATCGCGAGTCGGCAGGCGGCAGCGCCCACATGCGCGAGTGCCGCATCGACCGCGCTGCCCGGCGCCTCGGCTGCCGGCGCCGCGCCGCGGGCGGCGCCGCTCGCGCGGAAGGCGGACCAGAGGGCGGTGCGCCCGACGGCGCGCTCCTGCTCCGCCGCGTCGATCCCCGCCTCGCCGCGCAGCCGGCGGCGCCAGCCGAGATCGATGCCGCGCCACCAGCCGGCGATGGTCGGCAGGTCGTGCGTCGTCGTCATCGCGGCCGCCTGCCGCGACCAGGCGGCCGGCGGCAGCGGCGCGCCTTCGGCGTCGCGCTCGAAATCCAGCACCCGCATGCCGAGGATGCCGGCCCGCGCGATGCGCGGCCGGAACCCCTCCGGCACGGTGCCCAGATCCTCGCCGATCACCACCGTGCGGCCGCGATGCGATTCCAGCGCCAGCAGCCGCAACAGGTCCTCCCGCGGGTAGCGCAGATAGGCGCCGGCGGCGGCCGGCCCGCCTTCCGGGATCAGCCACAGCCGCTCCAGCCCCATCGCATGGTCGATGCGGATACCGCCGGCATGGCGCATGGCGGCGCGCAGCACTTCCAGGAAGGCGGCATAGCCGCCGGTGCGGAGCGCGCGGGGGGAGAAGGCGGTGAGCCCCCAATCCTGCCCGCTCGGCGTGAAGACGTCGGGCGGCACGCCGACCGCGATGCCGCGCATCACATCATCAGGCCGCGACCAGGCATGGCTGCCGCCGCCATCGGTGCCGACCGCGATGTCCGCGAGCAGCCCGACCGCCATGCCGGCGGCGCGTGCGCGGCGCTGCGCATCGGCAAGCGACGCATCGGCCAGCCATTGGCAGAAGGCGTGGAAGGCGACTTCCCCGGCGTGCTCGGCGGCGAAGGCGGCGACTGCCGGGTCCTCGGGGCGCCGGTATTGCTCCGGCCAGTCGCGCCAGTGGCGAAGCCCGCCGTCGCGGGCGGCCAGATCGAGCGACAGCGCCTCGAACCGTGCATGCCGCTCCAGCGCCTCGCCCTGCCCGGCGCGGAAGGATGCGAAGCGCGGGTCGGCGGCGTGGCGGGCGAAGATGGCGCGGAACCACGCCAGGCGCCGGCGCGCGGCCTCCGCCCAGTCGATCAGCGCCGGCGTCGTCTCCTCGGTGACGGCCTCGGCGATGGCGAGCGCCTCGGCGCCGAAGCAGGCCGCCGGATCGGCATGCAGGGCATTGAGGAAGATGCGGCTCGATGGCGCATAGGGGCTGAAGCGCTCGGGTGCCGCGGCGAACAGCGCGTGCAGCGGGCTGATCGCGAGCGTCGCGGCGCCGTGGCGCGTCGCGGCCTCCGCGAGTGCCGCGACGGCACCGAGGTCGCCGAGGCCGAGATCGCCTTGGCGCCGCAGCCCATAGACCTGCGCGGCGAGGCCCCAGGGCAACCTCTGTCCCGGCGTCTCGGCGCCGGCATCGGACAGGTCGAAGCAGCGGGACGGTGCGACTGCAAGCGTCGCCGTCGCGTCCTCGAATTCCAGCCGGTGATAGCCGATGCGGCCGATCGCCGGCAGCCGGCCCTCTTCGTCGAGCCGGGCCTCGACCGTCCGCCCATGGTCCAGGTGCAGGCGGAAGCGCGTGCCGGGATGGCGGCCGGGCGGCCGCGGGCCGCGGCTGCGGCGGACCATGGTGATCAGCGGCGGCAGGGCCCTCTGCTCGGCTGCGAGCAGGGCGCGCGAGGCCTCCACCTCCGCCAGGCTGCCGGCCGGCAGGCCGGCATGGCCGAGGAGTGCGCGCAGGCTCTCGACATCGACGTCGCGGCGGGTGCCGTGCACGTCGTGCCAGCGCACCATGAAGCCGGCTTCCGCGGCCAGCGCGCGCAGCGCCGCGTCCAGGCTCACCTGGCGGGCTCCAGCAGCGCCACGGTGCAGAAGCCGGGCAGGCTGCCGGCGGCGAGGCTCCGTGCCGCGCCGGTCCTGCCGTCGAACAGCACCGCGCCGGCGGCGCGGCAGGCGACGGGATCCTCCCCGCAATTGGCGGCGATGGTCAGCAGGCTGCCATCGCCGAGCCGCCAGCGCGCCTCGACCGCCGCGGCGCCGATCGCCGTGGCGCCGAGGGCGCGGGCACCGGGCAGGCGCGGCACGATCTCCCGGTGACGCAGCGCGAGCAGGCGGCGATGCAGAGCGAGCACCGCATCGTGCGGCGTTGCCTCGGCCTCCGCCGGATCCGGAATGCTGGAGGTGAAGCTCACCGTCGCATTCGGATCCGGGATGCGCTCCCGGAGCGCCGGGTCGGAGAAGGCGGCGAAGCGGGCGAACTCGCGCCTGCGGCCTTCGCGCACCAGCGGCGCCAGTTCGTCATTGTGGTCGGTGAAGAACAGGAAGGGCGCGCTGGCACCCCATTCCTCACCCATGAACAGCAGCGGGATCTGCGGTGCGAGCAGCAGCAGCGCGGTCGCTGCGGCCAGCGCCTCCGGCTTTGCGAGCTGCACCAGCCGTTCGCCGAGCGCCCGGTTGCCGACCTGGTCGTGGTTCTGGAGGAACAGGACGAAGGCGGTCGGCGGCAGATGGCCCGACGGCTCGCCGCGCTCGTCGGGCGCGCCCTGGAAGACAAAGCCTTCGGCGAGGGCGCGGGCGACCTTGGCGGCGGGCTGCTCGGCGAAGGGCGCGTAGTAGGATTCGCGTTCGCCGGTCAGCATCGCATGCAGCGCGTTGTGGCCGTCATCGTTCCACTGCGCGTCGTAGCCCTCGGCCGTCGCGTCGGGCCGCAGCAGCCGCGCCGCATTCTCCTCGTTCTCGAGGACGAGGTGGATGTGGCGACCGGGGCAGGCGGCGCGCAGCTTCGCCGGCAGCGCGGCCAGCCAGGATTTCGGCGCGATGGCATGCACGGCATCGAAGCGGAGGCCGTCGAAACGGAACTCCTCCAGCCAGTAGCGCGCATTCTCCTCGAAATAGGCGGCGGCGGCAGCTTGCCGGAAATCGATCGCCGCACCCCAGCCGGTCTGCCGCGCCTCGTCGAAGAAGCGCTTCGCATAGGCATGCAGATAGGCGCCGTCCGGGCCGAAATGGTTGTAGACGACGTCGAGGAACAGCATCAGCCCATGGCCATGCGCGGCATCGACCAGGCGCTTCAGGTCGTCGGGCGAGCCATAGCCTGGCTGCGGCGCGAAGGGCAGCACGCCGTCATAGCCCCAGTTCCGGGCGCCGGGGAACGCCGCGATCGGCATCAGCTCGATCGCGGTGACGCCGAGTTCGGCCAGCCGCGGCAGTGCCTGCTCGATGCCCGCGAAGCCGCCCATGGCGCCGGCATGCACTTCATACAGCACGGTCTCGTGCCAGGGTCGCCCTGCCCAGTCGCCATGCTGCCAGGCGAACTCGTCCGGCGCGGTGACGACGGAGAAGCCGTGCACGTCCGCCGCCTGGCAGCGGGAGGCGGGGTCGGGCACCGCGAGGTCCGGGCTGATCCGGAAGCGGTAATGCGCGCCGGGGCCGACCGGCGCCTCGGCGGTGAACCAGCCATCGGCCGCGCGCTGCATCGGCTGCGGCGGCATGCCTTCGATCTCGAGCGCGACGGCGTCGCAATCCGGCGCCCAGAGCGGGAAGCGGGTCAGGCCTGGCGCGGTCTGGCGCGGCCCCCAAAGCATCTCAGCGGTCATGGCATTCTCGCGATCAGGAGCATCGCGGCATGCGCCGCGACCTCGATGTGGCCGGCGTCGAGCGGCTCGGAGCGTCGCTCAGGCTCGGCACTGTGGAGTTGCATGGTCCAGGCGAGCGCCGGCGGCGGCAGCATGAAATCCTGGGCGGCGGAATCGGCATTCAGCAGCACCAGAAGCACCTCGACGCCGCCTTCCGACAGCGCCGTGGCGCGACGCAGGACCAGGGTGCGGGCCTCGGTCTCTCCCCAGGCTTCCGTCGTCATGACCTCGCCATGCTGGTCGAACCAGGCGATGTCGCGGATGGCCTCCCGGACCACCGTCTCGCCATGCCGGAAATACACCGGCCGCAAGCTCTCATGCGCGTGCCGGAGCGCGATCAGCCGCGCCGTGAAGTGCCGGAGCTGTTGGGCCGCCTCGCCGCCGGCGCGTTCCCAGTCCACCCAGCTCGTCGGGTTGTCCTGGCAATAGGCGTTGTTGTTGCCCTCCTGCGTGCGGTCCATCTCGTCGCCGGCGAGCAGCATCGGCGTGCCCGCGGAGACGAACAGCGTCGCGAGCATGGCGCGCTTGACCGCGGCCCGGGTCGCGTTGATCGCGGCGTCGTCGGTTTCGCCCTCGACACCCCAGTTGCGCGCCAGGTTGTGCGGGTGGCCGTCCTCGTTGTTCTCGCCATTCGCCTCGTTGTGGCGCTGCTCGTAGGTGACGACGTCATGGAGCGTGAAGCCGTCATGGCTGGCCACGAAGTTGACGCTCGCCGCCGGGCGGCGCTGGCGATGATCGAAGAGCTCGGCCGAGCCCGAGAGCCGCGCCGCGAGGTCGGCGCGCTGGCCGGGAACGCCCGCCCAGAATTGGCGCACCCCGTCGCGGTAGCGGTCGTTCCATTCGGCGAAGCCCGGCGGATGACGGCCGAGCTGGTAGCCGCCGGGCCCGATATCCCAGGGTTCCGAGATCAGCTTGACCCGCGACAGCACGGGGTCCTGCCGCACCGCGTCGAAGAAGCCGGAGCCTGGATCGAAGCCGTTCTCCTCGCGCCCCAGGATGGTGCCGAGGTCGAAGCGGAAGCCGTCGACATGGTAGCACTCGACCCAGTAGCGCAGGCTGTCCATGATCATCTGCAGCACGCGCGGATGCGCGACGTTCAGCGTATTGCCGGTGCCGGTGTCGTTGATGTGGTGCTGCGCCTGGCCCGGCATCAGCCGGTAGTAGGACAGGCTGTCGAGGCCGCGCCAGGACAGCGTCGGCCCCATCTCGCTGCCTTCGCAGGTGTGGTTGTAGACGACGTCGAGGATGACCTCGATCCCGGCCGCGTGCAGGCGGCGGATCGCGACCTTGACCTCGTTCCGCATCCAGGGCTCGACCATGTAGCGCGGTTCCGGTGCGAAGAAGGCAAGCGTCGAATAGCCCCAGTAGTTGCGCAGCCTCTTCTCCACCAGGAAGCGGTCCTGCAGGAAGGCCTGCACCGGCATCAGCTCGATCGCGGTGATGCCGAGGCGCTGCAGGTGTTCGATCACGTGCGGGTTCGCGAGGGCCGCGAAGGTGCCGCGTTCGCGGAGCGGCACGCGGTCGTGGGTGATGGTCAGGCCGCGCAGATGCGCCTCGTAGATCACCGTCCGCTCCCAGGGGATCATCGGCGGGCGGTCGTCGCCCCAATGGAAGCTGTCGTCGACCACGGCGCCCTTCGGCATCGCGCGCGCGCTGTCGCGGCGATCGAAGGTGAGGTCCGCACGCGTGCTGCCGACGCGGTAGCCGAACAGCACGTCCGACCAGATCAGGTCACCCTGCAGCTCCCGCGCATAGGGGTCGAGCAGCAGCTTGCTCGGGTTGAAGCGGTGTCCGTTGCGCGGGTCGTAGGGGCCGTGCGCGCGGTAGCCGTAGAGCAGGCCCGGCTTCGCATCCGGCAGGTAGCCATGCCAGACCTCGTCGGTGCAGTCCGGCAGCGGCAGCCGCGACAGCTCCCGCCGCCCGGAGGGGTCGAAGACGCAGAGCTCGATCTTCTCCGCATGCGCGGAGAAGACGGCGAAGTTGACGCCGAGCCCGTCCCAGCTCGCCCCGAGCGGATAGGGGCGTCCGACCGATAGCCGCTCCATCTCAGTCTCCGGGGGTCAGCAGTATGGTCGAGAGCGGCGGCAGGATGAGGGAGAGGCTGGCCGGCTGACCATGGTCCGGCATCGGCTCGGCCTGCACTTCCCCGGCATTGCCGATGCCGGCGCCATCATAGGCGCCGGCATCGGTGTTCAGGATCTCGCGCCAGCGCCCGGCTGAGGGGACGCCGACGCGATAGCCGTAACGCGTCTCCGGCGTCATGTTCGCGACCATCAGCACCGGCGGCGCCGAACCCGCGAGCCGCAGCCAGGCGAAGACGCTCTGCGCGCGGTCGTCGCCGACGACCCAGCGGAAGCCTTCCGGCTGCGCATCCAGCCGGTACAGCGCCGGCTGCTCCCGGTAGACCCGGTTCAGGTCGGCGACCAGGCGCTGCACGCCCCGATGCCGCGGATCGTCCAGCAGGTGCCAGGGCAGGGCATCGTCATGCGCCCATTCCGTGGGCTGGGCGAACTCGCCGCCCATGAACAGCAGCTTCTTGCCCGGATGCGCCCACATCAGGGCAAGGTAGGCGCGCAGGTTGGCGAAGCGCCGCCAGGGATCGCCCGGCATGCGGCCGAGCAGCGACGCCTTCCCATGCACCACCTCGTCATGGGAGAGGGGCAGCACGAAGCGTTCCGACCAGGCATAGACCAGGCCGAAGGTCATGCCGTCATGGTGCCAGCGCCGATGCACCGGGTCGTGCTTCATGTAGTCCAGGCTGTCGTGCATCCAGCCCATGTTCCACTTGAAGGAGAAGCCGAGCCCGCCTTCGGCGACCGGGGCGGTGACGCCGGGCCAGGCCGTGCTCTCTTCCGCGATCATCAGCGCGCCGGGGCAGCGCTCCGCGACCACGGTGTTGACCTCGCGCAGGAAATCGACCGCCTCCAGATTCTCCCGCCCACCGTAGCGGTTCGGGACCCATTGCCCGGCACTGCGCGAATAGTCGCGATACAGCATGGAGGCGACGGCATCGACGCGCAGCGCATCGACGTGGAAATGCTCCAGCCAATGCACGGCACTCGCCATCAGGAAGCCGCGCACCTCGTGGCGGCCGAAATTGTAGATTGCGGTGTTCCAGTCCTGGTGCATGCCCTCGCGCGGGTCGGCGTGCTCGTAGAGGGCGGTGCCGTCGAAGCGATGCAGGCCGTGCGCGTCGGTCGGGAAATGCGCGGGCACCCAGTCGAGGATGATGCCGATGCCGGCCTGGTGGGCGCGGTCGACGAAGCGGGCGAAGCCGGCTGGGTCGCCATGCCGCGCGGTCGGCGCGAACAGGCCGAGCGGCTGGTAGCCCCAGGAGCCGCCGAACGGATACTCGCTGATCGGCAGCAGCTCCACATGGGTGAAGCCGAGATCGGCGACATAGGGCAGCAGGCGGTCGGCCAGCGCGTCCCAGTGCAGCGGCCGGCCCGCATCGTCATGCCACCAGGACGCGGCGTGCACCTCGTAGATCGAAATCGGTGCCGCGGCGTCCTGGCGCCTGGCGCGGCTCTCCATCCAGGCTGCGTCGCCCCAGGCATGCGGCAGCGGGCTGGCGACGCGGGATGCGGTGCCGGGCGGCAGCTCCGTCGCGCGCGCCAGCGGATCGGCCTTCTGCGGCAGCAGCCGGCCTTCGGCATCGAGCAGCTCGAACTTGTAGAGCGTGCCGGGGCCGAGGCGCGGGAGGAAGATCTCCCAGATGCCGGCCTCGACCCGCCGGCGCATCGGGAAGCGCCGCCCGTCCCAGCGGTTGAAGTCGCCGACCACCGAGACGCGGCTGGCATTCGGTGCCCAGACCGAGAAGCGGACGCCCGGCACGCCGTCCACTGTCACGCATTGCGCGCCGAGCACCCGCGCCAGCTCGAGGTGCCGGCCTTCCGAGAACAGATGCAGGTCGAGGTCGCCGAGCTGCGGCCCGAAGGCATAGGCGTCCTCGGTCTCCTCCGGCCCCTCCCGCCAATGGATGCGCAGGCGATAGGGCCCATCCGGGATCGCGCCCAGGAAGAACCCCGCCTGGTGGCGCCATTGCAGCCGGGCCAGCGTCGCGCCGTCCGGCCCGATCGCCTCCACCGCCTCGGCGCCCGGGGCGAAGCAGCGCAGCTCGCCCTCATGGCGGCCGAGGATCGCGAAGGGGTCGCCGTGGCGGCCCTGGACCAGCGCCTCGATCGCGGCGTCGTGCAACGCCGTCATGCCAGCAGCCGCTGCGCGAGGCGGTCGAGGCCGCGGAGCGGCACCGGCAGCCAGGCGGGCCGGTTGGCGATCTCGTAGCCGATCTCGTAGGCGACCTTGTCGATCAGGAAGATGTCCATGATGTCCTGCTCTCCCTCGGCGCTGAGCCATGGGTTGCGGCTCGATCCGGCGACGGCGCGATAGGCGTCGAGGAAGGCGGCGGTCGCCGATTGCTGCCAGGCATCGATCGTCGCCTGGCGGCGCTCCGGCGCCGGCATCTCGGCCAGCGTGCTCTCCATCGGCAGCATCGCCGCCGCGTAGTCGAAGCTGCGCAGCAGCCCGGCCACGTCCTTAATCGGCGTGGTCCTGGCGCGACGCTCCTCGAGGCTCCGCGACGGCTCGCCCTCGAAGTCGACGATCACGGCATCGCCTTGCGCCACCAGCACCTGGCCGAGATGGAAGTCGCCATGCACCCGCGTCTTCAGCAGCGCGCCGCCGCGGGCGCCGAGTTTCCGGACCGCCGCCAGCAGCGGCTTCCGCTTCTCGCGCAGGCCCTTGGCCAGCGCCGCGGTCTCCTCGCTGTCCCAGCTCTCGCGGCGGGCGAGCGCGTCGAGGGCGGCCTCCAGCGCCGCGGCCGCGGCATTCGCCCAGGCGGTGGCGTCGCCGCGTGTCGCCGGCTCCGGCGCGAAGGCTGCATCCTCGCTCGGTTGCGCCAGCGCGGCGTGCATCTCCGCGAGGCGCCGCCCGACCGCGGCGGCGAAGCCGAGATAGCCGGAGAGCGGATCGCGTTCGCCGTGCTCCGCCTCCGCCTCGTTCACCGCGCGCTTCAGCCAGTCGAGCGTCCAGCCCCAGCCATCGCCCTGGTTGCGCACGAAAGCCTGCATGATGAGCAACGTGATCGGCCGGCCTTCGGCATCGATGCGCTCGGCATGGCCGATCAGCGGCGCCACGCCCTCGACCCCCGCTTCCGTCAGATAGCGGGTCATCTCCACCTCGGGGTGGATGCCGGCCATGGTGCGGCGGATGATCTTCAGCACCATCGCGTCGCCGATCACCAGGCTGGAATTCGACTGCTCCGCCGACAGGCGCCGGATGTCGTAGCTCTCCGGCAGGCTGGTGCGGTCGAGCAGGCTGGTCGGCAGGAAGCGCAGCTCGCCCTCCGCCGTCGGGATGGTGGCGGAGGCCCGCAACGCCGCGATGACCGCGGGCGGGAAGGCGTCGGAGGCGAAGGCATCGGTGATGAAGCCGACGCGGCGGCCCAGCCGGAAGCGGCCGAGCGCGAGCTGCGACGGCAGCGGCGCCACCGCTTCCGCTTCCTCGACCATCGCGAGCGGCAGGCAGAAGCGCTCGCGGCCCTGGTCGGTCTCGACATCGACCTCCGCCATCACCACCCGGCCCTTGCTGCCCGGCATCGCCGCGAGTGCGGCGAAACGGGCCGCGTTGACGGTGCGGTCCTTGGCCGAGAACCAGCGGCGCTTCAGCAGGTACTCCTTCAGCTCGTTCTGTTCGAGGTCGGCGCGCAAGGCCCCCTCCATCATCTCGGCGAGCGGCGACTTGAACACCCGCGTCCGGAGTTCCGGCATCGGTTCCGGCGCCGGCGTGTGCCAGGCCGGCAGCGCGCCCTGGTCGGACAGCGTGAACCAATAGAAGCCGTAGGGCGGCAGGGTCAGCAGATAGGGCAGTTGTCCGATCGGCGGGAAGGCGCTGCCGCCCAGCATCTCGACCGGCACCCGCCCGGCGCAGCCGGAAAGGTCGAGCTCCACCGCCTGGGCCGAGCGCGACAGGTTGAAGACGCAGAGCATGGCGCTGCCTTCATGCTCGCGCAGATAGGCCAGCACCTTGCGGTTGCCGGGGTAGAGCAGGCGCATGCCGCCGCGGCCGAAGACGCTGCTGCGGCTGCGCACGCCGAGGATGCGGCGCATCCAGTGCAGCAGCGAATGCGGATCGCGCGACTGGGCTTCGACATTGACCGCCTGGAAGCCGTAGAGCGGGTCCTGCAAGGGCGGCAGCACGAGGCTTGCCGGGTCGGCGCGGCTGAAGCCGCCATTGCGGTCGGAGGTCCACTGCATCGGCGTGCGCACGCCGTCGCGGTCGCGGAGGAAGATGTTGTCCCCCATGCCGATCTCGTCGCCGTAATAGATCACCGGCGTTCCGGGCATCGACAGCAACAGGCCGTTCATCAGCTCGATCCGGCGGCGGTCGCGCTGCAGCAGCGGCGCCAGGCGGCGGCGGATGCCGAGGTTGATGCGCGCCCGGCGATCCGCGGCATAGGTGGACCAGAGATAGTCGCGTTCCTGGTCGGTCACCATCTCGAGCGTCAGCTCGTCATGGTTGCGGAGGAAGATCGCCCATTGGCAGCCGGCCGGGATATCCGGCGTCTGGCGCAGGATGTCGGTGATCGGGAAGCGATCCTCCTGCGCGATCGACATGTACATGCGCGGCATCAGCGGGAAGTGGAACGCCATGTGGCATTCGTCGCCATTCCCGAAATACTGCTGCGTGTCCTCCGGCCACTGGTTCGCCTCGGCCAGCAGCATGCGGTCGCTGTAGCCCTGGTCGAGCTGCGCGCGGATGCGGCGCAGCACGCCGTGGGTCTCCTCCAGGTTCTCGTTGTTGGTGCCGTCGCGCTCGATCAGATAGGGCACGGCATCGAGGCGCAGCCCGTCGACGCCGATCTCGAGCCAGAACTTCATCACCCCGAAGATCGCTTCCAGCACGCGCGGGTTGTCGAAGTTGAGATCCGGCTGGTGGCTGTAGAAGCGGTGCCAGAAATAGGCGCCTGCCACCGGATCCCAGGTCCAGTTCGACTTCTCGGTGTCGATGAAGATGATACGGGTTTCCTGGTAGCGCTGGTCGGTGTCCGACCAGACGTAGAAGTCCCGCGCCGAGGAGCCGGGCTTGGCACGCCGCGCCTTCTGGAACCAGGGATGCTCGTCGCTCGTGTGGTTGATCACCAGCTCGGTGATGACCCTGAGCCCGCGCGCATGCGCTTCCTGCACGAAGCGCTTGGCGTCACGGAGCGAGCCGTAATCCTCGTGGATGCCGCGATACTCGCTGATGTCGTAGCCGTCGTCGCGCCGCGGGCTCGGGTAGAAGGGCAGCAGCCAGACGGTGTTGACCCCGAGATCGACGATGTAGTCGAGCTTGGCGAGCAGCCCCGGGAAATCCCCGACGCCGTCATCATTGGCGTCGAAGAAGCTCTTCACGTGCAGCTGGTAGATGACGGCGTCGCGGTACCATTCCGGATCGGACGCCGGTGCGACCTCGGCTGGCGACGCGGTCGCGGCGGCGCGGGCCAGCCGTTCCGGGCGGTTCACCGTGCGCCTTCCAGCGGGCGCGCCCGCCAGATCCCGAAGGGCAGCGTTCCCGGATCGAGGGCGATCGTCCTGTTCTTGCCGTGCCACGTGGTGCTGGTCCCCGTCATCAGATCATCCACTTCGAGCCCGGCATCGTCGCCGAGCCCCCATTCCCAGAGCGGCACCTCGACAGGTGCGGATTGCGGCAGCAGCGGATCAAGGCTGACCGCGACGAGCACGACGTTGCTGCGATCCGCATTCTGCTTGCGGTACCAGAGCACCTGGTCGTTGAAGGCGTTGTGGAAGGCGATGCCGCGATGCGATTGCAGCGCCGGGTTGGCGCGCCGGATCAGGTTGAGGCGCGTGATCTCGTCCACGATGTCGCCGGGCGCGCGGTCCGGCCTGACCCTGATCTCGTACTTGTCGCTGTCGCGATACTCCTCCTTGCCGGGCATCGCTTCGTATTCGCAGAACTCATAGCCCTGGAGCATGCCCCAGAGGCCGGAGAGCGTGGTCGCCAGCGCGGCGCGGATCAGGAAGCCGGCGCGGCCGGAATGCTGCAGGTAGCGCGGGTTGATGTCCGGCGTGTTGACGAAGAAGTTGGGCCGGAAGAAATCCGCGGCATTGGCGCCGGCCGGCGCGGTCGCGGTCAGCTCCCGCATGTAGCTTTCGATCTCCCGCTTCTCGTTCCGCCAGGTGAAGTAGGTGTAGCTCTGCGAGAAGCCGACCTTCGCCAGGCGGTTCATCACCTTGGGCCGGGTGAAGGCCTCGCTCAGGAACAAGGCATCCGGGAAGCTCGCGCGGATGTCGGCGATCATCCATTCCCAGAACGGGAAAGGCTTGGTGTGCGGGTTGTCGACACGGAAGATGCGCACGCCTTCACGTGCCCAATAGGCCACGACGTCGCGCAGCGCCTGCCAAAGGCCCGGGATGGCGCCCGCCTGGTAGAAGTCGACGTTGACGATGTCCTCGTACTTCTTCGGCGGGTTCTCGGCGTAGCGAAGACCGCCATCCGGCCGCCAGTCGAACCATTCCGGATGCTCGCGCAGCCAGGGGTGATCCGGGCTGCACTGGATCGCGAAGTCGAGTGCGAGCTCCAGCCCATGAGCCGCCGCAGTATCGCGCAGCGCGCGGAAATCCTCGATGGTGCCGAGCTCCGGATGGATCGCGTCGTGGCCGCCCTCGGCCGAACCGATCGCATAGGGGCTGCCCGGATCATCGGGCGCCGGCGTCAGCGTGTTGTTGCGGCCCTTGCGGTTGGCGCTGCCGATCGGGTGGATCGGCGGGAAGTAGAGCACGTCGAAGCCCATGTCGCGAATCTTCGGCAGCTGGGCGATCACGTCGCGGAACGTGCCGTGGCGGGTTGCATCGCCGCTCTGGCTGCGCGGGAACAGCTCGTACCAGGCGGCGAACTCGGCGGCGCGGCGATCGGCGTCGAGCGGCATCTCGGCGCTCATCGCCTGGCCGGGGCGCCGGTCGGCCAATGCCAGGGCGGCGGCGGTCGTGTCGTCCAGCAGCAGCGCCGCGCGATCGCCGCCGGTGCTGGTGCCGATCGCGGCCAGCAGGGCGTCGAGCGCGCCCTCGGCCTCCTCCGCCATGGCGGCCACCAGCAGCCGCCCTTCCTCGAGCTCCAGCGTCACGTCGAGGCGCGCGGCCTGCTTCTTGGTCAGCTCGTCGCGATAGGTCGCGACACGGTCCGGCCAGGCGACGACGCGGAACAGATGCGGACCGACGCGTTCGGGGACGAGGTCCGCAGCCCAGCGGTCGTTGCCGAGCGGGCGCATCGGCGCCTCCCGCCAGGCCGTCTCGTCCCTGGCGCGCCATTGCAGCGCGGCCGCAAGCTTGCCGTGCCCATCGGTGATGAGGTCGGCGGCGACCGTCACGCGTTCGCCGACGATGCGCTTGGCCGGGAAGCGGCCGCCATCGACCGCGGGCGTGACCGCTTCGATCGCGACGCGCGGTTCGACCGTGGCGGCCGCAAGCTTCGTCGCCGCGGGATCGCGCTTCCGCTTCGCCGCCTGCGGAACCGCGGTGACGATCGGCCGCGCCTCGCTACCGGTCAGCACGCGGACCTCCGCGGGTGCGAGTGCCACCGGCGCCTGGCCGACTGCGGCACCCGCCGCATCCTCGAAACCAGCAAGGCGGCCATCCAGCATCGGCAGGATGGCGGCGGGATCGAAGGATGCGGCGCGGTCGAGCTGCCGGTTGGCGATGACCAGCCGGTTCGGTGCCTCGAACAGCACCGCGACCTCGGCGCCGGCGCCGCTCAGGATCGCGGGCGTCGGGTGCGCGGCGGCGGCGCGCGTAGCCAGCCGCTGCCCGGCCTCCCGCAACGCGGGAGAGAGATCGAGCCGGGCATGTTCGCGCAACCTGTCCCAATCCTCGGCGCCGTAGGCGGGCGAGCCCGGGTCGGCTGCCAGCCCGAACTCGAAGCCGATCGGCGCCAGCAGGCCGTATCCGGTCGCCGCCGCCACATCCAGCATCCGCCGCGCGGCGCGATCGGAGGCCGGCGCCTCCGGCAGCGCCAGGACGTGCGCGACCGGCGCCACAGCGCCGAGCCGCGCCCATTCCCGCGCCAGCCATTCGGCACCGAAATCCCACCAGGCGAGACTGTCATAGGTGCAATCGAAGGTGCTCGGCGGCAGCGCGGAGACGGCTTCGGCCGGTTCGCCCGGTGTCCAGGCCGAGAAGCGGCACTCCGGCAGCGCCTCGACAAGGCTGCGCCAGACCGTGGACGGCACCGCACCGACACCTTTGCAGCGGAAGCCGGCGATGCCGGCATCGCGCAAACGCCGCAGCACCCGCACCCAGTGATCGAGGAAGGCACCGAGCTCCTGGTCGGGAAGCGTCAGCAGCGTCAGGCCGGGCGCCGCGCCACCGCCGCGCGGATCGGCGAAGCGCCCGGAGGCGGGACCGTACCAATCCGGCCGTTCCTGCGGCAGCGCCGCACCCTCGCCGGCGCGGTGCAGCACGAGATCCAGGCGGACCTCCAGCCCGGCAGCGATCGCGGCATCCAGGATCGGCGGCAGAACGCCGATATCGGCGCTGCCGGTATTGCGCGGCAGCGCCAGCAGCAACGTGTCGAAGCCGAGCGCCGACACCGCCGGCAGCATCGCAGGGGGAGGCGTATTGCGAGATCGCATCAGGTCGAGCGCGTAGACCCGCCGGGCTGGCCCGCCAGGTCCTGCGTCCGCACTCCTGGTCATGGCTTGGATGTCGGGACGAAGGGAGGAGGGCGCGGCTTCCGTCATGGCCTGTCCAACGATGCGCCGCACCATCGGTTTCCTTGCAGGCCCGTGACGCGTGTCTGACCGCCGCGCTGGCCACGATGCCGTGAAACCTTCCCCTCAGGATTTCGTTAGAAGCGCAACCACACGAGGCCGTCCATGAGCGCTCAGAACTCGCCGCTTCCCGATCGCGAGACCGGTCTGCTCCGGCTTTTCCCGAGAATGATCGGCTATGCGCGCGGGCTCGGTTGTTCCGAGGAAGATGCGCCGGCGCTGGTGCGCGACGTGGCGATCGCGGCGCTGGCGGATGTCCGTCCCGGCTCTCCGCCGGCAGAGGTCGAGGACGTCATGCGGCGGGAGATCGGGATTCGCTGCCTGGAACTGGATGCGCGCACCGAGGAGGCCGGCGAGTTTCTGGACGGGCTGCGGCTTGCGCAGAAGCTTCTGCAACTCGACCTCGAAGCGCTCGACCGGATCGACCCGGACCTGCGGCGCGTGTTCCTGCTTCGTATCTTCAACCGCATGGGCCATGTCGAGATCGCCAAGGCGCTTGGGCGCCCGTCGCGCCAGGTCAAGGCGTTGCTGGCGCGGGCGCAGCGGGAGATTGCGGCGATGCGCGGCGACCTGGCATGCCCCGGCGCAATGCCGAGGATCGCGCCGGCCTCGGCCCGGTTGGCGGCGGCCAGCGCCTCCACCGGCGTCCGTGCCGCACGGCCGGCGAAACGGCGGCTGACGGTCGTGGGCGGTGCCCCGGCGCCGCTTCAGAACGCGCGGTAACAGGTGGCGGCCGCTGCCTCGTCGCCGATGACGAGGCTCTGACGCCAGCTTCGATCCGGCGTCGCGCCAAATCCGTCGAACGGTTCCCATGCGTCGCCATGGCGGGTGTGGATGTTGCCGCCGGCGGCCTCCGCCAGCACAGCCCCGCGGCGACGTCCCAGATGTTCGGCCGCACGAAGCCGGCGACCTGCAGAAGGCCGACGGCCACGAAGGCGCATTCGATCGCGGCCGACCCGGTCTCGCCGCCCGCGCCACGGTGCCGTCACCGCCCACCACCAGGACGAGGCCCTCCGGTCACGGATCAGCGCGTCGGATGCCGCATCCTCCGCCGCGCAATAGCGGCCATGCAGGCCGGCAGCGTCGAGGTGTGCCTTCAGGCGCGCGGGCGGCCATTCGCCCTCGCCGGCATTCGTGTGATGGAACATGGTGACCGGCATGGAATGCCTACTGCTTCGGGTCGATCGCCGCCGCGGTCGCGCGCCGTCGCGCCTCCGGCAGCAGCAGCATGATCAGGATGAACAAGGAGAGCGCCAGGTAGAACCCGTTGGTCACCATCAGCGGCCATTGCCCGACCAGGATCCCGTAGGCCAGCCAGAGGGAGAAGCCCGTGACGGTCAGCGCGTACATGCCGACCGACAGGCCCTCGACGTCGCGGGTGCGGATGATCTTGACCGCCTGCGGCGCGAAGCTCGCGACCGAGCAGATCGCCGCGAGGCCGCCGAGGATATCGATCATGGCAACGACCATGGATCGACCCCCCGGCGGCCTGCGGCGAGGCTCCGTCAGCGCCTGGCGGCATCCCAATCCGCGCCGCGCCCACCGAGCGCGGTCGCCCGGCGCGCGCCGGCCATGGAGCCGAGCGCGGCCGCGACCGCTCCGAGCAGCAGCGCTGCGAAGGCCCAGAAGGCACCGACGGCCACGCCCTTCGCCGCGGTGTCGGCCGCCTCGCGTGCCTGCCGCTCCACCGCTTCCGCAGCCTGGCGCGCCTGCTGCTCGGCCTGGTCGATGCGCTGGCCCGCATCCGCCTCGCTGATGCCGGCCTCGGCCGCGATCAGCGCCTGCAGCCGTTCCCGCGCGCCCTGCTCGTAGGAGCCGGCGGCCAGGCGCCGGGTGGTGATGCTCGTGATCTCGGACAGGCGTTGCTCGCTCGACATCTGCTGCGGGTCGGCGCGGCGGGTCAGCGCATTGCGCGCCCGCTCGATCGCCGCCTGCGGGTCGATCGCCTGGCCGGCGGCGCTGGCGGCACCGCCGAGGCCCTGCGCCACGCCGCCGATCGCGGCCCCGGTGCCCTGGACGACGCTATGCGCCGCATTGCCCGCCAGATTGCCGGCGACCGCGCCGCCGATCAGGAACGTCAGGCCCCAGACCGCAAGCCCGTGCAGCGCGCTGTCCGCCTTGTCGACATTGCCGGAGAGGCGGGCGGCCGCGTAGCCGCCGACGCCGAGGCCGATGAGGGAGGAGACCAGCAGCCAGATGCCGGCGGCAAGGGTGAAGGTGGTGGCGCTCGGCGTCTCGCCCGGCATCATCGGATCGAGCGTCGTCATGCCGACCGCGATGCCGAGGATGTTGAGCATGAAGCCGACGGCAAGCGCCACGACGGCGCCGACGATCACGGCCTGGAGCGAGACGCGGTCGCGCAGCTTCGGCGCGCCTTCCACGACGGCATCCGCCTCGTAGGTGGTGGTGGACATGGATTGATCTCCGTTGCCGTGCGAGCGCATCTGTATGACGCCGGTTGCAGGAACGTGATGCGGGCGCCCACGGTTGCGTGCCGACCGCGACCCGAATTCTTCACATGACCTGCGCGGGGATCGGGATCATCGCGGTTTCGATGCGCATTCTCTCCGTTCTCTTCGTCGTGCTTCTGGCCATTCCGGGTGCGGCGTTCGCCTGCCGCGACGCCGCGGCGCGCGCCGAACAGCGGCACCGGATCCCGGAAGGGCTGCTGGTCGCGATCGCGGCGGTCGAGAGCGGCGGCTATCCTTGGGTGCTGAACGCCGCCGGCGAGGCGCGCCGCTACCCGAGCCGCGAAGCGGCGCTCGCGGAGGCGTCATCGCTGATCGCACGCGGCGTGCTGCCGCTCGATATCGGTTGCATGCAGATCAGCCTCGGCCATCATCGCGGCGTCTTCCAGAATCTTGCCGCCGCCTTCGATCCCGATCGCAACGCCGACTACGCGGCGCGCTTCCTGCTGACGCTGTTCCGGGGCAATGGCGACGGCGATTGGGGCCGGGCGGTCGCGCAGTATCATTCCCGGACGGCCTGGCGCGGCGACGCCTATCGCCGTCGGGTCGCTGCCGCCTTCCTTCGCCGACCGCCGCCGCGCGCCGCAGCCGCCGCGCCGCGCGCGGCGCAAGCCGGGCAGGTGACGATGCGCGTCGTCCGGATCGGCGAATGAAGCGTCGCCTGCTGCTTGGCCTGGCGCTCGTGCCGGTTGCGCGGCTCAGCGCCGAGGCGCCGCCGGACGAGCTGCTGGCCCTGGCCGAGCTCGTCGGCGGCCGGCCGCTGCCCCCCGATGCCCACGCCGCGATCGCCGCCGCTGCCGCCGCGGCGATGCGGCGCGATCCCGAAGGCCAGGCGCGCGGGCGCGGCCAGGTTTCGGCTTTCCTGGCGCCGCTGCGCGACGCCGATCCGGTGGCGCGCGCCAGGCTCCGCATCCATGCGCGGCAGACGCTGTGGTTCGACTGGAAGGACGGCGACGGCGAGGCAGTGCGGCAGGCGGCCTTCGCACTCGATCCGGTGATCGCCGCCGATCCGCGCCGCCGCCTGGTCGTCACCGGAGACGAGGTCGTGGCCCTGCTCGCCGCCAATGCGCTCTGCGGCGAGATCGTCGGCATCGCACCGCCGGCGGCCAACCGGCCGGCGCTGGTGGCGGAGCTCGCGCAGCAGTTCGCCGGCTGGCCGCAAGCCGCGCAGCGCGGCTTCGCGGAGGCGAGCCTGCGCCGCGCGATCCTCGAGCGCGCCTGGCAGGCGATGCCGGCCACGCGGCGCGAGGCCGTGGCGGATCGCGCCCGCGACCGCGTGCGGGAGGCGCGCGCGGTGCCGGCGTTCGCCCGCGCGCTGGAAGCCGCGGCGGCGGCGGGGCTGCCGCTCGAAAGCTTCGGCCGGCCGACGGCGGTGCTGCCGCGCATCGGCGCGCAGCTCGGCATCGTCGCCGGCATGAGCGGCGCGCTCCGCTGAACGTCGCCGGCGTGAGCGGCGCGCTCCGCTGAACGTCGCCGGCGTGAGCGGCGCGCTCCGCTGAACAATGCGCGAGCGGTCGTGGCGAGGGCAGCGCCGTGTGCCAGCTATGACAACGGTTTCCTGCGCGAACGTTCCGGTCGCCGGCCGCTCACGCCGGCGTGGTCACCGAGTTGTAGGACGCCTGTGATGGTTTGCGCGGCGCCTGGCTGCGATCCCGTGCGCAACAGGAAACCGACACGGAGCAGCGCAGGATGCCGCCTCTCGACGCCGCGAGCCCGCCGACCCAGCCCGACCCGAGCGCCAGCGGCGGCGGCAAGCCGCCCGAGCAGCCGAACGCGCCCGCCTTCGATGCCGCGGCTGCCGCGGCGCAGGCCCCGCAGCAGCCGCAACCGCAGCCACAACCGCCTGCGGATCCCTCCGCGTCGACCACCACGGCCGATCCGCCGGCTGCCGACCCGAGTGCGAGCGGCGTCGGCGATGCCGTGCAGGGCACGGTGCGCAACGGCACCGACCCGCTGACCGCGATCCAGGCCCTCGACAGCACCGGCGACACAGCGAACTTCAACGCGACCGCCGAAGGCAAGGTGCTGGTGCCGATCCCGACCCCGCGCGGCCTCGTGCAGGTCGGCGGCAAGGGCCAGTACGGCTACAACATCGGCGTCGAGCGCAATGGCGATGCCGGCCAGCCGACCACCTACGACGTCACCTTCGACAAGCGGCTGCTCGGCGGCGTGCAGGCCGAAGCCGGCAAGGGCCTCGCACCCGACGGCGTGCGGCCGGGTGTCGAGCTGAATGCCGCAACCGCCGACCGCGTGCGCTACCAGTTCGACACGCCGGAGGAGGCGGCCCGCGCGGTCGACCTGTTGCAGCGCACGGCCCTCGCGGAGACGGCGCGCGACGCGTCGCGCCTGACCGATCCGGCGCTCAGCAATCCCGCCGGCAATCCGGCGAACGGGTCCGAGAGCGCCGACAACAACGCCACGGACGACTACGCGCCGGGCGGCGAGCTGAACCCCGCGACGCATCTGCGCGCATTCGCCGACAGCGTGGCGCCCTCGGCTGCCGACCAGCAATGGCTGCAGGGCCAGGTCACCGGCTACGGGCAGGAAGTGACCGGCCAGGTGCGCGGCCGCTTGGAAGGCAAGCTCGGCCAGTTCGGCCTCGAAGGCCGGCTCGACGGCAATGCCCGGGTGATCCGGGAAGTGACGCTGCCGCAGGACGGCCAGCCGGGCACGCTCTCCTACGCGATCGAGGGCGGCGTCGAGCTGACCGCCAAGGAGAAGGTCGACCTCACCGACGGGCTGTTCGTCGGCCAGGTCTTCACCGGCCGCGACGAGTTCGGCATCGTCGCCAACAACATCGTCGATGTCGGCCAGGTCAACAACCGGCTCACCCTCTCCTGGGACCTGCCGGACAGTGCCTTCGCCGGCGGCGGCCAGCCCTTCCCGGATGCGCAGGTGCTGGGCAACGAAGCACTGCAGCCGGATCGCGTCACGCTCTCGACCACCGCCGAGGCGACGATCCAGAGCCCGCTCGATCCCTCGCGCACAGACCTGGTGCGCGGCACCAGCACGATCAGCCTCGACAATCCCGACCAGCACGCGATGAACCTCATCAACGGCGCGATGGGCGGCGACATCCGCGGCGCGCTGGCCGGGCTGCCGCAGGACGTGCAGGCGAGCCAGACGGCGGAGATCATCAACCGCGACGGCAGCCAGACCCAGACCGATTTCGGCGTGAAGCTGGAAGGCATCGGCGAAGCGAAGGGCTCTCTGATCCTGGAGCTCGGCAATGACGACGTGGTGCAACGCACCTCCCGCGAGACGCCGCCGCCGGCCGATCCGACGCAGCCCGTTCCGCCCACCGACCCGGCGCAGCCGACGGCGCCGGGGCAGGTCGTCGTCGTCCCGCATGACGGGCTGAACGTGCGCGAAGCGCCGGGCGGCGATGCAGAGCGCAGCGGCGTTCTCTATCACGGCACCTTCGCGCAGCCGACCGGACAGACTGCGACGGATGCGGCGGGCAAGCCCTGGATCGAGGTCAGCTCCACCGACGTCAACGACCGCCCGATCACCGGCTGGGTCGCCGAGGAGTACACCCGCCCGCATCCGGAAGGCGCGATGGACGCGACCGGGCGCATCAACCCGGATCTGCAGGCCTCCGGCTATCGCGAGGTGAAGGTGCAGCAGGGCGATACGGTCTGGGACATCGCGCGGCGCGAGGGCACCGATTTCCAGGAGACGGTCGCGCTCAACCAGGATCACCTGATCGACCCGAACATGATCTTCGCGGGTGACACGGTCTACGTGCCGGGCACCGGCCGGCCGCCGGTCACCGAAACGCCGGCCGAGCCGCCGCCGCCCGCCCAGGACCCGAGCGGCTCCTCGGGCAGCCAGCCGCAGCCGGTGCCGTCCGATCCGAGCGGATCCTCGGGCAGCCAGCCGCAACCGGCGCCGTCCGATCCGAGCGGTTCCTCGGGCAGCCAGCCGCAGCCGGCGCCGTCGGACCCGAGCGGCTCCTCGGGCAGCCAGCCGCAGCCGGCGCCGTCGGACCCGAGCGGCTCCTCGGGCAGCCAGCCGCAACCGGCGCCGTCGGATCCGAGCGGTTCCTCGGGCAGCCAGCCGCAGCCGGCGCCGTCCGATCCGAGCGGCTCCTCGGGCAGCGCTCAGCCGGCGCCGGCGCCGGCACAGCCGCCGCAAACCGCCGACGGCAGGCCCGACATCGCGGCGATCCAGGATCAGTACCGCGTCGCCTCCGACGGCGACGAACTGGTCGACTTCGAAGCGACGATCCTCGGCATCCCGGTGCCGGGCGGCAAGCTGGAGGACGTCACGCCGACCGAAGCCCGGATGCTCGGAGAGCTCGACCCGTTCGAGCTCAACGACCTCAAGGGCGTGGTCGACGGCAGCAGGGCGAAGGCCGCGGAGCTCTATTCCGGCGACGGTCTCCCGACGCCGCCCGGCATCGCCGAGGCGGATCGCGGGAAGTGGCTCTACAATGACGGCCACCAGGACGCCTTCCGGCACGCCTACTGGAACGCGACCATGGCCAGCCACCAGGGCGCGGAATTCGCCGAGCAATACGCGACCGCGCATGAGGCGCTGCCGGAGAGCGACGTCAACCAGACCCGGGAGACCATGGACCTCTACAACAACGAGGTCGGCCGGCGCATCCAGGCGGCGAACCCGGACGCCTCCGATGGCGAACTCGCGACCCTGGTGCAGGATGCGATCGGGCGCGGCGAGATGCTCGTCGTCGGCGCTGACGGCAACCTCGCCTGGAGCGACCAGGTGCCGGTCGGCGGCCACGCCCGGGCGCCGAGCGGCGGCAATCGCCCCGGCGGCCAGAACGTCCCGGCCGGCGACGCATCGGCGAGCGGCTGATGAAACGCGGCGTCCTGTTCGGCGTGGCGGCGGCGATCGCCGTCACTGCCGGCTTCGGAGGATACATGAGCAGCACGACGACCAGCTTCGACGCAGCGACCTGGCGGGCGCATCGCGGCGCCTCGCCCACCGACAATCCCCGGCGCGAGATGCTGGGCGCGATGCGGGACGAAGTGCTGCGCCCCGGGCGCAGCCGGCAGGAGATCGTCGCGATCCTTGGCGAGCCGGAGCGGCGCGACGGCGGTGCCGACCAGTACGACATGGGTCCGCACCGCTACGGCATCGACGACGAGACGCTCATCATCGAATACGATTCCGAAGGACGGCTCTCGGCCACCCGCATCACCCGTGGCTGAAGCGCGGCGTCAGGCGCGGGCCTGACGCCGTGACTGATCCTCTTCCTCGCGCGCGCCTGCGACATCCGCGGGCCGCGCGATGCGCAGGTAGGGCGCCAGGTAGCCGCGATCGATATCGGTTTGCGCGGCATGGCCGAGCCGGGCGGCGAGCGCGCCCTGGTCGCCATGCGGCAGCGGCGCGCCGCTCGTCAGCTGCGCCAGCGCCGCATCACCATAGGCCGCAAGCGCCGCTTCCAGCGCTTCTTTCGGCAGTTCGCCGCGCTCGGCCGCCAGCACCGCATGCAGGAAGGCTTCCCGTGCTTCGGTGAGCGCGAGATCGGTCGGCGCCGCGCCGGTGCCGGTCGCACGGTCGGCCGGCACGCCGAGCCGTCCGGCGCCGAGCAGCGCGCCGGCGGCCAGCGCTTCCGCAACCGCCGCGCGATCGCCGCCGGCGCCGTCCAGCAGCAAGGACAAGTCGAGGCCGGAGGATTGGAACGCCGCCCAGGCCGCGGCACTCCCCTGCTGGGCGGCGATGGCGCGGATGGCGTCCGCCGGTGGCACGCCTTCGGGCAGCACCGGCGGGCCGGCGGCTTCGATACCGGCGAGCGTCCCCGCCCATTCGCGGGCGACGCCGGCCCAGACCTCCTGCCGGCGGGCGACCTCGCCCGGCGGCAGCCACCAGGCGAGCCGCACCCGCTCCATCTGCAGCAGCGCATCGGCGAAGCCCGCCCGTGCCTGTTCGGCGAGGCCGCCTTGCGGTCCGCGGCCGGCGGCATGCGCGGGCTCCATGCCATAGGCCAGGAACAGGCGGAGCTCCTCGCCGGCGGCAGCCGTCGCGACGTCGCGCGGGCCGCGGCTCGCGCGCCAGGTCCCGTTATCGAGGTGCAGCGCGCGCACCCGCGACGGCGTCTCCTCCGCGGCGGCCACCGAGGTCTTGCGGATACCGGCGAGGCCGAGCGACAGCAGCGATCCGTCCCAGGTCTCGAAACCGCGGCCGGGCGGCAGCTCCTCCAGCCGGAGAGAGCCGGCGACCGCCGAACGGTGCAGCCGCGCCGCTTCCAGCAGCGCCTCGGTCGCACCGGCGGTGCCGAGCGCCACGAAGACCCGGGTGTCGTCCATGCGCCAGAGCCGGGTGTCGTTCGGGGCCGCATCGGCGCCCGGCCCGGCCACCAGGTCGAGCGGCACCGGTGTCGGCCGCATGTACTCGACATAGGGCCCGAGCAGCGCCGCCAGGCTGTCCGACCCGGCATCGGCGCCGCCCGAGAGGTGCAGCACCGCGGTCGCCGGCATCTCGGACGGCATCGCGGTCGGCCCGCCGGCGGGTGCGGCGAGGCCCGGCGCCGCGCCGAAGGCCCGCATGGTCCCATCCGGCAGGGCGATGCGGCCGGAGACCGCGAGCGCCACCGGCATGCCATCGGCGCCAAGCGTCATGCCGACCGAGATGTCGATGCCGCGCGGCGTGCCCTGCACGCCCGACAGCGCATCGGCCAGCGCCGGCGCCAGGGCGGCAGCGACCTGCGGCGCAAGCGGCCCGAGCACCTGGCTGGCGCCCGCCGCTTCGAAGCCCACGATCACCGCGCCGGTCGCGGCGTCGCGCTGCATCGTCAGCCCGGCGCCGAGCGGTATGGGCGCGGGCAGCGCGATCTGCTCGGCGATCTCGCGGCTGACCGCGACCGGGCTCCGCTCCGGCACCGCGACGACCGCGGTCGCGGTCGCGGGGATCGGCTGCAGCGCAGCCGGGGCGGCGGCATCCGCCGCCAGCGGCGTCACCCGGCTGCCGCCGAGCGCCATGATGGCCAGGTCGAGCCGCTCCGCCGGCACCGCGCGCGGCGTGGTGCCGAGGATCGCCCGCGCATCGCCCGCACCGCTCGCGAGGCCGGAGGATTGATGGCTCGGCAGCAGGGTCAGGCCGGATTGCTGCTCGACCTCCCGGTTCAGCGCCACCCAGCGTTCCTGCACGGCCAGTGCCGCGCGCGGCTCGGCGCCTGCGCGGAGCAAGGGGCCGAGCGGGCCGGGCATCGCCTCGATCTGCGCGAAGGCAGCGGCATCGAGGGTGCCCGGCGCGCCCAGCAGCCTGGACGCCACCTGCCAGGGCCGTTCGGCGGCCAGCGCGCCATAGGCCTGCGGCGAAAGGCCGAGCGCCTGCTGCGGCGCGGAACCGAAGAGCAATTGCAGCACGTCCTTCGGCAGCTCGAGCACTTTCGTGACCAGCCCCGGCGCTGCCGGTGCCGGCGCAGCCGGGCCCTGCGCCGGCGCGGGAGCGGCATAGCCCGGGTCCTCACGGATCCAGTTCTTCGCCGAGCCCCAGCCGGGGCCGCTGGGGGCGGGGGCCTGCGGGGCGGGGCCGGCGCCGCCGATCGGGTCGGTGGTCATCGCGTTCCTCCTGTCCATGGCGGCCGCCGGTCCGGCGGCAGGGAGTGCGGTCGGCACGGCCGCCGCATTGTCCTGATGCGAGGCTGGCGTCCGCGGGCCGGCGATCAGGGTCAGAAGCTGCCCCGGCAGTTCGAGCACCGCGGGAACCAGGCCTTGCTGCTGCCCGGGCGCCGCCGGCTTGCCGGCCGCGGCGGGCGCGGCCGGCCCCGCCGCCGGTGCCGGTGCCGCCGGTGCCGGGGCGGGTGCCGCCGGGTCGGCGCGGATCCAGTTCCGGGCGCCCGCCCAATCCTCGCCGCCGGGCGCCGGGGTCTGCGGTGCGGCAGGGCCGATCGGGGTGCTCGTCATGGCGGGTCCTTTCGCGACCGGCGCGTCGCCCATGGCGGCCGCCGGTCCGGCGGCGGTGGGTGCGGTCGGCACGGCCGGCACATTGTCCCGATGCGAGGCCGGCGTCCGTGGGCCGGCAATCAGGGTCAGGAGCTGCCCCGGCAGCTCGAGCACCGCGGGAACCAGGCCTTGCTGCTGCCCAGGCGCCGCCGGGTCGGCGCGGATCCAGTTCCGGGCGCCCGTCCCATCCCCGCCGCCGGGCGCCGGGGCCTGCGGCGCGGCAGGGCCGATCGGCGTGCTCGTCACGGCGGGTCCTGTCGTGGCCGGCGCGGCATGAGCGCCCGGGGTCCGGGCTCCTGTGTCGGGGGCGATCCAGTTGCGTGCCCCGGGATCGGCGCCGCCGGCGATCGGAGGTGGCGGGCCGGCGGCCGGTGTCGCGGCCGGTGCCGGCTTGGCGGCCGGTCCCGGCGCGGGGCCGGGCGTGGCGGGATCCTGGGCGATCCGGTTGCGTCCCGTGGCCTGGCCGCCGCCGAACAGCCCGCCCAGGATCTGGCCCGGCAGTTCGAGCACCGTCGGCACCAGGCCCTTCGGGCCCGGCGTCGGCGTCGCGCCGGGCTGCGCCTGCGGTCCCACCGGCGCCGGCTGGGCCGCAGCCGGCGGCTGCAGCACGGGATCGCTGCGGATCCAGTTCCGCGCACCGGCAAACTCCTCGCCGCCGGGCGGCGGGCCCTGGCCTGCGGCGCCAGCTCCGTTGCCTCCGATCCGTCCCGTCGTCATCGCCATCCTCCTCCCGCGCCCGTCCTGGGCGCTCAGAGCGCGCCGACGCGCACCAGCGCGGCGGCCACTTTCTGGAACAGGTCCTGCGGCACGAAGCTGCCGGGCGGCGCCCGCCGCGACAGCGTGGCAGCCAGCGCCGCATCCTCGACCACCGGGATGCCGAGGCGCCCGGCTTCGGCCGAGAGATGGACGCCGCGGGCGACGACCGCCGGCACCGGCGTCTCGCCGCGCACGAAGCGGATCGCGACCGCGGGACCATCGGGCTGGGTCAGGACCAGCGTCGCGTGGCGGATGCCGGTGCGCACCGGCGGCGCGCCGGCATCGCTCCGCATCAGGCGCCGCCGCGCATTGCGCACCAGGGGATCGCCCTCCTGCTCCTTGCGCTCGCGCTTCTGCTCGGTGAGCGACATGCGCATGTCGCGGCGGAACAGCCAGTTCTGCAGCCCGATATCGGCAAGTCCCGCGATCAGGAACAACGCGATCGCGGCCGCCAGCAGCGGCGTGAACAGGCCCTGCACCGCGCCGCGCACGCCATCCATCCCATGCGCCGGCACCAGCACCAGCGCGCCGACGCCGCTTGCCAGGATCGCGGTCAGCACCGCCGCGATCACCAGCGCCTTCAGCATCGCCTTCAGCAACTCGATCAGCGACCGCATGGAGAAGATGCGCTTGGCGCCCTCCACCGGATTGAGCTTGCCGAGGTTGGGCGAGACCGGCTGCATCGAGAAGGGAATGCCCTTCAGCACCAGGATGGCACTCAACACTGCGAGGGCGAGTGCGATTCCGAAGGCCGGCACCACGGTCGCGAAGGCGGCGTCCTCGACCGCCGCGCGCAGCCGGCCGAGCCCCTGCAGGCCGTGCCCCGCCGCATGCTCATCGAGCGCGGTCCCCGCCGCGCGGATGATCCCGCCGGCCGAGGTCACGAAGCCCGCGGCGCCGAACAGCAGCAGCCCGAGCACGCCGGCGAGTGCCGCACCCCCCACCATGTCGCGGCTGGTCGCGACCTGACCCTTCTTGCGCGCATCGTCGAGCTTCTTTCGCGAAGGCGGAAGCGGCCTCTCCTCGCTGTCGTCCTTGCCGCTCATGGCGCGAAGGGCCTGATGAGCGCGGCGCCACCGGCGAGCGGGAGGATCAGGTCGCGGAGATAACCCGCAAGGAAAAGTGCGTAGACCGGCATCGCGATCACGAAGACGATGCCCTTCACCGCCATCGCGAGATCGAAGACGTTGAGCGCCGGCGCGAAGCGGCCGATCAACGCCAGCGAGAATTCCGCGAGCAGCAGCGCGACGATGACCGGCCCCGCGATGATCAGCCCGAGCCGCAGCATGCGGTCGAGGAGCCCGATCGCGAGCATCCCGGCCTCCGCCGACAGACGCGGCAGCGGATCGAGCGGCGGCCAGATGCGCCAGGATTCGAAGGCGGTGTCGAGCAGCAGCCGGAGCCCGCCGCCCGAGAAGAAGATCACCGCGAGCGACAGCACGAGCAGCGTGCCCATGATGCCGGATTCCCCCGCCTGGGATGCGTCGGGGATGGTCGCCGCTTCGCTGCCGCGCTGCTGGTCGATCAGCTCGCCCGCCGTCTCCGCCGCCCAGAAGGGCACCGCGAGCACGGTGCCGATCAGCACGCCGACCATCGCTTCCTTGGCGAGCAGCAGCGTCAGCGCGGCGCCGCCGATCGCATCCGCGCCTTCGATCGCCGGCCGCAGCATCGGCGCCACCGGCAGGGCGAGCGCCAGGGCGGCGCCGCCCCGGATCAGCCCGGTCAGGCCGAGCCGGGTGAAGACCGGGGAGACCGCGAAGATGCCGAACATGCGCGCCGCCGCCATCGCCCAGGCGAGCAGCGGCCCCATCGCCTCCCGCATCAGGTCGAGGAAACCGGTCGCTGCCATGGCCTTCTACCGGGACAGCGTCGGGAAGTCGGTCATCACCCGCTCCGCCTGGCGCAGCAGCGGACCCGCGAGCAGCGGTCCGGCGATGACGATGGTGAGCAGCACCGCGATCAGCTTCGCGGTCTGCGGCAGCGACTGGTCCTGAATCTGGGTCACCGCCTGCAGCAGCCCGACGATCAGCCCGACCGCGGCGGCGACGCCGAGGGCCGGCAGCGACAGCCACAGCACCAGGGTCAGCATTTGCTGGAGGTGGGAGACGAAGGCGCCGTGTTCCATCGTTCAGGCCCCCGCATAGGACATCAGCAGGCCGTGGGTCAGCCGCGACCAGCCATCCACCAGCACGAAGACGAACAGCTTGAACGGCACGCTGATCACCAGCGGCGAGACCATCACCATGCCCATCGCCATCAGCACGTTGGAGACGATGAGGTCGATCGCGATGAAGGGCAGGTAGATCAGGAAGCCGATCTCGAAGGCGCGGGTCAGCTCGCTGATCGCAAACGCCGGCACCAGCACGATGAGATTGTCGGACGACAGCGTCGCCGAGGTCTCGGGCGGCCAGAGCCGCTGCGCCGCCTGGACCAGGAATTCGCGCTCGCGCGGATCGGCGAAGCGTTCGAGGAAGGCGCGGAGCGGCTCGGACGCCGCCTGTGCGATGCCGAGGATACCTTCGGTGGAAGCGAGATTGCCCGACTGCCCGGCGACGGCGGCGTAGATCGCGGCCATCAGCGGCGCCGAGACATAGAGGGTCAGGATGATCGCGATCGCGTAGAGCACCAGGTTCGGCGGCGTCTGTTGGGTGCCGAGCGCATTGCGCAGCAGGAACAGCACCACCGAGATCTTCAGGAACGCCGTCAGGGTCACCACCGCGAAGGGCACCAGCCCGACCGCGGCGACGCCGGCGATGATCGCGAACAGGTCGGGCCGCAGCTCCATCAGCCGCGCGCCAGCGACAGCACCCGGACGGCGATCAGCCCGCCCACTTCGACGAGCTCGCCCTGGCCGATGCGCCTGCCATTGGCGAGGATGTCGATCGGTCCCGCGAGCGGGTCGCGGCCGAGCGGGAAGACATGGCCTTCGCCGACCGTGCCGAGCTCGGCGAGCGACATCTCCGCCCGCCCGACCTCGAAGGCGAGGCGGATCGGGATGGCGTCGAGCGGCAGGTCGTCGCCCGCCATCTGCTGTTCGGACATGGTCCACTCCTGTAGGCCCAATGCGGCGGCCGGCCGGCGCGGGCCGGCGGCGCGGCCGCGATCGTCGAGGCGCACCGGCCAGGCGATGCTCTCTGCCGCCACTGCGATGGCTTCGTGCCGGCGCGGCCGCAGCGCCGATGGGATGACGGCATCGCCCGGGCGCAGCGCTGCCAGCTCTGCCGGCGGCAGGTCGGCCATGGCGATGCGGAGCGAGACCGGGATCGGCACCGGCGGCGGCGCCGGATCCTCGGGCAGCCCGGCCAGCAGCGTCGACGCCGCCGCCAGCAGCGGCGCCGGCAGCTCGACCGCGACGGCGGCGCCGTCCGCAAGCCGGAGGCCGAGATCGGGGCGCGCGGCGCCGGCCGCGAGATCGCGTGCCGAGAGCGGGCCGAAGCCCGCTTCCAGCAAGGCGAGCACCGGCTCCAGCGCCGCTTCGGCGAACAGCGCGCCGAGCCCGCCGCGCGCCCCGGCCGCCGCCGGATCGAGCGTTGCGAGCAGCACGTCCCAGGCGGCATCCGGCGCCTGCACGCGAAGCAGGCCGTCGCTGCCTTCGAGGGTCAGGACGGCGCCGGTCGCGGCAGCGGGCGCCGCCGGGCGCAGGGACAGGCCGCCCGGCAGCGGGAGCATCGCGCGGCGGCGGGAGGTGCGGTTCGCCTCGCGCATGGCATCGAGGGAGAGGGCAGGGGCGCGCCAGCGGATCGGCGGCAGCGGCGTCAACCCGTCCACGGCTTGCGCCGCGTCGCCGCGGCCTCCTCGTTCTGGGCTTCGCCGTCGCGCTCGGCCGCCAGGGCGTCGGCCTCCCGAAGTTCCGAGCCGAGCGCATCCCAGGCGGCGAGCCGCCGCGCCGCCAGGCTGTGGCGTTCCTCGGCGCGGTTGCCGAGGCGGGCGAGGGATGCGGCCTCTGCCGCGCCGGTGCGGGCGCGGTCCTTGAGGCGGCCGGCGCGGGCCGCGAGGTCGAGCAGCTCCGCCTGCGCCACCGCCAGCGCCTCCGGCCCCTGCGGCGCCGCCTGCAGGCGCCGCGCCAGGATGCCGCCACGCGCCTGGCGCAGCGCGCCGAAACTCCGCGCCATGCGCGATGCGCGCTCGGCGTCCTGCCGCGCGGCTTCGGCCTTCGCGCGGGCGGCGGCGAGCGCCGCCGCCTCCCGCCGCTCGCGAAGCGCCTTCAGAGCGCGGAGCGTCGCGAGGTCGGCGGGCGTCATGCGGCGAGCTCCTGAAGGCGCCGCACCGTCTCCGCGAAGGCGGTCGGCGCTTCCTCCGGCTGGCGCAGGAAGCCGCGGATCGCCTCGATCTTGCGCAGCGCCTCGTCGGCGAGCGGATCGCTGCCCTGGCGATATTCACCGACCCGGACCAGCAGCTCGATCTCGGCATGCCGGGCGAGCAGCCGCCGCACCGCCGCCGCGGCCGCGCGGTGCGGCGCGGTCACCGCCGCGTCCATGACGCGGGAGCGGCTGGCCAGGATGTCGATCGCCGGGTGATGCTCGGCGGCGGCGAGCGCCGGCGACAGGATCACATGCCCGTCGAGGATCGACTTCACCTCCTCGGCAACCGGATCGGAGGCCAGCTCGCCTTCCAGCAGCACCGTGTAGAAGGCGGTGATCGATCCGGTCGCGGCCGGGCCCGCGCGCTCCAGCAGCCGCGGCAGGGCGGCGAAGACCGAAGGCGGGAAGCCGCGCCGGGTCGGCGGCTCGCCGGCGGCGAGGCCCACTTCGCGCAGCGCGCGTGCGAGGCGCGTCACGCTGTCGACCAGCAGTACCACGCGCATGCCCTGGTCGCGGAACCACTCCGCGATCGCGGTCGCGACCTGCGCCGCCTTCATCCGTTCCAGCGCCGGGCGGTCCGAGGTCGCGGCGACCACGACGGCGCGGCGCCGCGCCGCTTCAGGCAGATGCCGTTCCAGGAACTCGCGCACCTCGCGCCCGCGCTCGCCGACGAGGGCGACCACGAAGGCATCGGCGCGGGCGCCCTGCACGATGCGCGCGACCAGGGTCGATTTGCCGGCGCCGGGCGGCCCGAACAGCCCGACGCGCTGACCCTCCGCCGCTGTCAGCAACCCATCGAGTGCGCGCACGCCGAGCGGCAGGGGATCGGCAACCAGGCTGCGCGACAGCGGCGGCGGCGCCGGCGCGTCGACCGGCATGCGCGGCTGCGGTGGCAGCGGGCCGCGCCCGTCGATCGGCCGTCCGAGCCCGTCGAGCACCCGGCCGAACAGCGCCTCGCCGGCCGGCGCCTCGAAGCCGCGGCCGGTCGGGACGACGCGGAGGCCGGCGGCGAGCCCCGCCACCTCGCCGACCGGGGTCAGCACCGCGCGGCCTTCATCGACCGCGACCACCTCGGCGGCCAGCCCGTCGCCGACCCGGCAGAGCTCGCCGAGCCTGAGCCCGCCGAGCCGCACCTCGAGCGCGGTGCCGAGCACCCGCTCCACCCGGCCGAAGCGGGCGCGGGTCGGCGCCGTCGCGATCCGGGCACGCACCCGCTCGAGCGCCGCCTTCATGGCGCGAGCGCCGCGCGCAGCGCGGCCAGTTGCGGCGCGATGCCGGCGGCGATGCTGCCGGCGGTGCTTTCGACGATGCAGTCATCCTCCGCGAGCGTTGCATCGGCGAGCAGAACCAGCGTCTCGACCATCGGCGCGACCTCCGCCCGCACGCGATCGGCGGCCGCCGGATGCACCCGGAGCGTGATCCGCGACCGCGCCGAGAGCTCGGAGACGGCGATCGCGGCGGCGGCGGCGACGCGCTCGGCGACCGGCAACCCGCCGATCACCCGGGCGACGCCATCCGCGATCGCCTCGGCAAGCGCCGGCTCCAGCGCTGCGGCCTCGGCCCGCATCCGCGCCGCTGTCTCGGCGAGAAGGCGGGTCATCGCGGCCGCACCCTCGCTGCGGCCTTGCTCCACGCCCTCCTTGCGGGCGGCGGCGCGGATCGCGGCGGCCTCGGCGCGCGCGGCGTCGAGCACCTGATCGGCCTCGATCCGGATCGCGAGCTCGGCGGCCGGGATGACGCGGCCGAGCGGACGGTGCGCAGTCATGCGAGCGCCTCCGCGGCGATCGCGGCAATGATCGCGCCGGAAGCGGCGCGATGCGCCTCGCCCGGCGCGGCATCGCAGCCGGGATCGAGCCGCAACGCGATCCAGCCGGGCAGCGGCGCCGGCAGCGCCTGCCGCCAGGCCGCGAGCAGCGCCCAGCCATCGGCCGCGATGCTGCCCTCGCCCGATTCGGCCGGCGCAAGCGCCGCATGGGCAAGGGCTGCGCGGCGCGCGGCTTCGCCATGTTCGGCGACGAAGGCCGCGACATCGGCGCCGCGCAGCAAAGCGCGCACCTGGGCTGCGTGCCAGACGGCACCCGCAAGCCGCGCCGCGGTGGCCAGGCGTTCGGCCGGTGCCGCGGCGAGTGCCGCTTCTTCGGGCGGCAGCGCCGCCAGCGCGGCCTCCGGCGCGCCGAGACCGGCCACGACGAGCGCCCTGGCGCGGTCGCCGAAGCGGGGCGAGGCCAGCAGCCGTGCCGCGGTCGCGGCGGCGATGCCGCCGAGCAGCGGGGCGGCGCGCGCCGGCAGCATCACCGTCCGGTCCTGACCGGCATGGTGCCGGCCGGGCGCGGCCGCGCCCGCCAGCCGAGGAGTGCCAGCAGCAGCACGAACAGCAGCGCGCCGGCGGCGAGCGCCAGCCTCAGCGGCCCGGCGCTGTCGGCCGAGACCCAGAGGCCGAGCACCTGTTCCATCGGCGGCGCCGCGGCGATCGGCGTCGGCACCGCGGAGGGCACCAAAGTGACGGTCACCCGGTCATAGGCGAGGCCCGACACCGCGCTCGCGATCATCAGCTTGATCTGCGGCACCAGCGCCGCGATCGGTGCGTCGGGCACGTGGCGGATGAAGACGGCGGCGGAAGAGGGCGTCGCCTCGCGGCGCAGCGCGTCGTTCTCCGCCAGCACCAGGTGGACGCGGGCGGCGAGCACGCCGTCGATCTCGGCGACGGTGCGCGACAATTCCTGGCCCATGGCCCAGATCAGCCGGGCGCGTTCCTCGGTCGGGGAATTGACCAGGCCATCGCCGCGGAACACCTCGCCCATCGAGACGAAGGCCTGGCGCGGCAGGCCCTGGGCGCGCAGCACCTCGACCGCTTCGGCGAAGCGGGATTGCGGGACCTGCACGCTGACATTGCGGCCGGTGGTGTCGCGCACCGCGGCATCGGTGCGGCGTTCGGCCGGGATGCCCTGGCGCAATAGCGCCGCCACCACCTCGTTCGCCTCGCGTTCGGTCAGGCCGCGGTTGAGCTCCACCTTGCAGGCGGCCAGCAGCAACAGCAGCGGCAGCAGGATCAGCAAGCGCGGGCGCATGGGATCACTGCCCGCGCAGCAGGGTGTTGAGCGAGCCGGTGAACTGCGTCGCCGCCTTGGCGACGAGATGCGTCTCCATCGCGAAGTCGAAGGTGCGGACCACGGCCTGGTACATCGGCGCCATGTTGCCGCTCGGCACGCCGGAAGCGGGAGCCGCGGCGGGCGCTGCCGGATTTGCCTGCATCGCCTGCGCCATGTCGTCGCGGAGCGCATTGGCGCGGGCGGAGAAGCCGCGCAGCACCTCGCCCACCCGGGCGGTCAGCGCCGCGGGATCGGCAGCGCGGGCGGCGGCCAGGCTCTGGTCGAAGATGTTGCCGGCCGAGGGCGTCGGCATGGCGGGGGTGGCCGGCTGCAGCGCCGCGGTGTCGACGGGCGGCAGGGCGTTCGCGGGAATCTGCATGGCTCTCAATCTCCGTGGATGGGGCGTCTCCGGCCGGCCCCGCCGCTCCCGACACCCCGGGCCGTGCGCGCCGCGCGAGCCCCGGGGGAGAGGGAGAGAGGAGAGAGACCCCGGAGCCTGCCGCGGCGGCACCGGACCCGGATGAGGGCGCGGCGCAGCCTGGCGGACGGCCGGGATCGCTCCCGGCCGTCAGCGCCGGCCCGGCCCGCCGCCGCCCGCGCCGCCGCCCGCGAATCCCGCCCGGTGGCACGGCAGACGCGCCGGCGGGACAGGGATCGCGGACAGGGGGGCAGGCGCGCCGGCTTCCGGCGTGTCCAGGGTGGCGAGCACGGCACCGACCAACCCGCTGGACGCAGCGAGGTCGAGCCACGCCGTGGCCGGGCCCTCCCACAGCTGGTCCAGATCGGGGGTCATGCGCCGTGCCTTGCCGGTCGTCGTCGGATCAGGCGGCCTGCGCCAGCGCGCCGTTGCCGGCGAGCGAGCGGGTCAGGCCGGCGACGAGGTCCAGCAGCTTCGACTGCTGCTCCGGATCCTCGACCGTCTCCATGATCATCCCCGGCATCTTGCCGAGCAGGTCGAGCAGCTCCTGGTTCGGCCCCTCGGAGCCTGAGCCGCCCGACGCGCCGTCGCCGCCCGACGCGCCGTCGCTGCCGGAGGCCGGCTTCATGGTCACCGAGGCAAGCGTGCAGTCGGAGTTGTCGGAGGAGTTGCCGGCGCCGTCATCCAGCGGCTGCACCTCGGCCCGTGCGAACGCCTTGTCGGTCGAGACCGAGGCGTTGCCGTCCGGCGTGCCCTGCACGATCCGCTCGTCCACCACGCGGCCATCTTCATCGTAGAAGGTGACCTTGGCCTGCTCGACATGGTTGCCGTCCGGGCCGTTGCGGTAGAGGTTCGCGAGCGTCACCTCGCCGCCGCCGTTCTTCGCCTGCTCCGGGGGCGCGGTGAAGGTCAGGCTCTGGCCGCGGTCGATCTCGCCGCTGACGACATCGGTGCCGTTGGCGCCGTTCTCGACCGAGAAGCCGCCCTTGCCCTGCTCGACGGTGCCGCCCTCGGCGGACAGCCACTGGCGGAGATCCTCGCCCGAGAAGGTCTTGGCCGCGTCGGAGCCGCCCGAGGGCGCGGGCGTCGCAGGCGCCGGCTCCGGCTTCGACGGCGTGCAGCCCTCGCCGCCTTCATGATCCACATGCACCGCCTTCACGGTGTAGTCGGACCCCTTGCCGCGCGCCTCGAACTCCAGCGTCGCGAACGGCTTGTCGATGCGGACCGAGGCCTCGCCCGGATGGTTCGGGCCTTCGCCCTGCACCTCGTAGACGCCGACGACATTGCCGTCCGCATCCTTGGCGATGATGCGACCGGTCTCCTGCCGGCCCTTGTCGGGGCCGCCATTGTAGAGGTCGCCGAGCAGCACCGTCGCACCCTGCGCCGGGCCGGCATCGGCCGGCGGCGTGAAGGTCATGCGCTCGTTGCCGCCGAGCTCGTTGCCGGCCTTCCCGCCGGCGACGCCGTAGCCGCCGTCTTCCTCGCCGATGCGGCCGCTGCCGCCCGAGGCCGTCAGCAGCTTCCTGAGCGCGTCGCCCTCGTAGGAGGAGGTGGTCGTCGCCTCATCGCCATGGTCGTCGCCCGAGGCACCCTTGCCGCCGGACGTGCCCTCGCTACCGCCCTTGCCGTCCGCAGCGCCGGTCTCGCCGCCCAGCAGCTCGATCGCCGCCTTGATCAGGTCGGCCTTCTGCTTCGGGTCGTCTGCATGCTGCGCCATCTCGAGCAAGCTGGTCGCCAGCTCGATCGGGCTCTCGTTGCCGCCGGCATCGCCGCAGCCGCAGGCCTGCCCGGCGCCGCCGCTGCGCAGCGACTGCGCCGGCAGGTCGAAGCTGCTGCTGTTGGGCTTGGTCAGCCCTTCGAACAGGGCACCGCCGATGGCGGCCCCCACCGGGCCGCCGAACAGGCCGCCCGCGATCGCACCAAGGTTCATGATTGCGCTCTCCTCTCTCGCTCTCTCTCCAAACTCACTCTTCTTCGGCGCCGAGCTCGCCGAGCAGGTCCTGCAGGATCGGCTGCGCGATGGTCTGCATCACGAAGCCGCCGACCTTCGTCATCTGCTCCAGCATCTGATCGCCCATCACGCCTTCGAACAGCGATCCGACGATGCCGCCGCCACCGCCGCCGCCCAGGATTCCGCCGGCGATGTCGCCGATAATTCCCGACATGGTCTTCTCTCCTCTCCGTCGCTCTCTCCGAAAACCCCTGTCTCTCTCTCAGGGGCGGATCGGCTGTCCGGCGCGTTGCCGGATCGCCGTGCCGAGGGTCGTGGCGAGGCGTCGCGACGCGCTGTCGGGCCCTGCCAGGATGGTGTCGAGCAGCCGCGCCGCTTCGCCGTATCGGCGGCCGGCGCTGAGTGCCATCAGCAGCAGCCCCTGCACGGGCACGCGGCCATGGCGCTTGCCCAGCGCTTCGCGTTCGAGGATGCGCACCGCTTCGTCCGCCTGCCCGCCATGCAGCGCCAGCAACGCGCGGCCGACTGCGGCGATCGGGTGGTCCGGCGTCTCGTGGTCGAGCGCATCGAGGATCGGCAGCGCTTTCTCGCCATGCCCCTGCTGCACGGCAGCCAGCGCCACCTCCGCCAGCAGCCGCGCATCGGCCGGGCTCAGCGCCGCGGCGCGGCTGCGGTTCGGGGGCAGGATGTGGTTCATGTGCCTCGCTCCGTGCGGCCGCGGAAGATGCGGATGGTGCCGGCGGGCGCCGGCGCCGCGGCCGGCGCCTCCCGCCGCGCCAGCGCGGCCAGCGTCTGTTCGACGAGGGCGACGTAGCGCGGCGGCCCGGCCAGGATCGCCAGCCCCAGGCCGCCGGACGCGATGCGGATCGGCCAGCGCTCGTCGACGATGCCGAGGCCGCCGAGTGCGGCCGCCAGCGCGCGCGGGCTGACGCGGCCGAGCTCGACCAGCCGCGACACCGCTTCCGAGGAAGCGGAGACGTGCAGGGTGACGCCGTCGCTGAACCAGTCGAAGCCGTGCATGGCGGCGAGCTGTTCCAGCAACGCGCGCGCCGGCAGCGCCGGCAGGCGGCCGCGGACGCGCCCGCGCACCGCATCGCTGATCGCGACCGAGAGGCCGACCCGGCGGCCGAATTCGGTCAGCACCTCGCGCAGGTCCTGGTCGACGACGGCGTAGTCGAAGCGGCGCGCTTCCCAGGGCGCTGCCGGCCGCGGCACCGGGGCGGCAATGGTGAACTCCATCTCGGCGCCGGCGCCGGCCATGCTCTCGGGCTGAGCAGGCGGCAGCGGGGCTTCGGGCGCCGCTGCTTCGGGGGGTGCCGCGTCCGCCGCCGGCGGCGGCTCCTGCGCGTGGAGTGAAGAGTAGAGCAATGTCATTACTGTCACGACCTGCAATACTCTCGAAACCGTGAGCTGACGGTTCCGTGTAGACTCACGGAATCCGGCGCGGCCAGCAGGTTTCGTGAGCGTATTCATGGCGATCAGGCTAGAAAAGAAAATCGCCTTGTCCAAGTCCTCGTAGATGAAATCAAAATGTCACTTTGATGATGGCGAATGAGTGAGTGAGATACTCCCTCTTGTGGGTTGCCAGGCATCCGTCCGGCACCGAATAAATCAGCACCCGCGATGACGAGGCGTCGCGGCGGTGTCGGTGGAGGTGGAGTTGTCCCTGCCCGGTCGAAGCCAGAACAGCGCAGCGGCGATCGCCGCCGATGCCATCCGTCGCGAGGCCCGCCTCGCGGCCGGCGAGGCACGGTGCCGCGCCCTGTTCGACGCCGCGACCGATGCGGAGGAGGAGCTGCGCTTCGGCCGGCTGCTTGGCGCATGGCGCGCCGCCCTCGACCTATCCCCGATCCTGGCACCCACTTCAAAACGGAGCACTTGAACCATGTCCGCATCTTCCGGCATCAGCGCGGCGCCGTCCGCGCCCTCCATCGGCGGCAGCGACGCGTCCGGCGCCATCGGTGACATGCAGGCCGCCTTCGACCAGGCGATCGCCAAGGCCGCCGAGATCACCGCGATCACCACGGTGAAGAAGGCCGAGCTCGACGCCGCCAAGCAGCGTCCGCAGAACTGAGGACTTGTCTCGGAATGGAGCGGCGGTGATCTGACGAGGCATTTTTCGTCCCTGGCGTGTCGGCTGACGCAGCCGATGCTGATTGCATCGGCGAGGAAGCCGGCGCGGCAGGGGCGGAAAAGGACCGGCAGATCGCCCCGCGCCATTTCGAGACAAGCAAAGGGCTGGGGCCGGCCTTCCGCCGGCCCCGCTCGCCCCGCCCGCCGGCCCGGCCATGCCGGGATGGCGGCGGGCGCGGCGAGGACCCCACCCATGCGCGACCCATCCCCCCCCGAGACCACGTCCGGCGACGTCGCCGGCTGGCGCATCGAGATCCTGGCCGGCCCCCATGCCGGCGCGGTGCTGCCCTTGCCATCCGGCGCCTTCCGTCTGGGCGGCGGCGCCGAGGACGACCTGGTGCTCGCCGATCCCGGTGCGCGGCCAGGCCATGCGTTGCTGACCCTTGGATCGGACGGCGAAGCGCGGCTCGCTGCCGGCGCCGAGGTCACCGCCGGCGGCCGCCGCGTCGCGGCCGGCGGCGAAAAGCGGCTGGCGACCGGTTCCGAAATCGCGCTCGGCGCGACCCGGCTTCGCCTCACCGGCCCCGCACGCGCCAAGCGCCCGCGCGGCTGGCTGCGACCCGCCGCCCTCGCGGCCGGCGGCGCGGCCTTGCTGGCCGCCGGCTTCGTCTGGCTGCAGCCCACGAATTCCGCCGCCGTCGCGGTGCCGGTGCCGCAATCGGCGCCGCCGGCGCGCATGGCGTCACGCGATCCGGCGACCGCCGCTGCTGCCCTGCAGGCGCGAATGGACGAAGCCGGGCTGCCGCTGACCGCCGAGCCCGCCGGCGGCGCGGTGCGTGTCGCCGGCGTGCTGCCGCCGGGGGCGGAGCCGCGCTGGGCGGCGCTCCGCAACTGGTATGACGGCGCGCATGGCGCCGGCCCCGCGCTGCTGGTCCACCTCGGCGCCGCGATCCCGGCGGAGTTGCCGCGGCTTGCGGTGCGCGCCGTCTCGCTGGCGCCGATCCCCTTCGTCATCGCCGCCGATGGCGAGCGCTACGGCGAAGGCGCGGTGCTGCCGGGCGGCTGGGTGCTCGATGCCATCACGCCGGAGCGGCTGACCTTCCGGCGCGGCGACCGCACCGTGACGACGGATCTCTGACACATGCCGCCAGTGATGCGGACGCCCGGCAGCGGCGAGGCCGTGGTGCCGACCCAGCCGGCCGGCGTCGCCGGCGAGCCCGCCGAAGGTGCCATTCCGGCCGCCGCGGCGCGCATCGCCGCCCTCCGTTCCCGCATGCCGCCCGCGGATGCGGCCGGGGGCGGGGATGCGATCGGCACCGATGCGATCGCCGAGCTCGCCTTCCTCACCGGCGGCGAAGGCGCGGGGCGCGCGCCGCGCAACTCATCGGGCCTTGCCGCAGCGCTGCTCGACCACGTGGCGCCGACCGCGACCTCGCTCGGGCGGCTGACGCCCGGCCGCGTCGTCAGCCTGCTGGAGCTCGCCGCCGGCACGCTGGAAGCCGCACCGGAGGAGGACATCCTGGCCGCCCTCGGCGCCGAGGCGCTGCGCCACGAGCTCGACCGCCACCGCGAGCTGGCGGAGCGGCGCGGCACCATGGTCGAGGGCTGATCGCGGCATGCGGACCGAAACCGCCGAGCTGCTGCATTGCCTCGGCTACGTCTACCTGCGCCAGGGCCAGCTCCGCCGCGCCGCGGTGCTGCTGATGCTGGCGGCGCGCGACGACCCCTCCGCCGCGCTGCTCCGCACGCTGGCACTCGCGCTGATCGGCTGCAACCTCGGCGAACAGGCGATGCAGGTGCTGGACCGCGCCGAGCAGCTCGATCCCGCCGGAGCGTCGCTGCCGCTCAACCGCGTGCTCCGCGCCCGCGCCCTGCTGGCGCTCGGCCGGCGGGAGGAGGCGCGGGTCGTCTTCCGCACCGTCCGGGACGCCGCGTGATGGCCGGGTCGAGGCTGGGCACGGCGCTGGCGAAGCTGCCCTTCCGCTCCGACCTCGCGGTCGCGGCGCTGCTGCTCGCAACCGTCGCGATGATGGTGGTGCCGCTGCCGACCCTCGCGGTCGATGCGCTGCTCACCATTTCGATCACCTCGGCCGTCCTGCTGCTGATGGTCGCCTTCTACCTGCGCACGCCCGTCGAATTCTCGACCTTGCCGGCGGTCATCCTGGTGATGACCGTGTTCCGCCTGGCGCTGTCGATCGCGACGACGCGGCTGGTGCTGCTGCACGGCGATGCCGGCGACATCGTCCGCACCTTCGGCGAATTCGTGGTCGGCGGCAACGTCGTGGTCGGCCTGGTGATCTTCCTGATCATCACCGTCGTGCAATTCGTCGTCATCACCAAGGGTGCGGAACGCGTGGCGGAGGTCGCGGCCCGCTTCACCCTCGATGCCCTGCCGGGCAAGCAGATGGCGATCGATGCCGACCTCCGTTCCGGCGACATCGACCAGGCGGAGGCGCGCCGCCGCCGCCGCGCCCTCGAACGCGAAAGCCAGCTCTACGGCGCCATGGACGGCGCGATGAAGTTCGTGAAGGGCGATGCGATCGCCGGCTTGGTCATCATCGCGGTCAACCTGATCGGTGGCCTCGCCGTCGGCGTCCTGCAGCATTCGATGTCCTTCGCCGAGGCCGGGCGGACCTATGCGGTGCTGACCGTGGGCGACGGGCTGGTCGCGCAGATCCCGGCGCTGTTCGTCGCGATCACCGCCGGCATCGTGGTGACGCGAGTCGCGACCGCGGATGGCGACGGCACCGAGAGCCTCGGCGCCGAGATCGTCGGCCAGGTGATGGGCGATGCCCGGGCGCTGTGGCTCGCCGCCGCCGCCGCGGCGCTGCTCGGCCTGGTGCCGGGCTTCCCGGTGGCGCTGTTCCTCGGCCTGGCCGCCGGCCTCGCGCTGCTCGCCCGCCGCGCCGGGCGCGCGCCGGCGCTCGCGAAGGCCGCCGCGGAGCAGGAGGCGCTGGCGGTGGTGACGCCGGAGGCCTCCCGCATCCGGCTGCTGCTGTCGCCCTCGCTCGCGGCTGCGCTGCCGCGGGAGCGGCTGCGCGATGCGCTGGCAGCGGCGGTGAACGACGCGGCGGATGCGCTCGGCGTGCCGATCCCGCCGGTGCTGCCGACCGCGACCGCTTCGCTCGAAGGCGACCGCTTCCGGCTCGAGATCGACGGCGTGCCGGTCGCCGAAGGCGTGCTGCCGCCGGATGCGGTGCTGCTCCGCGACGATGCCGAGCATGCCGAGCTCGCCGGCGTCGCGCTGATCCGGGCGGAGCCCTTGCCCGGCCAGCAGGGGCTCTGGGCGCCGCGCGCCGATGCGCCGCGGCTCGCGGCCTCCGGCGTCGGCCATGCCGCGCCGGAACAGGCGCTGGCGCTCTGCGTCGCCGCCGTGCTGCGCGCCCAGGCGGCGCAATTCGTGGGCATCCAGGAAACGCGCGCGCTGCTCGCCCGGCTCGAGGCCGATTACGGCGACCTGATCCGGGAGACGCTCCGGGTCGTGCCGCTGCAGCGCATCGCCGAGGTGCTGCGCCGCCTGCTCGAGGAAGGGATCGCGGTGCGCAACCTGCGCGGCCTGCTCGAAAGCCTGCTGGAGCATGGCGAGCGGGAACAGGAGGTGGCGGCGCTCTCGGAAGCGGTGCGCGCCGGGCTCCGGCGCCAGATCTGCCACCGCCATGCCGACCACAACCGCATCATCGCCGCCTTCATGATGGATGCCGAAGCCGAAGAAGCGATCCGCTCCGCGGTGCGCACGACGCCCGCCGGCACCTTCCTCGCACTCCCCGAAGGCGTCACCGCCGCATTGGCCGAGCGGCTCCGGATGGAGCTCGCGGCCTCGCGCGGGCCGGCGCCGGTGATGTTGTGCTCGCTCGATATCCGGCGGCACGTCCGAACCCTGCTCGCCAACAACGGAGCCGATGTCGCCGTGATCTCCTATCAGGACCTGTCCCCGGACTTCACGGTGCAGCCGCTCGGCACCATCCATCTGCCGGGCGGCAACGCCGCCCGCGCCCGCGGCGCGCAGCCCGAACGGGCGGCGGCGTGATGCGCGGCGTGCTCCGGGCGCTCGCCCTCCTCGTCGTGCTCGGCGCGCCCGCCGCTGCCCTGGCGCAGGGCGGCAGCACCGCCGCGGTCGCCGGCGGCGCCACCAATGTCGGCGTGGGGGAGGGCACCATCCTCCGCATGCCGCGCGACATCACCCAGGTCTTCATCGCCGACCAGGCGGTCGCCGACGTGCAGATCGTCTCGCCCCGCGTCGTCTACGTCTATGGCCGCCGCATCGGGCAGACCTCGCTGCATGCGGTCGATGGCGGTTCGGGCGTCGTCGCGCAGTTCTCGGTCCGGGTCGAGCGCAGCGCGGCCGCCGCGCGCGGCGCGCTGCCGACCCGCCGCTCCGGCGTCGACATGGAATTCGTGGGCGACCGGCTGATGACCCAGGGCCGGGTCGGCAGCGTCGGCGAGGCGATGGAGGTGGAGGCGACGGCGCGCGCCTATTCGCCGGAAGGCCAGGTGCCGCTCGATCGCACCCGGCTCGGCGGCAGCCAGCACGTGGCACTCCGCGTCCGCTTCGCCGAGGTCTCGCGCAACGACCTGGAACGGCTCGGCGTGAACTGGCAGGCGCTGCTCAACCCCGGCAACTTCGCCTTCCGCGTCGTCACCGGCGGCTTCGTGCAGGGCTTCAACGCCAACGACACCTTCGGCAGCATCGGCGGCGGCTTCAACGACGGCAGCAACAGCGTCGATCTGCTGGTCGATGCGCTGCGCCGCGAAGGCGTGCTGAGCCTGCTGGCGGAACCCACGCTGACCGCCTTCAGCGGCGAGCGCGCACGGTTCCTGGCCGGCGGCGAGGTGCCGATCCCGGTGCCGGTGCGCGAGGGCATCGTCGGCATCGAGTACAAGCGCTTCGGCGTCATGCTCGACTTCACGCCGACCATCCTGCCCGAAGGCCGGATCGGGCTCCGCGTCCGGCCGGAGGTCTCCGAGGTCGTCGATACCGGCAGCCTGACCATCCAGGGCTACCGGGTGCCGTCCTTCAGCACCCGCTTCGCGGAGACGACGGTCGAGCTCGGCTCCGGCCAGACGCTCGCGATCGCGGGGCTGTTCCAGCGCCGCATGCAGGACAGCACCGACCGCCTGCCCGGCATCGGCAGCGTGCCGATCCTGGGCGCGCTGTTCCGCTCCACCCGCTTCCAGCGTTCGGAGACCGAACTCGTGATCCTGATCACCCCGATCCTGTCCCAGGCGGTGCGCGACCCGACCGCGATCCCGACCCCGCTCGCCCCGGCGCGCACCGCGCTCCGGCGCGAGCAGGGGCTGGTCGGCTTCGTGGTGGACTGATGCGCGCCCTGCTCCTGTTGCTGCCGCTGGCGGCCGCCTGCACCTACTATCCCGAGAACGACCGCGCCCGCGGCTTCTCCGAGCGCACCGTCGAGTATCGGGAGACAGTGGTCTTCGTGCGCGGCACCGCGACGCTGGCGGCGCATCCGCAACTGCGCGGCGGGGTCGCCTTCGTGGTTCCGCCGGGGCCGCTCGCGGAAGCGCGCGCGGCGAGCCTCCGCGCTGCGACCGGCCGTCCCGACGCGCCCTGGCAGCCGGATGCGGCCGGCGCGCTCGGCCGGGACGAGGCGACGGTCTTCCTCCGCCGCCGCATGCGCCTCGCCGATGCCTGCCTCGGCGAGGCGGAGCCGGGGCGGCACGCGACCGTGCCCTATACGTTCCGGGCCGCCGGCGGCAGCGCGAGGGACGACCTGCTGCCGGCGGGCTGCGCGCTCGACACCGCGATGCTGGCGCAGGCCGAGAATCCGGACGACCTGATCATGGGCCGGCCGCTGGCGCCGACCGCCGCCGGGCCGGTGGCGCGCGCCGCCGAACGCTGGCTGGCACGCAGCGAGGTGCAGCCGCGGCCCGGCCAGCCGCGCAGCCCTGAGCTCCGCACCGGGCGCAACGAGCGTGAGCAGACGCCGGGCGAAGGCGAGGAAACGCCTAGCGCGCCGGCGCCGGCCCAGTCGCCGACGGCGCCGGCTGGGCTGTTCCGCTGACCAGGCCGACCGCCGCCGCGCGCCGGGCCGGATCGGCTTCGGCGCGCGCGGCGGCGACCCGCTGCTCGATCTCCTGGCGTTCCTCGGGGGGCAGGCGCTGCGCCTCCCCGGCGGCCGACGGATCGCCCGCCAGCAGCAGCACCAGCACCAGCAGGCGGCGGTGCCGCGCCTCGGTGGCCGGCGAGCTCGGCACGCGGCGAATCTCGGCGACCGCCGCCGGGTCGCCCGCGAGGGCGAGCGACAGCGCCAGGTTGCCGCGGAGATCGGCATCCTGCGGCGCGACAGCCAGGCCCCGGCGATAGGCGGCGGCGGCTTCCGCCGGCCGGCCCAGCCGGTCGAGCGCCACGCCGTGAACGCGCAGCAGCCGCACATCCTGCGACCCGGGCGCCAGCGGCGCCAGCAGCGATTCCGCCCCCGCCGCATCGCCGCGCCGGAGCAGCACGGCGGCGAGCCCGGTGCGGCCATCGATGCTGCCGGGCGTCAGCGCGAGGCCGGCGCGGTAGGACGCCTCTGCCTCCGACAGCGCACCGGCCGCCGCCTGCGCCGCTCCCAACCGGAAGCGCGCCTCGGCGCTGCGCGGATTCTGCTCGACCGCGCCGGCATAGAAGGCAGCGGCACTCGCCTCGTCGCCGCCCGAGCGCATGCGGTCGCCGAGGCGGAGCATGGCGGCATCGGTCGCGCCACCTCCGGTCTGCGCGGCGCAGCCGCCGAGGATCAGAAGGGGCAGCAGGGTCAGGCGCATCGCGGTCATGCGGCGTCTGTTAGCGGCAAAGCGCAGAAAGCGGAACGCTCCGCGACCAAGTCATCTGTTTGCAACATTCTCCGCCGCAGAGACCGTCCTCGCAGGACGCCATGACATCGCCGTGATGTCGGCGCGGTCCGTCCGTGGCGCGTGACCTTCGTCCTCCCCGGGTCCGGCCCTTGCACGCTACGAGAGACAAGGATCGAAACGATCGAGGTGGCGGATGGGCGGCCTCAGCCCGCAGGTCATGGCGTCCCTGCATGCCGCGGCGCTGGATGCGGCGCTCTGGCCGGACGCGCTTGCGGCCGTTGCCGATGCGATCGGCGCCGGCAGCGCCATGGTGCATGCCATGGCGCCGGATCCGCGCGACAGCGTGATGCATGTCGGCCGGCTCGATCCCGACCTGACCCGGCTCTATTTGACGCAATACCAGGTCAATCCGATGTCGGACTTCCTGATCCGCCAGCGGCCGGGCGAGGTGCTGCAGACCATGAGCCGGTGCGGCGGCGCCCCGGCCCTCTCCCGCACGGCCTTCCACGCCGACATCCTGGCGCCGCAGCGGATCGGGGAGATCACCAACCTTCTCTACGGCGACTGGCGCGGCACGCTGACGGGCGGCTATGCCTTCTGCCTGCATGGCAGCGCCGCCGCGGAGAATGCCGCGGCGCATGTCGCGGCACTGCGCCGGGTATCGCCGCAGCTCACCCTGGCGCTCGACCTCGCGCGCCACTTTGCCGGTGCGCTGCGCCGGAACTGGACGGTGTTGTTGGAGACCATCGCCGCGCCGGCGCTGCTGACCGATGCCGATGGCCGCATCATCCTCGCCAATCCCGGTGCCGAGGCGATGCTCCGGCATGGCGTCTGGCTGCGGCTGCGCGGCGGGCGGCTGCGGGCAGCGGCGCCGCGGGCTCAGGCGGCGCTCACCGGCGCGATCCGCGACGCGGCGCTCGACCCCACGGCGCCGCGGCGCTCGACGCGGCTCGCGATCCCGGCCGCCGGCGGCGCGCCGCCTTGCCTCGCGGTGATCGGCAGTGCGCCGGTGATTCCGGTGATCGAGATCGGCCTGCCGCGACCCGGCGCCATCCTGATCCTGCAGGACCCCGGCGCGGCGCCCGATCCCGCCACGCTTCGGGACATGTTCGGCCTGACCGGGGCGGAGGCGCGGATCGCTGCCCATATCGCGGCCGGCCGCACGCTCGGCGCGGCATCCGCCCGCGAAGGCATCGCGCATTCGACGGCGCGGACGCATCTGCAGGCGGTGTTCGGCAAGCTCGGCGTCCGCTCCCAGGCGGCGCTCGCCGGCGTGCTGGCGCGGCTGCCCTCGGGGTAGGCGGAGATCGGGGGCCTTCCCCCGGACGGCGGTTCGTGGCTGGCTGGAGCGGCCGCAGAAGGATCCGCCATGTCGCCGCCCGTCGACCGCATCGCCAGCGACCCGCGCCTGCCGGAGGCGGCGGATGTCGTCGTCATCGGCGGCGGCATCATCGGCGTGGCAGCCGCCTACGACCTCGCACGGCGCGGCCATTCGGTGGCGCTGGTCGAGAAGGGCCACGTCGCCTGCGAGCAATCGAGCCGCAACTGGGGCTGGTGCCGCCAGCAGAACCGCGACGAGCGCGAATTGCCGCTGGTCCGCCACAGCCTCGAAATCTGGGACGGGCTCGCCGCCGAGATCGGCGCCGATCTCGGCTTCCGCCGCACCGGCCTGCTCTACGTGACGGAGGACCCTGTCGAGCTCGCCGGCTGGGAGAGCTGGGTCGCGATGGCGCAAACCCACCAGGTGCACAGCCGCATGCTGACCGCGGCCGAGGCGCAGGCGATGACGCCGGGTGCCAGGGGACGCTGGATCGGCGGCGTGCATTCGCCGGGCGATGGCCGCGCGGAACCCGCCAAGGCCGCGCCGGCGCTCGCCGAGGCGGCGCGCCGCGCGGGTGCGACCATCCACCAGGGCTGCGCCGCGCGCGGGCTGGAGACGACCGGCGGCGCGGTCTCCGCGGTGGTGACCGAGGCCGGGCGCATCCGCACCGGTGCGGTGCTCTCCGCCGGCGGTGCCTGGACCTCGATGTTCTGCCGCCGCCACGGCATCGACCTGCCGCAGGCCGGCGTGCGCTCGACCGCCTTCTTCACGACACCGGCGCCGGCGGTGACCGAAGGCGGGCTGTCGATGCCGGGTGCGGTCATCCGCCGCCGCCTCGATGGCGGCTACACCGTCGCGGTCCGCGGCCGCGGCGTGCTGGAGCTGACGCCGCAGGGGCTGCGCTACGCCCGCGCCTTCTGGCCGCTCTTCGCCAAGCGCCGCGGCGCCGGCCTCAGCATCCGCGTCGGGCGATCCTTCCTCGAAGGGCCGGAAGCGCTTGGCGGCTGGTCGAAGGACGGCACCTCACCTTTCGAGCGGATGCGCGTGCTGGATCCCGAACCCGATTCCCGCGTGGTGGCGGACGGGCTGCGCGGCCTGGTCGAAGCCTATCCGGAGCTCGCGGGCATCGCCGCGGCGGAGGCCTGGGGCGGCTGGATCGACTGCACGCCGGATGCGATCCCGGTGATCTCGCCGGTCGAGAGCCTGCCGGGCTTCTTTCTCGCGACCGGCTTCAGCGGGCATGGCTTCGGGATCGGCCCGGCGGCCGGGCGGCTGGCCGCCGACCTCGTCACCGGCGCGGCGCCGCTCGTCGATCCGCGCCCCTTTCGCCACAGCCGGCTGATCGATGGTTCCGACCTCGGCACGCCCGGACCCATGTGAGGAGACCGCCCATCATGGTGTGGCAACCGGAACTGGACGAGCTCAGGCGGCGCGAGGCATTCGCGCGGGCGATGGGCGGCGAGGACAAGGTCCGGCGCCAGCACGAAGGCGGGCGGCTCACCATCCGCGAGCGGATCGAGGCGCTGGCCGATCGCGGCAGCTTCCACGAGATCGGCGCCATCGCCGGCCGCGCCCGCTACGATGCCGCCGGCGCGTTGGAAGACCTGGTGCCGTCGAACTGCGTCTTCGGCCGCGCCGAGCTGGATGGGCGGCCGGTGGTGCTGGTCGGCGACGACTTCACGGTCCGCGGCGGCTCCGCCGACGCGACGATCCGCGAGAAGCCGCTGATGGCCGAGCGCATGGCGCATGAGTTCCAGCTGCCGATCATCCGTATCATCGAAGGCTCGGGCGGCGGCGGCTCGGTCAAGACCATCGAGACGACGGGGCGGGCCAACCTGCCGGGCGGTGTCGGCGGCACCGGCCTGTTCCAATACACGACGCTCAACCTCTCGGCGGTGCCGGTGGTGGGGCTCGGGCTCGGCTCGGTCGCCGGCCTCGGCGCGGCGCGGCTCGCCGCGAGCCATTATTCGGTGATGACCAAGAGCTCCGCGATGTTCGTCGCCGGCCCGCCGGTGGTGGCGCGTCTGGGGGAGGCGCTCAGCAAGGAGCAGCTCGGCGGTTGGGAGATCCAGACCCGGAGCGGCGCCGTCGACCATGCCGTGGAGACCGAGGCGGAGGCCTTCGCCTGCGCGCGGCGCTTCCTTGGCTACCTGCCGTCCTCGGTCCACGGCCTGCCGCCGGCGGCCCCGTGCTACGACGACCCGGCGCGGCGCGACGAGGCGCTGATGGCGGCCGTGCCGCGCGACCCGCGCCACGTCTACCGGATGCGCCCGATCCTGGAGAGCGTCTTCGACCGCGGCAGCGTGTTCGAGATGGGGGCGCTGTTCGGCCGCTCCATCGTCACGGCGCTGGCGCGGCTCGATGGCCGCGCGGTCGCGGTGATGGCGAGCGATCCGCTGTTCCATGGCGGCGCCTGGACCAGCGACACCTGCCAGAAGGTGGTGCGGTTCCTCGATCTCGCCGAAACCTTCCATCTGCCGGTCGTCTACCTGATGGACTGCCCGGGCTTCATGGTCGGGCTGGAGGCGGAGCGGACCGCGACGATCCGCCACGGCGTCCGCGCGATGGCGGCGATGAACCAGGCGACGGTGCCCTGGTGCACGATCGTGGTGCGCAACGCCTTCGGCGTCGCGGGGGCCGCGCACCAGCCGGCCGGGCGCCTCTCGCTCCGCTACGCCTGGCTGTCGGCGCGCTGGGGCTCGCTGCCGCTGGAGGGCGGGATCGAGGCCGCCTACCGCGCCGAGATCGACGCCGCCGAGGACGGCCCCGCGAAGCTCGCGGAGATCGAGGCGCGGCTGAACCAGCTCCGCTCGCCCTTCCGCACCGCGGAGAGCTTCTGGGTCGAGGAGATCGTCGACCCGCGGGAGACGCGGCCGCTGCTGTGCGACTTCGCGCGGCTCGCCGATCCGCTGCGCCGGCCGGGGCCGTCGCGGCTGCAGATGCGGCCATGAGGGGAACACCGATGAGACGATCCTGGATGGCGCTCGCGGCGCTGCTGCTCGCGCTGCCGGCGGCGGCGCAGCCGGCGGACCGGCCGCTCCGGATCGTCGGCGGCTATGCGCCGGGCGGCACCTCCGACATCGTGGCGCGGCTGGTCGCGGAAGGCGTCGCGGCCACGCTTGGGCAGCGGCCGGTGGTCGAGAACCGCACCGGCGGCAACGGCTTCATCGCGGCCGAGCTCGTCGCGCGCGGCCCGGCCGACGGCTCCGTCGTGCTGCAATGCCCGATGGGCAACATGACGATCAGCCCGGAGATGCCGGGCATGCATTTGCCGATCGACGTGGCGCGCGACCTGGTGCCGATCGCCAACGTCGCGCGGTCGAACTACGCGGTCGTGGTCGGCGCCCGCAGCCCCTATCGCAGCCTGGCCGAGTTCATCGATGCCGCACGCGCGCGGCCCGGCGCGGCTACCTACGCAAGCGCCGGCAACGGCACCGCCCAGCATCTGGCGGGCGAGCGGCTGAAGGCGCTGGCGCGGATCGACATCCTGCACGTCGCCTATCGCGGCGCGGCGCCCGCTTCGCTCGACGTCATCGCCGGCCGCGCCGACCTGCTGATCACCAATCTCGGCGACGTCATCCGCCAGATCCAGGGCGGCGAGATGCGGCTGCTGGCGATGGGCGATGCCGAGGGCTGGCCGGATTTCCCCGATGCGCCGCGGCTGCCCGCGCTGGTCCCGGGGCTCGAGGTGCTCGGCTGGTTCGGCATCTGCGGCCCGCGCGGGATGCCGCCGGCGGCCGTCGGGCGCTGGGCAGAGGCGATCCGCGTGGCGCTGACGGACCAGACGCTGCGCCGCCGCCTGATGGACGCCGGCATCGCGCCGAATTACGAGGACCCGGAGAGCTTCGCCCGCACCATCGCGCGCGACCGCGCCGCCTGGGGCGAGGCGATCCGCGCCGCGGGGATCCGGGCCGACTAGCCGCCCATGATCAGGTTCGGGAGAAACAGCGAGATCTGCGGCAGGAAGGTGATCAGCCCGAGAACCACCAGCATGGCGGCGAGGATCGGCATGATCTCCACCGTGTAGGTTTCCATCGGCACCTTCAGCACGGCGCAGGAGATGAACATCATCTGCCCGACCGGGGGCGTGATGCCGGCGATGGTCAGGTTGGTGACCAGCACGATGCCGAACTGCACCGGGTCGATGCCGAAGCGCATGATCACGGGCACGAAGATCGGCGTCAGGATGATCAGCGCCGCGGTCCCCTCGACCGCCGTCCCGAGCACGATCAGCAGGACGTTGATCAGCAGCAGCAGCGTCATCGGGTCGTCGGTCAGCCCGACCATCCAGGCCGCCATCGCCGGCGGCAGCCTTTCCCAGGCAAGGTAGAAGCCGAAGGCCGAGGCGGCGCAGATCAGCAGCATGACCGAGGAGGTGTCGAGCACCGTCTCCCGCAGCACGCCCGGCAGCTTCGCCCAGCTCAGCTCGCGATAGATCACGGCGCCGATGAAGATGGTGACGAAGACGGTGATGGCGCCGGCTTCCGTCGTGGTGAACAGGCCGTAGCGGAGGCCCACGATGATGAAGACCGGGATCATCAACGCCCAGATCGCGTCGCGCGTCGCGCGCAGCACTTCGCGGCCGCCCACGAAGCGCTCCCGCACCGGCGCATAGCCGCGCTTGCGGGCGATCAGCCAGGTGGTGACCAGCAGCGAGGCCGCGAGCAGCAGCCCCGGCACCACGCCGGCCAGGAACAGCCGCCCGACCGAGACGTCGGCGAGGTAGCCGTAGATGATCAGGCCGATGCCGGGCGGGATCAGCGCGGTGATGATCGCCGCCGAGGAGGTGATGGCGGCCGCGAAGGCCGCCGAGTAGCCGCGCCGCACCATCTCCGGCCCGAACAGTTTTGCGAGCATCGCGGCGTCTGCCGAAGACGACGCCGTGAGCCCGCCGAGCAGCGTCGCCAGCACCGTGCAGGCCTGCGCCAGCGCGCCGGTCAGGTGCCCGACCAGCGCGTCGGCCAGATGCAGCAGCCGGCGGGTGATGCCTGCGGCGTTCATCAGGCTGCCGGCCAGCACGAAGAAGGGCACCGCGAGCAGCGGGTAGCTGTCGGTCGCCGCCACCATCTTCTGGAAGAAGATGTCGATCGGCAGGCCCTCGGCCAGGAAGAAGAAGGACAGCGCGGAAATGGCGATGGCGAAGGCCACCGGCACGTTCAGCGCGAACAGCAGCACCAGCAGCAGGGAGGGCAGCGCCGCGGTCATGCCATGGCCCGCTCGGCGACCGCGAGCGGCCGGCGGAGATTGGCCAGGTGCCGGCCCAGCATCATCAGCGTCGCCACCGTGACCGGCCCGTAGACCACCGTCATCGGCAGGCGCAGCACGGCGGTCGGGTTGTCCCAGGAGGCGACCGAGAAATGCAGGCCGATCCAGGCGAAGTAGCCGAGGAAGACCGCGACCAGCAGGTCGACCGCGATCCGCACGGCACGCTGCGGCGCGGCCGGCAGCCGGATCACCAGCATGTCGATCGAGGGATGCGCGTGGTGGCGGAAGCAGGCGCTGGCGCCGAAGAAGGTGAGCCAGGCGAAGCCGATGCCGGCGACCTCGCTCGCCCAGACCGCCGGCTGCGCGGTGACGTAGCGCGTGACGACGCCCCAGGTGACGGCGAAGACGGTCGCGAGCAGCGCCGCCGCCCCGATCGCCTCGTCGGGATAGCGCAGCGCTTTCCCGAGGAGGCGCCTCACGCCAGGATCCTCCGCACCGTCTCATGCAGGCCCGGCGTCCAGCGCGGGAAGGCGCGGTAGGTCGCCTCGCTGGCGCGGCGGAAGCCAGCCGTGTCGATGTCGCCCACGATCTGCACGCCGGCGGCCTGGAAGCGCTCCACGAAGCCTGCTTCCTGCGCCAGCGTCAGGCGGGTCTGTTCGGTTCGCGCCTTCGCACCTTCCTCCAGCAGGATGGTGCGGATCTCGGCCGGCAGGCGGTTGAAGTAGCCGTTGTTCATCGGCCAGCCGAGGATCGCCTGGAAATGCGCGGTGTTGGAGATGACCTTGCGCACCTCCTGCAGCCGCGCACCCCAGAGGCTGCCATAGGGCGCTTCCGCCGCCTGCACGACGTTCTGCTGCAGCGCGTTGTAGATCTCGCTCCATTGCACCGTGGTCGGCCGCGCGCCGAGGGCCCGGAAGGTCTCGATCCACATCTGGTTGGGCGGCACCCGCACCGTCATGCCGGCCATGTCGGCGGGCGTGCGGATCGGCTTGTCGGCGATCATGTGCCGAGCGCCGAAGAAGCCGCCCAGCATGACCATCCGGAAGCCCGCCGCCTGCAGCCGCTGGTCGACGCCGCGATACCAGTCGCTGTCGAGAAGCTTCGCGAACTGCGCGGGTTCGTCGACGATGTAGGGACCGTTCAGGATGCCGACATCCGGCACGAAATCCGACAGGTAGCCGGGATCCGTGATGTTCATCACGTTGGCGCCCTGGCGGATCATCTCGTTCACGTCGCGGCCGGAGCCGAGCTGTTCGCCCGGGAAGACCTCGATGCGCACGCGATTGGCGGTGCGCTCCGCGACGTTGCGGGCGAAGAACTCCGCCGCCTGGTGCGCCGGCTCCACCGCCGAGAGGCTATGGGCGAAGCGGATCCGGATCTCCGCCTGCGCCCGCGCCACCCAGGGGTGCGCCAAGATTGCCGTGCCGATGGCGCCCGTGAGTACGGCGCGCCGACCTGTCGCTCCCATCCTCGCCTCCATCCCTTCGCCCGGCCTTGTGTCGGCCGGCTTGCCTCGACCGAAACTGACGCGCGCGGTTCAGGCGGCGGCGGTGCGTCCCGTGCCGCGCATCAACCCCTTCTCGTGCGCCCCCATGACCTGCGCGTGGAAGGCGACCGCTGCCGGCGCGAAATCAGCCTCCGGCGGCTGCTCCGGCGCGAAGTGACGGAAGGCATCGACGCCGCGCACCAGCGTCGCGCTGTCATGCGTCCCGGCCACCTGGCGCACATGCGTCGGCAGGTAGCGGATGGCGAAGCCGATGCGCCGCTTGTCGGACGGGTTCGGATCCGAGCCGTGGATCAGCCGCACGTGGTGCAGCGACATCTCGCCGGCCCGCAGCTCCAGCATCCGCGCGCGGGCCGCGTCCACCTCGACCGCGATCTCCTGGCCGCGCGACAGCAGGTTGCCGGCGGCGAAGGTGTCGCGATGCGGCACCTGGTCCATGAGGTGGCTGTCCGGGATCACCCGCATCGCCCCGTTCTCGGCGGAGCTCTCCGACAGCGCGATCCAGGCGGTGACGATCTCTGCCGGTTCCAGCCCCCAATAGGTGGAATCCTGGTGCCAGGACACGTAGCCCGCGTCGCGCGCTTCCTTGACGAAGAAGCTGGTGCCCCAGGCGAGGATGTTGGGCCCGATCAGGTCCTCGACCGCGTCCAGGATGGCGGGATGCCGGATCAGCCCGTCGAGCCAGGTGAAGAGCAGGTGGCTCTTGTGCCGGAGCGGGCCGCGCAGAAGCCCATGCGCCGCTTCATGCTCTTCCAGCTTGCGGCGCAGCCCGGCGACCTCGGCCGGCTCCAGGACCGGGACCGGCGCGTAGTAGCCATGCACCCGGTAGAAGGCGACGGCTTCTGCGTCGAGCCGCTTCATGGGGCGCTCTTCGGGCGGGATCCGCTGCATGCATCTCTCTCCCTATCGGCCACGAATTTCGCTAGTGTGGTCTTGATTTCAAATTTGGAAGCGCATGGACGGGAAAGTCAACCGCAAAGAATCGCTCGCCGCCGGCGGCGCGCCGGCGCTCGACAAGGGGCTCGACCTCTTGGAGGTGCTCGCCGCGGAGCCGGGCGGGCTGACCCAGAAGCAGCTGGCGGTCCGGCTTGGCCGTTCGGTCGGCGAGATCTTCCGCATGCTCGGCGTGCTGGAACGCCGCGGATACATCGCCCGCGAACCGCGGACCGGTGAGTACGGCCTGACCTTGCAGCTGTTCCGCCTCGCCACCCGGCATCCGCCGACGCGGCGGCTGCAGCAGGTCGCGCTGCCGGTGATGGAGGCGCTGGCGACCGAGACCGGGCTGAGCTGCCATCTCGGCATGCTGAGCGGCCAGCATCTGCTGATCGTGGCGCAGGCCGATGCCAACATGGCGATGGGCTGGATGGTGAAGCTCGGCGCCGTCTTCCCGTTCGGCATGCAGCGCGTCTCGGCCCGTGTCATCGCGGCGTTCCAGAGCGGCCCCAAGCGCGCGGAGGCGGTCGCCATCCTGGCCGCGCAGAGCGGCATGGCCGCGGCGCTGATCACGCCGCGCCTGGATCGCATCGCCGCCGACGGCCACGACATGGCACCGAGCGAGGTCACCGATGGCCTGGTGGATATCTCATGCCCGATCCTCGACGACCGCGGCCAAGCGGTGGCGGCGCTCACCTTGCCGTTCCTGCCGCGCTTCGGCACCAGGGCGGAGGCCGGGGACGCGCTGCCGCTGCTGCAGGACGCCGCGCGCGCGATCTCCGCGCGTATCGGCGCCGTGACGGACGGCTAGTCCGCGGCGCCGCGCTGCGCCTTGTCCGCCTGGTTGCGCGCGGCGATGCGCGCCTTGGCCTCCGCCCATTCGGCGTCGCCCCAGGCGAGGTAATCCTTGAAGCCGCCGCCGCCGGTGAGCCATTGGCCGCCGTCGAGGGCGATGGTCTCGCCGTTGATCCAGACCGGGCTCAGCAGGAAGGCGGCGACGTCGCCGATATCCTGGGCCGTGCCGATCCGCCCCATCGGGTTGGCCGCCGCCTGGCGCTCGCCGGGATCCGCCTCGCCGGGGCGGAGGCGGGCGAACATGCCCTCGGTCGGGATGGTGCCGGGGGCGACGGCGTTGAGGCGGATGCGGTGCCGGCCCCATTCGACGGCCAGCGACTTGGTCATGGCGTCGATCCCGGCTTTCGACATCGCCGACGGCACCACGAAGGGCGCTCCGGTGCGCACCCAGGTGACGACGACGGAGACGACGGCGCCGCCCGTCCCCTCCTTGATCCAGCGCTTGCCGACCGCCTGCGTCACCTGAAAGGTGCCGTGGAAGACGATGTCGGCGATGGCGTGGAAGCCGCGCGGCGACAGGTCCTCGGTGCGGCTCACGAAATTGCCGGCGGCGTTGTTGATGAGGTGCGTGCAGGGCCGGCCTTCCGCCCAGGTCGCGGCGACAGCCGCCTCCACCGCCTCGGAATCCTTGATGTCGACGACGCGGCCGGCGGCGCGGCCCGGATGCGCTGCGTTCATCTCCGCGACCGTCTGCTCGACCACGGAGCCGCGGCGGCCCCAGATCTCGACGGCGGCGCCGAGTGCCAGCAGCCGCTCCGCCATCATGCGGCCGAGGCCGGTGCCGCCGCCGGTGACCAGCACGCGGCTGCCGGCAAACAGGTCGTCACGGAACATCGCTTTGTCCTTCCCGGATGTAAGATCGCGGCGCGAGGCCTTGCCTCGTGCCGAGCGCCCGAATGGGCGCCGCCGGCAGTCCGGCGAAGCCAAGGGCGGCGGATGCCGCCCGCCCGGCGTTTGAGGGCAAACTAACGACTCCGCTCGGCGGCCTTGACCTCGCGGCGCAGCAGCTTGCCGGCCTCGCTGCGCGGCAGGGCATCGGTGAAGACGACGCTGCGCGGCACCTTGGGGCCCGAGAGCCGCGCCTTGCAGAAGGCGATCAGCGCCGCTGCGTCCACGCGCTCCTGCGGCACGACCACCGCTCGCGGCGCCTCGCCGAAATCCGCGTCCGGCACGCCGACGACGCAGGCATCGGCGACCGCCGGGTGCTGCGCCAGGACCTGCTCGATCTCCCAGGGGTAGACGTTGACCCCGCCCGAGAGGATCAGGTCGGCGCGACGGTCGCTCAGATACAGCCAGCCTTCGGCATCGACATGGCCGAGGTCGCCATAGGTCGCGAAGCCTGCTGCGTTGAAGGCGCTTTCGGTCTTCTCCGGCGCGTTGTGGTAGGCGAAGCGGGCGCCGCCCGAGAACCAGATGCCGCCGACCTCGCCGGGCGGCAGCGGTTGGCCATCCTCATCCAGGATATGCACCGCCCCGCTCCGCGGACGCCCGACCGAGCCCGGATGCGCGAGCCACGCCGCGCTGTCGATCACCGTGATCCCGACCGATTCCGATCCCGCGTAGTACTCGTGCAGGATCGGCCCCCACCATTCGATCATCGCCCGCTTCACCGGCACCGGGCAGGGTGCCGCGGCATGGATCGCGCAGCGATGCGAGGACAGGTCGTGCGCGGTGCGGGCCTGCTCCGGCAAGGCCAGCAGGCGCGCGAACATCGTCGGCACCCATTGGCTGTGGGTGACGCGGTGCCGCGCGATGGCGGCGAGCGCCGCCTCGGCGTCGAACTTCTTCAGGACGATCACGGTGCCGCCGAGCATCAGGGTGCGCAGCACGTAGCGGTGCGGTGCCGCGTGGTAGAGCGGCGCCGGCGACAGATAGACGGTGTCGGCGCCGAAGCCGTAGAGCGCCAGCCAGTAATCGGGCCAGTCCGGCGTCAGCCGGGCCTCGAAAGGGGTGAGTGCGCGGCGGATGCCCTTCGGCATGCCGGTGGTGCCGGAGGAATAGAGGAAGTCGCGCCCGACCGGACGCTCCGGCAACGGTGCAGGCGTTGGATAAGCCGCAAGCGCCGCCTCGTATCCTGCCGCCACATCGATGCGCGGGATCGTGGTTGTGAGCTGGGGCGCGAGATCGGGGCTTTCGATCAGCAGCCGGGCGCCGCTATCGGCCAGCACATAGGCGATCTCGTCGGGCTTCAGGTGCACGCTGAGCGGGGTGTAGTACAGCCCGGCGCGGCGCGCCGCCCAGGCGAGCTCCAGCATCGCGATCCGGTTCTCGAGCAGGAGCGCGATGCCGTCGCCGGGCTGCAGGCCGAGGCCGATCAGCCATTGCGCCGCCCGGTTGGCCCGCGCGTCGAGTGCGGCATAGGTGATGCGCTCGCCGGTCCCGTCGATGACGATGGCGGGGTGGTCGGGCCGGAGTGCTGCCTGCTGCGCGAGTTGCGGCATCAATCCGGCCGGATGTTCATGCGGGTGACGAGCTCGTTCCAGGTGGCGTGGGCGCGGGCGACCTCGGCCTGGAACGCCTCCGGCCCGGCATAGCCGACGACGACGTCGATCTCCTCCAGCCGGCGGACGACGTCGGGGCGCGCCATCGCCGTGCGATAGGCCTCGACCAGCACCTGGCGGATCGGCGCCGCGACGCGGGTCGGCGCCCAGGCGCCGAAGAAGCCGCTCCAGCCGAAGACCTCGGGGTAGCCGAGCTCGAGGAAGGTCGGCACCTCGGGGAGCGAGGCGACGCGGTCGCGGCCGAGGAAGGCGAGCGGTTTCAGCCGTCCGGCGCGGATGTGCTCCTTGGCCAGCGTCATGCTGTGGAAGGCACCGACGACCCGCCCGCCCAGCATATCGGTCAGGAGCGGCGCCTCGCCCCGGTAGCCGACATGGGTCATGCCGAGCCGCTCATGATCCGAGAGGATCTGCGCAAAGACATGCCCGGTGGAGCCGGTGCCGTAGGAGCCGAAGCTCAGATCCTGGCCGCGGGCGCGGGCGACGAACTCCGCCAAGGTCGCGACCGGCATGGCGGGCGAGGCGCAGAACACCAAGGCCGTCGTGCCCATGCGCCCGATCGCGGCGAAATCCGCCAGCGGGTCGTAGGCGGTGCTGCGGAACAGCACCGGGCTCTGCACGAAGCTCGAGATGCTGAACAGGATCGTGTAGCCGTCGGTGGCACCTTTCGCGACGTGCTCGGTGCCGATCATGCCGGAGCCGCCGGAGCGGTTGTCGATGACGATTGCCTGGCCGAGGCGTTCGGCCATCGGGCCGGCCACGATGCGGGCCCAGACGTCGGTGGCGCCGCCGGCGGGGAAGGGCACCACCATCCGGACCGGGCGCGTCGGGAACGCCTCCTGCGCTGCGGCCGGCAGCGCAGCGAGGGCAGGGCCAGCGAGGAGGGAGCGGCGATGCAGCGTCATGGCGTCAATCCGTCGTCAGGTTGAGGCGGCGGACGGCGGCGGCTTCCTGCGCGTTCAGCTCGCGCGCGAAGGCGGCATAGGCCTCGCTGTCCATGTAGCGCGGCACCATGTCGAAGCGGGCGAGCATGGCGACGACGGCCGGATCCTCGAGCGTCGTCTTCAGCACGTCGTGCAGCCGGCGGACGGTGGCGGGCTCTATGCCCTTGGGGCCGACCATGCCGAACGGGCTTTCGGAGACGATGTCGAGCCCGAGCTCCTTGAGCGTCGGCGCGTCCGGGAAGCGCCGCGCGCGCTCGGCGCCCCAGGTGCAGAGCAGGCGGAAGCGGCCTTCCTGCACCAGCGGCGCCCAGCCGGTGCTGTCGGCGATCGCCGTTATGTCGCCCGAGAGCAGGGCGCGGAAGCCGTCCGGCCCACCACGAAAGGGCACGTGGGTGAACTCGATGCCGAGGCGGCGGCCGATCTCCTCCATGGTGATATGCAAGGTGCTGCCGACGCCGGGCGTGCCGTAGGTGACCTGGCCGGGGTTGGCGCGGGCATGGGCCATGAAGCTCGGCCAGTCCTGCCAGGGGCTGTCGCTGCGCACCACGACGCCGAACAGGTAGCCGGTCAGGTGGATGATGTAGCTGAGGTCACGCATCGGGTCCCAGGTCGGGCGCCGCGTCATCGCCGGCAGGCGGAAGGCGGTGACCGGCATCTGCCCGATCAGGTGGCCGTCGCCGCGGGTCTCCGCCGCCATCATCTGCACGCCCATGGTGCCGGAGGCGCCGCTGCGGTTCTCGACCAGCACGGTCTGGCCGAGCGGCCGCGCCGCCACCTCCGCGATGGTGCGGAACACGGCGTCGGCGGAGCCGCCCGCCGGCCAGGGGCAGATCAGCCGCACCGGGCGGTTCGGAAAGCCCTGCTGCGCGATCGCCGGCCGCGCCAGCGCCGCAGCGCCGAGCAATAGCGCCGCGCGGCGCCCAATCGGGTTGGTCCCGTCCAAGACATCTCTCCCTGTTTTCGTTGCCGCGACTTCGCGCGACTTTACGCAGCCGCCTCTGCCGGCGCCCCAAGAATCCGCGGTCACAGGGTGCGGGCGATGATCTCCTTCATGATCTCGGAGCTGCCGCCGTAGATGCGGCCGACCCGCGCATCCGCCCAGGCGCGGCCGATCGGGTATTCCGCCATGTATCCATAGCCGCCATGGATCTGAAGGAAGTCGTCCAGCAGCCGGTTCTGCATCTCGGTCGCGTTCAGCTTGGCGGCTGCCGCGAGCTCCACGCTCAGTTCCCGCTTGAGGTGCAGCGCCAGGCAATGGTCGACGAAGACGCGCAGCATCGCCGCCTGCGCCTTCGCATCCGCCAGCCGGAAGCGGTTGTGCTGGAAGTCGAAGACCGCCTGGCCGAAGGCCTGGCGGCCCTTCGCATAGGCGACCGTCTCCTCCAGCATCGCCTCGATCGAGGCGGCGGCGCGGATCGCGATCATCAGCCGCTCCTGCGGGAGCTGGTGGATGAGCTGCGAAAAACCCTCGCCCTCCGCGCCGAGGCGGTTCTCGACCGGCACCCGGACCTCGTCGAAGAACAGCTCGGAGGTGTCCTGCGCGTGCAGGCCGATCTTCTCGAGGTTGCGGCCCTTGGCGAAGCCGGGCGTGCCCTCCTCGACGCAGATCAGGCTGATGCCGCGGCGCCCGGCCGCCGGATCGGTCTTGGTGACGACGATGACCAGGCCGGCATTCTGGCCGTTGGTGATGAAGGTCTTCTGGCCGTTGATGACGTAGTGCTCGCCGTCGCGCCTGGCGGTGGTGCGCACCGCCTTGAGGTCGCTGCCCATGCCGGGCTCGGTCATCGCGATGGCACCGATGATCTCGCCGCGCGCCATGCGCGGCAGCCAGTCCCGCTTCCGCGCCTCGGTCGCATAGGCGAGGAGGTAGGGGGCGACGATGTCCGAATGCAGGGTGAAGCCGATGCCGGAGGTGTTGCTGCGCCCGATCTCCTCCAGGATCATCGCCGAATAGCCGAAATCGGCGCCGGCGCCGCCGTATTCCTCCGGCATGCCGGTGCAGAGCAGGCCCTGCTTGCCGGCTTCGAGCCAGACCGGGCGCGGCACCACGCCGTCGGCTTCCCATTGCCGGTGGAAGGGGATGATCTCGCGTTCGAAGAAGCGTCGCACCTGGTCGCGGAACAGGGCGTGGTCGCTGCCGATCGCGGCGCGTGGGCCGGCGAAGCCGATATCCATCAGCGGTCTCCCTCGCGGTGGGCGCGGATCGCGCCCGCCTGGTGCAGCTCTGCGATCTCGCCGGCGGCGAAACCCCAATCGGCCAGCGCCGCATCGGTATGCTCGCCGGCCAGGGGCGGCGGCAGGCCGAGTCCGGCCGGCGTCGCCGAGAAGCGCGGCGCCGGCGCCGGCTGGGTGACGCCGTCCGCCGTCACGTAGGTGCCGCGCGCCGCATTGTGCGCATGCGCCGGCGCTTCGCCGAGGTCGAGGACCGGCGTCACGCAGGCATCGCTGCCGGCGAAGGCGGCTTCCCAATCATCGCGGCCGCGGGTCAGGAAGACGGTCGCGATCTGCTCCTTCAGCGCCGGCCAGCGCGCCGGGTCCATGCGGTCGGCGAAGCGCGCCGGATCGAGGCCGAGGCCCCGCAGCAGGGCCGCGAAGAAGGCCGGCTCGATGGCGCCGACCGCGACGTAGCGGCCATCGGCGCAGCGATAGCTGTCGTAGAAGGGGGCGGCGCCGTCGAGCAGGTTCGCCTCCCGCGTGTTGCGCCAACGCCCGGAGGCGAGCATGCCGTGGAACATGCCCATCAGCAGCGCGCTGCCATCGGTCATCGCCGCATCCACCACCTGGCCGCGCCCGGTGGCGCGTGCATGCAGGATCGCCGACAGCAGCCCGACCGCGAGCAGCATGCCGCCGCCGCCGAAATCGCCGACCAGGTTGAGCGGCGGCGCCGGCGGCGCATCGGCCCGCCCCGTCGCCCAGAGCGCGCCGGTCAGCGCGATGTAGTTGATGTCGTGCCCTGCGGTCGGCGCCAGCGGCCCGTCCTGCCCCCAGCCGGTCATGCGTCCGTAGGCGAGGCGCGGATTGCGCGCGAGGCAGGATTCGGGACCCAGGCCCATGCGCTCCATCACGCCAGGGCGGAAGCCCTCGATCAGCGCGTCGGCGCCGTCCACCAGCCGCAGCGCGGCGGCGATGCCGGCGGGCGATTTGAGGTCGATCGCCACCGAGCGCCGGCCGCGCTTCAGCACCTCGGCACGGTTGCCGGCGGGTGCATCGACGCGGTCGATGCGCAGCATCTCGGCGCCGAGATCGGCGAGCAGCATGGCGCAGAAGGGACCAGGCCCGAGGCCCGCGAATTCCAGCACCTTGAGGCCTGCCAGCGGACCCATTCGCTCCCTCGTTCTTCGTTCCAGCGGGAGCCTATGACGCGCGTACAATACTGCCAAGCGGAATAAGGGGCGAAGGGCGCCTCGCCGGAGACGCCCTTCCTTCTGTCAGGCCACGAAACGGAAGTCTTCGGCGCTGAGCGAGCCCAAGGCGACGCCGCTCAGCGTCAGCATGTCGCTCTCGTCGAAGGTGATGACCACGTCACAGCCGACCTGCCTGGCCGCGTCCTTGACCGCCGCGAAGCTGGCGAAGAGGTCGGCGTCGAACTGGATGATGTCGGCGCCGCCGAAATCCGCGATCCGGTCGCGGCCGAAGCCCTGGCCGAAGATGAAGCGGTCCGCACCCGAGCCGCCATCGAGCAGGTCGTCGCCCGCGCCGCCGGTGATGACGTCATTGCCGGAGCCGCCCTTGATGATGTCGCGGCCGTCTCCGCCATCGACGGTATCGGCATCCGATCCGGCGTCGATCGTGTCGTCGCCGTCGCCGCCGTCGATCCTGTCCTCCCCCGAGCCGCCTTTGAGCGCGTCGTCCCCGGCCCCGCCCGCAACCTGATCGGCGCCCGAACCGCCATCGACCTTGTCGTCACCGGCCCCGCCCAGAAGCCGGTCGTTGCCGGCACCGCCCGCGATCACGTCGTCGCCGGCGCCGCCATCATAGACATCCGCGCCATTGCCGCCGGTGAAGACGTCGTCGCCCGCATTCGCCGGAGCATAGCGCAGGAAGACGCCGCCCTCGCCATTCTGCTCCAGCGTGAAAGCCATGCCGGTGTAGTCGTCGGCCGGATCGAGCTTCAGCGTCAGGGGACCATCGGCGGTGGTCACCGTCAGCAGGTTGCCGGCGCCGAGCGCCACCTTGGACGCGGCGATGCCGGCCAGCTCGATCCGGTCCTCCTGCCCGAAATCGGAGATGATGCCGGCGAAGCCGCGCCCGATGGAGAGGCTCTGCGCACGATCCTGGAAGGTGATGTCGGCACCGGCGCCGGCGACCGTCCAGTCGCCCTGGAGGTCGAGCCGCTCGATACCGGTCAGCGCGCCGAGCGTGCCGCTGCCGGTGAGCACCAGCCGGTCCTGGCCGGCGCCGCCGTCGATCGGGCCGACCGGGCCCGCGCCGGCGACCAGCGTCGCGACGTCGTCGCCAGCGCCGAGCCGAAAGCCTTCGATCCCGGAGAAGCTGTCGGTGCCGAGGCCCGCGGCACTCGCCTGGCCGGAAGCGAGGTCGATCAGGATCGCGCCCGCCGCACCCTGCAGCACCAGCGTGTCGAAGCCGTCGCCGCCCTCGATCGCGTCGTCGCCGTCGCCGCCTTCGAGGCGGTCGTCGCCGGCGCCACCATCGAGCGCGTCGTCACCCGCCCCGCCGAGGAGCCTGTCGTCGCCCTCGCCGCCGTCGAGGATGTCGTCACCCGCACCGCCATCGATCAGGTCGCCGCCGGCGAGGCCGCTCAGCGCATCGTCGCCGGCCAGACCCGCGATCACGTCGGCCGCGGCGGTGCCGGCCAGCAGGTCGTCGCCCGCGGTGCCGAGGATGTCGCCGGCCAGCGACACCACCGTCACGTCGTCATAGGAGACGCCGCCGGCAGCGCCCCAATTGTAGAGGGCGAAACTGCCGCCCGGATGGGTGCGGTCCTCGATCGCGTTCTCGAACACCCGCTCGCCATCGATGCGGACATCGATGACGTGGTCCTTGACGTCGACGCTGAGGCGCAGGTCGCGATCGAGCGCGAAGCGGCCGGCAGTACGGGAGACGACGCTCTCGATGCCGTCGACCAGGCGGACCATCTGGAAGACGCCATACTGCCCGTCGAGCTCGACCTTGTAGTAGTTCTTCGCGTCCTGGTAGTAGAACAGCAGCCCCATGGCATCGCTGCCGCCGGCCTTCAGCGTGACCGCGACCGAGTAGTCCTTCCAGTCGAAGGCGCCGTCGCCCTCATACAGCGCATAGGCACCCTTGCGCAGGACGTAGTCGCCGTCGCCGAGCGGGCTCCAGCCGCTGTCCCAGAGATTGGGGTTGGAGGCATTGCCGTTGTTGGTGAGCTGGCGCGATGCGACGTCCGAATCCTGCACCAGGCGGCCGCCTTCGATGCGCCAGTTGGCGGCGACGCCGTTCTCGCCTTCGCTGACCAGGCGCCAGTCGGCGAGGCTGCCGCCGAAGCCGTCGATCAGCCTGATGTTGTCCTTGGCGGCGGTCTCGACCTTGACGAGGTCGGTCGCGGTCCTGCCGGTCGCGTCGGTGATCTCGAGCATCAGGGATCTGGTGCCGACCGGCAGCGACAGCACCGCATCCTTGCCGGTGCCGATCTGCTCGCCGTCAAGCAGCCAGCGATAGCCCGTGATGGCGTCCGGCCCGAAGGAGGCGCCGGCGGTCACCGCAACCGCGGCAAGCCCGTCGCCATCGGTGTCGAGGCCGCGCGCCGCGCCCTCGCCATGGGCGGTCAGCGACGCACGGTTGACCATGACGTTGTCGAAACTCGCGGTGTCCTGGGTCTGCGAGTAGACGCCGATGGTGCCGCCGGCGAGCGGCTTGGCATCGACGACCGGCCCGCCGAACACGTCATGGCCGTCCAGCAGCACACGGATCTCGCCGCCCACCATCGCGACGCGCAGATCGACCTCGGTCGCCATGACGATGCCGCGTGGGACGGTCGCGAGCACCGTCTCCACGCCGCCCTGCACCTTGACGAGCGTGCGCGCGTTGCCGTCGACGTCGAAGGTCAGGCGGTAATGGTTCTGCTGATCCTGGTAGCCGAAGACGACGCCGATCTTGCCGGAGTTGTCGTTGGTGCTGAGCGTGATGTCGTAGACGTAGTCCTGCCACTGCCTGGCCGCCGCCTCGTTCCAGAGCAGCAGGTTGGTGCCGGTATTGGTGAGGTCCTTCAGCGTGCCCTCGCCATCGGCCTCCCCCGAGAGCGCGGTGCCCACCACCTTGAGCGGGGTCGAGACGGCCGCGTTCGGCACCGAGAGCTTGCCGGTGCCGAAGGTGGCGTCGAGCTTGCCGCCGGTGAAGTCGAACTGCGTCGCGCCGGCGATCGCCGCCGACGCGATGCCGTCGGCATCGGCGCGGCCGAAGCCGGCGATCTCGGTCGCGGTCAGCACCCGGTCGCTGAACAGCAGGCTGTTCGCATAGCCGCGCGAGGTGTCGGCGCCGTCATCCGAGAACAGCAGCACGCCCTTCGCCGGGTCGATGTCGAAGCGGCCGCCGCTGTCGGTCTGCTGGCCGATGAAGGCGCCGTCGATGTACTTCCGGATGACGGTGCTGCCATTGGCCTGCTTATCGAAGGAGAAGGCGACGCGCTGCCACTGCCCGTATTGGAAGTCGCCCTGGTAGTTGCCGGAGATGCCGAGGCTCGCGGTGCCGTCGCCGTCGTTCCGTAGGTAGAATTCGGCGTCGCTGGCATTGCCGGCATCGGTCTGGAAGAAGGCGAGCCAATCCGCCTCCTTCGGGATCAGCAGGTCCATGACGAAGGTGTAGGAGGACAGCTTGCCGCCGGCCGCCGCGCCGGATTGCGGCAGGTCGAGCTTCAGGAATTGCTGCGCGGTGTATTTCGGGAAGGCCAGAAGCTCCGCCTGGCCGCCGCTCATGGCCGGGAGGGCGAAATCCTGCGGCGTGCCGTAGTCGGCAAGCCTGACGGTGCCCGCCGCCGACCAGCCAGTGGCATCGCCGTCGTTGAAATTGTCGGCGAGCAGCGTGCCTTCGCCCTTGACGGTGACGAGCACCGCGTCGCGGCTGACGAAGCCGTCGGCACCGGTCACCTCGAGCGTCAGCCGATGCAGGCCGCTGCCGAGCTCGAGCGTCGGCTTGATGCCGGTGGCGACGACGCGGCCATCGGCGTCCTTCCAGGCATAGGTGACCTCGGCACCTTCGGGCAGGATGCTCCGCGACGCGTCGAGCGTCACAGCCGCGGCGTCGCCCTCTGCGGCCTCGACCACCAGGTCGCTTCCGGCCTTGGCGTAGGCGTTGACGGTCGGGTTGGACAGGTCGATGCCCTGGAACTCTTCCTGATGGCCGCGATAGCTCCCGGTCAGGCCGTCGCGATCGAGCGCCTCCTTGGTGCGGAAGCCGTCGAGATAGTCGTCGAGGTCGGTGAAGTAGGTCTCGGTGTAGACCGCGTCGTTCTCGGGATCGATGGTGATCAGGCGGATGGCGCCATTGCCGCCATTGCTGCCGAGCGCCGGGTTGCCGTTGCCGGTGATCTCGCGCGCGATGCCGTTCTGGTAGTTGACCAGCATCTGCAGCACGGGCTCTCCGGCGGCGTTGTAGTCGATCTGCGTCTCGGCGCCGTCGATGAAGTTGTGGCCGGAGAAGGTGAAGGAGATGTTCGGATACTTGCTGACCAGCTTGCTCCAGATGCCGTCGCCGTCGGAGGCGCCTTCGACCGAATTGCCGACGCCGTAGGACGGGCCGGCATTCTCGCCGGTGAGCTGCGGCGTGATCGAGCCGACGCGGCCGTCGCCCGCCATGTAGCCATGGGTCGTCAGCATGACGCGGTGGTCGAGATGGCCTTCGATCACCTCGCCCGCCCAGCGCAGCACGTCGTCGCGGGGGCCGAACTCCAGTGACAGCGACAGCCATTTGGTGCCGTCCGGCGCGGTGAAGGTGAACCAGTTGTTGGCGAAGCTCTGCGGCTCCTTGTCGTAGACGCCGCCGAAGCCGGGCAGCTTCGACTGCTCCGCGACCGGGAAGTAGGTGCTCAGGTTGTCCTGCGAGCGGTCGACCGCGGAGCCGGACGGCCCGAGGTCGTGGTTGCCCGGCAGCAGCGAATAGGGGATCTCGCCGTCGAGCTTGCGCATCGCCGCCTCGGCGATCGTCCATTCATTGATGAAATTGTGCTGCGTCACGTCGCCGACATGGGTGACGAACTGGATGCCGAGGCTGTCCTTGTTGTCGACCAGCCACTGCATCATGTCCCCGAAGATGTGGGTGATGCGCGGCGTGTCGGTGTAGTCCTGGGTGTCCGGGATGACGGCGATCGTATAGGCGTTCTCGCCGGCGACGCGCACCCGGAAGCCGTCGGTGACCGTCCCGCCGGCGGCATCGGTTGCGACGATCCGGATGTCGGAATGGCCGAGCTCACCGAACTCCAGCGTCAGGACGCCATCGGCGCCGACCGTCGCCGCAACCGCGGCACCGTTGGTGCCTTCAACGGTGAAGGTATAACCGGCGCCGAATTTCTCGGTGAGGTTGATGGATTGCGGTTCGCCGCCTCTCCTCACTAGCATCGCGTTGAGCGGCATCGCGCCGGTGGCGGCGAGGGCTGCGTCGGACATGGTGAGGCCTCCGGGAAAGACCCTTGTAACCTACTGAAATACAAGGATCATTTGGACTGGACTAGTCCAATAGAACATGCCCGCGACGATGCTGGGGTGACATGGTGGTGACGTGACGGAAGTGAACAGAATCGTCGTCGGCCGGAGCGTTGCGGCGCGCGTCGAAGGCCGCGGCCGCGTCAGGGCGATCAAGCAGGCGATCCAGGAGCGGATCGGCAGCGAGGCTTACAGGCTCGGCGAGCGGCTCCCGTCGGAGCGCCAGCTCTGCCTGGAATTCGACACCGCGCGGGTGACGCTGCACGAGATCCTCATGCAGCTCGAAGCCGAAGGCCTGATCTATCGGGAGGAGCGCCGCGGCTGGTTCGTCTCTCCTGCCCGCTTCGTCTACGATCCGCAATCGCGGGGCCATTTCACCGCTGCGGCGCTGCGCCAGGGCCGGGTTCCGAACACGCAGGTCATCGACAAGGCGCTGGTCCGCCCGCCGGCGCGGGTTCGGCAACTGCTCGATGTCCCGCCGGACACCGATATGGCCTGCATCCGCCGCGTGCGCTCGATCGACGGGCGGGCAGTGCTCTATGTGGAGCATTATTTCCAGGCCGATCTCTTCCCCGGCCTGTTCCAGTGCGACCTGTCGGTGTCGCTGACCGAGCTCTATCGCGACGTCTACGGCTTCCACTATGGCCGGATGACCTATCAGATCACGCCGACGGCGGTCGGCGACGCCGCCGCCGCGGCGCTGCGCGTGGCGGCGGGAAGCCCCGCCCTGCTGGTGACGCGGGTCAACCACGGGCTCGACAACAGCATCCGCGACTGCGACCTGGAATACTGGCGCCACGATGCCATCCTGATCGAGGTCGACGCCCCCGGCGGCTGATGCGACGCAACTTTCCGCGACCCGGCGGGCTTAGGCGCAGGAGCCTTTTCCGGAGACCTGCCGTGCCGCCAGCGATCACCGCCCCCCGCATCACCGAAGGGCGGCCCAATCCGCTCGGCGCCACCTGGACCGGTCTCGGCGTCAACTTCGCGCTGTTCTCGGCGCATGCGACCAAGGTCGAGCTCTGCCTCTTCGACACGAGCGGCGAGACGGAGCTCGAGCGGATCGAGCTGCCCGAATACACCAACGAGGTGTTCCACGGCTTCGTCCCGGATGCGCGGCCGGGCACCATCTACGCCTATCGCGTGCACGGGCCCTATGCGCCGGAAGAAGGGCATCGATTCAACCCGAACAAGCTGCTGCTGGATCCCTATGCGCTGTCGCATGTCGGCGACCTTGCCTGGGATCCGGCGCTGTTCGGCTACACGATAGGCGATGCGGCGGAGGACCTGTCCTTCGACGAGCGCGACAGCGCACGCTTCATGCCGAAATGCCGCGTCGTCGACCCCGCCTTCACCTGGGGCCAGGACCGCCGCCCGCGCATCCCCTGGGAGCGGACCATCGTCTACGAGACGCATGTGAAGGGCATCACCAAGCGGCATCCGCTGGTCCCGGAAGAGAGTCGCGGTACCTACTCCGGCCTGGCGAACCGGGAGGTGATCCGTCACATCAAGTCGCTCGGCGTGACGGCGGTGGAGCTGCTGCCGGTGCAGTTCTTCCTCAACGACGACTACCTGCTGCAGAAGGGCATGGTGAACTACTGGGGCTACAACTCATTGGGCTTCTTCGCGCCCGCCCGCCGCTATGCGCGCACGCCCGACTTCGCCTTCTCCGAATTCAAGGAGATGGTGGCGCGGCTCCACGATGCCGGGCTCGAGGTCATCATGGACGTGGTCTACAACCACACCGCGGAAGGCAACGAGCGTGGCGCGACGCTCTCGTTCAAGGGCATCGACAACGCCAGCTACTACCGCCTGCTGCCCGACCAGCCGCGCTACTACATCAACGACACCGGCACCGGGAACACGGTCAACCTCTCGCATCCGCGGGTGATGCAGATGGTGACCGACAGCCTGCGCTACTGGGTGCAGGAGATGCATGTCGACGGCTTCCGCTTCGACCTCGGCACCATCCTGGCGCGCGAGCCGCATGGCTTCGAGGAAGGCAGCGCCTTCCTCCGTGCCTGCGGCCAGGACCCGCTGCTCGGCGACGTGAAGCTGATCGCGGAACCCTGGGATTGCGGCCCGGGCGGCTACCAGGTCGGCAATTTCCCGCCCGGCTGGGCGGAGTGGAACGACAAGTTCCGCGACACCGTGCGCGGCTTCTGGAAGGGCGAAGCGGGCCTCGCGCCGGAGCTCGGCCGCCGCCTCGCCGGCTCGGGCGACCTCTTCGACCGCCGCGGCCGCAAGCCCTGGGCGAGCGTCAACTTCCTCGCAGCGCATGACGGCTTCACCCTGAACGACCTCGTCTCCTACGACGACAAGCACAACGAGGCGAACGGGGAGGAGAACCGCGACGGCCACGACCACAACCTGTCCTGGAATTTCGGCGTCGAGGGCCCGACCGAGGATACCGAGATCAACGCCCAGCGGGAGCGGCAGATCCGCAACCTGCTCGCGACCCTGCTGCTCGCGCAGGGCACGCCGATGCTGCTCGCCGGCGACGAGTTCGGACGCACCCAGCAGGGCAACAACAACGCCTATTGCCAGGACAACGAGATCTCCTGGTTCGACTGGGAGATCGGCGCCAAGGGCCAGGGCCTGATCGAGTTCACCAAACACCTGACCGCGATCCGCGCCCGCTACCCGATCCTGCGCCGCGGCCGCTTCCTGAACGGCGACTACCACGAGGCGAGCGGCAGCAAGGCGCTCGCCTGGTTCAACCCGTCAGGGGAGGAGATGGACCAGGGCGATTGGGACGACACCAATACCCGCTGCCTCGGCATGATGCTGGATGGCCGCGCGCAGGAGAGCGGGTTGCGGGTCGCGGCGCATGACGCGACCTTGCTGATGATCCTGAACGCGCATCACGACGTGGTCGGCTTCACCATGCCGGCCTCGGCCGAGGGCCAGCGCTGGCGGCGGCTGATCGACACCAACATTCCGGACGAGCCAGAGGCGATGACCATCGATCTCGGCGACGAATACCTCGTCACCGGCCGTTCGCTGCTGCTCTTCGTGCTGGAGACCGGTGCCGCCGACCCGGTGCCGGAGACGCCGACCCCGCGCCAGCCGGTGCGCAAGCGTCGGTAAGGCTCAGCCCTTGCGGAAGAACCGCTCGGCGACCGTGTCGAAGGCCTTCAGGTAGACCTCGGTCGTGGCCATCGGGATCAGGGTGACGTCGTCCTGCGGCGACGCCACCCAATCCCCGGTCCAGCAGCCGAAGCAGCGGTTGCCGTCGGTCACCGGCCAAAGCCGCGGGCCGGAGACGTAGTGCATCCAGGGCAGTTCGCTTTTCGTGATGCAGTAGGAGAAGCTCATCTCCGCATCGTCGAGATGCAGCAGCTTCTCGTTCAGGTGCCCTGGCCCGAAGCGGAAGTCCCGCGTGCCGGAGACCTTGTCGCTCCGCGCGCCGTCCAGCATGTGCATGGCGCTGATCTCCGGATGCCAGCCGCCCATGCCGGCGAAGTCGCGGATCACCCGCCAGACGGCGTCGGCCGGCGCGTCGATCACCGTGCTGCACCAGACCTTGTTCGGCGGGAAGCCGGCCCAGGGCGGGCGGCCTTCCGGCCTCACGCGTGCGGCGAGCTTGCCCTTCAGCGCATCCCAGCCGGCCTGGAAGACACCGTTGGAGATGATCTCGACATACTTGCCCGCATCCCCGGGCGCTTCGTCGAAGCGCGCGTCCCATTCGGCGAAGGTCTGGCCGGTCTTCGTCACCGGCAGCAGCGCAAGCCGCGCCACGTAGTTGGTGACCGGGAAGGCGGGCGTCTCGAAATTGTAGCTGAAGCTGGTCGTCCGGTCGCAGAGCGACAGCAGCCGCTCCCGCACCATGCTGCCGTCCTGCAGCCAGAAGCGGCGCACGCAGCCGACGACATCGGCATCGAGCCCGTCCTCGATCTCGGAGCGTGCGATCGCCGGGTGCCAACTGGGCAGCCCGTTGAAGTCGCGGACCAGCTCCCAGACGGTCTCGATCGGCGCGTCGAGGATGGTGGAGGCATAGGCGCGGGCCATGATCGTCTCCCTCAGAATTGGATCGACTTGAAGGCGCGGGTCTGCGCGGTCAGCGCGGTCTCGGCCGGCAGCCGCTCCATCGAGGAGGCGCCGTAGAAGCCGTTGACGCCCTGCGTGTTGCGCAGGATCCACGCGGCATCCTCCGGCGTCGCGATCGGCCCACCATGGCAGAGGATGATGATGTCCGGCCGCACGCGCCGCGCCGCTTCCGCCGCCGCCTCGATCAGCGCCGGGCAATCGGCAAGTTTCAGCGCGGTCCCGGCGCCGATCGCACCGCCGGTCGTCAGCCCCAGATGCGGCACCAGGATATCGGCGCCGGCGCGCGCCATCTCGGCGGCTTCCTCGGCGTTGAAGACATAGGGCGTGGTCAGCATGTCCTTGGCATGCGCCAGGCGGATCATGTCGACCTCCAGCCCGAAGCCCATGCCGGTTTCTTCCAGGTTGGCGCGGAAGGTGCCGTCGATCAGCCCGACGGTCGGGAAGTTCTGCACGCCGGCGAAGCCCAGCGCCTTCAGCTCGTCCAGCAGGTGGTCCATGATCGCGAAGGGATCGGTGCCGTTGACGCCGGCGATCACCGGCGTCGCGCGCACCACCGGCAGCACCTCCCGCGCCATCTCCTTCACGATCTCGTTCGCATTGCCATAGGCGAGCATGCCGGCCAGCGAGCCGCGCCCGGCCATGCGGTAGCGGCCGGAATTGTAGATGACGATCAGGTCGATGCCGCCCGCTTCCTCGCATTTGGCGGACAGCCCGGTGCCGGCGCCGCCGCCGATGATCGGCTCGCGCCGCGCGACCATCGCGTTGAATTTTTCCAGCAAGGCGCTGCGGTTGAAGCGGGGCATGGCTCAGGCGATCTCCCGGAAGGCGGCGAGGGCGGCATCGACGAAGGCGCGGTCGTTGACCGCGGCCGGCACCTCGACCAAACGCCGGTTCGGCGCCGGGCGGAAGCCGGCACGGATGGTCTCGAACAGGGCGGCGTCCGCCGCCGGGTCGTGGAACGGCATGCCGGGGACGTCGATCGCGGAGACGCCGCCGAGCGGCAGCAGGAAGCGCACCGGGCCGTCCATGCGGTTCAGGCGCTCGACGATGAAGCGGCCGATGGCGCGGTTCTCCTCCGGCGTCGTCCGCATCAGCGTGACCTGCGGGTTGTGGACATAGAGGGTGCGGTCCGCGAAGGCCGTCGGCACCGTGTCGCGGGCGCCGAAATTGACCATGTCGACGGCGCCGAGGCTGCCGACATAGGGCAGGCGGGTGCGGATCGCGGCGCCGAAGCGGTCCTCCGTGCAGGGGAAGACGCCGCCCACCAGCAGGTCCGGCACCTCGGTCGTCGTGATGTCGATCAGCGCCGAAACCAAGCCGGAATCGGCCAGCTTCTCCATGCTCTGCCCGCCGGCGCCGGTCGCGTGGAAGACGTAGCATTCGTGGCTTGGCTCCAGCGCTTCCCGCAGCATGGTGATGCAGGCGGTGGTGACGCCGAACATGCTCATGCCGATGCCGGGCTTTTCGGCGGCCGGCGCCGACGGCGGAACGTTGAGCGCCATGCCGGCCGCGGCATGCGCCGCATTGGCGATCACCCGGCGGGAGATGCCGTTGAGGCCCGCGATGTCGGCGACCGAATACATCAGCGCAAGGTCGACCGGGCCCACATAGGGCGCGACATTGCCGGCGGCGACCGTGCTGACCATCAGCTTCGGCGTGCCGATCGGCAGCGCGCGCATCGCCTCCGTCACCAGCGCGGTATTGCCGGAGCCGCCGAGGCCGAGCACCGCGCCGATATCGTCGCGCGTCGTCAGCCAGCGGGTCAGCGCCGTCGCCATGCCGGCGATCGCGACGCCGCGGTCCTGCAGGCCGAGCACCGCGGCAGGGCCGTCCGGATGGTGCCGCGCCACCTCGGCGGCCGGCACGTCGGCGCCGGCGCCGGGCGCACGGGTGCCGACATCGACGATCACCGGATCGGCACCCGCCGCCGCGACGCAGGCAGCCGCGAAGCGCAGCTCCTCGCCCTTGGTGTCCATGGTGCCGACGACATAGACCTTGGCCATCGCGTGCCTCCCTCTCAATGCGCCGTGCCGGCCACGCCCAGCAGCCGCCGCTGCAGGTCCGTGTCGGCGATGAGCTCGGCCGCTGGCATGGCGGCGGCGATGCGGCCGGTGACCATCACCGCGACCTCGTCCGCGACCGCGGTCGCGACGCGGATGTTCTGCTCGACCAGAAGCAGCCCCATGCCGTCCTGCGGCAGGCCGCGCAGCACGCCGATCAGCTGGTCGACGATCACCGGCGCCAGGCCCTCGCTCGGCTCGTCCATGATGACCAGGCGCGGGTTCATCAGCAGCGCGCGGGAGATCGCGAGCATCTGCTGCTCCCCGCCCGAGAGCTCGGTGCCGCCGTTCCGCCGCCGGTCCTTGAGCCGCGGGAAGGTCTCGTAGACCCGCTCGATGGTCCAGCGGCCGCACCGGCCGCGGGCGACCAGCGTCAGGTGCTCGTGCACCGAGAGGGAGGGGAAGGTGCGGCGGCCCTGCGGCACCAGCGCGATGCCGCGCCGGGCGATGCGGAACGGGGCGAGGCCGTCGAGCCGCGCGTCGTCCAGCCGGATCTCCCCGCTGCCGGCGGCGAGCCCCATGATCGCCTGGCAGAGCGTCGTCTTGCCCATGCCGTTGCGGCCGAGGATCGCGAGCGGCGCGGCGCCGACCTCGAGCGAGATCCCTTGCAGGATATGCGCCTGGCCGAAGCGGACATGCAGGTCGCGGACCGAGAGCATCAGTGCCCGCCCCCGAGATAGATCGCCTGCACCACCGGATCCTCGGCGATGCGATCGGGCGGCGCCTCCACCACCACCGCGCCGTCCTGCATGACGGTGACGCGGTCGGCGGCGGCGAGTGCGATGTCCATGTCGTGCTCGATCAGGATCAGGGTCAGGCTGCGCGGCAGGGCACGCAGCAACCGCAGCAGCTCCGGCCGGTCGCCGGGCGACAGGCCGGCCGCCGGCTCGTCCAGCATCAGCACGCGCGGGTCGCCGGCCATCGCCATCCCGACCTCCAGCTGCCGGCGCTGGCCATGCGACAGGCCGCGCACCGGCGCGTCGGCGAGGTGCGAGAGGCGCATGCGGTCGGCGAGCTCCACGGCGCGGGCGCGGCCTTCGTCGCCGCGGCCGGGCCGCAGGAAGGAGAAGCGGTTGGGCCTGGCGCCGCGCACCGCGACGAAGAGGTTCTCCAACACCGTGAGCCCGTCGAACAGCAGCGAAGTCTGGTAGGTCCGCCCGAGCCCGAGCCGCGCCCGGCGATGCGCCGGCAGCCGCGTGATGTCGGCGCCGAACAGCAGGATGCGGCCGCTGCTCGGCGGGATGTCGCCGCAGATCGCGTTGAACAGCGTCGTCTTGCCGGCGCCGTTCGGCCCGAGGATCACGCGCCGCTCCCCCGGCATCACGTCGAGGCTCACGTCACGCAGGGCCTGTAGCGCGCCGAAGCGGCGGCCAACGGCGTCGAGCCGGATCGCCGGTTCGACGCCGTCGCTGGTTCGCGTCTCGGGGAGGGGCCGGCCATCGGCCGGCCCGGCCCAGGCGGTCACGAGGCGGGGACGCAACCGGGATTGTCGCGGGACGGCGCGCCGAGCGCCAGGAACTGCGCCTCCGGCGTGCCGAGGGTCTGGTTCACCTGCGCGGCGCGGCCGAAGGCGATCACCTGGGCGCGGCCGTCGCGTTCCTCGACGCGGTTGAGGAAGATGTCGGAGATCGCCTGGCGATTGTGGTCGAGCTTGACCTTGGCGCCGGTCGGCGCGGTGATCTCGGCCGCCGCCAGCGCCCGCTGGAAGGCCGCCTGGTTGCCGCCAAGGTCGCCATCCACCGCACGCAGCGCTGCCAGGATGCCATACAGGTTCGTCACGTAGTTGACGCCGTGGATGGAGGGCGACTGGAAGCCGCCTTCGTTCAGCCAGCGCCGGCGATAGCGCTCGACGAAGTCGCGCCAGCCGGCATCGTCGATGACGTCGGCGATCGGGCCGCCGGAGACCATGCCGACCATCACGCGCCGATGCGGCCCGCGAGCCGAGAGCATGGTCTGGTCGGCCATGATCGAGCCCGCGATCAGCGGCTTGGTGCCGCCGGCCTGGGCGTATTGCGTCATGAAGGCGAGGCCGTCGGTGCCGCCATGCACGACGAGGACGGCGCCCGCCGAGGAGCGGTTGATCTGCGCGATCTGGGCGCCGAAATCGGTGGTGCCGAGCGGCGCCCAGTAATGCTGCACGCGGCCGCCGGCGCGGCAGAATTCCAGGTTGAAGCCGAACACCTGCGCATAGGGGAAGGCGTAGTCGCCGGCCGAGACCGCGACCTCCCGGATGCCCAACGTGTCGTAGACATGCTTGCCGAGGCCGGCCATCCATTGCGTGCCGTCGGTCGAGAAGCGGAAGAAATTGGGCGACGGGTTACGCAGCGTGGTGTCGGACGCGCCGGAGCTGCCGTTGACGATGGTGCGCCCGGTCAGCGTGCGCGAATAGTCGCGGAGCGCGATGCCTTCTGCGCCGGAGAGCGGACCCAGGATGATGTCGGCATTGTCCTGCTCGATCAGCTTGCGGGCGCGGGCCAGCGCCACGTCGGCCTGGGCGTTGCTGCTCTCGCGGATGAACTCGATGCGGCGGCCGCCGACCGTGTTCTCGATCCGCTCGAGCTCCATCTGCACGCAGCGATAGGCATCCTGCCCGCCGGTCGCGAAGGAGCCTTCGAGGGTGGTGAGGCCGCCGAGGCGGATCGGCGCGCGCTGCGCGATCGCGGGGGCGGCGAGCGAGGCGGCGGCGAGGCCGCCCGAAGCCAGCAGCAGCTGGCGGCGGGAGAGGGGCGTCGTCATGTCGTTTCCTCCTTGCTTTTGGTTGAGGCCCGGACGAGGCCGCGCAGCCGGCCGACCAGGCCGGTCACGCCATCCGGCGAGACCAGCACGATCGCCAGGAACACGGCGCCGATCAGGGTGTTGAAGCGGTTGCGGTCGTAGATGGTGGCGGCGAAGGTGTCGAAGACGGTCAGGATCAGCGCGCCCAGGAAGGCGCCGACCGGGTGGCCGAGGCCGCCGATCACGCTCATGATCAGGATGTTGATGGATGCACCGAGCCCGATCGAGCCGGGCGAGATGCCGATATTGTAGATGGTCGCCAGCACCCCGCCGCAGCCGGCGATGAAGCCGGCGACGCCGAAGGCCGCGATCCGGTGCAAGGCGACGTCGTAGCCGAGGGCCGCGACCCGCCGCGGATTGTCGCGGATGCCCTGCAGCACGAGGCCGAAGGGCGAGCGCACGAGGTAGAGCACGCCCGTCAGCAAGGCGGCCGCGACCGCGAGCGAGGCCCAGTAGAACACCCGTGCGTGGCGGAAATCCTGCCCGAACAGCGTCGGGCCGAGTACGTTGCGGATGCCCTCGTAGCCATTGAACCAGGCGATGTTGGTCTCGACGAAGCGGAACACGCCCATCGCCAAGGCAAGCGTGATCATCAGCAGGTAGATGTCGCGGGTGCGGACCGCGATGGCGCCGACCAGCAGGCCCGCGAGCGTCGCCGCCGCGATGCCGAGCGGGATCGCCGCCGCATAGCCGAAGCCGCCCTGGATGCGCGGCACCGCGCCGTCGACGAAGACCGCAAGCGTATAGCCGGCGACCCCGGCCACCATCATCTGCGCCAGCGAGACGAAGCCGCCATAGGTCGCGAGGAAGGTGAGCGACAGCGCGATCATGCCGAAGACCAGCGCGCGGCCGAGGATGTTGGCGGTCCAGAAATCCGCCTGGTTCAGCGGCAGCAGCAGCGCCAGCAGCCAGGGGGCCGCGATCAGCAGCGCGGCCGCCGCGGCGGCGGCGAGGGCGGCGCGCTCACGCACGGCCGAGAAGCCCCTGCGGCCGCAGCGCCAGGACGGCCACCATGATCACGAAGGTCAGGATGACGGAATAGGTCGGGAACAGCGCCTGGCCGAGCTGCTCGGCGAGCCCCACCAGCACCGCGCCGGCGGCGGTGCCGGCGACCGAGCCCATGCCGCCCACGATGACGACGACCAGCGAGATCAGCAGGAAGCGCCCATCCTGTCCCATCGCCAGCGGTTGCGCGGTGGAGCCGATGACGCCGCCGATGCCGCAGAGTGCCGCACCCAGCGCGAAGACCGCGACGCCGAGCAAGGGCACGTTGATGCCGCAGGCGCCGAGCATCTCCCGGTCGTCGACGCCGGCGCGGATCATCGCACCCAGCCGGGTGCGGTTCAGCAGCAGCCAGAGCCCGAGGCCGAGTGCCAGCGCCACGCCGATCTGCACCAGGCGGAAGGTCGGGTAGCCGCCGACCAGCGGCAGCGCCGTCGAGCCGAAGATCGCGTCGGGGGCGAAGAATTGCCGCGGCGTGCCGCCGAAGCCTGCGAGCAACTGGTCGGCCACGATGATCGAGACGCCGATGGTGACCAGCGCCTGGCGCAACTCCTGCCCCTGCATCCAGCCGAGCAGCAGGCGCTGGAGGGCCGCGCCGAGCACGCAGGCGGCGAGCGCGCCGGCGGCGAGCCCGGCATACCAGGCGTACCAGGCGTCGCGGTCGTAGAGCGGTTCGAACACCATGTAGCCGACGTAGCCGGCGGCGAGATACAGCGCGCCATGCGCCATGTTGACCACGCGCATCAGGCCGAAGATCAGCGAGAAGCCGCTGGCGACGATGAAATAGAGCGCGCCGAGCGTCAGCCCGTTGAGGATGATGGTGGCGGCGAGGTCCATGCCGGACGCGTTCTCCCTGGCGGGCGCTTCTGCGGCGTCGGCCTGCACTTTTGTCGCGCCGGCGGGTGGCCGGCGACAAGCTGGAATTCCGGCAAAGAATGGGTAAGTCTGGGCAATGACCGTGACCCTTCATCCTGCGGCGCGGCTGGACGGCATGGTGGCCGCCCGGCGCGCCCGCGCGGTCTTCGTGCCCGCGCTGGCGCCGTTTGTGCCTCGGCTCTGGCCATTGGTCGGGCTGCTGCCGATCCTTGATTTCAATGGCGCGCTGCTGGCGGCACTCGCGGCGCGGCGGCCGTTCCGGGCGGCGCCGCCGGTCGCGGCGGTCTTCGTCTGCGACCCCTTCCTCCGGGTCGCGGACCTGGCGGCGGCGCTGAAGCGCGCCGGCATCGCCGCGGTCGTGAACCATCCGAGCGTGCAGGTGTTCGAGGGCGAGACGGCAGCAGCACTCGCGGCCGTCGGCTACCGTGCCGAGGCCGAGTTCCGGGTGCTGCGGCAGCTCGCGGAAGCGGGGCTGGCGCCGATCGCCGCTGCCGCCAGCCGCAGCGCTGCGGATGCGGCGCTCGCCCTCGGGCTCCGGCGCATCCTGCTGCATCCGGGCCTCGCAGCATCCGCCGATCCGGCCGGCTGGTGGTCGGCGCTCGCCTCCCATGTCGCGATCGAGGGGGGCGAGGCGCTCGCCTGGGAGGATCACTCCAAACCGAGGCGCCGCATGCGGTTGTAGAGCGTCTTGCGCGCGATGCCGAGGAAGGCGGCGGCCTCGCCGCGGCGGAAGCGGTGGCGGCGGAGCGCGTCCAGGATCCAGGCGCGCTCGTCCATCGCATCCGGCAGCGGCGCCGGCGCGGGATCGAGCAGGCTTTCGACCAGCGCGGCATCGATCCGCCCGGCCCGGCTTTCGGTCGCGGCGCGCAGCAGCAGGTCGCTCAGCGCGCGCAGGTTGCCGGGCCAGGACCGCGCCATCAGCAGCCGCAGTGCCGCGGGATCGAGCTGCGCCGGCCGCCCCGATCCGCGCAGCATCGCGCGCGCCAGCAGCGGCAGATCCTCCAGCCGGTCGCGAAGCGGCGGCACGGCCAGGCGCTGCGCTCCCAGGGCCCGGGCCAGCGCTTCGCCGCCCGGCGGATGGGTCAGGAGAAGGCGGGCGCGCGGCGGCCGGTCCTCGGCGCGGGCGAAGCGCTCGAAGCTGCCGCGCTCGATCCATTCGGCGAGCCGCGTGCGGAGCATCGGCGCCAGCGCCTCGGCATGCTCGATGACGACCGTGTTCTGCGGCAGCGACAGCAGGCCGCGCGGCCGTTCGGCGAAGAGTTTTCCCGCGATGTCCTCTCGCGCATCGAGGACGTGCAGCGCGCCGCTGCGTCGGCTGGCGGCATGGATGGCGCGCGCCGCCGTGGTGCGGCCGGAGCCCGGCTCGCCTTCGATCAGGATCGGCAGGTCGGTCGCGACCAGCCGCGCGATCCGGGCGGCGAGCGCGCGGGCCGGCTGCGACCGCCCGACCAGGCCGATCAGGCGGGCGTCTTCCGATGGCGGCTCCGGCCGCAGCAGGGCCGCGGTCTTGAAGGCGGAGGTCGTCTGCATCACCGCCATCTCGAGCGGCAGGCGATCCAGCGTCGAACCGCCGACATAGCCATCGGCGCGGGAGGCGTCGCAGACCTCCAGCATATGGCCGGGGTCGATGATCGGGCCGCCTTCGACCAGGCAGCGCGTGCCGGGGGCGGTGCGACGCACATGGGCGAAGACGCGGCGGGCGCGTGCCGCCGCTTCCTCGATCGGCACGCCCCCCGGCACGCCGAGGCTGCCGCCGGCATTCCAGCCGAAATTCAGGCAGAGATGCTCGACCCCCGCATCCAGCAGTGCGTCGGTTTCGGCGCGGGTCTTGGCATAGCCGAGGGTCGCGAAGCCGAGCGCCCGCGCCTCGCGCAGCATCGCGACCTCGCGGGCGAAGCCCAATCCGGCCGAATCGAGTGCCGCGCGGAAGGCGCCGTCGAAATGGATCGCGGTCGGGAAATTGGCGATGCCGTGATAGCCGGCATCACGCAGCCCGCGCAGCAGCGCGCCGAGATCGGTGCGAGGGTCGCAGGCGGCGGCGCCGAAGAAGACGGGGATGCGGACCCGATCCAGGATCTCGCGCCGCGCGAAGGCGTCGGTGAAGCCGTTGCTTTCCGCGATCGGCAGCATGGCGGCGAGCGAGGGCGCACCCATGACGCGCAGCCGCCCGGCATTGAGCACCAGCAGGAAATCGGCGCCGCCATCGGCCGCCGCCCGTGCCGTCATGCCGAGGCCGATCGCCGCCCCCACCAGGATCCTTGGCCGCGCCGTCGCCATGGTACCACTCCCAACCCGACCGCGGCGCCGGTCAGCCGCGGTCGTTCGCCCGGGACCAGCCTTCGATGGCGGCGATCGCGGCATCGGCGTCGATGACGTCGGCGTAGCGGCGCTCCACGTCCTTCAGGTTCTGCCGGTGCGCGACCTCGTCGTGGTCGCCGACGCAATCCTCCGGCACCTGCACCCGGAAGCCCATCGAGAAGGCGTCGACGATGCTGGCCCTGACGCAGCCCGAGGTGATGCAGCCGGTGACGATCACGGTGTCCACCCGCTCCCGCGTCAGGATCGCCCCGGCCGCGGTGCCGAAGAAGATCGAGGGCGCGGTCTTCGCCAGCACCACGTCCGGCGCCTCGGCTGCGATGCGGGGATCGAGCGCGGTGCCGGCCGACCCGGCGAGCAGGTCGAAGACCGGCGCGACCTTCCAGTGCGGCGCCCCCTTCGGTCCGTCGAAGGCGACGACGCAGGCGATCACCGGCACCCCGGCCGCCTTCGCCGCGCGCATCAGCCGCGCCGTGTTCACGACCGCCCGCTCGACCATCGGGGCGCCGCCCATCGGGAAATCGGGGTCGGTGAAGCCGCACTGGAAATCGACGACGACGAGCCCCGGCTTCGCGCCGAAGCCCGTGGGCCGCGCGCCATAGCCTTTCGCCGCGTAAAGGTCGCTCATCATGTCCTCTCCTTGTTCCGGCATGGTGTTTGCAAACCCCATGCCCGCGGATTTCGCAAGGGAGACGTCGATGCTGCTCGATGTGCCGGTCCTGGACGTGGCGCCCTTTCGGCTCGGGGATGCGGCGGCCAGGCGCGCCGTCGCCGCGGAGGTCGGCCGGGCGATCGAGGAGATCGGCTTCCTGGTGATCACCGGCCATGGCGTCGATCCGGCCCTGATCGCGGCGGTGCAGGCAGCGTCGAATGCCTTCTTCGACCTGCCGGCGGCCGAGAAGATGGCGGTGCTGCGCCCGGCGCCGGACGTGACGCGCGGCTACATCCCGCTGGAAGCCGAGAGCGTCGGCCGCAGCCAGGGCGCCGACGTGCCGGGCGACCTGAACGAGAGCCTGATGATCGGGCCCGTCGACGTGCCGGAGGGCGATGCCTATTTCCATGGCGAGGCCGCCGGCCGGCATTTCCACCCCAACCTCTGGCCGGCGCGCCCGGCGGCGCTGCGACCGCTCTACGAGGATTACTTCCGCGCCATGGGCCGGCTGGCGGAGGAGCTGATGGCGATGTTCGCGCTCGCCCTCGATCTGCCGGAAGCCTTCTTCGCGGCCACGCTCGATCGCCACATCAGCCGGCTGCGTGTGCGCAACTACCCGGCGCCGATGGTGGCCCCGAAGCCCGGCCAGCTCCGCGCCGGGGCGCATTGCGACTACGGCTCGCTCACCATCCTCCGTGCCGAGGACAAGCCCGGCGGGCTGCAGGTGCTGAACCGTGCCGGCGACTGGGTCGACGTGCCGATCGCACCGGACAGCTACATCGTCAACATCGGCGAGCTGATGGCGCGTTGGACCAACGAGCGCTGGCGCGCGACCCTGCACCGCGTGGTCAATCCGCCGGCGGCCGAGGCCGCCGCCAGTCGCCGCCTGTCGCTGGTCTTCTTCCACAACCCGAACTACGACGCACCGGTCGCGGCGCTGCCGGGCACCGTCCCGCCCGGCGAGGCGCCGAAATATCCGCCGACGACGAGCGGCGGCCACCTCCGCGCCCAGTTCCTCCGCACCCAGGTCTAGTTCTTCCGGCGACCCAGATAAGCGTCGAGCACCCGCTCGTCGCCGGCGAGCGAGGCCGAGGCACCCTCGAACAGCACCCGGCCATTCTCCATCACATAGGTCCGGTCGGTGACCGCCAGCGCGTAGCTGGCCATCTGCTCGACCAGCAGGATCGACAGCCCCTGCCGGTTCAGCCCGGTCAGCACCGGGAACAGCATGTCGAGGATGCGGGGCGCGAGCCCGAGGGAGAGCTCGTCGATGACGAGCAGCCGCGGGCGGGAGAGCAGGCCGCGGGCGATCGCCAGCATCTGCTGCTCCCCGCCCGACAGCGTGCCGGCCGGCTGCGCGCGCCGCTCCGCCAGGCGCGGGAACATCGTGAAGGCGCGCTCGATATCCTCGGCGACGCCCTTCGGGTCTGTGCGGATGCGGGCATAGGCGCCAAGCAGCAGGTTGTCGTGCACGCTCTGGTCGGCGAAGACCATGCGGCCTTCCGGCACCATCGCGAAGCCGCGGGCGACCATGCGGTGGCTCTTCTGCCCGGTCACGTCGGCGCCGTCGAAGGTGATCCGGCCGGAGGCCGGGCGCAGCACGCCGGCGACGGCGCGCAGCATGCTGGTCTTGCCGGCACCGTTGGAGCCGATGATGCCGACGAATTCGCCGGCCCCGATCGCGAGGTCGACGCCGCGCACCGCCTCGATCCGACCGTAGGAGACGCGGAGATCCGAGACGGCGAGGATCGGCGCCGCACCCGCGCTCATGCCGGCACCGTCGCCGGCGCCGGTGCGGCGGGCGCGCCCTGGCCGAAATAGGCCTCGATCACCCGGGGATCGGCCTGCACCACGGAAGGCGGGCCATCGGCGATCACTTCCCCGTAGTCGAGCACCGTGACGCGGTCGGAGACCGCCATGATCATGTCGACATGGTGCTCGACCAGGATCACCGTCATGCCGCGATCGGCGAGGCCGCGGATCAGCCGCACCAGGTCCTCGATCTCGCCATGGGTCAGGCCCGCCGCCGGCTCGTCCAGCAGCAGCAGCTTCGGGCGCAGCGCCAGCGCGCGCGCGATCTCCAGCCGCCGCTGATGTCCGAAGGGCAGGTTGCCGGCCCGCTCATCCGCGAAATCCGACAGCCCCACGAAGTCGAGCAGCCTGAGCGCCTCCGCCCGTGCCGCCCGCTCCTCCCGCCCGAAGCGCGGCAGGCGCAGCACGGTCTCGGCGAAGCCGGCGCGGAAATGCGGGTGCGCGCCGACCAGCACGTTCTCCAGCACCGTCATCTGCCCGAACAGCTCGGTGTTCTGGAAGCTGCGCGCGATGCCGAGCCTGGCGAGACGATAGGGCGGGTCGTTCGCCAGCGTCCGGCCGAAGATCGCGATGCGCCCCTCGCTCGCCCGGTAGAAGCCGGAGATGACGTTGAGGAAGGAGGATTTGCCGGCGCCGTTCGGACCGATCAGCGCGTGCACGGTGCCGGAGCCGACCTCCATGTCGACGGCGTTGACCGCGGTCAGCCCCCCGAAGCGGAGCGTGACGCCTTCCGCGATCAGGGTCGCCTGGCCGCGCGCCTCGTGCGTCGCGGTCACCGCCTCGAGCCCCGGGCCCCAGTTCGGCCAGGCACCGGTGGTCCGGCTGCGCGAGCGTGCGGACAGGCGCGCGCCGAGGGCGGCCAGCGTGCCCATGATGCCGGCCGGCATGACGAACAGCACGAGTGCCAGCAGCAGCCCGTAGCCGAAGGTCTGCCATTGCCCGAGGCCCTGGAGGAACTGCGTCGCCGCGAACAGCAGCGCGGTGCCGACCAGTGGCCCGGCCATCGTGCCGGATCCGCCGAGGATCACCATCAGCAGCAGCTCGATCGAAGCGTTGAAGGTGAAGGTCTCGTAGTTGACGAAGAGTGCGAGGTTGGCGAAGAGCCCGCCGCCGAGCCCGGCGAAGCCGGCCGAGACCGCGAAGGCCAGCGTGCGGATCGCGACCACGTTCACGCCGAGCGCGCGGGCCGCGTTCTCGCTCTGGGCTGCCGCCCGCATCGCGCGGCCGTAGCGGCTTTCGGCGATCGCGTACTGCACCCAGATCGCGGCCAGCAGGCAGAGCAGGATCAGGTAGTAGTAGTTGAAGGATTGCGCCCGTGTCGCCATCAGCCGTTCGCCGAACAGGGTCGGCCGCGGCAGGTTGGCGAGGCCCGAGGCGCCGCCGGTGAAGCTCACCCATTCGCGCAGCACGTTCACGAAGATCAGGCCGAAGGCGATGGTGATGACGGCCAGGTAGACGCCGCGCACGCGCACCGTCGGGAAGGCGAGCACCGCGCCCATCATCGCCGGCACCGCGATCGCGAGCGCCATGCTTTCGGCGAACGAGAAGCCGGCACGGAGCGAAAGGAGCGCCGCGACATGGGCGCCGAGCCCGTAGAGCGCCGCCTGGCCGAGCGAGACGAGCCCCGCCTGGCCGACCAGCAGGTTCAGCCCGATGACGACGATCGCCAGGATCATCGCCCGCATGACGAGGCGGAGCTCGTAGCTGGTGGGGAAGCGTTCCCCGATCAGGTCGCCGAGCCAGGGGAAGCCTGCGATCGCGAGCGCGAACAGCAGCAGCGCGAACCAGCCGAGGCGGCGGGCGGTCATACCTTCTGCACCTCGCGCCGGCCGAAGACGCCCTGCGGGAACAGCAGCAGCACCAGGATCATCACCGTGAAGCCGATCGCATCCCGGGCCGCGGTCGAGAGATAGGCTTCGACGAATTTCTCCATCACGCCGTAGAGCAGGCCGACGATGACGACGCCCGGCGCATGGGTGATGCCGGCGATGATCGCGACCAGGAAGCCCTTGAGCCCGACCACGACCCCCATCGAGGAGGAGGCCTGGACGATCGGCGCCACCAGGAAGCCGGCCAGCGCGCCGATCCCGCCGGCGAGCGCGAAGGCGAGCATGGTGATCCGGTCGGCATCGATGCCGACCAGCCCCGCCGCGACCCGGTTGTAGGCGACCGCGCGCATGGCGCGGCCCAGCACCGTGCGCCGGTAGAAGGCCTCGAGCGCCAAAGTGAGCGCCAGCAGCACCGCCGGCAGCAGCAGCTCCTGCGGGTAGATGCCGGCGCCGCCGATGCGGAGCGGCTGTTCGACGAGCGGCGTCGGCAGGGCGCGGCCGAGCGGGCCATAGGTCGCGGTGATCGCGCTTTCGAGCATGGTGCCGACCGCGATCGTCGTCAGCATCCAGCCGATCGCATTGGCTTCGCGGTTGAAGGGCCGGACGAAGGCGCGCTCGATCACCGCCCCCGCCAGCATCGCGATCAGGATCGCGCCGAGGGCTGCCACCAGCAGCGGCAGCCCCGCTTCCCGCAGCAGCACGGTCAGCACGCCGCCCAGCATGAAGACGTCGCCGAAGGTGAAGTTGACCGCCTTGGCCGCACTCCACATCACGGTGAAGCCGAGGGCGATCATGCCGTAGACCGCGCCGGCCGAGAGCCCGGTCAGCAGATACTGCAGGATGGCTTCCATCAATTGGTGCGCGGCTGCCCGTGCGGCGTCTGCTCGATCGGCAGCAACGCGCCGTTGTGGAAGACGAGCAGGCGGTAGGAAGCGGGCAGGATCGCGTCCATCCGCTCCTGCGTCGGCTCGAAGGCGGGGGCGTAGTTGGCGACGATGCCCTGGTAGCGCACCCGGAACATCGCATCCCGGAAGGCCTCGCGGTCGAAGCGGCCGGCCAGCCGCAGCGCCTCGGCGATGATGTAGACCCCGTCATAGGCATTGGCGGTTCCCGAGGGCATCAGCAGGTCGGCCGGCGTACGGATCTCCGGGAAACGCTGCTGCATGCGCGCCAGCACGCCCTGGGCGCGTTCTGGCAATTGCCCCATCCAGGTATAGGTGCCGGCGACGATGACGCCCTCGGCGAGCGGCCCCGCGGTCTGCGCGAACTGCACGCCGATGCCCCAGGCGGAGACGATCTGCGGCCGGTAGCCGAGCCGGTCCATCGAGCGCATGACGTTCGCCCCTTCCCGGTCGACGCCGTAGAAGATGACGGTGTCGACGCCGGCGTCGCGCATGCGGATCAACTGCGCCGTCATGTCGGTGTCGGCAATGTTGAAGGTCTCCTGCGCGGCGAGCGTCAGGTTCGCGGCGCGCATCGCAGCGGTGACGTCGGGCACCGCGCCCTGGCCCCAGCCGGTGCCTTCGAACATCAGCCCGATCTTGCCGGCGCGGCTGCGCGACTGTGCCGCGGCGACCAGGAAGGGCGCCACCCAGCGGTCCTTCATGGAGACGCGGAACATCCAGCGGTTGCGGCCGTTCGGATGCTCGACGACCTGGGTGCCGGCGGAGACGACGCCGACCCAGGGCAGCCCCATCTCGTCCAGCGGCTCCCGCAGCGCGATGGCGTTGGGCGTCCGGAACCCGCCCATCATGACGACGCAATTGTCCCGCTCGCCGATGCGGCGTGCATTGTCGACGGCGCGCGCCGGTTCGCCGACATCGTCATAGGTGACGAGACGGAGCTGCTGGCCGAGCACGCCGCCGGCGGCATTGATCTCGCCGATCGCCGTCTCGACTGCGACGCGGAGCGCGAAGCCGCTATGGGCGAGCGGTCCGGTCAGCTCCCAGGAGGCGCCGATGCAGGGCTGCGCCCGCTGGGCGGTCGCGGGCGCCGGCAGCGCCAGCAGGCCGAGCGCGCCGAGGCCGAGCAGGACGCGGCGGCGGAGGGAAGGGATGGGGCGAGACATGGGGGATCGTCTCCTGGGTTCGGGCTGGCCGGACAGCGCGAGGCGGCATGACGGCCCTGCGCATGACCGAAGCGTAACGGTGCGCTCAGCCGGCCCGCAACGCGACCAATGCCCGAAACGGAGTCATATACGGCCTCGGATTCCCGAGTTGCCCATATCGCGACCAGATCGCCGCCGGAATTGTACACAGATCGGGCGAAACCATCGGCCGGCCGTCATTCCGCGCCATCATCGGCATGGCGCGACCGTCATCCTCTCGCGGACACTCGCGGCTTCCAGCGAGGGGATGATGGTCATGACCCAGGACGGCATCGGCGCCTCGGTCCGCCGCAAGGAGGATCAGCGCTTCATCCGCGGCCGCGGCAGCTACGTCGCCGACATGCAGCGGCCCGGGATGGCGCACGGCGTCTTCCTGCGCTCCCCGCATGCGCATGCGGCGCTCCGCGGCATCGACCTTGCGGCCGCACTTGCGGCACCCGGCGTGCTCGGCATCGTCACCGGCGCCGACCTCGCGGCGGCGGGGGTCGGTGGCCTGCCCTGCGGCTGGGGCATCACCGGCAGCGACGGGCAGCCGATGAAGGAACCGCCGCACCCGGCCCTCGCGCTCGGCAAGGTGCGCCATGTCGGCGATCCGGTCGCCTTCGTCGTCGCCGGGACCGCTCATGAGGCGCGCGACGCCGCCGACCTGATCCGCGTCGACTATGCGCCGCTGCCGGCGGCGATCGACCTCGAAACGGCAATCGCCGCCGGTGCGCCGCAGATCTTCGACGACGTACCCGGCAATCTCTGCTGCGACTGGTCGATCGGCGACGCCGCGGCGACGGCGGCGGCCTTCGCGGCCGCCGCGCATGTCGCGCGGCTCAAGCTCGTCAACAACCGCCTGGTCGGCAACCCGATGGAGCCGCGCGCCGCCGTCGCGGAATTCGAGCCGAGCACCGGCCGCTACACGCTCTGGACCACCAGCCAGTTCCCGCACGTGGTGCGGCTGCTGATGGGCAATTTCGTGCTCGGCATCCCGCAGCACAAGCTCAGGGTCGTCGCGCCGGATGTCGGCGGCGGCTTCGGGGTGAAGCAGTTCCACTATGCGGAGGAAGCGGTGATCACCTTCGCAGCCCAGCGGATCGGGCGGCCGCTGCGCTGGGTCTCCGACCGCAGCGAAGGCTTCGTCAGCGACGCGCATGGCCGCGACCACGTGACCGAAGCGGCGCTGGCGCTCGATGCCGAAGGCCGCTTCCTCGGGCTCAAGGTGCTGACCATCGGCAATATCGGCGGCTACATCTCGACCTTCGGGCCGAACATCCCGACCAACCTCTATGCGCCGCTGCTGGCCGGCGTCTACACGACGCCCGCCATCCACTGCCAGGTGAAGGTCGCCTTCACCAACACCGTGCCGGTCGATGCCTATCGCGGCGCCGGACGGCCGGAAGCGACCTTCGTGGTGGAGCGCCTGGTCGACATCGCGGCGATCGAGCTCGGCATCGACAAGACCGAGATCCGCCGCCGCAACATGATCCCGCGCAGCGCCTTCCCGTACCAGACGCCGGTGATGATGAAATACGACAGCGGCGATCCGGAGGGCTGCCTCGACAAGGTCCTCGCACTCGCCGACCAGGCGGGCTTCGCCGCTCGGCGCGCCGAGAGCGCGGCGCGGGGCAAGCTGCGCGGCCTTGGCCTCTCCACCTATATCGAAGCCTGCGGCCTGGCGCCGTCGCGCATCGCGGGCCAGCTCGGCGCCCGCGGCGGGCTCTATGAGAGTGCGACGGTGCGCGTGCACCCGACCGGGCATGTCACCGTGCTGATCGGCACCCACAGCCATGGCCAGGGTCACGAGACGACCTTCGCGCAGATCGTGGCCCAAAAACTCGGTGTCGCGTTCGAGGATGTGGACATCGTCTTCGGCGATACCGACCGGGTGCAGTTCGGGATGGGCACCTACGGCTCGCGCTCGCTGGTCGTCGGCGGCGCGGCGCTCGCGAAGGCGTCGGACCGGGTCATCGCCAAGGGCCGCAAGATCGCGGCGCATCTCCTGGAAGCGAGCGAGGCCGACATCGAGTTCGGCGAAGGGCGCTTCGTCGTCGCGGGCACCGACCGCGCCCGCAGCTTTCAGGAGGTGGCGCTGGCCGCCTATGTCCCGCACGATTATCCGCTGGAGACGCTCGATCCCGGGCTCGAGGAGCAGGCCTTCCACGACCCGGCCAATTTCTCCTTCCCCGGCGGCGCCCATGTCGCGGAGGTCGAGATCGATCCGGATACCGGCCAGGTGACGCTCGCCGCCTATGTCGGCGTCGACGACGTCGGCACCGTGATCAACCCGATGATCGTCGAGGGCCAGTTGCATGGCGGGGTGACGCAGGGCATCGGCCAGGCGCTGCTGGAGCATTGCGTCTACGACCCGGCGAGCGGCCAGATCCTCAGCGGGTCGTTCCAGGACTACTGCATGCCGCGCGCCGACAACCTGCCGAGCTTCGCGATGCGCACCCACCCGGTGCCCTCGACCGAGACGCCGATGGGCGTCAAGGGCTGCGGCGAGGTGGGTTCGATCGGCGCGCCGGCGGCGGTCATCAACGCCGTGGTGGACGCGCTCGCCCCCTACGGCATCCGCCACATCGACATGCCGGCCAGCCCCGAGCGGGTCTGGGCCGCGATCCGCGCCGCCGCTGCCTGAGGGTCACGCCGATTCATCGGCCAGCGCGGCGTCCTTCTTGCGGCGGATCGCCGGCGACAGCATCAGCACCAGCGCCACGAAGGCGACGCCGAGCAGGGAGGCGCTGATCGGCCGCTCGATGAACACCGTCCAGTCGCCGCGCGCGAGCAGCATGGCGCGGCGCAGATGCTCCTCCATCATAGGCCCCAGCACGAAGCCGAGCAGCAGCGGCGCGGTGTCGAGCCGGAGGCGGATCAGCACGTAGCCGAGGATCGAGGCGGCGGCCATCACGTAGACGTCGAAGACGTTGTTGTTCAGGCTGTAGGCGCCGATGCAGCAGAACACCAGGATCGCGACGTACATGAAGCGGTAGGGCACGCGCAGCAACTGCACCCATAACCCGACCAGCGGCAGGTTGATCACCAGCAGCATGATGTTGCCGATCCACATGGAGCAGATCAGGCCCCAGAACAGGCCGGGCTGCGCCTCGATCATGCGCGGCCCGGGCTGGATGCCCTGGATGATCAGCGCGCCGGTCATCAGCGCCATCACCGAGTTGGACGGGATGCCGAGCGTCAGCAGCGGGATGAAGGCGCTCTGCGCGCCGGCATTGTTGGCGCTCTCCGGTCCGGCCAGGCCCTCGATCGCGCCCTTGCCGAATTTTTCGGGCCGGCGGGTGATCCGACGCTCCAGCATGTAGGAGCCGAAGGAGGAGATCGAGGCACCGCCGCCCGGCAGGATGCCGAGCATGGTGCCGAGGATGGTCCCGCGCACCGCGGCCGGGGCCGCATAGCGCCACTCCTCCCGGTTCAGCCACAGCCGGCCGCGGGTCGCGACGGTGTCGGGGCGCCGGTCCCGGTTGGTCAGGTTGACCACGATCTCCGACAGGCCGAACAGCCCCATCGCGAGGACGACGAAGTTGATCCCGTCCGAGAGCTCGGGCACGCCGAAGGTGAAGCGCTGCTGGCCGGTCTGCACGTCGGTGCCGACGAGGCCGAGGGCCACGCCGAAGACCACCATGGCGACCGCCTTGACGACGCTGCCCTGCGACAGCACGCAGGAGACGATGAGGCCCAACGCCATCAGCGCGAAGTATTCCGGCGGCCCGAAGGAGAGTGCCACCGAGGTCAGCGCCGGGCCGGCGGCCGCGACGACGAAGGTCGAGACGGTGCCGGCGAAGAAGGACCCGATGGCGGCCGCGGCCAGGGCCGCGCCGGCGCGGCCCTGGCGCGCCATCTGGTGCCCTTCGATCGCGGTGATCACGCCCGAGATCTCGCCCGGCAGGTTGAGCAGGATCGCGGTGGTCGAGCCGCCATACTGGGCGCCGTAGTAGATGCCGGCCAGCATGATGATCGCCGTCACCGGCTCCTGCCCGAAGGTCAGCGGCAGTAGCAGCGAGATGGTGGCGGTGGGCCCCAATCCCGGCAGCACGCCGATCGCGGTGCCGATCAGCGCGCCGAGGAAGGCGAAGAGCAGGTTCTGGTAGCTGAGCGCGACGTCGAAGCCGAGCGCCAGGTTCTCCAGCATGGAGGTGGGTTCCCGATGCCCACGCCGGGACGCGCGCCCTCAGGCGTGGCGTCTTCGTCCCGTCGCGGGTGATGAGGCATGGAAGGAAAAGCGGGGCTCAGATCCCGCGGATGCGGTCAGGCGCCGGCCTGACTTCGCCAGCCTTCCGAGGCCCGGGCGCTGCCGCGCAGCGTGAAATGCTCGAAGCCGTTGCCGAAAACGCCGCCCCGGAGCGGCGCGCAGACGCGCGGTGCCCAGTCCTCACCGGACGCATTTGACGGGCTCGGGGTCCGGCTGGCGGACGGGTTCACGCGGGGCGCTTCCTGATCATGCTCTTGTATGCAGCCACCTTGCAGAAGCCCGTCGGAAAGGTGAACCGCCCTTCATCCCCGATGGGCATGACGCTTGCGTGAGCCGGCGCAGGCCAAGGTGAAGCTTCGCAATCAATCTTGCCGCTTTGTAGCGTGATTTCGGGGTGCGGCCGCGACCATACTGCGGTCATGGACCCGCGCCCTTGGCAGGCCGCGATCCGCTTCGGCCTCGGGCCCCGACCGGACCAGCCGCTGCCTGCCGACCCGATCGCCTGGCTGGATGCGCAGACCACGGGCGAGGATGTCCCGCCGGTGCCGGCCGGGCTCGTGGCACCGCCCTCGATCGCCGACGGCTACCGTATCTGGCGGGAGCTCGACGCCGCCGGCCAGCCGGCGCCCGGACAGCCGAACCCGATCGAGCGCAACTTCCAGGCCGAGGCGATCGCGGCCCTCGCACGCCGGATCGACACCGATCGGCCGTACCGCGAAAGGCTGGTCGATTTCTGGGCCAACCACTTCACCGTCAGCAAGCGCGCCGGCTACCAGGTCTCGACCGTCATCGGGCCCTATATGCGGGACGCGATCCGCCCGCACGTCACCGGCCGCTTCGCCGATCTGCTGCTGGCGGCGTTCCGGCATCCGGCCATGCTCGGCTACCTCGACCAGGCGGCCTCGGTCGGGCCGAACAGCCCGCAGGGCCGGCGCAGCGGCCGCGGCCTGAACGAGAACCTGGCGCGCGAGATCCTGGAGCTGCACACCGTCTCCCCGGCCGCCGGCTACACCCAGGCCGATGTAACGGACTTCGCGCGGCTGCTGACCGGCTGGGGCATCGATCGCAACGCCATGCCGGCGGGGACCGTGTTCCGGCCCGCCAATCACGAGCCCGGCGCCAAGACCGTGCTCGGCCGCCGCTTCGAGGAGAGCTCCCAGGAGACGGAAGAAGCGTTGCGGTTCCTGGCGGCGCATCCGTCGACGCATCGCTTCCTCGCGATCAAGCTGGTGCGGCATTTCGTCGCCGACGAGCCGCCGCCGGCCGCGGTCGCCACCATCGAAGGCGTGCTGCGCGACACCGATGGCGACCTCGGCGCGGCGGCGCGCGCCCTGCCGCGGCTGGAGGCGGCCTGGGCGCCGCCGCTCGGCAAGCTTCGCGCCCCGGTCGACTACGTGACCGCCGCCTACCGCGCCTGCGGCGCCGGCGGGCAGGCGATGGGCCGCCCGCATTGGGGCGCCGGCTTCGCCCTGAACCAGCCCTACTGGACGGCGCTGCAACCGAATGGCTGGCCCGACCGCGCCGCCGACTGGCTCGGGCCGGAGCCGTTGATGCAGCGCCTCGACTGGGCCTTCGCCGCCGCCGGCAGCTTCGCGCGCCTCGATCCGACGGCGGTGCTGGAGACCGCCCTCGGCCCGCTCGCCTCCACCGCCACCCGGGATGCGGTACGCCGCGCCGGATCCGCGCGGGAGGCATTGGCGCTTCTCTTCGCCAGCCCGGAGTTCCAGCGCCGATGAGCCATCTGCCCCCGCTCGGCCGGCGCGGCCTGCTGCTCGGCCTCGCGACCATCGCCGCCGCCGGGCCGGCCCGGCTGGCGCTTGCTGAACCGGCATCGGCGGGCGCACCGGAGAGCCGCCTCGTCGTCGTGATCCTGCGCGGTGCGATGGACGGGATGGCGGCCCTCGCGCCCTATGGCGACCCCGACTACCGCGCGATGCGCGGCGTGATCGCGCTCGCCGAGCCCGGGCAGCCCGACGGCCTGCTCGATTGCGGCGGCTTCTTCGGGCTCAACCCGCAGCTCCGCATGCTGCATGCCTGCTTCGCCGAGGGCAGCCTCCTGCCGGTGCATGCGGTGGCCGGTCCCTATCGCAACCGCAGCCATTTCGAAGCCCAGGACATGCTGGAGAGCGGCGCGCCGGAGCGGCTGACCTCCGGCTGGCTGAACCGCGCGCTGGCCGGCCTGCCCAAGGCGGCGCCGGACCGGCCGGAGACCGGGTTGGCGGTCGGGCTCGACCTGCCGCTGCTGATGCGTGGGCCGGATCCTGTCGGCATGTGGGCGCCGCCGCGCCCGCAGCGGCCGCCGCCCGACCTCTATGCCCGCATGCAGGAGGTGCTGCATGCCGACCCGCTGCTCGGCCCCGCGGTCGAGGCCGGGCTGCGCGGCCGCGGCTATGCCGAGACCCTGCTGTCCGGCAGCCGTCCGCCCGGTGGTGGCTTCGCCGCACTTGCCGCTTCGGCCGGGCGCCTGCTGGCGGCACCCGAAGGTCCGCGCGTCGCGGCCATGGAGATCGGCGGCTGGGACACCCATGCCGACCAGGGCCGGCGGCTGGCGCCGGTGCTCGGCCAGCTCGACGCCGGGATCGGCGCGTTGCGCGATGCGCTCGGCGACGCCTGGCCGCACACCGCGATCCTGGTGATGACGGAGTTCGGCCGCACCGTCCGGGTCAACGGCAACAACGGCACCGACCACGGCACCGGCGGCGCCGCCTTCCTGGCCGGCGGCGCGATCCGCGGCGGGCGGGTGCTGGCCGACTGGCCGGGCCTCGCCGCCGACCGCCTGTTCGAGAATCGCGACCTGATGCCGACCCGCGACCTGCGCGCGATCGCCAAGGGCCTGCTGCGCGACCATCTCCGCCTGTCGGAAAGCGCGATCGCCGCGGCATTCCCCGACAGTGCCGCGGTGGCGCCCGAGGCGGGCCTGATCCGCGGCTGAGCGCGCGCTTGCAAGTCGAGCGTCCGATTCAGACCTCTGGGCCGTTCGGCCCTCCGGTCATCGGACGCTCACGCGCGGCGATGCGGGCCGTAGAGAGAGGAGGAGCGATGCAGATGCGCATGCATCGCCGCCGCCGCGGCCTCTGCATCGCCCGCTGCCATCGCGGCGTGGATCGCGCGGTGCTCATCGAGCGCCAGCGCTTCGAAGCCCGAGAGCCTGACCGCGGAGGCGTGGAAGGCGCCGAGCCAGTCGAGCACGGCGCGGAGGAAGATCGGGAACAGCGGATTGCCGGCGCCCTCGGCGATCGCGACATGGAACGCCATGTCGGCGGCGAAGAAGCCTTCGCCGTCCACGATCGCCCGCTCCTGCCGCAGCAGCGCCGCGGTCACCGCCGGCGGCATGCCGCGCGCGACGGTGCGCCGCACCAGCGAAGTCTCCAGCAGCAGCCGCGCTTCCTGGAGATGCGCGATGTGCTCCGGCGCGGTGCCGAGGAAATGCACGACCGGGGCGCCGAGCCCTTCCAGGATGCGGGCCGCGTCCGGCTGCACGACGCGCGCCCGGGCGCCGTGGCCGATCGCGATCACGCCCATGGCGTCGAGCTTCTGCAAGGCTTCGCGCACCGTCGGCCGGCCGACGCCGTGGCGGAGCGCCAGCTCCTGCTCCGAGGGCATCGGATCGCCGGAAGCCGGATCGCCGGCCGCGATCCGCGCCAGCAGGCGTTCGGCCAGGATGTCGGACAGCCGGCGGCGGCGGATGGGATCGGCGACCATGCGCCTCCTTGCCGTCGCCGCCGGCGGCCGGTCAATCCTGGCGCGGGATGCCGGCGGCGCGCACGATCTCGCCGACCTGGGCGTATTCGCGCTCCATGAAGGCGGCGTAGTCGGCGCCGGTCTGGAAATTGGGCAGCACGCGCATGCGGGAGAGCGCGGCCAGCGCCTCCCGATCCTGCAGGACGGCCCGGCAGGCGGCTTCCCAGCGTTGCACGACAGCCTCCGGCGTCGCCTTGGGGACGAAGATGCCGCCATGGATGCTGAACTCGAAATCATAGCCGAGGTCGCGCATCAGCGGCAGCTCCGGCGCCATTGCCAGAGGCGTGCGGGTGAAGACCGCGATCGGGCGAAGCTCCAGCTGGGTCGCGATGTTGAAGGCGTCGGCGAACAGGTGCACCTGGCCGGCGCGCATCGCGAGCGCGATGTCGGCCGAGCCGCGGAAGGGCACGTGCTCGATGTCGAGGTTCATGGCCCGCGTCAGGCCCGCCATCGCGATATGCGCCGGGCTGCCGGCGCCGGGCGTGCCGTAGTTGATCACCCCCGGGCGGGCACGGGCGGCGGCGATCACCTCCTGCGGGGTGCGGAAGGGGCTGTCGGTCGCGACCATCAAGGTGCCGGGCCCATCATAGACGGCGCAGACCGGGCGCAGCGCATCGCGGGCGAAGGGGATCGGCAGGACGTGCGGCATGTAGACGGTGCCGCCGCCGAGCGGCGCGAACAGCACGACATGCCCGTCCGGCTGCGCCTGCGCCACCTGGTTGGACGCGATGGTGCCGCCGGCGCCGGTGACGTTGCGGATCACCAGCGGCTGGCCGAGCTGGGCCTGGAAGGTGTTCTGCAGCGACCGCGCGATCAGGTCGGCGCCGCCGCCCGGCGGGAAGCCGATCAGCATCTGCACCGGCCGGCTGGGGAAGGGCGCCGCCGGCTGCGCCAGCGCCGGGCCGGCCGCGAGCACCGCCAGGGCCGCCAGGCCGCGTCGGAACCATGTCATGGGCTTCCTCCGTGAAGCGTTCTTGTCCTGACCCAACTTGTCGGACAACATGATGACTGGTCAAGGAGGAAACCAATGCCCGACCCCGCCTTTCGCGCCCGGCTGCGCGCCCCGGGCCTGACGCTCGGCCTGTTCTGCATGGAATTCTGCACGCCCGGCCTGCCGATGATCGCGGCCCGGGCCGGCGCCGATTTCGTGGTGCTCGACATGGAGCATTCGGGTTTCGGCTTCGAGACGATCAAGGCCGCCTGCATGGGCGGCAAGGCGGCCGGCATGCCGACGCTGGTGCGCACCGCGCACCGGCACCCGCAGGAAGTCTCCCGCGCCCTCGATGTCGGGGCGGATGGCTTGATGGCGCCGTTGGTCTCCTCGGCCGCGGAGGCGCGGGACTATGTCGCCTGGGCGACCTACCCGCCGGCCGGCAGCCGCGGTGCCGCGATGGCGATCGCCCATGACGGCTATGCCCGCGGCGTGCCGGCCGAGACCATGGCGGCGGCCGATACCGGCCGCGCCATCATCATCCAGATCGAGACCGCGGCAGGGGCTGCGGATGCGGAAGCGATCGCGGCGGTCGACGGCGTCGACTGCCTCTGGATCGGCCATTTCGACCTGTCGATCTCGCTCGGCATCCCGGGCCGCTTCGACCATCCGGATTTCCTCGCCGCCGAGGCGCGGGTGCGCGACGCGGCCCGCCGGCATGGCAAGGCGCTCGGCCGCCTCGCCGCCTCGCCCGAGGAAGCGGCGGCGCTCGCCGAGCGCGGCTACGACACCATCGCCGTCACCTCCGACATCGCGGCCATCCAGGGGCGGATCGCCGATGGCGTGGCCCGCATCCGGGGAGGGCGGTCATGAGCTTCCGCGTCGGCCTCTCCGGCGGCTTCCTGAAGCCCGATGGCAGCCCTGCCTTCCCGGATTTCGACCTCTCGCCGCTCGAGCGCGATCCGGGGATCGTGCTGACGCGGCTGGCACCCGGCCCGGCGATCGCGCCCGACCAGGTCGTGGAACTCGATGCGCTGATCCTGCTCGCCGAAGACTTCCGCGCCGACAGCATCCCGACGGCCAACCGCCTGCGCCTGATCGCGCGCTACGGCGTCGGCTTCGACAGCGTCGACGTCGCCGCCTGCACCGCGGCCGGCATCGCGGTCTCGATCACGCCGGGTGCGGTGCGGCGTCCGGTCGCGGTCGCGATCCTGACGCTGATGCTGGCACTCGCCGGCAAGCTGATCGAGAAGGACCGGCTGACGCGGGCAGGCCCGGAGGGTTTCGCGCGCCGCGGCGGCGCCATGGGTGTGGGCCTCGTCGGGCGCGTGCTCGGCTCGATCGGCATCGGCAATATCGGCGCCGAGATGTTCCGCCTGGCCCGCCCGCTCGGCATGCGGCACCTGGCCCATGATCCCTATGCCGATGCAGCTCTGGCGCGCGAGCTCGGCGTCGAGCTGGTCGGGCTCGACGCGCTGTTCCGCCAGGCCGACATGCTGGCGGTAAACTGCCCGCTGAATGCCGCAACGGCGCGGATCGTCTCGCGAGAGCGGCTGGCGCTGATGAAGCCTGGCGCCTTCCTGATCAACACCTCCCGCGGCGGCACGGTGGACGAGGCGGCGCTGGCGGAGGCGCTGCAGGCGGGCCGCCTCGCCGGTGCGGGCCTCGATGTCTTCGACCCGGAGCCGCCGGCGGCCGATGCCGCGATCCTCCGCGCGCCGAACGTCATCGCGACGCCGCACGCGCTCTCCTGGACCGACCAGGGCTTTGCCGCGATCGGTGCCGCCTGCGTGGACGCGGTGCTGGCAGCGCGCGAGGGGCGCCTGCCGGAGCACCTGGCGGATCCGTCGATCCGCGGATCGCCCGCCTACCGGTCGCGCTGGCCGAGCGCGTAGCTGCCGCCGTCGGTCGGGCGCAGCGCCTCGAACAGCTCGGTGACGGCGGCATAGTCGCGATAGCCGCAGCGCGCGACCGGCTGCGCGGCCGTCGTGTCGAAGCGGCCGTCGCGGAGGAAGGCCTCGTCGATATGGACGCCGACGACCTGGCCGAGGATCAGCCAGCCTTCGAGCGGCGCGCCCTCCACGTCCATCAGCTGCATCGAATGCACGACGCGGCATTCGAGGCTGGCCGGCGACGCCGCGACGCGTGGCGCGCGCACGATGCGCGACGGCGCCGTCGCGAGGCCCGCCGCGTCGAACTCGCTCTCGCCGGCGGCCAGCGCGCCGGAGGAGAGGTTCATCGCCTCGAACAGGGCGCGGCTGCAGAGGTTGAACACGAACTCCCCGCTCGCGATCGCATTGGCCGCGCTGTTGTTCATCGTCTCGCTGGTGAAGGCGAGCATCGGCGGGCGGGAATGGACGGCGTTGAAGAAGCTGTAGGGCGCCAGGTTCGGGCACCCTTCGGCATCGAGCGTCGAGATCCAGCCGATCGGCCGCGGTGCGATGATCGCCTTGAAGGGATCATGCGGCAGGCCGTGGCCGAGGCGGGGTTCGTAGAACATCGCGGATTCCTTGTTGCCGTTCACCGGGGCCGACCGGCCCTGGCGTCGTCGCTGGGCAATGCCAGGACTTCCCGCCGCAACAGCTTGGCCATGGCCAGGACGGGGGCCGCCTGCGCCGAGGCGGCACGCCAGGCGAGCAGGCGGCGGAAGACGTGGCCGCGGAGGCGCGATCGCAAGCCGGGCTCACCCGCGACCAGCTGCAGGGCGGGAAAGGGCAGGATGATGGCGCCCTTGCCCAGCAAGGCGAGGGACATCCCGAGCGCCACGCTCCGCGTCTCGGCCGCGACAAGCAGGCCGGCGCCGACGCGGGCCGCCATCGCCTCGAAGGTCAGGCGCTCCCGGTCGGGGCGCGGCGGCACGATCAACGGCAAGGCGAAGGCAGCCGCCGGCGTGCAACTCCGGCCGAGCGGACGCAGCATCGCCTCGGAGCCGAAGACGTAGACACCCTCGCGGCGCAGCGGCGAGATGACGAGGCCGGGCAGCGCGACCGGCGCGGTCAGGACGGCGATGTCGATCGTCCCATCCAGCAGCCAGGCCTCGAGCTGATCGAGCAGCGCTTCGTGGAACTCCAGCCGCAATCCCGGCGCTTCGATCGCTGCCGCGCGTGCGACGCGCGGGAACAGGGACTGCCCGATCGAGGAAGGCGCGCCGACGGAGACATGCCCCTCCGCCGGCAGCGCCGTGTCGCGTCGCGCGACGGCGCGCAGCGCCTCGGCTTCCGCCAGCAGGCGCCGGGCCGGCTCGCGCAGGCGCTCGCCGGCTGCGGTCAGGTTCAGGCGGCGGCCATGCCGCTCGAACAGCGCGGCACCGAGGTCATGCTCCAGCATCGCGATCTGCCGGCTCAGCGCGGATTGCGCGATGCCGAGCCGCGCACCGGCGCGGGTGACGTTCTCGCCTTCCGCGACGGCCAGGAAATAGCGGAGCTGGCGCAGATCCATGGTCCGTACCCCTCCCTTCCTGATCGCATTTTTCGCTGACGCTAAGCGCTCGATTGTATTTCCGCAAACGCCGATCCGCGACCTAACCTCCGCGCCGATACCAACGGGGAAACGGGATGGACGCGCCGGTCGGGTCGGAGATCCGCGACCGCATGCGGATCGCGTGGGACGTGCCGATCCCGATGGATGACGGCCTGGTGCTGCGTGCGGATGTCTTTCGGCCGGTGGACGACAGGCCCGTCCCCGCGATCGTCAGCTACGGGCCCTACGGCAAGTTCCTCGCCTTCCAGGACGGCTATCCCACGGCCTGGCGGCGGATGGTGTCGGCCCACCCCGAAGTGGCCGCCGGTTCCAGCAACCGCTACCAGAACTGGGAAGTGGTGGATCCGGAGAAATGGGTGCCGGACGGCTACGCCATCATCCGCGTGGACAGCCGCGGCGCCGGCCGCTCGCCGGGCTTCCTCGACCATTTCTCCCCGCGCGAGGCCGAGGATTATCGCGACTGCATCGAATGGGCGGCGCGGCAGCCCTGGTGCACCGGCAAGGTCGGGACGAACGGCATCTCCTACTACGCGATCCTGCAATGGATGGTCGCCGCGCTGCAGCCCCCGAGCCTCGCCGCGATCTGCGTCTGGGAGGGGAAAGGCGATCACTACCGCGACAGCTCCCGGCACGGCGGCATCCTCAACACCTTCCCGCGCAACTGGATCGACATGCAGGTGCTGCACGTGCAGCACGGCTATGGCGAGCGCGGGGCGCGCCATCCGATCACCGGCGAACTGGTCTGCGGGCCGGAGACGCTGCCGCTCGACGAGCTGGCGCGCAACCGCTGCGACTTCGGCGCGGAACTGCTCTCGCATGCGCTCGACGGCCCCTACTACCGCGACCGCTCGGCACGGTGGGACAGGATCGATGTGCCGCTCCTCTCTGCCGGCAACTGGGGCGGGCAGGGCCTGCACCTGCGCGGCAACCTGGAAGGCTTCATCCATGCCGCGTCATCCCGGAAATGGCTGGAGGTTCACGGGCTCGCGCACTGGACGCATTTCTACACGGATTACGGGGTTGCGCTGCAGAAGCGCTTCTTCGGCCACTTCCTGAAGGGGGAGGACACCGGCTGGGACCGCCAGCCGCGCGTCGCCCTGAACATCCGCCATCCGGGCGAGCGCTTCGTGCCGCGCGCCGAAGCGGAGTGGCCGCTGGCCCGCACGCGTTGGACGCGGCTCCATCTCGACCCTGCCGGCCGCACGCTGTCCGAGCGGCCGCCGGAGACGCCGGCCGCTCTCGACTTCGCGGCGATGGGCGAGGGCGTGACCTTCCTCACCGCGCCCCTCGAGGCCGCGACCGAGATCACCGGGCCGGCCGCGGCGCGACTTCGCGTCTCCTCCAGCACGGCGGACGCGGATCTCTTCCTGGTGCTCCGCGTGTTCGATCCGGACGGGACGGAGCTGACCTTCGAAGGCGCGGTCGAGCCGCACCAACCGATCAGCCAGGGCTGGCTGCGCGCCTCGCACCGCAAGCTCGATCCCGGGCGCAGCCTTCCCTATCGCCCCTGGCACGCGCATGACGAGATCGAGAAGCTGATTCCGGGCGTGCCGGTGGCGCTCGATATCGAAATCCTGCCGACCTGCATCGTCGTGCCGAAGGGCTGGCGCATCGGCCTCACGATCCTCGGCCGCGACTTCGAGGGCGACAAGGAAGGGGTGCGCTTCTCCAACTTCAAGAACCTCATGAAAGGCAGCGGGCCCTTCCTGCACGACGATCCGATCGATCGGCCGCCCGACACCTTCGCCGGCGTCACCACGCTGCACATCGACCCTGGGCAGGACGCCTTCATCCTGCTGCCGGTGATCCCGGAGGCAGCATGAGCACGGAAGCCGGGCCCCGCACCCCGGGCGTCCACCGGGCAGCAGCCGGGGAGGCGTTCTTCCGGATCGAGGCGATACCGACGGTGCCCGCCGGTCCGACCTATTCCCCAGGCATCGCGCGCTGCGTCGAGGGCGAGTGCAGCATGGTGGCGCTGGTCCGCATCCCCGGCGGCACCCGCGCCATGCCGCATTCGCATCCGAACGAGCAATGGACGCTGATCCTGGAAGGGCGGGGTTTTCACAACTGCTATGGCGAGACGGTCGCGACCGCGCCGTTCGGCCTGGTCTACGACGCGCCGGGCGCGATCCACCACGGCTGGTCCGAGGATCCGGGGCAGGACGTCGTCTTCTTCACCGCCAAGGACACCAGCCACGGGCTGCACGGGATCCGCGATCCGGATGCCGGCGCCGGGGCAGCGGCGCAGGCCGCGGCGGCGCGCGCGGCCGGGTGCAACCTGCCGGCGACCGTCGCCGGTGCGCGGCGCGTGCAGCCCGGCGAGCACTTCTTCGCCCTTCCGGGCCTGGAAGCGGCGCCGCTCGGCCCGCCAGGCAGCGAGGTGCGCGGGCGCCTGATGGAAGGCGAGCGCACCACGCTGGCGCTGGCCGACCTGCCGGCAGGCGCCCGCTGCCCGGCTCATGCCCATGCCGAGGAGGAATGGATCTACATCCTCGCCGGCAGCGGCAGCGTCTCGGTCGGGGAAGACCGGCGCGAGGCCTCGCCCGGCCTGCTGGTGCGGATCGCGCCCGGGACGGTGCACGACATCGCGGCCGATGCGGCGATGCGCTTCGTCTCGGTCAAGGACAAGCGCAACATCTGACGCGCTTGCAGGGAAGGATGACACGCCATGCCTGTGTACGAGATCGCCCGGCTGACGCAGGAGCTGGTCACGCCGAAACACTCGACCGCCCGCGGCGGCCTGGTCACCGGCGAGCAGATCGAGCTCGGCGTGCTGCGCTACAAGGCTGGCGAGGGTGCCCGGGAGCATGCGCATCCGCATGAGCAGATCGTGGTGATCCTGAAAGGCCGGACGCGGTTCACGCTGGATGGTGTGGTGCACGAGGTCGGGCCCGGCAGCATCATCCACGTGCCGCCCAACGTGCCGCACGCGAGCGAGACCCTGGAGGACAGCGAGGTCATCAGCGCCAAGGGGATGGTCGGTGGGGTCGGCCACCGCATCTGACGCGGCGGAGGAGCGGGACATGCGCATCACCAGGCGCGGCGGCCTCAAGCTGGCGGCGGCCGGCGCGGCCTTCCTGCCGGTGCTGCCGGTGCGCGCGCAGGCAACGCCGTTCCCGACCCGGCCGATCCGTGTGCTCGTGCCCTTCGCGCCGGGGGGCGCCACGGACACGGTCGCCCGGCTGCTGGCCGATGCGATGCGGCAGACGCTCGGCCAGCCCATCATCGTGGAGAACCGGCCCGGCGCATCCGGCATCCTGGCGATGGATCTCCTGGCCCGCTCGGCGCCCGACGGACACACGCTGCTGGTCGGCAACGGGTCCACGAATGCGGTGATGCCGGTGCTCGCGCCCGAGCGCTACGCCTTCGGCTATGCGCGCAGCATCGCCGCCGTCGCGCGGCTCGCCGACATCCCGATCGTACTCGCCGCCACCACCGTCGACTTCCCGCCGCGGACCGTGGCCGAGCTGATCGATTTCGCGCGGCGTCACCCGGGCCGGCTCAACTACGCGAGCGCCGGCATCGGCAGCGGCCCGCATATCGAGATGGCGACCTTCGCGCGCCGCGCCGGGGTCGACATCGTCCATGTCCCGTTCCCCCGCGGGGCGACGGCGGTCGTGACGGAGATGCTGAGCGGCAACATCCACATCTTCACCTTTGCATTGTCCAACGTGCTGCCGCTGCTGCGCGAGGGGCGGCTGAGCGCGCTCGCCGTGCTGGCCGATGCGCGCCTGTCGGAGCTTCCCGACGTGCCCATGATGTCGGAATTGGGCTTCGCGGATACGGGCCTCCGCAGTTGGCAAGCGCTGTTCGCGCCGGCCGGCGCGGCCCCCCCCGTGCTGGAGGCGCTGCACGAGGCGGCGCTGCGCGGCCTGGCGGCGGAGCCGGTCCGCGCCGGCTTCGCCCGCCAGGGCATCCGCGCGATCCCGAGCGCCTCTCTCGCCGAGGCGCAGTCCTGGGCGCTGGGGCAGCTCGATCTCGCAAGGCGGGTCGTGGCGGAAGCGCAGTTGCCCATGGCGGAGGAGCCGCGGGCCGGACGATGAGGATCGGATGAGCGGCACATCGATGCGCCGGCGCGGACCGCTGGCGGAGTTCCTGACTTATCGCACGCCGGATGGCGTGCAGCTCAACGCGCTGCTGTTCGAGCCGCCGGAGGCGGCGACGCGCCGCGCCATGGTCCTGGTCCCCGGCGGGCCGGGCGGCTTCATCAGCGGGTTCCACGACTACGTGCCGCTCGCCCGCCGCCTGCATGCGGAAGGCGTCGCGCTGCTGCTGCCGAACATGCGCACGGCCGGTCACGCCGGACGCTGCCAGGGCATGCTGTTCGGCCGTTTCGCCGAATACCGCATCGACATCGCCGCCGCGATCGGCGCCCTCACGGCCCGCGGCCTCGATCGGATCGCGCTGTTCGGCACCTCCTTCGGCGGCACGCGCATGGCCTACTACATGGCCCATGAGGGACGGTCGGAGGCGGCGATCCGCGCCTGCGGCCTGCTGGCCGCGATCACCAATCCGAACGAGGCCTCCCGGCTCTACTGGACGCCGGGGGAGCAGGGGGTGTTCGACGCCCAGCTCGATCGTGCGCGCGCCCTGCTGCGGGAGGGGCGTCCGGAGGAGGTGCTGGTGACGCGGGTCTTCAAGGACGGCCGCCGCTGGGCGCTGACCGCGGAGGGTACCCTCGAGATGCTCGGGCCGCCGGGCGACACCGTGGCGCATACGCCGCGCTGGGCGCCCGCCATCGCCGTGCCGACGCTCGTCATCCACGGCACCGCCGACGAGGTCGCGCCGCCTGCCATGGCGGAGGCGAACTTCGCCGCGCTGACCGGGGCAGCGCGGCGCGACATGCAATGGGTGGAAGGCGCGACGCATTACCTTGAACCCGGCTGGATCGCGGAGGCCTATGCGGAGCGGATCGCGGCCTGGGTCGGGCCCAGCCTGGCCGAGGCCGCGCGGTGATCGCGCGCCGCGCGCTGGCGGGCCTCGGCGCCGGCCTTCTGGCCACCGGCCGGGCAACCGCGCAGCGGCGGGCAGGGGATTGGCCCTCGCGCCCGGTGCGGGTCGTGGTGCCGTTTGCGCCGGGTGGGCCCGGAGAGCTGCTGCGGCCGCTCTTCGCGCATCTGCAATCCGCCTTCGGGCAGCCCTTCGTCTACGATTACCGGCCCGGCGCCACCGGTTCGATCGGCACCGCGGTCGCGGCGCGTGCGCCGCCGGACGGCGCGACGCTGCTGCTCTCTTCCCTGAGCAGCCATGTCCTGGCGCCGCTCGTGCTGCCCGCAGCCGGATACGATCCGTTGCGCGACTTCACCCCGGTCACGCTGCTGGTGACGACGCCGCTGGTGCTGGTCGTCCATCCCGCCGTGCCGGCGCCGAACCTGGCGGCGCTGCTCGCCCATGCGCGTGCCCATCCTGGCCGGGTCAGCTATGCGAGCCCCGGCCTCGGCAGCGCCGGGCATCTGACCACGGAGATGCTGGCGCAGCGTGTCGGGCTCGACCTGCTGCACGTTCCCTTTGCCGGACCCGGACCGGCGCTGACGGCGGTGGTCGCCGGCCAGGTCCACGCCTTCTTCGACACGCTCGGCAATGCCGCCGCGATGCTGGCCGAGGGCCGGGTGCGGGCCGTGGCGCTCGGCGCTGCGGCGCGCTCTCCGGCGGCGCCGGAGGTCCCGACCTTCGCCGAGGCAGGTCTGCCCGGCTTCGTCAGCGGGATCTGGTTGGGGCTGCACCTGCCGGCCGGTGCCCCGGCCGCGATCGCCGGCGCGCTGAACCGGGAGACGCGGCGGTTCATGACGTCAGCCGAGATGCGCGAACGGATGCGGGGCCTCGCCTTCGAGGTGGCCGACGAACCCGCCGAGGCGCTCAGCGATCGGATCGCATCGGACCTCGCCGGCTTCGCGGAGGTGGTGCGCCGCGCCGGCATCCGCGCCGGCTGAGGGTGGCACGCGCCTGATGCGGCTTGTTGCCGGCCCCGGTTGCTGCGACGCTGGCGGCGCCGCGGCAACGTTTGGGATGCACCGATGCCCGTGACCCAGATCGAGATCGACCAGCGCGTCTTCGACCTCTACGACGAATACTGCCACGGCCGGATCGACCGCCGCAGCTTCCTCCAGCAGGCGGCGGCGGTGACGGCAGGCGGGCTCGCGATGGCCCAGGCCCTGCTGCCGCGCTACGTCCAGGCGCAGACCATCGCCTTCACCGATCCGCGGATCCGGGCGCGCTATGTCGAGTATGCCTCGCCCGGCGGCACCTCCGGCACCATGCGCGGCTACCTCGTGCAGCCGAGCGGCGCCGGGCCGTTTCCGGCGGTGCTGGTCATTCACGAGAATCGCGGCCTCAACCCCTATATCGAGGATGTCGCGCGGCGGCTGGCGGTGCAGGGCTTCCTGGCCCTCGCGCCCGACGGCCTGGCGCCGGTCGGCGGCTATCCGGGCAACGACGATGACGGGCGGGACCTGCAGGCGCGGCTCGACCAGGGCAAGCTGCGCACCGACATGCTGAACGGCGCGCGGCACGTGAAGGGCCATGCGCTTTCCTCCGGCAGGCTCGGCATGACCGGCTTCTGCTGGGGCGGCGGCACGACCAACGCGCTGGCGGCGACCCTCGGCGCGGAGCTCGGTGCCGCTGCGCCCTTCTACGGCGCGGCGCCGGAGACGGCGCGCATCGCCGCCATCCGCGCGCCGCTGCTGATCCACTATGCCGAGCACGACGAACGCATCAACGCGATGTGGCCGGATTTCGAGGCGGCTCTGCGCGCCAATGGCAGGGCGTACGAGGCGCATGTCTATGCCGGCACGCAGCACGGCTTCCACAACAACTCGACCCCGCGTTACGACGAAGCGGCGGCAACGCTCGCCTGGGACCGGACGATCGCCTTCTTCCGCCGGCACCTGGCCTGACCGGAACGGAAGGCCGCCCCATGCACCGGACCGCCCGCCGCAAGCGCATGCTGCCGCCCATCCTGGCCGGTGCCCTGGCAGCCGCCCTGATGCTGTCCGCGCCGGCGGCCCAGGCTCAACCCACGAACCCTGCGACGCTCGCGGCCATGGCGGATGCGGAAGGCCGGCGCAGCCGTGCGCTCGCCCGCATCGACGCGGCCATCGCGACGCTCGGCGCCGATGCGCGCCAGGCGCTCGAGCAGCGCCTGGCGCGGCAGATGGAGGAAGCGCTGCGGCCGGTGCGCGCCGCCGTCGACGCCGCGCGGGCCGAGATCGACCGGACGGTCGGCTTCTCCGACGCCTTCTCCGCCGAGGAGCGCGAGCGCAAGCTGCGGGACGCCCTGGCGCGGGCCGGCATCGACGCCGCACTCGACACCCTGCCGCGCGACATCCGGGAGCGGGTCGCGCGCGAGATCGGCGTCGTCCATGACCGCGGCTCCGCGCAGCTCAACCAGGTGTTGCGGGAGGAATTCGCGGATCCCCTCGGCCCCCGCGCGGGCGCCGTCCTGCTGGCCGACCTGTCGGACCGCCTGACCCGGGCCGCCCGGGACCGGCTGGGCGAGCTGCCGCGCCCCGATGCTGCGGCCGCGCCGCACCTGCCGACAGGGCCACTCGCGGCCGGCGGTGCGGCCCTGATCGCGCGGCGCGTCGTCATGGGTCCGGCCGCCGGCCTGATCGGCCGGGCCCTTGGGCGCTCGGCCGCGGTCTTCGCCCTCTCGCCCGGCAAGGCCACCGGCGCCGGGATCGCGATCGATGCCGGCATTGCAGCACTTTCGCTCGGCGCCTTCGTGCTGGAAAGCGGCGATGCCACGCGGATGGCGATGCGGGATGCGCTCGATGCATGGTTCGCGGCGGAGGTCGCCGCACCGCTGCGCGATCCGGCCATGACGCAGCTCGTCGCCCGGGCCGGCATCGCCGGCGTCGAGGAACAGCTCCGGCGCGACCGCGATGCGGCGGCGGAGGTGGTGGCGCGCGCCTATGCCGGCGTCTTCGAGCAGATGCGCTCGCCGGGCTTTGCCGGGTTCGCCGCCCGGGCTGAGGAAGCCGCGCTGCGCCAGGCGCTGTTCGCGGTGCCGTCGGTCTTCGGGGCGGAGTTCGTCGAGCTCGACTATGCGACGAAGCTGGAGCTCGCGCTCCGCATCGTGCCGACGGACCTGGCACGGCTGCTCGTGCGCCGGCATGGCCGGGCTTTCGTCGCATTGTTCCGGGCGCATCCGCATGAGACGGCGGCGGTCGCTTCCATGACCGACGCGCCGCGCGCCTTCGCGCACATCGTCGCTTCCGCCGATCCGGAGGCGGAGCTGTTGCTGCTCAGCCAGGCGATCGACCGGCTGGGCGCGCTCGACGGCCCGCAGACCGCGGCGCTGATCCTGGCCCGCCGGCTGGCGCCGGCGGCACCGGTCGGGCGCTTGGGCGCGGATGGGCTGGTGCGGCTGGCGGCCGTCGCGGGACCGTTGGAGGCAGCGGCGGCGTCCCGGCCGGCGGAGGCCGCCCGGCTCACCGAGCAGGTGCTGGACGGCAGCCTGCCGCCGCCGCTGCTCCTGCGCCTGCTGGGCCGCACCGGCACGCCCGCGCTGCTCGACCTGCTCGACGCCATCGGCTCGCGGCGGCTGGAAGCGCTGCTCGGCATCGCTCCCGTCGACGACATCCAGCGCTATCTGGCGTCGGTGCCGGAGGCGCCGCGCCTCCTGCTGGCCGACGGCCCCGGCAGCCTCCGCTTCTTCGACCTGCCGACCGGCGGCGGCCTGCGCGCCGTGCTGGCGCGGGAGCGAGTGCGTCAGGGCGCCGGCGGCAGCCTCGAGGCGCCGGCCGAGGCGTCGCTCCACTGGCTGCTGGCGCGCACGGACCTGCCGGCGGAAAGCATGGATCTCGGCCTGGTGCGCAACCTGTCGGCGTTCGGCATTCCCGGCCCGCTCTGGCCGGACGGCCTGGCGGTGCCGCTGGCCGGCATCGTCGCCCGCACCGGCCTGATCGCCCCCTTGCTCGGGCTGCTGCTGCTGGCGGTGGTGCCGGTGATCGGCGCCTGGCTGCGGCTGTGGCGCCGCCGCGGCCCCCGCATCGCCGGTGCGCCGCGCTGGCCGTCGATCGCCATGCCGTCGCGCAAGCCGGCAGTCCCGTCGCTGCCGCCAAAGACCAGCGGCTGAGCAACTGAGCGGCCTCATTGGAATGCGCATCCTGTCGTTTGCTTTTGGTGGTAAGCTTGCCTACTCCTGGACAGAAGGAGAATTGTCCTGTGGCCAATGTCGAGAAGGTAAGCGTCGCCCTCACCCCGGAAATGGCGGCGACGATGCGTCAGGTGGTCGAAACCGGCGAGTACGCGTCGGCGAGCGAGGTCATGCGGGAGGCCTTGCGCGACTGGAAGCACCGACGGACCCAACGTGCCAAGGCGATCGAGGAGCTCGGACGGCTGTGGGATGTGGGCACCAGCAGCGGCCCGGCCGTTGATGGCGAGGAAGCCTTCGCCCGGATCGGGCGCAAGCTTGATAGCAAGGTCGCCGGGCGCGGGACGGAATGAGCTACCGGCTTCGACCGCAAGCCGAGGCGGACATTGAAGCCATCGCCCTTTACATCGCCGAGGATAACCTTGCGGCGGCCCGACGCTGGTCCGACGATATTCGCCGCGGTTGTCAGCGGATCGGGGAGATGCCGGGCATCGGCATCGCGAGGCCGGAGGTGCGGCCGGACCTGAGAAGCCTTTCCATCGGCAACTATCTGGTTCTGTATCGCCCGACGGATGACGGGGCGGAGATTGTCCGTGTCGTGCACGGCGCGAGGCAGTGGGAAGATCTGCTGTAGCTGAACGGCCGGCCGGATCGGAGATGAGGACGCTGCAGCACCATGATTGCAGATGCGCGCGCTGCCGCGTCGCGCAAAGCATTCACCCGTGATGCCGGGCCGCTACACCTGCTTGCGAAGCGAGCGAACGAACAGCGCCCCGGCTTCGGCAAAACCCGTTGCTCGGCAGAACGCGTGCAGAGAACCTTCATCCTGCGTCGCGCGCAGTTCCAGCTTCCCGCACCCGGCGCTGCGCGCCGCCTGGGCGGCGGCCTTGAGCAGCAGCCGGCCGATCCCGCGGCGCCGTTCCTCGGGACTGACCAGCAGCGTCGTGATCTGGGCGGTCAGTCGGGCATCGTCGAAGGTCGGGTACCAGTGGAAGGCCACCAGGCCGCGGGGCGGACCCCATTGTGCCGCGATCAGCACGGCGCCCGCCTGACGCATCGCCACCAGGCGCTCCGCGACATCTCGCGCTTCCAGGTGATGTCCGGCGGCCGTGAGCAGTTCGACCAGGCCGGGGGCGTCGATCGGCGTGGCGGCACGGATCTCCAGGCCATGGCGGGAGTTCATGAGGGCAGGTCATCCGGTTGTCGACGCGGCGTTGGGCGGCGCCGGGAAACTCTGACAGATATCGGCAAGGGATGATGAAACTCGCGACCTTCAACGTGAACGGCATCAACGGCAGGCTGCCCGTGCTTCTCCGCTGGCTGCGCGAAGCCGCACCGGATGTCGTCCGCCTGCAGGAGCTGAAGGCATCCCAGGAGAAGTTCCCGGAGGCGGCCTTCCAGGGCGCCGGCTACACGGCGATCTGGCATGGGCAGAAGAGCTGGAACGGCGTCGCCATCCTGGCGCGCGGCCACCGCCTGCTGGAGACGCGGCGCGGGTTGCCGGGCGACCCCGATGACGGCCAGAGCCGATACATCGAGGCCGTGGTCGACGGGATCGTCATGTCCGCGGCTGGGAGAAGGCCAGCGACCATGCACCAACCTGGATCGGACTGGATGACGGTTGATCTCCCCGGTGCTGCCCTCAGCAGCCGCTAGGTGCGGCGGCGAAGACCGCCAGTTGCGCATCGAAGGCGCGCCTGAAAGCTGGCCGCGCTTCGCCGCGGGCGACATAGGCGGACAGGTTCGAATACGCCTCCAACAGGCCCGTTCCGTTCAACCGGCGCAACACCGTCACCATCAGCAGGTCGCCGGCGCTGAACGCACCGTCGAGCCATTCGGTATCGCCCAGCCGATCCGAAAGCTCCCCCAGCCGCTGACGGACGCGGTCGCCGAGGAAGGCAAGGCGTTCCTCGTACCAGGGCTTGTCGCGCTCCAGGAAGGAGGCCAATGCGTGCTCGAAGATCGGCGGTTCCACGGTGTCCAGTGCCGCGAACATCCAGGCGATCGCGCGCGCACGGGCATGCGCATCCCGGGGCAGCAAGCCCGCATGGCGCTCCGCGATGTGGAGCACGATCGCGCCTGACTCGAACAGGACGAGGTCGCCGTCTTCATAGGTCGGGATCTGCCCGAACGGATGCAGAGCGCGATGCGCCGGTTCCTTCATCCGGCTGAACGAGACCAGGCGCACGTCACAAGGCTGGCCGACTTCCTCGAGGGCCCAGCGGACACGCATGTCGCGTGCATGCCCTTTGCCGCCGTCGGGTGATCGTTCGAAGGCTGTGATGACGGGGGTCATGGAAAGGCTCCGCAGTTGGGTGCTCGCTCTCGCGCTTTGCAGCCAGAGGACGAATGGACGGCGCAGATCCCGACAACGCCTTCGGATCGGGTTTCGCGTCGGATCGCACTTGACAGTACTATGTAGTTATATAACAATAAGACTATGGAACTTCATGCGCCTTCGCCCTCCCTCGACGCCGCGTTTGCGGCTCTGGCCGACCCGACCCGGCGCGCGATCCTGGCCCGGCTGGCGCGCGGCGAAGCGACGGTGATGGAACTCGCCGAACCTTTCGCCATGTCGCAGCCGGCCGTTTCCCGGCACCTCAAGGTTCTCGAGCAGGCCCGGCTCATCACTCGTCGCGTCGACGGTTCCCGTCGCCCCTGTCGGATGACGCGCGAAGGATTGGCGACCATCGATCAGTGGCTCGCCATGCTGACGGCCGCGCTCGAGGCCAATGACGGCCGCCTCGACGCGTTGCTTGCCGAACTGGAACCTCAACCGCGGAAGGACAGCCCATGACAGGCCTGCAGCTCAGGACGGAAGGCGAGACGGACGTCATCGTCACGCGCCGCTTCGCCGCCTCGCCGGAGGCAGTCTACCGCGCCCATACCGAGGCTGATCTCGTTCAGAGATGGCTGCTTGGGCCGCCAGGCTGGACGATGCCGGTCTGTATCAATGAAGCGAGGCCCGGCGGTCGGATCCGCTACGAATGGAGCGATGGAGCAGGCAACGGCTTCCATCTGACCGGCGAGTACATCACGCTCGAACCCTGTCGCCGGCTGGTCCATGTCGAGCGGATGCACCTGCCCGATCCAACGCCGGACAATCACGTCGAGACGATCTTCGAGCCCGAGGGCGCGGGGACCCTGATGACCATGCGCATGACGCTGCCCGACCCGCAGACGCGTGCGGCAATGCTGGGGACCGGCATGGAGCACGGCATGGAGGCGAGCTACGAACGGCTCCAGGCGATGCTCGCTGCGTAGCTGGGCGCGGCGACAGACCGCGCACAGGACACCGCGGCCCGTCGATCGCGAACGGCGGCGCTTCCCTATTTGGCTTGCAGCACGACAGCGCCCGAGACCGGGTCGGTCACGCCGCGGCCGTCCCCCAGATCGTCGAGCGTGCGCCGGAAGCTATCCAGCGTCCGGATCATCTGCGGCCGGGCGGCGGCGCAGGTCTCCATGTCCGGCCATTCCGCGATGATGCAGTAGGTCTGCTCGCCGGTCTTGATGATGTGCGCCTGACGAAGACCTGGCCACTCGGTGGCGAGGTTCCTGTGGGCGTCGACGAATTCACCATCAAGCCCCGGCTTGACCCGGAAGCGGACAACGTTGAACGCCGTCATGGCGGGGCCCCCCATCTCGGCCATGATAGGGAAGGGCCGGCATGGCATGTCAAGCAAAGCAGCGTCTCCGGGCCGGATATCGCGCCGATGGCGATTGCGTCCTCGCCGAGGTGTGGAATGCTGCCGGCCATTCCTGGCTTGCAATCACTGCGCCCGATCCTCACGTGGATGGCACTCCCGAGGACCGAGTGCCGGCATCCCGTGCAGGCGCGAAAAACCTCATGGGCGTGATCGGTGGCCCAGCGGTCCGCGGCAAAGCCGCCTGACGCGTCTTTCGACGACGCCGATCCTTCGCCCCTGATCAGGAGTACCTGTCCATGGCTTCCAAAGATGTCCGCTTCGGCGAAGATGCCCGCCGGCGCATGCTGCGCGGCGTCGACATCCTGGCCGACGCCGTGAAGGTCACGCTCGGTCCCAAGGGCCGCAACGTCGTGCTCGACAAGAGCTACGGTGCGCCGCGGATCACCAAGGACGGCGTCACCGTCGCCAAGGAGATCGAGCTGGCCGACAAGTTCGAGAACATGGGCGCCCAGATGGTGCGCGAAGTGGCCTCGAAGACCAGCGACATCGCCGGTGACGGCACCACCACCGCGATCGTGCTCGCCCAGGCGATCGTGCGCGAAGGTGCCAAGGCGGTCGCCGCCGGCATGAACCCGATGGATCTGAAGCGCGGCGTCGACACCGCCGTCAATGCCATCGTCGTGGAGCTGGCGGCGCGCACCCGCAGGATCACGACCGAGGCCGAGACCGCGCAGGTCGGTACGATCTCCGCCAATGGCGAGGCCGACATCGGCGAGATGATCGCCCGTGCCATGCGCAAGGTCGGCCCGGAGGGCGTGATCACCGTCGAGGAGGCCAAGGGCATCGAGACCGAGCTCGAGGTCGTCGACGGGATGCAGTTCGATCGCGGCTATCTCTCGCCCTACTTCATCACCAATCCCGAGAAGATGATCGTCGATCTGGAGAACCCCTACATCCTGATCTTCGAGAAGAAGCTCTCGAAGCTGCAGCCGATGCTGCCGCTGCTCGAGGCGGTGGCGCAGTCGGGCCGTCCGCTGGTGGTCGTGGCGGAAGACATCGAGGGGGAGACGCTTGCGACGCTTGTCGTCAACAAGCTTCGCGGCGGCCTGAAGGTCGCGGCCGTGAAGGCGCCTGGCTTCGGCGATCGCCGCAAGGCGATGCTCGAGGACATCGCGGCGCTGACCGGCGGCGAGGTGATTTCCGAGGATCTCGGCATCAAGCTCGAGAACGTGACGCTCGCCCAGCTCGGGACGGCGAAGACGGTGCGGATCGAGAAGGAGACCACCGTCATCGTCGATGGCGCGGGCGCCGAGGATGCGATCAAGGCGCGCGTGGAGCAGATCAAGGCGCAGATCGAGGAGACCACCTCGGACTACGACCGCGAGAAGCTGCAGGAGCGTCTGGCGAAGCTCGCGGGCGGCGTCGCGGTGATCCGCGTCGGCGGCTCGACCGAGGTCGAGGTGAAGGAGCGCAAGGATCGCGTCGACGACGCGCTGCATGCGACCCGCGCCGCGGTCGAGGAAGGCATCGTCCCGGGCGGCGGCATCGCGCTGCTCCGCGCCGGCCTCGTCCTCGGCACGCTGAACCCGGTCAATCCGGACCAGAAATTCGGCATCGAGATCGTGCGTCGCGCCATCCAGGCCCCGTTGCGGCAGATCGCCGCGAATGCCGGCGAGGACGGGGCGGTGATTTCCGGTGATGTCCTCCGGAAAGAGGACTACAACTGGGGCTTCGATGCGCAGAGCGGCACCTGCAAGGATCTGGTGGCGGCCGGCGTCATCGATCCGACCAAGGTCGTGCGCGCTGCCCTGCAGCATGCGGCCTCGGTCGCGGGCCTGTTGATGACGACCGAAGCGATGGTGGGCGACCATGTCGAGCGGCGGGGCCAAACGGCCGACGCTGCTGGCGGCATGGGCGATGACAACCACTGAACACAGGCCTTGCGCCGGGCCGGTCGCTCGGCGGCACGGCGCACGGTATCGGAGGATCGGACATGGCCAAGGGCCAGAAACGCAGCGGCCGCGAAGCGAAGAAGCCGAAGGCCACCAAGAAGCCGGCGCCAGCCACGGCCTCGCCCTTCACCCAGGTCCCGGCACCGAAATCGCCCGCACGCACGCGCGAAGAGAACTGAGGGCGCGTTCTCAGCGACCGGGCAAGGCGGCAAATGGCGGATGGGGTGGGATTCGAACCCACGATACGCTTTTGACGTATACGCACTTTCCAGGCGCGCGCCTTCGACCGCTCGGCCACCCATCCGCAGGGGCGCGGACCATAATCAGGCCGCGCCCCCGCATCAACCCACCGGATCACCTTGTAAGTCGGGCGTCCGATTCAGACCTCCGGGCCATTCGGCCCTGCGTTCATCGGATGCCCCTCAATCGGCGTATTGCCCCGCCGCCTGGATCAGCGGCCGCCACTTCTCGATATCGGCCAGCCAGAAGGCGCGGTGCGCCGCCGGCGTCGCCTGGTCCTGGGCGACCGGCGCGGTGCCGAGCTCCGCGAAGCGGGCGATCAGCCGCGGGTCGCGGAGCGATGCCTGCAGGGCCTGCGACAGCCGCTCGACGATCGGCGCCGGCGTGCCGCGCGGGGCATAGAGGCCGTGCCAGATGGTGACCTCGAGGCCCTGAAGCCCCGCTTCCGCCGCGGTCGGCACCTCCGGCAGCGCCGCCACGCGCTCCCGCGTCGTCACCGCATAGACCCGGACGGCGCGCGCCCGGATCTGCTCCGTCGTGTTCGTCGTCTGGTCGCACATCAGGTCGACCCGGCCGCCCAGGATCTCCTGCATCGCGGGACCCGTGCCGCGGAACGGCACCGTCGTCATCGGCGCTTCGATCCGGCTCATGAGCAGCAGGCCGCACAGGTGGCTCGCGGCACCGATGCCGGCATTGGCGTAGTTGAGCTGGTCGCGCCGCTGCCGCATCACCGCGATCGCCTCGGCCAGGTTGGTGGCCGGGAAATCCGGACGCGCGATCAGCGTCATCGGCACTTCGGTGACCAGGCCGATCGGCTCGAAGCCGTTCACCGGGTCGTAGGGCAGGCGGCGATAGAGCGTCGGCGTCGTCGCCATGCCGATATGGTGCAGCAGCAGCGAATGGCCGTCCGGCCGCGCCTGCGCCACGCGGTTGGCGCCGAGCGTGCCGCCGGCGCCGCCCATGTTCTCGACGATCACGTTCTGGCCCAGGTCGCGGCCCATCGCCTCGGCAACCAGGCGGGAGACGGTGTCGGTCGGGCCGCCGGCCGCGAAGGGCACCACGATGCTGATCGGGCGCGTCGGGAATTGCTGCGCGGCAGCGGGTGCGGTGGCGAGCGCGCCGAGTGCCAAGGCACCCAGCAGGCGACGGGTCACGGACATCGTTCTCAGTTTCCTCCCTCGGGTAAAGCTGTCAGGCATCCATCTTGAGCGCGGCGATGAAGGCGCTCTGCGGGATTTCCACCTTGCCGAACTGCCGCATGCGCTTCTTGCCCTCCTTCTGCTTGTCGAGGAGCTTGCGCTTGCGGCTGATGTCGCCGCCATAGCATTTCGCGGTCACGTCCTTCGACAGCGCGCTGATCGTCTCGCGCGCGATCACGCGGCCGCCGATCGCTGCCTGGATCGGGATCTTGAACAGCTGGCGCGGAATCAGCTCCTTCAGCTTCTCGCAGATGGAGCGCCCGCGGCGGTCCGCCTGGCTGCGGTGCGCCATGAAGGCCAGCGCATCCACCGGCTCGGCATTCACCAGGATGCCGATCTTGACCAGGTCGCCGGGCTCGTAGCCGTCCATCGCGTAGTCGAAGCTGGCATAGCCGCGGCTGACCGATTTCAGCCGGTCGTAGAAGTCGAACACCACCTCGTTCAGCGGCAGCCGGTAGACCGCCATGGCGCGGTTGCCGACATAGGTCAGCTCGATCTGCTGCCCGCGACGGTCCGAGCAGAGCGTCAGGATGGCGCCCAGATACTCGTCCGGCACCATGATCGTCGCCTTGATCCAGGGCTCCTCGATGCTCTCGATCAGCGTCGGGTCCGGCATGTCGGCCGGGTTGTGCAGGTCGCTGACCACGCCCTTGTTGTTGCGGATCTTGTAGACGACCGATGGCGCCGTCACGATCAGGTCGAGGTCGAACTCGCGCGACAGCCGCTCCTGGATGATCTCGAGGTGCAGCAGGCCGAGGAAGCCGCAGCGGAAGCCGAAGCCCAAGGCCGCGCTCGATTCCGCCTCGTAGTGGAAGCTCGCATCGTTGAGCCGGAGCTTGCCGAGGCTTTCGCGCAGCTTTTCGAAATCGTCGGAATCGACGGGATAGAGGCCGCACCACACCACCGGGATGCTCGGCTTGAAGCCGGGCAGCGCCGTGGCCGCGGGGCGGCGGTCCTCGGTCAGGGTGTCGCCGACATTGGTGTCGGCCACCGTCTTGATGGCGGCGGTGAGGTAGCCCATCTCGCCCGGCCCGAGGCTGTCGACCGGGGTCATCTTCGGCGTGAAGACGCCGACCGCGTCGAGCGTGTGCGCAGCGCCGCTGCTCATCATCCGCACCCGCTGGCCTTTCCGCATCCGCCCGTCCTGGACGCGGACCAGCACCACGACGCCGAGATAGACGTCGTACCAGCTGTCGACCAGCAGCGCCTTGAGCGGCGCTTCCGCATCGCCCTTCGGCGCCGGCAGGCGGGTCACGATCGCTTCCAGCACGCCTTCGATGTTGAGGCCGGTCTTGGCGCTGATCTCGACCGCGTCGGAAGCATCGAGGCCGATCACGTCCTCGATCTGCTGCTTGACCCGGTCGGGCTCGGCGGCCGGCAGGTCGATCTTGTTCAGGATCGGCACGATCTCGTGCCCGGCATCGATCGCCTGGTACACATTGGCCAGCGTCTGCGCCTCGACCCCCTGGGAGGCATCGACCACCAGCAGCGAGCCTTCGCAGGCGGCGAGGCTCCGGCTCACCTCATAGGCGAAGTCGACATGGCCCGGCGTGTCCATGAGGTTCAGCGTATAGGTCCTGCCGTCCTTGGCCGGATAGCTGAGGCGCACGGTCTGCGCCTTGATGGTGATGCCGCGCTCCTTCTCGATGTCCATGTTGTCGAGGACCTGCTCGGTCATCTCGCGGGCGGACAGCGCCCCGGTCTGCTGGATCAGGCGGTCGGCGAGCGTCGACTTCCCATGGTCGATATGGGCGATGATCGAGAAGTTGCGGATCAGGTCGAGCGGCGTGTCGGTCATGGTCTTCCGGCGGGGATCGGGCGCGGCAAACCGGCGCCCCGGCGGTCAGATAGGGCAAAAGCGCCGCGAATCAAAGCCATGCCTGTGGCGGAGACTACCCGCGGCCCCGGCCGAAATAGTAGCCCAGGACCAGGGTGACGATGGGCAGCAGCACGGATTTCAGGATGTCCGTCACCGCCAGGATGGCGTCCTTGGCCGAGGCGCTGCTGATCACGCTCAGGATCAGGAGCAGGACGAGCGATCCCGGCACCGCCACGAAGAACACCGTCGTGACGGTACGGGTGATCAACGTGCGGTCGTCGAGTTCCTGGCGCGCTGCGCGATCGGCCACGCTCTGCCCGGCTTCCGCCGCGCGTCTGCCTTCGGCCCCGGCCCTCGTGGCGATTGCATCGAGATCGTTGGCGATATCGGACACGCTACCTGGCGCCGGCCACCTGCTCCAGCGCGCCATTGATCGTGCTCGAGGCCTCCAGCAACTCCCGCGCCGCGACCACGATCGCCTGGCGGAGCTTCTCCGGGTCGTCGGTCCGCGACGCCGCCTCGGCCAGGCGCTGGACGGTCGCGCTGACCGCCGCATTGGCCCCCGCTACCGGGCGGAGCGCCAGGAGCATGTCCTTCTGAAAAGCCTCGGCCACGGCGCGCTACTCCTTCAGGGCCAATACATTAGCATCCATGGGCATCGAATTCACCCCCGGAGCGTCGCCCCGCCGCCTTGGCGACCGCCCCATGGATGGATCATGGGAGATTCTCAGCCTACTCGATCCGGGCCCCCGATGCCGCCACCATCTCCCGCCAGCGGGGCGCGTCGGCGGCGATCCGGGCGCGGGTCGCGGCCGGGCCGTCGGTGATCGCCGGCACCAGGCCGCTGGCCCGCAGCCGCCGGTCGAGCTCCGGTGCGCCGGCGCTCCGCCGCACCGCATCGGCGATCGCCTGCTGCAACGGCTCCGGCAGGCCGCGCGGGCCGGTCAGCGCGTTCCAGGATTGCAGGTCGAGGTCGCCGAGGCCGAGATCGGCGAATTCGCCGAGGCCCGGCACCTCCGGCATCAGCGGGCTGCGCGCCTGGCTGCCGACCGCGAGCGGCAGCAGTCGCCCGGCCGCGACCTGGGGCATCAGCGCCGGCATGAAGTCGAACACCATGTCGATCTGCCCGGCCAGCAGGTCGTTCAGCGCCGGCGCGCCGCCCCGGTAGGGCACGTGGTCGATCTCGGCGCCGGTGCGCCGGGCGATGGTCGCGATCAGCAGGTGCGCGGCGCTGCCATTGCCGGCCGAGCCCTTGGTCAGCCGGTTGCCCGGCCGCCTGGCCCAGGCGATCAGGCTGCGGAAATCCGTCCAGCCCCGCTCCCGCGCCCGCTCCGCCGTCACGCAGCACATCACCGTGGAGGTGACGAGCTGCACGATCGGCGTCAGGTCGCGCTCCGGGTCGTAGGGCGCCCGCGCCATCATCAGCGGCAGCGCAGTGAAGAAGGCGATGCTGAAGACGCCGAGGACGGAGCCGTCCGCCGGCGCCTGCTGCACCGCCTGCACGCCGAGCACGCCATTCGCCCCGCCGCGATTCTCGACCACGATCGGCTGGCCAGTGGTGGTGGTCACCGCATCCGCCCAGAGCCGCCCGATCGCATCCGCCGCACCACCGGGCGGGAAGGGCACCACCCAGCGCATCGGCCGCCCGCCCGGCAGGATCTGCGCGAGCGCCGGCATCGCGAGCGGCAGGCCGGCTCCCCCCAGCAGAACACCACGGCGCGCGATCATGATCCCCTCCGAACCGGTCTGTGCCGAAGCTCCGGGCGAGGGCATCCTCTGTCAATCCGTCACCATCAGGATCGATCCGTCATGCCGAAGCGCGCCGTCGCCTCCGACAAAGTCTTCAAGCCGTCGCTGCCCTTCGCCCAGGCGACCATTGCCGGCGGCTTCATGTTCGTCTGCTCGACCGGCCGCGACGTCGCCGGCCGCTTCGCGATCGGCGACGTCCGCGCCCAGACCCAGCAGACGCTCGACAACATCCGCGCGCTGATCGAGGAAGCCGGCGGCAGCATGCGCGACGTCGTCAAATGCACGGTCTACGTCACCGACCGCGCCAACTGGGCGCCGATGAACGAGGTCTACTTCGCCAACTTCGCCGAGGATCCGCCGCACCGCGTCTCCTGCATCGTCACCGGCCTCGGCTCGCCCGATTGCCTGGTCGAGATCGACGCGACCGCCTATCTCGGCACCGACTAACCGCGGAGCACCGCCCCCGTCGCCTTGACGACGGCAGCGACGATCTTCGCCGCCACCGCCTCGATCTCGGGATCGGTCAGCGTCGCCTCGCGCGGCTGCAAGGTGACCTCGATCCCGAGGCTCACCTTGCCCTCCGGCAGCCGCTCCCCGGCATAGCGGTCGAACAGCGCGACGTCGGCGATCAGCGTTCGCTCGGCGCCGCGCGCGGCGCGCAGCACCGCTTCCGCCGCGACGCCGGCATCGACCAGGAAGGCGAAGTCGCGCCGCAGCGGCTGCAAGGCCGCCAGCTCCGGCCCTATCTTGCGCCGCCGCTTCGGCTCCGGCACCGCATCCAGGAACACCTCGAAGGCGATCGCGGGCCCCGCGATGCCGAGGGCGGCGGCGACGCGCGGATGCACCTCCCCGAACTGCGCCAGCACCACCTTCGGCCCCTGCCGCACCACGCCCGACCGGCCGGGGTGGTAGAAGCCCGGCGCATCGGCAGTGACGCTCAGCGCCGCCATCGGCACGCCGAGTGCGACCAGCACCGCCATCGCGTCGCCCTTGGCGTCGAATGCATCGACGGCGCAGGCCGGCGCCGCCCAGTGCCGCGGCGTCTCCCCGGTGCGCACGCCGGCTGCCACCTGGAGCTGCCCGGCCGCGCCGATGCCGCGATAGGCGCCGCCGAGCTCGGACAGCGCCACCGCCGGATAGCCGCGTGCCGCGTTCCGCCCCGCCGCCATCAGCAGCGAGGCGACCGGCGTCGGCCGCATCTGGTCGAGATCGGCGGCGATCGGGTTGAGCAGCCGCAGCACCTCCGGCGTCTCCCCGAACAGCGCCGCCGTCGCGCGGTCGAGGAAGCCGTAGGTCACGCAATCCTGCATGCCGCGCGCCGCCAGCACCCGCCGCGCCAAGCCGGCGCGGGACTGCGCCGCGGTCAGCGCCGGCGGCGGCACCGGGGAGGCGACCGGCAGCGACACCGGCGCGATGGCATCGAGGCCGCGGATCCGCAGCACCTCCTCCACCAGGTCGGCCTCCGGCTCGATCGCGGCGCAGCCCTCGGCCGCCTTCGCCGCGCGCTCGGGCGACAGCGCCGGCGCCTGGTCGAGCGCGCCGCCGGCCGCGACGTCGTTCCGCCAGGGCGGCACCGCGACCGTCACCTGCGCCGCATCCCGCGCCTCGATCGCGAAGCCGAGCCGTTCCAGGATGCCGACCGCGTCATCGGGCGCGACCTCGGCGCCGCCGAGCCCCGCCAGCCGCTCGAAGCGCATCGACGCGCTCCGCTGCCAGGCGGGCGGCGCGCCGGCCTCGCTGACCGCGCTCGCCTCGCCGCCGCAGAGATCGACGATCATCCGCGTCGCCGCCTCCAGCGCCGCCGGCATCAGCGCTGTGTCGACGCCGCGCTCGAACCGCGCCCGCGCATCGGTGTGCACGCCGTGCCGCCGCCCGGAGAGCGCGATTCGCACCGGGTCGAACAGCGCGCATTCGATGAAGCACTCGGTCGTGCCCTCGTCGCAGCCGGACGGCTCGCCGCCGATGACGCCGCCAAGCGCCTCCGCCCCCGCCGCATCGGCGATCACGCCATCCTCCGCGCTCAGCGCGTAGCTGCGGCCATTGAGTGCCGCGAGCGTCTCGCCGTCCTGCGCCATGCGCATGGAGAGCGTCCCGCCCGTCACCTTGGCCACGTCGAAGACGTGCAGCGGGCGGCCGATATCGTGGGTGAACCAGTTGGTCACGTCGACCAACGCGCTGATCGGCCTGAGCCCGATCGCGGTCAGGCGGTCCTGCAGCCATTGCGGCGACGGCCCGTTGCGGAGGCCGCGCACCGCCCGCCCGATCACCCAGCGGCAGGCGCGCGGATCGGCGATCTCCCAGGCGAGCGGCGCCGGATAGGCGGCCGCCACCGGCTCCGCCGCCCAGGGCTTCAGGCGCCCGAGCCCGGCCGCCGCCAGGTCGCGCGCCACGCCCCGGACCGACAGCGCATCGCCGCGGTTCGGCGTCACCGCGATCTCGATGATCGGATCGTCGAGGCCGGCATAGGCCACGTAAGCCTGCCCGACCGGCGCATCCGCCGGCAGGTCGACGATGCCGCTGTGGTCGTCGCCGAGGCCCATCTCGCGGGTCGACAGCAGCATCGCCTCACTGGCGACGCCGCGGATCTCGCCCTTCTTCAAGGTGATGCCGGTGCCCGGGATGAAGGCGCCGGGCAGCGCCAGCACGCCCTTCATGCCGGCGCGTGCATTCGGCGCGCCGCAGACGACGCTGAGCAGCAGGCCGTCACCGGGATCGACCTTCAGCGCCCGCAGCCGGTCGGCATTCGGATGCTGCACCGCCTCCACCACCTCCGCGATCCGGAAGGAGGCGAGCGCCGCCGCGCGATCCTCGACGCCCTCCACCTCGAGCCCGATCGCCGACAGCGTCGTCGTGATCCGATCGAGCGTCGCCTCGGTCTCCAGGTGCTCGCGCAGCCAGGACAGGGTGAACTTCATGGTCAGATCCCCTCCGCGAGCGAAGGCGGCGCCAGCGGATCCGCCGCGTAGTGGCGCAGCCAGCGCAGGTCCGCCTCGTAGAAGGGCCGCAGGTCGGCGATGTCGTGCTTCAGCATGGTGATGCGCTCGATCCCCATGCCGAAGGCGAAGCCCTGCCATTCGCGGGGGTCGAGCCCGGCATTGGCCAGCACCTTCGCATGCACCATGCCGCTGCCGAGGATCTCCAGCCAGTCCGTGCCTTTCCCAAGCTCGCCGGTCTTCCGGTTCCAGCCGATATCGACCTCCATCGAAGGCTCGGTGAAGGGGAAGTAGCTGGCGCGGAAGCGCACCGGCAGGTCGGCTATCCGGAAGAAGGTACGCAGGAAATCGACCAGGCATCCCTTCAGGTGCGCCAGCGTGATGCCGCGGTCGATCACCAGCCCTTCGACCTGGTGGAACATCGGCGAATGCGTCGCGTCGTGGTCCGAACGCCAGGTGCGGCCGGGTGCTATGATCCGGATCGGCGGCTCCTGCCCCAGCATGGTCCGCACCTGCAGCGGGCTGGTCTGGGTGCGCAGCACGATCGGGCGCCCGTCCGCATCGCGGCCGGGCAGATAGAAGGTGTCCTGGTCCTGCCGCGCCGGGTGATGTTCCGGGATGTTGAGCGCACCGAAATTGTGCCAGTCGCTCTCGATGTCCGGCCCCTCGACCACGGCAAAGCCCATGGCGCCGAAGATCGCCGTCAGCTCCTCGATGGTGCGGCTGATCGGGTGGATGCCGCCCTCCGCGGCCGTCCCCGGCGCGCCGGGCCGCGCCGGCAGGGTCACGTCGACACGCTCAGCCAGCAGCCGCGCATCGAGTGCGGCCGCCTCCAGCACGCCCTTGCGCGCCTCCAGGGCCACCTCGATCGCCGCCTTCACCCGGTTGACCGCGGCACCCCGCTCGCGCCGTACCTCCGGCGCCACCGCGCCCAGCCCCTTGAGCAGCCCGGTCAGGCTGCCGCTGCGGCCCAGCACGCCGACGCGCACCGCATCGAGCGCCCGGAGATCGGCAGCCGCGGCGATCGCCGCTTCGGTATCGGCGCTGAGCGCCTGAAGGTCATCGGACATCGGGATGGTCCCCGCGAATGGCACAGACAAACAAAAGGCCGCGCCCCTGTTGGGGTGCGGCCCTTCGCCGGATCGGAAACCCGCCTCGGATCAGGCGGCGGGCAGGCCGGCGCGGGCCTTGTCGACCAGCGCCGCAAAACCCTTCGGATCGTCATAGGCGATGGTGGCCATCACCTTGCGGTCCATCTCGATGCCCGCCGCCTTCACGCCGGCGATGAACTTCGAATAGGTCAGCCCATGCTCGCGCACCGCCGCATTGATGCGCTGGATCCAGAGCGCGCGGAACTCGCGCTTCTTGTTCCGGCGATCGCGGTACGCATAGCGCAGCGCCTTCTCGACGCGCTCCAGCGCGGGACGATAGGCGTTGTTCGAGCGGCCCACATACCCACGGGCCAGCCGCAGGATCTTCTTGTGCCGGGCGTGCTTGGTAACGCCGCGCTTCACACGTGCCATGGCTCGCCCCCCTTACCGCGCGCTGCCGTAGGGCATCCACTGCAGGACGGTCAGCCCGTCCTGGTGGCGGAGCACCTGGCTGCCCCGGTTCTGCCGCTTCGCCTTGCTGTCGCGCGCCGTCAGGCAATGCCGCTTCTTGCCGGGACCCGCCAGCACCTTGCCGGTCGCGGTCAGCTTGAAGCGCTTCTTCACGCTGCTCTTGGTCTTCATCTTGGACATTTGGCCCTCCTCGGGGTTGCGGCCCCTGGGCCACACCACGCGGCCAGGAAACCTCCCGGCCGGGCATGTCCATAACGGCCACGGCGCGGGGAGCGCGGCCTATAGCGGGGGGGCGCCGGGCGTGCAAGCTGCCCCGGAAGGGCTCCGCCCTCCCGGACCCACCCGCCAGGAGCCTAGGGCCCCTGGACCCCGATCATTTTAGAGCCCGGCTTGGCGAGGGGGTCGCCCCGAAGCGGGCGACCCCCTCGCCAAGCCGGGCGCCAAGTGAAGCAGGTCAAGGAGGCTCTAGCCTCCTTGCGGGATGGGTTCGGGAAGGGCAGAGCCCTTCCCGAGGCCCGCTGGGCAGGGCATATCCCCCGCATGGTCGCCTTCCGCAAGATGCATGGGCTCGGCAACGACTTCGTCGTCCTCGACGAGCGTGCGGCGTCGCTCGGCCTGACGCCGGCTTCGGCGCGGCGGATTGCGGACCGGCATTTCGGCGTGGGTTGCGACCAGGTGATCAGCCTGGAGGCGGCGGGGCCGGGCGCGGATGTGGCGATGCGCATCCGCAATCCGGACGGGTCGGAGGCGGAGGCTTGCGGGAATGCGACGCGCTGCGTCGCGTCGCTGGTTGCGGCGGAGACCGGGCGGGCGCGGGTGGTGGTGCGGACGGTCGCCGGGGATCTGCCCTGCGAGGTGCTGGGGCCGGACCGGGTGGTGGCGGATATGGGGCCGCCGCTTCTGGGCTGGCGGGAGGTGCCGCTGGCGCGGGAGGCGGACACGCTGGCGCTCGACCTGGCGGAGGGGCCGGTGGCGGCGCCGGCCGCCTGCTCGATGGGCAACCCGCATGCGACCTTCTTCGTGGAGGATGTGGCGGCGCTCGATGTGGCGGCGCTTGGGCCGCGCCTCGAGCATCACCCGATGTTCCCGGAGCGGGCGAATATCGGCTTCGTGCAGGTGCTGGCGCCGGACCGGCTGAAGCTGGTGATGTGGGAACGCGGTGCGGGCATGACGCTCGCCTGCGGGTCGGGCGCTTGCGCCACCATCGTGAACGCGCATCGGCGGGGGCTCACGGCGCGGCGGGCGGTGATCGCGATGCCGGGCGGCGAGCTGGTGCTGGAATGGCGCGAGGCCGATGGCCATGTGCTGATGGAAGGCCCGGTCGCGACCGCCTTCACCGGGGAGCTTTCCCTGTCATGACCGGCGAGCACGCTTTGGTGCCGGAGGAGGAGAGCGGCGGGCAGGGGCTGCGCCTGCTGACCTTCGGCTGCCGGCTGAACACCTATGAGAGTGCGGCGATGCGGGACCTGGCGATCGGGGCCGGGCAGCGCGACGCGATCATCGTCAACACCTGCGCGGTGACGGCGGAGGCGGAGCGCCAGGCGCGGCAGGCGATCCGCCGTGCGGGGCGGGAGCATCCGGGCACGCCCATCATCGTCACCGGCTGCGCGGCGCAGATCGCGCCCGAGGCCTGGGCGGCGCTGCCCGGCGTGGCGCGGGTCATCGGCAATGCCGAGAAGCTGAAGCCCGAAAGCTGGGCGCTGGATGCGGCGCCGGCGCCGGTCAGCGACATCATGGCGGCGCGGGAGACGGCGGCGCATCTGGTCACCGAATTCGCCGGACGGGCGCGGGCCTTCGTGCAGGTGCAGCAGGGGTGCGATCATCGCTGCACCTTCTGCGTCATCCCCTATGGGCGGGGTCCGTCGCGGAGCGTGCCGATCGGCGCGATCGTGGAGCAGGTGCGGACGCTGGTCGCGAACGGCTACCGGGAGGTGGTGCTGACCGGCGTCGACATCACGAGCTATGGGCCGGACCTGCCGGGGCAGCCGCGGCTCGGGCAGATGGTGCGCCGGCTGCTGGCGCTGGTGCCGGAGCTGCCGCGACTGAGGCTGTCCTCGCTCGACCCAGCGGGGATGGACGAGGACCTCTGGCGGCTGATTGCCGGCGAGCAGCGGCTGATGCCGCATCTGCACCTCTCGCTCCAGCACGGCGCCGACCTGATCCTCAAGCGCATGAAGCGCCGGCACCTCCGCGCCGATGCGGCGGCGCTGGTCGTGCGGGCGCGGGCGCTCCGGCCCGACATCGTCTTCGGCGCCGACCTGATCGCGGGTTTCCCGACCGAGACCGAGGCGCATTTCGCCGAGATGCTGGCGCTGGTCGAGGACTGCGGCCTGTCCTTCCTGCACGTCTTCCCCTTCTCGGCGCGGCCGGGGACGCCGGCGGCGAAGATGCCGCAATTGCCGGTGGCGCTCCGGCGGGAGCGGGCTGGGCGGCTGCGCGCGGCGGGTGATGCCGCCGCGCAGCGCCTGTTCGCGACGCGGCTCGGGCGCGAGGAGAGCGTGCTGCTGGAGAAGGGCGATCGCGGCCACACCGAGCAGTTCGCGCCGCTGCGGCTGGTGGGTCCCGAAGGCCGGCCAGGCGAGCTCCGGCGGCTGCGGGTCACCGGGATCGAGCCGCGCGGCCTGCTGGCGGAAGCCGCCTGATGGCGTTGAAGTCACTCTGGGGCCGTCTGACCGGGCGCGAGGAAGAGAAGCCGGCGCCGGAGGCTGAGGCGCCGCCGTCGGCCACTGAGATTGCTGCGCCCGAGGCGCCGCCGGCGCCGGAGCCCGAGCCCGAGCCCGAAGCGGCCGAGAAGCAAGGCTGGTTCGGGCGGCTGCGTTCCGGCCTGTCGCGCTCCGCGGCCCGGCTCACCGAGAACGTCACCAGCCTCTTCACCCGCCGCCGCCTCGACGACGAGGCGCTGGAGGAGCTGGAGGAGACGCTGATCGCGGCCGATCTCGGTGTCGCGGCCGCGCGCCGCATCGTCGAGGACTTCCGCAAGACCCGCTTCGGGAAGGAGGTCACCGCCGAGGAGGTGAAGCAGGCGCTGGCCGAGAGCATCGCCGGCATCCTGGCACCCGTGGCGAAGCCGCTCGTCATCGATCGCGGCCTGAAGCCGCATGTCGTGCTGGTGGTCGGCGTCAACGGCACCGGCAAGACGACGACGATCGCCAAGCTCGGCCAGCAATACCGCGACCAGGGCCTGTCCTGCACCTTCGTCGCCGGCGACACCTTCCGCGCCGCGGCGGTCGAGCAGCTCCAGGTCTGGGCCGATCGCACCGGGGCGAGCCTCGTCGCACCCGCCAAGCCCGGCGCCGATGCGGCGGGCCTCGCCTTCGATGCGATGACCGCGGCGCGGGCGGCCGGGACCGACGTGCTGCTGGTCGACACCGCCGGCCGGCTGCACAACAAGTCGGCCCTGATGGAGGAGCTGCGGAAGATCGTCCGCATCATCAAGCGCGTCGATCCGGCGGCGCCGCATTCGGTGCTGCTGGTGCTGGATGCGACGACCGGCCAGAACGCCATCCAGCAGGCCAAGGTTTTCTCCGAGATGGTGAACGTCACCGGGCTTGCGGTGACCAAGCTCGACGGTTCCGCCAAGGGCGGCGTCGTGGTGGCGCTCGCCCAGGAATTCGCGATCCCGGTGCATGTTGTCGGCGTCGGTGAGAAGGCGGCCGACCTCCGCCCCTTCGAGCCCGGGGATTTCGCGCGCAGCCTGATGGGACTTGAATAGGGGCAACCGTCCCGAGGAGACCTCCGATGACCGCAGCGCCGCCGATCAGCCGCTTTCCCGTGCCGAAGCTCGCCGAGCTGCCGGCCGACATCCGCGCCCGGATCGAGATCGTGCAGGAGAAGTCGGGCTTCATCCCGAACGTCTTCCTCATGCTCGCCTGCCGGCCGGAGGAATTCCGCGCCTTCATGGCCTATCACGACACGCTGATGGACAAGAAGGAGGGGCTGACCAAGGCGGAGCGCGAGATGATCGTGGTCGCGGTCAGCGCCGCCAACCAGTGCCAGTACTGCGTCATCGCGCATGGCGCGATCCTGCGGATCCGGGCGAAGAACCCGCTGATCGCGGAGCAGGTGGCGGCGAATTGGCGGAAGGCCGACATCACGGCCCGCGAGCGCGCGATGCTGGAATTCGCGATCAAGGTGACGCACCGCGCCAACGAGACCGAGGAGGCGGATCACGCAGCGCTCAAGGCGGCCGGCTTCAGCGAGGACGAGATCTGGGACATCGCGGCGATCGCGGCGTTCTTCGGCATGTCGAACCGGCTGGCCAACGTCACCAGCCTGCGTCCGAACGACGAGTTCTATGCGATGGGGCGGGGTTGAGCCGGCAGGCGCGCCGGCCGGTAACGCTTGTTTCACCGCGCGCGTGATCCAATGGCCAGGTGACTGCCGCTTCGCCCCCTCCCACCAGGCCTGATCGCAACGGGCGCAGCGGCCTCAGGTCGCTGCTGAGCCGGTCTTCAAGCTCGTCGCTGCCGCTGGTCGCGGCTTCCCGCCCCGTGACGCCCGCCGCGACGGCCCCGGAGCCGGCGCCTGCGGCACCGATCGAGGAGCCGGTGCCCTGGGGCGACCGGCTCTGGGGGGCGGGCCTCGCGACGCCGGGCGGCGCCGAGGCGATCATGCGGCTCGCCGCCCTGCTGCCGCTGTCGCCCGAGACCACCTTGCTGCTGGTCGGGCGTGGCGCTGCGGCCGCCGGCAACATCGTGGCCGATGCCCGCGGATCCTGGGTGTCGGCGCACGACACGGACCCGCCGCCGCCCCCGCCTCCGCCTGCGGTCCATGTCGGACCCCGGCCGCCGCCGCAGCGGGTCGAGGCCGCGGAATGGACGCCGAATGCGCCGATCTTTCGCCAGGGCCGGCAGAACCACGCGCTGCTGCTGGAGCCGTTCCGGGACGGCGCGGCGCCGCCGCGGCTGCTGCCGGCGGTCGCCGCCGCGCTGCGGCCAGGCGCGCAGATCGTGCTGTTCGACCTGGTGACGCGGGATGGGGCGACGACCGATCCCGGCCACGCGCGCTGGCTGCGCATGGAGCGCCGCGGCTCCCCGCCGTCGGAGCGCGCCGCGGTCGCGGCCTTCACCGCGGCCGGCTTCCAGACCCATGTGGTGCAGGATGAGGGGGCGTCGCACGCCGCGGCGGCGCTGCAGGGCTGGGCCCGCCTGCTGCGCACGCTGTCGGAATCGCCGACCCGCCCGACGCGGCTGCAGGCCGCCGCCCTGGTGGCGGAGGCCGAAGGCTGGCTGCTGCGGCTGCGGCTATTGGAATCCGGCGTGCTGCGCCTTTTGCGCTGGCACGGATCGTTGCGGTAAGGACCTAGGCGCGCTGGAGCGCCGCGACGCCGGGCAGCGTCTTGCCTTCCAGCCATTCCAGGAAGGCGCCGCCGGCCGACGAGACATAGGTCATCCGTTCCGCCGCATCGGCATGCTTGAGCGCCGCCACGGTGTCGCCGCCGCCGCCGATCGACTTCAGCCCGCCCGAGGTCGTCAGCGCCGCGACCGACCCCGCGACCGCGACCGTCGCCGCGTCGAAGGGCGGCGTCTCGAAGGCGCCGAAGGGGCCGTTCCAGACGAGCGTCGAGGCCTGGCGCAGCCGCGCCTCGACCGAGGCGACGGTATCGGGGCCGACATCGAGCGCCATCATCCCCTCCGGCACCTGGTCGGCCGCGACCGTCCTGGTCGAGGCGTGCGGCTTGAATTCCGACGCGACGACGAGGTCCGACGGCAGCAGCACCTCGCAGCCCGCAGCGCGCGCTTCCTCCAGCATGCGGAGTGCCGTTGCATGCATCTCGGCTTCCTGCAGCGACCTGCCCATGGCGTGTCCCTGGGCGGCGAGGAAGGTGTTGGCCATGGCGCCGCCGATGACCAGCACGTCGACCTTCTTCGAGAGGTTGCCGAGCAGGTCGAGCTTGGTGCTGACCTTGGCGCCGCCGACGATCGCGACCACCGGCCGCGCCGGGTTGCCGAGCGCTGCGTGCAGCGCCTCCAGCTCCCGCTGCATCAGCCGCCCGGCATAGGCGGGCAGCAGATGGGCGACGCCCTCGGTGCTCGCATGCGCGCGGTGCGCCGCCGAGAAGGCGTCGTTCACGTAGACATCCGCGAGCTTCGCGAGGCCTGACGCCAGCGCCGGATCGTTCGTCTCCTCGCCGGGGTGGAAGCGGGTGTTCTCCAGCAACAGGACGTCGCCATCGGAAAGCTTCGCGACGGCGACTTCGGCGGCCTCGCCGACGCAATCCTCGGCGAAGGCGACCGGCCGCCCGAGTGCCTGGGCGAGCGCTTCGGCCATCGGCCGCAGCGACATCTCCGGCACGCGCTTGCCCTTCGGCCGGTCGAAATGGCTGCAGACGATGACGCGGCCGCCCTTCTCCGCGAGCTCGAGGATGGTCGGCGCCAACCGCTCGATCCGCGTGCGGTCGGTGATCTGCCCGTCCTTCACGGGCAGATTGAGGTCCGCCCGCAGCAGCACGCGCTTCCCGCGCGGATCGAGGTCATCGAGGGTCAGGAAGGCGGGCATCCTCAGAGCGATCCGAACAAGGCCGCCGTGTCGCTCATCCTGTTGGAGAAGCCCCACTCGTTGTCGTACCAGGACATCACCCGCACCAGCGCGCCGTCGACGACCTGGGTCTGGGTGGCGTCGAAGGTCGAGGAATGCGGATCGTGGTTGAAGTCGATCGAGACGAGCGGCGCCGTGTTGTAGCCGAGGATGCCCTTGAGCGGCCCGCTCTCGGAAGCCGCCTTCATCGCGGCGTTCACCGCTTCCTTGGTGACGCCCTCGGCGCGCGGCACGAAGTCGAGCGAGACGAGGGACACGTTCGGCGTCGGGATGCGGATGGCGGTGCCGTCGAGCTTGCCCTTGAGCTCCGGCAGCACGAGGCCGACCGCCTTCGCCGCCCCGGTCGAGGTCGGGATCGCGGAGACCGCCGCGGCGCGGGCCCGGTGCAGGTCCTTGTGCAGCGTGTCGACGGTGTTCTGGTCGCCGGTATAGGCGTGGATGGTCACCATGTAGCCGCGCAGGATGCCGAAGGTGTCGTGCAGCACCTTGGCGACCGGCGCCAGGCAGTTGGTGGTGCAGGAGGCGTTGGAGATCACCGTCATGTCGCGGGTCAGCGTCTCGTGGTTGACGCCGTAGACGATGGTCGCGTCGGCATTGTCGCCGGGCGCCGAGATGATGACCTTGCGGGCGCCGGCGGCGATCAGCGCCGAGGCCTTCTCCTTGGAGGCGAAGATGCCGGTGCATTCGAGGGCCACGTCGACGCCCTGGAACGGCACCTTGGTCGGGTCGCGCTCGGCCGAGACCGTGATCGGCGCGTAGCTGCGGCCATTCGCGGTGATCAGCAGGGTGTTGCCCTCGACCGCGACCTCGCCCGGGAAGCGGCCATGCACGCTGTCGTAGCGCAGCAGGTGGGCATTGGCCTCGACCGAGCCGAGATCGTTGATGGCGACGCATTCCACGTCGCGCCGCCCGCTCTCGATCATCGCGCGCAGCACCAGGCGCCCGATTCGCCCGAACCCGTTGATGGCGACCTTCACGGCCATGTCGAAGACCCTTTCGTCCGTTGGCCGCCGATCCATTCGCGACCGCTTCGCCGCGCTAAGCGGCCTGATGCCCGGCCCGCTAACGCGGCCAGCGGGCGAAAAGATGGCTAAGAGGTAAGTTTTTTCCGCACGGCTGCCACCGCCGCCTCGGCGGTGATGCCGAAATGCCGGAACAACTCCTCCGCCGGCGCGCTGGCGCCGAAGCCCGCCATGCCGATGAAGACGCCCTCGGGGCCGAGCCAGCGCTCCCAGCCGAAGCCGCTCAGCGCCTCGATGCCGACCCGCGGCGCGCTGCCCAGCACCTCGGCGCGGTAGCCCTCGTCCTGCAGCGCGAACAGCTCCCAGCAGGGCAGCGAGACCAGGGCGGTCGGGATGCCCTCGGCTTCCAGGGTGGCGCGGGCCGCCTGGGCCAGGTGCAGCTCCGACCCGGTCGCGATCAGGGTCGCCCGGCGGGGCCCCGATGCTTCCTCCAGCACGTAGCCGCCGCGGGCGCAGCGGTTCTCGCCGGCATCGGTGCGCAGCGCCGGCAGGTTCTGCCGCGACAGCGCGAGCAGCGAGGGGCCGTCGGCGCGGCGCACCGCCAGTTCCCAGCATTCGGCGGTCTCGATCGCGTCACCCGGGCGGAAGACGAAAACGTTCGGCATGGCCCGGAAGGAGGCGACGTGCTCGACCGGCTGGTGGGTCGGGCCGTCCTCGCCCAGGCCGATGCTGTCATGGGTCAGCACGTGGATCACGCGCTGGCGCATCAGCGCCGCCAGCCGGATCGCCGGGCGCATGTAGTCCGAGAAGACCAGGAAGGTTCCGGAATAGGGGATGACGCCGCCATGCAGCGCCATGCCGTTCATCGCCGCCGCCATGCCGTGCTCGCGGACGCCGTAATGGATGTAGCGTCCGGCGAAGTTGCCGGTCGTGACGCTCGGGATGCCCTTGACGTTGGTGTTGTTGGAGCCCGTGAGGTCGGCGGAGCCGCCGACCATTTCGGGGACCGCCGGCACCAGCGCTTCCAGCGCGCGCTGGGAGGCGATGCGGGTCGCGATCCTGGGCTTCTCCTCGGCCTGCTTCGCGCGGAGGGCCGCCAGCGGCAGGTGCCAGCCTTCCGGCAGGCGGCCGGCCACCGCGCGCTCGAACTCGTCGCGGGCCGGGTGGTTGGCGAGCCGCTTCAGCCAGCTCCTGCGCGCGCCGGCGCCGCGGCTGCCGATCGCTGACCAGCGCTCGCGGAGGCCGTCCGGGATCTCGAAGGGCGGGTGGTTCCAGCCCATGGCGGATTTGGCGCCGGCCGCTTCGGTGGCGCCGAGCGGGCTGCCATGGCTGCCGGCGGTGCCGGCCTTGGTCGGTGCGCCGAAGCCGATGATGGTGCGGCAGGCGATCAGCGTGGGCCTGCGGGAGCGCTGCGCCCAGGTGAGCGCCGCGGCGACTGCCGCATGGTCATGCCCATCGACGCGGCGGACCGCCCAGCCATAGGCCTGGAAGCGCTTCAGCGTGTCGTCGGTGAAGGACAGCGCGGTGTCGCCGTCGATCGAGATCGCATTGTCGTCCCAGAGCACCGTGAGCTTGGCCAGCGCCAGATGGCCGGCCAGCGAGGCGGCTTCGTGGCTCACCCCTTCCTGCAGGTCGCCATCGGAGGCGATGACCCAGGTGCGGTGGTCGACCAGCGACTTGCCGAAGCGGGCCGCGAGCAGGCGTTCGGCGAGCGCCATGCCGACCGCGGTCGCGATGCCCTGGCCGAGCGGGCCGGTCGTCGTCTCGATCCCCGGGTGTTCGCCGAATTCCGGGTGGCCGGCGGCCGGGGAATGCAGCTGGCGGAAGCGCTTCAGCTCCTCGGTGCCCATGCCGGCATGGCCGGTCAGGTGCAGCAGCGCATAGAGCAGCATGGAGCCGTGGCCGGCGCTGAGCACGAAGCGGTCGCGGTCCGGCCAGCGCGGATCGGCGGCGTCGAACTTCAGGAACCGGCCGTGCAGCACGGTCGCGGCGTCGGCCATGCCCATCGGCATGCCGGGATGGCCGGATTTCGCCGCCTCGACGGCATCGATCGCGAGCGCCCGGATGCAATCGGCCATGCGCCGCTCCTCGCTGGCGGGCCGGGCGAGCAGGGCGGCCTGGGCGGCGAGGGCGGGGTTCGGTGCGTCGGAGGCGGGGGCGAGACTGGCCACGGGGCGGGAAACCTCGGTGGTTGAGCGTGACGACTGGAGGCCGGCTGGCCGGAAAGCCTGAATCACGCGATCAGACAGGGGTGCGCCGCTATAGAGCCCCGTGCCCAGCCCGGCAACGCCACGCCGTCGGGCTCAGCGCCCCCGCTGGCTCAACGCGAGATGACGGCGATCCCGAAACGCGCCAGCACGGCGTCGAGGCTGTCGAGCCCCGGTTCCTCGAAGACGGTGAGCCCGAGCGGCTGCGGCGGCCGCAGCGTCGCCTCCAGCTCTGCCGCCTGGCCGGTCAGGAATCGCTTGATCGGCGAAAGCAGGGACGCCGCCGCCGGCCCTTCGAGGAAGGCGGCCAGCTGGGTGACGGCGCGGGCGCGGAAGGCCGGCACCGTCATCCGCCCCTGCCGGGCCAGCATGCCGAGGAGCCGCGGCGCCAGCCCGTCGTCGCGGTAGCGCGCCATGGCGCCGAGCAGCCGCATCCGCGCCACCACCGCCTCCGGCGCCGCCTGCGGGTCGAGCCCCTCCAGCTCGAAGCCGAGGGCGAGCTGGCCGAAATCCGGCAGGGTGAGGACGAAGTCGGGCCAGGAGACGCGGTCGTCCTGCTGCTCGAAGCGGGACGAGAAGGTGATCTCGTCGGGCAGGGCCGGGTAGCCGAGCTCGGTCAGCATCTCCTGGAAATCATCCACTGCCAGGCCCCGCAACACGATCCGGTCGGTCGAGCTGACGCGGCCCCCGGCGGCGACCTCGAACTGGCTCTCGCCGTGCAGGCTCTCGGCGCGGGCGATGCTGCGGCCGGCGTCCTCCATCGTGAAGCCTTCGGCCAGGATGGTGCCGTGCATCCGGGCCGGATCCCCCGGCCTGCCGGTTGCCTGCATCAAGGCGAGCGTCGCGATGTCGAAGCCGTCGATCGCCGCGCTGGCCAGGGCAAAGCTGCCCCCTGCGCTGCCCCATGGCCCGCCCAGATCCGCGAGCCGGATTTGGCTCGTCCTGCCGCGCCCATAGGCCTCGACGGCAAGCCGGCCGATGCTGACCTCCGTGGGCAGGAACTCCACGCCCTCGATCGACAGGTGATCGAACTGCACCGCCCCGATGAGCCCGACCGGGTCCATCGCCCGCCCCGACTCCGGTGGGCGAATGGCGAGGCCGGACAGCCTTGCCTGCTGCACCGAGATCGTCAGGTCGGGGCCACCATCATAGGCCAAGCGCTCGATCCGCCATTCCCGCGCCCCATCGGCGCGCTGGCCGAGCACCGTCCAACTGCCAAGCTGCAGCTCGACACCGGCGGCCCGCAGCTCGGCCTCCTCGAGGCGGACATCGCCGGCGGCGCCGTCGAGGACCGTGGCGCTGCGATAGCGCAACCCGATCTCCGGCCCGAGGAGGGCGCGGAGGTCCTGGATCGCCTGGTGCTCGCGGGCCGGCGATGCCGCGGCCGGGGGCACGCCGGGCGCCGGCTGCGCCAGGGCGCTGCCGGCCGCGAGGAGTGCCGCAAGGATCGCGAGGGTCGAAGGAATCCGCATGGCCTGCCTCACCGCGCCGTCGCGCTGAGCCCGAAGCGACGCACCACCTCGCTGACGCTCGGGTCCGGCATGGCGTCGAACTCCCGGAAGGGTATGGGCCGCGGCGGCCGCGAGCGCAGCTCGATCTCCCGCGCATCGCCGCGCAGGAAGCGGGTGATCGGCCCGCGCAGCGGCGCGGCCCGCGCGCCGGTCAGGGCGGCCTCGGCATTCAGCGCGGCGGTTTCGCGCACCGATACCGGGTGGCTGCCCTGCTCGGCGGCCATGTTGCGGAAGATGCGGTCCGCCAGCCCGTCGTCGCGATAGCGCAGCGTGAAGTCGCGCAGCCGCGCCGCCGGCGCCAGCACGCTGGGCGCGGTCGGATTGAGCCTGTCGGCCTCCAACGCCAAGAACACCTGGCCGAGGCCAGGAACTGACGCCTCGAAGCGCGGCACCGACATCTCGCCATCGCGCAGGCGCATGCTGCTTTCGAAGAGGATGTCGCCGACGACCGAGGTGTAGCCGAGCGGGGTGAGCAGTTCCTGCACCAGGGTCACGCCGTCGAGGGCTAGGCCCTCGACGGCGATCCGGTTGCTGGCGACGCCGTCGGACGACATGGCATTGTCGAGCCTGATGTTGCGGGCGCTGGCGCTGACCCGGCTGCCTTCGAGCAAGGTGAAGCCTTCGGCGGTCGTCCGACCCGTCCAGCTCGGTATGCCGGGGCCACGGATCATCTGGTCGTAAAGTGCACGCGCGATGTCGCCCTCGACGGCGGCGCGCGTCAGGGTCAATGCGTCCGGGCCGTCATTTTGCCAGCGAAGCGACAGATCGTCCAACCGAACCCGGGTCTGCCGCCCGGCCCCAAGCTCCTCCACCGCAAGGCGGCCGATGGTGCCCTGAAGCGCCGTGCCGAAGGCAATGCCTTCGACCAGAAGTTCGTCCAGGCGGCCATCGGCGACCAGCTCGATGGACTGGGCAGCTTGGCCGACCGGGATCAGGAGGCCGGCAACGCGCAGCCGGCGCACCAACAGCGGCGGGCCGTCGCGGGATAGGCGCAGATCGGTCGCCTCCAGCTCCGCCACCCCTGCCTCGCTCGCGCCGCGGACGACGAGCGTTGCAATCCGCGCCTCGTCCGTCCCGCCATCCGAAACCCGGACATCCTCCAGGCGGACATGGCCGGCGGCGGCGTCGATCACCGTGGCGGTGCGGTATTCCAGCCGCAGCCCCGGCTCGAGCAGGCGCCGCAGCCGGGCGATCGCCGGATCCTCGGCCGCCGGCGCCGCGGCGGCCGGCGGCGGGCTGGGCTGCTGCGCCGGCGCCGTCCCGGCCGTGAGCAGCAGCGCCAGCGCGGCGCCGCAGGCGAGATGGAACCGCACCCGGTCAGCGCGCCGTCGCGGTCAGGCCGAAGCGGCGCTGTGCATCGGCCGCGTCCCGTGGCGGCTGCGCGGACAGCGACATCACCGGCAGCGGCTGCGGCGGCCGCGCCGCGATCTCCAGCTCCTGTGCCTGGCCGCGCACGAAGCGCTCGATCGGGGCGCGGAGCGCGGCACCGGCCGGGCCGCCGATCGCGGCGTTCAGCATGCCGATGATCTGCTCGCGGAGCTGACCCTCGTTGATCTGCTGCTGCGCGGCCTGCATCCGGAGCGCCCGCGGCAGCAGCCCTTCGTCGCGGAAGCGCAGCGTCAGCCCCAGCAGGCGCATGCGCGCCGCCATCGCTTCGGGGGCCGCGTCGCGATCCAGGCCGTCGACATCGAGGGCCAGGGTGATGGTGCCGTAGCCCGGGGCTGCGATGACGAAGCTCGGCATGGTCAGCCGGCCGCCCTGCGGCTGGAAGCCGGCCTCCATCGTGATGTCGCCGACCAGCGCCTGGTAGCCGAGCTGGGTCAGGAAGGCCTGCAGCTGCGGGATGCCGTCGAGGCGGATGCCGCGCAGCGCCGCACGGCCGCTGCCGGCGAGCTGCCGGTCGGTCTCCGATTCGATGCGCAGGCTGTCGGCGCCGCCGAGCTGCCGGCCGCCGCCCGACATCGTGAAGCCTTCCGCCGTCGCCTCCAGCCGGCCGGGGATCGCCTGCGGTGGCCGGCCGCCGGCGGTGGCAAACTGCGCGGCGATGGTCGCAACGTCGAGGCCGCTGAAGGCGAAGCGGGCGAGCGCGAAGGCATCGACCCCGGCGCTGCCCGCGGCGGTGCCGCGGCCGGCGAGGTCGTCCAGCCGGAACCGGGTCTGCCGGCCGGGGCCGTAATCCTCGAGCGTCAGGCTCGCGACGGTGACCGTCCACGCGTCCTCGACGCGGAGGCCGCGCAACGAGAAGCGGTCGAGGCTGATGGCATCCGGCGAAACATCCTGCCCGGGCGTCATTTGGCCCCGGATGGCGAGCCCGGCGATGCGGCCTTCGGCGAGCGTCACCCGCGGCCCGCCCTGCTCACGCATCGTCAGGTTGCGGATCTCGGCCAGGTCGACGCCGTTGTCGCGCTGGCCGCTGATCGTCAGCGTGTCGATCGTCGCCTCGGCATTCGGCCGGCGGAGCGTGACGCCGTCGAGCCGGAAACTGCCCGTGCTGCTGTCGATCACGGTGGCGCTGCGATAGGCCATCTGCACGTCCGGCCCGAAGGTCGTGCGCAGGCGACGGATCGCCGGATCCTCGTCGGCCGGCGGCGGCGGCAAGGGCGGCAGCGCGGGGGCTGCCGCCTGCGGCGGCGGCGGCGCGGGCGGCCGGCGGGCAGTGTCGGGCGCCGGCGCGGCGGGCGCCGGGGCGGGGGTCAGCGGCGCCGGCGTGGCGCCGAGCGCGGGCGGCTTGCCGCCCTCCGCCGCACCGGGGCTGCCGAGCGGCGCCGGCTTCTGGGCCAGTGCCGTCCCCGCGGCCAGCATCAGGAGGAGAGCGAATTTCGAGGGCAGGGACGGCATCGTTCGGGGTTCCGGCACTGTCGATAACTGCGCGCAATAATGCCTGAGCGGCCCCGCCGACGCCATCCCTGGCGATCCCGCGTCGGCATGCCCACTCTCTCACAAATGGCTCAGCCGCCCGCCCGATCCGGCAATCGTGACGTCGCCGCCTTCCTCGACCGGCTGGCCGGCCTGCCGGCGGCGCGGCCCGCTGCCGGCCGCCGGGCGCAGCTGTTGTTCGCGGTGGACGCCACCGCATCCCGCCAGCCGGCCTGGGACCGCGCCTGCCATCTGCAGGCGGAGATGTTCGCCGCCGCCGAGGGCCTCGGCGGCCTCGCCATCTCGCTGTTCTACTGGCGCGGCTATGGCGAGGCCGCCGCGACGCCGTTCCTGGCGGAGGCGGTCGAGCTCGCGCGGCGGATGGCGGGCGTGCGCTGCCTCGGCGGCCGCACCCAGATCGGCCGCATGCTCGACCACGCGCTCGGTCTCGTCCGGGCCGAGCCGCTGGCCGCCATCGTCATGGTGGGCGACGCGGCGGAGGAGGCGCCGGACCCGATCTGCCACGCCGCCGGCGAGTTGGGGCTGCGCGGCGTGCCGGTCTTCGCCTTCCTGGAAGGCCAGGACGCCGCCGCCGCATCGCTGTTCCGCCAGGTCGCGACGCTTTCGGGCGGCGCCTTCGCGCCCTTCGACCTGGCGAGTGCCGCGACGCTCCGCGACCTGCTGCGCGCGGTCGCCGTCTATGCTGCCGGCGGCCGCCGGGCGCTCGCGGCACTTCCGGGGCCGGCGGCCCGGCGCCTCGCGGGCCAGCTTCCGGGATCCGGCTGAGCATGCTGCCCGGCGCGCTGCTGCTCGGCACGCTGGCGCTGCTGCTGGCGCTGATGGCACTCCGCGCCTTTGCCGGCGCGCCGGTCGCCTCGGTCCGCAAGGGGGTCTTCGCCGGGGCGCTTCTGCTCGGCCTCGGTGTCGCGGGCCTGCTGCTCGCGACCGGCCGTGGCGGTCAGCTCGTCTGGGGGCTGGCGCTGGTGGGGCCGGTGCTCTGGCAATGGTGGCGCGGCCGGCGCATGGCCCGCCGCTTCGCCGGCGGCGGCGATGCGCAGGAAAGCCGGGTCGCGACCGCGACGCTGGAGATGACCCTCGACCACGCGACGGGGCGGATGCGCGGGCAGGTGCTCTCCGGCCGCTTCGCCGGCGCGGCGCTCGAGACGCTCGACCGCGCGGCGCTGCTCGAGCTGCTCGGCGAATGCCGCGGCTCCGATCCCGATGCGGTGCCGCTCCTCGAAGCCTGGCTCGACCGCGCCGATCCGGATTGGCGGCAGGCGCCTCCCGGCGCGGGCCAGGGGCCGATGACGCGGGCGGAGGCGCTCGCGATCCTCGGCCTCGCCGAAGGTGCGGGGGAGACAGCGGTGCGGGAGGCGCATCGGCGGCTGATGCGGGCCGCGCATCCGGACCGTGGCGGCAGCGCCTGGCTCGCCGCCCGCCTGAACGCGGCGCGCGACCTGTTGCTCGGGCGCTGACGCTTCCGTAACCATGCGCTTGCCGGGACGTTCATGAGGCATGGAAGCGCCACGCCATGCCGCTGCCCTTTGCGTTTCAGAAACGCAAGCACGGCGAAGTTGTGCCGTCCCGATGCCGCTGCCTTGAAATGGACGCCCCGCCGTGGTCGCCTGGATCCCCTGACGCACTCCCGAAGGAACCGTCGTATCGTGAGCCTCAAGCCTCTCAAAAAGGCCGTCATGCCGGTCGCCGGCCTCGGCACCCGCTTCCTGCCCGCCACCAAGGCGATGGCGAAGGAGATGCTGCCGGTCGTCGACAAGCCGCTGATTCAATATGCGGTGGAGGAGGCGCGGGCCGCCGGCATCGAACAATTCTGCTTCATCTCCGGCCGCGGCAAGACCGCGATCGTCGAGCATTTCGACGTTGCCTATGAGCTGGAGCGGACGCTGGCCGACCGCGGCAAGCAGGCCGAGCTCGACCTGCTGCGCGCCCAGGCGGTGCAGCCCGGCGCCATCGCGACGGTGCGCCAGCAAGTGCCGATGGGGCTCGGCCACGCGATCTGGTGCGCGCGGTCCTTCGTCGGCGACGATCCCTTCGCGATCCTGCTGCCCGACGACCTGATGATGTGCGACGTCTCTTGCACCGCGCAGCTCGCCGAGGCGTACCGGGAGACCGGCGGCAACGTGGTCGCGATCGAGGAAGTGCCGCGCGACCGCGTCAACCGCTACGGCGTGCTCGATGTCGAGCGCGACATGGGCCGGCTGGTCTCGGTGAAGGGCCTGGTCGAGAAGCCGCCGGTCGAGAAGGCGCCGTCGAACCTCACGATCATCGGCCGCTACGTGCTGATGCCGGAGGTGATCGGGCATCTGTCGAAGATGGAGAAGGGGGCGGGCGGCGAGGTGCAGCTCACCGACGGCATGGCCAAGCTGATCGGCAACCAGCCCTTCCACGGCGTCCGCTACGAAGGCCGCCGCTTCGACTGCGGCGACAAGGCCGGGTTCCTGGAAGCCCAGGTGGCCTTCGCCCTGAAGCGGCCGGACCTGGCGCCGGCGATGCAGGCCATCCTTCGGCGTTACGCATAATTTGAGACTAGGCGGATCGGTTCACCTGACCGATCCGATATCAACGCCCGGCGACCCGCCGCCGGCGCTCGTTCGGCGGCGTGCGGTCGCCCTGCTCCACGCGGGTCGCGCGGCGCACCGCCGCCTGTCGCGGCGGCGCCAGGCGCTGGCCGCGCTCGGCGCCAAGCGAGGAGCGGGTCACCACCACGCGCCGTGACGCCCGTGCCGCCGGCGCTTCCCGCACCGTGCGGGCGGCGGCGCGCGTGGTCGCTGCGACCCGCGTCTGCCGCGCCGCCTGGCGCACCGGCGCGCCGCGCGCAGCAACCGTCCGGCGAGCGGGCAGCGTATCGGCGCGTGCGGCCGCGACCAGGCCGAGGCCACCGCGGCCAGCCATCAGCGGCTCGCGCGGTGCGACGCCCAGCCGGGCGAAGGCCTGGTCGAGGATCGCCATCATGTGCCGGTCGCGCTCGCGGCCGGTCGAACCCCCGAAGACCGCAGCGACCAGGCGCTGGCCGTCGCGCTCCACGCTCGCCACCAGGTTGAAGCCGCTGTCGTTGACATAGCCGGTCTTGATGCCGTCGGCGCCGTCGTATTCGGTCAGCAGGCGGTTGTGGTTGGCGATCACCTGGCCGCGGAAGCGGAAGCTCTCGGCCGCGAAATAATGGTAGCGGTTCGGGAAATCCTCGCGCAGGCGGCGGCCGAGCAGCGCCATGTCGCGCGCCGTCGTCACCTGGTCGATGTCCGGCAGGCCGGAGGCGTTGCGGAAGGTGGTGCGGGTCATGCCGAGCGCCCGGGCGCGCAGCGTCATCATCTGCGCGAAGCGCTCCTCGTCGCCGCCGGCCAGGCGTTCGCCGATCGCGGCCGCGACGTCGTTCGCCGATTTCGTCACCAGTGCCAGGATCGCCTGTTCCGCGGTGAGCGAGGCGCCGGCCGGCAGCCCGAGGCGGGAGGGCGGCTGCGACGCCGCCTCCCGCGACATGACGATCGGGCTGTCGAGGCTCATGCGGCCTTCGCGAATCGCCTCGAACAGCATGTAGAGGGTCATCATCTTGGTCAGCGAGGCCGGGTGCCGCTGCTCGTCGGCATTGACCGCCATCAGCGTGGCGCCGGTCCGCACGTCCTGCACGATGGCGGCGTAGCGGTCGCTGCCGATCTGCGCCCGGGCGGCGCCCGGCAGGGCAGCGGCCAGCAGGCAGGCGCCCAGGACGGCGAACACACGCCGAAGCGGGAACGGCCAGCCCCCGCGGGCGGCACTGTTCATCATCATGCAAGCTCCCCAAGGCACGCGGACAGCCCCCCGGCCCCATCGCACCCGTCCCGGGGTGCAACTTAGTCGGAGGGTTGCCGCGCTGTCCACCGTTTCATGGTGGAAATGGCGGTCGGACAAAGGCTTGAAACCTGGGGTTAACTGCTCGTGGCAGGCCCTGGAATGGCAGGTGCGGGAAGCTCACGGCGGCGTCACCAGCACGTCATGTTGCGGTGCAAAAAAATGCTTGCATCACCGATGCGGCCTGCTCTAGAAAGCGGCATGTTGCACCGCAGCATGGCGGCCCGGGCTTCGGGATGCCGGTTGGCGGTGGCTTTGGAAGGCACAGCGATGGGCGACAGCACCACACCCCGCGTGACGAACCGCAAGCCGGCCAAGCCGGCGCCGCAGCCGGCGCCGCAACCGGCGATTGCGGCCGCCCCGCCGGTGGCTGCGCCCGAACCCGTGGCAATGGAAAGGAATTCCAGCATGGCTGGCGAGAACAAGCTGACCAAGATCACGACCGAGGCCGTCGAGACCGGCGCCGCCAAGGCCGAGACCATCATCAACCAGGGCGCCACTGAGGCGCGTGCAACGGTGGAGAAGACCATGGAACAGGCGACGAAGGCTGCCGAGGGCATGTACAAGGCGGCGGAAGACGCGGTCGAGTTCGGCCGCGGCAACATCGAGGCGATGACGAAGTCGGCCCAGCTTTGGGCGACCGGCACCCAGGACATGGCGCGCCAGTACGCGGCCGTTGCCCAGGGCTTCGCCGACCACGCGATGGAAAGCGCCAAGGCGCTGGCCTCGGTGAAGAGCCTGAAGGAAGCCGCCGAGCTGCAGAGCTCCTTCGCGAAGGCCGCCTTCGAGAAGGCCTCGGCCGAGACCTCCAAGTTCCAGGAAGCCTTCCTGCGCCTGTCCGAGAGCGCCTCGGCCCCGATCACCGCCCGCGTCCAGCTCGCGGTCGAGAAGTTCGGCAAGCCGGTCGCGGCCTGATCCCGGCGGCGCTCACGCGCCTGCCAGCCGGCCGTTCCCCTCACCCCCGACGGCCGGCCGACGAGGCCCGGCACCGCCCCTCCCCAGGGTCGCGGTGCCGGGCCTCCGCCGTTCAAGGGCCGGCAAATGCCTTCATGTTCCTCACCGTGGCTCTTCACTCGGCGCCACGCGCTCCGATATCCTGGGCCGGCAGGTGGGTTTTCGCGCCTTCCCACCATTCTTCGGATGAGACAGCCTTCTGATCATGAGCGACCAGGACAAGCGGAACAACGGTGTGGGCAACGGCGACGGTCCGGCGACCGGCGTCGTCGTCAAGGCGCGCCCCCGCACCAAGAAGCCCGCGATGTACAAGGTGCTGATGCTGAACGACGACTACACGCCGATGGAGTTCGTCGTGCACGTGCTGGAACGCTTCTTCCAGAAGAACCGGGAGGAGGCGACGCGGATCATGCTGCATGTCCATCGCCGCGGCGTCGGCGTCTGCGGCGTCTTCACCTACGAGGTGGCGGAGACCAAGGTGACCCAGGTCATGGACCTGGCGCGGCAGAACCAGCATCCGCTCCAGTGCACGATCGAGAAGGAATAGCCTTCGTCACGGTTTGCAACGCCTTGCATCGGGGGATGCGGAAGCCGCCCCGCTTCCCATATGATGAAGTGATGACCGGCTCGGGCAGCGGATGCGCCCGGCTCCGACAGGGGAGCTTCTGACCATGCTGTCCCGCAACCTCGAACAGACGCTCCACCGGGCTCTCGGCCTGGCGAATGACCGCCGGCACGAATATGCGACGCTGGAGCACCTGCTGCTGGCCTTGGCCGACGACACCGACGCAACGACGGTGCTGCGCGCCTGCGGCGTCGACATCGACAAGCTGAAGCGCGACCTCGGCGAGTTCCTCGACAAGGATCTCGCCGGCCTGGTCACCGACCGCTCCGGCGACCCGAAGCCGACCGCGGGCTTCCAGCGCGTCGTGCAGCGCGCCGCGATCCACGTGCAATCCTCCGGCCGCGACGAGGTGACCGGCGCCAACGTGCTGGTCGCGCTGTTCTCGGAACGCGAGAGCCACGCGGTCTACTTCCTGCAGCTGCAGGACATGACCCGCCTCGATGCGGTGAACTTCATCAGCCACGGCATCGCCAAGGCACCGGGCCGCAGCACGCCGCGCCCGGTCCAGGGCACGCCGCAGCCGGAGGAGACGCCGGAACGGGGCGAGGAGAAGCCCAGCCGCGCGCCGCGCGGCCAGGACGCGCTGTCCAACTACTGCGTCAACCTCAACAAGAAGGCGCAGCAGGGCAAGATCGACCCGCTGATCGGTCGCGACAGCGAGATCGAGCGCACCATCCAGATCCTCTGCCGCCGCACCAAGAACAACCCGCTCTATGTGGGTGATCCCGGCGTCGGCAAGACCGCGATCGCGGAAGGCTTGGCGAAGCGCATCATCGAAGGCGACGTGCCGGAGGTGCTGCTGAAGTCGACCATCTTCGCGCTCGACATGGGCAGCCTGCTGGCCGGCACCCGCTATCGCGGCGATTTCGAGGAACGCCTCAAGGCCGTGGTGCAGGAGCTGGAGAACCAGGCCGGTTCGATCCTGTTCATCGACGAGATCCACACGGTGATCGGCGCCGGTGCCACCTCCGGTGGTGCGATGGACGCCTCGAACCTGCTGAAGCCGGCGCTCGCCCAGGGCACGCTCCGCTGCATCGGGTCGACCACCTACAAGGAATACCGCAACTACTTCGAGAAGGACCGCGCGCTGGTCCGCCGCTTCCAGAAGATCGACGTGAACGAGCCGACGCTCGAGGATGCGGTGAAGATCCTCCAGGGGCTCAAGGCCAACTACGAGAAGCACCACAAGGTGAAGTACACGCCGGAGGCGATCCGCGCCGCGGTGGAGCTCTCGGCCAAGTACATCCACGACCGCAAGCTGCCGGACAAGGCGATCGACGTGATCGACGAGGTCGGCGCCAGCCGCATGCTGCTGCCCGAGAACAAGCGGCGGAAGACGGTGACGCTGAAGGATGTGGAGGACATCGTCGCGAAGATCGCGCGCATCCCGCCGAAATCGGTCAGCACCGACGACAAGGAGGTGCTGAAGAACCTGGAGCGCGACCTGAAATCGATGGTCTTCGGCCAGGACAAGGCGATCGAGGCGCTGTCGGCGGCGATCAAGCTGTCCCGCGCCGGGCTGCGCGATCCGGAGAAGCCGATCGGCAACTATTTGTTCAGCGGCCCGACCGGCGTCGGCAAGACCGAGGTCGCGAAGCAGCTCGGCAAGACGCTCGGCATCGAGCTGATCCGCTTCGACATGTCGGAATACATGGAACGGCACAGCGTCAGCCGGCTGATCGGCGCGCCGCCGGGCTATGTCGGCTTCGACCAGGGCGGCCTGCTGACCGATGCCATCGACCAGCACCCGCACGCCGTGCTGCTGCTCGATGAGATCGAGAAGGCGCACCAGGACCTCTACAACATCCTGCTGCAGGTGATGGACCACGGGAAGCTGACCGACCACAACGGCAAGACCGTCGACTTCCGCAACGTGATCCTGATCATGACCACGAATGCCGGTGCGGCCGACCTCGCGAAGCCCACCATCGGCTTCGAGCGGACGACCCGGATCGGCGAGGACACGGAAGCGATCCAGCGCATGTTCACGCCGGAGTTCCGCAACCGCCTCGATGCCATCGTCCCCTTCTCGGGACTCACGCAGGAGATCGTGGCCCAGGTGGTGGAGAAGTTCGTCATGCAGCTGGAGGCGCAGCTCGCCGACCGCAACGTGACGATCGAGCTCTCCTCGGCGGCGAAGGAATGGCTGGCGGAGAAGGGCTACGACCCGCTCTACGGCGCGCGCCCGCTGGCCCGGGTGATCCAGGAGCACATCAAGAAGCCGCTGGCCGAGGAGCTGCTGTTTGGCCGGCTGACCAAGGGCGGCGCCGTCAGGGTCGGCCTCAAGGACCAGGCGCTCACCTTCGACTTCGTGGAGGCCGCGCCGCCGGCGCTGCCGAAGCCCGAGGAAGGCGAGGGCGACGCCGAGACGGCGACCGAATCCGCCGGCTGACGTTCCGACTGTCGGATATGGAAGGGCGCGGACCGCAGGGTTCGCGCCCTTTGCCTATTCCGGCGCCATCGACGGCGCCGGGCGCATCCTTCTCACGATGAGGTCCCGAGGCGCGCCAGCGCCTCTCCGACCGCCCGCTTCAACGCGGCCAGGTCACCGCTGCGAATCACCCGCCAGACCAATTCCGGATCGACACCGTCATACTCGTGCCGGAGGACATTGCCGATGCTGCGGATGCCCGCCCATGGCTGGCCGGGAACAAGCGTGTCAGCTTGGTCGCCCAGCTTCCGCGCCGCCTCGCTGAGGATCAGCAGGGCGTGCAGCGACGCAAAGACGGCCTGCTCGTTCGCCTGGAACGCCTCGAAATCCAGGCCCGCCGTAAAGCGCTCGATGCGGTCGGCGTTGTCGAGGATGTCCTGCAGGCGTTGCAGCGGCTTCTCAGAAGGCAAGCGCACCTTCTTTCTCGATGGTGCGGCGGAGCCGGTCCTTGCGCACCGGCTCCGCGACGAGATCGACGGGGCGGCCGAGGATCGCCCGCAGCCGCATGGCCAGCGCATCTAGCCGTCCGAAATAGGCGAAACCGCCCTGCGAGGCCTCCTCGCTCAGGCGCACAACCACATCCACGTCGGAACCGGCTTCCGCCTCGCCTCGCGCGACCGATCCGAACACGGACAGGCTGACGACGCCGGCAGCCTTCAGCTCCGGCTCGTGCGCCCGCAACGCGGCCAGGGCGACTTCTCGATCCATAAGTTCAGTTTAGCATACCCGCTTTCAGCGTTGCCAGATTCGGGCGCCATGGACAGCGCCCGGCGCACCTCCGCCGCGTCCTCCAACTCCCGGAGCCGGCCGCGCTCGATCAGCAGGAAGCGGGTGCCGATGGTGGCCGCGAACCGGCGGTCGTGGGAGGCGAGGATGACGGTCGCATCCTGGGCCAGGATCTCGGCTTCGAGCGCTTCCTGGCCGGGGATGTCGACATGGTTGGTCGGCTCGTCGAGCAGATGGAGGCTCGGTGCCGTGAGCCGGAGGCCGAGCAGCGCGAGCCGCGCCTTCTGACCCGGCGAGAGCCGGCCGATCGCGCCGCGCTGCGCCTCGACCGCGAAGCCGGCGCTGGCGAGGAGCGCGGTCGCGCGCCGGTCGTCGACCGCGAAGCGGCCGGCGATGAAGCCGTGCGGCGTCCCGCGGTCCGGCAGATGCGACATGTGCTGGTCGAGATGGGCCGCGACGACCGAGGGCGCCGCGCGTATCCCCGGCACGGCATCCGGCACCGCGACCGCCTGGGACAACAGCGCCAACAGCCGCGACTTGCCGGTGCCGTTGGCGCCGAGCAGCACCACGCGGTCGCCCTGTGCGATCCGCAGCGTGCCGGCCTCGAACAGGGCGCGGCCATCCGGTGCCCGCACCACGAGCTTCTCCAGGGCGAAGACGGTCTTCGCATGGCTGGCGCGGTGGCCGAGGCGGATCTCGCCCGGGCGGTCGCGGTGCAGCGGCCGCAGCGTCTCCTCCATCGCCTCGGCCCGGGCTGCCATCTGGGCGGCCTTCTTCTGCGCGGTATCGCTCCGGCTGTTGATGCCGATGTTCTTCAGCGTGCCGGCGGAGCGGCGGAGGCGATCGACCTCCCTGAGGTCCCGCGCCTGGCGCGTTGCCGCCGCCGCATCCTCCGCCGCCAGCATCGCACGTGCCCGATCGTAGGGTGCCGCGCAGAGCCGGCTTTCGCCCGGGCGCAGGAACAGGGTGCGCGTCGCGCAGCGGTCGAGGAAGGCGCGGTCGTGGCTCGCGATCAGCATCGGGATCCGGAGGCCGAGCAGCCAATCCTCGAGTACCGAGATCTTCGCGACATCGAGGTGATTGGTCGGCTCGTCGAGCAGCAGCGCATCCGGATCGATGACCGCGGCAGAGGCGAGCATGACGAGGCGCTGCCAGCCGCCGCTGAGGGTGTGGATCGGTGCGTCGCGCAGGGCGGCCGGCGTCGCGAAGGCGTCCAGCGCCAGATCGGCGCGCCAGCCCTCCGCCTGCCGGAGCGGCGGCGGCAGCGCGCGCCGCACGGCTTCGGCCGCCGTAAGGCCCGCGAGGCGCTCCGGCACGTCCTGCGCCACGAAGGCGAGTCGAAGCCCGCGCGAGAGGATGACCTCGCCTTCCTCGGGCGCGCGTTCGCCGGCGACGCAGCGGAGGAGGGAGGTCTTGCCCCCGCCATTGCCGGCGACGATGCCGAGCCGGTCGGCATCGCCCAGGACAAGATCGAGGTTGCGGAACAGCGGTACCGGCGCGAGCACGCCGAGGTTGCGCAGGCTGATGGTGCCCATAATCCTGTCATCCATGTGCTGGACGGGCGCGCGGCGGCAGGACGCCGGCAGCGCAAGACAGGACGGGCCGGAGACTAGCGGTGCGTGTTCCGGACCCGCCCCACGACGAAGGATCGTGGGGCGTTCCAAGGTCCGCGCGGATGGCGCTGCTTGTGTTTGGTCATGCACCCCTCCTGCGGCTTGAATGCGGGCGGCCTTTGATACCCTATGGCGCGGGGCCCGCGCCACCGGGAAGGATAAGGAGCATCGCCATGACCGCCGATACCCGCATCGAGGATTGGAACAATTACAGCGCCGGCCTTCGCGACCGCGGCAAGGAGCTGCGCGGCCTGCATCCGGAGCTGGTGAAGGGCTTCGTCGCCCTGAGCACCGGGGCGGCCACCACCCAGCACCTCGATGCCAAGACGCGGGAGCTGATCGCGCTCGCGGTCGCGGTCACCACGCGCTGCGAGGGCTGCCTCGACAGCCACGCCCGCAAGGCCCGCGCCGCCGGTGCCACCAAGGCCGAGGTCGCCGAGGCGCTCGGCGTCGCGATCGCACTCAATGCCGGCGCCGCCTACACCTACACGCTCCACGCCCTCGACGCGCTCGACGGCGCGGGGACCTGACCGGTGTCCGACGCACCCCGCATCGCCGGCATGCTGCTGTTCCCGGACATGACGCAGCTCGACCTGACCGGGCCCTATGAGGTGCTGGCGCGCCTGCCCGGTTGGCGGGTCGAGGTGGTGGCGCGCACGCGGGAGCCGGTGCGGACCGATCGCGGGCTGGTCATCACGCCGTCCATGAGCTTCGCCGAAGCGCCGCCGCTCGACCTGCTGGCGGTGCCGGGCGGGCCGGGCACCGATGCCGCGATCCTCGATGCCGAGACCGTCGCCTTCGTCCGCAATCAGGGCGCCGCTGCCCGGCACATCTTCGGCATCTGCACCGGCAGCCTGCTGCTCGGCGCTGCCGGCCTGCTGCGCGGGCGCCGCGCCGGCAGCCATTGGTCGGCGCGCGACCTGCTGGCGCAGTTCGGCGCCGAGGTGCGGGACGACCGGATGACGATCGACGGCCACATCTACACCGCCGGCGGCGTCACCTCCGGCATCGACATGGCGCTCCGGCTCGCGGCCGATCTCGCCGGCGAGGATGTGGCGCAGCGCATCCAGCTGCAGATCGAATACGACCCGGAGCCGCCCTTCGCCGCGGGCACGCCCTTCACGGCACCGGCCGCGATCGTCGCGGCGGCGCGGGACGCGGGGGCCGCGATCCGCCGGCGGCGGGAACAGGCGGTGGCCGAAGCGGCGCGCAAGCTTCTCTCGGCCGGGCGTTAGAGCAGGCCGTCGGTGGGCGGAATCGCCAGGAGGCGTGAATCTGCTCGCCGAGGCAGCCTGTCCTGGCGTCGCGCGGCGAAGGCGTTGAGATTTCCGGGTCAGCCGAGCGCCTGCTTCGCCGTCGCCAGCCCGGCGCGGCCGGCTTCGTCGAGCTCGGGGTAGCGGAGGTCGAGCCGGTCCATGGCTTCGGCGATCGCGTCCGCGACGATGATGCGGGTGAAGCGCTTGGTGTCGGCCGGCACCACGAACCAGGGTGCCTCCGGCGTCGCGGTGGCGCGGATCGCTTCCTCATAGGCCGATTGATAGGCCTTCCAATGCGCGCGCTCGGCGACGTCGCCCGCCGAGAACTTCCAGTTCTTCTCCGGCTCCTCGATGCGTCCGAGGAAGCGCTTGCGCTGCTCCTCCTTCGACACGTTGAGGAAGAATTTCAGGATCACCACGCCCTGCCGCGCGAGGTAGCGCTCATAGGCCGCGATATCCTCCAGCCGCTCCGCGAAGACCTGCTTCGTCACCAGGCGGTCCGGCAGCTTCTGCGCCGCCAGGATCTTCTGGTGCACGCGGACGACCAGCACCTCCTCGTACCAGCTGCGATTGTGGATGCCGATCTGGCCGCGCTGCGGCAGGGCGATGACGTGCCGCCAGAGGAAATCATGATCCAGCTCGGCCGCATTCGGCGCCTTGAAGCTGACCACGTGGCAGCCCTGCGGGTTGACGCCGGAGAAGACGTGCTTGATCGCGCCGTCCTTGCCCGCCGCATCCATCGCCTGGAAGATGCACAGCACCGACCAGCGGTCCTGGGCATAGAGCCGGTCCTGCTGCTCGGCCAGGATGCGCGTGCTCTCGGCCAGCATCGCCTGCGCTTCCTCCTTTTCGATGTCGAGGCCGCCGGTGTCGCCCGGGTCGTGGTCCTTCAGGCGGAAGCCCTTGCCGCTGGTGACCCGGTAGCGGTCGATCAGCTTGCGCAGCCGCTTGTCCATCATGCCCGTTCCTTCCCCTGGCCGAAGCGCAGCATCGCGCAGGCGGCGGTCGCTTGCAGCAACAGGATGCCGCAAAGGGCGGTTGCATAGCCATCCGGATGCCAGCCGCCGGCCTCGCCGCGCGGCCAGAGGTCCAGCACCCAGCCGAAGGCGTTCTGCAGGAAGACGACGATCACCAGCATGGTGAAGTTGACCGCGGTCGAGACCCGGCCGGCGAGGTCGCGCGGGAAGATCTGCGCGAGCGCGGTGTAGCCCGGCGGCCCGCCGGCGCCGAGGAACCCGAAGGCGAACCAGAGCGCGCCGAGCACCGGCAGCCCGCCCCCCGGCCGCGACAGCATCACGCAGAGCATCGCGGCCTGGCCTGCGAGTGCGAGCAGCGGCACGCCGAAGCCGGTCCAGCCGCGGCTCTGCACCGCCGTCATCCATTGCCCCATGACGAGGCTGCCGATCGTCATGCCGAGCGCCAGGCAGAGCAGCGCGGCGGCGCGCGGCTCGTCCGCCAGGCCGCCGACGTCGCGGAGCCAGGGCCCGGCCCAGAGCCCCATCATGGTGAAGTTGAGCGCCGAGACCATGGCGATCCCCGGCAGGAAGCGCAGGAAGCGGGCATTGCGGAAGATGCGGCCGTACTCCGCGACTTCGTCGCGCAGCCGCCGCCGGGCGCGCGGCGCCGCACCCGGCGGCCGGTCCGGCACCGAGAGCCAGATCCAGAGCGCGACGGCGATGGCCAGCGCCGTCATCCCCGCGAAGACGCCGCGCCAGCCTATCGACGGCAGCAGCCATTGCACCGGCAGCGTGCCGGCCAGGCCGCCGAGGGCAGCGACGAAGACGCCGCGACCGGTCATCGCGGCGACCTTTTCGCGCGGGTACCAGTAGGTGTTCGCCTGCAGCATGCCCATCAGCCCGGCGGCGATGCCGATGCCGGTGACCAGGCGGCCGAGGCCGAATGTCGTCGCATCCGGCGCGATCGACGAGATCAGGCAGCCGATTGCCGCGACGATCGCGAGCACGGCCTGCGTCCGCCGTGCGCCGAACAAGTCCAGTGCGAGCCCGACCGGAAGCTGCGCCAGCGCATAGGTCACGAAGACCAGGGCGGCGAGCAGGCCGAGGCCGCTGGCGCTCAGGCCAAGCTCGAGCGCCAGCAGCGGCCCGACCGTCGCGATCACCGCGCGCGCCATCTGGTTGACGAAGTTCATCCCGGCGAGCGGCAGGGTGACGCGAAGGAAGATCGACACCGGCAGGATCAGGGCAGGCGGAGCCGCAGGCTGACCGGGCAGTGGTCGGAGATGCGGTCGCGGAAGCGGCGGTCGCGCTCGGCGTAGACCAGCACGCGGAGGCTTTCCTGCTCCGCCCAGCCGCGCGCGGCGCCGCCCAGCAGGATGTGGTCGACGAAGGCGCCGCCGCCCCAGCAGGGGTTGGAGTAGCGGGCATTGCCGTGGTCGAGCGGTGCGGCCTCGGTCAGCCGCGCGAGCAGCTCATCCTCGCGCCCGATCACCCGGTTGAAGTCGCCGAGGATCATGAAGGCGGCCCCTTCGCGCCGCCGCTCCGCGATCCAGCCGGCGAGCACCGGGATCTGCCGGCCGAGGCTGTCGCATTCGCGTCGCTCGGATTGCGCGATCGGGCCTTCGCGGCAGCCGGCATTGAGATGGATGGACAGCAGCCGGAGCCGCGACCCGCCTTCGGTCTCGATCGTGATGTCGGCGCCACGGCGGAGCGAGAAGCGCGCCGTCGGCCGCAGGTCGAGGCCGACGAGATCCGGGTTGCGGGTGACGCGCAGGCTGCGCCGATAGGCGAAGCCCGGCCGCTGCACGTCGTTCTCGTCGGTCAGGTGGAAGGCGTAATCGCGGGTGTTGAAGACGCGGGCCGCGGCGAGCGGCCCGTCGACCTCCTGCAAGGCGACGATCGCGGCATCGAGCCGCGTGGCATAGGCGCGGAGCCGCGCGAAATCCTCGGGCGAGCGGGTCTGTACGTCGCGCGGCAGGTCGGGATGCCCGGTCGGCTTGGCGGTGAGCCAGGCGATGTTCCAGGTCGCGATCTTGAGCTCGGTCTCCGCCAACGCGGCGACCGGGGCCGACACGGCGAGCAGGAGGGCGAGCAGCAGTCCGGGGGCGCGCATGGCGCCCATTCTGCCACGGCAACGGGCGGACGTCACAGCAGGACCGGTTCGGCGGTGGCCGGCGGCGCCGGGGCGGCCAGCAGCGGCCGGGCGCCGCAGGCTTGGAGGAAGGCGGCGACGGCGTCGAACTCGGCGGGGTTCCGCGTCGCGTCCGCGGCATCGCCGCGCGGGACGTAGATGATCGTCTCGTAGCGCGCCCGGGTCAGGAGCACGCGATAGGTGTTGCGCACGAAGGCGAAGTCCTTGGTGTCGCGCTGCCACCGGCTGCCGACGAAGCGGCGGGCGCGCCAGCCCTGCGGGCCGCGGATGAAATCGCCGCCCCAGCCCATGCCGACCAGGTCGAGCTCCAGCCCCTGGCAGTCGTATTCGGTCGCGAAGGTCTCGAGCGCGTCGGAGCCCCGCACATCGGGCCAGCGCAGCAGGAACCAGTTCGCCACGTCCTCGAGCGGTACGCCGAGCCCATCGGCGCGCAACCGCCTGGCCCCGGCGGCGGCCACCAGCCCGGCCCGCCGCAGCCCGCGCGCCTCCGCGCGCAGGGCCGCGCGCGCCGCGTCGAGGTCCCGCGTCACGCGATACGGCAGGCCGGGCGTCTCCGCGGCGATGCGCCGGGCGGCCGCGGCATCGTCGCGCAGCACCGCATCCACCCAGGCGGCCCCCCGCATTGTCCCGGATGTTGCGGATCGCGACCTGGAGGTCGAGATCGGCGTCGATGGTCAGCCAGTCGGACCATCCCTCGGCCAGGCGCTGCTCGGGGTCCGCGGCATCGACGGCCCGCGGCGCCGCGACCGCGCGCCAGCGCGGATCGGCGGCGATCACGCGACCCCATTCGGCAAGCCCCGCTTCGCCGGTGTTGATCTCCTGCCCATTGCCGATCAGGGCCACGATCACGGCCCAGCCGTCATGGCGGCCCATGATGTCGAGCGCATGCGCCGGCTCGCTCATCGTCAGGCGGGAGGGCTTGTTGCGGGTGCCGAGGATCGCCTTGGCAGCGTCCCAGGCGCGCTGGGCTTCGTCGAAGACGATCAGCCGTTCCGCCGGACGCATCGCCGCGTCGATCGCACCATCCTCCAGGAAGCGGTGCACGTTCTGCAGCCGCGCCTTGGCGCGCCGTTCGGCTTCCGGCTTCGCGCAGTCGCCGCGCCGCACGGCGTCGTCCACGATCGCCGCCCGCAGCACCGCGACCAGCGGGACATTGCCGGTCAGGAAGGCGGCGCCGTCGCCATGCCCGGTTCCGAACACGGTGTTCAGGCCGCAAAGCGTCTTGCCGGCGCCGGGGATGCCGGTGACGAAGACCACGCATTTGTCGCGGGCAGCGCGCGCCGCCGCGACCGCGCGGCCGATCGCCGCGGTCGTGCGCGTCAGGCTGCCGGCATCGGCGCGCGCGGCGGCGATCTCGGCGACGCCGTTCCGGGCGTAGAGCATGGTCGCCGCTTCGATGATCCCGGGCACCGGCCGATAGGGCGCCGCTAGCCATGTCGCGCCATCGAGCGGCGTGCGTGGCGGCGGCACCGATGCCTGCACCCAGCCGATCAGCGCGGCGAGGCCCGCGGCCGCACAGCGCATCGGCGGCACGACACCGTCCCAGAGCAAGGGAGGTTGCGCAGGGAGCGTCCATTCGCCGTCCTGCACCACCAGCATCGGCACGATCGGATGCGTCCGGCTGCCGGCATGGAAGTCGCGCAGGTCGAGCGCGTAATCCTCCGCCTCCGCGAGCGCCGCAGGGGAGGCGTCGCCGGCCTTGAACGCCAGTACCAGGATGGCGCGGTCGGTCAGCACGACGGCGTCGATGCGCTTCTCGAGCCGCAGCAGGTCGTAGTCCAGCGCGACGGTCCAGCCGGCGGCGGGCTGGGCTGCCAGGGCATGCCGCAGGCTGGCGATCTGCGCCGCGTGCCGCCCTGCGGCGTCGGCCGGGGCGCGGGCCAGGAACTCCGGCACGGGCAGGGCCAACCTGGCTCTCACCTTTGGCGCCGCCCCGGCCAGGTCGCGATCTTGAGCTCTGTCTGCGCCCGCGCGACCAGGAGCGCGGGAAGAGCGAGCAGGAAGGCGGGCAGCAGGACGGGAACGAGCATGGTGGCCATCCTGCAATGGGTCACCGATCGCGTCATGGCAGCATGGATTCGGCGGAGGCGGACAGCGGCGCGTGCTCTACGCTTCTCGGCTTTGGCGAAACGCACGCCGCCCTGACAGAAAGCGGTCCAACCAGCGCATCGATATGCCGAAGGGTGGCAACGATAGCAGGCGCCGGTCCCAACCGGGCAAGTTCTCCCAGCGGGTCCGCAGCGTCGCGTCCTCGGGCTTTGGTTGCCAATAAATGGGATCGTCGGTCTGGCAGACCCCGCCGAAGCCGGTTAGCACACGATCCAGGTTTTCCCACAGATACGGGTGCGGTGGCTCAAAGCCTCGGATCGAAGACAAGCACTCTTGGATGTAGGGTTCATAGATTCCGACATGGAGCGGCAGAAGCTCCAGGCGCGCTCCGCCTTGAGTGAACCGGACTTCAAGACCCGTCGCTTCGCGGAGGCCGCTTGCGATAGCTCCGAAGTCGGGCGGTGTCCTGTGCTGGAAATCCCAGTTGCCGACGACCATTCCCACTGCGATTACCTCTCAGTCGACCGCAGCAATGAGCCGCTGCTATACCAGCACCGCTCTGGTTGCCTGCTCCGAGGCCAGCTTCAAAGAAGCCGCCAATGACTTGCAAGCCACCAATGGTCGTGTTCAGCAGCCGATTGCGAGGAGCAGCTTGCGATGCATCGGCCACGTCAGAAACCTTCCGCGAACGCGCACAACGGCAGGCAGCGCGGAGATCAAGTTACGTAAGAAACGAATTACTTTCAGCAGCTGATGTTTGACATTTCTGTGAGTAAATTTCATAAATTAGGTATACATTGCTGCTGAGTGGCTTAATCAGCGCGTGTGTTTCCAAGTATACAGGGCCGATCGGAGCCTTTGGCTTCAATGCGACCGCCGCCCCGGCCAAGTCGCGAGCAACAGGCTGCCCAGCATCAGCGCGAAGCCCGCCGCATGCGCCGCCGTCGCCTGCTCGCCGAGCAGCAGGATGGCGACCAGCGCCGCACTCGCCGGCAGGAAGCCGGTGAAGATGCCGGCCATGCCGGCCGGCACGCGCTTCAGCCCGGCATACCAGAGCAGCAGGCAGATCACGCTCGCGGTCAGGCTGTGGAACAGCATCAGCGCCGCCAGCCGCGGCTCCGCAAGGCCCGCCACCGCGCCGATCCCGGGCAGGATGAAGGGCAGCAGCAGCAGCACCGAGAAGACCTGCATCCAAAGGCTCGCGGTCACCACCGGCACCTGCGCGCCGAGGCGCTTGGCCAGCAGCACATACATCGCCTCCCCGGTCACGCCGGCGAAGACCAGCAGGTTGCCGACCATGCTGCCGCCCGCATCCGCCCCCGCCCGCGCGAGCACCAGCGCCCCCATGCCGCCGGCAGCGAGTGCGACGGCCGCCCATTGCCGCCGCGGCAGCCGCTCCCGGAGCCAAAGCGCACCGCCGATCGCGACCACGGCCGGCAGCGTCGCCAACACGAGCCCCGCCTCCAGCGCGCTGGTCAGCCGGAGCCCCGCCAGCAGCCCGGCATTGTAGAGCACGGTGCCGAACAACGCCTGCAGCGCGAGGTTCCGAAGCGCCGCCGGCCCCGGCCGCACATGCCCCTCGATCGCGCGCGCCAGCGGCAGCAGCACCAGGACCGCAATCGCGCAGCGCAGCCCGGCGACGAGCGGAATCGGCAGCGCCTCCGCCAGCAGCTTCGCGACCGCGACATTGGCGCCGACCAGCGCCATCGAGAGCGCGAGCTGGAAATAGGCGATGCCCATACGGGCGCGACGCTAATCCGCCTCGCACCCCTTCCGGAAGGGCGAAAGCTCGGCGAGTGCGGCGATCTCCCGCTCCATCGCCGGCCGCTCCGCCGCCAGGTATTCGGCGACGCCGCGCGCCAGGCCGCGATGGGCGATCCGGTGTGCCGAGAAGGTCGGCACCGGCAGATACCCGCGCTGGATCTTGTGCTCGCCCTGCGCGCCGGCCTCGACGCGCGCCACGCCATGCTCGATCGCGAAATCGATGGCGCGGTAGTAGCAGAGCTCGAAATGCAGGAACGGCGCTTCCACCAGCGAGCCCCAGTTGCGGCCGTAGAGCGCGTCGCGCCCGAGCAGGTTGAGCGCGCCGGCCACCGGCTCCCCATCCTGCTCCGCCAGCATCAGCACCACCCGATCGCCGAGCGCCTCGCCGAGCAGCGGCCAGAAGCGCCGCGTCAGATAGGCCGCGCGACCCCATTTGCGGTCGGTCGTGTCCTGGTAGAAGCGATGGAAGGCATCCCAATGCCGCGGCGTGATCTCCGCCCCGCGCAGCGTGTTCAGCACGTAGCCGGACTGCGCCGCATCGCGCCGCTCGCGCCGCATCTGCTTGCGCTTTCGCGACGCCAGGGCGCCGAGGAAATCATCGAAGCCGCCATAGCCGGCATTCTGCCAATGGAACTGCACGCCGAGCCGGGTCAGCCAGCCGGCCTCGGCCAAGGCCGCCGCTTCCTCCGCGCCGCAGAAAGTGACGTGCACAGAGGAACAGCGAAGCGCCGCCATCGCCTGCTCGAGTGCGACCGCCATCGCCGCCGGCGGCAGCCCCGACCCCTCGCGGATCAGCAGCCGCGGCCCGGGCACCGGGCTGAACGGGGACGCGACCTGCAGCTTCGGATAATACTGGCCGCCGGCCCGATCCAGCGCCTCCGCCCAGCCGGCATCGAAGACGTATTCGCCGCGCGAATGCAGCTTCACGTACATCGGCGCACAGGCGACCACGCGGCTTCCCGCATCGCGCAGCACCGCATGCTGCGGCAGCCAGCCGGTGCGGCCGCCGACGCTGCCGCTCTCCTCCAGCGCGTGCAGGAAGCCATGCGCGACGAAGGGATTGCCGCCGCCGGCGCAGGCATCCCAATCCGCCGCCGCCACATCGGCGATGCGCGGCAGCAGCGACAGGCTCAACTCGGGCGCCGCATCATCCATCGCCACCCAATGTCGCGCTGCTCACGCCAAACGCAAGCCGGTCACTGGACCTCGAACATCCCCTCGACCTCGGCCGCCGCATCGCCCGGCAGCGACGGCACGCCGATCGTCGTGCGCGCATGCCGCCCGGCATCGCCGAACACCTCGACCGCCAGGTCGGACGCTCCATTCATCACCGCCGCATGCTGGGAAAACTCCGCCGGCGCCGCGATGAAGCCGCCAAGCCGCACCACCTTCGTCACGCGGTCGAGATCGCCATCCAGCGCCTCCCGCACCTGCGCCAGCAGGTTGATGAAACACAGCCGCGCGGCGCGGCGACCCTCATCGACCGACACGCTCGTGCCGACCTTGCCGGTGATCGCGATGCGCCCGTCATCCATCGGCACCTGGCCGGAAACGACGACGAGATTGCCCGTCCGATTGTAGGGAACATAATTCGCGATCGGCGCCGCCGGGCGCGGCAACTCGATGCCGAGCTCGGCAAGGCGCGCATCGATGCGTCCGGCCATGGTGGTGTGTCTCCGCTGAACAGGGTGGGGGTTGTAGCGTGGTTGGGGCGCGTCGGGGAGGGACGCTGTCCCTCCCCGAACCCCTCCCTGCCAGGAGCCCAGGCCCCCTTCGCAAGCAGGGCACCAAGTGAAGCAGGTCAAGGAGCCTCCAGGCTCCTTGCGGGGTGGGTCCGGGAGGGGCGGAGCCCATCCCGGGACGCGCGCCTCAAGCCACCCGACGCAACCCCCGCGCCCGGCGCGGCGCGGGGACCGCCGGCAGGTCGAGCGGCAGCAGCGGCGGCGCGGCGGGGTCGCGCGTCGCTTCCGGCAGGGCCGGGTCCGGCAGGTCGCTGCGGCCGAGATAGGCGAAGGCGAGGTGGCGGAAGGCCCAGTCGAGCACGCTGCTGGCGGTTTGGATGCGCGCGTCGCCTTCGACCGGTCCGGCGGGGACGAAGCGCGTGTGGGCGTAGGCGTCGACGTAGTCCGAGAGCGGGACGCCCCGGGCGAGGCCGATGGAGACGGCGTCGGCAGTGGCGTCGAGGAGGGCGCGGAGTGTCGCGTCGCGGCCGAGGGTGAGGCCGATGCCGCGCAGCACGCCGTCGGCGTCTTCGAGGCAGCGGAGGGTGACGCGCTGGCCGCCGATGGTGACGCGGTGCTGGGTGTCGCGCACGGCGTGGCGGGGGCGGAGGAGCAGGGGCAGTTCGGGGGGCGGGGGTGCGGGCGGGGCGGCGGCGATGGGGGCGGGGGTTGCGGCGGCGGCGGGGGCGGGGCCGTGCAGGAAGGGGCCGACGGCCATCAGCATCTGCTGGCGGGCGCTGTCCTCGACCGGGGCGAGGAGGGCTTCGGCGCGGCGACCGGCGCGGCGGGCCGCCGCGGTCGGTCGGTCGCGCAGGCGCCCGTCGGCGTCGATCGTGGCGCGGAGATGGCTTTGGGCAGGCGCCATGCCGCCGGTCTCGACGCCGAGCAGTGCTTCGACGGCATCGGGCGCGCTGAGGGCGACGATGCCGGCGTGGCGGAGCCCGTGGCTGGCGGCCGCGGCATCGAGGGCGGCGCGCGCGGCTTCCGCGAGGCCGGGGATGGCGCACGCGGTGGGCGAGGGCGGGGAGAAGAGGCGGAGCGGCTCGCGGGCGCCGAGCAGGCCGGCGATACGGCCGGATTCGGCTTCCGCCGCGCCGAGCGTCAGCGCGGCGAGGGCGGCGGCGGCTTCGCGGCCTTCGGCGCCGGCGTAGCGGAGGCCGTGGGCGGCGAGGAAGCCGGCGAGGTCGGCGAAGCCGATCGAGAGGCGCTGGGCACGGCCTTCGCCGGCGATCTCCGCGGCGCGGACCGCGAGCGCCGTCGCCTCCGCATAGGCTGCCGCATCGAAGCTGCCGCCGGCATCGAGGAAGGCCGGCAGGTTGAGGACGAAGCGCGGCGCTTCGCCGGTGCGGCACTCGCCGCGCCAGACGGAGAGGCCGGGGGCGCCGCGGCGGGCGAGCAGCAAGGCGCGCAGGCCTTGCGCGAAGCTGGAATCCTCGACCAGGCCGAGGGTGCGCCCCTTGGCCTCCAGCCGGCGGATCCAGCGCTCGGCGAGGCCGGGGAGGGTGACGGGCCCGGCGCCGGGCCCGATGCCGGCAAGCGCGGCGGCGGCCGCTTCCGGCTCCGGCCAGGCGGCGGGCAGGGCGACGGGGCGGGGCGGCTGGTCCGGATCGGCGGGAGCCTTGAGGCGCCTGAGCGCGATCCCTTCCCAGAGGGTGCCGGTGAGGATGGCCATGGGCGGATGCTAAGGCAGGCCGCGGGGGGCAGGAAAGCCGCATATGGTGGTTGGGCGGCGAATCGACCCCATAATCTTGTGGACAACGCCCTTGTCGGGATCGTTTTGCGCTGCGGCGCGGGCTGTGCGATGGTCCGCGCCATGGCGTTCCTCTCCGGTTTCTTCATCCGCCTTTCGTCGCGCCGGATCGGCAGCGACGGGGCCGGCAACACCTATTGGGAAGCCAGGCGGGCGACGCGCGACGGCCGTCCGAAGCGCTTCGTGCTCTATGCCGGCGCGGCCGAGGCCTCCGCGGTGCCGGCGGAATGGTGGGGCTGGCTGCACCACACCACCCGCGATCCGCTGCCGGCCGCCCAGCAGCACGCCTGGCAGAAGCCGCATCTCCCGAACCTCACCGGCAGCGCGGAGGCCTGGCGGCCGCCCGGCAGCCAGTACCGGGACGGCCAGCCGGTGAACCCGGCCGGCGCCTATCAGGCCTGGACGCCGGGCAGCTAGAGCCATGGCCCAGCGTCGGGGCATCGCGGAGCTGTTGACAGGGGCGGCGGTGCTGCTGGTCGCCGCCGGCTTCCTGATCTATGCCGTCACCAACAGCGGCCGCGCGAGCATCGCCGGCGGGCTGACGCTCACGGCGCGCTTCGACCGCATCGACGGCCTGTCTGCCGGTGCCGATGTGCGCATCGCCGGCGTGAAGGTCGGCCAGGTGGTCGGGCAGCGCATCGACCCCGCGACCTTCCTCGCCGAGCTCACCCTCCGCATCGACAGCAGCCTCCGGCTGCCGAGCGACACCTCGGCCGAGATCACGAGCGAGGGCTTGCTGGGCGGCAAGTATGTGGCGCTGGTGCCGGGCGGGGGCGAGCGCATCCTGCGCGACGGGCAGCGCATCGACATCACGCAGTCGGCGGTCAGCCTGGAGAGCCTGCTCGGGCGCTTCATCTTCTCGGTCACCGAGATGAACGCCGGCCGCACGCAGCCGCCGCAGGGCGCCGCGCCTGCACCGGCACCCGCGCCGGCGCAGCCGGCCGCGCCACGGTGAGCCTCGATCCGCCGCGGCTCTGGCCCGGTGCCGATGGGGAGCCGGTCGCCTGCCGCGAGAAGCTGAAGACGCTCGAGGAGAACCACCGCGAGGCGGCGACGCTGCTCCGCGACGTGTTCGAGGATGCCGTGCTGATGGGCGTGGAGGAGGGCGCGATGCGCCGCGTGCTGACCGAGCTGATCGCCGCCCTGCCCAGCCCGAAGCGCGTGCCGTGAGGGCGGTGTTCGTCCTCCTCGCGGCGCTGCTCGCACTGCCCGCCGTGGCGCAGGATGCGGAAGGCTGGGTGCCGGCGCGCGTCGCGCAGCTCCAGGCGCTCGACAAGGTGACGGCGCGCATCACGGTGCTGAACGCGACGGTCGGGCAGGAGGCGCGTTTCGGCACGCTCTCGATCCGCGTCGCCGCCTGCAATGCCCGCCCGCCGGACGAGGTGCCGGATGCGGCCGCCTTCATGGAGATCGCCGACAGCCGCGCAGCGCAGGGTGCGGCGGTCGTGTTCCGCGGCTGGATGTTCGCCAATGCGCCGGGCGTGAACATGCTGGAGCATCCGGTCTACGACATCCGCGTGCTGGAGTGCCGCTGAGACTGGCCTGAGGCTTGCTAAGCTCCTGTTGCCGCGCCGGGCGGCCAAGGAGCCTTTCCCATGACCCCGCTGTCGCGCCGCTGCCTGCTCGCGGCCCCCGCGCTTGCTGCGTTGGCACCGCGGCGCGCGCATGCCTTTCCCGATCGCGGCCTGCGCATGATCGTGCCGTTTCCGCCGGGCGGTGCCGCGGATTTCCTCGGCCGCACGGTCGGCGAGCAGATGGCGCGCGGCCTCGGCCAGCCGATCGTCGTCGAGAACCGCACCGGCGCCGGCGGCAATATCGGTACCGCGGCTGCCGCGCAGGCGGAGCGCGACGGGCACACGCTGCTGCTGAACGGCGTGCCGATCGCGGTGAACCGCTACCTGTTCGCCAATCTCCCCTTCGACGCCGAACGCGATTTCGCGCCCGTGGCCATGCTCGCGGTGGTGCCGAACATCATGGTGGTGCCGGCGGGCCTGCCGGTCGGCAGCGTGGCGGCGTTCGTGGCCCTCGCGCGCAGCCGGCCGGCGACCTACGCCTCGATCGGCAACGGCACCTCGCTCCATCTCGCCGGCGCGCAATTCGGCATCGCGACCGGGCTCGACCTCACCCATGTCCCGTATCGGGAGACGGGTGCCGCGAACACCGACCTGATGGCCGGCCGCGTCGACGTCATGTTCCAGACCATCGCCGCGGCCGCTGGCCTGGTGCGGGGCGGGCGGATGAAGGCGCTGGCGGTGACGAGCGCCGAGCGTGTGCCGGCCTTCCCCGAGGTGCCGACATTGCGGGAAGCCGGCGTCGACCTCGTCTCGGTCGGCTGGTTCGGGCTGTTCGCGCCGCGCGGCGTCGCGGCGGACCGGCTCGCGCGGCTGGAGGCGGAGGCGCTGGCGGCAGCCCGGGATCCGGCGGTCGCGGCGCGCATCGCCGACAGCGGCGCCCTGCCGCGGGCCTCGCCCGGCGCTGCCTTCGGCCGCTTCGTCGCCGAGGAGACCGAGCGCCTGGCGGCGCTGGTGCGCGCCGCCGGCATCCGTGCAGACTGACCCGAACCCCGACCGAGAAAGAGGACGCGATGCCCTTCACCCCCGTCATCCCTGCCGGTTCCGGCAAGCCGCTGGCGCCCTATTCGCCGGGGGCGCTCGCCGATGGCGTGCTCTACGTCTCTGGCACCTTGCCCTTCGACAAGGACAACAACGTCATGCACCTGGGCGATGCCGCGGCGCAGACGCGGCTGGTGCTGGAGACGATCAAGGGCGTGGTGGAGGCGGCCGGCGGCAGCATGGCGGACGTCGTCTTCAACCACATCTTCCTGACCGACTGGGCGAACTACGCGGCGCTGAACGCCGTCTATGCGGAGTATTTCCCGGGCGACAAGCCGGCGCGCTACTGCATCCAGTGCGGGCTGGTGAAGCCCGGCGCGCTGGTCGAGATCGCGACAGTCGCGCATATCGGCCGATGAAGTACGAGATCGCCGGCCGCACCGATGCGGCCGAGGCGGTGGTGCTCTCGGCCGGGCTCGGCGGCGCCGCCGCCTTCTGGGCGCCGCAGCTCCCGGCGCTGGCGGAGCGATTCCGCCTGGTGCTGTTCGACCAGCGCGGCACCGGCCGCAATGCCGGGCCGCTGCCGGGCGGCTACACGATCGGGCACATGGCCGATGACGTGGTGGAAGTGCTGGACGCCGCCGGCATCGCGTGCGCGCATCTCGTCGGCCATGCGCTCGGCGGCCTCGTCGGGCTCGAGCTCGCGCGGCGGCATCCGGCGCGGCTCGGCCGGCTGGTGCTGGTCAATGCCTGGGCCCGCGCGGACCGTCACACCGAGCGCTGCTTCGACATCCGGCTCGGCATCCTCGCCGCGCAGGGGCCGGCCGCCTATGTCGCGGCGCAGCCGCTGTTCCTGCACACGGCGCCCTATCTCTCGGCCCATCACGACAAGGTGCTGGCCGAGGTCGCGCACGGCACCGCCCATTTCCAGGGCGAGGCGAACCTGCGGGCGCGCATCGCGGCACTCCGCGCCTTCGATGCAAGCGCCGACCTGCCGGGCATCGCGGCGCCGACCCTGGTCGCCGCGTCCCGCGACGACCTGCTGGTGCCCTGGACCGCGTCGCAGGCGCTGGCGGAGGGCTTGCCGGCGGCGCGGCTGTGGCTCGCCGAGCAGGGCGGCCACGCCTTCACCGTCGAGCAACCGGAGCCGTTCAACGCGACGCTGGTCGCGTTCCTGCTCGGCCGAACCTGAGAAGGTCAGGCAGCGGCCATGGGCCGCCCGGGGCGCGGCGCCGTTCACTCCTCCAGGAGGAGCGGGGGCGGCAGCGGGCGCTGCGCCAGCGCCGCGACGTGCCGGCGCAGCATCGCCGCCGCGCGATCGCCGAGCGCGGCCGCGACCGGCTTCAGCGCCTGGTCGAAGTTTGCCGCGGCGTCGGCATCCTCCGGCCGTGCGGCATGGCCATAGCCGGCGACCTCGACCGTCATCACCAGCGCCAGCGCGGGATCGCGGCCGATTGCCGCGATCAGGCGGCCGGTGATGCCGTCCCGGCTGTCCGGGTCGGCCGTGCGATAGCGCAGCGGGACGTGATCGGCGCCGACCATCGCCGCCCAGACGCCATCCTTGCCGATCCTGGCGAGGATCGCGTCGTAACCGTCGCCGTCATGATTCCAGACATCGGCGAAAAAAAGGACGCCGCGCGGGTCGTCATGGGCGTCGAGCGGATCGCCCACCAATTCGCGGAGCGCGAGCGCCAGCTCGTCGGGAGCGGCCCCGTCCCAGCGGATCATGAGGTTGATCAGCGTCGCGTCGCCGCGATGCTCGACCGGATGCGGCCGGCCCCAGCGGGTCTCCGGCGGGGGCAGCAGCGCGATGCGCAGCAGGGCGACGGCGTCGATGCTCATGAACGGAGGTCTACACCAGGGCGGCGCCGATCGTGGATCACGTCGCGGGCGGCATGGCCAGCCTGTCGCCGATGCGCCCGCGCAGCGCCGCGAGGGCTTCGGCCTCGGTAGGCCCGGCGGTGTCGAACATGAGCCGCGGCCGGTCCCAGGGCTCGTAGTCGCGCTCCACGACGGCGCGCCAGTCGGGCGCGCCGGAATTGCGCAGCGCTTGCTCGATGACGTCGATGCGGAGCCGCGACGACCTGCTGGTGCCCTGGATCGCGTCGCAGGCGCTGGCGGAGGGCTTGCCAGCGGCGCGGCCGTGGCTCGCCGAACAGGACGGCCACGCCTTCGCCGTCGAACGGCCGGAGCCGTTCAACACCGACCTCGTCGACGTCCTGCTCAGCCGAACCTGACGAGGTTCTGCAGCGGCAGCGGGCCGCCCGGGAACTGCATCAGCCGGCCGCCGCCGGCCAACCCGCCGAGGTCGATCGGGGCGTAGCCGAGCCGCTCGATCAGCGCGCCGAGCTCGGCCTTCGCCGCCGCGTCGTCGCCGGCCTGGAACAGCACCCGCCTGCCGCCTTCGGCGCCGGGCTCGGCCGCGAGCAGCTTGGCGGCCAGGTGGTTGAAGGCCTTCACTACCCGCGCGCCCGGCGCGAGGCCGGCCACGACCTCGCTCGAGCTCCGGCCCTGCAGCTCGGCCGGCTTGAAGAGCGGCGCCTCGATCGGGTTGTTGGCGTCGACCAGGATGCGCCCGTTCCAATCCGGCAGGCCGGCGAGGGCCGCCGGCAGCTTCGACCAGTTCACCGCGACGAAGACGAGGTCGGCCGCCGCAGCCTGCTCGCGCGTGCCGGCGGCGATGCCCGGGCCGAGCTCCGCGGTCAGCGCCGCCAGGCTGTCCGGGCCGCTTCTGTTGGCGATGGTGGCCGCGATGCCGGCGCGGGCCAGGATGCGGGCGATGGCGCTGCCGATGCTGCCGGCGCCGATGATGCCGATGCTCATGCTCTGTCTCCTTCGGGCTTCGATGGCGTCGATATCGCCCGGATCACGCCATCGGATTAGGCGGCAATCCGGTTGATCACCTTCAAGCATTGCTTGAAGATGGGCTTTGCATGCAGAGCCTGGCCAACCTCGAATCCTTTCTCCGCAGCGCGGAGGCCGGCGGCTTCTCGGCCGCCGCGCGGCGGCTCGGGCTGACGCCGGCGGCGGTCAGCCGCAACGTCGCGGCGCTGGAACGCAGCCTCGGCACCCGGCTGTTCCAGCGCAGCACGCGGCGCCTGACGCTGACCGAGGCCGGCGAGCGCTTCCTGCCGGCGATCCGCGACCATCTCGACGGGCTGCGGGCGGCGATCGCCGGCATGGAAGGGTCCGGCGGCCAGCCTGCGGGACTGCTCCGGGTCAGCCTGAGCCCGAATTTCGGGATGGCGCATATCCTGCCGCTGCTGCCGGCCTTCCTCGCGCGCTATCCGGCGATCCGCGCCGACTGGCAGTTCGACAACCGGCCGGTCGACCTGGTGGCGGAGGGCTTCGATGCCGCGATCGGCGGCGGCTTCGCACTCGCCCCCGGCATCGTCGCGCGCAGCCTGGCGCCGGCGCACCTCATTGCCGTCGCGGCACCCGCCTACATGCGGGAACGAGTGCCGCCCACCGATCCCGCCGGGCTCGCGGCGTTCGACGGCATCGTCATGCGCGCGGCCGGCACCGGGCGCATCCGGCACTGGGCAATGCGCGACGCGGCGGGGACGGAGATGCCGGCGGCGCTCGCCGAGACGCTGATCCTGAACGAGCCGGCGGCGATGGTCCGCGCCGCGCGGCTCGGCCTCGGCGTGACGCTGGCGACCGTGCCGGACGTGCTGCCCGAGCTCGAGAGCGGCGCGCTGATCCGGCTGCTGCCGCGCTGGTACGCCGATCTCGGCGCCTTCTCGCTCTACTATGCCGGCCGCGCGCTGCTGCCGGCCAAGACCCGCGCCTTCGTCGATTTCGTCGCCGAGGCCTTCCGCCGCGACCGTTTGGCGGAGCGCTTCGCGGGCAGCCTCGGGTAAGGCCCGATCAGCGGGCCGGGGCCAGCTCGGCGGCCAGGAAATCGAACACCGTGCGCACGCGCTTGCTGGTCCGGAGCTCGCGGTGGGTGGCGAGCCACATCGGGACGATGATCGGCGCCATCGCCGGCAGCACGCGCCGCACCCGGGGTTCGGCCGCGCCGATCGTCTCGGTGATCAGACCGATGCCCGCGCCTTGCTTCACGAATTCCCATTGCACCAGGTGGCTGTCGCAGAGGATCGGGAAGTTCCGCTTGGTGACTTCAAGGCCGAGCGCATTCAGCGCCCGGATCAGTACGTCGGTCCTGGCGAAGCCGAGGAACTCGGCCCGGGTCAGCGCCGCGAGCGAATCCGGATTGCCGATCGCGTGCAGGTAGCTCTCCGCCGCGTACATATGGGCCCGGTCGTCCCTGATCTTCCGGACGACGAGGTCCGGCTGGGTCGAGGCGACGTTGCGGATGGCGATGTCGGCTTCGCGCCGGCGGAGGTCGGCCGTCGCGTTGGAGGCGACGATCTCCACCTCGATGCCCGGATGCGCCGCGCGCAGCCTGGTCACGATCGCGGGCAGCAGGAAGGCCGCATAGACCTCGCTGGCGGTGATGCAGATCGAGCCTTCGATCGCCTGCGACCGGCCGGAGGCGGAGAGCGAGACGCGGGTCGCGGCCTCGCCCATGCCGCGAACCTGGTCGAGGAGTTCGACGCCGCTCGGCGTCAGCACGAGACCGCGTCCGGCGCGCTCGAACAGCACCAGGCCGAGCTCGGCCTGCAGCGCCTCGACCTGGCGGGAAAGCGTCGGCTGGGTCATGCCGAGCGCCCGCGCCGCGGCCGAGAGCGAACCTTCCTCGGCGGTGACGAGAAAGGCCCGTGCCCAGTTCCAGTTGAAGGTCACCGACCGCCAATCCATGCATTTACGTATATGTCGAATGCAGGTTTCCGCAATATCTGGCGGCTGATCGCATCGATAGGGAATGGCCCGAGCCGAAGCGAGGGTCGCGTCGTGAGAGCCGTCATTTGCCGTCGATACGGGCCGCCGGCGGTGCTGCGGATCGAGGAGGTCGCGATGCCGGCGCCGAGGGCCGACGAGGTCCTGGTGCGGGTGCATGCAAGCTCCGTCACTTCCGGCGATGCGCGGCTGCGGGCCTTCCGCGGTGCCGGGATCTTCTGGCTGCCGATGCGCCTGCTGTTTGGTGTGCTGCGGCCGCGCAATCCGGTCCCGGGCACGGAATTCGCCGGCATCGTCGCCGCGGTTGGTAACGGCGTGACTCGCTTCCGCATCGGCGATGCGGTGTTCGGCATGCGGATCGGCGGCGCCAACGCCGAATACGTCGCGATCCCCGAGGGCGGCGCGATCCTCGCCATGCCCGGAGGCCTGGGATTCGAAGAAGCGGCTGCCACGCCGTTCGGCGCCTTGTCGGCGCTCGCCTTCCTGCGCGACTTCGCCCATCTTCGGGCGGGCCAGAGGATACTGATCCACGGCGCGAGCGGCGCCGTCGGTGTCTTCGCGATCCAGCTCGCCCGGCAGTTCGGCGCCCATGTCACGGGCGTTTGCAGTGCTGCGAACCTCGGGCTCGTCCGGTCGCTCGGCGCCGATGCCGTGATCGACTACGCGACGACCGATTTCACTGCGGGCCAGGAGGCCTACGACGTCATCCTGGACACGGTCGGCGGCACGTCCGTCTCGCGCAGCCGGCGCGTGCTGGCCCCGGCCGGCCGCCACGTGTTCCTGGTGCATGGCGCCCGGGAGCTGCTCTGGGCGCTCTGGACCCGGCTGCGTGGCGGGCAGCGCGTCGTCTGCGGCATCGCCGGCGGCGATTCCCGGCGCGATCTATCCGTGATCGCGCGCCTGCTCGAAGCAGGCCGGATCAGGCCGGTGATCGATCGGACCTATGCGATGGAGGCGATTGCCGCGGCGCACGCCCATGTCGACACGGGGCGCAAGCGGGGCGCCGTCGTCATCACCGTCCACGCCGAGGAGCCCTGACCGGCGCGTGACCGAATCAAGGGCGCCACGCCGCGACGCGCGTGCGCAGCACCGTTATCGCTTCGGCCTCGCTGATCCCGGCGGTGTCGAGCACGAGCCGCGGCCGGTCCCAGGGTTCGTAGTCGCGCTCCACGACGGCGCGCCAGTCGGGCTGCCGGTGCCCGGGGATATCGGCCTCGCGCGTCTCGACGCGCCGGCGGTGCTCGGCGGCATCGGAGCAGACGATCTCGATCTCCAGGATGGGCTTGGCGGCGGCGGCGGCCACCGCGCGCCAGGCCTCCCGCGTGACGGCCAGCGGGTTCACGCAATCGGCGACGACAGTGCCGCCGAGAACAAGGTTGCTCTCCGCCAGTGCATAGGCGGCGAGGTAGCCGGCCGGCCCGACATCGCCTGCCAGCGTGCCGGAGCCGCGCAGCGCCTGCTCGATGACGTCGATGCGGAGATAGGCCGCACCGCGGTCCGCGGCGACCTGCCGCGCCAGCGTCGTCTTGCCGCTGCCGGGCAATCCACCGAAGACGATCAGCATCCGCGCCCTTCCGTCACGCCGTCCTGCGATCACCATGCGCCCTGCCCATGCGGCTGGCCACCAGGTCGAAGACGAGCGCCCCCAGCACGATGGCGCCGCCGGCCCAGGTCGCGGCCGGCGGGCGGTCGCCGAAGGCGAGCCAGACCCAGAGCGGCGCCAGCGGCAGCTCCAGGTTCGCGATCAGCGCGGCGCGCGCCGCCGGCACGCGCCGGCTGCCGATCGTCAGCAGCAGCAGGCCGAGCCCGAACTGGACGGTGCCGAAGACCAGCAGCCCGAGGAAGCCTGGCCCGTCGACCGCCGCCGGCCGCGCGAAGGGCAGCACCAGCAGGGCGCAGGCGAAGGCGGAGAGGCAGGCGGCCGGCAGCATGGAGACGCCGCGGTGCCGTCGGATCGTGACCATCATCGTGGCGATCAGCACCGCCATCGCGAGGGCCAGCAGGTTGCCGGCGAGATGCGCGCCCGAACGCCCGCCGCCCATCATCACGACGACGCCCAGCAGCGCCGCGGCGCTCGCGGCCAGCGTCGCCGGGCTCGCCCGCTCCCGCATCCAGAACCAGGCCGCGACCGCGGCGACGAAGGGCACGATCGCGAACAGGATGGTCACGTCGGCGACCGTGGTCAGCCGCAGCGCATGCACGAAGCAGATCGTCCCGAGCGTCGAGCAGCCGGCGACCAGCAGGCCGGGCCGGCCCATGGCGGCGAAGCCGGCGAGGCCCGCGGCGCCGTCCCGGACGAGGATGACGGCCGCGAGGAAGAGCCCGCCGAAGAAACTCCGCCAGAACAGGATGGTCCAGGCGTCGGCGGCGATGAGCCCGGTGAACAGCCCGGCGGTGCTGAAGGCGACGGCCGCCGCCGCCAGCATCGCCGTCCCCGGCGCATCCCGATCCGCCCGCATGCCCGACATCCCTCGATGGCATCCGCAGGCTAGCGACCCCCTCCTGACAGCGTTATGTCAGGAGGGATCGCGGGCGAGGGAGGCGCGGATGCGGCGGGCCGGCCGGCTGTTCGACATCATCCAGGCGCTCCGCGCCGCCACCCGGCCGATGACCGCGGCAGCGCTCGCGGAGGCGCTCGAGGTCACGCCCCGCACCGTCTACCGCGACATCGCGACCCTCCAGGCGCGGCGCATCCCGATCGAAGGTGCCGCCGGGATCGGCTACGTCCTCCGCCGCGGCTTCGACCTGCCGCCTTTGATGTTCACCGACGACGAGATCGACGCCATCGCGGTCGGCGCCCGGCTGCTGCGCCGGCTGCGCGATCCCGCCCTGCAGGAGGCCGCCGATTCGGTGCTCGCCAAGATCGCGACCATCCTGCCGGAGCGCCTGCGCGCCGGCATCGACGCCGCCCCCTTCCTGGTCTCGGAAGGCAGCGCCGCGACGCCGGAGGGCATCGACCTCGGCGAATTGCGGCGGGCGATCCGGGAGACGCGGAAGCTCCGGATCGGCTACCATGACCTGGACGACCGGCGCAGCCACCGCACGGTCTGGCCGATCGCCATGCTGTACTACGTCGACGTGACGCTGCTCGGCGCCTGGTGCGAGCTGCGGCAGGACTACCGGCACTTCCGGGTCGAGCGGATCCTGGCCTCGACCGTGCTGGAGGAAACCTTCCCCGCCGGCGGCGGCAAGCTGCTGGAAGGCTGGCACGCCGTGCAGCAGTCGCGGGCCGTGGATGGTAAGCTCGTCGGGTGACCGGCCGAGTCGCCCTCTCTGGCCTCGCCTTGCTGATCGCCCTGGCGCCCGCCGCGCCGGCGCAGGCGCCGACGCGCGAGCAGATGCGGGAGGCCGAGCGCGCTGCCGCCGCCTCCCGCGCCGAAGCCGCCGCCGCCGCCCGCCGCGGCGAGGCCGCCGAGCAGGAGGAGCTGCGCCTGGCGGAGGAGCGGGTGGCCGCCGCCCGCCGCGTCCAGCAGGCGGACGGCCTGCTGGACGCCGCCCTCGAACGCCAGCGCGTGGCCGGCGTCGCCGCCCGCGCCGCGGAAGCCGAGGCGGCCCGCCGCGCCCGCGCCTTCACCGCCATGCTGCCGGTGCTCCGCCGGCTGGCGCTGTTCCCGGCCGAAACCCTGCTCGCGGTGCCGGCCCCGCCGGAGGAGGCGCTGCGCGGCGCGCTGGTGCTGCGCTCGCTCGCCCGCCACCTCCGGCAGGAGGCGGCGGCGCTGCGCCTGGCCCGCGACGCGGCCGCGGCAGCGACCGCGACGGCGGAGGGGGAGCAGGAACGCGCTGCCCTGGCCCGCGCCGCGGCGCGGGAGGCCGCCTCGGCGCTCGACGTCCAGGTCGCTGCCGCCCGTGCCCGCCGCGCCGAGGCCGCCGATGCCGGGCGGGAGGCGGCGGAGCGCGCCCAGGCCGCCGCCGCGCGCGCCGCCGACATCCAGGACATGCTGGCCCGGCTGGAGCGGGAGACCGCCGAGGCCGCCGCCCGCACCCGGGAGGAGGCGCGCCGCCGCGCCGAGCCGCCGCCGCGGCGGGTGGCGCTCGCCCGCCCGCCGGCGGCGGCTGAAGGGGGGCCGCGCGCCATGCCGGTCGCCGGCCGGGTCGCCCGCGATTTCGGGGATGCGACGGATGCCGGCCCGGCCCGCGGCGTCACCATCTCCGCCCCGCCCGGGGCGCGCGTCGTCTCGCCCTGCGCCGGCCGGGCGGTGTTCTCCGGCCCCTTCCGCAGCTATGGCCAGCTGCTCATCATCGATTGCGGCGACGGCAGCCACGTGGTGCTGGCCGGGCTCGAGCGGCTGGACGCCACGGCCGGTGCCCGGGTGCTGCCGGGGGAGCCGGTCGGCGTGCTCGGCGAGGGCGGGCCAGGGGGCCGGCCCAGCCTCTATCTGGAACTCCGGCGCAACGGCCAGCCGGCCGATCCGCGCCCCTGGCTGGCCGCCCGTTCCTGAACGGAATGCAATGGCCTCCGTCATAAGTGACGAAACGGGCCGAAGAGTGACGGCGTGAGACAGCCCCTGCTGTAAGCCGGCAAGCTTTGTTAGGCTTTTGTGCTCTGATAGGGTTACAGCGTGGCGCCTCGCGTCACCGGAAAGGATCGGATGGTGATGGTCAGCAAGGTGCGGATGGCAGGCGTGATCACGGCGGCCTTCGCCGCCGGCGTCGTGGTGGGGCCGATGGTCGCCGCCTGGGCGCAGGACGGCAGCCGCGCCGAGACCTACCGCCTGCTCAACCTGTTCGGCGACGTCTTCGAACGCGTGCGCGCGGAATATGTGGAGCCGGTCAACGACCGCGACGTGATCGAGAACGCGATCCAGGGCATGCTCGCCGGCCTCGACCCGCATTCCTCCTACATGAACCCGCGCAGCTTCCGCGACATGCAGGTGCAGACCCGCGGCGAGTTCGGCGGCCTCGGCATCGAGGTCACGCAGGAGAACGGCTACGTCAAGGTGATCTCGCCGATCGACGATACGCCGGCCGCCCGCGCCGGCGTGCGCCCCGGCGACCTGATCACCCATCTGAACGGCCAGTCGACCCAGGGCCTGTCGCTGCAGGACGCGGTCGACCAGATGCGCGGCGAACGCGGCAGCACCATCCGCATCACCATCCGCCGCGAAGGCACCGACCGCCCGATCGAGCTCTCGATCACCCGCGACGTCATCCGCCCGCAGGTCGCCCGCTTCCGGCTGGAAGGCAACGATGTCGGCTATGTCCGCCTGACCTCCTTCAACGAGCAGACCGAGACGGCGCTGCGCCGCGCCGTCTCGACCATGCGCAGCCAGGCCGGCGGCAACCTGCGCGGCATCATCCTCGACCTGCGCAACAACCCGGGCGGCCTGCTCGACCAGGCGGTGCAGGTCTCGGACGACTTCCTGGAGCAGGGCGAGATCGTCTCGACCCGCGCCCGCCGGCAGGAGGATGCGCAGCGCTGGAACGCGCGGCCGGGCGACATCGCCCAGGGCCTGCCGATGGTGGTGCTGATCAACGGCGGCAGCGCATCGGCCAGCGAGATCGTGGCCGGCGCCCTGCAGGACCACCGCCGCGCCTATGTCCTCGGCAGCCGCAGCTTCGGCAAGGGCAGCGTGCAGACGGTGATGCCGATCCCGGGCAACGGCGCCATCCGCCTGACCACGGCGCGCTACTACACGCCCTCCGGCCGCTCGATCCAGGCGACCGGCATCGATCCCGACATCGAGGTGCTGGCGACCCGCGAAGCGGCCAACGAGCGCGGCGCGCGCGACCGCGAGGCGGATCTGCGCCGGGCGCTTCGGAACGAGAATGCCGGCGGCCCGGCGACCCCGCCGCCGCCGCCGCTGCCGCCCCTCAACCTGCCGGCCTCGATCACCGAGCGGATCAGCCGCCTGCCGCCGGAAGGGGCGCCGGCCTTCGACCCGACGCGGCCGGAGACCGATTTCCAGCTCCAGCAGGCGCTGGTGCTGGTGCGCGCGGTCGCGACCCTGCCGCCCGGCCAGCGCCGCGCCTCCCGCTGACCGCGGGAGCAGGGGGAGGGCTCGATGGCGGAACGCCTGCCGGGCTGGCGCGTCCTGGCCGCGGTCTGGGTGGCGCTGATCCTCTGCCTCGGCGGCGGCGCGCTCTGGCTCGATCACCTGGGGCCGCTGCCCGGCCCGGTGGCGGAAGCGCCGCCCGCAGACCCGCCTGTGGTGCCGCCGCGGGCCGAGGCACCGGCGCCCGCCGGCGCCGAGACGCCACCCCCCGAACCCCCGCGTGCCGAGGCGCCGGCGCCTGAGGCGCCCGCTGCCGAGCCGCCGCGGGCGGAGGCGCCGGCGCCCGAGCCGCCGGCCGCGCAGGCCGCCGCGTTTCCGGCGGTGCCGCCCGGCGCGGAGCCGGCGCTGATCGAGGGCGGCCGGCACGGCCCGCTGCCGCGCATCGGCCCGGATGGCCGCACCGCGATGCGCGCCTATGGCCGCGCCTTCAACCGCGGCGACACGCGGCCGCGAATCGCGGTCGTGGTCGGCGACATCGGCATGAATGCCGGCCAGGCCGATGAGGCGCTGCGCCGGCTGCCGCCGGAGATCGGCTTCGCGCTGTCGCCCTATGGCCATCGCCTGCCGCAGCTGGCACTTCGCATCCGCGAGCGCGGCACCGAGTTGCTGGCCGGCCTGCCGCTGGAGCCTGCCGGCTATCCGCTGAACGATCCCGGCGACCGGGCGCTGCTGACCGGCCAGCCGCTGTCCGAGAACCTCGACCGGCTGGACTGGGCGCTGTCCCGCTTCCCGGCCTATGTCGGCGCCGTCGGCACCGTCGGCGGCATGCGCGGCGAGCGCTTCGCCCAGGTGCCGGAGCTGATCGGCGCGGTGCAGGACGCGCTCCGCGCCCGCGGCCTGCTCTACCTCGACCCGCGTCCCGGCAGCGGCAACCCGCCGCGCGCCTGGGGCCGCGGCGTCGACGTCGTCATCGACGAGCCGGCGACGCGCGGCGAGATCGACCGCCGGCTGGCGGAGCTGGAGCGCATCGCGCGCGAACGCGGCAGCGCCCTCGGCCTCGCCGGCAGCCCGAGTCCGGTGCTGGTGGAGCGGCTGGCCGCCTGGACCGCGACGCTCGGTCCCGGCGGCCTGGCGCTGGTGCCGCCGAGCGCGCTGATCCGGCGCCCCGAGGGCCTGGTCGAAGCCGGCAACACGGCGCCCCGCAGCCCATGACCGCGCTGCCTTACCGGCCTTGCGTCGGTGCCCTGCTGCTCGACCGCGACGGCCTCGTCCTGGTCGCCCGACGCGCCGCGTTGTCGAAGGCCGAGGGTGCGGCCGGTGCCTGGCAATTGCCGCAGGGCGGCATCGATTCCGGCGAGGATCCCCGCGCCGCGGTGCTGCGCGAGCTCGCGGAGGAGATCGGCACCGGGAACGCGGCGATCCTGGAAGAGCATCCCGACTGGCTGACCTACGACCTGCCGCCGGCGCTGGTCGGCATCGCACTCGGCGGCCGCTATCGCGGGCAGCGGCAGAAATGGTTCGCGCTGCGCTTCCTGGGCGAGGATCGCGACATCCGCCTGGACCTCGACCCGCATCCGGAATTCGACGCCTGGCGCTGGGCGCGGCTCGCCGAATTGCCGGCGATGGCGGTCGACTTCAAGCGCCCGATCTACGAACGCCTGGCGCGGGATTTCGCGCATCTGGCGCCGTAGCGCCGTCCGGCCGCAGGCCCTCGAGGCGGCCGAGCAGGAAGCGGCGCACCGGCACGTCGTAGAGGCGGTGGAGCAGCAGCGCGAGGGCGATGCTGGCCACCGCTTCCAGCACCATGAACGGCGCCGGATCGGTGAGCGCGAGCCGCCTTTGCAGCTCCGCCGAGGCGCGCAGCACCGGGATGTGCACGGCATAGAGCGGGAAGGAGAGGATGCCGATCGCGCGGCAGAACGCCGCGAAGCGGCCGCTGACCGCGGTCCGCGTGCCAAGGACCAGCACCGCGGGGAAGAACAGCATGACGATCGCGAGGTCGACCGCCGCGTCCTTCTCGCCGCGGACCAGCAGCACCGCGGCGAAGGCCGCCAGCAGGCCGAGTGCGACGCCATTGCCATGGATCGCGCGCGCCGGGTGCAGCCGGAAGATCAGCACCCCCGCGAACAGGCCGAAGGTCGCGCGGAAGAGGCCGACATGGAGGAATTCGCGGTTCATGCCGTGCTGCATCGACTCGAGCGTCGCGGCGCTCCAGACGAGTGCGGCAGCCGCGAGTGCCATCAGCAGGACTAGCGCGCGGTTGCTCCGCTGCCGTGCGACGACGAGGTAGGCAGCGCTCGCCACCAGCTCGAAGAAGATCGACCACAGCGCCAGGTTGGCGGGGAAGGCGGTCTCGTATTGCGGCAGCGCGAAGCTCGGCAGCATCAGGATGCTGGAGAGTGCCACCGAGAGGAATTCCGGCACGCCGATGTCGCCCATGAGGATGACGCGCGCCAGCGTGATCGCGAGGCCGAGCAGCATGCCGGCGAGCGCCAGCGGATAGATGCGGATCAGCCGGATCGCGAGGTACCGCGCATTGCCGAGGCCTGCCGCCAGCTTTCGCTCATAGGCATGGGCGAGGATGAAGCCGCTCAGCAGGAAGAAGAAATCGACCGCGAGCGCGCCGAAGGGGAAGCCCTTGATCCCGTGGGACTGGGCAGTGTGGAAGGCGAGCACGACGAGTGCCGCGATGCCGCGGAACCCGTCGAGCATGAGGATGTGGGGGGCACCCATGCGCCATTCTCAAATCGGAATGTTGCACTATAACGCATGCCAATTCCGGTGCAATGTCTTAATTTTGAGGCATTTGGATGTGGGCTAACGGCCCGCCGTTATCTTCAGCCCGATGATCCCGGCCAGGATCAGCCCGGCACTCAGCACCCGCCCGAGGCTGGCGCTCTCGCCCAGCACCAGGATGCCGACGGTGAAGGCGCCGAGCGCGCCGATGCCGGTCCAGATCGCATAGGCGGTGCCGAGCGGCAGGCTGCGCATCGCGGCCGCCAGCAGCCAGAAGCTCACGAGCATGGCGATGCCGGTGACGAGGCTCGGCCAGAGCCGGGTGAAGCCTTCGGATTGCTTGAGGAAGAACGACCAGACGACCTCGAACAGGCCGGCCAGGAGAAGCAGGATCCACGCCACGGCACGCCTCCGCGTTGCCGGGCCGTCCCGCATGTCCGTCCCGGAATGGGGACCGAGGTCGTCCTCGAGCCCACTATCTGGATCGGGCGATGGGCGGGGTCAAGCCGCGGCGGGTTCCAGCAGGCTGATGCCGGTCATCGCCGCCGGCTGCGGCAGGCGGAGCAGGGCCAGCAGGGTGGGCGCGATGTCCGCGAGCCGCCCGTCGCGGAGGCCCGCACCCGGTGGGCCGCCGAGCAGCATCACCGGCACCGGGTTGGTGGTGTGGGCGGTGTGCGGCCCGCCGGTCGCGGGGTCGCGCATCAGCTCGGCATTGCCGTGATCGGCGGTCACCAGCAGCGCGCCGCCAGCCTCCCGGATCGCCGCCGCGATGGCGCCGAGGCCGTGATCGACGGCCTCGACCGCGCGGGTCGCGGCCGCGAGGCTGCCGGTATGGCCGACCATGTCGGCATTGGCGAAGTTCAGCACGATCAGGTCCTGCTCGCCGGAGCGGATCGCCGCGACCGCCGCCTCGGTCAGCGCCGGCGCCGACATCTCCGGCTGCAGGTCGTAGGTCGCGACCTTGGGGGAGGGGATCATGATCCGCTCCTCGCCGGGGAAGGGCGTCTCCTCGCCGCCGTTCAGGAAGTAGGTGACGTGCGGGTACTTCTCGGTCTCCGCCATGCGCAGCTGGCGGAGGCCGGCCGCCGATGCGACCGCGCCCAGGATGTCCGCCATGGATTGCGGCGGGAACAGCGTCGCGATGACGGGATCGAGTGCCGTCGCATAGGCGGTCATGCCGAGGGCGGCGGCCAAATGCGGCCGCCGCGGCACTGCGTAGCCCTTGAAGCCGGGATCGAGGAGGGCGGCCAGGATCTCCCGCACCCGGTCGGCGCGGAAGTTGAAGGAGAGCAGGCCATCGCCGTCCCGCATGCCGGCGTAGTCGCCGATCACGGTCGCCGGGATGAACTCGTCGGTGGTGCCGGCCGCATGCGCCGCGGCGATGGCGGACAAAGCGTCGGTGCTGCGGGCACCCGCCCCGTCGGCGATCGCGGCGACCGCCTTCGACACCCGTTCCCAGCGGTTGTCGCGGTCCATCGCGAAGTAGCGCCCGGTCAGCGTCGCGATGCGGACGCCCGGCAGGCTGGCGACATCGTCCAGGAAGCGGGCGAGGTATTCGGGGGCCGATTCCGGCGGCGTGTCGCGACCGTCGGTGAAGGCATGCACCGCGACCGGGATGCCGGCCGCACTCAGCACCCGCGCCAGCGCCACCGCATGATCCTGATGCGCGTGCACGCCGCCCGGCGACAACAGGCCCATCAGGTGGCAGGTGCCCCGGGTTTCGAGCAGCCTCTCGATGAAGCGGGTCAGCGCCGGCATGGCGCCGAGCGAGCCGTCGGCAACCGCCGCATCGATGCGCGGCAGGTCCTGCCGCACGATGCGGCCGGCGCCGATGTTGAGGTGCCCGACCTCGGAATTGCCCATCTGCCCCTCCGGCAGCCCGACATCCGGGCCGGAGGGGTGCAGGAAGGCGTGCGGCCCCGCCGCCCAGAGCGCGTCGAAGGCCGGCGTGCTGGCCTGGGCGACGGCATTGTCGGCGCGGTCCTCGCGCCACCCCCAGCCATCGAGGATCACCAGCATGACGGGGCGTGGGGCAGGGGCGGCATCGGACATCCCGTCGAGCTATTCCGCACGGAGGCCCCGTGCAAGGGGGGCGCGCCCAGCCGGAAGAGCAAGGAATCTGGCGCGTCGGCGGCCAGGCTCGGTTGCGGCTGCGAAAACCCTATGCTAATCGCCGCGCGCCGCCGGGAGCCGGGCTGATCGGCCGGTTTCCTTGCGGAAACCGCGCCATCGGTGGCGCCCATCGCGCCGCAGGAACAGGACCGGGACCGCTCGTGGCCGCCACCCAACACACCGCCGCTTCCGCCGAGGCCCCGAACGCCACCGGCCTCGCCGCGCGCTACGCCCAGGCGCTGCTCTCGCTCGCCGACGATGCCCGCCGCACCGATGCCGGCGCCGTCGACCGCATCGCCGGCGACCTCGACCGCCTGTTCGACCTCTGGCGCGAGGATGCGACCTTCCGGGCCTTCGTCGCCGATCCGCGCATCGATGCCGTGGGCCAGAAGAAAGGCGTCTTCGCCATCGTCGAGCGCGCCGGCATCGGCACCGAGGTGCGCAACTTCCTGGGCGTGCTGATCGCCAACCGCCGGCTGCCGGCGCTGCCCCAGGTGGCGGCCGCCTTCGGCGCGCTGCTGGCGGAACGCCGCGGCCAGCAGACGGCCACGGTGACCAGCGCGCATCCGCTGACCGACGTGCAGCGCGCCGCCATCGCCGCCCGCCTGACCGATGCCGGCTATTCCGGCGTCCGGCTGGTCGAGCATGTGGACGCCGCGATCCTCGGCGGGCTGATCGTCCGGATCGGCTCCCGCCTCTACGACAATTCCATCAAGTCCAAGCTGCAGCGCCTGCAGTACGCCATGAAGGGGGCCGCCTGATATGGACATTCGTCCCGCGGAAATCTCGGAAATCCTGAAGTCGCAGATCGCGAACTTCGACGCCGAGGCGAATGTGGCCGAGGTCGGCACCGTGCTGACGGTCGGCGACGGCGTCGCCCGCTGCTACGGCCTGCAGAACGTCATGGCCGGCGAGATGGTGGAGTTCCCCTCCGCCGGCGTGCGCGGCATGGCGCTCAACCTCGAAAGCGACAATGTCGGCGTCGTCATCTTCGGTGACGACCGCGGCGTGCGCGAGGGCGACACCGTCAGCCGCACCGGCAACATCGTCGACGTGCCGGTAGGCAAGGGCCTGCTCGGCCGCGTCGTCGATGCGCTCGGCAACCCGATCGACGGCAAGGGCCCGATCGTGGCGGCCGAGCGCCGCCTGATCGAGGTGAAGGCGCCGGGCATCATCCCGCGCAAGTCGGTGCACGAGCCGATGCAGACCGGCGTCAAGGCGATCGACGCCCTGATCCCGATCGGCCGCGGCCAGCGCGAGCTGGTCATCGGCGACCGCCAGACCGGCAAGACCGCGGTGATCGTCGACACGATCATCAACCAGAAGCCGATCAACGCGCAGGGCGACGAGAAGAAGAAGCTCTACTGCATCTACGTGGCCGTCGGCCAGAAGCGCTCCACCGTCGCGCAGCTGGTCAAGACGCTCGAGGAGCAGGGCGCGCTCGAGTATTCGATCATCGTGGCGGCCACCGCGTCCGATCCGGCGCCGATGCAGTACCTGGCCCCCTATGCCGGCTGCGCGATGGGCGAGTTCTTCCGCGACAACGGCATGCACGCGGTCATCTTCTACGACGACCTGTCGAAGCAGGCGGTTTCCTACCGCCAGGTGTCGCTGCTGCTGCGCCGCCCGCCGGGCCGCGAAGCCTATCCGGGCGACGTCTTCTACCTGCACTCCCGCCTGCTGGAGCGGGCGGCCAAGATGAGCGACGATTTCGGCGCCGGGTCGCTGACCGCGCTGCCGGTGATCGAGACCCAGGCCGGCGACGTCTCCGCCTATATCCCGACCAACGTGATCTCGATCACCGACGGCCAGATCTTCCTCGAGACCGAGCTGTTCTTCAAAGGCATCCGCCCGGCGGTGAATGTCGGCATCTCGGTCAGCCGCGTCGGCTCCGCCGCCCAGATCAAGGCGATGAAGCAGGTCGCCGGCAAGATCAAGCTGGAGCTGGCGCAGTACCGGGAGATGGCGGCCTTCGCGCAGTTCGCCTCCGACCTCGACGCGACGACGCAGGCGCTGCTGGCCCGCGGCGCGCGCCTGACCGAGCTCCTGAAGCAGCCGCAGTTCAAGCCGGTTCCGGTCGAGGAGCAGGTGATCGCCTTGTTTGCGGGCACGCGTGGTTATCTCGACAAGATCACGGTCGCGCAGGTCGGCGAGTTCGAGCGCCGGCTGCTGGCCGAGATCAAGTCGGCCGAGCCCGGCATCGTGGACGCGATCCGCACCGAGCAGGCCATCTCCGGCGATACCGAGAAGAAGCTGATCGCCTTCCTCGACGGTTTCGCCAAGTCCTTCGGCTGAGGCAGGTCAGGGCGGGAGACGGCCGATGCCGAGCTTGAAGAGCCTGCGCAACCGGATCAACAGCGTGAAGTCCACGCGGAAGATCACGCAGGCGATGAAGATGGTGGCGGCGGCGAAGCTCCGCCGCGCCCAGGCGCAGGCGGAAGCCGCGCGCCCCTATGCCGAGCGGATGGAGCGCATGCTGGCGGCCCTCGGTGCGGCCGTCGCCAATTCGCCCGACGCGCCGCGCATGCTGGTCGGCACCGGTGCGGACAAGGTGCACCTGCTGGTGGTGGTGACGGCCGATCGCGGCCTCGCCGGCCCTTTCAACACCGGCGTCGGCCGCTTCGCCCGCGCCCGCATCCGCGCCCTCGAAGCCGAGGGCAAGACGGTCAAGATCCTGTCCGTCGGCCGCAAGGGCGCGGCCTTCCTCAAGCGCGAATTCGCCTCCCGCATCGTGGGTGAGATCAGCTACCAGGGCCGCAAGTCGGTGGGCTTCGCCGATGCGCACGAGATCGCCGAGCGCATCACCGCGATGCTGGACGCCGGCGAGTTCGACGTCTGCTCGCTGATCTACAACCGCTTCCGCAGCGTGATCACCCAGATCCCCTCCGAGCAGCGCCTGATCCCGGCGCCGCTGCCCGAGGCGAAGACGGAAGCCGCCGGTGGCGCCGCTGCCGGCCCCCAGGCGCTCTACGAATACGAGCCGTCGGAGGAGGAGATACTGGCGGCGCTGCTGCCGCAGAATCTCGGCGTGCAGATCTACCGCGCGATCCTCGAGAACACGGCGGGCTTCTACGGCGCGCAGATGAACGCCATGGACAGCGCGACGCGCAACGCCGGCGAGATGATCAACAAGCTCACCCTCAACTACAACCGCACGCGACAGGCCAACATCACCAAGGAGCTGATCGAGATCATCTCCGGTGCCGAGGCCGTCTGATCAGGGACATGCACCCATGAAGAACAATGTCGGCAAGATCGCCCAGGTGCTCGGCGCTGTCGTGGACGTGCAGTTCCCGCAGGAGCTGCCCAACATCCTGAACGCGCTGACCACCAAGGTCGGCGAGCGCACCCTGGTGCTCGAGGTCGCGCAGCACCTCGGCGAACGCACCGTGCGCACCATCGCCATGGACACCACCGACGGCCTGGTCCGCGGCAGCGAGGTGGTGGACACCGGCGCCGGCATCTCGGTGCCGGTGGGCAACGGCACCCTCGGCCGCATCCTCAACGTGCTCGGCGAGCCGATCGACGAGCGCGGCCCGGTTCCGGCCGAGAAGCACTACACCATCCACCGCGCGGCGCCCTCCTTCGAGGACCAGTCGACGGCGGCCGAGATCCTGGTCACCGGCATCAAGGTCATCGACCTGCTCGCGCCCTACCTGAAGGGCGGCAAGATCGGCCTGTTCGGCGGCGCCGGCGTCGGCAAGACCGTCACCATCCAGGAGCTGATCAACAACATCGCCAAGGGCCATGGCGGCGTCTCGGTCTTCGCCGGCGTCGGCGAGCGCACGCGCGAGGGCAACGACCTCTATCACGAGATGGTCGATGCCGGCGTCATCAAGCTCGGCGAAGGCACCACCGAGGGCTCCAAGGTGGCGCTGGTCTATGGCCAGATGAACGAGCCGCCGGGCGCGCGTGCCCGCGTGGCGCTCTCCGGCCTCTCGCTCGCCGAGTATTTCCGCGACGAGCAGGGCCAGGACGTCCTGTTCTTCATCGACAACATCTTCCGCTTCACCCAGGCGGGCGCCGAGGTCTCGGCGCTGCTCGGCCGCATCCCGTCGGCGGTCGGCTACCAGCCGACGCTGGCGACCGACATGGGCGCGCTGCAGGAGCGGATCACGTCCACCAAGAAGGGCTCGATCACCTCGGTGCAGGCGATCTACGTGCCGGCCGACGACCTGACCGACCCGGCGCCCGCGACCTCCTTCGCGCATCTCGACGCCACCACGACGCTGAACCGCTCGATCGCCGAGCTCGGCATCTTCCCGGCGGTCGATCCGCTGGACAGCACCAGCCGCGCGATGGATCCGCGCATCGTGGGTGAGGAGCACTACGCGACCGCCCGCGAGGTGCAGAAGATCCTGCAGACCTACAAGTCGCTCCAGGACATCATCGCCATCCTCGGGATGGACGAGCTGTCGGAGGAGGACAAGCTGGTGGTGGCCCGCGCCCGCAAGATCCAGCGCTTCCTGAGCCAGCCCTTCCACGTGGCCGAGGTCTTCACCGGGACGCCCGGCGTCTTCGTGAAGCTGGAGGACACGATCAGGAGCTTCGCCGCGATCTGCCGCGGCGATTACGATCACCTGCCGGAAGCCGCCTTCTACATGGTCGGCACCATCGAGGAAGCCGCGAAGAAGGCGGAAACCTTGAAGCAGGCGGCGTGAGCCGATGGCCGGCACCTTCCAGCTGGAACTCGTCTCGCCGGCCCGGCTGCTGCTGAGCCGCCCGGTCGAGATGGCGGTCCTGCCCGCCGCCGAGGGCGAGATGGGCGTGCTGCCCGGGCATGCGCCGATGATCGTGGCGCTGCGCGGCGGCGTCATCAGCGTCACCGAAGGTGGCCAGGTGACCGAGCGGCTGTTCGTCGCCGGCGGCTTCGCCGAGGTGACGCCGGACCGGGTCACCGTCCTCGCCGACGAGGCGACGCCGGTCGAGCAGCTCTCCCGCGCCGCCGCCGAGACCCGCGTCTCGGAGGCTGAGGCGGCGCTGGCCGAAGCCCAGCTCGCGCCCCCCGAGAAGCGGGAAGCCGCCATGGCCCGGGTGCTGTCGGCTCGCGCAATGGTGGCCGCGGCAGGGGCCGCCTGATACCTGCGCGCGCATCCTGCGGCTTGAAACCCGGCGCGGTCCGCAGAACATTGTCCCGGGCGGGACACAGGACGGGGGCCGCATGAAGCACTGGCACATCGACCAGGTCGCGTGGGATCGCTTCGATCCCGCCAAGGTCGATCCGGAGATCGTGCCGCTGGTCAAGGCGGCAGCGATGGTCGAACGGAACGCGAGCGACTACACCGCCTATCTGAAGAACGTCTTCCGCGACGATCCGGATTTCCGCCAGGCCTCCGACAATTGGGCGGTCGAGGAAATCCAGCATGGCGACGCGCTCGGCCGCTGGGGCATGCACGCCGATCCGGGCTGGGATTTCGAGGCCGCCTTCGCCCGCTACCGCACCGGCTACAAGATCGAGATCAATGCCGACGCCTCGATCCGCGGCTCCCGCACCGGGGAGCTGATCGCCCGCTGCATGGTGGAGACCGGGACCAGCAGCTACTACACCGCCCTCGGCGACGCGTCGGAAGAGCCGGTGCTGAAGGAGGTCTGCCGCCTGATCGCGGCCGACGAGTATCGGCACTTCAAGCTCTTCTACGACCACATGAAGCGGTATCTCGCGCGGGAGAACATCTCCTTCGTGAAGCGCCTGCGCGTCGCCGCCGGCCGGATCGGCGAATCGGAGGATGACGAGCTCGCCTTCGCCTTCCATTGCAGCAACGAGGATGAGAGCGTCCCCTACGACCATCAGCGCTGCATCGCAGGCTACATGGGGCGTGCCATGGGCTTCTACCGCTTCCGCCACATTGAGCGCAGCACCGGCATGGTCTTCAAGTCGATCGGGCTGGAGCCGCGCGGGCGGCTGGCGGACCTGGCCGCGCGCGGCGCCTGGCGGCTGCTGCAATGGCGGCGGGAACGCTATGCCGCGGCGCTGCGGAAGGCAGCGAACGAAAACCCGGTGCCACTGGCGGAAGCGGCCTGAAACCGGACGATGATTGTTGCGTTGCTCTCCCGATGCCGCGCCCTGCGGTCACATCGAGGAGAACATCATGCCCCGCCTTCTGCACGGACCCGTGATCGTCGCTGCCCTGGCGCTCGGCGTCGTCGCCTGCGCCGACCGCGGCACCAATCCGCCGGGCACCGCCGCCGAGCGGGCTTATGACCGCAACATGGGCACCAATACCTCGGGCGCCTATCCGCGCCAGTCGGATGGCCGTCCGGGCAACCCGCCGGGCAACGCCATCGAGCGCGCCTATGACCGCAACGCCGGCACCAACACCTCGGGCGCCTATCCGCGCCAGTCGGACGGCCGCCCGGGCAACCCGCCGGGCAATGCGGTCGAGCGCGCCTATGACCGCGCGACGGACAGCAACACTTCGGGCGCCTATCCGCAGAACCGCTGATCCCGATCGGATCAGGACGGCACCAGGGCTGCTCGGATGCGCGTAGCCCTGGTGCTGAACCCCCATGCCGGCACGCTCGCCGGCATGGCGGACCCTGTTTCCGTGCTGTCCGCGGCGCTGGTCGCGGCCGGGTTCGACCTCGTCCTCCCCGCGGATGGCAGCCTTTCCTTCGACGACCAGCTCGATTCCGCATTGGCCGCTGAGCCGGAGGCGATCTTCGTCGCCGGCGGCGATGGCAGCATCGCCTGCGCTGCCGCCCGGCTTGCCGGCACCGACATCGCGCTTGCCATCCTGCCCGGCGGCACCATGAACCGGATGGCGGCCCGGGTGGGGCTGCCGGCGGCGCCGCAGGCTGCGATCGCGGCGCTGGCCGAACACCGGATCGGCCTGCTGCCGACCGCGGATGCGAACGGCCGGACCTTCCTCTACCAGTCGATCATCGGTCCGCCCGCGCGCCTGGTGCGGTTTCGGGAAATGCAGCGGGGCGCCGGCTATCGCGGCTGGCTCCCGCTCGCGCTCGTCGGGCTGCGCGCGCTGATGCGGCCGCGCCGCGGCCGGCTGCGGCTGAAGGCGCCGGGGCTCAAGCGGCTGCGCGCCGCCGTCATCGTCGTCAGCACCCCAGAATTGACCGACGGCCGGGCGCTGAAGGTCGATGCGGTCATCCGCCACACGGCGTGGAGCCGGGTCCGGCAATTGTGGCGCTGGATGCGGGGCGCGCTCGCCGCCGACCCAGGGGTCACCTCGATCGAAGCGCCGCGCCTCGCGGTCATCGGGCGGGAGGCGCATCTGCGCCTCACCCTCGACGGCGAACTGGTGCTGCTGCGCGCGCCGGTGCGCATCCGGCTCCGGACCGATGCGCTGAGGGTGCTGCTGCCAGCGGACCGTTTCACTTGACCGGTCCGAGGCCGCGCATGCGGCCGTCCGGCGATTGAGGACTGATGCAAGTCAGATGATCCGGATCGCGCATCTCTCCGACATCCATTTCGGCGCCCATCGCCCGGACCTGATGGACAGCCTGATGGCCGATATCGCCGCCGCGGCACCGGATGCGGTCGCGGTCAGCGGCGACCTGACCCAGAGCGCGCGGCGCCTGGAATTCGACGCCGCCGCCGCCTTCCTCCGCGCGTTGCCGGCGCCTTCGGTCGTGGTGCCGGGCAACCACGACATCCCGCGCCTCGACCTTCGCGCCCGCTTCATCGATCCGCGTGCCCGCTGGCGCCACCACGTCGCGCCGGAGACCGAGCCGACCCTGCTGCTGGACGGCGTGGCGCTGCTCGGGCTCGACACCGTCCGGCGCGCGCAATGGCACCTCGACTGGTCGGCGGGCGGCGTCTCGACCGCCCAGCGCCTCCGGCTCGGCGCCCGGCTCGCCGCAATCGGCGACCGGCTGCCGCTGCTGGTCGCCCATCACCCGCTCCGCAACCCGCCGGAGATGGCCAAGGCGCGGATGCTGCCGCGCGGCCACCGCGCGCTTCGCACCATGCTGCGCGACGCCGGCGTGCCGGCGGTGCTCTGCGGCCACCTGCACCGCGCGGCGGTGATCCGGGCGCCCGACCAGGGTCCTGCGATGGTGCTCGCCGCCAGCGGCATCTCCCACCGCGTGCCGGACGCCGCGAATGGCTGGAACCTGCTGCGGATCGAGGGCCGCGCCATCGCCGTCGAGCGGCGCGCGGTCCGCGACGGCCACTGGGCTGCCGTGGGCGAGGACCTGTTGCCCTGACCTGCTTCTCGCGCCGTCCCGACGCGGTTTCGCGACACCTCGCGCCGTGCAGGCGCGGTCTTGCGACGTCATGACGCCGCCCGTCGCGTTGCCATGCCGCGCCCCCGGCGCCGGCGCCTAGAAGCGGGCCTGCCCCGATCGGCGGGGCCGGAGACCACGCATGCACATCCTGCACGACATCCTGTGGAAAGCCGGGCCGCTCTTCCTCGGCCTGCTGGCGCTGGCGGCGGGGCCTGCCGCCGCGCAGACCGGCCTGACGCAGCTCACCCTGGCCGGGCTGCCGGTGACGCTGGTCTACCCGACCGTCGCGCCCGGCCTGGCGGAGACCTTCGGTCCCTTCGTCGTCGCCATCGCCCGCGACGCGCCGCCGCCGGCCGGGCCACGGCGGCTCGTGCTGCTGTCGCACGGCACCGGTGGCCACCCGATGGCGGAGCATGCGCTGGCGGCCCGGCTCGCAGCGGCCGGCTTCGTCGTGGCGCAGCCCTTGCACCAGGGCGACAACGCTGCCGACCCGAGCGGGGCGGGGCCGGTGTCCTGGCGCCGGCGCCCGCAGGAGGCGAGCGCCGTGATCGACGGGCTCGCGGCGCATCCGGTCTGGGGGCCGCTGCTGCAGCTCGATCGGGTGGGCGTCCACGGCACCTCGGCCGGCGCGGTCACCGCGCTGACCCTGGCGGGCGCCGAATGGCGGCTGCGCGACCTGGTGCGCCATTGCCTGGCGGCCGGCGAGGCCGACCTGGGTTTCTGCTACACCGGCGCGCCGGATGCGGCGTCGCGGGCCGCCCGCCTCGCCAGCTACGAACGCATCCGCGCCGTGCCGGACGCGGCCCTCGGCGCCGAGTTCCACGCGGCGCATGGCGGCGCCGACCCGCGCATCGCGGCGGTCGCGGTCTCGATCCCGGTCGCCGCGATCTTCGCGCCCGCCAGCCTGGCGCGGCTGCCGCTGCCGGTCGGCGTGACCATGGCATCCGACGATCGGCTCACCGCCAACGCCTTCCATGCCGAGCATCTGTTGCGCCATTGCCGCGGCTGTGTCCTGCTCGCCCGCATGCAGGGGGCGGAGCACATGGACTTCATGGCGCCGTGGCCGGAGGGCGTGGCGCGCGCCGCGGCGGCGCGGTTCCCGATCGGCGGATCGCCGGCGCCGGGCTTCGACCCGGCGCAACGCGAGGCAGCGTATGCCGCCATCGTCGCGCATTTCGAGCGGCGGCTGCTGCCGTGATCGCGCCGGCCGGCGCCCCGCTGATCCCGCCCGGCGCCGGGGCCGGGCTGCTCCAGCGACTGGGTTCCGTCGCGCTCGCCATGCCGGCGCTGGCGCTGGTGCAGCATGCGGCGTGGCCGAGGGGGCCGGGTTTCGACGTGGTGCTGGTCCGCACGGCGGCGATCAGCCTGCTGATCTGGGCCGGCGTCGATCTCGGACGGCATCTGCTGCGCCGGCCGCTCGGGGCCGCGGCCCCGCCGCACTGGCCACCGCCGGGGCGGGCCGCCCTGCTGCTCACCGCCGCGACGCTGCTCGGCTGGGTCGGCGGCTCGGCGATCGGCGAGGCCTATGCCGGCACCGGGGCGGGCTGGGGTGCGATCGCCGGCCAGGCGGCGATCGGCGGCCTCGTGCTGACCGTGGCGGTCAGCCTGGTCTTCGCCCTGGTCTTCCACCAGCGCGGCCGCGCCGAAGCCCTGGCCCGGCAGGCGCGCGACGCCCGCCTGGCGGCGCTGCAGGCGCAGCTCGAGCCGCACATGCTGTTCAACACCTTCGCCAATCTCCGCGCCCTGATCGCGGCCGACCCGCCGCAGGCGATCGCCATGCTCGACCGGCTGAACGGCTATTTCCGCCGTACCCTGGCGGCGGCGCGGACCGCGGAGCACAGCCTCGGCGCCGAACTGGATCGCATCGAGGACTACCTGGCGCTCATGGCGATCCGCATGGGCGAGCGCCTGGCGACGGAGATCCGCGTCGCCGCCGCGCTGCGCGACGTGCTGGTCCCGGCGCTGGTGCTGCAGCCGCTGGTCGAGAACGCGCTGCGCCACGGGTTGGAACCGTCGCCCGCAGGCGGCCGGCTGACGGTGACCGCCTCGGCCGCCGCGGACCGCCTGGTGCTGGAGGTCGCCGATACCGGCCTCGGCCTCGCGCCGGAGGCCGGGCGCGGCGGCGGCTTCGGCCTCGCGCAGTTGCGCGAGCGGCTGGCGGGGCTCCATGGCGCGGCCGCCGGCCTCGTGCTGCAAGCCAGTGCGGGGCCGGAGGGCGGGACGGTCGCGACCATCCGACTGCCGCTCAGGCGCGCCTGACATGACCGCCCCGCGCATCCTGATCGCCGAGGACGAGCCGCTGCTGGCCGCATCGCTCGCGACGCAGCTCGCCGCCTGCTGGCCGGAACGCGCCATCGTCGCGCAGGTCGGCGACGGGGCGAGCGCGCTCGCGCAGGCGCTGGCCCGGCGGCCGGATGTCTGCTTCCTCGACATCCGGATGCCGGCGCTCGACGGCATCGCGGCCGCCCGCGCCATGGCGGAGGATTGGCCGGCGGATGCCGCCTTCCCGCTGATCGTCTTCGTCACCGCCCATGACGACCACGCCGTGCAGGCCTTCGAGGCGGGCGCGGTCGACTACCTGCTGAAGCCAGTCGAGGCGCCGCGCCTGGCCGCCTGCATCGCCCGGCTGCGCCAGCGACTGGCCGCGCGCAGCATCGGCCCGGGCCTCGCGGAGGCGGTGGCGCGCCTTGCGGTGCTGGCGCCCGCGCCGGCCCCGCCGGCGCCGCCGCTCGAGCTGATCCGCGCCCAGGCCGGTGCCGCGGTCCATTTCGTGCCGGTCGAGGAGGTCGTCTACTTCGACGCGGCCGACAAGTACCTTCGCGTGATGACGGCGGAGCGCGAGCACCTGGTCCGGCTGTCGCTCCGCGAATTGCTGCCGCAGCTCGATCCGCGGCGCTTCTGGCAGATCCATCGCGGCACGGTGGTGCAGGTCCGCTGCATCGAAAGCGCGCGGCGGGACGACACCGGCCGCGTGCTGCTGACCCTGCGCCGGCGGCCGGAGACGCTGGTGGCCAGCCGCCTCTACGCCCACCTGTTCCGCAGCATGTAGGATGCCTCTTGTAGGTAGGGCATCCGATTCAGACCTTCGGGCCAATCGGCCCTGCGGTCATCGGATGCCTCTTGTAAGTCGGGCATCCGATTCAGACCTTCGGGCCAATCGGCCCTGCGGTCATCGGATGCCTCAGGCGTTGCGCCGCTCGCGGCGGGTGATGCGCCAGCGCGCGGCGGAGCGGGCCGGCGCGCCGCGTTGCGGCTTGGCGAAGCGGGTGCCGTCCTCGGTCTTGACCAGGTGCAGCGTGCGGCTGTGGAAGGCGTCGAGCCCCGGCCGGTGCCCGATCGAGATCACCGCCGCATCCGGCAGCGCCTCCAGCAGCAGCTCCATCATCTGGTCCTGGTTCGCCTCGTCGAGTGCCGCCGTCGCCTCGTCGAGGAACACCCAGCGCGGCTTGTGCAGCAGCAGCCGCGCGAAGGCGAGCCGCTGCTGCTCGCCGAGCGACAGCACCCGGTCCCAGCGCTCCTCCTCCGCCAGCCGTTCGACCAGGTGGCCGAGCCCCACGCGCTCCAGCACCTCCGCCTGCGCCTCGGCCGGGAACTCCGCCGGCTGGCGCGGATAGCAAAGCACGGTCGCGAGCGCGCCAAGCGGCAGATAGGGGCGTTGCGGCAGGAAGGCCATGGCGTCGCGCGGCGGGATGACGATCTCGCCCGCGCCCCAGGGCCAGATGCCGCCGATCGCTCGGAACAGCGTCGACTTGCCGGTGCCCGATTCGCCGCGGATCAGCACGCGTTCGCCGGGGCCGATCTCGGCCGAGGCGCCGTCGATGACGACGGTGCCGTCGGAGAAGGCGATCTGGAGGTCCTCGAAGGCGAGCTTCTCCTCAGCACCTTCGGGCGCTTCGGTCACGGTGATGGTCGGCGCCTCGCCCTCCCGATGCACCTCGTCGAGATCCTCCAGCGCATCGGTGAAGGTGACGAGGCGGGAGACGGCGCTCCGCCATTCCGCGATGCGGGGGAAGTTGTCGACGAACCAGTTGAGCGAGGCCTGCACCTGGCCGAAGGCGGCGCCGATCTGCATGAGCCCGCCGAGCGAGATGGCGCCGGAGAAATAGGCGGGCGAAGCGACGACGGTCGGGAAGATCATCGCGAGCGTGCCATAGGCGCTGGTCAGCCACATCAGGTTGCGCTGGCTGCGCATCAGCGCGCGCATCGCTTCCCGGACCCGGCCGAACAGCGCCTCCACGCCGCGGCGCTCATCCGCCTCGCCGCGGATCAGCGCGATGCTCTCCCCGCTTTCGCGCGCCCGCGTCAGGCCGAAGCGCAGATCGGCCTCGGTCATGGTGCGGCGGACATTGATCCCGACCAGCGGCCGCCCGACGAGATAGGTGAGCGAGGAGCCGATCAGCGCATAGAGCAGCGCCGCCCAGACCATGTAGCCCGGAATCTCGAAGGCGGTGCCGCCGAGCGCCACTTCCAGCGGGCCCGACAGCGACCACAGGATCCCGATGAAGGCGATCAGCGTCGAGACCGAGATCAGCAGGCCGAGCGTGAACTCGACCGCGAGCTCGGTCGAGACACGCACGTCCTCGGCGATGCGCTGGTCCGGGTTGTCGGCCTGGAAGTCGCCCATCTCCAGCTGGTACTGCCGCCCGTCGCGCAGCCAGTGTGCGGTCAGCTTCCGGGTCAGCCATTCGCGCCAGCTCAGCTGGATGAGCTGCTTGAGATACAGCTGGTAGACCGAGCAGCCCATCGAGACGGCGGCCAGGCCCAGGAAGACCATGATCTGGTGGGTGAAGGCATCGGCGTCGCGCTTGTCGAGCGCATTGAAGAAGTCGCGGTTCCAGAGGTTGAAGCGGATCTGGATCGCGACCTGCGCCATGGTCAGCGCGAAGACGCCTGCGATCAGCCAGCGGGCGGCGCCACGGTCCGGCGCGGTCAGCCAGGCATAGGTCCAACGCCGGAAGCCGCGCAGGTCCGGCGTGGCAGGCCGGTTGCGGTCGGCGTCGGCCACCGGTTCGGTCATGCGGAAGGTCTCGGGAATACGGGGCGGAGCGCAATGCTCACGGAACGATCATGCCCGAAGCGAAAGCCCCCGCGCCAGGGCCTGGCGCGGGGGCGTTCTCGGCTCAGGCGGGGTCAGACCCAGCCGCGGCCGGCGACCAGCGAAATGACGAAGAGAACCAGGAAGATCACGAACAGGATCTTGGCGATGCCGCTGGCGGCGGAGGCGACGCCGCCGAAGCCGAGGATGCCGGCGACCAAGGCAATGACCAGGAAGATCAGCGTCCAGTACAGCATGGGGTTCTCCGAGCGGGTATGATCCCGCCCAAACGCCGGAATGTATCCGCCAGTTGCGGGATGACGTGGAGCATCCGATTCAGACCTCCGGGCCATTCGGCCCTTCGGTCATCGGACGCTTCGTCAGGGAGCATCCGATTCAGACCTCCGGGCCATTCGGCCCTTCGGTCATCGGATGCTTCGTCAGGGAGCATCCGATTCAGACCTCCGGGCCATTCGGCCCTTCGGTCATCGGATGCTTCGTCAGGGGAGCATCCGATTCAGACCTCCGGGCCATTCGGCCCTTCGGTCATCGGATGCTCAGCCCATCGGCGACTTGCCCGCGGTGATCGCCTGGTAGGTGGCGATCGCCAGCGCCAGCGGCTCGAAGGGCTTGCTGATGATGAAGGCCGGTTCGGCGCGCTCCGCGGTCAGCAATCGCTCCGGATAGGCGGTGACGAAGATCACCGGGACCTTGAGCGATTGCTGGATGCGCGCCACCGCGACGCTGCCGTCGCCGCCGCGGCCGAGATTGATGTCGGCCAGGATCAGCCCGGGGTTCCGGTTCGCCGCCAGGCGGATCGCCTCCGCTTCGCTCGCCGCGACGCCGACCACCCGGTGGCCGCAGGCCTCGATCAGGCGCTGGACGTCCATCGCGATGATCGGCTCGTCCTCGATCACCAGCACGTCGGTCGCGGTGACGGCGCGGAGCGCGCCGCGCGCCGCCTCGGCCTCCCGCTGCGCTGCCTCCTCATCCAGGCCGACCACCCGCCCGGCATCGCCGATGGCGAGGTCCTCGAGTGCCGTCAGCAGCAGCAGCTGCCGCTGCAACTGGGAGAGCTGCGCCTGATCGCCGACCGGCGGCGGCGCGCTGCGGGCCACCGCGGCGTAAAGTGCGAGGCGCGCCGGCAGCTCGGCCGGCAGGCCGGCCCGGATAGCGTTCGCGACCAGCGCGTCGCCGCTGGTCTGGTCCCCGGTGAGCGCACGGGCGAAGCGCCGCGCCTGGGGCAGGGTGCGCAGCAACTCGGCCTGGGTGAAGGCGTTCATCTTGGCACCTCTGGAAGCTGCGTTATCGTCAGGCGCATATGGGGAGCCCAGCTATGTTGCGGAACGGCCGTCCCGGCCGCAACCGCGGTCGGAGGTCAGTATCCTGGTAAGCGAAGCCTCGGCCGAATTCCGTGCGGCGCTGGTGCCGTTGCTGCCATCGCTCCGCGCCTTCGCGCGATTCCTGGCCTGGGAAGCGGCCCGGGCCGACGATCTGGTGCAGGAGACGGTTCTCCGGGCGCTCGCCGCCGAGCGGCAATGGCAGCCGGGGACCGAGCTGCGCGCCTGGTGCTTCCGCATCCTCCGCAACCTCCATCTGGAGCAGCGGCGGCGCCGCGCCACCGAGACCAGGGCGCTCGATCGCCTGGATCGCGACGCGATGGCGGCCCCCAGCCAGGCGCATGCCGCCGACCTCGACGAACTCGACCGCGCCATGCGCGACCTGCCGGACGCGCAGCGGGAGGCGCTGATCCTGGTCGGCGCCCATGGCTTCTCGGTCGAGGAAGCGGCCGAGGTCTGCGGGGTCGCGCCCGGCACGATCAAGGCGCGCACCTCCCGCGCGCGGGCGGCACTCGCGCGGCGCTACGGTGGGGGCTGAACGGCACGCCACTCGGCGGGCAGGGATCATCACGACGGAAATGGTCGCCTCCGGCTGCGGTTGCATCACGTTTGTCAACAAAATCGTGATCGCGGCCTGCGGGAACCCCCACGATTTTCCGCAACCGTTTTTTCGCCTCGTGCATTGACGGTTCATGGACACCCAGACCCAGGCTCTCCCCACCGTGGCGCCCAACGCCGAAGCCGGCCAGGACGTCGCCTTCGTCTTCCATGATGCCCTGGTCACGGCGCTGCCGCGGCTGCGGGTGCAGGCCATGTCCCTGACGCGCAACCGCGCCGATGCGGAGGACCTGGTCCAGGCGGCGGTCACCAACGCGCTCGCCGCCCAGCACAGCTTCACGCCGGGGACGAATTTCCAGGCCTGGATGTTCCGCATCCTCCGCAACCGCTTCCTCTCGGACCGCCGCCGCGACCGCGACACCGTCGAGATGGACGATGCGCCGCAATCGGCGATCGCCCGGCCGGCCGGGCAGGAGGACAGCTTCGCGGTCGGCGAGCTGCGCCGGAACATGACGCGCCTGCCGTCCGACCAGCGGGTCGCGCTGGTCATGGTCGCGGTCCAGGGCCTGTCCTATGAGGCCGTGGCGGAGGCGATGGGCTGCGCCGTCGGGACCGCCAAGTGCCGGGTCTTCCGGGCCCGCCGCCAGCTCGAGATCTGGATGCTCGGCGAGGACGAGAGCAGGCGCGCCACGCCTGCGCGTATCACTGCTGGCGCTGGCCGGGCGCGTGCGGCTAAGCTTCCCGGCACCCGCAGCGATGCAGCGATGGAGCCTTCCCGGCACTGGAACTGATGGACGACGCTCCCGACACAAAGCAGCCCCCTGACAGGCCGATGCCGCGGATTGCCGCGCGCCAGGGCAAGAAGACGGTCCCCGATGCCGCCTTCGACCTGTGGCTGCGGCGGGGTCTGCACGCGATGTATGACGACGTCGCGCGGGAGCCGGTGCCGGAGGAATTGCTCAGGCTGATCGAGCAGGATCGACAGAAGTGAACGCAGGCGGACCGGCTGCGGCCGGCCGCCCAACCGCTGCCACCCGCTTCTTCCGGGGCGTCCGCGGCAGGCTGCTCCTCCTTGTCGCCATTGCGACGGTGCCGGTGCTCGGCATCGCCGGCGGTCATGCCTGGGTCAACTACGACCGCGCCCTCGATGCCGGTCGCCAGGAAGCGATCATGCTGCGCGAAGCCGCCGCCGCCCGTCACGGCGCCGGGCTCGACGCCATGCAGGAGCTGGTGACCGGCCTGGCCCGCCGGCGGGACCTTCTGGACGCGACGCCGGAAGAATGCACCCGCACCCTGCGCGGGCTGCTCGACCTGTTTCCCGACCGCTACGCGAATGTCTGGCTGCTCGATGCCGAAGGCCGGCTGCGATGCAGCGCCGGGCCGGTTCCCGCCGGCCAGGCCTCGGCCGGGCAGGGATATTTCCAAGGTGCCGTCGCCGAGCGTGCCTATGTGCTCGGCGAATTCATGTCCGGGCCCTCCGGCCGCAGCGTGCTGCCGGCTGCGGCACCGGTGATCGGTGCGGATGGCCGGGTGCTGGGCGTGGTCGGGGCCGCCGTGGTGCTGGAATCCTTCGTCCGTGCCAACCGCAATGCCGCGGTCCAGCAACCACACCAGGTCTGGTTGCTGGACCGCGGCGGCACTGCGATCCCGCTCACCGGCGGCAGCGAAAGGGAGCTGCCCGACCCGGCGCTCACCGAAAGCCTGGCGACCGGGGAGGCGCAGACGATCGAAGGCATCGCGCGCGACGGCACGCGGCATGTCTGGTCGGTCGCGGTGCTGGAAGCCGAGCTCAGGCTGCTGGTCGGCATCTCCGCGGAAGCCGTGCGCGCCTTCGCCGCCGCCTCGCTCCGGGACAGGGTCATGGAGCTTTCGCTGTTCGTCCTCGCCTGCCTCGCCGCCATCGTCTTCGGCGCCGAGATCGCGGTGGCGCGCCCGCTCCGCGTCCTGGCGGCGCGCGTGCGCGCCTGGACGCCGGGGCAGCGCTTCAGCGCCGAGACCGGCCTGAACGATCCGCGCGAAGTGGTGGAGCTCGGCGCCGCGCTCGCCTCCGCCTCCGCCGTCATCGCCGACCGCGAGACGGCGCTGCGCGCGGCACTCGGCCAGCGCGACCTGCTGATGGCGGAGATCCATCACCGGGTGAAGAACAACCTGCAGATCGTCGCATCGCTGCTGAGCATGCAGGCCGGGCGCCTGCAGGAGCCGCGGGCGATCGCCGAGTTCGGCATGGCGCGCGACCGGGTGCAGGCGCTGGCGACGCTGCACCGCCACCTCTATCTGCACCAGAGCTTCGAGCGCATCGCGCTGCGGCCCTTCCTGGAAGAGCTCTGCCGCCAGCTTTCCGACGCCATGGGAAGGCAGGGCGAGGAGATCTTCCATATCGAGATCGAGGCCGACGACATCGAGATCGGGTCCGACCAGGCGATCTCGCTGGCGCTCCTGGTGACGGAAGCGGTGAGCAACGCCATGCGCCACGCCTTCCCGGACGGGGAGGGGGGCAATATCAGCGTCGCCCTGCAACGCAGCGGCGACCACGCGACGCTCCGCATCGCCGATGACGGGGCGGGGATGACGCCGGCGGGGGAGCCGCCGGCGGGCCTCGGCCTCAAGCTCATCCATGGCTTCGCCCAGCACCTGGGCGGCGAGGTCCAGATCCGCCGCGACGGCGGCACCGAGATCCGCGTCGACTTCCCGCTCGAGCACCGCATGGCAGATCCTGCGCTGCCGCACCGATAGCCGGCGGAGAAAGTCCTTGCTTTCGGAGCCGGCGATCGGTGCGCAGGGTTGGTGTGGCGGCTGCGCGCGAAACAGCAGGCAACCGGGCTTTGCGCAGGGCGTTCTTCCGGCGTCATCACTTTCCGGAGGATCTGATGCGTTCCATGTCCCGGGCGGCACTTGCCGCCATGCTTCTCGCGCTGCCGCTCGTGGCGTGCGACGACAGCGGCCCGGCCGAACGGGCCGGCGAGCGCGTCGACCGCACGCTGGAGCGGGCGCGCGACGCGGTCGATCCGCCGCGCGGGCCCGTGGAACGTGCCGGTCGTGCGATCGACCGCGCCACGGATTAGGCCATCGCGATATAGCGATCTCAAGGCCCCGCCGGGCGACCGGCGGGGCCTTGTTTTGTCAGGCAGCGTTCAGTGCCGGCTTCTGCGGGCGCGGCGCGGCGACCCAGGTCAGCACCGCTTCGGTCCCGCGCAGCACCGGTGCGGCACCTGCCGCCGTCGCGCTGTCCGCGGCATCGTCGCCGATGGCGACGGCCGCGATCCCCGATGCCCGCCGCCGCGCTTCCGCAAGGGCCCGGCGCATCCGCGGCGCGGACGAGGATTCGGTCGCGCAGACCAGGGCAAGGTCGGCCGCCTCCGACTCCACATAGCCTTCGTGGCGCAGCAGGGTGCGCATCACCTCCGCCAGTGCCTGGTCGAGCGCGCCGGCGACCGGCAGCAGCACGACCGTGGTGCCGATCGGCGCCGCCGGGTCGTGGTCGGCGGTGCCGAGCGTGGCGGAAAGCCGGCCGATGCCGGCCGCGATGCCGGAAGCGTCGGACGCGGTCAGCAACCCGGCGCGCCGGTCGAGCCGCGCCGCCTCGATCGCCGGCACGGCCAGGTCGCGGAGGGTGGCGCCGAGGCCGTTGGTCGCGGCATGCGCGGTTGCCACCTCCTCCGCGCCCGCCTCGTCGCCCGCCAGGCAGCGCTGGTAGAAGCGGATCGGCGTCGGCAGCGCGGCACGATCGCCGAACAGGATTTCGAGGAAGCCGAGCGCCGGCACGTGGCGGCCGAGGATGACGAGGCAGGCGGTGATCGGTGGCGCCAGGATCAGCCCGACCGGCCCCCAGAGCACCGTCCAGACCGCGGAGGAGACCAGCAGCGCGAGCGGCGTGATGCCGGTGGTGCTGCCGTAGAGCCAGGGCTCCAGCACATAGGTCGCCGCCACGTCGACGACGGCGAACAGCCCCAGCACCAGCAGCGGCGCGGTCCAGCCGTCGGTCGTGGCGAAGGCGACCATCAGCGGCAGGATCAGCGCCAGCCAGACGCCGAGGAAGGGGATGAAGCGCATGACGAAGAACAGCAGGCCCCAGAGCGGCGCGTTCGGCACGCCGATCGCCATCAGCCCGAGGCCCATCGCCAGCCCGAAGCCGCCATTGATCAGCAGCTGCACGAGCAGATAGCGCCCGACCCGTTCGGTCGCATCCGCCATGGCGCGCGTGGTGCGGTGGATGTCGTGGGTGCCGGCAAGCCGCAGCACGCGGTCGCGCACGTCCTCCCGCTGCGCCAGCAGGAAGGCCATCAGCAGCATCGCGAGTGCGAGCGACGCGACCGGCGCCAGCACCACGCCGGCCACGTCGAAGATCATCTGCAGGCGCGAGGTCTGCGCGGTGGTGGCGATCATCGTCGGCGCGGCCGGTGCCTCCCGGCTGCTGCCGAGGTCGTCGGACAGGCGCTGGAGGGTGCCGAAGGCGCGGTCGAGCACGCCCGAGCCGTCGCTGAGCGCCCGGAGCTTGGCGCGCAGCGTCTGCTCCCAGGTCGGCAGGTCGCCGGCGAGCGTCATCGCCTGCGAGACGAACAGCAGCGTCACCGCCGAGATCACGCCGACCGCCAGCAGCATCAGCAGCAGCACCGCCGGGATGCGCGGCACCCCGATCCGCTGCATGCGGCTCGCGAGCGGCATCAGCGCGACCGAGAGCAGCAGGGCGAGCGCCATCGGGATGAACACGTCGCGCCCGACGGAGAGCCCGACCATCACGAGCGTGAAGATCAGGACGCCGGCGGTGGTGGGGCCGCTGCCCTCGCGGGCCTGGATCGGCAGGCGGTTCAGCGGCTGGCTGGCCAAGGCGATCCTCCGACGGGAATCCGGGGTGGCGATCTGCGGTATACGCGAACGTCGGGCTGTCGCGGGAAGTTGCGCCCCCGACGCAACCCGTGCTTCGTTCCCGTGTTGTCTCCGGCGACCACACCATAAGGAGACGAAGGATGGGGATCATGAGCAAGCGCCGCACCGCCACCGCCGAGGAGACCGTGCGCCAGATCGCCGACGAGGCCGGTGGCGTCGCCGCCGCCGAGATCGCGGCGCTGCGTGCCAAGGTCGAGCAGCTGATGACGGATCACGTGACGCCGGCGCTCGCCAATGCCGCGGGCCGGGCGGAGCATGCCGCCGAAAGCGCGGTTGCCGGCCTTCGCAACCAGGCCGACCGCATTTCGGGCCAGGTGCAGGAAAAGCCGATGGCAGCACTCGGCCTGGCGGCACTCGCCGGCTTCGTCGTGGCGCTGATCATCCGCCGCTGATGCGCGTCGTCCGCCTCCTCGGGGTCGCGGCCCAGGCCGAAGGCCTGCGGCTGCGCCGCGAGGCGCGCGGCCTCGCGCGCCGCTTCGTCTGGCAGGCGGCGGCGGGGCTGTTCGCCACCGCTGCCCTGATCATGCTGCATTGGGCGGCCTGGTACGCGCTGCTGCCGTCGTTCGGTGCGGCCTGGGCGGCGGCGTTGGTCGCCGTGGTCGACCTGGCGCTCGCCGGGCTCTGCGTCGCCCTGGGGCGACCCGTGCACGATCCGGTCGCGGACGAGGCGCTCCATCTCCGGCAATCGATGCTGCGGGCCGCAGGCGCCTCCAACCCGCTCGGCGAGGCGATGGGGGCCGCGATCCGCACCCCGGTCGCGGCGATCGGTGCCGCCATCGCCGAAGCCCTTGCCAGCCGCCTCCGCCGCTAAGGGCTTTTCGAGCGGCCCTCAAACGCCGGGCGGGCGGCATCCGCCGCCCTTGGCTTCGCGCCACTCCGCGCGGGCCGCATTCGCAGCCTCGGGCCGGTCAGTGAACCGGCCCGTTGGTCTTATACAAAGTTATGGAGAGGGCGGTGACGCCGTGGCATGGACGAGACGCCGTGCTGTGGAGCCCGCCTGTCTATGGATGCGCCTATCCCCTGCCGGTCCTGCCCGTTGCGGCCGCTGCCGACGTTCAAGCCGATGTCGGCGGAGATCCTGGCCAGCATCGCCGCGCGGAAGATCGGGCAGCTCCGGCTGCCCGTGGGCGCCGCGATCCTGACCGAGCGGGAAACCGGGGACCGCCTGTTCACCCTGATGGCCGGCTGGGCCTTCCGTTTCATGACCCTTTCCGACGGGCGGCGGCAGATCCTGAACATCCTGTTCCCCGGCGACCTGATCGGCCTGCAGGGGGAGCTGATGGCCGCCTCCTCGCATGGGGTGGAGGCGCTGACCGACGTCTCGCTCTGCGTCTTCGCCCGCGATTCGCTCTGGGCCTTCTACCGCGACCATCCGGAGCTGGCGCTCGACGTCACCTGGCTGTCCGCGCATGAGGAGCGGATCGTCGACGAGGCGGTGCTGAGCGTCGGCCGGCGCACAGCGCTCGAACGCATCGCGGCGCTGCTGGTGCATGTCCACAAGCGGGCCAGCGGCGCGGGGCTGGCGCGGCGCGACGGCAGCGTGCCGTTTCCGCTGACCCAGATCCACGTCGCTGACGCGCTCGGCCTGTCGCCGGTGCACACCAACCGCATGCTGCAGCGGCTGCGCCGCACCGGGCTGATCCGCCTGGAGGGCGGTCGGCTGGCGCTCGGCGACCTTTCCACCCTGCAACGGGTGGCGCGCTACTGGGAACAGCCGGCGCCGGGACGGCCCTTGTTGTAGCGCAACCGGGGCATCGACCTGGCGTTGCACGCGACAAGGAGATTCCGATGGCCAACCGTTTCCCGATCCTGACGGCAGCGCTCGCCGCCACCATCCTGGCGGCACCGGTGATCGCGGTCGGGCAGCCGACCGGCGAGCCTGGGGCGACTGCCGCCAACCCGATCCCGAACGCGCCCGATACCCCCGCCGTCGGCGCGTCGCCGACCGACCGCGCCAGCCGCATCATCGGCGCCAAAGTCTACAACGAGCGGAACGAGGCGGTCGGCGACGTCGACGACCTGATCATCCACCCGAACGGCCAGGCGCCGACTGCGGTGCTGTCGGTCGGCGGCTTCCTCGGCATCGGCGCCCGGCTGGTCGCGGTGCCGCTCTCCGAGCTCCGCTTCAACCCGGATGGCGAGCGCTGGGTGCTGAGCGGCGCCACGCGGGAGACGTTGCAGGCGCGGCCGGCCTTCAGCTACCAGCGCCGAAGCTGACGTCACATCCGGCGTGATGCGCCGCGGTGTTCTTTCGCCTAGCATGAGGGACCATGGACACCGCCGCCACGTCCCTCGAAACCCGTGACCCGGTGCTCGCCGTCGCGCGACGCGTCTGGGATGCGGCCGGCACCGACCGCATCTCCCTGACCTCGGCGGGCTGCGCCTTCTACGCCATGCTGGCGCTGTTCCCGGCGTTGTCGCTGGTCGTCTCGATCTACGGTGCCATCTTCGACGCCCGCACGCTGGAGCCGCAACTCGAAGTGCTGCGCCGCCTGCTGCCGCCCGAGACCTACGACCTGATCGCGGAGCGGCTGCACACGCTGGTGTCCGCCAGCCGCACCGGCCTCGGCTGGGGGGCCGCGGTCAGCGTGCTGGTGGCCTTCTGGAGCGCCGGGTCCGGCATCCGCTCCATGCTCGGCGCGCTCAACATGGCCTATGGCGAGACCGAGGTCCGCGGCTTCTTCCACTTCCATCTGCTGGCGCTCTTCATCACGCTGTCGGCCATGCTGGTCACCGCGGTCGCGATCGCGGCCCTGGTGCTGGCGCCGACCATCCTGCATCTGCTCGGCGCGCCGCCGCTGCATGCGCTGGCGCTGCAGGGCGCCTCGCTCGGCATGCTGCTCGTCGTGGTCTTCGCGGGCATCCTGGTCGTCTACCGCTTCGGGCCGGTCGGCCACCGCGTCTGGCGGCGCCGCGTCCCGGGTGCGATCGTCGCGACCCTGATCTGGGCGATCGCCTCGGCGGCGTTCTCGCTCTACGTCAGCCATCTGGCGAATTACGACAACATGTACGGGCCGCTCGGCACCGCGATCGGCCTGCTGATGTGGTTCTACGTCAGCGTCTACGTCGTGCTGCTGGGGGCGGAGGTGAACGTCGCCCTCGACCGCCGCCGCGACCTGCTGCGAGCGGCCTGATGCCGGCGCTCCGCATCCGGCACCGCACCGCCTATCGCTACGCGCGCCCGGTCGGCTTCACCCAGCACCGACTGATGGTGCGGCCGCGCGACAGCCACGACCTCAGGCTGCTGGAAGCGACGCTGTCGGTCGCACCGGCGCCGGCCGCGACGCGCTGGGCGCATGACGTGATCGGCAATTCCATCTGCCTGCTCGACTGGTCGCCGGAGACGCGCGCGACCGCGCTCGAGATCGTCTCCGACCTCGACCTCATCCACTACCCGGCCGGCCCTGCCTTGCCGGCGGTTACCCTCGACCCGTCCGCCGAGATCTTCCCGTTCTCCTACGCGGCGGAGGAATCGGTCGACGTCGCGCGCTACCGCGACCGGCACATCGCCGATCCCGGGCGGCGGGTGGATGCCTGGGCGCGCCGCTTCCTGAACCGGGGCGGCGAGACCCACACGCTGCCGATGCTGGAAGCGATGACCAAGGCGATCCAGGCCGAGTTCGCCTACGAGGCGCGCGAGACGGAAGGCACCAACGACCCGGTCGCGACGCTCGCGAGCGGCCGCGGCACCTGCCGCGACTTCGCGCTGCTGATGATGGAGGCGGCACGCAGCCTCGGCCTCGCGGCGCGCTTCGTCACCGGCTACCTCTACGATGCCGGCCATCCGGCGGTGCGGGGCGGCGGTGCCACGCATGCCTGGTGCAGCCTCTATCTCCCCGGCGCCGGCTGGGTGGAGTACGACCCGACCAATGGCCTCGTCGCCGGCGACAACCTGATCCGCATCGGCGAGACGCGGACGCCGGAACAGGCGGTGCCGATCGGCGGCGGCTTCGTCGGCGAGCCGGGCGACGCGATCGGGCTCGCGGTCGACGTCACGGTGGACATGACCGATCCGACGCCGGCCGAGGCGGCCGACCCGGACGACGCCGAGGCACGGTGACCGCATGGACAGCACCGCCCGCCATATCCTCGACCTCGACCGCCGCGGCCTGCTCCGCGGCGCGACCGCGCTCGCGGCGCTGGCCGCGATCGCGCCGCCGGCCCGCGGCCAGGATCGCCCGCGGGAGAACCCCTTCACGCTCGGCGTCGCCTCCGGCGAGCCGCGGCCCGACAGCGTCGTGCTCTGGACCCGGCTTACCGGCATCGCCGCGCCCGTCGAGGTCGCGTGGGAGATCGCGGCGGATCCCGGCTTCGCGCGTCCGCTGCGCACCGGACGCGAAACCGCGCAGGCCGGCGACGGCCACAGCCTGCACGTGGAGCTCGCCGGGCTGCCGCCGGCCGCGACGCTGTTCTACCGCTTCCGCGCGGCTGGCCATGTCAGCCCGACCGGGCGCACCCGCACCGCGCCCCTGGCCGGCGCGGAGGTCGCCATCCGCTTCGCCAATGCCGGCTGCCAGCATTTCGAGCACGGTCACTTCACCGCCTGGCGGCACGTCGCCGAGGAGCCGCTCGACGTCGTCTTCCACTACGGCGACTACATCTACGAATACCGTGGCCTTGGCCCCGAGGATGGCGGCTGGGCGGCACGGTCCCGGGTGCGCCGGCACGAGGGGGCCGAGACCTGGCGGCTCGAGGATTACCGCGCCCGCCATGCCCAGTACCGCGCCGATCCCGACATGCAGGCGGCGCATGCCGCGCACCCCTTCATCGTCAGCTACGACGATCACGAGGTGAACAACGACTGGGCCGGCGGCGCGCCGCCCGACCCCGCCCGCCGGCCGGAGGACATCCCGCCGGAGGTCTTCGCGCTCCGCCGCGCCGCGGCGCTGAAGGCCTGGTGGGAAGCGATGCCGCTGCCGCGCGCGGCACTCCCGCACGGCGAGGCGATCCTCGCCTATCGCCGCTTCCGCTTCGGCCGGCACCTGGCGCTGCACGCGCTCGACACCCGCCGCTTCCGCGACCCGCAGCCCTGCGGCGGACGCGGCAGCTGCGCCGCGATCGACCGGCCCGATTCGCAGATGCTCGGCGCCGCGCAGGAAGCCTGGCTCGCGGACGGGCTCTCCTCTGGCCGCGACGCCACCTGGCAGGTGCTGGCGCAGCAGGTGCCGATGATGCGCCGGGTGCTCGGCGACGGCCGTCTCAGCCTCGACAAGTGGGACGGCTACCCGGCCGCCCGCGCCCGCCTGCTGGCGATGCTCGCGGAGCGGCGGATCGGCGGCGCCGTCTCGCTCGCCGGCGACCTGCACCGCGCCTTCGCCGCCACCCTGCATGCGACGCCCGGCGACCCCGCAAGCCCGGCACTCGCCACCGAATTCACCGCCACCTCGATCACCAGCGAAGGCGACGGCAGCGACGTCAACGGCACGCCCACCGTCATGCGCGACAACCCCGCGATCGCCTTCTTCGGCGCGCGCCGCGGCTACACCGTCCACGAAGCCGGAGCCCACCGCTTCGACGCCGTCTTCCGCGCGCTGCCCTACGTCTCCCGCCCCGGCGCACCGGCTCAGGATCAGGCGCGCTTCGCCGTGGAGCCGGGGCGCCCCGTCTTGCAGCGAGCTTGATTCGCCGCCGCAGCCTCACGAGCCTCGCCATGATCGGTGCCGTCGCCGGCGCCGGCCACGCCGCCGCGATCGAGCCCTTCGCGACCGGCATTGCCGAATACCGCCTGCCCTGGCCCGGGCCGCGGCTGCGCATCGCGGTGCTGGCCGACCTGCATGCCGGCGGCCCGACCATGCCGGAGCGGCGCATCGCGGCGATCGTCGCGACCACCAACGCGCTGCGTCCCGACCTCGTCGCGCTGCTCGGCGACTACGGACACGCGATGGACATCGGCGTTCCGCTGCCGCCCGCAACCATCGCCCGGCAGCTCGCGGCGCTCCGCGCGCCGCTCGGTACCTGGGCGGTGCTCGGCAACCATGATTGGTGGGAGGACATGGCGGCGGTCCGCGGCCGCGACCCGCAGGCCGTGCCGATCGCCCGCGCCTTCGCCCAGGCCGGCATCCCGGTGTTGTCCAACGAAGCGCATCGCACCGGCGGGGTCTGGATCGCCGGCCTCGACAGCCAATGGGCCTTCGGCGTCGAACGTGGCGCGCACGATCTTGCCGCGGTGCTCGCCGCCGTCACCGACGACGCGCCTGTCATCCTGCTCGCGCATGAGCCCGACATCTTCGCGACGCTGCCGCCGCGCTTCGCACTCACGCTCGCGGGGCACACCCATGGCGGCCAGGTCCGTGTCCTCGGCCGCTCCCTGATCGTGCCCTCGCGCTATGGCGAGCGCTACCGTCACGGCCTCGTGACCGAACAGGGACGCCGGCTGATCGTCTCCGCCGGCCTCGGCACCACCAGCCTGCCGATCCGCTTCGGCGTCCCGCCGGAGATCCTGCTCATCACCCTCGGGGGCTGACCGCGCGCGCGCCAGGCGCCATGATGCGCCACCAACACGGGAGGAGGACCAGCATGGCGCGCATCGGTTTCGTGGGCCTCGGCAACATGGGCGGCCCGATGGCGAGGAACCTCCTCAAGGCCGGCCACACCCTCGCCGTCTTCGACCTCGCCCCCGCCGCCCTCGACGCCGCCGTCGCCGCCGGCGCCAGCCGTGCCGCCTCCGCCGCCGAAGCGGCGCAAGGTGCTGACGTCGTCATCACCATGCTCCCCGCCGGCCAGCACGTGCGCGACGCCTGGCTCGGCGCCGGCGGCCTGATGGCGGCAAGCCGCCCCGACGCGCTGCTGATCGACTGCTCCACCATCGACGTCGACACCGCCCGCGCCGTCGCCGCCGCGGCCAACGGCCCCTTCCTCGACGCCCCGGTCTCCGGCGGCGTCATGGGCGCCGAGAACGGCACCCTCACCTTCATGGTGGGCGGCCCCGCCGACGCCTTCGCCCGCGCCCAACCCATCCTCGCCGCCATGGGCAAGACCATCGTCCACTGCGGCGACGCCGGCGCCGGCCAGGCCGCCAAGCTCTGCAACAACATGATGCTCGCGGCGACCATGTGCGTGACCGCGGAAGCCTTCATCCTCGCCGAGAAACTCGGCCTCTCCCACCAGGCCCTGTTCGACGTGGCCAGCAAATCCTCCGCCCAATCCTGGGCGCTCACCACCTACTGCCCGGTCCCCGGGCCGGTCCCCACCAGCCCCGCCAACCGCGACTACCGGCCCGGCTTCGCCACCGCCCTGATGGTCAAGGACGTGGCCCTCGCCCAACAAGCCGCCACCAGCACCGGCACCAACTCACCCATCGGCGCCAAAGCCCTCGAACTCTACCAACGCTTCGCCACCGAAGGCGGCGCCGGGAGCGATTTCTCGGGGATCATCCGGATGCTGAGGGGGTGAATTGGTCGCGTCCCGGGAAGGGCTCTGCCCTCCCCGGACCCCACCCGCAAGGAGCCTGGAGGCTCCTTGACCTGCATCACTTGGTGCCCGGCTTGCCGAGGGGGTCGCCCCGAAGTGGGCGACCCCCTCGGCAAGCGGGGCTCTATAGTAAACGGGGTCGAGGGGCCTGCAGGCTCCTCGTGGGGTGAGGTTCGGAGAGGGGCAAAGCCCCTTTCCGAGGCGCAACAGTCAAACCTTCAGCGCCCTGATCCCCGATAGAAACGCCTCCGGCGCCTCTCGGGGGACGCAGTGGCCGATGCCGGGCAGGGTTTCGCGGGCGAAGCGGCCGGTGAAGTGTTTCTGGCAGTCGGTGCTGTTCTCGGGCGGGTCGACGTTGTCGCTTTCGCCGTGCAGGACGACGGTCGGCACGGTGATGGCGGGGCGCTGGGCGAGGGCGGCTTCCATCGCGTCGTGGGTGGGATCGCCCGCGGCGGCGCGGTGGCGGTGGCGGTAGGAGTGGATGACGACCGCGGCGTAGTCGGGGTTTTGCCAGAGGGCGGCGGTGGCGTCGAATTCCTCGTCGGTGAAGGCGTAGTCGGGCGACCAGAGTTGCCAGAGCAGCAGGTTCACTGCGGCGGGGTCTTCGGCCATGGCGGCCGCGCCGCGTTCGGTGTGGAAGTACCACTGGTACCAGTGGCGGAGTTCCTGGGCGGGGTGTGCCGGGCGGCCGCTGCGGGCGATGTCCTGGATGTTGTAGCCGTTGCAGGAGAGCAGGCCGGTGATGCGATCCGGGGCGAGGGCGGCGGCGATGCAGGCGGCGCGGCCGCCCCAGTCGTAGCCGGCGACGACGGCTTGCGGGATCGCGAGCGCGTCCATGAGATCCAGCAGGTCCTGGCCGAGGGCGGCCTGCTGGCCGGAGCGGGGCGTTGCGGCGTCCAGGAAGCGGGTGGGGCCGTGGCCGCGGAGATGCGGGACCAGCACGTGCCAGCCTTCGACGGCGAGCACGGGCGCGACCTTGTCGTAGTCGCGCGCGCCGTAGGGGAAGCCGTGCAGCAGGATCGCGACCGGGCCGTCCTCGGGGCCATGGGTTTCGCAGGCGATGTCGAGGGTCGGCGTGCGGATCGTCTTCATCGCCATTTCCTGTGCATCCAGAGCCATTGGCCGGGGTCTTCGCGGATCCAGCCTTCGATGACGCGGTTCATGGCGGCCGTCGCTGCCTCCACGTCGACTTGTCCGTCGGCATCGCGCGGTAAGTCGAGCGCTTCCGTCAAGTCCAGGCGGAAGCGGCCGCCGGGCAGGCGGATGGCGCGGGCGCCGTGGACCGGGCAGTCGAAGCGGCGGGCGAGGGCGGCGATCAGCGGGTTCACCGCGGCCTCGCGGCCGAGGAAGGTGATGCGCGGGCCGCGGCCGAAGCGCTGGTCGACGAGCATGCCGACATGCAGGCCGCGTTCGAGCGCGTCCGCCATGCGGAGCGGTGCGGCGAGGCCGGCGGGGATAAGCTCGCCCATCGAGCCGGCGCGCAGGCGCAGGATTTCGCGGGCGATCGCGCGGCTGTTGGGGGTGCGGTAGAGTGCTGCGGCCGGCAGCCCGCATCGGGCGGCCGCGATCATCGGCAGTTCCCAGTTGGCAAGGTGGGCGGCGAAGAGGAGGGCCGGCTTGCCGTCGTCGCGGAGTGCGCGGAAGCGGTCGGCGACTTCGGGCGCGATCAGGATGCGGCCATCCTCGCGCGGATGCTCCGGATCGAAATCCCAGATCGCGTCCATGTGGACGTATTCGCAGGCGGTGCGGCCGAGATTGTCCCAGGCTTCGTCGAGCCGGGCGCGGTGCCAGGCGGCATCGCGGTCGGGGAAGCTGGCGCGGAGGTTGTCGAGGCCGATGCGGTCGGCCTTGGTCAGCCGGCCGAGGCGGCGCGCCAGCCTGCTGCCGGTCGCCGGGCCGGTGCGCGGGCCGAGGGCGCGCATGAGGGCGAAGAGTGCGCGGACGAGGGCGCCGAGGGTGGCGTCCAGGATGCGGGTGGTCAGAGGGTCACGACGATCTTGCCGAAGACACGGCGGCTTTCCAGCCGTTCCAGCCCTTCGGTGAAGCGCTCGAGCGGCACGACGGTGTCGATCACCGGCCGGATGCCGCGTGCCATCTTCGTGTAGCCGTCGGCGATGTTGCGCATGGCGGCGCCGAAGCTGCCGAAGATGTGCAGCTGGCGCTGGAACAGCATCATCAGGTTGGTCTCGGCGGCGACGCCGGAGGTCGAGCCGCAGGTGACCAGCCGCCCGCCCATCCGGAGGCTGAGCAGGCTGCCCGACCAGGTGGAGGCGCCGACATGCTCGAACACCACGTCGACGCCGCGCTTGCCGGTGACGCGGCGGGCGACGGTCGGGAAGTTCTGCGTCGAATAATTCACGACGTGGTCGGCGCCGAGTGCGAGTGCCTTGGCGCATTTCTCGTCGTCGCCGGCGGTCGCGATCACGGTGCAGCCGAGTTCCTTGGCGATGCGGATCGCGACGGTGCCGATGCCGGAGCCCGCGGCATGCACCAGGATGGTCTCGCCGGCTTCGAGCTTCGCGTTGTCGAACAGCATGTGCTCGACGGTCGAGAAGGTGATCGGCCCGCAGGCCGCGTCCTCCCAGGAGATGCCTTCGGGGATGCTCACCATCAGGCGCTCGTCGAGGTTCGCGAGGTCGCGCGCGAAGCCGTCGATATGGAAGCCCATCACGCCGCGGACATCCTCGCAGAGGTTGTCGCGGCCTTCGCGGCAGGCGCGGCAGACGCCGCAGGTCTGGGCGCCGTAGGGCGCGACGCGGTCGCCCGCCTTCCAGCGGGTGACGCCAGGGCCGACCGAAGCCACTTCGCCGACCGCTTCGGCGCCGACTGCGAGCGGCAGGTTGCGCTTGGCGAAGGCCATGCCGCGCCAGCCCCAGACGTCGATGTGGTTCAGCGCCATCGCCTTCATGCGCACCTGCACCTGGCCGGGGCCGGGCGGCGGCGGCGGCTCGACCGCATCGAGCCGGAGGTCGCGGTCGCCATGCAGGCGAAGGGCGCGCATCGCGGTCATGCGTCGGGCGCCGCGGAGAGCAGCAGGCAGACATTCTGCCCGCCGAAGCCGAAGGAATTGGAGAGCACGTGGCGGAGGCCGTCCACGCGCCGGGCTTCGTTCGGCACCACGTCGAGCGTGATCGAAGGATCGGGCTCGCGGTGGTTGATGGTCGGCGGCAGGATCTGGTCGCGGATGGACAGCAGGCTGGCGGCCGCTTCGATCGCGCCGGCGGCGGAGAGCGTATGGCCGATCATCGACTTGATGGAGGAGATCGGCGGCGGTGCGTCCCCGAAGACGGCGCGCATGCCGAAGGCTTCCATCTTGTCGTTCTCCGGCGTGCCGGTGCCGTGCCCATTGACGTAGCCGACCGCGTCCGGCGCGACCCCGGCATCGGCGAGCGCGTTGCGGATGGCGCCGATGATCGCGGCGCCGTCGGGGTTCGATCGGGTGCGGTGGAAGCTGTCCGCCCGTTCGCCGCAGCCGGCGACGAGGCCGATCACGGCGGCGCCGCGGGCCCGCGCCGAGGCCAGGCTCTCGAGCACGAGGGCAGCCGCGCCTTCGGCCATGACGAAACCGTCCCGCGTCTTCTCGAAGGGCCGCGCCGCGGCCGCCGGATCGTCGTTCCGGGTCGAGAGGGCGGAGAGCAGGGAGAAGCGGATCAGCGCCTCCGGCTGCACACTGCCATCGGCGCCGGCGGCGATCGCGGCCTCGGTCTCGCCGCGCTGGATCGCCTCGACCGCGGTCTGGATCGCGGTCGCGCCGGTCGCGCAGGCGGTCGTCATCGAGATCGGCGCGCCCCTGGTGCCGAAGCGCGCGGCGAGCCTTTCGCCGACGCCGCCGAACAGGAAGGTCTCATAGAGGTCGCGATGCCCGGCGCCGGCGGCGACCTGATCGGCATAGCGGTTGGCGCCGGCGGCGCGGGCGAGCGCCAGGCGTTGCGGCCATTCATGCTCGACCGGCGGCATGCCGAGCATGAGCACGCCCGGGAAATCGCCGTCGCGGCCGAGCCCCGATTCGGCGATCGCTTCCTGGATCGCGAAGGCGGCCATGCGCTCGACCCGCTCGGGGGAGGAGATCGCGGTGCTGCCGCCTTCGGCTTCCTCCGGCAGGTCGACGGTGCCGGCGATGGTGGTGCGGAGGTGGGCTGACGGGAAGCGGGCGATGCGGCGGATGCCGCTCTCGCCGGCGAGCAGCCGCTGCCAGGACCGCTCGGTGCCCCAGCCGAGCGGCGTCACCATGCCGATGCCGGTGACCGCGACCAGCGGGCGGCCGAGATGGTCCTTCATGCCTCTGTCCCCGCCACCGGCTGGAGCAGCGCCAGCGCCTCGCCGCGGAAGATGCCGAAGCCGGTCGCCAGCATCTGGCGCGGTGCGGGGGCAGCCGGCGTGTCGGCGGGATCGAGCGGCGGATAGAAGCCACCCTTGTCGAGGGCGATGGCGGCCAGCGCCACCTGGGCCGCGAAGCCGGCTTCGATCCCGTGGCCGATCACGCTGCCGGCCCGGCGCACCGCGGCCTGCGACAGGTCCGAGAGGAAACGCTCTTCCTCCGCGGTCGCGGGTGCGGCGCCGCTCATGCCCGAGAGGATGCCGAGCGGTGCGTCCGCGACGGGCAGCTTCGCCAGCAGCGCGGCGGCGGCGGCGGCGGAATCGCCGGGTGCCGCCCGGCGCGAGGCGTCGGTCGCGACGGCGGCCAGACGGGCGATGCCGCGGGCGCCGCGCGCCTTCGCGTGCTCCGCATGTTCGAGCACGAGGAAGGCCGCCATGGCGCCCATCACCGCGCCGCCGCCCGCGCGCGCCGAGACCGGCGCGAAGCCGCCCTGCAGCAACGCGCCCCCCGGCGCATAGAGCAGCACCATGTCCCAGCGCTGCGCCGCGATCGCGCCGCCGACGAGCGCGATCTCGCCGCGGCCTTCGGCGAGCCTGGCATGCGCGATGCGGAGCGCGTCGGCGGCCGCACTCTCCTCCCCCATGAAGGTGCGGGAGGAGCCGGTGACGCCGTGCACGATCGAGATGTTGCCGGCGAGCAGGTTCGAGAGCTGCGCGAGGAACAGCGTTGGCCGGAGGCCGTTCGCCAGCCGCGCATTCAGCAGCGGCGCGGCATCGGCATCCGGCAGCGCTGCCAGCTCGCCGGCGATGGCTTCGTCCAGCGCCACGTCGCGCTCGCCGCCGCCGGCCGCGACGACCAGGTGCATATCGGCGACGAGGCCGCGCGCCCCGGCATCGTCGATCGCAAGCCCGGCCGCATAGGTGCCGAGGCGCTGCCAGGGCTCCATCTGGCGCTGGTCGCTCTTGCGCGGGATCTGGCTGTCGAGGGCCAGCGGCGGCAGCGGGTGCACCGGGAAGGGCGCGAAAGTATCGGTGTCGAGGACGGGTGCCGCGCCGCGGCCGAGTGCCGCCCAATGCGCATCGCGTCCCTCGCCCTGGGAGGTGACCAGGCCGATGCCGGTGATCCAGATCTCGCGGTTCATGGCGCCGCCACCTTGCCGAGGCCGATCTCCTCGGCGCGGGCCCGCATCGCTTCGGCGAGGCGCGGGTCGGGGAAGTCGAGCACGCGGAAGCTCAGCTCCGAATCGCAGATGCGCTTGCCACCCGAGACGATGCGCGCCGAGGTCACCGCATAGCCCGACCCGTCATGCACCAGCGACGCCTCGACCGAGAGCAAGGCGCGCGGGCTGACGAAGCTGCGGAGCTTGGCTTCCTTGACGCTGGCCAGGAAGGGCATGCGGGCGAAGCCCATGCGGGCGAGCAGCATGAAGCCGCTCGCCTGCGCCATGGTCTCGATCAGCAGCACGCCCGGGACCAGCGGATGGCCGGGGAAGTGGCCCTCGAAGACCGGGCTCGCCTCCGGCACCTGCGATTCGACCGCGATCGTGTCGGGCGTCAGCCCGACGACGCGGTCGATCATCTGGAAGTATTCGAGCAGCATGCGCGTGCGGCCGATCCGGCTCTCAGGCTTGCTTCGCCGCCACCAGCTCCTCGATCCGCGCGGCCAGGTTCTTCATGACGAAGTACTGCTCCGCGGGCGCGGTGCCGGCATTGACTTCCTGCGTCCAGGACTCGACCGGCACCTTGATGCCGAAGGCCTTGTCGATCGCGAAGACGATGTCGAGGAAGTCGAGGCTGTCGATGCCGAGGTCGTTGATCACGTGGCTGTCCGGCGTGATATCCTCACGCTTGACTTCGCTGTTCTCCGCGATGATGTCGGCAATGCGTTCGAACGCCGAGGCCATTGGCAGGCGCCTCCGGGGACTGGGGTGCAGGATTCCCGGCGGGGAATGCCCCGAAGCGGGGGGTTTGGCAAGCTTCGGTACGCCGGTGCGGGGGGGCGGTGGTTGACATCGGGGAACGGCTTCCCGACCTCCTCGGGCATGATCGACGCCAAATCCCTCCTCGACCGTTTCCTCGGCCCGGGCGCCGCGGGCCAGCTCACCGGCCAGGGGCGCCCGCCGGCCCAGCCCGGTCAGGCCGGCGCCGCCGGCGGCCTGGGCGGCATCGTCGACCAGGCGCGCCAGGCTCTCTCCGGCGGCGGCATGGGTGGCCTCGCCGGTGCGGCGGCTGGCGGCGGCGTCATCGCACTGCTGCTCGGCAGCAAGAAGGCGCGGAAATTCGCCGGTGGTGCGGTCGGCTATGGCGGCGCCGCGGTGCTGGGCGCGCTGGCGCACCGCGCCTGGCAGAACTGGCAGCAGGGCCGCGCCCCCGCCGCCGCCCCGGTCGCGACGGTGGAGGAGGCGGCGAAGGTCGACCAGCGCTTCCTGCCCTCCGCCACCCCCGCCGCCGACGGCAAGCCCTTCGAGCTCGCGCTCATGCGCGCCATGGTCGGCGCCGCCCGCGCCGACGGCCATGTCGATGGCGAGGAGCGGGCGCGGATCATCGGCCAGGTGGAGCGGCTCGGCTTCGATGCCGAGGCCAAGGCCTATCTTTTCGACCTGGTCGACCAGCCGGTGAGCGTCGCCGACATCGCCGCCGCCGCCGCGACGCCGGAACAGGGCGCCGAGCTCTATCTGGCCGCCCGCCTGTCGGTCGATCCGGACCACGAGGCGGAGCGCGCCTGGCTGGAGGCGCTGGCGCACCGCCTGAAGCTGGAACCCGCCCTGGCGCAGCACCTGGACCGTCAGGCGGAAGGCGCGCTGGCCGGATAGTTACTGGGCGGCAGCCGCGGTCCGGGTCCGGTCGGCGGTGCGGCCCGGGCCCATCAGGGCGAAGGGCGCCCAGAAGGCGGGGTGGGATCCGCCGCGCAGCCGGTAGATGTCGAGCTGCGCCTTCTGCAGCGCCTCCGCGCTGCCGTCGCCGTTCCGCATGTTGAGCAGCATCACCGCGCCGGTCCGCGCCGCGGCGATGTCGTTCACGTACCAATGGGTCAGCAGCAACCCGCGGGCGCCGGCGAAGAAGAAGCTGCGCGCGAGCGTGGACAGGCTCTCGCCCGCCGCGGCGCCGCCGCCGGAATTGCAGGCCGACAGCATCACCAGGTCGGCGTCGAGGTCGAGGTTGATCACGGTCCCGGCGGTCAGCAGCGCCTGGGTGGCGTCCGGCCCGTTGGGTGCGGTGGAGGCGATAATCGCCGGCTCCGACAGGCAGGCGAGATCCGACGGCAGCACGCCATGGGTCGCGAAATGCACCACCCGGTAGTCGCGGAGCCGCGCGCGCTGCAGGGCCGCCAGCGTGAAGTCCTGCCCGGTATGCCGCTCGCCGGCGCCGGCGCCCATGATCTGGCCGGCGACCCGCAGCTCCAGCTCGGCGCCCGGCAGGGCGGTGAGGGAAGCGAGGCCCTGGCCGCATTGCGGCGATGCCGGGAAGCTCCGCGCCGCATAGGCCGCCGGCACCGGCCGCGGCGCGCCATAGCCGACCCAGGCCCGGGCAGCGGCGGACGGCCCGGCCCGGCGCAGCGAGACGAGGCTGGCCGGTGAGGGCAGGTGCGTCGTCGGCATCGCTTCCAGCAGGAAGCGGGCGCCCTCGTGGCTCGCGGCCTGCGCCGGTGGCGCGGTCACCAGCACCGGGAAGGGCAGGCTGAGCAGCGCGCCGTCGGCGACGACCAGCAGCGCGCGGGCCTCGGTCGCGCGCGCGCCCTGCACCCCGATCACCGCCTGATAGAGCGCATGCGCGGCGGCGGCATCGAAGGGCTTGGTGCCGTTGCCGTCCTCGACGCCGGCGCGGATGCGGGCGACCAGGCGGCCGACCTCCGCCGTGTCGGCGCCGATCCGCGCCGCCGCGATGCGGCCATCCTGCAGCCAGAAGCTCCAGCCGCGGCTTCCCGTGGGCTGGGTCACCAGCAGCAGCGCTTCCCCGGGGCGGAGCGCCGCCATGGTCTCGGCGGCGCTCGCCGAGGACTGCACGAGCTGCGCGAAGCCGGGTGCGGCGGTCTGCAGCGCGGCATCGGCGTCCGCGGCCTCGCTCTCCGCGGTGCCGATCCCGGCGTCGAGGGCGGCGACCTGGTCGCGCGTCGCCCCGCCGGCAATGGCGCCGTCGCGCTCGCGGTAGCGGGCGGCGAGCGCGCGCTCGGCCGCCTCCCGGCGCTGGAACGCGCCGGCGACGGCGGGGTCGCGGGCGCTTTCCGACAGCCGCGCCGCGGCGCGGCCGATCTGGGTGGTGGTGACCGTCCCCTGGCCGAGCTGCGCCGCCTCGAAGGCTTCGCCGAGGCGGGCCTGGTCGGTCGGGCCGGCGGCGACCAGCGCGTCGATGCAGGGCGCGATGCGGCGGGGATCGATCCCTTCCCTCAGCGAGCGCAGCACCGCGACCGCTTCCCGGCAGAGGCCGGCCGTCTCGCCGCTCTCGGGGCCGAGCGTCGCGGCGCGCAGCAGCAGCGTCTCCGCATAGGGGCGGGAGCGCGGGACGCCGAGCGCGAAGCGGCGGGCGGAGGCGGCGAAGCTGCGGTCGGCCGCATCCTCCCGGCCGGCGCCGGCGGCCAGCGCGCCGCTGGTCCGGTTGAGCCTTGCCGCGATCAGGTTGGCGCCGGCGAGCCCGGGGACGGCGGCGGCGATGCGCTGCGCCTGCGCGTTCGCAGCCTCCGCCTCATCCGTCCGGCCGGCGCCGCGCAGGATGGCGGCGGCGTTGCGCCGCGCTTCGATCAGCCCGACCGTCGCCCGCTGCGCCAGCGGGTTCGGCACCACGTCGCGGGCGACCAGCAGCGGCGCCAGCGCGGTGCCGCGATCGACCGGCAGGGCGGCGCCGCCCGCCTGCAGCTCGGGCGGCAGGTAGGCGGCATAGAGCGTGCCGCTGCGCTGGAGGGCGGCGAGCGCCGGCGCGGTCCGCCCGCGATTGGCCTCCGCGAGGCCGCGGTAATGCGCCAGCAGCGCCGGCGACAGCGGGTCGGAGCTCCGCGGCGCCAGCGCCTCGGCGCGGCGGAACAGCGCTTCCGCCTCCGCATGCCGGCCCTGGTTCGAAATCTGCAGCGCCAGCAGCACCAGCGGCTGGAAGCTGTCCGGATGGTTGGCGCCGAGCACCCGTTCCTGCAGGCCGAGGGCAGCGCGATAGGCGGTCTCGGCGGCGGCGAAGCGCTCCGCCTGGTTGGCGTCGCGGCCGATCGACATCAGCGCCTCGTACTGGCCGATGTCGCCGGTCGCGAAGGCCTCCCGCGCCAGGCGCTGCGCCATCAGCGCGACGGCGTCCGACGAGAGCGCAGCCGCGGTGCCGGGGGCGCGGCCGGACAGCAGGCCGATGCCGCGCTCGGCCGCCGGCAGCGCCGGCAGGATGCCTTCGGCGACCCAGATGCGGTCGCCGCTGCCGGCGGTCAGCACGAAGGCGGGCCAGCCGCCCTGGCGGCGCCGGCAATCGAGGAGGGCTGCCTCCGCGCCGCCGGCGGTGGCAGCGCGCGGCTGGCCGCAATCGAGCCGCGCGGCGAGGCTTTCGCGCGCCGCCGCGGCGGCGGCCATCGGCGTCGCGCCGGCCGCGCGCCGGATGCGGACCGCGGGTGTCTCCCAGGCGCCGCACCAGATGTCGCCGCCATCGTTGCCGCGCGCCATGCGGCAATCTTCCCGCGCGGCACTCTGCCCGACCTCGACCAGGCTGCCGCCGGAGGAGACCGGGACGAAGGCGCTCTCCGGCGGGCTGGAGCAGCCGCCGAGGACAGCAAGCAGGGCGAGGGCGGCGATCGGCTGGCGCATGGCTCAGAAATCCTCCGCGCGGATATTGGGCGGCGCGAGCTCCCGATCCTCGGAGGTGTCGCGGCCGGCCTGGGTGACGAAGGGCAGCACCGGCAGCTGCACCAGCGGATTGGCCGGCGGCTGCCCGGCGGGGTCCAGCTCGCCCAGCAGCGCGCGCGGGTTGTCGGTCGGCAGGAAGGGGAGGCCGCAGACGCTGGCGCCGATCGGGCAGCCGTTGAACAGATAGTTGAACTGGTTGGGCGGCGGATCGCCGAGCTCGACCCCGTTCAGGAAGCGGTCGCCGCGCGCCGCGGCGCCGCGGGTCGCATCGCCCTCGATGCTGCCGCGGAGCGTGGCGCCGCGCCCGTTCAGGACGTCGAGCGCGCCGGCCGTGAGCGTGCCGGTCGCGATGCCGCTGGCGCCGAGCCGGAGCCGCACCTCGCTGCCGGCCGCATTCAGCCCGCCGAACTGGATCAGCGGCGATTCGACGATGAGCGAAGGGCCCTGCGCGGTGCCGGCGAGCGAGGCGAGCGTGTTCGCGATGATGCTGATGCCGGTGCTGCCGGCGATCAGGCCGTTGGTCACGACGTTCTGTGCCGTGAGCGAGAGCTGGCCTGCGAAGGCGATCGCCGAGAAGCCGTTGACGGTCACGCTGCCGGCGGGGGCCGAGAGCGAGAGCGAGGGCGCCCGGATGGTGCCGTCGACGGTGATCGACCCGCCGTTCGCGGTGATGCTGCCGGCGCCGCCCGACTGCACCGTCTGCCCGCCCGGGATCGTCAGCAGCGGGCTCGTGTTGACGAGCGTCAGCGCGCCGCCGGCGCTGGTCTGGCCCAGCCGGTCGAGCCGGTTGGCGCCGGTCAGAGCGATGGCGCCGCCGGCGGTGGCGCGGAACTCGCCCGCTTCGATGCGGCCGGCGCCGGTGTTCTGGATCGCGCCGGGTGTGGCGAGGCTGACGAGCTGGCCCGGCGCGGAGAGCAGGCCGCGAAGGGTGATCGCCGCGGCGTTCAGCGCGAAGCCGCCGCCGGCCGAGAAGTCGTCGAGGAAGCCGATACTGTTGCCGGCATTGGTCAAGGAGACCGCGCCGCCGGCGGCCCCGGCCAGCGCACCGATGCTGAGATCGGCGCCGGCTGCCTGGGAGACGGTGCCGAGGCTGCGGAGGTCGAGGGTGCCGGCGAAGGTGATCGGCCCTGCGAGGGCAAGCGAAGTCGCCGTCGCGGTGGTGACGCCGCCGAAGGTGGTGCCCCCGAAGCGGTAGGTGCCGGTCGCCTCGATGAGCGCGAGCGTCGCGTTGCGCAGCGCGAAGGTGCCGGCGGGAACGACGGCAGCGTCCGCGACGGCCACCTGCATGTCGCGCCCGGTCGCCGGCGCGATCTCGACGGTGGCGCCGCGTACCCGGGTGCCGCTGCCGAACGCGGAGGTCGGGATCGCGAGGTCGCCGACACGGAGCGAGACGCGGCCGGAGGGCGCCGAGAGCGAGCCGGCCGTGCCGCCGGCGGTCGGCGACGGCGGCGCCTGCAAGGTGAGTGTGCCGGTGGTGATGATGCCGATGTTTGCGCCGGTGATGGCGCCCGCGACGGTCAGGCTGGTGCTGCCGTTGTCGAGCACGAAGGAGCCTGTCGCGCTGCTGGCGAACAAGGTGCCGACGGCGTTCGGCGTGCCGGCACCTGCCGCATCCAGCCGGGCATCGCCGCCGGATGTGATGTTGAGGCTGCTCGCGGTCACCGAGCCGCCGGTCTGCACGATGCCGCCCTGGCCGGCCGAGAGATTGAGGCCGGTCGCGTTCACGGTGCCGGCCAGCGTCACGCCGCCGGCAAGCGCGGTGTTGGTGCCGGCGGTCGGATCGGCGACGGCGGCGGCGATGGTGCTGCTGCCTTCGCCGGTGACGCCGCGCACCGTGGCGCCGGACGCGATGGTGACGCTGCCGGAGGCGCGCAGGCTGAAGCTGCCGGTCGAGGTGCCGGAGGGGCGGGCATCGACGGTGCCGGTCACCGTCAGGTCGCCGCCGCCGGCGTAGATGCTGATCGACCCCGAGCTGGTGACTGGCGTGGTGCGCGCGACGGTGCCGTCGACCGTGAGGCTGGAGACGTTCCTGAATTCGATGAAGTCGTTCGCCCGGAGGTTGCCCAGGAAGCGGACGTCGTTGTTGACCGCGCCGCCGGCGAAGCTGAACAGGGTGATGCTGCCGAAGGACAGGTCGCCGGTCTGGGTCAGGCGGTTGGCGACGATGCGCCCATCGGCGGCGGCGATGGCCACGTTGCCGGCCGGCCCGGTGCCGCCGAAGCCGCCGGCCGCCTGCACGGTCAGCGTGCCGCTCACTTCCGTCAGGGCCCGGAATTCGATGTCGTTGGCGATCAGCGTGAGGTCGCCGCCCAGCACCCGGAGCGGGGCGTTGACATCGATCGTTCCGCCCTCCGCCGTCTGCAAGGTGAGATTGCCGGAGGGCTTGGTGACCGCTTCCTGGACCGTGATGTTGTTGGTCGCCTGCAGCGTCAGGTTGCCGGTGAAGGCCGCGACCTGCGCCGGCGTGACGTAGGCGAGAGTTAGGGTTTCGCCAAAACCCAGGATGCCGTCCGATATGTCGGCGGGGGGGTCCTCATCACCGGAAGTACTCCGGATGGTGAGGTTCGCCGGGTCGAAGAGCACCTCACCGCTGCGGCCGGCCGGCGCCGAGACGTCGATCGCGCCCGTCACCCGGAAGCCGCGTTCGCCCGAGACCTCGACGAAGCCGCCATCGCCGCCCTGCGGCCCGCCGCGGGCGCTGATCGTGCCCGCCATCAGCGTCGTGTCGGTCGAATGGATCACCACGCGCCCACCCTGGCCGAGCACCGTCGCATCCGCCCGCAGCTCCGCCCCTTCGGCGACGCCGGTGCGCGCCGCGCGGCGCGGCGCCGCCGAACCCTGGCGGGTCTGGCCGAAGGCGATCTCGCCGCCGCCGGCGGTGCCCGAGGCGTCGATCCGCGCCGTGCCGGTCGCCAGCACCCGGTCGGCCACCACCTCGATGGTGCCGCCGCGCTGGCCGGCGGCCAGGCCGCGGGCCGTGACCTCGCCTTCGATGATCACGGCGCCGCCGGTCCCCGCGATCACCACCTCGCCTCGCCGTCCGGTCGCGGCATCGGTGCCGGCCGAGATGCGGCCGCCGGCGCGGACCAGCGTCTGCACGATGCCGTCGGCCGCCGCCGCGGTCAGGCTGACCCGGCCGCCCTCGGCCGCGAGCGTCCCTTCATTGGTCACCAGCGCGCCGCCATCGGCGGGCCGCTGGCGCACCGCGCCGGTGATCTCGATCGACATCAGCCCGTCGCCATAGAGGTCGATCACATGCGTCTCGGCACCGGCGATCGCGACGGTGCCGAGGCGGGCGTTGATCACCCCGCGATTGGCGACCTGGGGGGCCACCAGCGCCGCGATCCCGGCATCGCGGGCGGTGATCGTGCCTTCGTTGACGATCCGCGCATCGGCGCGGCCCGGCCGGTCGAACACCATGCGGCCGCCCGCCATGAAGCGCTGGTTCGCGGTGTCGGCGGTGGAGACGATGACCGATTGCGCCTCGACGCGCGCGCCGGGGGCGAAGATCACGCCCGAGGGGTTGACGATGACGATGCCGCCATTGGCGGTGACCTGGCCCGCGATGCGGGAGGGGTCGGCGGCATTGACGCGGTTCAGCGTCATCGACCCGCTGTTCGGCTGCTGGAAGCGCACCGCATGGTCGCGCCCGACATCGAAGCCGCGCCAGTCGATCACCGCCCGGTCGGTCGCCTGGTTGACCTGGGTGCGCGCCGCATCCTGGGCGATGGTGGCGGAGCCTGCGCTGACCACGCCGCCCTGCGGCCGCGCATTCGGCGCCTGGGCGAAGGCGGGGGCGGCGGCCACCAGCGCGGTCCCGCAGAGCAAAAGCGCGCGAGGATCGGGGAAGCGACGGGACAGCGGCAGCATGATCCTGGTCCTTCCTAAAACCGCGCCAGCACACGCCAGTAGATCGCGTTCGCGCGGAGCGCCGGTGCGCCGGCGCCGTTCGGGCGCCGCGTCTCCCGCCGCACCCCTTCGAGCTGGAACTCGAACCGCTCGTTCACCGGCACCCGCACGCCGATGCCGTAGGAGGAGATCCGGCGATCCGGGTCGACCGACTGGTTCTCGTAGGTGCGGCCCCAGTCGTAGAAAGCGTAGGTGACCGGCGCGAAGGCGACGCTTTCCCCGAAGATGGTGCGTTCGAAGGTGGTGCCGAGCTGGAGCTCGAGCGAGGCGGCGATGGCGCGGTCGCCGCTGATCTCCCCGGCATAGAAGCCGCGGCCGAGCCGGCCGCCGCCCAGGAAGAATTTTTCCGACAGCGGCAGCACGTCGTTGCTCCACTGCCCGGCGAGCGTGCCCTGCAGCGCAAGCGTCGCCCCGTCCCAGGGCGAGAACAGGGTCTGGGTGCGGGTCAGGTCGAAGGCGATCGCGGTGAAGCCGAAATCGGAGCCGGCGCGGCCGAGGTCGCGATCGCCGCGGCTGGAAGCGCCGAAGGCCTCGACACCCTGGGACAGGCGCAGCAGCAGCGTGTTGGCGGCCGGCCTGCTGTCGCCCGCCAGGAGGTCATAGACGGCGCCCTCGGCGCCCAGGCGGAAGACGCGCACCGCATCGCGGCTGAGCCGGACGCTGCCGGCGCCGCCATCGACGTCGATCTCGGTATCCGTCGCATCGAAGGCGGCGGTGAGGTTGAGGCTGTGGGTGCGCCGCCTGATCAGCGGATAGCTCGCGGAGATGCCGGCGACCGTCGTCTCCCCCTCATAGCCGATGGCGCGCAGCACGCCCGACGGCCGCGAGCGTCCGCGCCCGGCATAGAGCCGGACCTTCAGGCCGGAATCGCCGACATAGGCCTCGGTCGCGATCTGGCCGAAGAGCTGCGTCTCGTGCGTGCCGTAGAACAGCGAGAGCTCGGTCCGCTCGGCGAGCTCCGTGAAGCTGTTGAGCTGCACGACGCCGAGCGCCTGTTCCGGCCCGGTCAGGCGGAAGGCGCGGTTGTCGGCGGTGACGAAACCGGTCACCGGGCGGCGGCTGACGCGGGCGACCAGGATCAGCGCGCCGGGCGCGGTGCCGGCCGGGCGCAGCACGGTGCGCAGCGTGATGCCCGGCATGTCCTGTGCGATCAGCAGCCAGCGCTCGAGCCGCGCCACGTCGAGCGGCCGCTGGTCCTTGAGGTTGTTCAGGAAGCGCAGCAGCTGCACGCCGGCCGGGCCGATGTCGCCGTCGAGCTGGACGTCGATGATGTGCCCTTCGCCGACCACGAGCCTGAGCGTGCCGTCGCCGCCCACCACCGCATCGACGGTCGTGAAGACGTAGCCCTGTTCGCGATAGAGGCCGAGGATCGCCGCCCGCGCCGTTTCCAGATTGGCGACCGGCACGGCAGGCCCGGTCAGCGGCGCACCGCCGCGGGCCAGCAGGTCGTCGGCCGGGAAAGCCGTGGCGCCCTCCACGACCGCGCGGCGGATCGCGACGGTGCCGCCGAGCGCAGAGGGCGGGATGGCCGGTGCTGCCGGCGTCTCGGTGCCCGGGCCGACCCGCGGCGGGGCGGGCGGGCGGATCTGCGGGATCGGCGAGCCCTGCGGCGGGATGATCGGGGAGACGGTCTGCGCGCCGCCGCTGCCGGCAAAGGCGATCAGGGGCAGCGCCAGCAGCCAAGGCTTCCAGCCGGTCAGCCGCGGTCCACGCATGATCCTGCACAACCCCCCTGATCGGCCGCGTTCACCGAAGGCCATTCACGCGGCACGGCAGAAACGATCCCCAAGCCTCAGTCTAACGCCATATCTTTTCGCCACCGTCACCCTTTGGGGTGACGCTGTCCATCAAGAATTATCACGATCTTGTGTCAATTTTGGTGCGCTAGGTCACGGCGCGAGGCGCCGGCCGGTGCTTGGACAGGGCTGGTCCCGGCGTGACATCCTGGTCATGTCGCAGGAGGACGCAGCAGCATGGCCAAACCCCGGGCAGCCTCCATCCGCGTCGGCATCGGCGGCTGGACCTTCGAGCCCTGGCGCGGCGGCTTCTACCCGGACGGCCTCGCGCAGAAGCGGGAGCTGGAATATGCCAGCCGCAAGCTGACCTCGATCGAGATCAACGGCACCTACTACGGCTCCCAGAAACCGGAGAGCTTCGCCCGCTGGCGGGAGGAGACCCCGGAGGGCTTCGTCTTCTCCCTGAAGGCGCCGCGGTTTTCGACCAACCGCCGCGTACTCGCCGAGGCGGGCGAGTCCATCGCGCGCTTCGTCGCTTCCGGCCTGCACGAGCTCGGCGACAAGCTCGGCCCGATCAACTGGCAGTTCCCGCCGACCAAGGCCTACGACGCGGAGGATTTCGGCGCCTTCCTGGCCCTGCTGCCGAAGGCGCTCCGCCACGTGGTCGAGGTGCGGCACCCGAGCTTCGCGGTCGCCGGCTTCGTCGAGCAGGCGCGCAAGCACGGCGTCGCCATCGTGCTGACCGACAAGGACGGCTTCCCGCACATCCACGACGTCACCGCGGATTTCGTCTATGCGCGACTGCAGGACGCGTCGGAAGACATCGAGACCGGCTATCCGGACGCCGCGCTGAAGGATTGGGCGGCGCGGGCCGCGACCTGGGCCGCCGGCGGCGTGCCGAAGGACCTGCCCCTGCTCGCTGATCCGCCGCAGAAGGTGCCGCGCGACGTCTTCCTCTACATGATCAACGGCTTCAAGCCGAAGGCGCCCTTCGCGGCGATGGCGCTGATCGAGAAGCTGCGGGCCTGATGACCACGACGCTCACCATCAACGGCGAGCCGGTGGCGACGGAGGCCGATCCGGCGATGCCGCTGCTCTGGTTCCTGCGCGACCTGCTCGGCCTCACCGGCACCAAATATGGCTGCGGCCAGGCGCTCTGCGGCGCCTGCACGGTGCATCTCGACGGCGCCGCGGTGCGCAGCTGCCAGACGACGCTCGCCGAGGCCGCCGGCCGCGGCGTGACGACGATCGAAGGCCTGTCGCCGGATGGCAGCCACCCGCTGCAGGCGGCCTGGCGCGCGCTCAAGGTCGCGCAATGCGGCTACTGCCAGCCCGGGCAGATCATGCAGGCGGCCGCCCTCCTGGCCGAGCGGCCCGACCCCGACGATGCCGAGATCGACGCCGCGATGGCCGGCAATCTCTGCCGCTGCGGCACCTATCTCCGCATCCGGGCGGCGATCCGCCGCGCCGCCGCGACGCGGCTGACGGAGGAGCGGCCGCGGTGATCCGCAACCTGTCCCGCCGCGCCACGCTGCTCGGCCTCAGCGCCGGCACGCTGCTGCTGGCCGCCGGCGGCGGCGGCGCGCTCTGGGCGCGGCGGCATTTCCGCCCGCGCGGCGGGGATGCGATGCCGGGCGGCCTCCGCGACGATCCGCGCATCTTCGTGGGGATCGCGCCCGACGGCATCGTCACCATCCTCTGCGCGCGGGCCGAGATGGGGCAGGGCGTGCGCAGCAGCCTGGCGATGGTCGTGGCGGAGGAGATGGAGGCGGATTGGGCGCAGGTCCGCGTCGCCCAGGCGCATGGCGACGAAGCCCGTTTCGGCAACCAGGACACCGACGGCTCCCGCAGCCTGCGCCACGGTTTTGGCGCCATGCGCCGCTGTGGCGCCGCGGCGCGGCAGATGCTGGAGGCAGCGGCGGCCGAGGCCTGGCGGGTGCCGGTGACCGAGGTCGCGGCGGAGGCGCATGCGGTGCGGCACGCGGCCAGCGGAAGGCGCCTGGGCTTCGGCGAATTGGCCGCTGCTGCGGCAGGACGGCCGGTGCCGGCGCGTGAAAAACTTCGGCTCAAGGATCCGCAGCGCTTCCGCTATCTCGGCCGCGACCTGCCCGAGCTGCCGGACGATGCCGACATCGCGACCGGCCGCGCCGTCTACGGCATCGATGTGCGGATGGAGGGCCTGCTGCACGCCGTCATCGCCCGGCCGCCGGTGCTGGGCGGCCGCGTCGCCAGCCTCGATGCCGCGGCGGCGCTCGCCGTGCCGGGCGTGCTCAAGGTGGTGCCGATCGAACCGCGCCCGCTGCCGCCAGGCTTCCATCCGCTTGGCGGCATCGGCGTGGTCGCGACCAGCACCTGGGCGGCGATGCAGGGGCGCGCCGCGCTCCGCATCGCCTGGGATGACGGTCCGAATGCCGCCTACGATTCCGCCGCCTACCGCGAGACGCTGACCGAGGCGGTGCGGCGGCCGGGTCGCGTGGTGCGCGACGACGGCGATGCGATGTCGGCCCTCGCCGGTGCTGCGCGCCGGGTCGCGACGGAATACCACGTGCCGCATCTGGCGCATGCGCCGCTGGAGCCGCCGGCCGCGACCGCGCGCATCCGGGACGGCGCGGTCGAGGTCCGGGCCGCGATCCAGTCGCCGGAGGCGGCGCGGAAGGCGATCGCCGAACGGCTCGGCATCGGCGCCGACAAGGTGCGGATCGAGCTGACGCTGCTCGGCGGCGGCTTCGGCCGCAAGTCGAAGGGCGATTTCGCGATCGAGGCCGCGCTGCTCTCGGCCGCGATGGAGGGCCGTCCGGTCAAGCTGACCTGGACGCGGGAAGACGACCTTCGCCATGGCTACCTGCACACCGTGCAGACCGATCGCATCGAGGCCGGGCTCGACGCCGCAGGCCGGCCGGTCGCGCTGCTGCACCGGACCGCGGCGCCGAGCATCGCCTCGACCTTCGAGCGCGACGCCCTGCACAAGACGCCGCCCGAGCTCGCGATGGGGGCCACGGGGCTCCCCTTCGCGGTGCCGCATTACCGCGTCGAGAACCCGGAAGCCCGCGCGCATGCCCGGATCGGCTGGTTCCGCGCCGTCTCCAACATCCCGCACGTCTTCGCCATGCAGTCCTTCGTGGCGGAGCTCGCCGCCGCTGCGGGCCGCGATCCCAGGGACCTCCTGCTGGCGCTGATCGGACCCGACCGCCGCATCGATCCGGCCGATCTCGGGGATCGCTGGAATTATGGCGAGGACCGCAGCCGCTATCCGATGGAAACCGCGCGGCTGCGCCGGGTGATCGAGGCCGCGGCGACGGCGGCCGGCTGGGGAAGGGCGCTGCCGCCGCGGCAGGCGCTCGGCCTCGCCGGGCACCGCTCCTTCGCGAGCTATGCCGCGGCGGCGGTGCGGGTCGCGGTCGATGCGCAGGGCGGCATCGCCATCCCGCGCGTCGACATCGCGATCGATTGCGGGCCGGTGATCCATCCCGACCGGGTACGCGCCCAGCTCGAAGGCGCCGTCATCCAGGGCATCGGGCTTGCGCTTTCGGGCGAGATCAGCTTCCGCGGCGGCCGCGTCGAGCAGGGCAATTTCGACGATTACCCGATCCTGCGCATGAACGAGGCGCCGCGGGAGATCCACACTCACCTGCTGCCGGCGCGGGATTGGAACGAGCCGCCGGGTGGCGTCGGCGAGCCCGGGCTGCCGGTGGTCGCCCCCGCTTTCGTCAATGCGATCTTCGCCGCGACCGGACAGCGCATCCGGCGCCTTCCCATCCGCGATCAGCTCGCCATCTGAGCTCCAACGCAATCTGGAGAGCTGGACGCCGGAATTCCTCTCGCTGAACCCGAACGGCAAGATCCCGGCGATCATCGATCCGGACGGGCCGGGCGGCCAGCCGATCGGCCTCTTCGAATCCGGCGCCATCCTGCTCTACCTCGCGGAGAAGACGGGCAGGCTGCTGCCCGCCGATCCGGCGCGCCGGATCGAAACCGTGCAATGGGTGTTCTTCCAGATGGCGGCGATCGGGCCGATCTTCGGCCAGGTCGGCTACTTCCACAACTTCGCGGGCCGCGAGATCGCGGACAAGCGGCCGCTCGAGCGCTATGCGGCGGAATCAAAGCGGCTGCTCGGCGTGCTGGAGACGCGGCTCGAGGGCCGCGACTGGCTCATGGGCGCGGACTGCACCATCGCCGATATCGCGACCCTCGGCTGGGTCCGCAACCTGGTCGGCTTCTACGGCGCGGCGGAGCTCGTGGACTACGCCGCGCCGATGCGCGTGCCGGCCTGGCTGGAGCGCGGCCTGGCGCGGCCCGCGGTGCAGCGCGGCCTCGCTATCCCTGCGCGGGGGTGATGCGTGAGCCTTCTTCGAGCGCTTCGGGCGTGAGCGCCGCCAGCGCGTCGAGGAAGCGCCAGGCGAAGCTGCCGGGGCCGGTGGCGTCCCGCTCCGCCGCCTCGCCGGCAACGGCGAACATCGCGAGTGCGGCGACGGTCGCATCGAAGGGGTCGGGGATTGCGGTGGCGAAGGCGCCGACGACGCAGGTCAGCGCGCAGCCGAGGGCCGTTACCCGCGGCATCAGCGCCGAGCCGCCGGCGATGCGGACCGCGCGCGTGCCGTCGGTGACGTAGTCGACCGCGCCGGTCGCCGCGACCACCGCACCCTGCCGCCGCGCGACCTCCATGGCAGCACCTTCCGCCGCCGCGACCGCATCCCCGGCATCGACGCCGCGGCCGCCGGCGCGCCCGCCGGCGAGTGCGATGACCTCGGAGGCATTGCCGCGGATGATGGCGGGCCGCAGCGCCAGCAGCGTGGCGACCGCTTCGCGCCGGAAGCCGGTCGCGTGGTGGGCCACGGGGTCGAGCACCCAGGGCCGCCCGGCCGCCGTCGCGCTGCGCGCAGCCGCCTGCATGCCGGCGAGCCACTCGGTCGAAAGCGTGCCGATATTGACGGTCAGCGCGCCGGCGATCGCGGCGAACTCGCCGGCCTCCTCTTCGGCATGCACCATGGCCGGGGAGGCGCCGGCGGCCAGCAGCACATTGGCCGCGACGTTCATCGCGACGAAGTTGGTGATGCATTGCACCAGCGGCGTCGCATCCCGCATCCGCAGCAACGCCTCGCCCGGCCTGGTCCCGATCATCGTCCTGCTCCCTCGCGCATGTGTCCCCGGTGAGATAGCCGCGCTAGACTGCGGCGCAAGCAACCGGCCGGGACACGTCATGATCGAACTCTCATCGAAGCGCGGCCCGACCCGCCGCGCCATCCTCGGCGCGGCTGCGCTGCTCGCGGGCACCGGCGCGGCGCGCGCGCAAAACTATCCGACGCGGCCGCTCCGCATCATCGTCCCCTATACGCCAGGCGGCACCACCGACATCGCGACCCGGCTGGTGGCGGAGCCGCTGGCCCGCGCCCTCGGCCAGCCGGTGGTGGTGGAGAACAGGCCTGGCGCCAACAGCATCCTCGGCGCCGGCGTCGCGGCGTCCAGCGCGCCCGACGGTTATACCCTGGTCATGGTGCTGCCCGCCCATGCCGCCAATGCGACGCTCCAGGCCGGGCGGCTGCCCTTCGACCCGGTGGCCGGCTTCGCGCCGCTCAGCCTGGTCGTCTCGGCGCCGCTGGTGCTCGCCGGGAGCCGCGACATGCCGGAAGGTGGGCTTCGCGCCGTGCTGGAGCATGTGCGCGCCAGCCCCGGCCGGGTGAATTACGGATCGAGCGGCATCGGCGCGACTGCGCATCTCGCGATGGAGCTGCTCCAGCTCCGCACCGGGCTGCGGATGGAACACGTGCCCTATCGCGGCACCCAGCCGGCGCTGCAGGATCTGATGGCCGGCAATATCGGGCTGCTGTTCGACACCTATTCCACGCTGAAGCCGCAATTCGACGCCGGCACCATCCGCCCGCTCGGCATCGCGACCGCGGCGCCGGCGCCCTTCGCGCCGGAACTGCCGACGGTGACGGCGGCCGGCGGCTTCGGCGATTTCGTCGTCAGCTCCTGGTGCATGCTGCTCGCCCCCGCGCGCACGCCGGCCGCGATCCTCGACCGGCTGGCCGCCGAGGTGCGGACCATCGTGCAGGAGCCCGCGATGACGCGGCGCCTGCAGGATCTCGGCTTCGTCGTCGAAGGCCGGGCGCCCGCCGAGACCGGCGCCTTCCTGCGTGCCGAGGTCGAGCGCTGGCGGGAGGTGATCCAGACTGCGAATGTGCGCGTCGAGTGAGTACGTCGCCTTACACGTTCCGCCTCGCGACGCGCGAGGACCTGCCGATGCTCGGCCGCTGGCTGCGGACGCCGGAGGTGGTGCGCTGGTGGGGCGACCCGGAGGAGCAGGCGGCCCTGCTGACCGGGGATCTCGACGAGACGCTGATGGTCATGCGCATCGTCGCCCATGAGGGCCGGCCTTTCGCCTATGCGCAGGATTACGCGGTGCACAGCTGGCCGCAGCCGCATCTGGCGGGCCTGCCGGAAGGTGCCCGCGCCATCGACGCCTTCGTGGGCGAGCCCGACATGATCGGGCGTGGTCATGGCGCGGCCTTCCTCCGCCTGTTGGCGGAACGGCTGCTGGCGGAAGGCGCGCCCGAGGTCGCGATCGATCCCGATGTCCTGAACCACCGCGCCCGCCGCGCCTATGCCAGCGCGGGCTTCGTCTCGGAGGGCGTGGTCGCGACCGAGACGGGACCCGCGGTGCTGATGCGGTTCCGCGGTTGACCCTGGCTCAGCGTCCGCGCGCCTCCGCCAGGTGGTCGAAGCGGCGGACATAGCTGCCGAGGCCCTGGGTCTGGGACCGCAGTTCCATGATCAGGTCGGCGAGCTCGGCCGCCGGCACCAGCGCCTGCACGTCGTCCCAGTTCTCCCAGCCGGGCTTCGCGGCGAAGCCCAGGATCTGGCCGCGGCGGCCGGTCAGCAGCCGCTGCGCCGCCGGCGTGAACTCCGCCGGCACGCTGACCGTCACGTCGTCGACCGGCTCCAGCAGCACCGGATCCGCCTTCCCGAGCGCCTCCTGCATCGCCATCCGCGTGGCCGTCGCGAAGGCCATGTCGCTGCTGTCGACGGCATGGAAGCCGCCATCGAGCAGCGTGACCGAGATATCGACCACCGGATGGCCGAGCGGTCCCTTCCGCGTCGCCTCCTGCGCCGCCTGGGAGACGGCCGGGATGAAGCGCTTCGGCACCGCGCCGCCCACCACCTTCTCGTCGAAATGGAAGCCCGATCCGCGCGGTCGCGGGGCCACCTGCAGCTTCACGTCGGCGAACTGCCCATGCCCGCCGGTCTGCCGCTTCAGCCGCGCCGCCTGCACCACGGCGTGGCGGATGGTCTCCCGGAAAGCGACCGGTGCCGCGGCGGTGCGGAGCTTCACGCCGGAGGCGGAGGCCAACCGCTCCAGCGCGGTGCGCAGATGGATCTCGCCCTGGCCGGCCAGCAGCGTCGCGCTGCTCTCGGCATCGAGGCTGATCGCGAGTGCCGGGTCCTCCTCCGCCAGGCGCTGCAGCGCCGCCGCCAGCCGCACCTCGTCCTTGCGGTCCTCGGGTGCGATGGTGATGGCGTGCAAGGGCGGTGGCGGCGCTGGGAAGGCGAGCGCCGGCCCGCCGAGCGTGGCACCGGTGCGGGCCGCTTCCAGCCGCGCCAGCGCGACCAGGTCGCCGGCCTCGGCCGCGGCCGCCTTCTCCGGCTCGCCGCCCGGGAAGCGGCGGATGGCGCCGATGCGCTGGCCCTCGACGACCATCCCCTCCTGCACCGGCCCGCGCCAGATGCGTGCGAAGGAGAGCCGGCCGGCATGCCCCGCATGCATCGTGCGGAACACCTGGAGCAGCGGCGGACCCTCGGGCGCGATGCCGTGGCGGGCGGCGGTCGCGGCCGGCTCCGGCACGTCGTGCCGCAGCGCCTTCCAGAGCCGCTGGATGCCGTTGTCGTGCTCGGCGGCGCCGAGCAGCACGCCGACGACCGCGCCGCTCGCCTCGCTGCTGTGCAGCGGGCGATAGAGGTCGGCCGGCTCCAGCGCCGCATCCTCGATGACCTTCTCGAGCAGCGCATCGTCGTGATCGGCCAGCACCTCGAGCAGGGCGCCGCGCGCCTCCGCCTCCCGATCCGCCATCGCATCCGGCAGCGCGATGCGCTCGGAGGGCGCGCCGCGGCGGTAGCGATAGGCGCGTCGGCTGACCAGGTCGACATAGCCGACGACCACGCCTTCCTCCCGGATCGGCACCTGGCGCAGCGCAAGCTGCCGCCGCGTCTGCTCCTGCAAGGCCGCCAGCGTGTCGCGCACCGCGCCGGTCAGGGTGTCGAGCTTGTTGATGAAAACGAGCGCCGGGACCTCCGCCTCCTCCAGCCGGCGGAACAGGGGGCCGAGCGCCGCGGCGCGCTCCGGCGCCGGGCCGCAGACGATGACGGCCAGGTCGACGACGGCGAGTGCGCAATCGGCGTCATGGGTGAACTCGACCGAGCCCGGGCAATCGAGCAGCGCCCAGGCATCGCCCGCCTGCGTCGCATGGCCGAGCCGGAGCTCGGTGCCCATGGCATGGGCAGCGCCACGGCGTGCCGGCGTACCGGCGCCGGCCGTCAGCAGGGCGTCGAACAGGGTGGACTTGCCGCTGCCTTGCGGGCCGACGAGCGCCACGGACCGCGTTCGCGCGCGGCCGGCCTCCTGGCGTTGGAGTTGCGTCATGAACCGCGCCTCCTCTCCCAATGCCGCATTCTTCGGGCGCGGCTGGCGCCGAAGTGTGGCCTGGACGCGGCCGGGCCGTCCAGCCGGCCGTGACGCGGCAAATTTCGCGCGGCCGCAACGGCTTCGCCGTCCCGGCCGTCGCCGGGTGCCGGGCAGGCTCGTCCCGACGGCAGGGGGATCGGGCATGGACAGGGCGATCGGAAGGGTCTGGCCGCTCCTGGTCCTGGCGGCGCTTCTGGCGCTCGCGGCGGCGCTCGGACTGTTCCGCGCTGTCTCCGTCGAGGCGCTGGCCGCGCACCGGCAGGGGCTGGCGGGGTTCGTGGCGGCACGCCCGGCCGAAGCGGCGGCGGTCTACCTGCTGGCGCATGCGGCGATCGTGGCGCTGGCGGTCCCGGTCGGGCCGCTGCTGACCATCGCCGGCGGCACCCTGTTCGGCCAGGCGATGGGCCTGGCGCTCGCGGTGCCGGCGGCGACGCTCGGCAGCAGCCTGTTGTTCCTCGCGGTCCGGCATGCGCTGGCGCCCGGGTTCGCGCGGCATGCCGGGCCGCGGCTCGATCGGCTGCGGGAGGGGCTGCGCCGCGACGGCTTCTGGTACCTGCTCTCGGTGCGGCTGCTGCCGTTCATGCCCTATGCGATCGGCAGCGCGGCGCCGGCGCTGGCCGGCATGCGGCTCGCCCCCTTCGTCGCGGCGACCGCGATCGGCATCACACCGGCCAATGCCGTCTTTGCCGGCATCGGCGCCGGCCTCGATGCCGCCTTCGCGGGCGGGCTGCCCCCGGCGCTCGGCGTAGTGCTCACGCCGGCCTTGCTGCTGCCGCTGTTGGTGCTGGCGCTGCTGCCGCTCGCGGTCGCCCGGCTCGCGCGTCTCCGCCTCCGCGCGCGTACCGGCACGCTGCGGCCGGCGCCGGGGGAGGGCAGAGAGTGACGATCAGTGGTGCAGCGCCTGCGCGAGCTCCGCCTTCGACATGCGGGACCGGCCCTTGATGTCGCGGCGCTGCGCTTCGGCATAGAGCTGCTCGCGGCTGGCGCCATCGGCGCCGCGGCGCTTGCGGGCGGTCGCGCCCTTCAAGGTCCGGTCCTGGGCAGGGCGGCCTTCGCGGTCCGCCTGCGCGGTTTCGCCGCGGCGTTCCTTGCCTTTGGTGTTGCGAAGCGCGGCTTTGTTGCCCGGCCCGCTCTCCTCCCGCGTCGCGCCGGCTTCGTGGAGTGCGACCGCGATCGCCTGCTTCGCGTTCTTCACGCGCGGGCCGTGGGCGCCGATGCGCAGCTCGCCATGCTTGAACTCATGCATGACGCGGGCGACGGTTTGCTTCTGGGGGCGGGATTGCTTGGCCATGGCATGGATCCTCCGCTACCGCAACGCGTCCGGCCAAGGCCGGTTGCGACCGCCGAGCCCTTCACCCCGATCAGCCGAGCGGAGGGTCGCGATATTGTCGCAATCGCGCTTGATCCCGGGCCATGACCTTCGGGTAGCGTCGGGGCGCGCCGCCCGACCAAGGACAGGTGCATCCCATCGTCACCCGGAGCCCTCCCATGACGGATCAGCCGAGCTTCATTCTCGTTCACGGCGCCTGGGAGGATGCCGCCATCTGGCACGGCGTCATCGAGGCGCTGGAAGCCGAAGGCCGGCGCGCGGTCGCCGTGCAGTTGCCAGGCCGCGGCCCCGGCGCCGCGCCGGCGGCCGACGTCACGCTCGATGCGTTGCGCGACGCGACGCTCGCCGCCATCCGCGCAGAGGCGGCGCCGGTCATCCTGGTGGGACATTCCTTTGGCGGCATGACCATCGCCAATGCCGCCGAAGCCGAACCCGGGCTGATCGGCCGCCTGATCTTCGTGGCCGCCTACCTGCCGCAATCCGGCGAGTCGCTCCAGGCGCTCGCCTTCTCGGATGCCGATTCCAGGGCTGGTCCGAATTTCCGGGTCGACGAGGCGCGCATGGTCGCGGCCATCGCTCCGGAAGCGCGGGCGGAGCTGTTCCTGAACGACGCGGAGGAGGCGCTGCGCGCCGGCTTCGCGGAGACCATGGTGGAGGAGCCGCTGGCGCCGCTCGGCACGCCGGTGACGCTGACCGAGGACCGTTTCGGCCGTGTGCCGCGATCCTACATCCGGACCGCGCGCGACCAGGTGGTGAGCCCGGCGCTGCAGGCGCGGATGATCGCCGCGACCCCGGTCGAGCGCGAGGTCACGATCGACACCGGCCACGCGCCCTTCCTGACCCGCCCGGCGGAGCTTGCGCGGCTGTTGATCGAGGTTTCGGCCTGACGGCATGACGGGGGACCGGCACAGGGATGTCGCCGGGCGCCAGGGCACCATCCTGCTGCTGATGGCGCTGACCGCCATCGGCCAGCTCGGCGTGAACCTGGCACTGCCCGCACTTGCCGAGATCGGGCGCGACGTCGCGATCGCGCGTGCCGATAGCGGCCTGATCCTGTCGAGCTACCTGGTCGGGCTTGCGGGCGGGCAGCTTTTCACGGGACCGCTCTCGGACCGGTTCGGGCGACGGCCGGTGCTGCTGTCCGGGCTCGCTGCCTTCGCCGCGGCCGGCGCGGCCTCGGCGCTTGCCGGCGGCGCCACGGCTTTCCTGCTGCTGCGCGTGATGCAGGGGGCGGCCGCGGCGGCACCGCTCGCGATCGGTCGCGCCGTGGCGCGCGACCTCTATGACGGCCCGGCGCTGCTGCGCGCGACGACGCTGATGACGATGGCGATGGCGGTGGTGCCCGGCATCGCGCCGGCGCTCGGCGGCGTGCTGACGCAGACGGTCGGCTGGCGCGGTGCCCTGGCCTTCGCCGGCGTCGCGGGCCTGGCACTGCTGACGATCGCAGCGCTTCGCCTGCCGGAAACCAATCTCGCGCCGGTACGGGGTTTGCGGATCGGCAGCGTGTTGCGCCTGTACGCGAGGCTTGCCGTGAATGCCGTTTTCCTGCGCCACAGCCTGGCCAATGCCATGCTGCTGGCGGCGCTCTATGGCTTCCTCGCCGGCGCGCCTTTGGTGCTGATCGGCGCCCTCGGCCTGACGCCGGCGCGGTTCGGGCTGGTGCCGGCAGCGACGGCCGCGGCCTATATCCTCGGCGGCTGGTGGCTGCTGCGTGCGGGGGCGGTATCGAAGGCGGGCCAGCGCGTGGTGCTTGCGGGCCGCGCCGCGGCGCTGGCGGGCCCCGCGGTGCTGATCCTGGCCGCGGTGCTCGGGCAGGCGGGCCTCGGCATCATCGTCGCCGGCGCGGCGCTCTATTCGCTCGGCCTCGGCATCCTGCTGCCGGTCGGCGTGGCCGGCGCGCTGACGCCGTTCCGGGCGGAAGCCGGCACCGCAAGCGCCCTGCTCGGTGCGCTGCAGATGGCGGCGGGCGCGCTGGCCGGTGCCGCCGTCGGCTGGATCGGCGGCGATCCGGCACTCGCCTTTCCCGCCGTCATGCTCGTCTGCGTGGCCTTGTCGCTGCTGGCGGCGCCCTCCGCCAGGGCGACCTGACCGGCGGCCTGACCGGCGGCCTGACCGACCCCGCCACGCCGCGTTCCGGATGGCCGGCGCGGGTCAGGCCCGCGGCGCAGAGCAGGCGGTGACCCGACCCAGGGTCAGCCGTTGCGGGTTTCGTCCACCAGAATGCGCATGACCGCGATCCGCGCCGGCAGCTCGATCAGGAACTCGGCGTCGCGCGCCAGGTGGTGCACCTTGTGCGGGTCGCCGCCGGTGAAGGCCGACATCGCTTCGATGCTCGGCCAGTAGGAGATGGTGACGAACTCGCTCTCCTCCTCCCGGTCCTCGCGGAAGAGCTGGACGGCGAGTGCGGTCTTCTCGAGGGGCGGGATGCCTTCCTGGCGCAGATAGGGCTCATAGGCATCGGCGACCTCGCGCCGCGTGCGGCCGCGCCAAATGCGGGCAATGGTCGGCTTTTGGTTGGGCATCGCATCCTCCTTGGTCCGCCATCATAGCGGCCCGGGATGGCCGAGGTTGCCAAGCGGGCCGCTCGCGGCCTTGGCGCGCAGCAGCATGCCGAACAGGTCGCGCGGCTCGTCCGGGTCGGCGAGCAGGTCGAGCTCCTCGAAGATGCCGGTCTGCGGCAGCTTGTCCCGCA